>JAESGW010000009.1_pt1 | contig 898176 bp, 780 predicted proteins | sample 9269791 | NCBI WGS metagenome assembly JAESGW01 (sample SAMN16773120, study PRJNA677053) | algae metagenome | isolation source: Aphanocapsa lilacina HA4352-LM1 and co-occurring heterotrophs from near cave... | place: USA: Maniniholo cave, near Haena, Kauai, HI | collected 2009-07-28 | reverse complement strand
GCGACAGACCATCGAATATCGGCGCTTGCAGCACCGCAAGCTCGCCGCTTAATATCAAACCCCAGACGAGGCCCACGCTCCGCTAATCTACGCCGCGATCTGCGCCAAATGTTCTGACGACGGACAGGGCGGCGGCGCTGGGATATGATGCCCGCGGCAACCTCACAACATCTGGCAGCAATAGCTATAGCTATGGTCCTGAAAATCTGCTCGCAACATCGAGCGTCGGCGGCATCAATCGCTACATGTCCTACGACGCTATAGGCCGACTGACCGTCCTGATGGAGGACTCCACAAATACCGTCCGGTTCAATTATTCGGGTTCGCGCCTCGTCGCGGAGCGTGACTGGAGCCAAAACTTGCTTCGGCGCTATGTGCATGGGCCTGGCACTGAAGAACCGATTGTCTGGTACGAGGGTGCCGGGACGAGCGATCGTCGCTTTCTGACGAACGACGAGCGTGGCAGCATCGTTAACGTGACCGACAGCACGGGCGCCACTCTGGCCCGGAACAGCTACGACGAATATGGTATTCCGGCTCCGAGCAATCTCGGGCGGTTCGGCTACACCGGTCAGACTTGGCTGCCAGAGGTCGGGCTTTGGTATTATAAGGCGCGGATGTATTCGCCAACGCTCGGTCGCTTCATGCAGACCGATCCGATCGGTTATGCCGACGGGATAAATTGGTACAAATACGTCGGAAATGATCCGGTGAATTTCAGCGATCCGTCTGGGCTTTGTGGTGAGGGCCAGCACCGTGGAACTAGGACGGGGTCGCGTATTCCACAGTGTTTGGCTAACGGCGTTGCTTCTGCAGATGGAAGCGGTTCTGGCGGCAGTGGAGGTTGGGTAGATGGCAGTTGGGTCTGCAGTGGCTGCGGACAAGCCGGCCAGATGGGCGTGGATGAGAATGGCGACCCATATATCAGCATCACTGCCCCCAAATATGAGTTCCAGCCCTCAAGGAATGGATGGTTCCCCCCTCTGCTCCCACCGGGATCGACACCCATCAATTGTAATCCTGTTGAAATCTGCTTTCCAAATCCGCTAGGGCCAGTTCCGCCGCAGCCACCGGCTCAACCTACCGATTGGTGTGGTTCCAAGGGAACCGAAAAAATTCCCGATGGAAATTGGGGCAGCGCATGTCGGATACATGACGCATGCTACGGCACGCCGGGGACATCGAAGGCTAAATGTGATTTTGACCTCATGGTGAATATGACGGCAGTTTGTACATCAAAGGGCCAAAAATTTGGGCTCTGTGGCACTGCGGGATCGTCCTATTTCTGGGGGTTGTTGTTTTTTGGCGGAAAGGCATACAACGCTGCTCAAGAAGAGGTTAGCAGATGAAGCATAGAGAACTATTTCTTGGACTGGTCGCTTGGACCTCATGTTCTATTATAATTCTGTCGCTTGGAATTGGCTTTTCCGGCGGTTTTTCAGACGCCTTCACTCTTCCGAACGGAAGCATCGCAGAAAAATCTATTGCTATTGCTGGATGGGTTTTTGTATTTTTGCCTGCTATTTTATGGACAATTTTTCTAGTTAAATTTAATAGGAAAAATTGATGTAATAAGCTCAGCACGGCAAAACGTTTTGCAGATACGGAAAGCATGCTCCTTCCCTCGGAATGGTGACGACCGCCGCAATATGTGATCTGGGGTCTGCTTCGTGAATCTCAATAAAGTGGCTGCTGCTTGATCTGGGATCAAATAGCGACTTTTGGCGAGTTATAACAAAGGTGTGCCCGGGAAAGCGGGAACCCGGCGAGCCGAGGTTGCAACTGGGTTGCCGCTTTCGCGGGAATGACGAATTAACAAAAAGATTCGCTGCTACTCGGCGGCCACCTTCTTCTTTGCCGGAGCCTTCTTGGCAGGCGCTTTCTTTGCAGTAGCCTTCTTCGGCGCCGCCTTCTTCTTGCCCTTCGCCGGCCCCTTTGCGGCGCGCGCGTCGATCAGCGCGATCGCTTCCTCGAGCGTCAGCGTCGCCGGATCGGCGCTCTTGGGCAAGGTCGCGTTGGTCGTGCCGTCGGTGACGTACGGGCCGAAACGCCCCTCCATCAACTTCATCTCGCCGCCGCTGGCCGGGTGCGGGCCGAAAGTGTTGAGCGGTTCGGCCTTGGTGCGCCCGCGCCCGCCGCCCGCCGCGGCTTCGGCGATGCGGACGACCGCGGCATTCATCCCGATGTCGAAGATTTCGGCGGTGCCCGTCAGCTTCGCATATTTGCCGTCGTGAAGCAGATAGGGACCATAGCGTCCGAGCCCCGCCATGATCGGCTTGCCGCTTTCGGGATGCGCTCCGATCTCGCGCGGCAGGCTGAGGAGCCGCAGCGCATAGTCGAGGTCGAAATCTTCGCCCGGGATATCTTTCGGGATCGACGAGCGCTTCGCCTCCTTGCCGTCGCCAAGCTGGATGTAGGGACCGAAGCGCCCGCTGCGCTTCGTCACTTCCAGCCCGCTGTCGGGGTCGGTGCCCAGCGCCTCGGGACCGGTATCAGCCTCGCCATTGCCGCCCGGCTGTGCGAATTTACGCGTGAACTTGCAGTCGGGATAATTGCTGCACGCGATGAACGGCCCGAACTTGCCGCCGCGCAGCGCGAGGCGCCCGGTGCCGCAATTGGGGCAGAGACGCGGGTCGCTGCCGTCGCCCTTGTCGGGGAAAAGATAGGGGCCGAGAAACTCGTCGAGCGCCGCGGTGATCTCCGACGGCTTCTGCTCCATCACTTCGCCGGTGCGCGGCTTGAAATCGCGCCAGAAGCGTTCGAGCACCGCCTGCCACTGCGCGCGCCCGCCCGACACGTCGTCGAGTTCTTCCTCGAGCCCCGCGGTATAGTCATATTCGACATAGCGTTCGAAAAAGCGTTCGAGGAAGGCCGTGAGGAGCCGTCCGCTCTCTTCGGGAATGAAGCGGTTCTTTTCGACCGTCACATAGGCGCGGTCCTTCAGAACCTGCAGGATCGCCGCCCATGTTGACGGACGCCCGATCCCCAGCTCTTCCATCTTCTTGACCATGCTGGCTTCGGAATAGCGCGGCGGCGGCTGGGTTTCGTGGCTTTCGACCTCGACCCCCGTCTTCGCGGGTGCATCGCCCTTCGCCATGGCGGGCAGCAGGCGCGCGTCGTCATCGTCGCTGTTGTCGTCCCGGCCTTCATCATACAGCGCCAGAAAGCCGGGAAACTTGATCACCTGTCCGGTGGCGCGCATCATCGTCTTGCCGGTGCCGTCGGCGAGGTCGATGCTGGTCCGCTCGAGCCGCGCCGAGGCCATCTGGCTCGCCATCGCGCGCTTCCAGATCAGCTCGTAAAGCCGCGCATGATCGCCGCTGCCCGCCTTGTCTTTCAAAAAATCGGTCGGGCGGATTGCTTCGTGCGCTTCCTGGGCGTTTTTTGCCTTGGTCTGATAGAGGCGCGGCTTGTCGGGAACATAGCCGCCGTCATAGCGGTTCGCGATCGCGGCGCGCGCCGCGCTGATCGCGGCGCCGTCCATCTGGACGCCGTCGGTACGCATATAAGTGATCGCGCCGTCCTCATAGAGCCCCTGCGCGACCCGCATCGTGTGGCTGGCGGAAAAGCCCAGCTTGCGCGCGGCTTCCTGTTGCAAGGTCGACGTGGTGAAGGGCGGCGGCGGGTTGCGCGTCAGCGGCTTGGTTTCGACCGCATCGACGGTGAAATGCCCCGCCTTCACATCGGCTTCGGCCGCGCGTGCATCGGCTTCGCTGGTGATCGACAGCCGTTCGATCTTGTCGCCGCGCCACTGCGCAAGACGCGCCTTGAACGGCGTGCCCGACATTTCGAAAAGCCCGGTGATCGACCAATATTGCTGCGCAACAAAGGCTTCGATTTCGCGCTCGCGCTCGACGATCATACGGAGCGTCACCGACTGGACGCGGCCCGCCGACTTGGCGCCGGGCAGCTTGCGCCACAGCACCGGCGACAGCGTGAAGCCGACGAGATAGTCGAGCGCGCGGCGGGCGCGGTAGGCGTCGATCAGATCGTCGTCGAGCGCGCGCGGATGCGCCATCGCGGTGAGCACCGCGTCCTTGGTGATCGCGTTGAAGGTTACCCGGTCGACTTCGGCAGGCAGCGCCTTTTTGCTGCGCAGCAACTCCTGCACGTGCCAGCTGATCGCCTCGCCCTCGCGATCGGGGTCGGTCGCGAGAATCAGGCGGTCGGCGGTCTTTGCCGCGTCCTGGATTTCCTTCATCCGCTTCGTCTTGTCGGGGTAGAGCTGCCACTGCATCGCAAAGCCGTCGTCGGGGTCGACCGAACCATCCTTGGGCGGCAGGTCGCGGACATGGCCGTAGGATGCGAGCACCTTGAAATCGCGCCCCAGATACTTCTCGATCGTCTTCGCCTTGGCGGGCGATTCCACAATTACCAACTGCATGAAAAACCTTTGAATTAGCTGTCGCTTACGTACGTACGCGTGAGGGTGGCGCCGCGGGGCGCCGCGTCAACCGAAAATTTCAGCGCTTCGGGCCGCGCGACGTCCGATCGCCAGATACATGGTAGCGGAGGCCGCGATCCCGAAGACCCACGCTGCCTGCGACAATGCATTTGTGACCACCAGCGTTCCGATACGCGTGATGTCGCCCTCCGGAACGAGATAGAGGCTCGCGGCAAGCGGCATCCCCTGACACAGGAAAATCACGACGGCGATGATCGAGCACGCCAGCCAATGCTGCTCGGTTGCATCCCAGCTCGCCTGGATCGCTTCGGACACCGATATGTCTTCAGCGAACAGCGCCGGTGCGGCGACGAACCATCGGCCAGCGAAAAATAGCCCGGGGAGAACGAGCAAGAGCAGTCCGAACGCAATCCCGAGCCCGGTTATCAGTCCGGCGCCGAACAGCGAAGCGATCCGCCATTTCCGGGAGGGGACATCCTGCCCGCCGCTGTTCAATACCGTGATGACGATGCAGGCTTGCAGGAAGAGGTTGAAGAACAAGAAAGCGAAAACATAGAGGAGTGCTGCTTCGCCGAGCGCGGGACTCAGATCCATCCCGATGCCCGCCGCCGTCGATGCAAGAAAGATCAGCACGAAAGGCCGCCAATTCGCTTTGATATGAGTAAATGTATCGCGCGCTGCCGGCGCGACCAAGCTGGCATCGAATTGCAATTTCATTCCCCCGGCCCCGTTCTCAGGCGCACGAGGGTGGCTGGTGCCTCGCTGTCCCGTCAAGAGAGATTTGGCGTGCCCCCGCCACGCAATGCAAGGGCTCGTCGATTGGCGCGATGTCGGGAGGTCAACCTTCCTGCCATTTGAAATCGGCGGGCAGGATGCATTTGCCCGCGTCATATCTGCCGACGCTGCGGATGACCTCGCGATCGTCGGGTTCGATGCGGCGGCCGCTGATCTGGCTGTCGATCACCCGGCGGACAAGCGCGTCGAGTCTGGTCACGAGATAGCAATCGATCGCGGGCGGCGCGTGCGGATTGCCGACGCCGCTGTCGTCGGTGAGGAACAGGTAGCGCGACTGCGTTGCTGCCGCCATCGCGCGCATCGCATATTCGGCCTTGTCCGCGACGCCCGAGGCGGCGACCGGGGTGATATGGATGCGCCTGGCGCGCGCGGCTTCGGCCGCCTGCCATGTCCGGGCGAACTTGTCGTCGTGCGGCGGCGCGTCGGCGACGAGCAGCAGCGACTTCACCGCATCGGGACGCCAGTCCTGCCCGACCGCGCGGATCATCGCCTGATCCATCGCCTCGGGATAGTCGCCGCCGCCATTGGCTTCCTGCCGCGCGAGCGCCCCCTGCACGCGCCCGATGTCGCGGTCGAAGGCGACCGTCCGGGTGACATAATCGTCGCCGAGGTCGCGGTAGAAGACAAAGCCGATGCGGATGTCGAGGTCGCGGTGCTTCGCGGTGATCGCACCGATGATCGACCGCAGTTCGGCCTGAAGATAGCTGATCTCGTCGCCCATGCTGCCCGTCGTGTCGACGACCAGCATCAGATCGAGTTTCGTCACCCTTGCTGCCGCCTGACTGGCGGTCAGGCCAACCACCTGCCCGCCCGCGGCATTCGCCACCAGCACGGGCCGTGCATCCGCGATGCTGCGCCCTGCCTTCCGCACCGAGATGGTGACCCGCTCGCTCAGCCGGTCAAGCCCGGGAAAGAAGACCGCGCTGCCGTCGGCCTGCGTGGCCATCGCGATGCTGTTGCCGTCGCTGCACGTCACGATGACGTCGGCGAAGGGGATCGGCTGGCCGCTGCGGTCATTGACCTTCACCGTCACCACGCGCGTCGTGTCGACACGCGGCAAATTTCGGACCTCCTGCCCCAGATCGCCGCTGCGGTGGACGTAAGCGGCATAGAGTTCGGGGTTGAGCAGATCGTCATGCTCGCCCGCGGTCAACAGGCCCGATTGCGGCTGCGGCTGCGGGCGGGGATAGGGTCCGGGAAGCGGCATGGTTCGCGTGTCGGTCGGCGACCCCGGGACCGGGCTCGCCGATTCCAGCGCGGGCCGCGAAATGCGCGTCCCCGTCACCATCACTTCGGACGCGTCGCTCGTGTCGACATACGCTGGCGGTGGTGCGGGAGAAGGCGCGATGGGTGCTGGCGGTGGAGGGGGCGGCGGCGGACCGCCATAGCGATCGCCTTTGCTCGCCCGTTGCGGCTGCGGCCGCACCTCGGGGTCAAGCTGCGGCAGCGGCGTGGCATTGCGACAGAAGCCCTGATCGGCGGCGGACCTCGAATGCGCCATCGCGAGCGGGATCGGCGGCGGCGCCGAAGCGAGCACCGCAAACATCGTGACACCTGTCAGCAATCGGCTTCGCATCATCGAACTCCCCGCTATGTGATACAATATCATCAGCTTGCGGAGCAGCCGCTGAACCGTGGCTGAACCGCGATGAAGCGTTAGATTGGCGTCGGTCAGATCGCTGTGCGACCGGTCACACGAGCGATATTTTCGCGCCCGCGTGGCGCTCGACACGCCCTGCTAGCTCGAGCTCGAGCAGCACCAGCTGGACCGCTGCCGCCGCCTGCCCCGACTGGCGCACCAGTTCGTCGACCGCGACGGGCGTCGGCCCGAGCAGGTCGATCAGCGCCCGCCGTTCGCCATCGCTCGCATCGGTGGGTGCCGGGACAGCGGCGGTGCGTGGCGCGGGTTCGCGCACCATCCGCGCGTCGATCGGCCCGACCGCCTCCAGCACATCGTCGACCGTCTGGATCAGCGTCGCACCTTCGCGGATCAGCATGTTGCAGCCCTGCGCCCGCGGGTCGAGCGGCGAGCCCGGCACCGCCATCACCTCGCGCCCGTAATCGCCCGCGCGGCGCGCGGTGATCAGCGACCCCGATCTGGGTGCCGCCTCGATCACCACCGTCCCGTGCGCCAGCCCGGCGATAATCCGGTTGCGCGACGGAAAATGGCGCGCGAGCGGTTCGGTCCCCGGCGGCTGTTCGGCGACCAGCAGCTGCTCGCTCGCGATCCTTTCCTGCAGGGGCGCGTTTTCGGGCGGAAAGGCGATGTCGATCCCGCTCGCGATCACGCCGATGGTTGCCCCGCCCAGCGCACCCAGATGCGCGGCGGTATCGACGCCGCGCGCCAGCCCGCTGACGACGGTCACGTCGCGCACCGCAAGGTCGGCGGCGAGCTGGCGTGCGAAGCGGCAGGCGACGGCAGAGGCGTTACGCGCGCCGACGATCGCGACGCACGGACGCCGCAGCATCGCCGCGTCGCCGCGCACGACAAGCACGGGCGGCGCGCCTTCGACTTCGCGGAGCAACCGCGAATAATCATCCTCGTCGCTGAAGACGTGCCGCGCGCCGAGCGCGGCGACGCGCTCCAGCTCGCGCTCGACGACCTCGGCGGGGGCGATGCGGGCCTTCCCTGCCCCGCCGCGCAGCACCAGATCGGGCAACGCGTCGAGCGCAGCCGCGCCCGATCCGAAACGGTGCATCAGCTGATGCCAGCTTACCGGGCCGACATGCGGCGTGCGGATCAGCCGCAGTCGCGCCAGCCGTTCGGCGTGCGTCACGCCGCCTCTTTCTTTCCGCCGATGCGCGGCTCGGTGCCTGCGCGCAGCCGCGCGATATTTTGGCGGTGGCGCCACAGCACGATTACCGCCAGCCCGGCCAGGCCGATGGCATAGACGGGATAGCCGAACGCGAGTGCCGCGATGGGCGCCGAAACCGCACCCAACATGCCCCCGAGCGACGAGATGCGGAGCAACAGCACGGCGCCGAGCCACACGACCGCAAAGACCAGTCCGATCGGCCACGCAAGCGCGAGCGCAAGGCCGAGCAAGGTCGCAACGCCCTTGCCGCCCCGGAAGTTCAGCCAGACCGGATAACAGTGGCCGATCATCGCCGCCGCGCCCGCGATCATCGCGGCATGATCGCCGAGTTCGGGAGCGAAATGGCGCGCGAGCAGCACCGCGGCCGCGCCCTTGGCGCCGTCGAGAATCAGCGTCGCCGCCGCGAGTCCCTTGCGCCCCGTCCGCAGGACATTGGTCGCGCCGATATTGCCCGAACCGATCTGGCGCAGGTCGCCCGCGCCAAAGAGCCGCGTCAGGATCACGCCGAAGGGGATCGAGCCGAGAAGATAGCCCGCAGCGACCAGGTAGAATATCGTCATGGCAATCCCCGCTTCGTTTGGACCAGTGTGGCGATGTTGGCCGGCGCAATCAACGGATTCGATGGTGTTGGCCACCAAAACGGACAAACTCGCCACCCCCGGAAAGGCGATGGGAGGTGATTGAGCGGCGCGGAGCCGCCTGCTACGGCCCGGCCATGAACACCCCCGCCGCGCACGCCCCCATCCTCTTCTTCGACAGCGGCCTCGGCGGGCTGACCGTATTGGGGCCGACGCGGGCGCTGCTGCCGACCGCACCGATCGTTTACGCCGCCGACTATGCCGGCCTGCCCTATGGCCAGAAAAGCGAGGCCGAGCTCGCGGCGCGCGTCCCCGCCTTGCTCGGGCGCCTTGTCGAACGCTACCAGCCGCGGCTCGCGGTGATCGCGTGCAACACCGCCTCGACAATCGCGCTCGCCCACGTCCGCGCCGCGCTCGACCTGCCGATCGTCGGCACCGTGCCCGCGATCAAACCCGCCGCCGAACTGACGCGGAGCGGGGTCATCGGCGTGCTCGGCACCGAAGCAACGGTGCGCCAGCCCTATGTCGACGATCTCGGCGCCCGGTTCGCGAGCGGCAAGACCGTCCTGCGTCACGGCAGCCCGGGGCTCGTCACGGGCGCCGAAGCCAGACTGCGCGGCGAGGCGATCGATCCCGCGGTCATCGCGCGAGCCGTCGCGGGTCTCCGCGATCAGCCGGGCGGCGACGCGATGGACGTTGTCGTCTTGGCCTGCACGCATTTCCCCCTGCTTCGGGAGGAATTGCAGGCGGCGTTCGGTTCCGGGGTCAGCCTGATCGACGGGGCGGCGGGTATCGCGCGCCGCATCGCTGCGCTTACCGAAGGCCAACCCTGGCCCGATGCCGCATCGCCCGGCCTCGCCGTCTTCACCCGCAGCGAAGACCGCCCGCTGCCGCCGCTCGCCGCGCTCGCGCCGTACGGGATCGGAGCGATCGAGACCTTCTAGCGCCGGCTATTCGGTGCCGCTGGCGCACGACGCCAGCCAGGCGCGATCCTCGGGCCCGGGGCCCTGCTCGCCCGGATCGCCGACCTTCGGCATCCCCACCAGCCGGCTCGCCCCGGCGCAGGGGTGCAAGTTGCCGCTGCCGAACAGCCGTCCGTTGCACAGACCCAGCTTCCGGCTCGTGGTCTGCCAGCCCACCTTCGCGGCGCCGGCAGGCGCGCGTCCGTGGCAATAGGTATCGGTTTCCGACCCCGGGTCGCCGCAGATCTTCCCGATGTGCGCGATATTCGCTTTCACCGTGCCGACGAAGCGTTGTTCATAATAGGCGTTGGTCGCGAAATAGCGCTGGACGCCGCACAGCCGGTCGCCGCGCTGGGCAAGGATCTTATACTCGCAGATCTGTGCGCCCTGATAGGTGTCGCAGGACATCCACGCCCCTTCGAACGGTGCGGGCGCCAGTGCCGGCGCGGGGGTCGATGCGGATACGCCCGCGGCGATCGTCAGGATGGCGGCGATTGCGAAGCGCATATCGATATTTCCTTTCCTTGCAGCTTCGTTCGTACCTGGGCGCCATGCGCCGAAGTCGCGGTGCGGCCGATCACAGTGAACCCGGACGGGCACCGCCGATAGGACAATTTGCCCCATAGCTGCGAATCGTTCGCACTGGATTTCGGCCGGATTCGGCGTTATTGGCCCGCATGTTAATAGCCGCCGGAGGGAGCGGCCCAAGAGCCTGGACTGGCACCTGACTGCGGGGCTGATACGTGAACTATAACGATATTTTCGCACGAGCCATCGACCGGCTGCACGAAGAAGGCCGCTACCGCGTCTTCATCGACATCCTGCGCAACCGGGGCGCCTTTCCCAATGCGCGCTGCTTTGCCGGCCACAACGGGCCGAAGCCGATCACCGTCTGGTGCTCGAACGACTATCTCGCGATGGGCCAGCATCCCAAGGTCATCGAAGCGATGGAAGCGGCGCTGCACGACGTCGGCGCGGGTTCGGGCGGCACGCGCAACATCGGCGGCAACACGCATTACCATGTCGATCTCGAGCACGAACTCGCCGACCTCCACGGCAAGGACGGCGCGCTGCTTTTCACCTCGGGCTATATCTCGAACGAGGCGACGCTCGGCACGCTCGGCAAGCTGCTCCCGAACTGCATCATCTATTCGGACGAACTCAATCACGCGTCGATGATCGCAGGCATCCGCAACTCGGGCTGCGAGAAGCGCGTGTGGCGCCACAACGACCTCGCGCATCTCGAGGAGTTGCTGGCGGCCGACGATCCCGACGCGGCGAAGCTGATCGCGTTCGAAAGCGTCTATTCGATGGACGGCGACGTCGCGCCGCTCCACGCGATCTGCGACCTTGCCGAAAAATATAACGCGCTGACCTATTGCGACGAAGTCCATGCCGTCGGCATGTACGGCCCGCGCGGCGGCGGCATCAGCGATCGCGACGAAGCCGCGAGCCGTATCACCATCATCGAAGGCACGCTGGGCAAGGCGTTCGGCGTGATGGGCGGCTATATTGCCGCCGACAAGAATATCATCGATGTGATCCGCAGCTATGCGCCGGGCTTCATCTTCACGACCAGCCTGTCGCCGGTGCTCGTCGCGGGCGTGCTCGCCAGCGTGCGGCACCTGAAATCGTCGAGCGTCGAGCGCGATGCGCAGCAGGAAGCCGCGGCTTACCTCAAGCAATGTTTCCGCGACGCGGGCCTGCCGGTGATGGATTCGACGACGCACATCGTCCCGCTGATGGTCGGCGACCCGGTGCGCGCGAAGAAGATCAGCGACATATTGCTCGCCGAATATGGCGTCTATGTACAGCCGATCAATTTCCCGACCGTGCCGCGCGGCACCGAACGCCTGCGCTTCACCCCGGGCCCGGCGCATGACGAGGCGATGATGCGCGAGCTGACGAGCGCGCTGGTCGAGATCTGGGACCGGCTCGAACTGCAGCTTCAGAAGGCGGCGTGACGACGGCACCCGGTTTCGATGACGTCGTCGTCGGACGCCGCTCGATCCGCGGCTTCCTCGACAAGCCCGTTCCGAAAGCACTGATCGCCGAGATCCTCGAGGTCGCGATGCGCGCGCCCTCGTCGTTCAACAACCAGTGCTGGAATTTCTCGGTCGTCACCGGCGCGCCGCTCGCCGCGATCCGCCAAGGCAACACCGACGGCATCCTCGCGGGAAAGCCCGACAGCCGCGAGTTCCGCCGCTTCGACGGCATCGCCGACGATCATCGCGGCCGCCAGATCGAGATCGCGAAGCAGCTCTTCGGCGCGATGGGCATCGCGCGCGACGACAGGGACGCACGGCAGGACTGGGTGCTGCGCGGCTTCCGCCAGTTCGACGCGCCGGTCAGTATCGTCGTGACCTACGACCGCGTGCTGCTCGGCAGCGACATCGCGCCGTTCGACTGCGGCGCGGTGACCAACGCGCTGGTCAACGCCGCCTGGTCGCGCGGGCTCGGCTGCGTCATCAACAGCCAGGGGATCATGCAAAGCCCCGTCGTGCGCGAACATGCGCGCATCCCCGACGATCAGGTCATCATGATCTGCGTCGCCATGGGCTGGCCCGACGCGGACTTTCCCGCCAATGCTGTAGTATCGAACCGCAAGAGCGTCGATGACGCGGTGCGCTTCGTCGGTTTCGACGATTGATCGGCGAGATCATCTCCCATGCGATCGGAACGGTAATGGATTTCTTCATCGCCGATAAACTCGACCGCGGACTGCGCAATCGTTTCTGGCTACGATTGATCCTCCTTGCGGCGCTTGCGATTGCAACAGGCCTCACGGCAGGCTCGCTACTCCGCGTCTTGGTATAGGGCGAAAGCTTCGGCGTGCAGTGGGAGGCGCATCTCGATCGCCTTCGACAGGATCGATGCGCCCCGATAAGGTGAAGGACGAATCAGGCCTCCCCTTTGGTGAAAGATTGTCATGCCAGCACAGCGTTATAGCTACACCGCCATCACGCTTCACTGGCTCATCGCATTGCTGCTCGCGTTCCAGATCGCGCTGGGCTGGGCGCTCGAAGGGAATAACAGCCCCGAACTGTTCGCGCGTTACCAGCTGCACAAGTCGATCGGCATCTCGATCCTGCTGCTCAGCCTCGCCCGCCTCGCGATTCGCCTGTTCGTCTCGCGCCCGCCAGCGTCCGACGGTCCGGCCTGGACGCGCGCGCTCGCCAATACCGTGCACTGGCTTTTCTACCTCGTGATGATCCTCGGCCCGATCACCGGGTGGCTGCTGGTTTCGACCGCGAAGGTGCAGGTGCCGACTTTGCTCTACGGCATCGTCCCCTGGCCGCACCTGCCCGTCGGCCGCAACTGGCACGAACCCGCCGAGGCGATCCACGGCACGATGGCGTGGATCGCGATCGGGCTGTTCCTTCTCCACATCATCGGTGCGCTTCGCCACCAGTGGCTGCTCGGCAAGCCCGAACTCCAGCGGATGATCCCGTTCGCCCGCGGCAAGGCCGCCGGCGCCGCGATCGGCGCGCTGGCGATCGTCACTGCGTCCTTCGCCGCCGGCAATATGATCTATCCCGACCGGCCCCGGTCCGCCGCGGGAAAGGAGCTGGTGCCGACCGTCGCCACGGCCGCCGCGCCGGCCACGCCTTTGGCCCCCGTGGCGAAGCCCGTGGACACGCCCGAAGCCGAGGCGGCCGAGGCGCCGCCGGAAGAGATCGCCCAGCCGCTGGCGGACTGGACGGTCGCTTCGGGCGGGCGGCTTGGTTTCACGGCGCGCTGGAACGGCGAGGCGGTAAACGGCCATTTCGGCCGCTGGCGCGCCGCCATCCGTTTCAGCCCCGACGAGCTCGCCAGATCGAACATTCGCGTCACCGTCGACCTCGCGTCCGCCGACACCGGCGACGGCCAGCGCGACGATTCGCTGAAAGGCAGCGACTTCTTCAACGTCACGGCGCGCCCGGACGCGGTATTCACCGCGCGCGACGTCCGGCACCTCGGCGGCGAGCACTACGAGGCGCGCGGCACGCTCGATCTGCGCGGGGTCAGCAAGCCGGCGACGGTGCGTTTCACGCTGCGTATCGACGGTGATCGGGCACGCGTCGCAGGCACCGCGCGGATCGACCGCACCTCCTTTGGCGTCGGCCAGGGCGAATGGGCGGCCACCGACGCGATCGCCGCCGGGGTGGACATCGCCTTTTCCTTCACCGCGACGCGGCCGGCCGCCTGACCTTCCGCCCGCGCCGGCGCTTCGACAAGCGCAGCATGGTTCGCTTGATCCGCCGACCGATCTCGTTCATTTCCCCGTCGTCATTCCCGCCTTCGCGGGAATGACGAAGTCAGGGGTCAATCGCGGCAATAGCCTTCGCCCTGCTTGACGATCAGGCATTCCTTCTTGCCGGCGAGGTATTTGAGGCCGGTTTCGTCGCCGCTGCCGCGGCGCAGGCTCAGCTCTTCGCTGCCGCGCTTGAACTTGATACCATGCTCGCTGTCTTCGCCGTCATAGGTTCCCTTGGTGTCGAGGTCCGACTGCATCTCGAGCTTGTATTTGCCGGGTTCGGCGGTCGTGATCGTCGCATACATGCCCTCGACCCCGGTCCATTTGCCGGCCCAGCTTGCGAAGCGGTGCGGCGCAGTCGCGGGATCGGTCGCCTCGGCGCCCTCAGCGGGAACGGTTTCGACCGGAACCTCGGTCGTCGTCGCATCGGTCGGCGCGGGCGCCGGCGCTTCCGCCTTCTCGCAGCCGCTCAGAACGGCCAGCGCCGCGGCGCCGGCCAGGATCAGACCTTGTTTCCTCATCATGCGTCTCCTTCCCCGCTTCAACGCGCCGATGGAAACAAATATCCCGTCATCCGGCAAGAATTTCCGCATAATGTTCCGGATCGACATTGCCCCCCGACAGGGTGACGAGCGTCGCGTCGCCCGGTTCGACCTTGCCCGCGAGCACCGCCGCCAGCGCCGCCGCGCCGCCGGGTTCGACGACGAGGTGCAGCTTCTCGAACGCAACGCGCATCGCATGGCGCACCTCTTCGCGGGTCACCACCACGCCGCGCACGCCGCGCGCCTGCAAGACCGCGAAGTTGATCGGCCAGGTCTGCGGCGTCTGCAGCGCATCGCATTCGGTAGGGTAGGCAAGATCCTCGACCGACAGGATTTCGCCCGCTTCGAGCGAACGCGCGACATCGTCCCAGCCCTCGGGCTCGACCGCGACGACCTCGGCGTAGGGGCAGGCGAGCGCGAGGCCCGCCGAAAGCCCTCCGCCACCGCAGCAGGCGACGATCCTGTCGGGACCGGCGATCCCGCGCGCGGCGAGCTGCGCGTGCGCCTCGATCCCGGCGCTTCCCTGCCCTTCGATGATCCATGGATCGCCATAGGCGTGGACGAGGGTGCCGCCGCGTTCGTCGAGCAGCTTTGCCGCCACCGCATCGCGCGATTCGGTGACGCGGTCATAGAGAACGACCTCGGCGCCGAGCGCGCGCGTCGCCGCAAGCTTCATCTGCGGCGCGTTGCTCGGCATGACGATCGTCGCGGGGATACCGAGCCGTTTCGCCGCCCAGGCGACGCCCTGCGCATGGTTGCCGCTCGATACGCCGACCACCCCCGCCGCCGCCTGTTCGGGGGTCAGGTCGGTGAGGCGGTGCCACGCGCCGCGGATCTTGAAGGCGCCGACCGGCTGCAAGCATTCGGCCTTGCACCAGATCGTCTTGCCATCGATGTCCATCGGCAGCAGCGGGGTCAGCGGCAGGAGTTCGGCGACCTTGGCCGCGGCGCGTTCGACGCCCGCAAGCGTCGGCGCCCGGTTCGGGTTAAGCAGGGGATCGGGGCTTTGCTGTGTCATGGCTTCGTCCTATAGGGCCGGTCATACAAGACAAGGCGGCAAAGGTCCGCGACAGGAGATTTTCGATGAGCAAGATTCTGGTGATCGGCGCAGGCGGCGTCGGTTCGGTCGCGGTGCACAAGATGGCGATGAACCCCGACATCTTTCCCGACATCACGCTGGCGAGCCGCCGCAAGTTCAAGTGCGATGCGATCGCCGAATCGGTCAAGACCCGCACCGGCGTCACGATCAAGACCGCCGAGGTCGACGCCGACCATATCGACGCGACCGCGGCGCTGATCCGCTCGATCGGCGCGACGCACGTCGTGAACCTCGCGCTGCCCTATCAAGACCTCACGATCATGGAGGCGTGCCTGTCGACCGGCGCGCATTATCTCGACACGGCGAACTATGAACCGCGCGACGAGGCGAAGTTCGAATATCACTGGCAGTGGGCGTATCAGGACCGCTTCAAGGACGCCGGCCTGATGGCGCTGCTCGGTTCGGGTTTCGATCCCGGGGTGACGAGCGTCTTCACCACCTGGCTCAAGAAGCATCATTTCGAGCGCATCGACACGCTCGACATTCTCGATTGCAACGGCGGCGATCACGGCCAGCATTTCGCGACCAACTTCAATCCCGAGATCAACATCCGCGAAGTCACCGCGGTCGCGCGCCACTGGGAAAACGGCGACTGGGTCGAAACCCCGCCGATGTCGGTGAAGCAGAAATTCGACTTCGAAGCGGTGGGCGAGAAGACGATGTACCTCATGTATCATGAGGAAATCGAAAGCCTGAAAACGCACCTGCCCGAAATCAAACGTATCCGTTTCTGGATGACCTTCGGCGAAGCGTATATCACCCACCTCACCGTGCTGCAGAATGTCGGCATGACGCGCATCGACCCGGTCATCTACGAAGGCCGCGAGATCATCCCGCTCCAGTTCCTCAAGGCGGTGCTTCCCGAACCGTCGAGCCTTGGCGAGACGACCAAGGGCAAGACCAACATCGGCGTCATCGCGACCGGCCTCGGCAAGGACGGCAAGGAAAAAACGCTCTATCTCTACAATATCTGCGACCATGAGGACGCCTATGCCGAAACCGGCAATCAGGCGGTCAGCTACACCACCGGCGTGCCCGCGATGATCGGCGCCGCGATGATGGTCACCGGGACGTGGAACGGCGACGGCGTGTTCAACATGGAGCAGATGGATCCCGATCCCTTCATGGAAATGCTCAACCAGCACGGCCTGCCGTGGCAGGTGAAGGAACTCGACGGGCCGCTGGATTTCTGATCGCGGACAAATCCGGAACCACCGATTGCGAAATAGAACCCCGTTCGTGCTGAGCTTGTCGAAGCACCGTTCTTTCTTTCGACGTTGCAAAGACAGGACGGCCCTTCGACAAGCTCAGGGCGAACGGGGTATTTGTGTCCGAACAATTGAGAGGCATATGATGAGATTGGTCTTGGCAATCGTGGCGGTGACAGGACTTTCCATACCTGCGCTAGCACAAACCGACGACGCTTACGCCCCCGCGCGCGCGATCGTCGCCGACATCGGCAAGATCGTCACCCCGAACGGAGTGCAGGAAACGTTCGAGGTCACGCTGGGCGGCGCCCGGCAGATCGTGAACGTCCGCGGCTCGGACCGCGACAATCCGGTCCTGATCTTCGTCCACGGCGGCCCCGGTGCGGTCGAGATGCCCTTCGCGTGGGCTTTCCAGCGCCCCTGGGAGGACGTCTTCACCGTCGTCCAGTACGACCAGCGCGGCGCCGGGCGCAGCTACCCGCTGAACGATCCCGCGGCGCTCGCCCCGACGATGACCCCCGATCGCTACCGCGACGATGCCATCGAGCTGATCGAGCTGCTGCAAAAGCGGTACGGCAAGCGCAAGGTCGTGCTGATGGGCCACAGCTGGGGGTCGATCATCGGCCTGTCGGTCGCGGTCAAGCGACCCGGCCTGCTCTACGCCTATGTCGGCGTCGGGCAGGGCATCGATTTTCGCGAAGGCGAAAAGGCCGGCATGGCGTGGACGAGGGAAAAAGTGCTGGCCGCGGGCAACAAGGAAGCCGTCGCCGCGATCGACGCGCTCGCGCCCTACCCGCAGGGCGAGTTCACCATCGCCAAGGCCGACGGCTGGCGCAAATATGCCATCCCTTACGGCTCGCTGATGTATGCCAAGCCCGACCTCAACCTCTATTTCCAGACCCCGCGCCTCTCGCCCGAATATAGCGAGGCCGACCGCAAGGCCTGGGGTCAGGGAAGCGCCTTCTCGGTCACGACCCTCTGGCCGCGCCTCGCCGACGTCAGCTTCAGGGAGGTGAAAAAGGTCGATACACCGCTCGTCTTCCTGCTCGGAAGGCACGATTATACGGTTCCTTCGCCGGTGGCGGCCGACTGGTTCGCAAAGGTCAAGGCGCCCTCGAAGAAGCTCGTCTGGCTCGAACATTCGGCGCATATGCCGATGGTCGAGGAACCGGGGCATTTCTTCGCCGCGCTGCTCCGCGACGTACTGCCGCTGACGAAAGGCAGGAAATGACCGATCTGGCTTGCAGTGCTGAACGCGTGGGGCATCGCCTTTTTCGAGTTGCCTCGTCTTCCCCGCGAACCGCATCGGCTACGGCGTTTACAGCGCCGCCGAACTCAAGACCTTGCAGGAAGTCATCACACTGGTCATATTCGCGGGGTTCGCGGTCTTCTGGCTCGGTGAGAAGCTGACCCTGAACCATCTCGTCGGCTTCGGTCTGATTGCGGCGGGGCGTTCTTCATCTTCAAGGGACCGATTGCGGTCTGACAGGATTTTACAGCGACATGGAAACCCGTGCCGGCGACCCCGGAGCCTTTGCCCGCTTCGACCTGAGCCGCGTCCCCTCGCCCGCCTTCGTCGTCGATGCCGCGAAGGTGCGCGCGAACCTCGCGCTGCTCCGCCACATCGGCGACGCGTCGGGTGCACGCGTGCTTGCTGCGCTCAAGGCCTTCTCGATGTGGTCGCTGGGGCCGACGGTCGCCGACTATCTCGACGGCGTGTGCGCTTCGGGCCTTTACGAGGCGAAGCTGGGTCGCGGCGAATATGGCGGCGAGGTCGCGACCTATTGCGCGGGCTACAAGGAAGCCGACCTGCCCGAAATCGCGGCACTGTCCGATCATCTCATCTTCAACTCGCCGGGGCAGATCGCGCGCTTCCGGCCCCTTCTGGACGCGCTCCGCGCCAAGGGCGAAAGCTTCGACATCGGCCTGCGCATCAACCCGATGCACAGCGAGGGCGAGGTCGCAAAATACGACCCCGCCGCGCCGTGCAGCCGTCTCGGTTTCCCGATCAGCCAGTTGCTGCCCGAGCATATGGAGGGCGTCGACGGCATCCATATGCACAGTCTGTGCGAGCAGGACTTTCCGCCGCTCGAGCGCACGTGGAACGCGGTGCAGCCGATGCTGCGTCCCTTCTTCGGCCAGCTCCAATGGATCAACTTCGGCGGCGGCCATCATGTGACGCGCGCCGATTACCAGGTCGACGACCTGATCGCCTTCCTGAAACAGGTCCGCGCGGCGACCGACTGCGACGTGATGATCGAGCCCGGCGAGGCGATCGCGCTCGACGCGGGCATCCTCGTCGGCGAGGTTCTCGACCTGTTCGACAACGGCATGGCGATCGGGATCACCGACATTTCGGCGACCTGCCATATGCCCGACGTGATCGAGGCGCCCTATCGCCCCGCGATGCTAGGTGAAGGCAGAGACGGTATGCCGACGCGGCTTGGCGGCCCCTCCTGCCTCGCGGGCGACGTCATCGGCGATTACCGTCTGCCCGGCGGTGCGCGCATCGGCCAGCGCTTCGCCTTCCTCGACCAGGCGCATTATTCGATGGTGAAGACGAACACCTTCAACGGCGTGCCGCTCCCGTCGATCTGGCTGTGGGACAGCGACACCGACGCGCTCACGCTGGTCCGCGAATTCGGCTATGAGGATTTCAAGACGCGGCTGGGGTGACCCCGCCGCCAGCTTGAAAGGGCCGGATGATTGCACCGCCGACAATTCCTGTACGCCGGCGCAGGCGCAGCGCTCGCGAGCTCGCTGCCGGGTTGCGGCGAAGCCGGTAGCCGCATGTCTTCCGTCGACGCCCATTACGAAATGCCGCTCGAATCGTCGCCGCATGAACGCACGATCATGCAGTGGCCGGTCAGCCTCGACGTCTACGACCGGGCTTCGCTGAAACGGGTGCAGCGCGCCATCGCGGGGATTGCCAATGCCATCGTGCGTTACGAGCCCGTCGCCATGCTGGTCGCAGCGGCCGAGGCGGCCAGCGCACGCGCCCTCCTGTCGGGCGACGTCGAGCTTTGGGATATTCCGACCGACGATCTGTGGTGCCGCGACTCGGGCCCCACCTTTGTCCGCGACGCCGCCGGCAAACTCGCCGTCGCGCATATCCGGTTCAACGGCTGGGGCAACAAACAGCCGCACGCCAACGATGCCCGCATTGCGGCGCGCGTCGCCGACCGGCTCGGCGTACCCCTCATCGAAACGGGGCTGGTCGGTGAACAGGGCGGCGTCGAGCACGACGGCGCGGGAACCCTGCTGGCCCATGCCAGCTGCTGGGTGAACCCCAATCGCAACCGGATGACCGCGCGCGAGGTCGAGGACCGGCTGTTGCGCGCGCTTGGCGGCAAGAAGATGATCTGGGCGCCGGGCATCGCGGGGAAAGACATCACCGATTACCATATTGACGCGCTGGCACGTTTTGTTGGCCCCGGCAAGGTGCTCATCCAGCTCGGCGACGAAGTCGACCCCGACGATCCATGGTCGGTATCGGGGCACGAGACGCTCGAAATCCTGCGGAAATCGACCGACGCGCGAGGGAAAAAGCTCGAAATCATCCGCCTGCCCGACCCCGTGGACATTCGCTCGGCCGAGCCCGATTTCGTCGCGAGCTATGTCAATTATTATGTGTGCAATGGCGCCGTCATCGCTGCGCAGTTCGGCGACAAGGCCGCGGACGGGCATGCACGCGAAACATTGCAAACGCTCTATCCGGGGCGGACGATCGAGATGATCGAAATCGACGCGATCGGGGAGTCGGGCGGCGGCGTTCATTGCGCGACGCAGCAGCAGCCCAAAGCCTGACCCTTCTGGGCCTTACGATAGAGTCGCACCAATCTCCGCCAGCGCCTGATGGATGTCGCTGACCACGACCGATCCCTCTCCGACCGACGAGGCGACGCGCTTGACCGACCCCTTGCGCACGTCGCCAATCGCATAGATGCGCGGCCAGCTCGTCTCGTATCGGCTCGGCATACGGTCGAGCGACCAGCCCGCCTTGACGAGTTCGAGCGGCGCGATGTCGGTGCCCGTCTTTACGAAGCCGCGCTCGTCGCAGACCATTTCCTTGGGCAGCCAGGTCGTGTTCGGGTTCGCACCGAGGAAGAGGAACAGGAAGCCGCAATCGCAATGACCTTCCGCCCCCGTTTCGCGGCAGCGATAGGTCAGGCCGCTCAGCCGCTCCTCGCCGTGTAGTCCCACGACATCGGTCGACGGAATGATCTCGATGTTCGGATGTTCTTCGAGCCGCTTGACGAGATATTCGGACATGGTCTCGCGCAGGCTCCCACGGCGGAAAATGACATGAACCTTCTTCGCCACGCTTGCGAGATAGATCGCGCCCTGCCCCGCCGAGTTGCCCGATCCGACGACGGTGACCTCGGCGTCGCCGCAGAGCTGCGCCTCCATCGGCGTCGCACCATAATAGATGCCGCGCCCTTCATAGGCCTCGATGCCCTCGATCGGCAGGCGCTGATATTGCGCGCCGCTGGCGACGACGACCGCGCGGCTGCGCAGCTTGCGCCCGTCGGCAAGCTGCAGGCAATAGGCATCGTCGCCATCGCGGCCGATCGCCGATGCCCGCACCGGCGCGACGATCCGGGCGCCGAATTTCTGCGCCTGCACCGTCGCGCGGCGCGCGAGCTCGTTCCCCGAAATGCCGGTCGGGAAACCGAGATAATTCTCGATCTTCGACGAGGTGCCTGCCTGTCCGCCGGGCGCCAGCGAATCGAGCGCGATCACCGTCAGCCCTTCGGACGCCGCATAGACCGCCGCCGCCAGTCCGCCGGGACCGCTGCCGACGACAAGGACGTCGGCGGTCGCGCCGTCGGGAAGCAGGTCGAGCCCGAGCCCCGCCGCAAGCTGTTCGGGCGTCGGCTGGACGAGCACGTCGGCCGCGCCGAGGATCACCACCGGCAGCTGATCTCCGGTCAGGCCGCGCTCGGCCATCAGATGGCCTGCGACAGGGCCGTCGGCGGGGTCGAACCAGCGATGCGCGACGCCATGCTTCATCAGCAGGTCGCGCAGCGCATAGACGCTGCGGTCCATCGCGGCGACGACGACGATCGTCACCGCAAAGCCGCGATGGTTGCTGAACTCGCGCCGCGCCGACAGGACGCGGACGAAAATGTCCGAATAATGTGAATTGCCGGCGATGAGCCGCTGGAAATCGAGGTGTGCGATGCGCAGAATCTCTCCGTCGGCCCCCATTTCGACGCGCGACAGGTGCCGCTGCCCGGTCAGCACCGACAAATCGCCCGCGAACTGGCCGCGCTCCATCCAGCCGACGCGTTTGCGCCCCTCGTCGGTCGACGCAAAAATATCCGTGTGCCCCGACAGCGTGACGATGCAATCGGGCGCCATCGCGCCTTCCTCGACCAGCAGGTCGCCGGCCTTGTGCGATTCGATAGTGCCGAAGCTGCGCAGTTCGTCCAGTTCCGCGTCGGTAAAGTTGTGGTTGACCTCGGCACGGGAGACCATGCGCGCATATCCTTTCCGGTTCGATGAACGTTCACCTCTAGCGCCGCCGCGGGTCCTTGTCTCGCCTTTGCCCCGCCCGGCGTGCGTTCGCCCCGGTTCGCCCCCCGTGTTACCGCCTTATTACAAAATTGCGCGATAGGGTCTTTACAGGGGGGACCCCCCTGCATATATCGCGCTCCGCTGCCCCAGGGGGACTTCCAATAACCGCAAGGCAGCCTTGTAAGTTTAACGTTATTTTTGGGGGTCCCTTGAGTTGCACCAGCATCATAGCGCCCACGGGCTGATTCAGGCACTTTCGCCGGTCGAACCTGTTACGCTTGTCCGCCCGCACGCCGCGCGGCGCGCAGCGCGTTTCTTCATCGAGCGATTTCCCGGCACGACCATGTATGCGGTCAAGGCGAATCCGTCGCCTGACCTGCTGCGCGTGCTGTGGGATTCGGGTGTCACGCATTATGACGTCGCCTCGATCGCCGAGGTGCGGCTTGCTGCGCGCACGCTTCCCGAAGCGACGCTCTGCTTCATGCATCCGGTGAAGGCCGAGGAAGCGATTTCCGAAGCCTATTGGAAGCATGGCGTGCGCACCTTCTCGCTCGACACGATGGACGAGCTCGAGAAGATCGTCCGCGCGACCGAAGGCGCCGCCGACCTCAACCTGCTCGTGCGCCTGCGCGTGTCGTCCGATCATTCGAAGCTCAGCCTCGCTGCCAAGTTCGGTGCAGAGGCCGATGAGGTCGTCGAACTGCTGATGGCGACCCGTCAGGCCGCCGACGCGCTTGGCATCTGCTTCCATGTCGGCAGCCAGGCGATGACGCCCCATGCCTATGCGCAGGCGATGGAACGCGTCCGCGCGGCGATCGTCGCGGCGTCGGTCACGGTCGACATCATCGATGTCGGCGGCGGCTTCCCGTCGTCCTACCCGGGCATGGAGCCCCCGCCGCTCGACGCCTATTTCGAGACGATCCACCGCAGCTTCGAGAGCCTGCCGATCAGCTATTCGGCCGAACTCTGGTGCGAACCGGGCCGCGCGCTGTCGGCCGAGTACAGTTCGCTGATCGTGCGCGTCGAAAAGCGCCGCGGCGAGGAGCTGTACATCAACGACGGCGCGTACGGCGCGCTGTTCGATGCCGCGCATGTCGGCTGGCGTTTCCCCGTCTCGCTGCGGCGCGACGCGGACAGCGAGGCCGAGATGGTGCCGTTCAGCTTCTATGGCCCGACGTGCGACGACCTCGACCATATGGCCGGACCATTCTTCCTGCCGGCCGACATCAAGGCGGGCGATTTCATCGAGATCGGTATGCTCGGCGCCTATGGCTGCGCGATGCGTACCAAATTCAACGGCTTCGGCGCCGACGAGACGCATGTCGTCAGCGACGAACCGATGGCGAGCCTTTACACCGGCGAAGCCGAACCCGAACGCCGCAGCGCGACGGTGACCAAGCTGTTCTGACGAACCGCGACAGATAGCGAATACAAGAGGGCCGGCGCAGCGATGCGACCGGCCCTTTCGCTTTTGAACCAAGGCGCTAGATTGCGCTGCCCATGCAGCCTTTCCATCATCTCCTCGCCAACAATCTCGTCGCCAACATCACCAATTTCACGGTGTGGTTCGCGCTGACCTTCTGGACCTTCCTCGAAACCCAGTCGGTTTTCGCGACGGGGATGATCGCGGGAATCTATCTGGTGCTGACCGCGATGCTGGGCATCTGGTTCGGCAGCCTCGTCGACCATCATGGCAAGCGCAACATGATGCTGGTGTCGAGCATCGCCTCGCTCGTCCTCTATGCGGTCGCGTTTGCAGGCTATGCGCTCGACCCCGCCATTCGCGCCGCCGAAGTGTCGAGCGTCACGCTCTGGCTGTTCATCCTCGTCTCGATGTTCGCGGTGATCGTCGGCAATATCCGCATGATCGCACTCCCGACGCTGGTGACGCTGCTGGTGCCCGAAGACCGGCGCGACAAGGCGAACGGGCTCGTCGGGATGGTCAGCGGAATCGGCTTTCTCACCACCTCGGCGATCAGCGGTTTCCTCGTCGCATGGGGCGGGATGGTCGCGACGCTTGCCTTCGCGATCGCCTTTTCGCTCGTCGCGATCGTCCACCTCTTCTTCGTCCACGTCGACGAGCCGCGCGATGCCGAAACGCATGATACGCCGCGTCGCATCGACCTCGCCGGAACGTTGCGCGTCGTGCTGGGCATCCCCGGTCTCCTCGCGCTGATCCTCTTCGCCTGCTTCAACAACCTCCTCGGCGGAGTCTATATGGCGCTGATGGACGCCTATGGCCTGTCGCTGATGAAGGTCGAGCAATGGGGCCTGCTGTGGGCGGTCCTGTCCTGCGCCTTCATTCTCAGCGGCATCGTGATTTCGCGCACCGGGCTTGGCGCAAACCCGATCCGGACGCTGCTGCTCGTGTGCCTTGTCGAATGGGTGGTCGCCGCGGTCTTCACGATCCAGTCGTCGATCCCGCTGCTGGCGATCGGCTGCTTCATCTGGATGTTCCTCGGCCCTTACGCCGAGGCGGCGGAACAGACAGCGCTGCAGAAAGTCGTCCCCTTCGAGCGGCAGGGCCGCGTCTTCGGCTTCGCCCAGTCGGTCGAGCAGGCCGCCTCGCCGCTCACCGCCTTCCTCATCGCGCCGCTCACCCAGTTCATCTTCGTGCCGTTGATGACCGACGGCGCGGGCGCCGACGCGATCGGCGACTGGTACGGCCGCGGCCCCGAACGCGGGATCGCCATCGTGTTCACCATCGCCGGCGTCCTCGGCGTGGCGCTGACGCTCGCGGCGCTCGGTTCGCGATCCTATCGCCGGATCTCGGCCGCCTATGCTGCCGGAAACGGCAGCAGCGGAGAAGCTGTACCTGCTGCTTGAGGAAAGTTGCGGAAGCCTCTTCCGTTTTACTTTGCAATCATTCTATCGTGCGCGACGGAAGAGGAGGAGCCATGCCCATGCTGTCGGGAATCCGGATCATCGACCTGACGACGGTCATTTTCGGCCCCTATGCGACGCAGATGCTCGCCGATCTGGGCGCCGAGGTGATCAAGGTCGAAACCCCGGGCGTCGGCGACATTTCGCGCTATCTGGGCAGCGGCGTTCCCGACCCGACGATGGGGTCGATCCACCTGACCGTGAACCGCGGCAAACGATCGATCGCGCTCGACCTCAAGAAGCCCGGGGATGCTGAAACATTGCGCGAGCTGATCGCGACCGCCGACGTCTTTTTCCATAATGTGCGCGGCAAGGCGATCGAGCGGCTGGGATTCGACTATGCGGGCTGCAAGGCGATCAAGTCCGACATCATCTATGTCCATGGCACCGGCTTCGGACGGGACGGCCCCTACGCCGATCTTCAGGCCTATGACGATGTCATCCAGGCGGCGACCGGCACCACCAGCCTGCTCCCCCGTGTCGACGGGAATCCGAGCCCGCGCTATTTCCCTTCGCTGATCGCCGACAAGATCGCGGGCCAGTTCGGGGCGCAGGCGATCCTCGCCGCGCTCGTCCATAAATTGCGCACCGGCGAGGGCCAGCGGGTTGAAGTGCCGATGTTCGAATGTTTCGCATCCTTCATGCTCACCGAGCATCTGCGCGATGCCGCGCTCGAGCCGCCGCTCGGTCCCGCGGGCTATCCGCGCCAGCTCGACCCGACGCGCCAGCCCTTCCCGACCCGCGACGGCTATCTCGCCATCGTTCCCTACACGGCCGAATCGACCGCCCGCCTGATGGCGCTCCTCGGCAGCAGCGACCTCCTCGAAACGCCGGAATATGAAGCCGCGAAGGCGAAGGGTCAGCACATGCCGATCATCTACAGCGAGATCGCGCGCAAGACGCCGGCAAAGACCAGCGCTGAATGGCTCGCGCTCTTCGCCGATAACGACATTCCGGCGATGGCAGCGCGCGACCTTCAGGACATCAAGGAGGACCCGCATTTCGTCGCGACCAGCTTTTTCCTGCGCCGCACCCACCCCGATGTCGGCGCCTTTCACGAAATGCAGCCGCCGGTGAAATATGGTGCGATGGCGCCGCGCGACCTCGGCTTCGCGCCGCGGGTCGATGGCGACGGGGCTGCCATCCGCGCGGAACTGGCCACCGGCAAGGTCTGAACGTCTGCCGTTGCATTGTCGGCGATGCGCTCTAGCATCCCCGACTGGAACAAGGGGGAGCTTCTATGCCAGAAAGCCTGCTCGCACCCGGCGCGGTTCTCGCGCTGTGGACACTCATCATGCTCGGCTGGGTCGCCGCGACGCGATTTCCGGCGCTCGCCAAGTCGGGCATCGATCTCAAGGCCGCGCCGCCAGGAGGCCGCGGAGCGGACCTTGAAAACATACTGCCGCCGCAGGTGAACTGGAAATCGCACAATTACACGCACCTGCTCGAACAGCCGACGCTCTTCTACGCGGTGATCATCTTCCTGCACCTGTCGGGCGGCAGCACCGACCTGACCCGCGGCCTTGCATGGGCCTATGTCATCTTGCGCATCGTTCACAGCCTGTGGCAGGCGCGCGTGAACCGTGTGCCCGTCCGCTTCGCGATCTTCGGGCTGTCGACCTTCTGCCTGCTCGCCTTGTCGTTGCTGGCGGTGATCGCCACTTTGGGTTGAGGGGGAATATCATGGATACGAACGCCATATTGGGACCGGTCGCAACGCTCGCGCTCTGGTCGATGGTCATGTGGGTGTGGATGTATGCGACGCGCATCCCGGCGATGAGCCGCGCGAGGATCGACGCCGCGAAGATGGTCGGCGGCACCGGCAAGGGGCTCGACGATGTGCTGCCGCAGGAAGTGCAGTGGAAGGCGCACAACTACAACCATCTGATGGAACAGCCGACGGTATTTTACGCCGTCGCGCTGGCGCTCGCGATCGGCGGCATGGGCGGCGGGCTCAACGCGCAGATCGCCTGGGTCTATGTGGCCCTGCGCATCGTGCACAGCCTGATCCAGGTCACCGTCAACCGCGTGCTATGGCGTTTCGCGGTCTTCGCGCTCGCCAGCCTCGCGCTCCTCGCGCTGTGCCTTCACGCCTTCATGGGCTTTGTGCTGCATTGATCTGGCGTGAGAAACGCGCGGCCAGTTCCACATGGGTCGACCAGCGGAACTGGCCTACCGGCTGCACCCAGTCGAGCGTGTAACCGCCCTCGACGAGCATCCTTGCGTCGCGGGCGAAACTCGCGGGATTGCAGCTGACATAGGCAATGACCGGCGCGGCCGACGCCGCGAGCTGCTTCACCTGCTCTTCCGCCCCCGCGCGCGGCGGGTCGAGGATGATCGCGCCAAAGCGATTGAGCTCGGCGGGCACGAGCGGGCGGCGGAACAGGTCGCGATGCTCGGTCGCGACCAGCGCGCGCGCGCGGTTGGCGGCGCCCGCCAGCGCGGCGATCGCGTCGCGCGCGCCTTCGGCGGCATAGACTTTCCGTCCCGCCTGCACCGACAGCGCAAAGGTACCGACGCCCGCGAACAGGTCCGCCACCGTCGGCGCCTCGCCGATCGCCTTCTTCACGGCGTCGATCAATGCCGCCTGCCCGGTCGCCGTCGGCTGCAAAAAGGCAAAGGGCGGCACCTCGACCGTGACATCGCCAAAGCGCATCGTCGGCGGTTCGGGTTGCCAGAGGATTTCGAGACCGTCACCCTGATCGATCGCAAAGCGTGCAAGCTGGTGCGTCCCCGCAAAATCCTGCAGCGCCATAGCCGCGTCCAGCCCTTCGGCCTTCACCCCCTCCAATATCAGTTCGACGCCCTGGTCGAGCATCTGCAGCTTGACCTTCACCGGGCGTCGCGGCTGCGCGATCATCACCAGCAGGTCGCGTATCGGCGCGATCAGCGCGAAGAGTTCGGGAAGCAGCAGCGGGCACATCCGCATATCGACGATCTGGTTGCTCTGCGCGGCGTTGAACCCGATCGCGACCTGCCTGCCCGTGCGGAGCGCGGTCAGCGCGGCGCGGCGGCGGCTTTGCGGCGGCGAGAGCTGCGCGGGCAGGACTTCGCCATAGGGCACCTCCTGCCCCTCCAGCCCGCCGACCACCCGGTCGCGCACGAAGTCGGCGAGCGCGGGCTCGGCGACATGCTGCAACTGGCAGCCGCCGCATTTGCCGAAATGGCGGCACACGGGTTCGGCGCGATTCGGACCGGGGATGATGATGCCGTCGTCGCGCACGCGATCGCCCGGAACGCCGCCTGTCACATGGCGGCCGTCACCCGTCACGCCATCGCCGCGTGCGGCGATGCGCTCGATCAGCGCAGCTTCACTCATGTCAGTCCCTTATCAGATCGTCGGCTACAAGGCCGGGGCCTATACGCCCCGCCTGCGCGATATGCCAGCCCACCGCGGCGACCGCGGCGTCGAAAGGATCGCCGCCCCGCGCGAGGATCGCACCGCAGGCGCCCGCAAGCACATCGCCCGTCCCTGCCGTCGCCAGCCACGGGCTGCCGGGCCAGGCCGCTGCGATGCGGCCATCGGGTGCGGCGATGATCGTGTCGGCGCCCTTGTGGATGACGACAGCCTGCGTGCGGACCGCGGCGGCTTTCGCACGGTCGATCTTGTTGCCGTAGGCTTGCGGAAAGGCCCGCGCGAACTCGCCTTCGTGCGGCGTCAGGATCGCCTTGCGGGGGGTTTCGGAAAGGCGCGGCAGCGCCGCGTCGATCGCTGCCGCGTCGAGGACAAGCGGCTTGCCCGAATCGAGCGCGGCTTCGACATCGAACAGCAGTTCGTCGCCCGCCGGAAACCCCGGACCGATGACGACCGCGCCGATGCGCGGATCGTCGAGCCGCTCGCCGAACTTCGCGTCGCTCTCGGTAATGATCGCCGCGAAGGGCGCCCGCTGGCTCCCTTCGAGCACGACATAGCCCGCCCCCGCGCGCAGCGCCGCCGCGGCGGTCAGCCCGGCAGCCCCCCGCATCGGCCCGGCAAACACCAGCACCATACCGCGGGTGAATTTATGCGCGGCGGCATCGGGTTTGTGCGTTTGCGCCTTGGGCAAGGTGCGCATCACCTTGCTCGCCGATATGCCGATCGGCGCAAGCAGGACGCGGCCGCAACCTGGCGCGGTCGGCAGCAACACATGCGCGGGCTTCAGCGCGCCCAGCGCCAGCGTCACATCGGCGGGCAGCGGCGGCATCCAATCGGCCGCGCCGTCGCTGTCGACTCCGCTCGGAACGTCGACCGCCAATATGCGCCGGTCGGCAAAGTGGCCGAGGACCGCGGCAAGGTCGTCCGCGATCGGCCGCGACAGCCCGACGCCGAACAGCGCATCGACGATCAGCGGTGCGGGGGCGAGGCGGCCGTCGAGCTTTTCAACCGGGCCGCTCCATCCGGCCCGCGCAGCCTTCGCGAGATCGGTTGCCGGCTCGCCGGGTGCCGCTACGCGCACCGGCGCCCCGCGCGCGGCAAGCTGATGTGCGGCGACATAGCCGTCGCCGCCATTGTTGCCGGGACCGCAGAGGATCAGGATCGGCGCGCCCGCTGCCATCCGCCAGGCGGTATCCGCAACCGCCGCGCCGGCAAGCTCCATCAGTTCGGACAGCGATGTGCCCTGGATCGCGCAGGCGGCCTCGGCCTCGCGCATCGCCTTGGCGCTCAGGATCGGGGCGTTGGCGGGGACGGGCATGCTTCCGCCCTATCACGAACGCGCGAACGCGCCTACTTCGCGCCGCCGGTGGTGGCGGGCAGGCGGTAGCGGTCGTTGCCAACCGCGACTTCGATGACATTGTCGCCGACGATCGTCACCTTCGCGGGTTCGGCCCCGTCGGCCGACACGACTCCGCGCCCGTCGGTGGTGATCTGGAGGCGGCGGTAGCCGACATTGCTGCGGCCGACGACGAGGATCGCGCCGCCCTCGCCGCTCATCTCCTCGACGGTGCAGGTGCGATCGAACAGCTTGGCACCCTCGAGCGCGCATTCGATGCGACCGTTTTCGGCCGCCTCCTTCGACCCGCGCGCTTCGGCTTCGGCGAGTTCGCCATTGTCGGGCGCGCGGTCGCAGGCCGCCAGCAGCAACAGCGGCAGGATCGCGCCCCGTTTCGATATCATCCCTTGCCCCCCTTAAGCTGCGACAGGTCGCGCACCGCGCCGCGCGCGGCGCTCGTCGTCATCGCGGCATAGGCCTGAAGTGCTACCGAAACCTTGCGCGGGCGCGGCTTGGCGGGCTGCCACGCCGCATCGCCCTTCGCCTCCATCGCGGCGCGGCGTTCGGCGAGCACGCTATCTGCCACGGCCAGCGTGATCGTGCGCGACGGGATATCGATGTTGATGAGGTCGCCATTCTCGACCAGTCCGATCGTCCCTCCTTCGGCCGCCTCGGGCGAAACATGGCCGATCGACAGCCCCGACGTACCGCCTGAAAAGCGCCCGTCGGTGATCAGCGCGCACGCCGCGCCGAGCCCTTTCGACTTCAGATAGCTCGTCGGATAGAGCATTTCCTGCATCCCCGGCCCGCCCTTCGGCCCTTCGTAGCGGATGACGACGACATCGCCCGCCTCGATCTGTCCGGTGAGGATACCCGCGACCGCTGCATCCTGGCTTTCATAAACCTTGGCCGGGCCCGAGAATTTAAGGATGCTCTCGTCGACGCCCGCGGTCTTCACGATACAGCCGTCGAGCGCGATATTGCCCGACAGCACCGCGAGCCCGCCATCCTTGCTGAACGCATGGTCCGCCGAGCGGATCACGCCGGCTTCGCGGTCGAGGTCGAGCTCGTCCCAGCGCCGGTCCTGGCTGAACGCGACCTGCGTCGGCACCCCGCCCGGCGCGGCGAGGAAGAATTTCTGCACCTCGGGATCGTTGGTACGCGAGATATCCCATTTGTTGAGCGCATCGCCAAGCGTCGCGCTGTGCACGGTCGGCAGATGCGCGTGGAGCAGCCCCGCGCGTTCGAGCTGACCGAGGATCGCCATGATCCCGCCCGCGCGGTGGACATCCTCCATATGGACGTCCGACTTGGCGGGCGCGACCTTCGACAGGCACGGTACGCGGCGCGACAGCCGGTCGATATCGGCCATGGTGAAATCGACCCCCGCCTCGAACGCCGCGGCGAGCAGGTGGAGCACCGTGTTGGTCGATCCGCCCATCGCGATGTCGAGGCTCATCGCATTCTCGAACGCCTCGAAGGTCGCGATATTGCGCGGCAACACGCTATCGTCGCCTTCCTCATAATGGCGCTTGCACATCTCGACCGCGATCCGCCCCGCGCGCAGGAACAACTGCTTGCGGTCGGCGTGCGTCGCGAGCGTGGATCCGTTGCCCGGCAGCGACAGCCCCAGCGCCTCGGTCAGGCAGTTCATCGAGTTCGCAGTGAACATCCCCGAACAGCTGCCGCAGGTCGGGCACGCCGCGCGCTCGATTTCCGCGACCTCCTCGTCGCTGTATTTCTCGTCCGCCGCGGCGACCATCGCATCGACCAGATCGAGCGCGACCGCCTTGCCCTTCAGGATCACCTTGCCGGCTTCCATCGGCCCGCCCGACACGAAGACCACGGGGATGTTGATCCGGAGCGCGGCCATCAGCATGCCCGGCGTGATCTTGTCGCAGTTCGAGATGCACACCATCGCGTCGGCGCAATGCGCGTTGACCATATATTCGACGCTGTCGGCGATCAGGTCGCGGCTCGGCAGGCTGTAGAGCATGCCGTCATGCCCCATCGCGATCCCGTCATCGACCGCGATCGTGTTGAATTCCTTGGCAACCCCGCCCGCCGCCTCGATCTCGCGCGCGACCATCTGGCCAAGGTCTTTCAGGTGGACGTGGCCGGGCACGAACTGGGTGAAGCTGTTGACCACCGCGATGATCGGCTTGCCGAAGTCGCTGTCCTTCATCCCCGTCGCGCGCCAGAGCCCGCGCGCGCCGGCCATATTGCGGCCATGGGTGGTGGTGCGCGAACGATAAGAAGGCATTGAAAGGATTCCTGATAATAATATTACATAAATGAGCGAATGGATGCGCGTCTACACGCCTATTCGCCGATGTTCAATGTTACTTTCTTGCACATTCTGGCCAGCCGCCCGGCGAACAGCGCCTGCCCCGCCGCATCGCCCACCAGATCCTGCCGCATCTCGATCCCGACATAGGGAATGTCGTTTCCCTCGGCATGACGGTTCATCGTGGCGTTGAGCAGCTTGCCCGAATAGGGCTGCTGGTCACCCACCATCAGCCCCTCGGCCTCGAGCGCCGCGATCGCCGCGCCGGCAAGCCGGTCATCCTCATTGTAGAGCACCCCGACATGCCACGGCCGCGCCTGATCGGGATGCGCGGCGAGCGACGGCGTAAAACTGTGCAGCGACAGGATCATCGCCGGGCGGTGCGCCGCGACCGTCGCGGCGATATGGTCATGATAGGGCCGGAAAAAACGCGCCAGCCGCGCCTCGCGCGCGGCATCGTCGAGCGCGTTGCCCGGGACCGCATGCCCGTCGCTCGCGATCGGCAGCACCCCCGGCGCTTCTTCCTCGCGGTTGCAGTCGACGACCAGCCGCGACACGCCGCCGAGGATCGCCGCATCGACCGCCCCGCTCCCGACGAGCAGCGCCGCGACCTCGGCGACGCCGATGTCGATCGCGATATGGTTGGTCAGCAGCGCCGGGTCGATGCCGAGGTCGACGTCGTCCGGCACATACGCCGACGCATGATCGGCGATCAGCAACAGGCCGCCCGCCCGCGCTTCGCCGATCTGGCGCCACGCTTCGCTCATCGCAAGGCTCCCGCCATCGTCCACCAGCCCGGATGCCGCTGCGCAAGGACAATCGCCGCGGTATCGCGTTCGGCCTCCGCATCGAACAAGGCAAAGCAGGTGGCACCCGACCCCGACATGCGCGCCAGCCAGGGCCGCAGCGCCCCCAGCTCGGTGAGTATATCGACGATCGCCGGACAGCCTGCGATCGCCGGACGCTGCAGATCGTTGCGCGCGCCCAGGAGCTGCGCGCGCCAATCGGCGCCGGTGAACAGCGGCCCGCGGTCGATCCCGTCCCACGCCGCGAACACCGGGCCGGTGGCGACCGGCTGACGCGGATTGACGAGCAGCACCGGCGTTCCCGCCAGCCGCAACTCCGGGACGGGGCTCAGTTCCTCGCCGACCCCGACGCCGAGGCAGGTCGCGCTGGCGACGCAGGCGGCGATATCGGCGCCGAGCGGGCCGACGACGCGCGCCAGCGCCGCATCGCCGAGCTCGGGCAGGAAGTGCCGCCGCACGAGCCGCGCCATCGCCGCGGCGTCGGCCGATCCGCCGCCGATCCCCGCCGCGACCGGCAGCTCCTTGGTCAGCGTCACGCCAAGCGGCGGCACGCGGTCAGCGCCGCAACGGGCACGGAGCAACGTCAGCACCTTCATCACCAGATTGTCGCCGCCCGCGCTCAGCCCTTCGGCGAACGCCCCGTTGATCGTCAGGCTGTCGGTGTCGGCGAACTCCGCCTCGATGCCATCGCCATTGTCGACGAAAGCAAACAGCGTTTCGATGTCATGATAGCCGTCGGCCCGCCGCCCCCGGACGTGGAGCGCGAGGTTGATCTTGGCCCATCCGGTCTCGCGAAATGCAGTCATGGTGCGGTGGTGGCAGGGGTCAGCCCGTCGCGCAGCTTCGCCTCCAGCCGCGTCGCCATCTCTGCGTCGGCGAGCAACGCCGCCGCGCGCCAGTTGTAGCGCGCCTTGAACTTCTGCCCGGCCTTCCAATAGGCGTCGCCCAGATGCTCGACGATCACCGCATTACCGGGTTCGCCGCGCTGCGCCTTTTCGAGCAGGCCGACCGCGTCGTCGGTGCGCCCGGTCAGGAAATAGGCCCAGCCGAGCGAGTCGGTGATGCTCGCATTCTGCGGCTCCTGCCGCCACGCCGCCTCGATCCGCGCGAGCGACTGCTTCACGTCCTTGCGCCGCTCCAGCGCCGAATAGCCGGCGAAGTTGAGGATCGCCGCATCGTCGGGCCGCAACGCCACCGCCTTTTCCATCAAAGGCGCCGCCGCGTCCCACTTGTCCGCCTGCAGCAACAGTTCCGCCCGCGCAATCAGCAGGGTCCCGCGCAGCGACTGGTCGCCCTCGCCCTCGCCCAATGCCGCCTCGAGCCGCTCATACGCCCGCGCCGCGGCGGCGGGATCGCCCGATCGCCGCGCGATGTCCGCCAGCCGGACGAGCAGGCTGCGCGCACCATTGTCGTTGGCCGCCGTCTCGGCGAACTTCGCTGCGCCGGCAAGGTCGCCTGCATCGGCCAGCAGCTCGGCGCGCCGCATCGCCAGCACCGGCGGCAAGGCCACGCGCCCCGTGTCGAGCAACGCCATCGCACTGCCCTGTTGCCCGTTGCGGTCGAGCGCTTCGACCAATGTCATGCGGACCGCCCAGTCCTGATCGTCGAGCCAATAGGCCGCGCGCGCGAACAGCAGTGGTAGCTTCGGGCTGCCGCCCGGCGTGCGCGACAATCCGTCGGCGAGCAGGCCGAGCCACTGCGCCGTTCCAGCGCGCGGGCTTGATACGGGCTGGTCGGGCAGCAGCAGCATCGGATCCTCGCGCTGCCCCGACGCGAGCGCGATCCGCGCGCGCAGCCGTTCGGCCGCCCCGCGCTCGCCCGCCTTGTCGAGCGTCGCGGCGACGCGCAGCGCGACGAGCTGGCTCGTCCGGTCGGTGAGCGTGATGCCGTCGGCCAGCGTCGCTGCCGCCGCCGCACGCTTGGTGGCAATCTGGACCAGCGCGACCTGGAGCGTCAGCGAAGGTTCGGGCCGCGCGCGATTGTTCGCCGCGATCAGGTGACGCTCGGGCAGTTTTTCACGCGCGCCGACGTCAATCCACGCGTTAATTGTCGGCGAAATCAGCCGCGCGATCGTGTCGGCGCCCGCCTTGTCGTTGCGGCCGGCCATATAGTCGCGCGCGGCTTTCCAGTCCGACCGCCGCATCGCATCGACCATCAGGACAAGCTGGGCGTCGAACCGGCGTTCGCCGCTGTTCCAGAGGCGCAACGCCGCAGCGTGTGCGGCGGCGAGATCGCCAGCCTCGATTGCCTGTTCGAGCATCCGCCCGCGCAGGCCCGGGAGGCCGGGCGCGAGGCTCGAGACCGTGGTGAGCGCCGACAGCGCCGCGGCGGGCTCGCCGCCTTCTTCGGCCAGTCGCGCGCGCACCAGCGCGTTCAGCGCCGCGCCGCCATCGTCGGCGGCTTGCGCCGGCACCGCCGCCGCTATCGCGGCGACGATCAGGAACAGGCGCGCGGGCTTACATGTTCGGGTAATTGGGGCCTCCGCCGCCTTCGGGAGTGACCCAGTTGATATTCTGGGTCGGGTCCTTGATATCGCACGTCTTGCAGTGGACGCAATTCTGCGCGTTGATCACGAACTTGGGATCGCCCTCGGCCTCGCCGACGATTTCATAGACGCCGGCGGGGCAATAACGCTGCGCGGGCTCGTCATAGAGCGGCAGGTTGTACGCGACCGGGATCGACGGGTCCTTGAGTTGCAGGTGGACCGGCTGGTCTTCCTCATGGTTTGTGTTCGAAACGAACACCGACGACAGGCGGTCAAAGGTCAGCACGCCGTCGGGTTTTGGATAATCCGGTTTCGGCATGATGTCGGCCCGGTACAGGCTCTCATTGTCCGGATGATGCTTCATCGTGAAGGGGACTTTGATCTTCAGCGTTTCGAGCCACATCGTGATGCCCGAAAGGAGCGTTCCCGCGAGGTCGCCATATTTCTCGACGAGCGGCAGCACATTGCGCACGACGCTGAGTTCCTTCTTGACCCAGCTGTCGTCAAAGGCGGTTTGATAGGCGTCGAGCGTGTCGCTGCTGCGGCCCGCGGTCACCGCCGCGAACGCCGCTTCGGCCGCCATCATCCCCGATTTCATCGCGGTATGCGTACCCTTGATGCGCGGGACGTTGAGGAAGCCCGCAGTGTCGCCGATCAGCGCGCCGCCCGGGAAAGCAAGCTTCGGCACCGACTGCAGCCCGCCGTCGCTGATCGCGCGCGCGCCGTACGAGACGCGCTTGCCGCCCTTCAGGATCTTCGCGATCTCGGGGTGCGTCTTCCACTTCTGCATCTCCTGGAACGGGGAGATGTGCGGGTTGCGATAGTTGAGCCAGGTCACAAAGCCCAAGGCGACCTGCCCGTTCGCCTGATGATAGAGGAAGCCGCCGCCGTTGGCGTTCTGGTCGAGCGGCCAGCCCTGCGTGTGGATGACGCGGCCCGCGGCATGGTTCTCGGGCTTGATGTCCCAGAGTTCCTTGACGCCAAGGCCATAGACCTGCGGCTCGCAATCGGCGTCGAGCGCGAACTGCGGCTTGATCATCTTGGTCAGATGACCGCGCACGCCTTCGGCGAAAAAGGTATATCTGGCGTGGAGTTCGAGGCCCGGGGCATAATCGCCCTTGTGGCTGCCGTCGCGCGCGACGCCCATGTCGCCCGTCGCGACGCCTTTGACCGAACCATCCTCGTTATAGAGGATCTCCGCGGCGGGAAAGCCGGGGAAGATTTCGACGCCAAGACCTTCGGCCTGCTCGGCGAGCCAGCGGCAAAGGTTTCCGAGGCTGCCGGTGTAGGTGCCCTCGTTGTGCATGAAGCCGGGCGAGATGAATTCGGGGAGCCCGAACTTCTTCGTCTTCGTCAGCACCCAGTGCTGGTTGTCGTTCACCGGGACTTCGGCGAGCGGGCAACCCTGCGTGCGCCATTCGGGAAGCAGCTCGTCGAGCGACCGGGGATCGATCACCGCCCCCGACAGGATATGCGCGCCGACCTCGGACCCCTTTTCGAGGATGCAGACCGACAATTCATCGCCCGCTTCATTCGCGAGTTGTTTCAGGCGGATCGCCGCCGACAACCCCGCCGGACCCGCACCGACGATGACCACGTCATAGGGCATCGATTCCCGTTCGCTCACCGCAAATACCTTTCTGCCGTCCCTGCGCCGATCATTCATCGTGTCCGACGCTCATTCTGTCACGAATTGCGATGCCCGCCAATTGACGCGCCCGTCAACTGTCTGTTTCAAACAATTTCATGGGTGGGCAAAACTCTGCGTTGCTGGCGGAAAGCTATTACGACTGGTGGTCGCTGGCGGGCATCGATGCGCTTGTCGGTGAGGAGCCGGCGGGCTGGCTCGTCACGCCGCCGGCGAATGACGCTGCGGCGACCAAGGCGAAACGCCCCGCGCGCATCGAACCCGAGCCGCTCCCCCTTCCCGCGGCACTCCAGCGTCAGGAAGTGCTCGAAGCCGTCGAACCGAAAGGGCCGGTGGTCTTTCCGGACGATTGGGATGAATTCCAGCGCTGGCTCGCCGAAAATGGCGACGTGCCGGGCAGCCAGTGGGACGCGCGCCGCGTGCTTCCCGTTGGCGCGGCCGGCGCGCCGCTGATGCTGCTCACGGCGTGGCCCGAAATCGACGACCAGCGCGAGGGCCTGCTGTTTTCAGGGGCGGCGGGTCAGCTGCTCGACGCGATGTTTCGCGCGATCGGCATGACGCGCGGCGAATGCTATATCGCCAGCCTCGCGGTGACGCGCCCGGCGGGCGGCCGCTGCGACGGCGAGGAGGCGGCGGAGCTCGACCGCCTGTTGTGGCACCATCTGCGGCTGGCAAAACCGGGACGTCTGCTGCTGATCGGTAGCGACATCCTGCGCATGGCGGCCGCGATGCCGCTGCCCGACGCGCGCGGAAAGTTACTCGATATTAACCAAGATGGCGGCAAGGTGGAGGCGGTGGCAGTCGCGCACCCCGCGATGTTGCTGGCCCGACCCGCCCAGAAGGCGGCGGCATGGGATAGCCTGAAACTGTTCAACCGGGGACGTTGACGGATGCAGAATATGACCAAAACCATCGTTTCGTGCGCGGTTCTTGCCGCCGCTCTCGCTACGTCGCCGGTGTTTGCCGCCGATGCCGGCAGCCGCGACGTCGTACCGGCGCCGCAAACGGTGCCCGACATATTGTCGTCGAAGCAGAAGCAGCTTTACACGCAGGTGCTTACCGCGATCCGCGGCCAGCGCTGGGCCGAAGCCAAGGCTTTGCTCGACGGCGGCGATAACGGCCCGCTCACCGATTTCCTGCGCGCCGAACTGCTTACCGCCCCGAACAGCCCGCGCGCCGAAGTCGCCGACATCATGCCCATCCTCGCGCGCTCGCCGCATTTGCCGCAGGCCGAACAGCTCGGCCGGCTCGCGGCGAAGCGCGGCGCCACCGACCTGCCCACGCTGCCCTCTCAGGCGCGCCTCGCCTGGGCCGGCAGTGCCCCGCGCCGCATCGGCGCCGATGCGGTGGGTGGCGATCCCGTCGCAGCCAGCCTCGCGCGCACGATCCCCGAGCGGATCAAGAATGACGATCCCGCGGGCGCCGAGGCGCTGCTCAACGCCGTCGCCGACCAGCTGACGCCCGAAGCGCGCGACGAATGGCGGCAGAAGGTCGCCTGGTCCTATTATATCGAGAATGACGACGCCAACGCGCTGCGTCTCGCGAACGATTGCAGCGCCGGCAGCGGCGCGTGGTCGACGCAGGGCGCGTGGGTGAAGGGGCTCGCCGCGTGGCGCACCCGCGATTATCGCACCGCGCTGACCGCCTTCGACCGCGTCGCAAAGGAAGCGCCCGACAGCGAGCTGCGCGCCGCAGCCTATTATTGGGCCGCGCGCGCCGCGGTTGCCGCGGGCGAACCCGCATCGGTCCAGTCGCGCCTCCGCGCCGCCGCCGCCAACGAGGAGACCTTCTACGGCCTGCTCGCGGTCGAAACGCTCGGGGTCGAAACGAACAGCCAGCGCGAGAATGTCCGCGCCGACCGCAGTGCGTGGCGCGCGCTCGAAGGCCTGCCGAACGTCCGCATCGCGATGGCCTTGTCGGAAATCGGCGAGGACAAATATGCGGGCGACGCGCTGCGCCACCAAGCCCGGATCGGCGACGCACGTCAGCACGAACAGATTCTCGCAATCGCGGGCGCGCTCAGCCTGCCCGAAGCGCAGCTCTATCTCGCGCACAACACGCCGCAGGGCCGCAAACCCGCCGCGCAAAACCGCTATCCGCAGCCTAAATGGGAACCCAATGGCGGCTGGAAGGTCGACCCTGCGCTGGTGTTCGCCCACACGCTTCAGGAATCGCGCTTCCAGCGCGCCGTCGTCAGCCCGGCAGGCGCGCTTGGCCTGATGCAGGTGCGCCCCGGCACCGCGCGCGACGTTGCGCGCTGGCGCGGCGATCTCGGGACGGGCGACCTCCGCAGCCCTGCGGTCAACATGGATATGGGGCAAAGCTATCTCCAGTATCTCAGCCGCGACGCCTCGACCGGCGGGCTGCTGCCCAAGGTGATCGCCGCGTACAACGCCGGCCCTGCGCCCGTCGCGCGCTGGCAGTCGGAAATTCGCGATAATGGCGATCCGCTGCTGTACATGGAATCGATCCCCTATTGGGAAACGCGCGGCTATGTCGGAATCGTGCTGCGCAACTACTGGATGTACGAAGCGCAGCAGGGCAAGCCGTCGATCAGCCGCGCCGCGCTCGCGCAGGGCAAATGGCCGCGCTTCCCCGACGGCAAGGACCGCACCCGCCTGACCTATGCCGGCGACCTGACGAATGCCGATTGACGAAAACCTCGTTTTCAAACCCGTCCGCATCGCGCTGCTGACGATTTCGGACAGCCGCAGCGCGGCGGAGGACCGGTCGGGCGACAAGCTCGAGCAATTGCTGACCGGCGCAGGCCATATCCTCGCCGCGCGCGCGATCATCCGTGACGAGACCGCCCTGATCGTCTCGCGCCTCCACAACTGGATCGACGATCCGGAGGTCGACGTCGTGATCACCACCGGCGGTACCGGCCTGACGGGCCGCGACGTGACGCCCGAGGCGCTGCACCGCCTCGACGGCAAGGATATCCCCGGTTTCGGCGAGCTGTTCCGCTGGCTCAGCTACCAGAAGATCGGCACCTCGACGATCCAGTCGCGCGCCTGTGCCATCGTCGCGCGTGGCACTTACATCTTCGCGCTTCCCGGCTCGACCGGCGCGGTGACCGACGCGTGGGAAGGCATCTTGTCGACCCAGCTCGACAGCCGTCACCAGCCCTGCAATTTCGTCGAACTGATGCCGCGGCTCACCGAATAGGCATTTCGTTCTTTCTTTGTTCTCATCGGCGCGATATTCTGTGCCGGTGGAATCAGCCAAGCCCCTCCCCCCGATTGCGGGCCGCGGCGCGCCGACCAATTTGCGGCCGACGCGCACCGGTTCGGCCGAGCGTGTCCTCGATGGCGACTGGCTCGACGCGGCGGAGGAGATCGATGGCGAACCGCCAAAGCTGCGCACGACGGTGACGGTCGAACATCCCAGGACGATCATTTCGCGCAACAAGTCGCCCGACATCGGCTTCGATCGCTCGATCAACCCCTATCGCGGCTGCGAGCACGGGTGCATCTATTGCTTCGCCCGCCCGACGCACGCCTTTCACGACCTCTCCCCTGGGCTCGATTTCGAAAGCAGGCTGTTCGCCAAACCCGGTGCGGCGAAGCTGCTGCGCGCCGAACTGGCGAAGCGCGGCTATACGCCCGCGCCGCTCGCGATCGGGACCAACACCGACGGCTACCAGCCGATCGAACGCGAATGGGGCATCACGCGTTCGATCGTCGAAGTGCTGGCCGAAACGCGGCACCCGCTGATCATCACGACCAAATCCGACCGGGTGCTGCGCGACATCGACCTGCTCGCCGACATGGCGCGCGACAATCTGGTCGGGGTTGCGGTGTCGGTGACGACGCTCGACCCGCAGGTCGCGCGCACGCTCGAACCGCGCGCGCCGCACCCCCGGCACCGCCTCGCCGCGATCCGCAAGCTGATCGACGCGGGCGTGCCGACACAGGTCAATATCTCGCCGATCATCCCCGCGATCACCGACCATGAGATAGAGGCGATCATGGCGGCCGCGGCGGAGGCGGGCGCGATCCGCGCCTCGTACATATTGATGCGCCTGCCCTTCGAGGTCGCGCCGCTGTTCCGCGCCTGGCTCGCCGCGCATTACCCCGATCGCGCCGACAAGGTGATGCATATGGTGCAGGATATCCGCGGCGGCCGCGACAACGACCCCGATTTCTTCACCCGCATGCGGGGGCACGGCGTCTGGGCGCAACTCATCCGGACGCGCGTCAAACGCGCGGCGCGCGAACATGGGATGGACCGGAGCTTTCCGCCGATCCGCAGCGACCTGTTCCGCCCGCCCGAGCGCGACGGGCAGATGGAGCTGTTCTGAAGAATAATCGTCGCCCCCGCGAAGGCGGGGGCCGCTGGCATTGAGGAGCGGGCCTGTTGAGGCAAGCTTATGTCTATATCATGACCAACAAGCCGATGGGTGTTCTCTATGTCGGCGTAACCGCCGACCTCCCCGCTCGTATCTTTGCGCACCGCTCCGGAACCGGCTCTGAATTCTGCAGAAAATGGGACTTGGTGCGCTTGGTTTATGCCGAGCCCTTCGATCGCATCGCCGACGCGATCATCCGCGAGAAGGCTTTGAAAAAATGGAATCGCGTTTGGAAGCTACGCCTGATCTCCGAAGCCAATCCGGAATGGGAAGATTTGTTTGAAAGTGTCAACGTCTGATCTCTGCCGCTAACGGCCCCCGCCTTCGCGGGGGCGACGATCTTACCTAAGCCTCCGCCAGCGACTTCAGCCTGTAATCCTTGTAATCGTCGCGGATCTGGCGCTTCAAAATCTTGCCCGTCGCGGTATGCGGTAGTTCGTCGACAAAGACGATCTCGTCGGGCAGCCACCATTTGGCGACCTTGTCCTTGAGGTAATCGACGATCGCCGCCTCGCTCGCCTCGGCGCCGGGCTTCTTCACGATCAACAGGATCGGCCGCTCGTCCCATTTGGGGTGATAGACGCCGACCGCCGCGGCTTCCTGCACCCCCGGCGCGCCGACCGCGGCATTTTCGAGTTCGATCGAGCTGATCCACTCACCGCCCGACTTGATCACGTCTTTCGCGCGGTCGGTGATCTGCATGACGCCGTCGGGGTGCAGCACCGCCACATCGCCCGTGTCGAACCAGCCGTCCGTGTCGGCCGAATCGGCGTCCGCCTTGAAATAGCGCTGGATGATCCACGGCCCGCGGCACTGCAATCGCCCGCTCGTCACGCCGTCGCGCGGCAGGGCATGGTCCTCGTCGTCGACGATACGCAGTTCGACCCCGAACGGCGGACAGCCCTGGCGGCACACGATATCGACCTGTTCGTCGAAGCTCAGCTCGTCCCAGTTCCACGGGCGCTTGCCCATCGTCCCGATCGGGCTCGTCTCGGTCATCCCCCACGCGTGGCCGACCGCGATCCCCGCCCGCATGAAGCGTTCGATCATCGCGCGCGGCGCCGCCGATCCGCCGATGATCACACGCTCGAGCTTGCCATAGCCGATGCCGGTCGCGTCCATATGCGCGAACATCGCGATCCACACCGTCGGCACGCCGGCGCTGTGCGTCACGCCCTCGCCGTGCATCAGGTCGCAGAGGACCTGTGCGTCATTGGTCGCCGAAAACACCAGCTTGGCCCCGACCGTTGCGGCGGCGAAAGGAACGCCCCAGCTGTTGGCATGGAACATCGGCACGATCGGCAGGACCACGCTGCGGTTTGCAAGGCCGAAAACGTCGGGCTGGATTTCGGTGATCGCGTGGATGACGTTCGAGCGATGCTCGTAGAGCACGCCCTTCGGGTTTCCCGTCGTCCCGCTTGTATAGCAAAGCCCGACCGGATCGCGCTCATCGAGCGCCACCCATTCGAAACTGCCGTCCTCGGCATCGATCAGGTCGCGGTACGACGAATAGCCTTCGCGCGCCGGGGCATCGAACAGGATGAAATGTTCGACCGTCGGCAACTGCTCCCGCAGCCGTTCGACGATCGGCAGGAACATCGCGTCGAACAGCAGCACGCGGTCTTCGGCATGGTTGATGATATAGACCAGCTGTTCGTCGAACAGCCGCGGGTTCACGGTATGGAGCACCCCGCCCATGCCCGCGCTGCCGTACCAGCTCACCAGATGGTGGCCGTGGTTCATGGCGAGCGTCGCGATGCGGTCGCCCTTCTTCACGCCCAGTTTCGTCATCGCAGCGGCGAAACGGCGCGCATCCTTGCCAATCTCGCCCCACGTCGTCCGCGTCATACTGCCGTCGGCCCAGCGCGAGACGATCTCGCGCGCCGCATGCTCACGCGCGGCATGATCGATCAGGCTGGTGACAAGCAGCGGTTGGCCCTGCATTCCCATGGTACGGCATCCTCAATTATATATCGTTGCCGTTGAGGAATAGGGCCGGAAATACACGCTGCGCAAGGGGTGAAGGGATCAGCGAACCCTGAAATCGCGCGGCGCGACGAGCGAGAGCGCTGCTTCGGTTACGCCCGCAACCATTTCGAGCCGCGAGACCGTATCGGGACCCAGTGCAAAGCTGCGACCCAGCTCGATACGGATATCTTCGCCGATCGCCGGATCGGGGGTCGCGATCACGACCTTTCCGCGCGCATCGTCGCGCCTTTCGAGCAAGCGCGCGATCTCCGCCATCGCCTCGGGGAGTTCGACCCGGCACGTCAGCTGAAGCGCCGCGGTCGCCGCGATATCGACAAGCGACTGCGCGCCGCGCACCGTCACCCGCGGCGTCTCCTCACCTTCGAGCAGGTCGAGTTCGACCGACAGGATCGCGCAGCCGCCTTCTGCGGCAAGGGCCTCGAGCGTCTTGCCGGCGATCTCGTCGAAGCAGCTCGACTGGAACTGGCCGCTGCGGTCCGACAGGGTCAGGTTGAGGAAGCGGTTGCCGCGCTGCGACATGCGCGGGCGCGCGCTTTCGACCATCGCCGCCATCACCATCGGGATCCGCGTTCCGGGCGTCATTTCGACATTGTCGCAGATATCGCCATAGGTGCGGGCACCGCGCGCCGAAATGATCGCCTCAAATTGTTCGACCGGGTGCGACGAGTAATAAAAGCCGAAAGCATCCTTCTCGCGCGTCATCCGCTCGGCAAGCGTCCATGGCTCGGCCGCGGGCAGTTGCAGCGCCGGCGCGATCGCGATGTCGCCGCCAAACAGGCCGCCCTGTCCGGTCGAGCGTTCGTGCGCCGAGCTGTTCGCGCAGGCGAGCAGGCTTTCGGCGCCCGCGAAGGCGCGCGGCCGGTCGGGTTCGACGCAATCGAACGCCCCCGCCCCGGCCAGAGCCTCGATCTGGCGCCGGTTGAGCAATTTCGGGTCGATGCGGCTTGCGAAATCGTCGAGCGAGGCGAAATCGCCCTTCGTCTGGCGTTCGGCCACGAGCGCTTCCATCGCCTTTTCGCCGACGCCCTTGAGCGCGCCGAGCGCATAGCGGACCGCAAGCCCCTCGTCGGTCCGCCCGACCGAAAAATCGGCTTCGCTGTCGTTGACCGACGGCGGCGCGACCGCGACGTCGAGACGGCGCATATCGTCGATGAAGATCGACAATTTATCGGTCTGGTGGCTGTCGAACGACATCGACGCCGCAAAGAATTCGTGGGGATAATGCGCCTTCAGCCATGCGGTCTGGTACGACAGCAGCGCATAGGCCGCCGCGTGGCTCTTGTTGAAACCATAGCCTGCGAACTTGTCGATCAAGTCGAACAGTTCGTTCGCCGCCTTGGCGTTGATCTGGTTGTGCTCGCCGCAACCCTTGACGAAGGTGTCGCGCTGCGCGTCCATTTCGGCCTGGACCTTCTTGCCCATCGCACGGCGGAGGAGGTCGGCGCCGCCGAGGCTGTAGCCGGCGAGGATCTGTGCCGCCTGCATCACCTGTTCCTGATAGACGAAGATGCCGTAGGTTTCGGCGAGGATGCCTTCGAGCAGCGGATGCGGATGGGCGATCTTCTCGCGCCCGTTCTTGCGCGCGCCGAACAGCGGGATATTGTCCATCGGTCCCGGGCGATACAGCGCGACGAGCGCGATGATGTCGCCGAAATTGGTCGGCTTCACCGCCGACAGCGTGCGCCGCATGCCTTCGGATTCGAGCTGGAACACTCCGACCGTTTCGCCGCGCTGGAGCAGTTCGTAGACCGCGGTATCGTCCCACGCGAGCGCGTCGAGATCGACGTCGACCCCGCGCAGCGCCAGCAGCCGCCGCGCTTCCTTGAGCACCGACAGCGTCTTGAGCCCGAGAAAGTCGAACTTCACCAAACCGGCGCTTTCGACATATTTCATGTCGAACTGCGTGACGGGCATATCCGAACGCGGGTCACGATAGAGCGGGACGAGCTGGTCGAGCGGACGGTCGCCGATCACCACGCCCGCGGCATGCGTCGAACTGTGGCGCGGCAGGCCTTCGAGCTGCTTGGCCATGTCGAACAGGCGGCGGACGCCGTCGTCCTGCTTATATTCGGTCATCAGCTCGGACACGCCATTCAGCGCGCGGTCGAGCGTCCACGGGTCGGTCGGATGGTTCGGCACCAGCTTGGCGAGCCGGTCGACCTGGCCGTAACTCATCTGGAGCACGCGGCCGGTGTCCTTGAGCACGGCGCGCGCCTTGAGTTTACCGAAGGTGATGATCTGCGCCACCGTGTCGCGCCCGTATTTTTCCTGCACATAGCGGATCACTTCGCCGCGCCGCGTTTCGCAGAAGTCGATGTCGAAGTCGGGCATCGACACGCGTTCGGGATTGAGGAAGCGTTCGAAGAGCAGACCGAGCTTCAGGGGATCGAGGTCGGTGATCGTCAGTGCCCAGGCGACGACGCTGCCGGCGCCCGATCCGCGCCCCGGCCCGACCGGGATATCGTGCGCTTTCGCCCATTTGATGAAGTCGGCAACGATCAGGAAGTAGCCGGGAAAACCCATCTGGACGATGACCCCGACCTCGAAATCGAGGCGGTCGACATAGGCCTGGCGATCTTCACCGGAAAGGTCGGGATAGTGCGCGAGCCGCGCGTCGAGCCCGTCGCGCGCATCGCGCGCGAGCTGCGCCGCCTCGCCCTCGCGGTCGCCGGCGAGGCTGGGCAGGATCGGCGCGCGCTTCGGCGCCATGAACGCGCAACGCTGCGCGACGATCAGGCTGTTGCGGATCGCCTCGGGCAGGTCGGAAAACGCATCCTCCATCGCCTCGGCGGGTTTCAGCCAGGCTTCGGGGCTGCTGACCCGCCGATCCTCGCTTTCGACATAGGCCGATTGCGCGATGCACAGCATCGCGTCGTGCGCGGGGTGGAATTGCGGCTCGACGAAGCTCGCAGGGTTCGTCGCGACGATCGGCAGCGCGCGCGCATAGGCTAGGTCGATCAGCGCCGTTTCGGCCGCCGTTTCGGCCGCATCGCCGCGCCGCGACAGCTCGATATAGAGCCGTCCTGCGAACAGCGCCTCGAGCTGCTCGACATAGTCGTTCGCCGCCGTCACCTGCTCGCCCGCGAGCAGCCGCGCGAGCGCGCCCTCGCCGCCGCCGGTCAGGCAGATCAGCCCGTCGGTCTTGCCCGCCATCGAGGCAAGCGTAACGTGCGGGTCAAGCTCGACCGGACGGCCGAGATGCGCGTCCGACACGAGCGCGCACAGATTGTTGTAGCCCGCCTCGTCCTGCGCATAGAGCGCGAGCCAGTCGATCAGCGGCGCGCCATTCGCCAGCCGCTGTCCGGGCCGCGCGACGCTGAGCAACGCCCCGACGATCGGTTGCACCCCCGCCGCCTTGCACGCATCGCCAAAGGCCATCGCGCCATAAAGCCCGTTGCGATCGCAGATCGCAACGGCGGGAAAGCCGCGGTCGCGCGCCGCCTTCGCGATCGCCTTGGGCTCGATCGCCCCCTCCAGCATGGTGAAACTGGAAAAGACGCGCAGGGGGACAAAGGGGCTGTAGGCCATCGGATGACGCTATGCTTATGTTACGATTCGGGGAAGCGTCAGTGTGCAGATTTTGCACTTTCGCGGTACACCAATGCCGTTTGTGCCGAGCTTGTCGAAGCACCGCCCTTTTCTTCCAAACTCGAAAGAAACAACGGCCCTTCGACAAGCTCAGCGCGAACGGGTTTGGGAAAGGTGCGTCGCTAACCCAGCAGCTCCTCGATCTCCTTGCGCAACTGCTCGGGCTTGGTCGTCGGCGCGTGACGCGACACCGTCTTGCCCTCGCGATCGACGAGGAATTTGGTGAAGTTCCACTTGATCCCGCTGCCCAGCAGGCCGGTCTTTTCCTTCTTCAGATGCTTGAAGATCGGGTCGGCATCATCGCCGTTGACGTCGATCTTCGCCATCACCGGAAAGCTGACGTCATAGGTCAGCGAACAGAAGTTCGCGATTTCCGCCGCATCGCCGGGCTCCTGCGCGCCGAACTGGTTGCACGGAAAGGCGAGGATCTCGAATCCGCGATCCTTGTAATCGCGATAAAGTTCTTCCAGCCCCTCATATTGCGGAGTGAAGCCGCATTTCGAGGCGGTGTTGACGATCAGCAGCACCTTGCCGCGATAGTCCGCCAGCGACTGCGCGCCGCCGCCGGGCAGCTTCGCCGAAAGATCATAGAGGTTCATGTCATTTCTCCCCCGCTTTTCGCGGTTTATAGATGAAGTCGAAACTGGTCGTCCACGTGAGCCCATGGTCGGTCGACTGCTCGCCATGCTGGCGTACCGATCCGTCGGGGTCCGGGGTGTAGGTCATGCGGATGAGCCCGTCCTGCCCTTTGGCAACGACATTCGCCCAATGGCCGGTCAGCACCATCCTGCCGTTGGCCCGCCCGCCATCGAAATCGACACGCGCACCGCTGCTGTCGACCCACGCCTGCCGCCAGTAGCGACGCTCAGCGTCGAAATGGCTGAACGATCCGCCGCCGCCGCTCTTCAGCGGCTTCCACGTCTCGCGGATCGCGCAGCCCGCGAACATCGCCTCGATGCTGCTCGTTGCGATGCGGGTCGTCGTGCCATTGGGATAGACGTCCCATTCGCCGACCCAGAAATCGAAGGCACGATGATCGGCGGTTCCGCACGCCTGCGGCGCCGGCGGCAAAGCGATCGGTGGCGGCGGTGGTGGAGGTGACGGCGCGGGCAGCGGCGGTGGCGGTGGTGGCGGAGCCTGCGCGCCCGCCGCCGGCAGCATGACCGCCAGCGACAGCAGGATCAGCAGCGATGGTCGGTGTCGGATCATGTTCGCCCCCAAAGGTTGCGAACAGCCTACGCCTCAATCCGCCCGTCGTGCAAGCGCAGCACGCGGTCCATCCGCGCCGCCAGCCGCTCGTTGTGTGTCGCGACGAGCGCCGCCGAGCCATGGTCGCGCACGAGGCTGACGAACTGGTCGAACACCCGGTCGGCGGTCGCCTCGTCGAGATTGCCCGTCGGCTCGTCGGCGAGCACCAGCAAGGGCCGGTTCGCGAGCGCGCGCGCCACGGCGACGCGCTGCTGCTCGCCGCCCGACAGCTTGCTCGGCTTGTGATGCAGCCGCTCGCCGAGCCCCAATCGCCCGAGCAGGTCCGCCGCGCGCTCCTCGGCCTCCGCCTGCCCCGCGCCGCGGATCAGCTGCGGCAGCACGACATTCTCGATCGCGTTGAAATCGGGCAGCAAATGGTGGAACTGATAGACGAAGCCGATCTTCTCGCGCCGCGTCTTCGTCCGCTCGCCCTGATCGTATCGCGTGACGTCGTGGCCGTCGATGCTGATCGTGCCGTCGAACCCGCCTTCGAGCAGGCCGACCGCCTGCAGCATCGTCGACTTGCCCGACCCCGACGGCCCGAGCAGCGCGACGATCTCGCCGCGCTTCAGATGCGCATCGACCCCGCGCAGCACGTCGATCGTGACGTCGCCCTGCGTGAAGCTGCGCTTCAACGCGTGAAGTTCCAGAACCTTGTCACTCATAACGCAGCACCTGCACCGGATCGGTGTTCGCCGCCTTGAACGCCGGGTAGAGCGTCGCGAGGAAGCTGAAGACGATCGCCATCACCGCGATCCCGGTAATCTCGAACGGGTCGGGTTTCGACGGCAATTCGGTGAGGAAGCGGATCGAGGGATCCCAGAGCGGCTGGCCGGTCAGGAACTCGACCCCGCGGAGCACGCCCTGCCGGAAATAAAGCAGCCCGAACCCGATCGCCATGCCCACGAGCGTCCCCGCCACGCCGATCGACACGCCGATCGTCATGAAGATCCGCAGCACCGCGTCGCGCGGCGCGCCCATCGTACGCAAAATCGCCATGTCGCGCGTCTTCGCGCGGACGAGCATGATCAGCGACGAGACGATGTTGAACGCCGCGACGAGAACGATCAGCGACAGGATCACGAACATCGCGACGCGCTCGATCGCCAGCGCCTCGAACAGGCTGGCGTTCATCGAGCGCCAGTCGGATATCACCGCCTGCGCCGCGACCTTTTCGGCCAGCGGCCGCAATATCTCGCCGACCTTGTCGGGGTCTTCGGTCTTGATCTCGATCATTCCGACCTGATCGCCGGTGAGCAGCAGCAGCTGCGCATCTTCCATCGGCATGACGACATAGGCCTTGTCGAAATCATAGACCCCGATCTCGAAGATCGCCGACACACGATAGCTGATCTCGCGTGGTACGGTGCCGAACGGCGTCGCGCGCCCCGCGGGGTTGATGATCGTCAGGTTCGACCCGACCGTCGCGCCCAGATTGCGCGCGAGTTCGCTCCCGATCGCGACATTGCCCGATCCGGGGGTCAGCGTATCGAGGCTGCCCTGCAGCACCTTGCCGTTCAGCGTTTCGTTCTTGCGGATATCGGGCACCGTCATGCCGCGCACCAATATGCCCTCGACGCGCCCGCTGAAGGTCCCGAGCAAGGGCTGTTCGATCAGCGGTGTCGCCGATACGACGCCCGGGGTCGCCTTCGCCTGCCTGAGCACGTCCTGCCAGTCGTCGAGCCGCCCGCCAAAGCCCTGCACCACCGCGTGGCCGTTGAGGCCGACGATCTTGTCGAACAGGTCGCTGCGCACCCCGTTCATCACGCTCATCACGATCACCAGCGCGGCGACGCCGAGCGTAACCGCGGTAAAGCTGAACGCCGCAGCGACGAAGATGAACCCCTCGCCGCGCTGCGGAAGCATATAGCGTTTGAAGATGGTGCGTTCGTACGGACGCAGGATCATAAGGCGAGCAGCCGTTGCGGCGTATGGGAAATGACACGCATATGGCCGCTTTAAGCAGCCCCGGCGCCGCTGGCAATGGCCGCTCGCACGGTGCCAGATCTGCGAGTGATTCGCAAAATATGTTGCCCATAGGTCACAGCGCCCGGCAAAAGCGGGGCCAAATGCCCGTGAGAGGGTGACAAAGCCCCCCTACCGACCTACCCCCATGGCTTCTGGTTCAACGCGGCCCAAAGGCCCGGCTCCAGGGAGTGCAGACCTTTCGCCAGGTCTGCAACAAAGGGGGATGGCGAGTGTTCGTCACAGGCGCCCGGGTCTCGGAAACGAGGCCCGGGCGTTGTGATTCCGGTGGCGAGCGTTTCATCAACTTCCGAAATCGACGCGCATCGCTCAAACGCGGAAAAAGCCCCAGCCATCCGCCCGGCCACCTTCGTTGCGGGCAAGCGCATCAAGCATTTCTTCGACAGACGTAATTTCTTCCGCCGACGGCACCATCTCTTTTGTCGCCGTTGCGTCCCAAGGATATTCGTCCTGCTCGGTTTCAGACAATTCGGTCCGGAAACCGTATCGCTGGGCGGTCTTCACAAATCTTTCGGCAGATGGCCGATCCGCAAATATATGGGAAAAATCGACTGGGCGGGCGGGGGCTAGGTTACTTCCGCTTTCAGCCATATCTCTCAGGATCGCAGCATTCCCCTGAAGAAGAGTCATGCCCATTCGCCTTACCCCTCGCTCTCGCTGATATCCTCCAGCATATCGGCATCGAGCACGCGCACGCGCCCCTGTTCGAGCGAGATCACCCCCGATTCCTCCCAGCTCTTGAGCTGGCGGTTGATATGCTCGCGGCTCATGCCCGCAAAATTGCCGAGTTCGGTCTGGCTGAGCTCAACCCGCTGCGACGCTTCGACATCCTTGCGGATCAGGCGCTTAAGGTAACGCGCCAGCCGCGGGCCCGACGCATAGGCGCGGTCGCTCTCGATCGTCTGGTCGGCGGTGCGCAGCCGCCGCGCAAGCTGCTGCATCAGCGACCAGGCGAATTCGGGATGGCTCGCGGCAAAATCCTTGAGCGCATTGCGGCCGAGCTGCAACGCGCTGCCCGCGCTCGTCGCGGTCACCGATGCGGTGCGCTCGCCGCCATCGAGCAGCGCGATCTCGCCCAATATCGCACCAGGTTCGGCATAGGCGAGCACGATTTCGCGCCCGCCCGAGGTCAGCATGGAAACGCGCGCCGTGCCCTCGGTCAGGATCAGCATCATGTCGCCGGGGTCACCCTGGACGAGCAGTTCCTTGCCCTTGACGAAATTGACCTGCACCGCACGGCTGGCGATTTCGGCCCAATCTTCGACCGAAAGCCCGGAAAAGATGCTGTCGGGGCCCTGCAACTCGGCGAGTTTCGCGTGATCCATGCCCCTATCCCCTATTTCCCGGCCTAGACCAGCCGGCTCTGCTTCACCGCCGCCTCGATGAAACCCGCGAACAAGGGATGCGGGTCAAACGGCTTCGACTTGAGTTCCGGATGGAACTGCACCCCGATAAACCACGGATGGTCGGGACGCTCAACGATTTCCGGCAACATGCCGTCGGGCGACATGCCCGAAAAGACGAGCCCCCCCTTCTCGAGGCTTTCGCGATAGGCGCCGTTGACCTCGTAACGATGGCGGTGACGCTCGCTGATCTCGTTCGCACCATAGACGCTCGCGACATGGCTGTTCGGCGACAGTTTCGCCTCATAGGCGCCGAGGCGCATCGTGCCGCCCATATCGGTATCGGCGCCGCGCTTCTGCAGCCCTTCGGCGCTCATCCATTCGGTGATCATGCCGACCACCGGCTCGTCGGTCGGGCCGAATTCGGTGCTCGACGCGTCGGCGATCCCGCTCGTGTTCCGCGCCGCCTCGATGCACGCCATCTGCATGCCAAGGCAGATGCCGAAGAAAGGCACACCGCGTTCGCGCGCGAAACGCACGCTCGAAATCTTGCCTTCCGACCCGCGCTCGCCGAACCCGCCGGGCACCAGGATGCCGTGCATCGGCTCGAGGTTCGCGGCGAGTTCCTCGTCGCGCTCGAACATTTCGGCGTCGAGCCAGCGGATATTGACCTTCACCCGGTGCGCCATGCCGCCATGAACGAGCGCCTCGTTGAGCGACTTGTACGCGTCGGGCAATGACACATATTTGCCGACGACGCCGATTGTGACCTCGCCCTCGGGATGCTGTTTGCGGTCCATGATGTCGTACCAGCGCGACAGGTCGGGCGCGGGCGCGTCGTGGATACCGAAGGCGCGCAAAACCTCGCTGTCCAACCCTTCGCCATGATATTGGACGGGAACCGAATAGATGCTGTCGGCATCGAGCGCCGGGATCACCGCTTCCTTGCGGACGTTGCAGAAGAGCGCGATTTTCGCGCGTTCGCTCTCGGGCAGCGGCTTTTCGCAGCGACAGAGCAGGATGTCGGGCTGGACGCCCAGCGAGGCGAGTTCGCGCACGCTGTGCTGCGTCGGCTTGGTCTTCAGTTCGCCTGCCGCGGCGATGTACGGCACCAGCGTGACATGGACCGAGATCGCGTTTTCGCGTCCCTCTTCATTCTTCAGCTGGCGGATCGCTTCGATGAAGGGCAGCGATTCGATGTCCCCCACCGTGCCGCCGATCTCGCACAGCACGAAATCGAGGTCGTCGATCTCGGCGCGCGCGAATTCCTTGATCGCGTCGGTGACGTGCGGGACGACCTGCACCGTCGCGCCCAGATAATCGCCGCGGCGTTCCTTGGCGATGATGCCCTGATAGATGCGCCCCGAGGTGACATTGTCGCTCTGCCGCGCCGCAACGCCGGTAAAACGCTCGTAATGGCCAAGGTCGAGGTCGGTTTCGGCGCCGTCGTCGGTCACATAGACCTCGCCATGCTGATAGGGCGACATCGTGCCCGGATCGACGTTCAGATAGGGATCGAATTTCCGGATACGGACGCGATAGCCACGCGCCTGCAACAAGGCAGCGAGGCTAGCCGCCATCAAACCCTTGCCAAGCGAGGAGACCACGCCGCCGGTGATAAAAATGAACCGCGCCATGGGAGGAAAGACTTACTCAACGGGAGGGGGACGGCGCAAGCCGTCGAATCGCGCGCACGGAAAATATTTCCGCCGGGCGGGTTATGGTCGGAGGCCGAAGCCGCCGGGTTATTTCTTGGCGGGCGGCGCCTGCGTATTCTGCGCCGGGGCCGGAGCGGTGTCCTGGCTCGCCGCCGCGGCGGCAGCCGCCGCGAGCGGATCGTCGCCCGTCGGGACGGCGGGCGCACCGGCCTGGCCACCCTGCGCGGGCTGGGCGGGGCCGGTCAGCGACGAAGCCGGGGCCGCGCCGCTGGTCTGCGCCGTTTTCGACAGCGACGTGTCGATCGTCGAACCGCTGCGACCGACCGAGGCCATCGCTGCGAGCACGATCGACAGCGCGACGAAGGCGGTCGCGAGGACCGTCGTCGCCCGGGTCATGAAATCCGCCGCGCCGCGCGCCGAAAGCAGGCCCGCAGGGCTGCCGCCGACACCCAGGCCGCCGCCTTCCGACTTCTGCATCAGGATGACGCCGATCATCACCGCGGCGACGAGCGCCTGCAGGACGAGGATGAAGGTGAAGAGACTGGACATCATATTTTCCCGAACTTGCGCGGCCTCAAACGGACCGCGCCCGCCGCGCACATAGAGACGAAGGCGCTTCGCTTCAACCCAAAGGTGACCGTCGCCCGACCCTCATTACGTCGCCCCCGCGAAGGCGGGGGCCGCTATCGGTGTGGCGTAAGGTTGCCAGCGGCCCCGCCTTTGCGGGGTCGACGGATATAAATCAACCCAACGCACCAGCCGCCGCGACGATCGGCACGAATTTCGCCGCCGTCAGGCTCGCGCCCCCGACGAGCGCGCCGTCGACGTCGCCCGCGTCCAGCAGCTCGGCGGCGTTGTCGCCGTTGACCGAGCCGCCATAGAGAAGGCGCATATCCTCTGCCGCGTCGCCGAAACGCGCCGACAAGGCGCCGCGGATCGCACCGTGCATCGCCGCGACATCGCCAACGGTGGGGACAAGGCCGGTGCCGATCGCCCAGATCGGCTCATAGGCGATGGCAAGGCGGTGCGCGTCGAAACTGTCGGGCACCGATCCCGCGACCTGCGCCAGCACATGGTCGATCGCACCGCCCGATTCGCGCACCTCGCGCGGCTCGCCGACGCACAGGATCACCGAAAGGCCGGCCGCGAGTCCTGCCTCGGCCTTCGCCCGCACATCGGCGTCGCTTTCGCCGAAACCCTCGCGCCGTTCGCTGTGCCCGACGATCACCACGCTCGCGCCGATATCGGCGAGCATCGGCGCCGCGACCGACCCGGTAAAGGCGCCCGCGTTGGCTTCATGGCAATCCTGTCCGCCGACCGCGGCGCCCGGCGATGCGGCGACCATCGCGCCGATCAGGGTGAAGGGCGGGCAGATCGCGACATCGACCGCGCCATGTCCGTTCGCTGCGGAGAAAATCGCCTGCGCCTCGCCGATGGCATCCGACAGCCCGTTCATTTTCCAGTTGCCGACCACATATTTGCGCCGTGCCATTATCGCGTACCTCCCGCTATTCGAACGATGCCGGTGCCCTAGCGGCGCGCAGGGCCGATAGGCAAGCCGCGTCGCACACGCATCAAAAGCCCCTTTCCAGCCTTGATGCGGCACGACCTCCCGCCTAAAGCAGCGCGCAACCGCGCGTAAACTGCGCCCTGCCGGAAAGAATGCACCTTTCATGATTACCGCCATCCGCGCCATGTTCTCCTCGACGATCGGCAAGTTCCTCGCCCTCGCCTTCGTTGCGCTCGTCGGTGTCGCCTTTGCGCTCGGCGACGTGACCGGCAATTCGAGCTTCGGCGGGCTTGGCGGCGCGAATGTCGCGAAGGTCGGCAGCGAAGAGATCGGTGTCGGCGAACTGCGCGATCGCGCGCGCCAGGCGTATAACCAGGCACGCCAGCAGCAGCCGGGCCTGACGATGGCCGCCTTCGTCGAATCGGGCGGGCTCGACCAGGTGCTCGATCAGCTCGTCGAGGGTCTCGCGTTTGACCAGTATGCGACCGAGATGGGCTTCGGCGTCAGCAAGCGGCTGATCGACGGGCGCATCGCCGACCTCCCCGCCTTCGCCGGCGTGTCGGGCCGGTTCGACCAGAAGGTCTTCGAGAATTTCCTGCGCCAGAACGGGCTGACCGAAACCCAGCTTCGCCGCGACCTGCGCCAGCAGCTGCTGATCGAACAGCTTGCGGCGCCGATCGCGACGATGCCGCGCATCGCGCCGGGCATGGCACAGCCCTATGCCGCACTGCTGATGGAACAGCGCCGCGGACAGGCGACCTTCATTCCCGCCAGCCCCTTCGCCCCGACCGCCGACCCCGGCGACGCGGCGCTGCAGACCTTCCTGTCGCAGAACAAGGCGAAGTTCACCGTCCCAGAGCGCCGCGCGATCCAGTATGCGGTGTTCGACCGGAGCGCGGTTCCCGTCCCCGCGGTCACCGACGCCGAAATCGCCAAGGTCTACAAGGACAATGCCCCGCAATACGCGGCGAGCGAGACGCGCCGCTTTGCGCAGGTCATCGTCCCCGATCAGGCTGCCGCAAACAGCCTCGCCGCCAGGGTCCGCGGCGGAACGCCGCTCGCCGCCGCCGCGCAGGCCGCCGGTCTGTCGGCTTCGACCACCGGAGACCTCACCCAGTCGGCCTATGCCGCGACGACAACCGCCGCCGCGGCCAAGACTGCCTTCGCCGCGAAGCAGGGCGACCTGATCGGCCCCACGCAAACCGGGCTCGGCTGGACCGTCGCGCGCGTCGAGAACGTCACCGCCCGCCCGGCGCGCAGCCTTGCCGAGGCCAGCGCCGAAATCCGCACCGAGCTTGGCAAGAACAAGGCGAACGAGGCGATCGTCGACTATTACAACAAGCTTCAGGACGCTGTGAACGGCGGCGCGTCGATCGAGGAAATCACCGCCGACCGCAAGCTGCAGCTCGTCGAAACCCCGGCCCTGCTCCCCAGCGGCCGCGTTCCGGCGCAGCCCGACTATGCGCTCGCTCCCGAACTCGCCCCGCTCGTCGCGCAGGCGTTCCAGGCGGCGGGCGAAGGCGAAGGCCATATCGCGACGCTCGTCGAGAACGAGAAATTCGCCGTCTATGCGGTGAAGTCGATTGCCGCCGCCGCGCCGCCGCCGTTTGCGCAGATCCGCCCCGCCCTGCTCGGCGAATGGCGCTTTGCCGAGGGGCAGAAGGTCGCGCGCGACAAGGCCCGCGCCATCGTCAAGGCGGTCGAAAGCGGCAAGAGCCTCGCCGATGCGGTTGCCGCCGCCGGCCCCAATATCGGCACCGTCCAGACCATCGGCGGTCGCCGCGCCGAACTCGGTGCGGGTGGCAAGCCCGTTCCGCCCGAACTCGCGCTGCTCTTCTCGATGGCGAAGAACAGCGTCAAGACGCTCGAAATCCCCGGCAATCGTGGCTGGATGGTCATCGCGCTGAACGATGTCCAGCGTCCCGATCCGAAATCGATCGAACCGGCGCGCGTCGCCGCGATCGCCCAGCCGCTCGCGCCCGCCTTCGGTAACGAGCTGATCGAACAGCTCGCCGCCGAAGCCAAGCGCCGCGCCGGCGTCACGATCAACAAGAAGCTCGTCGACCAGCTGCGCGCCGAGCTGACCGGCAACGCGCCGGTCGCCGAATAAGGGTGAGCCTCGAAGGCAAAGCGGCTGCGCTCGAAGCGCTGGCGGGCGGCCGCGGCGCGGTCGTCTGGCAGCGGCTGATCGCCGACGTCGAAACCCCGGTATCGACGGCGCTCAAGCTGATCGAGCCGGGGCGCGGCGACTGGGTGCTCGAATCGGTCGAAAGCGGCGAAACGCGCGGGCGCTACAGCCTGATCGGGCTCGACCCCGACCTGATGTTCGAGGTGACGGGCGACACCGCGCGGATCAACCGCAACTGGCGGCGCGACCGCGACGCCTTCGAGCCGCTCGCAACCCCGGCGCTCCAGGCGCTGCGCGACCTCGTCGCCGAATGCCGCTTCGACGTGCCCGAAGGGCTGCCCAAGGCGCTCGCGACGCTTGTCGGCTTCTTCGCCTATGAAACGATCGGCCTCGTCGAGCGCATTCCGCGCGCACCGGGCGCAGGTCTCGGCCTCCCCGACATGATATTCGTGCGTCCGACGACGATCCTCGTTTTCGACCGCCTTGCCGACGAGCTGTTCCTGATTGCGCCGGTCTGGCCCGATCCGAAGGCGCCGATCGACGGCATGCTCGACGCGGCGCAGGACCGGCTCGACGAGATCGCGGCGCGCCTGTCGAGCGTCAGCGCGCACGCCGACCGCGCCGCGACCGACGCGCTTCCCGCCGATATCGTCGCGAATGCGGCGACATCACCCGAAAACTTCGCCGCGATGGTCGCCGCCGCCAAGGACTATATCACCGCGGGCGATATCTTTCAGGTCGTGCTGTCGCAGCGTTTCTCGACGCCGTTCGATCTTCCCCCGTTCGACCTCTACCGCGCGCTCCGGCGGATCAACCCGTCGCCCTTCCTCTATTTCCTCGACCTGCCCGGCTTCGCACTGATCGGCTCGTCGCCCGAAATTCTCGTGCGCGTCCGCGACGACGAGATCACCATCCGCCCGATCGCCGGCACGCGGCCGCGCGGCCGCACCAGCGCCGAGGATGCCGAAAACCGCGAGAACCTGCTTGCCGACCCCAAGGAGCGCGCCGAGCATCTGATGCTGCTCGACCTCGGCCGCAACGACGTCGGCCGCGCGGCGGTCGGCGGCAGCGTGACCGTCACCGACAGCTATACCGTCGAATATTACAGCCACGTCATGCACATCGTATCGAATGTCATCGGGCGCATCGCGCCCGGCAAGGACGCGATCGATGCGCTGTTCGCGGGCTTTCCCGCGGGCACCGTCAGCGGCGCGCCCAAGGTGCGGGCGTGCCAGATCATCGCCGAACTGGAGGCCGATGCGCGCGGGCCCTACGCCGGCGGCGTCGGCTATTTCGCGCCCGACGGCAATATGGACAGCTGCATCGTGCTGCGCACCGCGATCGTGAAGGACGGCGAAATGCACGTCCAGGCGGGCGCGGGCATCGTCGCCGACAGCGACCCGGCCTATGAACAGCGCGAGTGCGAGGCGAAGGCCGGCGCGCTCTTTGCCGCTGCGCGCGAGGCGGTGCGGCTCGCGGGCACGCCGGGATACGGGCAATAGCTTGACCTCGCGGGACGCCGCGCTAGCGTCCCGCCATGCACAAAACGCTCGCTCCGCTCGCCCTGCTGCTCGCCAGCATCACGTCCGCCTATGCCCAGAGCCCGAATGTCGAGGGCGCCGCCGAGGGTGACGCGATCCTCAAGGACTTCGCCTTCGCGAGCGGCGAGAAGCTGCCCGAACTCAAGCTCCACTACACCACGCTCGGCACGCCGCAGCGCGACGCAAAGGGCCATGTCACCAACGCGGTGATGATCCTCCACGGCACCGGCGGTACCGGCAAGCAATTCTTCCAGCCGCAGTTCGCGGACGAGCTGTTCGGCCCCGGCCAGGTTCTCGACACAAGGAAATATTACATCATCCTGCCCGACAATATCGGGCATGGCGGCTCGTCGAAACCGAGCGACGGCCTGCGGATGAAATTCCCGCGCTACGACTACACCGACATGGTGAGCGCCCAGCACCGGATGCTCACCGAAAAGCTCGGCGTGAAGAAGCTGAAGCTGATCCTCGGCACGTCGATGGGCTGCATGCACGCGTTCGTCTGGGGCGAGACGTGGCCGGATTTCGCCGAAAAGCTCGCACCCTTCGCGTGCCTGCCCGTCGAGATCGCGGGTCAGAACCGCATGTGGCGCACGCTGTCGATCGACGCGATCAAGGCCGATCCGCTGTGGAAGGACGGCAATTACACCGATCCGCCCGCGGCGGGCCTGCGCACCGCGGCGTCGCTCACGATGATCGCGGGCGCCAATCCCTACGCGCTGCAGGCGCAATATCCGACGCGCGCAGCGGCGGAGAAGTACAAGGACGAAGCTTTCGCCCGCAACTATGGCCGCAATGACGCAAATGACACGATTTATCAACTTGATAGCTCGCGTACCTATAATCCGTGGCCGAACCTCGAAACGATCAGGGTGCCGCTGCTCTGGATCAATTCGGCCGACGATTTCATCAATCCGCCCGCCTATGGCATCACCGAAAAGGCGGTCGCACGGCTGAAGACGACGCGGTTCATCCTCATCCCGGCGAGCCCCGAAACCAAGGGCCACAGCACCCACACCTGGGCGAAATTCTGGAAGAACGACCTTGCGAAACTGATGGCCCAGTAACACGCTCCCTTCGTCATTCCCGCGAAAGCGGGAACCTGGTTGCCACGGCTGCTAGCTGGGTTCCCGCTTTCGCGGGAATGACGAAGGTAAGTTTGGCGCTCGAAAAGCTTCTATCCCTTCCCCAACCCCTGCAAAATCGTTAGTGCGCCCCCATGATCCTCGTCATCGACAATTATGACAGCTTCACGTTCAACCTCGTTCATTATCTGATCGAGCTGGGCGCCGACGTGCGTGTCGAGCGCAACGACGCGCTGACGGCGGTTGACGCACTCGCCACCGGCGCCGACGCGATCCTCATTTCGCCCGGTCCCTGCACGCCGAACGAGGCGGGAATCAGCCTCGACCTCGTCGCCGCCTGCGCCGACGCGCAGCGCCCGTTGCTCGGCGTATGCCTCGGCCATCAGGCGATCGGCCAGCATTTCGGCGGCACCGTCCAGCGCGGCCACCTGATGCACGGCAAGACCTCGCCTGTCTGCCACGACAATAGCGGCCTTTATGCCGGCCTGCCCTCACCGTTTCAGGCGACGCGCTATCACAGCCTCGAGGTCGTCGACATTCCCGCAAGCCTGGTGATCAACGCGACAAGCGACGACGGCGCGGTGATGGGTTTCCGCCACACCGACCTCCCGATCCACGGCGTTCAGTTCCACCCCGAAAGCATCGCGACCGAACATGGTCATGCGATGCTTGCGAACTTCCTGAAAATTGCGGGGTTGCCGGTCGGCGAACGGAAAGCCGCATGAGCCGTTTCGGCCCGTTTCCTGATCCCGCCGGGCTGCTGGAGCATGACGAGGCGGCAGCTGCCTTCGCGACGATGCTCGACGGCGGTGCCAGCGACGAGAATATCGCCGAATTCCTGACCGCGCTTTCGGATCGCGGCGAAACGATGGTCGAAATCGCCGCCGCGGCGCTGGCGATGCGCGACCGGCTGATTCCGATCGAGGCCCCCGCCGGCGCGATCGACGTCTGCGGCACCGGCGGCGACGGCCATCATACGCTCAACGTTTCCACCGCCGTCTCGATCGTCGTTGCGGCGTGCGAGGTTCCGGTCGCAAAGCACGGAAATCGGGCGGCTTCTTCGAAATCGGGCGCGGCCGATACGCTGGAGGCGCTCGGCCTCGACATGGAGCGCGCCGACCGGCAGGCCGAGGAACAGCTCGCCGACCTCGGCATCTGCTTCCTCTTCGCCGGCACGCGCCATCCGGCGATGAAGCGCATCATGCCGATCCGCAAGGCGATCGGCCGCCGCACGATCTTCAACCTGATGGGGCCGCTCGCCAACCCGGCGCGCGTCACGCGCCAGCTCGTCGGCATCGCGCGCCCGGCCTATGTCTCCGTCTACGCCGAAGCGATGCACCGGCTCGGCACCGAGCATTCGCGCGTCATTTCGGGCGATGAAGGGCTGGACGAACTATCGCTCGCCGGCGGTAACGAGGTGGCGGTGATCACGCCCGAAGGCGTGCGGATGCAGCGCAGCGTCGCGGCCGACGCCGGGCTGCCTACGCGGTCGCTCGACGAAATCCGCGGCGGCGACGCGGCGTTCAATGCGAACGCCCTGCGCCGCCTGCTCGAGGGTGAAGCGGGCGCCTATCGCGACGCGGTGCTCTATAACGCTGCGGAAGCACTCGTCGTCGCCGGTGCAGCAGGGACGCTTGTCGAAGGCGTCGAAGAAGCCGCCGAAGCGATCGACAAGGGCCTTGCAAACGCGCTGCTCAATTGCTGGATCGCCTATAAATGAACAAACTCACCCAAATCCTCGCGACCAAGGCCGACGAAGTCGCCGGGCGGCGTGCGGTGCGCTCCGTCGCGGACCTCGATGCGATCGACGCCGGTCCGGTGCGCGGCTTCGCCGCCGCGTTGCAGGCCAGGATCGACGCCGGGGCCTTCGGCCTGATTGCCGAGGTCAAGAAAGCTTCACCGTCCAAGGGGCTGATAAGGGATGACTTCGACCCGGCGGATCATGCCCGCGCTTATGCTGCGGGCGGTGCCGCCTGCCTGTCGGTCCTGACCGACGCGCCATATTTTCAGGGGCATGAGGATTATCTTGTCGCGGCGCGGGTAGCCTGCCCACTTCCCGTCCTCCGCAAGGACTTCATGGTCGACCCCTGGCAGGTCGCCGAGGCGCGCGCGATCGGCGCCGACGCGATCCTGATCATCGTCGCCGCGCTCGACGACGGAGCGATGCGCGAGATCGAGGCGGCGGCGGTCGAACGCGGCATGGACGTGCTCGTCGAGGTGCATGACGAGGCCGAGCTCGACCGCGCGCTCACCCGGCTCCAGTCACGCCTGATCGGCGTGAACAACCGCGACCTCCGGACCTTCGAAACCGACCTCGCGGTCACCGAACGCCTTGCAAAGCTCGTTCCGCCGGGAACATTGCTCGTCGGCGAAAGCGGGATCGCGAGCCATGCCGACTGCCAGCGGCTGGCCGAAAGCGGTGTAAAAGTGTTCCTCGTCGGAGAAAGCCTGATGCGCCAGGCTGACGTCACGGCGGCAACGCGGGCCCTTCTGACGGGCGCCGCGGCGTGACGCGGACGACGCACCTCGACGAAAGCGGGGCTGCGTCGATGGTCGATGTCGGCGCCAAGCCCGCCACGCCGCGCCGCGCGGTCGCGGGCGGCCGCATCATCATGTCCGCGGAAGCGCTCGACGCGATCCGCAGCGGCAATGCGCCCAAGGGCGACGTCCTGTCGACCGCGCGGATCGCGGGGATCATGGCCGCCAAGCGCACCGCCGATCTCATCCCGCTCTGCCACCCGCTCGCGCTGACCAAGGTCGGCGTAGATTTCAGCTGGGAAGACAATGGGATATCCGTCATCGCTGTCGCGCAGACGACGGGCCCAACGGGCGTCGAGATGGAGGCGCTCACCGCCGCCTCGGTCGCGCTCCTGACCCTCTACGACATGGCCAAGGCGCTCGATCGCGCGATGGTACTCGGCGATATCCGCCTGCTCGAAAAGAGCGGCGGCCGCTCGGGCGACTGGCGCGCCGAATGAGCGGGCTGCTTCCCGTCGAGGAAGCACAGGCCCGGTTGCTCGCGCTGCGCCCGCCGCTCGCCGGCGAAAATATCGCCTTTTCCGAATCGCTTGGCCGTTATCTTTCAATCGATGTCATCGCTTTGCGCGACCAGCCCACCGCCCCGCTGTCGGCGATGGACGGTTATGCGATCCGTTTCGACGACCTGCCCGGGCCATGGTCGGTCATCGGCGAAGCCGCTGCCGGGACTGCGTCCGACCGCCTTGTGAAAGCCGGCGAGGCGATGCGGATTTTCACCGGCGCGATGCTTCCCGCCGGCGCCGACACAGTGATCGTCCAGGAGGACGTCGCACGCGACGGCGAGCAACTGACCCTGACGGGCGATGGTCCCGGATCGCACGGTCGCCATATCCGCGCGCGCGCAATCGATTTCGCCGCCGGCGAATGCCTGCTGCCGGCGGGCACGCGCCTGACGCCCGGCGCCATCGCCGCAGCGGCGATGAGCGGCGCGGGCCAGCTTGCCGTCGGCCGCCGTCCGCGCGTCGCAATCCTCACCACCGGCGACGAACTCGTCCAGCCCGGACATCCGCTCACCCCCGGCCAGATCCCCGACAGCAATGGCGCGATGCTCGCCGCGATGCTCGTCGGCGAGGTCGCCGAGGCGATCCTGCCGCACCATATCCGCGACGACCGCGCGACACTCGCGAAGGTTCTCAAGGAATTGGCGCGACGTCACGACGTCGTCGTCACCGTCGGCGGCGCCTCGGTCGGCGATCACGACCATGTTCGCGGCGCGCTCGAAGACGCGGGCGGCCAGCTCGATTTCTGGAAAATCGCTATGCGCCCGGGCAAGCCGCTGATCGCCGGAACGCTGGGCGACGCGATCCTGCTCGGCCTGCCTGGCAATCCGTCTTCGGCCTATGTCACCGCGACGCTGTTCCTCCTCCCGCTCGTTCGCCACCTCGCCGGCGCCCGCGATCCTTTTCCCGCCGTGCACCGTGCGCCGCTCGCCGCGGCGCTGGCCGAGGGCGGGATGCGCCGCGACTATCTTCGCGCGCGACTCGACGGGGGGCGGCTGACCCCGCTCTTCGGGCAGGAAAGCGGACTCACGCTACCGCTCGCATCGGCCAATGCCTTGCTGATCCGTGACATTGGCGCGCCGGCCCGCGCGGCAGGCGACATGGCGGACTATATCGTCATCGCTTGACAAGTTCCGCTTTGTTCCACTATCGTTCCCCCTATGTCCGGAACTGGCATCATGGAGAACGACCGATGTTGACCGCAAAGCAGCATGAACTGCTCCACTTCATCCAGGAACGGCTCGACGCGAGCGGCATCTCGCCGTCGTTCGAGGAGATGAAGGAAGCACTCGGACTCAAGTCGAAATCGGGGATACACCGGCTGATAAGTGCTTTGGAAGAAAGGGGTTTTCTTCGCCGCCTTCCGAATCGCGCGCGCGCCCTCGAAGTGCTCAAGGTACCCGACGCCGCGAAGCCCGCCGTGCGCAATGATCGCGACAATATCGTCCCGCTACGCAAGCCCGCCCCCGCGCTGCGACCGATCGCGGCCAACGACATCGTCGAGGTGCCGCTCCACGGCAAGATCGCCGCGGGCGTGCCGATCGAGGCGTTCGAGGATCACAACAACCTCGCTGTCCCTGCCGCGCTCCTCGGTTCGGGCGAACATTATGCGCTCGAGGTCTCGGGCGATTCGATGGTCGAGGCGGGCATTTTCGACGGCGATTATGCCCTGATCCAGAAAGCGAGCACCGCGCGCGAGGGGGATATCGTCGTCGCGCTGGTCGACGGACAGGATGCGACGCTCAAATATTTCCGCCGCGAAGGACAGATGATCCGGCTCGACCCCGCAAACAGCGCCTATGAACCGCAGCGTTACCCCGCCGAGCGCGTCATCGTGCAAGGCCGCCTGTCGGGATTGCTTCGTCGTTACCACTGAGCTGCTGCGGCAGCCGCCACGGATGCTCGTCGCCCGCGCGCAAGCTGGCGACGGCTTCGGGCCTTTCGCCCAGATAGAGGGCCAGCCCGCCGGTTTCGGCGAGGCTGTCGCGATCGATCGTCATCCAGCGTCCGGCGCATTCGCGCGGTAGCCAGCGGTCGCTGATCACGACATCGGCGGCGGCACAGGCGGCCGCCATGTCGGCGCCCTCGATCCGGTCCCTGCCTCGCGAGGCGAGAATGATGCGGCGCGCCGCCCCTTCGCCCTGGTTCCAGCGGCAGAAATCGCGGTTGCATTCGACATGATCGAGTTCGGCCAGCGCGCCGAGCGGCATGTCGACGCCCGCCGTCTCCGCGACCGTATCGCGAATATAATCGCCGGCACGGTCGCGGAGCAGCGCATAGCCGCCATCCGGAAGCGCGGCGGCGATATGGCGACCGTCGCCGGTGACGAGCAGGTCGGGACGCGGCTGGGCCAGCAAGACCGCTACCCCGGCGACGAGCGGAACGAGCCCTATCCGGCGCCAGCGGGTTTGCCAAAGCAGGATCCAGAGCCCGCCGAAAACGGCCAGTGCAAACCCCCACGGCGGAAAGCTGGGCAGCATGGCAACCGCGCCGGGCGCATCCGCAACGCCGTGCGCCAGGCCGATCAACAGCCGCAGCGCCTGTTCGGTTATCCACCAGAAGGGGGCGCCGAGGCCAACGCTGTCGCACATCAGCGCGAGCGCCTCGAACGGCATGATCACGAAGGTCGTGAGCGGGATCGCGATGACGTTGGCCAGCGCGCCATAGAGCCCGGCCTTATGGAAGTGGAACAGCGCGATCGGCGCGAGCGCGACCTCGACGACGAGCCCGGTGATCAACAGTCCCGCGATGCCGCGCCCCAGCCGGACGGGCCATGGCTCCTCGCGACGCGCCAGAAATGTCTGCATCGGACGACTTTCGTGGAGCGCGATGATGGCGGTAATCGCCGCGAAGCTCAGCTGAAAGCTCGGCCCGGCAAGCGATTCGGGGCGCCAGATCAGGACGATCAACGCCCCCGCCGCGACGAGCCGCAGCGTCAGCGCCTCGCGCCCCATCAAGAAGGCGACGAGCACGAGCAGCGCGGCGATGAAGGATCGCAGCGTCGGGACTTCCGCCCCGGCGAGGAGCGTATACCCCCCTCCCGCAAGCGCGCCGGCGGCGGCGGCCAGCGGCAGGACATAGCCTGCGAGCGCGAGCCGGCGGCTGAGCGCGAGGAGCCGCATCGTCAGCAACATCGCAAAGCCGACCACCGCGGTCACATGCAGCCCGCTGATCGACAACAGGTGCGCAAGGCCGCTGCGCTGCATCGCCTCCTCGTCCGCCGCGCTGATCGCGCCGCGATCGCCCGTCACGAGTGCGGCCGCGATCCCCCCCGCCGATCCCTCGATCTGGTCGTGGATATGCCCGCTCAGCCGCGCGCGTAACGGGGGCGCGGCAGTTCCGCTGCCCAGCGCGCGCGACACGTCTCCGAGCACGGTCCCCACCGCGCCGATGCGATCGAACCACGCACGCTGCGCGAAATCATAACCGCCGGGCAGACTCGCGGTCGGCGGGGGCATCAATCGGGCACGCACGCCGATCGTCTCGCTATCGACAAGGTCCGCCGCCTGCTCGCTGCGCAGGGTCAGCCGCACGCGCGGGGGCAAGTCGCTCCGCCGCTGCGGCAGCGCGAGGATGCGGAGCTGCCCCTTCGCCGGCAACGGCTCGACGCGTTCGACGACTGCGGAAAATTGGGTCACGACCGGCGCCGCCAGAACCGGCGCGGATATCCAGAGCGCGCGGCCCCAGACGAGCAACATGCCCGCTGCCATCACGCCGCACGCAATCGCAATCGAGCGCCCGAGGCGACGCTGCCAGCCCAGCAAGAGCCCGCCGAGCAGGCCGCCGGCCAGCAGCAGGAGCGACCCGACCCAATGCGGCGTGGCGGGGAGCGCGAACCATGCGGCGATGCCGGCACCCAGCGCGACGGGCAACCACAGGCCGATCCGCTCGCGCTCGGCCTCCAGCCGCATTTCGAGCGCATCGGCGAACCGGCGCCAAAGACTGCCCCGATCTCGCACAATGGGCGTTTGAAGCTGCCCTGTCGCCATGCTAGGGGCACCCCCGATCCCGCCCGACTGGGCGGCAAAGTGAGTGAAAGAGGCCGTAGTGGCAACCGAAAACCAAACCAAAGTGGCTGGAGCGACGGCCGAAGCGACCGGCGCCGACGTGGTGACGCGCTTCGCCCCGTCGCCGACCGGCTATCTGCACATCGGCGGCGCGCGCACCGCGCTCTTCAACTGGCTCTTCGCGCGCCATCACGGCGGGAAATTCCTGCTGCGCATCGAGGATACCGACCGCGCCCGCTCGACCGATGCCGCGATCGACGCGATTCTCGACGGGATGCAGTGGCTCGACCTCGACTGGGATGGCGAGACGGTGTTCCAGTTCGCGCGCGCGCCTCGCCACGCCGAGGTCGCGCACGAACTGCTGGCGAAGGGCGAAGCCTATCGCTGCTACCTGACGCAGGACGAACTTGCCGCGATGCGCGCCGAAGCGCAGGAAAAGCGCCTGCCCTTCCGCGTCCGCAGCCCCTGGCGCGACCGCGACGATGGCGACCCGTCGGTTCCACACGTCATCCGCCTCCGCGCGCCGCAGGATGGTGCGGTGACGATCGCCGACAAGGTGCAGGGCGACGTCACCGTCCAGAACGCCGAACTCGACGATTTCATCCTGCTGCGCAGCGATGGCACGCCGACCTATATGCTGAGCGTCGTCGTCGACGACAACGACATGGGCGTGACGCATGTGATCCGCGGCGACGATCATCTCAACAACGCCTTTCGCCAGCTGGCGCTGATCCGCGCGATGGGGTGGCGCGAGCCCGTTTACGCGCACGTCCCGCTGATCCACGGCGCCGACGGCGCGAAGCTGTCGAAGCGCCATGGCGCGCTCGGCGTCGACGCCTATCGCGACGAGATGGGTTATCTCGCCGAAGCGGTGAACAATTATCTCCTTCGCCTCGGCTGGGGGCATGGTGACGACGAAATCATCAGTCGCGAACAGGCGACCGCGTGGTTCGACCTCGACCATGTCGGCCGGTCGCCCTCGCGCTTCGACTTCAAGAAGCTCGAGAATCTGAATGGTCATTATATTCGCGAAGCCGACGATGCGCGCCTCGCCAGCCTCGTCGTCGCCCGCGTCGAAAAGCTTGTCGGCCGCGCGCTCGACGGCACCGACTGCGATTTGCTGGCGAACGCGATGGCGGCGCTCAAACCGCGCGCGAAGACGCTCGACGAAATCGCCGACGGCGCGACTTTCCTGTTCCAGCCGGACCCGTTGCCGGTGGACGAAAAGGCGGCGGAGGTGCTAAAGGCCGCGCCCGAAGGCCTGCTTGCCGCTGTGACAGAGCGACTGCGCGGGCTGAACGACTGGACAACAGAAGAGCTGGACGCCGCCGTGCGCGCCGAAGCCGAAGCCGCCGAACTGGGGCTCGGTAAATTGGCGCAACCCCTACGCGCTGCACTAACCGGCCGAACCGTTTCCCCGGGAATTTTCGACGTGCTGCTGTTGCTCGGACGAGATGTCAGTCTGGCTCGACTTGACGCAGCGCAACATTATCCGGCAGGGGCGTAGCCACTCTCTCTCCCCGCCGTCAGAACAGGGAAAAATATATGACCGACACTGCGAAAATCACGCTGGGCGACAAGACCGTCGACAGCCCTGTCCTGTCGGGCACCGTCGGCCCCGACGTCGTCGATATCCGCAAATTCTATGCGCAGACCGGCGCCTTCACCTACGATCCCGGCTTCACGTCGACCGCGAGCTGTGAATCGCAGATCACCTACATCGATGGCGATGAGGGTGTCTTGCTCCACCGCGGTTACGCCATCGGCGACCTCGCCGAACATTCGAGCTTCATGGAAACCTGCTACCTGCTGCTGAACGGCGAACTGCCGAACGCGCAGGAACTGGCCGATTTCGACAACACGATCACCCGCCACACGATGCTGCACGAACAGCTCGCGACCTTCTACCGCGGCTTCCGCCGCGACGCGCACCCGATGGCGGTGATGTGCGGCGTCGTCGGCGCGCTCAGTGCCTTCTACCACGACTCGACCGAGATCCACGATCCGCACCAGCGGATGATCGCGAGCCACCGCCTGATCGCCAAGATGCCGACGATCGCGGCGATGGCGTACAAATATTCGGTGGGCCAGCCGTTCGTCTATCCCGACAACAAGCTGAGCTACACCGGCAACTTCCTGCGCATGACCTTTGGCGTGCCCGCGGAACCCTATGAGGTGAACCCGGTCGTCGAACGCGCGCTCGATCGCATCTTCATCCTTCACGCCGATCACGAACAGAATGCGTCGACCTCGACCGTCCGCCTCGCCGGCTCGTCGGGCGCCAACCCCTTCGCGTGCATCGCGGCGGGCATCGCCTGCCTGTGGGGTCCCGCGCACGGCGGCGCCAACGAAGCCGCGCTCAACATGCTGCGCGAAATCGGCCGTCCCGAACGCATTCCCGAATATATCGCCCGCGCCAAGGACAAGGACGATCCGTTCCGCCTGATGGGCTTCGGTCACCGCGTCTACAAGAATTACGACCCGCGCGCGACCGTGATGCAAAAGACGGTGCGCGAGGTTTTCGAAGCGCTCAAGGTCAACGATCCCGTGTTCGAAGTTGCACTGCAACTCGAGGAAATGGCGCTGAACGACCCCTATTTCATCGAAAAGAAGCTCTTCCCGAACGTCGATTTCTACTCGGGCGTGATCCTGTCGGCGATCGGTTTCCCGACGACGATGTTCACCGCCCTGTTTGCGCTCGCCCGCACCGTCGGCTGGGTCGCGCAGTGGAACGAAATGATCTCGGATCCCGCGCAGAAGATCGGCCGCCCGCGCCAGCTCTACACCGGCCCGACGCATCGCCCGTTCGTTCCGGTCGACAAGCGCTAAGCGTCAAATTTCGTTAGTTTTGGAACGGCGGCGCAGGAAACTGCGCCGCCGTTTCGATTCAGGCATCGCGTGCGGGCAGGCTCAACGTGAAGCGCGCGCCCTGCCCCGGTGCGCTGTCGACGGTCAGGTCGCCGTCCATCGCGCGCGCAAGGCGGCGCGCGATATAGAGGCCGAGGCCCGAACCGCCGCTGTCGGTGCGGCCCAGCCGCTCGAACTTCTCGAACACCACCGCCTGCTGGTCGGCGTCGATCCCCTGCCCCTGGTCGGCGACGGTCACCATCGCACGATTGCCTTCGCGATCGACGCGAATCCAGATTTGCGAATCGTCGGGCGAATAGCGGATCGCATTGCCGAGCAGGTTGAGCAGGACCTGCAGCACGCGGCGGAACTCGCCGGTGGCCGGCGCCCGGTCGTCGGTACGTGGCGCGTCGATGCGAATGCCCTTTTCCTCGGCCTTCATCCCGAGAAGCCCGACCGCGCGCCGTGCGAGATCGCCGAGATCGATTTCGTCGCGCGCCGCCTTGAAGCCGGGCCGCTCGATATTTTGCAGGTCGGCAAGGTCGTCGACGAGGCCGAGAAGATGCCGCCCCGCGTGCGCGATATCGCCGGCGTAGCGCGCATAATCGGCGCGGATCGGCCCGTCGAACTGGCCCGAAATCGTTTCGGCCGTCGCGATGATACGGCTGAGCGGCCCGCGCAGCGCGCCGTCGATGCGACGGCCGAACTGCGGATCGGACAGCGGAAGCGATCCGAACGCCGGATCGACCAGCGCCGCGCCCGCTTTCGATTCGGCCGAGGGCTGCGCATCGGCGGCGACAGCGAGGCCGCGAAAGCCGGTAAAACGCCCGGTGGCATCGAACAGGGCTTCGCCCGACAGGGTCATCGCCCCGCTTGCCGCCTGGACACGCTGTCCATCGAAGCGCGATTGGCGCGCGAGGGCGCGCAGCACCGGAAAGCGGCCATCTTCATCAGGCTGGAGCTCGAACAGTTCCGAAAGCGAACGCGCCTCCCAGTCATCGGGAACCGGCGGTGCACCGGCGGCGGCGCGCAGCGCGACGAGGCGCAATTGCTGGTCGCATTCCCACGTCCAGCCCTGCGGAACGGCGGCGCTATCGCCGATCGCCGGAATCTGCGGCTGCGCGAGCGGGCGCGTGCGCCAGTCGGTAATCTCGAGGCTCGCGCCGTCGGCGTCGGGTGTGATGCGGACGAGCGCGTGGATGTCGCTATGGTCGTCGGCGGCATAGAGCGGGCGGCTGATGTCGCGATGCAATCGCTGCGCCAGTGCGACGAGGCGCGCGAGGTGCGGCAGCGCGAGCGGCTTGTCGAGCCCCGCGCCCGCGCGCTGTTGCAGGCGCAGCAGCGGCACATCGGCGCTCACCAGTGCCCCCGCCCGGTCGATCCGGCCCCGGATGACGCGCTCGTTCATCGCGCGCCCTCCGACACCGGGAAGTCGATGCTCACCGCGCGCGCCGGCAACATCGCAAGCGACGCCTCGAGCGGCGCGAGCGCGGCGTGATCGAGGCGGAGCGGCGCCAGCAGCGACGGCAGCGTGGCGGTTTCGGCCGTCAGCAGGGCAATCGCCATATCGTCATAGGCGCGGCGACGCGACGCCGCGGCGAGCGCGATCAGCGTCGGCCAGTCGTGCCGCGCGATGGCGGCGGCGGCGGCATCGGACAGTGCGGTGCCCAAGGCCTCGCAATAGGCAGCGCCCGCGCGGGTTATGCCACTCTCGCCGGCGTGCTGTTCGGTCGCGACCCGCACCGCGTCGCCCAGTTCGCTCGCGCGCTTCCGGTCCCTGCTCACTTCGGCGAGCCGCCAGGCCGCAATGTCGAGCAGGAGCGCACGGAAAATCTCTCCATCGATATCCGCGACGGCGAGCGCCGGGTTGCCGAGGGCATCGAAGCGGCGGCGGTCGGCGATCTGCAGCGCAAGATAGGCCCGGTCGATAGCGGATAGCACTTCGCCGACGGCGGGCGCCTCCGCGCTCGACGCGGCAGGCCCGGAAAGTACGGGCGGCGGGCTCGTCCGCTGCGCCGACTGCTCGCGCCAGCGATGTTCCTCGGCGCGCGCGAAGCAGATGCCGGCAAGCCGCGCTGCGCAGGGCAATCCGCCGCGCAGCCACCCGTTCCACAAACCGGCGGGGTCGATCGCCGGGTCGAGCCGGGCGGCGACGTCGACGACCAGCCGGCGCGCAATCCCGAGCGACAGCGCGCGTTGCTCCTCGGTCAGCCGCCCCGCAGCGGGCGCGGTAAGATAATCCGCCAACTCGCGCAGGCGCCCCGACAGCGTCGGCGACGGCGGATCGATGCCGGGCGAGGAGACGGATTCACTCATGCGCATCCGCCAATAGCAGCATGGCGTTAATAGGCCTTAAACCTTCAAGGCCATTGTTCTAGCGTGCTTCCGGCCGCCGCGCGAGGCGTAACCAGAGTAATATCTGGAACAGCGCGAGCAGCGGCAGGATCGCGAACATCAGCGACGCAGAGCCGGACAGCAGCGCCGGCGCCAGCAATATCCACGCCTGATCGGCGTCGGGAAGCAGCCAGTGAAAGCGCCGTCGTTCACCCGAATCCTCGTAGAGCGCGCGCGCCAGCAGGATCGTCGCGGCGAGGCACGGCGCGAGCGCGGCCTCCGAAAACGGCGGCATCCTGTGCTCAGGGCCGGCAAGCGACAGCAGCCAGGGAAAGATTGCGAGCAATACCCATGCGAAGGTGCGGATCACGTCTCGTGCCCGGTCCTGCGCCGCGCTTTCGGCGCGAAATGCCGACAGGAAGCGCATCGCGGCCAGCCCCAGCCCGCCGAGGATCGCCACCAGCGCCCCCGCCGCGGCCAACCCGCTCGCGGCGAGCAAACCGACGGCGACCCACAGCAGCGCGGTGACATAGGGCATGTAGCGCGCGGTCTTCGGCGACTTGACGAGGAGCGGCCCCGCGAGCCGGATCAGCGGCATCATGATCGCCGACCGCCCCAGCCCCATGCCGCCATATTCGACCTGCTGCAGGCTCGATTGCTCGATCAGCGCCGCGGTCGGTCGATCGGCGACGATCGCGATCTCGCCCTGTTCGAACAATGCCGGTTCGCAGTAGAGCCGCCGCGCGCCCGATTGCACCGCGAGCCGCAGCAGGGTCAGCATCATGTCCCACTCGCCCGGCATGGCGGCGAGTTCGGCAACCATCGTGTCCGAAATGCATGCAAGCCCGCCCCAGCGGCGCGTCGCGTCGATCCGCTCGAACGCCTGCGTCAGCGGGGTATCGCCGGTGACCAGGATCGCGGGCGATCCGGGCCGCGCAATCGCCGCATAATGCGTCCCGCCCGCGCGGAGCCCATCGGCGACGAGGATGATCCGGTCGTCGCCTTCCACCAGCCCCATCAGGTCGGGCGCGGCGCGCACCGGGGTCACCCTGACCCCGCGACGGCGAATGCGATCGCAGGTCGCCAGCAATTCGGCGGGAACCGCGCCGACCGCGACGGCGATGTGGGTAACACCGACGTCCGAAAGGCGCGCCGCCTGCCGCTCGATCAAGGTTTCGCCCGCGACCGTGACGAGCGCACGAAGCGACCCGTCGGGCAGCGTCTCGCTGGCGCCGACCAGCGCAATCAGGGCCATCGGCGCCGGGGTTTCTCTGCAGCGGTCATGGGCGCGCAGCTTTAGGGCTGAACAAGCGATTGGCAAGCCCCGCGATGGCCCGCGATGACGCCACGCCTTCACCTCGGTTTCCCCCGCTTTCCGCGCCTTTTCCCGCGGCAAAAAAATAGCCGGAAAATGACCGAATCGCTGGCCATTCGACCCGCCATCGGCTAGGCAAAACTCATCTCCCGAAAGAGCAGAAAAAGGCCGGGTCTTGACCGAAGAAAATACGCCTGTGCAGCCGTCCGAGGACGGCGTGTCGTCGATCAACATCGTCGATGAAATGAAGACGTCCTATCTCGATTACGCGATGAGCGTGATCGTCAGCCGCGCGCTCCCCGACGTGCGCGACGGGCTGAAACCGGTGCACCGCCGCATCCTCTATTCGGCGTTCGAGAGCGGCTATGTCGCCGGACGGCCGTACCGCAAGTCGGCCCGCATCGTCGGCGACGTGATGGGTAAATATCACCCGCACGGCGATAGCTCGATCTACGAAGCGCTCGCGCGCATGACGCAGGACTGGTCGATGAGCGTGCCGCTCGTCGACGGTCAGGGCAACTTCGGGTCGATGGACCCCGATCCGCCAGCGGCGATGCGCTACACCGAATCGCGCCTCGCCAAGGTCGCAAACACCCTGCTCGGCGATCTCGACAAGGATACCGTCGATTTCCAGCCGAACTACGACGGCTCCGAATCCGAACCGACGGTGCTTCCGGCGCGCTACCCCAACCTGCTCGTCAACGGCGCGGGCGGGATCGCGGTCGGTATGGCGACCAATATTCCGCCGCATAACCTCGGCGAAGTGATCAACGCGACGCTCGCGACGATCGACAACCCCGAAATTACCCTCGACGACCTGATGGCTATCATCCCGGGCCCCGATTTCCCGACCGGCGCGACGATGCTCGGCCAGGGCGGCGCCCGCAACGCCTATGCCACGGGCCGCGGCTCGATCATGATGCGGTCGACCTATGTTATCGAGGAAGGCCGCGGCGATCGCCAGTCGATCGTGCTGACGTCGATCCCCTTCCAGGTCGGCAAGTCGGGCCTCGTCGAAAAGATCGCCGAAGCCGCGCGCGACAAGCGCATCGAGGGCGTCGCCGACATCCGCGACGAATCGAACCGCGAGGGCGTCCGCGTCGTCATCGAACTGAAGCGCGACGCGACCGCCGAGGTCGTGCTCAACCAGCTCTGGCGCCACACGCCGGCGCAGTCGAGCTTCCCCGCCAATATGCTCGCGATCCGCGGCGGACGCCCCGAAATGATGGGGCTGAAGACGATCCTCGAGGCGTTCATCGCCTTCCGCGAAGAGGTGATCACCCGCCGCTGCAAGTTCGAACTCGCGAAGGCGCGCGACCGCGCGCACATCTTGCTCGGACTCGTCGTTGCGGTGAGCAATCTCGACGAAGTCGTGCGGATCATCCGCGGCTCGTCGAGCCCCGCGGCGGCGCGCGACGCATTGCTGGCGCGCGAATGGCCGATCGGCGACATTGCACCCTATATCCGCCTCGTCGAAGCGATCGATGGCGAGATGGACGACAGCGCGAGCTATCGCCTGTCGGAAATCCAGGTGAAGGCGATCCTCGACCTGCGCCTGCACCGCCTGACCGCCCTCGGCCGCGACGATATCGGCAATGAACTCAAGGAGTTGGCCAGCGAGATTGAGGGACTGCTTGAAATCCTCGCCGACCGCGAAAAACTCTATGTCGTGATGCGCGAAGAGCTGGTTGCGGTGCGCGACGAGTTTGCGAAGCCGCGCCGGACGCAGCTCGCCCCCGCCGCCGACGGTATCGATGACGAGGACCTGATCGAGCGCGAGGAGATGGTCGTCACCGTCACCCTCGACGGCTATATCAAGCGCACCCCGCTCGACACTTTCCGCGCCCAGCGCCGCGGCGGCAAGGGCCGCGCCGGCATGGCGACGAAGGACGAGGATGTCGTCACCGAATTGTTCGTCACCTCGACGCACACGCCGGTGCTCTTCTTCTCGACCGCGGGCAAGGTCTATCGCATGAAGGTCTGGCGCCTGCCCGAGGGCGGGCCGGCAACGCGCGGCCGTCCGATGATCAACCTGCTGCCGCTTGGGCCCGGCGAGACGATCTCGACCGTGCTGCCGCTGCCCGAGGACGAGGCCGAATGGGGCAAGCTGCACGTCATGTTCGCAACCGCAAAGGGCAATGTGCGTCGTAACAGCATGGACGCCTTCACCAACGTGCCCTCGAACGGCAAGATCGCCATGAAGTTCGAAGGCGAGGACGAGGATGACCGCCTGATCGGCGTCGCCCTGCTCGATGAAAGCGACGATGTGCTGCTCGCGACGCGTCAGGGCAAGGCGATCCGCTTCGCCGGCGACGATGTCCGCGAATTCCAGAGCCGCAACTCGACCGGCGTGCGCGGGATGCGGCTCGCCGACGGCGACGAGGTCATCTCGCTGTCGATCCTGCACCGCGTCGGCACCAGCAGCGACGAGCGCGAAGCCTATCTGCGCGCCGCGCCGTGGAAGGACAATGAGAACGAACCGACGCTGGGCGGCGACCGCATGGCCGAACTCGCCGCGCGCGAGGAGTTCATCCTGACGGTCTGCGCGAATGGCTATGGCAAGCTGTCGTCGGCCTATGAATATCGCCGCACCGGCCGCGGTGGTCAGGGGATCACCAACATCGACAATATCGGGCGCAACGGTCCGGTCGTCGCGAGCTTCCCCGCCACCAAGGTGCATCAGCTGATGCTGGTCACCGATCAGGCCAAGCTCATCCGCATGGGCCTCGATTCGATGCGCGTCATCGGGCGCGGCTCGGCGGGCGTGCGCCTGTTCGACGTCGCCAAGGACGAGCATGTCGTCTCGGCGGCGCTGATCGAGGAAAGCGACGAGGAAGACGTCGAAGGCGCGGAAGCCAGCGAAGGCGAAGCTCCCGAAACCGGAACCCCGACCGAGGCGGCGCCCGAATGACCGCCCCGACGGCCTTCAAGGTGCTGACCCAGCAGCAATGGGCCGATTTCGAGCGCGAACGCGTGTTCCGCGGCGCACCGGTGGATATCGCCGACGGCTATATCCACCTGTCGACCGCCGAGCAGCTCGAAGGCACGATCGCCAGGCATTTCGCAGGCCAGACCTGTCTGATGATCGCCGAGGTGGACCTGACCCTCCTCGGCGACGCGATCCGCTGGGAAGAAGCCCGCGGCGGCGAGCTGTTCCCGCATATCTATGCGGAACTGCCGATCCACGCGGTGGTAAGCCTGCAAAAGCGCGATTAGATCCCGATCGAGCCTTGTTCGTATCCGGGCCTGGCCCGGGTTTCCGGCATCGATTTGCGAAGTGAGTGGCCGTTTTGGGGTGGGGAGCGGCCGGTCCTGAACCCCTCCTCTTCAGAGGAGGGGCAGCGAGACTTACGATCTTGCTCGTTAGTCGCAGCGGGGTGGTGCCGACGTCCTTACGCGCTGTCGCGCGCCACCACCCCAAACCCCTCCTCTGAAGAGGAGGGGCTTACAACGCCCGCAACCGGTCGAAAGCAGCGATTCGTCATCCCGAACACAATCCCGGACTGGCGACCTGCTCACTCCCGACCGGGATCGGTCGCCCCGCTGTCGTGCCAGACCCACCAGCCATAGGGCGGGGTCTGCGGATAGCCTTGGGGCGAATCCTCCCACGTCTCCTGGCGACCGAGTGCCGTGAGATCGAGATAGTTCCACGTATTTCCCATTTGTTCGTCGCCGCGGCCGCTCGTGACATAGGTGCGGAACACGCGATCGCCGTCCCGGATGAACGCGTTTGTCGCGTGCCATTCGTCCATTTCGAGGTCGGCGTCGAAATCGTCGGTCAGCGTATACCAGGGGATATGCTCCCACCCCATATGCGCCTTGAGTCGCTCGATGTCCGCCTGCGGCGCGCGCGAGACGAATGCGAGGCTGGTGTCGCGGGCGTTCAGATGGGCGGGGTGTGCGACCTGATCGGCCACCATCGAACAACCGATGCAGGCGCGCTCGGGCCAGCGCGATACGCCGGGCTCGAAGAAGGCGCGGTAGACGATCAGCTGGCGGCGGCCCTCGAACAGGTCGAGCAGGCTCAGCTCGCCTTCGGGGCCGACAAAACGATATTCCTTTTCCATCGCCAGCCACGGCATCCGGCGGCGTTCGGCCGCCAGTGCGTCGCGGGCGCGGCTATGGGCTTTCTCCTTGTCGTGCATCCGCTGCGATGCAGCTTTCCATTCTCCGGCCGACACGATCGGGGGGTTCTGCATTCCGGCCAGTTCGCTCTTCGGGCCGTCGGTTGACGTGCGCATGGCTTTCGAGCCTCCATATTTGAGGCCCGGCCGTTTCGTCGATCCGCGCCTCGACCTATGCTGCACGAAACGAGAGGCGCGCCGTAAAGTTGCGCGAGGAGGCCTTGTCGACCGAGCGTCCCCCAGATTAGCGCTGACGGGCCTTCCACGCGCGAACCGCCGCCATCGTCTTTTCGATATGCGCCTGCGGCTTGCTGTCGGTATAGCTTAGCAGGATCGTCCCGTTCGGCGCGATGACATAGGACGTCCGGCTGGAGAGCATCCTGCCGTCGGAGGTCCGGACGGCGGTGTCGTACTTCGCCGCGACTTTCGCACCGGGGTCGGCCGCGACGGCAAATTTGTCGCGGCATTCCGACTTCGAAAATTCTGCGACACGGTCGATGTTACCGGCGGTGACGCCGACGACACGCGCCCCCAGCCGGTTGAAGTCGTCGCTCGCTTTGGCAAACAGATGCGCCTCCATCGTGCAGCCGGGCGTGAAGGCAGCGGGGAAAAAATAGAGGACGATCGGCCCCTTCCGCAGCGTTTGCTTCAACGACAGGCTGAAAGGCTTGCCGCCCTGCGCGGCGTTCAGCGTGAAGTCGGGCGCCTTCGCGCCCTGCTGAAGGGCCGCAATGCCCGACGCGGGAATGGCGGCGAGCGACAGGCCGAAGCCAGCCGCCATCGCGAATTTCATCAGGACCTTCATCTGCGGCCTCCACCTCGAACGGCGGGAACATCCTCTGCCGGGACATCCACTCTACCGCGATATTCGCCGACCGCAATCCGGCCGATATCGGCCCGCTGGCGCCGCGCCGACGCGAACCCGTGGTCCACGCGGCGCGGGCGCCAGACAGAAGCTGTCGCCGGATCAGCAGCGACGACCGCCGCGATCGATCTCGCGTCCGATCAGCGCGCCGGCGGCACCGCCGATAATCGTGCCCGGGACGCGGTCGCCATAACGGTCGACTTCGCGGCCGAGCAAGGCGCCGGCGGCGCCCCCGATGATCAGGCCCGTGGTGCCGCTGCCGCGCCGGCAATAATAGCGGCGGTCGCGATAATGGCCGCGCCGATAGTCGCGGCGATAATCACGCCGGTAATCGCCAAAACGGTCATAATCACGGCCGTAATAGCTATGGCGGTGATGCCGGTCGCGGGCGTCGGCTTCGGCGGGCAATGCCGCGAGGGCGCTGGCACCGATCAGCGCGGTCAACGCCAGTCTTTTCAGCAGGAACATCATTCTTCTCCGTCTTGGTCCCCGCGAACGAGATTAGGAACAGGAAGATGGCGCTGGGCTGAACTGTCGCGCCCTCCGGGTGCCGCGTCCATCGGCTCGACCAGCTTTCGGGGCGGCCTGCCGCACCCGATTGACCCCGCGCCCCGATCGGCGCAGCATCGCGCCATGACACTCACCATCACCCCCAGCGGCCAGGCTTGCGGCGCGCGCATCACCGGCGTCGACCTGACGCAGCCGCTTGCGCCCGAAACCATTGCCGAAATCCGCGCCGCGTGGCTCGACCACCATGTCCTCGCTTTCCCCGACCAGCCGATGAGCGAGGACGATCTCGAGCGTTTCACCGGCTATTTCGGCGGCTTCGGCGACGATCCGTTCATTCGCCCGATCCCCGGCCGCGAGCATATCATCGCGGTAAGGCGCAAGGCCGACGAGACCGCGCCGCTCTTCGCCGAAAACTGGCACAGTGACTGGAGCTTCCAGAAGCGCCCGCCGGCGGGCACCTGCCTCTTCGGCATCACCATTCCGCCGGTCGGGGGCAACACCGAATTTTCGAACCAGCACGCGGCGCTCGACGCGATGCCCGCCGAATTGCGCGCACGCGTCGAAGGACTACAGGCGATCCACAGCGCCCGCGCCGGCTATGCCCCCTCGGGCATGTACGGCGCGAACGACAAGAATCGCAGCATGGACATCCGTTCGGGCGACGAGGCGCTCGCAACGCAGCTCCATCCTTTTGTCCGCGCGCATCCCGAGACCGGGCGCTTGGGCCTGTTCGGCTGCGCCGGTTATATCATCGGCTTCGACGGGCTCGACGATGCCGAAGGCCTGCCTTTGCTCTATGAACTGATCCAGTGGCAGGGGCGCGAGGAATTCCGTTACAGCCACGAGTGGGAACCCGACATGCTGATCTTGTGGGACAATCGCTCGCTGCTCCACCGCGCCACCGGTGGCTATGACGGCCATGACCGCCTGCTTCACCGCACGACGATTGCTGCGTGGGACGGATAGGGAAACCTCGCGCGCCTGCCATGCGTTGCTCCGGACAGAAGGAGCAAGATCATGACTCTCCCCAGCAACGCTCTCGTCCTCGTCGCCGACGGCCGCAAGGCGCTGTTCCTGCGCAATCAGGGCGACGACCGCCAGATCGACCTGCGCACGACCTCGCATCAGGAGCGCGAGGATCGCAAGGACAGCGATATCAAGACCGACGCTTCGGGCCAGTCGCCCGCGCCTGCCGGTACCAGCCTTCCCGGTGGCACGATGGGCGAGCCCGATTTTCACCAGCAGGAAGAGGATCGCTTCGCGCGCGAGCTCGCGGAAAAGATCAACGCGATGGCGCTCGCGGGCAAGTTCGACGCGCTCATCGTCGTGGCGTCCGCGCGCACGATGGGCGAACTTCGCCCGCTCTGGCACAAGGAAGTGAGCGCGCGCATCATCGGCGAGCATGTCAAGGAGATGACCGACCGGCCGATCTCCGACATCGAGGCGTTGCTTGTCGGCGAGGCCGCCCCGCCCTCCTGATCAGGTGCGCGTTTCCCGGACGAGGGTGCTCACCACGCCCCGCGCGATCAGGGCCTGCCCCGCGAAATAGAGCGGCCAGACGAGCCACATCGTGACGTCCTTGGGCAGTGCTCCACCCTCGCCTGCAAAGATGAAAAGATCGCTCGCAAGGAAGATCATCGCCCCGAGGCCGGTCCGGTAGCGCGGGAAACGGCTCGCCCACGCGGTTGCCGCCATCAGCGCGACGATTGCGGTGTAGCCGATTGCAGCGCCCGTCTGCTCGGGCGCGCCATGCCGGGTGAGGCCCCACGCCGCCACGAGCGCCAGCGGGACGACGCCAAGGACGAGTAGCTTCTGCGACCCCAACATCGCCGGGCGTCGGTTGCCGAGATAAAGGGTGATCGCGATGACATGGCCGATCGCGAACGCCACCGCGCCCTGAATCAGTCCGATCGCGTCGAGCATCCAGTCGCCGAGCGCGCCGAACGCGAGCGCCGCCGCGATCATCCAGCCATCGCGGTCGCGCGCATTTGCAGCAGCCCACGCGGCGAGCAATGCAACGCCCGAGGTCTTCCACGCCCAGATGGCGGGACTGTCCCAGCGCTGGAGCACCGCGACGAAAAAGCTGATCCCGCCGACCAGCGCCGCCAGCCACAGCCAGCGTGCCCGATCCCAACCCATCTCCCCCGTCATTCTTCGCCCCTTTGCATCTTGCCTTCAACCGGCCTAGTGCGCGGCGCACGCAGGGCAAGTCAACGGATACGGTAAATGAGCTACGACATTCACATCATCGGCGGCGGCCTCGCCGGATCCGAAGCGGCATGGCAACTCGCCGAGGCGGGATTTCGCGTCCGCCTTTCCGAAATGCGCGGGGGCGGCGACGTGACCCCCGCGCATCAGGGCGACGCGCTCGCCGAAATGGTGTGCTCGAACAGCTTTCGCAGCGACGACGGCGACAGCAACGCCGTGGGCCTGCTCCACCGCGAGATGCGGACGCTTGGCTCGATCATCATGCGCGAGGCCGATGCAACCAAGGTTCCCGCAGGCTCGGCGCTCGCGGTCGATCGCGATCTCTTTTCGGGCGGCGTTACCCGCGCGCTCGCCGAGCATCCCAATGTTGACATCGTTCGCGAACGTATCGACACGCTGCCCGCCGAAGGCCTGACCATCGTCGCCACCGGCCCGTTGACCGCAGCATCCCTCGCCGAAAGCATCGGCGCCGCGACCGGCAAGGACGCGCTCGCCTTCTTCGACGCGATCGCCCCCATCGTCTACCGCGACAGCATCGACATGGACGTCGCGTGGATGGCGAGCCGCTGGGACAAGGTCGGGCCGATCGGCGACGGCAAGGACTACATCAACTGCCCGATGGACAAGGACCAGTATCACACCTTCGTTCAGGGGCTCGTCGACGGCGACAAGACCGAGTTCAAGGACTGGGAAAAGGACACGCCCTATTTCGAAGGGTGCATGCCGATCGAGGTGATGGCCGAACGCGGCCCCGAAACATTGCGCTTCGGCCCGATGAAGGGCGTCGGGCTCGACAATCCGCGCACCGGGCGCTGGCCCTATGCGGTCGTCCAGCTGCGGCAGGACAATGCGCTCGGCACGCTGTGGAACATGGTCGGTTTTCAGACCAAGCTGAAGCACGCCGCGCAGGTCGAGCTGTTCCGCACCATTCCCGGGCTCGAAAAGGCCGAATTCGCGCGCCTCGGCGGCCTTCACCGCAACAGTTTTATCCGCTCGCCCGAGCTGCTCGACACCCAGCTACGCCTCAAATCGGCGCCGCATATCCGCTTTGCCGGACAGATCACCGGTTGCGAAGGCTATGTCGAGAGCGCCGCGATCGGCCTCGTTGCCGCACGCTTCGCCATCGCCGAACTCGCCGGGCGCGATTTGTCTGCGCCTCCGCCCGAGACCGCGCTCGGCGCGCTGCTCGGGCACGTCACCGGCGGCGCCGATGCCGCAAGCTATCAGCCGATGAACGTCAATTTCGGGCTCTTCCCGCCGCTTGCCGAAGATGTCCGCAAGAAGGACCGCAAGCTGGGCTACACGCAGCGCGCGGGTCAGGCGCTGGCCGGGTGGATCAAAACTGCCGACGGAGTTGCAGCTTAACAGCTACATTTCGGCTTGGCCGCACGCTTCGGCGCGGTCGTGGCGAATTCGACCCGCGTCAGGTCGCCCGACTTGTCGCGGTCGGCGCCCGCGAAGCGCTCGCCCGTTGCGGCGGCCCATTCCTCGAAGGTCAGCAGATTGTTGCCGTCCCGGTCGAGCTTGCGAAACGCCGCGGTCCGCGATGACATCAGCTCGACGCGGCTGATCTTGTCATTGCGGTCGCGGTCGAAACGGTTGAAGCGCCGTTCCTCGCGCGACGCCTCCCTGGCCGCGGGCAGCGCCGGGGGCGCGGGTCCGCGCTTGGGGGCATTGGCGGCGGCGACGGGGATCGCGGGCAAGGCCGGCGGCGGGTCGGGCAGAACCTCTTCCTCGGCGATCTGCGTATAGCCCTTCCACATGAACAGGCCACCGGTGAGCAGGAGCGCGCTCGCCACGCCGCCGATCAGAAAACGGGAAATCGCCATACGCCCCTCCGCGCCGGTTGATCGCCCTAGCTAACACGGCACGGTGCGAGGCGACAACAAACACCGCCATAATGGCGGCGAATTTTGATCGACGAACTTGTTCAAAAACGCGCAGTCCATTGCTACATTCGATCAATGCAATATTACCTCCCCTCGCTGAAACAGATGCAATATCTCGTCGCGCTGCACGAGCACGGGCATTTCGGCCGCGCCGCCGACGCGTGCAACGTCACCCAGTCAACGCTGTCGGCGGGGATCCGCGAGCTCGAAACCTTGCTCGGCCAGACGCTCGTCGAACGCACCCGCCGCGTTGTGCGCTTCACCGGCCTCGGAAACGCGATCGTCGAAAAGGCGCACCGCGTCTTGCGCGAAGCCGAAGAGCTTGCCGATATGGCGGCGGCGGCCGCCGCGCCGCTCGTCGGCGAGCTCAGGATGAGCGTCATCCCGACGATCGCGCCCTTTCTCCTCCCCGGCCTGCTCCCGCGGCTGCGCAAGGAACGGCCTTCGCTGAAGCTTTTTCTGCGCGAAGAACCGAGCGCGCAGGCGTGCGAGTCGCTGCACCACGGCACCGTCGACTGCGTCCTCCTCGCGCTCCCCTATGCGTGCGGCGACGTCGAAGCCGAAAATCTGTTCGACGATGCGCTGTTCGTCGCTTTTCCCGGCGACCAGTCCGAAGACCTGCCCGCGATGGTCAGCGCCGACCAGCTCGACCCGGCGCAGATGTTGATGCTCGAGGACGGGCATTGCCTGAAGGATCATGTCCTCGCGGCGTGCAACCGCCCCGAATTGCGCGCCGGCGCGCGCATGATGGGGACGTCGCTGCACACGCTGGTGCAGATGGTCGACAACGGCCTCGGCATCACGATGCTGCCGCAGATGGCGATCGAGGCGGGCATCCTCGATCACACCGACATCGATACGCGCCCGCTCGATTCGGAACATGACTGGCGCACGATCGCGCTCGTGTGGCGGAAAGGCAGCCCGCGGGCCGACGAGTTCCGGATGCTCGCGGACATTTTCCGCAAGCATCAGGTGACCTAGGCCTCGTCCCATCGCCCCGCGCGGCAGTGATCACCCTCGCGCTGTTCGACCCATTCCACCCGCCCGTCGACGAACGTCTCGCGCTTCCACAGCATCACATCGGTTTTCAGCCGGTCGATGAGGAATTCGCACGCCGCGAGCGCCTCGGCGCGCTGCGGGCTGCTCGCCAGAACGAGAACGATCGTGTCGCCCGGCACCATCGCGCCCACGCGGTGGATCAGCGTCAGCGCCGAAAGCCGCCAGCGGTCGGCGGCCGCATGGGCCAGATCCGCCAGCCCCGCTTCGGTCATCACCGGATGATGGTCGAGGAACAGCTCGGCAAGGTCGCCCTCGCCGCGCACCCGGCCGATGAAGCTGGCGCTCGCGCCGTGCCCGCCCGCATCGTGGAGGTCGAGTTCGGCGGTCACGTCGATCGGCGCGGACTGGACGAGGACGCGGATCATCCGCCGGTCACCGGGGGGAACAGCGCAACCTCACGTGCCCCCGAAAGCGGCGCGTCGGGGCCCATCATCACGCCGTCGACGGCAGCGCGGATACGCCGGGGCTCGGCAAACGCCAGCGCCCCCTGCGCGTCGCGCGCGGCGAGCCACGCGACCAGCGCGCCGACATCGGATACGGCCGGCGGAACCTCGACCACCTCTTCGGCGATCCCCATCCGCTCGCGGACCCAGGCAAAATAGGCAAGATGCAACGCCATGGGCTAATCCATATGCTTCAGGCCGACGCGCAGATAGTCCCATCCGGTGATCAGCGTCAGCACCGCGGCGCCCCAGAGCGAGGCCAATCCGACGACCTTGATCCACGCCATCGCCGGCAGCGCGCCCGCCAGGATCAGTGCGCCGAAGGCGACGAGCTGGAACGTCGTTTTCCACTTGGCGAGCTGCGTGACGGGCATCGACACCTGCAGCGTCGCGAGGAATTCGCGCAGTCCCGACACGATGATCTCGCGCAGCAGGATCATCAGCGCCGCGATGACGTGATATCCGGCGATATCGCGCGTGAAGACGAGCAGCAGGATCACCGCCGCGATCATGATCTTGTCGGCGATGGGGTCGAGGAAGGCGCCCAGCCGCGACACGATACCGCGTGAGCGTGCAACATAGCCGTCAAAATAATCGGTAATGCCCATCAGGCAGTACAGGCCAAAGGCGAGCGCATAGTCGATCGGCTTGGGCTGATGCGATCCTTCGACCACCCCCGGCCACAGCAGGAAAAGCAATATGGGCACCGCCAGGATGCGCGACATTGTCAGGATGTTAGGAAGGCTGAGCATGGTCCCTGATTCCAGCGCGCGCGTTACGTCCGGCCCAAAATGGGCTTTGACCCCGCTTCCCCTAACCGATAAGCCCGCCGGGCGACAACCATATTGCCTCCAGGGGCGGGCGTTGTCCGAATGTCGGGGTACAAAAGTGGATTTTCAATGACCGGTTCCTTTGCGCTGATGAAGCAACGCCGGTTTCTGCCACTGTTCGCGACCCAGTTCCTCAACGCCTTCAACGACAATTTCTACAAGATGGCGATGGTGATCCTCGTCACCTTCACCATCTACAAGGACCCCGAGACCGAAGCGTGGTTCAACGCGCTTGCGGGCGGCCTCTTCATCCTGCCCTTCTTCCTTTTTTCGGCCGTCGCCGGACAACTCGCCGACAGCACCGACAAGACGCGGATGATCCGTATCATCAAGACGGCGGAGATCTTTATCATGATCGTCGGCGCGATCGGCATCTGGCTCCACCTCGTGCCGGTGATGCTGCTCGCGCTGTTCGCGATGGGCGTACATTCGACCTTCTTCGGCCCGATCAAATATGCGATCCTGCCGCAGCATCTGCACGAGGACGAAGTTCTCGCGGGGACCGGCTGGGTCGAGGCGGGCACCTATATCGCGATCCTCGGCGGCACGATCGTCGGGGGCCTCACCCCCCCGCACATCGCCATTCCGGGCATCATCCTCGTCGCTGTCATCGGGCGCCTGACCGCGACCTATGTGCCTTCGGCGCCCCCCGAGAAGGAAGCCGCGGGGATGGTCATCGACCGCAACGTCTTTCGCTCGTCGTGGCAGATCGTCAATTCGACGATGCATATTCCGCGGCTGTTTCTCGCAATCATCTCGATCAGCTTTTTCTGGGCGATCGGCGCGATCCTCGCGGCGCAGTTCCCGCCGCTGGTCAAGAATGCGCTCGGCGCCGACAACACCGTCGCGACCTTGTTCACCGCGATCTTCTCGGTCGGCGTCGCGATCGGCTCGATCGTCGTCAACCGCCTGCTCAAGGGTCATGTCTCGGCGCGTTATTCGCCGGGATCGGTGATCATCATGGGGCTGTTCGTGCTCGACCTGTGGTGGAATGTGAAGGGGTGGAGCCACCATGGCGCGACGCTGATGAACTGGCGCGATTTCCTTGCGCTCACCGCGGGCGATCGCATCATCCTCGATCTGCTCGGTATCGCGATCGCCGGCGGCATGTTCGTGGTGCCGCTCTACGCCTTCCTGACGACAACGGTCGCCAAGTCGCAGACCGCGCGCACCGTCGCAGCGAACAATATCGTCAATTCGGGCTTCATGGTGGCCGCTACGCTGCTGCTCAGCGTGCTGATCGGCATCGGCCTGACGATCGACGACACGCTGCTGATGGTCGCGGCGATGTGCCTCGTCTCGGCGGTTCTCGCGTGGCGCCTGCACAAGGCGTGCGATTAGGACCTGATCAGATCAGGAACATCATCGTCGCGGTAAAGAAGACCGCGAAGCTCTGCAAAAACAGCCGAAGGTCGCTGCCCGAGAAGATCGACACCGGTTCGCGGTGCGCCGCGAGTGCCGTGCGCAATTCGCGCTGCCAGTCCTGCGGTGCATTCAGCCGCGCGATCGTCAGCTGGCGCGCGCCATGCGCACGGATCAGGCGGCGAATGTCGATATGATCGTCGGTGTCCATGCAGCCGAAGCTAGGACGATGTTAACGAGTTGATAAGGTTAAAAGAGTGTTAACGCGGCGGTGTCCCGGCGCGGGACGCTTTGCCGATAGCGGCTTAAGTTCCGGGCATCGGCCTGATGTGCAGTTGGCGATTGTCCCTCGCCCCCATCTGGAAGGGCTTGCAGCGAACGGGCTTCATTCGCGCGCCGAGGCACAGGCGTACCTCGTTCAGCCATCCCTTCCTGTCGGCCGATACCGCGATCATCGGTGCCGTCACGCCGGGATTGGCGGCCGCGAAGGCCCGGCGGATGCTGCCCGCGGTCTGCGGTTCCGCGGCCAGCTTTTTCATGTCGGGAAAGCGCACCGCGCGGAACAAGATCTCCGCCGAGCGGAAATAGGCGGCCGGATCGGGGCTCATGCACGTCCCGTGTTTCGCCCATTCATGCTGAAGGAGCTGCGCCGAGGGCGTCATGCACATATGCCTGCGCAGTACCGGCCGCGGCACGATCCTCGCCGGGCGGCACCATTGCGGATAGCCGGGCGCATCGGTTTCGGGCCACAGGCCGTGGAGCACCCAGCCGAAACGCCCGCCTTCCCCCGAGCATTGGAAGCGGTCGCGCGTGTCCCTGGGGTTGCGGACGTTGGCGCAATGCTGCGGCGACCAGCTCATGCTGAGCAGATAACCCGTCGTCTTGGGCTTGCGGACTGGCTCGCCGCGCTTGGGTAGTTCGAGACGCGGCACCGGGATGCGATCGGGAACCCGGCACGCCAGTGCCTGCGCATCGGCCGCCGACGGGACGAAGGTCAACCCGATGAAAAGCAGGCTAGGCCAGCGCAAAATCGAGCCCGATGTCCGCCGCCGGGGCCGACTGTGTCAGCCGCCCGACCGACACATAGGTCACGCCTGTCGCGCCGATATCGCGGATCGTGTCGAGCCGGACCCCGCCCGAGGCCTCGGTCGGCACCTTGCCCCCGACAAGCCCGACGCATTCACGCAGTTCGTCGAGGTTCATATTGTCGAGCAGCAGGTGTGTTGCGCCGGCGGCAAGTGCGGGCTCGACCTGCGCGACGCGGTCGACCTCGACGATGATGCTTGCGATCCCCGCGACCACCGCGCGCCGCACGGCTTCCTCCACCGATCCCGCGACCGCGACGTGATTGTCCTTGATCATCGCGGCGTCCCACAGGCCCATGCGGTGATTCGTCGCGCCGCCCATCCGCGTCGCATATTTCTCGAGCACGCGGAGGCCCGGAATCGTCTTGCGCGTATCGAGCAGGGTCGCGCCGGTCCCGGCGAGCGCATCGACATACTGGCGCGTCATCGTTGCGATGCCCGACAGATGCTGCACGGTGTTGAGCGCCGATCGCTCGGCGGTGAGCATCGCGCGGGCCTTACCCGACAGCCGCATCAGGTCGCTGCCCGGCGCAACCTGCGCGCCTTCCTCGACCAGTATCTCGATATCCATGTCCGGCTCGAGCGCGCGAAAGAATCGCTCGGCGATCGGCAGCCCGGCGACGGTGATCGCATCGCGGCTGTCCATCACCCCGCCAAAGCGCGCGTCGGCGGGAATCGTCGCCATCGAGGTGATGTCGCCCCCCGTTCCCAGATCTTCCGCCAAAGTGGCGCGAACGAAGGCATCGAGGTCGAAATCGGGCAGGGAAAAATCGGTCATGCCCTCTGCGATAATCCGCCCGCCCGGCAAATCAACTTGACGTTTACGTCAACTGACGCTGACATGGGTGCAAATAGACTAACGGAGAGGTCCCCATGCAATCCCCCATCTGCGCGATGCTCGGCATCGAATTCCCGCTCCTCGCCTTTTCGCATTGCCGCGATGTCGTCGTTGCCGTGTCGAAGGCTGGAGGCATGGGTGTCTTCGGCGCCGCCGCGCTGCCGCCCGAGCGGCTCGAGGAGGAACTCGCGTGGATCGACGCGCATATCGGCGGCAAACCTTATGGCGTCGACCTGATCGTCCCCAACAGCTTCGTCGGCAAGGGCGAGTCGCCCTCGTCGAGCGCGGCGAAAGTGCCCGAAACGCACTTGCAGTTCGCTGCTGACCTGCTCGGCAAGTTCGACGTCGACGCGGCGGGGCTCGAAGCCGCGATGGCGGCACGGCAAAGTTTCGGCGACAATATGCACGAGGATGGCGCGGCAAAGCTGCTCGAGGTCGCTTTCCGTCACCCGATCGCGCTGATCGCGAATGCCCTGGGCGTCCCGCCGCCCTTGATGCTGGAACTTGGCAAGCGCAACCATGTCCCGGTCGCGGCGCTGGTCGGCACGCGCGACCATGCACTGGCGCAGGTCCGCGCGGGCGTCGATATTCTCGTCGTCGCGGGCGGCGAAGCCGGCGGTCATTGCGGCGAGGTCGCGACGATGGTGCTGGTCCCCGAAGTCGCCGCCGCAGTCGAGGCGATCGGTGCAGACACCCCGATTCTCGCGGCGGGCGGCATCGTCACCGGGCGCCAGATGGCCGCCGCGATGGCGATGGGCGCGCATGGTGCGTGGACCGGATCGGTATGGCTGACGACCGCCGAGGCCGAAACCAATCCGGTCGTGAAGGAAAAAATGCTCGCGGCGTCTTCGCGTGACACGGTGCGGTCGAAAAGCCGCACCGGCAAGCCGTCGCGCCAGCTCCGCTCGCCGTGGACCGACGCGTGGGAGGCCGAGGGCGCGCCCAAGCCGCTGCCGATGCCGCTGCAATCGCTGGTCAGCGAGCCCGCGCTGCGCAAGGTCGATAAATTGTCCGAGGGTGGCCATGAAGGCGCAAAGGCGCTCGCGACCTATTGGGTCGGCCAGGGCGTCGGCCTGATGAACAAGGCGATGGGCGCCGGGCAGGTCGTTCAGCTATTCAAGGAAGACTGGATTGCCGCCTGCGAACGGCTCAACGGATTTATCGGCGAGTAGGCAAAAAAAGTCCCCGCCGAAGCGGGGACTTTGAAGATCAGCTGACGGTCGCCTTGACGATCTTGCCGGGCTCGCGCGGCGGCTCGCCCTTGGGCAGCGCATCGACATTTTCCATGCCTTCGATCACTTCGCCCCAGACGGTGTACTGGTTGTCGAGAAAGCGGGCGTCGTCGAAGCAGATGAAGAACTGGCTGTTCGCGCTGTTCGGGTTCTGCGCGCGCGCCATCGAGCAGACACCGCGGACATGCGGTTCGCTGCTGAATTCCTGCGCCAGGTCGGGAAGCTCGCTGCCGCCCATGCCGGTGCCCGTCGGGTCGCCGCCCTGCGCCATGAACCCCGGAATCACGCGGTGGAAGACGACATCATCGTAGAAACCTTCCTTGGCAAGCGACGAGATGCGCTCGACATGCTGCGGCGCGAGGTCGGGACGGAGGCGGATGACGACATCGCCGGTCGACAGCGAAAGGGTGAGCGTTTCGGACATGATAAAACTCCTGCGGTCTGCGTTGGCGGTCCCATAGCCGCCGCAACGGTCAAAGCCACGCACTAAATGCGGAAAAGGCGTTCGCAGCGTTGCCATCGGCGGGTGGCGGCACTAGGGGAAACTCGGACGCCGCAAGAGACAGGGAGGACCGCGCGATGGACAAACGCGAAGATTCCCTGCCGCCGGAAGATGCCGTCGTCACCGACGATCGCGGCCGCGACCCGCCGCCGCGGGAAGCCGAAACCGAGCTCGACGAGGACGACCGGCTGAGGCCCGAATTCGTCCGCGACGTCATCGAGCTGGCCGAAGCCGGCGAAGGCGAAGCCGCGCGCGAGCGGATCGGCCGCCTCCACCCCGCCGACATCGCCGACCTGTTCGAACTCGCGCGCGCCGACGAGCGCCCGATGCTCGCCGCCGTGCTCGGCGACATGCTGTCCGCCGACGTGCTGGCGGAAATGAACGATTATGTCCGCGAGGAGCTGATCGATCTTCTCGCGCCCGAGCAAGTGGCCGAACTCGCGTCCGAACTCGATACCGACGACGCCGTCGCAATCATCGAGGACATGGAGGAGGACGAGCAGCAGGCCGTCCTCCAGGCGATGGAGCCCGAAGATCGCGCCGCGATCGAGGATGCGCTGTCCTTCCCCGAGGAATCTGCCGGGCGCTTGATGCAGCGCGACCTCGTTGCGGTGCCCGAGCATGTGACCGTCGGCGACGTGATCGACCGGCTGCGCGAGGACACCGACCTTGCCAGCGACTTCTGGGAAATCTTCGTCGTCGATCCGATGCACCGCCCCGTCGGCACCTGCCAACTGAGCTGGATCCTCCGCACCCCGCGCGACATCGCGATCAGCGACGTAATGAAGCGCGAACAGACGCTCATCCCGATCGACATGGACCAGGAAGAGGTCGCTCTGCGGTTCCAGAAATATGCGCTGATCTCCGCCGCTGTCGTCGACAAGGGCGGACGGCTCGTCGGCATGATCACCGTCGACGACGTCGTCCATATCATCCAGGAAGAGGCGGGCGAGGATATCCTGCGCCTGTCGGGCGCCGGCGACGGCGACATCAACGAACCGATCCGCGAAACCTATAGCGCGCGCGTGCGCTGGCTGATCGCCAACCTCGGCACCGCGCTCGTCGCGTCGACGATCGTCGGTTTCTTCGGCGGCGCGATCGAACATATGGTCGCGCTCGCCGCGCTGATGCCGATCGTCGCGGGGGTCGGCGGCAACGCGGGAACGCAGACGCTCGCGGTCACGGTACGCGCGCTCGCGATGAACCAGCTCACCGATTCGAACAGCTGGCGCGCGATCTGGCGCGAGATGAAGATCGCGCTGCTCAACGGCGGGACGATTGCGCTGATCGCCGGGACCGCCACCGCGCTGTGGTTCGGCAATCCGCAGCTGGGCGGCGTCATCGCCGCCGCGATGATCGTGAACATCTTTGTCGCGGGGGTCGCGGGGGTCGCCATCCCGCTGCTGCTCGACCGGCTCGACCAGGATCCCGCGGTCGCGAGCTCGATCTTCGTCACCATGACCACCGATTCGATGGGATTTTTGGCGTTCCTCGGCCTTGCGGTGCTCAGCGGATTGACCACGCTCTGAGGCCAAGCCCTTCGAATCCAAGCGATACAAAAGGCTCCGGAAAAAAATTCAGCGGCGCGATTTTTTTTGGGAACTATCGATTGTTCCGGTCGTTTCCATTTCGAGCAGCGGTCATCGCCCCCCCGCAGCGCTGCTCAGCAACATTGGCCCGGCCCGCATTCCCTCCCCCCCCTCGAAGCGTGCCGGGCCATTTTGCACCACATCCTGAGAGGTAGAAACATGACGAGTTACCGCGCAATCCTTCTCGCCCTGATGGCAAGCTTTCTGGTCGCTGGCTGCAACACGGTAAAGGGTGCCGGTCGCGACATCGAATCCGTCGGCCAGGCCGGCAGCGATGCTATCGACTAATCAGGACTGAGACTGACTTACCCTAAGCCTCTTCGAGAGGCTCGACAGGCGCCGCTTCGGCGCCTGTTTTGCGTCGGCGCTGGGTGAACCAGATCGCGAAGAGCGACATTTCGTAAAGCAGGATCAGCGGCACCGCGAGCAGGAACTGGCTAAGAATATCGGGCGGCGTCGCGACCGCCGCGATCGCGAAGGCCGCCACGATCATATAACGCCGTGCCGACACCAGCTGCTCGCGCGTCACCAGTCCCGACCGCTCGATCAGCATCAGGAAGATCGGCAACAGGAAGGCGATCCCGAATGCCATGATGAACTGCATGATGAAGCTGAGATAATTGGCGACCGATGGCAGGGCTTCCTGCTGAATCCCGCCCATATCGCCCTGATACCCCAGCAGAAATTTCAGCGCGACGGGAACGGTCACGAAATAGGCGAGGCATGCGCCCGCGGTGAACAGCACCGGGGTGGCAAAGATGAAGGGCAGCAGGGCTCGCTTTTCCTTACGATACAGGCCCGGGGCGACAAATTTCCACAGCTGATTGGCGATCACCGGAAAGGCGATCATCATCGAGGCGAACAGCGCGACCTTGATCTGGACAAAAAAGGCCTCGAACAACTGGGTATAGATGATCTTGCCCTGCCCCGCCGCGACAAGCGGCTGGACCAGGATGCTGAAGATCGGCTCCGCGAAATAGAGGCAAACGCCGAAGGCGAGACCGATAGCGATCAGCGACTTCAAAAGCCGCGAGCGCAGCTCGATCAGATGATCGAGCAGCGGCATCTTGCCGCCCGCACCGTCATCCTCTTCGGCGCTGATCGGTGTTTCGGCGGTCACGGCAGCGGTCCGTCGCGGGGCGGGATCGCGTGGGTTTCGGGCGGGGTGGTCGCGGCCGCCTGATCGATGTCCTGGTCGGTCGGGCCGGCTTCAGCCGGTTCGGACGATGACCCGGGCGCGGGCGAAGCCGCGGCGGTTGTCGGCGCCGCGCCGGCATCGTCGATACGCGGAAATTCGCGCATAATCGCGTCATTCTGCTCGCGCCACTGCTTTTCGAGCTCTTCGAGCTCGGCTTCGCGCATCATCGTATCGAGTCCGGAACGAAAATGACGCGCCATGCCGCGCGCCTTGCCCATCCATTTGCCTACGAAGCGCATCGCCTTGGGCAGATCCTTGGGTCCGATGACAACCAAGGCCACCACCACGACGAGCAACAACTCGGTGGGCGCGACATCAAACATTCACTTGGCTTCCCCGCAGGAAGAACGGTCAGGGCTTGTCGTGCTCGTTGGTCGGCGTCGTCACGGGCGTGACGTCAGGAGCCCGCTGCCCTTCGATATGCTTCGGCGCGGCAGCGGGCGGAACGTCATCCTCCGTCATGCCCTTTTTGAAGCTCTTGATACCCTTGGCGACGTCGCCCATCATATCCGAAAAGCGGCCCTTGCCGAACAGCAGCAGGACCAGAATCCCGACGATCAGCCAGTGCCAGATGCTCAAACCACCCATCTCAATATCTCCTTGAGCCGCCCATATAAGAACTGCGCTCGTCGAATGCACGCCCGGCGTTCAAAAAACGCCCCTAAGCCTCTTCGCCGTCTTTTACTAGGTCCAGCTCGCCCATCGCTTCCTCAAAAGCAAGGTCGACGGGGTCGAGCAGGCCGGCTGCCCGGAGATCCTCGATTCCCGGCAGGTCCTTGCGGCTCGTGAGGCCGAAATGTTGCAGGAAAGCGTCGGTCGTCTTGTAAATCAGCGGTCGCCCCGGCACCTCGCGCCGCCCGGCGGGCGCAATCCATTCGGCCTCCATCAGCACGTCGAGCGTCCCCTTCGAGGTCTGGACGCCGCGGATCGCCTCGATTTCGGCGCGGCTGACGGGTTCGTGATAGGCGACGATCGCCAGCACCTCGGCGGCGGCGCGCGACAATTTCCGCGGATCGTCGCGCTCGCGGCGGAGCAGGTGGGCGAGGTCGGCGGGGGTCTGGAAATGCCAGTGTCCGCCGCGTTCGACGAGCTCGATCCCGCTCCCGTCGTGGCGCGCCGCGATCCGGACGATGATCGCACGAACATCGCCCGGCGTCATTTCATCGCCGAGACGGCCCGCGACCTGCCGCGCGTCGAGCGGCGTGTCGCTGGCGAAAAGCATCGCCTCTATCGCGCGTTCGAGATCGTCGATCATGCTGCCTCTCCTGCCGTGGCCGCTTTCAGATACAGGGGCTCGAACGCCCCCTCCTGCTTCAGGTCGATACGCCCCTGCCGCGCCAGCTCAAGCGCCGCAACGAAGCTCGACGCAATCGCCGAGCGGCGCAGCGGGCCGTCATAATCCGGGGGCAGGAAATCCGCGAGTTCGGCCCAGTCGAGCTTGACCCCGATCATCCGCTGGAGATGGTGAAGCGCGGCGTCGAGCGTGACCACCGGACGCCGCGAAATCATGTGCACTACGGGCTCGGAGCGAAGCTTGACCTGCCCATAGGCCGAAAGGAGATCGTAAAGGCTGGCGTCCCACCGCCGCACCCGGACGTCACGCAGCCCCTCAGGCTTTGCGCGAAGAAAGACGTCGCGGCCGACACGGTCGCGCGCGAGCAGCCGCGCCGCCGCATCGCGCATCGCCGCGAGCCGCTGGAGCCGCAGTTGCAGGCGTAGCGCGAGTTCGTCGGGCGACGGATCTTCGAGCGGATCCTTGGGAAGCAGCAGCGCCGATTTGAGATAGGCGAGCCACGCCGCCATCACGAGGTAATCCGCGGCAACCTCGAGCTTCAGTTCGCGCGCTTCGGCGATGAAGGCCAGATATTGCTCGACCAGCGCGAGGATTGAAATCTGCTTGAGATCGACCTTCTGGTTGCGCGCCAGCGCGAGCAGCAGGTCGAGCGGGCCTTCCCAGCTTTCGAGCGAAAGCTGCAAGGCGTCTTCGCGTTCGGGCGCTGCCGGTGCGATCTCGAAATCGAGCGGCAGTTCGTCCATCGGCGGGTCAGGCCATCGCCAGCAGCGCATCGCGCTGGTCGACCAGCGTCGCAAAGGCCCGGTCGTCGCCGACCCCCGAGATGCGGTCCATCGCGCCTTCGAGCCGCGCCCGCGATATCGTGCTGATCGGGTCGAGCGCGTTCGCGATGCCGACCATGTCATCCATCTTGCCCCAGCAATTGAGCGCGATGTCGCACCCCGCGGCGACCGCATCGGCGGCGCGTGACGGGACATCGCCCGACAGTGCTTCCATGTCGAGATCGTCGCTGAGCAGCAGGCCGTGGAAGCCGATCCGCTGGCGGATCACGCTGTCGATGATGAGCGGCGACAGCGTCGCAGGCCGATCGGCATCCCAGGCGGTAAAGACGACGTGGCAGGTCATCGCCATCGCCGCGTCGCGGAGCGCCGCAAAGGGCGCGAGATCGCTTTGGAGATCGCGGTCCAGTGCGGTGACAACGGGCAGTTCCTTGTGCGAATCGAGCAAGGCCCGGCCATGTCCGGGGATATGCTTGACGATCCCGACGACGCCGCCGTCCTGCAGCCCGCTGAGGATCGCGCGGCCCAGCGCGGCAACGCGCATCGGCTCGCTGCCGAGCGCGCGGTCGCCGATGACGTCGCTCGCGCCCGGCTGGCGAACATCGAGCAGCGGCAGGCAATCGACCGTAATACCGACCTCGGACAGCATGGCGGCGAGCGCCATCGCGTTGAGCCGCGCCGCCTCGATCGCACTCGCGGGCGCCCGTTCGTAAAGCGCATCGAACGCCGCACCGCTCGGAAAAGCGGGCCATTCGGGCGATTTCATGCGTGCGACGCGACCGCCCTCCTGGTCGATCAGGATCGGCAGGTTGGCGCGCCCGTCGAGCGTGCGCAATTCGTCGGTCAGGCGCCGGACCTGCTCGCGGTTTTCGATGTTGCGTCCGAACAGGATGTAGCCCGCGGGATCGCTGTCGCGAAAGAAGGCGCGTTCGTCGTCGGTGAGGGTCAGGCCCGACAGGCCAAAAATCGCGGGTATCATCGTACGTCAAACTCCATCGGTCGCCGTCCCCTCAGACAGCGGCCAAGGTATGATCATGCCATAGCGGCAGCTTTGCACCAACGGAGTCTGCGGCCAAGCGGGCCGAATCAGCGGACGATGACGCAATTTTCACCCGCAACGCGCAATTTTCCGCACAAATTCGCGGCGTTGGCGGCCGTTCCCGCCGAAACGCGCAAACGATAGACCGTGCCGTCGCCGACCTTGGCGGGCGACACCGATTTGTTGAGTTCGGCCAGATAGGCAAAGCGCTTCGACAGGTTGGTCCACGCCTTCGCCGCCGCGGCGTCGCTGCTGAACGCGCCGAGCTGGATCATCGCGGCCCCCGATGCCGGAGCAGGCTTGCTGGCAGGCTCTGCCGTCTTCACCGGCGCCGTGGCGGGCTTGCCCTTGTCCGCCGGCGCAGGCCTCGCCGCGGCTTTCGTCGCCGCAGCCTTGTCGGCGGCGGCCTTTTTCGCTGCCGCCTCGCGTTCCGCCGGCGTCACGGCGGGCTCTTCGGGCATGCGTGCCGGATCGACCTTGCCCGCGGGTTCGGCGCCTTCGCTCGCCGAGAAACTTGCATCGCCCTCGCCGTCGAACGTCTTCGCGCCGTCATTCTTGGGCGCGACCTTGTAATCGCCCTGCTGCGCCGCGATCAGTTCGCTCTTGCCGCGCGCGCCGCCGTTCTGGATCCACCACAGGCCGCCGAGCACAGCGCCGATCAGGAGCAGCCCGCCGAGCACCATCACCAGCAGGCGCGCGGGCGATACTTCGCCGTCTTCCTCGAACCCGTCGGCCGCCTCGAGCCACGGCAGACGGTCTTCATCCTCCAGCCCCAGCCCCGCATCCGCCTGTCCGGCGCCCTTGTCCTCGGCCATCAAACCATCTCCTCGAGCGCCTCGACCCCCATCAGGTTCAGCCCGTTCCGGATAACCTGCCCGATTCCATCGGCCAAATAAAGGCGCGTCGCGGTCAATTCGGGATCATTGTCGAGGACGATACGCAGCGCGGGGTCGTCGTTACCCAGATTATACCAGGCGTGGAACGCCGCCGCGACATCGGCGAGGTAAAAGGCGATGCGGTGCGGCTCGCGCGCCGAGGCCGCAGCCTCGACCGTCCGCGGGAATTGCGCGAGCAGCTTGATCAGCCCGAGTTCGTGCGTGTTGAGGCGCGCCGGCACCGGCGCCGGCGGGACGATCCCGGCATCGGCCGCCTTCTTGCGCAGCCGCGAGATCCGGGCGTTGGCATATTGCAGATACCAGACCGGGTTGTCGCGCGAGGCCTCGACCACCTTGGCGAAATCGAAGTCCATCTGCGCATCGGCCTTGCGCGTCAGCATGGTGAAGCGCACCGCGTCCTTGCCGACTTCGTCGACGACATCGGCGAGCGTCACGAAATTGCCCGCGCGCTTCGACATCTTGAACGGCTCGCCATTCTTGAGCAGCCGGACCATCTGCACCAGCTTGACGTCGAACCGCGTCTTGCCACCGGTCAGCGCGGCAACCGCGGCCTTGATCCGCTTGACCGTGCCCGCGTGATCGGCGCCCCAGATGTCGATCAGCTCGTCGGCATTCTGGCTCTTCTGGAAATGATAGGCGAGGTCGGCACCGAAATAGGTCCAGCTGCCGTCGGACTTCTTGATCGGTCGGTCCTGATCGTCGCCGAACTGCGTCGAGCGGAAAAGCGGCAGTTCGACCGGTTCCCAATCCTCGGGCGTTTCGCCCTTCGGCGCTTCGAGCTGGCCGTCATAGACAAGATCATGGTCGCGCAGCCATTTCTCGGCGGCGGCGGGCTTGCCCTCGGCCTGCAGCTCGGCTTCCGACGAGAAAAGATCGTGATGAATGCCAAGTTTCGCAAGGTCGGCGCGGATCATGTCCATCATCGCGCTCACCGCCTCGGCGCGGAACAGGCCAAGCCAGGCGCTTTCGGGCGCACCGACGAAGCGATCGCCATATTCGACCGCAAGCTTGCCCGCGACGGGCATCAGATAGTCGCCCGGATACAGACCCTCGGGGATAGCGCCGATCTCTTCGCCCAATGCCTCGCGATACCGCATGTGCACCGAGCGCGCGAGCACATCGACCTGCGCACCGGCGTCGTTGACATAATATTCGCGGATCACCTCGTGCCCCGCATATTCGAGCAGCGCGGCGAGTGCATCGCCGACGACTGCGCCGCGGCAATGCCCGACATGCATCGGGCCGGTCGGGTTTGCCGAGACATATTCGACGTTGACGCGCCGCCCCTGCCCCATCGTCGACCTGCCGTAATCGCCGCCCTCGCTGTAGATCAGCGCGAGCTCGTCGCGCCAGCTGTCGTCGACAAGGCGCAGGTTGATGAAACCCGGGCCCGCGACGCTCGCCTCGGTCACCTCGTCCAGCTTGCCGAGTTCGACGACGAGCAGGTCGGCGAGTGCTCGCGGGTTCATTCCCGCCGGCTTCGCCAGCACCATCGCAGCGTTGGTCGCGACATCGCCGTGCGCCGGATCGCGCGGCGGCTCGACGCTGACCGCCGAACGGTCGAGGCCGCCCGGCAGGGCGTCGCGGGCGGCAAGCGCGTCGAGCGCGGTGCCGATATGGTCGGAAAAGCGGTTGAACAGGGTCACGGGGCGGGGCCTATCTTCGATCGGAAAAAGTCTTGCGCGCGCCCTATCGCAGCTTGGGGCACGCGAAAAGCCCTGCGTCACCGGCCGGCGCGCAGGGCGTGTAGCGGCGAACGGCGCCGGGGCGCCGCCGCGGGTCCTATCGTCGGACGTTATATTCGAGCTGATCCTGCGTCAGCTGGAAACCGACGAGCAGTTCAAAGCTCGCCCGCTGTACCGCCGCGCGCACTTCGGGCAGGCTGAGCGGATCGACCGCGGCGTCCTGGTCGCCCGCCTTGCGCCGGCGGGTGATGCGTTCCTGGATGTCGGCGGGCAGCGTTGCCGCGGCGCGATCGACATAGGCCGAGGCCTGCGCCCGGCCGGTGCCGCGCGTCTGGCCTTCGGCGAAGGTCACCGCGACATTGCTCAACCGCTTGGCGACAACGGCGGTGCCGCCCTGCACGACGGTGGCGTAATAGGGGAGCGTGACGGTGCGCGCCGGCCCGGCGTCGCGGCGTGTCGCAACGACGTCGAAGCTGGCGAGCTGATAGACTTTTTCGCCGGCGTCGTTGCACTGCGGCGTCACATTGGTGATCGCGGCAACAACGTCGACGGCGCGCGCATCGCGGCTCGTCGTCGGGTCGAACAGCGTGACGTCACCGGTGTGCAGCGGCACCGCCACCGCGGGGCAGGCGGTGCGCGTGGACGTGATGCCGACACCGCCCGCAACGTCGATTTCATTGTCCTTCGCACAGCCCGCCACCGTCGCCATGGCCGCCGTGCCGCACAGCACGGTCAGGAATTTACGCGACGGGAACGAAATGGGCATCATGATAATCGGGCTTTCCAAACAGGCGCTTTGACAGGCGTCGGGACGATCGATCCCGCTTCATGCGCGCCGCTTCTTATCGGTGCGATGAACAAGGCGCAACGGTGCGAAGTGGCTTTACCGCATGGCGGGCGCTGCGCTAGAGCGCCCGCGAGATGAATGTTCCCCATCATATCGCCCCTGCCGACGGCAACGAAGCGGCAGAACTCAGGGTTTTGATCGCCGCGCCGCGCGGTTTTTGCGCCGGTGTCGATCGCGCGATCCGCATCGTCGAACTCGCGCTGCAGAAATATGGCGCACCGGTCTATGTCCGGCACGAGATCGTCCATAACCGCTATGTCGTCGACTCCCTGAAGGCGATGGGCGCGATTTTCGTCGAATCGCTCGATCAGGTTCCCGACGATGTGCCGGTGGTGTTCAGCGCGCACGGGGTGCCCAAGGCGGTGCCGGCAAAGGCCGAGATGCGCGGGCTTGACTATATCGATGCGACCTGCCCGCTGGTGTCGAAAGTGCACCGCCAGGCCGAACGCGCGCACGAGGCGGGGCGCCATATCGTCTTTGTCGGTCACGCCGGGCATCCCGAAGTGATCGGCACGCTGGGCCAGCTGCCCAAGGGCGCGATGACGCTGGTCGAATCGGTCGACGATGTCGCCGCGCTGGCGCCGTCCGATCCCGACATGCTGTCGTTCCTGACGCAGACGACCCTGTCGGTCGACGACACGCGCGACATCATCGCCGCATTGCAGCACCGCTTTCCCGCGATCTCCGGCCCGCGGGGCGAGGATATCTGTTACGCGACATCGAACCGCCAGGATGCGGTGAAGGCGATCGCGGGCGATTGCGACCGGCTGATCGTGATCGGCGCACCGAACAGTTCGAACAGCCTGCGCCTCGTCGAGGTCGCCGAACGGCTGGGGACGCCAGCCCATCTCGTCCAACGCGGGACCGATGTCGATCCGGCGTGGCTACGGGGCATCGGCACGCTGGGCATTACCGCCGGGGCAAGTGCTCCCGAAACGCTCGTCCGCGAAGTGATTGACGCCATCGCATCGGTTCGCCCGATTGTCGAAAAGGTGGTCGTCACCGCCGAGGAGAATATGGTCTTCAAACTGCCGCGCGGACTCGAAACAGCCTGATGGCGGTCTATACGCACGTCGAGCCCGACGATCTTGCCGCGCTGATGGCCCGCTATGACGTCGGCACTGTCGTCTCGTGCAAGGGCATTGCCGAGGGCGTCGAGAACAGCAATTTCCTGCTCGAAACCACCGGCGGCCGCTTCATCCTCACGCTCTATGAAAAGCGCGTGAGCGAGGGCGACCTGCCCTTCTTCGTCGACCTGCTGAACCATCTCGCCAGCGAGGGTTGCCCGGTCCCGGCGATGATCCGCGACCGTAGCGGCGTCGCAATCCAGCAGATTTCGGGCCGTGCTGCGTGCGTGATCCAGTTTTTGCCCGGGATTTCGCTGACCCAGCCCACGCCGGACCAATGCGACGCAGCGGGCGCGGCACTCGGCGCGATGCACCGCGCCCTCGAAACATATGAAGGTGCGCGCGAAAACAGCATGGGCCGCAAGCATTGGCGCGCCGTGGCCGAGGTGACAGGGAATCTTGATGTCGTGCTGCCGGGCCTGCAACGTATCGTCGATGACGAGCTCGCCTGGCTCGACGCGCGATGGCCGGTAGACCTGCCCACGCATGTCATTCACGCCGACCTTTTCCCCGACAACGTCCTGATGCTCGGCAACCGCGTCACCGGGCTCATCGATTTCTATTTCGCCGCGAGCGATTTCCGCGCCTACGACCTGGTCATCACCCACGCGTCATGGGCCTTTTCGGCCGACGGCAAGCACTGCGATCCGGCACGCGCGCAAGCCTTGATGCGGGGGTACACGCGCGAGATTGCGCTGAGCGAGGCCGAGATCGCCGCGCTACCGCTGCTCGCACGCGGCGCCTCGCTGCGCTTTCTGCTGACGCGCGCGCACGACTGGGTACACACGCCCGCCGACGCGCTCGTGACGCGCAAGGACCCGTCCCCTTTCCTCGCCCGCCTGCAGCGTTACAGCGCCGCCGATGCCGCCAGCCTGTTCGCAGTCGCATGAGTGAAAGCACCGGCAAGACCGTGATCGTCGCGACCGATGGCGCGTGCAAGGGCAACCCCGGACCCGGTGGCTGGGGTGCCGTGCTGCGTTGGGGGGACGTCGTAAAGACCTTGTCGGGGGGCGAGCCCGATACCACGAACAACCGCATGGAATTGATGGCGGCGATCGAGGCGCTCGCCGCGCTCAAGCGCAGCTGCAACGTCGAGCTGTCGACCGACAGCGTCTATGTCCGCGACGGCATCACCAAATGGATCTTTGGCTGGCAGAAGAACGGCTGGAAAACCGCGGCGAAAAAGCCGGTCGCCAACGCCGACCTCTGGCAGCGTCTTGTCAGGGAGAACGCCCGGCACAAGGTCGAGTGGATCTGGGTGAAGGGCCATGCGGGGCACGGTGACAACGAGCTGGCCGATACGCTCGCAAGCGATGCCGCGCTGGACATCGCGCGGGCACGCCGGGCGCCCGCGCGCTAGCGTCCTGACCCCGGGGATTATTCGGCTTCGCGGATTTCGGCGCCGGGGCCATTCTTCAGGATCGAGTCGATGGCATTTTTTGCGGAGGCCTTGCTGCTATAGCCTTCGGTCCAGAAGATGGGTTCGCTGTTATATTTGAAATAGGCGACGAATTCGCCAGCCTTGTTCTTCTTGATCTCGAAATAATGGGCCATGCCATCCTCCACAGGTCAGGCCATGCCGGGGGTGGCACAGCCAAGCCCATGTTAAGCCGGTTCTTTCACTGCGCAACCCGATAGATAGCTCAGGCGAAACGCGATGGCGCGAAGGGCCCCGGATCGACATCGCCGATGGCGCCCCCGGGCGGCGGGGCGCCAAGTTCGGCCGCAAGCAAGGCCGCGATGGCCGGTGATGTCTGGATGCCGAATCCGCCCTGCCCCGCGCACCAGATAAACGCGCCCTCGTTCCGGTCAGCACCAAACACCGGGATGCGATCGGGCGCAAAGCTGCGCAGCCCGGCCCATTTGCGCTCGACTGCAACAACCGGCCAGTCGACCACCGACTGCATCCGGACGATCGCGAGCGCGACGTCCAGTTCTTCGGGCGCCGCATCGTGGGGTGCCGTAGGCGTCTCGTCGTGCGGAGTCAGCCAGACCCGCCCCTCGCTTTGCCCCTTGAAATAGAATTCGCCGCCGACGTGGATCACCAGCGGCAGGTCGGCGGGAACCGGAACGCCCAGCCGGACCTGCATCACCGTGCGGCGATAGGGCTGGATGCCGACGGGCGCGACTCCGCATGCCACCGCAACCTCGTCCGCCCATGCCCCGGCGGCGTTGACGATCAGCGCTGCGCGGACCCGTTCGTCGCCCAGTTCGACGTCCCAGCCGTCGCCGACGCGCCGCGCGCGCCGTAACGGCGCGCGGGTGACCAGCGTTGCGCCGGCACGCCTGGCCGCACGAAGATAGGCCGCATGAAGGCCGCCGACGTCGATGTCGCGGCACGCCGCTTCATAGGCGGCTTCGCTCCATTCGGGACGAAGTCCCGGGACCATGCGGGAAACCGCCTCGCCCGACAGCCTTGCAACATCGACACCCTGCGCCATGAATTCGGCGGCAAAGGCGTCGACGGCCGCCGCCTCCGATCGCTGGCCCAGCGTCAATGCCCCGCGCGGCGACAGGAAGCCATGGTCCGAAAATCCGGCGGGCGGGCTGTTCAACATCTCGAACGACGCGTGGGTCAGCGGCTGGACCCGAACCCCGCCATAGCTTTCGTGCCAGAAGGCGGCCGACCGGCCCGTCGCGTGATAGCCCGGGATATCCTCGGCCTCGACCAGCATCACGCGGCGCCAGGGGGCAAGCGCCGCCGCAAGGCTCGCGCCGGCAATCCCGGCGCCGACAATCAGCACATCGGTGGCGGAAGGCGGCGCATCGGTCATGCCCGCCGCATATCCGCTGGACCGGGGAATGCAAGCCGCGCGTTCCCACCCGCATGGTTACTCTTTGGTAAGCCATAATGCGTAGGAGAAAGCCGATGGAAAGCGGCACAATCTCCGTTGGTCTGATGGTCCTGCTCGGCGCGCTGATGATTGCCGCCGCGATCAGCGATTTGCGGTTCCGAACCATTTCCAACGAACTCAACGCGGCGATGGCGCTGCTGGCGATCCCCTTCTGGATCGCGAGCGGTCTGGCGGCATGGCCGGACGTCCCGATCCAGTTCGGGGCCGCCTTTGCCGTGTTCCTCGTCTTTGCCGGACTCTTTGCGGTCGGGGCGATGGGCGGCGGCGACGTGAAAATGATCGGCGCGGTGATGCTCTGGATTCCGCTCCCGCTGTTCATGCCGACGCTCACCGTGATGGCAGTCGGCGGCGGAATCCTGTCCGCCGTCATGCTTATCCATATGAAATTGCGTCCTTCGGACAAGGCGGTCGAGGTGCCCTATGGGGTGGCCATCGCGGCGGCGGGCCTTTGGGCGCTTCACCAACAATATCTTAACCAGTTTCACGCTATCGGTTGAACCTGAGGGCAGGCACCGCCGGTTCTGGTCGGTGTGAGGAGGCGAAAAATCGTCATGGATACGCGAAAGATTATGCTGATCGTCGGCGCGCTGGTGATTGCCATCAGCGCGGCGTTCGGGGTCAACCTGATGATGCGCGGGGCAGCGGCGCCGCAAGCTCGAGCAGCGGCGGCACCCGAAATTACCGGTCCGATGATTCTGGTGGCGACACGGCAGCTCCCCGTCGGCACGATTGTCGGCCCGGACAGCTTCCGGTTTCAGCCCTGGCCGAAGGAACTGGTCGAAAAAGCCTATTTCATGAAGGAAAAGACCGACGTCAACACGTTGGTCGGCACCGTCGTGCGCTATCCGATCACCGCCGGCCAGCCGCTGACGCAGGGCGCGCTGGTTCATCCCGACGATCGCGGCTTCCTCGCCGCGGCGCTGGGCCCGGGCATGCGTGCCGTGACGGTCAAGGTCAGTCAGGAACAGGGTGTCGCCGGCTTCGTCTTTCCGGGCGACCGGGTCGACGTGATGCTGGCCCAGACGATCGAGGTCCAGGAAGGCAGCGCCTATCCCGACAAGCAGATCTTCACCGCCGAAACGATCGTTCGCAACGTTCGCGTCCTTGCAACCGACCAGCGTTATGATGCCGAGGATGAAACGGGCAAGACCCCGGTTCGCACCTTCGGCTCGGTCACGCTGGAAGCCACGCCTGAAATTGCCGAGAAGATCGCCGTCGCGCAGGACATGGGCAAATTGTCGCTGGCCCTGCGCCCGCTCGCAGAAAGCACCGGCGACCTCGAAAGCGCCATCGCCTCGGGCGAAATCAACGTCCCGGCCAAGGGCGGCGCGGTCGCGGAACGCAAGATGCTGGCCGAAGCCGCGGCGCGTCCGACGGCAAGCCGGTCGTCGGCAACGACCGGCGGTGACGTGTCGCGTTTCTGGATCCCGGTTCGCGGCCGTGTGTCGACGGCGCAGGTGTCCGGCAATCCCGCACCGTCCTATGTGGATCGCAGTGGCTCCGTGTCGGCCGGTCCGGTCGTCCGCGTGACCCGTGGCGACAAGATGACCGTCGTTCCGGTTGGGGGTAAGTAAGATGAACAGCACAGCCAATTTCAAGGCGGCAGCTTTGGCCCGCACCCTGGCGATCGGCCTTCTGGCCACCGCCCTGGTCGCAGCGCCTTCGGCGCCCGCGGTCGCCCAAGCGGTCCAGAGCGCCAGCGGCAGCATCGACCTGTCGGTCGGCCGTGGACGCCTCGTCAGCCTGCCGGCTCCGATGTCGGACATCTTCGTTGCCGACGATACGATCGCCGACGTCCAGGTCCGCTCGAACCGCCAGCTCTATATCTTTGCGAAGAAGCCGGGCGAAACCAGCATCTATGCCACCGACGCCAGCGGGCGGGTCGTTTTTTCAACTGTTGCCCGCGTCGGCAACAACATCGAGACGATCGACCAGATGCTGTCGCTGGCCATGCCCGGCGCGAGCATTTCGGCGAACACGATGAACGGCTTCGTGCTGCTCACGGGAACGGTCCAGTCCCCGGACGATGCGGCCGAAGCCGAACGGCTGGTGCAGGCCTTCGTCGGCGAGCCGACCAAGGTCCTGTCGCGCCTGCGGACGGCGACGCCGCTGCAGGTCAACCTGCAGGTCCGCATCGCCGAAGTGAACCGTACGCTGGTCAAGGAAATCAGCGGCAACATCCTGACGCGCGACAGCACCGGCGGTTTTCTGGCCGGCGTATTCGGCGGCCGCCAGGCGGGGACGATCGTCCGTAATCCCGACGGCTCGACCAGCTTCGTCGTCAACACGCCTCCGGGGACAAAGAGCCTCGTCGGGGCCGGCCGCCTGTTCGGCCTCGACCTCATCGCATCGCTCGATGTCGGTGAACGGTCGGGCATGGTCGCAACGCTGGCACAACCCAATCTGACGGCCATCTCGGGCGAGACCGCGAACTTCCTCGCGGGCGGCGAATTCCCGGTCCCGATCCCCGGAAACTTCGCCGGCACGACGATCGAATATCGTCAATATGGCGTCAGCCTCGCCTATACGCCGACGGTGCTGTCCAACGGCCGGATCAGCCTTCGCGTCCGTCCCGAAGTATCGGAACTCACGACCGAGGGCGCCATCCAGATGCAGGGCTTCCAGGTCCCCGCACTGACGGTCCGCCGCGCCGAAACGACAGTCGAACTGGGTTCGGGCGAAAGCTTCATGATCGCCGGACTGCTGAACAATCGTTCGATCGGCGCGATCGACAAGATCCCCGGTCTCGGTGACATCCCCGTGCTGGGGACCCTGTTCAAATCGGACAGCTTCCGTCGCGGCGAAACCGAACTGGTGATCGTCGTGACCCCGTATCTGGTCCAGCCGGTATCGGCGAACGAGATCAAGCTGCCGACCGACGCCTTTCAGGATTCGGATGACCTGCAGCGCCTGCTCCTCGGCCAGACGAGCAACGGCGTGACGGGCGGCGACCGGCCGAAGCCGCGGCTCGACACGGGTGTGGGCGACGCCGATCGCCCGCGCGGCAGCGGCGACGCGTCGCCGGGCTTCAGCATCAAGTGACGCGGCGGATTTCAGGAGCAAAGTGATGAAGAAAATCGCAACTTGGACGGTCCTGGCTCTGGCGACGTCGCTCGCGGGCTGCACGGGCGCCGCATATAGCAATCGCAGCCTCGATTCGGTGCATCAGCCCGTCGTACGCAACGCCATCTACCAATTCGATGTTGCCGCCTCGAACGGCGAATTGCCGCCCAGTGAACAGGGGCGCCTGCAAGGCTGGTTCGATGCGATGGGAGTCCGCTATGGCGACCGGGTCGCGATCGAGGACGCGTCTGCCTATGGCGCGGGTTCGGCGCAGGCGACCGTCCGTTCGATGGTCGAACGCCGCGGCATGCTGCTCAGCACCGACGTCCCGGTGACCACCGGCCCGGTACCGCAGGGTCACCTGCGCGTTATCGTCACGCGCGCTTCCGCTTCGGTGCCGGGCTGCCCGAACTGGGCCAGCAAATCGTCGCTCAATCCCGTCAACGCCACGTCGTCGAACTATGGCTGCGCGGTCAACAGCAACATCGCCTCGATGGTCGCCGATCCCAACGACCTGATCCGCGGTGCCAGCGAAACGGGAAGTGATCCCGCGACCGCAACGCGCGCGATCAAGACCTATCGCACCAAACCCCAAACGGGTGCTGGAGCACTGACCGGCGTCTCAACGGATGGAGGCAAACAGTGAACGCTCCTTTCAAATCAGCAGGGCTGCGTGACCCCTTCAACGCCTTCGTCTGCGACGACGATACGCTGGAGCTGATCCGTGCCGCGGCCAACGACATGGGCTGGCCGATCGAAAAATGTAACAAAGGCGGTCTGCGCAACGCCGTGCAGTCGCTGTCGGTGTCGGCGAGCCCGAACATCCTGTTCGTCGACATGTCCGAATCGGGCGACCCGATCAACGACATCAACGCGCTTGCCGAAGTGTGCGAACCCGGCACGGTGGTGATCGCCGCCGGGCAGGTGAATGACGTTCGCCTGTACCGCGACCTGCTGTCGAGCGGTATCCAGGATTATCTGCTGAAGCCGCTGTCGCTCGAACAGGTGCGCGAATCGCTGACCATGGCGCAGGCCATGCTGACCGCGCCGAAACACAGCGACATGTCGGACGACAAGCCGCATCACATGATGGCCGTCGTCGGCGTACGGGGCGGCGTCGGTGCATCGCTCGTATCGACCTCGCTCGCATGGGCGATGAGCGAACAGGCGGGCCGCCAGACGGCGCTCCTCGATCTCGACGTCCACTTCGGCACCGGCGCGCTGACGCTCGATCTCGAGCCCGGCCGCGGCCTGATCGACGCGATCGACAATCCCAGCCGCATCGATGGCCTGTTCATCGAACGCGCGATGGTGCGCGCATCGGACAAGCTCAGCCTGCTTTCCGCCGAAGCACCGATCCACCAGCCGGTGATGACCGATGGTTCGGCCTTCTTCCAGCTCGAGGAAGAGCTTCGGGGTGCGTTCGAGATGACGATCGTCGACATTCCGCGGCAGGTGCTGATCCCCTTCCCGCACCTCGTCTCGGAAGCGGGCACGATCCTGCTCGTCAGCGACGTCACGCTCGCTGCGGCGCGCGACACGATCCGCCTGCTGTCCTGGTTCAAGCAGAATGTTCCCGGCGCGCGCGTGCTGCTTGTCGCGAACAAATTCCAGAATGCGGTCGGCGAGCTGTCGCGCAAGGAGTTCGAATCGTCGATCGAGCGCCAGATCGACGTCGTCATTCCGTTCGACCCCAAAATGGTCAGCCAGTCGGCAAAGCTCGGAAAATCCTATGCCGAAATCTGCAAGGGCACGAAATCGGCACAGGTCTGGACAAACCTGATGCGCCTCATTCTCGACGGCGCCGATGTCGAGGCCGAAGAGGCCCAGATCGCCGCGGCCAAGGGCAAATCGGGCGGCTCGCTGCTCGGCAAGCTCGGCCTGATGACGAAAAAGGGCGCGAAACAGGCGGCATGACGACGCGCCTGACGCGCCGTCACCACCACCAGCGATAGAAGCGGACATCAGCCAGTCATGAATCTGCCAGTCACCCTTATCATCGCCGGAGCTTTTCTGGCCTTCGCCCTTCTCGTCATCCTGCTTGGCGGGCCTTCGGTCGGCAAGGCAAAGACGCGGCGGCTGGCGATGGTCAAGGACCGGCACGCCGCATCCACCGAGGCGGTGGTGGCAGCGCAGATGCGCAAGACGATCGCATCGGGTTCGCACGGCAATTCGGCGCTTACCAATATGCTGCCGCGCCGCGAGGAGCTGGAAAAACGGATACGCCGGACCGGCAAGGGCTGGACCCTCACCCAATATATGTTCGCATCGATGGCCCTGTTCGTCGTCGTGACCGGGGGGCTTCTGGCGATGCGCTCGCCGCTGCTGATGGCCGGCCTCGTGGGGCTGATGGCCAGCCTCGGCCTGCCCTATCTCGTCGTCGGCATGGCGATAAAGAAGCGCGTCAAGCAATTCAATGCCCGCTTTCCCGACGCGATCGACCTGCTCGTGCGCGGCCTGAAATCGGGCTTGCCAGTCACCGAAACCTTCCAGGTCGTCAGCCAGGAACTTCCAGGACCGGTCGGGGAAGAATTCAAGGGCGTCGTCGAACGCATCCGCATCGGCAACACGATGGAAGCCGCGCTTCAGGAATCCGCCGAGATGCTGGGAACGCCCGAGTTCCAGTTCTTCTGCATCACGATTCAGATCCAGCGTGAAACGGGCGGCAACCTGGCCGAAACACTCGCCAACCTGTCCGAAGTCTTGCGCAAGCGCGCGCAGATGAAGCTGAAGATCAGGGCGATGTCGTCGGAAGCGAAGGCGTCCGCCTATATCGTCGGCGCGCTGCCCTTCTTCGTGTTCGGCGTCGTCTGGTCGATGAACCCCAGCTATCTGGCGGGTTTCTTTACCGAACAGCGTTTGATCGTCACGGGTCTGGGCGGCCTCGTCTGGATGAGCATCGGCGCCGGCATCATGGCCAAGATGATCAGTTTCGAAATCTGAAGGGGCAGAGCAAGTGAACAGCGGCCTCCTTCTTTCTTCGGCATTTACCGGCACCCCGGCCGGCCCGATGGTGCTCGGCGTCGACGTCGTGTGGGCCGGCACCATGCTGGCTGCGATCGGGGTCTTCGCCGTGCTGTTCGCGATCTACAACGCGCTGACGGTCCGCAATCCGATGACCAAGCGCGTCAAGGCGCTGAACGATCGCCGCGAACAGCTCAAGGCCGGCATCACCGCCTCGACCGCGAAACGCCGCGCCAAGCTGGTTCGCAAGAACCAGCATGCCGACAAGATGCGCACCTTCCTGGGCAAGCTTCAGGTGCTGCAGGAAGAGCAGATCAAGGAAGTCCAGCAAAAGCTGGCGCAGGCGGGCATCCGGTCGAAGGATCTGGCGGTCGCCGTGATCTTTGGCCGCATGGTCCTGCCGATCGTCTTCGGCGGTCTTACGGCCTTCCTGATCTATGGTCTCGACCTGTGGCCCGACATGACGCCGTTCAAGCGTTCGGGCATTACAATGGCGATGCTGGTGCTTGGCTACAAGGCGCCCGATCTTTTCGTGCAGAACAAGCGGACCAAGCGCACCGACGCGATCCGCAAGGGTTTGCCCGATGCCCTCGATCTGCTCGTTATCTGCGCCGAGGCCGGGCTGACCGTCGACTCCGCCTTTTCGCGCGTGTCGAAGGAGTTGGGCCGCGCCTATCCCGAACTCGGCGAAGAGTTCGCCCTGACGTCGATCGAACTCGGCTTTTTGACCGAGCGGCGTCAGGCCTTTGAAAACCTCGCCTATCGCGTGAATCTGGAATCGGTGAAGGGCGTGGTCACGACGATGATCCAGACCGAGAAATACGGAACGCCGCTCGCCAGCGCCTTGCGCGTGCTGTCTGCCGAATTCCGCAACGAACGCATGATGCGCGCCGAAGAAAAGGCCGCGCGCCTGCCCGCGATCATGACGGTTCCGCTGATCCTTTTCATCCTGCCGGTGCTGTTCATCGTCATTCTGGGGCCCGCGTCCTGCGCGCTCAGCGACGCGCTGTCGGGCGGGAGCTTCGGCGGCGGTTGATCCGGCGGCCACCCGAAAACCAAAAGGGGGCGGGAGCAATCCCGCCCCTTTCCCGTTCAGCCGACCTGCTGCTCGATCGCGCCGAAAATGCTGTGGTGGCGATCGTCATCCATCCAGATGCGGACCGTATCGCCCTTTTGCATGAACGGGGTTTTGGGTTCGCCCTGCTGGATCGTTTCGACCGTCCGCACCTCGGCCAGGCAGCTATAGCCGAGGCCGCCCGCGGCAATCGCCTTGCCCGGACCGCCGTCGGCATCGCGGTTCGACACTGTCCCCGAACCGATGATCGCGCCGGCGCCAAGGTCGCGCGTCTTTGCGGCGTGCGCAATCAGCGCGCCGAAATCGAATGTCATGTCGACGCCTGCATCGGCGCGGCCCAGCGGCTGGCCGTTGAGGTCGACGCACAATGTTCCGTGCAGTTTGCCGTCTTTCCAGCGGTCGCCGAGGGCATCGGGCGTGACGAACACCGGCGACATCGCGCTCGACGGCTTCGACTGGAAAAAGCCGAAGCCCTTGGCAAGCTCCGCCGGGATCAGGCCGCGAAGCGACACATCGTTGGTCAGCCCGACGAGCAGGATCTTGTCACGCGCCGCAACGGCATCGATTCCCGCCGGAACGTCGCCCGTCACGACGACGATTTCGGCCTCCATATCGCATCCCCACGCCGGATCGCCGAGCGGGATCGGATCGCGCGGGCCAAGGAACGCGTCGCTGCCGCCCTGGTACATCAGCGGGTCGTGCCAGAAGCTTTCGGGCATTTCCGCGCCGCGCGCCTGCCGCACCAGCGCGACATGGTTCACATAGGCGCTGCCGTCGGCCCATTGATAGGCGCGCGGCAGCGGCGAAGCCGCGTCGCGTTCGTGAAAGCGTTCCTTGGGGATTGCATCATGGTTCAGATCTTCGGCCAGGGCCGAGAGCCGCGGCGCCGCATAGGCCCAATTGTCGAGCGCCGCCTGCATCGTCGGGACGATCTGGCCGGCGTCGGCATACCAGGCGAGGTCGTCCGAAACGACGACAAGACGTCCGTCGCGGCCATTTTTGAGCGAAGCTAGTTTCACCGAATTTCCTTTGTCTGACAATGCGGCTGGACCGACATCGCCTGAAAAAGGAGCGACAATCAGCGCGACATCGTGATCGAAGCGAAACAGGTAAAGCCGCTCTGCCCCGCCTGCAAGCGCCGGATATACTGGAGGTACGCCTGCGACTGGTTATAGGTCGTCCCCGGCAGCGTCTGCCCGCGGAACGCGCGCTTTACTTCCTCGCCGGTGAACGGACGTGCGGAGCCCGGAAACGCGCCCCTGGTTCCCGGCGGGACCAGCTTGCCCGCGGTGTCGATATATTTTCCCGCGCCCGTCGGTCCGGGAACGGGGATCTGGCAGTTCATCACCGAGACGGCGGTCTGCGCGAAGGCGGGGCGGATCGTCAGCGCGGCCGACACCCCGACGGCGCCAAGTGCCAGCATGCGGCGGCGCGTGGGAATCGGTTCACCGGTCGCACCGGTTTCTGCGGGATTGTCGCTTGCATCCATGACGCGCGCATAACTCAATGATGGCGCAAGGAAAAGCAAAACACCGCCGCTCCGCTGGCGCTTCCCGCTTTGGGACATTCGCGAATGGATCGTTAAACACCGTAAACTCCTTGCCTATTCGCATCGCTTCGTGCGACGCACCGCCGCGATGTTCGATCGTCTGTCCAGCCTGGTCATCGCTCTGACGCTCGTCGCCATTGCAGCCATTTTCGCCACGCTGTCCGGGGGCGATCCGTTGTCGATCGCGATCATGCTGCTCGCCGGTTTCATCGCGGCGGCCACCGTCTACAGCGCGCTGCCCGCCGCGCCGCCCGAGGTGCAGGGCACGGCCTCGCCGTCGCCCGAGACGCCCCCCGTATCGCTGCTCCGCCATCCCGACTTTGCCCATTGGGTCGACCAGGAAAAGGAACCGCTGCTCGGCATCGCCGACAATATCGTCTCCATCGCCAATGACGCCGCGATCCGGCTGCTCGGGCGGCACATCGTCGGTGCCGACGTGCGCACCGCGATCCGCCATCCCGCCGCAACCGACTGGCTCTCGCGCATCGACGGCAACGCACCGCTCGAAACGATCAGCCTGATCGACTTTCCGCGCCCGGGGCAGCGCTGGACGATGCGGATCGCGACCCTTGCGGGCAGCGAACGGATCATCTTCCTGTCGGACCGTTCGGCGATCGACGCCGCCGACCGGATGCGGTCGGATTTCGTCGCCAACGCCAGCCACGAATTGCGCACGCCGCTCGCCGCCATCCTCGGCTATGTCGAAACGCTGCAGGAAATGAACGGCGAAGCCGACGCGCCGACGCGCGATCGTTTCCTGTCGATCATCGAACGCGAGGCCGGGCGGATGCAACAGCTCGTCATCGACCTCCTGTCGATCTCGCGGGTCGAAGCCGACCGCTTTCGCCGCCCGACGACGCCGGTCGATCTCGCCGGCATCGTCCGCACGACGGTCGCGCAGCTGCGCGACAGCGAACAAACCCGCGCCAGGGACATCGTCCTCCGCCCCGGCGACGATCCAGCGCCGATCCTCGGCGACGAGGCACAGTTGAAACAGCTGGCGCACAACATCGTCTCGAACGCGATGAAATATGGTCATGCCGATACGCCCGTAACGGTCGAGCTCGTCCGCGACGGGCGCCGGATACGCTTGTCGGTCAGCGACGAAGGCGACGGCATCGCACCCGATCACCTGCCGCGCCTGACCGAGCGCTTCTACCGCGTCGACGAGGCACGCAGCCGTTCGGTGGGCGGGACCGGCCTCGGCCTTGCCATCGTCAAGCACATCAGCGAGCGCCATCAGGGGCAGCTCGACATCGAGAGTGAAGTCGGCAGCGGAACGCGGGTTTCGGTCACGTTCCCGCTCTTCAGCGAGAGCTGACGCGCGGCCGGAAAAGCGCAAAACCGGGCCGAACCTTGACTTTTGGCCCGATAACGCCCATCTTCGGCACGCTATCGTCGCCTGCGACGGATTTTTTTGCCTGATTGGCGGACACTTCCATCTTCACGCTACCTGGCGCCGTCGGCATAAGCCGGTGGTAACTCCGCTTCCGTGAAAGGAACGACCCATGCCCATCGGCACCGTAAAATTCTTCAACACCGAAAAAGGCTATGGCTTCATCGCCAATGAGGACGGTTCGGGCGACAATTTCGTCCACATCACCGCCCTCGAACGCGCCGGGATGTCGACGCTGAACAAGGATCAGCGCGTTTCCTACGAGCTGGAAACCGACCAGCGCGGCAAAGTTGCCGCCGTCAACATCCAGCAGGCCTGAGCTTTTGGCCAAAGAGGAACTACTGACCCTCGACGGCCAGATCGATGAAATCCTTCCCGACGGGCGCTTTGGCGTCATTCTGGAAAATGATCATCGGATCATCGCTTATACGGCAGGCCGGATGCGACGTTTTCGCATCCGGTCGGTCGTGGGCGACGCCGTCCGCGTCGAAATGACGCCTTACGACCTCACCAAGGGTCGCATCGTTTATCGCGATCGCGGCGCCGGTCCGGCCGGAGGCGGACCCCGCAAGGGTAATCGACGCTGAATACCAACCAGAACAAAACAATGATTACAGGATATTATGAACTTTAATTTGAATGCATTTCCCTCCCTTCTTCGGCCCTATTCCGCGATCGATGCGCGGGCCGAAAAGGCAGCCCGGCGATCGCCGACGCTGACGCGGCGCGAACTTCGCCGCCTGATTGCCCAAATGGTCGACTGACTTTTCCGGTTTCCGACCCTCAACAACCTCTACACCAAGGATTTCCGCCATGTCGAACACCAGCGATTTCTACCTGATCCAGGCGGACAAATGCGCGGCCGACGCGGCGGAGAGCACGCTGTCGCAGGTTCGCGACCGCAATCTGCGCGCCGAACAGGCGTGGCGCACGATGGCCGAGCGCCTGATCCAGACCGAAGCCACCCGCGCGCGGCAAGTCGCCGCGGCCGCGGCCCGGGCGGAAGCGAACACCGCCGCCGACTGACGGATATCCCGTCAGTCGAGCCCGTCCAGCAACGCTCCGATTTTCCCGAACATCTCGTCGATTTGCGCCTTTTCGACAATCAGCGGCGGCGACAGCGCAATGATGTCGCCGGTCGCGCGGACAAGCAGCCCGTCGTCGAAACAGGCATGGAACAACTCCATCGCGCGCGCGGTCGGCGCGCCCGCCCGCGGCTCCAGCTCGATGCCCGCGACCAGGCCGATGGTACGAATATCGATGACATGGCGCGAGCCCTTCAGGCTGTGCGCCGCATCCTCCCAATAGGCTCCAAGCTCGTTCGCGCGCTCGAACAGGCCGCCCTGCGCATAGAGATCGAGCGTCGCGAGACCCGCGGCGCTCGCCAGCGGGTGCCCCGAATAGGTGTAGCCGTGGAACAGTTCGATGCCGCCCGGGACGCTCTCGATCACCGCATCGTGGAGTTCGCGTTTCACCGCCACGGCGCCCATCGGGACGGCAGCGTTGGTGAGCCCTTTTGCCATCGTGATGATATCGGGCGCCACACCCCATTGCCCCGCGGCGGTCGCGCCGCCGACGCGGCCGAACGCCGTGATCACCTCGTCGAAGATCAGGATGATGCCGTGCCGGTCGCAAATTTCGCGCAGGCGCCGGAGATAGCCAACCGGCGGCACCAGCACGCCCGTCGAGCCCGCCATCGGTTCGACGATCACCGCCGCGATCGTGTCGACACCGTGCAGGTCGACGAGACGCTGGAGATCGTCGGCCAGTTCGGCGCCATGCTGCGGAAAACCGCGCGTGAAGGCGTTGCGTTCGATGTCGTGCGTGTGACGGAGGTGATCGACGCCGGGCAGCCCGCCCCCGAAGGCGCGGCGATTGTTGACCAGCCCGCCGACGCTGATCCCGCCGAAGCCGGTGCCATGATAGCCGCGCTCGCGCCCGATCAGCCGGGTGCGCGTTCCCTGCCCCTTTGCACGCTGGATGGCGAGCGCGATCTTGAGCGCGGTATCGACCGATTCCGAACCACTGTTGGTAAAGAATATCCGGTCGAGCCCGTCGGGCATCAGATCGGCGAGGCGCTGCGCCAGTTCGAAAGGCAGCGGGTGTCCAAGCTGGAATGTCGGCGCGAAATCGAGCGTCACGGCCGCCTTCGCGATCGCCTCGGTGATTTCGGGGCGGCAATGGCCCGCGTTGCTGCACCACAGTCCCGCGGTGCCGTCGAGGATCGTCCGCCCGTCGCCGCTCCGGTAGTGCATGCCGCTCGCCGCAACGAGCTGGCGCGGGTTCGCCTTGTACGCGCGGTTGGCGGTAAACGGCATCCAGAAGAATGCCAGCTGATCATTTTCTCCCCGCATCGCCATAATCTCCCTGGGGGCGTTCAACGTCGCCTCCGGCCTGGACCCAAGCCTGCCCTTCTTGAAGAAGAGGCGGATGCGGGGTCAAGTCCGGCATGCCGAAGATGAAGCCTCGCCCATTTCGCGCAAGCAGAGAATCGGGCATGAATTGATACCGAAAGTGGCCGAATAGCGGCCCCCTCTGGCGCATCGCCGAACCATGCGATACGCTGCCCGCTCCACAACGGGCCGACTCCTCGGCCCAATCGGGGGCGCATGTCAGTCAATCTGGAACAATGGATCAGCGACCATAAAATCGACGAAGTCGAATGTATCGTCCCCGACATCAACGGGGTCCAGCGCGGCAAGGTTTTGCCTGCCAAGAAATTCCTCTCCTCGGTCAAGGACAAGTCGCTGCGCATTCCGGGCAGCGTGTTCATCTGCACGATCGACGGCGATTATCCCGAAGACATCGACGACATCTGGGACAAGGATCCCGACAAGATTCTGATCGCCGATCCGGGCACGATCTGTGTCGCGCCGGGCTTTACCTCGCCGACCGCTTTCGTAATCGCCGACGCGTACAATGGCGACGGCAGCGAGGTCGACATCGCGCCGCGCACGATCCTCAAGAAAGTGCTGGGCCTCTATGCCGAAAAGGGCTGGAAGCCGATCATCGCGCCCGAGGTCGAATTCTACCTCGTTTCGCCGAATGCCGATCCCGATTTCCCCCTGACCCCGCCCGTCGGCCAGTCGGGGCGCAGCGAGACCGCGAGCCAGCCCTACGGGCTCGAGGCGATGAACGAATATGAGGATATCATCGATCATATCTATGACGATTGCGAGCTGATGGGGCTCGATATCGATACGATGATCCACGAAATGGGCGCCGCGCAGCTCGAGGTCAATTTCGAGCATGGCGATCCGCTGCGGCTCGCCGACGAAGTCTTCCTGTTCAAGCGCGTCGTGCGCAACGTTGCGAAGCAGCACAGCGTTTATGCGACCTTTATGGCGAACCCGATGGCGGGCCAGCCGGGCAGCGCGATGCATATCCATCAGTCGGTGGTCGACGCGACAACCGGCAAGAACCTGTTTTCGACTGCCAACGGCCGCGATAGCGCGATGTTCCGCAGCTATATCGCCGGGCTCGTGCGCTACATGCCGCAAATCTCGCCGCTATGGGCACCCAACGTGAACAGCTTTCGCCGCATGCGCCCCGACAGCGCGGCGCCGATCAACGTCCAGTGGGGCGAGGACAACCGGTCGTGCGGGTTCCGGGTGCCGATTTCCGACAAGGCGAACCGGCGCGTCGAAAACCGCCTGCCCGGCGCCGACAGCAACCCGTATCTGGCGATCGCCGCTTCGTTGATCTGCGGCTATATCGGCATGGTCGATCGCATGGTGCCCGCCAAACCGATCACCGGCAGCGCCTACAACCGCGCGCGCACCCTCCCGCGCACGCTCGAAGCCGCGCTCGACCGCTTCGCTTCGTGCAAGAAGGTCCGCAATCTGCTCGGCGATGATTTCTTCGAGATCTTCTTCGCGGTGAAGGATCATGAGCTGTTCAATTACCAGTCGGTCGTGTCGAGCTGGGAACGCGAACATCTGTTGATGCGGGTCTGACCGGCGGCCCGGCCATGACCGATCCGCTCGCCAACAGCTATTATGCCGCGACCGCGCACCAGCGGCAGTTGCGCAGCGACATCGGCGACGAACGCTGCGATGTTGCCGTAATCGGCGGTGGCTTCACGGGGCTTAGTGCTGCGCTTGCCTGTGCGGAGCGTGGTTTTTCGGTGATCCTGATCGAATTAAACAGGGTCGGCTTCGGTGCCTCCGGACGCAATGGTGGGCAGCTCATCCCGGGCCTTCGCTGGACGGCATCGGAACTCGAAGAAGAATTAGGATGCGAGCGAGCCAATGCCTTGTTCGATCTTTGCTGGCGGGATAATCGCGTAAAGGCACGGATTGCGAAACATGGGATCGCGTGCGACCTGAAGGCGGGGCATCTGGAGGCGGCATGGACGCCAAAAGATTTCGACGCGATGCGGCGCGAGGCCGACTATCTGGCAGCGCGATTCGGCTATGAAAGCGATGTCGTCGCAAAGACCGACATGGGCGCTCATATCGCGACGCCGCTCTACCATGGCGGCGTTCATGATCCGCAGGGCGGGCATTTCCATCCGCTGAACTATGCCATCGGACTGGCCAAAGCCGCCGGACAGGCGGGTGTGCGCATACGGGAAGATGAGCGCGTCTGGCTGATTGATTCATCGAGCGACGATCCCGTCGAGCTCATGACCGAGTGGTCGATTATAGGCGCGCGCTATGTCATCGACGCCACCGACGCGTGGATCGGCGACGTCGAACCCGACCTCGGCCGCTACAGCGTGCCGATCATGAACTATAATATCGCGACCGCGCCGCTCGCGAATGCCGACGCGCTGCTCCCGACCGATGCCGCGGTTGCCGACAGCCGCTTCGTACTCAACTATTTCCGGTTGTCCGCCGACAAGCGCCTGATCTTCGGCGGCGGCGAGCGTTATTCGCAGACCCCGCCGCGCGATATCGCCGCTTTCGTGCGCCCATTCATGGCAGAGGTGTTCCCGCAGATCGCCGATGCGAAGATCGACTATGGCTGGGGCGGCGCGGTCGCGGTGACGATGAACCGGCTGCCGCATATCGGACGGCGCGGGAATGTCTTTTATGCGCACGGCTTTTCAGGGCACGGCGCGCTGGTCACGACGCTCGCCGGCGAATTGATCGCCGAGGCGATGGCCGGGACCGCCGAACGCTTCGATGTGCTCGCAAATCTGCCGTCAAAGCCCTTTCCCGGCGGCAAATGGCTGCGCCAGCCGCTCGCGACGCTCGGACTGCTATATTATGCGATGAAGGACCGGCTCGGGTGATATCCGATGCTGCCATCGCCCGCGTCGCGAGCCGCGAGGCCGAACGTTTCCGCGCCGCCAACCGCCAAGCCTTCGCGCATCACGCCGCCGCGAAGGGCTGGTTCCAGTCGGTCCCGTTCCACTGGATGCGCGACTGGCCCAGCCCGGTGCCGATCGTCGCGGCATCGGCGAAGGATGCGACGCTGACGAGCATCGACGGGCAGCGCTACGACGATTTCTGCCTCGGCGACACGGCGAGCCTGTTCGGCCATTCGCCGCCGGCGCTCGCCGCCGCGTTGGCAAAGCAAGCCGGCGAAGGCCTGAGCTATATGCTGCCGACCGGGCGCGGCGCCGCGCTGTCGGGGCGGCTGGCGGCGATGTTCGGGCTGCCGCAATGGCAGGTGACAACGACCGCAAGCGAAGCCAATCGCGCGGTCCTCCGCTGGTGCCGCGGGATCAGCAAGCGGCCCAAAATCCTCTCCTTCAACGGCGCCTATCACGGCGCGGTCGACGATGCTTTCGTCGACCTCAAGGGCGGCGCGACGACGATGCGCGCGAGCCTCGTCGGTCAGGTCCACGATCTGCGCGGCACAACCACCGTCGTCGAATTCAACGACGAGGATGCCGTCGCGACCGCGTTGCGCGGCGGCGACATCGCCTGCGTGCTGGCCGAGCCGGTGATGACCAATGTGGGAATGGTACGCGATGCGCCGGGCTTCCTCGCGGCGCTGCGGCGTCTGTGCGACGAGACCGGCACGCTGCTCGTGTTCGACGAAACGCACACCATCTCGTCGGGCTATGGTGGCCATGGCATGGCACACGGCCCGACGCCCGACCTGATGGTCGTCGGCAAGTCGATCGGCGGCGGCGTCCCTTGCGCCGTTTACGGCTTCAGCGCCGCCGTTGCCGAACAGATGGCGGCGCTCGACCGATCGCGCCCGCCCGGCCACAGCGGGATCGGAACGACCCTCTCCGCCAATGCGCTCGCAATCACCGCAATGGATACGATGTTCGGCGAGGTCATCACGCCCGCGGCGTACGGGCATATGCTGCGCGGCGCCGCACGACTGGTGGCGGGGCTGGAGCAGGAGATTGCCGGCGCGGGCCTCGACTGGCACGTCGCCCGGGTCGGCGCGCGGGTCGAATTCCTGACCTGCGCAACGCCGCCGCGGACCGGCAGCGAGGCCAGGGCGGCGATGCGTCCCGCGCTCGAAGCCGCGATCCACCTGTTCCTCGCCAACCGGGGAATTTTGCTGGCGCCCTTCCATAATATGATGTTGGTGAGCCCCGTGATCGGCGACGACCAGATCGACCGGCTGATCGGCGCCTTTGCCGACTGCGTGCGTGCGTTGAAGGAGTAGAAGGGCCATGTCGAAGTCATCGGGCGTGATCGCGGGCCGGTCGGAAGCGGAGGCCTTTTTCAGGGCCAACCCCGACGTCGATTCGATCGAGATGATCTACACCGACATGGGCGGCGTCCCGCGCGGCAAGCGGCTGCGCCAGCACGAGGTGATGGCGGTCTACGAAAGCGGCCGCATGTTCCCCGGCTCGATCACCGTTTGCGACATTACCGGGCAGGACACGGTCGAAACGGGTCTCGTATGGGAGGATGGCGACGCCGACCGGTCGATGAAGCCGATCCCCGGCACGCTCGTCCGCACCCCGTGGGGCGGCGACCGGGCGGCGCAATTCCTCGTCGGGTTCTACGAGCTTGACGGCACCCCGCACGATCTGGATTCGCGCCACGTTCTCGGCGGCGTCATCGACCGCTTTGCCGCCGACGGACTGACCCCGGTGCTTGCCGTCGAACTCGAATTCTATCTCGTCGACCCGCGCCGCGCCCGCGACGCGTCGATCCGCCCTGCCCGCCCGGATTACAGCCGTGATACGCCGCGCAATGTCGAGGTCTATGGTCTGCGCGAACTCGACGATTTCCGGCCCTTCTTCGACGCGCTCTATGCGGCGACCGACGTCCAGGACCTGCCGCTCGAAAGTGCGATCTCCGAATTCGCGCCGGGCCAGTTCGAGCTGACCCTCCGCCACAAGCCCGACGCGCTGCGCGCCTGCGACGACGCGATCATGTACAAGCGTCTCGTCAAGGCGATCGCCCAGCAACACGGCCTCGAAGCCACCTTCATGGCCAAACCCTTTGCCGAACAGGCCGGCAGCGGCATGCACATCCACGTGTCGGTCGACGATGGTAGCGATGCCAACATCTTTGCCAGCGATGACCCCGAAGGCACGCCCGCGCTGCGCCACGCGATCGGCGGGATGATCGGCAGCATCGGCGACGCCTTCGCGCTCTTCGCGCCGCACGCGAACAGCTATCGCCGCTTCAAGGCGAACAGCTATGCGCCGGTCGCGCCGACGTGGGGGGTCAACAACCGTACCGTGTCGTTCCGCATCCCCGCCGGCCCGCCGCCGAGCCGGCATGTCGAACATCGCGCGTGCGGCGCCGACGCGAACCCCTATCTCGCGGTCGCGGCGGTCCTCGCCGGGATGCATCACGGCATGACGAACAAGGCCGATCCGGGCGCCGCCGTCGTCGGCAACGGCTATGACAGCGACAACAGCGGCGACGACAAGCCGCCGTCGAACTGGTTCGCAGCGGTCGATCGCTTCCACGCGTCGAAGCTCATGCGCGACTATCTGGGGACACGCTTCGTCGACATGTTCTGCATCGTGAAGCGGGTCGAACAGGATCGCTATTTCAGCGTCGTCCCGACGCTCGATTACGACTGGTATCTGCGCAACGCATGAAAGTTTCAAAGAATCCTGGTGCAGCGCAAAAAAAGCTCTTTTCAAGCTGCCCGGATTGAGTCAGCTTGACGTCACATACAGGGAGGCTGCGCCATGGATCCGTTCGAACTGATCAAGCAAACCCGCGGGCGCCGCTCGCTCCTTCAGGCGCTGGGAGTCGCGGCGGTCGGGATCAGCTTTGGCGGTCTCGCAGCGTGCAGCAAGGAAGGCGGCAAGAAGCTCGCCAATGGCGAGGAAGCCAAGCTCAACTTCTACAACTGGGACACCTATATCGGCGAGAATACGCTCGATAATTTCAAGGAAGCGACGGGCGTCGACGTCACCATGGACCTGTTCGACAGCAACGACGTGCTGTTCGCCAAGTTCAAGGCCGGCAACCCCGGCTATGACGTCATCGTGCCGTCGAACGACTTCGTTGAGCGGATGAGCAAGGCCGGCATGCTGCTGCCGCTCGACCATGCGCAAATTCCGAACAAGAAGAATATCGACCCCGCCTACATCAATGTCGAATATGACCTGCAGCGCAAATTCTCGATGCCCTACACCTGGCTTGCGCTCGGCATCGGCTATCGCAAGTCGAAGGTGAAGACGGCGCCCGACAGCTGGAAAGTCCTGTTTGACAGCCCCGAATATGCGGGGCGCATCGCCTGGCTGTCGGAAGCCGGCGACATGTTCCGCCTCTATGGCAAATATCTGGGCAAATCGGTCAACGCGCTGACCGCCGCGGACATCGCGACGATCGAAAAGATGATGATCAAGCAGAAGCCCAATGTGAAGAAATTCCACGAGGACGACGGGCAGGACCTGCTGCTGAAGGGCGACGTCGACGTCGTGCTCGAATATAATGGCGACATCGCGCAGGCGATGGTCGAGGACAAGGATATCGATTTCGTCATTCCGAAAGAGGGCAGCCAGCTCAATTCGGACAATCTGTGCATCCCGAAGGGCGCGCCGCACCCGAAGAATGCGCATGCCTTCATCAACTATATCCTTGATGCCCAGGTCGACAAGGAAATCACCGAGACGATCCTGTATCCGACGCCCAATGCGGCGGCGAAGAAGCTGATGCCCGACAGCTACAAGAACAACCCGGTGATCTTCCCCCCCGCCGAAGCACTCGCAAAATGCGAATATGCGCGCTTCAATCCCGAGTTGCAGCCGCTGTACGAAGAGGCGTTTACGAGGGTGCGGGCGGCCTGACGGTCTGACGGGGGCATCGGGGGGTGGCCGAACAGGACTGGAAAACGAATAGACGGGTCTTTGCGGCGGTGTCGTTGCCGACGCTCTTCTGGATTGTCGTCTTCTTTCTCGTCCCGATGGCGATCGTCTGGCTTTACAGCTTCGGCGAGAACAAGGGCCTCGCCGCCATCGAAATCTCGGGCACGCTCGACAATTACAAGCGCGCGACCGAGTGGCTTTACCTCACCATATTCGGCAAGAGTTTCGCGGTCGCGGCGCTCGTCACGCTGATCTGCCTGATCATCGGTTTTCCCGTCGCGATGGCGATCACCTTTGCCAGCGAGAAATGGCGGCCGTGGCTGCTGCTCGGGATCATGCTGCCCTTCTGGACCAATTTGCTCATCCGCACCTATGCGCTGATGATGCTGCTCGGTACGAAAGGCTTCGCGAACAAGGGGCTCGGTGCGCTGTGGGAGGGGACGAGCTGGATCAAGACGCTCGTCGGGCTGCAACCGCTGCCGACGTGGGAGCCGGTGCAGCTGCTCTTCAACAATTTCGCGGTCGTGTTCGGGCTCGTCTACGTCCACCTGCCCTTCATGGTGCTGCCGCTCTACGCCGCGCTCGATCGCCTCGACCGCAGCCTGATCGAGGCGAGCCTCGACCTCGGCGCCGGGCATTTCCGTACGATCATGCGCATCGTCGTTCCGCTCGCCGCGCCGGGCATCGTCGCGGGGGTGATGATCACGCTGATCCCCGCGCTCGGCGCCTACCTCACCCCCGACCTGATGGGGGGCACCGACAGCCAGATGATCGCCAACGTCATCGAACGCCAATTCAAGAAAGCGAACGACTGGCCCTTCGGCGCCGCCCTCTCCTTCCTGCTCATCTACGCCATGTTCGCACTGATCGCGATCCAGTCGATGCGCAGGAAAGTACCCGAGGTCCGCTGATGGCGCTCTTCGCCCGTTCCCCGATCGCGCCGCTCGAATATAGCCGGACGCTGTGGATGCGGCTCTGGGTCGGTGCGGTGATGGTCTTTCTCTATGCGCCGCTGATCGTGCTGATGATCTTCAGCTTCAACGACAGCAAGCGCAACGTCGTGTGGCGCGGCTTCACGACCAGATATTATGAAAAGGCGCTCGGCAACGACCAGCTGGTCGAGGCCTTGCTCAATTCGCTCACGATCGCGGCGCTGGCGACGATCGTCAGCCTTATGCTCGGCGCGGTCGCGGCGGTGATGTTGTGGCGTTTCCGCTTCCCGCTCAAAAGCGCCGTCGACGGCACGATCTCGCTGCCGATCATCGTCCCCGAAATCTGCCTCGGCGTCGCCTTCCTGATGTTCTTCGCCGCGGTCGACTGGCCGACCGACCTCGTCTGGCCGTTCAACCTTGGCGCGATCACCATCGCGCACATCACCTTCTGCTTCCCGTTCGTGACGATGGTCGTGCGATCGCGCCTCGCGACCTTCAACCGCGAGCAGGAGGAAGCGGCCAAGGACCTCGGCGCCAGCGAATGGCAGGTGTTCCGCGACGTGCTGATCCCGCACATCAGGCCGGCGCTCGTCGCGGGGGCGTTGCTGTCCTTCACATTGAGTCTCGACGATTTCGTCATCACCTATTTCACCAGCGGCCCCGACACGATCACCTTCCCGGTGAAGGTCTATTCGATGGTCCGCTTCTCGGTGACGCCCGAGGTCAATGCGGCCTCGACCTTGCTCATCATCCTTACCGTCATCCTGACCTTCGTCGCGCTGAAGCTTCAGGGCGTGAAAGCCATCGCGGAAACCCACTGACCATGACCGATACCGCACGCCCGATCATCCAGATCCAGAATGTCTCGAAACGCTTCGGCAAGGTGACCGCGGTCGACAATGTCAGCCTCGATATCAACGCGGGCGAATTCTTCGTCCTCCTCGGCCCCTCGGGGTGCGGCAAGACGACATTGCTGAGGATGATTGCCGGATTCGAACTGCCGAGCGAAGGCCGGATCCTGATCGACGGGCAGGACATGGTGGGCATCCCGCCGAACAAGCGCCCGGTGAACATGGTGTTCCAGAGCTATGCCGTGTTTCCGCACATGAGCGTCGCCGACAATGTCGCTTATGGTCTGAAGATCGCGGGCGTGAAGGGCAGCGAGGTCAAGGACCGCGTCGCCGAAGCGCTCGGGCTCGTCAAGCTCGGCGGGTTCGAGACGCGGATGCCCGACCAGATGTCGGGCGGGCAAAGACAACGTGTCGCGCTCGCGCGCAGCCTCGTGATGCGCCCGAAGGTGCTGCTGCTCGACGAGCCGCTCTCGGCGCTCGACGCAAAGCTGCGCGCGCAGATGCAGTTCGAGCTTTCGGATCTGCAGGAAAAGGTCGGCATCACCTTCGTCACCGTCACCCACGATCAGGACGAGGCACTGTCGATGGCGTGCCGCATCGGCGTGATCAACAAGGGCGAGGTGGCGCAGCTCGCGACCCCCTCGGACCTCTACGAATATCCGGCGAACCGCTTCGTCGCCGATTTCGTCGGATCGGTGAATATCTTCGAGGGCAAGCTGACATTGGACGAGCCCGACAAGGCGGCGGTCGAGTGCCCGGGGCTCGGCAAGGTCTACCTCAACCACGGCGTCACCGGCCCGCACGGCGCCGATGTCTGGGTCGCGCTGCGGCCGGAGAAAATCTACCTCCACGTTCCTGGCGCGGGCAAGGCGGTCAAGGCGGCGGCGCAGGACGCGCCCGATGGCTACAATTTCGCGCGCGGCAAGATCAAGGGGATGAGCTATCTCGGCGACATCACGCTGTTCGAGATCGAACTCGAAACCGGTGCGCGCATCCGCGTGTCGCGGCCGAACCTGTCGCGTCACGACCAGGAGGATTTCACCTGGGACGACAAGGTGAGTATGCACTGGCGCGCGGATAGCCCGGTGGTGCTGCTCGGCTGACGTCCCGCAGCCCGGTGGTGTTGCCGGGGTGATCCAGCATTCCAAATATCGTCATCCCGGACTTGATCCGGGATCCATTGTGGCGCCGAAGTCATGGACCCCGGATCAAGTCCGGGGTGACGAGGTCAATGGGCCTTCTTGCCCGGTAACAAGTGCAGTAGGCCGACAATCACGCCGCCAAGCAGCAACCCGAATACGCCCGCACCGCCCGCATTGATCAGCCATTCCCACACGCCCGCGCCCGGCAGGTTACCCGCCACCGCATGCGCAAAATCGTGGAGACCGTGACCGATATTGCCGATATGATATTCGTCGAGGCCGTGAATGAAAATCTGACCGCCGACCCACAGCATCGCCGCGGTGCCGACCAGCGCCAGCGCCGACAAGAGCTTGGGCATGAAGGACACGAGCCCGCGCCCGATCGAGCGCCGCGCGGCATTTCCTTCCTTCGCCATATGCAGCCCGATATCGTCCATCTTCACGATCAACCCGACGACGCCATAGACCGCAATCGTGATTGCGATCGCGACCACCGCGAGCGTCGCGGCGCGCATCGCGAAATGTTCGTCGAGCACTTCGTTCAATGCGATTACCATGATCTCGGCCGAGAGGATGAAATCGGTGCGCACCGCGCCCTTCACCATCGCCTCCTCATGATCCTGATCGGCGACGATCGCGGCGTCCTCCGCAAGGCTCGTCTTGTCCTTCTGCAGCGAGTGCAGCACCTTTTCCGCACCTTCGAAGCAGAGATAGGCCCCGCCCACCATCAACAGCGGCGTGATCGCCCATTGCGCGACGGCCGACAGGAGCAGCAGCGCGGGCAGGATCAGCACCAGCTTGTTGAAGATCGACCCCTTGGTGATCCGCCAGATGATCGGCAGCTCGCGGTCGGGGGTGAAGCCGGTGACGTAGCGCGGGGTCACCGCGGTATCGTCGACCACCACCCCCGCGGCCTTGACGCCCGCCTTCGACGCCGCGGCGCCGATATCGTCGATGCTCGCGGCCGCGACCTTCGCGATCGTCGCAATATCGTCGAGCAGGGCAAAAAGGCCGGAGGGCATAGGGGTTTGATCTTTCCTCTAGAATCAAGAATCTTCCCCTACCCGCTCGCCCTGAGCTTGTCGAAGGGCTGTTCTTTCTTTTGACGCCGCAAGGAAGAACGGTGCTTCGACAAGCTCGGCACGAACGGATGAGGGAGTTTCTAAAGCACGCGGAGTTTCGGTATCACCTCATCGAGAGATTTGCGGATGATGGCAACCATCTCGTCGATCTGTTCGGTGGTGATGATCAGCGGCGGGCACATGACGAGGCTGTCGCGGATGCCGCGCACCATCAGCCCGTTCGCGATACACGCATCGCGCGCCATGGGTCCCGCCGTCCCCTCGGCCCCGCCAAAGCGGGCCCGCGTTTCCTTGTCGGCGACGATCTCGACCGCGCCCAGCAGGCCGATCGAGCGTGCTTCACCGACGAGCGGATGATCGTTCAACGTTGCAAGCGCCTGGGCGAGATGCGGGCCGGTGACGCTGCCCGTACGCTCCACGAGCCCTTCGCGCTCGATGATCTCGATATTCCTGAGCGCGACCGCGGCGGCGACCGGATGCCCCGAGTAAGTGAAGCCATGGACGAAATCGCCCCCGGTCTTCAGCACCTCGACGACATGCGCAGCGACCGCGGTGGCCGAGATCGGCAGGTAGCCTGATGACAGCCCCTTTGCCATCGGCATCAGGTCGGGGGTGAAGCCCATCGTCTCATGCCCCCACATCTTGCCCGTGCGACCGAAGCCGCAGATGACTTCGTCGGCGACCAATAGCAAGCCATATTTACGCACCACCGCTTCGACCTTCGGCCAATAGCCGTTGGGCGGGATGATGACGCCGCCCGCGCCCTGCACCGGTTCGCCGATGAAGGCGGCGCAGTTTTCGGGGCCGACCTCGAGGATCTTGTCCTCGATCGCCTGCACGCAGGCGTCGCAGAATTCTTCCTCGGTCATCCCCTGCCCTTCATTATAGGCATAGGGCTGGCGGACATGTTCGATGCCGGGGATCGGCAAGTCGCCCTGCACATGCATCGCCTTCATGCCGCCGAGCGAGACGCCAGCGACGGTCGAGCCGTGATAGGCGTTCCAGCGGCTGATGAAGACGGTGCGATTGGGCTCGCCCTTGAGCTTCCAGTAATGGCGAACCATGCGGAACACGGTGTCGTTCGCTTCGCTGCCCGAGGCGTTGAAGAAGACATGCGGCAGGCGATTGCCCGTCAGGCTCGCGATCTTCGCCGCGAGCGCCACCGTCGGCGGCGTCGCGGTCTTGAAGAAGGTGTTGTAAAAGGGCAGCTCGCGCATCTGCGCCGCCGCCGCCTCGACCAGCTCCTCGCGGCCATAGCCCACGTTGACGCACCACAGGCCGGCCATGCCGTCGAGGATACGGTGGCCGTCGCCGTCGTGGATGTAGCAGCCTTCGGCATGGGTGATGATGCGGCTGCCGCCGAGTTTCTCGATTTCGGCCCAGTCGGCCTGTGCGGGAAGATGGTGCGCGACGTCGAGGCGGCGCAGTTCGGCGATGTCGTGATTACGGGGCATATTTCTGATCCTGATCTCCCCTCCCTCATAGGGAGGGGTCGGGGGTGGGTAGGTGCGAAGCACCGAGGGCGTCGAAGGGAAGAGCGCTCGCCCTTGGCGAGCCACCCACCCCTAACCCCTCCCTATGAGGGAGGGAATCCAGGTCAGGGCGAGAAGCAGAGCCGCGCGAGATAGCGGTCGTAACGGGTGACGCGGCGGTTCATAGCCCGCCCCGCAGCGCCTGTCCGAGCAGGCGGAAATAGGTTTGGCTTTCCGAATTGCCGTCGACTGCCCATTCGGGGTGCCACTGGACTGCCAGCAAGGGCGCACCATTCGGCCGCGCGCTGAAAGCTTCGACCAGCCCGTCGGGCGCGCGCGCCTCGACCGACAAGCCATTGGCGAGCCGTCCGATGCCCTGATAATGCACCGAATTCACGTCGAGCGCCGATGCCCCATAGGCCGAGGCGAGTATGCCCCCTTCGACCAGGTCGACATGATGGCGATGGTCGAACATCGCGTCGAACAGCGTGCCATCGGGCGTGTGGTGACGCAGCAATTCGCCGTTCGTCGCCGTATCGCGGCGCAGCGTTCCGCCGAGCGCGACATTGATGTCCTGAAACCCGCGGCAGATACCGAAGAGCGGGCGCTGCGCGGCGATCACCGCTTCGACCAGATCGCGCATCATGCGATCGCGGTCGGGATCGAACGGCCCCTCGCCCGCCTCGTCCTCGCCATAGCGCGCCGGTTCGACGTTCGACGGCGATCCGGTGAGCAGCACGCCGTCGAGCCGCGCGACGATCTCGTCGGCGCGCATATAATCGGGAAGCGAGGGGATCAGCAGCGCGGCACAATCGGCATGCCGCATCGCCGCCTTCGCATAACGGTTCATCACCGATTGCGCATATTCGGCGCCGACCTGCCGGTTACAGGCGATGATGCCGAGGACGGGGCGGGCGGACACGGGCGGCGGAATCCTTGTGCGTTGCGAGGATTCCTTGCTGCCGATTTTCTCAGGCCGATGCCAGCGATATTTGGCGTCAGGCGTATTGGCGCGCGAAGGCGGCGGCCGCGCCGAACAGGCCCGGCTGCGGATGGGTGATGAGCTTGACCGGAAGCGCCGACATGAAACCTTCGAAGCGCCCCTTTTCGATGAAACGCTCGGGAAAGCCCGAGCGCACGAGGCTGTCGCGAATGCGAAGGCCAAGGCCGCCGGCGATCACAACCCCGCTCGCCCCCTGCGCGAGCGCAAGGTCGCCCGATACGCTGCCCAGCGACAGACAGAAGCGGTCGACCGCCGCGGCAGCAAGGCTGTCCTCGCCGCTCAGCGCATTGGTCCAGATCGCCTTGTCGTCGAGCGGCGTCACCGCGCGTCCTTCGAGCATTGCAAGCGTTTCGTAGATGTCGACGATGCCGGGACCCGAGACGATCCGTTCGATCGACACGCGCCGGTGCCGCTTGCGCAGCCGCGCGAGGATCGCATCCTCGATGCTGTCGAGCGGCGCAAAATCGATATGCCCGCCTTCGGTGGCCTGAACACGGTAATCGGTGCCGTCGCGCCAGATATGTGCGACGCCCAGCCCCGTGCCCGGGCCGATGACGCTGATCGTGCCGGTCGCGGGAAGCGGCTCGTCGGGGCCCGTCAGCCGCTCGAAATAGCTGTCGTCGGCCTGCGCGACGGCATGCCCCACCGCCTCGAAATCATTGACGAGCACATGGTGGTCGACGTTCAGCTTCTCGCCGATCAGCGCCGGGCGGATGATCCACGGATTGTTGGTGAAGCGGATGATCTCGCCGCGCGTCGGCCCCGCAATGGCGATCGCGACGCCGCGTGGCAGCGTCCCGCCCTGCTGGCGCTCGAAATCCTGCCACGCGGTCTGGAAGCTTGCATGATCCTTGGTGTGCAGCGTCGTCGCGTCGCCCAGCGACAGGACGCGGCCGCGCTCGACCTCGGCGATCGCGAACCGCGCATGCGTGCCGCCGATGTCCACCGTGACGATCTGTTCGCTCATGACTCTCCCTCGCCGGTCCCGATGTGGCCGGATGCGGGTGGAATGTCGCATGGCCCGGCGCGATGCAACAAGGCATAGCTATGCGCGGTCCCTTGCCCTTTTGCCGCAACCGCCCTACTTGCGAGCTATTCGCAATAATAGGAACATGAGCCATGCCGGATGTCCAGCCAGCCCCGACCCACGACTGGAACGGCGACAGCGGCGACCGCTGGGCCGCCAATCTGACGCGGCTCGACCTGATGCTCGAGGATTTCGGCAGCGCCGCGATCGCCGCAGCCGATGCCCAACCCGGCGAACAGATACTCGACATCGGTTGCGGATCGGGCACATCGACCTTTACGCTGGCGCAGCAGGTCGGGCCGGCGGGGCACGTCCTCGGCGTGGATATTTCGGAGCAGCTCGTCGAGATCGCCCGCGCCGCCGTCCCCGACGGCGCGCCGGTCGCGTTTCGCTGCGCCGACGCCGCGACCGCAGCCTTGCCGCGCGGGCGCTTCGATATCCTGTTTTCGCGCTTCGGCGTGATGTTCTTCGACGATCCCGTCGCCGCATTCAGGCACATGCGCGCGGCGCTGAAGCCCGGCGGACGCATGGCCTTCATATGCTGGCGCGGCGCGCAGGAGAATGACTGGGTCCGCCTGCCGATGGCCGCGATCCGCGATATCGTCCAGCCCGCACCTTCCGACCCCGATGCGCCCGGTCCCTTCGCCTTTGGCGACCGGCAGAGGCTCGCCGATATCCTCGCCGCAGCGGGCTTCACCGCGATCGACATCGCGCCGTTCGATACCACGCTGTCCTATGGCCGCGGCGCGACGCGCGAGGCCGCGATCGACGACGCGCTCGATATGGCATTTCAGGTCGGCCCGCTGTCGCGCGCGCTCGCCGATCAACCGGACGCCGTCCGGGCGAGCGCCAGCGATGCGGTCCGCGCCGCCTTTGCCGGGCGTCCCGGCGAGACATCGGTGCTGATCGACGGCGCCGCATGGATCGTGACCGCGCGAAATTAGCCGCGCGCGAGCCGACGCATTTTTTTCCAAGGCTGCGCCGCCGCTGCTCCGTCTTGTGATTGTCGCCGGGACGATGCTCCGGCCCCGATCACAAGAGGAACCTGATGCGCAACACCTTGCTGGCCACCACCTGCCTGGCCGCCCTCCTTTCGACCACGGCCCATGCCGAAACGACGATCACCACCGCGACGACGACGCCGGTGCGGACGTCGACGATCAAATCGGGCACACCCGACGACATCAAGATCACCTCGACGGGGTCGATCAAGCCGACGGTCGCGGGTCCCGCCGTCACGATCGACAGCAATCACAAGGTGGTCAACGAAGGGACGATCGAGTTCAGCAACGTCAACGGCGCGACCGGCATTTTCGCGGGCGCCGGGACCTCGGGCGGGATCACCAACGCGGCGACCGGCAAGATCACGATCGACGAAACCTATGCGGCGACCGATATCGACAATGACGGCGACCTCGACGGCGCCTTTGCGATTGGCAGCAACCGCGTCGGGATCGCCACCGGCGGCGCCTTTACCGGCAACATCGTCAACAGCGGCGCAATCGCGATCGAGGGCAATGATTCGGCCGGCATCCGCCTTGGCGGGCCGCTGACGGGCAATTTCACCAACGACGGCACGATCACCGTCCTCGGCGACCGCGCGCTCGGCGTCGGGCTGCAGGACGTGGCCGGCAATGTCCGCCTCGCCGGCACGATCACCGCCACGGGCGTCGGTGCGACGGGTGCGCGGCTTGCCGGCAACATCACGGGCGCCCTCGTCGTCCAGGGCAATCTGACCGCCACCGGCTATCGCTTCACGACCCCGCCGGCCGACCCCTCGAAGCTCGACGCCGACGACCTGCTGATCGGCGGCAACGCGCTGTCGGTCGAAGGCAATGTGACGGGAGGCATCGTCCTTGCCGCCGCGCCGAAGGACACCAAGCCCGACGACAAGGACGAGGACAAGGACGGCATCGACGACGACAAGGAAGGAACCGCCGCGGTTCGCTCCTTCGGATCGGCGGCCGCGGTCCGCATCGGCTCCGCCACCCAGGCCGTCACGATCGGCCCCGTCGCCGGAACCGGAACCGGCCTTGGTCTGATCATCGAAGGTTCGGTGATCGGTAACGGACTGTATACCGGCAAGGACGGCAACGGCATGCAGATCGGCGGCCTCGGCGGCGCGGTCAACATCGCGGGCGGTATCGGCATCAGCGCCACGGGCAGCGTCCTCGCCTTGTCGAAGGATACGGCGGCGACGGCGATCCGCATCGGCAGCGGCGCGACCACCCCCGAACTCCGCAATGCGGGCAAGATCGACGCGACGACCGCGGGCAACGCCGCGAATTCGATCGCGACGGCCGTGTTGATCGAGACCGGCGGAGACGTTCCGCTGATCCGCAACAGCGGCGCGATTACCGCCAAGACCGGCGGCGACAACGGCACCGCGCGTGCCATCGTCGATCTGTCGGGCAAAGTTGGCACCGTCGAGAACAGCGGCACGATCAGCGCCACCGGCGCGCTCGCTTCGTCGGATCGCAATATCGCGATTGACCTGTCGGTGAACGCCAATGGCGCGCTGGTCAAGCAGACCGCAGTGGCCGCGGGCGTCACCGCGCCCAGCATCGTCGGCGACGTCCGCTTCGGCAGCGGCAACGACGTATTCGACATTGCCGACGGCTCTGTAAAGGGGAACAGCTTCTTCGGAGCCGGCCACAACCGGCTCGCGCTGTCGGGCGATGCGACCTATGCCGGCACTGCCCGCTTCGGCGCGGGCAACGACACGATGACGCTCGCCGGGACCTCGAAGTTCACCGGCCTCGCCGATTTCGGCGGCGGCGGCGACATACTGACCATCGGCGGCACGTCGATATTCTCGGGCACGCTGGCCAATTCGCAGGGTCTGGCGGTTTCGGTCGCCGGCGGCACCTTCGACGTCGGCGGCGCCGCGACGATTTCGTCGCTCGCGATTACCGAAAAGGGCACGCTGGGCGTGATGCTCGATACCGGCAACACCGGAACCAACCTTCAGGTCACCGGCAACGCCAGCTTTGGTGCCGAATCGAAACTCGCGCTGAAGCTGTCGAGCATCGAAAAGGCCGAGGGCAAGCATGTCGTGCTGACCGCCGGGACGCTCACCGGCGCGAACAACCTGACCGCGTCGCAGACCTTGCTGCCCTTCCTCTACAAGGGCACGCTGACGTCGAACGCGACCCAGCTGATCGTCGACGTCTCGCGCAAGTCGACCACCGAGCTCGGTCTCAACCGGTCCGAAGCCGGTGCATTCGATGCCGTGCTCGACGCGGTGATCGCCGACAAGAAGGTCGAGGGCGTCTTCCTCGGCATCACCGACGGCGCCCAGTTCCGGGGCCAGCTCGGCCAGATGCTCCCCGAGCATGAAGGCGGCGTCTTTGAAACCGTGACCTCGGGCTCGCGCGCGCTGTCGCGCTACCTTCAGGACCCGAATGCGCCGTTCCAGGACGAAGGCAAATGGGGCTATTGGGTCAACCAGGCCATCTGGGGCACGTCGAAGAGCATCGGCGACACCGCGAGCTATGATGTCAGCGGCTGGGGCATTTCGGGCGGCGCCGAAATCAAGAGCGATATCGGCAACTTCGGCGGCTCGATCGCGTATCTCAGCGGCAAGGACGCCAACGGCAGCAACGCCAACGAAGTCAGCACCAGCCAATTCGAAGGCGCGCTGCACTGGCGCCTGCGCTCGGACGGCTTCATGGCGAACGCGCGCGTTTCGGGCGCCCCGATCAGCATGAAGGGCACGCGCATCTTCCGCGCCGAAGCCGGCGCCGAGGACATCGAAAAGACGATGAAGGGCAAATGGGACGGCACCTTGTGGTCGGCGTCAGGCTCGCTCGCCTATGACGCCCGTGCCGGCGGCCTGACGATCCGGCCGATGGTCGCGGTCGATTACTTCAAGCTGAAGGAAGACGGCTATCAGGAAACCGGCGGCGGCGACGCGCTCGACCTCAAGGTGCTGAGCCGCGACAGCGACGAACTCGCCGTGTCCGGAACCGTCGCCATCGGGCTCGATTTCGGCGGGGCCGACGAATATGACGGCTGGACGCGCTTCGAGCTCGAAGGCGGCCGCCGCCAGATCGTCAGCGGCACGCTGGGCGCGACGACCGCGTCGTTCAAGAACGGCACGCCCTTCACCCTCACCCCTGATGATCGCACGAGCGGCTGGGTCGGCCGCCTCCGTGGCATCGCCGGCAATTCGGCCTTTCAGGTCGCCGGCGAAGTGTCCGCGGAAGAACAGCAAAGCCATATCGGCTGGGCTTTCCGTGCGAGTCTGCGGGTCGGCCTCTAGCCCCCCTGGCCGGCCCCGCCCGCGAGGGGGAAGCGTTACCCCTACCCACGCTTCCCCCTTGCCTAGGGTCATCCCGACCCAGACGAACGAAGAAACCGATGCTGACACTGGCCATCACCCCTCTCCCCCCACCGCGGTTGCACCGCTGGTCATTGGCGCTATATGACGGCGCCATCAGGGGGACGTATGGCGCAGGAAGAACGGGCGCTGACCGACAGAAGATGGCGTTCCAAAGCAAGCAACCCATGACCGAGCCGCGTGACCGAACCGACGCCGCCCAAGGCATCGAAGGCGTATTGCTCGCCAACCGGGACCGTATCGTCCGTTTTCTGGAGGTGCGCGGCGCCGGCGATGGTGCCGAAGACCTGTTCCAGGACCTGTGGATGCGCCTGACCGACCGGCGAAGCGGTCCGATTGCCGACCCGCTGCCCTATATCATGCGCGCCGCAAACAATCTGATGCTCGATCGCTATCGCTCGGCGCGGCAGCGCGAATTGCGCGACAAGGCGTGGGGCGAAGCATCCGCCACGCACGCGCCGTCGAGCGAAATCTCGCTGATCTCGCGCGAGCAGCTCGCGCTCGTCGAGACGGCGATCGCCGCGACCGGTGAGCGCCCGGCGCGCATCTTTCGCCGCTTTCGTGTCGACGGCCTCGGCCAGCGCGATATAGCCGTCGAAATGGGGGTTAGCCTGAGCACCGTCGAAGCCGATCTGCGCAAGGTCTATGCGGCGCTCGCCGCGATCCGGAGGCAGTTCGATGCAAGCTGACCGGACGAATGCCGAGGCACGCGCGATCGACTGGCTTATCCGTCAGCGCGACCCCATGTTCGACGATTGGGACGGCTTTGCCGACTGGCTCGCCGAGGATACGGAGCATGCCGCAATCTACGACGCGGTGGCGAGCGTCGACCGCGATCTCGATGCCCTGCCCCCGGCTGACCAGCCTTCGGTGGTGACGACAGCCGACGCACCGCGCCGCGCATCGCGGCGCGCGTGGCTCGGCGGCGCGATGGCGGCGGCGCTGGTCGGCGCGATCAGCCTGTCGAGCCTCGGCCTGTTCGGCAATGCGGGCCGGATCGAAACCATGGCGGGCGAGCATCGCACGGTCACGCTCGCCGACGGCTCGAAGATCGAGATCAACGGCGCCTCGGTGATCGAGATCGACAAGGATCGCCCGCGTTTTGCCCGGCTGGAATCGGGCGAGGCGATGTTCCACGTCGTGCACCGCGACGGCGATCCGTTCGTCGTCGAGACCGGCGGCGCAAGGATCGTCGACCTCGGCACCGCGTTCAATGTCGTGCGCCGCGATCGCCAGACGTCGGTCGCGGTGTCGGAAGGCATCGTCCTCTACAACCCCGACCGCGACAATGTCCGCCTCGTCGCTGGCAAGGGGATCGAGGCGCGCGACGGCGACCGCAAGCCGCCCGTCGTGCAGGATGTCGACGTCGCGAATGTCGGCGGCTGGCGCAGCGGCCTGCTCGTCTATAACGGAACCCCGCTCGCCGTCGTTGCCGAGGACCTGAAACGCACCGCCGGGATGCAGGTCAGTATTGCGCCCGAGGCAAATGACGTGTCGTTCCGCGGCGCGCTGATCATCGACAGGAACCGGAACCGTACGATCGCCGACCTCGCTGCCCTGTCGGGCACCAGGGCCGAGCGGCAAGGCGATGGCTGGATATTGACCCGCTGAGCATGCAATCGCGCCTTTCCCTTGCCGCAGCAGCAATTACGCTGAGCCTGCCCGCGCAGGCTCTGGCAGCGGAGGAGCGCGCGTTCGACGTACCCAAGGGAAGCCTGTCGAGCGTCTTGCCGGTCATCAGCCGGCAGGCGGGGGTCAGCATCAGCGTCGTCGATGCGAAACTCTGGCAGGCGCGCGTCAAACCGGTGCGCGGGCGGATGAGCGTCGACGAGGCGATCCGGCGCCTGCTCGCCGGCTCCGACGCGCGCGCGGTGCGTGTCAGCGCGACGAGCTGGCGTATCGAGCCCCGTCCCGCCCCGACGCGTGTCGCGCGCGCGGCACCCGCGCCGCGGCAGGCGCCGCAGCCGCGCGCCCGCGAACCGTCGCAAGACACGATTGCGGCGGCGCAGGACGAGATCATCGTCACGGCGTCCAAGACCGATCTTCCCTATTCGCACTTCGCGGGCGTCGTCACCAAACTGGATGGCGGCGATTTGGCGTTTGGCGGCGAGCGCGGGATGGATTCGATCCTGTCGCGGACCGCGACGGTCTCTTCGACCCATCTCGGTTCGGGGCGCAACAAGCTGTTCATTCGCGGCATCGCCGATTCCAGCTTCACCGGCCCGACGCAGTCGACCGTCGGCCAGTATCTGGGCGACATCCGCCTCAGCTACAATGCGCCCGACCCCGACCTCCGCCTCTATGACGTCGACAATGTCGAGATCCTCGAAGGGCCGCAGGGCACGCTTTACGGCGCCGGATCGCTCGGCGGCATCATCCGCGTCGTGCCCAAGGCGCCCGATCCGCGCGCGATGACGATACAGGCGATCGCGGGTGTCTCGATCACCCAGCATGGCGATCCCGGCGGCGACATTGCCGCAATCGCCAACCTCCCCGTCGGCGACGACGGCCATGCGCTGCGCCTCGTCGGCTATATGCTCACCGACGGCGGCTATATCGACAATCCGCTGCGCGGCCAGAACGACGTCAACCGCGTCCATGTTCGCGGCGGGCGCGGCACCTTCCGCTTCGAGGCCGGTGACGACTGGACCGTCGATTTCGGCGGCGTCTATCAGGCAATTACCTCCGACGATGCCCAATATGCCGACAAGGACGGCCCGCCGCTGACCCGCAATTCGATGGTCGAGCAGCATGCGAGCGCGCGCTACGGCATGGGCACGATCGTCGTCATGAAGGATTGGGACGGCCTGCATTTCCAGTCGTCCAACGCCTTTATCGACCATCGTCTGTTCGAACGCTTCGACGCGAGCCTGCCCGACACGCAGCGGGGGGGCGGCAATGGCAATGGCGGCGGCAATGGTTCGGGCGTGACCGCCGGCGCCGTCGACGTCGAGCGCCTGTTCGCGCCGATCCAGGTCGTTCCGATGTCCGATGTTCCGCGCGTGCTCGATCAGCATAATACGACGCGCATGTTCGTCAGCGAAAACCGCCTGTCGCGTCCCTATCAGGACGGGCTCGGCTGGGTGGTCGGCGCAAGCTTCATCAACAACCGCGCGCGGCAGGACCGCGAATATGGCTATGGCTCGCTTCGCGCGATCCTGCCCGGCGTGACCAACCGGATCACCGAATTCACCGGCTATGCCGAAACGACGGTCGAGGTGATGCCCAACCTGATCGCCTCGGGTGGGCTTCGGCTGTCGCATGCGCGGCTGGGCGGTGCGGCCGAAGGCGTCTCCTTCGCCCTCTCGCAGGCGGGCCGCGCGACGACCGCCTCACGCAACGAAACCGACTTGCTGCCGTCCTTCTCGCTGCTCGCGACGCCGCTGCACAATGTCCGGCTTTATGCGCGCTATCAGGAGGGCTTCCGCCCCGGCGGCCTCGCGGTCGACGGCAATTTCGTGCGCCGCTTCCTCAACGACCAGGTGCGGACGTGGGAAGCCGGCATGCGCTTCGGCGACAAGGGGCAGAGCCTGTTCGACGCGAGCATTTCGGTCTCGCACAGCAGCTGGCGCAATATCCAGGCCGATTTCATCGACAGCACCGGTTTCCCGACCACCGCCAATATCGGCGACGGGCGTATCACCAGCCTGTCGGGCGCGCTCGCGATGCGTCCGACCGAGGCGCTGACCTTTGAACTGGGTGCGGTCTATAACCACAGCCGGGTCGACGATCTGGCGCCGCAGATCCTGCCCGTATACGACTCCGCACCGGGCCGCCTCGGCCGTATTCCCAATGTTGCAAGCCATGCAGTGCGCGGTTCGGTCAACTATGCCACCGTCATTGGCGACGAGGCTTTCCGCGTGAACGGCTGGGCCAATTATATCGGCCCCTCGCGGCTCGGTATCGGGCCGGTGCTGGGCGAAAGCCAGGGCGATTATGTCGATACGGGGCTCGCGATGCGCGTCGGGAACGAACGCCGCGGCCTGTCGCTGACGCTGACCAATTTGTTCGATTCGCGGGGGAACCGCTTCTCGCTGGGCACGCCCTTCCTCGAAGGCAATGAGGGGTTCCTGACCCCGCTGCGCCCGCGCACGCTCCGGATCGCCGTCGACGTCGCCTATTAGGGCCGCGACCTCCTCCCCCTTGATGGGGAAGGCAGCGAAACTTGCGACCTTGTTCGCTAGTTGCAGCGGTAGGGGTGCAGTCTCGTCCCGAACGAACGGCGCACGGACGCACCATCACCCCCAGCCAACTGCGCCTAGCCGCTTCGCGGCAAGGCTGCGTATCCTACCCCCATCAAGGGGGGGGGGGAGGTAGTATGTATCAATCGGCCAGCGTGATCCGTTCGTACCGGTCCATATGATAGTCGGCGCTACCGAACTGGCTTTCGATCATCGTCGACCGCTTGAAATAATGGCCGATCGCCAGTTCCTGCGTGATCCCGATGCCGCCGTGCGTCTGGATCGCGTTCTGGCCGACGAAATTGGCGCCGCGCGCGACCTTGGCCTTGGCGGCCGATACCGCTGCCATGCGCTCGTTCGCGGGCAGGCCCAGCTTCAGCGTACCCATGATCGTCATCGAACGCGCCTGCTCGACCTCCATGAACATGTCGACCATGCGGTGCTGCAGCACCTGGAACTTCGCGATCGGCACGCCGAACTGCTTGCGCTGCTGCGTATATTCGAGCGTGCCTTCGTGCAGCTTCTGCATCACGCCGGTCGCCTCGGCACACACCGCAACGGTCGCTTCATCGACAATCTGTTCGATCAGCGGCAGTGCGGCTCCCTCACCGCCAAGCAGCGCATCGCCGGGGATCGCGACATTCTCGAAATAGATTTCCGACGCGCGGCTGCCGTCGACGGTCGGATAGTCGCGGCGGACGATGCCCGGAAGATTGGCGTCGATCAGGAACAGCGAGACGCCATCACGGTCGCGTTGATTGCCGCCGGTGCGCGCGGTGACGAGCAAGTGGGTCGCCCAGGGCGCGGCATAAACCACACCCTTGTGGCCGTTCAGCACATAGCCTGCGCCGTCCTTCTTCGCGGTCGTGCGCAGGTTCGCAAGGTCGTAGCGGCCCTGCGGCTCGGCATGGGCAAAGGCGATGATCGCATTGCCCGCGATGATCTCCGGGATCACCGCATCGGCCTGCGCCCCGCCGACGGCCTTGAGCGCGCCGCCCGCAATGACGACGGTCGGCAGATAAGGCTCGATCCCGATGACCTTGCCGAGTTCCTCCATCACGATCGCATTTTCGAGCGCGCCGCCGCCGAGGCCGCCATGCTCCTCGGCAAAAGGCGCACCGAGCATGCCGAGCTCCTGCGCCAGCGCGGTCCAGATCGCCGGATCGCGGCCCGTGTCGCTATTGATGAACTTCTGGCGCGTTTCGAAATCATAGGTGTCGCCGAGGAAACGGGCGAGCGTGTCGCGGATCATGTCCTGCGTTTCGGTGTAGGTGAAATCCATTTTTAGTCCCCGTCGCCCCTGCGAAGGCAGGGGCCGCTGTAGGTTTATGCTGCGGCGTCAGGTCAAGCCAAAGGCGGCCCCCGCCTGCGCGGGGGCGACACACCTGTCAGAGACCCAAAACCATCTTCGCGATGATGTTGCGCTGAATCTCGTTCGACCCGCCATAGATCGTCGTCTTGCGCATGTTGAAATAGGTCGGCGCCGCGCGGTGGGCGTAATCCGGTCCGATCGGATGTTCGTTGTCGCCTTCGCCGAAGCCGCGGAAATAGGGCGCGCCATAATGGCCGACGGCTTCGAGCGTCAGTTCGGTGAGACGCTGCTGGATTTCGCTGCCCTTGATCTTGAGCAGGCTCGATTCCGGCCCCGGACCACGCCCGGCGTTCGGACCGGCAAGGCTGCGCAGTTCGGTGAATTCGAGCGCCGCGAGATCGACTTCGAGGTCGGCGACCTTGCGCTTGAAAAAGGCGTTGGCGAGCAGCGGCTTGTCGCCGTCGAGTTCGGTGCGGGCGATCGCCTTCACCTTCTCGATCCCGCGCTTCGACGCCGCGACGCCGGCAATGCCGGTGCGTTCGTGCGCGAGCAGGAACTTGGCGCAGGTCCAGCCCTTATTCTCTTCGTAAACGCGTTGCGATTGCGGCACGCGGACATCCTCGAGCCACACTTCGTTGACCTCATGCTCGCCGCCGAGCGTGATGATCGGGCGCACCGTGATGCCGGGCGATTTCATGTCGATGAGGAGGAAGCTGATGCCTTCCTGCTGCTTCGCATCCTTGTCCGTACGGACGAGGAAAAAGCCCCAGTCGGCGTGCTGCGCGAGCGTCGTCCAGGTCTTTTGACCGTTGACGATATAATCGTCGCCATCGGCGACAGCCGTGGTGCGCAGCGAGGCGAGGTCGGAGCCCGAGCCGGGTTCCGAATAGCCCTGACACCACCAATCCTCACCCGACAGGATACGCGGCAGGAAATGGGCTTTCTGTTCGGGGGTACCGAAGGTGTAGATGACGGGACCGACCATCGCGAGGCCGAAGGGCATCAGGCGGATGCAGTCGGCGCGCGCGGTTTCCTCGGACCAGATGAAACGCTGCGTCGGCGTCCAGCCGGTGCCGCCATATTCGACCGGCCATGCCGGGGCGATCCAGCCCTTCTTGTGAAGGATCTTGTGCCAGACAAGGAAATCCTCCTTGGACAGCTCCTCGCCCTCATCCTGCTTTCCGCGCAGTTCGGCGGGGTAATTTTCGGCGATGAAGTCGCGCACTTCCTTCTGGAAGGCGAGATCTTCGGGGCTGAATTCCATGTCCATCACGAATCTCCCATCGGGTAATGGCGCCCTTATACTGAACGCTCACCTTTACGTAAACGGCAAGTTGCGAGTTGCAACTTTCCCGCCCCGATGATTGCGCGCAACGCACACGCTTGTCCAGCGCGTGCCGCTGCTGTCGATACAGGAAAGCGGTCTAACCCGCGGTGCGCGGGGTCGCGAGGATGATCGCGCCGTCGCTGGCATAAGCGCCGCGGACTTCGGCAATCGACAGCGTGACAGGCAGGATCGCCCCGTCGCGCGTGATCATCTCGGAGCCGATGCGCGCGGGTTCGCCGGTCCGGAACACCGATTCCAGCGCCTCGACAAAGGTCTGCCGCTGGCCGATCGCCAGCAGCGCCGAAAAGCGCACCCGCCGGATCGCGGCCGCATCGACCCCGACCATGGCGGTCAGCGCATCGTTCGCGGTCTCGACCGTTTCGCGTACCGTGATCCGGGCGTGACCGACGCCCCCATCGGCCTCGACGGCCGCAAGCAGTGCACTCCGCGCGTCGCCGGCGGCGCATTCTTCCATCGCTTCGCTGACATCGCGCAGGATGATCGCACCGCCCGCCGGCACGGGCACCAGATCGACGCGCAGCCATTGGCGCGGGCGCAGGACACCGGGGATATCGCCCGAAAAGCGTTCGCGATGATCGATCAGCCGGTTCAGCCGATGCGAAAGCAGGCTGCCGTCGAGGCCCGGCAAGGCGGTTACCAGATCGCCGCCGATCAGCGCGGCCGCCGCGGCGCCCAGCATGTCGCTCGCCGCGGGATTGAGCGCCACGATACGCCATCCGCGGTCGATCAGGATCACGCCGTCGCGGATCGATTCGACCAGCCCGGCGAGCGAGGCTTGCAGCAGGTTCGCGCCCGAGGCGATCGCGGCCGCGCTTTCACCGTCGCCGTCGAGACGGCGGTAATCGTCGAGCGAGATCAGCACATGTGCGTCCTTGCCGTGATGTGTCACGACGACGGGCTTGCGTGCGGACTGCAACCGCCAATTGGCGAAGCCCCGGATGAAATCCGCCGCCGAAACGCGCTGTGGTTCATGAGCCGCCGCCATCTTCGCCCTCCCCGATTGCCGATACAACCACCCTCCTTATGCGGGGCATAGCGAGATATTGGCCGCGAAGCGCATCCGGTCCGGCGCCGTTATGAACCGGTCAGACCAGCCGCGCCTTGCCGCAGCGCAGCGCGTTGACCCGCGCATCGGCCTGTCCGACGCTCACGCCCAGCAGCCCCGTAAGATCCGCCAGCACGCCGTCGAGCACCGGCGCCGCCAGCGCGACGGCTCCGCCGACGGCCCCCGTCAGCGACTTCAGATTGAGGCCGAGACCAAGGACGTTAAGATGAAGCTCCATCCGGTCCGACAGCGATTTTGCCGCGCCCGCGACCAGCCCGGTGCTCGATACGGTCTTCACCTGCCCTTCGTCGATCGCGCTGCGCGAAAAGGCGACCCGCTTTTCGCCCAGATCCGACAGGACCAGTTCGGCTTCGGCATCGACGCTGACGAGCGGCAATTTCACCACGCGCGCCAGTTCGGGATCGAGCGGGCGCTGCATGTCCTGAAAATCGCTGTCGTCGACCGTCCCGATGGCGAGCATCGCCGGCGAGGTCACGACGCCAAGCGACACCGCTTCGCTGCTGTTCGGTCGGCAGTCGATATCGGTGATCCGCGCCGACGCCGAGCCGAGCTCGGCGAGAACCGGCAGATGGACGCTGGCAACCGGCGTCGCGATCCGCGTGTCGAGTTTCAGACGCACCTGCGCGGTGCGGACGATCACATCGTTGGTGTCGGTCACCGCGATCAGCGGCGAACCTGCCGGCGGTTCGCCGATCATCAGCGCGATATTGATCCCCGACCCGCCCGGCAGGTTGCTCGCCAGCGACAGGTCGACCTGGCGGTTCGCATTGCCCAGCAGCAACATCGTGCGAAGCAGGCTGAGCGCGTTGACGTTCACCGGATTCGCCGCGTCGACGCGGATGCTTGACGATCGCGGGCCAAGGTCGATCGCCCGCGATGGCAGCAGGCTACGCGGCAGCGCGCGATCGGCAATATGCCCGAGTGCTGTCGCCGCGCGCCCGTCCGACGCCTTCGCCAGCGCCGACACGACCTGCGGCATCGTCACCTGCGTGTCGAGCGTCTGCCCGAAGGTGAGCACGTCGGCGTTGAGTTCGGTGCGCAGCGCCTCCGAAAAGGCCAGCAGGTCGACGTCGGTGCTCGCGAGCGCTTCATAGTCCATCAGCGAGAGGCTGAGCTGGCTGCCCGTCAGGCTCGACAGCAGCGCGTTGGGCAGTCCGCCGTTCACCGCGGCAACGCGCGATCCGAGCGAAAAGGCAGCATAGCCGCGCCGCGCGCCGGTGGCGGTTGCGCGGATGATGCTGTCCTGCCGGCCGGTCAGGAAGCTGCCGAAAAACAGCGGACGATCGCGCGTCAGCGTGATGCGCACCGCGTTCGGCGAGGTGCCGCCGCTCGCAAAACGCTTTTCGGCCTGAATGCCCGGATCCGCCGTATAGGTACCGCGGGTCAAGTCGGCGATGCGGATTCCGCAGTCGCAATTCGCCGCGATGATGCGCTGCGCCGCCGCTTGCTCTTCGCCGGGGCGACCTGCCGCCGCCATCGCCGCGGCATCGGCGATACCCTGCAACTTGCGGCGATCGAGATAGAGCGAGCCGAGGTCGACCGCGAACGCCGCCGCGCCGATCAGCATCGTCATCGCGAAGGCGGTGGTGATGCTGATGCTTGCGCGGTGATTGCGAACAAGCGCGCGAAGGAGGGTCAGCGCCGTCATGATCAATCGACCGGCAATTCAAAGGTCGCCTCGGCGCGGATCACATTGCCCGGCGACGGGACAAAGCCCGACCGCAGGAAGCTGTCCTGCGGCACGGTGAAGGCGACCGCGACGGTGATCGCCTCGGTCGTTTCGGACACGGTGATGCTGTGCGTGCCATCGATCGCCTGCAGGCTTCGCCCGACCGCGCGCCCCGCGACCGCGCGCCGGTCCGCGGCATCGAGGCCGATGATCGAGGCGCGGGCGCCGTCGTTCGCCGCCTGCTGCACATTATGCGCGAGCATGAAATATTGGCCATAGACGAGGATGCCCATCAGCAACGCGAGGAGCAGCGGCAGCACCAGCGCCATTTCGACGATGGCGGCGCCGCGCTCCCCGCGCGCCAGGGTCGCACCAGTCAAGGCGATTTTGCGGACAGTCCGCGAAAGTCGGGTAGGACCTGTCATGCCGCAAGCATCGCCGCCGCAAATGAAAGCGGCGTCGAGAGCACCCGACGCCGCTTTTGCGCATTTTACATGATTTCGCGGCGCCGCGATCTGGCCGAACGCGCCGCGCTGCGCCTATCGTTGCAGAACCGTTACCATCGATGCGGCACCCCGGCGCGGAAGATACGGACTATTCCGCCGCCTCCAGCTTGTCCTGCGTGCGGAGGTCGAAGTCCGATGCGTCGTGCCGTTCGTGAAGCTGGCTCGCGGGATCGCCCGTCACGCGGTTGACCATCCGCCCGCGTTTCACCGCCGGGCGCGCGGCGATCTGGCCGGTCCAGCGCTGCACATGCTTGTAATCGTCGACCTGCAGGAATTCGCCGGCGTCATAGACAAGCCCCTTGGCGAGCGCACCGTACCAGGGCCAGATCGCCATGTCGGCGATCGTATAGTCGGCGCCCGCGATAAATTCGCTGTCCGCAAGGCGGCGGTCGAGCACGTCGAGCTGGCGCTTCACCTCCATCGCATAGCGGTTGATCGGATATTCCTGCTTGAACGGCGCATAGGCGTAAAAATGCCCGAAACCGCCGCCGAGGAAGGGCGCGCTGCCCATCTGCCACATCAGCCAGGACAGGGTTTCGGCGCGCTTCGCGGTTTCGGTCGGCAGGAATTCGCCGAACTTCTCGGCGAGGTGGATCAGGATCGCGCCCGATTCGAACACGCGGATCGGTTCGGCGCCGCTGCGGTCGACGAGCGCCGGAATCTTGCTGTTCGGATTGGCGTCAACGAAGCCGCTCGAAAACTGGTCGCCATCGCCGATATTGATCAGCCAGGCGTCATATTCGGCACCACTATGCCCCGCGGCGAGTAGCTCCTCGAGCATCACCGTGACCTTCACGCCGTTCGGCGTGCCGAGCGAATAGAGCTGGAGCGGATGCTTGCCGACCGGCAGCTCCCTGTCGTGCGTCGGGCCGGCAACCGGACGGTTGATATTGGCGAAACGCCCACCGCTTTCCTTGTCCCACGTCCAGATTTTCGGCGGCACATATTCGCTGTTATCGGTCATCGGAAGCTCCTCGGCTGATTTTTATACTGACCGGTAACTTAAGTGGCGATTGCCGTTTGTCCACCCTCGCGCGCTCAAATAATATTTGCCGCCCGCAAAGCCGCAATCGCGTGCGTGTCATAACCGAGCTCGGTCAGGATCGCGTCGCTGTGCTCGCCCACCTGGGGAGCGCGGGCCGGGTCGACCTTTTCGCTGGCCGAAAGGTGGATCGGCGCGCGGATCACCGGAATGGTGCCCGCCACGCCCGGATATCCGACCGGCTCGACCAGCCCCATCGCCGCGACCTGCGGCTGCGCCAGCGCTTCACCAGCTCGCAGGACGGGAGCCGCGGGAACGCGCGCCGCCGCGAGGTCGGCGATCGCGTCGGCGCTGGTCCGCTCGATGCACCAGCACTGCATGATCGCGCTCAGTTCCGCACCATTGTCGCCGCGCAGGATGTCGCTGGCGTAAAGCGGATCGTCGACGAGTTCGGGACGTTCGACCAGTTCGGCCCAGCGCGCGAAGATTGGCGCGCCGACAATCTGGGTGAGAATCCATCCGTCGCGCGTGCGGAACAGGTCGGTCGGCCCGGAACTGAAGGCGCGATTGCCGATCGGCTGGCGATCGATGCCGTTCAGCGCATGGTCGATCGTCAGCGCGTTCGACATCGCAAGTGCAGTGCCGAGCAGCGATCCCGACACGCACTGCCCCTTCCCCGTCGTCTCGCGTTCGCGCAGCGCGAGCATGACTCCGAAGGCGCAGTGGAGCGCGGTGCCGAAATCGACATAATTGACCTGCGCGCGGTACGGCTGGTCGGGGGTGCCCGTCAGATGCACCGTCCCCGACATCGCCTGCCCTACCGCGTCGAACCCGACGCGGCTCGCGAGCGGCCCCTCGCTGCCGAACGCCGACGCGGTCGCGAGGATGATGCGCGGGTTGATCGCCGACAGGCTGTCATAGTCGAGCCCGAGCTTCACCAACGCGTCGTGCGGCATGTTGGCGATCACGACATCAGCCGTCGCCACAAGGCGGCGGACGATCTCGCGCCCTTCCACGCTTCCGGGTTTCAGCGTCAGGCAGCGCTTGGCACGGTTCATCTGCATGAACATCGCGCCCGATCCGTCGTCGGCCACCGGCACCGTATAGCGGTCGTCGTTGCCGCCCGGCGCCTCGATGCGGATGACATCGGCGCCATAATCGGCGAGCAAAGCCGCGCAGTAGGGACCCGCGATATAGCGGCCGAAATCCAGTACCTTGACTCCCTGCAACGGCACGCTTCGCTCTCCCACCTTGTTGTTTCGACCGGGCTAGCAGCCGCTTGTCGACCCTGCCAGCGCCTTCGTCGAAAGCTGCCGCTTGCATGTTCGCGGGCGAACCATATGGTCAGCACATAATTTCAAACGGGGATAATTTCATGGCGCGCTTCGCTCTCGCCCTCGCGGCGACTCTGGCTTGTTCAACCTCGGTATGGGCGCAAAGCGCGCCAGCGGCGCCTGCTGCGCCCGCTACGGATGCAAAACCCGATAAATGGGACGTCAATGCGCCGCCCGGCATGACGACGCGCAAGGTCCAGCTTGCGGTCGACGAAGGGAGCTGGATGAACGTCGATGTCGCGCCCGATGGCCGCATGATCGCGTTCGACCTGCTCGGCGACATCTATACGATGCCGATCGAAGGCGGCTCGCCGACCCGCATCGCCGAGGGGCTCGCCTATGAGCATCAGCCGCGTTTCTCGCCCGACGGCCGGCGCATTGCCTTTGTGTCCGACCGGGCGGGCGGCGACAATATCTGGCTGATGAACCGCGACGGCAGCGACAAGCGGCAAATCTCGAAAGAGGATTTCCGCCTGCTGAACCAGCCGAGCTGGAGCCCCGACGGCCAGTTCATCGTTGCGAAGAAGCATTTCACGACCGGCCGCTCGCTCGGCACCGGCGAGGTGTGGATGTACCATGTGTCGGGCGGCGCGGGTGTGCCGCTCGTCAAGAAGCCCAACGAACGCCACCAGAAGGAACTCGGCGAACCGACCTTCGCGCCCGACGGCAAGGGCGTCTATTACACGCGCAACGTCACCCCGGGTCCCATCTTCGAATATGCGCAGGACAGCAATACCGACCTGTTCCACATCGAGCGCTATGACCTGAACGATGGCAAGGTCACGACCGTCGCGGCAGGCGCCGGCGGCGCGGTTCGCCCATCGCCCTCGCCCGACGGCAAGAAGCTCGCCTTCGTCCGCCGTGAGGGCACGCAGTCGAAGCTTTATGTGAAGGACCTTTCCTCGGGCACCGAGAAAAAGGTCCACGACACGCTCGACCAGGATGTTCAGGAGACCTGGGCGGTCACCGGCGTCTATCCCAATATGGGCTGGACCCCCGACAGCGGCGACATCGTCTTCTGGGCCGGGGGCAAGCTGCGCCGCGTGAGCGCCGCCGGCGGCGAGGCGCGGGTCATCCCCTTCAGCGTCAGCGACGACCGCGTGATCGTCGACGCGACGCACCCGACGGTCGAGGTCGCGCCCGACAGCTTTGCGACGCAGATGCCGCGCTGGGCCGAAGTCTCGCCCGATGGCCGCTCGGTCGTGTTCGAAACGCTCGGCAAACTGTGGGTGAAGCCCGCATCGGGCGGCGCGGCGCGGCGTCTGACTGCCGCGAAGGACAATGGCTTCGAACTGTGGCCGAGCTGGTCGCGCGATGGCCGTTCGATTGCCTTCGTCCGCTGGACCGATGCCGGGCTCGGCGAAGTCCATGTCGTCGGGGCGGGCGGCGGCACGTCGCGCAAGGTTACAGGCGTCCCCGGCCATTATGCCGAGCCCCGCTTCTCGCCCGACGGCAAGACGATCGCCTTCGAACGGCGCGCGGGCGGCGGGCTGCGTTCGGCGCGCTGGGGAGAGAATCCCGGCATCTATCGCGTTCCGGCAGCGGGGGGCGCGCCCGAGCGGATCAGCGACAATGGCGCCAAGCCGCAATTCGGCGCGACGAACGACCGTATCTTCATGGTCACCGCAACCGACGGCAAGAGCCAGCTCGTCAGCACCGACATGAGCGGGCAGGACAAGCGCATCCATGCCAACGGCGAACTCGTCAGCGATTATGAAATCTCGTCCGACGGCCGCACCCTCGCCTTCCGGCAGAATTACGACGCTTACGTCACCCCCCTGATGCCCGGCGGACAGGATGTATCGCTGGGCACCAAGAGCGGCGCGCTGCCCGTAACCCGCGTTTCCGGCAGCGGCGCCGAATATATCCACTGGTCGGACGGCGGCCGCCGCCTCCACTGGAGCCGCGGTGCGACGCTGTTCGGCGCCGATCTCGCGAGCCTCTTCACCAATGCGCCCGTCGACGAAAAGGCGCCGAAATTCGCCCCCCCGACCGACGGCGTATCGCTGTCGATGACGCAGGCGGCTGCGAAGCATAAGGGCGTCGTCGTCATCACCGGCGCGAAGATCGTGACGATGGCCGGCAAGGACGGCGGCGTGATCGAGAATGGCGCGATCGTCATCGACGGCGACCGCATCGCCGCGGTCGGCCCGGCGGGCGCGATCACCGTGCCCGCGGGCGCGGTGACCGTCGACGCGACCGGCAAGACGATCGTTCCCGGCTTCGTCGATGCCCATGCCCACGGCCCCCACGGCGATGACGAACTGGTGCCGCAGCAGAACTGGTCCGAGATCGTCAATCTCGCGATGGGCACGACGACAAGTCACAACCCCTCGTCGCGCGCGTCGGAAATCTTCGTATCGTCCGAAATGCAGCGCGCCGGGCTGATCCTCGCGCCGCGCATCTTTTCGACCGGCGAAATCATCTATGGCGCAAAGGCCGCGGGGGTCTATGCCGAGATCAACGGCTATGACGACGCGCTCGCGCACGTCCGCCGGTTGAAGGCGCAGGGCGCGCACAGCGTCAAGAACTACAACCAGCCGCGCCGCGACCAGCGGCAGATGGTGGTCAAGGCGGCGCAGGCCGAAGGCATGACCGTCGTGCCCGAGGGCGGCTCGTTGTTCACACAGGACGTCACGCTGATCCAGGACGGCAACTCGACCGTCGAGCACAACATCCCGCTCCATGTCTTCTACAAGGATCTGGTGCAGCTGTGGGGGCAGACCCAGGTCGATTACACCCCGACGCTCGTCGTGACTTACGGCGGCCCCGCGGGCGACCCCTATTGGCGTGCGCACACCAATGTGTGGGAGCATCCGGTCCTGACGAAGCATATCCCGCCGTCCGAACTCGCCGCGAACAACAAGCGCCGCGTCATCGCGCCCGAGGGCGACTATGTCGATGACGATTCGGCGCGCGAGGCGGGCAAGATCGCCGCGGCGGGCCGCATGGTGTCGATCGGCGCGCACGGGCAGCAGTCGGGGCTCGGCGCGCATTGGGAAATCTGGTCCTTCGTGCGCGGCGGATGGAGCAATATCGACGCGCTGCGCGCGGCGACGATCATGCCCGCGACCTCGCTGGGCTATGCGAAGGATGTCGGATCGCTCGAGGCGGGCAAGCTCGCGGACCTGTTGATCCTCGACGCCGATCCGACCGAAAACATCCGCAATACCGAGCGGATCCACCGCGTGATGCTCGGCGGGCGGCTCTACGATCCCCTCACGATGAACGAGGCCGGGACAGGGAACAGCAAGCGCCAGCCCTATTGGTGGGAAGCCGACAGGCCCTGACGGATGTCCCCTCGCAGCGGCGGGTCGCGAAATTGTGACGAGAGGGTTGCAAGTCTCGCCGACCGCCGCTAGGGGCGTCTCCTCTCAGCGAGGAGAGTTGGCTGAGTGGTCGAAAGCGTCGCACTCGAAATGCGAAGTGCCGGCAACGGTACCGAGGGTTCGAATCCCTCACTCTCCTCCATTTTCCTTCCTTAGTGGATTGAAAACGCTAGCCTTTCGACCGGGCGAGAAAAATCATTCCCTCATTCGTGCCCTCATACGGTTTTCTTTATGACCAGCACGCACTTTACGGGGTCGTCACTGGATCACGAAGCCGGGAGGCGGGGGCTGGCGCTGCGAGCGCCGCTGGCCCTTAACGGCTCGGTTCGTCGGGATCGGCACGCCTGACATGCATGGGCTAAAAGACAACATGCAATATTTCCTCGAGCAGTTGAAGCGTTAGAAGGAGGAGCTATGTGAGTGCTAGCATTTGTCCAGTTTGTGGATATCCAGACCTCGCTGAACCGGCGCATACCGACAACGAACCCTCATTCGAAATCTGCCCCTCCTGCGGAAATCAGTTCGGTTATGACGACACTTCGACCAGCCACGAAGAGCTAAGGCGGCGCTGGATATCGAACGGCTGCGTGTGGTGGAGGCACACCGGACCACCGACTGGATGGGATCCTCAAAAACAGCTCGCGAACTTGAACGGTGCGAAAGAGCCTTTTGCGGAGTGACTTCGGGAATCATTACCATTCCTCCGACGCCGCCCTAAACTGGCGGGTCACGTACGAGTTGGCCTTCTCGACCGAGGCCGCGAATTACCCCTCAGTCATCGACGCGAGCTTTTCGTTGGACGCGCACCGCCCGGCGAGGAGGCGTTGATTGCGTGCGGGCTTATGCCTCAATCGGCGAAGCGCCCTTGACCAGCGCGCCCGCGCCCACGCACAGGAACCGGGCTGCACCGGACGAAACGGTCCTGCCGACGACGGCAGGCCAAGCGGGTTCGGTCGCAGTCTTCCCGCCGACGATGCATTTATAGGCGTAGCCGTTATCGACGCTCGGCAAAATATACTGATCCTTGTCATATTTTGCGCCTGAAACGAAGGCGAAGCCGAGGATGCCGGCCCGCACGCACAGATTGTATTCATAGCCGCCGGCGGCCGGTTCCCGGTCGATTTTGAGACCGGCCGGGAGCCAGCGCCCATTCTGCCCGTTTGCGTCACGCGGAGCAAAACCGCGAAACCGTGCGCCATTCGACACCGTGACCTGGGCGGTTTCCAAAGCGCCATCCCACACGTCGCATTCGGACGTGAAACGGACATATCCGCTCAGCGCGATCGACGAATTGATATAATTCCCCACCGACAGCACGCGCGTGACGCCGCTCACCTCGATTGGCTGGTTGACCACATTGCCACGCAGATGGATCTGCCCCTGATCGTTCGTCGCGGAATATGTGAGGAACTTGCCGGCCGGTCCCTCGCTCTGACAACTTTCGATGATAACCGGATCGGGGCCGTCGCCGCTGATCTCGAACATCCTGGACGTGTCGTACCGAAGCCCCGCGGCGCATTGGCTGATCCGCATGAAGCCGGGGGTGATCAGCTTGAAGGCGACCCCTTGTAGCTGGTCAAATCCGATGCGCTCGATGACGGAGAAATCCGCGGCATTGGTCGCGTCGATTACAAATCCGTTCACACAGCTGTGAAATGTGCAGTCCCGAAAGCTGATCTCGTCGCATTGCTCCAGCGGCGCTCTTTTGCTGCTGTCGCCCCACTGTACCGCGGTGCCGGCACCGAATATCAGAAGATCGTTAAAGACCAGCCCCTTGGTCGCCGGTTTATTGTCGGAGCCGATGCTGATCGCACGGGTATTCTTGACGGCGTTACAGTCTATGCCCAGGCGGGAAAGGCGGCACGTCTGGACCGAACCATATCGGATGGCAGGGGACGTGGCAGGTCCGCGATACCGGATCCATGTTCCTTCCAGGATGTTGCCACTGTCGTAACGGTAGCAGGCGCCTTGGCCTTCGAGGGAAATACCGCTGGGTATCAAAAGCGTGGCTTCGGTGCGGAAGCGACCGTTCAGCCGGACCGTGCCGATGCCGTTCGCATGGGCGAAATCGATGGCCGCCTGAATCGCCGCCGCGGCGTCGGCCGCGCCGGTCGGATCCGCATTATACGGCGCATCGGTGACCCAGATTTCTTGCGCGAGGCGCCGGCCAACGCTGTTTCCTGCATTCTTCGCGTCATGGGAAAAACCCACCATCTCCCCGCCGATGGTCGAGCGGAGATGGTCGATATAGTCCTGGACGCTACCCCCGCCGTCGACCGCGACATATTGCGCCATCGACGGTGCCTCTTTCGCCGGGGCAGCCTGGGGCGCCGCGCCTTCGGCTGCGCCGAGTTTCTTCGAAGAGTCCCATACGGCCCAGGAGCCAGCCACTGCCAGCATACCCCGCCGCCCGATCTTTCCACCGCGAAATTCCATAATGTCTCCGTCGAGAAGGCGGATATCCGGAAGCAGCGGCAGAGCAAGGGTAATTTTGCCTCGCTCCCGCCCGTTTTTCCCTCATCTCGACCCTGACGTGGCGCCGCCCGACCAGCGCCGGGACGGCTGCCCCGAGGTTACCCCCTGATGCTCAGCAGCGACGGCGCCGTCAGCGACGCGACGACCGCTCCGACGATCAGGAACAGGACGATCGCGACGATGACGACGACGACCGTATAGCCGGCCGCCTTGTCCTGCGGCACTTTCATCAGCACCGGCAGGCCGAGGTAGAGCAGATAGAGGCCGTAGAGGCCGAACAGGACACCGATCAGCCCCAGCGCGGGCACGAGCCCGAAAATGCCGCCGACCCAGCCCGCGGTCGCCGAATAGGCGGCGACCTTGAGCGCCTGGATCTGGTCCTTCTGCCCGCCGAAATTCGGCGCCAGGCCATCGATGACCAGCGCAAGGATGAACACGATCGCAAGCGTCAGGCCATAGGACAGGACCGCCGACACCAGCGAACTGCCCAACGAAGGATGATAGGTGACACCGAACCCGGTGATACCAAAGGCCTGTTCGCCGATGAAACGCGCGACCGGCCCGATCGCGGCGAGCGCGACGACATAGGGAACATAGATCGACTGGGTGCTCGCCGGCTCGGCCGCGATAACCGGCCATGTCTCCTTCGGCTTGAGAAGGATGTCCTTGGCGCGCTGGATGATCCCCGAAGCCGGGCTGCTGTTCTTGGGTGATAGGTCGGCCATCATGCGTCTCCCCTGATCGTGGCGGCCCGTAACCTCGTCGGAAAATGCAGCGGCCAGCGGAGCGTCGTAGCCCGAATGGCCAGCGTATCTGTAACCTCGATCACAGCCCGATTCGGCAAACCGCAACCAGGGCCAAGTGTAACGGACTTGAAACGTGCGTAAACCGCCATAGATTGAGTGGATGATACCCGAATCCTCTTCCGAACTTCCCGCAACCGTTACGGCCCCGCTGATCGGTCGCGCGCGCTTTGCGCCGGGCGATATCGTCCGCCATCGCATGTTCGATTTTCGCGGCGTGGTGTTCGACATCGACCCCGTCTTTGCGAACAGCGACGAATGGTATGAGGCGATTCCAGAGGAAATCCGCCCGGCAAAAGAGCAGCCTTATTACCACCTGCTCGCCGAAAACGGCGATTCGTCGTACATCGCCTATGTCAGCCAGCAGAATCTGGTCGCCGACGGCGATGGTGGCCCGATCGACCATCCGCAGATCGACGCGATGTTCGACGGGCTCGATAGCGGCCGCTACCGCGTCCGCGCCATCCACCGCCACTAGGTACGGATCAGGCCTTCAGCTTCCATCCCGAAGCGAGCAGGCGATACGTGAGCAGGCCCAGTCCGATGTTGACCGCGACCAGCACCAGCGCGGCGGTCATCACCGGGTTCGCGATCGTCGAATCGACGGTGCCGACGAAACCGTAACGAAAGCCCATGATCGCGTAATAGACCGGATTGCCGTGCGCGATCGTCTGGAACCAGGGCGCGAGCTTGTGGACCGAGTAGAAGGTGCCGGAAAGCAGCGCGAGCGGAGTGACGACAAAGTTGGTCACCGCGGCGGCATGGTCGAACTTTTCCGCCCATATCGAGGTCATCAGCCCCAGAAAGGCGAGCATCATCGCGCCCAGCACGCCGAAAACCGCGACGGCCCACAGATGATCGGCGCCGACATGAACGCCGGGCCAGAGCAGCATCGCGAGCCATAAGGCCAGACCGACGAGGACCGCGCGCGTCACCGCGGCGCCGACCAGCGCGATGATCAGCTCGCCGACCGCGAGCGGCGGCATCAGATAGTCGACGATCGTCCCCTGGATCTTGCCGACGAGCAGCGAAAAGCTCGAATTGGCGAAGCTGTTCTGCAGCATCGCCATCATGATCAGCCCGGGTGCGATGAAATCGGCGAAGGGGACGCCGATGACCGTGCGACCCGCGCCGCCCAGCGCGACGGTGAAAATGACGAGGAACAAAAGCGTGGTAATCGCCGGCGCCCAGATTGTTTGCAGCTGGACCTTGAAAAACCGCCGCACCTCCTTGACATATAGGGCCTGCATGCCGGGCACGTTCAGCGTCCGGATATGCGGCACACCGGGTTCCGCGAACGGTGGGCTCCCGGCGAAATTGCTCGAGTCGGGGCGCGAAATTTGGGGCTGGTCGTTCATGGCGTTCTCGCCTATCGCCTCCCCGATCTTACCGCAAGCTGGGCAGCGACTGGTGGCGGTCCCCGAGGGGCCGGCAAGGCGGATCGTCCAACCGCCCGCGGCGTGGAATGATAAGGAATTGAACATGTCATGGACCGATGAGCGCATCGAAAGCCTGCGCACCATGTGGGAAAAGGGGCTGACCGCCAGCCAGATCGCCGACGAGCTCGGCGGCGTGAGCCGCAACGCCGTGATCGGCAAGGCGCATCGCCTCGGCCTGAAATCGCGCCCCTCGCCCGTCAAGGCGACCGAAAAGGTAGCAAAGCCGGTCAAGGCCGCAGCACCGGCCACGCCGCGACCCGCTGCGCCCGCCGCCGCGCCGCGCGCCGCCGCGCCTGTTGCCCCGCGCCCTGTCGCGGCGCTGAAGCCCGAGCCGAAGCCGCTTGCGGATGCCCCGGATGCCGACGCCGCACCGGGCGACGCGCCGCCGAAAGCCGATACCCCGCGGATCGTCTCGATCGGCCCGGGCGGCTTCATCCGGCAGGGACCCGGCGACCAGCAGGCCCCGATCCCGCCCGCGCCGCCGCGCCGGCTGGTGCCCGCAAAGCCGAGCCCCGAAATCGCCGACAAGACGACGTTGCTCGACCTTAACGACCGCATCTGCCGTTGGCCGATGGGGCATCCGGGCGAACCCGATTTTCATTTCTGCGGCGAAGCGGTGAACCCCGGCTTCCCCTATTGCGTCGAGCATTGCGGCCGCGCCTATCAGGCGCAGCTGCCGCGCGGCACGCGCCGCCCGCCCCCGCCGCCGCCGTTCGGTGGTCCCCGAGTTCGTTAAGACGCGGTCCGGTGAGGCCTTTCAGCCAGGATTTCCAGTTCGCACGCGCGCTCGGCCTGCAAATGGTCGAGCGCGGCGACGGGCGTTGCACGATGGCGATCGACATCGAACGCGAACGCCATTTCAACCCGAACGGCGTGGCGCACGGCGGCGTGGCCTATTCGCTCGCCGACACCGCAATGGGCGGCGCGTTGATGAGCATGCTCGGCGACGGGCTGGTCTGCGCGACGCTGGAGATCAAGTTCAACTATCATGTCGGCGTCCGCGAAGGCCGGCTGACCTGCGACGCGACCGTCGTTCATCAAGGCAAACGGATCGCCAATATCGACGCGCGCCTCTATCAGGAGGGCCGTCTCGTCAGCAGCGCGAACGGCAATTTCGCGATTTTCGCGGCGCCCACGGCCGGATAAACGAAAGGCGCCGGGTCTTTCGACCCGACGCCTCCCGTGTTCCGCTCCCAAGAGGTCAGAAGCGGAGGCTCAGCGAACCGCGCACGCTATGCGTGCGGAAATGGGGATTGCTGCGCTGGATGTCCGTCCCGCCGCCATTGAGCAGGAACGGATTGGTCGGCGGCGCGGTGCCCGGGCCGACGTTGACGACATAATCCTTGTCCTTGAGATCGGTGTACAGATACTCAAGGCCGACCGAAATATTGTTCGTCACCATCACTTCGGCGCCACCGCCCGCGGAATAGCCCCAGCCGTTGGTCTTGCCATTGTCGGCAAAGCTGTTGGCGGTGTTGCTGGTCGTGAACTTGTTGTCGAGGCGCGCATAGGCGCCGCCGCCGGTCACATAGAAGAGCGCGCCGCCACCGGGGGTATAACCCGCACGCAGGCGGGCGCCTGCCTGATAATCGGCCTCGCGGCTCATCGTGTAGCGGGCCGGCGTGGTCGAAAAGCCGCTGACGCTGTCGCGCGCATGGCTGCGCCCGCCTTCGATGACCGCGCCGAGGACGAAATTGCCCATGCGCTTGTCGAAGCCCAGCCGGGCAAAATATTCGGGGCCATCCTTGTCGTTACGACAACCCAGATTGGCGGTGCTCGTAGCAGCGCCGTTACAGAAGCCCGGCGAGAAGGCGTTGGCGCCACCCGAGGTGGTCACCTGGTCGCCGTAGGTGCCGTCGCGGTTGGTGTCGAAGACAAACGTTTCGCCGCGATCGCTGCCTTGCAGCGTGCCGCCACCGGCGATGCTGATATAGGGTCCGTTGAAGTCCTGTGAGGTGTCGCGGCCTTCTTGCGCCATCGCAGGCATGGCCATCGCGGTGGCCGCAAGCGCGGCGAGGAGAGAGAGGTTTTTCATTTTTTGCTCCACTTTTTGAGTGACTTTACAAGTCGGCATCCTAACCCGCGGGGTTCGCCCTAAGTTCCCTCGCGTCATGAAAATCGACGAGCCGGGATGCGTGCAACCGCCGAAAAGTGCCCTTGCCAGCCGCCTTTACGCCCCCCTATAGCTGCGCCATGAGTCACGATTTGTTCGACGCCGCGAACCCCGCCACCGACAGCTATAATGCTTCGCAGATCGAGGTGCTGGAGGGGCTTGAACCCGTGCGCCGGCGCCCCGGTATGTATATCGGCGGCACCGACGAGCGCGCGCTGCACCACCTCGCCGCCGAAGTCATCGACAACAGCATGGACGAGGCGGTCGCGGGCCACGCGAACCGCATCGAGGTGATCCTCGAGGCCGGCAACCGCCTGACCGTCATCGACAACGGCCGCGGCATGCCGGTCGACCCGCACCCGAAATTCCCCGGAAAATCGGCGCTCGAAGTCATCATGACGATGCTCCATTCGGGCGGCAAGTTCGAGGGCAAGGCCTATGCCACCTCGGGCGGTCTCCACGGCGTCGGGGTCAGCGTCGTCAACGCGCTGTCGGTCGAAACCGAGATCGAGGTCGCACGCGGCAAGCAGCTCTACCGCCAGCGTTTCGCACGCGGCACCCCCGTCAGCGGGCTCGAGGAACTGGGCCCGACACCCAACCGCCGCGGGACGAGCGTGTCCTTCATTCCCGACCCCGAAATCTTCGGCGAGCATGGCCGCTTCAAGCCGCAGCGCCTCTATCGCATGGCGCGCTCGAAAGCCTATCTGTTCGCGGGCGTCGAAATCCGCTGGAAATGCGCGCCCGAACTGATCGGCGACGACACCCCCGCCGAGGCGGTGTTCCAGTTCCCCGGCGGCCTTGCCGACCATCTGAAGGAGCAGATCGGGACGCGTGAATGCGCAACGGCCGAGCCCTTCGTCGGGCGGCAGGAGTTCCCCGGCGACCAGGGCCGCGCCGAATGGGCGATCGCGTGGCCCTTGTGGTCCGACGGATCGTACAGCTGGTATTGCAACACCATCCCGACCCCCGCCGGCGGGACGCACGAAGCCGGCCTGCGCGCCGCGCTGACCAAGGGACTGCGCGCTTTCGGCGAGCTGATCGGGCAGAAAAAGGCAGCACAGATCACGGCCGAGGATGTGTTCAACGGCGGCGAGATGATGTTGTCGGTGTTCATCCGCGAACCGCAGTTCCAGAGCCAGACCAAGGACCGGCTGTCGAGTCCCGAGGCGGCGCGCTTCACCGAAAACGCGGTGCGCGACCATTTCGACCATTTCCTGTCGGACAATATGGACCGCGGCCGCGCGCTGCTCGGGCTCGTCCTCGACCGGATGGACGAGCGGCTGAAGCGCAAGGCCGAGCGCGAGGTCAAGCGCAAGACCGCGACGAGCGGCCGCAAGCTTCGCCTGCCCGGCAAGCTCACAGATTGTGCGAATGACGGCCCCGAAGGCACGGAATTGTTTATCGTCGAAGGCGACAGCGCCGGTGGTAGCGCCAAGCAGGCACGCGACCGCAAAACGCAGGCGATCCTGCCGATCCGCGGCAAGATCCTGAACGTCGCGAGCGCCAGCGCCGACAAGATCCGCGCCAATCAGGAAATCGCCGACCTTGCGCTCGCATTGGGCTGCGGCATGCGCAAGGACTGCGACGCCGACCGGCTGCGCTACGAAAAAATCGTGATTATGACCGATGCCGACGTCGACGGCGCGCATATCGCGACGCTGCTGATGACCTTCTTCTTCCAGGAAATGCCCGACATCGTGCGCGAGGGCCATGTCTATCTGGCGCAGCCGCCGCTCTATCGCCTCACGGCGGGCAGCCTGTCGGCCTATGCACGCGACGACGCGCATCGCGCCGAGCTCGAGGCGACGATGTTCAAGGGCAAGAAGGTCGACGTCGGACGCTTCAAGGGCTTGGGAGAAATGAACCCCAACCAGTTGAAAGAAACGACAATGGATCCCGCGACGCGCTCGATGCTGCGCGTCACGCTGCCGCAGGAATATGAAGAGCGGCATCAGGTCAAGGATCTGGTCGACCGGCTGATGGGCAAGCATCCCGAGCACCGTTTCCAGTTCATCCAGGCCAACGCCGCGACGCTCGACGAGGCGGCAATCGACGCCTGAGGAGGCTTTCATGGCGAGATTTCGGTCGGGGGCGATAGCGGCAGCGATGCTGGGGGCGCTCTCGCCCGCAACCACCGTCGCGCAGACAGCGGCAACGACCACGCCGCCGGCGCAAACCGCCTTTGATCGGCGCGCGGCGCAACTGGTCGACCTGTTCGGCGGCAGGATCGCCTATTCCGACTATTTCGATCCCTATTTCCAGACCGCCGTACCCGAACCGCAATTCGAGGCCTTCAGCGCCGGCCTGATCGCGCAATATGGCAATCCGGTCGCGATCGACCGCGCCACCCGGACGCACGGCCGTTCGGGAACTGTGCTGCTGCGCTTCGAGAAAGGCGTCGCGACCGTCTTGCTGGACATCGGGGCAGCGGCAGACGAACGCGTGACGGGGCTGCGCGTCACCGGCGTCACGGTGGTCAATGACAGTCTCGACAAGGTCGCGGCCGAGATCGCCGCACTGCCGGGTCAAACCGGTTTTCTCGTCGCCGAACTCGATGGCGCCGTCATTCGCCCCGCCGCGTCGGCGAACGCCGACCGGCAACTCGCCATCGGATCGACGATCAAGCTCTATATCCTCGACGAACTCGCGGCGCAGGTCGCGGCGGGCAAGCGGCGCTGGTCCGGCGTCGTGCCGCTGTCGCACTTCAGCTTTTCGTCGGCGGCGACGGCGAACTGGCCCGCCGGTACGCCAGTCACGCTGCAGACGCTGGCGAACTGGATGATTTCGGTCAGCGACAATGGTGCAACCGACACGCTGATCCACCTGATCGGCCGCGAACCGGTCGAGGCGCGGATGCGCGCAGCGGGGCACAGCGATGCATCGCGCAACATGCCGCTGCTGACGACGGTCGAGGCCTTTGCGCTGAAAGGCGACAATTTCGCCGACCTGCGCCCGCTTTTCGTGCGCGGCGGCGACGCCGCGCAGCGCAGGCTCATCGAGGACAACCAGAAGCGGCTGACTCTCGCCAACGTCGACGGCGTCAGCTTCGCCGAAGGCCCGCGTTTCATCGACAGCCTCGGATGGTTTGCCAGTCCGAACGATATCGCCCGGCTGATGGCCGACCTGCGCGCGCGCCGATCGAAAACCCTGCTCGCCGCGATGGCGATCAACAACGGCGTCGGCCCGGTGGCGGCGACCGACTGGAGTTATCTGGGCTACAAGGGCGGGTCCGAAAACGGCGTGCTGTCGATGAGTCTGCTCGGCGAGCGCAAATCGGACGGCAAATGGTTCGTCGTGACCGCGAGCTGGAACAATCCCGACGCCAATGTTGCGACCGAGCCGTTCGTGGGGCTGGTCACGCGCCTGCTTGCCCTCGCGGCAAAATGAGGCCGGGTCAGGCGATGAAACCGGCGGCGCGCTGACGCAGCCCGTTGCCCGCATGCAGCGTCAGGGCCAGACAGCCGGCGAGCAGGACGGCGTCCTTGAACAGGAACTGTGCGGTCGCCCCCATGAACGGGAAACCATAGCCTTCCTGCCACAACGGCACGCCAAGGCTGAAGCTGAGCGTGACGAGGAAGGTCGCCATGCCCATCAGGCCGCCGAGCAGCCCGGCACGGTGCGACCATGCCCCCCATGCGATCAACGCGCCGGCCACCAACTCGATCGTCCCGATGACATTGCTCGTCCCCTGAACCCCGATCAGCGGATACATCCACGTGAACAGCGGATAGTGCATGGCGATATCGGCGACACCTTCCGCCTCATAGGCCGCAAATTTCGCGACCCCGAAAAATGCGAAGATGAACACCAGTGACCAGCGGAGTGCGCCGACCGCGAAAGTGGCAGGCGGAAGCCTGTCGAGAATTTTGAGCATGAAAGAACCCCCAATGACGATTGCGGGGTTATTCGGTGGGGATTCCGGCCGGGTTACATCACGCGGCGGTTAAAGCCGCCACCAGCGCCTTGACCTTCGCCTGCCGCCATTGCGGCGTCGGCGCGACCAGCCAGTAGCCGCGCTTCACGGCAAAGGCTTCGCCGACCAGCCGCACGCGCCCCGCCGCAATATCGGCCTCGGCGAGCATCGCGGGGACATTCGCCTGCCCCAACCCGTTGGCGGCGGCGTCGATCGCAAGGCCCGCATCGCCAAGCCGCAGCGCGGGTTCGCCGTCGGCGACGGGGCAGCCCGGCCACGCGATGCGCGTGTCGCTGGTGCTCCCCGGACCGGTAACGGTGACCATCGAAGCGTCGGCGAGCGCCACGCCCTCATGCTCACCCGCCCCGTCAGTCCAGAAAATCGCGAGGTCGAGGTTTGCTTCGGTGAAGTCGATGCCGCTGTCAGCCGACACCAGGGTGAAGCGCACATCGGGCACCTGCTGGCTGTAGCGCGCGAGGCGCGGCGCGAGCCATTTGGCGGTGAGGTCGCGCGGCGCGGCGATCGTCAGTGACTGCGACGATTGCCCGGCCTGCATCGCGCGCACCGACTCCTCGAATTGCAGGAAGCCCTGTCGCAGCGCGTCGAGCCCGGCATCGGCCTCGCCGGTCAACTCGAGTCCTTTGGGTGTGCGACGAAACAGCACGACGCCGAGCATATCCTCGAGCGCGCGAATTTGCTGCCCGACCGCGGCGGGGGTCACCGCCAGCTCGTCGGCGGCGCGCGTAAAGCTCAAATGCCGGGCAGCGGCGTCGAAAACGCGCAGGGCGTTGAGCGGCAGATGCGTGCGCTTCATGACGCCGTCGCAGGCGCCACGAGCGGGAAATGCGGGATCGCAACGAGCATCTGCGAGCCGTCGCCGAGCTCCATCGCATAGCTGCCGACCATCGACCCTTCGGGGGTCGGGAGCGGGCAGCCCGAAACATAGTCGTAGGCGCCCCCCGGCGCGATCAACGGCTGTTCGCCGACGACGCCCTCGCCCTCGACTTCGCTGATCTGGCCGCGGCCGTCGCTGATCCGCCAATGCCGGCTGATCAACTGTACCGCGGTGTCGCCGTGATTTTCGACGCGGACGTGATAGGCCCAGAACCAGCGACCGAGCGCCGGATGCGACTGTTCGGGCAGGTAGCTGACCGCCACGCGCACGGTGATCGACCCGGTGGTCGCCGCAAAGGGGAAGAAGGAGTCGATCATCGCGCTCATAGCGTCGCTCAAAGCCCTACGCGGGTCAATGCCTGGTCCAGATCGGCGATCACGTCGCGCGGATCTTCGAGGCCGATATTGATGCGCAGCATACCCTCGACGACGCCCATGTCGATACGGGCTTCTTCGCTCACGCCATAATGCGTCGTCGACCAGGGGTGGCAGCAGAGGCTGCGCGAATCGCCGATATTGTTGCTGATGTCGACGAGTTCGAGCGCGTTGAGGAACGCCATCGCCTGTTCGCGGCCGCCGTCGAGCACGAAAGAGAAGATCGGGCCGCACGCGCTTGACTGGCTCATCGCCAGATTATGCTGCGGATGGCTGGCGAGCCCCGGGTGGAGCATCCGCGCCACGCGGCCTTCGATCGCCTTGCCCACCGCAAGCGAATTTTCCGACTGGCGCCGCGCGCGCAGGTCAAGCGTCTCGAGTCCTTTGAGCACCACCCACGCGTTGAACGGCGACAGGTTCGGTCCGGTGTTGCGCTGGAACGGCAGCAGCACGTCGTTGATGAACTTTTCGGTCCCGCACACCGCGCCCGCGAGCACGCGCCCCTGCCCTTCCATCAGCTTGGTCGCCGAGTAAGCGACGACGTCGGCACCGAAATCCATCGGGCGCTGAAGCACCGCGGTCGCAAAGGCATTGTCGACGACTGTCGTGATGCCATGCGCTTTCGCCAGCGCGCAGACATGCTTCATGTCGACGATGTCCATCGTCGGGTTAGCGGGGGTTTCGAAGAAAAACACCTTGGTGTTCGCCTTGATCGCCTTTTCCCAAGTATCATTGTCGCGCCCGTCGATAACCGTCGTCTCGATCCCGAAGCGGGGGCAGAGATGGTCGACGAGCCAGCGGCACGACCCGAAAGCCGCCTTCGCGGCGACGATATGGTCGCCCGCCGACAGCTGGCAGAGCAAGGCGGTGGTCATCGCGGCCATGCCCGTCGCCTGCGTGCGGCACGCCTCGGCGCCTTCCATCAGCGCGATACGCTCTTCGAGCATCGCGATGGTCGGGTTCTGGAGGCGCGAATAGGTCATGCCCTGTTCTTCGCCGGCAAAGCGCGCCGCGACTTCCTCGGCATTGTCGTAGGTGTAGCCCGAGGTCAGGAAGAGCGCTTCCGACGTCTCGCCATGCTCGCTGCGCCACGTCCCGCCGCGCACCGCCTGCGTCGCGGGATGCCAGCCCTTCGTCTTGCTGCGATCGAAACCCGTCGTCTTTTTCATTTTCTTATCCGTTCAAAGCCGAAACCACCGCATCGCCCAATGCCGCCGTTCCCATATTGCCCCCCAGATCGGCACCACGGCACCCGTCCGCCAGCACCTTTGCGACCGCGGCCTCGATCCGCGCCGCGCTCGCCTCGTCGCCGCCCGAATGGCGCAGCAGCATCGCGAGCGACAGGATCATCGCCAGCGGGTTGGCAACGCCCTTGCCGGCAATATCGGGCGCGCTGCCGTGGATCGGCTCGTACAATCCTAGCTTGCCGTCGCTCAGCGATGCCGAGGCGAGGAGCCCGATCGACCCGACGCACATCGACGCCTGATCGGACAATATGTCGCCAAAAAGGTTGCCGGTGACGACGACGTCGAACTGGCCCGGGTTGCGTACGAGCTGCATCGCGGCGTTATCGACATACATATGGGTCAGCGCGACATCGGGATAATCGGCGGCGACCTCGATCACCACGTCGCGCCACAGCTGCGAGGTTTCGAGCACATTCGCCTTGTCGACCGAGCAGAGGCGCTTCGCGCGTCCCTGTGCCGCGCGGAACGCGACATGCGCGATGCGGCGCACTTCGCTTTCGCTGTACGACATGACGTCATAGCCTTCGCGCTGCCCGTCTGCAGTCGTGCGCGTACCCTTTTCGCCGAAATAGACGTCGCCGTTGAGTTCGCGGACGATCAGCAGGTCGATCGCCGACGCGACCTCGGGCCGCAGCGCCGAGCTGTCTTCAAGACCGGCAAACAATTTTGCGGGGCGCAGATTGGCGAACAGGCCGAGTTCGGCGCGCAGGCCGAGAATCGCCTGTTCGGGGCGCAAATGGCGCTCGACATTGTCGAAGCGCGGATCGCCGACGGCGCCAAAGAGAAGGGCATCGGCAGCTTTCGCCTTCGCCAGCGTCTCGGGCGGCAGCGGATGGCCGGTCGCTTCATACGCCGCCCCGCCGACGAGCGCACGGTCGAGCGTCACCGGCAAGGCGAGCGCGGTCAGGACCTTCTCGGCCTCCGCCATGATCTCCGGACCGATACCATCGCCAGCCAGCAGCAGGATTTTCAACGCGTCGCCCTTTCGTGTCTCGCCAGCCGCTTAGACAGCGGCGGCGCGTCACGCAACCGCCCTGCCCAGCCGGTCGAGCAATCTTTCCCTTACGGACAGCAAGTCGCGGTTGCGGCCGTCGAGCAGGTCGCGGTCGAGGAAGTGGCCGGTGATCGCCAATCCGTCGATCACATCGGCCAAGGACGGGTTCGCGTCGGCGCCGCGCAGGAAGGACGGCAGGTGCATCAGCCGCGCCTCATAGCCCGCCGCGGCGGCCCTGCTGACCGCGCCGCCCGATTTGGGGCTGACGAACGCCAGATCGTCGGACGAGCCCGTCACGACACATTCGTCGAGATTCATCCCGAACCCCAGTTCGGCAAGCAAGAGCTGCTCGTATCGGGCCAGCGCGCCCGCCCATTGCCGCGCCGACGACGCGGCGCCGATCGCGTCGAGCACCGCCGACAGCGCGGCATAAAGCGCGGGATAGGGCTGGCTTTCGGGCAGGGTCGCCGCGGTCAGGCTGGTCGCCCAGTCGATCGCCGCGGCGGGCAGCGGCTCGGCGAGCAAGGGTGCACGACTGGTCAGCAGTTCGGCGGTTGCGCCGGCAAGCTGCTCCTCGGTCCGCGCGCGCAGTTCGAGCGCGACCAGATTGCCCGGCATCAGGATCGGGCGCAGCCGCCGCGAGCGCCCGCCGCGCACATAGCCCGCGACCAGCCCCGCCTCTCCGGTCAGCGCGCGCACGATCGCGCCATGCTCGCCGTGCGCGCGCACCGCGCAGACGATGGCATCGGCGCTCAGGCTGGTCAAAGCACCATCTGCGTCTGCGTCACCAGCGCGACCTCGGCGCCGTCCTCGGTGCGGATGCGCGTCTGCCAGACCGACAGCCGCTTGCCGATCTTCACCGGGGTTGCCTCGCCGACCAACACCGACCCGACGGGCCCCGCGCCGAGAAAATTGGTCTTGCTCTCGATCGTCGTCGTGCCCTTCGCGCCGTCGGGCAAGGTGAGGAACGCCCCGACCGCACCGAGACAGTCGGCAAAGGCCATGATCGCGCCGCCGTGGACGATCCCGCCCGCCGTGCAGATTTCGGGCCGTACGGGGAGTTTGCCCGCGACGCGTTCCTTGCTGCCTTCGTGAATCGTGACGCCCAGCGTTCCCGCAAGCGGCATGGCTGCTGTGAAATCCATCACACTTCCTCTCCTATTCCGTCATCCCGGCGAAGGCCGGGATGACGAACAAAGTCGATCACCGTCCCGAATGATAGAAATCATGCACCGCCTGCGCGACCGCGGCGCTCACCCCCGGTGCCTTGCGCAGGTCCTCGAGGCTCGCGCCGCGGACCGCACGCGCGGTGCCGAAATGCATCAGCAGCGCCCGCTTGCGCGCCGGGCCGATCCCCGGCACCTCGTCGAGCGGCGATGTGCCCATCGCCTTCGCGCGTTTCGCCCGGTGCGCGCCGATCGCGAAACGGTGCGCCTCGTCGCGCAGCCGCTGGATATAGAAAAGCACCGCATTGTTCGGCGGCAGCGTGAATTCGCGTCCGTCGGGGTGGTAAAAGGTCTCGCGCCCGGCGTTGCGGTCGGGCCCCTTGGCCACCCCGACAAAGGTCAGGTCGTCGATCCCCAGTTCGGCAAACACCGCCGCGACCGCCGACACCTGCCCCTTGCCGCCGTCGATCAGCACGAGGTCGGGCCATTCGCCCCTGGTGCGTTCGGGATCCTCCTCGATCGCGCGCGCAAAGCGGCGCTGGAACACCTCGCGCATCATCGCGAAATCGTCGCCCGGCTGCGTTTCGGCGCGCTTGATGTTGAACTTGCGGTACGCGCCCTTGATCCAGCCCTCGGGCCCCGCGACGACCATCGCGCCCAATGCATTGGTGCCCTGGATATGGCTATTGTCGTAGATTTCGATCCGCTGCGGCGGGTTTTCGAGGTCGAACAGCTCGGCGAGTTCGCGCCCGAGCTTCGCCTGACTGCTGCTTTCCGCCAGCCGCCGGTCGAGTTCCTCGCCCGCGTTGCGCACCGCCTGTTCGAGCAGGCGCCGGCGGTTGCCGCGCTGCGGCACGCTGATTTCGATCTTGCGGCTGCCGCTTTCGCCGAGCGCCTCGGCGAGCAGCGCGCATTCCTCGGGCTCGCGGTCGACAAGGATCAGTTTCGGCGGCGGCACGCCTTCGTAGAATTGCATCAGGAAGCTCGCCATCACCTCGGCCTCGGGCACCCCCGACACATGCGCGGGGAAGAAGCTGCGATGCCCCCAATTCTGGCCGCCGCGGATGAAGAAGCCCGCGATACAGAGCTGCCCGCCCTTCGCGGCCAGCGCGAAGACGTCGGCGTCACCCAGCCCGTCGGCATGCACCGACTGGCTGCCCTGAATGAAGGTCAGCGATTTCAGCCGGTCGCGGATCACCGCCGCCTGCTCGAAATCCATCGCCTCGGCCGCTTTGGTCATGGCGTCACCCAGTCGCTTCTGGACCGCCGTCGAGCGGCCCTCGAGGAAGTCCTGCGCATCGCTGACCAGCCCCGCGTAATCGTCCTTCGAGATGCGGTCGACGCACGGCGCGCTGCACCGCTTGATTTGATACAACAGGCACGGTCGCGAGCGGTTGGCGAAGAAGCTGTCGGTACAGCTGCGCAGCAGAAAGGTCTTCTGCAGCGCATTGAGGGTCTGGCCCACCGACCCCGCGCTCGCGAACGGCCCGTAATAGCGCCCCTTGGCGCGCCGCGCGCCACGATGCTTCTGCACCCGCGGGAAATCATGGTCCATGCGCAGCAGGATGAAGGGGAAACTTTTGTCGTCGCGCAGCAGCACATTGTACGGCGGGCGGTAGCGCTTGATCAGCTGCGCCTCGAGCAGCAGCGCCTCGGCCTCGCTCGTCGTCGTGACGATTTCCATCGCGCGCGTCTGCGCCACCATCCGCTGGAGCCGTTGCGGCAGCCGCGCGACCTGTGTGTAATTGGTCACGCGGTTCTTCAGCGCGCGCGCCTTGCCCACATAGAGCACGTCGCCGCGCGCATCGAGCATCCGGTACACGCCCGGGCGCGTCGGCAATTTACGCACGACGCTGCGGATCGCCTCGGCGCCGCGCTCGAGGTCGGGCTGATCGCCCTCCCCGTCGCCGCCGCGCATCACATAGGTCGCTTTTTCTTCATTGAATCGGTCGGGAGCGTTCGGGCGGGCCATGATTTTGCATGTAGGCGATGGCGGTGCGACCCGCCATAGTGCACGAGGTAAAAGCACATGGGAGGGGTCGCATGGATTTACGGGGAAAGCTTGCATTGGTGACCGGCGGCAGCGACGGGATCGGGCGCGAGATCGCGCTGCAACTGCAAGGTGCGGGTGCCAACGTCATCGTTACGGGGCGGGCAGCCGGGAAATTGCAGGCAATGACGGCACTGGGGTTCGGCACGATCGCCGGCGATCTGTCGACCCCGGCTGGCGTCGACGCGGTCGTGGACCGCGCCCGGGGAAAACCGCTCGCACTGCTCGTCAACAATGCGGGCGTCGGCAGCGAATATGAGCTCGACAAGCCCGAAACGCTGGAGAGCGCCGCGCATTGCATCCGCACCAACCTCGACGCGCCGATCGCACTCTGCACCCGGCTGCTGCCGACGCTCCGCGCGCAGCCCGAGGCGGCAATCGTCAACGTCACCTCGGGCCTCGCGATCGCGCCGCGCGCGGGCGGGTCGATCTATTGCGCGACCAAGGCCGGCCTGCGCAGCTACACGCAAGCGATCCGCCACCAGCTGAAAGACAGCAATGTGCGCGTGATCGAGGCACTGCCGCCGGTGGTCGAGACGAACATGACCGCGGGCCGCGCGGGCAAGAAGATGAGCGCGCACGACTGCGCCGCCGAAATCGTCCGCGGCATCCGCACGGGCAAGAGCGAGGTCAATGCGGGGATGGTGAAGCTCCTGCAATTCGTCCACAGCGTCTCGCCCGCACTCGCGCGGCGGATTATGATCAAATTCTGATCGCGACGCACGTCGCCTGGAAGAGGCTTTGATGGATATCGACCCGAACCGCAGCGTGGAGGCTGTCAGCGCCATCGCTCTGGTGCCCGCGATACTCGACACGGTTTGCCGGATCACGGGCATGGGATTTGCGGCGGTCGCATGCGTGACCGACCAGCGCTGGATTGCATGCAGCGTCCAGGACGAAATCGCTTTCGGGTTGACCCCCGGGAGCGAGCTCGAGCTCGAAAGCACCATCTGCCACGAAATCCGGCAAAGCCGCGTGCCCGTCGTCATTCCGGATGTCGGCAGCGACCCGCATTACTGTCGTCACCACACTCCGGCGCAATATGGTTTCAAAAGCTATATTTCCTTCCCCATCCTGCTTCCCGGCGGCCAGTTTTTCGGGACATTGTGCGCGATCGATCCCGAGCCGCGCAACCTCGATCGCGACGAGGTGCGTAATATTTTCCGGATGTTCGCAGAACTCATCGGCTTCCACCTTCAACAGGACGTCCGGCTTGTCGAGACGCAGGCCGACCTCGGGCGCGAGCGCGAGACCGGCATTCAGCGCGAACAGTTTATCGCGGTGCTCGGGCACGATCTGCGCAACCCGCTCGCGGCGCTCGATGCCGGCGTTTCGATGCTCCGCCGCTCGCCCGCCAAGGAACGGGTCGATATCGTGCTCGACGCGATGCAGGCGACGATCGACCGCATGAACGTGATGGTCGGCAACATTCTCGATTTCGCGCGCGGCCGCCTTGTCGGCGACCTTCCGTTGCGCCTTGCACCCGTTCCCGTCGACACGCTCGTTTCCCAGATCGTCAGTGAATTGACCGCGGCGCATCCCGATCGCGCGATCGATCTGCGGTGCCCGTGTGCGACGCTTCTGATGTGCGACGGCCAGCGGATCGGACAGCTCGTGTCGAATCTGCTCGGAAACGCGCTGACGCATGGCGCTCCGGGCAAACCGATCGCGGTCGAATGCGGCGAGGCGGCGGGCGAATTTCTGCTGTCGGTCACGAACCACGGGGCCGAGATACCCGCCGATATTCGCGAGAGGCTCTTCCAGCCGTTCGAACGCGGCGCGGGCGACCGCAGCCCGGGCGGCCTCGGGCTCGGCCTTTATATCGCATCGACCATCGCCAACGCGCACGGCGGGCATATCGAGGTCGAATCCTCGCCCGGGGAAACGCGTTTCACATTAAATATGCCGGTCGATTCCGACGCACGCGTATAGGCACGGCAAAACGCCCGCGGAAGCCGCGGGCGTTTCGTTTTTCAGCGATATCGAAGGGCTCAGCCCTTGGCGACGCCCGCGATGGCTTGATCGACCAGCGCCCTGTCGGCGTTGGCATCATGCTTGTCGGCGATCAGCTTTGCCGCCGCTTCGGTCGCGGCTTTCGCAGCCGCGGTGCGGACTTCGGCGAGCGCGCCGGCTTCGGCCGCCGCAATGCGGTCTTCGGCCATCTGCTTGCGGCGCGCGATCAGCGCGGTCGCGTCGGTCTTTGCCTTGGCGACCAGCGCTTCGGCCTCGGCATCGGCGCGGGCGCGCATCTCGTCGGCTTCCCTGGCGGCGTCGGCGAGCTTGGCTTCATATTCGGCCTTCAGCGATTCGGCGTCGAGGCGCAGCGCTTCGGCTTCCTTGAGCTGCTTCGAGATCTCGGCAATCTTGTTGTCGAGCATGCCCGCGACCATCGCCGGCACCTTCTTCCACAGCAGGATGGCGATGAAGATCGCCATCGCAATCGACACCCATGTGGTCGCCGTGAGGATACCGAAAGACTTCGGTTCAGCTGCCCCTTCGGACAGGATCATGAGGAAATCAGCCATGGAGCACCGCCTTCACCGCCGCCTTGGCATCCGCCACAGCGACCTTCACGCCCGACAGCTTGGCGACGAGGTCGCCCGCTGCTTCGGCCGCGACCGATTCGATTTCCGCCATTGCAGAGGTGCGCGCCGCGTTGACGTCGGCTTCGGCCGCCGACAGCTTGTCGGCGAGTTCGGCGTCGACCTTTGCGAGACGCTTTTCGGCGTCTTTCGCGGCCTTGTCCTTGGCGTCGGTCACCGCCTTTTGCGCGGCGGCGCGGCTCGCGTCGCCCTGCTGGCGGTAGCTTTCCTCGAGGTTGTCGGCGGCGGCATGCGCGGCTTTCGCCGCCGCGAGATCGTCCGCCACCTTGCGGTCGCGCGCGTCCACCGTCGCCTCGATCTTCGGCAGCATGCCGCGGCCGATGACGAAAAAGACGAAGCCGAAGGTCAGCAGCACCCAGAAAATCTGCGATGCGGCGTACCAGCTTTCAGCGAATTGGCTGATTTGAGGCATGGATTTACTCGACCGACAAAAGAAAAGCAGTCGCGGGGCCCGCCTTTAGCGAGCTGACCCCGCAGACGAAATCAGGCTGCCTTGAGGTACAGCAGGATCGCGATCAGGAACGACAGCAGGCCGAGAAGTTCGGCAGCCGCGAAGCCGATGAACAGGCGGCCCTGCTGGCCGTCGGCAGCCGCCGGGTTGCGCAGCGCGCTTTCGAGGAAGCTACCGAACACGTTGCCCACACCGATGGCGGCCATACCGGCACCGATAGCGGCCAGACCGGCGCCGATGAGCGAAGCAGCTTGAACGTCCATTTTATACTCCTTGGGAAAAACGTTGATTATACTATTGAAATATCAATGCAGATTGATCGCGTCGTTCAGATAGAGCGACGTGAGCAGCGCGAAAACATAAGCCTGGATACCCGCGACCAGCAGTTCGAGCCCGCTGATCCCGACCATCAGCGCCATGCTGGGGATGCCGACGCCGAGGCCGACCGCAGGGCCGGCGGCGATCCCGTCGATGATGAACGAGGCGAACACCTTCATCAGCACGTGGCCCGCGGTCATCGCGACGAACAGTCGGAGAGCAAGGCTGAACGGGCGGACGAGGAACGACACCAGCTCGATCACGGGGATCAGCCACAGCAGCCACCAAGGCGTGCCGTGCGGGACGAACAGCGAGAAGAAGTGCAGGCCGTGGCGCCAGAAACCGACGATCAGCACGATCGAGAAGCTCAGGATCGCGAGGAAACCGGTGATCGCAAAGTGGCTCGTCACGGTAAAGGGATGCAGGCCGAAGAGGCCGAACGGCATAAGGCCGATCACGTTCAGCATCAGGATGAACATGAAGAGCGAGAAGACATAGGGCGTATATTTGCGGCCTTCGGGGCCGATATTGGCGTTCATCATGTTCGAGATGAAGCCGGTGAAGCCTTCGACGGCGACCTGCCAACGGCCGGGAACGAGCTGGCGCTTCATCCCGCCGATCATGAAGACCCACAGCAAGAGGCCGGCGATCACCATCCACATCGCGCTGGTGGTGAAGGCAACCTCATGATTGCCGACATGGAACATGTCGAACATCTTCTGCACCTCGAACTGGTGCATCGGGTCCACTTTGCCTTGATCCGCCACGCGATACCTCGCCTTAAATCCCAAGTCAGTCGAGCGTCAATCCGGCCCAGCTTCATCAAGCTTGGTGGGCCGGACGTTCGCAATCCGAAATATGTTTCTGAAGGCGACGACTATTCCGAGGAACAGTACCACCAACAGGCCCCATGGTGCCGTGCCGGCGAAATGGTCGATCGTCCAACCAACCAGCGCGCCGCCACCGATCCCGCCCAGCAGTTCGGCCAGAACGCGGTTACCGAGCTTGTAGTTCGCATCGGTCTCCGGTCCGGCGTTCACTGCGGTCCGTTTCGCTTCTGCGGCTTCGGCCCGGTCCAATCGCTCTTCGAGCGAGACCAGGCGCGAATCCTCCGAAGCTGGTTCCGGATCGCTGCCGTTCCCCGTCATTTGTGCCATCCTCCTGAAACAGAGCCGATATCCATCGATTCCGCCTGCGAAAAAAGGCCCGAAAATTCGGGGGACCCCTAAGGCGCGGTCCGTTTAGGAACGACGCCCGATGAAGTCAATGCTTGTGCGCAGGTGCACAAAATTGACACCGACCTCTCCTCCCCGTTCGCATCGAGCGAAGTCGAGATGCCGTGATGTCGCGCGCTGCCGAGGGGTGTCTCGACTTCGCTCGACAAGAACGGAATTCAGGTAAGGCGCCCTGGCTAAGACGTACACAAAAAATGCCGCCGCGTTTAGGGGCGCGGCGGCATCTGAGGGCTCTCGAGCCCCATTATGCGGTTCGGGGGTTTACGGGCAGCGCGCGTCGCGTTCGGGGGGGCCGCTATCGCGGGTCTTCCACGCGCCGCCCGGCGTTTGATATTTCTCGCCCGGCTTGGTGCTCGCGATCAGGTTACAGCCGCTGGTGAAGGCATATTGCTCCACGGTGCTCCCCGTCGCCGAGGCACGCTCGGTATACGAAGCTTTCCGTTTGATATTCAGATCCTGCACCAGCGCGCGGATCGCGGGGGTCGGCGTCGTTGCAAAGCCGAGATAGCCATCGACCTGCTCGCCGATCTGCCCCGCGGCGCGCGCGGCGGCATAGGCGGGATCGCGCTGCGCCATCGCCGATGGCACAGCCAGGGCAACGGCCGCGGTCGCCGCAATCGCAGCAAGGGCCAATCCGGTCGGTTTCCACTTCGTCATACGCATCTTCTTATTCCCCATCAGAATATCTCGCTATTCTGCTCGATGAGCTTCTTGGCGTCGCCATCCAGCCTGTACACCACTTCCTGCCGGATGTTGATGTTCAGGTTGATTTCGATCGGCTTGTCGGGCGTTTCGATCTGGACGCAGCCCGCAAGGGCCGACATTCCTGTCATCAGCGCCAGACAGCGACCGCTTATGGCCAGCCTCCTTGCTCCAGTCTTGGGTCTATTCATCGCATGGGCTCGCTTTCTGGAGGCTGAACGGGTGGTGGCGCGCCTTTTTCGGCGGCTTCGGCTTCTTCTTGCGCGCGCATCAACGCAGGCAGATTCTGTTCGATGAGTAGCGACGGATCATAGAACCCCTTAGCCGACGTCAAAAGCTGGCGGAACGGCGCCGTGATCTTCACGTTGAAGACGAGCGGCAGTTTTGCAACCTGGTTGGTCAGGAAGTTGCGCGTCGCCCCTTCGCCCTGTCCCACGCCGCCAAAGCGGATATCGGTCACCATTTCGCCGTCGAGGTCTCCGTTCAATATGATCGTGAGGTCGTCATATTTGAGGCTGCGCAGCGCGCCAAAGGCAAAATTGGCGATCACGCCCAGATTGCGGTTCGACAATTCGCCGACATAGGCGAGCGTGCCGCCGCCGGCGCGCGAATCGATACGCCCGCCCACGATGCGCCCGCCGAGCCCGTCGAACTCGACGGGCAGCGTCCCGTCGAACACGCCCGTCGCGTTGATATTGTCGAAGCCGAAGCTTTGCAGGAACACCGCCGCATCGACCCCGACGATGTCGAACGACAGCCGCCGAGCCTTCTCCGTACCGAAATCGAGCGTCGTCGGATGGAGCAGCAGCTTGCCGCCGGCGAAGGGCCAGCTTCCGCCCTCGACCCGCACACGATTGTCGCCGAGCAGCCGATATTCGATCTCGCCGTCGAGCACCGGGATACCGGGATTCAATTCCTTGATCTTCGCGATCTGGCCCGGCGCCGATTTGAGGCCGATCAGGTCGTCGAAGCTGAGGGTCGTCGTCAGCCCGGTCACCGGGCCGAATGCCGCGGCGAGGTTGGCGTCGGCGGTGGCGAAGGTGCCGCGGCTCGTGACCCCGTCGGCGGTCCATTCGATCCGCCCGTCGCCGACCACCGAGCCGCGGACGTTCGCGACGACGCCGAGCGCGAGGCTGGTCAGCTGGTCGGGCTGGAATCCCTCGTCGAACCGCAATTCCCTCACGACAAGGTCGGCCGAACCGCTGCTGTCGGCGAACCGGTGGCGGATCAGCGTGTCGAGAATTTTCGTCCCCGTCTTCTGCTCGTTAAAACCGGCCTTTGCTTCGATGATCCCGTTCGCGAAGCGTAGATTCGCGTCGTTGCTGACGAGCGGAAAGAAGCGCGGGTCGGGTGCGGCGTCGGTGAGTTGCAGCCCGCCGCCCAGCGTCAGCACGCCGTCGACGAAACGCCATTGCCCCGCGATCTCGCTCATGTTGAGCGGCACGGCCCCGATCTTGCCGCTCGCACCGCGCAGCTCGCCCGCCATGCCCTGCGCCGCCGCGCGCCCGTCGAGGCTTTCGGCGGTGAAGCGCGTCACGCTCTCGCCCTCGCCGAGCCGGACGTCGGGGCGCGCGAGCGACCAGCGCAGCGCAGCGAGATCGATGGTCGCCGGTCCGCTCGTCAGGCTGAACGGCGAACTGCCGCTCGCCCCGCGGAGCGATATGGCGGGAATACGGATATGGCCGCGCAGTCCGTCCGGCCCGGCGCTCAGCAGCGGGGCGCCCGGGCGGCTGCACAGGTCGATTGCGCTTCGGCCAAGCCGGAATCCCCCGACCCCGATCCGCTCGGCGCCGACGCGGCTGCACCCGCCGTCGAACGCCAGTGCTCCCGTCGGCGCGAGGAAGCCGTTCAGCGGCACGGTCAGCCGCTCGACGCGCCCGTCCGCGAGCGGCCCCGACAGCGACGCCGTCGTCGCGAAGCGCAGCAACCCGCCGGCACCACCCGAAAAGCGTACGGGCGTCAGCGCCAGCCGCGCGCCCGCGGCGCTATAGGGATCGAGGCTGGCGAGCCCGGTCACCGTCCCGTCGGCGCGGCGGTCGAGGCTCAATGTCCCCGACGGCAGATCGCCCCCGCTAAAGCTCCAGCGTCCGGTGGCCAGCACCGCGGGCCTGGCCGCCCCGTACAGGTAGCCGATGCGGCTGTCGGCGCTGCCGGTGAAGCGCGCGCCGCTGGCGCTCGTCAGTTCGGGCGCGATCAGGTCGACATGCGCCGACGTCCCTTCGCCCGCGAGCGCGAAACCCGAACTGCCGCTGGCATCGGCAAGCACCCGGCTCAGCGCCGCGACCGCCTTTGCCGCGAGCGGGCCGATCGGCGTTCCGGCAAGGCCCCGCGCGCTGTCGGCGAGCGATCGGCGCAAGGCTGCACTGCCGCTCGCGCGGGCAAAGCGGATACGGCCGTCGAATTTCGGCGCCGCACTGCCCACGCTGCCCTTTGCGTCGAGGCCGACCGTTTCGGCCGCGAAATCGGCACCGCGCAGCCGCGCCATATCGGCGTCGATATCGAGCTTCGTCAGCACCGCGGTCCCGTCGAAGCGTGCGCGCAAGCCCATGCGGTCGGCTTCGACGACGCCGGCGTCGAGGCGCGCGATGCTGGCATCGGCCCTGCCCTTCCAGCTCTGCAAATCCTCGGAGAGCGACAGGTCGAGCGCGACCTGCGGTGACGCCGCAGTGACGCGCCCATCGGCGCAGCGCAACGCGGCTCCGCGCAGCGGTCCGACGAGCTGCGGCCGGACATCGCGGATGAGCACCGCGCCATAGAAGCTGATCTCGCTGCCGCTGCACCCCGCCGCCGTGACGGTCGGCGCGACGAGCGCCAGCTTGCCCGTGAAGTCGCGGCGCAGGTTGCCGCCGCCGTTGAGCGCCGCACCGACATTGCCCCACGGCGTCTCGACGCGGGCGCGTGCATCGCGCAGCACGACCGACAGGTCGGGGAGTGCAAAGGGATCGGTGCTCGTCGGATCGCGAAACTTGTCGAGCGCGCCGAAAGAAAGCCGGTCATCGACGAAGCGGCCATAGAGCCGGACCCCTTCGGCACGGATTTCCGACACATAGGGGCCCCGCCAGCCATAGCCGAGCAGGACTTCGACCTTTTTCGCGGTGAGGTCGGGACGCTTCGGGTCGCCGATGACGATGTCGGACAATATCTCGCTGCGAAAGCCGATCCGCTCGATCGTGTAGCGTGCGGGGACGTCGCGGCCGTCGAGCTGGTCGGCGATGAATTCGTCGGCGATCGGTTCGCGCGCGATCCACACCCCCGCGACGAGGATGATGACCGCACCGGCGGTCAGCCAGCGCTTCCTGAACAGCAGCGTCCGGACTTTCCACCGCGGCTTCGCGCCGTCGTCGGCGTCAGTCATGGGAATTGGCCGATGACGTCATGGCGGCAAAATCTTGTCCCTCGACCCGAACCCCGTTCAGGGCAGAAACGCCGGAAATTCCGTTTCGATGCAGGAAATTGATCCGGTTCGCCATCTTCCTTTTCCTATGACCGTTGAGTGCGCCTCACAAGGCGGTTATTCCCTCCCCATGGGGGACAGGGAAACGCCGGATCATCTGGGGCATCGCGCGCGGTTGCGCACGCGCCTGCTGGACGACGCCGACGGCCTCGCCGATTACGAACTGGTCGAATATCTCCTCGCGCTCGCGATCCCGCGCCGCGATACCAAGCCGCTGGCGAAAGCACTGCTGCGCGAATTCGGCTCGCTGGCGCAGCTTGTCAGTGCCGATCCCGAATCGCTTCGCCGCGTCGACGGGCTGGGCGATACCGGAATTGCCGCGCTCAAGATCGTGCAGGCCGCGAGCCTGCGCCTGCTGAAAGGCGAATTTCGCGACAAACCGCTTCTTTCCAGCTGGGATGCGCTGCTCGACTGGCTGCGCGCCGACATGGGGCCGATCGACGTCGAGCGCGTGCGCGTCCTTTATCTCAACTCGCGCAACATGCTGATCCGCGACGAACTGGCGAGCGAGGGATCGATCGACCAGTCGGCGATCTATGTTCGCGAGGTGATCAAGCGCGCGCTCGAACTCGGCGCCTCGGCGATCATCCTTGTCCACAATCACCCGAGCGGCAGTCCCGAACCAAGCCGGCAGGATATCGCGATTACCAAGGATATCGCCGCAGCCGCCGCGAAACTCGGGATCGCGCTGCACGATCATATCATCATCGGCGGGTCCGATTATCGCAGCTTTCGCGCGATGGGCCTTCTTTAGGGGCTTTCTTCGCGACTTGGGCCGCGTTTGACTTACGCCCTCCCGTGCATCATCATCCAGGCCATGCAGATTCGACGCGGCCTTCTCCGCTTCCGTTTCCACGGGGGACAGCTTCTCGCGGGCATCTAGCCCCGGGTTCCGGCGCGACTGCCCCGAACCCGGGGCAAATTCCGTCCAACATAGCCACGCGCGGCGAACCGCCGCGCGTCAGCCGGAAAGTCCGCGCCATGACCAACAAGAAAAGCGGGGCCGCGATGCCCCATATCCGCATGATCGACAGCGAAGCCGATGCGCTCACCGAAATGACGCTGCACCAGCAACGCGATTCGATCCGATTTTATGAACTGCTGCTCGGCGAGATTGATCGCGCCGCCATCTGCGAACGCTCCGATATCCCGGCCGACGTGGTGACAATGGGATCGAAGGTCACCTTCAGGGACGAGAAAAACCACACCGAGCGCACTGTCCGTCTCGTGTATCCGGCGGAAGCCGACATTTCCGCCGGGCGGATGTCGATCCTGACCCCGGTCGGCGCGGGGCTGATCGGCCTCAGCGTCGGCCAGTCGATCAACTGGCCCGATCGCGGCGGCATCGAACATCGCCTGACGATCGTCGCGGTCGAACAACCGGCTGATTTGAATTGAACAGCGATGCAGCCGCCGGATCGCTCCGACGGCTGCACCACCCCGCGGGACGCCCTCAGGCGCCGCGCGACAGGAAACCGGTCAGTTCGGCCTTGTTGACCGCACCCGATTTATCGCCATCGGCAGACGCGAAGGCCTGTCCGATCCAGGTTTTCACCTCGGCCGATTCGACGTCGGCACTCGGATCGGTCGCCGCGCGCAGCTTCTTCATCCACGCGCCGAACTCGGCTTCATTCAGGTCGCCATTCTTGTCCCCGTCATAGGTCGGGAATTCCTGTTCGACGATCTGCGCGATCTGGGTCGGCGTTGCCGCCGCTCCCGAAGGCGCGGGCTGGCTCGAAGCCGGCGGAGTCGACGTCGGCGGGGTCGAAGCGTCCGGTGCCGGAGCGGGTTCGGCCGGCGGGGTGGTGGTGTCAGGCGCCGGAGCCGGCTGGCCGGCCGTCGGTGCGGTCGGGTCAGAAGCCGGGGCGGTCGTCTGCGCGATCGCCGGGAAACTTACGGCAGCGGCGCCGATCAAAAGCATCTGTTTCAACATCGTCTATCTCCTGAAGCTGGGTTATTCCGGTTCCGATTCGGGGTTCGGTTCGGCATCCGGAGCAGGCTGATCGGCCGGAGGGGTCGGCTCAGCCGCAGGCGGGGTATCATCGCTCGGAGTGGCATCCTCCGTGGGAGCCTTGTCGTCCGTCGGCTTCTTGTCGTCCGTCGGCTTGCTATCCGGCGCAGGCGCCGGAGTATCGGCCGGCGCGGGCTGCGACTGCGTCGTCGGGGCGGGTTCTTCGCCGGCCGGAGCGGTCGTCTGAGCCAATGCGGGGAAGCTGATTGCCGCCGCGCCGATCAAAAGCACTTGTTTCAACACATTTATTCTCCTGTAGCGGCGACGTTTTTGGCTGTTGCGACCTGTCGCCTTTCCGATGGGGCATGATGGCAACCCACCGTGTTTGCGCAAAGTTGCGGGCGTTCCGCATTTGGCGAAACGCCCCGTCCCTGCTACGGGGCGGCCCGTCTCGATTCCGCGGCGATTCCGCGACAAGGCGCCCGAAAAGGAAGGAAATTCAATGGTTCCGCGTTACGCACGGCCGGAAATGACAGCGATCTGGTCGGCCGAGAATCGCTTTCGCATCTGGTTCGAGATCGAAGCGCACGCGACCGACGCGCTTGCCGAACTGGGCACCGTGCCGAAATCGGCGGCGCAGGCCCTGTGGGATTGGTGGGCAACGAACCCGGTGATCGACGTCGCCGCAATCGACGCGATCGAGGCGGTGACCAAGCACGACGTCATCGCCTTCCTGACCTGGGTCGCCGAGAATGTCGGCGACGAAGCGCGCTTCATGCATCAGGGCATGACCAGCTCCGACGTGCTCGACACCTGCCTCGCGGTCCAGCTCAGCCAGGCGGCCGACATCCTCCTCGCCGATCTCGACGCGCTCCTCGAAGCGATCAAGCGCCGGGCCTGGGAACACAAGCTGACCCCGACCATCGGCCGCAGCCACGGCATTCACGCCGAACCCGTCACCTTCGGGCTCAAGCTCGCCGAAGCCTATGCCGAATTTTCGCGCTGCAAGCTCCGCCTCCAGGCCGCGCGCACCGAAATCGCGACCTGCGCCATTTCTGGCGCCGTCGGCACCTTCGCCAATATCGACCCGCGCGTCGAAGCGCATGTCGCGGCGAAGCTCGGCCTCGCGATCGAGCCCGTCTCGACGCAGGTCATCCCGCGCGATCGCCACGCGATGTTCTTCGCGGTGCTCGGCGTGATCGCCTCGTCGATCGAGCGTCTGTCGGTGGAGGTCCGTCACCTCCAGCGCACCGAAGTGCTCGAGGCCGAGGAATATTTCTCGCCCGGCCAGAAGGGCTCGTCGGCGATGCCGCACAAACGCAACCCCGTGCTGACCGAGAATCTGACCGGCCTCGCGCGCATGGTGCGCAGCGCCGCGATCCCCGCGATGGAAAATGTCGCGCTGTGGCACGAACGCGACATCAGCCACTCGTCGGTCGAACGCTTCATCGGTCCCGACGCGACGATCACGCTCGACTTCGCGCTCGCGCGGCTGACCGGCGTCGTCGACAAGCTGCTCGTCTATCCCGAGCGGATGCAGAAGAATCTCGACCGCATGGGCGGGCTCGTCCATTCGCAGCGCGTGCTCCTTGCCCTCACGCAGGCGGGCGCCAGCCGCGAGGAAAGCTATGTCCTCGTCCAGCGCAACGCGATGAAGGTGTGGGATTCGGACGGCCAGCTTTCGCTGCTCGACCTCTTGAAGGCCGATACCGACGTCACCGCGAAGCTGTCGGCCGACGAACTGACCGCGCTGTTCGACCTCGGCTATCATATGAAGCATGTCGACACGATCTTCGACCGGGTGTTCGGGGCGGGATAGCTCCCGGACTGGAATCGCGCGGCAATCTGTCATAGGGTCGGCGCCAGACCGACAGAGGAGCAAGACGAAGTGGGCATCCTGCGAACGATCATCTGGGTCTTGTTGACCGCCATCCTGGTCATCTTTGCGATGGCAAACTGGATTCCCGTCACCGTCACGATCTGGCCCGGACAGGTGCTCGACACCAAATTGCCCGTGCTGATCCTCGCCGCCTTCCTGATCGGCAGTGTGCCGATGTGGATCGCGCTGCGCACGACGCGCTGGTCGATGAAGCGGCGGCTCGACGCGAGCGAGCGGCAGGCAGCCGACCTGCGCGCGCTCGCCAACCGGCCCGTCGAGGTTACGCCGACCGCGCCGGTCAACGACATCCCCCCCGCCCCGAGCGATCTTTTCTCAACGGACAAACCATGACTTCACCGCTTTATCTCGCCATCGACACGACGCACCTCGACGCCGCGCTGACGCTGGCGCAAAAAGTGCGGCGCCACGTTGGCGGGCTGAAGCTGGGCCTCGAATTCTTCTGTGCCAACGGCCACCACGGCGTGCATGAAATGGCGAAGCTCGGCCTGCCGATCTTCCTCGACCTCAAGCTCCACGACATTCCCAACACGGTTGCCAAGGCGATCCAGGCGCTGCGCACGCTCGAACCCGCGGTGCTGACCGTCCACGCCGCGGGCGGCCGCGCGATGCTCGAAGAAGCCAAGGCCGCAGCGGGTCTCAATACCAAGGTCGTCGCGGTCACCGTGCTCACCAGCCTCGACGCACCCGACCTCGACGATATCGGCGTGGGCGGCACCCCGCACGATCAGGTCGTCCGCCTCGCCGCGCTCGCCCGCACGGCCGGGCTCGACGGCATCGTCTGTTCGGGGCAGGAAGTGAAAGCGGCGCGCAAGGCTTGGCCCGGCGGCTATTTCGTCGTCCCCGGCGTGCGCCCCGCGAACGGCAGGATCGGCGACCAGAAGCGCGTCGTTACCCCGGCGCAGGCGATGGCCGACGGGGCCTCGATCCTCGTCGTCGGCCGTCCGATCAGCCAGTCGGCCGACCCCGACCTCGCCGCGCGCGAGATCGAAGCGACGCTCTAGTTCATGATGAGTGCTTTCGACTGGATATTATAGCCTACCAGCAAGGGGCCCTTCGGCGAAGATTTAAAGGTAAATGTTTCCATCGCCTCGCCCTTTCATAGATCGTCTTCATGTTGAGAACGGTCATGTTCGTGCCGTTCAAATAGTTGATCCGCCATCCCTCACGGGTCGTCTTTCCAGCCTTGCCAAGTTTGCGCTGCACAACCCCCATAAATTCCTCGAAATCGACAACATCCGCAGAACTCTGCATTTCGTCGGCCGATTCGAAATAGATATCGTCGAACTTGCCCGCATTCACATCGGTGTGAAACGCAGCGATCGCCTTTTGCGATTCACCAAGCTCCGCCGTCACGTTGGCCGGGTTGCACGCGGCCAGACACAGGCACGATATGGCATCGAATATTCGATGCATTGCGACCTCCCCCTTGAAGGCCGACCCTAGCATAAAGTGTGTCGCAGCCAAGCCGGGTTGCCTCGGCATCGATTGGCGAGCAAAGAGCGCCCATGTCTACACTCGTCAAAATCTGCGGCCTCAAGACGATCGAGGAGGTCGATGCCGCCATCCGCCACGGCGCGACGCATATCGGCCTCAATCATTATGAGCCGAGCCCGCGCTATATCGACCTCAAGACCGCGGCCGAGCTGCGCAAACGCGCTGGCGCGGGCAACGTCAAGGTCGCGCTGCTGCTCGTCAACGCCTCGCAGCAGCTCACCGGCGATGCGCTCGGCATGGTCCGCCCCGACATCATCCAGTTCCACGGCAACGAGACACCCGAGTGGCTCGCGGTCGTGAAGCGGCTGACACCCGCCGAAGTCTGGAAGGCGGTCGGCCTGAAAGACGCCGACACGCTGGTGCGGATGCAGAAATATCATGGCGTAGCCGACCGTATCCTCTTCGACGCGCCCGCGGCCGCGATGCCCGGCGGCACCGGCACGCGCTTCGACTGGTCGCTGCTCAAAAACCATCGCCACAGCATCGACTGGGGCATCGCGGGCGGCCTCACGCCCGAAAATGTCGCCGAAGCGATCGCCGCGACCGGCGCGCCGCTCGTCGATGTTTCGTCGGGTGTCGAGAGCGCGCCGGGCGTCAAGGATGTGGACAAGATCGCGGCTTTCCTTAAAGCGGCGGGTCGATGACCGACTTACCCAACAGCCTTCGCACCGGCCCCGACGCGCGTGGCCATTTTGGCCAGTTCGGCGGCCGCTATGTCGCCGAAACGCTGATGCCGCTGATCCTCGACCTCGAGCGTCACTATCGCGCGGCGCAGGCCGACCCCGCATTCAAGGCCGAGTTCGACTATCTGCTCAAACATTATGTCGGGCGCCCGAGCCCGCTGTGGTTCGCCGAGCGGCTGACCGAGCACCTCGGCGGCGCGAAAATCTACCTGAAGCGCGAGGACCTGAACCACACCGGCGCGCACAAGATCAACAATTGCATCGGCCAGATCCTGCTCGCCAAGCGGATGGGCAAGACCAAGATCATCGCCGAAACCGGCGCGGGCCAGCATGGGGTCGCGACCGCGACCGTCGCCGCGCTCTTTGGCTTGCCCTGCACGATCTTCATGGGCGCGGTCGACGTCGCGCGGCAACAGCCGAACGTGTTCCGCATGAAGCTGCTCGGCGCCGAAGTCGTCGCGGTCGAAAGCGGCGCGAAGACGCTCAAGGACGCGATGAACGAGGCGCTGCGCCACTGGGTCGCGAACGTCCACGACACCTTCTACATCATCGGCACCGTTGCGGGGCCGCACCCCTATCCCGAACTCGTCCGCGATTTCCAGTCGGTGATCGGCGACGAAGCGCGCGCGCAGATCCTTGAGGCCGAGGGCCGCCTGCCCGACATGCTGATCGCCCCCGTCGGTGGCGGCTCGAACGCGATCGGGCTGTTCCATCCCTTCCTCGACGACGATGGCGTCGAAATCGTCGGTGTCGAAGCCGCGGGCGAAGGGCTCGACAAGAAGCACGCCGCCAGCCTCGCGGGCGGGCGCCCGGGCATTCTCCACGGCAACAAGACCTATCTGCTGCAGGACGAGGAGGGCCAGATCACCGAGGCGCACAGCATCTCGGCAGGCCTCGACTATCCGGGCATCGGCCCCGAACATAGTTGGCTCCACGAAATCGGCCGCGTGCGCTACGAACCCGTGACTGACGACGAAGCGCTCGCGAGCTTCCAGAAGCTGACCAAGCTCGAAGGCATCATCCCCGCGCTCGAAAGCGCGCACGCGATCGCCGCCGCCGAACGCATCGCGCCGGCGCTGGGCAAGGACAAGATCATCATCGTCAACTGCTCGGGCCGCGGCGACAAGGACATTTTCACGGTAGCCGACGCGCTGGGGGTGGAACTCTAAAGCCCTCTCCCCTTCAGGGGAGAGGGTTGGGAGAGGGGAACGAATGCGAGACCCAAGGCTGATCGAGTTTGCAAAACAAATGCGCCGCGAACAAACCGGACCGGAAATCCGCCTATGGCTCGAATTTCGCGCGCAGCGCTTCCTGGGGATCAAATTTCGCAGACAAAAGGTTATCGGGCACTATATCGCCGACTTTTCTTCTCGCAAGCCGATGATCGTCGTGGAGGTTGATGGCGATACGCACGGCAACCAAGAGAGCTATGATTTGGCGAGAAGCCGATATTTCGAAGAGCAGGGTTACAGGGTGATCAGATTTACAAATTCGGATGTGATGATGAACTTGCAGGGCGTGCTCGAACAGCTAGCCCTGTTCGTCCAGCATCCCCCTCTCCCAACCCTCTCCCCTGAAGGGGAGAGGGCTATATGACCCGCTTCACTTCCGCCTTCGCCAAGCCGCGCCCCGCGCTCGTCGCCTTCATCACCGCGGGCGACGGCGACACCGCCGCGAATCTCGACGCGCTCGTCGCGGGCGGCGCCGACGTCATCGAGCTCGGCATGCCCTTCACCGATCCGATGGCCGACGGGCCCGCGATCCAGGCCGCGAACCTGCGCAGCCTCGCCAAGGGCACGACCACCGCCGACATCTTCGCAATCGCGGCAGCCTTCCGCGCGCGCCATCCCGAAACCCCGCTCGTCCTGATGGGCTATGCCAATCCGATGACGATCCGCGGTGCCGACTGGTTCGCGGCCGAATGCGCTAGGGCGGGCGTCGACGGCGTGATCTGCGTCGACATCCCTTCGGAAGAGGACGCCGAACTTGGCCCGGGCCTGCGTGCAGCGGGAGTCGACCTGATCCGTCTTGCGACGCCCACCACCGATCCCGCGCGCCTGCCCGCCGTGCTCGATGGCGCCGGCGGCTTCCTCTATTACGTCTCGGTCGCCGGGATCACCGGACTGCAGCAGGCCGCGCAGGCCAGCATCGACGACGCCGTTGCGCGCCTGAAAGCTGCGACCGACCTGCCCGTCGCGGTCGGCTTCGGCGTCCGCACCCCCGCACAGGCGGCCGAGATCGCAAAGGTCGCCGACGGCGTCGTCGTCGGTTCGGCCTTCATCGACATCATTGCCGAGCATGGCGACGCCGCGGCGGCGCATGTCGAAGCCTTCACCCGCTTACTCGCCGATGCTATCCACGGCGCAAAGGAGATCGCCGCATGAGCTGGCTCGACCGCGTTCGCAACGCCCTGCCCTTCGGCGCCAAGCGCGATACTGCCGACAATCTCTGGCACAAATGCCGCCAGTGCCAGCAAATGGTGTTCGTCAAGGAATGGGAAGACAATCTGAACGTCTGCCCGCGCTGCGACCATCACGACCGCATCGGCGCGACCGAGCGCTTCGCGCAATTGTTCGACGGCGGCCTCCACGAACTGATCGCCGCGCCCGCCGCGCCCGAGGATCCGCTGAAATTCCGCGATACCAAAAAATATGTCGACCGCATCAAGGCGGCGCGCGCGCAGACCGGCGACCGTGACGCATACCAGAATGCGGCGGGCAAGATCGACGGCAAGCCGGTCGTCATCGGCGTCCAGGATTTCGCCTTCATGGGCGGATCGATGGGCGTCGCCGTGGGCGAGGCCTTTGTCGCGGGCGTCGAGGACGCGATCCGCCGCGGCTGTCCCTATATCGCGATCACCGCCGCGGGCGGCGCGCGGATGCAGGAAGGGACGCTGTCGCTGATGCAGATGCCGCGCGCCACAGTGGCGCTCGCGCGTCTGCGCCGCGCCGGCCTGCCCTATATCGTGCTGCTCACCGACCCGACCACGGGCGGCGTCACCGCCAGCTATGCGATGCTCGGCGATATCCAGATCAGCGAACCCAAGGCATTGATCGGCTTTGCGGGTCAGCGCGTGATCGAGAATACGATCCGCGAGAAGCTCCCCGAAGGCTTCCAGCGCGCCGAATATCTGCTCGATCACGGGATGATCGACATGGTCGTGCATCGCAAGGACCTGCCCGAAGCACTGGGGCGCGTGATCGGTTATCTGGCGCCCGAAAAGGCGGCCTGACCTGACCCGCCCTCCTCTTCAGGGGAGGGCAACGAGACTTGCCAGCTTGCTGGCTAGTCGCAGTGGGTGGGGCCATCGGCCTTGCGCAAGGTCGATGGCCCCCACCCCAACCCCTCCCCTGAAGGGGAGGGGCTTGTAAAAGCTCCAGACCCATGCCCGACCACGCCCGTTCTTCCGACCCCGCGGTCCAGACGCAACTCGATCGCCTCGCCGCGCTTTCGCCGGGCCGCGACATCCTCGGGCTCGAGCGGATCGCCGAGCTTTGCGCGCGCCTCGGCAACCCGCAGCTCCAGCTGCCGCGCACCTTCCATGTCGCGGGTACCAACGGCAAGGGATCGACCTGCGCCTACCTGCGCGCGATCCTCGAAGCGCAGGGCCGCCGCGTCCACGCCTACACCAGCCCGCACCTCGTCCGCTTCAACGAACGCATCCGCCTCGCCGGAACGCTGATCGACGATGCGCTCCTCGCCGCGCTGCTCGAAGAGGTGCTCGACGAAGCCGAGGGTCTGCAGGCGAGCTTCTTCGAGGTCACAACCGCCGCCGCCTTCCTCGCCTTCGCGCGCATCCCTGCCGACGATTGCATCATCGAGGTGGGCCTCGGCGGCCGGCTCGACGCCACCAACATCATCCCGCCGCCCGCAGTCGCCGGCATCGCCTCGCTCGGCATCGACCATGAAGCCTTCCTGCTCGAACCCGAAGCGGGCACGCCCGACGATCCCGCCGCGCGCATCGCATGGGAAAAGGCGGGAATCGTCAAACCCGAGACGCCCGTCGCGACCTTCGCCTACCCGCCCCTTGTGCGGGACACCATCGCCGCAAAGGTCGCCTCCGTCGGCGCCACGCTGTTTCCCGAAGGCGACGGCTGGAGCGTCGAAACCGATGGCGACGGCTTTCGGTGGACATCGAAACTCGGCGCGATCGACGAGCCGCTTCGTGCGCGCATGGCCGGGGCGCATCAGATGCGCAACGCCGGGCTCGCCATCGCGATGCTGCGCCTGGCGCCCGATCCGCAACCGGCCGACAGTGACATCGCTCGCGGCGTCGCCGCAGCCAACTGGCCGGGGCGTATGCAGTTGCTCGGTTCCGGTCCGCTCACCGCGCTGATGCCCCAGGGCCATGATATCTGGATCGACGGCGGCCATAATCTCGATGCCGCGAAACAGGTCGCCGCCTTCCTTGGCGACACGCTGGCGCGGCGCGAGCCCATCGATCTCGTCCTCGGCATGCTCGCGAACAAGGACGCCGGGGCATTCCTCGCGATGCTCGCGCCGCATGTGCGGCGTGTCATAACCGTTCCCATCCCCGGCCACGAACACCATGCTCCTGAAAGCCTCGCGAAGATGGCGTTGGACGCGGGCATCGCCGCGGCGGTGCCGAGAACCGATATCCCCAGCGCGTTGCGCGCGCTTGCCGCCGATGACCCTGCGCGAAACATATTGATCGGCGGATCGCTGTACCTCGTGGGGCAGGCACTCGACCACAACGAGGAATGGCCGGCCTAGCCCAGTTCCGCGAGCGTCCGCTTCGCCCAGTCATACATGTCGGAATCGGCCTTCACGGTCGCGGGGGGCATCCGCTTCATCCGCCGCTCGACATCCTGCAACAACGCGCGGGCGCCGGCCTTGTCGCCCTGTCCGATCAGGATCGCCGCCATCCGGCAGCGCACCTCGTCGCCCGGCAACCGCTCGACGATCGTCCGATAGAGTGCGAGCGCGTCGGCTGGCCGCCCGTCGATCTCGGCAACCTTGCCGCGCAGCAGATCGCGACGATCGCGCTCGGACTGCGAAATCGTCTCGGGGAGCTTGTCGAGCGCATCCAGCGCGTCGCTCGCCAGTCCTGCTCCGTAAGCGGCCTCGGCTATCCGCATCCCGATCGCCTTGTCGACATGCGGCGACTTGCGCTCGGCGGCGCGAAATTGCTCCAACGCCTGCCCGTGCCGCTCGCGCGCCATCAGCGCGTCGCCATATTCCATCCGGTTGCCCACGGTGTCGCTGAAATCGACCGCACTCTGCGCATCGCGCACGCGGCGTTCGGGGTCGATCGTGTCGGCGATCTTCGCGCGCGCCTGCCGCACCCGTCGGTCGCCCGACATGCCGGGCAATATCTCGACGATCAGATAGGCGAGCACGCCGACCATCGGCAGGAAGGCAATGGCCATGATCCACGCGGTATTCCGCCCGGTGCGAAACACATGCACGATGCAGGCCAGCTGCAAGGCGATGGAGATGACGAACCAGTGCATGGCCTTCGCCCTATGCCGTCTTCGGTGCCTTGCCCTTCCACGCCAGTACGGCGCCGACGGCGAAGGCGAGGATCGAGGCGGTCATGATCGACGACGCGAGTTCGAGTTGCTGCGCGAGCAGGATGCCGACCAGCCCCGCGACAATCGCCACGAACCCGATGATGCGCCACACGCCGACGGGCTGTCGCAACTGACGCTCGTCGACGCCATCGGTCTGGCGAATGCCGGCACCGACATAACCCTTGCTCCACAGGATCCAGAGCAGCAGCATCCCCGGAATCGCCGCGGCAACGGTGAAGCCCCAGAAACCGACCCAGCCGAGTTTCTCGGCGACGATCCCGGCGGGTCCCGCCATGAACGTGCGGCCGACCCCGGCAAAGGACGACAGCAGCGCGAACTGCGTCGCGGTATAGGCGATGCTCGACAGGCCCGAGAGATAGGTGGCGAACACGGTCAGCCCGATCCCGCTCGTCATATTTTCGGTGACGATCGCCGCGACCAGCATCCAGTAATTGTTGCCCGTCGCCGCAAGGATCATGAACATGACGTTCGAGAACATCATCATCAGTCCCGAAATCAGCAGCGCACGCCCCATGCCCAGCCACAGCAGGAACGGCGCGCCGAGCGCCGATCCGACGATCAGCGCGCCGAAGCCCCACAGCTTGTTGGCGGAAATATAATCGAGATCGGGAAAGCCGAGGTCGACGATCATCGGCCCGAGCATCGTCTGACCCATCGCGTCGCCTACCTTGTAGACGAGGACGAAGCCGAGGATCAGGAAGGCGCCGTGGCGCGTCAGGAATTCGCGGAACGGGTTCACGACGGCTTCGGTCAGCCACTGGCCCACCTTCATACCCGCGGTATGTTCGAAGCGGTCGACAAACTTGCCCGGCCCCGCCCACAGCGCGCCGAGGATCGCGGGGACAATGCAAAAGGCGGTGAGCCCATAGGCGGTTGCCCAGCCCAGCCCCAGCCCTTCGTTCGAGGCAAAATAGATCGTGCCCGCGCCCGCGATCAGATTGCCCGTCCGGTATCCGAACTGGTTCGTCGCGGTGCCGTGCGCGAATTCATCCTCTTCCAGGATCTCGATGCGATAGGCGTCGATGACGATATCCTGCGTCGCCGACAGAAAGGCGGTGATCAGCGCCCAGATCGCGAAGGTCCCCATCTGACCGGGCTGCGGATTGCTCGCCCCCAATTGCCAGATCGCGACGAACAACAGGGCCTGGATGAAGAACAGCCAGCCGCGCCGCTGGCCGAACGTCCTCGTCAGGAACGGCAGCGGCAGCTTGTCGACGAGCGGCGCCCACAGGAACTTGATCGTATAGGGAATGCCCAGCGCGACAGCGAAGCCGATCGTCGCGGTATCGATCCCGACCTTCGCCAGCCAGAAGGTCATCGTCGCGATCAGCAGCGTCAGCGGAAAGCCGCTCGATATGCCGAGCAGGAAGGTGATCAGCGGATTTTTGCGCAGATAAGGCCGGAACGCCGGGATCGACAACGCGACCACCGCCAGCCCGCCAAGGATCGCAACGAAAATGATAAACCGGATCAGATCAACCGACATGCAGACGCTCCCCGCGCATCCGCCCGGCGAATGCTGTTCTCTCTGGGGAAACGGCCTAAAGCGTCGGGGACAAATTGGAAGCGGCTAATTGGTCGCCGATCCGCCGTGCGCGGTCGGTCCGTCGCATCTCACGCCGCTTCGGGACGCCAGAAGGTGGTGAGGCCGCTGACCTTGCGCGGCGCTTGGTTCTTGCACGTCATCGTTTCGACCGCGCGCAGCGCCGCGACCAGCGCCGAGGCGCTGTGCGGCTTGCCAAGGCAGGCGACGGCGATGTCGGCGCCGTCCTCGGGGCATTGCCCCGTTACCAGCAGTACCGCGATACCACGGTCGCGCGCGAGCCGGGCGACCTCGCGCCCGGTCATATGCCCGGCAAGGCCAAGGTCGAGGACGAGTGCATCGATCGGCTCGGCTGCGATGACCGCCACCGCAGCCTCGCCCGAATCGACCGTCGCGACGATCTCGTACCCGCTCTGCTTCAGCGTGTGTTCGTTATCGAACGCCGTCAGCGGATCATCTTCGATGATCAGCAGCCGCTTGATGCAGGTCGGGCGATGGACGAAGAGCATGATGACTCCCTTTAACGTCGCCATGACTCGCTCCGCGCCGTCCTGCAAGATTGCTTCTGCTTGCCATCGACGAAGCGAGTCTTTTCCGGCTATGAGCGTGATCACAACGCAACACTATTTTCCCTGAAAACGACAAGAAAGCCGCATCCGTTCCGATGACGACACGCCGTCCACCCCGCTCCGCGCCCCGCCCGGCGCCGAAAGCCCCTGGCGACCGCGACGCGCCCAAGGGACGCCGCGCTGCGCGCGGTGCCGCGTCCGCGCTCAAATCGAAGCCCGCCGAGGCTGAGCGCGAGGACGGGCCGCAGCGGATCGCCAAGCTGCTGGCGCGCGCCGGGGTCGGATCGCGCCGCGATGTCGAGCGGATGATCGAGGAAGGGCGCATCGCGCTCAACGGCCAGACCATCGTCCAGCCCGCGCCTTTGCTCGCGTCGCTCGAAGGGCTGACGGTCGACGGTGACCCGGTCGCCAAGCCCGTCTCGACGCGTCTCTACCGCTTCCACAAGCCCGCGGGCTGCATCACCGCCGCGCGCGACCCCAAGGGGCGCAAGACGATCTACGATTTGCTGCCGAAGGATCTGCCACGCCTGATGCCCGTTGGCCGCCTCGACTATAACACCGAGGGGCTGCTGCTGCTCACCAACGACGGCGAATTCAAGCGCCAGCTCGAACTCCCTGCCAGCGGGGTCGAACGCACCTATCGCGCGCGCGCCTTCGGCGACATCAGCCAGGCGCAGCTCGAGGAGCTGGCGATGGGGATCGAGATCGACGGCGTCCGCTACGGCAAGATCGACGCCAATCTCGAACGCCGCACCGGCCGCAACCAGTGGGTCGAGATGACGCTGACCGAGGGCAAGAACCGCGAAGTGCGCAAGGTGCTCGAACATTTCGGGCTGCAGGTCAGCCGCCTGATCCGCACGCGTTATGGTGCATTCGAGCTGGGCGACATGCCGCTCGGTGCAGTCGATGTCGTGCCGCGCGATGAATTGTTCAAATTCCGGCGGCAGATGGGCTGATGCGCGTCATCTCCGGCGAATGGCGCGGCCGCAAGCTGCTCGCGCCCAGGAACGACGCGACGCGTCCCACCGCGGACCGCACGCGCGAAACGCTCTTCTCGATGCTGACCAGCCGCGTCGGCAGCTTCGAGGGGCTCCACGTTGCCGACCTGTTCGCCGGATCGGGCGCACTCGGCATCGAGGCGCTGTCGCGCGGCGCCGCGCAATGCCTGTTCGCCGAACAGGATCAGGGCGCGCTCGACGCGCTGCGCAAGAATCTGGGAGCGCTGGGCGCTACGCCGCGCGCAGACGTTCGCGCAGGGTCGGTGCTCGCGCTCGGTCCAGCCAGGCGTACCTATGACCTGCTGTTGCTCGACGCGCCCTATGATACCGGCGCGGGCAGCGTGGCGCTCGACAAGCTGGGCCGTCTCGGCTGGATCGGACCCGACAGCTGGGTTTCGGTCGAAACGGCGCACAACGAGACCGTCGATGTCGCCGGCTTTGCAATCGACGCGACACGCAAGGTCGGCAAGGCGAAGCTGACGCTGCTCGTCCCGGTGGGCGGGCTTTGACCGCAAGAAGCGGGACGCTTCGCCATTCGGTTCGCCGCTAGGGCCGCGCCATGACGGCACCGATCAACCTCCGCATGGGCGCCACCGAATGGGGCATGTTGATCCTGCTCTCGGTCCTCTGGGGCGGCTCCTTCTTCTTTCTCGAGGTCGCGCTGCGCGAGGTGCCCCCCTTCACCCTCGTTCTCGCCCGCCTCGGTCTTTCGGCGCTGCTGATGCTGGGCTTCATGGGCGTCACCCGCCGCGCAATGCCGCGCCGTCCCGGGCTCTGGCCCGCGCTTTTCCTCCTCGCGCTGCTCAACACCGCGCTTCCTTTCTCGCTTTTCGCCTATGCGCAGACCCAGATCGCCAGCGGCCTCGCCTCGATCCTCAACGCCACGACCCCGCTCTGGGGCGTGATCATCGCGCATCTTTTCACCCCCGACGAAAAGGCCACGCCGGCGAAGCTCGCGGGGGTCGGCACGGGTATCGCCGGGGTCGCGGTGATGATCGGCGGCGGCGCGCTTCCGGGGGGCGGCACCAGCCTCCCGGCGCAGCTGGCCTGCCTCGGCGCAACCTTCTGCTACGCGCTCGCAGGGGTCTACGGCCGCCGATTCCGCACATGGGGCGTCGGTCCGCTCGACGTCGCGACGGGGCAGCTCATTGCGGGCGCGTTGCTCATTCTGCCCGTCGCGCTGTTCATCGACGCCCCCTGGCGGCTTGCGCTCCCGGGCGCGACCACCCTTCTCGCGGTAACCGGGCTGGCGCTGCTGTCGACGACGGTGGCCTATTTCCTCTACTTCAGCCTGATCGCGCGCGCCGGTGCGACCAACGCGTTGCTCGTCACCCTGCTCATCCCGGTCACCGCGATCCTGCTCGGCACGCTGCTGCTCGGGGAGGTGCTGCTGCCGCGGCACTGGGCCGGCATGGCGCTGATCGCAGCGGGGCTCGTCGCGATCGACGGCCGCCTCATCGACCGTTTTCGCGCTACCCCGCGTCCAGACCAGCCATCCGCCGCCGCACCATCAGCAGGCCCAGCCAGCTCACCACGCCCGCCAGCGCCAGATAATAACCGACGGTAGCGGTCCCGCCGCGCTCGGCGAGCGCCTGCGCGATGATCGGCGCCATCGCGCCGCCCAATATGCCGCCCGCGTTGAACGCGATCGAGGCGCCCGTATAGCGCACGCGCACCGGGAACAGCGCGGTAAGCCAGCTGCCGAGCGGACCATAGACCAGCCCCATCACGAACAGCGCGGTCGCAAGCCCGAGGAAGATCGTCAGCCAGCTTCCCGACGCCAGCGACGGGCCGAACAGGAAGCCGACCAGCACCGTCGCGCCGCATCCCCATGTCAGCACGCGCTGCGCGCTCGACGCGTCGCTCCAATAGCCCGCGAAGACGATCCCCACCGCCATGAACAGGATCGCACCGAGCTGGATCAGCAGGAACTGCTCTTTCGGATAGCCGAGCGTGGTCGTCCCGTGCGCGAGCGCGAAGCTGGTCGCGAGATAGAAGATCGCAAAACAGGCGACGACCGCGAAGGTCCCGGCGAGCGTCGCGACCAGATGGTGCCGGAACAATTCGCCGAGCGGCACGCCGACCGGTGCTTCCTTCTCCAGCGCCTCCTTGAAATCGGGCGTCTCGCCGATCTTCAGCCGCACCCATAGCCCCAGCCCGACGAGCAGCGCCGAAAAAAGAAATGGAATGCGCCACCCCCACGCCGCGAAATCGGCGTCGCTGAGACCGAGGCCGAGCAACAGGAACAGCCCGTTCGCCGCGATGAACCCGACGGGCGCGCCGAGCTGCGGGAACATGCCGAAGCGCGATTTCCATCCCGGCGGCGCGTTTTCCACCGCAAGCAGGGCCGCCCCGCCCCACTCGCCGCCAAGCCCGAAGCCTTGTCCGAAGCGCAGGATGCATAGCAACAAGGGCGCGACCCAGCCGACCATCGCATAGGTCGGCAGGAAGGCGATCAGCAAAGTCGAGGCGCCCATCAGCATCAGCGAGGCGACGAGCGTCGACTTGCGCCCGATGCGGTCGCCATAATGGCCGAAGACGATGGCGCCGACCGGCCGCGCGAAGAAGGCGAGACCGAAGCTCATGAAGCTGAGCATCAGCTGCGCCGACGGCGATTCCGACGGAAAGAACAACGGTCCGAACACCAGCGCCGCCGCGGTGCCATAGATATAGAAATCATAGAATTCGACCGCGGTGCCGACGAGGCTCGCGGTCAGGATACGCCGATGCTGCCGATAGGGTGCCAGATCCACGGGCGATGCCCCTCCCCTCTTTTATACCGGCGCCGCTTTGGACGCGTTAGCCCGGCCCATGCAAGCCGGAATGCGCGCGGTCAGCGTCCGCGGACCGGAAGCTGCACGCGCAGCCGTTGCAATTCGCGCTCGGGGACCGGCGCGAGCGAGGCCGCGGGCTTGCCCTTGCGAAGCCGCTCGCGGTCCTTTTCGGATGGCTCGATGCGGCGCACGCGCACCGCGGCGTGGCCCTGCGCCTTCATGCCCAGCTCCTCCGCCGCGCCGCGCGACAGGTCGATGACGCGCCCGCGCGCGAACGGCCCGCGATCGTTGACGCGGACGACGATCCGCCGCCCGGTGTCGAGCGCAGTCACCTCGACATAGGTCGGGAGCGGTAGTGTCGTGTGCGCGGCGGTGATCCAGCCGGGGCGGAACTGCTCGCCATTGGCGGTACGGTTCCCCGACTCGCTGCCATACCAGCTCGCATAGCCGATCGCGTCATAGGCGGGCGCCGCAGCGGGCACATAGGTCGTGCCGCGGACCGTATAGGCGGGACCGATGCGCACCGGCGCATCGGCGACGGGGCGATATTTGGCGCCGGCACAGGCGGAGAGCGCGAGGACCGCGAACGCGGTGCCGGCCAGTCGAGTGATCCTATATTCCAGCATGGCTCGACCGTAGATGGTGGGAATGGCGAGATAAAGTCCGCATGACGGTTCCGGGGCGGGAAGCTGCCGTCAGAACAGGCGCTCAATCGTGCGGGGCTAAGCTTCTCACCATATACCGGAGCAATCCTCGATAGATTGCATAGCAGAGCAAAAAGTAGGCATTGATCGAGAAAACCAGAAGGCCTCCGCTCACTTCTTCCTTGTAAATCTCGTAGAGAAAGCCCCCGGCACTGATCCCTATCAACAATATGAAAAACAGGCTGCGCTCGATCATTCGAATTTTTTGATAGGAGTTCATCAAACCCATATTCTTTAAATCTTCAACGTCCGCAACCGGTCGAACGGCGACGCTCCGTTGGCAAACCATCGCCCCCGCGCTACGCCGCGCCCATGACCGGCCTTCGTCTCCATCAACCCGGCGTCGTCGGCACAGGCCGCGTCGCGCAGGCGCTTGCGCTAGCCCTCGCGCCGCATTCGCCCCGGCCACCGATGATGTGGGGTCGCTCGCCTGAACGGACCACCGGCGCGGCGACGGCGGTCGGTGCCGTCACCGCCCCCGCGGTCGATCATCTCATGGCCGAATGCGACGTCATCGCGATCGCCGTCGCCGACGATGCTCTGGCCGACGTCGTCGGCGATATGGCCGCCATATCGTCGGCAGGCCGCGGCCGTTTCATCTTCCATGTCAGCGGACGCAGCGGCGCGGCGATCCTCGAACCGCTGCGCGTCGCCGGCGCGCGGACCGCGGCGATCCATCCCGCGATGACCTTTACCGGCGATCCGCAAGCCGAAGCGCGACGGATGGCAGGCGCGCGCTTCGCGGTCACCGGTTCGGCCCCCGAAGCGACCGAACAGGCGAAACACATTGTCGCGTTGCTCGGCGGCGTCACGGTCGAAATCGCCGAGGACCGGCGGGCGCTCTATCACGCGGCGCTCTGTCACGCGTCGAACCATCTGGTAACGCTGATCACCGGCGCCTCGCACGCGCTGGAGGACGCCGGGGTCGACGATCCAGCGGCGCTGCTCGCCCCGCTCGTCCGTGCGGCGCTCGAAAATAGCCTTGCGTTCGGCTTTGCGGGATTGTCGGGGCCGCTGCTGCGCGGCGATGCCCGGACCATCGGCGATCATCTCGTCACGCTGGAGGCGTATAGCCCCGATCTGCTCCCCGCCTACCGCGCGATGGCGCGCGCCACGCTCGACGAACTGAAACGCAGCGGATCCACCCCTTCGGACCGCCTCACCGCACTGGACAGCCTGCTCGCTGTTCCCTAATCGTTCGCGCGTGAACATGCCCCCCAGCTCGACGCCCGACCTCACCCGCCCCGACCCTTCGGACCCGCCCTATCTGCAAGGATTGAACGGCCCGCAGCGGCAGGCGGTCCTGACGACCGAGGGCCCGGTCCTGATGCTCGCGGGCGCGGGCACCGGCAAGACCGCGGCGCTCACCGCGCGCCTCGCGCATATCATTGCGACGCGGCGCGCCTGGCCGTCCGAAATCCTCGCGGTCACCTTCACCAACAAGGCGGCGCGCGAGATGCGCGAGCGCATCGGCCGGATGATCGGCGACGCGGTCGAGGGGATGCCGTGGCTCGGCACCTTTCACAGCATCGCCGCGAAGATGCTGCGGCGCCACGCCGAGCTGGTGGGTTTGCAGAGCAATTTCACGATCCTCGACACCGACGACCAGCTTCGCGTCCTGAAACAGCTGATCCAGGCCGAAGGGCTCGACGAGAAACGCTGGCCCGCACGCCAGCTCGCGGGGCTGATCGACAAGTGGAAGAACCGCGGGCTGACCCCCGCCGACCTCGACGCCGCCGACAAGGAATCCTACGCCGACGGCAAGGGCCAGCATTTCTATGCGCTGTATCAGGCGCGGCTGAAGACGCTCAACGCGTGCGACTTCGGCGACCTGCTGCTCCACATGCTCGTGATCCTGAAAACGCACCGTGACGTGCTCGAACAATATCAGGCGCGCTTCAAATATGTCCTCGTCGACGAATATCAGGACACCAACGCCAGCCAGTATCTCTGGCTCCGCCTGCTCGCACAGGCGCGCAAGAATATCTGCTGTGTCGGCGACGACGACCAGTCGATCTATTCGTGGCGCGGCGCCGAGGTCGCGAACATATTGCGCTTTGAAAAGGATTTTCCCGGCGCGACGGTGATCCGCCTCGAACAGAATTACCGCTCGACCCCGCAGATCCTCGCCGCGGCCTCGGCACTGATCGCGCAGAACAGCGACCGGCTCGGCAAGACGCTGTGGACCGAGCTCGAACCCGGCGACAAGCTGCGCGTCGTCGGCGTGTGGGATGGTCCCGAGGAAGCGCGCCGCATCGGCGAAGAGCTGGAGACGCTCCAGCGCCGCCGCATGTCGCTCGACCGCGCCGCGATCCTCGTCCGCGCGCAGTTCCAGACGCGCGAATTCGAGGACCGCTTCATCGCGATCGGCATGCCGTACCGGATCGTCGGCGGCTTCCGTTTCTACGAGCGCGCCGAAATCCGCGACGCCCTTGCCTATCTCCGCCTCGTCCAGTCGGCGGCCGACGACCTCGCCTTCGAGCGGATCGTCAACGTTCCGAAACGCGGGCTCGGTGACAAGGCGCTCCAGCGCATTCATCAGTTCGCGCGCGCCGAGCAACTGCCGCTGCTCAATGCCGCGTCGCGGATCACCGAAACCGACGAGCTGACCCCGCAGGCACGGCGCCAACTCGCCAATTTCATCGCACAGATGCGGAACTGGCAGGCGAAGGCGAACGAACTGTCGCACCCCGAACTGACCCAGCTGATCCTCGACGAGTCGGGCTATACCGCGATGCTCCAGGCCGATCGCAGCGCCGAGGCCGCGGGGCGGCTCGAAAACCTGTCCGAACTCGTCCGCGCGATGGAGGATTATGAATCGCTCGAAGCCTTCCTCGAGCATGTCAGCCTCGTCATGGACCGCGACAATGACGACACGGCCGAGACGGTCACGATCATGACGATCCACGCCGCCAAAGGCCTCGAGTTCGACCATGTCTTTCTCGCGGGATGGGAGGACGGTGTCTTTCCGTCGCAACGGTCGATGGACGAAGGCGGTATCGCGAGCCTCGAGGAGGAACGCCGCCTCGCCTATGTCGCGATCACCCGCGCCCGCCAGCGCGCGAGCATCTATCACGCGGCGAACCGCCGCATCTATGGCCAGTGGATGAGCAGCATCCCGAGCCGCTTCATCGCCGAAATTCCGCCCGAGCATGTCGACAGCGAAAACAGCTTCGGCGGCGGACAAAGCCTGTGGCGCGCCAACTGGTCGGCACAGGGCGATCCGTTCGCGCATGTCGCCGAGCGTCAGCCGGCGCGGACGATGACGCGCGGCCCGGCCTGGCAGCGCGCAGTCGCCGGATCGTCAACCATCACGCGTGCCCCCGCGCCCAGCGAGAAAGGCCCCGCGGCGTCGGTCGGCGCCAAGCCGCGCGCCGACCTCGCGATCGGAATGCGCGTCTTCCACGAAAAATTCGGTTACGGCGAAATCATCGATATCGACGGCAACAAGCTCGAGGTCGAGTTCGAGCAGGCGGGATCGAAGAGGGTGCTCGACAGCTTTATCAAGCTCGCTTGAAATGAATTGTCTACTCTTTCAATTATGATATGAAATCACATGCGACCATGAGTCGCGTGTTGGGAGAGACTTCATGAAAACCAGGCTCTTAGCGGGCGCGATGGCGCTCGCCCTGATCGGCTGTTCGGAAAAAAATTCGGAATCGGTGAGTGTCCAGGAATCTCCTGCCTATGACATGGCCCCGGTCGACACCGCCGCGGAATCCCCGCCGCTGTCGATCCCGGCTGCTTCGGATAGCTCGGTACGGGCCGTGCGTCCGCCCAACGTCGGGGTCACGTCGGCACCCGGCGTCGCGTTCAACTATGCCTATGCTTTCCGCCTCGACGACAATCGCATTGCCAAGGTGCAGGAAGAACATGCCGCGGCATGCGAAGCGCTCGGCACCAACCGCTGCCGCATTGCCGGCATGACCTATCGCCTCGTGCGCGAAAACGAGGTCGAAGCGCAGCTCCTCTTCAAGCTCGATCCGGCGATCGCCCGCAAATTCGGCCGCGACGCGCTCGCCAGCGTCGAAAAGGCCGAAGGCGTGCTCGCGGCGACGCGGATCAGCGGCGAGGATGTCGGGACGCAGATCAGCGACTCGCAGCGCCGCAGCGCCGATCTCGATGCCGGAATCGCGCGGCTCGAAGCCCGGCTCAAACAGGGCGGTCTGGGCGATCGCGAGCGCGCCGAATTGCAGCAGCAGATCGCCGGAATGCGCCGGCAGCTTGACGGAGAACGCGACACGCGCCGGACCGGCGAGGCCATGCTCGCCACGACCCCGATGCAGTTCGACTATGTCGGCACCGGCGGCCTGCCCGGGATCGGCTATGGCAACCCGTTCAGCGACGCGCTGAACATGCTCGTCCACAGCGGCGGCGTGATGCTGTCCTTCATCCTCGTCGTCGGCGCGGCCATCCTGCCGTGGGCGGCGCTCGCGGCGCTGCTGATGGCGGGCTGGCGAACCCGGCCGGTGCTCGGGGTCCGGAAATGGCTTCGCGGCGCGGCCAGGCCTGTCGAGGCCACGCCGCCGACCGGGGCTTGAAACAACGCGGGGCGTCGCTTGCAAGGGTCTGGCGCCCCGTTATCGCCGGAACCACGTCGCCATTATCGCGACTGCCGCATTTACCGGATTTGTGAAGGGACAGCGCAGACCCGGCAGCTAGTCATCGCGAACATGATTCGCGGCTTTTCGGGACTTGCAGGTCGGAAAGGTCGCTGGTGGAGCCGAGGGGAATCGAACCCCTGACCTCTGCAGTGCGATTGCAGCGCTCTCCCATCTGAGCTACGGCCCCGCGACCGGCGGGGTCTTAACGGCACTGTTTGGCAGAGGCAACGGCTTTTCTGACGTTTGTTGCCACCGCCGGGCGAAATTGAGGAATGGGGGGATTCCGATGGCCAAGGCATGGCATTTGACCAGTCGTCCGCAGGGGCTGCCGACGATGGATGATTTCGCACTGCGCGAACTGCCCGACGCGCCGCTCGACAAGGACCAGCTGCGCGTCCGCAACCTCTGGCTCTCGGTCGATCCCTATATGCGCGGCCGCATGAACGACGCCAAAAGCTATGCCCCCAGCTTCCAGATCGACCAGCCGATGACCGGCGGCGCGATCGGCGAAGTGCTCGAAAGCACGATGGAGGGCTTCGCACCCGGCGACCTGATCCTCCACATGGGCGGCTGGCGCGAGGGCGGCATCATCGGGCTCGACATGATGCCCAACAAGCTGCCCGCCGAAGCGCTGGCCGCGGGGATGAGCCCGCAGACATTCCTGCACAATATGGGCCTGACCGGCGGAACCGCATGGATCGGGTTGCTCCGCATCGCGAGCGCCAGACCCGGCGATACGGTGTTCGTCTCGGCGGCGGCGGGCGCGGTCGGTTCGGCGGTCGTGCAGATCGCCAAGGCGCGCGAAATGACCGTCATCGGCTCGGCGGGCGGCGCGGAGAAATGCGCGTGGGTCGACGATCTCGGCGCCGATGCGGTGATCGACTACAAGGCGGCGCCGGTGCTGCCGCAGCTCGCCGCCGCGCTCGAACGGCTCGGCAAACCGGGCGTCGATGTCTATTTCGACAATGTCGGCGGCGAGCATCTCGACGCGGCCTTTGCGACCGCCAACGACTTCGCGCGCTTCGCGATCTGCGGCATGATCGACGTCTACAACGACGGGAAAGCGCAGGAGATGAAATATCTCATCCGCGCGATTCCCGCGCGAATCCGCATGGAAGGCTTCATCTACACCGACCAGTTCATCGAGTGCATGGAGGAATTCCATGCCGACATGGGCGGGCTGATCGCCAGCGGCGCGGTGACGATGCGCGAAACCGTGCACGACGGGCTGGCCTCGGCGCCCCAAGCCTTCCTCGGCCTGTTTTCCGGCGGCAATATCGGGAAGATGCTGGTCAGGATCTGACCAGCATCCGTTTCAGCACTGCGTCAGCTGCCGAAACCGACCGAAAGGAACCCTGGCATCGGGCCATTCCAGCCGTCGTCGGGACCGTCGAGATCGTCATGCTTCGGCCTGCGGTCCTCGCGCGCCGGCTTGCGGTCATCGCACGGGGGCTTTGCCGGCCGCGCTTCGGCGGCCGCAGCGGCCGGACGCGCGGGCGCCTTTTCGGGTTTTTTGTCGGGCTTTGCACCGCTCTTGCCGCGCCCGCCGCGCGCCGAACGGCCGCGCCGCGGCTCGCCTTCTTCCTCGGCGCCGCGTTCGGGCCTGCCCGTATCCGCTGCCGGTGCGCCGCCGCCATGGACCGGGATCGTGTAGCCGGTCAGCTTCTGGATATTGTCGATCGCCTCGTCGTCGGACGGCGTCACCAGCGTGAAAGCGCGGCCCTGTGCCCCGGCGCGACCGGTGCGGCCGATGCGGTGGACATAATCGTCAGGGTGCCACGGCGCGTCGAAATTGAACACGTGGCTGACGCCCTTGACGTCGAGACCACGCGCCGCGACGTCCGATGCGACGAGGATATTGATCGTCCCCGCCTTGAACCGGTCGAGTTCGGCGATGCGGCTCGACTGGTCCATGTCGCCATGAATCTCGCCCGCCCTGTAGCGATAGCGCTGAAGCGATTTCGCGAGTTCGCGCACGGTCGTCTTGCGGTTGCAGAAGATGATCGCGGTGCCGATGTCCTCGGCCTCGATCAGACTGCGGAGCGTGTCGCGCTTGCTGCGTTCCGATGTCTTGACCAGGAACTGCTCGATATTTTCGTTGCGGCTCGCCGGACGCGCCACCTCGATCGTCTTGGGGTTCGACAGGAACTTGTCGGCCAGCTTCTTGATCGGCGGCGGCATCGTTGCCGAGAACAACAGCGTCTGCCGATTCGCGGGCAGCTTGGTGCAGATATTCTCGATGTCGGGGATGAAGCCCATGTCGAGCATCCGGTCGGCTTCGTCGATCACAAGGAGGTTGCAGCCGGTGAGCAGGATCTTGCCGCGCTCGAACAGGTCCATCAGGCGGCCGGGGGTCGCGATGAGCACGTCGACGCCCTTTTCCAGCGCCTTGACCTGATCGCCCATCTGCACGCCGCCGATCAGCAGCGCCATCGACAGCTTGTGATACTTGCCGTATTTTTCAAAGTTTTCAGCGACCTGTGCCGCGAGCTCGCGCGTCGGTTCGAGGATGAGCGAGCGCGGCATCAGCGCGCGGGCACGGCCATGGGCGAGGATGTCGATCATCGGCAGCACGAACGACGCGGTCTTGCCCGTGCCCGTCTGGGCGATGCCGATCATGTCGCGCATCATCAGCACCGAGGGGATGGCGCCGGCCTGGATCGGGGTCGCTTCGCTGTAGCCCGACTCGTCGATCGCGCGCAAAAGTTCGTCGGAAAGGCCGAGATCGGCAAATTTCATGAGGCAATATGTCCGGAAAAAGAGTGGCGCCCTGCCTCCCACGCAGGCGGGCGTTGCCGCGGCCATTGGGGAAAGGGCGGCGAAAAGTCAAGGAAAGTCCGCGAAAAACGCGACGGGGTCAGGACCCTAATCGTCGTCGCGAACCGGGACCATCAACCGGAACTTGTCGATCTCGCATTTGGCGCCGGTCCGCGCGTGGATCTGGTCGCGATCCTCGCACAGCCGCCCGTCCTTGCTGCCCTGCATGTAGAAACCGGCGTAGAAGTCGAGCGCGCGGCAGCCGCGGTTGAGCTGCGCGCGCAGCCGCTGCTTCTGCCGCGTGATAATGTCGATGCTGTCGCGCTGGACCGCCTGCATCCCCAATATATTGCGCATCGAGACGCATTTCGGGGCTTTTTTCTCTTTCCAGACAACCGGCAGTTCGGTCGCGCGCCGCGACGTCGATGGCCCCGCGGCGAAATTGTTGAGCTGCGAACGCTGGGCGGGCACCCGGATGATCAGCTGCTGCTCGATCACGACCTGCCAAAAGGATGACGCCTGCCCGGGCATCGGCGCAGCAACCGCGACCAACGGATCCGGGACAGCGACCGGCGCCGCCGTATCGGCCGCCGGAGCGGCCATGATCCACAGGAACGCCGCCGTCAGCACAGCCGCGCTATCGCTCCTTCGGCGTCCTGACAGAAGAAATTGCTCACCCGTGGCTCCCGCGTCCATCCCGCTGGACGAACGGATACTATTCGTCCATCGCCCCTTTTAACAAGAGTGATTGAACATCAAATGAACTGCTGTCGTCCCTCGCCCGCCTTGGGCGGCGGACATTTCCGGAGCCGAACGGCATGACGCGCCCGCCATCTGCATCACTGCTCGATACGCTTGCAGATCTGCTCGGGCCAAAGGGCTATAGCGCCGACGCGGAGACGATGGCGCCGTGGCTGACCGACTGGCGCGGCAAATATCGCGGCCGCGCCCCCGCGATGCTCTCCCCGGCAACGACCGAAGAGGTCGCCGCCGTCGTGCGCCTGTGCCGCGACGCCGGCGTCGCGCTGGTCCCGCAAGGCGGCAACAGCGGCATGGTCGGCGGCGCGACGCCCGACGCGAGCGGCGACCAGTTGCTGCTGAGCCTGCGGCGCATGAACCGCGTCCGCCATATCGACGAGGCGGCGCAGCTCGCCGTCGCCGAGGCGGGCGTAGTGCTCGAGACTTTCCACGCGGCCGCCCTCGCCCGCGGCCTGCGCTTTCCGTTGACGCTCGGCGGCAAGGGATCGGCAACGATCGGCGGGCTGGTGTCGACCAACGCCGGCGGCACGCAGGTGCTGCGCCACGGCACGATGCGCGCGCTGGTCGCGGGAGTCGAAGCCGTCCTGCCCGACGGCAGCATCTTCGACGGCCTCGCCCCGCTCAAGAAGGATAATCGCGGCTATGACCTCAGGCACCTCCTCTGCGGCGCCGAAGGAACATTGGGGATCGTCACCGCGGCGTGCCTGCATCTCGTCCCGGCCGCCGCGGCGCGCCGCACCGCCTGGATCGGGATCGATTCGCCCGAAACCGCGCTGCTGTTACTGCGCCGTCTCGATGCCGCGATCGGACGCGAGCTCGAAGGGTTCGAACTCATCCCCCATGATTGCCTCGACGCCGTGCTGCGCCACATCCCCCAGACGCGCGCCCCGCTCGTCGCCGCGCAGCCCTGGTATGTCCTCGCCGAGCTCGCCGGGGAAAGCGACGAGGCGCTGGGCGAGGCGCTGGAACAGCAGCTCGCCGCCGCGCTCGAAGCCGGGCTGATACGCGACGTCGTGATCGCCAGAAGCGATCGCGAGAGCGAGGATTTCTGGCGCCTCCGCGATTCCATTTCGGAGGCCGAGCGGGCGGAGGGACCGGCGCTCCAGCACGACATCAGCGTACCAATCGATCTGATGCCGGCGTTCATTGCCGAAAACCCGCGCCGGCTGGACGGCGCCTTTCCCGGCGCGCGCGCGCTGTCCTTCGGACATCTGGGCGACGGCAATGTCCATCATCATGTCCAGCCGCCGGCGGGAGGCGATGGCGCGGCGTGGATCGCGCAGTATGGCGCGGCGGTCAGCCGGCTCGTCTATTCGCACGTGCTCGAACTGGGCGGGTCGATTTCGGCCGAACATGGCATCGGACAGATGAAGCGGGACGTGCTGGCGGAACTCGACAGCCCGGCCCGGCTGGCGGCGCTGCGCGGCGTAAAGGCGGGGCTCGACCCCGCCGGCATCTTCAATCCCGGCAAGCTCGTCGTCTGACGCGCGGTTCGACGCGCACCAACGCCCCCTTGCGCCGCGCGGCGCGTGTCAATAAGGCGCTTTATCCTTTTCGTCCCACCAGCGGGACCCTACCGGAGTTCAATCATGGCCACTGCGCCCGCACCTGCCAACCTGCCGCTGTTTTACAAGGACCTCGTCCCGCTTTCGAGCGTCGACCATGTCGATTTCCATGCACGCCCCCTCGAAAACGCCGAATTCCTCGTTGGCCAGCACGCGATCCCGCTGACATCGGACGAATTTGCATCGGCATGCCGCTTTTTCCCGATCGTCTTTTCGGCAGGCGAGAATCCGGTTCCGCTGGCGCTGATGGGCCTCAACGAAGGCATCAACACCTTCGTCGACGACCAGGGCAAGCTGCTCAACCCCGTCTACGTCCCGGCCTATGTCCGTCGCTATCCCTTCCTTCTCGCGCGCCTTCAGCCCGATTCGGACGAATTGTCGCTGTGCTTTGACCCGACCTCGGGCGCCCTCGGCAAGTTCGACGAAGGCGATGCGCTGTTCGTCGACGGCCAGCCGTCGGAACAGGTTCAGGCAGTGCTCGAATTCTGCAAGAATTTCGAGGAAGCCGGCCAGCGGACGGGTATGTTCATGGACGAACTGAAAAAGGCCGACCTGCTGATGGAAGGCGAAGTCGCGATCCAGCAGGAAGGCAATGACAAGCCCTACGTCTATCGCGGTTTCCAGATGGTCGACGAAAACAAGCTGCGCGAACTGCGCGGCGACGTGCTGCGCAAGCTGATGCAGAACGGCATTCTCGGCCTGATTTTCGCACACCTCTTCTCGCTGCAGCTGATGCGCGAAGTGTTCGCCGAGCAGATCAAGAGCGGCAAGATGCCGCTCAACGCCGAACTGCCGGCCGCCTGAGCCAGTTATAATCCGGGCCGCCCCGCATCGCGCAGGGGTGGCCCGGGTCTTGGCCGGGCCCGGCCGATATTGCGGGTGGATCGGTCCCGAGCGCGATCGCACCCAAATCAGCGGTCGTCAGAAATCGACCGCGATCCCTTTCAGTTCCCAGTCGCCATAGCGCACGGGATTGCGTCCGCCGGGCTGGTCCTCGGCCTTGTCCTCATGGATCGGTTCGGGCGACGGCAGCGCGCTGGTCGTCCAGCCCGCGGGGGCCTTCACATGCGCGGGGCGCTTTACAGCGCGCGGCGTTCCGCCGATGGTCGCGTTCTGGCTGCTGTCGGTCATGATAGCCGCCCTATAGGATTTTTCATGCGTCACGCCAACCACGCCGTTGCCCGTCATGGCTGATCGCCCTCCGCCCCGGCGCCGGCGATCGCCCGGCGCGCCCGACCCTGCGGGAACGGCGACACGCCGCGCCGCGTTGCGGCTGGTCGATGCGATCCTGCGCCGCGGCGACCCGCTCGACGTCGCCATGCATGCCGCCGCGCAGGGCCTCGGCGGCGCCGACCGGGCGTTCGCCGTGGCCATCGCGTCGGAAACGCTGCGTTGGATGGTCGATATCGATGCGCTGATCGATGGCGCGACGTCGCAGATCCTGCCCGACGACGTCAAGTCGCGCGCCGTACTGCGGATCGCACTCGCCCAACTGCTGGTACTCAAAAGCCCCGGCCATGCCGTGGTATCGACCGCCCTGCCGCTCGTCGATGGCGGACCGCGGCGGCTGGTGCACGCGATCCTGTCGCGCGCGCAGCAGGAGGAATGGCAACTTCCCGAACGCGCCACCCTGCCCCTGCCCGCCGCCGAACGCTGGGCCGAGCAATGGGACCTGAAGATGGTCGAGGCGGCCGAGGCGATCTGGAGCGCGCCGCCGCCGATCGACCTCAGCTTTGCCGACGAGCCGGGCGCCGGGGAATGGCCCGACGCGGTTTCGTTCGCGCCGGATCATCGCCGCCTGCCACGCGGCCAGGCGGTCGAAACGATGCCCGGCTATCGCGACGGCGGCTGGTGGGTGCAGGACCTGGCCGCAAGCCTGCCCGCGCGCCTGCTCGGCGCCGGCGAGGGGCGCACCGTGCTCGACCTCTGCGCAGCGCCCGGTGGCAAGACGATGCAGCTTGCGGCGGCGGGCTGGAAGGTCATCGCGGTCGATGCCAGCGCAAAACGGCTCGAGCGGTTGCATGCCAATATGGAACGCACCGGCCTTTCGGCCGACGTCGTGCAGGGCGATATCCGCTCGTGGACGCCCGCGGGTCCGGCCGACGCGGTGCTGCTCGACGCGCCCTGTTCGGCGACCGGCATCTTTCGCCGGCATCCCGACGTGCTTCACCGGATCGAACCCCGGCAGATTGCCGAGATGGCGGCATTGCAGGCCGAGCTGCTGGACCGCGCGGCGCGCTGGGTCAAACCCGGCGGGACCTTGATCTATGCCACCTGCTCGCTCGAACGCGCCGAGGGTGAGGATCAGATCGCGGCGTTCTTCGCGCGCCACCCGAACTGGACCGTCGAGCCCGTCCGGCCCGATGAGCTACCCGATACGATCGCACCCGACGACAGCGGATTCATCCGCACACTTCCCGGCATGCTCGCCGACGCGGGCGGGCTCGACGGCTTCTTCGCCGTTCGGCTGCGCGCGCCGCGAGGCTGAACGGCGGGGCGACGCCCGTCGGCTGGGCGTGATTGGGTTGGACCGCAAGACCGCCACTTTACTTCGTCATCCCGGCGAAGGCCGGGATCTCGCCGGTGCGGCCCTCCATCAGGGAGAGGTCCCGGCTTTCGCCGGGATGACGATTCAAACAGGAATGATCGTGCGCTAGCCTCCATGCAGAGGCTAGCCATTGACCGCATCCCGGCTTCAGAAGACCGCCTTCGGCGCAGCCTCCTTCATCATCGCCGCGCGCACCATCGGGATCGGCGGGCCGCCGTAGGACAGGAACTCGTCGTGGAACGCCTTCCACTTCGTCTTGTCGCCCGCCCCCCCGTTTTTGGCTGTCCAGTCCTCGCGCAGCTTGCGGATCATCAGCTTGCCCATCGTGTAGTTGAGATAGGCGGGATCGTAGGTGCCGCGCGCCGCCTGCTGCCGCGCATTGCCCTCGTCCTGATAGCATTGCTCCTTGAACAGCTTCTCCGAATCCGCGACCGTCATGCCCCTGGTGTGGAGGCCGATGGCGGACAGATAGCGGCAGTCGCGTAGCAGCGCGTTCGATAGCTGGCCGATATGCGTCTCGGGATCGCCCTCGCCGAGCCCGGCGTCCCACATCATTTCCTCGGTATAATGCGCCCAGCCCTCGGCGAAGGCATAGCCGACGAACAGCTTGCCGAAGATGCTTTCGGCGCGGTTCGAATGGAGGAAATTGAGGAAGTGGCCCGGCCACACCTCGTGGACCGAGGTGAACATCAGATCCTTGCGGCCCGGCACGAAATCGGCCTGCGTCTGCTTGTCCCACGCCGGGTCGGGCGGCGAGATATAATAGACCGACGGCAGGCCTTTCTCATACGGCCCCGGAATATCGATATAGGCGCTGTTCTGGCGGTTGTACGGCGGCGATTCCTCGACCTGCGCCTGCTCGGTGCCGGGGATCGTCACGATATCCTTTTCGATCAGGAAGGCGCGCAGCGTCGGGAGCTGGCGCCGCGCCTCGGCGACCGGACCATCGGCGGGCTTGTCCGCATTCATCTTCTTCATGCAGTCGGCGATCGTCATGCCGGCGGCGTAAGTCGCGCACGCCGCCTTCAGCGCATCCTGATTGCGCTTGAGGTCGACTTGCCCGATGCGTTCGAGTTCGTCGAGCGGCGTGTCGACGCCTTCGTTGGTCAGGATCATCTTCGCGAACTTGTCGGCACCCAGCGCATAGCCGTCGGGCGTGCCCGGCTGCGACCCGACATATTCGGCAAGGTCGGTCATCGCCGCGCCCGCCTTCGCGGCGGCTTCGTCGAACTGCTTCTGCAGCGCCTCGTCCTTGACCGAGGCGAAGGCCGCCTTGGCGTCGCCCTTGTAATAATCGGCGAAGCCCCCGAAACCAGCGGTGCCATATTTGACGAAGGTCGCGGGCAGCGGCAGCTTCAAATTCGCCTTGATCTGCGCCGCGGCGGCGGGGACTTTTTCGGCGTAGGCGATGAACGCCTTCATGCGCGTCGTCGCGTCGGCATAGGGCCGCGCGATATAGACATTGGGGTCGAGCGCGTCCGTATAGAAGGACGGGTTCTTCTGCGCGAAATCGGTATCGCGGAGGAAGAAGAGCTGGCCTTGCGCGACATGCACCAGATAATCGCGCTCGAACTTCTCGACGTCGGTCATTTCGCCGTCGAACGCCTTGGCGTCGGCAATCGCCTTTTCGAGATAGGCGGCCTGCTTCTCCAGCCCCTCGGGCGACCAGTCGGGCAATTGCCCGTCATATTCATGCTTGCCCTGATAGACCGCGAAATTGGGATTGAGCGGGAAATAGCCGGCGAGGAACTGATCGCGGAACGCGGTCCAGTTCTTCGCGTCCGGCGCCGTCGCCGACTTGTTGTCCGACGCGTTGCAAGCTGTGAGGACCAGCAGCGTCGCAGCCATCGCCGCGCCGCCGAAGCGAGCAAATTTGCTCTTCATTCGGTAATCTCCCGGACTCCTGTGGCCGCACTTCTGCCAGCGTGCCCGGTCGGTGGCATCCGATAATCGACGAACGGCAAGGCCAAGCCATCTGGACAGTCGCGAAAAGCGGGCTACGGCGGACAGCAATGGCGACGATCCCCCCACCCGAAGGCGAAGAACCGGTCATGCCGGACGCGACGCCCAAAGCCCCCTCGCCGCTCAGCTTTCCCGATTTCCGCTATTTCTGGCTCGCGCGTTTCACCGCGGTGATGGCGACGATCGCGATGGTCGTCGTGATCGGGTACCAGCTCTATGACACGGCGCGCACCGACTATGGCATGTCGATCAAGGAAGCATCGTTCCAGCTCGGGCTGCTCGGCCTGTTCCAGTTCGTACCGCTTGCGATCCTGACGCCCGTCGCCGGTTGGGCGGCCGACCGGTTCGAGCGCCGCCGCGTCGCGATCTTCTCGAACCTCATCGACCTCCTCATCGCCGCAACGCTCGGCTGGTTTACCTGGATCGATGCGTTGACACTGCCGCTGCTGTTCGGCCTTGCCGCGCTCCACGGCGTGGCGCGCGTCTTTTCGGGACCGGCGATGAGCGCGATCGCGCCCAACATCGTCCCGCCCGCCGTGCTGCCGCGCGCCATCGCGATGAGCAGCATCGCCTGGCAATCGGCGTCGGTGATCGGCCCGGCGGCAGGCGGCCTCATCTACGCCGCGCATCCGGGGGCCGTTTACGTCTTCTCCGCGCTCCTTCTTGCCATATCGGCCTTCACGCTCGGCCGGGTGCGCCAGGTCCTGCCGCCGCCCGCCGAGGTCCGCCGCCACCCGCTGCGCGAAATGGCCGACGGGCTGCGGTTCGTGTGGATCGAGCGTTTCCTGCTCGGGACGATCACGCTCGACCTGTTCGCCGTGCTGCTCGCCGGGGCGACCGCGATGTTCCCCGTCTTCGCGCGCGACATATTGCACGCCGGGCCCGAAGGCGCAGGCTTGATGCGCGCCGCCGTCGCTTTCGGGTCGGTCGGCGTCGCCGTCGGCCTCGCCATCCGCCCGATCGAACGCAACGTCGGCGTAAAGATGCTGTGGGCGGTCGCGGCGTTCGGCGTCGGGACCGTCGTCTTCGGGCTCTCGACCAACCTCCTGCTCTCGCTTGGCGTCCTCGTGCTCATGGGCGCCGCCGACATGTTCTCGGTCTTCGTGCGCGGCACGCTGATCCAGCTCAACACGCCCGACCATATGCGCGGGCGCGTCAGCGCCGCGTCGGGGCTCGCGATTTCGGCGTCGAACGAGCTCGGCGAGATGCGCGCCGGCGCGATGGCGGCCGCGCTCGGCCCGGTCAGCGCAGTGGTCGTCGGTGGCGCCGCGGCGGTGGGCGTCACCGCGCTCTGGGCGTGGATCTTTCCCGAACTGCGTCGCGCGCGGACATTCGAGCCGCAGTTCAAGAAGGCTGGCGCATAGCCCCGCACGGTTCACCGCACCGCGCCCTCTTTCCGTCCGAAGCCTATTGTCAATTTATTTAGTTGAGTTATTAGGGCCTCACCCGTCTCCGCGGTTTCCCCTCTCTCCCCACGATGGAGCGACCGCCATGCATGAATCGAATATCCACCATAAGATCCTGACCATTCCGGGGCTCTACAACAGCGGCCCGACCCATTGGCAAAGCCTGTGGGAACGCCGCTTCGCCGATTGCGAGCGGATCGAGCTCGGCAGTTGGGACGCACCGCCGAAGGACCAATGGGTCGAGCGCATCGCCGCTGCGATCCATGCCGAGCACGAGCCAGTCCTCATCGCCGCGCACAGCCTCGGCTGCCACGCCTTTGCCCACTGGTTCGCTACCGCCAGCAGCGTCGCGCGCGACCGCATCGCCGGCGCGCTGCTCGTCGCCCCGCCCGACCTGACGCAGCTCCGCCGCGAAAAACGCGTCGAAAGCTTTACCGATTCGCCCGCGCTGTCGTCGCAGACGCCGATGATCGTCGTCGCCAGCGATGACGATCCCTATGCCAAGACCTCGCATGTCTGGCGCCTCTCCCGACACTGGGATGCGCGCTTCGTGAACGCCGGTCCCTTCGGCCACATCAACGCCGACTCGGGGGTCGGGGACTGGCCTTATGGACAGTATCTGCTGGCCTCGTTACAACCCGCGCCGACGCTGGCGCCGGCGGACGAGGCACGCTGGCTCCGCGCCGGCGACTGGCCAAATCGTGTCCGCCGCGACCCGCGATTCGAATTCAAGGAAAGAGCGCACCGATCATGAAAGCCAATTCGATCCTCGACACCATCGGCAACACCCCGCACATTCGCGTGGCCAAGCTGTTCCCCGACGCCGAAGTCTGGGTGAAGTCGGAACGCAGCAATCCCGGCGGGTCGATCAAGGATCGAATCGGTCTTGCGATGATCGAGGCGGCCGAGAAGGACGGCAGCCTGAAGACCGGCGGCACCATCGTCGAGCCGACGTCGGGGAACACCGGCATCGGCCTCGCGATGGCGGCCGCGGTCAAGGGCTACAAGCTCGTCCTCGTCATGCCCGAAAGCATGTCGGTCGAGCGCCGCCGCCTGATGCTCGCTTATGGCGCGACCTTCGACCTGACGCCGCGCGAAAAGGGCATGAAGGGCGCGATCGAGCGCGCGATCGAGCTGGTCGAGACGACCCCCGGCGCGTGGATGCCGCAGCAGTTCGAAAATGAAGCGAATATCGACGTGCATGTCCGCACGACCGGCCCCGAAATCCTCGCCGATTTCAACGACAGCCCGATCGACGTGCTGATCACCGGGGTCGGCACCGGCGGCCATATCACCGGCGTGGCGCAGTTCCTGAAGCAGCATTGGCCGAATTTGAAGGTCTATGCGGTCGAGCCCGAAGCGTCGCCGGTGATTTCGGGCGGCCAGCCCGCGCCGCACCCGATCCAGGGCATCGGCGCCGGCTTCATCCCGCGCAACCTGCACACCGACCTCCTCGACGGGGTGATCAAGGTCGACGCCGGCGCCGCGAAGGATTTCGCGCGCCGCGCCGCGACCGAGGAAGGCATGCTCGTCGGCATCTCGTCGGGGGCGACGCTCGCGGCGATCGCGCAGAAGCTCGCCGAACTGCCGCCGGGCAGCCGCGTGCTCGGCTTCAACTATGACACGGGCGAGCGTTACCTGTCGGTTCCCGATTTCCTCCCGGAAATCTGAGCTTACCCCATGCGCCCCGATGGCGATCAGGACACGTTGCCCCTCGGGCGCGACTGGACGGGCTGGCTGTTCGTCCTGTTCGCCGTCGTGGCGATCGTGGGCGTCCTCCATGCGAGCAGCGTGACGAACAGCGCCAGCCGTCCCGCGCACGCGCCCCCCGTCGCACCCCCGGCCGATGTCGTCCCCGAAGTGGCGCCGATGGTACTCGCACCCGTTACCGAAGCCGACGCGCGCGCGCAGAACGCCGCAGTCGCGCTCGTCACCAAGGGGTTCGTCGCGGCGCGGCCCTTCGTTTACGCCGGCGGCGGCGATGCGCGGCTCCGTGCGCGCGACTGCCTCGCCGCCGCGATGATCTACGAGGCCGGCGACGACGCCAAGGGACAGCAGGCGGTCGGCCAGGTTGTGATCAACCGCGCGCGCCACCCCGCTTTTCCGAAATCGATCTGCGGCGTGGTGTTCCAGGGATCCGAACGCGTGACCGGGTGCCAGTTCACCTTCACTTGCGACGGCGCGCTGGGCCGCCGCTATTCGGACGCCGCGTGGACGCGCGCGCGGAACAATGCCGATCTGATGCTGTCGGGCGGAACCTATCCGCCGGTCGGCCTCGCCACCCATTACCACACCGACTGGGTGCGACCCTATTGGAGCGACAGCCTCGAAAAGATCGCGATCGTCGATACGCACCTCTTTTTCCGCTGGCCAGGCTATTGGGGCACGCCCGGCGCGTTCCGCGGCGCGGTGTCGGGAAGCGACGGACCGGTCGCAAAGCTCGCGGCGTTGTCGCCGCTCCACGCGATCGCGCTCGGGCTGCCCGTCGAAGTGGCGGGCGTCGACGCCAATGCCGCGGTCGGCGAGGCGCGTGTCGTGGCCGGCGCCGGCGAGAGCGCAGGCCGCGATACCATCTATACCCAGCTCGACCGCAAGGCGGCGCCCGAAAGCTTCGTGACCACCGCGCTGCGCCTCTGCGGCGACAAGCCCTATTGCAAGTTCATGGGCTGGACCAACCCGGTGCTGAAGCCCGACAGCGACGCGATGAGCGACACGCAGCGCGCGGCGATGACCTTTTCCTACCTCCGCGACGACAAGGCGGGGTTCGAAAAGGCGCTGTGGAATTGCAGCGAATACAAGCGCGACGATGTGCGCCAGTGCATGAAACGGTAGAACGCGAATATCCGCTTTGGGGTGGTGAGCGGACGTTCGCTACCACTCCTGTGCCCCGGCGAAGGCCGGGGCCCAGAGCGTTAGAAAGCAGACGTCCGCTGCTTGCGCCCCTGGACCCCGGCCTTCGCCGGGGTACGGCAACTACCGGTCGGAAGCGGACCTCGCGCCCCCTACCCGTGCGGCTTGATCAGATATTTCTCGCCCGTGCGCTTCGCGTTGTACGCCTGCGCCGTATCGACATTCAGCGCGTCGGTCAGCGAGATTTCGTGGCTATAGTGGCTCTTGAAGGTCGTCGTGAGTTCGTCGACGACGCGTTTCCGCATCCGTCCGACGGTTTCCATGCCCGCCTTCGCCATGAAGGGCGTGAGCAGGAAGCCGCCGAGCGCCCAGGTGAGGCCGAAGCTGCGCGCAGAGAAGGTCGTCGGCGACAGGTCGAGCGCGCCATAGATATAGACCTGCTTGAACGTGTCCGAGCCATAGCGGCTGTACGTCGTCATCCGCTTGACCGCGGCCGCCTCCATCGCGGTCAGCACCTGTCCCGCGAGCTTGCCGCCGCCCGTCGCATCGAAGCCGAGCGTTGCGCCGGTTTCGACGATCGCATCGACCAGTCGCTCCATGAAATCATCGGCGCTGCTGTTGACGATATATTTCGCGCCGATGCCCTTCAGGATTTCGACCTGCGCATCGCTGCGCACGATGTTGACGAGCGGAATGCCGTCCTTGGCGCAGATCTTGACGAGCATCTGGCCGAGGTTCGACGCGGCGGCGGTGTGGACGATCGCGCTGTGGTTCTCCATCCGCATCGTTTCCGTGAAAGCGAGGCTGGTCAGCGGATTGACGAAGCAGGAGGCGCCGTCGGCGGGATCGGTGCCGTCGGGCAGCGGCATCACCATCTGCACCGGCAGGCAACGATATTCGGCGTACATCTCGCCGCCGAGCAGCGCGACGGTCTTGCCGAGCAGCGCCTGTGCTTCGGGCGTGTCGCCCGCTGCGACGACGGTGCCGCAACCTTCGTTGCCGATCGCAAGCGCATCGCCGATGCGGCCGCCCATCGCGCGCATGCCCGCGGGGGGCACGTCGGCGGTGATGACGGGCAAGCCGTCCCTGGTCGATGCGCGCGCGGTCGACATATCGGCGCCGCCGAACAGCAAGCCGAGGTCCGACGGGTTGATCGGCGCAGCGAGCACCTTGACCAGCACCTCGTGCGGCTTCGGCACCGGCATCGGGCGGCGCTCGAGCGACACTTCGAGCTGCCCTTCGGGCTTCACGAGCGTCAGCATGGTGAGGTTGGTTTCAGGCAGGTCGGTCATCGCGCATCTCCCGTATTCGGTTTCTTGATGCAACGGATTAGGGTGTTGAGCCGAGGCTGGCAATCACGAAACCTTCCCCCTCGATGGGGAAGGATACGAAGCCTTGCCGCGAAGCGGTTAGGCGAAGCTGGATGGGGGTGACGGCGCGTCCTTGAACGATCGCCTCAGGCCGAGACCGCACCCCTACCGCTGCGACTAGCCAGCAAGCTGGCAAGTCTCGCTGCCTCCCCCATCACGGGGGAGGAAATTTCAGGCCGGATTATATTCCGCCGCGAGCCTCAGCACGTCTTCCGCCAGCTCCTTCCGGCAGATCAGCAGGTCGGGCAGATAGGTGTCCGGATTATTGTAGCGGATCGGCGAGCCATCGACGCGGCTGACGTGCAGGCCTGCCGCCTGCGCCACCGCAACGGGGGCGCAATTGTCCCATTCATACTGGCCGCCGGTGTGGAGGTAGATGTCGGCCTCGCCGCGCACGACCGCCATGGCCTTGGCGCCTGCCGAACCCATCGCGAGCAGGTCGGCGCCGAGGCGTTCGGCGACGAACACCGCTTCGGCGGCGGGCCGCGTACGGCTGACGAGCATTTTTGGCGGGTCGTTCGCGGGCTGGAGCGGCCCCGGCGCGGCAGACGTAAGCGTCAGGCCGAGCCCCGGCAGCGCGACCGCGCCGACGCTGGCGATGCCATCGATCGCGAGCGCGACATGCACCGCCCAATCGTCCCTGCCCTCGCCATATTCGCGCGTGCCGTCGAGCGGGTCGACGATCCAGACACGAGGGCTGTCACAGCGCGCGATATTATCCTTTTCCTCTTCGGAAAGGAGCGCGTCATCGGGGCGCGCGGCGCCGATTTCGCGGCACAGCATCGCGTTGGCCTGCTCGTCGCCCGCCTGCCCCAGCGCCTTGCCTTCGAGATCACCGCGCGCGCGGAGGTCGAGCAGGATCGCGCCCGCAGCGGTCGCAAGCCGTTCGGCCAGCTGTTCGTCACTTTCCCCCACGGCCATATCTATCCCAGCAAGCGATCGATGATCAGGTCCGCCGCTTCTTCAGGCGTCATCGCGGTCGTGTCGATACGAATTTCAGGATTCTCCGGCGCCTCGTAAGGGCTGTCGATACCGGTGAAATTCTTGAGCTGGCCGGCGCGCGCCTTTTTGTAGAGGCCCTTGACGTCACGGCGCTCGGCTTCTGCCAGCGGCGTATCGATGAAGACTTCGATGAACTCGCCTTCGGGGAGCATGCCGCGCACCATTTCGCGCTCGACGCGGAAGGGCGAGATGAAGGCGGTGATCACGATCAGGCCGGCGTCGCTCATCAGCTTCGCAACCTCGCCGACGCGGCGGATATTCTCGATGCGGTCGGCCTCGGTAAAGCCGAGGTCGCGGTTGAGCCCGTGGCGGACATTGTCACCGTCGAGCAGGAAGCTGTGGCGGTTCATCCGGTGCAGCTTCTTTTCGACAAGATTCGCGATCGTCGATTTTCCCGACCCCGACAGGCCGGTGAACCACAGCAGCGCGGGGCGCTGGTTCTTGAGGTTCGCGCGCATGTCGCGGTCGATGTCGGTCGCCTGCCAATGGACATTCTGCGCGCGGCGGAGGCTGAAGTGCAGCATGCCCGCGGCGACGGTCGCGTTGGTCAGCTTGTCAATCAGGATGAAGCCGCCGAGGGTGCGGTTGTCCGGATAAGCCTCGAAGGTGATCGGCTTGTCGGTCGACAGCTCGACGACGCCGATGCCGTTGAGTTCGAGTGTCTTTGCCGCCAGATGGTCGAGCGTATTGACGTTGATTTCGTACTTCGGCTGCTGGATCGTCGCCGAGACGGACTGCGTCGCAAGCTTGAGCCAATAGGCGCGGCCCGCGATCATCGCCTCGTCGGCCATCCACACCAGGGTCGCCTCGAACTGGTCGGCCGCCTCGGGTGGCGCGTCGGCGGCGGCGATCACGTCGCCGCGCGAGCAATCGACCTCGTCGGCGAGCGTCAGCGTGACCGACTGGCCCGCAACGGCTTCGTCAAGGTCGCCGTCGAGGGTGACGATGCGCTCGACCGTCGTCGTCTTGCCGCTGGGCAGGATGCGGACGGCGTCGCCGGGCCTTACCTTGCCGCTCGCGAGCTGGCCCGAGAAGCCGCGGAAATCGAGGTTCGGGCGGTTGACCCATTGCACCGGCAGGCGGAAGGGCTTGGCTTCATCGGCGGCGGCGCCGATCTCGACAGTTTCGAGATGCTCGATCAGCGCGGGTCCCTTGAACCATGGGGTGTTGTCCGAGAGCGCGGTGATATTATCGCCCTTGAAGCCCGAAATCGGGATCGCGGTGAAATTGGTGATCCCGATCTCGCTCGCGAAGGCGCGGTATGCCAGCGTGATGCGGTCGAACACGGCCTTGTCGTAGCCGACAAGGTCCATCTTGTTCACCGCGAGCACGATATGCTTGATGCCGATCAGGTGCGCGAGGAAGCTGTGGCGGCGCGTCTGGGTGAGCACGCCCTTGCGCGCGTCGATCAGGATGACCGCGAGGTCGGCGGTCGAGGCGCCGGTGACCATGTTGCGCGTATATTGTTCGTGGCCGGGCGTGTCGGCGACGATGAACTTGCGCTTCTCGGTCGTGAAAAAGCGGTAGGCGACGTCGATCGTGATCCCCTGCTCACGCTCGGCGGCGAGGCCGTCGACGAGCAATGCGAAATCGATCTCCTGCCCCTGCGTGCCGATGCGCTTGCTGTCGGCCTCGAGCGCGGCGAGCTGGTCCTCGAAGATCATCTTCGAGTCATAGAGCAGGCGCCCGATCAGTGTCGATTTGCCGTCGTCGACCGATCCGCAGGTGATGAAGCGCAGCAGCGATTTCTGCTGATGCTGTTCGAGATAGGCGTCGATATCCTCGGCGATCAGCGCGTCGGTGACGTAAACAGGATCGGTCATATTTTCTTCTTCGTCATTCCCGCGAAGGCGGGAATCCCGCTCCGCCCGTGGTTACCGAAAGAGGCCCCCGCCTTCGCGGGGGTTGACCCTTCATCAATCTGAAGATTGACGTGGCGGGTCAAAAATACCCCTCCTGCTTCTTCTTCTCCATCGACGCGTCACCGCCATCCTTGTCGATGATGCGACCCTGGCGTTCGCTGGTGGTGGTGAGCAGCATTTCCTGGATCACTTCGCTGAGCGTGCCGGCCTCGCTCTCGACCGCGCCGGTGAGCGGGTAGCAGCCAAGGGTGCGGAAGCGGACCGAGCGCTCTACGGGCGTCTCGCCGGGCAGCAGCGGGAAGCGGTCATCGTCGACCATCAGCAGCAGCCCGTCGCGCTCGACCGTCGGGCGCGGCGCGGCGAAATAGAGCGGGACGATCGGGATATTTTCGCGCGCAATATATTGCCAGATGTCGAGCTCGGTCCAGTTCGAGATCGGGAAGACGCGGATGCTCTCGCCCTTCGCCTTCTTCGCATTGTAGAGGTTCCAGAGCTCGGGGCGTTGCTTCTTCGGGTCCCAGCCGTGCGTCGCGGTACGGAAGGAAAAGATGCGCTCCTTGGCGCGGCTTTTTTCCTCGTCGCGGCGCGCGCCGCCGAACGCGACGTCGAAACCGTGGAGGTCGAGCGCCTGCTTCAACCCCTCGGTCTTCCACATGTCGGTGTGGAGCGGACCATGGTCGAAAGGGTTGATCCCGCGCTCTTTCGCCTCGGGGTTCTGATAGACAATCAGGTCCATGCCGCTTTCGGCGGCCATGCGGTCGCGCAGCTCGTACATCGCCCGGAATTTCCATGTCGTGTCGACATGCAGCAGCGGGAACGGCGGCGGCGAGGGATAGAAGGCCTTGCGCGCGAGGTGCAGCATCACCGCGCTGTCCTTGCCCACGCTGTAGAGCATCACGGGCTTGACCGCGTCGGCCATCACTTCGCGCATGATATGGATGCTCTCGGCCTCGAGCCGGTCGAGATGCGTCAGTTCCAACGATCCTGTCTGTAAATCAGACGATAACAAACTTCGCCTCCTCGCACATCCGCCGTGGAGCAACGGAATAGGGCAATATCGATCCCATCATACGTCCAAATGGACGGGATGAAGGACGACGCCGTAACGCCGCGCCACGCGGGCGGGCAAACGTTATGGGCTTTGGGCGCTGCAAGCCAGACTTGTGCTGCCGCGGGGTCATGCTGCGGCGTCGACCATTGTCTGCCGCCATTCGACGGCAATCGCGCCGATCGTTTCCAGGGCGTGCGCCAGGCGCGGCTCGACTTCGGGCAATGCGGCCCACGCCGGGTCCGCGATCAGCCCCAGCTCACGGCGAAAATCATAGCCCGTGACCTTGATCGGAACGATGCCGTCGATCGCGAGCGACACCGGCGCGGTGGTGATGCCGATCCCCGCCGCGACCATGCGCAGGCAGCGCTCGTCGCTGTCGCTGCGCAGCGCGAAGCGCGGGCGGACGCCGTGGCGCGTGAAGAAGCGGCTCGTCGCGTCGAGGAATTCGCACGCGCGGCGCGCGATCATCGTTTCGGCCGCGAGTTCCTCGGGATCGACCTCGATGCGTCCGGCGAGCGGATGGTCCGATGCAATGAACATCGCGAGCGGCTCTTCATACAGCGGCAGGACATGCCCGCCGCGCTCGCCCGCGCGGAGCGGCACCAGCGCCATGTGGATGCGGCCGCTGCCCAGCGCGGCACGCAGTTCGGAGTCGCTGTTTTCGATCACCTCGATCGCGAAGCTCGGCCGCAGCGCCGCCGCGATCGCTTGCAACAATTCGGCGGGTGCCGAGCGGATCACGCCAAGCTTGAGCTCGGCCGCCCGACGATCGCTCTCGCGCCCGAAACTGTCGGCGGAGCGAAAGCCGCGCTCGAGATCGCGTGCGATCGGCAGGAAGCGTCCGCCCGCCTCGGTCAGCCGGATCTGGCGGCGGTTGCGGATAAACAACGGCATACCGACGAGTTTTTCAAGTTCGGCAATCCCCGTCGACAGCGCCGGCTGGGTGACGCGGATTCGCAACGCGGCCTGCGTAAAGCTGCCAGCGTCGACGACGGCGAGAAACTGGCGGATGTGCGCGCGCTTTATCATAAATTTTCCTTATGCCAAATCTCACCTCGTTTCAATTTCCATATGATGGAATTTTGATGCACTATCGCAGCTTCTCCTGCTCTTCGATCGATAGGTAATTCATGCGCGCCACCCCCGATTTCGATTTCGCGCTCGGCGAAACCACCGACATGATCCGCGACACCACCGCCCGCTTCGCCGACGAACAGATTGCCCCGCTCGCCGCGAAAGCGGACGCCGACGACTGGTTTCCGCGCGACGAGCTGTGGACGCAGATGGGCGACCTCGGGCTACACGGCATCACCGTCGAGGAAGAGTTCGGCGGACTCGGCCTCGGCTATCTCGAGCATGTGATCGCGGTCGAGGAAGTCGCGCGCGCGAGCGGCGCAATCGGCCTCTCCTACGGCGCGCATTCGAACCTCTGCGTCAACCAGATCCGCCGCTGGGGCAACGCCGAACAGAAGGCCAAATATCTCCCCAAGCTGATCAGCGGTGAGCATGTCGGCAGCCTTGCTATGTCGGAGGCCGGCGCGGGCAGCGACGTCGTGTCGATGAAGCTGAAGGCCGAGCGCAAAGGCAGCGGATACGTCCTCAACGGAACGAAGTTCTGGATCACCAACGCGACCTGCGCCGACACGCTCGTCGTCTATGCGAAGACGAGCCCCGAGGCGGGATCACGCGGGATCACCGCCTTTCTGATCGAAAAGGACATGCCGGGGTTCAGCATCGGGCAAAAGATCGACAAGGTCGGCATGCGCGGCTCACCGACCGCCGAACTCGTCTTCACCGATTGCGAAGTGTCCGAAGAGCAGGTCATGGGTCCCGAAAATGGCGGCGTCGGCGTGCTGATGTCGGGGCTCGATTATGAACGCGTCGTGCTCGCCGGGCTCCAACTCGGGATCATGCAGGCGTGCCTCGACACCGTCATCCCTTACGTGCGCGAGCGCAAGCAGTTCGGCAAGCCGATCGGATCGTTCCAGCTGATGCAGGCGAAGGTCGCCGACATGTATGTCATGCTCCAGTCGGCGCGTTCGTACGTCTACAATGTCGCGAAGGCGTGCGACGCGGGGCAGACGACGCGCTTCGACGCCGCGGGCTGCATCCTGCTGGCGAGCGAAAATGCCGTGAAGGTCGCAGGCGAAGCGATCCAGGCGCTGGGCGGCGCGGGTTACACCAAGGACTGGCCGGTCGAGCGTTACTGGCGCGACGCCAAGCTGCTCGACATCGGCGCGGGGACGAACGAGATCCGCCGCATGCTGATCGGCCGCGAACTGATCGGCGCCGGCGCGTGATCTGGCTCTGGCTGTCGGCCGCCTTCATGGTGACGACGGCCATCGTTCACGGCATGCTGGGCGAAAAGCGGCTGATCCAGCCGTTAATGACGCTCGATCAGGGCGTGATGGGCGTCGATCTGGCGCGCAGGGTGTTTCGCCTCGCATGGCACGCGCTGTCGCTGCTGATGCTGGTGTCGGCCGCCTCGGTCGTCTGGCCAGGCACACCGCGCGAACTGATCCTGCTGATCGGCGCGGCCTGGACCGCAACCGGATTGTTCGACGCGATCTACACGCGCGGCCGCCATATCGGCTGGCCCATCCTCACCGCTTCGGGCGTCTTCGCGCTGCTGGGTGCGGCATGAGCGCGCGCGGGCTGGTCCATCATATCGACCTGACGGTCAGCAAGTTGAAGCTCGAATATGTTCACCACGCGACGGCGAGCGAGCGATGAGCGGGTTTCGCGTCACCGGCTTCGACCATATCGTACTGTGCGTGCACGACGTCGCGGCGACGCGCGCCTTCTACGAACGCGTGCTCGGCATGGCCGCGCGCGAGGAGCGGCCGGGCAAATATTCGCTGCAATTCGGCGCGAACAAGATCAGCCTTCAGGATGTCGCTACCAGCCCGGGCGTTGCGCACGACACCGTCCCGGGCAGCGGCAATTTCTGCCTGCTCAGCGATACGCCGGTTGCCGAATGGCGCACGCATCTGGAGGCACAGGGCGTCACGATTATCGACGCGGGACTGCGCGATGGCGCGGCCGGAACGATCGACTCGCTGTATTTCCACGATCCCGACGGCAATCTTGTCGAAGTCAGCAACCTCGTCGAGCCGCGATGAGCGATACACTGCTCACCGCCCTGCAATATTATGGCGCCGCGGCGGCAACGCTTGCGGCCTTGCTCGTCTCGCTCAATCTGGGCGAACGCTGGAACGGCTGGGCGTTCGTGATCTTCGTGACGAGCAGCCTCGCATTGATCGCTTGGGGTTTTCTCCAGCCCGACAGCGAAGGCATCGGCTGGCAGAATATCGCGTTGCTCTGCATCAACCTCGTCGGCGTCTACAGCCATTTGATCCGGGAAAAGCCGAGCAAGCAAACGGGCAAGGGCGAGGCAGATTGATGCCCCGCCCTTCCCTCACATCAGCCCCAGACGCGGACGCGCTTGTCGGGCGCGAGGTACAGCCTGTCGGTCGGCTGGACGTTGAATGCCTTGTACCACGCATCGAGGTTGCGCACCGTCAGCGCGCGATACATGCCCGGCGCATGACCATCGGTCGCGACGCGCGCTCGCAGCGCCTCCGCGCGCATCTTGGTCGCCCAGGTCTGCGCAAAGGCGATGAAGAAACGCTGGTCGCCCGTGAAACCGTCGATGACCGGCGCTTCCTTGCCGCCGAGCGAAGCGCGATAAGCGTCGTACGAAGCCTGCAGCCCCGCGACGTCGGCGATATTCTCGCCGAGTGTCAGCTTGCCGTTCACCGCGAGGTCGGGAAACGGTTTGTACGTGTCATATTGGGCGGCAAGCGCATCGCCCGCGGCGTTGAACTTCGCCAAATCCGCGGGGGTCCACCAGTTGCGCAGCGCGCCCGTCGAATCGAACGCCGCGCCATTATTGTCGAAGCTGTGGCTGATCTCGTGGCCGATCACCGCGCCGATCGCGCCATAGTTGAACGCGGGGTCGGCCTTGGCGTTGAAGAAGGGCGGCTGGAGGATCGCGGCGGGGAAGTTCAGCGCGTTCTGGACCGGCAGGTTCACCGCGTTGACCGTCTGCGGGACCATCCACCATTCGCCCTTCTCCATCGGCTTGCCGATCTTGGCGAGCTGGTGCGCATATTCGGCTTTCTGACCGGCGACGACATTCGCATAGGCGCCCGTGTCGCTGACCACGTAGCTGCCATAGTCGCGCCAGCTGTCGGGATAGCCGACGCCGACGACGATCGTTTCGACCTTCTTGATCGCTTCCTTCTTGGTTTCGGGCGCCATCCAGTCGATCGTCTCGACGCGTTTCGCAAAGGCGGTCTTGATGCCCTTCACCATGTCGCCGACTTCGGCCTTCGCAGAGGCGGGGAAATATTTCGCGGCATAGACGCGGCCGACCGCGTCGCCGAGATCGATGTTCAGCGCGTCGAGCGCGCGCTTGTCGCGGCTGCGCTGCTGCGGTGTGCCCGCAAGGGTCGTCCCGTAAAAGGCAAAATGCGCGCCGTCGATCGCGCTCGGCAGCACGTCGGCGTGGCTGTTGATCTGGTGGAACGCCAGCCAGTCCTTCCACGCGTCGAGCGGCTCCGACGCGACAAGCGCCGACAGGCCGGTGATCGCGTTCGCATGATAGGCGCCGAACTTGCTCGCGCCGCCGAGCCCGGCGCCCGCAAAATATGCGTCCCAATCGATGCCCGGCGCCTTGTTCGCGAAATCACCCTTCGTCGACACGCCGGCCGATTTGGTGAAATCCTCGCTCTGTTCGCGGTTCGCGTGGGCCTTCGCAATCTTGACCTCGAGGTCGTAGATGCGCTTCGCCTTCGCGGCGGCGTCGGCCTGCCCCGCGGCGGTCAGCAGCTTGGCGATATAGGCCTGATAGTCGGTGCGGATTTTCGCCATCTTGGCGTCGGACGACAGATAATATTCGCGCTCGGGCAGACCGAGACCGCCCTGAAGCATGTAGGGGATTACCTCGCCCGGGGTCGCGAGCCCCTGCGTCACAAAGATGCCGAAGAGATTCTCGGTCTCGAAATCGGTCGCATTGAGCGGATCGACGTCGGCGCGCGTCTGCTCGCCAAGCACCTTCGACAGCGCCGCCTTGTCGCCGATCGCCGCGAAGCGCGCGAGGTCGGTTTCGACGGGCTTCATGCCCGCAGCGTCAATCGCCTTGGTGTCGGTGTACGCCTTGTAGAAGGCGGCGATGCGGCCCTCGTCGCTATTCGGTTCGCCGCCCTTGCTGACGATCGCGTCGACGAGTTCGCGGGTGCGCTTCTCGGTTTCGCGGAAGGCGATATAGAAAGCGCCGATCGACGAGCGATCAGCAGGAATCTCGGTCGTCTTGTCCCAATTGCCGTTGGCATAGGCGTAGAAGTCGTCGCCGGGCTTCATGCCCGTATCCATCGCGGCCTTGCTGATGCCGATGTCGGTGCCGACGGTATAGGTCGCCTCGGTCTTTTCGCCCTTCGAACAGGCGACGGGTCCCGCGACGATCGCGGCGGTGGACAAGAGGACGGCGAAGACAGCTTTTTTCATGGAAATGACCTTGTTTTGTCACGGATAGGCAGGAGGCCGACGCGTGGGAAAATCCGGTTTCAATTCCAACCATTTTCGGCCTGCTGCGCTTTTCAATCGACGAGCGGCGGGTTAGTTCCGGACCGATTTCAGGGAGAGACTGTACAGTGAGCGCACCGGTTCTTGGCACCAGCATCAACGCCGACAGCGACGAATATCGCACGCGCAGCACGCACAATCGTGCGCTGACCGACGCGCTGCGGACGGCGGTCGCCGAAGCCGCGCTCGGCGGCAACGAAAAGTCGCGCGAGCGGCACACGAGCCGCGGCAAATTGCTCCCGCGCGAGCGTGTCGAGCGGCTGCTCGATCCGGGCTCGCCATTCCTCGAAATCGGCCAGCTCGCGGCGAACGACCTCTACCATGGCGAGGTGCCCGGCGCCGGCCTCATCTGCGGTATCGGGCGCGTGTCGGGTCGCCAGTGCATGATCGTGTGCAACGACGCGACGGTGAAGGGCGGCACCTACTACCCGATGACGGTGAAGAAGCATCTGCGCGCACAGGAAATTGCCGAAGCGAACCGCCTGCCGTGCATCTATCTTGTCGACAGCGGCGGCGCGAACCTGCCGCATCAGGACCAGGTGTTTCCCGACCGCGATCATTTCGGGCGCATCTTCTTCAATCAGGCGAATATGTCGGCGAAACGCATCCCGCAGATCGCGTGCGTGATGGGAAGCTGCACCGCGGGCGGCGCCTATGTCCCCGCGATGAGCGACGAGACGGTGATCGTGCGCAACCAGGGTACGATCTTTCTCGCCGGCCCGCCGCTGGTGAAGGCCGCGACGGGCGAGGAAATCAGCGCCGAGGATCTCGGCGGTGGCGACTTGCACGCGAAGAAATCGGGCGTCGTCGATCACCTCGCCGAGAATGACGAACATGCGCTGACGATCGTCCGCGACATCGTCAGCCATCTGGGCGAGGACAAGGGATTTGAGGTGCCGATGAAGGCGCCACGCCCGCCCAAATATGACGGCGAAGAGCTATACGGCGTCGTTCCCGACGACGTCCGTGCGCCCTATGATGTGCACGAGGTGATCGCGCGCATCGTCGACGGCAGCGAATTCCACGAGTTCAAGGCCAACTACGGCAGCACGCTCGTCTGCGGCTTCGCGCATATCTGGGGAATCCCCGTCGCGATCCTCGCGAACAATGGCGTGCTGTTCAGCGAAAGCGCGGTTAAGGGCGCGCATTTCATCGAGCTGGCACAGCAGCGGCGCATTCCCTTGCTCTTCCTGCAAAATATCAGCGGCTTCATGGTCGGCGGCAAATATGAGGCCGAGGGCATCGCCAAACATGGCGCGAAGCTGGTGACCGCGGTCGCGACGGCAACGGTGCCGAAGATTACCGTGCTGATCGGCGGCAGCTTCGGCGCGGGCAATTACGGCATGTGCGGGCGCGCTTACTCGCCGCGTTTCCTGTTCAGCTGGCCGAACAGCCGGATCAGCGTGATGGGCGGCGAACAGGCGGCGAGCGTGCTCGCAACCGTCCACCGCGACGCCGACAAATGGACGCCGGAGGAAGCCGAGGCCTTCAAGGCGCCGATCCGCCAGAAATATGAGGACGAGGGTAATCCCTATCACGCGACCGCGCGCCTCTGGGACGATGGCATCATCGATCCCGCGCAGACGCGCGACGTTCTCGGGCTAGCCTTCGCGGCAACGCTGAACGCCCCGGTCGAGGATCGCGGCTTCGGCGTGTTCCGGATGTAACGGCGATGAGCGACGCACCCGACCGCCTGTTCATCCTCGATCGCGAGTTCGACGATCCCGCTTTTCCGGGTTCGACCTTTTATTGCCGCGACTGCATCCTCGTCGAAGGTCTGCTCGCGATGTTCCCCGATCGCACCGCCCATCTCGAAGTGATCCGCGTGCCCTGGCCACGCCCGCGCCCGCTTGTGGTCGAGGCGATCGGCGAAGCGAACCAGAATCTCCCGGCGCTCGTCTTTTCCGACGGCGGGTTCGTGAACGACATCAAGCCGCTGCTCGAAGCGCTCCACGCCCGCCACGGCTTTCCGGAACCGCATCCATGATCGCGCGGCGCTGGCACGGGATCGTCCCGAAGGACAAGGCTGAAGCCTATTTCAGGCTGATGCTCGACGTCGCCATTCCCGACTACCGGTCGGTCGCGGGCAATCGCGGAGCGTGGTGCTTCCAGCGCGCCGAGGGCGATGTCGTCCATTTCGAGATGCTGACCTTCTGGGACAATCTCGAGGTGATCGAGGGCTTTGCCGGCACGCCGGTCGATGCCGCCAAATATTATGATTTCGACGATGACTTCCTGATCGAAAAGGAAGCGCATGTCCTGCATTTCGAAGTGAACGGAACCATATGATCCAGACCCTCCTCATCGCCAATCGCGGCGAAATCGCCTGCCGCATCATCCGCACCGCGCGCGAAATGGGCATCCGCACCGTCGCGGTCTATTCGGACGCCGACGCCAAGGCGCTGCATGTGCGCGAAGCCGACGAGGCGGTACATATCGGCCCGGCGCCGGCGCGCGAATCCTACCTGATCGGCGACAAGATCATCGCTGCGGCGAAAGCGACCGGTGCCGAGGCGATCCACCCGGGCTACGGCTTCCTGTCCGAAAATGCCGAGTTCGCACAGGCGGTGGCCGATGCCGGACTCGTGTGGGTCGGGCCGAGGCCGTCTTCGATCACCGCGATGGGGCTGAAGGACGCCGCGAAGAAGCTGATGGCCGATGCCGGCGTGCCGGTGACGCCAGGCTATATGGGCGAAAATCAGGATCCCGCCTTCCTCGCCGAACGGGCGGCGGAGATCGGCTATCCGGCACTGATCAAGGCGGTCGCGGGCGGCGGCGGCAAGGGGATGCGCAAGGTCGATGCGGCGGCGGACTTCGCCGACGCGCTCGCTTCGTGCCAGCGCGAGGCGGCGGCGTCGTTCGGCAACGACCATGTGCTGATCGAGAAATATATCCTGACGCCGCGCCATATCGAGGTGCAGGTGTTCGGCGATACCCACGGCAATGTCGTCCACCTGTTCGAGCGCGACTGCTCGCTCCAGCGCCGTCATCAGAAGGTGATCGAGGAAGCCCCTGCCCCCGGCATGGACGAAGCGACGCGCGCCGAGCTTTGCGCCGCCGCGGTGCGCGCGGCGAAGGCGGTCGACTATGTCGGCGCGGGGACGATCGAGTTCATCGCCGACGCGAGCGAGGGCCTGCGCGCCGACCGCATCTGGTTCATGGAAATGAACACACGTCTGCAGGTCGAGCATCCGGTGACCGAGGAAATCACTGGTGTCGATCTGGTCGAATGGCAGCTTCGCGTCGCGAGCGGAGAGGTGATCCCGCTGGCGCAGGACGAACTCGCGATCAACGGCTGGGCGATGGAAGCACGCCTTTATGCCGAGGATCCCGCCAAGGGCTTCCTGCCTTCGACCGGCACGCTCGAGCTGTTCCAGCTTCCCGAACATATTGGCCGCGTCGACACCGGCGTCTATGAAGGCGCCGAAGTCTCGCCATTCTATGATCCGATGATCGCCAAGGTCATCGCGTGGGGCGAGGACCGCGAGGAAGCGCGCGAATTGCTGTCGGAGATGATCGAGGACAGCGCGATCTGGCCGGTGAAGACCAATTCGGCGTTCCTGATCAATGCGCTCGACCATCCCGATTTCGTCGCGGGCACCGTCGACACCGGGCTGATCGGCCGCGACGGCGACGCGATGACCGAAGAGCCCGTGCCGACAGGGCAGGCGCTGACCAACGCCGCGATGGCGATGGTGCCGCGCGCGTTGCAGGCGGGCTTCCGCCTCAACGCACCCGATGTGCGCACCGCCCCCTTCCTGCTCGACGGCAAGCGTGTCGAGGTCGAACTCCACGGCCCCGGCGCCGAAGAGCCCGCCCCCGCAATGCTGGTCGCCGAGGGTGGATCGGTGTGGCAGCTCGCGCCCTGGCGCGCCGAAGGCAGCACCGGCGGCGCGGCGGGCGACGGCGCGATCCTGTCGCCGATGCCCGGCAAGGTGATTGCGGTCGATGTCGCCGCGGGCGATACGGTGACCAAGGGTCAGAAACTGCTGACGCTCGAAGCGATGAAGATGGAGCACAGCCTGACGGCGCCGTTCGACGGCGTCGTCGCCGAACTCAACGCATCACCCGGCGCGCAGGTTCAGGTCGAAGCACTGCTCGCGCGGATCGAAAAGGAAAAGTGACCCTCTTCCGTTCCTGCTGAGCTTGTCGAAGCACAGTCCTTTCCCTTTTCGTCCCAAAGACAGAACAGCCCTTCGACAAGCTCAGGGCAAACGGAGTTGAGAATATGGCCGGCAAATATTTCGAAGAATGGGCCATCGGCGATACGCTGACGCACGACATCCGCCGCACGGTAACCGAGACCGACAATCTGCTGTTCACCGTGATGACGCACAATCCGCAGCCGCTCCACCTCGACATCGAGGCGGCAAAGGCGTCGGAGTTCGGGCAGATCCTCGTCAACGGCACCTTCACTTTCAGCCTGATGGTCGGGCTGTCGGTCGGCGACACCACGCTCGGCACGCTCGTCGCGAACCTCGGCTACGACAAGCTGGTGATGCCCAAGCCGGTGTTCATCGGCGACACGCTGCGCGCGGAGAGCGAGGTCATCGGCCTCAAGGAGTCGAAATCGCGGCCGAACGCCGGGATCGTCACCTTCCTCCACCGCGCGATCAACCAGCGCGATGAACTTGTCTGCCAGTGCGAGCGTTCTGCCCTTGTCCAGCGGAAGGCCAGCTAATGCGACTTCGTTCCCTCCTCTTCGTCCCAGGCGACCGGCCCGAGCGCTTTGCCAAGGCGGCGGCATCGGGTGCCGACGCGATCATCCTCGACCTTGAGGATTCGGTGTCGCCCGCGAACAAGGATGCGGCGCGCCATGCGATCGCCGACTATCTGGCCGGCGAGCGCGAGGTCGTGACCCTCGTGCGCGTCAACCCGCTCGACGGGCATCTGACCGCCGCCGACGTCGCCGCAATCGCCGCGGCGCGCCCCGACGCGATCATGCTGCCCAAAGCCGAAGGCGCTCCCAGCATCGCGCAACTCGACACAATCCTGCGCAGCGAAGCGGCGCGCGATGCATCGTTGCCGCCGATCCTGCCGATCGCGACCGAAACCCCCGCCGCGATCTTCACGCTCGGTAGTTACCGCGAGGCGAAGGATCGCCTGCTCGGCCTGACGTGGGGCGCCGAGGATCTGCCCGCCGCGATCGGCGCGACGACAAGCCGCGAGGCCGATGGAGGCTATACCGCACCCTATGAGGTCGCGCGCGCGATGACGCTGTTCGCCGCCCATGCAGCGGGCGCCGCAGCGATCGACACCGTCTTCCCGGCAATCAAGGACGAAGCCGGACTCGCGGCCTATGCCGCGCGCGCGCGGCGCGACGGCTTTACCGGGATGATGGCGATCCATCCGTCACAGGTCGAACCGATCAACGCCGCCTTCACCCCCAGCACCGACGAGGTGTCGCGCGCGCAGGCCATTGTCGATGCGTTCGCCGCCAATCCCGGGGTCGGCGTGTTGCAGGTCGACGGCAAGATGGTCGATGCCCCCCACCTCAAGCAGGCGAAGCATATCCTGGCACTGTCGGACTGAAGTCAGCCCTTCCGCCGCTTGAAGGGCCGGTGCCGCTTCATCCAGTCGCGGCCACGATGCCAGCTCTTCTTCAGCCCGCGTTCGGTCAGGCTTTCGAACATCGCGTCGGGACTGGTGGGATCGAGCAGTTCGTTCTCGGCGATGAATTCGTCGAACGGGCCGGGCGCGACGAGGTCGAGCAATTCGAGCGAGCGGCCCTTGCCGCGCAGCGCCTCGATCGTATCGATCAGCGAGCCGGTGCGCTTGAAGGTCGCCGCGACCTCGTCGTCCGTCACATCGAGATGCTCTGCGATCAGCGACGTGCGCAGGCGCGCTATCGTCGGTTCAACGCCCGCGTTCGCGGCGAGTGCGGCGTCGATCGTCACGTCGCATTCGCTGTCGAGCCCCATCGACCGATTGTTCATGTTCGCCGACCCCACGCGCAGGAAACGGTCGTCGACGATCGCGGTCTTGGCGTGAACATAGATGGGCTCGCCGCGCTTGGTGCGCGGATAATAGACTTTCAGCCGGTCGCCATGCTTCGCCTTCGCGATTTCACGCACCAGCTGCACGCGCGCGGCATCCATCGCCATCTGCTCGAGCCAGCCGTCGGCGGTCTTCGGCACCACCATCACGAATTCGGGCGGGTCATCCTCGTTCAGTCGCGCGGCGATCGCGGCGGCGATCTTGCCGGAGGTGAAGTATTGATTTTCGAAATAGATGAAGCGAACCGCCGCGCCGATCATGTCGAGATAGAGCTGCTCGATCTCGTGGATTTCCTCGTAGCCGTCATATTCGGCGCGCGTGCGCGAGATCGCGACGTCGACGCTCTCGAAATCGGGTTCAAGGTCATCGGGCCAATTCTCGCCCTTGCCCTTCAGATCGCGCAGCGGCTTTTTCGTTGCGCGCTGCCAGCGATCGTTGCCAAGGTCGGCGAGCGCATTGCCGACCGGCCCCGCAAGGATCATCGTCAGATCGTGCCAAGGCATATATACCTCGCCGTCGGGGGCGGTGCGATGCGGGTCGCCATCCTTGTGATCGCGCGTATCCCAGCGGCGCGCGCCGACGTCGATGCCGCCGCAGACCGCGAGATGGTCGTCAAACACCGCGACCTTCTGGTGATGGCTGCATCCCACCGGATGCGCGCTGTCGAGGCGGAAGCTGATCGCGCGCGTCAGCTTCCAGCGCGCGACCATCGACAGGATGCGCGGCATCGCGAACTGCTTCAGCCCGCCGAAATTCCAGCGCAATATGTCGATGTCGCGTTCGGGCTTTTCCTTTGCGAGCCGCAGCAGATAATTGCCGAGCGGTTCACCCTTGCCCTTCTTGTCGGGCTTGAGCGCAATGCGCGGGTCGAAATCCCAGCCGATCAGCAGGATGCGCTGTTTCGCATCGGCCATCAGCCGTTCGAGCAGCGCATAATAGTCCGCCGCGTCGACGATCATCCGCGCCTTGTCGGCGCGTTCGATCCGCCAGCAATTGCGGCCTTCGACGACGATTGGTGATAGCTTCGTCCCCATCGCCGCCACCACGCATGATGGCGGCGATGGTTGCAAGGGCTAAAGTCAGGCGGCGACGAACTGCTCGGGCGCCAGCGCCATCATCGCGTCGCTGCCCGCCTCGATCTTGCGGCGGAACGATCCCGCGTCGGGCAGGAAACGTTCAGCGAAATAGCGCGCGGTGACGAGCTTGGCTTCGAGGAACGCCTTGTTGCCGCGGCCTTCGGCGAGCGCCTTCTGCGCCGCTTCGGCCATCCTCAACCACATCGAACCGAGCGCAACGATACCGAGGATATGCATATAATGATGCGCGCCGGCGCCGACATTGTTCGGGTTGGCCATGCCGTTCTGCATGAACCACATCGTCGCGGCCTTGAGTTCGCCGTTGGCCTTTTCGAGGCGTGTAGCGAAATCGGCGAGTGCTTCGTCACCCTTGGCGCGGCCGCATTCCTCGTCGACGATCGCGAAAAAGGCCTGGATGGCGCGCCCGCCATTCTGCGCGAGCTTGCGGCCGACAAGATCCATCGCCTGCACGCCGTTCGCGCCTTCGTAGATCATCGTGATACGCGCATCGCGGACGTACTGGCTCATGCCCTGTTCTTCGATATAGCCGTGGCCGCCGAAGACCTGCTGCGCGTTGGTCGCAACCTCATAGCCCTTGTCGGTGCCATAGCCCTTGATCACGGGAGTGAGCAGACTGACGAGGTCGTCGGCGCGCTGGCGCTCTTCCTCGCTCTCGGCAACGTGCGCGAGGTCGACCTGCAGCGCCCCCCAGGTGCAGAGCGCGCGCAGCCCCTCGACCGTCGCCTTGCCGTCCATCAGCATGCGGCGGACGTCGGGATGGACGAACAAAGGATCGGCCTTTTCCTGCGGATCCTGGGGACCGGTGAGCGCGCGGCCCTGACGGCGGTCCTGTGCGTACTGGACGGCGTTCTGGTACGCGACGTCGGCTTGGCCGAGCCCCTGGATACCGACGCCGAGGCGCGCGGCGTTCATCATCACGAACATCGCGGCGAGACCCTTGTTCTCCTCGCCGACCATCCATCCCTTCGCACCGTCATAGTTCATGACACAGGTCGAATTGGCGTGGATGCCCATCTTGTGCTCGATCGACCCGCACGACAGCGTGTTGCGGTCGCCGAGCGAGCCGTCGTCGCCCACGATGAACTTGGGCACAATGAAGAGCGAGATGCCCTTGACGCTGTCGGGCGCATCGGGGGTCTTCGCAAGGACGAGGTGGATGATGTTGTCGGTGAGGTCATGCTCGCCCGACGAAATGAAGATTTTCGTGCCGGTCACCGCATAGCTGCCATCGCCGTTCGGCACCGCGCGCGTGCGGATAAGGCCAAGGTCGGTTCCGCAGTGCGGCTCGGTCAGGTTCATCGTCCCGCCCCATTCGCCCGCGATCATCCGGGGGACATAGGTCGCCTTCTGCTCGTCCGATCCCTTGACGAGGATCGCTGCAGTCGCACCCTGCGTGAGCCCGGGATACATGGCGAAGGCCTGGTTGGCGGCGTTGCGATATTCCTCGACCGGGAAACCGATGACGTGCGGCAGCCCCTGCCCGCCGAATTCCTCGGGCGCGGTCAGCAGGCCCCAGCCGGCTTCGGAATAGGCGTTATACGCTTCCCTGAAGCCCTTCGGCGTCGTCACGCTGCCGTCGTCGTGGCGCGTGCAGCCTTCGAGGTCGCCCGACTGGTTGATCGGGAACAGCACTTCCTCGCAGAATTTGCCCGCCTCGGTCAGCACCGCCTCGACCATGTCGGGGGTCGCGTTGGCGAAGCCGGGCAGGTTCGAATAGCGCTCGATCCCGAGCACGTCGTTAAGAAGAAAGAGGGTGTCCTGCACAGGTGCGCGATAGACGGGCATGGGAAATCCTTCTGAAAAGCAGTTGGCTATGTCACTTGCCTGGGGAGAGGCTCGGTCTGCTTATTGGCCGGCGTCAACTTTCTTCACCATATCGATGAACCGCGACAGTTCCTCGACGGCGCTGTCGATATCGTCGCGCTGGCGCTGCAGCAGGCCGATCCGCTGCTCGCATTTCTCGATCGTCACCTGACGCTGCAGCTTGCGGCCGTCGCCGACGTCGTAGAGGTCGATCATCTCGCGAATGTCGGCGAGGCTGAAGCCCGTGCGCTTGGCGCGGAGGATCCACGCCAGCCGGGCGCGGTCGCGTTTCGAATAGATGCGCGACAATCCCTTGCGCGACGGGCTGATCAGCCCTTCATCCTCATAGAAACGGAGCGCGCGGGCGGTAACCCCGAACTCGGTCGACAAGTCGGTGATGCTGAATTGTTCGCGCCCCAGATGATCGGGCGTATCGATATGGGCGTGGCCATATTGTTCGGTCATGCCGGTGAAACTAGTTTCCGTTGACGTGAACGTCAAGACCGGCAGATCGGGCCATTTCGGGGCAGGTCAGCCGCCGCAAGGACGCTGCATATTGCCCTGTCGATCCGCCATTCGCAAGCCCCCCGCGTCGGTCGCCGACCAGCTCGCGCGCGGCAGGCGCAGCCCCGCGAGCGAGGCACGGTCAGGACACAGCCGGACGCATTGCGGTGGCAGGCTTCCGGGAAGGCGCAACTCGTCCTCTTCCTCGTGCACGAGCGCGTCGCAGCCGTCGACGCCGGCGAAGCGCATCCGCCAGCCATCCCCTTCGCGCACCATCGTCCCGGCTGCGGCGCAGGACAGGGTCGGGCCAAAGGCGGCGGTGACGGCAAAGCGCCATTTTCCGGCCCCGTCGGGAACGACGCACATCGCATCGCGGCCCAGATCGTGCGTCCGTTCGAAAACCCCGACCGGGGTCGCGGCTTCGGAGCGCACGACGCCGCGCTGGCGCGCGGTGATCTCCAGCGGATTGTCCGCATCCACGCGCTTGCCCGTGCCATTCGCCGCGGGCCGGTTGCATCCCGCGAGCACAAGCGCCGCCAATGCGAGTGTGACGCTAGCCCCGCGCATCGTCCGCCAGGAAGGTCAGGCTGCCGTCGGCCTCGACGCGGCGATAGAAGCAGGAGCGACGCCCGGTGTGGCACGCCGGTCCCGCGGGCTTGACGCGCAGCAGCACCGCGTCCTGATCGCAATCGACGCGCATCTCGACCAACGTCAGCCCGTTGCCCGACGCCTCGCCCTTGCGCCACAACGCAGCCCGCGACCGCGACCAGAAATGCGCCTGCCCCGTCGTGCGAGTCTGCTCGATCGCCTCGGCGTTCATATGCGCGACCATCAGCAGGATATGCGTATCGGCGTCGGTGACGATCGCCGTCACCAGTCCGGCGGCGTCGAAACGCGGAAGAAATCGGTCGGTCGTGTCGCGCTGATCATCCATAAACCGCGCTTTAGAGCAGGATAGGAGCCGCTGTCACCCCGTCCGTCGTGCCCAGTATGACAAATGCGTGATTAGGGGGGCGACATTTGCGATTGCCGTCCCTATATGCGCCCCAGTCACTGCCCCCCTGCCCCTGGAATGACATGCTGACGACCCACCCTTTCGACGACGACAAGCTCCGCGAGGAGTGCGGCGTATTTGGTATTCATGGCGCCGATAGCGCCGCCGCGGTTGTCGCGCTGGGCCTTCATGCCCTGCAGCACCGTGGACAGGAAGCCGCCGGCATCACTGCCTTCGACGGCAAGGAATTCCACACCCACCGCGCGATGGGCCATGTCGCGGGCAATTTCGACCGCGACGACATCATGCGCCAGTTGCAGGGCGGATCTGCGGTCGGGCATGTCCGCTACTCGACGACGGGCGAAACCGCGCTGCGCAACGTCCAGCCGCTGTTCGCCGACCTCGCCACCGGCGGCTTCGCCGTTGCGCACAACGGCAATATCTCGAACGCCGCCGCGCTCCGCAAGGTTCTGGTCCGCCGCGGTTCGATCTTCCAGTCGACCAGCGATACCGAGGTCATCATCCACCTCGTCGCGACGTCGAACTACCGTTCGCTGCTCGATCGCTTCATCGACGCGCTGAAGCAGGTCGAAGGCGCCTATTCGCTGATCTGCCTGACCGCCGAGGGCATGATCGGCTGCCGCGACCCGCTCGGCATCCGCCCGCTCGTGATCGGCAAGCTTGGCGACGCGCATATCCTCGCGTCCGAAACGGTCGCGCTCGACGTCGTCGGCGCCGAATTCGTGCGCTCGGTCGAGCCCGGCGAGCTCGTCACCATCCGCGACGGCCAGCTGACCTCGCACCGCCCCTTCGCCGATCATCCGGCGCGGCCGTGCATCTTTGAATATGTCTATTTCTCGCGCCCCGATTCGATCGTCGACGGGACGAGCGTCTATTCGGTGCGCAAGGCGATCGGCGCCGAACTCGCGCGCGAAAATCCGGTCGAAGCCGACCTCGTCATCCCCGTCCCCGATTCGGGTACGCCCGCGGCGATCGGCTATGCGCAGGAATCAAGCATTCCGTTCGAACTCGGCATCATCCGCTCGCACTATGTCGGGCGCACCTTCATCCAGCCGGGCGACAAGGTCCGCCACCTTGGCGTGAAACTGAAGCACAACGCCAACCGCGCGCTGATCGCGGGCAAGCGCATCGTGCTGATCGACGATTCGATCGTCCGCGGCACGACCAGCCTCAAGATCGTCCAGATGATGCGCGATGCCGGCGCGACCCAAGTGCATATGCGCATCGCGAGCCCGCCGACGCAGCACAGCTGCTTCTATGGCGTCGACACGCCCGAACGCGCCAAATTGCTCGCGGCGCAGATGAGCGTCGGCCAGATGGCGAATTTCATCAACGCCGACAGCCTGTCGTTCATCTCGATCGACGGTCTCTATCGCGCGCTCGGTGAAGCGAAGCGCAGCGACGACGCGCCGAAATATTGCGACGCCTGTTTTACCGGCGACTATCCGACCACGCTGACCGATTTCGACGAGCATGGGCTGGAAGATCAGTTTTCGCTGCTTGCCGAACGGGTTGTCTGACACAATGACTGTGACGTCTAAAGAACTGGCGGGCCAGGTTGCGCTCGTCACCGGGGCGAGCCGCGGCATCGGTGAAGCGATCGCCGAATCGCTCGCCGCACGCGGCGCGCATGTCGTGATCACCGCGCGCACCGCGGGCGGACTCGAGGAACTCGAAGACCGCATCCACGAAGCCGGCGGCAGCGCAACGATCGCGCCGCTCGACCTGACCGACGGCGACAGCATTGCGCGTCTCGCCAGCGCGATCGCCGAACGCTGGCAGCAGCTCGACATGCTTGTGCTCAACGCCGCGATGCTCGGTACGCTAACCCCGGTCGCGGCGATCGACGGCAAGGAATTCAACAAGCTGCTGACACTGAACCTGATCGCGCAGCAGGCGCTGATCGCCAATTTCGACCCGCTGCTGCGCCGCGCCGCGAACGGCCGCCTGCTCGCGCTGTCGAGCGGCGTCGCGCGCGAACCCCGCGCCTATTGGGGTGCCTATGCCGCGTCGAAGGCCGCATTCGAAACGCTCGTCACCAGCTATGGCGCCGAAATGCGCAATATTTCGACCGTGCGCACCGCGATTCTCGATCCCGGCGGCACGCGAACCCAGATGCGCGCGCGCGCCTATCCGGGCGAAGATCCCGAGAGCATCAAGGACCCCGCCGCGGTCGGTGAATTCGTCGCCCGGCTGATGGTCGAAGGCTTCGACAGCACCGCTTTCCATGCGCTGCCCAAGGTCATGGAAAAAGCTTGAAGCCATCCTTGTTTTCCTGCGCTAAGACGCTCGCATAAGAGGGGTTGCGAGGGCGTGGGAATGACCAGGGATATTTTGCGCACGGCGATTGCCGCCGTGATCGGCATCGTCGTTGCGTTCGGGCTGATCTGGATCGCCCAATATGCCGGCAGCGAATTTTCGCCCGACGTCTATGACCCCGCCAGTGGCGAAGTGCTGATCCCGATCGGGTCGACGATCGCACTGGTCGTCGGCTGGTTCATCGGCACATTTGGCGGCAGCTGGCTCGCGATGCGCATTTCCGCCGGCACCGGCGCCGGCTGGATCGTCGCGGGCGCGGTAATCGGCGCCGCGCTTTACCGCGCCGTGACGCTCGCCGACACATGGTGGATCATGGCGCTGGGCGCCCTCGTCCCGCTTGCCGCGGTCTGGCTGGCCCAGCGCGCGGCAAGCGTCGTTACCGAATAAGAGCTCGCCGTCCCCGCGAAACCGGAGGCGACGACTTATTTGGCTTCCTTGTCCACCGCCGCCTGTACGCTCTTGTAGAAGGCTTCGCGCGCCGCGCCGACACCCTCGGGATCGGTCGCCGTCGGCCAGTTGCCGTTCGACGCGATCACCAGCTTGCGCTTGGGATCGATGAATATCCCCTGCCCGAAGATGCCCTGCGCGGCAAAGCTGCCGTCGTCGTTGGTCCACCATTGATAGCCATAGCCGCGCCCCGGCAGGTCGATGCCCGCCTGCTTCGTCGTCGCGGACGGCAACCAGTCGTCGGGAAGCACCTTTTTGCCGCCCGCGACCCCGCCGTTCAGGATGAACTGGCCGAAGCGCGCATAATCCTTGAGGCTCGCCGACATGCAGCAGCCGCTGATCTCGTGCCCCGTCGCGCCGAGCATCCACACCGCGTCCTGCTCCATACCGAACGGTTTCCACACCTTTTCGGACAGATAGGCCGACAGTGTCTTGCCCGTCGCGCTCGACACGAGCACGCCGATCAGATTGGTCTCGCCGGTCTTGTAAACCCACTTCGACCCCGCGGGCGCTTCGCGCGGCAAGGTCTTCATATAGCTGACCGTTATATCCTCGCCCGCAACGGGTTTCTGCATGTTGAACAGCGCGACGTCGGACTTGGGGTCGGTGTAATCCTCGTTCCATTTGACCCCCGAGGTCATCGTCAGCAGTTGGCGCACGCTGACATCGTCATAGGCCGAGCCCTTGAGGCCGGGGATGTAGGCGGTGACCTTGTCGTCGAGGCTCTTGATATAGCCGTCCTTCACCGCGGCGCCGACAAGCGTCGAGGTGAAGCTCTTGGCGACCGAAAAGCTCGTCCAGCGGCCCGCGGCGCCATAACCGAGCGCATATTTTTCGAGGCGAATCTTGCCGTCCTGAACGATGACCAACCCCGCATTGCGCTGCTTCGCCATATGGGCATCGACATCGCGGAGGTCGATCGGCTTGCCCTGCGGCAGCGGATACACGGGCCCACCCGCCTTCACTGTGTTGACGACCACCCTGGGCACCGTTTCCATCGTGCGGAAGGCGGCGTCGCGTTGATCCTGGGTCCAGAACAGCACATTCAGATCCTTTGGCAGTTTATCGGTCGTTTGCGTGGGTGCGGGCGCATTGCACCCCGCCGCCGCGGTGCACAGCAGCACCGCCGCCAGGAATCTTCGCATCGGTTTCCTCTCCCCTGTTTTCAGGCTGTCTTTTCGAGCGTGACCTGCGCGACGTCGATACCGCCGCCACGAAAGCCACCCTCGCAATATTGCAGATAATAGCGCCAGAGCCGCACGAAGCGTTCGTCGAACCCCGACGGCAATTGCTCCGCCGCGACCGCCGCGTCGAAACGCTCGCGCCACTGGCGCAGCGTTTCGGCATAATCGCCGCCGAACCGGCGAACATCGCGCCACGCGAGCCCGCGGGCTTCGGCGAGCGCACGGAAGCGGCTTTCCGAAATCAAACAGCCGCCCGGGAAGATATAGGCCTGGATGAAGTCGCTGCTCGCGGCGTAGCGTTCGAACAGCGCGTCGTTGATCAGTATATACTGGATCGCCGCCTTGCCGCCGGGGCGGAGCAGTCGCGCGATCGCGTCGAGATAGGCGGGCCAATAGGCCTCGCCCACCGCTTCGACCATCTCGACGCTGGCAATGGCGTCGTACGGCCCCTGCGCATCGCGATAGTCGCAGATTTCGATGCGCGAGCGGCCCGACAAGTCGACCGAGTTGAGCCGCGCATCGGCGATTTCCGCCTGCGCCGGTGACAGGGTGATCCCGGTGTAGAGCACATCGTGGCGTTCGACCGCACGCTCGGCGAGCGCGCCCCAGCCGCAGCCGATTTCGAGCAGCCGGCTTCCCGACCGCAGGTCGAGCCGGTCGAGGATCGCGTCGACCTTTGCCGCCTGCGCCGCTTCGAGCGACTGGCCGGGGTCGGTGAACAATGCGCTGGAATAATTCATGCTCGGGTCGAGCCACAAGCGGTAGAAATCATTGCCCAAATCATAGTGGGCATGGATGTTGCGCCGGGCCCCGCGGCGATTGTTGCGGTGGAGCGCATGGATCGCCTTGTTGAGCCAGCGCCAAGGGCCGCGCGCGCGCCCGACATTGCCCAGCGCCTCGCCGTTGCGCATGAACAGGTCGAACAGGGGCACCGGGTCGGGCGAGGACCATTCGCGCGCTTCCCACGCGCGATACCATCCGACCGAACCCGAGAGCGCCAGTCGCGCGAGCGCCGTCCAGCTGTGGAGATGCACGACCGCCACCGGCCCCTTGCCGCGCCCGCCAAGCAGCCGCACGCTGCCGTCGGGCAAATGCCCCTCGATCGTGCCGCGCATCAGCCCCGCGTCGATGCGGTCGAGTATCCGGTGAAAGAAGCCCGCCGGCGCCAGCGCCATCAGCCGCGCCAGTCCCCCGCCCGTGCGATAGGCACGGTCGGCGCGGAGCAGTTCCTTGCCGCGGCGCGGGCTGACATGCGTGTTCATAGCCCCTTCCTGCCCCAAAGTCGCGCGCCTGACAATCGGTTGAAACGCGTCGTCATGACGTCACACGCGCCGCCGCCTGCACCCGATTATTCGGCATGGCTGGCGGTATCGGGCGCGGTCAGGCGGACCTGAAAACGGTCTTGCGCCAGCGGGTGCATGAAGCGCTGGTCGCGGAGCAGGATCGCGTCGCCGTCCCTTTGCGCAACGGGCATGCGCGACCAGAACAGGAAGGCGCGCGCCGCGGGATCGGCTTTCACCCGGGTTGCGAGACGCGGGTCATCCATGCCGGTCGGGGTTCCGCCGATATCGATATGTCTCCCGGCACCGGGGACGAAACTTGCCGAGCCATAGCGGTCGGCGGTTCGCCAGAAGATATCGCGTTTCCAGAAGGCGAGCGGCGGCGGGCTTGCAACGACCAGCGCGCTGCGGTGCCCTGCCGCGCGCAGCGTTTCCGACACGGTGCGCTCGGCGGCGCCCGTGATCAGGCCGTTGACGAAAATATAGGCGCACACCGCCGCGAAGCCGACCCACGCCGGCCGCTGCGCGTCCGCCGTGCCGCGCCGTTCGCGGCGCAGTGACAGCCAGATCGACAAGCTGAGTGCAATCCATATCCACAGGTCAATGATGAAGATGCTGTCGCCATAGAACCATCGCGGCGAAAAGGGTTCGAGCAGGCGAATGCCGTAATTGTTGAGCCAGTCGAGCGCGGGATGGCTGAAACAGCCGATATAGGCGAGCGCGAGCAACCAGCCCTTGTCGACCGGGAGGCGCCCCGCGGGCCGCTTGCCGCGCCGCTCCTGCCAGCGGTCGAACGCGAGCATCAGCGCCCACAGCAGGACCGGCAGCAGGATCAGCGCGATCGGCCCGTGGGTAATCCCGCGCCGCATCGCCAGCGACTCGATCCCGTAGATCGCGCAGCCCGCATCGATATCGGGCAGGTTTGCCGCGATGATCAGCGTCGGCATCGCAAGGCCGGTCTTTTTCTTGAGGCCCATTTGCGCGAGCACCGCGCCGACAAGGCTGTGGGTCAGGTTGTCCATGGACCGGTGGTGGCGCGGATACGGCGTCTTTGCAACGCGTTATGCGGGCGCGCTCATGGCTTCAGGCAGCGATGGTGCGTGACCTTGTCCGCTGGATCGCGACCGTCGGACGGTTTCGCCTGCCGCCAGGATTCCTCGATACCCAGCTCGGCGAGTTCGTCTTCGCGGAAGCAAAAGCGGCCGTCGTCATCGGCCATCCGCCACCAATGCGCAAAAACCCCTTCGGTGCCCTGATCGACAAAAGGCTGCGCGGCGACGAGCAGAAGTGAACCGGGGCGCAGGAAGACGTGCATCGAATGGGCGGTCGTGCGGAGCCGCATGTTTCGCGGAAGCTTCGGTCCCGACAGGTGCCGCAAGCCCCGTGCCGGCCCCTCATAAAGCTCGGCCATGCATACGATCCCATCCTGATTTTCTTCGGGCGAAGATCCGGGGCAGATATTCGGGAGGCCGACAAATTTGGCCGGTTGGCGATATTCGACGAACATCAGGGTCGGGCGTTTGTCGCCTTGCGCGTCAGCCGACGGCGCGAGAAGGATCGCCTCGGGAGGCTCCGGTCTATGGACGATGAGGGAGCGCGCGCCAGCTGGTTCGGTCGCGGTTAAGAGGAACAGGACGGAGCAGAGCGTGAGCCCTGCCCGCCCTGTTTTCACAGCTCAGGCCCGCCTTCGGTCACCGTCCAGATCTGCCCCTTCTTGAGCAGGCTCTGGAGGTCGGCCTTTTTGCCTTCGGCGGCCGCCTTGTTCTGGCGCACGACGTCTGCCTCGAAGGTCGGGCGCGGGTCGTCGTAAAGGACGCCCAACGCCATCGGAAATTCGCCGAAGCGCATTTCGACGAGCATGTGCGCGACGCTGCGGTTGGTTACGTCGTGGACGATCACGCCCGCCGCCTGCCAGTCGCCATCGACGACATCGACGGTCTTGAGATGCAGCGCCTCCGCATCGAGCGCGATGCCCTTGGTGCCCTTGGCGTAAACCATCGGCTCGCCCTGCTTGAGCCAGAGCTGGCGATCCTCGGCGCCCTTCGGCGCCGCAAAATCCTCGAACACGTCTTTGTTATAGACGATACAGTTCTGGAAAATCTCGATAAATGCCGCGCCCTTGTGCGCGTGCGCGGCCTTCAACACGTTTGGCAGCTCCTTCGACACGTCGAAGCCGCGCGCGACGAAGCGCGCGCCGGCGCCGAGCGCGAAGGCCGCGGGTTGCGCGGGGCGATCGACCGAACCATAGGGCGTCGACGGGCTCGTCGTCCCGACCCGGCTGGTCGGAGAATATTGCCCTTTTGTAAGGCCATAGATCTCGTTGTTGAACAGCATGATCTGGCAATCGAGGTTGCGGCGAATGAGGTGCATCGTGTGGTTGCCGCCGATCGACAGCCCGTCGCCATCGCCGGTAACGATCCACACGTCGAGATTCGGATTGGCGAGCTTCAGCCCCGTCGCGAACGCCGGCGCGCGGCCGTGGATCGTGTGGAAGCCATAGGTTTCCATATAATAGGGAAAGCGCGACGAGCAGCCGATACCGCTGACGAACACGGTGTTTTCAGGCGTGGTGCCGATCTCGGGCATCGTACGCTGCACCGCCTTCAGGATCGCATAGTCGCCGCATCCGGGGCACCAGCGGACTTCCTGATCGGTTTCCCAATCCTTGAGCGTCGTCGTCCGCGCGATGGTCGTCATCTCGTTCACTTCAATGCCTCCTCGATCGCGCCTTCGATTTCGGCGATGGTGAAGGGCTGGCCCGACACCTTGTTCACCGGCTTCGCGTCGACCAGATACTGGTCGCGCAGCACCGTCTTGAGCTGGCCGGTGTTCATTTCGGGCACGATCACCTTGTCATAGCTTTTCAGCAGCTCGCCGAGATTGGCAGGCAGCGGCCAGATATGGCGGATGTGGACATGGCTGACATCGGCCCCTTCGGCGCGCTTGCGGCGCACCGCCTGGTGGATCGGGCCAAAGGTCGAACCCCAGCCGACGACCGCCAGCTTGCCGCCCGCGGCACCGAGTTCGACGACCTGGTCGGGCACGTTGATCCTGTCGACCTTCGCCTTGCGGATATCGGTCATCGCCTGATGGTTCGACGCCTCATAGTTGATGTGGCCGGTATCGAGTTCCTTCTCGATCCCGCCGATACGATGCAGCAGGCCGGGCGTGCCGGGCTTGACCCACGGACGCTTGAGTTTTTCGTCGCGGCCATAGGGCTTGAACCCGCCCTCGGGAACTTCGGTCAGGAACTCGACCGGGAAGGCTTCGTAAGTCGTCAGGTCGGGCACCGCCCACGGCTCTGCCGCATTGGCGATATAGCCGTCGGTCAGCAGCATCACCGGCGTCATATATTGCACCGCGATGCGCACCGCCTCGATCGCGCATTCGAACGCGTCGCCCGGCGAGCGCGCGGCGATGACCGGCAGCGGCGCGTCGCCGTTGCGGCCATAGACCGCCTGATAAAGATCGGACTGCTCGGTCTTGGTCGGCAGGCCGGTCGAGGGGCCACCGCGCTGCGAATTGACGATGACGAGCGGCAGTTCGGTCATGATCGCAAGGCCCATCGCCTCGCCCTTCAGCGCGATTCCGGGCCCCGACGAGCTGGTGACGCCGAGCGAGCCGCCATAGCTGGCGCCGATTGCCGAGCAGATCGCGGCGATCTCGTCCTCGGCCTGAAAGGTCGTGACGTCATATTCCTTGAGCCGCGACAGATGGTGCAGGATCGCCGACGCGGGGGTGATCGGATAGCCGCCGAAAAACATCGGGAGGTTCGCAAGCTGCGCGCCGGCGACGAGCCCGAGCGCGATACCCTCTGCGCCCGTCAGCGTACGGTAAAGTCCCGGCGCGACCGGAGCGGGGTCGACATGATGCTGCTTGAGCGGCCCCGCAAGCTCGGCGGTCTCGCCATAGGCGTGGCCCGCGTTGAGCGCCGCAACGTTCGCCGCCGCAAGGTTCGGGTCCTTGGCGAACTTCGCGTTGAGCCAGTCGATCAGCGGCTGGCGGTCGCGGTCGAACATCCAGAGCGACAGCCCCAGCGTCCACATATTCTTGCAGCGCAAGGCTTCCTTGTTGCCGAGCCCGAAGGGCTTCACCGCGTCCATGGTCAGCTGGCTGATATTGAGCTTGAGGAGCTGCCATTTGGCGAGGCTGCCGTCCTCGAGCGGGTTTGCCTCATATTTCGCTTTGGCGAGGTTGCGGTCGTTGAACTCGCCCTCGTCGGCGATGATCAGCCCGCCCTGCTTCAATTGCGGTACATTGGTCTTGAGCGCCGCGGGGTTCATCGCGACGAGCACGTCGGGCGCGTCGCCCGCGGTGTCGATCGCCGACGATCCGAAATTGATCTGGAACGCAGACACGCCGAACAATGTGCCCTGCGGCGCACGGATTTCGGCGGGAAAATCGGGGAAGGTCGCAAAGTCGTTGCCCGCGAGCGCGGAGGACAAGGTAAACTGACCGCCGGTGAGCTGCATTCCGTCGCCGCTGTCGCCGGCAAATCGAACCACCACTGCATCCGAAAGGGGGGACTGCCGTTCGTCGGCCTGGTCCACTGCCGCTGTCGCCATTTTCTGTATCTGCCTTTGAATCTTGCGAACCTGTGACATCGGCCTAGGCCCCCGCGCGCCAAGCCGCAATTGAGAAAAAATTGTGCGCTGCAAAGGCCGAGCGACGGGTGGGTTTCGATTTGCGATTGAATTTGCCCCGCCGATGCCGAATAGCATGGCGAAAATATCGATCAGGGAGAGACTGGATGACCGACGGCACCACCCATCATACGCGCGCCGATGTGGCCGCCTTTCTCGCCTTCCTCAACGCCCAGGAAGGCCCGAAGATGGAGGAGATGCCGCCCGAGGGCGCGCGCGCGATGTTCCGCGTGATGGGCCAGCTGGCCGACGTCCCGCGCGGCGAGATCGCCAAGGTCGAGGACCGGACGATCCCCGGCCCCGCGGGCGAGATCCCGGTTCGCATCTATGACAATCGCCCCGCGCGCGAGGCGGGGCCGGTGATGGTCTTTTATCACGGCGGCGGCTGGGTGATCGGCGACCTCGACACGCACGACGCCTATTGCGCCGAGGCCGCGCGCCTGCTCGACATGCCCGTCGTCGCGGTCGATTACCGCCTCGCCCCCGAACACCCCTTCCCCGCCGCGCCGATCGATTGCGAAGCCGCGACGCGCTGGGTCGCCGACAATATCCCCTGCACGGGGCTCGTTCTGTCGGGCGAAAGCGCCGGCGGCAACCTCACCATCGCCACCGCGCTGACGCTCCGCGACAATCCCGCGTCGAAGCCGGTGATCGCGATCCACCCGATCTACCCCGCCGTCACGACGCACGACGACTGGCAAAGCTATCGCGATTTCGGCGAAGGCCACCTGCTGACCCAGGGCAGCATGACGTGGTTCGGCAATCATTATGCGGCTGATCCCGCCGACTATCGCGCCGCGCCGCTCGATTTCCCTGCCGAGGGGCTGCCGCCGACGCTGCTGATCACCGCGGGTCTCGACCCGCTGCGCGATCAGGGCCGCGCCTACGCCGCCAAGCTGATCGAAGCCGGCGTGCCGACCACTTATCGCGAAGCGAAGGGCACGATCCACGGCTATATCAACCTCGCGCAGGGCATCCCGAGCGCGCAGGAAGATATTCGCGGGGCATTGACCGTATTGAAGGCGATCGTCGCCGAAGCTAACGGGGCGGCATGATCGATCACAGCAAACTTCCCTACCGCCCGTGCGCGGGCGTCATGCTCGCCAACCGCGACGGCCGCGTCTTCGTCGGCCAGCGACTCGATACGACGAGTGAAGCCTGGCAGATGCCGCAGGGCGGGATCGACGACGGCGAGGATGCGGAGGAAGCGGCGATCCGCGAACTGGGCGAGGAAACCGGCGTCCATGGCGGGCTGGTCGAGATCATCGCGCGCAGCCGCGAGGAATATTTCTATGACCTGCCCGACCATCTGATCGGCAAGATGTGGGGCGGCAAATATCGCGGCCAGCGCCAGCACTGGTTCCTGATGCGCTTCATGGGCGAGGACAGCGACGTCAACATCCACACAAAGCATCAGGAATTCCGCGCGTGGAAATGGGCCGGGCTGAACGAGATCGAAAAATTGATCGTCCCATTCAAGCGTGCGCTCTATCGCGGGCTGGTCGAGGAGTTCGGGCCGCTCGTCTGATCCTTGAGCGCCAGCGCGGTGCGAAAGACATCGCGGAACATCTCTGCCGTCAACCGCCCGGTGTTCGTGTTGTAGCGCGAGCAGTGATAGCTGTCGACGAGGTGCCGGCCGCCCGGCAGCGCGTGCACCGCCCCATGCGCAAAGCGATGCACGGCAAGGCGCGCTCCGGCCGCGCGTAGCGCCGCATCATGCGCGATCCGCCGGAGCGCGATGATCACGCGGACCTTGGGCAATGCCGCCAGCTGCGCTTCAAAGAAGGGCCGGCAATTCGCAATTTCTGCCGGCGTCGGCTTGTTCTGCGGCGGCAGGCATTTGACGCTGTTCACGATGATCGCGCCGTCTAGCGTCAGCCCGTCGTCGATCCGCGCATCATAACGCCCCTGGCTCAGGCCGAATTCGGCGAGCGTCGCAAACAGCAGGTCGCCGGCATAGTCGCCGGTGAACGGCCGCTCCGTCCGGTTCGCGCCATGCTTGCCCGGCGCGAGCCCCACGAAGGCCAGCCACGCTTCGGGGTCGCCGAACGCGTGAACCGGCGCATTCCACCAGTCGGGGTGCCCGGCCCGGCATTCCCGCCGAAGCGCGACCAGCCGCGGGCATCGCGGACAATCGCGCGGCGGCTCGGTGCCGGGCAACGGGCTGTCAATTTCCACCTTTCTGCGATAGGCGCTCGGCCATGAGCAACGCAACGCCGCTTCCTCTCTATGCCATCGGCCTCGGGTCGAATCGCCGCCACGCGCGGTTCGGCGACCCGCGCGCGGTGCTGCTTGCGGCACTCGCGGCGCTGGAGAGCGACGATATCGAGCCGGTCGATGCCAGCCCGATCATCGCGAGCGAGCCGCTCGGCCCGTCGCGCCGCCGATACGCCAATGCGGTCGCGCTCGTCGCCTCGGCGCTCAGCCCGCCCGAAATGCTCGAACGGCTGCAGGACATCGAAGCGCGTTTCGGCCGCCGCACCGGCCAGCGCTGGAGCGCGCGCACGCTCGACCTCGACATCCTGCTCTGGTCGGGCGGGGCGTGGTCCGACGGCGCGCTGACGATCCCGCATCCCGCGATCGAACAGCGCGCGTTCGTGCTCGGCCCGCTCCGCGCGATCGTCCCCGATTGGCCGCATCCGCTGAACGGCCGCAGCGTCCGCCAGCTCGCCGCGCGCCTGACGCGTCCGAAGCCGGTTGACCGGGGCGCATCGGCGCACTAGGGCGACGGCTCACTTTCGCGCGCCGCTTCGCCGGCGCCGGATGGGCCCTTAGCTCAGTCGGTAGAGCAACTGACTTTTAATCAGTAGGTCGCTGGTTCGAACCCAGCAGGGCTCACCACCTGACCCATCCCGTGCCGAACCCGCCTCGAAAAGAGGCTAAGGCTGCAGGCAATCTCTTGGTAGCAAGCCGCGGATAGAATAGGCCACCAACGAAGGGCACAGCACCCCGATGGAGGCAGGTTGACGTATGAACATTCTACTGACGGGCGGAGCAGGATATATCGGCAGCCATGTCGCCGCCCCGCTGGCGGCGGCGGGGCATCGCGTCGTGTGTTTCGACAATCTGTCGAACAGCGATGCATCAGTGATGGACCGCCTCGAAGCAATTACCGGAACCGCGGTACCCCTAGTCGAAGGCGATATTCGCGACGGCGACGCGCTGCGCGGGGTCATGCGCAAGTACCAGATCGAAGCCGTCATCCATTTCGCGGGCCTGAAGGCGGTCGGGGAATCGGTCGCCGAGCCGATCAGATATTATGACAACAACGTCCGCGGGACGCTGTCGCTGCTCGAAGCGATGCGCGATTGCGGGGCAAAGACGCTGGTCTTTTCGTCGAGCGCGACGGTCTATGGCCAGCCGCAATATCTGCCACTCGACGAGGATCACCCGACCTCGGCGACCAATCCCTATGGCCGCACGAAGCTGATGATCGAAGAGATGCTCGCCGACGTCGCCGCCGCCGATCCCGAATGGCGCATCGCGATCCTGCGCTATTTCAACCCGGTCGGCGCGCATGACAGCGGACTGATCGGCGAGAATCCGAACGGCACCCCGAACAATCTGATGCCCTTCATCAGCCGCGTCGCCGCGGGGCGGCTGGCCGAATTGTCGGTGTTCGGCAGTGATTACGAGACCCCCGACGGCACGGGCGTGCGCGACTATATCCATGTGGTCGACCTCGCCGACGGTCATGTCGCCGCGCTCGATGCGATCGCGAAGACTGATCAGCCCCTGTCGATCTGGAACCTCGGCACGGGAACGGGCTATTCGGTCCTCGACATGGTGGAAGCGTTCGAGCGCGTGAACGGCGTACCGATCCCCTATCGCATTGCGCCGCGGCGCGACGGCGACGTCGCGAGCTGCTTCGCCAGCCCCGAACGCGCCGCGCGCGAACTGGGCTGGACGGCGAACCGCGACCTCGACGCCATGTGTTCGTCGAGCTGGCGCTTCGAGCACATGCTCGCGACGCGAAACGCCGGCTAGCCCAGCCAGCCCGCGGTCTGGGCGAGCACCCAGAGGCCGATCACGAGGAACAGGCCCGCCGCCACGAGTCGGACCTTCGCGAGGTCGACGCGCTTCAGCAGTTCGTGTCCGAGAAAGATCGCGGGCACATTGGCGATCATCATGCCGAGCGTCGTGCCCGCGGTCACCGCGACGACATCATGATATTGCGCGCCGAGCGCGATCGTCGCGACCTGCGTCTTGTCGCCCATCTCGACGAGGAAGAAGGCCACGAGCGTCGTCAGGAAGGCGCCGAAACGCGGCCGCGGCGCCTCATCGTCGTCGAACTTGTCGGGGATCAGCGTCCACGCCGCCATCGCGACGAACGACAGGCCGATCGCATAGCGAAAGACCGGGCTGTCGAGGAATGCCGCCGCCGATGCGCCGAGCAGTGCGGCCAATGCATGGTTGGCGAGCGTCGCGACCAATATGCCGAGGATGATCGGCACCGGACGGTTGAAGCGCGTCGCGAGCAGTATCGCGAGCAGCTGCGTCTTGTCGCCGATTTCGGCGAGCGCGACGACGGCGGTCGACGTGAACACCGATGTAAAAAGGGCTTCCATGAATACTCCGGGGGCCGGGCGGCAGGCAATTCCAACGGACATCGTTCCCCGCCGCCCGGCCCGGGCAGAAGGTTCGATGCCATTGGTCTCGCCCAAGCGGTGTCCCGCTTCCACCGCACCACGACCTCTCGGCCGAGTATGTTGACACGGTGGCCCGTCGCGAACGACGGCTGGCTACTCCCCAGATGACCCCGGCGCATTAGACGGGTCGGCGGGTTCTGACAAGCCCGACGCGGCGGCCGCCTTTTCGGATTCGGCGATGTCGGCGTCCATCGCCCTGGCGCGCGCCTCGATCTCCTTGGCCGCCTTGTCATAGCGTTCCTCGAAGCGCGGCTCGTCCTTGCACGCGGCGAGCACCAGCAGCGGGACAAGCAAGGCGGCGGCGCGCATCAATAATCCTTGCGATAGCGGATGCTGAGGTTCGACTGCCCCGAACCGCCCGCCTGGCTGAGTAGCGACAGCGCGGGTGTCAGGCTGATCTCGAGCTGCGTCGCGGTATAGCCGCGCGCGTCGGTGATCACCTCGATATAGATATCTTTGGTGATATATTGTCCGGCGGCGAGCGCCGCGCCGCGCCCGACCGTGTCGTCGGGACCAAGGACGCGCAGCCGGTCGATGCCGGTCGCCGACTGGAGCGCGCCGAGCGGGCTCAGCCCCCCGCCGCTACCGCTGAGCGTGTTGAGCGACGAGGCCAGTTGCACGGCCTGCAACGGCGACAAGGTCGTGATCGAATCGCCGAACAGGATGCGCGAGACGATTTCGTCCTGCGGCAGGCCGGGGACGCTCGAGAAGGCGATCTGCGGATTGCTCGCGCGGCCGGTGACGCTGACGCTCACCGTTACCGTCTCGATCGTATCGCTCGCGAGCAGGCGGATCGCCGGATCGAACGCATCGCCGGTCGGGAAGGTCACCCTGCCTTCCTGGAGTTCGAACGAGCGGCCCGCGAAGCCGAGCGTGCCGCGCACCAGCTCGATCTCGCCCGTCACGCGCGGCGCCTCGGTGGTACCGCGCAGCACGATATCGGCCTTCCATTCGGATTCGAGCCCCATCCCGGTGACATAGATTTCGTCGGGCGCCTTCAGGGCGATATCGAGGCGGATAAGGTCGAACAGGCTGCCGCCAACCGCCGCGAGCCCGTCGCCGCTGACCCGCGGACGCCCCGCGGGCGGTTTGCGCCGTACGCCGGTCAGCACCGGAACCTGCGCCGCGCCCTCGCGCACGATCTTGTAGCGGGTTTCGGGAAGGCGCAGGCTGCCCGACAGCAATGCGGTCTGCCCCGCGACCTTTTCCAGCGTCAGATTGCCCGTCGCGCGCGCGGCGATATTCTCGCTCTTGGCGAGGCGCGCATTGTCGAGCGTCGCCGAAATGTTCATCGGGTAGCCGTCGGCGGACGCGAGGCTGATAAAGCCCTTCGCCTGGACGATGCCGTCGCCGGCCTTCGCGGTGAGCTGTTCGATCTCGAGCCGGTTGCCCGTAAAACGCCCGGCGACCGTCATATTGGTCAGCCGCGTGCCATAAGTCTGGTTTTCATACACCATGTCCTTGCCGCGCACGACGCCCTGCAAGCAGGGGTCGGAGACGCTGCAGCTGAAATCGGCGGCGACCGCGACCGGCCCCGACACATGCTGGTCGGCGGGGCCAAAGAAGGAATAGAGTGTGTCGGCGGGACCGTTGTAGCGGATACCGCCGCCCAGCGGAGCCGCCATCAGCCGCTCGGTCCAGCCGCCCGCACCGGGGCCGAGCGGGCGCAGCGACGCCTGCATCCGCCCGATAACGCTGCCGCGCTTGCGCATCACCGCGCGCGCCTCGCCGCCGTCGGCGAGCAGCTTGCCGGCAAAGTTGACATCGACCGGCTGGCTGACCGACACGGCGGTCGTGCGCGTGAAGCCGGTGATCGTCAGCCGCGCATCGGCGCGCGGGAAACTGTCCTGATTGGCCTGTTCGAAATCGAGGCTCCCCGATGCGCGTCCGCCGAGCCCCATGTCGGGATAGACGGCGTTGAGGATCGCCATGTTGACGCGGTCGAGCCGGCTCTGGACCATGATCCCGTCGCCGAACCGCCCCGCGATCCGCGCGCTGCTGCCGCGGCCGAGGCTGACCGTCGTCGGCAGCAGTTCATAGCCGTCGGCGCCCGGGATGATGCGCGCGGGCGACGTCGTGCGGAAATTGATGCCCGTCGCGCGACCCTGCACCGAGGCGCGCCAGAGTTCGGGTTTGAGATCGGCATTGGCGGCGATGCGGAACGGCACGCCGCTGGTGCCTTCAACGAGCGCCTGCGCCCTGCCGCTGCCATCGCGATAATCGATCTTCACCCGCGCGACCGCGATGTCATATTCGCGAATCTGCGTCTCGGCGATCTGAATGTCGGCAACGATATGCGGCCGGTCGTAGAGCGTGACGTCGGCATCGACGATCGCCGACCCCACCGCGAGCTGCGCGGGTCCGGGAAGCACGACGTCGTTGGCGCGGACGTTGATCGCCGCAGCCTGATACTGGCCCGCCGCGGTCAGCCGGACGAGGCCGCCGAGCCCCTGTCCCGATGCGTTGAGCTGGCCCTCGAACGGCCCCGCCTTGCTCTGCACCAGCCGTCCGTTGAAGCCGATCCCCGACAGGTCGCCACGCTCCACATCGATGGTGAGCGGCCCCGCAGCGGTGAGCAGCACGACATCGGCCGACAGCGGCCCATAGTCGGTGTCGCCGGTCGCCGCGAGACGATAGCCGTTCGGCGCGCCGTTGATTTTCGCCACCAGATTGGCGAGTCCGATCCCGAGCCCCGGCCGCGCGGCGGTGACCACCGCGCGCGGATCGCTGATCGTACCGGCAAGCTGGACGCCGACGGGGCCGTAATCGGTCGAGTTCGCGCGCGCGGTCAGCCGGATCTGGCCGTTCGGGGTATAGCTCCCCTGCCCGCCGGTGACGCGCAGGCGCGGCGCCGAAAGCCGGAGGTTCGCAAAGCGGACGATACCGTCGGTACCATAGCGCACGTCGCTCGACGCGGTCGCATTGCCGCCGAGGAAATCGCGCACCCCCGAATTGAACAGCTTCGTCGATCGTGCGCGAACGCGGCCGACGATTTCGAACCCGCCGCGCGGCGCGGTCTTCAAATCGGCATCGGTGTCGATGTCGAAGATGCCGACGCTTTCGATGCGGTAATCGTTGATCCGCCCGTCGATCGCGCCGGTGTAGAAGCCCTTGTTGAGGTCGGCGATGACGATCGCCCTGGCATCGATGCGCGGCGAGCGCAGGCGCAGATTGTCGCTGAGGATGCGGCCGTTGCTGTACGCGAGATCGCCGTCGAGCCGCACCTGCACCAGCGTTCCGCCCGCGACGGTATCGAGCCCGCGGATGCGCGACGCGCGGCCCGCGACCGGAATGACGATCTGGTCGGCGTCGACGCGCGCCTTGCCCGCAAGGCTCAACCCTTCGACGATGATGTCGTTGACCGCGAGGCTGTTGGCGTTCGCCTGATACTCGACCGTCGGCAAATCGAATGCGCCGTCGAGCGTCGCGGTCGCGCGCAGGCCGTTGGCACGCACTGCGGGCGCGATCGCGCCGGGGCGCAAGATGTTCACGGCGAGCTGCAACCCCTCATAGCGGCTGGCGCCCAGATCGACCCCGCCGCTGATGCCGAGACGCGCCGTATCGGACGACAGCCGTCCGTCGATATCGGCCTTGCGTTCGTTCAGCCGCGCGGTGAGATCGATCGCCGTCTCGGTGCCCAGCATCTCGGCCATCGGCCCGGTCAGCAGCCGCGAGGCCTGCGCACTTCCCTTGGCGGTGAACGTGCCGTCGCGCCCCGTCAGCGCCACGCGCGCGAGCGGCGCGGCGCCGAGGTTCGCGGTAAGATTGCCGTTCCACGCCTTCCAGTCACCGCGCCCGGCGAGCTTTGCGGTCAGCGGCTCCTTGAACCCGCCCATTGCCGCAAGCACGCCCCCTTGCGGTGCATTGACGTCGAGCGTGACCGCCAGCCGGTTCGCCTCGGGTACCGCGTCGAGCAACAGCTTCAGCGTGTCGCCCTTCGCCTTCGCACCGATCGTTTCGGCATCGGCGGTCACCTGTGCGCGGCGATCGGCGATCGCGATCTTGCCTGCGATCCTTGCTTCCTGCCGCTCGCCCGCGACCGGTGTTTCGAAGATGAAGCGATCGACGCGGAGCGTGCCGACGTCGATATCGAGATCGGGCAGCAGCGGCTCGCCCGTGTCGGGCACGACCTTGAATTCGGGCAGCTTGCGCATCGTCATCGTCGCCGCGGTGGCCGAGCGGACGTCGACGTGGTTGGCCAGATAGCGGATCGGCCGCCAGTCGACCCGCACCTCGGGCGACGCGAGGAACACGCCTTTGGGGTCGGACAGGGTGAAATCGCGGATGATCATCCGGCCGTAAAGCGACCCATCGAGCCGGCCGATGCCGATCTTCATCCCGTTTTCGAATTCATATTTCTCGATCTGGGTGACGACGAAACGCCGCCCGGCGTCGCTGTTCAGTCCGATGAGGAACAGCGCGAAGAGCAGGACGATTCCCAGAAGGGTCAACCCGATCCAGCGCAAAATCGTGAGCGGCCACGAGCGCGGCTTGGCCGAGGCAGCGCCTTCGGCGGGCAAGGGTTCGTCCGCGGCCATCAGAACGCTTGCCCGATCGAGACATAGACGCTCACGCGCGACTCGCCCGGCTTGCGGCCGATCGGGGTCGCGATGTCAAAGCGCATCGGGCCGAAATTGGTGTAGTAGCGCGCGCCTATACCGGCACCGAAGCGCAAATTCTGGAAGGTCGGCGCCGACGACCGATAGACCTGCCCCGCATCGACGAAACCGACGACGCCGAAATTACCGAAGCGATAGCGGGCTTCGACCGCCACCTCATTGACGCTGCGGCCGCCGATCGGATCGTCATTCGGATCTTTCGGACCGAGTTCCTGATAACCGAAACCGCGCACCGAGCCGCCGCCGCCGGCATAGAAACGCCGCGACGGCGCGAGACGTTCGCGCGCCGCGCCAAGAATCGATCCGACACGAACGCGCCCCGCCAGCACGATGCTGTCGGTCACCGGATAATAGCCGCTGACGTCGGTGCGCAGCCGCGCATAGGGCGAGAAACGCCCTGCGAGCGAACCTTCGGGCTGGATCAGGCTTGTAATGCGAAACCCTTTGGTCGGATCGAGCAGGCTGTCGGTGCGGTCCATCCCGACCTGGCCAGTCAGGCCGAGGATCGTGTAGAAGTCATATTTGCGCTCGCCCGCCCCGAAATCATAATCGTCTTCGCGGGACGCGAGCAGTTCGACGCCATAGGCATAAGTGAATTTCTTCTGCCAGATCGGGGTCGAATCATAGCTGACCCGCGCGGCGACGCGGCCGGTGATCGCCTCGAACGCATTATAGTCATTGCGCGTCACCTCGGCGGCGAGCTCGAAGGTCCGGTCACGCTGCCCGGCGTTCGACCGGCGCAGCGTCGCACCGATGCCCTGTTCCTTTGTCCCGACCACACCCCGGAAGGTCAATGCGCCTTCGGGTGGCAGAAAATTCCGGTGCGTCCAGCTGCCCTCGAGCCGGATGCCTTCGCCGGTGCCATAGCCTGCACTCGCCGCCAGCGTTCGCGGCGGCCCCGCCTGCTGGGTGACGAGCATCGTCACATATTCGGTGTCGTCGCCCGCGCCCTCGCCCGTCGGCTGCGGCTCCGCCGCGACGGTCGCGAAAAGCCCCGTCGCAACGAGCGCCTGCCGAAGGTCGTCGACCTTGCGGCTGTCATACAGGTCGCCGCGCTTGAACCGCGCGAGGACCTCTACATGTTCGGCATCGAAAGCGAGGTCGCCGGTTGTTTCGATCCCGCCGAAACGCGACCGTTTGCCGATATCGACCGGCAGCGTGTAGACGCCGTCGCCCGTCGCGCCGTCGAGCAATATGTCGCGCTGTCCGACTTTGGCGAACGGATAGCCCTCTTGCGGCAGCTTGAGCGCGATGGCGGCCTCGGCGCCCTGGATGCGCTGCGCGACGATCGGTTCGCCGATGCTAAGCGGAAAATTGTCGGCGATGAGCGTCGGCGGGATCGTCGGCGCCGCATCGACGATGATGTCGGCGAGCGTATAGCGCTTGCCGGGCTTCACATCGATGATCGCGGTAATGGGCTGCCCGGGCTGGCGGGGCTGGCCTTCCTCGCGGGCGCCCCGGTCGATGCGCGTGTCGACCACCGCGTCATAATAGCCTTCCGATGCGAGAATCCGCTGCATCAGCTCGCCGTCAGCGGTGAGGCGCGCGCGGACCATCGCCGCATTGTCGGCCTTGCCGTCGCCATCGTAGAGCGCCGAAAGGTCACCGAACAGGTCGGCGAGATCGACATCGGTGCTGTCGTCGGCGGGGTCGAGGCCGTTCACCTTCACCAGATAGGCGACGCTGACATTCTCCCTGTCGTCCTCGGCTTCGGCAAACTGGACCGGTTCGACGTCGAAGTTTTCGAGCGGCGGCAGCGGCGCGGCCAGTTCGCCGTCGCCGATCGGCGCGTCGCCGATCACCTCGATCGCATCGCCGTCGGCGAGCGCAGGGACAGGAACCCCGTCAACCTCCGGCGGCCGTGTCTCCACGGCGGTCTCCGCGGCGCGGTCGGCAGTCGTTCCGGCCCGTTTCGCGGCCTCCGCGGCTTGCCGCTTTTCGAAATCGGCAATCGATTCGAGCGGCCGGTCGAGTTCGGGGTCGCTCTCCGCACTGATCGGCGGGATCGCCTTCTCGAATTCCTCGTCGCCGATGATCGGCGCGACTTCGGGCAGCGTCACGCCCGGCGGCGGCGGTGACGGGGCCGCGATCGGTTCGCTCGCCGGGGTTTCCAGCGTCGGCACAACTTTGGGCGGCTCGACCTGCTGAGCCTGGGCGGCGCCCGTCCACGCGAGACAAAGGATGGAGGTTGCACCGATCAGCAGCGGGCGCATCCGCGAGGACCGGCGCCATAAGGATTCACAGGAATTTTCAGTTTTTTGCATCTGCTGGCCACCGATGCACGCTTGTGGCTTGCGAGATATGGCTGTGCAACCCGTTTCTCCCCGTTTGATAGGCTAACTCTCCGACAATGGCCCAGTTCCCGGCGATGCGCCGAACTGCGTCGGGGGAGATAATCAGGAATCGGCGCCAAAGAGATCGCGGCTGTAAACCTTGTCCGCAACGTCGGCGAGATCGTCGGTCACCCGGTTCGCGATGATGACATCGGCCTCGGCCTTGAAGGCGTCCAGATCGCGGACGACGCGCGAATTGAACAGCCGATCCTCCTCGACCAGCGGTTCATAGACGATGACCTCGATCCCCTTCGCCTTCACCCGCTTCATCACGCCGAGGATGCTGCTGGCGCGGAAATTGTCCGATCCCGCCTTCATCGCGAGCCGATGGATGCCGACGATCCGGGGATTGCGCCTGATGACTTCGGACGCGATGAAATCCTTGCGCGTCGTGTTCGACGACACGATCGCCTGGATCAGATTCTGCGGCACGTCCTTGTAATTGGCAAGCATCTGCTTGGTATCCTTCGGCAGGCAATAGCCGCCGTATCCGAAGGACGGATTGTTGTAGAACTGCCCGATCCGCGGGTCGAGGCACACGCCCTCGATAACCTGGCGCGAATCCACCCCGTGCGCCGCGGCATAGGTGTCGAGTTCGTTGAAGAAGGCGACGCGCATCGCAAGATAGGTGTTCGCGAACAGCTTGATCGCTTCGGCTTCGGTGTTGCCCGTCTGCAGTATCTCCGCCTCGGGCTTGAGCGACCCTTCGAGCAGCAGGCGGGCGAATTCGGCCGCGCGCGGGTGCGTGTTTCCGACGATGATACGCGAGGGATGGAGATTGTCATAGAGCGCGCGCCCCTCGCGAAGGAACTCGGGCGAGAAAACGATGGCGTCGGTGCCCATCTCGGCGCGCATCCGTTCGGTGAAGCCCACCGGAACGGTCGATTTGACGATGATCAGCGCATCCGGTGCCTTCATCCGCGCATCGGCGATCACCCCCTCGACCGTGCGCGTGTTGAAGTAATTGGTGTCGGGATCATAGTCGGTCGGGGTCGCGACGACGACGAACCGGGCGCCCGCATAGGCCGCGTCGCTGTCGGTCGTCGCAACGAGGTTCAGCGGTTTGTTCGCCAGATAATCCTCGATCTCCGGATCGGCGATCGGCGATCGCTTCGCGTTGATCAGCTCCACTTTCCGGGCATCGATGTCGAGCGCGACCACCTCATTGTGTTGCGCCAGCAGGATGGCGTTCGAAATTCCGACATAGCCCGTGCCGACGACGGCGATCTTGGCGGGTGACGCGTGCGGCGCGGGGGCTGTGGGCAAATGACTATCCTCTGATCGGTGCGGCGCCGTCCCTAGCAACTGCCGCGAGACGGCTCAACCGCGACGGAAGGCGTCATGTTCCGCAGAAGGTCGTGTAGGGGCCAAAATCCGCAGGCGCCGGCAGGGCAAATCGCTCGCGCCCCGGCTGGATTTCATAGGGCGTGCGGGCGACCGCCAGCAATTCGAGCCATGGCGAGAGGTCGCCCGCCTCGGCCGCCGCCAAGGCGGCTTCGAGCATATGGTTGCGCGGAATATAGAGCGGGTTCACCGCATCCATCGCCGCGGCCTGCTCGACGGGCCCCGTCGCCTGCTGCGCGATCCTTTCCCACCAGTCGGCGATCCAGGGTGCCATCGCGTCGGGCGTCGGCAACAAGGTTTCGAGCATCGCGCCGTCGCCGCGCAGCAGCATCGCGAGCGCGCGGAAGAAAGAGGTGAAATCGACGGCATGTGCTTCGAGTTCGTCGAACAGACTGTCGATCAGCATGCTGTCGTCGGCGAGCCCGCCGCCCAGTCCGAGCTTCCCCCGGACCCGGCCATGCCAGTCTACGCGAAAACGGCCGGGGATCGCGTCGACCAGTGCCTTGGCCGCATCGACGTCGGCCGGCGAAACGCGGTGGATCGCGGGCAGCAGCGCCTCAGCGAAGCGCGCCATGTTCCAGTGCAATATCTGCGGCTGGCGGCCATAGGCATAGCGGCCGTTCGCGTCGATCGAGCTGAAGACCGTATTCGCCGCGAAACGGTCCATGAAGGCGCACGGGCCATAATCGATCGTCTCGCCGCTGATCGCGACATTGTCGGTGTTCATCACGCCGTGGATGAACCCGATGCCGAGCCATTGCGCGACAAGCTCGCATTGCAGGCCGATCACGCGGTCGAGCAACGCCAGCGAAGGATTGGGCGCGTCCGCGAGTTCGGGAAAATGGCGGCGGATGCTGTAGTCGGCGAGTTGCGCGACATGGTCGGCGCCGAAGTGCGCCGCGAAGAACTGGAACGTCCCGACACGAATGTGACTGCTCGCGACGCGGGTGAGCACCGCCCCGGGATGCGCGCGTTCGCGCTGCACGCGGTCGCCGGTCGCGACCGCCGCCAGCGAACGCGTCGTCGGCACGCCCATCGCCGCCATCGCCTCCGAAACGAGGAATTCGCGCAGCACCGGACCGATCGCCGACTTGCCGTCGCCGTTCCGCGAGAAGGGCGTCGGCCCCGAGCCCTTGAGCTGGAGATCGAAACGCGCGCCATCGGGCGCGATGATTTCGCCCAGAAGCAACGCCCGCCCGTCGCCCAGCTGCGGCGAAAAATGTCCGAACTGATGCCCGGCATAAGCGAATGCGAGCGGATTGGCGCCGTCGGGTGTCTCCTCCCCCGAAAAAATGCGCGCAAGCTCGTCGTCGCCGGTCCCCGCGAGATCCATCCCGAGCCGTTCTGCTAGCGCGCGATTAAACGTCAGAAGCTTCGGCGCGGAAGGCCTGGCGGCTTCCGCAGGTGCGTAGAAGCCTTCCATGGAATCGTGGAAGCTGTTGTCGAAGGCCAAATCCATGGTCGCTTATGTCGAGCGTCGGCGTAATGAATGCAAGTGGCCGGACAATTGCAGGTCAATCGATCAGTCCGCGATTGTTCCGCCGTGCGGCAGCGACTATAGGCGACCGCTCCCGGGTCTGTACCCGATTGCCACCCCACCGGAACAGCGACACATGAAACGCATATTCGACTTTGCCCTAGCACTGGCGCTAGCGCCTGTGGCCTTGGTGATGTGCTTGCTGGCCGCCATTCCCGTTGCGATCGAATCCCGCGCATCGCCGCTGTTCTTTCAGACGCGCCTCGGCCTGCGCGAACGCCCTTTCCGGCTGCTGAAGCTGCGCACGATGCACAGCTCGACGCCGAGCATGGCCTCGCACCAGGTCGGCGCGGGCAATATATTGAAAAGCGGGCGACTGCTGCGGCGGCTCAAGATCGACGAGTTGCCGCAAATCTGGAACGTGCTCAACGGCACCATGTCGTTCGTCGGCCCCCGACCGGGGCTTCCCAACCAGCTCGACCTGACCGAAGCGCGCCGCGGTCACGACGTGTTTGCGCTGGTGCCGGGCATCACGGGCGAAGCGCAAATTCGCGGCATCGACATGTCGACGCCGGAAAGGCTTGCGACGATGGACAAGAGCTATGACGGTCCCTGGTCGCTCACGCGCGATCTGCGCATATTGTGGGCTACCGCGACCGGGGCCGGCGCGGGCGACGCGATTACGGGGGCGCAGCAGCGATGAACCGCGACAGGATTCTCGTCACGGGAGCCAATGGCACGCTGGGGCGGGCGCTGCTGCTGCATCTCGGGCCGGATATTGCGATCGCGTCGACGCGAACGGGCCAATCGCCCCTGCCCCAATTCGACCATGTCCCGTTGGGCCCCGATGGCGTGCCGCCTGCCGACGTGCTGACGCGGTGCCGGGCGGTGATCAATGCCGCCGGCAGTGTGACCGGCGACGCCAATGCACTCCACGAAGCCAATGTGCGATTGCCGGTCGCGATCGCCGGCGCAGCCAGGGCAGCGGGTGTCCCCAAGTTCGTCCAGGTCAGCAGCTTTTCCGTTGCCGGCAGCGCCGAACATATCGATGACACCACGACCGAGGCGCCCATAAATTCCTACGGTCGCTCGAAAGCCGAAGGCGACCGGCGGCTGCAGAGCCTCGCCGACGGCACGATGCGCATCGAAAGCGTCCGCTTGCCGCTGATGTTTTCGGCTGCGAAACCCGGCCTGCTGTCGCCCCTGCTGAAACTGGCAACGAAACTGCGGGTGCTGCCTTCCGTACGGAACCGTCCGGTCAGCCGCTCGATGATGACCTATGCTTCCGCCGCGCGGCATCTCGCAGATTGCGCCACATCCGACCGGAACGGTGCGTCCTACGCCGCGGATCCGCGACCGTTCGATTACGAACTCCTGGCCTCGATCCTTGCCGATCAAGCCTCGATCAGGGTCCGGATACTGCCCGTTCCGCAATTCGCGGCGGCCGCCATCGATCGCATTGTGCCCGGTATCGGCCGCCGACTGTTTCGTTCCAGCCTCCTCGCCCCGCAAGCCAATCTGGCCGGCGACCGGCCGCTGGATATCGAGACCGAATTGCGTGCGCTGGTGAAGGCCTATTGCGGCAAATAGCTGCCATCGGCCGCGGACATCTCGCCGCCCGGCGAAATTTCGCTGGCCAGCGTCGCGGGCGACGCTAAATAGCCCGCATCCCTATAATATCTGACCCGGACATCCGCATGACCGCCCTGCTCCTGACCCCCAGACGCTTTGCTGACGATCGCGGCTGGTTCATGGAAACCTATCATGAGCGCCGCTATCGCGATCTCGGGGTCACCGCGACCTTCGTCCAGGACAACCACAGCTATTCGGCCCCGCCGGGAACGATCCGCGGCATCCATTTCCAGCGCGACCCGCACGCGCAGGCAAAACTCGTCCGCTGCCTCCGCGGTCGCATCTACGATGTCGCGGTCGACCTTCGCCGCGATTCTCCAACCTTTGGCCAGCACGTCGCAGCCGAGCTGTCCGCCGACAACGGACACCAGCTTTTCGTCCCCGCCGGCTTCGGCCACGCGTTCATGACGCTCGAAAGCGATTGCGAGGTCGCTTACAAGGTCGACGCCCATTATGCGCCGGAGACCGAGGGCGGCGTACGCTGGGACGACCCGACCCTCGGCATCGCGTGGCCGCTGGCGCAGGCGGGCGCGGCCGACGCGGTCCTGTCCGCAAAGGATGCGATGCTGCCGCTGCTCGCCGACGCCGACCTCGATTTTGCCTATGACGGCGCTCCGCTGTTGCCGCTCCAACTCTGACGAAATGTCCCCCTTATGACCTCCCCCCACACAATCCTGATCACCGGCGGTGCCGGCTTCATCGGATCGGCGCTTGCGCGCAACCTCCTCGCCCACAGCGATTATCGCGTCGTCGTACTCGATGCCCTGACCTATGCGGGCAACAAGGCGTCGCTGCCCGCCACCGAGGGGAACAACCGCTTCGAGTTCGTGCATGGCAATATCTGCGATCGCGCGCTGGTCGCTGCCTTGCTCGCGGAGGTCCAGCCCGACGTCATCACCCACCTCGCCGCCGAAAGTCACGTCGACCGGTCAATCGATGGCCCCGGCGCCTTCATCGAAACCAACATCGTCGGTACCTTTGCGATGCTGTCAGCCGCGACCGATTATTGGCGCGGCCTTCCCGAAGCCCGAAAGCATGACTTCCGCTTCCACCATATCTCGACCGACGAGGTGTTCGGCGCCCTCGGCCCCGACGGCTTCTTCACCGAGAAGACCGCCTACGATCCCCGCTCGCCCTACTCGGCGTCGAAAGCCGGATCGGACCATCTGGTGAGCGCCTGGCATCACACCTATGGCCTGCCGACGCTGGTCACCAATTGCTCGAACAACTACGGCCCCTATCATTTCCCCGAAAAGCTGATCCCGCTGATGATCATCAAATGCCTCTCGGGCGAGGCGTTGCCGGTCTATGGCCGCGGCGACAATGTCCGCGACTGGCTGTTCGTCGACGATCATGTCCGCGCGCTCCGCGCCGTGTTCGAGCGCGGCACCGTGGGCGAAAGCTACATGATCGGCGGGAACAGCGAACGCACCAACCTGCAGGTGGTCGAGGTCATTTGCGACACGCTCGACCAGCTCCGCCCGCGCGCCGACGGGCGCAGCTATCGCGAACAGATAAATTTCGTCGCCGACCGGCCGGGGCATGACTTCCGCTATGCCATCGACGCAGGCAAGCTGAAGCGCGAACTCGGCTGGCAGCCGGTTGAAAGCTTTGAAACCGGCATCGCCGCAACGATCCGCTGGTATCTCGAAAATGAAGGCTGGTGGCGGGATATCCTGTCGGGCAGCTATCGCGGGGAAAGGCTCGGCGCGGCGGTTTCGGCATGACCGCAGTTCCTCCCCTATTGGTCACCGGCGGCAGCGGACAGGTCGGCGGCGCAGTCGCTGCGCTGGCACGCCGCAACGGATTGCCTGTGGTCGCGCCCGGACGCGCCGAATGCGACCTTGCCGATCCCGCCGCGATCCGGGCGTTCGTCGACCGGGGGCCCTGGCGCGCAATCGTCAACTGCGCCGCATACACGGCGGTCGACCGTGCCGAAAGCGAAGCCGGCCTTGCCCACGCCATCAACGCCGAGGCGCCCCGAATCCTCGCCGAGCTGGCCGCAGCGCATGGGATCCCCATCCTTCATGTATCGACCGACTATGTCTTCGACGGCACGAAGGATGCCCCCTATCTCGAGTCCGACCCGGTCGCGCCGCTCGGCGTCTACGGATCGACCAAGGCGGCGGGCGAAGCCGCGGTGCGGCAGGCCGCGCCCGGCAGCCATGCGATCGTCCGCACCGCGTGGGTTCTCAGCGCGGGCGGCGCCAATTTCCTGAACACGATGTTGCGGCTCGGCGAAGAGCGCGATCTGGTGCGCGTCGTCGACGATCAGCGCGGCTCTCCGACCAGCGCCGCCGATCTCGCCGAAGTCCTGCTCGCTATCGTCGATCGCGATGCCGCGACCGGCGAGACCTGGCATGCCGTCAACGACGGCGACGCGAGCTGGTACGACCTTGCCGGGCATATCTTCGACCGCACCGCGGAAGCGGGCCGAAAGACGCCGCGGCTCGAACCGATCGCGACGCAAGACTATCCGACACCCGCGCAGCGTCCGGCCAATTCGCGGCTGGCGACGGGAAAGCTGCGCGCCGATCTCGATCTCACCCTTCGTCCGTGGCGCGACGCCGTCGATGCCATATTGGACGAACGACTGCATTCAGGAGAGCATCCATAATGCGCGGAATCATCCTTGCCGGCGGCTCGGGAACCCGGCTCCATCCGGCGACGCTGGCGATCAACAAGCAGTTGCTCCCGGTCTATGACAAGCCGATGATCTATTATCCGCTGTCGGCGCTGCTGCTCGCCGGGATTCGCGAGATACTGATCATCTCCTCGCCCGAATATATCGACAATTATCGCCGGCTTTTCGCCGACGGCAGCCAGCTGGGATTGCGCATCGAATATGCCATCCAGCCGAAGCCCGAGGGGCTGGCGCAGGCCTTTCATATCGGTGCCGATTTCATCGAGGATCAATCGGCGGCGCTCGTGCTCGGCGATAACATCTTCTATGGCGCGGGTTTCCAGACTCTGCTCGGCAATGCGCGGGACCGGCAGGCGGGCGCAACGGTCTTCGCCTATGAGGTCGCCGACGCGCGCGCCTATGGCGTCGTCGAGCTCGACGATAAGGGCCGCGCGGTCAGCATCGAGGAAAAACCCGCGCAGCCCAAATCGAGCTTCGCGGTCACCGGCCTCTATTTTTACGACAATCGCGTCGTCGAACTCGCCCGCCAGATCAAACCGTCGGCGCGCGGCGAACTGGAGATCACCGATCTCAATCGCCTCTACATGAATCTGGGCGAGCTTTACGTCGAGCAGATGGGACGCGGCTATGCCTGGCTCGACACCGGCACCCACGACAGCCTTGTCGAAGCGTCGGAATTCGTTCGCGTGATCCAGAACCGCACCGGCCATATGATCGGCTGCCTCGAGGAAATCGCCTTCCGCCAAGGCTTCATCGATGCCGAGCAATTGCGCAAATCTGGCCAGCTGATGGAAAAGACGGCATATGGCCGTAGCATCCTGGCGCTGGCCGACCAGCATTGAACCACGCCGATACCTCACAGGGAGTGACAATCATTGTCCGACGATAGCAGCCCGCTTCTGATTACCGGTGGCACCGGTTCGTTCGGTAAGACGATCCTGCGCGAACTGCTCGCGGTGAGCGATCGCGAAATTCGCGTGCTCAGCCGCGACGAGGAAAAGCAGGACGCGCTGCGCAACGACCTGCGCGACCCGCGAGTGCGTTTCTTCATTGGCGATATCCGCGACCGCGGCAGCGTCGACCGCGCGGTCCATGGCGTCGGCGCGATCTTCCACGCCGCGGCGTTGAAACAGGTCCCCTCGTGCGAGTTCTTCCCGCTCGAGGCCGTGCGCACCAATGTGCTGGGGTCCGAAAATGTGATCCGCTCGGCGGTCGAGCACGGGGTCGGCAGCCTCGTCTGCCTGTCGACCGACAAGGCCGTTCATCCGATCAACGCGATGGGCATTTCCAAGGCGATGATGGAAAAGCTCGCGCATGCGGCGGCGCGCGAGGTCGGCCCCGATGCGAAGACGACGATCAGCTGCGTTCGCTACGGCAATGTGATGTATTCGCGTGGATCGGTGATTCCCCTGTTCATCAAGCAGATCAGGGAAGGCCGGCCGATCACCGTGACCGAGCCCGAAATGACGCGCTTCCTGATGCCGCTGCGCGATAGCGTCGCCCTCGTGCGCTTCGCCTTCGCCCACGCACGCCAGGGCGACCTCTTTGTCCGCAAGGCGCCCGCCGCAACGATCGCCGACCTCGTTGCCGCGCTCAAGGAGCTGTTCGATGTTCCCGATCATCCGGTCGAAGTGATCGGCTGGCGTCACGCCGAAAAACTCGCCGAAACGCTGGCCAGCGCACAGGAACTGTCGACCGCCGAGGACCTTGGCGATTATTGGCGCATCCAGCTCGACGGGCGCGATCTCAACTATTCGGCCTATTTCAGCGAAGGCGACGATATCAGCCCCGTGCAGGAGGATTTCCACTCGCACAATGCCGAACGGCTCGACATCGCGGGCGTCAAGGAGCTGTTGCTCACGCTCGGCGAAGTCGAGGCCGAACTGGCGTCGTGGCGCGCATGACGGGCCGCAAGGTCGTCGTTACCGGCGCGGCCGGGCTGCTGGGATGGCATGCGGCGGCGCGCCTGCACGCCGCCAATTGCGCTGCGCGCTATCGCGGCGAGGCCGAACCATTCCAGCTCGTCCAGCTGGGGCGCGAGGCCTTTGGCGACGATGCGGCCCGCGACGCCGCCATCGCCGATGCCGAGGTCATCCTCCACTTCGCGGGGGTCAACCGCGGCGAAGAAGCCGAAGTCGAAGCTGCAAACCCCGCGATCGCGACCGCGCTCGCCGACGGCATCGCGCGCACCGGCCCGCGGCCGCATATCGTCTATGCCAACAGCACCCATGCCGCGCTCGACACGCCCTATGGCCGGTCGAAAAAGCGCGCGGCGGAGATACTGGAAGCCGCGGGCGCCGGGTTCACCAACCTGATCCTGCCGCATATTTTCGGCGAATGCGCCCGCCCCTATTACAACAACGTCACCGCGACGCTGATCGACCAGATCTGGGCGGGACAGGAACCGACGATCAATCCCGAAGGCAAGGTCGCGTTGTTTCATGCCGGCGAGGCGGCGAACCTCGCCATTGCAAAGGGCCTTGCCGGGGAGTCCGGCACGATCGCGCCGGCCGGGCGCGAGGTGTCGATCGTTGCGCTCTACGACCGGCTCGCGGCCTTCCACCACTCCTATCAGGCGAATATCTTCCCCGATCTCGACGACCCGTTCGACCTCGCGCTGTTCAACAGCTACCGGACCGGTGGCTATCCGGCACATTATCCGATGCGGATGAAGCTCAACAGCGACGCGCGCGGCGGATTGTTCGAATCGGCCAAGGCGCTTGCCGGCTCGCAGACCTTCCTCTCGACGACGGTGCCCGGAAAGAGCCGCGGCGATCATTTCCACACCGACCTCGTCGAACGCTTTCTGGTCGTGTCGGGCAAGGCGACGATCCGCGTCCGCAAGGTCCTGACCGACGAGGTTTACAGTTTCGAGGTGTCGGGCGACGAACCCGTCGCGATCGACATGCCGCCGCTGCACACGCACCATATCGTCAATGATACCGACCGTGATGTCGTGACCTTCTTCTGGTCGCACCGCCTGTTCGACCCCGCCAATCCCGATACCTACGCCGATCCGGTGCTAGTGGAGAATGAAAGCCAGTGAGCAAGCTCAAGGTCACGACCGTCCTGGGTACCCGGCCCGAGATCATCCGCCTGTCGCGCGTGATGGCGCGGCTCGACACGCTGACCGATCACCGCATCGTCCATACAGGGCAGAACTGGGACTATGAACTCAACGAGGTTTTCTTCAGCGACCTCGGCGTGCGCAAACCCGACAATTTCCTCGGCGTCGACACATCGAGCCTCGGCGCGGTGCTCGGCGGCATCTTGATCGAAACCGAAAAGGAGCTGAAGGCGCACCGCCCCGACGCGCTTCTCGTGCTCGGCGATACGAACAGCGCGATCGCCGCGATCATGGCCCGCCGGATGAAGATCCCGGTCTATCATATGGAAGCGGGCAACCGCAGCTTCGACCGCAATGTCCCCGAGGAAACGAACCGCCGCCTCGTCGACCACATCAGCGACTTCAACCTCGTCTACACCGAACATGCCCGTCGCCACCTGCTGAGCGAGGGGATGCAGCATCGCCGCGTCTATCTGACCGGGTCGCCGATGAAGGAGGTGCTCGACCATTACCGCTCGCAGATCGAGGCGTCGGACGTCCTTTCGCGCCTTGGCCTGACGCGCCGCGGCTATTTCATCGTCTCGATGCACCGCGAGGAGAATGTCGACAGCAAGGAGCGGCTGGCGGCGCTCGTCGGCACGCTGAACGCGCTCGCCGACACCTATGACCAGCCCGTGATCGTCTCGACCCACCCGCGCACCCGCAACCGGCTGGAGGCGCTGGAGGGCATCACGCTCGACCCGCGCGTCCAGTATATGAAGCCTTTCGGTTTCCACGATTACAACCATCTGCAAATGCACGCGCATTGCGCCATTTCGGACAGCGGCACGATCGCCGAGGAAAGCTCGATCCTCGACTTCCCCGCGATTACCCCGCGCGATGCGATCGAGCGCCCCGAAGCGATGGACACCGGCAACATCATCGTCACCGGGCTCGACCAGCAGGCGATGCTCGAATCGATCGCCGCGGCGGTGAAGCTGCATGCCGAGCGCGTCGATGCGGGAATCGCCCCTGTTGTCCCCGCCGACTATCAGATCGCGAACACCAGCGAGCGCGTCGCCAAGCTGATCCTCGGTACCGCACGGCTGTCGAACCAGTGGGACGGCATCCGGATGCACGACTATATCTGATCGGTTCGCCACCATGTCCGAAGCCAGCGTCTCGGTCGTCCTCGTCAACTGGCGCGCGCCCGCCGAAACGCTGGCGGCGGTCGACAGCCTGCAAATGCAGACGCTGTCGCCGCGCCGCATCTATGTGGTCGACAATGGCAGCGGCGACGATTCGCTGGACCGGCTTCGGGCCAAGCTGTCGGGCGACCCGCGCGTCGTGCTGCTGGCCAACGAGCAGAATCTGGGGTTCGGCGGCGGTTGCAACCGTGCGCTGCGCGAGGCTGTCGACGACGGGTCGGACTTCGTCTGGCTGCTCAACAACGACGCCCGCCCCGATCCCGATTGCCTCGCCGCGCTCATCGCCCGGGCGGACAGGGATGGCGAGAAGGCGGGCATGGTCGGATCGTGGATGACCGACCCCGACCATCCTGAACACGACCATTCGGGAAGCTGGATGCGCCCATGGCTGATGAGTTGCGGCACCGTCTTCGGTCCCGCCGATCTCGCCGCGCACCGCTATAGCTGGGTGACCGCCGCGTCGGTCCTGATCCGCACCGACGCGCTGCGCGAGGTCGGCTTGTTCGACGAGAATTTCTTCATGTACTGGGAAGACGCCGACCTCGCGATGCGCGTCAAGTCGGCAGGCTTTGCGATCGCGATCGCGCCCGGCGCCCGCGTGGTGCACCGGGCCGGGACCAGCTCGGCCGATATCCCTGTCCAGCGCTACCTCTGGCATTATCGCTCGCAGGGCCTGTGGCTCCGCAAGCATCACTCGCACCCGGCGATCGCGCGGCTGCTGCTCCGCGCGAAGTTCCTCGCCAAGGCGCTGGTCGACCGCGACCTTCCCCGGTTCAGGGCGCTCGTTCGTAGCTGAGCTGCGGGGCCGGTTCGGGCACCGCTCGCCCGCTACTATCCGACGACAGGTTGATTTGCCGCCCGCTGGCGGCCGTCACGCGGGCGCCGCGACGATGTTCCGCTCGGGTTTGGCTCGCATGAGGCGCGCTGCGAATTCGATCAGCGAGACCGCGACGAGCATCGTCAGGATGTCGGCCCAGTACCACATGCCTTCCATCATGAAACGCAGCATCCCGAAAGCGAAGGCCGCCTTGGCCGCAGCGCAGAACTGAAAGCGATCCATCACCCCCGCGAATGATTTTCCGGCGAACATCGCGGCAAGTGTCAGCAAGGCGCCGCCGCCGAGCCCCGCCAGCAGCACCGCGCCGCCGATCAAGCCCGGCGAACGGTAGTCGTTCGCATGCTGGATGCGGATGATATCGTAGGTGAAGATATCGACGGGGCTGCGATCGAAGAACGACGGCATCGTGAAGGAGGGCAGCGTGTCGCATTGCAGACCGCAGGTGAGAGCCAGTCCCTCGACGCCCGGAATGCGGTTGGCGATCAAGCCGACCACCTGAAGCATGACCTCGATGACATGACCGTCGCGCAGCGCCACCCAGATCGCGGAATCGCCGATTCCCAGCGCCTGACCGCGCAACTGCGACCCGACGATGAACGCCAGGACGCCGGCGACGCCCGCCAGCGTCAGTCGCAACGGATATTTCCAGATTCTCTGGCCCGTGAGGTACATCAGCATCAGCACGAGCGCGAGGAAGTTGATCATCCCCGCCTTGCTCGTCGTGATCGCCGACAGCACCAGAAAGAAGAAGGCGAGGATCGCGATCGCCAGATAATATTGCGTCTTTTGATTTCGCGTCCAGGCGATCTCCATGAGCAGGAGAACCAGTGGCGGGATAAGGTCGGACTGGGTTCGATAAACCATCGTACCGAGAAAGAAGCTGACATCGGCCGCCGCCTCACCCATCACGTTGCCAAAGGCATAGCGCATCACCAGCGTTGCCCCGATGAAGGCAACGAACGCCGAAACCAGCCATGCGGGCACCGCGCGATACTGCGGAGCGGGAAGCTCGCGCGTTCGCGTCGTGGCGAAATAGATCATCACGAACACGGCGAATATCGCCGTACAAATCACCATCGCCGCATTGAGCGGGGCCTGGTTGACGAAGCGCCAATCGGCATATTCGGCGGGCAGCGCAACATTGTCGGTGATGTAATAGGTCAGGAAGAAATAGCGAAAGACATACCCCAGCGCATACAGGACCAGAACGACGAACAGGAACAGGCGCACGGCCGGGCGGTAAATCATGGTGCCTGCTACCCTTGCGGTGCGGTGTGGTGCAAGGCCAAACCACGCTCGCCCGGATCGACAGCCATTCTATTTCTCGCAGAAAAGGACGATTTCATCGGCCGCTTTCGGACGGACCAGATGAATCGTGCTCGCAACGACCGCCCAGAACAGCTGCGCCGCCCGCCCCGTGTTTCCGACGGGTTTACCGCGGCGGATCTGCACGCTCTGCTGGATGATTCCGCCGCCCAGCGTCGTGCCGAACAGCCGGATGTTGCGAAATCCGGCCTTGCGGGCGTGGCGCAGCAGCGATCCCGGCGTCTGGATCGTCAGGTGCCGCGGCACTTCGAGCCCGCGCCAGTCGGATCCGAACGTCCGGCTACCGACCGACTTTCCGTTGGGCGTGACGAGGACCATCCGTCCGCCGTCGGCCAGCTTCCGGTGGATCGCGGCGATCAGTTCGCCTGGATCAGGGACATGCTCGATTACATGACTGCCAACGACGGCATCGAGGCTGCCGTCGGCATAGGGCTGGCTGAGAAAATCGCCCTCGCCCACATGCAATCCAAACGAACGGGCCGTTTCGATGCACACCGTGTCGAATTCGACGCCCTGAACGTCCCATCCCAGATCGCGGAGCTGCAACAGCGAATGCGCATTGCCGAACCCGATTTCGACCAGCTTGCCCTTCGTCACGCGGGGCAGCCAGAATATCCGGTAGAGCGCCATGTCCCGGACGAACGGGATTACGCCGAGCAGCGATGCGAGAAATGCGGCGCGGCGGGGCGTCTCGGGCCGCGGATAGCCGAGCTGGCGGTGCCAGATCCATTCGACCACCTGGCGGAACAGCAGCGTCGCGCCCCGCGCCTCGATCGCGGGTTCGGCGTGCGTCCCATATGTCGCGTAAAAGCTCCCCAATTGCTCGCCCGTCAGCCTGGCATCGAGATAGCCCGCCGCGCAGTCGGCATTCCGGCAGCGCGAAAGATCCCATTCCCCGCCGACGCCGTAAACGCGGTCGACGACACGCGTCAGCCAGGGTCCCAGTTCGGCATCGCACGCACCGCAGCGATCGGGCCGCGAATAGATATAGTCAGTCATTCGTCAAATCCGGGCCAGATACGGAATCACCATATCTTTCCAATGAACTGGAAAAAGATCGCGGTTGCGCCTGATATCATATGCCAGCGTCATTACCAGCCGGATCGCTGCCGATAGCGCCAGCGCGAGGGCAATACCTTCGATGCCGAATGCCGGGACCAAAAGCAGGCTGCCGACGGTCGCGACGATGGCTTCGACGAGCGGGCTAAGCCACAAGGTCGATTGCCGCCCGACGCTCATCACGAAGACCGTGAAACACATCGTCTGAAGCCGGAGCACGGTCGCCGGGATCAGCAGGATCAACATGCTCCGTACCTGGTCGGCATATTGGGGGCCGACCCACAGTTCATAGATTTGCGACGGGACGACGAGGACCGCTGCGGCCATGGCCAGAATATAGGCTATAAACAGGCTGTTAAAGCGGCGAAAGGCCGCCACCCGGACGTGGGTGTCTGCAAAGGGAATGGCGGCGGCGCGCGAGGCGATCGGCGACGAGATTGCGATCAGCCCGCCCGACAGAACACCGATCAGGCTGAACGCCATGCCGAACGCGACCACCGCGCCGGGCAAAGTCAGTGCGACGATGGCGACGGTCACCGAGGTCGCGAAATAGGCCATCAGATTCCACCAGCCGACCGAAAGCGACGAGTTGGCGAGAAAGCGGAATGCTCCGCCGGCGTCGGCTTGCGCGGCCCGGCTCGTTTCGAACCACCGGCGGACGACGCCGCGATAACGGACCAGTAGCCATAGCGTCAGCAGCCAGGGACTCGCCGCGACCGCGGCGAATATCCACCACAGCTCGTGCAGCGGATTCTGCAACCAGATCAGGACGAACAGCGCCAGCTGGAGCGCAGCCGGCGCGATCTTCAGAAGATTTTCCGGGATGAAATCCTGCTGCGCGGTTGCCGGACCGGTGACGAGCAGCGCCAGGGCAATGCCCGACACATTGATCAGCACACAATAGACGCCGAAGCGCAGCAGCCCGTCGTTCAGCTCGGCGCCGGCCGATGAAAAATGCCGGAGCAGCTCGACCGCAATCATTCCGCCGACCAACACCATCGCCACCACCAACAGGACAATCCGGCGATAGGCGCGCGCAACCTCGCCCCCGTCGGCGTGGCGCATCGCGACGATCAGCGCGCTGCCCGCGGAATTGCGAAGTGACTGCGACACGAGAAGCGCAAGCGGCAGGAAAGCGAGGGCGGTCGCATAGATCGTATAGTCGCTTTCGGTCACCGCGCGCGCCAGCACGGCGGGCACCGCCAGCGTGACGGCGAAAACGCCCCCGGTGGCCATCAGGCTCGACACCGAATTGGCGCGAAGGCTCCGCTCGCGGATCATTCGAAGCCCAGCGCGTGCAGGATCGTGTCGGCACGGCGTCGCACCTTGAACTGCGCCATATGCCGTTCGAACATATCCCAGTCGGCGATCGCATAGGGCCGCGCGAGGTCGAGATCGCGCGGCTCGCCGCCGGGCAGGACGACGCCGTAATCCGCAACGCTGTCACGCAGGCCGCCGACGTTGCTGTGGACGACCTCGCATCCCAGCGCGAGCGCCTCGAGCGCGCCGATGCCGAAACCCTCATATTCGGACAGCTGCACATAATAGCGCGACGCACGCAGAATATCGACTTTCGCCTCGTCGCTGACGTAGCCGACGAAGTCGATGGCGTCGGCGCAGCCCAGCCGTGCGGCCTCTTCGCGGGCGAGTTCGACACAGGTCGTGCGGCCGATCACGGTCAGCCGCGCGTCGGGAATCCGGCGCCGGGTCCGCGCTAGCAGCTCGAATGCACGGAACAGCCCCTTGCGCCGCATATTCTCCGCCGTGTCCATACCGCAGATGGTGACCATCGATCCGGCGGCGCGGGCATTGCCAAAGTGCGCACGATCGAGCCGATCGACAACCTCGGCGCTGTGAAAACCGAGTTCGATCGCCGAACGGCGGAACCAGCCCAGCCGGCGCATCCGCTGATAATCGGTCGACGAGGTCGCCAGTATCCGGTTGACGAAAAGCAGGGTCATCCAGAACAGCATCACGCGGCCCAGATACGTGAGCAGGCTGGGCGCCATCGATCGGAACACCTGTTCGCCGCCGCCCGTTGCAACCACCGGTTTGCCGCGCAACCGGGCACGGAATGCGACGAAGGCGCTATAGGAATAGAAATAGCTGACCACGCCGTCATAGTCCCACGTCCGGACATCTTCGAGGCGGTTGGTCACGAGCACCTTCTCCACCGACGGATGCTCAAGCAAGCCCGCAACCTCGGCCGCGTAAAAGCCCTGCCGCAACATTCCGGGGTCGACGACGGCGGCATAGAGCAGCAATGTCCTGCGCGCTTTCTCCTGCGCCGGAGAAGCGCTCGCGGCGGATGTGTCGGAGCGTTTCCTGATCATGAATAGGGAGAAATTCTGCTGCTTCTGCTGCGAGAGAGCGCCCATAGCCCGGACGGGGTTGACCGACAAGAGCCCAATGCGCGCGCGCATTTTTTAGTGGGGGCCATCGCACCCGGCCGCTCCGTTTGCTTGCCTTGCCAAGGGTGAAAGGCTAGGCAAACGGCTCCATAATTTCCGTCCTTTGCAAAGTCCCCTCCCTTGCGCATCCTGTACCTCTCTCAATGGTTCGATCCGGAACCATTCATCAAAGGCGCCTCGTTCGTTTCCGCCCTGATCGACGCAGGTGCCGAGGTCGAGGTCGCGACGGCCTTTCCCAATTATCCCGGGGGCAAGATCTTTCCGGGCTATCGGGTCAAGCCGTATCAGCGCGACCGGCAATGGCCGTTCGCGGTGCACCGGCTGCCGATCTGGCCATCGCACGATCGTTCGAGTTTCGGCCGGATTCTCAATTATGTCAGCTTCTTCCTGTCGAGCCTGATCTTCGGGCTGATCCGGGGGGGACGTTACGACATCGTCTATGTCTATCACCCCCCCGTGACGTCCGCGACCGCCGCTGCGCTCTTTACCGCGGTGTATCGACGCCCGTTCATCGTCGAGATTCAGGATCTGTGGCCCGACACGGTCATCGCGTCGGGCATGGTCGGAAAGACGATCCCGTCGCTCCTCGATCGGCTGTGTCACTTCGTCTATCGACGCGCCGCGCTCATCATCACGCAATCGAAAGGCATGACTGAGCGGCTGGTCAGCCGCGGCGTCCCTGCCGCAAAGCTGCGGCACCAGTATAACTGGTCCACATATGAACCCGCGCCCGCGGGCCAGGAGCCGGTGGCGATCGACCGGTGGGACCCGGGCGCCGTCAACTTCATATACGGCGGAAATCTGGGTCAGGCCCAAAGCCTGAGTCATGTCATCGATGCGTTCATTCTGGCGCACAAGGCGAATCCCCGGATTCACCTGCACCTGTTCGGCAATGGCATCGAACGCGACGACCTTGCCGCCAAGATCGACGCGGAAGCACGCGGCCATGTCTTCCTGCACGACCCGGTCAGCCGGCAGGCGATGGACCGCATCTTCGACCGCGCCGATGCACTCGTCCTCAACCTCAACAGCGACGCGCTCTACGACATCACCATTCCGTCGAAGCTGCAGCATTATCTGTCGGTCGGACGGCCGGTACTCGCCGGTCTGGCGGGCGAGGCCGCCGGAATGCTCGTCGAATCCGGAGGCGCAATCGTTTGTCCGCCCCAGCACGTCGAAGCACTGGCCAAAGGCGCCGAAGACATCGCCGCGATGTCCGCCGAAACGCGCGCCGCGCTGGGAGCGAAGGCGCGTGCCTATTATGCCGACAATCTGGCGATGGACCAGGCGGTCCATCAGACCATCCAGTGGACGAAGGAAAGCTTGAGCCGGCGCCGCTAGGCGTTCCGCCACGGCGCATTCGCCTCACAAGGATGGAATTGCAGCGACGCTGTCAGAATCCTCGCCCGCTGCGAGCGGGCGGCATCAGTTAGTTGGTCAGCGCCAGCCTGGTAATTATCAGGCTGGCCGGATTGCTGCCGATACCGCCCGCCATCCGCATGTCGAGCCGCACGATATCGCAGCCCGCCGGCAAGGCCATGGTCAAATCCTTGCCCGTCGGAACGGCCTTGTCCAACAGATTGACCGATGTCTCGCGCGCACCTTCGGACCGTCCCGACAGGCACGTCGCGACCCATGCCGCCGAGCTTTGCAGATTCGGCGACCGTTCGTCGATCCGCCAGCGGATCTGCCTTGCCTGTCCCGGCGCAACCAGCTTGGACGCTGCGACACCGATCGTCCCCGACGAGCCGTAGAATTCCATTCCGGTCTGGCCGGAACCGGTGCTGACCAGCGTGGCGCCATATTCCTCCACGGCGAAGTCCCAGATGAAGGGCGCGTAGCCCGTGAGCGGCTTGCCGTCGGTCACCCCGCTGACGTTCCGCAGCGCGGCGACATTGCCGCGCGGCAGCAGCGGGTAGAGATCCAGCGCAACATCGTGCGCACCCTCAGCGACGAGTTTTGCGACCAGCTTTGAATATACGGGTTCGAGCTGCGGAAGATTCGGAGCTTTCGCCCGCCGCTCGAGCAGCAGCAGCCCGACGGGTTCGACGCGCGGGAGGCGCTCGACCGCGGTCGCGAGCAGGTCGGGAAACCATGGATTGTTCGTACGAGCGTAAGACAGCAAATATTTCCGGCCGAGCGGGGCGACCATGATCGCCGCAAGCCGCGGCAGGATTTCCGGTCGCGCCTCGGGCGTCGAACGAATGATCAGGTCGTAATGCCCCAGCGCGGCATTGATCGATCCCTGGCGTATCGCGTCTTCGCTCAGCCAGAGCTGCACCGTGGCATCGCGCCGCGTGATCTTTTCGGCGCGCGCCATCGCCTTGCGTGCCCGCGGCATATCGCCCGCCGCTTCATAACCCTTGCCGACCATCCACAAGGATCGCGCCGACAACGGCGCATGGCTCAGCCCTGTGCGCCCGGATTTGGTCAACAGCTTCGGGTCGACCTTCGTGCGGCCGTCGTGCAGGCTGCGCGCAAGCTGGGTCTGGCCGCTGCGCCACGAAAAGAAGACCCCGCCGAGCGGCCGAAAGCTGTCGATTACGATCCCGGTGGATGCCGCGGCCTGCGAGAATGCCAGAACGCCGCCCAGCAACCCTCCGAACAGGGCGACGACAAGCGCCGGCGTCACGCGTGCCGGAACGATGCCGCTCGCCCGCCGCCGACGGTCCACCGTCCGCATTATTTGCGGCTTCCCATGTCTTCGTTTTCGGCGCGGTCGCTGCCGTAGCCATAGCCGTAACCATAGCCGTAGCCATAGCCCGACTGCTTCGCGCGATATTTGGTCAGCAGAGCGCCGAGTATATGGGCGCGCGAATCGCGGAGGCGCTCGATCGCGGCGAGCGAGGCCCGGACCGCGGTGCGGTCCGCTTCGATGACATAGACGACACCCTCGACGACATTGGCGATGAGCGGCGCATCCGACAGGCCGAGCATCGGGGGGCTATCGAGAATGACATGATCGAACCGGCGCGCAAGATGCTCGACGAACAGCGCAAGCCGTTCGCCGCTCAGCAGTTCCGAAGCGCTCGGCGGCGTCGGACCGGCGGCGACGAAATGAACATTCGCTTTGCCGGTGTCCTGAAGCAACGCTTCCCAATTGTCGTCGCCGGCGAGGAAGTTCGAGACGCCGCGCGAATTGTCGAGCCCGAGGCGCGACGCGAGGATCGGGCGTCGCATGTCGACGTCGACCAGCACAACCGAGCCCGAGGTACGCCCGAGGACGCGCGCGAGCGAATAGGCCGAGGTCGACTTGCCTTCCGACGGCGAGGTGCTGGTCAGCGCCATCGTCTTGGGCACCCCGTGATCCGTCGAGAAGCTCAAATTCGTCCGCACGGTCATATAGGCCTCGGACAGGATCGACTTCGGATCGTCCATAGTTTCGAGAGCTTCGTCGTCGACCACCGGGATGGCGCCGAGCAGGGCCACGTTGAGCTTGGTCGTGAGCTGATTGGGCTCACGAAGGCTCTCGTCCAGATTTTCGAGGACGATGACGGCGATGGCGGCGAGTACCAGACCGGCCAGAAGAGCGAGGATCAGATTGATCAGGAGCTTCGGCGAGGACGGCTTTTCGGGCATCGGGGCCGCATCGACGACCGAGATGTTGTTGGTTCCCACGCCGGCGACGCCGATTTCCTTGTAGCGCTGCAGCAGCGAATCATAGAGCTGGCGGTTCGTGTCCACCTCGCGCTGGTAGATATTATACTGGATGCTGGAGCGGCTTTCGGAATCGAACTGACCCAGCAGCTCGTTCACGCGATTCCGGAGCGATTGCTCACGCTGCGTCGCGGCGTCGAAGGATGCCTGATAGGCCTCGCGAATGCGGCGTTCCTCGGAACCGATCGCCCGGTCGAGGGCTACAACCTGCTGCTGCGCCGCCTTGGCTTCGGGATATTCCGGCTCGAAATGCACGAGCAGATCCTGATATTCGGCGTTGGCCTCGGCGCGCTTCTGGCGAAGCGCGTTGAGCGAGGTGTTCTGCAGCGCCAGTTGCGTGCTCCCCGGGGCGCGCGCGGCGCGCAACAGCGACTCCGCCTCGGTCCGCTCGGCGGTCGCCTGCACAAGGACGCGATTCAGCTGTTCGAGATTGCTCGACGCGAGCGTCTGGGTCGTTTTCGTCCGGCCTTCGTTGCTCTGCGTTTCCGACAGGCGCACGATACCCTGACGCGCGGCGTAGTTCACCAGGTCACGCTCGGACTGTTCGAGCCGCTCGCGAAGCCCCTGCAAACGCGTTTCGAGATAGACGCGCGCGTCGGAGGTCGACGCGAAGCGGCGGTCCATGCTCTGCTGCGCGAATTCGCTCACCCACGTCCGGGCGATGTTCCGGGAGATGTCGGCCGATGCGCTGGTATAGCTGACATCGATCAGCGCCGAACCGCGCAACGGCGAAATGGCGATATTCTTGAGCAACAGGTTGACGGCCTGCCGCTGGCGCCCGCGCATGCGATCAACCGATACCGGCGCGGCGCTGTCCGACGACAGAAAGCCCTCGCCTTCGGGCGTCACGCCATGTGCTGCGAAGAAATCCTTGTTCGAGGCCAGACGCAGGCGGCGCTCGACGCGTTCGGCGAGCGAGCGCGCGTTGAGCAGCGAATATTGCGTCAGGTAGAATTCCTGGTTCGGGGTGCTGTCTTCGCGCTGGAGGCCTTCGACATTGGTGACGTTCGCCTGCTCACGCGCGATCTCGATCCGTGACGTCGCCGTATACTGCGGGGTCATCAGCAGCGTCAGGATCAGGCCAATGACGAGGGTTACGGCGACGATCGCCGTCGCCAGCCAGATATGCCGTTTCAGCCCGTTCCAATATTCGAGCAGCGTCGGCGCCGACCAGAATTGCCGGCTCTCCGCCTGGGTCGCGCCCTGACCGACGGTCTGTGCAAAGGGTTGCATGTTTGACATCAATTAAAATCCACCCGAACCGAGATCGAAGATCAGCGATTATCCAGAACCGCGACCAGCGGAGAAACAAACAACGGCGCAATCGTCACAAGCTGCTGCAGCAAACGCCGGCCAGGCGAATCCCCGACCACGATCACATCGTCGGGATAAAGCACGGGGTCGGCATAGGCGCCGCGGCGAATGGCGGCGAGATCGTAGAGCGCAATCATCTGCTGGCCCTTGACCTTGCGGTGGATCACGACCTCGCGCAGCTTGGCGAATTCGGTGGCGCCCTTCGCGGCAGCGACGCCGCGCATCAGCGTCATCCCGCCAACCACCGGATAATTGCCCGGCTGCAACACCGCGCCATCGATGGTCACGTAGCGACTGACCGATTCCTCGAGGTTCACCGACGCGCGCGGATTGCGCATGTGGCCGGCGCGCATCTGTTCGGCGACGCGCTCGGTCGCCTCGCCAATCGTCAGGTCGTTCAGGCTGACCACACCCGCCACGGGCAGCGTGATCGCGCCTGCACCGTCCGCCGTGACGCGGCGGTTCGACAATTGCTCGATGCCGAGGACGTCGATGATCAGCTTGTCATAGGGGCCGATGCGATAGTCATATTTCTGCTCGTTACCGAGCTGCCCGTCAGGTCCGGGCAGTTCGTTCGAATCCACGCGCGTGACGGTCGTGCCGCCCAGACCGCCCTTCGTCAGGCCGCCGGCGCAGCCGCCAACGGTCAGCGCCACCACAGCGACCGCGCCGACGAGCGCGACCCGGGCGCGTTGTTTGAAACTGGCGTGCAGCATAAGCCTCTTCATTTCCGTGTAGCCCTATAGGCATTTGAGCACCAAGCCACAGCGATCATCGCCAGCAGCATAAGAGAAGGAACGCGGAGCGGATAGTCGGCCGCACTATAGAGTGCAAGCATGGTGACGATCGAAAAGCCCGCGCGACCGAGAACCTGCGCCTGAAACCCCGGATCGTTCAGCTTCGTCGATCGCGACCGAAGCAACGCGCGCAGGCAGAGGAGACCAAGCACCGCCGCCCACAACAGCAGCAACACGCCGGGAATACCTGCGGTCAGCAGCAATTCCGCGAAATCATTGTGCGCATGATTGAAGTAGGACGGCGTGATCAGCCTGTCCGGTTCGAAAATCTGGTAAACCTCGACGAACGTCCCGAGACCGCTACCGAACGGGAAAAAACGCTCGATTGCCTCGAACACGATCGGCAACGCGGTGATGCGGAGTTCGTCGGCCGGATCGGTCTCGATCAGACGCTGCAGCGCCGGCGCGCGCACGGCGACGATCGCGGAAAAGACGAGCAGGATCCCGACGAGGCCGAAGCTGATCAGCCTTTTACGGGATTCGGTCTTTTTCTCGGCCGAACGGACCTGCGCGACCGGCGAGCGAAACACCCACCACGCCGAGGCGATGCCGATCAGGCCCAGAGCCAGGCCGGCGCGCGATCCCGTCATCAGGATCAGCGGCACGAGCAGCAGCCCGCCGGCGATCGCGATCGCCCGATGGAAAAAAAGCTGCTCGGGCTTGCCCTTGAAAAGCGACAGGTTGGCCGCGATCAGCGGATACATCGCCGCAAGGAACGCAGCCTGGTGGTTGCGGTTCGCGAACAGGCCGACGCTGACGCCATTGTTCGTGATACGATAGAAATAGAAGGGCCCTTGTGCCGGCCCAAGCGCCTGCAACATACCGATAATACCGCTCAGGAAGCCCAGGGCGAGCAAAGCGAGCAGCAGCCTGCGCTGCGAATGCGCGTCGAGGGTCAGCGCAAGGACAAGCGCGGCAACCGGCGCAGCAAGCGAAAAAAGCGCGTTCCAGGTGCGCGCCTGCGCGACGGAAAGCGGCTGCCAGGGGAGCGCCATCCCGGCATCGCGATAGATGGACACAAGAATGTCCCGCCCCGGCAGCGCGGTCCAGATCGCGGGCGGAAGCGGCACGAGATGCAGCACCGTCAGCCCGACGACGCTCAGCGCAAGCGTCAGCGCGGCGCGACCACTCAGCCACGCCTCGCGCCATCCGATCACCAGCGCGAGCGCCAGAATGACCATCGAAAGCGGACGCCAGAACAGCAATGACAACAGATCGTCCCGTGCGCCCCCGGCGACGAGGAAACCAGCGACAAGCAACACCATCAAGACAAGATAGGCGACCCGCGAGGAACCCTCCCGTTGCCCTTGCCGCGTTTCCATGGCGTTGAACGATCCTGTCATCGGCTTGAGACCCTGTTATCTTTGTTATCTTTCCGCTCCGCTGCCGGCGAAACGCCGTCATCGGAATTCATCGGCGCGTAGCCCGGCACCAGGGCGCGAACAACGGACATCGCGCCGTCGGCATCGCCGGAATCGAGCGCATGCTTCATCTTGTCCAGCCACCCGGACAGCTCTGGCCAGCCGAGCCGCTCTTCCTTCGCCCGCATGATACGGCTGTGACTGGTCGGCTCTGGATTGTCGCCGATCAGCAGCTCCTCATACATTTTCTCGCCCGGACGCAAACCGATTTCTTCGATGACGATATCGCCGTCGAGGTTCCGTTCGTCCCGAACCGTGCGGCCGGACAGCTGAATCATCGTGCGCGCCAGATCGACGATGCGAACGGGCTGGCCCATGTCGAGCACGAACACCTCGCCGCCGTTTGCCATTGCGCCAGCCTGCAATACGAGCTGCGCGGCTTCGGGGATTGTCATGAAGTAGCGCGTCACCTCCCGGTGCGTCAGCGTCACCGGTCCGCCCGCGTTGATCTGCGCCTGGAAGCGCGGAACTACCGATCCGCTGGAACTCAGCACATTGCCGAATCGCACGATCGAGAAAATTGTTTCGCCGCCGCCCTCGTCCGACCGCGCCTGGACGATCAGTTCGCAAACGCGCTTGGACGCGCCCATGATGTTGGTGGGGCGAACCGCCTTGTCGGTGCTCACGAGGATGAAGCGCGACGCGCCGACCCGCTCGGCCTCAAGGCAGCAATGATGCGTGCCGAAGATATTGTTCCGCAGACCCGAAACGGGGTTCGCCTCCACCAGCGGCACATGCTTGTAGGCTGCGGCGTGAAACACGCTCTGCGGCCGGTGGCGTTCCATGATGCGGCGGATCGCTGCGGCATCGGACACGTCGGCAAGTTCGGGGATGATGACAGCCGGCGCGTCCTCGTCGCGGACTTCTTCCAGTTCCGAAAGGATGCTGTAGAGCGCAAATTCCGACCGTTCGACAAGGACCAGACACCGCGGCCCGCGCGCCATGATCTGACGGCAGAGTTCGGAGCCGATCGATCCGCCCGCGCCCGAGACGAGCACAACCTTGCCGGCGATCGCCTCGCCCAGGAGGCGCTCGTCAGGGGGCACCGGATCGCGCCCCAGCAGGTCTTCGACCTTGACGTCCTTGAGGTCGCGGATCGACACTTCGCCGTCGATGATATTGCCGATGCTGGGCAGCGACCGGACGCTCACCTGAAATTTCTTCAGGCTTTCGACGATCTCCGCGCGCCGCGCCCGCGTGGTGCTCGGCAAGGCCAGCAGGATCTCGTCGATCGCGAGTTCGCCGACCAAGGGTCCGATATCATATGGCGCGTGGATCCGGATACCGTCGATCCGGTCGCCGACCAGGCTCTCGTCATCGTCGAAATAACAGGTGAGAACGAGGTGCCCTTCGTGGCGCAGCGCCAGACCCAATTGCTGACCGGCCCGGCCGGCACCATAAATCGCGACGCGTTGCTGGCGTCCGCGATGGACGAGGTGGAGCACGTCGACCAGCGCATAGCGGATGAGAACGCGGCTCGTCGCCAACAGGATCAGCAGGATCATCGGCTGGAGAATGCTGACGGTGCGCGGAATGCCTTCCAGCCCGAGGAAGGTGAAGATCGTTACCATCGGCAATGACATGATCAGGCACGCGACCGCGATGTTCGCGATCGTCCGCCCGCCCGCCGACCGGATGATCGAACGATAGGTTCCGCACCACCATGCCGCCACGAACCAGCTCGGCAGCGCGAGGGCAATCACCGTCAGCACCGCGTTACTCGCAAGCTCCCACTGGCCGATCCGGATGGAAAAGGCCAGCCACACGGAAAGGACGCACAAGGCCGCATCCATGGCGAAGGCGGCAAGGCGACGAAGCGGGCGCGGTAAATCGGCGAGCCGCCGCAGCAGGTTCATGAAAAGCGCGATCACGGCGCCGGAGATTTCGCTGTCGGAATTCATCGCTTCAGAAACCAATGATCGGGTCGGGGCAAATTACCAGTCGTGCCCGAACGGCCAGTTCTTGACGATCCTTTACGTCTCCAAAAGACCAAGGCGAACAACCGAAGGATTCAAGCGGCATAATGAAGCGCGGTATTAGTGTTGCACGGCACGACAATCAATCCAAAAACCCGGCCGCAAAAAACCCGGCGGGAGAAGGTTTTCATCGGCCGTCGGCGCTTCCCGCCAGCGCTCGCAAGGCGCTTCGACTTGATTCCCGCCCGGTGTTAACGTGCCCAAAAGGCGGACGGCGTATGCCTCCCACCGAATCGTGGCGACCGGCGACAAGAACGAAAGAAGGACATGACGACGATATTGGTGACGGGCGCCGCGGGTTTTATCGGCATGAACGTGGCAAGGCAGTTGCTCGCCCGCGGCGATACCGTGGTCGGGATCGACAATGTGAACGACTATTACAGCCCGGCACTCAAGCGTGACCGGCTGCGCCGCCTCGCCGATGCGGGAGGCTCCGGCTTTCGCTTTCACGAGATCGATTTCGCCGACGCCGCCCAACTCGAGACCGCGCTGAGGGATGAACATATCGATCGCATCGTCCATCTCGGCGCGCAGCCCGGCGTCCGTTACTCGATCACCAACCCCCAAGCCTATGTCCAGTCGAACCTTGTCGGTCATCTGAACATACTCGAAATCGCGCGCCACCGCGGCGTCGCGCATATGGTCTATGCTTCGAGCTCGTCGGTCTACGGGGCGAACAAGAGCCAGCCTTGCCGGGTAAGCGACCGGGTCGACCACCCGGTGTCGCTCTATGCCGCCACGAAAAAGGCGGACGAACTGATGAGCGAAACCTACGCGCATCTCTACCGCCTTCCCCTCACCGGCCTGCGCTTTTTCACCGTCTATGGTCCGTGGGGCCGGCCCGATATGGCGATGTGGCTGTTCGCGGAGCGGATCCTGCACGGGCGGCCCATCGACATCTTCAACAATGGCGAGATGAAACGCGATTTCACCTATATCGACGATATCGTGGCGGGGGTCATTGCCTGCATCGACAATCCGCCGCCCGACGACGGCAAACCCAAGGCGGGCGGCAGCGTTTCCCCGCACCGGATCTACAATATCGGGAACAACCGGCCCGAACGGCTCATGCGGCTGGTCGAGGTTCTGGAGGAAGCCTGCGGCCGCAAGGCGGAGAAACGCTTTCTTCCGATGCAGGCCGGCGATGTGCATGAAACCTGCGCCGATATCGACGCTATCCGCGACGAGCTCGGCTATCAGCCCGCGACGAGCATCGAGGTCGGTGTGCCGCGGTTCGTCGCCTGGTACCGGGACTATTGCGCGATCGGCTGATCGCGGTCAGGCGGCTTCCGCCATGCCCCCTGTCTGGAGATAGCGCCGCGCGGTTCCTTCGAGCACGATCGCCGTCAGGACCCCCGATTTATACGCGCCGGTGTCGATACCGATGCGGTTGGGGCATTCATCGACATCGTCCTGGATCGTATGACCATGGACGATCATGACGCCATGGTCGCGCCCGTCATCCAGAAATTCATCGCGGATCCAGCGCAGATCGACCAGCGCCTGCCGATCCAGCGGCACGCCCGGGCGAATACCGGCATGCACGAAGACATAGTCGCCGATGACGATCACATCCTCGCCGTTGCCGAGAAAGTCGACATGCGCTTGCGGAACCATCGGCGGCAGCCGTTCCGCGACCTCTTCGAACGTCGCGTCGGCGAGGTTTGCATCGCTATCCCAATAGCTTTGGACCGTCGCCTCGCCCCCGATGCGCATGAAATAGCGCAAGCGGCGGACGTCGCCCGTCAACGCCGCCAGAAAACATTCCTCATGGTTGCCGATCAGCAGGCGCAATTCGTCGAATTCGCCGCGCAGGGCGAGCGCGCGATCGACCACTTCGGCCGACTGGGGGCCTCGATCGACGAGGTCGCCGAGCAGGATCAGGCTGACTCGCGCCGGGCCCAGCGCCGCGTTGTCGGCGCGGATGAGCGCGATCAATTCGGCAAACAGATCGTCGCGCCCGTGAATATCGCCGATCGCATAGACGCGCTGCCCAGCCGGGATGGAGAAGCTGTCCCGGGGGGGCGGAACCGGCTTGCTCTTACGCTTCCAGAACATGAAAAGTCCAACTTCCAACTATATATCAAGCGCGGGAACAACGGCCGGCGCATCGCGGACGCCCCCTAGCCTCCCGCGCTCCGGGAGACAATATACACCTTATTCGCGCAGATGTTGCATGGATGTCATTTATGCCGAAAATCCACCACGATCATCGTCGTTTAAGGGTGTTGCAAGCTTTGCCGGCTAATCGGGGATCGCGTATCGGGACCCGTCGCCGATCGAGGCCGGGCTTTCGGTCAGGAGATTGATATGAAGGTGTTGACCGTTTTCGGCACGCGTCCGGAAGCGATAAAGATGTTTCCCGTCGTCCACGCCCTGCGCGCGCAGGCCGGGCTGGACGCGCGCGTCTGCGTTACCGCGCAGCACCGCGAAATGCTCGATCAGGTGCTCGAGATCGCGCGCATCGCGCCCGACATCGACCTTGACGTCATGCAGGCCGACCAGACGCTCGACGGACTGCTCGCGCGCCTTGTCACCGGGCTGGGCGAAGCCTTCGACGCCGAACGGCCCGACCGCGTCCTTGTCCATGGCGACACGCTGACGACGATGGCGGCGACGCTCGCCGCCTATTTCCGCAAGATCCCGGTCGGGCATGTCGAGGCGGGGCTGCGCAGCGGCAACATCTATCACCCCTGGCCCGAAGAGGTGAACCGCAAGGTTGCGGGCACGGTCGCCGACCTGCATTTCGCGCCGACCGATACCGCGGCGGCCGCGCTCCGCGCCGAAAATGTGCCGGGCGAACGGATCCATGTCACGGGCAACACCGTCATCGACGCGCTGCTCGCGACAACGGCACGGATCGACGAAGAGCCGTCGCTCGCCGCCGGCCTCGACCCGCTGCTCGCGCGGTTCGCGGGCCAGCGGATCATCGCCGTCACCTCGCACCGGCGCGAGAATTTCGGCGACGGAATGAAGGCGATCGCCGATGCGATCGCCGCCATCGCTGCCCGTGACGGTGTCGCGGTGATCTTTCCGGTGCATCCCAATCCGCACGTCCGCAGCGCGATGGAGCCGATCCTCGGCGGTCTTTCCAACGTCGCGCTGATCGACCCGCTCGACTATCCGCATTTCGTCCGCCTGCTCGGCGCGTCGGAGCTGGTGCTGACCGACAGCGGCGGGGTGCAGGAAGAGGCTCCGTCGCTGGGCAAGCCGGTTCTGGTGATGCGCGAGACGACCGAGCGGCCTGAGGGGATCGAGGCGGGAACGGCGCGGCTTGTGGGAACCGACAAAGCGCGTATTGTTTCCGAAATTTTCAAGCTTTTGGACGACAAGGACGCCTATACCGCCATGGCCCGCGCCCATAACCCGTTCGGTGACGGCACGGCGGCAAGACAGATTGCGGAGATTGTTGCGCGTGCCCATTGATACGGAACAGAAGGTCACGGTCCTCGGGCTCGGCTATATCGGCCTGCCGACCGCGGCGCTGATCGCGCGCTCGGGCTGCAAGGTCACCGGGGTCGATGTCAGCCGGACCGTCGTCGACACGGTCAACAGCGGCCGCGTGCATATCGAGGAGGTCGACCTCGACGGCCTCGTCCAGGGCGTCGTGGCGCGCGGCGCGCTCGTCGCGTCGACCGAGGTCGCGGCGGCCGATACCTTCGTTGTTGCCGTGCCGACCCCGCACGACGACGAGCATCGCCCCGACATCAGTCATGTCCTGTCGGCGGCGCGCGCGATCGCGCCGAAGCTCGAAGCCGGCAACCTCGTCATTCTCGAATCGACCTCGCCCGTCGGCACGACCGAAAAACTCGCCGAACTGATCGCCGAACTGCGCCCCGACCTCAAGGTTCCGGGCGCGTGCAGCGGCGCGGCCGACATCTTCATCGCCTATTGCCCCGAGCGCGTGCTCCCCGGCCGCATTCTCGTCGAACTGATCGACAATGATCGCTGCATCGGCGGCATCACCCCGCGCTGCGCCCGCCGCGCGATGACCTTTTATCGCCAGTTCGTCCGCGGAGCCTGCGTCACCACCTCGGCGCGCGCCGCCGAAATGGTCAAGCTGGTCGAAAACAGCTATCGCGACGTCAACATCGCCTTCGCCAACGAGCTGTCGATGATCGCCGAGCAGATGGGCGTCGACGTCTGGGAGGTGATCCGCCTCGCCAACCGTCACCCGCGCGTCAACATCCTCCAGCCCGGCCCCGGCGTCGGCGGGCATTGCATCGCGGTCGACCCGTGGTTCCTCGTCCATGGCGCGCCCGATCACAGCCGGCTGATCCGCACCGCGCGCGAAGTCAATCTGGCGAAGACCGCGCATGTCATCGGCGCCGCCGAAATGCTCGTCTCGCAGCACCCCGGCGCGCGCGTCGCGTGCCTCGGCCTCGCGTTCAAACCCAATATCGACGATTTCCGCGAAAGCCCCGCGGTCGAAGTCGCCGCCGCGCTCGCGCGCCGCTTCGGCAAGCGGATCGAGATCGTCGAACCCTATGCGCGCGGCCTGCCGATGGAGTTCGCCGGCACCGGTGCCGAGCTGATCGACCTCGACACGGCGCTCGCGGGTTGCGACCTGCTTATCGTCCTCGTCGACCACGACCTGTTCCGGTCGATCCCGATCGAGGAACGCGGCGACAAGATCGTCTATGACACGCGCGGCCTGTGGCTCGACCAGCCGAACGGCCGGAACGGCAGCCGTCTCCACCGCGCCGCCTGACGCTCTTCACTTGACGCCCCCGTGCCCGTTCCGCATTTTGGGACCATGCTGACACGCCTCGAAACCATCGTCGTCGAAAAGCCCTGGGGCCGCACCGATATCCCGCAGGAATTCGGCGACTTCGGCGGCCGGCGCATCGGCGAAATCTGGTTTTCCAACCCCGCCGGCGACGACGCGCCGATCCTCGTCAAATTTCTTTTCACCTCCGAGCGCCTGTCGATCCAGGTGCATCCCGACGATGCGGCCGCCCAGGCGGCGGGTTATCCGCGCGGCAAGGAGGAATGCTGGCTCGTCCTCTCCGCCGACGCCGACGCCGAGCTCGGCGTCGGGCTCCACCAGGAAACCCCGCGCGCGGCGCTTCACGACGCGGCGCTCGACGGCACGATCGTCGACATGGTCGACTGGCGGCCCTCGAAAGCCGGCGATTTCGTCTATAATCCCGCGGGAACGATCCACGCGATCGGCGGCGGGCTCACCATCGTCGAGGTGCAGCAGAATGTCGATTGCACCTATCGCCTCTATGATTACGGCCGGCCGCGCGAACTGCATCTGGACGAAGGGCTCGCCGTCGCGACCCCGGGTCCGGTCCACGATCCGCGCGATACCGTCGTCGATCCGGCCGCGAACCGGATGCTGGTCGACGGCCCGCATTTCCGCCTCGCGCAGCTCGCCGCGCCGGTCGACCCGGCGCTCCTCGGGCAGGCGACCGGCGAGCTGACCTTCGTCCCGCTGTCGGCCGGGTGCCGCGCGGCCGGAGAGGATGTGGCGCTCGGCGAAGCGGTCTTGCTCGTCGACGCGTCGACGATCGAAATCGGCGAAGGCGGCCGCGCCCTCCTGACCTGGCCCGCCTGACCCCATCGCCCTCCCCTTGCAGCGGGAGAGCGTATCTCCCATATCGCGGCGCATGACCGAACCCCATGCGCACAGTGCCTCGCCCTGGCACGGAACCACCATCCTTTCCGCCCGCAGCGCCGACAAGGTCGTCATCATCGGCGACGGACAGGTGTCGATGGGCCAGACGGTGATGAAGCCCAACGCCCGCAAGGTCCGCCGCCTCCACGACGGCAGCGTCATCGGCGGCTTCGCCGGCGCGACCGCCGATGCCTTTACGCTGTTCGAACGGCTCGAAGCCAAGCTTGAACGCCACAACGGCCAGTTGCTTCGCGCCGCGGTCGAGCTCGCCAAGGACTGGCGCACCGACAAATATCTCCGCAACCTCGAGGCGATGATGATCGTCGCCGACAAGGAAGTGACGCTCGTCATCACCGGCAACGGCGATGTGCTCGAACCCAAGGGCGGGATCGCGGCGATCGGATCGGGGGGCAATTTCGCGCTTTCGGCGGCGCGCGCGCTCGTCGACTATGAACAGGACCCCGCGGTGCTGGTGACGAAGGCGATGGAGGTCGCGGCCGACATCTGCGTCTACACTAACGACCAGTTCACCCAAGAAACCATCGAAATCCAGGCATAATCATATGAACAAGGACCTGACTCCCAAGGCGATCGTCGCCGCATTGGACACGCATATCATCGGGCAGAACGCCGCCAAGCGCGCGGTCGCGGTCGCGCTCCGCAACCGCTGGCGCCGCCAGCAATTGTCGCCCGACCTCCGCGACGAGGTGAGCCCCAAGAATATCCTGATGATCGGCCCCACCGGCTGCGGCAAGACCGAGATTTCGCGCCGTCTGGCGAAGCTCGCCGATGCGCCTTTCATCAAGGTCGAGGCGACCAAATTCACCGAGGTCGGCTATGTCGGCCGCGACGTCGAACAGATTGCGCGCGACCTCGTCGAGGAAGCCGTGCGGCTCGAGAAGGACCGCCGCCGCGAAGCCGTGCGCGCCGCCGCCGAAGAGGCCGCAATGGAGCGCCTGCTCGACGCGCTCACCGGCAAGGGCGCCAGCGAGGCGACGCGCCAGAGTTTCCGCCAGCGCATCCGCGAAGGCCATCTCGACGACAACGAGGTCGAGATCGAGGTCGCCGACGCCCCGAACATGCCGTTCGAACTGCCCGGCCAGCCGGGGCAGATGAGCATGATCAACCTCTCCGACATGCTCGGCAAGGCGATGGGCGGCCTGCCGAAGAAGCGCCGCAAGCTGAAGGTGATCGAGGCCGCGACACGGTTGATCGAGGAAGAGCAGGACAAGCGCCTCGACCAGGACGATGTCGCGCGCATCGCGCTCGCAGACGCCGAGGCCAATGGCATCGTCTTCCTCGACGAGATCGACAAGATCGCCGTCAGCGACGTGCGCGGCGGATCGGTGAGCCGCGAGGGCGTCCAGCGCGACCTGCTGCCGCTGATCGAGGGCACGACCGTCGCGACCAAATATGGCCCGATGAAGACCGACCATATCCTCTTCATCGCATCGGGCGCTTTCCATGTCGCCAAGCCCAGCGACCTGCTCCCCGAACTGCAGGGCCGCCTGCCGATCCGCGTCGAGCTCGGCGCGCTCACCGAAGAGGATTTCGTTCGCATCCTCAGCGAGACCAAGGCCGGCCTGCCCGAACAATATGTCGCGCTGCTCGGCACCGAAGGCGTGACGCTGAACTTTACGAGCGACGCGATCGCGCGCGTCGCGAAGCTCGCCGCGGAGGTCAACGAGAAGGTCGAGAATATCGGCGCGCGCCGTCTCCAGACGATCATGGAGCGGCTCGTCGAAGAGATCAGCTTCACCGCCGAGGACGCCCCCGGAACGACGCTCGACATCGACGCGGCCTATGTCGACAGCCAGCTCGCTGAGGTGGTCGGCGATACCGACCTCAGCAAATATGTGCTTTAGGAGGTAACGGCCGCAATCGACCGGTAGTAGATGGAGATGTGCGCCCCGGCGAAAGCCGGGGTCCAGAACCCTGACGCGCATGTCGCGTGTTTTCGCGATGGGCCCCGGCTTTCGCCGGGGTGCACAAGGGCAGCTTCCTACCCCAAAGCCGGCTTTTCCCACACCGCCACGCGAGCGATCCGAACGCCGCTCCAACGATCCCAAATCTGCATCTTTTCAGCCGGGCGTTTACCGAACTTCATTTGACTTTCGCGCGTTCCCAATGCGATGAACGGGCGACACGGTCGATCTGGGTCAAACGACCGGCACGGAGACAGCAATGACGGATGAGGACGTCGCCCCGGAGCAGGGCGAGTTGGCGATCACGCGCACCGGCGATCGGCTTCGGCTGGCGCGGGAGGCCGCGGGTCTGTCACTCGCCGATGTGGCGACGCGCACGCGCATCACCCAGCGCCACCTCGCCGCGATAGAAAAGTCCGATTTCTCGGAACTTCCGGGCCGGACTTATGTCACCGGCTTCGCGCGCGCCTATGCCCGCGCCGTCGATCTTCCCGAGGCCGAAATCGGCGCCGCGGTTCGCCGCGAGCTCGAAGAGGACGCCTATCGCTCGCGGCCCCTCTACGAAGCCTATGAACCAACCGATCCGGCGCGCCTGCCCACCGCGCGGCTGACGTGGACGCTGGTCATCGTCACCTTGCTGCTGGCGTCGGCCTATGGCGTCTGGCGCTTCCTGTCGGTCGAGCCCGACGAGGCCTTGATCGCCGCGCAGAATCGCGATGCCGATGCGTCGGAAGCGCCGCAGAGCGATGCCGCTGCCCCGGCCACAAAAGCTGGCGCAAACACGGTCACGGCGGCGACGCCGGTCGTGCTGACGGCGGTCGGCACCAGCGAAGTCTGGATCGGTTTCGACGACGCGCAGGGCAAGACCGAAAATTGGCGCACGCTCGACGCTGGCGAAACCTATCAGGTGCCGCCGGCCTATATCGAACAGTTCACGCTGCGCACGAGCATCCCGCAGGCGCTGAAGGTCACCGTCGGTGGCCGCGACATCGGCCCGATCGGTCCCGCCGACACGCTGGTCAAGAATGTCTCGCTGAAGCCCGCGGACCTTGTCGCGCGCGCCGAAGGCAACGGCGCTGCGGCCATTTCGGGACCCGCGGCAGGGCCGCGTCCCAAGGGCTGAAACGCCGATCATTCGGGCCGGTTCAGGCGGCAGCGCGCCGAAATGGGTTTGCGCTGTTGCACTTTGCCGCGTTATGGACGGCGAAATGGTTAATTAGTGGGGACCTAACGGCAGATGATGATGCGTCAGATCACTTTCCTCGGAACGGCAACGCTTGCGCTCGCAGCGACGATGCCCGCCGCCGCGCAGGACAATACGATCGGCAAGCGGGTGGAGCGGCTCGAGAAGGAAATGCGCGCGGTGCAGCGTTCGGTGTTTCCGGGCGGCAGCCCGACCTTCTTTGAAGGCGAGATCGCGCCCGACAACACGCCCGGCGAGCGTTCGCGCACCAATGCCCCGGTGATCGACCTGACCGCGCGCGTCGATGCGCTCGAATCGCAGTTGCAGACGCTGACCGGCCAGACCGAGCAGAATGCCTTCCAGCTTCGCGAGCTCGAAAAGCAGTTTACCGCCTATAAGGCCGAAATGGACAAGCGCTTTGCCGATCCCGCGGCGGTGGCGGCTCCGACCGCGACGCCAGCGAGCCTTGCGCCGACCGTGAAGCCGCCCGCGGCCGCGACGACCGTCGCCGCGACCCCGGTGAAGAAACCCGCAACGACGCCGGTGGCAAAGCCCGCGACCTCCGATGCGACGCGCCTCGCGCTCGTCAAGAAGGTCGAGGTTCCGGTGAGCGGCAACGAAACCAAAGACGCCTACGACTATGGCTACCGCCTGTGGGAAGCCAGGCTCTATCCCGAGGCGCAGGCGCAACTGAAGACGGTCGTCACCAAATGGCCGAAGAGCAGCCAGGCGAGCTTTGCGCAGAACCTGCTCGGCCGCGCCTATCTCGACGAAGGCAAGCCGAGCCTCGCCGCGGTCGCCTTCTACAATAATTACAAGGATCGCCCGAGCGGCGCACGCGCGCCGCACAGCCTGATGTACATGGGCGTCGCGCTCGACAAGCTCGGGCGCAAGGCCGATGCGTGCAAGGCGTTCCGCGAACTCGAAGAAGTCTATGGCGACAAGGCGCCGCAGGATGTCCGAACCGATGCAGCCGCCGCAAAAGCAAAAGCAGGCTGCTGATCGCGACATCGCCGGCCGGCTGGCCGGCGACCTCGCCCAGCTCCTCGGGCCCGGTTGGCACCGTCTCCACTATGGCGTCGCCGTTTCGGGCGGGCCCGACAGCATGGCGCTGCTCTGGCTGATGGCGTCGCTGTTGCCCGGACAGGTCTGGGCGGCGACGGTTGATCATGGCCTGCGCAAGGGATCGGACGAGGAAGCACGCATGGTGGCGGGCTTTTGCGAACGCGAACATATCCCGCATTCGACGCTGCGCCCGCCCACGCCGATCAAGGGATCGCTGCAGGCCGCGGCGCGGACCGAGCGCTATCGCCTGCTCGAACAATGGCGCGAGGCGAACGCGCTCAATCATATCGTCACCGCGCACCACGCCGACGATCAGCTCGAGACGGTCGTGATGCGGCTCAACCGCAGCAGCGGCGTCGGCGGTCTCGCCGCGATCCGGGCAAGGAATGGCGTGATCCTGCGCCCGCTGCTTCACTGGCGACGGCGCGAACTGGTCGATCTGGCGCTCGATAACGACCTGCCCTTCGTCGACGATCCGTCGAACAGCGACGATCGCTTCGACCGCGCGCGGCTGCGCCATGCGCTGCAATCGCAAACCGCGCTCGATCCCGTGGCGACGGCGCGTTCCGCGGCATGGCTTGCCGAGGCCGACGAGGCGCTCGACTGGGCGGTCGATCGGCTGATCGCGTCCTGGCCCGACGCGTCGGATGTCGCGGTGATCCGCGACGATGGCTACCCGCCCGAGATGTTCCGCCGCATCGTCGCGCAGCGTCTGCGCGCCAACGCGCCGCAACTCGTGCTGCGCGGCGCCTCGCTCGACGGCGTCATTGCCGCGATGCACGAAGGGCGCCGCGCGATGGTCGGCGCGCTGCTCATCGACGCGGTGCGCGGCCTCGAAGGGACGATTTGGCGTATTTCCGCGGCGCCGCGCCGGAAAGTCCCTAAAAAGGGCTGATTGCCTCATTGTCATTTAACCCGATTATCCTATCTTGTGGGGACAGGAGCGCAGTGCCGCGCCGTTGAGGAAAGATTCCGAATGCAGGACGACAAGGAACCGCAGGGCAATCCCTGGATGAAGAGCGTGATGATCTGGAGCGGCATCCTGCTTGCCATGCTCCTCGTCGCCTCGATGTTCGGCGGCGCATCGCAGCCCGCGGGCAATCCGCTTGCCTATTCCGAATTCCGCCAGAAGGTCGAGGAAGGCGCCGTCAAGGAGGTCGTCCTGTCCGAGGACAAGGTGATCGGCACGCTGTCGAACGGCGATCGTTTCGCCGCGAACGTCGTCCGCGATCCCGAATTGCTCAAGATGCTCAACGACAATGGCGTCAAATATGACGGCAAGCCGGCCGAAGTGCCGAATTTCTGGATGTATATGCTCGTCCAGTCGCTGCCCTTCCTGCTAATCCTCGGCATCGCCTTCTTCGTCTTCCGCCAGGTGCAGAAGAATAACGGCTCGGGCGCGATGGGCTTTGGCAAGTCGCGCGCCAAGATGCTCACCGAAAAGCAGGGCCGCGTCACCTTCGACGACGTCGCCGGCATCGACGAAGCGCGCGAGGAGCTCGAGGAAATCGTTGAATTCCTGCGCGATCCGACCAAATTCTCGAAGCTCGGCGGCCAGATTCCGAAGGGCGCATTGCTCGTCGGTTCGCCGGGCACCGGCAAGACGCTGCTCGCCCGCGCGATCGCGGGCGAGGCGGGCGTTCCCTTCTTCACCATTTCGGGTTCGGACTTTGTCGAAATGTTCGTCGGCGTCGGCGCGTCGCGCGTCCGCGACATGTTCGAACAGGCGAAGCGCAACGCGCCGTGCATCGTCTTTATCGATGAAATCGACGCGGTCGGCCGCCATCGCGGCGCCGGCCTCGGCAACGGCAACGACGAACGCGAGCAGACGCTGAACCAGCTGCTCGTCGAGATGGACGGTTTCGAGGCGAACGAAGGCATCATCATCGTCGCCGCGACGAACCGCCCCGATGTGCTCGATCCCGCGTTGCTGCGTCCGGGCCGCTTCGACCGCCAGGTCGTCGTGCCGCGCCCCGACATCGAGGGCCGCCAGAAGATCCTCGAAGTCCACACGCGCAAGAAGCCGCTGGCACCCGACGTCGACCTCCGCCGCGTCGCGCGCGGCACGCCGGGCTTTTCGGGCGCCGATCTGGCTAATCTTTGCAACGAAGCCGCACTGCTCGCCGCGCGCAAGGGCAAGCGCCTGATCGCCAACGACGAGTTCGAGGAGGCGAAGGACAAGGTCATGATGGGCGCCGAACGCCGCTCGATGGTGATGACCGAGGACGAGAAGAAGTCGACCGCGTATCACGAGGCCGGCCATGCTCTCGTCTCGCTGCACGTCGATGGTTGCGATCCGCTGCACAAGGTGACGATCATCCCGCGCGGCCGCGCGTTGGGCGTGACGTGGAACCTGCCCGAACGCGACCGCTATTCGACCAATATGAAGCAGATGAAGGCTCGCCTCGCGCTCTGCTTCGGCGGCCGCATCGCCGAACAGCTGATCTACGGCAAGGACGAGCTCAACACCGGCGCGTCGAACGACATCCAGCAGGCGACCGACATGGCGCGCTCGATGGTCATGGAATATGGCATGTCGGAAAAGCTCGGCTGGCTGCGCTACCGCGACAATCAGGACGAGGTCTTCCTTGGTCACAGCGTGTCGCGCGCGCAGAATATGTCCGAAGAAACCGCGAAGCTGATCGACGCCGAAGTCCGCCGCCTTGTCGAGGAAGGCGAAAAGACCGCGCGCAAGGTGCTGACCGACCATCTCGACGAGCTTCACCTGCTCGCGGGCGCACTGCTCGAATACGAGACGCTTTCGGGCGAAGAATCGAAGCGCGCGATCAAGGGCGAGGACATCGGCCGCGAGGACGACGCGGGCAAGCGCGGCACCCCGGTGTCGGGCCATGCCGGCGGCCTGCCGCAGATCAAGCGCAAGCCGCGCCCCTTCGGCGACGCCAATCCCCAGGGCGCCTAGGTTCAGGCTTAGGTCCTTCGATTCACGGACTATTCATTGGCTGGGGGCAAGTTGCAGCGCATGACCAACCGGACATATGCGCGCCTCTTGCCCCCGCTGTTTGCCGCTCCCTTGCTGTGCGCGATGGCGCCGGGCGACATGAGCGTTGCCGCGTTTCTCGCGCGCGCGGCTTCGCTCGAGCGGCTCGGCCCGCTCGCGCTCGCGACCCCGCAGGGCAACCAGCTCAAGGGCGAAGTCGTCGCCGCGGGCAAGCGCTACAAGGCGCGGATCGACGCCGAACGCCGCGCCGGGCGCAAGACGACGAGCTGCCCGCCCGAAACAGGCAGCCTGACCCCCGATCAATGGCTCGCTCATCTCCGCAGCTATCCCGCAGCGGCGCGCAAGTCGGTCAGCGTCTATTCGGCATTCGATGCGCTGATGAAGAAACGCTACCCCTGCCCCGCCTGATGCGCCAAAGGTGCGAGAGGACCAAGGAGACGGCGATGACCGGCAAAATGTGGAATGCCCTTACTCTGGCGGCGCTTCTCGCCGCAGCCGCGCAGCCCGCCACGGCGCAGGGGACCGGCGCTCTGACGAGCAGGATCGAGCTCGAAAAATCCTTGCCCGCTGGCGATGGGAAACCCGCCCAAAAGACCTATGTCACCCCCGATGTCGTTGTCCCTGGCGACCGCGTGCGCGTGACGCTCATCTTCACGAACAAGGGCGGGCCCCCGGCGGCTGGCGTCAATCTGGTCAACCCGATACCCGACGGTCTTGTTTACGACGATACCGCGGACGACGCCGGGTTCGGCGTGTCGACCGACGGTGGCAAGATGTTTGGCGCCCTCGCGTCGTTGACGATCCCGGTCGAGGGCGCGGCACCGCGCCCTGCGGCGGCAGCCGACGTCACGCATGTCCGCTGGCTGTGGCCCGATGCGATCGCGCCCGGCCAAAGCAGGTCGGTCGCCTTTTTCGGACGCGTTCGGTAACGCGCCGGAATGACGATCTATTGCGATGAATCGGGCGGCCTCAACGCGGGTGCGATGACCTTTTCGGCGGTGATGCTGACCCCGCAGGTCGCAACCGAAATCCACACGCGCTTTCGCGGCGTCACCGGACTGCGCGGTGAACTCAAGGGCAGCCGCATCAGCATCGTCGAGCGCGCCTATCTGCTCGAACTCTTTGATCGCGCCGGCGGCCGCGCATGGGTCGCCGTCGCCGAGCGCGACAAACTAGCGCAGAATCCCGGCGGCACCCTCCCCAGCGACCTCGCGCTCTACGGCGCCCTGCTCAACCTCGCGATCGGGCGCTGGCTTCCCGAAACGGGCGGCGTCTGCACCGACGTCGTCATCGACGATGGGCGCTATGACCCCAAGATTCTCTCACTCGTGCGCGAAGAGATACAGGCAGGCCTCGGTCAGTGGGGCCGCGCCTCGCTCGCCGACAGCCGCCGCAGCGACGGCGTGCAGATCGCCGACGTGATCGCAAACAGCCTGTTCAACACCACCATCGGATCGCCGCGCGCGCATCGCATCCAGCGAGTCCTCGATCCGATGCTCGTGTCAAAGGCGATCCGCATCGCCGAATTGACGCACGTCGCATGACAAAAGGGCCGCAGTTTCCTGCGGCCCCCTTGGTGAAATCGTCGAAACAGTGCTTATTCGAAGTCGCTGCCACCACCCGCGGGGCTGCGCGGCGGCGCCGCGGCGGTCAGGCGAAGCGCTTCGGCCGAACGGCTGATCGAGCTGATTTCGTCGGGCGTATCGTCATCGTCGACGACGACCTTCTGCATCGAACCGACCAGCGTTTCCTGCAAATCCTTCGGACGCACCGTCTGTTCGGCGATCTCGCGCAGCGCGACGACGGGGTTCTTGTCGCGGTCGCGGTCAACGGTCAGTTCCGAACCGCCCGAGATTTCGCGGGCGCGATGCGCCGACAGCAGAACCAGGTCGAAACGGTTGGGAACTTTGTCGACGCAATCCTCGACGGTAACGCGGGCCATGTTGTTTCCTTAGATATAGGAGAGGCCAGCCTTTTTGGAGGCATGGCGGCAAGCGCTGCGCGCTAGCAGCCCGGCGTGCCGATGTCAATCAAAGCGCCACGCCCGCGGCGCCCTCCTCTTGCCCGGCGCGCGGCGCCCAGCCTATGAGCGGGTGATGACCGAAGCGTGCACCCCCGTCGATCTGTCGCAAAGGCTGACGGCAGATGTCGCGGGCCATCGACTGGAACTGGTGTTCGACGGCGGCGAACGACTGGTCCGGCTGCTCGACCTGATCAACGGCGCGGCGCACAGCGTCGACATCATCATGTATATTTTCGAGGGCGACGCGGCGGGCAGGCGCATCGTCGATGCCTTGCTGGTCGCGGCGAAGCGTGGTGTCCTTGTCCGCGCCGTCATCGACAGCTTCGGGTCGGGCGACACGCCCGACAGCCTCTTCGCACCGCTGCGCGCGGCGGGCGGCAGCGTCACCTTCTTCTCGCGCCGCTGGCGGTCGACCTATCTGATCCGCAACCACCAGAAACTGATCCTGATCGATGACTTTATCGCGGTGACCGGCGGCTTCAACATTGCCGACGATTATCTGAGTCCGCCGCGCAAGGACTGCTGGTTCGACATCGGAATGATCGTCAAGGGGCCCAGCGTCACACGCGCGGCGCAGTGGTTCGAAGCGATCCACGACTACACGGTCAACGACGACGGCAAGCTGCTGATGCTGCGGCGGATGATCCGCGAATGGCCGATCGAAGGCGGGATCGTGTCGTGGCTTGTCGGCGGCCCGACCCAGCGGCTGTCGCCGTGGGCGCGCGCGGTGCGCGCCGACCTCGACGGAGCGCGGCAACTCGACATGGCAATGGCCTATTTCTCGCCCGGCCAAGGCCTGTTGCGCCGGCTCGGGCGCGTCGCGCAGCGCGGCCACGCACGGTTTGTGATGGCGGGCAAGTCAGACAATCCTGCAACGATCGGGGCGTCGCGTCTGCTCTATGGCTATCTGCTGCGCAAGACCGCCGAGGTCTGGGAGTATCAGCCGTGCAAGCTGCATATGAAGCTGATCGTCATCGACGACGTCGTCTATATCGGATCGGCCAATTTCGACGTGCGCAGCCTGTTCGTGAACGTCGAAGTGATGGTGCGGATCGCCGACGCGGATTTAGCCGAAAAGATGCGCAATTTCCTTGGCCAATTGCGCCCTGACTGCGATGTCGTCACGCCGGCTTCGCACAAGGCGCGCGCCGGCTGGCTGACGCGCATCCGCTGGACGCTCGCCTGGTTCGTTGTCGGTATCGTCGATTATACGGTGTCGCGAAAGCTCAACTTCGGGCTCGCGGATCCCGATCCCGAAGTTTAATCCTTCCAGCCCCAGAACAGGAAGCATGGCGGGACGTTGACCCACTCGAACGCATTGTCGATGCGGTTGAAATGCGTGGCGAGAAAATCGCGCGCGCGGGCCCGGAACTGATAGACGAGGAACGCGCCGCCGGGGCGCAGCACGCGGTGCGTCGCCGCGGCGATCGCGGGACCGACACCCGCGGGGAGCGTCGAAAAAGGCAGGCCCGAAAGGACATAATCGGCCTTCTCGAACCCATGCGCGCGGACGATTTCCTCGACGTCGGCGGCCGATCCATGGACCGCGATAAAGCGGCTGTCACGGATATCCCCCCGCAGATAGTCGATGAAATCCTCGTTCGTGTCGATCGCGATCAAGGTTGCGTCGCCCGCCATGCGTTCGAGCACGGGGCGGCAGAAGGTGCCGACGCCCGGGCCATATTCGACGAACAGCTTCGTGTTCTTCCAGTCGACGGGGCGCAGCATGTGGCGGATCAGCGTCGGTGACGACGGCACGATCGATCCCACCATGACCGGGTGCTTGATGAAGCCGCGCACGAACATGCCCCACGGCCCGAAAAAGCGCTGAAGGCCCTCGCGAACCCGGCGGGCCAGCGGAGCTTTTGTTTCTTGGGCCTGCGCCCGCGGATTGGTCATGATGGCTTTCGCGTTGTTGCGGTTGCCAAAGGCGTGGCAAAATCGACGCCGGGGCGCAAGGAAAGAGTCTGTCTTGACTCTGGACAGTGGGGCGCTCGCGTGTAGGGAGAGGCGGCGTTACCGACCAAAGCCAAGGAGGGGGCGAACATGGCGACGACATCGCATTCCATCCCCTCGGACCGCATGGCCGTGCTCTTTGCGGTGATGCTGGTCGCCGCCGCGGGCAACACCGCGATGCAATCGATCCTGCCCGCGATCGGCGCAAAACTGCACATTCCCGACGTCTGGGTCAGCCTGGCATTCAGCTGGTCGGCGCTGCTCTGGGTGCTCACCGCGCCGCACTGGGCGCGCCAGTCGGACAAGCGCGGCCGCAAGGCACTGATGGCGCTTGGCGTGATCGGCTTCCTGTCGTCGATGGCGCTGTGCGGCCTAGTGCTGTGGTCGGGCCTCGCGGGCTGGCTCGCCGCGGGCACGACCTTCATCCTCTTCGCGCTGTTCCGCAGCCTCTACGGCGGGCTCGGTTCCGCGGCGCCGCCCGCGGTGCAGGCCTATGTCGCCGCGCGCACCGATCCCGACCAGCGCACGCAGGCGCTGTCGCTCGTGTCCTCCTCGTTCGGGCTCGGCACCGTCATCGGTCCCGCGATCGCGCCCTTCTTCATCCTGCCGATCGTCGGCCTCGCCGGCCCCTTGCTCGTCTTCGCGGCTATCGGCCTTGCCGTGCTCATCGCGCTGCGCTGGCGCCTGCCCGACGACGTGCCCCGCTTCGCCGCTCGCGGAGCGATCGTTTCCTACCCCACGACGGGTGGGTCGCCGCAGACCGCCGCCGAAGAAGCCGAGGATCAGATTCTCGACCCTGCCGCGGACGCCCCTCCCCTGCGCTGGACCGACACGCGCGTGCGCCCGTGGCTGCTCGCCGGCCTGTTCGGCGGGCAGGCGCAGGCGATGATGCTCGGCGTGATCGGCTTCCTGATCCTCGACCGGCTGGAGCTCCGCCTTCGTCCCGACGAGGGCGCTGCGATGACGGGAATCGTGCTGATGGCGGGCGCCTTCGCGACGTTGCTATCGCAATGGGGGCTGATACCGCTGCTCAAGATGTCGCCGCGCGCCGCGGTGCTCAGCGGCGCCAGCCTCGGCGCGATCGGAACGGTGATGACCGGCCTGTCCACCGACTTCCACGGCATCGTCATCGGCTTCGCGCTCGCCTCGCTCGGCTTCGGGCTGTTCCGTCCCGGTTTCACCGCCGGCGCATCGCTGTCGGTGCCGCGCCGCGATCAGGGCAGCGTCGCGGGGATGACCGCGTCGATCAACGGGTCGGCCTATATCGTGTCGCCCGCGGTCGGCGTGCTGCTCTATAATTGGCACCCGATGGTCGCTTACGGGCTGATGGCAGGCTTTTGCGGCTGGCTGGTCCTGTGGGGCTGGTCGGCGCTGAAGCCGAACCAGCCCTAGGATCTTCGCGGCTCAGTCTTTCGTTTCGTCGTGCTTGCGCTCGCGAACGGGCTTGAGCATGCCGGGCGCGAAGAAGCCGATCGGATCGACGCTCATCGCGGCCTGCTTGATCTCGCCCTGGATCTTTTCATAATCCTTTTCCATCGCCTCGGTCACCGACGCGCGGGTGTCCTTCAGCGCCGCCTCGAAATCCTCCATCGTCACCGTATCGCTGTCGAGCGACCGCTTGAGCGCGGCAAGCCCGGCGCGGCGCGTCAGGTCTTCGAGATCGGCGCCGGTGAAGCGATCCGAGCGTTCGGCGAGCGCGGCGAGGTCGACATCCTTCGCCAGCGGCATCCTGCCGGTCTGGATTTCGAGAATGCGGCGCCGCCCCTCCTTGTCGGGAACCGCCACGTAGATCAGCTCATCGAGCCGTCCGGGGCGCAACAAAGCGGGATCGATCAGGTTCGGGCGGTTCGTTGCGCCGATCACCACCACCGACTGCATCTCCTCGATCCCGTCCATCTCGGCGAGGATCGTGTTCACGACGCGTTCGGTCACCTGCGGTTCGCCCGACGTCCCGCTGCCGCGCGCGGGTACAAGACTGTCGAGTTCGTCGATGAAGACGATCGTCGGCGCAACCGCGCGCGCGCGCTGGAACAGGCGCGCGATCTGCTGTTCGCTCTCGCCATACCATTTGGACAGCAGGTCCGAAGATTTGATCGAAATGAAATTGGCGTCGGATTCGCGCGCCGCCGCCTTCGCCAGCAAGGTCTTGCCGGTTCCGGGCGGCCCATAGAGCAGGAAGCCCTTCGCCGGGCGAATCCCGAGGCGGCGGAACGCCTCGGGGTTCTTCAGCGGCAGTTCGATCCCCTCGATCAACTTGTCGCGCGCGGCGTCGAGCCCGCCGATGTCGCTCCAGCGTGTCTTCGGCGCCTGCACCATCACTTCGCGCATCGCCGACGGCTGGACGCGTTTCAGCGCATTGTTGAAATCCTCGCGCGTCACGCGAAGTTCCTCGAGCACATCGGCCGGGATCGTCCCTGCGGCAAGGTCGAGCTTGGGCATGATCCGCCGCACCGCCTCGATTGCCGCCTCGCGGGTCAGCGCCGCCATGTCGGCGCCGACGAAGCCGAAGGTCGTCCGCGCGAGTTCGTCGAGGTCGACATCCTCGCCGAGCGGCATACCGCGCGTGTGGATTCCCAATATCTCGCGCCGCCCCTTTTCGTCGGGAACGCCGATCACGATCTCCCGGTCGAAACGGCCCGGCCGCCGCAGCGCCTCATCGATCGCATCGGGGCGGTTGGTCGCCGCGATCACGACAAGGTTGGTGCGCGGTTCGAGCCCGTCCATCAGTGTGAGCAATTGGGCAACAAGGCGCTTTTCGGCCTCGCCCTGCACCTGTCCGCGTTTGGGCGCGATCGAATCGATCTCGTCGATGAACAGGATCGACGGCGCCGACTTCGCCGCGGCCTCGAAAATATCGCGCAGCCGCTTTTCGGACTCGCCATAGGCGCTGCCCATGATCTCGGGACCGTTGATCAGGAAGAATTGCGCTTCGCTTTCGTTCGCGACCGCGCGCGCGAGGCGCGTCTTGCCCGTTCCCGGCGGGCCGTGCAGCAGCACGCCGCGCGGCGGATCGACGCCGAGGCGGCGGAAAAGCTCGGGATAACGCAGCGGCAGTTCGACCATCTCGCGGAGCTGGTCGATCGTCTCGCCGAGCCCGCCGAGGTCGTCATAGGTGACGTCGGTACGGCGCGCGTCCTGCGGCTCCTGATATTCGGGCAGCAACTCGATTTCGGTATGTTCGTCGATGAAGACAACGCCTTTGGGGTTCGCCGACACCACGAGCAGGCGCACCTCGGCGAGCGCATAGGCCGGCGCGTTGAGCATCTGGCGGAGCTGCGGCGGCATGTCGCCCGACGGCAGCCGCTGCTGTCCCGCGGTCGCGACAGTGTCGCCCGCGACCAGCGGACGGCCGAAAAAGCTGCGTTTCAAGGCATTGGCCGAACCCTGCAGGCGCAGATTTTCCTGCGCCGGGGCGAACACGACGCGCGTCGCCGGGCGCGTTTCGACGCGGCTCAGCATGACCATGTCCCCCGCGCCCGCGCCGGCATTGGCGCGCTGCAAGCCGTCGAGGCGGATGACCTCCAGCCCCTCATCCTCGGCATAGGGAAGCACGACGCGCGAGGCAGTCTCGCGTTTGCCGCTGATCTGGACGATATCGCCCTCGGTGACGCCAAGTTCGGCCATCGCGGAACGCGGAATACGGGCGATTCCTCCGCCGCTTTCTTCGGCACGGGCATTCGCCACCTGCAGTTTCACCTGTTTTTCCTTTACCGCTGCGTCGGCCAATGCGCGTCTCCCTCAAAAAGGTCAGAATGCCGAAGATAGGATGGTCGTTCCCGATTTGCGACCCCCGGGGTGTCGCGGCAACCTATGACGCACTGCACAAAATTCTGGCATGTCGGCCAAGGTCATGTCATCATTGGCAACGGATATGCCACGCCTACCCCCTATCAGCAGCCTGGAAGCCTTTCTCGAGGTCGCCCGCCATGGCACGGTCAAGGCCGCGGCGATCGAGCTCGGCCTGTCGATGCCCGCGCTGTCGCGCCGGATCCAGACGCTCGAACATGCCGTCGGTCGCCCGCTGTTCAATCGCCACCATCACGGGCTGAGCCTGACCGAAGCGGGGCGCGCGCTGCACGAACAGCTGTCACCGATTCTGGATGAGCTGCGCATTGTGATCGGCCAGGTGGGCAGCCCCGACGCCTCGCTGCGGCTCCACCTCAACGTCCTGCCACTGTTTGCGCAGCAGCGGCTCTTCCCGCGCCTTCCCGAACTGCGGCGCCAGCACCCCGAACTCCATATCGACATCGACACCATGTCGCACGCCGAGGCGCGGCTGGGCGACGGGATCGACGCGGCGATCGCGCTCGCCCGGTCGATCGATCCGGCGCTCTACGCCGCGCGCCTCGATCAGGACAAGGTGTTCCCGATCGCCTCGCGGACGCTGGCGGACGGCGACCGGCCGATCACGGTGCCCGAGCAGATGCAGCGGATGACGATCCTGCTCCACCGCGAGATGCCCGAAACCTTCTCCGAGTGGAAAAAGGCGATCGGCATGCCGTATCTCGAGCCGGCGGGGATCGACTATTTCGATTCAGGCCCGTTGATGCTCGAAGCCGCGGCGCAGGGTATCGGCGTCGCCTTCATGCACGGGCATCATCTCGACGACGCGCACGATCCGCGGCTCATCCGCCTGTTCGATTTCGACGTCGACAGCCCCTACAGCTATTGGTTCGTGTGCCGTCCGCGCGCGCTGCGCCAGCCCGCGGTCAAGCTGTTCCACGACTGGCTGCTCGCGGCGAAGATCTGACCTGCGGCGTCAGGCTTTCGCGGCGGCCGCCGATTCGCGGCGCATGTCGGCGGCGATATCCCAGACGGCGATGAACATCGCGGCGATCACCGGTCCGATGACGATGCCGTGAAACCCGAAAAGTTGCAGCCCGCCCAGCGTCGTGATCAACACGATATAGTCCGGGATGCGTGTTTCGCGGCCGACGAGGATCGGGCGGAGGACGTTGTCGACCATGCCGATGACGAACAGCCCGCAGAAAACAAGGACGGCACCCTGCCAGATCGCGCCGGTAACGAACAGATAGAGCGCCATCGGCACCCAGATCAGGCCGGTGCCGACCGCGGGCAGCAGCGACGCCGCCCCCATCAGCACGCCCCAGAGCAAGGGCGCTTCAACCCCCAGAGCCCAGAGCACCAGCCCGCCGATCAATCCTTGCAGGATCGCGACGACGATGCTCCCCTTGATCGTCGCCCGCACCACGATGATGAAGCGTTTGACGAGCAATTCCAGATGATCGGTGCGCAGCGGCACCGCCGCGGCGATGCGCCGCTGCATGTTGTGCCCGTCGCGGATCAGGAAATAGGCAAGATACAGCATCACCGCGAGCTTGATCAGCAGGCCGAACAGGCTTTGTCCGAGCAGCAGGGCCTGCCCCAGAATCGCGCGGACGCCGTCGGCCGCCCCGCCGCCCAGCATGTCGCGCGCCGCCGCAAAGTTGGTGATGCCCAGCCGCTGCAGTCCCGCCGACGCCCATTGCGGCAAACCGGCCCTGAAATCGGCGAGGATCTGGACGGGATTGATCTCCCCCGACTGGATCCGCCCATAAATGGTCGTCGCCTCGCCGACCAGTGCGACGGTCAGGATGGCGGCGGGCAGAATCACGATCGCGATGATCAGCAGGAGCGTGAGCAGCGCCGCGCTGTTCGGCCGCTGCGGCATCCGGTCGAGCAGGCGCTGATAGGCGGGAGTGAACAGGATCGCGGCGATCACGGCCCACAGGATCGCCGCAGAAAAGGGCGCGAGCACCAGCGCGAAAGCCAGCGTTACGGCGATCAGGATAGCGAGAAAGGACCAGCGATCGCCCGCAGCCCGATAACTTCCCTTGTCCGCCATGCCCTCACCCCTCTTGCGCCGAAAAGGCAGCCTTTCCCTACCCCGGAAGACAGGGTTCGCATAGCGTCGAAACGTCGTGGCGGCCGGCGCCGGATGTGTGTGGTTCAGGAAGAAATGGTGCTGCTGGACAGGATTGAACTGTCGACCTCGTCATTACCAATGACGCGCTCTACCACTGAGCTACAGCAGCAACCGGTGCGCCTGCGAACGCATGTTCGCCGGGCAGGCGCGGCCTATGGCGGGGCGCCCTTCGCCTGTCAAGGTGCGAGACTTGACGGCGCGCCGATTTCGCGAGATTGGCGGCGTGTGAGCAAGACGCCCTCCCCCGCCGATATCGAACGCGACCGCCGCCTCGCCGAAGCACTGCGCGCCAATTTGCGCAAACGCAAGGCGCAGGCGCGCGATGCCAAGGCCGAAAACCCGCCTAAAGACTGACGGTCACCGTCACCTCGTCGCCCTCGACGAGCCCTTCCGCTTTGCGGACCGCCGCCTTCACGGGGAGTAGCCAACCGCCGCTTTCCTTGTGCGGAAAGACCGAGGTTTTCCAGCGCGTATCGCCGATGCGCACGTCGACGCGTGCAGAGCCGAATCCCTTGCGGCCGTCGAGCCATTGCCCCGAGATCGCCGCGAGACGGATCCCGTCGGCCGCCTCGCCCGCGATCGTTACGAAGAACCACGCGGCGGGGGCGGTCGCCGATTGCCAGCGCCACAGCGGTGTCGTGGTCGTGAAGGCTTCCACGCCCTATTTCGCGGCGACCGGACGCACGGGCACCGGGATGTTGCAGATATCCGCGCCCCCCGCCGGCTTGATGAAAAAGGGATCGCGCCGGTTCGCCCGCGCGTCGACATAGCGCGCGAAGCTGTCGCTTTCAGTCGAGAGATATTCGAACTTCGGCTGCCGGGCTTCGGGCAAAGCGCTAGCGAGCCGGATCGAGGCGATGGGCACTCGCTCCCTTTCATCCTCATAGAAACCGAGGGCGCCGGTCCCGCGCGGCAGGCTCGACAGATGCTCGATCCCGCTGATCACGCGGCCGACCACGGCGATATTGCGGTCGAGATGACGCGGCGCATGACCGATGACCGTATAAAGTTCGGCCCCACTGCCCGTGTCGGGCGACATGTTCCGGCCGACACCGACCGCGCCATAGCAATGGAGCGGCCATTCCCGCCCGTGATCATAGGCGACCGGCCAGCCACGGGCGAATCCGGTAAATTCGGCATAACCGTCACCGCGCGGCGCCGGCGATGGCTGCGCATCGCGAGGCGGACGTTCGTGGATGACCAGCCGGTCGGCGGGAACGGTGTAATCCTGCTCGGGCACCGTCGCCAAACCCGCCGGCAGCGCCTTCTTCTCGGTCTCATCGCCCCATTGCGCGACATAATTGTCCTGCACGCGGTTGACGCTCGTCCCGTCCCACCAATGCGCGGCGGCGAGCTTGCGGATATTGCCGATCCAGCCCTGACTGAAGGGTGCCGGCATCAGCTGGATGACGATGCGGCGCAGCTTGCCCCTGGCGTCAGGCGCGAGATCCATCACCAGCAGGTCCGACGGGGCAATCGCAACCCAGTCGGCCGCCGGCGCCGCGGCGGCGATCTCCCCCGGCGACGGGATCGGTACCGGCTCGGCGGCGGACGCAGGAAGGGCGAGCAATGCGGCCGCGGCGGCCGTCACGGGCAGATGTTTCATGCACCGATGTCTGCCACGCCCAATCGGCTTGCGAAAGCCCCGGCAAGCGATTAGGGCGCGCCTTCCAGTGCGAATTGGTTGGGCACCCGATTCACGCTTCGTGCTTCGCACGAAACGACCGGGGTGCATGCGGAGCGGTGGCCGAGTGGTCGAAGGCGCTCGCCTGGAAAGTGAGTATACGTCAAAAGCGTATCGAGGGTTCGAATCCCTCCCGCTCCGCCACCAGAATAAAATTCGATTGAACTAGTGAGTTGCCTGCAAGCCCATGCCCGAACTGCGCGGTCCGTTCCCCGTGAGGAGGCGATGTGCGCACGCGATTGAGCATTTGCACGAAGAAGCACTCCTATCGATCGAAGGAGGAAGCGCGCTCGTGGTCGTTCGGCACTCTGAAATGCCGCTGCGAACATACCGCTGCGACCGCTGCCAGCGGTTCCATTTGACGAGCCGCACAAAGGGCAAGCTTGTCCCCCGGGGACGGTGACAGAACCGGACACACTCGCCCCTTTCCGGCACGAGGCAAGCCTTGTAAGGGTCAAGGCCGCGAGGAACGACGCTCGGCCGAGCCCGTGCCTTGCGGCCCCGCCTTTTCTTCCTGACAGGATATGCCGATGTCGTGGCCAATGGGTGCACGCGCACTTCTGCTTCACAACGCCAAGGCGCGGCAAGGGCAAGGTGCGTTGCAACCGGTGCGCGACCGGCTCGAAGGCGGTGGACTCCGCGTAACCGTCGAGCCGTTCGAGAATCTTCCCGAGATCGCTCGCGACGTCGCGCGCCTGCACCGTGAGGTCGACCTGATCGTGGTCTGCGGCGGAGACGGCTCGATTTCCTCGGCGGCACCGGCTGTCGTCGAGAGCGGGCTGCCGCTGGGCATAATTCCGGCGGGCACCGCCAACGACCTCGCGCGAACGCTTTCGATTCCCCTCGATTTCGCGGCCGCTGCCGGCGTGATTGTCGACGGATACAAGCGGCAAATCGACGTCGGCATGGTCAATGGCCACGCCTTCTTCAACGTCGCGAGCATAGGGCTCAGCAGCGAGCTTGCGCAGAAGCTCGATCCGGCGATCAAGAAGCGTTTCGGCCGGCTCGGCTATGCCGTCGCCGCGCTCCGTATAATGGCGGGGGCCAAACGCTTCCGGGCAAGGATCACCGAGAAGGGCCGTAGCACATCTGTGGGAACCTATCAGATCGCGATCGGGAATGGCCGCCTTTATGGCGGAGGGAATGTCGTCGCGGAGAAGGCGGCGATCGACGATGGCCATCTCGACCTCTACAGCCTCGAAATGCGAAACCTCTGGAAACTTGCGCTGATGCTGCGCGCTTTCCGGTCCGGCACGCACGGCGCATGGAAAGAGGTTCGCACGGCCAAATGCGTCGAGTTCGACATCGAGACGCGGCGCCCGATGCCGATCAATACCGACGGCGAAATCGTTACCGCGACGCCGGCGCATTTCCAGGTGCTTCCGCACGCAATATCGGTCCTGGCGCCGCGCGAGGGATCAACCCACGCGCATCACTTCCCCCTCTATCATGGCTGACACCGAGCGGCGGGAGGCATGCTGAAGTGGCTGCGCCGATGTCCTTGAGGTAAGGAACCTTCATGTTGCTTGTTCCGACTCGCCGCAGCCTGCCGGGTGCCGCGGCCGCAGCTCCGGCCGCGCCCGCCGCGCGCCCGGCGACGGTGATTCGATGACGGCCGGGCGGATCTAACGCCCCGTGGCGGAATATGTCTTCAAGCCGCACGAGCGCCCGACCTTGCCCGGATCGCCGGCCAATCCCGAGCATCCGACCCGGCGCATGGTGGTTTATTTCCTGATCGCCTGCCTGATCGGGATCACCGCCGGGCTTGGCAACGCGCTGATCGCGGTCAATCTCAACTTCGCGCAAGGCACGCTGGGGCTCAACAGCGACGAAAGCGCCTGGCTGACCGCCGCCTATTTCATGACCAACGTCACCTCGAACCTGCTCCTCGTCAAATATCGCCAGCAATTCGGGTTGCAGCCGTTCATCCGCTATACGCTCGGCGCCTATGCCGTCACCGCGCTGCTGCACCTTTTCGTTCACGATTTCTGGACATCGGTCGCGGTCCGGGCAATGAGCGGCATCGCGACGAGCGGTCTCACGACGCTGACCATCCTCTATTTCTTCCAAGCGCTCCCGGCACCGAAACGCCTCGCGGCGGTGATGATCGGGATCGGCATCCCCCAGCTCGCGACACCGCTCGCGCGCGCGCTGTCGCCGCGGCTGCTCGAATGGGGCGACTGGCACAACCTCTACTGGTTCGAATTCGGGCTGGCGCTGGCGACGCTGGCGGCGGTGATGACGCAGCCGCTGCCGCCGAGCGAGCGCGAGAAAGTGTTCGAACCGCTCGACTTTCTCACCTTCGGCCTGCTCGCGCCGGGGCTGTGGCTGCTCATCGCGGTGCTCTCGCAGGGCCGGATCCAGTGGTGGACCGAGCGGCCGTGGATGGGCTGGTCGCTGGCGGCGAGCGTAGCATTGATCGCCGCCGCCATCCTGGTCGAGCATCATCGCAAGAATCCGCTGATCAACACGCGCTGGCTGGGCACGCGCGAGATGCTGCGGCTGATGGCGGTCGCGGCATCGGTGCGCATCCTGCTGTCCGAACAGGCGTTCGGATCGGTCGGACTGCTCGGCGTCGTCGGCATGATCAACGACCAGATGGTCACGCTGAACCTGATCATCATCCTCGCGTCGATCGCCGGCCTCGCGACGGCCGTGCTGACCTTTCGCCCCGCCCATCTGTCGCAGCCGATCATCATCGCCGTCGTGCTGATCGTGATCGCATCGTTCATGGATGCCAGCGCGACCAATCTCACCCGGCCAAGCCATTTCTATCTCAGTCAGGCGCTGATCGGCTTTGCCTCGCTGCTCTTCCTCGCGCAGGCGATGGTGATCGGCATCGCGCGGACGCTGCTCGCGGGAGGCAAGAATTTCGTCAGCTTCATCGTGCTGTTCAGCCTGAGCCAGAGCATCGGTGGCCTCGTCGGCGGCGCCTTTCTCTCGACTTTCCAGACGGTCCGCGAGAAATATCATTCGCACGAACTCGTCCAGAATATCGTCGCGTCCGATCCGCTGGTCGCGGCGCGGCTCGGCGCGGGCAGCCGCGCGGTCGCGGGCACGATCGGCGACCCCGCGCTACGCAATGCGGAGGGTGTCGCGCTGCTCGGCCAGCAGGTTACGCGCGAGGCGCATATCCTCGCGTATAACGACGTCTTCCTGCTCGTCGGGGTGCTCGCGATCCTGATGACGATCTGGGGCTTCGTGATCAGCCGGTCGATCCGGCGGCGGAACGAACCGTCGCCGGTCATATTATTGGTACAGCGCCTGCAATCACAGGCGCAACCGCAGGCTCAGCAGGGGCAATGACATGAGCGACGAGAAAGTCGACGCACCGATACCCGCACCGAAGACGGCCGCCCCCGCGCCCGAAGTCCGACCGGCCGCCCCCGAAACCGCTCCCGAGCCCGACCCGCAGGTCGACGCCCCGCCGTCGTCGTGGCGTCCCCCGGCGAAATCGCGCATGACCGTGATCGTCATTGTCGCGGTTGCGGTGCTCGCGATCCTCGCGATCCTTTACGCGTGGAAGCTTCCACCCTTCGCGGGCTGGTCGGAAAGCACCGACAACGCCTATGTCCGCGGCCAGGTGACGATCATCAGCCCGCAGGTCAGCGGCTATGTCACCAGCGTGGCGGTGCAGGATTTCGCCGAGGTCAGGGCAGGCCATGTGCTCGCGACGATCGACGACCGCATCTACCGCGCGCGTGTCGCGCAGGCCGAGGCCAATGTCGCGGCGCAGGAAGCCTCGCTCGCCAATTCGGCGCAAGCGCAAAGGTCGCGCGAGGTCGCGATCGAAAGCCAGAATGCGGGCGTCGCCAACGCGCAGGCGCAACTCGCGCGGGCCGAAGCCGATATGCGGCGCGCCCGCGCGCTCGTCGCCGACGGATCGATCTCGACCCGCGAATTCGACCAGACGCGCGCGGCGCTGCTCGCGGCGCAGGCGGCGCTGCAGCAGGCGCGCGCCAGCCGGGCGATCGGGACGCAGGACGTCCGCACCGTCGTCGTCGGGCGCGCCGGGCTCGAAGCCGCGGTCGCCTCGGCGAAGGCGCAGCTCCGCCTCGCGCAGATCGACCTCGACAACACCGTCATCCGCGCCCCCGCCGACGGCCAGCTGTCCGAAATCGGCGTGCGTCAGGGCGCCTATGTCACCGCGGGCACGCAATTGCTGTCGATCGTCCCGCACAAGGTCTGGGTCATCGCGAACTTCAAGGAAGCGCAGACCCGCGACATGGCGGTGGGCCAGCCGGTGCGGTTCCGCGTCGATGCCCTGGGCGCCGCCGAACTGACCGGGCGGGTCGAAAATCTGTCGCCGGCGGCCGGGTCCGAATTTGCGGTGCTCAAGGCCGACAATGCCACCGGCAATTTCGTCAAGGTGGCGCAGCGGATCGCGGTCCGGATCGCGATCGATCGCGATCAACGGCTGGCGAAACGGCTGCGGCCCGGCATGTCGGTCGAGGTGCGTGTCGACACGCGCGGCGGATCGCAGCGATGAAAGCGCCGCCCCTTGCGCTGGCCACCCTGCTGGCGACGGCGCTCGCCGCCTGCGCGGGCCCGAACGTCGCGACCACCCCTGTGGCACCGGTCGCGCCGCCGGCCGCGTGGCGGACCGATGCGGGCCCCGGTGCGCCGCTGCAACGCGACTGGTGGCAATCCTTCGGCGACCCGGTGCTCGCCGCGCTCGTCGACAAGGCGCTCGCGAACAACAGCGATATCGGAATCGCCGCGGCGCGCGTGCGCGAGGCGCGCGCCAATCTCGCGCTCGCGCGCGCGCAAACGCTGCCTGCCATCGACGCGGCGATCAGCGGTGGGCGATCGCGGTCGGTGAGCGCCTTCGGCCAGCCGTCCGAACAGAACTTCGCGCAGCCGCAAGTCCAGGTCGCCTATGAGGTCGACCTGTTCGGCCGCCTCGCCGACCAGCAATCCGCCGCGCGCGATTCCTGGTTCGCGAGCGCGGCGGCGCGCGATGCGGTGCAGCTCTCCGTCGCTGCGGCAGTGGCCGGCAACTACATCACCCTGCGCGGTCTCGACGCCCGGCTGGCCGTCGCGCGCGAGACGGTGCGGGCGCGATCCGAATCGCTGCGGATCGCGAAATCGCGCGTCGGGACAGGCTATTCGCCCAAGCTCGAACTCCAGCAGGCGCAGGCCGAATATGATGCGACCGCGCAGATCGTGCCGCAGATCGAACTGGCGATCGCGCGCATCGAGGACGGGCTGAGCCTCTTGGTCGGCGAGACGCCGCAGCCGATCGGCCGCGGCACCGAACTCGGCCAGCTGGCCGTTCCCTCCGTGCCCGGCGACCTGCCGTCCGAGCTGCTGCGCCGCCGTCCCGACGTCGCACAGGCCGAATATCAGCTCGCGGCGACCGACACGAATCTGGCCGCGGCACGCAAGCGCTTCCTCCCGCAGCTGCGCCTCAATGCGGCAGCCGGCGCCGCCTTTTCGACCTTGCTCAACGACCCGATCTCGATCTGGTCGATCGGCGGCAGCATATTGGCGCCGATCTTTCAGGGCGGCCGGTTGACCGCACAGGCCGACGCCGCGGGCGCGCAGCGCGATCAGGCCGCTTTCGCCTATCGCCGCACCGCGCTGACCGCGTTTCGCGAAGTCGAGGATGCGCTCGCCGCGGTCCGTCGGATCGACGAGCAGATCCTGTTCGCGCAGTCGCAGCGCGACGCACTCGCCGAAGGACTCCGCCTCGCCACCAATCGCTACCGCGAAGGCTATTCGCCCTATCTCGAACAACTCGACGCGCAGCGCGGCCTGCTCGGCGCCGAACTGTCGCTGATCCAGCTCCGCGCCGACGCGCTCGCCGCGCGCATCCAGCTCTTTCAGGCGATGGGCGGCGGATGGACGATGCAAGCGCCCGATACGCCCCTTGGATAATCCGGATGCCCGCGCCTGTTCGGCATGGGATCGATATGATAGCAAGGATCGACGAATCCGGAATTTTTCTCGCCGAAGCGGCAGGTCGAAACAGCCGCACGGTATCGACTGCCTGACTTTCCTGTGCGCGTCCGCGCGCACCGGCAAACTGAGAGAAACGGAAGACAGCTATGCAGACCCCCGGAGAGTTTGAACTATCGCGGCGCGGCGTACTCGTCGGCGGTGCGGCTTCGGTCGCAGCCGCGACGATCGCGCCCGTAAGCGCCGTCCCGAACCGCCCGGCCGCCGCCGCGCCGGCAACGGCCAAGGTGGCCTTTGAAGTCAACGGCACGGCGCGCGCGCTCGAGCTCGACACGCGGACCTCGCTGCTCGATACCTTGCGCGAGCATCTGCACCTCACCGGCACGAAGAAGGGGTGCGACCATGGCCAGTGCGGTGCCTGCACCGTCATCGTCGACGGACGGCGCATCAACAGCTGCCTGACGCTGGCGGTGATGCATGACGGCGACAAGATCGTGACGATCGAGGGGCTCGGCACCCCCGACAAGATGCATCCGATGCAGGATGCCTTCGTCGTCCACGACGGCTATCAATGCGGATATTGCACGCCGGGCCAGATATGCTCGGCTGTCGCCGTCCTCGACGAGATCAAGGCGGGCATCCCCAGCCATGTCACCGCCGACCTGACCGTCGCTCCGAAGGTAACGGGGGCCGAGCTTCGCGAACGGATGAGCGGCAACATCTGCCGCTGCGGCGCCTATTCGAACATCATCGACGCCATCGGCGATGTCGCAGGAGTGAAGGCATGAAAAGCTTCACCTATGAACGCGTTGATACGCCCGCCGCCGCGACCGCGGCGTTCGCGCGCGCGAAAGACGCCCGCTTCATCGCCGGCGGAACGAACCTGCTCGACCTGATGAAGCTCGAGATCGAGACCCCTGCGCATCTGATCGATGTCAGCCGCCTCGCGCTCGACCGGATCGAGGCGACCAGCGACGGCGGTCTGCGCATCGGCGCAATGGTTCGCAACACCGATCTCGCGAGCGACCCGCGCGTCCGGCGCGATTATGGCCTGCTGTCGCGCGCGCTCGTCGCGGGGGCGTCGGGCCAGCTTCGCAACAAGGCGACGACGTCGGGCAATCTGCTCCAGCGCACACGCTGCCCCTATTTTTACGACACCAACCAGCCGTGCAACAAGCGCAAGCCCGGCACCGGCTGCGCGGCGATCGGCGGCTTCAATCGCCTGCACGCGGTGGTCGGCGCGAGCGAGGCGTGCATCGCGACGCATCCCAGCGACATGGCGGTGGCGATGCGCGCGCTCGATGCTACGGTCGAAACGGTCGACGCCGCCGGCAAGGCCCGCGCCATCCCGATCGCCGATTTCTATCGTGCGCCGGGCACGACCCCGCACCTCGAAACAATGCTCGCGCCGGGCGAGCTGATCACCGCGGTGACGCTACCGAAACCACTGGGCGGCACACATATCTATCACAAGGTCCGCGACCGCGCCTCCTACGCCTTTGCACTGATATCGGTCGGCGTCGTGGTGCAAAGGGACGGCACCGGACGCGTCGCGCTCGGCGGTGTCGGCTACAAGCCGTGGCGGATCGAAGCCGCGGACGCCGAGCTGCCGCGCGGAGCAAAGGCGGTGGCCGCCACCCTGCTCGCGGGTGCAAAGCCGGGCCACCAAAATGCCTATAAACTGCCCTTGGTCGAGCGGACGCTCGCCGGGGTGCTGGCGCAAGCGAAAGGCTGAGCCATGAAGTTCGACACACCCGCGACGACCAACCCGATCGACCAGTTGAAGATCGTCGGCAAACCCACCAACCGGATCGACGGCCCGCTCAAGACGACCGGTACGGCGCCCTATGCCTATGAACGGCACGACGTCGCGCCCAACCAGGCCTATGGCTATGTCGTGGGGTCGGCGATCGCGAAGGGCCGGATCGCCTCGATCAACCTCGACGACGCGAAGGCGGCCCCCGGCGTCGTCGCCATCGTCATCGCTGCCAATGCGGGCAAGCTCGGCAAGGGCGATTTCAACACCGCCAAGCTGCTCGGCGGCCCCGAGATCGACCATTATCATCAGGCGATCGCGCTGGTCGTCGCCGACAGCCTTGAACAGGCGCGCGCCGCGGCATCGCTCGTCCGCGTCGAATATGTCCGCGCCAAGGGTGCCTATGACCTCGCCGCCGCGATCGGCACCGCGATCAAGCCGGCGGCGTCTTTCGGTGTCGAGGCCGACACCAGCGTCGGCGATTTCGCCTCGGCCTTCGCCGCCGCACCGGTGACGCTCGACGCGCGCTATGCGACGCCCGACCACAGCCATGCGATGATGGAACCGCACGCCTCGATCGCCGCGTGGCAAGGCGACAAGCTGACGCTCTGGACGTCGAACCAGATGATCGCCTGGTCGGTCGGCGACATGGCGAAGACGCTGGGCATTCCAAAAGAGAATATCCGCCTCGATTCACCCTATATCGGCGGCGGTTTCGGCGGAAAATTGTTCATCCGCGCCGACGCACTGCTCGCGGCGCTCGGCGCCAAAGCCGCGAACCGGCCGGTCAAGGTCGCGCTGCCCCGTCCGTTCATGACCAACAACACCACGCACCGCCCGGCGACGCTCCAGCGCATACGGATCGGCGCGACCGCCGACGGCAAGATCACTGCGATCGGGCATGAAAGCTGGTCGGGCGACCTGCCCGGCGGCGGCCCCGAAGCTGCGGTCGCGCAAACGCGGCTGCTCTACGCGGGCGCGAACCGCATGACCGCGATGCGTCTCGCCGTGCTCGACCTGCCCGAAGGCAATGCGATGCGCGCGCCGGGCGAAGCGCCGGGGCTGATGGCGCTGGAAATCGCGGTTGACGAAATGGCCGAAAAGCTGGGCATGGACCCGATCGCCTTCCGCGTCCTCAACGACACGCAGGTCGATCCCGAAAAACCGGAACGGCCCTTTTCGCAGCGGCGGCTGAACGAATGCATGCAGACCGGCGCCGACAAGTTCGGCTGGGCGCAGCGGAGCGCCAAGCCGGGACGGACGCGCGACGGGCGCTGGCTGGTCGGGATAGGCGTCGCGGCCGCGTTCCGCAACAACCTCAACGGCCCCTCGGCGGCGCGCGTCCGGCTCGACAGGGCGGGGATCGTGACGGTCGAGACCGACATGACCGACATCGGCACCGGCACCTATACGATCATCGCGCAGACCGCGGCCGAGATGATGGGGCTGCCGCTCGACCGGATCGTCGTAAAACTCGGCGATTCGGCCTTCCCCGTCTCGGCGGGTTCGGGGGGGCAATGGGGCGCGAATAGCTCGACCGCAGGGGTCTATGCCGCGTGCGTGAAGCTGCGCGAAATGGTCGCGCAAAAGCTGGGCCTCAACCCCGCTAATGCGGAGTTCGCGGGCGGCAAGGTGAAGGCTGGGCGCCGCAGCGTCGCGTTGGCCGACGCGGCGCGCGACGGCGAGCTCGTCGCCGAGGACAAGATGGAATATGGCGATCTGGCTGAAAAATATCAGCAATCGACCTTCGGCGCGCATTTTGCCGAGGTCGGCGTCGACGCCATGACCGGCGAAATCCGTGTCCGGCGCATGCTCGCGGTATGCGCGGCTGGACGCATTCTCAATCCGAAGGCCGCGCGCAGCCAGGTGATCGGCGCGATGACGATGGGCGCCGGGTCGGCGCTGATGGAGGAGTTGGCGGTCGACAAACGGTTCGGCTTTTTCGTCAATCACGACCTCGCGGGCTATGAAGTGCCCGTCCACGCCGACATCCCGCATCAGGAGGTGATCTTCCTCGACGAAACCGATCCCACGACATCGCCGATGAAGGCGAAGGGGGTCGGCGAACTCGGCATCTGCGGCGTCGCCGCGGCGATCGCCAACGCCGTCTACAATGCGACGGGCGTCCGCGTCCGCACCTATCCCATCACGCTCGACAAATTGCTCGACAAGCTGCCGGACATCGCATGATCACGCCCGCGCGTGCCTGCACTCACCCCCGGCGAAGATCGCCGGGCCGATCGATATCGGCCAGTTCGCCCGCGCTGGCCCGGACCAGCAAGGCGCCGGCGAGCAACGCCTTCCCGCCGCGGTCGCCCTCGGCGGCGCACAGCGCATCGAAAAGCGAACGGTCGAACAAGGCCGGCGGCATCGTCGCCTCGCCATCGGTCGACGCGACCGCGGGCGCATCGGCGGGATCGAAACGCGCGAGCAGGCTCCGCAAATGGGCCGCGCTGACAAAGGGCATGTCGGCAAGGCAAACCAGCGCCGCGGCTTCGCTCCCCTGCGCCACCTTGCCGATCCCGCACGACAGCGATCGCGACAGACCGCGTTCGCTGTGCGGATTGGCGACGATATCGAAACCAAGCGCCACCAGTTGCCGCGCGAGGAGGCCGTCCGCATCGCGGCACACCGCAATCCGGCGCGCGGGCGCCAGCTCGACGATCCGCCGCGCCGCGTGTAGCGCCAGCGCTTCGCCCGCAAGCGGCGCGAGCAGCTTGTCTTCGGCGCCGAAACGTCCGGATGTCCCAGCGGCCAGCAGGATGGCGGCAATTTTTCCCGCTTCGATCATCGCGGATCACATCCCCTCCGGCGCCGTTCGCGCCGCCCCTATCCTGAACGCAGAACAGGCATGATAGCAACCTCGCCCGCCGACATATTGCGTTTCATCGTCGCGCGGAGCGACGAAGGTCTCGCCACCATTCTCGTGACGCTCACCGGAATCGAAGGATCGGCGCCGCGCGCGATCGGCGCACAAATGGCGGTCGCCGAGGACGGCCGGTACGCCGGTTCCTTCTCGGGAGGATGTGTGGAGGCGGCCGTGGTCACCGAAGCGATCGGCACGCTGGCCGATGGCCGCGGCCGGCTCGTGCGCTTTGGCGCGGGTTCGCCCTATTTCGACATTCGCCTGCCCTGCGGCAGCGGGATCGACCTGTGGTTCACGCCCTTCCCCGACCCCGGCGCGATTGCCGGAATCCTGTCCCGGCTCGAACGGCGGGCCGTCGCGGCCCTGATTCTGTCGCACGAGGGCGCGCGCCTGGGCACGCGCATCGATAGCGATCGCGCGACCGGCTGGCAGGGCGACCAATTCCTGCTCCGCTTCGTGCCCGCCCTCCGTCTCGTGGTGATGGGCCAAGGCGAGGAACTCATGGCGCTTTCGCGGCTGGCAGCCGCCTACGGCGCCAATATTTGCGCGCTTTCCCCCGACCGGAAGACCTTGGCCGAGCTCGCTGCCGAGGGCGTGGAAACCGCCGAGTTGACGGTGCGCACGCACCTGCCTCCCGTCGTCACCGATCCGTGGACTGCGATCCTGTCGGTCTTTCATGATCGCGACTGGGAAGAGGAGCTGCTACCGCAGGCGCTGCGCCTTCCCGGCTTCTATGTCGGGGCGATCGGAAGTCCGCGCACGCAGCGAATCCGGCGCGACGCACTCGATGCGGCCGGCATTCCGCAGCATGTCCGCGACAGGCTCAAGTGCTCGATCGGGCTGATCCCCGCGACGCGCGACCCCGCGATGCTCGCGCTGTCGGCGCTGGCACAGATTGCCCAGGAATATCACGCGATTGCCGCAGGGCCGATCGCGCAAGAAATTGCCGAAACGCCCGTATCGGGGGACGCGCTTCATATTCTCTGAGTGAGGAGAAGCCCGCCGCTGCGCGTTCGCGAAAAGCTGGCGGAAGGTAATGGCGCACCCGGAACGATTCGAACGTCCGACCCTCAGATTCGTAGTCTGATGCTCTATCCAGCTGAGCTACGGGTGCGTGGAGAGGCGCCTTTAAGACTCACTGCGCGGGCGCGCAACCCCCTATTTCAGCTTTGTGACCGTTCCGCACGACGATTGGTGGCGGATCGCGTCGAGCGCGCCGATTTCCGCGGGCTCTTTCAGCAAAAGACGGATCAGCGCGATGCCCTGATCATGGCTCGTGCGCACGACTTCGGCATCCTTCGGCACCGCCTGCTCCGGCCGCGCGACGATGATTCGGAACGGCTTTCCGCCCGCCTCGACATCGTTGCGCACAAAAATCACATCGGTCGCGGCGTCGAAGATGCTGAGCGAGCTGTAGCGGCCGGATACCGGCGCGACATCGATCGCGATCGGGCCGTCCGAAAGGTCGTAGGGGCAGCTCGAATAGGCGAGGTCGGGGCTCGGCCGCACGACCGGCTGGCGCGCGGGCGTCGCGAGATTGCCATAGGACATGGTGTTGATCCCGCCCTGCCCCAGCCGTTCGATCGCGACATTCATCAGGCCATAGGGAATCGCCCAGATCGCCGCATAAGCAGTCGTGGCCGCGACGATCAGGCCGAAGGCGAGCGGGCCGAGCCAGTTACGCACCTCGGCAGCCCTCCTTCACGATTTGCGGGAGCGATGCTTTCGCGGGGTCGGCGCGGAACGTCGTGCCGGGGTTGTACATGCGCAAGGTCAGATGAAAGGGCTGCCCTTTCATTCCGGGCAGCCACGCACCGGTCGCGGGCTTTGCCGGCGCGATGGTGACGCGCCATTCGCCCTTGGCGTCGAGCGTGACATTCGCGCCGTTCACCGACCAGATGTTCGCCGGGTTCGCGACGAGATAGCCCGCTTCGTCATAGATCGTGACGCTCCACCAGCGCGCGTCGAGCGGTATCCCTGACAGGCTGTAGCGGCAATCACCGTCGAGCGGCGCGCCCGCGGCGTCGGTCTTCGCCGACCAGTAGACGGTTTCTTTCGCCGGAAGCGCGAGCAGCCCCGCGCGCGCCACCGCGGCGCGGGTTACCGGGTCGGTCGCCTTGGTTCCGAAACCAAGCGAGGTTGTCCACGGGCCATTGACGATCGCGCCGCCGCTGAGGCCGCCGCCGGTGATCGCCCACGCCGCACCGAGCCCCACCGCCAATCCGCCCACCAAGGTGATCGTATAGCGGTACCAGCCCTTCATGCGCCTCGTCCCCCGGTTATTTGCCCTTTTTCAACGCAGCCTGTGCGGCCGCGAGCCGCGCGATGGGGACACGGTAAGGCGAGGCGCTGACATAGTCGAGGCCCGTCTTCTCACAGAAATGGATGCTCGGCGCGTCGCCGCCATGCTCGCCGCAGATGCCGAGCTTGACGTCGGGACGCGTCTTGCGCCCACGGTCGGCGGCGATTTCGATCAGCTGTCCGACGCCCTCGACGTCGAGGCTGACGAACGGGTCGGTCAGGAAGATGCCCTTGTCGACATATTGCGTCAGGAAGCGGCCGGCGTCGTCGCGGCTGATGCCGATCGTCGTCTGCGTGAGGTCGTTGGTGCCGAACGAGAAGAATTCGGCGCTCTCGGCGATCTCGCCCGCCATCAGTGCGGCGCGCGGCAGCTCGATCATCGTGCCGACGAGATAGGCGATCTCGCGGCCCTTTTCCGCAAATACCGCCTTCGCCTGCGCATCGACAACCGCCTTCATCAGGTCGAATTCGCGGCGCGTCGCGACGAGCGGGATCATCACTTCGGGAATCGGCGCGGCGCCGGTTTCGGCGGCGACGTCGCACGCCGCCTCGAAGATCGCGCGCGCCTGCATCTCGTAGATTTCGGGGTAAGTGACGCCAAGCCGGCAGCCACGATGCCCGAGCATCGGGTTGAATTCGTGGAGCTCGTTCGCACGCGCCTTCAGCGCCTCGATCCCCACGCCAGCCGCCGCGGCGACGTCGGCGAAATCCTCCTCGCGCGTCGGCAGGAATTCGTGGAGCGGCGGGTCGAGCAGGCGGATGGTGACCGGAAGCCCCGCCATCACGCCGAAGATCGCGGCAAAATCGCCACGCTGTTCGGGCAGCAGCTTGGCGAGCGCCGCGCGGCGCCCGGCTTCGCTGTCGGCGAGGATCATTTCGCGCACCGCGGTGATCCGTGCGGCGTCGAAGAACATATGCTCGGTGCGACACAGCCCGATGCCCTCGGCACCGAAATCGCGCGCGACTTGAGCGTCTTGGGGCGTTTCGGCGTTGGCACGCACCTTCATGCGGCGCACCTTGTCGGCCCACGCCATCAGCGTGCCGAAATCGCCGACGAGTTCGGGGAGCAAAGTCTTGACCTCGCCCGCCATCACTTCGCCGGTCGAACCGTCGAGCGTCAGGATATCGCCTTCGCGCAGTTCGCGCCCGCCGACGCGCAGCACGCGCGCGGCGCCGTCGATCGACAGCCCGCCGGCGCCCGAAACGCACGGGCGCCCCATGCCGCGCGCGACGACAGCCGCGTGGCTGGTCATCCCGCCGCGCGCGGTCAGGATGCCCTTGGCCGCGTGCATCCCGTGGATGTCCTCGGGAGAGGTCTCGACGCGGACGAGGATCACGGATTCGCCCATTTCGGCCGCTTTTTCAGCGTCATCGGCAGTGAACATGATCTTGCCCGACGCCGCGCCGGGGCTTGCGGGAAGCCCCTTCGTCAGCACGTCGCGCGGCGCGTCGGGATCGAGCGTCGGGTGAAGCAGCTGGTCGAGCGCGCCCGGATCGACCCGGCCGACGGCTTCCTCTTCGGTGATCAGCCCCTCGGCCGCCATGTCGACCGCGATCTTGAGCGCGGCCTTGGCGGTGCGCTTGCCCGAACGCGTTTGCAGCATCCACAGCGTCCCGCGTTCGACGGTGAACTCGATGTCCTGCATGTCGCGGTAATGCGTTTCGAGCGTGTCGAAGACGCGGCCGAGCTCGGTGAACGTCTCGGGCATCGCCTCTTCCATCGACGCCGGCTTGGCGCCCGCCTTTTCGCGCGCGACCTTCGTCAGATATTGCGGTGTGCGAATGCCCGCGACGACGTCCTCGCCCTGCGCGTTGATCAGCCATTCGCCGTACCAGGCGCGTTCGCCCGTCGCGGGGTCGCGGGTGAAGGCGACGCCGGTCGCCGAGGTGTCGCCCATATTGCCGAACACCATCGCCTGGATGTTGACCGCGGTGCCCCATTCGGCGGGGATCGAGTTCAGGCGGCGATAGACTTTTGCGCGGTCGCTTTCCCAGCTTGCGAACACCGCGCCGACCGCACCCCACAGCTGGTCGTTCGGTTCCTGCGGGAACGGCGCGCCGGTCTCGCGCTCGACGATCGCCTGATAGTCCTTGACCAGCGCTTGCCAGTCTTCAGCCGACATCTCGGTGTCGAGGTAGAAGCCCCTGTCTTCCTTGGCGATTTCCAGCGCCTCTTCGAACTCGGCATGGTCGAGGCCCATGACGACGTCGGCGTACATCTGGACGAAGCGGCGATAGCTGTCCCATGCGAAACGCGGGTCGCCCGACGCGTCTGACAGGCCGACGACGGTCTTGTCGTTGAGCCCGAGGTTGAGGACGGTGTCCATCATCCCCGGCATCGACACGCGCGCGCCCGAGCGAACCGAGACGAGCAAAGGATCGGCCGCGTCGCCGAATGTCTTGCCGGTGATGCGCTCGATATGCGCGATGCCCGCGGCGACGTCTTCGATCAGACCGGCGGGGAATTGCTCGCCATTCGCATAATAAGCGGTGCAGACGTCGGTGGTGATCGTAAAGCCCGGGGGCACCGGCAGGCCGATCGAGGCCATTTCGGCAAGGTTCGACCCCTTGCCGCCCAGCAATTCCTTCGAGCGTTCGGCCGTCGTGGCCGCGCCGCCGAACAAATGCACCATCTTCGTCATCATATGCTCCTGCTGCCCCTTGGAGGAGGTGGGCGGGGGAATAGGGTCGAACCGCAACCGGGTCGACTCAGTTTTGCTTTAGCGGTGTCAGGCTGGCCTGCCTCCATGACGGGCCTGCCAATAGTCGAAAATCGCCTGCCCCGCGCCGCCGCCAAAGGTCAAAATCGGCACGTCGCGGCGAAAGGCGAGCGACCAGGCCTTGATCCACAGCGTCTTGCGCGGTTCGATCGCCGCGATCTGGTCCCAGCCGATGTGCAGCGGCGGATGAAAGAGGCGAAAGAAGAGCGGCGGGCGAAGATAGATGCCGCGCTGGTCGATCCAGACGTTCATCGCATTCTTGTAGCTGACCCCGCCGGGAAAGCGCCCGATGACCATCGTCGCCCACGAAAAGCGCCGCGCATCGGCGGGGATCGGGCGATCCCACGCGAAAGCCGGCAGATATTTCGACCAGCCCACAAACGACAGGACGCGCGTGACGAGCAGCCACATCGCGACGAAGAACAGCGGAAAACCGACCGCAAAAATCCAGACGAGATGCGTTTCGTTCATGGCACCCCTTCCCGCGCGCAGCCGCGCCTATCCCTCGATCTTCGAGAAATCGGCGACGCCGTGCACCGCGCCGGTGAAGCGCGCGAGCAGGCCGAGGCGATAGGCGCGGACCGCTTCGTCGGGATCGTTGACCATTACGCCGTCGAAGAAAGCGTCGATCGGGGCCCGGAGTGAGGCGAGCGCAGCCATGGCGTCGGTGAAGCGTTCGTCGGTGACCGCGGCGGAGGCGGCGGGTTCGGCTGCGTCGAGCGCGGCGAGGAGCGCCTTGTCCATATCCGTCGCCCCCGCGAAGGCGGGGGCCGTTGTGTTGAGCGAACCATCGCCAGCGGCCGTGACGAGAGGCACGTGAATCCCGTCACCCTTCGCGGGGGCGACGGAAATATCCGCCTGCTTCAGGATATTCGCGGCGCGCTTGTAGCCCGCGAGCAGGTTGGTTCCATCCTCGGTCGCCATAAACGCCTGCAACGCCTTCACGCGCGCGAGCAGACGGACGAGATCATCCTCGCCTCCGAGCGCGAACACAGCGTCGATCAGGTCGTGCCGGACGCCAGCTTCGCGCTGCTGGACCTTGAGGCGGTCGATGATGAAGGAAACCATACTATCAAAAGCGGCTCGCAAGTGCGCGCCAAAAGCAAATCCTCGCATCGTTTCCGGGTCGGCTCGTTCTCCGTTCCAATGTTCCGCAATGACAGCTTCTTCGGAAACGCCCCAGCGACCAGCCCAGCTTCCATCTTGGAAAAACGGTTCAACGAGCGTCGACAGGTCTTCGAGAAGATCGAGAAAGCGGAAACGAAGCTCGTTCTTGATGATTAGCGACGTCAGGCCAATCGCCGCGCGCCGGAGCGCGAAGGGGTCCTTCGATCCCGTTGGCTTTTCGTTGATCAAGAAAAACAGGAACAGGCTATCCAGCTTGTCCGCCAGAGCCACCGCCACCGTCACCGGCGCCGTCGGCACGTCATCCCCCTGCCCGACCGGCTTGTAATGGTCGCGGTTCGCGTCTGCGACCGCATCGGGCAGGCCTTCGGCGCGGGCGTAATAGCCGCCCATCAGGCCTTGCAATTCGGGGAATTCGCCGACCATTTCGGTGACGAGGTCTGCTTTGGCGAGCCGCGCGGCGAGTTCGGCTTGGTCAGCCAGCGCCTCTGTGTTCCCCGGCGAAGGCCGGGGTCCAGAGCTGGATGATGCTGCCGTTTGCTCCGTGCCGCTCTGGGCCCCGGCCTTCGCCGGGGTACGGTCAGTGACGATCCCCTCTTCGACCAGCCAGCGCGCGAGCTTCGCGACGCGCTCCACCTTGTCGGCGACGGTGCCGAGCTTTTCGTGGAAGGTGATGTTCGCCAGCTTCCCGGCGTGCTGCGCGAGCGTCTTCTTCTGGTCCTGTTCCCAGAAGAAGCGCGCGTCGGACAGGCGCGCGGCGAGCACCTTGCGGTTGCCGGCCACGATCTCGGAGCCGCCGTCGACCGCGTCGATGTTCGCGGTGCAGACGAAGCCGTTCGCCAACTTACCATTAGACGACTGACAGACGAAATATTTCTGGTTCACGCGGGCGGTGAGCTGGATGACCTCGGGCGGCACCTCCAGAAACGCTTCGTCGAAGCGGCCGAGCAAGGGCACCGGCCATTCGGTGAGGCCGGCGTTCTCGATCACCAGCCCCTCGTCCTCGACGAGCGTCAGCCCGGCCTCGGCGGCGGCCTTCGCGGCGCCGTTGCGGATGATCGACTGGCGCTCCTCATGGTCGACGATGACGTGGCACGCGCGCAGCTTCTCGGCATAGTCCGATGCCGAGCCGATGGTGATCTCGCCCGGGCAGTGGAAGCGGTGGCCGCGCGTTGCGAAACCCGCGGAAATCCCGCTAACTTCACACGCAACAAGGTCTTCGCCGAAGATTGCGACGATGCCCGACAGCGGGCGGACCCAGCGCAGGCTTTCGCTGCTCGCGCTGTCCTTGCCCCAACGCATCGACTTGGGCCAGGCAAAGGCGCGGACGATCGCGGGGATCGCCTCGGCGAGCACGTCGGCGGTCGCGCGGCCGGGTTTGTCGATGACGGCGAAATAGACGCCGTCGCGGTCTTCGAGCTGGTCTTGGCGAAGGCCGGTCTTGCGGAGGAAGCCCTCGAGCGCCTGCGGCGGGGCGCTACTGCGCGGACCTTTGAGTTCTTCGCTGACCGCCGCTGTCGCTTCGGGTAGCCCTTTGGCAATCAGCGCGAGGCGGCGGGGCGTCGACCAGATGGTGAGGTCGCCCGTTTCAAGGCCCGCGGCGCTCATCTGCGCGCGGAACAGCTTTTCGAGTTCGGCGCGCGCGCCGGCCTGCATCCGCGCCGGGATTTCCTCGCTGCGCAATTCGAGAAGAAAATCGGTCACAGCGTCCACCCCGGATATTTTTCGGTCCAGTGCTTGGACTGGCTATCGATCCACGCCTTGCAGCTGCCCTTTGCGAGGTCGCGGACGCGCGCCATATAATTGGCGCGTTCCTGCACGCTGATCACGCCGCGGGCCTGCAGCAGGTTGAAGAGATGGCTCGCCTCGATCGCCTGATCATAGGCCGCGAGCGGCACATTCGCATCGATCGCGCGCTGACATTCGGCCTCGGCCGCCTTGAAGCCCGTGAACAAGCTGTCCGTGTCGGCGACCTCGAAATTCCATTTCGAGAACTGCTTTTCATTCTCGAGGAACACGTCGCCATAGCTCACCGCCGCGACATCGCCGACCGCGTCGGAGAAGCGCAGGTCGTACACATTGTCGACATTCTGGATATACATGGCGAGGCGTTCGAGCCCGTAGGTGAGCTCGCCCGCGACGGGCTTGCAGTCGAAGCCGCCCATTTGCTGGAAATAAGTGAACTGGGTGACTTCCATCCCGTCGCACCAGACTTCCCAACCCAGCCCCCACGCGCCGAGCGTCGGCGATTCCCAGTCGTCCTCGACGAAGCGGATGTCGTGGAGCAGCGGGTCGATGCCGATCGCAGCCAAGGAGCCCAGATATTGTTCCTGCAGGTCGGCGGGCGACGGCTTCAGGATCACCTGATACTGGTAATAATGCTGGAGCCGGTTCGGGTTCTCGCCGTAGCGGCCGTCGGTCGGGCGGCGGCTCGGCTGGACGTAGGCGACGTTCCACGGCTCGGGGCCGAGGCTGCGCAGCGTCGTCGCGGGGTGAAAGGTGCCCGCCCCGACGCGCATGTCATAAGGCTGGAGAATCGCGCAGCCGCGCGCCGCCCAATAGGCGTGCAGCGTCAGGATCATGTCCTGAAAACTGAGTGGTGTCTTGTCCGCCCCGTCGGCCACGGCCGCAATTCCTTCGCAGGTGCAAAAAATCGCCGCCGCATTGGCGCAGCAACGCCGCACGGTCAAGGCTCACCGCCGTTCGTCACGGCGCGAAAAAGCACGACTTAGTCAGGTCTCCAGAACTTTTTGTAAGGTGTTGTTGACATAGTCAGCGAATCGCGACATATAGTCATGCATACCTGACATGAAGGCAGGTTGAGTTGACCAAACCAGGTCGATCCAAGGAGATATAGACATGATGACCCGCACCCTGATCCTCGCCCTCTCGCTCACCGTCGCTGCGGTTCCTGCCGCCGCGCAGACCGGGGGCGCGACCGCCGCCGTCAGCACCGGCGACCTCGACCTGACGCGCGCCGCCGACCGCGAACGCCTCGACACCCGCCTCAAGAGCGCCGCGCACCGCCTGTGCCATTCGGGCCTTCGCGGTACCGCCGAAAACGCCCGCCAGTCGGCGTGCATCGCGGATGCGCTCGCCCACGCCGAACCGCAGGCCAAACGCGCGATCGCGCAGGCGCAGGGCGGCACGCAGCTCGTGCTGCTGATGGTCCAGGCCGCGCGGTAACCGGCGGGAATGGACAGTTTCGTTTCGGCCGGGCCTCCCCGGTGCCGGCCGGCGACCCGGGCTGGAGCGCTCTCCCCTCCCCGGTGGCGGCGCTCCAGTCTTTTGGCCGCAGCCTTCTGGCGGACGAAACACCGGTCCGGACCTGTCGCCACGAACCCGACCACGCCGGACGGACAAAAATTTCTCTTCCCCGATATTTTGATGCTCTAAGGGAAGCTTGAGATGATCCGGACGGACATGCTGGCGAGGCGCCGATGAACAACAAGTTGAAAGTGCTGCGCGCGATGCGGAACTGGAGCCAGGCGGAACTCGCCGACCGGCTCGACGTCTCGCGGCAGGCGGTGAATGCGATCGAAACGGGAAAATACGACCCGTCGCTGCCGCTTGCCTTCAAGCTGGCGCGGCTGTTCGCGATGCCGATCGAAGAAATTTTCGACGACGGCCATGAGGGAAGCAACGATGACTGACGCCGATATTACCAAGCCGCGCCGCCGCATTTCGCCACGCCAGCGCCGTTACCGCTTCGCGCTCGGCTTTGCGGCGGTGGTCGGCGGCATCGTCGGCGGCTGGATGGTCGCCGACCAGCCGATAGGCCGCGGCGGGCTCGAAATGGCATTCAGCGGCTCGCTCAGCGCGAACTTCGCGATCGGCGCGGCGCTCTTGTGGGTGCTGGGCCTCGCGATCTCCATGACGATCTACCACCGCGCGATCGACGATCATGAAGAGCGGGCGTGGCTGTGGGCCGGACTTGCGGGCTGGTACGCCTTCATCATTCCGGCTCCGGTATGGTGGGTGCTGCACCGCGCCGACCTGGCCCCGCCCGCCGATACGATGCTGCTGTTCCTGTTCTCGCTGATCGTCAACGCGATCGTCTGGCTGTGGCTCAAATACCGCTGATTATCCCTCTCCCCTTCCCGATCCATTCCGGCCATAAGAGCCGATAACGAAAGGTGATTTTTCATGAAGAGCTGGTTCAGGACGTTCGCCGCCACTTGCGCGGTCATCCCCTTTGCCCAATGCGCGCTGATCCCCGGCGGTCAGTCGGCCCGCGCCGCGGAACCCACCGCGGCGACGGCCCCGGCAGCGACTCCTGCAAAAACCGCCGCGACGACCGACGCCGACCCTGCACTGTGGGTGGTCAAGGACGAGGATACGACCATCTATCTCTTCGGCACCGTCCATGTACTGAAACCCGGCCTCGGCTGGTTCGACGAGGCGGTGAAGATCGCTTTCGACAAGTCCGACCAGCTCATGCTCGAGATGGTGCTGCCCGAAGACCCCGCGCAAGTCGCGAAGGAGATGATGCCGCTCGCGATCGACCAGAGCGGCAAGACGCTGTCATCGCGCCTCGATCCCGACCAGCTCAAGGCCTATCAGGCCGCCATGGCGAGCGTCGGCTTGCCCGCGACGCAGTTCGACGCGTTCGAACCCTGGTTCCCCGCAATCACCCTGTCGATGCTGCCGCTGACCAAGCTCGGCTACGACCCCGAACAGGGTGCCGAAAAGCAGCTCACCAGCCTTGCCAAGACCGGCGGCAAGCCGGTCGCCGGCTTCGAAACGCTGACCGAACAGCTCGGCTTCTTCGACACGCTGCCCGAAGCGCAGCAACTCGCTTTCCTGAACACGGTGGTCAAGGACCTCGACAAGCTGGGACCGCAGCTCGACAAGATGGTCTTGCTGTGGGCGAAGGGCGACCCCGACGGGCTCGCCACGGCGATGAACGAAAGCATGGCCGCGACGCCCGAGCTGGCGAAAACATTGCTGTGGGATCGCAACGCGCGCTGGGCCGACCAGATCAAGACGCGGATGGACAAGCCCGGCACCGTCTTTGTCGCGGTCGGCGCAGGCCACCTCGCCGGCGAGAAGAGCGTGCAGGATTATCTGAAAGCACATGGATTGACCGTGAAACGGGTCAAATATTGATCGGCGACGCCGCTTTTTCCCGACAAGGGGGCCGCCGCCTTGCGGTCGCCCTCTTGCCGTTGCTGCTCGCCGCGTGCGGCAACGCCGAAACCGGGCCGCAAGCGCGGCCCGCCATGTGGCTGGTCGAGGATGACGACACGCGCATCTTTATGCTCGGCACGATGCACGCGCTGCCGCGCGGAACCGAATGGGACAAGGGCCATGTCGCCGGCGCGATCGGCACCGCCGACGAACTGGTGCTCGAACTGCCGCCCGCCGAACTCGCCGCCGCAGGCGAGGTGTTTCAGGAGATCGCCCCGCGCAACACACCGCTCGCGATCGAAGCGCGGCTCTCGGGCAAGGCGCTGATCGGCTATCGCGCGCTGGAGGCGAGCGGGCGCGGTTTCAGCGGCGACGGGTTCGACGACTGGGCGGTGATGGTCCTGATGGGGCAGCGCGTCGCGCAAAACGCCGCGCTATCGCCGTCCGACGGCGTCGAAACGGGGCTGACCGAAAAATTCAGGGCCGCAGGCAAGCCGATCGGCGGCCTCGAGACCGCGCGCGAACAGCTGATGCTGTTTGAAACGCTCGATGGCGCGACGCAGCGCGCGCTGCTGGTCCGTGCGGCCGAAGAAGCGGACATTGCGGTGAAAGAGGTCGGCGCGCTGACCGCCGCGTGGGGCCGCGGCGACGTTGCAGCACTGGAAAAGGTGATCAACGAAGACGTCGACGCCGTTCCCGCCGCGCGCAAGGCGATCATCACCGACCGCAACCGGCGCTGGAGCGCGTGGGCACACCAGCGTATGGGCCGGCCCGGCACGGTGCTGATGGCGGTCGGCGCCGGGCATATGGTGGGTGCCGACGGCGTGCCCACGATGCTCGAAGCCGAAGGGCTGAAGGTGACGCGCGTACAATAGGCGGGCCGGTGCCGTCAGAAAGCACAACCCTGGCGCTTGCATTTCCGCCACTTCCCCGCTAAGCGCCCCGGCTTCCGTCATGGTCATCCCTGGAGGCGTGGCGGAACTGTGTAACCGAATCTCGGAGAAATATTATGAGCGATCAGCTGACGCTGACGGCCGAGACGCGCGAACGCGGAGGCAAGGGAGCCTCGCGTGAACTGCGTCGTGAAGGTCGTGTCCCCGCCGTTGTCTATGGCGGCAAGGAAGAACCCCTGATGATCCACGTCGAAGAAAAGCTGCTGATGAAGCAGTTGATGACGGGTCACTTCATGAACTCGGTCGTGATGGTCGAAGTGGGTGGCAAGACCATCCGCACCCTGCCGAAGGACGTCGCTTTCCACCCGGTCAAGGATCGCCCGATCCACGTCGACTTCCTGCGCATTGCCAAGGACGCCACGGTCCAGGTCGCGGTGCCGGTCGTGTTCGCGAACGAAGAAGCCTCGCCGGGCCTGAAGCGCGGCGGCGTGCTGAACATCGTTCGTCACGAGCTGGAGCTCGTCTGCGACGCTGACAAGATCCCCGACGAGATTTCGATCGACGTCACCGGCTTTGACGTCGGCGATTCGATCCACATCAGCAACGTCACCCTGCCCAAGGGCGTCGAAAGCGCGATCACCGACCGCGACTTCACCATCGCCACCATCGTTGCCCCGTCGGCGCTCAAGTCGAGCGAAGGCGACACGACGGTCGACAGCGGCGAAGCTGCGGCTGCCGCCGACGAAGGCGAAGGCGAAGAAGAAGCCTGAGCACTAACCATCTTAGCCCCTCCCCTTCAGGGGAGGGGTTGGGGTGGGGTTTTGCGGGGCGGCGCGAGGCTGATGGCCCCACCCCGCTGCGACTGGCGAGCAAGCTCGCAAGTCTCGCTGCCCCTCCCCTGAAGTGGAGGGGATTTCGATGCAGCTCTGGGTCGGCCTCGGAAATCCCGGGCCCCAATATGCGATGCACCGCCACAATGTCGGCTTCATGGCCGCCGATGTCATCGCCGATGTCCACGACTTTCCGGCGCCCGCGAAGAAATTCCATGGGTGGATCCAGGACGGACGCATCGGATCGCAGCGCATCCTGCTGCTCAAACCCGGCACCTACATGAACGAAAGCGGACGCAGCGTGCGCGCCGCGCTCGATTTCTACAAATTGACTCCGCAGGACGTCACCGCCTTTTATGACGAACTCGACCTCGCGCCGATGAAGGTCAAGGTGAAGCAGGGGGGCGGCGCGGCGGGCCATAATGGCATAAGGTCGATGATCCAGCATATCGGGGAGGATTTCCGCCGCGTGCGCATCGGCATCGGGCATCCAGGGCACAAGGACCGCGTCACCGGCCATGTCCTCGGCAATTATCACAAGAGCGAGATGGAACCGTTGATCGACCTTTTGGGCGCGATCGCCGCCGAAGCGAAGTGGCTCGCCGACGGCGACGATGTGCGATTCCAGAGCGATCTTGCGCTGCGCCTGAACGGCTGACGCCCGAATTTGGCGCAGCCGCCGAAGTCGGGCATAATGGCATCCGAAAGGAGCCATCGCCCATGCCCGACCATTCCCGCCCCAGCCGCCGCGAACTCATGGCCGGTGCTGTCGCGCTGACCGCCGCCGCGCCGGTGCTGCTCCATGCCGCCACCCCCTCGCTGAAGGCCGCACGATCCTTGTCACCGGCGCGTCGAGCGGTTTCGGCCGGGTCGGCGCGCTCCATTACGCGAAGCTCGGCGCGAAGGTGATCGCGACGATGCGCAATATGCCGCGTCCGGAGGCCGAAAGCCTCGCGGCCGAAGCCGCGAAGGACAGGCTCGACCTCCATATCGTCGAGATCGACGTCACCGACGACGCATCGGTCGCGGCAGGGACGGTGAAGGCGCTCGAGCTTGCGGGCGGGCGCATCGACACGCTGATCAACAACGCCGGGATCGGCATTACCGGACCGGTCGAGGTCCAGGATATGGATGCCACCCGCCTGATCTTTGACACCAAATGTCTTCGGCATCCAGCGGATGCTGCGCGCGCTGTTGCCGCAGATGCGCGCAGCGAAGGGTGGGCAGGTCTTCAGCATCTCGTCGCAGCAACCGCGTTTCGGCCGAAGCCCAGCTCGCATGGCTCGGCGGCGGGCAGCTCGGGCCGCTGGTCAAGGGGGTGCACGACTGACGCCCGTCACAAGTCCGTCACATAAGTCATTGCAATTCGACGCGTTCAAGCCACGCAGATGACATCAACCTCTGCAATCGGTGCGCCACCTCCAAACCGGGACGTTCGAGTCCCGGGGCTCAACCGAAAACAGGGGAAACTGCATGTCACATCTTACCGACGACGCCCGCGCGCCGTATCGCGGCGACACCGATAGCCTTCCGGGACCCGGCAGCCTCGAAGCGATCGTCGCCGAAAACCCGTCGCGCCGCACGCTCCTCCGGAACGGTCTCTTTGGGCTTTCGGTCATTCCGGCGGCAGTGCTGGCGGGCTGCGACAGCGACAGCGCCGAACCTCCGGTCACGGTTCCGCCGACCCCCACCCCGACGCCGACCCCCACCCCGACGCCCGTAAGCTATGCGGTCAATTTCGCCGCAGTCGCCGCGAACCAGGACGACAAGATCACCGTGCCCGCGGGCTACACCGTCGACGTTCTGCTGAAGGCCGGCGATTCGGTCGAAGCCGGAACCGCCTATGCGGGCAGCTTCCCGACCCCCGCGGTTGCGGAGAAATGGGCCGGCGGCAACCATGACGGGATGGAATATTTCACGCTGCCCGGCGTCGATGCGAACAACGGCGGCCTGCTCGCGCTGAACTTCGAATATCCCGATTTCAACATCCTGATGGCGGGCAACTATAACGCCGCCACCGCGACCGCCGACCAGAAGGCGCTCGCGCTGTCGGCCGTCGGCATCGGCGTCGTCGAGATCGCCAAGGGCACCGACGGCAAATGGGCGGTGAAGGCCGGATCGACCTATAACCGCCGCTACACCGGCAACAGCAGCTATCGCGCCGGCGGCCCCGCCGCGGGGCTGCTGTCGGGCACGATCAAGGGCATGCTCAACAATTGCGCGAGCGGCCGCACGCCGTGGGATACCTATCTCACCTGCGAAGAGACAACCGACAATTATCTCGACCCGACGCAGCCCGCGACAAATTATGGCTGGGTGGTCGAGATCGATCCGCTGCGCGAACTGGCTCAGCCCACCAAGCGCACCGCGATGGGCCGCTTCAGCCACGAGAATGTCGCCTATATGGCGAACGCCGATCGCCGCGTCGCCTTTTACATGGGCGACGATTCGACCCCGGGCTGCATCTATAAATTCGTCCCCGACCGCGCGTACAGCGCATCGAACCGGGCGGCGAACACCGACCTGCTCGACTATGGCACGCTTTATGTCGCGCGTTTCAACGGCGACGGCACCGGCGAATGGCGCGCCCTCGTCGTCGGCCAGAACGGCCTGACCGCGGGCGCGTCCGACCCGGGCAACACCAGCCAGAGCACGACTCCGCCGGCGCCGACGATCGTCAATTTCAACAATCAGGCCGATGTGCTCATCAACACCCCGTCGGCGGCGCGCGTCGCCGGCGGCACCGTGATGGACCGTCCCGAGTGGGTCACCGTCGCGCCCGATAACAAGGCGGTGTTCGTCACGCTGACGAACAACAGCGGTCGCCGCGTCACCAATCCGATGAACCCGCGCGTCAGCAACCTGCACGGGCACATCATCAAGTTCCGCGAAGAAGGCGATTCGCCGCTGGCGACCAAATTCAGCTGGGAAATCTTCCTGACCGCGGGCGACCCGTCGCTTTCGGCTGGCGGCAGCAACCTTGTCGGCAACATCAACGGCGATACCTTCTCCAGCCCCGATGGCCTCCGGATCGACCCGCAGGGCCGCATGTGGGTGCAGACCGACCATAGTGTCCCCGGCAATTCGGGGGTTGCGGGCCGGACGATCGACCAGGCCTTTGGTCATAACGCGATGTTCTATGTCGACCAGACGAGCAAGCAGTCGAAGCGCTTCCTCGTCGGCCCGCTCGGCTGCGAGATCACGGGCCTCGCCTACACACCCGACCTCAAGACCTTCTTTGTCAACATCCAGCACCCGACGGGCAACTGGCCGGTCGCAGGGCAGCAGCCGCGTTCGTCAACCGTCGTCGTGCGCCGCACCGACAGCCAGCCGGTCGGCGCCTGATCGCGCGCCATCCGCTCCCCCCTTCGCCGGGCGGGAGCGGATGGCCGTCAGGGTGTGCGCTTAGGCGGGGGCGGCGGCGAACCGTCGCGCGTCTGCGACATCAAGGTCACGCACATCGTCCGGTGCACCGGATGCCGGCCGCACGCGATGCCGGCATAGCGGTGCGTCGGGCGCAGCAGGCTGTGGCGATGCCCACGGTCGGGCACGCCGTCGTCGATCAGCAACTGGTCGACGACGCCCTCGGGCGTGTGATGCCCATAGGTGATCACTTCATTGACATAAGGTCCGCCGCCGCGCGCCTTCATCCGTTCGCCGGGGCCGCTGCCCCGCGTATAATGACCCACCGCGCCCGAGCGCGACTGGACCGCAACATGGTCCTCCGCGGCGCGCGCCAGCGGGTCGCTCCATTCGAGTTCGGGCAGCGGCTTTTCGCGGCGAAGATCGCGGATCGCCTCGTCGACCGCGGCGACGCCCTCGCGCGTCATGATGTCGATCTCGCTGTCGTCGTCGCTGACCAGCAGCTTGCCTTCGAAGCGCGGGCGATAGTCGCGCAGATATTCGGCATAGCCGGCGGGATCGCTGCGGAAGCGGTTGAGTTCGGTGAAAACGCCTTCCTCGAAACGGCTCGGCGCCGCGATTGCGGCGGTCGCGCCCAGAGTCAGAAGGATAGCGGCGGCGAGGAGGCGGGGTTTCGTCATGGCGGGTGCGATAAAGGCGCAAGCCTGAACCGGACGCAACGGCAAAGACTGGCGCCCGGGGCAATCTGGCGCTAGGGGCGCTGCAACACAGGCCCCTCTTTCACGGCAGGCCGAACCTCACGGAGTTTTTATGGGTTTCAAATGCGGGATCGTCGGCCTGCCCAATGTCGGCAAGTCCACCCTGTTCAACGCGCTGACCGAAACCGCGGCGGCGCAGGCGGCGAACTATCCTTTCTGCACGATCGAGCCGAATATCGGCAACGTCGCGGTCCCCGACGCGCGCCTCGAAAAGCTCGCCGCGATCGCGAGCAGCAAAAAAATCATCGCGACCCAGCTCGCCTTCGTCGACATCGCGGGCCTCGTGCGCGGCGCATCGAAGGGCGAAGGGCTCGGCAACCAGTTCCTCGGCAACATCCGCGAGGTCGACGCGATCGTCCATGTCCTGCGCTGTTTCGAGGATGACGACATCCAGCATGTCGAGAACAAGGTCGATCCCGTCGCCGACGCCGAGACGGTCGAAACCGAGCTGCTGCTCTCCGACCTCGAAAGCCTCGAAAAGCGCGTGCCCGCCTTTGCCAAGAAGGCCGCACAGGGCGACAAGGAAGCGAAGATCGCCGCATCGGTGCTCGGCCAGGCGCTCGACCTGCTGCGCGAAGGCAAGCCCGCGCGACTGACCGAACCCAAGGATGACGAAGAAGCCCGCGTCCTCCGTACCGCCCAGCTCTTGACCTCGAAGCCCGTCCTTTACGTCTGCAACGTCGACGAGGGCAGCGCCGCGAACGGCAACGCCTTCTCGGAAAAAGTCTTCGCCAAGGCCGCCGCCGAAGACGCGCAGGCGGTCGTCGTTTCGGCCGCGATCGAAAGCGAGCTGGTGACGATGGACATGGCCGACCGGCTCGAGTTCCTCGAAGAAATGGGTCTGCACGAAACCGGCCTCGCGCGCGTCATCCGCGCCGGGTACGAGTTGCTCCACCTGATCACCTTCTTCACCGTCGGCCCACAGGAAGCCCGCGCCTGGACCGTCCACACCGGGGCGACGGCGCCCGAAGCCGCGGGTGAAATCCACAGCGATTTCCAGAAGGGCTTCATCCGCGCCGAAACGATCGCCTATGACGATTATGTCACGCTCGGCGGCGAAGCGCGCGCGCGCGAGGCGGGCAAGCTGCGCGCCGAAGGCAAAGCCTATGTCGTGCACGACGGCGACGTCATGCACTTCCTCCACAGCTAAATCTCTCCCCTCCCGCAGGCGGGAGGGGTTAACCCGGCTCAAACGCCGCGAGGATCGGGCACGGCCCCTTGTCGCTCGCGGCGCACTGGTCGGCGAGGCGCGCGAGCGCGGCGCGCGTTGCGGTCATCTGCGCAATCTTTTCGTCGAGAACGTCGATCCGCTGGCGCGCCAACGTCCGCACGCGCACGCGGTCGTCGCTGGCCTCGAGCGCGAGCAGTTCGGAAATCTCGTCGAGCGTGAAGCCCGACGCCTGCGCCGAACGGATGAATTTCAGCCGACGCAGATCATCCTCGCCATAGCGGCGGATCCCGCCGCCCCAGCCGTCACCGCCGCTGCGCGCGGGTGTGCCCATCAGGCCGCGACGCTGGTAATAGCGCACGGTTTCGACCCCGACCTCGCCCGCCGCCGCCAATTTTCCGATCGTGAGCTGCATCGCTTGACTCCGTACTACAGTACGGAGGCTATATGGGCTTCATGAAAAGCCAAGCAACCCTCCATCGCATGGTCATGCCGGGGCACACCTGTCCCTATGGCCTCAAATCGAAACATCTGCTCGAAAGCCGCGGCTTCACGGTCGACGACCGCTGGCTGACGACGCGCGAGGAAACCGACGCGTTCAAGGCCGAGCATGGCGTCAAGACAACGCCGCAGACATTCATCGACGGCGTTCGGATTGGCGGCCATGACGACCTGCGCCGCCATTTCGGGTTGAAGGTCGCCGACCCCGATGCGACGAGCTACACGCCCGTGATCGCGCTGTTCGCGATGACCGCACTGATGGCGCTCGCGGCGAGCTTCGCGGTCGAAGGCGACGCTTTCACCCTGCGTGCCGCCGAATGGTTCATCTCGTTCAGCATGATCGTCCTCGCGCTGCTCAAATTGCAGGACGTCGACAAGTTCGCGACGATGTTCCTCAACTACGACCTGCTCGCCAAACGCTGGGTGCCCTATGCCAGCATCTATCCTTTTGCCGAAGGCCTCGCGGGCGTTCTGATGACCGCGCATGCCCTGCCCTGGCTTTCGATCCCGCTCGCGCTCTTCATCGGCGGCATCGGCGCAGTATCGGTGTTCAAGGCGGTCTATATCGACAAGCGCGATATCAAATGCGCCTGCGTCGGCGGCAGCAGCAAGGTGCCCTTGGGCTTCGTCTCGCTGACCGAGAATGTGATGATGGTCGCGATGGCGCTGTGGATGGCGCGGATGTGGTTCTGATCCCCTCCCGCATCGGTCATTGATGAAACATAGGACTGGGCTATCAGGGGCGGTGATTCGCCCCCAGGGAGCCCAGCCATGTTCAACCGCCGCCATTTCCTTGCCGGGGCGACCCTTGCCGGGCTCGCCGCCCCCGCAATCCTGCGCGCCGAGGGCGGGATTTTCCGCGAGTTTCCATTCAGTCTCGGCGTCGCGGCGGGCGATCCCGCGAGCGACGGTTTCGTCATCTGGACGCGCCTCGCGCCCGAACCGATGGAGCGTCATGGCGGGATGCCGCTGGCGAATTTCCCGGTCGACTGGGAAGTTGCGAGCGATAGCGGTTTTCGCGATGTCGTCGCCAAGGGCACCGAACTCGCGCGGCCCGAACTCGCGCACAGCGTGCATATCGAAGTCGCGGGGTTGCAACCCGACCGGCCTTACTATTACCGCTTCACCGCCGGCGGCGAACGCAGCCTGCGCGGCCGCGCACGCACCCTGCCCGCGCCGGGCGCGAAGGCCGATGCGCTGAAATTCGGGGTCGCGGGGTGCCAGCATTTCGAAGCGGGCTTCTTCGGCGCCTATCGCCACCTCGCGCGCGAAGACCTCGCCTTCGTCTATCATTATGGCGACTTCATCTACGAATATAGCGAGGAATATCTGTTCAACACGGGGCTGCCGACGCGGCCGGTGCGCAAGCATGCGCACCGGGCACTTGTCGACGTCAATGATTTCCGGAACGCCTATGCGCAGCAACTCGGCGATATCGACCTGCAGGCGGCGCGATCGGTCCATGCCTTCCTGTCGAGCTTCGACGATCACGAGATCCGCAACGACTGGGTGTCGGACATCGACAATTGGAAACTCGGGCTCGACGTCAACGATCCCGAAGCCGCGTCGCCCGAAGTCTTCATGCTCAAGAAACAGGCGGCGATGCAGGCGTGGTACGAGCATATGCCGGTGCGCAAGGCACTGCTGCCACGCGGCGGCATGGTCGCGATGAACCGCGAGTTTCGCTGGGGCGACCTGATGGTGATGCAATTGCTCGACACGCGGCAGTATCGCGATGACCAGCCGTGCGACGACGGCTTCAAGCCCGCCTGCCCCGATGTGTTCGCCCGGGATAGGCAGGTGCTCGGTAAAGCGCAGGAGGAGTGGCTCGGCCGCAACCTCGCCAAGGGCGGCGCGACGTGGAACGCCTTTGCGCAGCAAGTCACGATGATGTCGCTCGATCGGCGGCGGAAGGCCGACGAGCCGAAGAAGATCGTCAATCTCGATAGCTGGGCGGGCTATGAAGCGCCGCGCGAGCGTATCCTGTCGCGCATGGCGGGGCTCAAGAATAATGTCGTGCTGACCGGCGACGAGCATCAGAATTTCTGCGGCGACCTCGTGCTCAAGGACAAGGTGGTCGGCGCCGAGTTCGTCGCGACTTCGATCTCGAGCGGCGGCGACGGCAGCGACAAGCGGGGCGGCGCCGATGTGTTCCTGAGCCAGAATCCCGAGCTCAAATTCGCCAACGACCAGCGCCGCTACATCGTGTGCGACGTCAATCGTGAGGCGTGGCAGACGCATTTCATGGTCGTCGACAAGGTGACGACGCCGGTCAACACGCTCTCGAAACGCGCAACGGGCGTCGTCGAACGCGACGTCGCCGGGATCAGGATGGTATGATCCTGTCGCCGGACGGTCACAGAAGGATCATAGCGGGGCGCGCATGACCCGCCTCCTCCCGTTGCTGCTCGCCTTCCTGCTCCCCCTCGCCGCCCATGCCGATGAGAGCGCGCGCCAGCCCGTCACGATCCTGATCTCGATCGACGGCTTTCGCGCCGATTACCTCGATCGCGGCATCACGCCGAACCTGTCGCGGCTCGCGGCCGAGGGCGCGCGCGGCAAGCTGCGTCCGTCCTTCCCGACCAAGACCTTCCCGAACCATTATGCGATCGTCACGGGAAAGCGCCCTGACAATCACGGGATCGTCGGCAACAATATGATCGATCCGCGGCGCCCCGACGTGCGGTTCAGCCTCGGCGATCCGAAACAGTCGCTCGACCCCTTCTGGTGGGATGAAGCCGAACCCGCGTGGATCACCGCGGGCAAGGCGGGCGTGCGCAGCGCGACGATGTTCTGGCCGGGAAGCGAGGTCGCGATCCATGGCGTGCGCCCGCCCGACTGGCTGCGCTACGACGCGAACGTCGGCTATGCGCAGCGGGTGAACACGATCCTCGACTGGATGCGCCGCCCGGCCGATATCCGGCCAGCCTTCGTCACCCTCTATTTCGAGGCGGTCGACGATGCGGGACATAAATTCGGTCCCGACAGCGCGGAAGTGAACGCCGCCATCACCGATGTCGATGCACGTGTCGGTGACCTTGTCTCCGGTCTGACCGCGATGGGACAACCCGCCCAGATGATCGTCGTCGCCGACCATGGCATGCGCGCGATTGACGAGGGCCGCGTGATCCAGCTCGCCGAGCTGATCGACCTCCCCAGCATTATCGCGGTCGAGACCGGCCCCTATGCCGCGATCGAGCCCGCCGCCGGCACCGACGACCGCGTGTACAAGGCACTGCTGAAGCCGCACGATCATATGAGCTGCGACCGCCGCGAGGAGTTGCCGAAGCGGCTGCATTACGGCCAGAATCCGCGCGTTGCCGCGATCATCTGCATCGCCGAGCCCGGCTGGTCGATCATCGCGGGTACGCCGACATGGCCCGTCAAGGGCGGCGCGCACGGTTATGACAATCGGGATCCCGAGATGCTCGCGCTGTTCGTCGCGAGCGGCACGGGTCTGAAAGGCGATGTCGGGACGATCGACAATATCGAAGTTTATCCGCTGCTGATGCAGCTGATCGGCGTTGCGCCGCTGCCGAGCGACGCGACGGGCGAACTCGCCAGGCGCCTGCCCTGATCAGTCGCGGAGCACCGCCATCGCGTGGATCGAGGCGGTCGGCGCGTTGACGATCTGGAGCTGGTAGCGCCCCGGCGTCACGTCGAATTCGACCATCTTGCGAATGCCCGAGCAGGCGGGGCCATGGCCGTGCGCGACCGACTTCACCGCCGCGCCGTCGCGGACAAGATCGATCCACGCCCCCGCGTCGAGCGCGACGATCAGCCGCCCCGCCTTCTTCGCGTCGATCGGGATCATGCCACCGAATTTATGGACGTCGGGCTTGCGTTCGGGCGCGGTGCCGTAACGCAGGCTTTCATATTTATGCAGCGACAATTCAGTCCGCGCCGCGCCGAGCGGCGACCAGTCGGCGGCGAGATCGGTGCCATCGGCGTATATCGTCTTGCTCGACGCATTGCGCGCCCAGTCCGCCAATTCGGGCGGCAGCACGGGCGCAGCAGGGCACGCCGTTGCCGGCTTTCCGGCGGGCGCCGCGAACGCCGTCGCGGGCAATAGCGCGGCCAGCGATATGGCGATGATCCGAACCTTCATGCTACTTTCTCCCGAACAGTTTCTCGACATCGTCCATCGCGAGCTTCACCCACGTCGGTCGCCCATGGTTGCACTGCCCCGAATGCGGCGTAACCTCCATCGTACGGAGCAGCGCGTTCATCTCGGCGACGCTCAGCGTTCGCCCTGCCCGCACCGATCCATGGCACGCCATCGTTGCGGCGACCAGTTCGAGCCGTTCGCTCAGCCCCAGCGCGGCGTCATAGCCCGCGAGATCGTCGGCGATGTCGGTGACCAGCTTCTGGCAGTTGATCGCGCCCAACATCGCGGGGGTCGCACGTACCATCACCGCGGCGGGACCGAAGCGCTCGAGTTCGACCCCGAGCGCGGCGAGCTGCGGCGCGGCGGCCTCCAGCCGATCGCATGCGGGCTCGTCGAGTTCGACGACCTCGGGCAAGAGCAGCCCCTGCGACGGCACCGCCTGCCCGCTCATCCCGCGGCGGAGTTGCTCCAGCACCAGCCGCTCGTGCGCGGCATGCTGGTCGACGATGACGAGACCGTCCTCGGCCTCGGCGACGATATAGGTTTTCGCGATCTGCCCGCGCGCGATGCCGAGCGGGTGGGCTTCGGCTCCGGGCGGCGGCAGGGTCGCGACCTCGGCGCGCCCGGCGAGCGGCGCCGCCGACGCGAAGGACGTGATGCGGTCATAGACGCGCGCGACATCCTCGCCCGGCGGCGCGATGTCGGCGCCAAACAGGTGCACCGCAGGCTCGCTGCGATGCCCGAACAGGAAACCCGTCGCGGGCTCGGGCACCACGGGCTCCTGCTGCCATGCGCCGAGCGCCGCTTCGGCGGGACGCTGAACACTGCGGAAGCCATGTTCATCGAGCGCGCGGCGGAGGCCGCCGACGATCATCCCGCGGATGAGCTGCGGGTCGCGAAAGCGCACCTCGGTCTTCGCCGGATGGACGTTCACGTCGACCTCGCTCGTCGGCACGTCGAGGAACAGCGCGACCACCGGATGCCGGTCGCGCGCGAGCAGATCGGCATAGGCGCCGCGCAAGGCGCCGACGAGCAGGCGATCCTTCACCGGGCGCCCGTTGACGAACAGATATTGATGGTCGGCGATGCCGCGATTGTAGGTCGGCAGGCTGATCACGCCGCCCAGATGCACCTCGCCGCGGTCGAGATCGACCCCGATGCTGTTCGCCGCCAGCTCGCGCTGGGTCAAGGCGGCGACGCGCGCCAACAGGTCCTGCCCGCCCTGCACATCGAGAACGCGGCGCCCGTCATGCTCGACGGTGAAGCCGATGTCGGGGCGCGCCATCGCGAGCCGCCGCACGACATCGAGGCACGCCGCATATTCGCTCCGCCCGCTGCGCAGGAATTTGCGCCGCGCGGGAACGCGCACAAACAAATCCTCGACCATCACGCGGGTGCCCTTCGCCAGCGCCGCCGGTCCTTCGGCCACCACCGCGCCATTGTCGACGACGCGTTTCCAGCCGTCGCCGCCCGCGACGCGGCTTTCGAGCGTCAGTCGCGCGACGCTCGCGATCGAGGGCAGCGCCTCGCCGCGAAAACCCAGCGTCGTGACGTCCTCGATCGCATCGTCGGGCAGCTTCGACGTCGCATGGCGTTCGAGCGCGAGCGCCATGTCGGCGGCGGTCATCCCGCAGCCGTCATCCTCGACCTCGAGCCGCGAAATCCCGCCCTCGGCGATTCGCACCGAAATGCGAGTCGAACCGGCGTCGATAGCATTTTCAACCAGTTCCTTGAGCGCCGCGGCAGGTCTTTCGACCACTTCACCGGCTGCGATCCGATTTACGAGCTTTTCCGGCAGGCGACGTATTGACATGGCCGCTCTCCTAGCGCAGTCGAACGCAAATCGCGACCCATCCGCACAGCCTTGATCATTTTGTCCAGCCACCCCCCGTGGACGAGCCGGAATCTTCCCCTGATTGTAGCTGTCGCCGGCCGGGCGCACGGGTAAATCACGACAGGGGCGTGTCCTTCAGGGGCGCGGCTTCGATGACAGGAAGCAGTATCGATGTCCTTCTTTTCTCGCTGGTTCAAATTCAATTCCCAAGACATGGCTATCGACCTCGGCACCGCAAACACGGTCGTCTATGTGCGCGGTAAGGGAATCGTACTGAACGAGCCCTCGGTCGTCGCGGTCGAGACGCTGAACGGGATCAAGCGAGTGAAGGCCGTCGGCGACGACGCGAAGCTGATGATGGGCAAGACCCCCGACAGCATCGAGGCGATCCGCCCGCTACGCGACGGCGTCATCGCCGACATCGACGTCGCCGAACAGATGATCAAGCACTTCATCACCAAGGTGCACGGCGGCAAGCCCAACGCGTTCCGCAGCCCCGAAATCGTTATCTGCGTCCCCTCGGGCTCGACCAGCGTCGAGCGCCGCGCGATCCGCGACGCCGCGTCGAACGCGGGCGCGAGCGAAGTGTGGCTGATCGAGGAACCGATGGCTGCCGCGATCGGCGCCGACATGCCCGTCACCGAACCGATCGGGTCGATGGTCGTCGACATCGGCGGCGGTACGACCGAAGTCGCGGTGCTGTCGCTGCGCGGTCTCGCCTACACCACGTCGGTCCGCGCCGGCGGCGACAAGATGGACGAAGCAATCGTCTCCTATGTCCGCCGACACCATAATCTGCTGATCGGCGAAGCGACCGCCGAGCGGATCAAGAAGGATTTCGGCATCGCGCGCATCCCCGCCGACGGCGTTGGCCTCACGATCCACATCAAGGGCCGTGATCTCGTCAACGGCGTGCCCAAGGAGATATCGATCAACCAGGCGCAGATCGCCGAAGCGCTGTCCGAACCGATCGGCACGATCGTCGAGGGCGTGCGTATCGCGCTCGAAAATACCGCGCCCGAACTCGCCGCAGACATTGTCGACCAGGGCATCGTCCTGACCGGCGGCGGCGCGCTGATCGCCGAGCTCGACGAGCTGCTCAAGGATGCGACCGGCCTGCCGGTCACGGTGGCCGATGACCCGCTGACCTGCGTCGCGATCGGCACGGGCCGCGCGATGGAAGACCCCGCCTTCCGCGGCGTTCTCCAGCAAGCCTGATCGGCGAAACTGACTAATGGTTCGCCCGGCACATCGACGTCCGGGACAATCCCGAAAGGCCCAGTACAGCCTGTTCGTTGCCTATGTCATTGCGGTGACAGGGGCGGTGGCGGGCCTGTTGCTGGCGATCCTGTCGGTCGTTGATCCCGTCGGCTTCGCCCAGCTGCGCGTGGCGAGCCAGGAAATCGCGGCGCCCGTCGCGCGCGCCTCGCGGTCGGTGATCGGATCGATTTCGGGCATCGACGATACCGTCGGCGCCTATGTCAGCGCGGGCACGCAGAACCGGCGGCTGCGCAAGGAACTCGCCGACACGCGCCGCGAGCTCGTCGCGACCAGTTCGCTGCAGGAAGAGAACCGCCAGCTGAAGGCGCTGCTCAAGCTGCAGGAAACCGACAAGACCGCGCTTGCCAACGGCTATCTCCTCACCTCGACCTCGACGAGCAGCAAGCGCATCGCGTTGCTCAGCATCGGACGCAATCTCGGCGTCGCCGCAGGCCAGCCGGTGCGCGGCGCCGACGGGCTGATCGGCCGCGTGCTGTCGAGCGGCCCGTCGGTCTCGCAGGTGCTGCTGCTCACCGACGTCGACAATATCGTCCCCGTCCGCCGCGCGCGCGATGGCCTGCCCGCGCTGGCTTATGGCCGCGGCAACGGCGACCTCGACATCCGCACGCTGAACATCGCGAACAACCCGTTCAAGCCGGGCGATATCCTCGTCACCTCGGGCACCGGCGGGCTCTATCCGCCGAACATCCCGGTCGCGATCGTCGTGCGGCGCCAGGACGACGGCGCGCTCGCGCGGCCGCTCGCCGACCCGGGCAAGGTCGACGCGGTGTCGGTGCTGCGCCCCTACACCCCCGACAATATCGAAGCGCAGGGGCCGCCGGGTCCCGCGCCAGCCCCCGCTCCTGCCGGCGCGCCATGAATCCGAAGGGTCCGCGCCTCGGCGAACCGGCGTCGCTGTGGCGGATGCGCATTGTGCCGGTCGCGAGCGTGATGTTTGCCTCGGCGCTGCCGCTGATGCTGCCGCTGATCGCCAATTCGCCGGTGCTGCCGCCGCTCGGCCTGCTCTTCTTCCTCTGCTGGCAATTGCTGCGCACCGAAATGTGGCCGGTGTGGATCGGCCTGCCGCTCGGGCTGTGGGACGATCTGTTCAGCGGCGCGCCGATCGGCACCGCGGCGGGCCTGTGGACGATCGCCAGCATCGCGATCCATTATTCGTCGCAGCGCATCTATTGGCGCGGCTTCCTCCACGATTGGGCGATTGCCGCGCTGCTGATCGCGATCGTCCAGGCGCTCGCGGCGCTGATCGTCCATCCGCATGCCGATACCGGGCGCGTGCTGGGGCTGATCGTGCCGCAGGTCATCGTCTCGGCGCTGCTCGTGCCGCTGTTTATGCGCCTGACCGGCAAGTTTGACAATTTCCGCCTGAAACGCCGATAGACTGGTTTCAATCCGCTGATGCCGAAGAAGAAGAGTCCGCCGATTACCGAAGCCTGGAGGGGCATAACCTTCACCCGGCGCGCGCTCGTCGTCGGCGGCGCGCAGGCCGCCGTCGGGGTCGCGCTCGCGGCGCGCATGGCCTATATCTCGGTCGTCGACAATGATCGCTATGTCCTTGAATCAGAAAGCAATCGTGTCAATCTGACGCTGGTTCCCCCGCGGCGCGGCTGGATCGTCGACCGCCATGGCAAGGCGCTCGCGAACAACCGCGTCAGCTTGCGCATCGACATCATTCCCGACCGGCTGCACAACAAGGATATGGTGCTCGGACAGCTCCAGACATTGTTGCAGCTCGACGGCGACGCGATGGAGCGGATCAATCGCGACCTCAAGGCGGCGTCGGGGTTCCAGCCCGTCGCGGTCAAGGAAGACATGACCGAGGCCGAATATAGCACGATCCTCGTCCGCCTGCCCGAACTCCCCGGGGTCGCGCCGCAGCGCGGCTTTGCCCGCAATTATCCGACCGGCGCCGCGGTCGGCCATCTGATCGGCTATGTCGGCGCACCGACCGCCGAGGAATATCAGAAGGTCAAGGACCCGCTCTACATCACGCCGGGCTTCAGGACGGGCAAGGACGGGCTCGAGAAATATTTCCAGCCGATGCTGCGCGGCAAGCCCGGCGCGAAGCGCGTCGAGGTCACCGCACGCGGCAAGGTCGTGCGCGAACTCGGCGTGCAGCCCGACCAGCAGGGCAAGACGGTCCACCTGACGATCGACGCCGACCTGCAGGAATTTGTCGCGCGGCGCATGGGGCGCGAATCGGGCGCGGCGGTGGTCATCGACTGCCAGAACGGCGACATCCTCTCCTTTGTGTCGATGCCGAGCTTCGATCCGAACAGCTTTTCCGACGGCATCAGCAGCAATGAATATGCGTGGCTGCGCGCCGACGATCACCAGCCGCTGATCAACAAGGCGACGCGCGGCCTGTATCCGCCGGGTTCGACGCTGAAACCGATGGCTGCGATCGCCGCGGTCGATCATGGCGTCGACCCGAGCGAGCGGCACACCTGCGTCGGCGGCTACCGCCTCGGCAGCCGCTTTTTCCGCTGCCTCGGCACGCACGGCAGCCTCGACATGCCGTCGGCGATCATGAAGAGCTGCAACAGCTATTTCTACTGGCTCGCGCATCGCCTCGGCTATGACGCGATGGCTCCGACCGCGCGGCTGCTGGGGCTCGGCGAGGAATTCCAGCTTGCGGGCAGCAACCAGCGCTATGGCACCATTCCCGACAGCGCGTGGAAGATGAAGAAGTACGACCAGCCATGGTCGGCTTCGGACTCGCTCAACGCCGTCATCGGGCAAGGCTATGTCAGCGTGAATCCGCTCCAGCTCGCGGTGATGGCGGCGCGGATCGCATCGGGACGCCGGCTGTATCCGCGCCTGGTCAACCGCGAGTTCAGGAACGAGGCCCTGCCCTTCTCCCCCGAAGCGCTCGCCGTTGCGCGCCACGGCATGGACCTTGTCGTCAATGGCGCGGGCACCGCGGTGCGCAGCCGCCTGCCGCTCGACGGCATCACGATGGCGGGCAAGACGGGCACCGCGCAGGTGCGCGGGCTCGGCACCGGGAACGGGAAAAGCGGGACGTGGAAGTTTCGCGACCACGGCCTGTTCATCGGCTTTGCACCGGTCGTCAACCCGCGCTACGCGACCGCTGTCGTCATCGAGCACGGCATGGGCGGGTCGCGTGCGGCGGCGCCGGTGGCGAAGGATTTCATGACCTTCCTCTTCGATCGCGAAAAGGCGATGGAAGCGCTCGAAACCTTCGAGGCCGGCTGGGGCGGCACGATCAAGGAACGCATGGACCGCGATTATGCGGCGTGGAAATCGGGCGCGTCGAGCGATCCCGAACCGGGAGTGCCGGAATGATCCCCGTCCCGCCCGCCATCCAGCGCATTCCCTGGAAACTGATCGCGATTCTCGCCGGAATCACCGGTTTCGGCATGCTCGTCCTGTTTTCGGCCGCGGGCGGCAACTGGTCGCCGTGGGCGTGGCAGCAGGGCGTGCGTTTCCTCGTCTTTCTCGGCGTCGCGCTGGTGATCGGCCGCTTTCCGCTCCGCATCTTCGAGGATTTCGCCTATATCGCCTATATCGGCATCCTCATCCTGCTGATCGCGGTCGAGCTGCTGGGTTTCGTCGGCGGGGGCAGTCAGCGATGGCTCAATCTCGGCTTCATGAACCTGCAGCCGTCCGAGCTGATGAAGGTCGCGATCGTGATCGCGCTCGCCCGCTTCTATGCGCAGCTGCCCCCCGGCAACACCCGGACCTTCACCGCGCTCTGGCCCGCGCTTGTCATGATCGGACTTCCGGCTGCGCTCGTCATGCTGCAACCCGACCTCGGCACCGCGCTCGCCATCTGTATTGGCGGCGTGGTGGTGATGTTCGTCGCGGGCCTTCCCTTCTGGTGGTTCGGCAGCACGGCGGTCGCGGGGATCGCAGCGCTGCCGGTGCTCTTTTCCTTCCTGCACGACTATCAGCAAAAGCGCGTGCTGATCTTCCTCGACCCCGAAAGCGACCCGCTCGGCGCCGGCTATCATATCAGCCAGTCGAAGATCGCGATCGGATCGGGCGGCATCGGCGGCAAGGGCTTCCTCAACGGTTCGCAAAGCCATCTCGATTACCTGCCCGAAGGCCACACCGACTTCATCTTTGCGACGATGGCGGAGGAATGGGGTCTGATCGGCGGGCTCGCGCTGCTGTTCGGTTTCTTCCTGCTGCTGCGCTGGTCGACGCGCGTCGCGCTGCGCGCGCGGACGCGCTTTGGCCAGCTCACCGCAGCGGGGCTCACGATGACGATCTTCTTCTATATCGCGATCAACCTGATGATGGTGATGGGCCTCGCGCCCGTCGTCGGCATTCCGCTGCCGCTCTTTTCCTATGGCGGTTCGTCGATGCTGACGATCATGACCTGCGTCGGCATCATGCTGGCGATCGAAAACGACAGCAAAACGGGCAGCCGCCGCTTTCATTGAAAAAATTTCGGCAAAAAGACGTCGGAGGCATTGCCAACCCCACAGGGGCATGATAGCGGGCCGCTCGCTTTGCAGCAAAGAGGGCTCCTCCTCGCCGCAAGGCACGCCGGAAAACGGCAGTGGACGCATAGCTCAGTTGGTAGAGCAGCTGACTCTTAATCAGCGGGTCCTAGGTTCGAGCCCTAGTGCGTCCACCATTTCTTTCAAAGACTTACGACGCGTTAGCGCTGAAACGGCGTGCGGGATCAGCATAGCCCGCGTTCGCTGCCAATCCTTCCAACGTCGGCTCAGATCGCCGTCGGTGAACGCTTCCAGTCAGGTGGCAAATCCAGGTTCGACCTTACGGCGTCGGCGTTCGCGTCATTTGAAAACAGGATTCTTGCCCTTGTCGATCGGCTTGGCCAAACGCGCGACCTTCGTCCTTGCCGTTCGCGCGGTCCAAGGCGATCGATGTCTGCCAATTGCATGACGCCGCGTCATGCTAGCGCACCCTCCCATCCGGAACTGACAAATATACGAGTTCGCCCCGCCGGTTGTGACGCGGACACGCGCTGGCCGGGGCCCGTTAGAAACCGGTGTCACAACAACGCCGTATGATTGTCATCGCGGCGTCCCGTCGCGGCCATCGAACCGCAACGCTGAAGCCCTAGCGGACGCCGACCGCAATCGGCGGCCATCCAATCCAGGGGTTTCAGAATGACGATCAGAGGTCTTGCCTCCGCCACCGTGTTTGTTCTTCTCGCGAGCACGAGCAGCGCCGCCATGGCACAGTCGGACACCGGCGACACAGCGGCCGCCGATGCGGCGCAAGGCGACGAAATCATCGTGACCGGCCGCGCCGGCGCTGGCGACCGCACGCGGATCGAAACCAGCTATGCAATCACCTCGATCGACAATGACACGCTGCGTTCGCGCGCACCCTCGAGCGTCACCGAAGCGCTGAAATCGGTTCCCGGCTTCTGGGTCGAGGCATCGGGCGGCGAAGGCAGCGGCAATGTGCGGGCGCGCGGCATTCCGGTCGACGGATTCGGATCGATCACCCTGCTCGAAAACGGCCTGCCGGTGCAGCATGATCCGTCGCTCGGCTATCTGAATGCCGACCAGGCGTTCCGCATCGACGAATCGATCGAACGCATCGAGGTGGTGCGCGGCGGCCCGTCGTCGATCTTCTATTCGAACGCGCCCGGCGGCGCGGTCAACTTCATCACGCGTCAGGCAACCGACGAGCTGACCGGCGTCGCGCGCATCCTCTATGGCCCGACCGCCGACCTCTTCCGGTTCGACGGCTGGGTCGGGGCACCGCTCGGCAATGGGTGGAGCTTTGGCGTCGGCGGCTATTATCGCAAGGAAGACGGCGTCCGCGACCCCGGCTTCGCGGGCAATCAGGGCGGACAAATCCGCGCCGACCTCAACTATGATTTCGGCGACGGCCGGATCACGCTCGGCTACAAGCGGATCGACGACAGCACGATCTTCTACACCGGCATCCCGCTCACCAAAGACCGCAAGGGCAATATCGTCGGCCTGCCCGGCTTCGACCCGCATTATGGGACGACCGCGAGCCGCGCGACCGCATTCCTGACGCTGCGCGACGCCAATGGGCCCGTCCAGTTCGACAATGCCGACGGCACCGACGTCAATCTCGACCAGTTCAGCCTGCTCGCCGAGTGGGAGTTCGCGCCGGGCTGGAAACTCAGTAACCGCGCGCGCTATCGCGACTCGCTGACGGTGCGCAACGGCGTCTATCCGGCCTCGATCAGCACCGCGACCGCGTTTCTCAACCAGAACCGCGCGTCGCTCCTCGCTGCCTTCCCCGGCGCGACGAGCGTCCAGCTTCGCTACAGCGACACCGGCGAGGCGTTCGACGTCACCGGCCAGAACGGCAATGGCGATGTCTTCATCAACGCCGCGCGGCCGGTCACCGTCGACGAGAGCGAATTCCTCAACGACCTCCGCCTCGCCCACAGCTTCGATATCGGCGGGATGACGCATGATTTTGCGATCGGCTTTTATTACGCCCGGATCGAGGAGACCTTCCGCCGCTATTCGGCGTCGACGCTGCAGGACGTGTCGGACAACTCGCGCCTGCTCGACCTCGTCGCGCTGAACGGCGCCGGGCAGGTCGTCGGGGCGGCGACCGAGAATGGCGTCGTGCGCTATGGTTCCGAATTCGCCAACGGCAGCGGCACGCAGGACACGTTCGCGCTTTATGCCGCGGACGAATGGCAGGTGACGCCCGGACTGCGCATCGACGCCGGCATCCGCTGGGAAACGGTCAAGACCCGCGGCGCGCAGGAGGGCAGCAAGACGGTCAACCTCGGCAATGCGGCGACGCTTGCCGACAACAGCGTGCTCGCCGGAAACGGCATCTTCACCCCGTTCGACAAAAAGTTCGACAAGGTCGGCTACACGATCGGCGCCGATTGGCAGTTCGCGCCGCGCGCCGGGGTCTTCGCGCGCTACACCTCGGCCTTCCGCCTGCCGAGCGTCGGCAGCTTCATCACCAGCGCCACCGCGGTTCCGCGCACGCAAGGCATCGATCTGTGGGAAGCGGGGGTCAAATATCAGTCGCGCCTCGCCAGCGTCTACCTCACCGGCTTCCTGACCGATTTCAATTCCTACGGGATCGGCAACACAAGGTTCGACCCGGTCACCAACGGCTATGTGTCGCAGACCGTCTATACCGACACCCGCGCGTACGGTGTCGAATTCGAAGGGACCGTGCGGCCGGTGTCGTGGTTCGACTTCACCCTCAACGCGACCTGGCAGGACCCGACCTTCCGCAACCTGCGCTATGACGAGCTCGCCACAGTCAACGGGCAACAGACGCTGGTACCGCGCGACTATTCGGGCAATCAGCTGATCCGCGTCCCCAAGATCGCGCTGCGCGCGACGCCCGCGGTGACCCTGCTGGGCGACCGGCTGCGCGCGCAAGTCGATGTCGAACATTATACGAAGCGCTTTGCCGACGCCGCGAACACATCGAAGCTGCCGGCCTACACCGTACTCAACGCCAGCGTCCGGTTCAACCTGACCGACCAGATCACGCTCTGGGCCTATGGCGACAATCTGACCAACGAGATCGGGCTGACCGAGGGCAATCCGCGCGCGGGCGAACTCACCAGCGGCCAGGCGAACGACCTCTTGTTCATCGGGCGTCCGATCGTCGGCCGCAACGTCCGCTTCGCCGTCGACTTCCGCTTCTGATGCTGCACCGCGCGATCCTGTTCGCCGCGGTTCTGGCGATGGCCGCCCCTGCGGCGGCCATCGAACAGGCGCCGCCCGATGTCATCGTCACCGGCGAGATAACCGGCGGCGACCATCAGACCTATCGGGAGGTGCCGTTCGACGTGCCCGAGGGGACCGAACGGATCACGGCGGTGCTGAGCTACGACAAGTCGAACAAGACCGTCGTCGACATGGGCGTGTGGGATCCGGCGCGCTTTCGCGGCTGGAGCGGCGGTTCCCGCGACCGCTTCACGATCGCGCCGAGCGATGCGACGCCGGGCTATCTGGCGGGTGCGCTGCCCGCCGGACGCTGGCGCGTCATGCTCGGCGTTCCCAATGCGCGGGCGGACAGCCGGGCGCGCTATTCGGTCCGGATTTTCTTCGACCGCGCCGCTGAGCGACGCGCCACCGCCGCGATTGCCGATCCGCCGCTCAAGGCCGTACCGGGCTGGTATCGCGGCGACCTCCACATGCACGATGCGCACAGCGACGGAAGCTGTCAAAGCCGCGGCGGCCGGAAGGTGCCCTGCCCGCTGTTCCGCACCGTCGCGGCGGCGGCCGAGACAGGGCTCGATTTCATTGCGGTCACCGATCACAATACCACCGCGCATTTCGGCGGCCTGCGCGAACTCCAGCCCTATTTCGATACAATGCTGCTGATCCCGGGGATCGAGGTCACGACGTTCGGCGGTCACGCCAATATCTTCGGCCCGACCCGCTTCGTCGACTTCCGCGTCGGGTCGCCCGGCGGGCCCGATATCCGTGCGTTGCAGCGCGATGTCGCGGCGGCGGGCGCGATCCTGTCGATCAACCATCCTGCCTTGCCCTCGGGCGAGCAATGCATGGGCTGCGGCTGGACGTGGAAGGATACCGACTATGGCGCGGTCACGGCGATCGAGGCGATCAACGGCACGATGACCGACGGGCCCTTTGCCGGGCTCGGCTTCTGGTATGCGCGGCTGAACGAAGGCCACCGCCTGACCGGGATCGCGGCCAGCGACAATCACAATCCCGACGTCGCGCCCGGCAATCCGCCGCCCGGCCCGGCGCCGATCGGCCGGCCGCGGACGGTCGTCCATGCCAGCACGCTGTCGATGCCCGCGGTCCTCGACGGCCTTCGCGCGGGCAATGTGTTTCTCGACCTCGAGGGGACGAACACGCGCCTCCTCGAGGTGGAAGCCACGGCGGACGGACAGCGCGCCGTGATGGGAAAATCATTGCAGGGGAGTCGTCGCACCACGATCCAGGCGCATGTTGCCGATGCAGCCGGCGCATTTGCGGAGTTGATCCTGAACGGCCAGCCAACGGGGGCGCGCCAGCCAGTCGGCTCCGATGACGCCCGGCTGACGTGGACGCTGAAGGCTGGGCAGGCCTGCGGCTGGCTTGCGGTCAATGTTCGCGGCAGCGAAGGCAAGCCGCTGCTCGTCGGCAACCCGGTGTATCTGTCCTGCAGCGCGCATCACCCGCGATGAAGAGGGAGCGACCAACTCGAATTCGACGTTCGACTTCGCGATGTTCGAGCAGCTGCGCCACCGTCTTTGACCTGCCGGGCAGCAAGCCGCGCAATCGCGTCGGAAGTCGACGACGGTCCATCGCAATAACCTCTCCGATGATCAGCATAATGCTGGCTTAACCATAGTGCAGTGCAGCATGGCGGCTTGGCCGGGGTTAACCTCGCCGCAACAACAAGGGGTCGTTCGCCATGCCAAGCCTGTACATCTCGCCTGCCGGATCCGGGGACAAAAGTGGCAGCGATATCAATAACGCAGCGTCGATCGGTTCGCTCAACAATATGATCGGAAGGGCTGGACCGGGGGGCGAGGTGCTGCTGTTGGCCGACCAGGGCGACTACAACGTCACCGGCATCCTCGGCATCACCCGCGGCGGGAGGGAAGGCGAGCCGGTGGTGGTGCGCGGCATCGATTCGGGCGGCAATGCCATGGCCGCGCATTTCACCGGCTCGCGCCCCGCCGACTGGCAGGCGGGCGATGCCTCCGGCAACGAGCTGTTCAAACTCGGCGCGGGCGCGGACAATCTCATATTCCGCGACTTGCAGATCGACAATGTCGGCACGGCCTTCCGCGTCACCGCCGACCTCGCCAACCTCCACATCGAGGATATCGACGCGAACAATGTTCGCCGCTTCTTCGAGGATTATTCCAGCGCGCCTTCGGGTACGGCGACGATTACCGGGCTGACGATCCGTGACGTCGACGTGCAGGGCTTCTCGAGAGTCGCGATCCGCCTGCAGTACGACACCAACAATGTGGTGATCGACAATGTCACGGCGGACATGGCCGGGCAGACAGGCGACGGCCTGCCCGCGGGCGTCCATCTCGACGGCACCGTCCACAACGTCACACTCAACCAGGTGGTGATGGAAAATATCCAGAGCACGGCCGGCGCCTATTTCAACGGCGACGGCTTCGCGAGCGAGCGCGGCGTCTATGACATACGCTTCATCGACACGGTCGCGCGCGGAAACAGCGACGGCGGCTACGACCTCAAATCGAGCGGCACCTTGGTCGTCCGCGCGCTCAGCGAGGAGAACGGCCGTAACTACCGGCTGTGGGGCGAGGCGACGCTGATCGACTCGGTCGGCCTGAACCCGGTGCTGCGCGGCGGCATCTCCGAGCAGAACCAGCTCTGGCTCGACGACGACGCCGACGTCACCGTGATCGGCGGGCGCTTCGACGATGCCGGGTCGCGCACCAAGGTGATTTCCTCGCAGGGGCGGCTCACCCTGCGGGGAGTCGAGATCACCCGGTCCGAGCTCGCGACGCTCGCCACGCTCGATTCACTCCCCGGCCTCAGCGGCATCGAGACGATCCGCGAAACACTGACCGTCGATCAGGGCGACGCCTCGCCCGGCGCCACCGACTTTATCGCGCTGCTTCCCCTGCCCGCCACCGCCACGGCGGATGCGTTGCTTGGTACCACGGGCAACGACATCTTCCTTGTCGACGACAGCGGCGACCGGATCACCGAAGCCGCCGACGCCGGGTTCGACCGGGTCGAGACGACGCTGGGCAGCTACACGCTCGCCGGCAACATCGAGGCACTGATCCGCCGCGGCGCCGCCGATTTCACTGGCAATGGCAACGCGCTCGCCAACGCGGTGATCGGCGGCGCGGGCAGCGACACGCTGGGCGGGCTCGGCGCCAATGACGACATCGCCGGCAATTCGGGCGACGATACGCTCGTGGGCGGCAATGGCGAGGATTTGCTCGCCGGCCAGTCGGGTGCCGACATGCTGATCGGCGGCTGGCAGTCGGACACCCTCTTCGGCGGCACGGGCGCGGACCGGCTGGTCGGCGACCAGGAATGGCTGAGCAGCCAGGGCGCGAACGACCGGCTCGACGGCGGTGACGATGCCGACCTGCTGATCGGCGATGCGACCAATATCTATGGGAGCGGCAAGGGGGGCAGTGACCGGCTTACCGGCGGCGCGGGAGACGACATCCTGATCGGCGACGGAGACGTGATGACGGACAGCGCCAGGGGCGGCGCCGATACACTGGAGGGCGGCGACGGCAATGACTGGCTCTATGGCGACGGCCGGGAGTCGGCCGCGACGGTGGCCGGCGGCGCCGACAAACTCTATGGCGGCGACGGCCCCGATCACCTGATTGGAGGCGGCGGCAACGACCTGCTTGCAGGCGGCGCGGGCGCCGACTGGTTCGTCTTCGCACCCGGCTCGGGCGCCGACGAGATCAGCGACTTCAGCTCGGGCGTGGACCATATCGACCTCAGCGCCTTCGACATCGCCTATGAGCAACTCGGTTTCACGACGAGCGCGGACGGAACGCGCATCACCATGGGCACGGACAGCATCTTCGTCCGCGGCGCGCAGGGGTTTTCGCCCAACGACTTCGTCTTCGGCTGACGCGAGATTTAGCCGAAGACAAAGTCCGCCTGATCGAGCGCGGTCACCCCGCGCACGAAGATGGTGTCGGTGCCGCCCAGCTGGATCGTCACCCCGGCGCTGCTGGTGGTGAAGCGCAGCCCCTCATAGGCGATGTCGAAGGCGCTGAGGTCGATATGGTCCACGCCCGAGCTGAAGTCGCTGATCTCGTCGGCGCCCGAGCCGGGTGCGAAGACGAACCAGTCGGCGCCCGCGCCGCCGGTCAGCTTGTCCGCCCCGCCCCGCGCGCCAACCGCCATGTTCAACGCGTCGCCGTACAATATGTCGTTACCGAGTCCACCGATCAACGTGTCCGCGCCGCCGACCCCGTTCGCGGTCATGTTCATCCCGTCGCCGACCAAGACGTCGTCGCCATCGCCGCCATCCAGCGTGTCTCTGGCGGCGGCCGACGAGACCCATTCGGTGTCGCCGACCAGAAGATCGTTGCCCGCGCCGCCATATAGCCGGTCGGTCTGCTGGCCGCCGTACAGCGCGTCGTCGCCATCCTCGCCGGAGAGCATATCCTCGTTCTTGCCGCCATCGAGCCGGTCGGCGCCAATGCCGCCTCGCAGCGTGTCGTTGCCGTCGTCGCCCGAGAGCGCGTCGTCGCCTTCGCCGCCGGTCAGCACATTGGCGCCGGCGCTGCCCAGCAGCACATCGGCGAAGGCCGAACCCTGCGCATTCTCGATACTGACCAGCCGGTCGCCCATGGCATCGCCGCCGGTCGCGGTCTGCGCGCGCAGGTTGACCAGCACGCCGCCGAGCGAGCCGGCATATTCCGCGGTGTCCGATCCCGCGCCGCCGTCGATTATATCGCCGCCCGCCCCGCCGCGCAGCACGTCCGCGCCGTCGCCGCCGGCCAGCCGATCCTCGCCGCCGCTGCCGACGACGAAATTGTCGAGCGCATTGCCGGTCATCGTCGCGCCGATCGTTCCGGTATAGACGAGCTCCTCGACATTGGCGCCGAGCGTGTAGCTGGTCGCGGCGGTGCGGATGCGGTCGCGTCCCTCCCCCGCCGCCTCGATCACCTGGTCGCCGGCCTCGTAGACGACATAAAGGTCGTTGCCGGTGCCGCCGCGCAGCACGTCGTTACCGCTGCCGCCGTCGAGCTGGTCGTCGCCGGCTCCACCGAACAAGAGATCATCGCCGCCCCGGCCATAGAGGATGTCACCGAGCAACAGATCGTCACCACCCGTGATGCTGTCGGAATAATTGGAGCCGATCACGGTCTCGATGCCGACCAGCCGGTCTCCCTCGGCCTCGCCGCCGCGATTGATGTTGGTGGCAAGGTTCACCGTGATCGCAGCGGACTTGGTGTAATCGACCTGATCGCGTCCCGCCCCCCCGTCGAGCAGGTCCGCGCCCGCGCCGCCCACCAGCTTGTCGTCGCCGTCGAGCCCGTAGAGCGCGTCGTCCAGCGCCTTGCCGTAGAGGCTGTTGTCGAGCGCATTGCCGGTGCCGGCAAAGCCGCCGCTGCCCGTATAGCTGAGGTCTTCGACCCCGTCGGCGAGCGTCAGCGAGGACAGGCCCGTGCGCACGATATCGAGCCCGCCGCCGACCGTCTCGGTCACCTGGTCGCCGGCATTGTCGACCACATAGCTATCGTCGCCTGCGCCGCCGATCATGACATCCGCGCCGGTGCCGCCATCGAGCGTGTCGTTGCCCGCGCCGCCCTCGATCCGGTTGACGTTCGCGTCGCCCGTCAGCGTGTCGGCGAAGGCGCTGCCCACGACACCCTCGATCCCGGCGATACTGTCGCCCTGCGCATCGCCGCCCGACAGGATATTGGTCGCCAGATTGACCTTCACGCCCGCGGCGCTGCCCGCATAGACCGCGATGTCGAACCCGCCGGCGCCGTCCAGCCGGTCGCCCGCCGCGCCGCCGGCCAGTATCTGGTCCGCCCCGTCGCCGACGATCGTATCGGCGAAGCCGGTGCCGATGAAATGCTCGATCCCGTCGAACCGGTCGCCTTCGGCATCGCCGCCGCTGCTCGCACCGGTCCGGAGGTTGATCGAGACAGCACCCGCATTGGCGCTGTAGTCGACCGTATCGACACCGTCCCCGCCGATCAGCACATCGGCGCCTGCGCCACCCTGGAGCAAATCGTCGCCGCCGCGCCCTTCGAGCCGGTCCGCGCCCGCGCCGCCATACAGCGCTTCGGCTGCGCCCACCCCCGCCAGAGCATCGTCGAAGGCCGAGCCGACCAGCGCCTCGATGCTCGTCAGCCGGTCGCCTGCCGCATCGCCGGTTCCACCCTGCACCGACAGGGCAAGATCGACCTGCACCGCCGCCGTGGAGCCCGAATAGTCGGCGGTATCGAGGCCCTCGCGTCCATCGATCACGTCCGCACCCTTGCCCCCGACCAGCCGGTTCTCGCCCGCATCGCCGTTCAGCGCATCGTCGAACGCCGAGCCGATCAGGCCCTCGATCGCGACGAGGCTCACCCCGCCCGAAGCCGTGCCCGCCGCGAGATCAGCCGTCACTGCGCCCGCGCTGGTCGAAAAGTCGGCGACGTCGACACCCGCGCCGCCGTCGAGCCGGTCCGCCCCGCCCTTGCCGGCCAGCCGGTCGTCCCCGTCGCCGCCCGACAGCGCATTGGCCGCGCCATCGCCGACCAGCACGTCGCCAAAGCCCGAGCCGGCCAGATTCTCGATCCCCGCCAGCACATCGCCCCCGGCATCGCCGCCGCTGCCGGTGCCGCCCAGCACCGCGTGCACCGCTGCGCCGCTCGCCGAATAATCGGCGGTGTCGATCCCCGCGCCGCCGGTCAGCCGGTCCGCGCCCGCACCGCCGATCAGCACATTGTCGAAGCCGTCGCCGGTCAGCACATCGCCGAAGCCCGAGCCGATCAGCCGCTCGACCCCCTGAAGCCGGTCACCCTGGGCATCGCCGCCGACCCCGGTGCCGGCGGCCAGATCGATCGTGACCGCCCGGCCGCTGCCCGAATAATCCGCGCTGTCGAAACCTGCGCCGCCGATCAGCGTATCGGCACCTGCCCCGCCGACGAGCAGATCGTCGCCGCCGCGTCCGTCGATCCGGTCGTCGCCCGCGCCGCCGCCGATCCAGTCCGCGCCGTCATTGCCCGACAGCGTATCGGCAAAGCCCGAGCCGCGCACCCCCTCGATCCCGATCAGCCGATCACCCGCCGCCTCGCCGCCGCTTGCCGCGCCATGGGCGAGGTCGACCACCACGCCCGCGCTGCTGCTGCCATAGTCCACCCGATCGATCCCGGCCCCGCCGTCGAGCAAATCCGCGCCCGCACCGCCATCGAGCATATCGTCCCCGGCGCCACCCGAAAGCCTGTCGTCGCCATTGCCGCCGAACAGCCGGTTCGCGGCCGCATCCCCCGCCAGCGTGTCGGCAAAGGCCGAGCCCTCGACATCCTCGAACCCGTCGAACAGGTCGCCTTCGGCATCGCCGCCGCTGGCGGTAAGCCGTGTCAGGTCGGCCCGCACCGCAGCGTCGCTGCCTGCGTAGCTGAGCAGATCGCGCCCGGCGCCGCCGACCAGTATATCCGCGCCCGAACCGCCGGTCAGCACATCGTCGCCGGCATTGCCGACAATCATGTCATTGCCGGCACCGCCGATCAGCACTTCATTTCCCGCAGTGCCGCCGATCAAATCGTCGCCCGCAGTCCCCGCCGCGACCACCACGCGCTCGCCGTCCAGCGTCAGCACCGATCCTGTGCCCTTCTTCAAGGTCACCGTGCCCGCACCCGTGGCAAAGCCATAATCGCGCACCGTCAGCGCGCCATTCCTCTCGGCGAGGTTGAACAGTGTCGGCGAACCGGGGTCGGAGAAGAACGCGCCGTCGATCGTCGCGCTCGCGCCCTCGGCCAGCCAGATATGCTCGCGATTTCCGCCCGCCAGCGGCGCACCCGCGTCGAGGCTGACGATATTGCTGAGCTCAGCGCCCGTGCCCCACAGCCGGATGTTGCGGCCATTGCCCGAGACGATCGCGCCGTCGACGACGATGTTATCGCTCTTGAGGTCGAGCCCGCCATCGCTGTTGCCCGCGGCGATCACGTCGCGCAGCGTGATGTTGTAGGTGCCGCGCTCGGTCGCGAAGCCGTCGCCGTTGCGATAGTCGTTCACCGTGTCGAGCGCGTTGCGCATGGCGACACGGTCGATCGTCACGTCGTGCGCGGTGCCGGTGATGTGAACGCCGATCGCGAAATTGTCGCCATCCTGAAACTGGCTGTCGCCGCGCACATCCTCGATCAGCACGTTGCTGCTATCATATTGGACGCGGATCGCGCCCTTGGAATAGCCGTTCACCGCGACATCGCGGATCGTCAGTCCGGTAATCGTCGCGCTGGCGTTGGCCCCCGACACCATATTGTCGAAAAAGCGGGAGACGTTGGTGGCATCGACATGCTCGATCGCCAGATTGCGCACATCGGCGCCGACGCGAAAGGCCATACCGACATTCTGGAAGGCGAGGTCGCTGAAGCGCAGATTGTTCGCGCCGCCGAGCAGCCGGAAGACCTCCTCGCCCGAGGGGCTGGCCGGGTCGAAGGGCTCGGGCCGCGTGCCGATGATCGTCGCCGCCATCGCATTGCCCGCGCTGTCGACCCCGCGGATCGTCACCGGCGCACTCGCCGCTCCGCCCGCGACAATCGCAAGCGCCCCGGTCGGCGCAGTATAGTCGCCCTGGTCGGCGAGGAGCAGCACCTGTCCGCCCGGCCCCGCCGCCGCGATCAGCTGCGGCAGGTCCTCCAGCGTCGCGGCGTTGGCGGCGCTCGAGCCGTCACCCGAACCGCTGCCGGTCGGCGAAATGTAGAGGGTAGGCATCGCAGGGCTCCCGTCATAAGCCTGAAAACATACCCCCCACACAATCGCGACCAGACAGCCCGCGACGGCACCCGGGTCAACCATATGCTGCACCTGCGAAAGCCGAATCGCCCCTTTGCTCCGACGACCGGAGCCGCGGCGCCTTCGCTCGCCAGGCTTTGGCCGCTACCAAGGTTCGTGCCGGACGATTCACGTTGCCGCACCCCGCAGATTATCGACGCCTGAAGAACCCGATCGGAGACGCACCGTGCAGCAGGACCTGTCCCTCGGTACGTCGGAGCCGCCCGCGGACACCGGGCTCGCCGCCTTCGCCCAGATCCTCGCGATGCACCGCATTGTTGCCGATCCGGTAGAGCTGCGTCACAGCCTGGGCCATTCCGACCCCGTCACGGCATCCGATCTGGTGCGTCTCGCAAAGCGCATCGAAGGCGTTCGCGCCCGCGCCACGACCGGCGATTTCGAGCGGTTGAGGCGCCTGCCCATGCCGGTGATGGCCAGCGGCGCCGAGGGCTGGTTCGTGATCGGCCGCGTCGGCGAGGATGCCGTGGCGATCCAGCGCCCCGGTGCCGAAATCGAGCGCTGGGACCGTGCCGCGCTGGAGGCTCGATGGTCGGGCCAGCTTCTCCTCGTCACCACCCGCGAATCAGCGCAGGTTGCTGCGCCCGCCTTCGATATGACCTGGTTCGTTCCCCAGATCGTCAAATACCGGAAACTGATCGGCGAGGTGCTGTTGATCACCCTCGCGCTCAATCTGCTCGGCCTCGCCGCGCCGCTCTTCTTCCAGAACGTCGTCGACAAGGTGCTGGCGCACAACAGCCTGGCCACGCTGCAGGTGCTCGCCATCGGGCTGGTGATCGTCTCGCTGTGGGAAGTCGCGTTCGGCTGGCTGCGCACCCGGCTCTATTCGGAGACCAGCCAGAAATTGGACGTCGAGCTGGGCAGCCGCCTCTTCCGTCACCTGCTCCGCCTGCCGCTCGCCTGGTTCGAGAATCGCCGCGTCGGCGACACCGTTACCCGCGTCCGCGAGCTGGAGACGGTGCGCGAATTCATGACCAGCGCCTCGCTCACCGTGCTGGTCGATCCGCTGTTCACGATCGTCTTCCTCGTCGCGATGTACCTCTATTCACCACTCCTCTTCGCCATCGTCGCGCTCACCCTCCCCGCTTATGTGGTCGTCTCGCTCGTCGTCACCGGCCCCTTGCGCCGCCGGCTTGACGAGAAATTCGCGCGCGGCGCCGCCAACAACGCGCTGCTCGTCGAGAGCGTCTCGGGCATGCAGACGCTCAAGGCCGCCGCGGTCGAGCCGCAATGGCAGGACCGCTGGGAACGCCAGCTTGCGGCGTACAGCGCCGCCAACCAGCGGGTGATCAACCTCGGCAATTCGGGCAGCCAGGCAGTCCAGCTCATCTCCAAGCTGAGCCTCGCCGCGATCCTGTTCTTCGGCGCGCAGCAGGTGATCGCCGGCGCGCTCACCATCGGCGGGCTGGTCGCGTTCAACATGTTCGCCCAGCGCGTCTCCGGCCCGGTGATCCGCATGGCGCAGCTCTGGCAGGACTTCCAGCAGGTCCGGCTCTCGGTCCAGCGGATGGGCGACATCCTCAACGCCGGCGCGGAACCCGGCGCCGGATCGCGCACGGCCCTGCCCGCGCTTGCCGGTCATGTCCGCTTCGAGAATGTCCGCTTTCGCTATGCCGCCGACGGGCCGTGGACGCTCGACGACATCAGCCTCGATCTGCCCGCCGGCGCCACGCTCGGCATCGCCGGCGCCTCGGGCTCGGGCAAGTCGACGCTCACCAAATTGCTCCAGCGCCTCTATCTGCCCGCAAGCGGCCGCGTGTTGGTCGACGGCGTCGATGTCGCGCAGATCGATCCCGCCTGGCTGCGCCGCCAGATCGGCGTGGTGCTGCAGGAGAATATCCTGTTCAACCGCTCGATCCGCGAGAATATCGCACTCGCCGATCCCGTCACGCCGATCGAGCTGGTGATGACCGCTGCGCGCCTCGCCGGCGCGCACGACTTCATCCTGGCGCTGCCCCGGGGTTATGACACGATCGTCGAGGAGCGCGGCGTCAACTTCTCGGGCGGGCAGCGCCAGCGCCTCGCCATCGCCCGCGCGCTGATCACCAACCCGCGCATCCTGATCCTCGACGAGGCAACCTCGGCGCTCGATGCCGAGAGCGAGGAGATCGTTCAGCGCAACCTCAAGGCGATCGCCGCCGGCCGCACCGTGCTGATCATCGCGCATCGCCTCTCCGCGATCCGCCAGTGCGACCGCATCCTGACGCTCGACAAGGGGCGCATCGTCGAGAGCGGCACGCATGACGAGCTTCTCCGCCTCGGCGGCCGCTATGCCGCGCTCCATCATCGCCAGATCGGCGTTCAGGCCGGGGCTGCGGCATGAACGCGCTCACGCGTCACTGGACGGCCATCCGCGATGCGCTCGACAATGAGCGCGCGCGGTCGCGCGGGGTATTGCGCACCGAGGAGGCCGACTTTCTTCCCGCCGCGCTCGAAGTGGTCGAGCGCCCCGTGTCGCCGACCGGACGGGTCACTGCCTGGCTGTTGCTCGGCCTGTTCGCGGCCGCGCTGCTCTGGCTGGTCCTTGGCCGGGTCGACGTCGTCGCCTCGGCGCCGGGCAAGCTGGTCCCCGCCGACGACGTCAAGCTGATCCAGCCCGGCGCGGCGGGGATCGTCCACGCCATATTGGTCCGCAACGGCCAGCGCGTCCGCGCCGGCCAGCCGCTGGTCGAGCTCGACCCCACCGTCTCCGATGCGGACACGGCGCAAGCCGGCAAGGCGCTGGAGACCGCTATGCTCGACGCCGCGCGGCTGCGCGCTGTGCTTTCCGCGCTCGACGGCCAGGGTCTGCGTTTCACTCCGCCCGCCGGAACCGCCGCCGACGTCGCCGCCACCCAGATCGCGCTCGCCCGCGCCCAGCTCGCCGAGATCCGGGCGGGTAGCCAGACGCGCGCCGCCGACACCGAAGCCGCCCGCGCGGCCCGGGCCGAGGCGCAGATCCAGGCGGCCAAGCTCAGCGAGACCCTGCCGCTGCTCGACGAGCAGATCGCCGCCAACGAGACGCTGCTCGAAAAAGGCTATGTCTCGAAGCTGCGCGTGATCGAGATGCGCCGCCAGCGCCTCGTCGCCGCGCGCGACCGCGACGCCGCGCTCGCCACCGCGCGCAAGGCGGAGGCGCAGATTGCGGTGGCCGGCGGCAATTCCAGCCAGTCCACCGCCGAGGCGCGCGCGCGCATCCTCGCCGATCTCGCCAAAGCCGAGAGCGACGCGCGGCTGCGCAAGGAGGAACTGACCAAGGCGACGAAACGCAGCAGCCTTCAGCGCCTCGTCAGCCCCGTCGACGGCACGGTCACGCAACTGGCCGTCCACACCGTCGGCGGCGTCGTCGAGGCGGCCAAGCCGATCATGGTGATCGTGCCCGCGCGCGGGAAGCTGGTCGCCGAAGTGGCGATCGCCAATAAGGACGTCGGCTTCGTCACCGCCGGTCAGCCGGTGGCGCTCAAGGTCGAGGCCTTTCCCTTCACACGCTACGGCGCCGTGCCGGGCAGACTCGAGCAGATCAGCTCGGACGCGGTACAGGACGAGAAGCGCGGACTGATCTACACCGCGCGGGTGGCGCTGGACCACGCGACGATCCTGCGGGATGGCAGGGCGATCCCCCTCACCCCCGGCATGGCGGTCACCGCCGACATCCGCACCGGCCGCCGTTCGCTCGCCTCCTATCTGCTGAGTCCGATCGACGAGATCCGTACGACGGCGGCGCGGGAGCGCTAACGCCTTCTCCCCGTGGTGGCGGTCATATTCGCCGTCGCCTTCGTAAAGCAAGAATGGCTATATTCCGCCGGCGCCAGGACATTGTCCATCGGCTGGCGCCTAACGGGATGGAGATGTCGAACTGGCTTCCGTTCGCATCCACACCCTCTTTGTCAACGGGATCCGGCAAGAGAAACGGATCCCATGAAGACATTATCGGGATCATAGCGCCGCTTGAGGGCGCCGAGCCGCGCGGCGGCCTCCCCGAAATAGGATGTCATGGGGTCAGGCAGATCTTTTTCGGCATAACCGGCATATATACGGTCGTTTGCGTAAGGGCGCAGGATGTCGCGCGATTCATCGACCCAATTCTGCATCGATACACGGACGAGCGGCGGCGGTTGCCGGCCGGTAAGGCTGTTATATCGCAGCAACATGTACGCCTGCCGATGTGAAAAACAGCTGCGCGGATTGTGTCGCGTATAGTTACCGCCCCAAGGGATGCATTCGATCTCGCGCGCCTGCAATGCGGTGCGATCGGCCTGCATGCGTTCAATCAGCTCCGCAATCGCGCCCTCCGGTAGGGGCGCATCAAAGAACTGCGACCGCTGAGCCAACAAGGCTGTACCCGTATAAGGGCGCGAAGGCAGCCAGGCAGCCTCGCCCCGATACGTCCGTGCGCCGCACGCATAGTGCGGCATTTCATGAGCAGACCTGGCCGCAACGTCGATACGACTGGCGAACGGACCAAAATGTCTCGCCATGGTTGCGAGCAGGGAATCGAGCCCACCCCCATCGCTTGGGCCTCGATCAAGGATAACGCCATAGCACCGCACGAAACAGGCATCGTCGGGATTTTCGGGCGCAATCAAGCTGATCTGGACAGAAGAAGCCGGGTCCGCGACGGGCGCATAATCCTGCCAGAGCGCAAAAATCTCCTTCGCATGGGTTATCGGCCATGCGCCGTCGATGGCGACCCCCGAAAGGAGCGGCGCCGCATCAAGATGAATCTGTGTGACGATTCCAAAGCCCAGTGGTCCGGCGCCCGTTATGGCCCATAATAAATCGGCATGCTGATCGGCGCTGCATTCCACAAGCCGGCCATCGGCCAGCAGGACATTTGCGGCGGAGACGCGGTCGGACAGGATTCCGTGCGATCTTCCGGTCAATCCGAATCCGCCGACGAGCGACAGGCCGCCGAGCGCAACCAGCGGACATCCCCCGACGGGCAACGTCATATCCGCATCCAGCAAGGCGGCGATCGCATCGCCGGACAGCGCGCCTGGTCCGGCCACGACTTTGTGATTCCCGCCGGTTTCCACACGGTTCATGCCGGCGCAGTCGAGGATAACTTCGCCGCGATTGGACAGGTCGGCAAAACAATGGCCGCCGCTTCTCACCGAAAAGGAAACGCCCTTGTCGCGCACGAATTCGAAAGCCCGGACGACATCCTTCTGGGTCCGGCACGCGATCAATAGCTCCGGCAAAGGCAAAGGCAATGTGGCGGCATGCTGTTTGTTGGCGATGACGATCTCTTCTTCATCGCGGCCAATGCACCGGCCGGAAAAGTCCCGGTCGAGCACGCGCTTGGCATCGGCGGCAAGTGGGGAACGGCGGGCTATGTTCATAGCAAGTTGGAATTGTACAGCTCTGACTGCAAACGGAACAGCGCCGCATAGGCACCGTCCCGTTCCATCAGCTCGTCATGGCTCCCCTGCTCGGCAAGGCGTCCGTCTTGCAAGAACAGGATACGATCAACGTTCCGGATGCTCATCAGACGATGGGTGATGAGAAACGCTGTCCGCCCGCGGCCCAACCGACGCAGCGCTTCATAGGTCGCCATTTCGGCTTTCGCGTCCAGCGGCGCGGTCGGCTCATCCCATATAACGATGGGGCAATCGCGATAAAGTCCGCGGGCTATGGCAAATTTCTGCCATTGCCCGCCGGAAAGATCATGGCCCGCATGAAATTCGCGCGAGAGGAGCGTTGCCCATCCATGAGGCAGCTGTTCGATTATGGGAAGCGCGCCCGATTGTCCCGCGGCGCGGAGCAGCTGTTCTTCATTTTCGACGTCTTCGCGATAGCGACCAATCTCGATATTCGCGCGCGCGCTGTCGGGCCAGCGAACCGGGTGCTGCATGACCACCGATACCCGGTCGGCAATCTCCGCCGGCTCCATGTCGGCGATATTGTCCCCATCCCATGCGACCATGCCTTTTTGCGGCTGGTAGAGTCCGGCCAGCAGCTTCGCCAAGGTTGTTTTGCCCGAGCCGTTCTCGCCGACCAGCGCCACGGTTTCCCCCGCCTCGACCGTGAAATTGATCGCTTCCAGGGCCCATCGGCCTTCGCGTCCCGGATAATGAAAGCTGAGGTCGTGGACGCCTATCTGCCCCGGACTTCGCGGCGTGGGACGGGTCGGCCGCTTCCCGGTACGGCGCCTGGCCGCCTCCATGAAGCTTTGGTAATCGCTGATATAAAGCGATTTCTGCACGAGCATATGGGCATTGGTCACCAGTTGCTCGAGCGCGCCTGCGGCGACGCGGAAGGCAACGATAGCCGCGCTGGCCAGCGCCAGATCGATCCATGAATTGACAATCATGGCGAGCAACAGCGCGATGGCCAGCGCCCAGCCGAGCCCCGAAACGATCGATGCAGCGCCGGTAATCATCGCCTCGCGCGAGGCGATGGCGATATAGTGATCGCGCAGCTGCCCGGCCGCAGCGAGAAATTTACCGATAATGAAGGGTTGCGCCTGATGCGCGCGAAGCTCGGCAGCGGCTTCGCGCTTTGTCGCCATTTCGCCGTAGATTGTCGACATGCGCATCAGCGAAACGGTCTTTGCCATTCCATCATATTGGACGCGTGCAGCCTTGATCGCCCCCAGTCCGCTCGGAAGCACGGGCAAAAGCATCAACGGGAGAAGTGCCGGGTGCAGGATGAAGAGCGCCACCATCGCCCCCGCCACAGCGAACAGCGCGGCGACCGCCTCGATCAACGCCGCGATCGACCCTTCCAGATGCAGAATCCCCCGGTCCCTTGCGCGTTGCAACTGGTCATAGAAAAACGGGTCGTCGAAATCGGACAAGGGAATGCCCAGCGTCGCCCGATAAAGCTGGTCCTCGGCGGCCAGCCGTGCCTTGGGAGCAAGGCTGGCCTTGTTGATCGCCAGCACGAACGAGAAACAGATCCGGAGCGCGAATATCGCGCCGAGTGCTATCATGGCCGGCGCCGCGACGCGCAGCTTGGCGATGACATCGGCATCGGAAAAAAGCGGCGCGAATATCTTGTTCATGAACACCAGCGTTACCGTGACCGTAGCGCCGATAAGCAGTTGCAGCACGAATACGATCAAGGCCTGACGCGGTGCGGCATGCCGGACGGTATCGATGACCGCAGCGCTTGCCGTACGCGCGCGCGCAAGCGTGGCGAAAAGGCCTTTGGGCAGGTCCTGGTTTTCCAGGCGCCAATATGGGGGCAGCAGTTCGTCGGCATTCTCGCGGTCTTCGATCTCGCTCACCGACGGCGTCCCAACATGAGCGCCGAAGGCAAATCGCAGTCCGGGTGCATGCGCAGCAGCTGATAGGCGACACCGCCATGCCCTGTGAAAAGGCCAGGCAGAAACGCGTCCCGGACAACCCCGCATGTCGGGCCATGAACGTCGAGGCTGGTCAGCAACGACGCGCAGAAGGCTTCGGCCGACATCGGCATGTTCATGGCTTTTTGCACATGGGCGTTCCCGATCAGATCCCAGGCGCCGAAATCACCGTGGCATATGCAGTGATTCCACCCGAGCCCGCGATCGAAAACCGCGTCCAGCGCGATCTGGACCATGCGGTGGCCATGCTCGCTATCGAGCGATGGTTCGATATCCAGACGCGCCAGCCCTATGCCAACCGCGCCGTGGCACCACGCGACGCTGTCCGTAACCCCATCGATTTGCCGCATATCGAGCCAATTGCGTTGTTCCGGATCGTACAGATCGTCCTCGAACCGGAAAGCCCCGACGGCAAGGTCGCGACAGGTTTGATCGCGCGTCGCTTCATAGAGTTTGTGCATCGCCCAGCCAATGCCGGTCGTACCGTGGGAAAAGCCGCCGAGGCCGCCTTCGGCATAGGGCACCGGCCAGCTGATCCCGCCGCGGATGACAAGGCTTTTCTCGATCAGCTGGCCGGCAAGGGCGCGTGCTACGGTCAGCGGATGGTCCTTGCCGCTAATTTCGGCAAGCTGGACGAGGGGATGGATAGCGCCCGCCAATCCATGCAGAAGGTCGTTGCTTTCTTCCGTCCGGGCGCCCCATTCGATGAGCGGAACCAGCTTCAGGGCGCGTTGGACCCTGTTCGCCCTGGTGCGATCGTCAATGTCGCCCAGGGTCAACAATGTCCAGATCTGGGAAGCAACGCCGGCGTAGCCGCCGACCGCCGGCGGACGGACATGCTTGAGGCTTTCCATTTCCAGCAACTGTCGCTTTTCGATATGCTCGAGGCTCTTTTCCAGCCGGTCCATGATATTGTCCAGACCCGCCACCGGATCGGCCCTGCCGGCTCGCACTTCGCTCGAATAGGCGGCGGTCAGCAGGACCAATCCTGACAGTCCGGCGTAGAGATCGGCGCCCAATGGAGACACGGACCAGCCGGCGGGCGTCAACGTCGGCGCGATCCACGCCACGGTGCCGTCTTCCGCTTCATGACCATTGGCCACGATCTGCGTCATGATCTGCGCGGCATGGGCGCGGCGACGGGTATCCAGATCGTCCGTAGCGTCGGAGGGAATCCAGACCGAGGCACCATCGTGCATATGGCCGTCCGAGACATAGGCGCTCACAACGGTGGCGCGGATGAAATTGGCCTCGGCTTCCAGATCGGCCTTTCGCCAGTCTTCGAGAGCCAGGGCGACAAGATTCTGCCGGGGCAGCCATTCGGTGTCGTCCGGCCCGGTCAATGCGCCATAATCGCTGCGCGTCGAAAAAGCCGGGATGTCGCCATGCCGCAATTCTTCCACTTCAGCCGCGATGATGACGGGATCGCCCGGGGCGTACGAGATATTTTCGGCCATTTCCGCAAATAGCGCTTCGGCTTTTTGTCGTGCTTCCGATGGATGCGCCAACGCCGCCGGGTGCCACAGCATGCGCTCGATTTCAGCATAGGTCTCGGTGGGGCGAACCACGACCCGGATCTGTCTGCCGTGAAACCGGTCGAGACCGGGTTGCAGCACCCCATCCCGGTCAAGCGAACGCAGCGTCGCGCTCAATTCCCTGAACTGGGTGACGATGTCGGACCAATAGCGCGTTATCGCCGGCTCTCTTGACGGATGGTTGGCCGTTCGGGGAAGCTCCGCGGTCACCATTTCCACGCGTGCGGTATCGAGGCCCGCGTCGACAATGGCGGGAATCCGGGTTTTGGGTTGCTGGCCCGACAGCCCCCCGACGCCGGACATATCCATGCCTCTCCAGCCAAGGGCCTGGCCACGATCCGGCAGAAGACCAATGGCCAGCACCCCGCCGCGTGTCAATTCGAGGCAATGGTCATAGGCTTCGCCATACCCCGACGGAACGGGCGCGACATTGGGCGTAAACAGCGTCTCGCAATCGACCAGAACCGGCGCATTGCGGTGAGCGATCAGGTTTTCGGCATGGAGATCGGTCCCGCCCAAGAGACGCATCAGCGCAAGCAGCTGCCCGATACCGCGATAGAATTGCCGGCATTCGTCGTCATCCGCGGCATATTCATGGCCCACAAACTGCGCCCAGCCATATTCGCCGCGATCCATCACCTCGGGAATTTTGATGTGAAGCGGGCCGTCGAGCTGCGCGGCGAGCCATTGAACGAATTCGCGCAGCGCGATGTCGATGGCCAGCGATCGGGGTTTGTAGACGATCTTTCCGGCATCTGTTTCCAGAATGCTGACCGTTCGCCCTCCCCGATGCGTATCCCCCTCGCCGAGCGATACCGCCGTCAACTCGACCGTGTCGCGCTGCAACATAGCGGCAACCCGCGCCCGATCGGCGCACCAGCGGGTCGCCATTTCGAGGATGGTATCGCATTGATTCCGTAGCAGCCGCTCTATCCGCGAGCGCAAGTCGGCATATTCCGTGAAACAATAGTCCCAGAATTCGTGTGTTTTCGAAGTATCGAAAAAATCGAGCCAGCGCTCGCGGGAGGTCGCCCCGTCAAGGCGGCCCTCAACGCGTGCCGCATTGAGCTCAAGGATGAGAACACGGTTCAGTCGCCGGGACAGGCGAAACAGGAAAGCCTCCTCGGCGGCGGCCATGACAGCGCGCCTCTCATCGCTCCCGAGATCGGTTAAGTCATGCAAATGGACCGCCAATCGCTCCCGGAAAGGCGCGATCAAACGGTCCAGTTGTTCATCGAAAATGCGGTAAGCCGCATGTTTCGACATATTCAGTTAGCAACAGGGATTCGTCATTGATCCGCTGCAGACCGTACCGCATTTCCCCGATCCGGTGCCGGTCTGGCAGACGATATCGGCTTCGGCGTGATCACCACTGGTGAACAACGAGCCAGCGGGAGATTCGATATTGCTGAACTCTTTCCACTTGGCGACGATGGATTTGTCGTAGCTAGATAGGCTCATTACTGCTCTCCTTGCTTGGGAAATGCCGCATTAATGGCAAAATGGCCTTACCTCGACTCCGCAACATTGTGAATCGAACTGAAATAAAGTTAATTCGCCAGATGCTAGCAGGAATCAAGGAACCATCTTATTGAAACCCGGGCAATTATCGCGATCGATAAAAACGATAGTCTGTGTCAAAAACGGGATGAGGCTTCCGAATACAATGCTTCAGGCAATTGCGGTGGCGGCATGCTTGCGCTAGTTGCGCCGCGTTGACGATCTCTACCCAAAGACTAGAGAAATCTGGATCGCGACAACCGACGACAAGACGGGCGATCAGTCGCCTGAACATTTTTTTATAGTCGTCTTTTTGCTACAAATCGTTGCGACGAAGCATTCGTGGCTGCGCCGGTGCGACGATCACGATCAATACCGACAATGACTGCCGCGCGGGCGTCAGGCTTGCATTGTTCAGCCGTATCGATACAGCCGCTTTTGGACACAGGCCGGTGCATCAACGGCTGACTTCGGGCGCAAAGCGGCCACGTCAACTACGACAACACGCCGTCAGCGAACCGCCTTACTCATATTGCGCCGGGTTCTTGTCATGCCTCGAACAGGTCGAAAGAGGACGAAACTCAATATTGCCAAAAACCATGCCGCGGCACCTCCATAGACCATCACAAGGCCAAAACCGGCGATAAGGCCATGCTGGACGAACGCCTCCGACAGGTTGCCGATGACCGCCTGGCCAGTCACGAGCGTCTCGGCATGACCGGAGGCGATCGCTTCCGCCGCGGCACGCAGCTGGGCAAAGTCGACGCCCTTCGGGGCAGCTCGTTGCAGCGCGGCGGCGGTCCCTTCAATGAGAATGATCCCCATGAGTGCAATGTTCACAGCCAGCGTGATCAGCCGCGCGCTCATGTCGATGCCCGATGCCATCCCGGCCCGGCTCGGGGGAACCGACGCCGTCGTGGTATTGGTCACCGGCGTATTGGTGATGCCGATCCCGATGCCTGCAAGCAACAGGCCGGGCAGCATCGTCAGCCATCCTGGCTGTGCTGCGGCGCTCCCGAGTTTCATCGCGATAAAGCCAAGTCCGATCGTGGCAAGGCCGAACGGGATGACGACACCGGGTCCGTATCGCAACGACATGCGTTCGCCCAACGGAGGAAAGATGAGCGCCGGCAGGGTGTAGGCGAGCAGACATAGACCCGTACTGAGCGTGTCGTATCCGAGGCCGATCTGAAGATAGATCGGCAGATAGATCATGAACGGCCAATAGCTGACGTTCATCGCGATGCAGCCGAGGATAGCGCCGGAGAAGCTCCGGTTCCGAAAGACGGAGAAATCGAACATCGGATGCGCTTGCCGCCGTTCGGCGAACAGGAAGGCCGTGAAGCAAATGGCGGTCGGGACAACGATCGCGATCGAACCGGACAGGCCGAGCGCGCGCGCCTGCGTGATGACATAGACAAGTCCGAATACCGCCAAAGAGAGCGTAATGATTCCGGCCACGTCAAGGCGCCTAGCCTCCGGATCGCGGGATTCGGTTATGGTGCCGGCGGCAATAACCAAGGTCAGGAGGGCGAGCGGAAGGTGGACAAGAAATATCCATTCCCAGCCTGCCAAGGCGATAATCGCGCTCCCGACGAGCGGACCGAAACCGAGGCCGATTCCCGAGACGACACCCCAGATCGCGAATGCGCGGCCCCGATCGCGGGCATCCTGAAACTGGTGCGAGAGAAGCGCGATCGAGCAGATGAGCATCGCCCCACCCGCGAGACCCTGAAGCAACCGGCCCGCGATGAGCAGCGGCATGCTGTCGGCAAGCCCGCAAAGCGCGGACATGGCGCCAAAGGCGCCCACGCTGATCAGGAAGACGCGCTTGCGACCAAAGCGATCCGCCAGCGTTCCGGTCGCCATCAGCACGGTTGTGCAGGCGAGCGTATAGGCGTTCATGACCCACTGCAGTTCCCGGAAGTCGCCGTGAAGAACCTCTTCCAGGCTTGGAAGGATCACCGGCACACTCGTAATCTCGAGGCCGAACATGAGTGCGCCAAGGCACACCGCGAACAAGGCCAACATGTCTTTGCGGGCTGAATGAAGTGACACAGGCGGCACCTTTCGACTGTCCGGGCCCGTCTGCCCGGCTGGTGCGCTATCTGGTGAAAGGCGAGTGATAACAGAAATGATTTTATTTTCTGGAATCTATTATGATCCATAATTAGTTGGGGTGCATGGATATCGACCCGACGCTTCTGCGCGCATTTGTGGCGGTCAGCGAGACCGGCGGCTTTACGCGCGCCGCCCGGCGACTGAGCCTGACGCAGCCGGCGGTGAGCCACCAGATCCGACGGCTCGAAGAACAGGTCGGCCGGACGCTGATCCGTCGCACGACGCGCCGGTTGACGCTGACGCACGACGGCGAAGACTTTCTGTTGCACGCGCGTCAGATACTCACCGGCCTCGATGCGCTCGCACAACGCTTCCGCCCCTCTCCGGTGACGGGCGTCGTCCATTTCGGTGCGCCGGAAGCGTTCATGGGCGAGCGCTTGCCCGAACTGCTCTGCCAATTCTCGCGCGCCTTTCCCGCGGTGCGGCTCGATGTTCATGTGAGCAGCTATCTGGATCTCAGCACGATGATCGCGGCGGAGGAACTGGATCTGGCCGTCGTGCTATCCGCAGCCGGCGGCGAAAATGGTGGCATCAGGCTGCGACGGGCGGATTTCGCGTGGGTTGCGGCCGACAATTTCCTGCTACCCGAAGGCGCGTCGCTGCCGCTCGCTTTCCACCCCCCGAACTGCATCAACAGGCTGGTGGGGGTTGCCGCGCTGGAAGCGACATCGATCGACTGGCACATCGCCTTTACTTCGCCGAGCGAACAGGGCCTTCGCGCCGCGGTACGATCGGGGCTCGCCGTTGCTGTGCTGATACGCAGCGACCTGGAGCCCGGTCTGCGCGTGCTCGATGGCAGCTATGGCCTGCCCGCTTTGCCCGGCGCCGATTTCATGCTGATCCGCAGAGGCGGTGCGCCATCCCCGGCGGCTCTCGCCTTTGGCCAGATGCTCGTCGCTATGGAGGCGCCCGCTGGGTCGGCGGAGACAGGCATTTGAGCCGGGGAGCCGATGCTACCGATCATCGACCGGAGGTCGACGATCGGTAACTTCATTCTGCCGGTCGGCTCAGGCATCAACGAACATCGGATCCTCATCGACGATATTTCCCGACTGCCGGTCGAACAGACGACGATATTGGCCATCCGCATTCGTGAGCAGCGTTTCGTGATCGCCGTCCTCGACGACCCGGCCCTGATCGAACACCAATATCCGGTCGAGCGTGCGCACTGTCGAAAGCCGATGGGCGATGACGATCGCGGTACGGCCCTTCATCAACCGGTCCATCGCCTGCTGGATCAGCGCCTCGCTCTCTGAATCGAGGCTGGAGGTCGCCTCGTCCAATATGAGGATCGGCGCGTCGGCGAGGAAGGCGCGCGCGAGCGCCACGCGCTGGCGTTCGCCACCCGACAGCTTGACGCCGCGTTCGCCGACCGGCGTGGCATAGCCGCGCGGCAGACGGGCGATGAAGTCATGCGCATTGGCGAGCCGCGCCGCCGCTTCGACCTCGGCCTGGCTCGCCCCGGGGCGCGCGTAGGCGATATTGTCGGCAAGGCTGCGGTGGAACAGGATCGGCTCCTGCTGGACGATCGCGATCTGCGCGCGCAGCGACTGCTGGGTTGCGTGCGACACATCCTGCCCGTCGATCGTCACCCGGCCTTCGTTCACGTCGTAGAGACGCTGGATAAGCTTGACGAAGGTCGTCTTGCCCGATCCCGAATGGCCGACCAGCCCGATCCGCTCGCCGCCCCGGATCAGGACGTCAAGATTCTCGTAGAGCGGCTTTTCGTGCCCGCCGTAGCGGAAGGTCACGTCCTCGACGCGCACCTCGCCCGCCTCGATGCGGATCGGGGTCGCATCCGCCCGATCCTCGATCCCCAGCGGCTGGTCGTGGAGATCGACGAGTTCCTCCATCTCGTTCACCGCGCGCTGGAGGTGATGGATATGGAAGCCGATATCGACCAGATAGCCATGGACCACGAAATAGCTGGTGAGCACATAGGTGACGTCGCCCGGCGTCGCCGCCCCACGCCACCACAGCCATATCGCCACGCCGGTGATCGCGCCGCGCATGACCCAGAGAAGCAGGATCTGCGCGCTGCCCGACCAGGTATAGCGCATCCACGTGCGCCGCGTGCGTTTCGCCCATTTGGCCAACAGCCCGCCGACGCGCGCCTCCTCGCGGTCCTCGGCGCCGAACGCCTTGACGACAGCGTTGGAGCCGACCGCGTCCGACAGGAGGCCGCCGAGTTTGGTGTCCCATGCATTCGACAGCGTCGCGGCGGGGGAGGCCCAGCGCGCGGCGAGCACAACGGTCATCGCCACATAGGCGGCGGCACCGACGCCCATCACGAGCCCGAGCACCGGCCAGTGCCAGCCGAGGAGAAGCATCGTGCCGACGAGCACGACGAGCGACGGCAGCAATTGCAACAAGAGCACATCGTTGAGCGTGTCGAACGCCCACATGCCGCGCGTGATCTTGCGCACCGTCGATCCGGCGAAGGCATTGGCGTGCCAGTCGGTCGAGAAACGCTGGACGCGGTGGAAGGCACCCTGCGTCACGCCCTGCATCATGCGAAGCGTGAACGGGATGATGCCCGCCCAGGCGATATGGCGGAGCACCACCATCGCGAGGCCCAGCGCCGCCATCGCCGCGAACAGTACGAGCGCGCCGTCGCGCCGGTCGGCGGCCAGCGCGTCGATCAGGCGCCCCGCGAACAGCGGCACGAAAATCTCCGTGACCGTCGCGGCGGTGATGAACAGGCCGATGAACGCCGCGCGTCCGCGCTGCGCGGCCCAGTGGCGGAAAGTAAAGTCGAGGACGCGGCGGATCGAATCCGCGCGATCATTGTCGTGTGTCGATGTCATATCGTGAACCGGCGCGGGCGCGCCGTCTCCAATGCGTTGCTGTTCAGGGGGTGATCCGGAGGAAAAGCCGGTTCACGGAGGCTTCAGGACCTAGTGGTGGAAGCGCCCGTTGGCGGGAAACCCGCCGAGAGGGCATGTAGTCGGAAATTTCATCGATGCCCTCCTTTCTTCGCGTTGGAATGATTCGGATTTGTATCGGCGTTCCATGCCGTTGGCAATCCTCAGCTTTTGGCCATCAGGCTAGATCGGGTTTTACACGCGGCTTTGACGATGTCCGGGCAACACGGCGTGGCAGATCACACCAAGTGTTTCTGCATCGCGATCAACACCGCCTTGGTGCGGTCGGTCACGCCGAGCTTGGAAAATATGCTGGAAACGTGATTTCTCACCGTGCCTTCGCCCAGATTGAGCGCGGCAGCGATCTGGGGGTTGGAAATGCCGCTGGTCAGCAGCTTAAGCACGTCGCGCTCGCGCGAGGTCAGTCGATCGGGCGTTTCGAGGACATCCTGCCGCCACGCGGCCTCGGCTCCGGGCTGCGCCGGTCCCGCCGCAAGCGACGCATAGAGGAACGATCCGCCCGCCGCGACGGTCCGGATCGCCTCGACCAGCGTTTCGGCGGTCACGCCCTTGAGCAGGAACCCGCGCGCACCGGCGCGAATGCCGCCGACCAGCGCGGCATCGTCTTCGAAGGTGGTGAGGAGCAAGGTCGGCGGCAGCGCACCGCGCGCCGCGAGCGCATGGACGACCTGCACGCCGTGCAGCCTGGGCATGCGGACATCGAGCAGGAGCACATCGGGCTTGCTGCGGAGCACGGCATCGATCGCGGCTTCGCCATCCTCGGCTTCGGCGACGACCTCGATCCCTTCGAACAGCGCGAGCAGCGCGCGCAGCCCGCTGCGGATCAGCGCCTGGTCGTCGGCCAGGCACACGCGGATCATGCCAGCGTCCCGAAAGCCGGAATCCGGCCACTGACGGTAAAGCCCCGGCCGGGCGCCGCGGCGATCGAAAGCTTGCCGCCCAGCAGTTCGAAGCGCTCGCGCATACCGCCCAGCCCGGCGCCCTCGGCCGCCGGGCCGCCGCGGCCATCGTCGCGGCCGGTGATGACGAGCGCACCGTCATCGGCTTGCCTGAGTTCGATCACCAGTTCCTTCGCGTCGGCGTGACGGAGCGCGTTGGTGATCAACTCCTGTACGCAGCGCAGGATGGTGTCGGCCCGCGGCGCGTCGAGCGCGAAAAGATCGTCCGGAAAGACCAGCCGCACCTTGAGCCCGACCACGCTTTCGGTCAGCGAAAGCAGGGTCTCGCGCAGATCGACGGGCTGGATACGGATTTCGTTGACCGCCGCGCGCACCTCGTCGAGCAACCCCCCGGCCAGATCGCGCGCATGCCCGAGATGCTTCGCCGCCGCCCCCTCGGTCGTGCGGCTCGCGACATCGAGGTGAATGGCAAGGCTGGTCAGATTGTGGCCGAGCGCATCGTGAAGATCGCGGGAAATGCGCAGACGTTCGGCCATCCGCGCGCTTTCGGTCAGGAGGGCGTGGGTGGCGCGCAGTTCGTCGTTGGCCTTGGCGAGGCTGGCCTTCGCCGCTGCTTCGCCGCGGGCCAGATGCGCGGCGCTGACCGCGAAGAATTCGAAACCGAAGGTCGTGACCAGCACCAGCCAGTTCATCGCGTCGGGCGAAGGGACGCAATTCAGCAGCGCCAGCACCGCCGACTGTACGCCGACCGCGATGAGCGCGGTGCGCAGCGGCGCCACCCACGCGATCTGCCAGGCGATGACGACCATCAGGACGGTCACGATAAAGCTGGGATAAATCCAGATCATGCCCATCGCCGCGGCGCTCTGGAGCACCAGCAACGCCCAATGCCGGCGGCTGCCGGGCTCGACGCGCGCCGCCAGCACATAAGCGCCGATGAGCACGGTAAAGCCCAGAGTCATCTTGGCCGGCCAGTATGACGTCCCGACGAGCGTCTCCTGCTCGAAGAAGCCGCTGTAGATCGCTTTCAGAACCGCCGCCGCGATGAGCAGCGCGCAACCCACCCGGACGAGCGTCGTCTTCGGTCCGGCCTGATCGGTCGTGAGGATCGCGGGTTCCATGGCCGTTCCAATTTAGCGCGATTGCGTGCGCCTGTCACATGACGCTTGTCATGGGTCGTGACCGTGACGGCGCACACTGGCGAGCCTGACCGGTGTCGCGCGAAACTCACCCGACACAAAGCCAATGCGACGACGCATGGGCAATCAGCGGTGAGGGAATCCCATGAACGACCAGCGATCGCACCCCCTTCGAATTTATCTCGTCTGCGCGGCTTCGCTGCTCGCGTTCGCCGCAACGCCGGCGCGCGCGCAACGCTCCGACGAAAATGCCGTCGCCATCGCGTCGGACGCGTTCGGCGTCACCGTCGGCGATGAGCGCATCGGCGTCTACGCGACCGACAATGTTCGCGGGTTCAGCCCGATTACCGCCGGCAACCGCCGCATCGAGGGATTATATGTCGACACGCCGAGCGTCGCGCTGACGAACCGGCTCGTATCCGGGTCGACGATCCGCGTCGGGCTGGCCGCGCTGAGCTACCCCTTCCCCGCCCCCTCCGGGATTGTCGATTACCGGCTGCGGCCGGCGGGCGATGCATTCGTCGCGAGCGTCGTCGCCGGCCGGCCCTATTATGGCGGCGGCTATGTCGAGGTCGACGCGCAAATCCCGATCGTGCCGGGCAAGCTCAACGTCGAGGCCGGCGCCGGCTATACGAGCAACGAATATGCGGACGGGCGCGTCACGCACGAATTTACCGCCGCGCTGATCCCCAGACTCCGCTTCGACGGCGGGTCGTTGACCGCATTCTACACCTTCTCCGAATATGGCGGCGACACTGGCTCGCTGATGGTGACGCCGGGCCCGTTCCTGCCGCCCGATTTCAAGCCCGGGCATTTCGAGGGGCAAAGCTGGACCGATCGCCTCCAGCGCACGCATCATTATGGCGCGATCGGCCATTTCGATCTGGCGACCGACTGGCGGCTGAGCGCGGGCGCCTTCGAGACGCGTTCGACACGCTATCGTACCTATATCGACCTTTTCCTCGACGTGCAGCGCGACGGGAGCGCGCGCAACGTCGTCATCTCCGAACCCGAATTGCCGGGACGCTGGACCTCGGGCGAAGCGCGGCTGGTCTGGTCGCCCAAGAGCGAGAGCTTCGCGCACGAGCTCGCGCTGTCGCTGCGCGGCCGCGACAAGGCGATCGAGCAAGGCGGCGGCGCTTCGGTGCTGCTTGGCCCAGCGCGCGTCGGCGTTCCCAACCCCGCGCCCGAGCCCGACTTCGTCTTCCAGCCGACAACGCTGAATTCGGTCCGGCAGTGGTCGGCCGGCCTGTCCTATATCGGTCGCTGGCGCCGCTTTGCCGAACTGAACGCAGGCATCCAGACGACGCATTACCGCCAGGACGTTTCACGCAACGGTGTGTCGGGCAGGACCAAGGCCGACGAGTTGCTCTACAGCGTCTCGCTCGCGCTGCGGCCGCTCGACTGGCTGACAGTCTATGCCGGGCATAGCGTCGGGCTCGAAGAAACCGCACCCCCGCCGCAGAGCGCTGCCAATCGCGACGATGCACCGCCCGCGTCGAGGACACGGCAATGGGACGCCGGCATCCGCCTGTCGTTCGGCGAGACGCGCATCGTCGCGGGCATCTTCGAAACGACGCGCCCCTATTTCGCGACCGATGCGGCGAACGTCTATGGCGTACTGGGCGAGCGGCGGAACCGAGGCGTCGAACTCTCGGTCGTCGCGCAGCCGATCAAGGATCTGCGCGTCATCGGCGGGCTCATCTATTATGATCCGAAGGTGATCGGCGAGGCTGTCGCGCTCGGCCGCGCCGGCCCGCGTCCGCTGGGTTCGACCCCGATCAACGCGCGGCTCGACCTCGACTATGCCGTGCCGTTTGTCGAGGGCCTGTCGCTGCAAATGACGCTGGCCCACACCGGCGACACGATTGCCAGCACGCAGGGCTATGCGGCACTGGGCGGCGACCAGCTTCGTGTCCCCGCCGTCACCACCATCGATCTGGGTGTGCGTTACCGCTGGCGGATCGGCGATATTCCCGTTGCCGCACGCCTCAACCTCCAGGACATCACCGACGAACGGACGCTGCGCGTTTCGGGCAGCAACAGCTTTTTTCTCAACAGCTCGCGCCGGATGAGCCTTCAGCTATCGGCCGACTTCTGAACGCGCCCTCACCCCCGCCTCTTCAGCGGGTTGCGATGGCCACCGCCGCGCCCGCCATCGCCGTTCCGCTGGCCCGGTTCAGGGTTTTCATCGCCCGCGGGCTGGTGAACAGCCGCCGGGCGCGAACCGCCAGATAGACATAGGAGCCAAACACAAGCGCGAGGACAGCGATGGTGACCGAGACGAGCTCGAGATAGCCGAGCAGCGAGATGCGCGTGAGATCGATGATGGTCGGCAGCAGCGCCAGATAGAATATCATCGTCTTCGGGTTGCTGAGCGTGAGCGCAAGCCCGGCGAGAAACAGCTTCACCGGATGCTCGGGCCGCCTGTCCAGTTCGACGTCGCCGGTGGTGACGGGTGCCGTCCACAAGCGATAGGCGAGATACACAAGATAGGCGATGCCCGCCCATTTGATGGCGACGAAAACACCGTAAAAATTATGCGCCAGCGCGGCGAGGCCCACAATGGCGAAGGATAGCCAGATGACGTCGCCGAATGTCATGCCGGCGGTAAATGCCACAGTGCCATTGGGTCCGCGCCCGAGAACGCGCGCGACGATCGCGGCAATCCCGGGCCCGGGAGAAACGGCGGCGACCAGCAAGGCGAGCGCAAACACGATAATTCCGGCCAGATCCATAACATTTCTCCAACTTCGCGGATGCGCGGCTTCGCCGTCGGCCAAGAGAATAGCAAAGCGAAGTCCTCTGCCGCAAGCGGTGGCTTTGCGGAGGTCGCGCCGATCCTCGCCGCAGCGGGATATCGCGTGCTGATGCCCTGTCTGCGCAGCTTTGGCGCGACTCGCTTCCGCTCCGCCGCGATGGAAGGCGTCGCCAATGGTGCGCCGCATCCCGACCCTGCGGCCTTTGCGAAGGCGATCATCGACGCCGATCGCCTCGCATAAAACGCCGCAACGCGATGGTCGCCGGTGACCGTCGAAATCGCCCCTCTCCGGCGGCGGCTATTTCTCTCGCGCGGTTTTGTCGAAACGGGTGCGGAAGTCGGTGAGATCGATGCGGAAATCGTCGCCCGCCAGATAGGCCTCGTCACTCAACTGCGGCTGTTCCTGCGCCTTGTACCAGTTGACATAATCCGCCGTGTCGCGGCTCGATTTGCGATAGTGGGTCGAATAGGTTCCTACGTGCACGGTCGGCGTTTCGGGCGCCATGTCGAAACGCATCAGCCGCATCCAGCCGTCGCCGATCCCCTCGCCCTGCTGCAGCGTCCGCCCCGCGTCCTTCGCGGTCTGGCCGCGCGCCTGATAGTCGGAGAGGATCTGGTAGACCTTGTTCCCGTGGCGGTTCGCATCGACGCGCATCGCCTGCGCATGCTGGTGGCCGCAAAGCACCATGAAGATCTGGTCGTGCTGGCTGACCAGCTTGTCCCACACCATCTCCGGGTTGTTGTCCTGTTTGTCGACCGCCTGGCTGTCGATCGCCGGGTTCGAGAGGCGGCGCCCCTGCGTATCGAGATAATTGTGCGTCGAGATGATCGTCGGTAGCCCGGGATGGCGCTTGATCACCGATGCCGCCCACTCAAGCGACGCGTCGGGGGCGTCGAACTGCAGCCCGATGTGCAGGAAACGATAGCCGCCCGCGGTGAAGATCTGCGCGCTGTCGGCCCCGTCGTCGTGCGCGGCGACATACCAGCTTTTGCCGCGAAAATAGCCGGACTTGTCCGAAAAGACCGACTTGAAGTTGGTGAGGCCGCCCGGGTGGAGCATGCCGAGGCTCGACATGTCCTTGAACACCGGCGCGGGCGGATGGTTCGAATCGGTCCACATCGCGTCATAATCATGGTTCCCCGGCACGACCGAGAAGGGCACCTTGCCCGCGATCAGGTCATAGCCCTTTTTCGCTGCGGGCATCTCGACCGTCTTCACCTTTGGCGTCGGGGCGAAATGCGAATCCATGATCGGGTTCGCGACGCGCTTGAACCCGCGCGCGGCATGGCCGGGGTCCATTTCGAGCGCCTGGTGCTGCCAGATGTCGCCGAGCGCGGTGACGAAGGCGATGTCGCCGCCGGCGCTTTCGACATTGTTCGCGATATATTGCATCTGCTCGAAGAACATCTTGTTCGCATCGAAGGGAAAGCCCTCGGCGCTCTGGTGGGTGTAATCCATGTAGTTCTGCGTGTCGGGGATCACCGCGATGGTGAAGCTGTCGTCTTTCGCAAAGGCCGGACCGGCGAGCGTCAGGGCGAGTGCCGATCCGAGCAGGGTGCGGCGGGCGATGGCGTGGAAGATTTTCATATTGCGTCTCCTGGGTCGAATGGGGTCAGAACTGGAAGCCGATTTCGGCGGTGAACATGCGCGGCTGGCCGGCGATAAAGCTGGGGATGCCGAAATTGTCGCCGGTATTGCCGGCATCGATGACATATTTGGCATCGAGCGCGTTCTTGAGCGCGACCTCGAGCCGCCATTTCTGGTCGGACGTGCGGATGCCCGCGCGAAGGTTCAGCAGCCCGTATGGCTTCTGCACCTCGTCGACCGCAAAGTCGGCGGGCTGCAGGTCGCGGCGATCATTGTCGTCGTCGAAGAAGAAACGCGACTGCCAGCTGCAGGTCGGGTTGAAATAGAGCTCGATCCGGTCACCGACCGGCACGGTCGCGAAAGCACCAAGCGAGAAGCTGTGGTCGGGCGCGTTGCGGAAGCTGTTGCCGTCATAGGCGCCCCCGGTCAGCCGCGCGTGGTTGTACGAATAATTGGCTAAGAGCTGGAGCCAGCTCGCCGCATTCGCCTGCACCTGTGCCTCGAAACCATAGGCTTCGGCCTCGCCCGCGTTCACCGTGGTCAGCGTGCCGTCGATCGTCTTGACCGTCTGGAAATTGCTGTAGTCGAAATAATAGGCCGCGCCCTCGAACAGCAGCTTGCCGCCTGCGGCGGTGCCCTTGAGCCCGAATTCAAAGCTGTTGACGATCTCCGCCGGTGCGACCGAGGCGGGCGCGGTCGCCGAGATGTTGAGCGCCGGCGAGCGGCGGCCGCGGTTATAGCTCAAATAGGCGTTGAGATTGTCGGCCAGCTCATATTGCGCCGCAGCGCGCCAGCTCCAGCCGCTGAAACTGTCTTCGGCCGACAGCATCGCGCCGCCCGCGGTCGGCTGGAAAAAGATGCCGCGGCCGGTCAGGCGGCTCGGACCATCGGGCAGCGTGCCGACGACCGTCGCCGTCTTGTCGTCGTGCGTCCAGCGCAGGCCGGCGGTCAGCGACAGGCGATCGGTCGCGCGCCAGGTGCCGTCGGCGAAGATATCGACCGTCTTCGCCGCACCGCCGAAGGTCGAATCGTCCCGATGCGCGGGTTTCAGCACCCCGGCGAGCGGACCGAGCGCGGCGAGGATCTGCGCCTGCGTCAGTCCCATCGGCGCCGCGCGCAGCAGGCCGCCTGAAAAGAGCAGCGCGGTCGCGCGTTCGTCGAACTGGAAGAGATAGCGATCATTGTTCGACAGGTCGACATAGGAGGCGCCGATGACGCCGGTAAAGGCACCCTTGTCGTCATAGGTCAGGCGCAGTTCCTGCGTCGTCTGGTCGCCCCAGCTCTCGCCGATCCCGGCGATGATGTTCATGAAGGTGCCGTCGGGATCGAACGCCTCGACATTGCGATATTTGCGGTGGCTGGTGATCGAATTCACCGTCAGCGCATCGTTGATGTCCCACGCACCGAGCAGCGTCACATCCTTCAGCGTCCGGTCGATATAGAGGCGGTCGCCCGCAAGACCCGCGAAGGAGCCGAGAACGACGCCGCTATGCGGTTTGGTGTCGCCGAGGACAGCGCCGCTCGCCGGATCGCGCGGCAGGAAGACGTTCGACTTGAAGCCAGTGCCGCCACGCGGGGTATTCTCCTCGCGGTTATAGATGAGGTCGAAGCGCAGCCCGCTCGCGGGTGTAAAACGCATCGCGCCGCGCCAGGCCAGCGTGTCGACGGCGTTGAAATCGGTCCCGCCCGCGAGATTTTCGATATAGCCGTCGCGCTTGCGCCACTTCATCGCGACGCGCACTGCGAGCAGGTCGTCGGCGAGCGGGGCGTTCGCCATGAACTCGGCCATGCGATAGCCATAATCGCCGCCCCCAGCCGATGCGCGGACCGCAAAATCGTCGCCCGCCTTGTTCTGGATCACATTGACGCCGCCGATCAGCGCGCCGCGGCCGAACAGCGTCGACTGCGGCCCCTTCGCGATCTCGATCCGCTCCATGTCATAAAGTTCGAACGCCGATGCCGCGACCGACGAGGTCGAGACGCCGTCGAGATAGATCGAGACGCGCTGCTCGCCGATCCCGTCCGAGGTGATGCCGCGGATGATGAAACCCGGCGCCCCGACGCTTTGCTCGCGCACCTCGAACCCCGGTGTATAGAGGCTGACGTCTTCGAGCGTATCCGCGCCGATCTTGTCGAGCATGTCGGCATCGAACGCCGACAGGCTGATCGGCACGTCGATGATCGACTGCTCGCGCTTCTGCGCGGTGACGATAATCATCTCCGAATCGCCTCCGCCGGCGCCGGCCGACTCGAGCGTTTCGGCACGGGCGGGGGTAGCGGCAAGCAGCGCCAGCAGGCTTGCGGAAAGCAGAAAGGACTGGGAAGACACGGAAAAACCTTTCGTTGGAAGAGCCGAATCATTACGATACATTGCCGTAACGTTTATATTTTCGATACGAGCGTGTATTGAAAAACGACGACAGTTTTGTGAAAGCGTGGTCGGTGGATGCAGCGCAGGAAAATGAGGCAAGAATGACCGGAGAAGAGCCAAAGGATCAGCCGGGCCGGGGGCGCCCGATGAGCGCAGAACTCGACGATGCGATACTCGAGGCGGCGTGCGACGTGCTGGCGGCGCAGGGCTATCGCGGCTTTTCCTTCGACGCCGTCGCCAAGGCGGCGGGGACGACGCGGCCCGCCATCTATCGCCGCTGGGAAAGGCGCGAGGACTTGCTGCTCGCGGCGCTCGACCACGTCATGCGCGTCCACAGCGCCGACGCCGACGTCGCGCGGATATTGGCGGGAGCCAGTGACGAGGATCTACACGGGCTGATCGACAAGATGCTCGAAAGCTTCGTCGCGATCGTGGCCGATCGGCGCGTCAGCGCGGTGAGCATCGCGGTGTCGGCGGCGATGTATGAAGATCCCGAGCTGCGCGCGCTGGCGCAGGCGCATCACTATGATCGCCGAAAGCCGCTCGAAGCCGTGCTCGGCCTTGCGCGCGACCGCGGCCTGCTGCGCGGCGACATTCCGCTCGACGACCTGATCCACATCTTCGTGGGCGCCGTGCAGTATCGCTCGAACATGCTCGTCGAGCCCGTCAGCCGTGAATATGCGGCCAATGTGCTGAAGCTGCTCATGGTGTGATCAGATGGGCTACGCATCCGGAACACTCCTGCATTATGGGGAAGTCTCGCGCGTGACAGGAAAGCCGGCAAGATGAGTGCACCGCCCAAGACGAGGCTCGAAGTCCCCGCGGACGAAGAGGCGGCGATACGCGCAGCCGTTCGCGGCGCCGATCTCTCGCTTCTGAGCCCGGCACATCGTATCGCGAGCAACGACCATATCGCGGGCTTGATCGCGCTGCTGTCCGATCGCGCCGTCTCCGACCCGATCTACGACTTGCCGAGGCCCTTTACGCACGATGTTCTGGCGGCGTGGATTTCCGAAGCCCGCGACCGGCAGGCGCGCGGCGAGGCGATATTGGCCGTAACGGTCGACGAACAGGGGACCGTCTCCGGCTATTCCTATTTCACCATCTGGCCCGAGCGGTCCGCGGGCGAGCTGGCGGGCGCGCATCGCGCCCAGGGGCAGGGTCAGGGCCGGGGCAAGACGGGCGCCGCGCGCAGTTTCGGATGGATGTTCGAACATTTGGGACTCCGCCTGATCGGGCTCACTGCAGCCACCGACAATCACCGGTCGGCACGGGTGATCGAGGCGGCCGGCTTCGTGGCGATGGGCGAAAGAGAGAGCATCAGACCCGATGGGACCATCCGCGTGTCCCGCTATTGGGAACTCGCGCGCGATCAATGGCGTACTCCGATCGGGTGACGTCCGGACGGTCACCGACCGGTCGGCTCCCCGAGGCCGGGAGCCGACCCGGAGATGGTCAGAAGATCGCCGCCTTCACCCCGAGCAGGAAGCGCGGACCATAATATTCAACCTGCAACGGCCGGTCCTTGTTGCCGAGATAATAGTGGAGCTTCTGGTTGGTGGGGTTGCTCGCCTCGCCAAAGATCGTGATACCCTCCTTCACCTGCCAGTTCACGGTCAGGTCGAGGCTGGTGTAGGCGCCATAATAGCTGTCGCGGTCGGCGCTCGCGCCATATTCCTCGATGAAGGCGCCCTTGTAGTTCATCGCGAGGCGGCTCGAGAAGGCACCGTCGTCATAGTAGAGTGCGATATTGGCGAGGTTGTTCGCCTGCCGCGGCACGCGCACCTCGCGCCCGTCGGGAAGCGTGAAGTTCGAGCGGATCAGCGTGTAGTTGGCGTTGATGCCGAAGTTCGAGAGCGCGCCCGGCAGGAAGGTGAAGCGCGTCTGCGCGTTGAGCTCGAAACCATAAAGATCGCCCGACGCGCCGTTCGCCGGCGTCAGGAAGGCGACGCCGTCGATACCGCGATAGGTGCCGATGCGGCGCGAGTCATAGATCGGGTCGCTGATCTTCTTGTAGAAGGCCCCGGCCGAGATCACGCCGCTGGTCCCGAGATAATGTTCGAACAACAGGTCGGCGTTCCACGCATAGGTCGGCTTCAGACCCGGGTTGCCGCCCGCGAATTCAAGGTCGGCCTCGCTGAACGCGCCGCCGGGCGCGAGATCGCCGAAGTCGGGCCGCGCAAAGCTGCGCGTGATCGCGGCGCGCACATTGGTGTCGTCGTTCAGGCGATAGGTCAGGTGCAGCGACGGTAGCACCGCGAGATAATCATTCGCCTCGCGCGCATCCTCGAGCACGCCGTTGACGAGCACCTGTCCGTCGACCGTCGTCTTCGTATGCTCGAGCCGGACGCCGCCGAGCAGGGTCACCGCGTCGCTGGGCTTCCACGTCGCCATCGCATAGCCCGCGAGCTGCTTTTCATAGAGGCGGAAGGTGCGGCCGAGCGCGCCGCCATTCGCCGCGGTTGCCGATCCCGCCGTATCGAGGACCAGATTGTTCCGGTTCGCAAGATACCAGGCGACGATGTCCTTCTCGGACACAACGCCGGAGAATTGCCCTGCATATTGTTTTCCGATCGCCAGCTCGTCGAGGAATTCACGCCCACGCGGCTGGCCCGTCAGCTGGAAATCGGCAAGCGTCGGCACCGGACCCGCCGCGGGGTTCCATGTGTAGAAAAGATCCTCGAAAAACGCGTCGCGCAGCTTGTCGCGATATTTGGCGCCGGCCTTGAAGGTCAGCGTGTCGCTGGCGGGCACGGTGAGATTGCCTTCGAGGACGATGCGATCGCTTTCCTTGACGCGGATCTTGTAGAGTTCGACATTGGCGAGACGGGTCAGCGCCGGATTCATCTGGAACCCGGACGGCAGATGATTGCTGATCCCGTCGGCCGGATCGGTGCCGCCGTCGATCTCGTTATAGGCGAGATTGCCCGACCCGCGATTTTCGAGGCCCTGATAGCCGACGTTCCGCTGGTCGAAGCGGACGACAAAATAGCTGTGGTCGCGGCTGTCGGGCGTGTTGCCGTAATAGAAGAGATTTTCGTAGTGCGCGGCCTTCCAGTCGAATTTGGCGCCGCCCTCGCCGCCGAGCATGTGGATGCCGCCGACCTCGCCGCCGACCAACTCGGTGACCAGCGTGTTGAAGATATGCTGCACCTCGACACGGTTCGACGCGAAGTTCAGGCGGTGCTTGTAATGCGTCTCGTCATCCTTGAGCGAGCCATAGATGCCGCGCGCATAGAGCTTGCCGCCATCGTCGAACGCATATTCCATCGCCGCATTGGCGCCGATCGTCTCGCGCGCGCCGGTATAGTCGCGGAGCTCAAGGCGCGTGATCCCGATGCCGTCGCCGCCGCGGCGCGGTTCATAATTGTCGGTGGCCCAGTTGCGCTTGAAATAGGTGCCCGACAGGACAAAGCCGAACTTGCCGTCGCCGGGCCGGTCGCCATAGAGTGCGCTCGCGAGGAAACCGCCCTTGCGCGCCTTTTCCGACCAGACGCCGCCGCCGGTCAGTTGCAGCGTGCGCTTGTCGGGTGCGGTCTTGGTGATGAAGTTGACCGAACCGCCGATCGCGTCGCCCTCCATGTCGGGGGTGACCGCCTTCGCCACCACCACCTGATCGATCAGTTCCGACGGGAAGAAGTCGAACGCGGTCGCGCGGCTCGTCGTTTCCTCCTCGGCGGTCGGCAAGCGGCTGCCGTTGATCAGCGTCGAATTCCACTGCGACGGCAGGCCGCGCACCGCGACGAAGCGGCCCTCGCCCTGATCGCGCTCGATCGCGACACCCGGCAGGCGCTGCACCGCTTCGGCGGCGTTGCGGTCGGGCAAGCGGCCGATACCGTCCGACGAGAGCACATTGACGATATTATCGGCTTCGCGCTGCGCCTCGATCGAGCGCATCTCGCCGCCGACGATCGTGCCGGTGACGACAATTTCTGCTCCGTCGAGTGCGGTGGCTTCGTCGGCCCGTGCGGCGGTGGTGACGATCAGCGCGCCAATACTGGCGGCCGACATAAGAATATATCTGTTCATGACTTGACCCCTTCGTCGAAACCGGTCCGTATCGGATCGGCCTGTTCACGAGAGGGTGGTTGCCATGCCTTCGCTGCGTCGCACCAATTCATTGGGTGCATCGTAGCAATAGATGGTAATGGAGATGCCATGCACGAAAAAGGCCCCGCACGACGGATCGTGCGAGGACAATATACTACATCTTCTTCGCCCTCACTGGCGACCGTCATTCCTTCACTTCAACTTCTTCCAGAAATAGATCGCCGATGCCGTGCCCATGACGAGGCACATCGCCGCGCCGGCGTAGGCAAGCCCGATGAAGAAGCTCAACCAGTCGAGCGCCACGCCGGGAAGATTGCGCAGCAGCATCAGCGCGACGCTCCCCGCATAGCCCGAGGCGTCGGCGACATAGATGAGAAAGCCTGCGGTCCCCGCGCGCCGCGTCGCCGCGATCAGCCGGTCGAAGAGCATCGCGTTGAACGGCGTGTAACCGAGGTAGAGGCCGAGACCCGAAAGGATCATCCAGGCAAGCGGCGACATCCAGCCCTGCTGGAAGGCGAAGGTCGACAGGCCGATCAGCGCCGCGCCCGCGAGTATGATCGCGTGGACGGCCATCAACGCGCGAACATTGTCGCGGATCAGGGCGAGGCTGCCGAGGATGACAAGCGTCGCGACCGCGATCGGCGCCTCGCTGGCGGTAAAGACGCCCGACACGCCGGCATAGCCAAGGTCGGCCCAGAGCTCGGCGGCGAAATTGTCGCGGAAGTCGCGGATCGCGGTGAAGAGTACATAGGCAAGAACGAGAAAGACGACGCCGGGTCCATAGTCGCGCAGGAAGGCGCGCCGCGCGGCGGCGGGCATCGGCGGACGCGCCATGCGCTCGGCCTGCTCCGCGGCGGTCGGCGGCGGCAACTGCGCGAGCCCGATCACCGCGACGACGAGCAGCGGGAAAAAGATCAGCCCCGTCACCGCGGGCATCCAATATTCGCCGACATGGAAAGCGGTCATCAGCCAGAGCCCGACCGATTTGACCATCCCCGACGAGACGATGAAGCTCGCGCAGAGGATCGCGGCGAGTATCTCGCTCGTCCGCCGGCCCTCGACATAGCCGAAGACGAGCCCCCAGATCATCCCGAGCGGCAGCCCGTTGAGGAACAGCGCGCCGACCTTCCACGCCGGCGGCACGACGGCGAACAGCAGCAGTGCCGCCCACGAAAAGGCGACAAGCGCGATGATCGCCAGCCCGCGCCGCGACGCGGTCATCTCGGAAACGACCTTGACCCCGATGAACTTCGAGAGCGCATAGCCCGCGACCTGCGCGATCACGAGCGCGGTCTTGAAATCGACCATCCCCGCCCAGCCCGGCACGTCGGCATAGGTCGCCGCGGTGAAGGGTTTGCGAAAGGCATACATCGAAAAATAGGCGGCAAAGGCGGCAAGCCCGCCATAAAGCGCGAACAGCGCCGGGTGCGCGCGCGACAGGCGGTCGCGCAAGCTCGCGTGCCCGGCCATCGCGGCCCCGTCTGCCGCCAGCGCTGTCACGCAGGCAGGCCGATCAATGTGCGGGCGGGCGCGGCGCCGGGCAGCGCGCCCTTCGCCAGCGCCGCCTCGATCGCGTCGATCGCAAGCGACAGGTCGGCGACGCTCTCGATCACAAAGTCGGCGCCCGCGGCGGCGAACTCGCCGATCACCGGCGTCATGCGCGCCATGCGCTCATCGGCGGAGAGCGCGGCGAAGTCGGCGTGCGTCAGCCCGACGCCATTGCCCGATCCCGCAACGCCGATCGTCCACGTCCCGGCGTTGCGCCCCGCCGTAATGCCGACCGGCGCGTCGTCGACCGTGACGCAGCGCCCCGCCGGCCAGGCAGTGATCGCACCCATCGCCTGCCACAGCATCAGCGGCGCCGGGCGGCCCTGCGCAGTCTCGCCCGCGCAGACAATCACCGCGGGCGCATAGCCCTGCGCCGCCGCGGCCGGGATGAGGTCGGCCATCATCGTGCGCGTGTAACCGGTGGTCGATCCGACCTTGATGCCCCGGGCTTTCAGCATTGCCGCGCCCTCGGCCGCACCGGGAATGAGGTCGCGGCACGCCGATGCGCTCGCCTGCATCGCGGGCTCGAGCTCGACCATCAGCGTATCGACGTCAGCCTCGCTCCACTCGCGCCCCTTGGCGTCAAGCCAGCGGTCGGTCATAGCGGCCTCGCTCAGGATCGCGACGACATGCTCGCGCTTGGCCATCCCCATATAGCGACGGATCGTCGCCTCGTCGGCGGGCACGCCCGCGCGCTCGAACACCTTCGCCATCGCCATCACCGGCGCGCGCGATCCGAAATCGATCATCGTGCCGGCCCAGTCGAACAGCACCGCTACTATGGGGGACATCATGCAATCTCCTTGATCGGGGCATTCAGCGCCGCACCGACCACGCGTTCGCCGATCGCGAAGGCGGTCGACATGCCCGCGCCCGATGTCACGACGGTGACATGAACGCCGGGGGCCGTTTCGCGGCTGAACCAGTTGCGCGCGGGCGCCGAGGCATAGACGCCGATCCACCGCTCGATGACCGGCGGCGGTGCGCCGAGCACGGCGGAAAATTCGCCAAGCATCAATGCATCGATATGCGCGTGGTGAAAGGGATCGGGCGCGTCGCCATAATCATGGCTGTCGCCGACGACGAGCGAGCCGTCGGCCGATTGCACCGCGATCAGATGCACGCCCGCATCGAGTTCGGCGCCCTGCTCGGCGCGAAGCTGTCCGGTGAGCGCGGCGGCTTCGGGCAGCGCGCTATAGCCTTCGTAGCGCGCGAGGCCGAGGTCGCTCATCACCGGGCGCACGAGGCGATAGCCGGGCGCCGCGAGGCGCAGCATCTGCAGCTTGCAGCGCGTTACCCGGTGCTCGGCCATCACGTCGGGAAAGAGCGCGTTGAGATCGTCGCCGGGGCAGACGAAGATCGCCCCGGCGCGATATTCGCCCGCGCTGGTCACGACATAGCCCGCCTCGCAATGCGTCACCGCCGCAGGCGGAGCAAAGGTCACGCCATGTTCGGCTTCGAGCCAGGCGGCGATTTTCGGGATCGCGTCGCGCGCCTCGACGCGCAGCTCGTGCGGGCTGACAAGCGCCGCTTCGCAGCGCGTGAAAGGCGTTTCGGGGTCGAGCGCGCGGAGTTCTCCGTCGGTGAGCAAGGCGCAATCCTCGCCCATTTCGGTCCGCATGAAGGCTTCGAGCACCGCCGCTGCGGCCGCGCGGCGCACCGGCAGCACCATGCCCGTCTGCTCGATCGCGATCCCCGCGCGCGGCGCCACCTCTGCCCACACGTCGCGGGCGCGGCGCGCGAGCGGCCACATGGCGCGGCGTTCCTGCCCGCTCACGGTGACGAAGCCGAAATTGCGGATGCTCGCGCCGGTCGCGCGGGCATGGCGGTCGATCACGACCACCCGCTGCCCGCTGCGCGCCGCGGCGAGCGCATGGGCGAGGCCGACAATGCCCCGCCCCACCACCGCGACGTCAAATTCCCTGTTCATTCCGCCCTGCCCGTCTGTGACCAATGTGTAACAATCCTGCGTCACAGGCGTTTTGCGCCGGATCGGCCGGCGCGGCCAATGCATCCGGGGCATGGTGACTATAGACGCGGCATCCCGGAGCGCGTCGGGGACATGCTTTGAGCGTCAATTTCCTTCACCTGCGGTCCTTCTATGCGGTGGCGAGCGAGCGCAGCGTCAGCAAGGCGGCGCGGCGGCTGAACATCTCGCAGCCGACGCTGTCGAAACAGCTCAAGGCTTTGGAAGAACGCTACAAGGTCAAGTTGATCGAAGGGACGCGCCCGCCGCTGACGCTGACGGGCGCCGGCCGCGCGCTTTACGAAAAGGCCGAGCAATTGTTCAGCGTCGCCGACGAGATCGGCGCGCTCCTCGGCGAGGACGATGTCGACAGCGGCGCGCTTCTCCGCCTCGGCACCGACTCGCCGCCCTATGCTGCCGAATTCCTCTCGGCGTTCAAAGCCGAGGTTCCGAACGCGCAATTCCGCGTGACGATCGCCAACGCGATCCAGACCAACGAACTGCTGGTCAGGGCACAGATCGACATTGCCATCGTCTGCGACCCGCCGATCCATAATGACTATAGCTATGCACCGCTCTATCGCGACCGGCTCGTCGCGATCCTGCCCGCGAGCTGGCCCGACGACGGCGCCAAGGTCCTCCCGCTGGAGCGCCTCGGCGAGGAAGTCATCTTTGTCCGCGAGGCGACCTCGCGCACGCTCGCCGCGATGAACCGCCTGCTCGCCGACGCCGAGATCACGCCGGGGCAGACGATGGAACTCCACACGCGCGAGATGATCCGCGAGGCGGTCGCGCAAGGGCTCGGCATGAGCCTGATGTTCGAAAAGGAATGCCCGCCCGACAGCCGGATCCGCGTCGTGCCGCTCGACACCGGGTCGTCGCTGATCGAGGTCAACGGCTATCTCGCTGTCCGCACCGAACGCCGCCGCATGCCGCTCATCCGCCAGTCGCTCGCAATCGCGAAACGGATGGCTGGAACATAGGCAAATAACTGCTCGGCGTTGCCCGCTATATCCCGGGCCTCCAACGGCTTGCTAGCCGCCTGTCAGGGATGCTTCGGCCCGCATCTCTTTTACAACCTTACCAAATATCGCTCCGAAGTAGCTGCGCCGATTCGCGTCAATAACAACCGTACCGCGAACGGGGCGAAGCGCCCCCGCTCCCGGCGTAGCGATGAAGCGCAGCCGATAGAGCGCTTCCCGTGGACGCAGGGATTTCGATTCATCTTCGTTGACCGCCACGGGCCCTCCCTGCGTCGACGCGAGCATCGGCTGGTCCATATACTGGATCGCGCTCGCGGAAGCTTCCTTGAGCTTGGCAATGCGCGAGGCAAGGACGGGGTCATCCGGGACAAAACGGGCCAGCGCGCCGGGTTCGATCCGATCGACGTCGTTCGCGCTGACAAAGGCCCGCACGTCGTAATCGCGCGGCGTCACGACACGCGCGATCGTCTCGGCGCCGCCCAGCCAGCGCCCGGGACTGATCCCGCGATCGATGTCAGTCACGACGCCGCCGATCGGTGCGCGGAGCACCAGACGCGAGCGACGCCGGTCAAAGCCGGCAAGCGCATCGTGTTCGACCGCGAGCTCGCGCTCCAGCACGGCGCGTGCTGACATATCCTCGGCGTCGGCGCCACTGCGGCCCAACTGCATCTCGAGATTCAGAATCCGCAGGCGCGACCGAGCCGCGTCTGCCTCGATTTCCGGCGCCGCAAGTTCGATCAACGGCGTGCCTGCCTTCACGCTTTGACCGTCGCGGACCAGCACGCGCACGACGCGCGCCGGTTCGCCAGCGACGATCGGTGCGGCGCCGATCGGGCCCATCACCGCCGGCGCGCTGACGTGACGATCGAGCGGCAAGAAGCCCAGCAATATGAGTCCCGCGAAGCCGTAAAACAGCCACCGTCCGCGCTTCGAAGCAGATATACGCTCGCGCCGGGCGTGCCATTCGCGCAATTCCGCGACGATGGGGCGGGCGACGAACACGACCATCTCGACGACGAAGAGTATCACGCCAAGCAGCTTGAAGAAGAGGTGGTAGACGAGGAGCGCGATACCGATGAACAACAGGAGCCGGTAGACCCACGTCGCCCACGCGTAGGCCACCATGATCCGCCGCATCCGCTGCGGCAGTTGCTCCGGCGCGGGTTCACCCACATCGAACAGAAGCTCGCGCAATCGCCATCGCCCGAGCGCGAAGGAACGCGGCTGAAGATTGGGCACGCCAAGCATGTCCGACAGGACATAATAACCGTCGAAGCGCATGAACGGGTTGAGGTTGATCGCAAGGCTCATCACCCAGCTCGTCGTCGCGAGGACGAACGCGACGCTCCGGAGCGTGCCTTCGGGTAACATCGTCCAGAGGAACGTCGCGACGCTCGCGATCATCAGCTCGGCACCGACCCCGGCACAATCGATCATCAACCGCTTGCGCCGCGACACCAGCCGCCAGGCGCCGGTCGTGTCGGTATAGAGGACGGGCATCATCACGAGGAAGCTGACGCCCATACTCGGTACGCGGCAACCGAACCGCGTCGCCGTATAGGCATGCCCCAGTTCGTGCGCGACCTTTACCGCGGAAAGGCCGAGCCCATATGCGACCAGCCCTTCCCAGCTGAAAAAATAGGGAAAGGACGCCAGGAACGCGTCCCATTGGCGCGATACCAGCAGCAGCCCGACGGCCGCGAGCGCGGCAAAGAACCAGAGTGCGAGCGGAGACCATAGAGGCGCCACGCGCGGCAAGCTACGCTCGAGAAAGGCGGCCGGCCGGACCAGCGGAACGCGGAAGAAAAGATAATGATCGACCAGCCAGCGCCACCAGTCGCGTTTCTCCCGACTCCGTATCCGCGCAAAGCTGCCGACATTGTCGGCAAGCGGCCCGACGGTCAGCTGGTTGGCCAGCGAAAAATCGACGACGCGGGTGATCGCGGCGTCGGCCTCCATGCGATCGAGCCCGTCCGCCCGAAGCCCGGCCGCCGCCTCGTGCATCCGGCCATTGGCCCAACGCGACAGAATTGAGAATTCGATCCGGCCGAGCTGGAAAAACATATGGCGCACGGGATCGAACAATGTCCAGCTTGGCGCGCCGCCCACCTGCGGCGCGCCGCGCTCGATCCGCAGCTCCTGCCGCAGCATGGGAAGAGCCAGCGGCGGGGAAACGCTCGTCATATCCCGACGAACTGGCGAAAGCTCGAGATCGGCCGTCTTAGCAATGAATAGGACAGCGGCACCCAGCGACCGTAAAGCTTTGCCGTACCTCGCGATCCCACGCGCGGCGTGTCACCGAGCGGACGCGCCACGACCGCAAAGGACTGGACACCTTCCGGGGTCGGCCGCGACTGATAGCTGACCGTTTCAATCCGCGCTTCCTCGGCCCACAGCGGCTGCGCATCGAGCCAGACCTTGACCTGCCCGCCCGGCGAGAGCGACATTTGCTCGCGTGTCGGCAAGTCGATGCGGAACTCGACGCGGCGGGGATCGATGATCTGCATGATCGGATCGCCCACATTCACCGCGCGTCCCTCCCAGTCGCGGCGATCGCTGTAAAGTGCCATGCCGGCGCGCGGCGCCGCCGCCTGCGTCCGTGCCAGCAGGTCGCGCGCATAGGCATGGTCGGCCTCGGCAAGCTCATATTCGGCGCGCATCAGGGCGATCTCGCGTGTCTCCTCGCGTACGTCGATCGCGATATTGGTCGAACGCTCGACCCGCGTTCGCGCCACCTCCAGCTTTTCGGCCGCGACCTGCAGGTCATTGCGCAATTTCGTGTCGTCAAACCGGATGACTGGCTGCCCCGCCCTGACGGGGGCATTGGGGGGCACCAGTATCTGCTCGACCACACCCGAAAAGGGCGCCGCAACCACATAAGGGCGCGCCGCCACCACCTCGACCGGGGCGAGCGCGGTCAACTGGACCGGAAACAACGCGAGGACTGCAAGCCCCACGAGCAAGCCGCGCTTCTCCTTGGGCTCCAGCCCCCTTATCCGGCGGACCGGCGCTCCGCCGGTCAACGCCAGCCAGGCGTGGCTGCCCGTTTCGGCGACCCGATCGAGGCGCACCGTTTCGGCATCGCGCATCGCCGTCCCGCGCGCGACCAGCAAACCGGCAAATACCTCCCCTTCCCGGTCCCGAAGCGGCTGCCAGCGCCAGAAAGTGAACGGATATTCGTCGACGGCCGCATCATCGAGAAGAGCCGAGGGCCGGAATTCATGGGCCCGGTCGACACCTTCACTGCCCGCCAGCCGGGTTACCGCCTTCTCGACCGCCCGGATCAACGGGGCGTTGCGGTCGACCGTGGCGAGGCTCGACACCGCAACGACGTGAAAGCCCGAGCCGACGCGCGCCTGACGCAGCACGAACATCTGATCATAGTCCACGATCCGCCGGGTCTCGTTTGCCAGATGAAAGGCAAGTTCCTCGACCGTCGGCCAGCGTCGGAGCTCACCTTCATATTGCAGCAAGATGGCCAGGGCACCAGCATCGGGCACGGCCCCGCGCGGCACGGCTTTCGGCAAGGCGGGGTCAGGACGGCTGGCCATCGCTTTTCGCTGCCATCGGGGCGCTCGCCTTTGCCGCGTCGGGAAAAATCGCGGCACCGCTCATTCCCGGCAGAACCAGGCCGGCCGAGTCGGTGATGTCACCGGAAACCCTGATCGTCTTGCTGACGGCGTCGACCGACGCTCCCAGCCGGGTGACGCTTCCCTTCACCTCCTCGCCGGTTTCATCGATCCGGAAGGAGAAGGACGCCCCGGGGCGCAGCCAGGTGAGCCAACGGCTGGGCACGATCAATTCGATTTCCAGATTCCCGCCGCTCTGGATCTTGAGCAGCGGCTGCCCGCTCGCCGCGACCTCGCGAACATGCGCGATCTCTTCAACGACCTTGCCGGCAAAGGGCGCGTGCACGGCGCAGTCCGACAATTGCGCCGCGACCGCTTTGGTTTCGGCGTCCGCCTTGCCCAGATTGGCCTGCGATACGGCAACCTCGTTCTTCCCGACCGCTTCATACTGATCGAGCTCGACATTGGTTTCATGGGTTTTGCGATAGGCGGCGGCGGCGGCACGCGCCGCGTTCAACTCGGCCTGGATCTGCGAGCAATCGAAACGCGCGAGAAGCGCGCCGCGGGGAAATGCGTCGCCTTCGCCATAAGGCATGGCGACGATCCGCGCGGTCAAGCGCGATGCGATCGTTGCTTCCTGTTTCGATTTCACGATCCCGCGTATCGGGCTTGCAGTTTCGACCGGTTCCGGAGTCTTCGCCTTCGGGGTTGCCTCGACGGCCGGGAGCGCTGACTGATCGTTCGACCATTTGATATCGCCTCCCGCCCCGTCACCCAGCATTGCGCTCGCCGCAACCGCAGCGAGCAGGGCGCCGCCACCGATCCATGGCAATTTCCCGGCCCACCGGGGGCGCGCTTCGTCTTTGCCCGATCCTTCCTGGTCCATCGGCCCGTCAATCCACCTTCAGCGCGGTCTGGCGCTGCTGCCACAGCTGGCGGAGCGAAGTCGCGAGCGTCTTCACATCTTCCCTGCCGGTCACGTCGGGTGCGAAATCGTCGACGCCCATCGATCCGAAAAGATTTGCATACGCATTTTGCGCGCCGGCGAAGGCGATGTCATATTTGACCTCGCTGACGAGCGTATTCATCTCCTCGCGAAGCAAGGTTTGCTGGCTCATCGCGCCGGCGCGATGTCCCGATCGCACCTGATACATGATCTTGTCCTGCACCCGGTGCTGGTGCGCGGCGCTATCGAGTTCGTCCTTCAAATGCCCGAAGCGCGCGCGCGCGACATTGACCTGTGTGATCACTGCCATGGTGAGCGCCAGTTCGCGCTGCCGCAGCAGGTCCTGCTGCGCCTGGACCGCCTTTTTCCGGGCGGGATATTTGAACAGGTTAAGCACGTTCCAGCTGGCCCGCGCGCCCCAGTTCAGCCAGTCATTATTGTACAGGAAATCATTCGAGTCATAATTCACGCCCAGCACGGCCCGAAAGCTCGGCAGCGCGCTCAGCAGCGCAACATCAAGCTCCTTGGCGCTGATGCGCTGGCGATAGCTCACCTCGCGCAGCTCGGCGCGATTGCGCAGCGCGGTCATCATCATTTCCTCGCCGGACAGCCCGATCGCGGGCAAGGCTTCGGCGCGATCGGGCAGGACGAGGCTGAACTGCGTCCCCGGTTTCAGGTTCATCAACGCCGCGAGCTGCGCCTTGGAAATAACGAGCTCACGCTGAAGCAGGCGGATGTTGGCCTGAATGTCGACAAGTTCGCGCTGGTATGTCAGCGCCGTCAGCGGAGCCGACAGCCGCCGTTCGGCCAGCCGCTCGGAATTGGCGAGCGTCTGGCCTACCGACCCCTCGAGCTCGCCCAGCTTCGCGAGCAGGCGTTCGGCGCTGACCGCACGCCAGTAAGCGGTGCGAACATCCTCGATGATGCGGTTGGCGACCTTGCGGCGGCGTTCCTGCGAAATCAGATATTCGTCCGCTTTCTGCTGCGCGCGAACGTAGGACAGCCCGAAATCGAGAACGTCCCAGCTGAGCCCCAGATCGGCCGTGAAGACATTCTTCTCCGACGATGTCGAAGGTTCGAGCGACTGCCGCCCGCTCAGCAACGACAGCGAGCTGGCACCGGAATAGTTGCTGCGTCCGGCATAGCCCGCGCCGGCGACGAGTTGCGGTAGCATGTCGTATCGCGATGCGTTGAGTTCGCGCCCCTTCAGCGCCTCTTCCATCATCTCGACCTTGTAATCGAGGTTATATTTCAGCGCGCGCGCCATCGCCTCGTACATATCGATGGGGCCCGCAACGGGTTCCTGTTCGGCATCGACGGTCTGAAAGTTACGATCGGCGGTCGCGGCTATGTCGCTTGGCGTCAGCGGTTCGGGCGTCACAGTGCAGGCGGTCAGCAGCATAACCCCCAAGGCGCCGAAATATTGTTTATGCCCCATTGCTTTCCCCACTATGTATGGCGACCAAACGCGCCGAGTAGCCGTGCAGTTTCATCGGTCGCTGCAGATTGTTCCGCCGCCATCAGCCGGCCGAGTGGTACGGCATCGCTGACGCGCTTGCCGGCGGTGATCTTTTCATCGAGCCCGATCTCGCCGGTTGCGCCCTGAACGACGACCGGAATTTCGATCGCGGTCCCGTCGGCGCGGATTGCCCTGACGACGAGGCGAATTTCGTCGGCGTCGAGCGGCCGTTCGACGATCGCCAGGCCGCGCGGGTCCATACGGATCCAGTCGGGAAGCGGACGGCCATCGCGCATCCGCAGCTGGTATTCGACGATTGGCGATCTGTCGTCGCCGCCAACGTCGCGCATTTCGACATAGAGAACAGCGCCACGCGATACCGATTCGATCATCACCTGACCGCCGGCATCGAGTTGCCGCACGGAAAAGCCCGTCAGCGTCTCGATCCGGAAGCCGCCGAAACGGTTGTCCCACATATCCTCGCCCGGTGTGCGAATTTCGCGCAGCCCGTCGAGATGGCTGACAACCTCGGCGATCGGATGGCCGTCGACCGACAATGGCCGGGTGCCCTTCAACCATCCAAGGCCGTTGACGGCCGTCAACACCGGACGTCCGACGTCAAGATCGGACGTGCCGCCCAGGGGCCGAATATCGTTGACCGCATCAAGGATGACGAGCGGCGCCGCGAACGGCCCCGCGCCGACCGCGGGCTCGCCACCCGCCCGCGACGGATCGACAAAACCGTGGCCATCGGTCCCCAGAAGCGCATTCATGTCGACGCCCTGATCGGCAACCGAGACGGTAAAGCTCGATGTGGTGGTTCCGCCCATGCCATCCGAAACGACGTAGGTGATCGTCGCAACGCCGCGGAAGCCCAGCGGGGGCGTATAGGTTATCGTCCCGTCGGCGTTGATCACCGCCATGCCGATTGACGGCGTGACCGAGACGACGATCAGGCTGTCGCCGTCGACGTCGCTCGCGTTGGCGAGGACCGGCACGGTTACCGGCACGTCGACCACCGTCTCGACCGTTTCATTTCTATCGATCGGGGGGTCATTCACCGGCGCGACCACGATCGTGACCGTCGCGGTCGACACGCCCCCCTGGCCGTCGCTGACGGTATAGGTGATCGTATCCGTGCCGTTGAAATCGCGATCGGGGATATAGCTGATTGTCCCGTCGGGGTTGACGGCGACGGTGCCATTCGGCGCCGTCGCGCCCGTAACGGTCAGCGGATTTCCTTCGGGGTCGCTGTCGTTGGCCAGAACGTTGACGGTAACCGGCGTGTCCTCATTGGTCGCAGCAGCGTCGTCGACCGCGTCGGGCGGGTCGTTCGACGCGATAATCGTGACGGTGACGCCAATCGTCGCCGTTGAAAAGCCGCCCTTCCCGTCGCTTATCGTGTAGGTAATTGTGTCCGTCCCGTTGAAGTTCGGGTTGGGCGTATAGGTAATGGTTCCGTCGGGATTGATCGTTACCGTGCCATTGCCGGCCGACGCCGCGGTGACCGTCAGCGGGTCCCCGTCAGCATCGCTGTCGTTCGCAAGCACCGCGATGGTGGCGGGGGTATCCTCCTGCGTCGTCGCCGCGTCGTCGATCGCCACCGGCGCATCATTGACCGGATTGACCGTCACCGTGACGGTCGCGGTCGACGCCCCTCCGTTCCCGTCGCTGATGGTGTAGGTGATCGTATCCGTACCGTTGAAATCGCGATCGGGGATATAGCTGATCGTCCCGTCGGGGTTGATCGCGACGGTTCCGTTCGGCGCGACGGCGTTGATGACGACGAGCGCGTCGCCTTCGACGTCGGTGTCGTTGGCAAGCACCGGAATCGTCACCGGGGTATCCTCGCCGGTGGTCGCACTGTCGTTCACGGCCGCCGGCGGGTCATTGACCGGGGTGATCGTGACAGTCACGGCGCTCGTTGATGTCCCGCCATTGCCGTCGCTGATCGTATAGGTAATCGTGTCAACGCCGCTGAAGTGCGGGTTCGGTGAATAGCTGATCGTGCCATCGGCATTGATCGTCACGGTTCCATTCGGCGCGGTCGCGCCGGAGACGACCAGCCGGTCGCCCTCGACATCGCTGTCGTTGGCAAGCACCGGGATCGTCACCGGTGTATCTTCCGCGGTCGTCACGCTGTCGGGCGCCGCGACCGGCGGGTCGTTCGCCGGGTTCACCGTCACCATGACCGTCGCGGTCGCGAATCCGCCATTGCCGTCGCTGATCGTATAGGTGATCGTATCGGTACCGTTGAAATCGGCGTTCGGCGCATAGCTCATGGTGCCGTCGCCGTTGATCACCACCGTTCCGTTCACGGCCGCCGCCGCAGTGACGACCAACGGGTCGCCGTCCGGATCGGCGTCGTTCGCGAGCACCGCAATTGTGACGGGCACATCTTCGTCGGTGACGGCATTGTCGTTCCCCGCGACAGGAGGATCGTTCACGGGCGTGACCGTCACCGTCGCCGTTGCGGTCGACACACCGCCACGGCCGTCGCTGATCGTGTAGGTGATCAGCGCGGTTCCGGTGAAATCCGGGTTCGGGACGAAAATGATCGTTCCGTCCGGATTGATCGTGACACCGCCATCCGGCGAAGTCGCGGCGGTGATGGTCAGCGGATCGCCATCGACGTCGGTATCGTTGGCCAGAACGCTGATGCTGACGGGTGTGTCTTCCGGCGTGCCCGTGCTGTCGGCGGCCGCAACCGGCGCGTCGTTGACTGCGCCGACAACGACGGTAACCGTTGCGGTCGAAACACCGCCCTGACCGTCGCTGATCGTATAGGTGATCGTATCGGTACCGTTGAAATCGGCGTTCGGCGTGTAGCTTATGCTTCCGTCACCGTTGATGACGACCAATCCATTTGCGGCGCTCGCCGCCGTGACGCTCAGCGGATCGCCATCCACATCGCTGTCGTTCGCGAGCACGGGGATCGTGACCGGCGCGTCCTCCTGCGTCGACGCCGTGTCGTTGGCGGCGACCGGCGGGTCGTTCGCCGGTGCAACGGTCACCGTTACGGTCGCGGTCGCCGTTCCACCCTGGCCGTCGCTGATCGTGTAGGTAATTGTATCGGTACCGCTAAAATCGGATCTGGGCGTGTAGGTCACCGTTCCGTCGGGATTGATGGCCACCGTTCCGTTCGCGGCCGTGGCGCCGGCTACGGAAAGGGCATCCCCGTCGGGATCATTGTCGTTGGCAAGGATATCGATGGTGACGGGCGAATCCTCGACAGTCGATACGATGTCATCTGCAGCCACCGGCAACGGGTTACCGATAATCCAGGCGAAGCTTGCATTCGCCGAGGCGTTCGACGGATCGGTTGCCGTGACGGTGACCGTGTATATGCCGCCGTTTTGCTGGCTGGCGTCGGACGCGATGGTTCCGGATATCCGCCCCGTGACAGGGTCGATCGACAGGCCCGGCGGCAGACCGGTAGCCGTGAACGACAAGGTATCGCCATCGCGATCGGTAAATGCCGCAGCGATCGCGACATCGACAAGCGCGGCATCGAGGTCATTTTGCTGCGGCAACGCGGTCGCGGTCGGGGCGTCGTTCGCCGGAAGCACCGCAATCGTTGCGACTGCGCTGGAGAAGCCGCCGAGTCCGTCCGTCACCGTATAATTGACGGTCGCAATGCCATGGAAATCCGCGTCGGGCGTGAAAGCGATCGTTCCGTCGGGATTGATCACCGCGGTCCCGTTGGTCGCCGTTGCCACCGTTATCACCAGCGGCGAGGCATCGACGTCGTTGGTCAGGACGTCGAGCGCAACCGGCGTATCCTCGGTCGTCGTATAGCTGTCATTCGCAGCGCGCGGCGCCACATTGCCGATCGTCCAGGTGAAGCTGGTCGTAACCGTACCGCCATTGCCGTCGCTGGCCGTGACCGTGACCGGGTAGATACCATCGCCATTCGGGCCCCCGGCGGAGGCATTGGACGCGGTCGTTCCCGAAATCACCCCTGTATTCGGGTCGAGCGTCAAGCCCGGCGGCAGACCGGTGGAGGTAAAGGTAAGCGTATCGCCGTCGAGATCGTCAAAGGCGATCGCGATGCCGACGTTGACCGGATCCGAATTGGTGTCGAACCGATCGGGCAGCCCCACCGTGCCCGGCGCATCATTCCCCGGCGTGACGGTGACCGCGACCGTGGCGACCGCGGTGCCTCCGTTGCCGTCGCTGATCGTGTAAGTGATGATGTCGGGCCCGTTGTAGTCGGCGTCGGGCGTGTAGGTCATCGTGCCATCGCCGTTGACGACCACCTGCCCGCGCGTCGCCGAGGCACTAACCACCGTAAGCGGGTCGCCGTCGGGATCATTGTCATTGCCCAGCACGTCGATCGTGGCCGGCGTGTCTTCGCCCGTCGTCACGCTGTCGTTACCGGCCGTTGGCGCCGGATTGGCAACCGTCCAGGCAAAGGTCTGGCTTGTAGTCAGGCCGCCCGGGTCGGTCGCGGTCACCGTCACCGAATAGGTACCACCGCCTGTCTGGCTGGCATCGCGGCCGATCGTACCGCTGATCGCGCCGGTAGCCGGATCGATCGTCAGCCCGGGCGGGAGTCCCGCAGCACTGAAGGTCAGCGTATCGCGGTCGATGTCCGAGAAGAAGGCCGCGACCTGGACAGGTACGATCGCTTCGCCGTCGTTCGACGACCGGTTCGTCAACGGACTGCTCGCCGGCGCGTCATTGGCCGGCAGGACCGTCACCGTAACGGTCGCGGTGGAGAAGGCGCCATCGGCATCGGCAATCGTATAGGTGATCGTCGCGACGCCGCTGAAATTTGCGGGGGGCGAATAAGTGATGCTGTTATCCGCGTTCACCTGGACCGTGCCGTTGCTGGCAACGGCGTTGAACACGGCCAGCGGGTCGCCGTCGTCATCGACGTCGTTCGCAAGGACGTTGATCGTGACCGGCGTATCTTCCGGCGTGCTGACAGCATCGTCATTGGCGTCGGGGCCGACATTCCGGATCGTCCACGTGAAGGTTGCCGGGACCGACTCGCCGTTGCCGTCGCTCGCGGCGATCGTGACGGTATAGATTCCGTTGGACCCGGGGCCGCCGCTCGACGCGGCGGGATCGATCGTGCCGCTGACCACGCCCGTCGAAGGATCGATGACAAGCCCCGGCGGCAAGCCGGTCGCAGCGAAGATCAGGGCGTCGAAGTCTGGATCCTGGAATTCCGCCGCGAACGGGATCGAGACGATATCCGAATCGAGGTCGAACAGGTTGGCGAGGCCGTCGGTCGTCGGGGCGTCGTTGACCGTCGCCACCGTCACGGTAATCGACGCGGTGGATGTGCCTCCCTGCCCGTCGCTGATCGTATAGCTGATCGTATCGGTACCGTTGAAATTGGCGTCGGGGGTATAGCTGATCGTGCCGTCGCCATTGATTGCGACGGTGCCGTTCGCTGCCGATGCCATGGTAACGGTCAGCGCATCGCCATCGGGGTCATTGTCGTTGGCGAGCGCCGCGATGATAACGGCCGTGTCCTCGTTCGTCGATGCGGTGTCGTTCGACGCGATCGGCGCCGGATTGGTGACGGTCCAGGCAAAGGGCGATGTCGCGCTGGCTCCGCCCGGATCGGTGGCGGTGACGACGACGTTGTAAACCCCGCCGCTCGTCTGGCTGGCCACGCTCGCGATCGTCCCCGAGATGACGCCGGTCGCCGGGTCAATCGTCAGCCCCGGCGGAAGCCCTGTGGCGCTGTAGGTCAGCGGATCGCCGTCGGGATCGCGGAAGTTCGCCGTCGTCGCGACCGATACGGCGCCGCCATCGGAACTGAGCTGGCCATTGAGCGGCGGGGTGGCGATCGGCCCGTCGTTCACGGGCGTCACGGTAACCGTGACGGTCGCCGTGGACGTTCCGCCCTGATCGTCGCTGATCGTATAGGTGATCGTATCGGTGCCGTTGAAATTGTCGTTCGGATCATAGGCTATGGTGATCGTACCATCGCCGTTGATCTGTACCGTCCCCCGGGCGGCCGTGGCCGCGACGATGCGCAGCGTATCGCCGTCGGGGTCCGTATCGTTGGCGAGGACGTCGATGGTGATCGGGACATCTTCGTTCGTTGCCGCAACGTCATTGTTTGCGGTGGGGCCGGGATTGGTGACGGTCCAGGCGAAAGTCTGCGCCGCGCTTAGTCCGGCCGCATCGGTTGCCGTGACCGTGACCGAATATCTCCCGCCGTTCACCTGGCTGGCATTGTTCGCGATCGTCCCGCTGATCACGCCGGTGGCGCTGTCGATCGTCAAGCCTGCCGGCAAACCGGTGGCACTATAGGCCAGCGTTGCATCGTCGACATCGCCAAAAGCCCCCGCCGTGGGCAAGGAGACCGTCGACGCGTCGGCGTTGGTCCGCGACGGCAACGTCCCGACCGGCGCGGGCGCATCATTGCCGGGCGTTATCGTCACGGAAACGATGGCGGTAGACGTGCCGCCGTTCCCGTCGCTGATCGTATAGGTTATCGTGTCAGTGCCGTTGAAATTGGCATTGGGCGTGTAGGAAAGCGTTCCGTCGGGATTGATCGTAACGATGCCGTTCGCGGCACTGGCCGAAGCAACGGCCAGGGGATCGCCGTCGGGGTCGATGTCGTTGGCGAGGACCGCGATCGTGACGGGAACATCCTCGGCCGTCGTGGCGCTGTCATTGTTGGCCGTCGGGGCCGGGTTGGTGACCGTCCATGTAAAGCTGGTCGTGACGGCTCGGCCACCCGGGTCCGAAGCGGTCACCTGCACCGTATAGACGCCGCCCGCGACCTGGCTGGCGGCGCGGTCGATCGTGCCGCTGATCACGCCGGTCGCGGCATCGATCGTCAGCCCCGCCGGCAAGCCGGCGGCGCTATAGGTCAATACATCGCCGTCGGCATCGGCAAAGCTGGCTGCGGTGGAGACATTCACCCCGGTCTGGGCGTCGATACCCGTCCGCGAAGCGAGCGGAGCCACTACCGTGGGCGCATCCTGCACCGCGGCAACCGTCACCGTGACCGTCGCGCTCGATATCCCGCCCTGTTCGTCGGTGATCGTATAGCTGATCGTGTCGGTACCGTTGAAATTGGCATTCGGCGTGTAGGTGATGGTCCCGTCAGCGTTGATGACGGCATTGCCGTTGCCGGCGGTCACCGCCGTGACGCGAAGCGGATCGCCGTCGGGATCGCGGTCGTTGACAAGGACGTCGATCGTTACCGGCGTGTCTTCGGGTGTCGAAATGCTGTCGTCGATCGCCGTCGGCGCCGGGTTTGTCACCGTCCATGTAAAGGGAGAGACGGCGCTCGCCCCGCCCGGATCGGTCGCGGTGACGACGACATTATAGGTACCGCCATTGGTCTGGCTGGCCGACCGGTCGATCGTGCCGCCGATCACGCCGGTCGCGGCATCGATGGTCAAACCCGGCGGCAAACCGGTGGCGCTATACGTCAGGGCGTCGCCGTCCGGATCGACGAAATTACCGGCGGTGGTGACGGAAGCTGCGGCGCCGTCTGTACTGATCTGACCGTTGAGCGGCGGCGTAGCGATCGGGCCGTCATTGACCGGAGCCACCGTTACCGTCACCGTGGCGGTCGAAAATCCGCCCTTGCCGTCGCTGATCGTATAGCTGATCGTATCGGTGCCATTGAAATTGGCGTTGGGCGTATAGGTCACCGTGCCGTCCGGGTTGCGGACGACCGTTCCGTTCGCGGCGCTGGCTGTGCTGACCGTCAGCGGATCGCCGTCCACGTCGCTGTCATTTGCCAATATGGCGATGGTGACCGGCGTATCTTCGTTTGTCGACGCGATATCGTTGACCGCTGCGGGCGGGTCATTGACCGCGGCGACCGTGACAGTGACCGTTGCCGTCGCAACACCGCCCCTGCCGTCACTTATGGTATAGCTGATCGTGTCGGTGCCGTTGAAATGGGCGTTGGGCGTATAGGTCACCGTGCCATCGGCATTGCGAACGACCGTCCCGTTCGTCGCGGTCGCTGCCGTTACGGCGAGCGTATCGCCGTCAAGATCGCTGTCGTTCCCCAGCACGCCGATGGTTATCGGCGTGTCTTCGCTGGTAGACGCCACGTCGGCGACCGCCGCCGGCGGATCGTTGACCGGCACGACCGTGACCGTGACCGCCGAGGCGGCAGTACCGCCCTGCCCGTCGCTGACAGTATAGCTGATCGTGTCGGTACCGTTGAAATGCGCGTTGGGCGTATAGGTCAGCGAACCGTCGGCGTTGATTGTTACCGTACCATTCGCCACGCTGGCTGCCGTGACAGTCAACGGGTCGCCGTCGGGATCATTGTCGTTTGCCAGCACCGCGACGGTCACCGGCGTGTCCTCGGGCGTGGTCGCGGCGTCGCCGTCGGCGACGGGTCCGGGGTTGGTGACCGTCCACACGAAGCTCTGGGTCGCCGCCGCGCCGGCCGGATCGCGCGCGTTGACGACGACGTTGAAGATGCCCCCGGCGGACTGGCTGGCCGACCGGTCGATCGTCCCGCTGATCACGCCGGTAGCGGCGTCGATCGAGAGACCCGGCGGCAAGCCCGTAGCCGAATAGGTCAGGACATCGCCATCGACGTCGCTGAAACGCCCGGCGACGGGAAGCGAAATCGCGTCACCATCGAGGCTCGAACGCGCCGGCAACGGCGCGCCGGCCGCCGGGGCGTCGTTCACGGGGGTCACCGTGACCGTGACGCTGGCCGTCGCAAGGGTGCCATCGGAATCGCGAACGGTGTAGCTGATGGTCGCGGTGCCGCTGAAATTGGCGTCGGGTGTAAAGCTCAAGCTGTTGTCGGGATTGATCACCACCGCACCGTTCGTGGCGGTTGCCGTGGTGACCATCAGCGGGTCGCCGTCCGGGTCGCTGTCGTTGGCGAGCACGTTGATCGTGACCGGCGTATCTTCTGCCGTTGTCGCGCTGTCGTTGCTGGCGATCGGACCGACGTTGGACACGTCCCACAGAAAGACGGTGGAGACCGTGGCGCCGCTGGTATCAGTCGCAAAAACGGTAACCGTGAACGGGCTGGCGTCCGACGCATCCGGCGACAATGTACCGCTGATCAGCCCGGTCGCCGGATCGATCGACAGCCCCGGCGGCAGCCCCGTCGCAGCAAAGGTCAGCGGATCGCCGTCCGGGTCCGAAAAGGATGGCGCGGTGGGTAGCGACACGATCTCGCCATCGACATCGGCCTGCCGGACGATCCCCGTCGTCACCGGCGCGTCGTTGATCGGAACGACATTGACGGTGACCACCGCGGTTGATTGCCCGCCCTCGCCGTCGCTGATCGTGTAGCTGATCGTCGCTGCACCGTTGAAATTTGCCGGCGGCTCATACTGCAATGACCCGTCGGGGTTGATCGTGACCGTACCGACGCTGGCGGTCACGGCGACGACCGACAGGCTGTCGCTGTCGGGATCGCTGTCATTCGCCAGAACGGGAATGCGGACGGCAACATCCTCATTCGTCGTGACACTGTCGTTCGCAGCGGTCGGGGCCGGATTGGTGATCGTCCAGGCGAAGGTGCTCGTGATCGTGCCGCCGCGACCGTCGCTGGCGGTCACGACGACGTTGTAGACGCCGCCGCCAGCCTGGCTTGCGCTGTTGTCGATGCTGCCCGAGATAACCCCCGTCGCGGCATCGATGCCGAGCCCGGGGGGAAGCCCCGTTGCGCTGTATGTCAGCGCATCGCCGTCGGCGTCGCTGAAAGCGCCGGAAACCGAAAAGCTGACCGTTTCGCCGTCGGTGTCGGCGCGGTTGGCGACCTGACTCGCGACGGGCCGGTCGTTGACCGAATTGACGGTAACGGTGACCGTCGCCGTCGAGGTACCGCCCTCGACATCGCTGATCGTATAGGTGATCGTGTCGGTGCCGTTGAAGTTCACGTTGGGGGTGTATGTCAACGTACCGTCAGCGTTGACCGTCACCGATCCGTTCAATGCGCCGGCGCTCGTCACGATCAACGGATCGCCGTCCGGATCGGCGTCGTTCGCCAGGACGCTGATCGTCGCCGTCGTATCTTCGTCCAGCGTCACGGCGTCATTGACCGCCGTGGGGCCGGGATTGGTCACCGTCCAGGTGAAACTGGTCGATACGCTTCGCCCGCCTGGATCGGTGGCGGTGACCTGGACCGAGTAGACGCCGCCATTAAGCTGGCTCGCGCTCCGGTTGATCACTCCCGTGATGACCCCGGTCGCGGTGTCGATGCCGAGCCCGGGCGGCAACCCTGTCGCCGAATAGGTCAGCGCGTCCCCGTCGGGATCGGTAAAGCTGCCCGCGGTCGCCACATTGATCCCCGATTGCGCATCGACGCCGGTGCGGTCGGCGATCGGCGACGCGACGACGGGCGCGTCCTGCACCGCCGTTACATTAATGGTCACCCGGGCGTTGGCCGTACCGCCCTGTCCGTCACTGATCGTGTAGTTGATCGTGACCATACCATTGAAGTTCGCGGGCGGCGTGTAGGTGATGCTGTTATTGGGGTTGATCGTCGCCTGGCCGATCGAGGCCACGGCCGTCACGACGATCAACGGGTCGCTGTCCGGGTCGCTGTCATTGGCAAGCACATTGATCGTGACCGGCGTATCTTCGGCGGTCGTGACGCTATCGTCGACGGCAACCGGCGCCGGGTTCGTCACCGTCCAGGTAAAGCTTTGCGTGGCCATCAGCCCTGCCGCGTCGATCGCGGTGACGCGGACGGTATAGACACCGCCGCCAACCTGACTCGCCGAACGATCGATCGTTCCGCTGATCACACCGGTCGAAGCGTTGATCGTCAGCCCCGCCGGCAGCCCGGTTGCGCTGTAGGTGAGCGTGGTATTGTCGACGTCGCTGAAACTGCCCGCCGTTGCGACGCTGACGCCCGACGCGCCGTCGACATTTGCGCGTGCGGGCAGCGTCCCCACGGCTACGGGCGCATCATTGACGGCGTTGACCGTCACGGTCACCGTCGCCTGCGAATTCCCGCCCTGCGCGTCGCTGATCTGATAGGTGATCGTGTCGGTACCGTTAAAGTTCGCGTTGGGCGTGTAGCTGATCGTGCCATCGCCGTTGATCGTCACCGTTCCGTTCGCGGCCGTTGCCGACGTCGCGATCAACGGATCGCCGTCCGGGTCGCTGTCATTGGCAAGCACATTGATCGTGACCGGCGTGTCCTCGTTCGTGGTCGCCGTATCATTGTTCGCGGTGGGCGCGGGGTTGGTGACGGTCCATGTGAACATCTGGGTGGCCGAAAGCCCTCCGGCGTCGGTCGCAGTGACGACCACGCTATAGACGCCGCCGCCGGGTTGGCTTGCCGAGCGGTCGATCGTTCCGGAGATGACGCCGGTCGCGGCGTTGATCGAAAGGCCCTGCGGCAATCCGGTCGCGCTATAAGTCAATGTTGTATTATCGACATCGGCGAAGCGGGAAGCCGTCGCGACCGATACCGCCGCGCCGTCGGCGCTGGCCTGGGCAGGCACCGTGCCGACCGGCGTCGGCGCGTCGTTGACGGGATTGACCGTCACCGCCACGTTGGCGGTCTCGGTCGTGCCGTTCGAGCTGACCGTGTAGGTAAAACTTGTCGTACCGTTATAATTGGCGTTGGGCGTGTAGATCAGCTGGCCCGACGCATTGAGGCGCACCGTGCCGTCGGCGACGGCCACCACCGCCCCGCCTGCCGTAATCGCGCTGCCGTTGACCGCCGAAATCGCCCGGCCGGCATTTTCGAAATTGTCGTTCGCCAGTACGGAGATGGTGACCGGCGTATCCTCGCTGGTCGTCGCGGTGTCCGCCACGATATCGGCGACCGGCGTGACGGTGATATTGATCGTATCGAGATCGGCCTTGCCCTCGATCGTCTGGATGCCATCGACGAAATTGCCGACCGAGGCACTGCCACTCGCTGTGCTGACGGCACGATATTCGAAGCGAATGACGTTGCCGGTCGCGCTATTCGTGAGCTGTTCGGTGTAAACGCCCCACGCCGTGTTGCCGTCCGAGAACAGCTTGTTGAGAAGAATCGTGTCGTCACCGCCCCCCACAACACCGTCGGCGCCCAGATCGGTTGCAACCACGCGCATGACATCGACACCCAGACGGCCCCGGTGCGCGAAACTGATCGAGACATTGCTGCCCGCGCTGGGTGTAAAGTTCTGGAACAGTGCCGCATTCTGATTGGCATTGATTTCGGCGAATTGTGCACCTTCATAAGCGGCAACGCCGTTGAACCCGGACTTCCAGATTTCGATCAGATTGTCGGTGGCATCGGTCTCCCAGCCGGGCACGGTGGTTTCATTGACGAGCTGAAACGTCGTGGTCGGGATCACCGGCGCTTCGAAGCCGCCATTTGTAAAATTGCCGGCGGGTGTCGGATTGGTAATCGTACGAAGGGTGATTTGTGCCTGGCCGTTATAATCGGCGCCCGGGATATAGCGCGCACCTTCGAGGGCAGCGTTGATCGCTGCAACGGTCCCGGTGAAGGTCATGGTCTGGTCGGCCGTTCCATCGCCGGCACTGAACGTCAGTCCCGCCGTCCCGCTGAGCGTCATCGTGCCGCCGGACAAGGTCAGCGTTACGGTTTGCGAACCGCTGTCGACGTCCGACACGGTGATCGCATTGCCGTTAGCCGCCGAAAAGACCAGTGGATTGTCTTCCGCCACCGTCTGGCTACCGGGAACATTGTTCACCGGTGCATCCTCGACCGGCGTCACGGTCACCGCCACCGTCGCGTTCGACGTGCCGCCCTTGCCGTCACTGATCGTGTAGCTGATCGTGTCGGTGCCGTTGAAATCGGCGTTGGGCGTATAGGTCAGGGTGCCGTTCGCGTTGCGCACCACCGTGCCGTTCGCCGCGCTGGCGCTTGCGACGCTCAGCGTATCGCCATCGACGTCACTGTCATTCGCCAGAACGGTGATCGTTACCGGGGTGTCTTCGGGCGTCGTCGCGGTGTCGTTCACCGCCACCGGTGCGTCGTTCACGCCGGTGATCGTGATCGTTGCGGTCGCCGTGTCGGTGCCGCCGTTGGCGTCGCGGACGGTATAGGTGAAGCTTTCGGTCCGCGTCTCCCCAAGCTTCAGGCTGTTGTAAATTCCGTTCTGCGCATAAGTGAAGGTGCCGTCGGCGCGCAGCGTCAGCGTCGCGCCGGATGGCAGCGTGGTCGCCGTACCGATCGGAATCGTCGCACCCGACGAATTCACCGCAGCGGAAACGGTCAGCGTGTCGCTCCGCGGGTCGCTGTCCGCCCCGTTGCCGTTATTGGCAAGCACGCTGCCGGTCAGGGTGGTGTCCTCGTTCACCGCGAGACTGTCGTTCCGGGCATCGGGCGGCGCGTCGATGGCGACGCCCATCTCCCATCCATCCCCCGCGCCCGCAGCGGCGGCCGGGTTCATCCGGACGCTGAAGGTCAGCGTCGTAAAGGTGCCACCGACCTGCACGCTTCCGGCGGCGGTTCCCAGCGAATTGGTCAGACTGGATTCGGTCCCGGTGGTCGTGGCCCCGACCTGACGTGTGATCGTCCGCGCTGTGCTGTCCACGACGAAGTGCGACGGGCCGGCGAGCTTGGTCAGGGTCGCACCCGACGTCAGCAATGCCAGCAGCGCGCTGTTGGATGTTCCGGAGACGCCGCCGAGCCGGTCGAGATGGATCACCGGATTGACGACGGCCTGGCTGAACGTAATCGTGATCGTACCGATATCGGTGGTGTTGGACGACGTCCAGGTCACGCCCAACGAAGGCTGGTTCTGCGCGTTATTGTCGAATGCCGCGATGTTGTTGAAGGTCTGGTTGCCAAGGCCGGTAAAAGTGCTCGTGCCCGCCGGCGTGAAGGTGATCGTCGTCGTGATCCCCTCGGCTGTGGTCGACGCGCTGTTCGTCCCGATGGTCCACGCGCCGCTGTTGGTTTTTGCCAGCAGCCCTTCATAGCGATTGGATGTCAGCAGCGGCGCGGCAACAAATCCGTTTCGCGCTTCGAGATCCCAGTCGCCATCCTGCGCCGCCGCACCCGTATCGTCGGTCGAGGCGGCGACATCGGCGCCGGTCGCGATGGCGATGGCGTCGACCAGCTCCTGACCCTGCTCGCCACCACCGACGTCGCAGCCATAGATCAGGATATCTCCATCGACCGAGAGTTTGGAACCGATCGAAGCCAGCGCTCCCGCCAGTTCGCCGGTCACTGCGGCGTAGTCGATCGTTGTCGTGCCCAGCGCAAAGCTGCTCGCCGCGCCATGGCTGACGATATGGATGGCGGTGACGTTGGAGCGCCCCGCCAGCGCGGCCATCATCTGGTCGACGCCGTCGCGCGTCGTATCGATCAGGACGACTTCGCCCCGCGTCTCCCATTCGCGCGCCAGCTCGGCGTAGCCTTCGATCCCCGTGTCGATAAAGATCATCGCGCTGGCGGGCGGTTCGGAAGCCGGCTCCGGCGTCAGGCGTTCGTGATGAAGCGCCGAATGGTCGCGACCCTCGACGACATCGCGTCCGGCGGGCGCTTCGGCGGAGCCATTGCGGTTCGCTATGTCGATCGGGGGAACATGATCCGGGGGCGCCGTCGCGACCCCGAAATCGGCAGCACCGGCATGGCCGGAGTCTACTGCAGCACCGGCCGCAGTAGCGACGGCGGCGCCATCGAACATCATGCGCGGTTCGAGTGCCAACAGATAAGGCTGCCCTCCCTGCCGGATCAAGGAGCCTGCGGAAACACGTCTCATCCTATGCTCTGGAGACTCGAACACATCGACCCTTTCCCCTGTCGCGCAGCAGGGGAATTTTGTTCAATTCTCAACCGATTACGAGTCCAATGCGACGAATCGAAACGCTATTCGGGATCGTTGAAGCCGTGTCGCCCCGACGCCGGCACGACATCTGTTCGGTTCCGGGACAAAATCGGGAAGGATCGCTGCATTGCGGCGCGCGCTGGATTGCAGTCGCGGGCTCGGGCCGACCGATCCGGTTTGAGATGGGCCGGCGCGCCCCGATCCGGGCGGCCGCGTCAGGCCGTCATCTCGCGACGCCGCATTTCGGTGGGAACGACGCCGAAGCGGCGCGCGAAGGCGCGGGTAAAGCTGGCATTGCTCATATAGCCGCAGCGATAGCCGATGCTCGAGATCGAAAGGTCGCTTTGCGCAAGAAGCTGGCGCGCGCGCTGGAGCCGCCGCTCGCTCACCGCCTCGGCGACGCTGCATTGATAGAGCTCGCGAAAGCCGCGCGTCAGCTTTTCCTTGCTCAACCCGCAGCGCCGCGCAACGCTGCTGACGGTCAGCCGCTCCTGCCAATGCTCGTTGACGAGCTGGTGCGCCGCGGCGACCCGGGTGATGTCGTCCTCGCTGAGCGTCGTCGCGCCGCCGACCTCGACCATGCGGCCTTCGCCGAGCGCCGCGAAGAGCTGGCACAACAGTTCGAGGCTGCGTGCGGACCGCAGGATGTCGGGCACTTCGCCTGCGCCCTCGACCGCGACGACCGCGCGGCCCAGCCCGCGCAGGTCGGCAGGAAGATACCAGCGCCCCGCGGGCTTCGGCAGCAAGGCGAAAAGGCGACGGCACGCCGCCTCGCTGACCGCGAAGACGACGAGATGATCATTGGCATGGCCGTCGAGGTCCGACGGCAGGAGCACGCTGACGGCGGGTTCGCCGATGTCCCCGAAGCCGAGGATGATCGCGTCAGGCGGAAGGACCGCGGGGTCGCACGGGCCACGGCCGATATAGCTCGTGAATTCCGGCGTGATGGCCAGCGGAAGTTTTTTGTCCATGTCGGTCATCCGAAAGATCAGCCAGTTCCATTGATGCGCTCCGGCGCGGAGCTCAACCCCCTTATCATATACGGGCGTAAAGGCTGGCTTTTCCTGGCTTGCCGACAAGGACCTGCGTACAGGCCCCGCGGCCCATCCTGCCGTCAGAAACGCTTGATCGACAGCACTTCGAAGGTCTGGCGCAGCGTCTCGGTCGAGCGGTCGTAATCGTCGAGCGCCAGCGCCGCGATCAGCGCGTCGGCGACACAAAGCTGCGCGATGCGGCTCGTCATCGCCTCGGTGCGAAAGCGCGTTTCGCGCGCCATGGTGAACAGCACGACATCGGCATAGGCCTGGATCGGCGAGCGCGCGAAGTTGGTGATGACGATGGTGCGCGCGCCCGCCTCCTTCGCGAGCCGCGTCGCCGCGACCGTCTCGTGCGTCGCGCCGCTGTGCGAAATCGTCAGCACCGCGACATCGGGGTCGCAGCGCGAGGCGCTGATCGCCTGGATATGGCTGTCGATCACGACGCGCGCGTCGAGCCCGATGCGCAGCATCCGGTAGTGCGTATCCTCGGCAATCGGCGCCGACGAGCCGATGCCATAGATTTCGACGCGTTTCGCGGTGCGGATCGCATCCACCGCGCGCCGCAGCGCCTGCGGGTCGAGCACCGACAGCGAATCGCGCAGCGCCTGGATGCCCGAGTGGAAGACCTTGCGGCAGATCGTGTCCATGTCGTCGTCGCGCCCGATATCCTCGTGGATAAACTGCACTGGCTGGACGACCTCGCGCGCGAGGCTGAGCTTCAGATGCTGGAACCCTGACAGGCCGATGCTGCGGCAGAAATTGACGACGCTTCCCTCGCTCACCCCGACCGCTTCGGCGAGCTCGGTGATCGACATCCGCACGATCTCCTCGGGCTGCGCGAGGATATGATCGGCGATGCGCCGCGCACCCTTGGCCATAGTGCCATGAGCCATTCTCATTCGTTCGAGTGCGTTTTCGATGGGCCCCTGTCCTTCCGCTGCCTGTTGCACCGCGCGCCTGTCGTCCATTCGGGCCATTCTCCCCCTGATTCCGCCAACATCCCTGCGGGACGGACAATCCTAGCCGGGAATGCGTCAACTCAATAGTAAAATTTGCTCATTTATATAATAATTCAAAAATGAGCTTATTTCACTCAACTGTCACACGCCCCTCCTAGCGGAGGCCTCGCACATTGCCGCGGTGCAGCATCGAGTCGTCAACACGGACGCTCCTGCCCCGCCAATGTGACCGGGATTCTTCAAAAGGGGCATGACTGTGCAGAACGCTTCCAATTTTCGTGCGGCCATGTGTCTGGGCCTGCTGCTGTCGGCCAGCGCGCTGCCGTCGGTCGCTTTGGCGGCCGTCAATGACGCGACCGCCGATGGCGCCGAGAGCGCCGATGCCGGCGGCGGCGCGGGCGACGAGATCATCGTCAACGGCACCGCGGCCATCGAAGCGACGCCGCTCGCCGCGCAGGCGGTCGAATATGGCAACGCCGTCCAGATCGTCACTGCCGAGGAAATCGCCGCGACCGGCGCGACCAACTTCGCCGAAATCGCGCAGTTCCTGATCAAGGGCGCCAACATCGGCTATTCGCCCGACGAAGGCGAATATACGATCCGCCTCGACGGCGGCAGCGACCGCGACACGCTCGTCGTGCTCGACGGCGTGCCGCTTTACGACCGCGGCCCCGCGCTCGAGGACATCTGGGGCTCGACGACGATCGACCCGCATATGATCGAGCGCGCCGAGGTGTTCCGCGGCGGCAACAGCCTGTTTTTCGGCAGCAACGGCGGCATCGGCGTGATCAGCCTCGTCACCAAGCGCCCCGACGGCTCCAGCAAGTTCGAACTCGGCGCCCAATATGGCGCGTTCAACACGCGCGAGATCTGGGGCAACGCCAGCTTCCTGATCGATCCCGGGGGGCGCCACAGCCTGATGATCTACGGCGGCACGATCCAGACCGACGGCCCGCGCATCTTCGCGCCCGAATCCTATGTCGACAACGTCGCCAAGGCCGGCGGCATCCAGGATTATCCGCTCAACCGCAGCAACATCGGCGTCAAATATCTGTGGAAGATCGACGACAAGAGCGAATTCCGCGTGAACGGCCAATATACCCAGATCGAGTTCCACGATCCCTTCCCCGACGCCGAAACCTTTTCGCCGAACCGCGTCCGCTATCCGATCGTCGACTTCTCGCTCGACCGCCGCTGGTCGGACAATTTCTATACCGAGATCGCCGGCTACTGGAGCAATCCGCGGCTCAACAACACCGAGACCTTCGCCGAAATCTGCAAGACGCCCGCGGGCTGCACCGATCCGACGACGGGCAGGATCATCCGTTTCGGCGACGCGACGGGCAAGTCGATCCCCTTCCCCAACAAGGGCTTCGGCAAGGATTCCAAGGTCGGCGGTTTCCGCGAAATGGGGCTCAACGTCCGCAACACACTCTCGCTCCCGAACATCCTCGAAGTCGTCGCGGGCGTGCAGGTCGTGTCGTACAAGAATGACTCGGACCCCGTCTTCCCGATCTCGAACAAGGCGAACACGATCACCGGCGTCTATGCTGATTTCCGTCCGGTGATCCCGTTCAGCCCTGACACCAGATTGTCGCTTGCGCTGCGCACCGACTTTGCCGACAGCTTCGGGTCGCGGACGATCTGGAAATTCGGGTTCCGCCAGCCGATCGGTGCTTTCTATATCCGCGGCAATGGCGGCACCTCGTACAGCCTGCCGCGCACCAACGAACTGTTCGCCCAGAGCCCGACGCTCGTCGGCAACCCCGACCTCAAGACCGAGGAAACCGAAACCTATAACGGCGGCATCGGCTTTTCGCAGAGCTTCGGCGATGTCCAGGTGAACGCCGAGGTCGGCGCGTTCCATACCGACGTCACCAACCGGATCCAGACGACCTCGGGTCTCACCCCGAACACCTATTTCAACAACGACCGCACCACCGAAATCCGCGGACTGACCGCCGAACTCGATGTGCGTGTCGGCAAGGGCCTCTCGTTCAACATCAACTATACGAAGCAAAAGGCGCGCCTCGACGGCAGCAAGCTGCAGATCAACGAGACCCCCGAATATATGATCGGCGGCAATGTGCGCTGGACCAGCCCCGACGACCGTTTCTCGATCACACTCTTCCCGCGTTACCAGGGCCCCGAATATGCGACGGGCGGGGTGAACGGCTCGCTGCGCCACAATTTCGGCAATTATTTCCTGATGAACGGGTCGATCGGATATCGCCTCGGCGACGAGCGTCAGCATCAGTTCCAGCTGCGCATCGTCAACATCTTCGACCAGAAATATGCCGAACGTTACGGCTACGGGAACATGCGCTACAGCTCGGCGTTCATCCGCGGCGAAATCGCGCTGAACAGCCCTCAATATTTCTACGGCTACGAGTTCGAGGGCAAGCCGCGCAGCGTCTACATCTCCTACTCGACCAAATTCTGACCGGCCCGGCCAGAGGAAACCGGTTCATGGCGCTGTCACACCCCCGTCGTAATTGCCCCCCGTCTTTCGGGTCGACGGAGGTTGTTTATGCGGCGGTGGATGATTGCGGCTGTGCTGGCGGCGCTATGCGTCGCCGGCACGGCCTGGTTGCTTCTGTCGCCGCGAAGCGCGCCGCCGCCGCCGCTGCGCGTGCTGCTGATCCCCGCCGACGGCGGCACCGAAAGCGGCACGCTCGCCGACTATCGTCCGGTTTTCGACGCGGTGGCGCAGAGCACCGGGCTCCGCTTCGACCTCAAGGTCGCGCAATCCTATGGCGGGGTGGTTGAGGCGATGTGCAACGATGCCGCAGACATCGCCTTTGTCGGACCCGTCACCTATCTGCAGGCGCGCCGCCGCGGCTGCGCCGAAATGCTCGCCGTCGCGGTCAAATCGGGGCGGTCGGTCTATTATGCCGGGCTGTTCGTCCGCCCCGAATCCGCCGTCCGCTCGATCGGCGGCCTCAGGGGCAAGCGCGTCGCGTTCGGCGATATCAACTCGACCTCGGCTTTCGTCTTTCCGGTCGCGATGTTCCTCGACGCGGGGATCGATCCCGCGCGCGACCTGTCGGCGGTGCGCATGACCGGCACCCACGCCAACAGCCTTGCCGCGCTGGTGAATGGCGAGGTCGACGCCGCGGCGCTTTCCTTCGACAGCTATGACAAGGCCGTCCGTGCGAACGTCCAGGGCGCAGCGGACCTCCGCGTCGTCGCGCGCAGCGGTCCGATTCCCTACCCGCCGCTGATCGCAAGCACGCGCCTCCCGCCCGCCGTGCGCGTCCGGCTGCGCGCGGCGTTCGAGAATATCAGCCGCACCCCCGGCATCACGCCCGAGATGATCCGCGGCTATGGCGGCGCACAGGTCGACGGCTATGCGGGCGCGGTCCCGGCCGGTCATTTCGATCCCGCTGCCCGGAAAATGGCGCAGGTCGGCCCCGCGCTGAAAGGCGAGATGCTGCGCAAGGCGGCCGAAAGGCCGGCGCGATGATCGACATCGGGATCGCGGGTCTCGGCGTCCGCCATGCCGGGGGCGCCGCCGCGATCGCGGACGTCACGCTCTACCTGCCGGCAGGCCAGTTCTGCGCGGTGCTGGGCGCGTCGGGCGCCGGCAAATCGACCTTGCTCCGCGCGGTCGCCGGCCTCGTTGACGCCCGCGAAGGGCGCATTCTCTATGATGGCCGCGCGCCCGACCGCGCACTCCGCCGCCGTATCGGCCTGATCCCGCAGGATTTCGCCCTGTGCGGCCGCGCCAGCGTCGCGCAGAATGTCATGGCGGTCGCCGACATCGCGCCGTGGCGTTCCTTCATCAGCCTCTATCCCCATGCCGAACGCGAACGCGCCGCGCGGCTGCTTGCCGGGCTGGGACTCGAGGAAGCCCATCTCGCGCGCCGCGCCGACAGCCTGTCGGGCGGACAGCAACAGCGCGTCGCGATCGCGCGCGCGCTGCTCCATCGCCCCGCGGTCATCCTCGCCGACGAACCCGTCGCCGGCCTCGATCCGGCAACCGGCGAGGCGACGCTGGCGCTGCTCCGCAACGAAGCCCGCCGCCTTGGCGCCACGGTGATCTGCAGCCTGCATCAGCCTGCGCTCGCGCGGCGCTTCGCCGATCGCATCGTCATGCTCGACGCCGGGCGCGTGGTCTTCGACGGGACGCCCGCAATGCTCGACGGCCAAACCGCGCCGCCGCGTATCCGGGCGGTGGCGCGATGAACGCCGCCGTCCCCTGGCGCTTTCCCGCGCTGCTCGACGCGCGCACAGTCGCGCTGCTTTTCGGCGCCTTGTTGTTGCTCTGGTACACCGGCCAGCGCGTCGAGATCGGGCGGATGCTGGCACTCAGCGGCGAAGCGGTGCTGGCGGAGGCGGGCCTCGCCGATCGTTCGCAAGTCGCCCAAGGCCTCGGCACGACGCTCGGGCAGCTCGTCCCGATCCAGCTTTCGTCGCGGCGCGAGGTCAGCCGCATCGCCGGTTTCGACCCCGCCCGCCTGCCTCCCTTCGCGCACATCGAAACCGTCGACACGCGCGTTTCCGGACTCGACCCCGAAACGCTGCGCCGCGAAGACCGGATTGTGCGGACCGCCTGGCTGGTCGAGCCCTTCGGCTATCTGGTCCATGTCGCGGCAAAGATGCTCGAAACGCTCGAAATCGCGCTCTGGGGCAGCCTGATAGCCGTGCTGATCGGTCTGCCGCTCGCGCTCTTCGGCGCGCGAAACGTCACCCCGCACCCCGCGTTGCGCGCCGGCGCGCGCGCGATTTCGGCGTTTCTGCGCGCCATGCCCGAACTCGTCGCGGCGCTCTTCCTCGTCATCGCTTATGGTTTCGGGCCGATCGCGGGCGTTCTCGCGCTCGGCCTCCATTCGGCGGGTTTCCTCGGCAAATTCTACGCCGACGATATCGAGGATGCCGACCCGCGGTCGCAGCAGGCGCTCGCCGCGATGGGCGCGGGGCGGCTCACCGTCTGGCGCAGCGCGATCCTGTCGCAGGTGCTGTCCCAGCATATCGCCTGCACGCTCTACACCTTCGACCGCAATGTCCGCATGGGCGCGGTGATCGGCCTCGTCGGCGCGGGCTGCATCGGGCAGGAGCTCAAGGGCCGCTTCGACATGTATGAATATGGCCACGTCGGCACCATCCTGATTGCGATCTTCCTCGTCATCCTGACGCTCGACCTCGCCGCCTCGCGCGCGCGGCAGGCGTGGCGATGACGCCCCTCTTCCCTTTCAATCCGGAGTAGTTTGGATGTCCAATTCGAGACGTGATTTCCTGAAAGCCGCGGGCGTCGCGGCCGGGTCGGCGGCCGCCTTTCACGCCAGCATCGGCCGCGCGCTCGCCATCCCGGCGAAGCGCACGACGGGCACGATCAAGGACGTCCGCCACATCGTCATCCTGATGCAGGAGAACCGCTCGTTCGACCATTATTTCGGGACGATGAAGGGCGTCCGCGGGTTCGGCGACCGTCACCCGATCCCGCTTGCCGGCGGCAAGGATGTCTGGTTCCAGAACAATGGCGCGCGCGACCTGCCGCCCTTCCACCTCGACACGACGCGCACGAACGGCCTCAAGGTCCCTGGCACGCCGCACAGCTTCGCCGACGCGCAGGCGGCGTGGAACCAGGGCAAGTTCGGCCTCTGGCCCAAGTTCAAGACCGACTATTCGATGGGCTATTACAGACGCGAAGACATCCCCTTCCAGTTCGCGCTCGCCGAGGCTTTCACGATCTGCGACGCCTATCATTGCTCGATCACGACCGGCACCGACCCCAACCGCATCGTCTTCTGGTCGGGGTCCAATTTCGACCCCGCGGTTGCCGCGACCGGGACCAACTGCCGCGACGACACGTCCGAACCCAATAACCTCCGCTGCTGGATCAAGGGCGCGCTGCCCGAACCCGGCTATACCTACGCCGGCAACGCGCTCGAATGGACAACGATCCCCGAGATTCTCGAAGCCGCGGGCGTCGACTGGCGCATCTATCAGGATCCCAATGACAACTGGACCGGCGCAATGCACGGCGGCCTTGCCTTCAAGGGCTTTCGCGACGCGAAGCCGGGCTCGCCGGTCTATGAACGCGGCATGGCGCATCATTCGCTCGAAAAGCTCGCCGAGGATGCGAAGAATGGCACGCTGCCCGCGGTGTCGTGGGTGCTGCCGCCCAAGCAATGGTCCGAACATCCCTCGGCCTCGACCCCGATCGAGGGCGCCGAATTCACCGCATCGGTGCTCGACGCGCTGACCGCCAATCCCGACACATGGGCGGGCACCGTCTTCTTCCAGACCTTCGACGAGAATGACGGGCTGTTCGATCATTTCCCGCCCGCCGCGCCGCCGTCGTACAACGCCGACGGCACGCTTGCGGGCAAGGCGACGCTCGCGCTGCCGGGGCATTATTTCGACGATCATGAGGATAAATATCTGTCGCGCGACGACAATATCTCGGGAACGACGCGCCCGTTCGGCCTTGGCCCGCGCGTGCCGATGTATGTCGTCTCGCCGTGGAGCAAGGGCGGCTGGGTCAGCAGCGAGGTGTTCGACCATACCTCGGTCGGCCAGTTCCTCGAACAGCGCTTCGGCGTCACCATCCCCGCGATCAGCCCGTGGCACCGATCGGTGTGCGGCGACCTCACCTCGTGCTTCGACTTCGCGAAAGGCGCCGACGCCGCCTTTCCCGCGCTGCCCGACGTCAGCGGCTCGACGACGATCCTCGGCGCGCACCTGCAACGCCCGAAGGCGCTGCCCCCGCGCGCGCCGCAGGAGCTGTTTCAGGAAAAGGGCATCCGCCGCTCGCGCGCGCTGCCTTACACCCTCCACGTCGATGCGCGGATCGACAGCGCGGACAAGGCCGTCGTGCTCGATTTCGTCAATCAGGGTGCGGCCGGCGCCGTCTTCCACGTCTATGACAAGCTGAACCTCGACCGCATCCCGCGCCGCTATACCGTCGAGGCGGGCAAGGCGATCGACGACCGCTGGAGTGTCGGCCCCGACGGCGGTTTCGATCTCTGGGTGCTTGGCCCCAACGGCTTCCACCGCGCCTTCCGCGGGACACTCGACGAAGCCGCGCGCGCGCCGGCGATGACCGCGCGTTACGACCGCAAGCGCGGCGGCCTTGCCTTCACCTTCGTCAACGCGGGCAGCGACGTGCAGGAGGCGAAAATCTTCCGCGACGCCTATGCCGCTTCGGCCGCAAAGGCGGTGACCGTCGCCAGCCGCGGCAAGGCCGTCGCGGCCTGGCCGGCGCCCAAAGACCATGACTGGTACGACCTGACCGTCGCGCTGGCGGGTATGGAAATCCGCCTCGCCGGTCGCATCGAGCGCGGCACGCATGGCATCAGCGATCCGCTGACCTTCGGCTGACGGAGGCGAAACGCCGGGTCAGTGTTTCAGATACTGGCTCGGCGGCACGCCGAAGGCGCGGCGGAACATCGCGGCGAAGCCGCTGGGGCTGTCGTAACCGACGTCATAGGTGACCTGCGTGATCGACGCGCCGGCGGCGAGCAGCGAGAGCGCCTCCATCAACCGCACCTGCTGGCGCCAGACCGCGAGCCCCATGCCCGTTTCCTGCTTGAAGCTGCGGGTGAAGGTCCGCCGCCCCATCGCCACAAGCGCAGCCCAGTCGTCGATATCGCGCGGGTCGGACGGATCGGCGATGATCGCGTTGCACACGCGCAGCAGGCGCGGGTTCGACGGCATCGACACCTGATAGGGCGCGTTCGGCATCCGCCCGATCTCGTCGAGCAGCAGCGTGATGATCCGCCCCTCGCGCCCGTTGACGTCGTAGAGTGCCGGAAAGTCGACGACCTCGAGGATCAGCGATTTGACGAGGTTCGACACCTCGAAAACGCGGCATTCCCGCTCATGCTCATGCCCTGCGCACGGCAGATACAGCGTACGAAGCGACACCGGGCCGCGGCACGCGACTTCGTGCCGCGTCCCCGCCGGCAGCCATACGGCGCGCTGCGGCGGGATCACGAAACTCGTCTCGGGCGTGCGGACCGACATCACCCCCGCCGACGCATAGAGAATCTGGATATGGTCGTGGCTGTGCATCGGGTCGATGAAGCCCGCGGGATATTCATCCTGCAGCGCAATGACCGGCCGGTCGTTCACAAGGACGTCGACACTATGCTTCATGGCCCGATCCTCGCAATACTTGAACAAATGCATGATATAGGCCGTGCGCTCGGTTGGCCAGCAAGGATGCGGCCGCTGGCCTGTCCGGCGCGGTGATTGGCCCGAACGGGCGATAGATAAAGCCGTGTAAAAGCTATCAGGCGATCAAGGATCGTTTCGAGAAGGATATGCCAAATATGTCAAAGGGCTTGAGCGCCATGCAGGACGACATGGCCGACCCCGATATCCGCCGTTTCGTCGATGCGATCAACGCCGCCTATGCCCGGCATGGCGCCCCCGCGGGCGCCAGCATGGCGGTCCGTCGGCAGGTCGCCGAGAGGGTGCGCAAACCCTGGCGCGAAGATGGCCCGATAATGGCGGAGAGCCGCGAAATGGACATGGGCGGCGTCCGCCTGCGGCTTCACCGTCCGGTCGCGGACGAAAAGCTGCCCGTCATGCTCTACATCCATGGTGGCGGCTGGATGCTGTTCAGCATCGACACGCACGACCGGCTGATGCGCGAATATGCCGCGCGCGCCGGCATCGCGGTGCTCGGCATCGACTACAGCCTGTCGCCCGAAAGCAAGTTCCCGGTCGCGCTCGAAGAATGCGCCGCGGCGCTCGACTGGATCGCGGCGCAGGCGGACGCGCTGAACCTCGACGCCGGCCGCGTGCTGATCGGCGGCGATTCGGCGGGCGCCAACCTGTCGGTCGCGGCGTGCCTGCTGCAACGCCGGCGCGGCCGCGCCCTCCCCGCCGCCATGCTGCTCAACTATGGCGCCTTCGCCCCCGAACGCACCCCCAGCTATGCGCGTTTCGGCGCGGGCGACTATTCGCTCGAGGCCGACGAGATGGATGCCTTCTGGGCCGCCTATGTCGACGGCCCCGAACAGCTTGCCGATCCGCTCGTCGCACCGCTGCGCGCCGACCTGACCGGTCTGCCCCCCGCCTTTCTCGCGATCGCCGAATGCGACATCCTCGCCGACTGCAACCATGCCTTTGCCCGCAAGCTCGAAGACGCCGGCGTGCCGACACGCGCAGTGACCTACCGCGGCGCCACGCACAGCTTCCTCGAGGCGGTATCGATCGCCCCGCTCGCGGCCCGCGCGCTCGACGAGCAGGCGGCGTGGATCCGTGATATCGTCGGCGGATGACCGGACCCTGCACCCCGCGCGATCCCGCCGACATCGCGCAGCTGATCGCCGACTATCCGCTCGCCTGGCTGGTATCGCGCGCCTTTCATGCCAGCCCACTGCCGCTGATCGCGGAGTGCGACGATAGCGGAACCGTCGTCGCGCTGCTCGGCCATTGCGCGCGGCGCAATCCGCTCGTCGGCGATTTCCGCGCCGATCCGCACGGGCTGGTCCTGTTCAACGGGCCGTCGGGCTATGTACCGACGTCGCTGCTGTCGAAACCCGACTGGGCGCCGACGTGGAACTATGCGGTGCTCCGCTTCACCGTCGAGGTCGAATTCGTCGAGGGTGAAACGCGCGATGCGATCGAACGGCTCGTCGCGAAGATGGAAGGCGGCGGCTGGTCGACAGCCAGCCTCGGGCCGCGCTATGACAGGATGCTCGATCAGATCATCGCCTTTCGCGCGCACGTCCGTTCGACCGAGCACAGCTTCAAGCTCGGGCAGGACGAAAGCCCGCAAGGCTTTGCCGAGATCGTCGCGGGTCACAGCGACCCGACGCTCGTGCAATGGATGGAAGGACAGGCCCGAAGGTGAAACTTTTCTTCGACGATCGCCAGACCGCCCACGCCCCCTCGCGCGAACTGCACAATGGCGACTGGGTGCCCTATGCCGAGAATGTCGAACGCCCGCGCTCGATCGTCGAGCAATTCGCCGACTGGGCGCCCGTTCGCGACTTCGGCATGGCGCCGCTGCTTGCCGTGCACGATGCCGGCTATCTCGCCTTCCTCGAACGCGCGCATCGCGACTGGCTTGCCGCGGGGCGGAACGGCGACGCGATCGGCTATGCCTTCCCGATCCGGCGCCGGCGGCCGCTCGCCTTCGGGCGCATCGACGCCGATCTTGGTGCCTACAGCTATGACGCCGGAACGCCGATCGCGGCGGGGACATGGGAATCGGCTTACTGGTCGGCGCAGGGTGCGCTCACCGCGCTCGATCATCTCGCGACGAGCGGCGACGCCCATGCGTTCGCGCTGTGCCGCCCGCCCGGCCACCATGCCGGGCGCGACTATATGGGCGGCTATTGCTATCTCAACAACGCCGCCATCGCGGCGCGCGAAGCGCATAATCGCGGCCTCGGACCGGTCGCCGTGCTCGATATCGACTATCACCACGGCAACGGCACGCAGGATATCTTCTACGAGGATCCCGCCATCTTCTTCGCCTCGATCCACGCCGACCCGCGCACCGACTACCCCTTCTATTGGGGGCATGCCGACGAGCGCGGCGAAGGCGCGGGCGAAGGCAGCACGCTCAACCTCCCCCTCCCCCGCGGCACCGACGGGCAAAGCTATGCCCCCGCGCTCGACACGGCCTTGGGTGCGATTGCGGACTGGGGGGCGCGGTTCCTTGTCGTCTCCTTCGGCGCCGACACGCACAGCAGCGATCCGATTTCGAGCTTCGCGCTCGAACGCGAGGATTATGTCGAACTGGCCGGGCGCATCTCCGCGCTCGGCGTTCCGACGCTGATCGTGATGGAGGGCGGCTATGCCGTCGGCGATCTCGGCAAGAACGTCGCCGCGTTTCTTTCGGGCTTCTGAAACGAAAAGGGGCCGCCCCGCCGAAGCGAGGCGGCCCCTTTTCGTCCATCAGTTCAGGCTGAACCGCACCGTCGCGCCGATGGTCCGCGGCCGGGCGACCGAGCCTGCGAACGCAAAGGGCGCGTTCGAGATGCCGTATTGATCGAACAGATTCTTCGCGAACACACCCAGTTCGATCTGGTCGGTCACCGCGATCGAGGCGTTGAGGTCGACGATGTGGAAATCGCCCTTTTCCAGCGACCCCGCGAAATCGACCGGCGCGCTGGACAGGTAGCGATGCGCGATGCCGAAACGCGGCTTCAGCCTTGAGTCCGGGAAGCTCAAATCGATGCTGTTCGACAGGATCCATTCGGACGCGCCGGGCAGCCGCGTCCCCTTCGCATAACCGCCGCCGGCCGCGAAGGTGTCGGGCAAGAACTCCGACAGGCGTGCGTCATTGTACGAGACGTTCGACTGGAAGGTCAGGCCCCGCGTCGGACGCAGCGTCAGGCTGAGCTCCATGCCGTCGATGTCGGCGCCGCCGCCATTGGTGGTGTAGGCGCGAACGTCGGGGGTGAAGAGGCGCGCCTGAATATTGTCCCAGTCGATATGATAGACGGTCAGATCGACCGACAGTGTGTTGTCGATCAGGTCGAACCGCGTCCCGACCTCGAAATTCTTCGTCGTGTCGCTGTCGAAGGTCAGCGGCAGGTCGGGGAACGGCAGCGCGAAGACGTTGAGCCCGCCGATACGGAAACCTTCCGAATAAAGCCCATAAAGCATGAAATCCTTGTTCGGCTTGAAGGTCAGCGATGCCTTCGGGATGAAATCCGAATGCTTCTCCGCCGCCGCCTCGAAATTATAGGCGGGGACTTGCGCGGCGTTCGGCAGCAATTCGGCCTGCGGACGCGTGCGATATTCGAACAGGCGGCCACCGAGGGTCAGCGTCAGCGAGTCGACGATGTCGTAGGACACCTCGCCGAACAGCGCCTTTTCGGTCACGCGGTTGCGGCTGAAGGTGCGTTCGGAAAAATCGCCGGGAGCCAGCTGGTCGCCGGTCTGCCCGCCGAACTCGCCCGGGTTCGCGTCGATATAATCGCCGATCCCCTCGAGATAGAGCAGCCCGTTTCCGGTCGAACGCATCCGCGTATAGTTCGCGCCGAGCAACCATTTGAACGCACCCCCGTCGGGCGAGGCAAGGCGGACCTCGACATAGTCGGTCTTCGATTTCGAGCTGCTGCGGTCGAGCAGCGGCGTGTTCGTCCGCGGATCGTTGCCGCCAAAGATCGAATAGTCGAACAGCACTTCGGCGTTCTTTTCGATATGGCTGCCGAGCGCGGTCAGCGTCGCGAAGCCCAGATCCTGCTCGAAACGCAGGCTGTGCAGCATGAAGTCGGTGTCCTGATACTCGGCGAGGTTCGTCGCGCGCTCATAGGTCTTCCCGGGACCGAAGAGCACATAGGTCTGATCGTCGAGATCATATTCCTGATACATGCTGATCGCCGAGATACGCGTCGTTTCGGTCGGCGTGAAAACGATCGAACCGCGCAGGCCGCGGACGCGCAGATCATTGCTGCCCTTCTCGCCGAGCAGCGTGCTGTCGAGATAGCCGGCATCGACGCGCTGGAGCGCGACGAGGCGCACCGCGAGCTTGTCGGTCGCGATCGGCAGGTTGACCATGCCCTTCACCGCATAGCCGACATCGCCGGCGGCGCGCCTCGTCGTCGACACCATGCCCTCGAAACCCGCGTCGAAGCGGGCGGGGTCGGCCTCGTTCACGACATAATTGACCGCACCGCCCAGAGACGACGAACCAAAGAGCGTGCCCTGCGGCCCGCGCAGCACCTCGACCCGGCTGACATCGAAGCTGTCGACGTCGGGAATGACCACCGGAAAGCCCGGCTCGATCAGCGGAATTTCATTGAGATAATAGCCCGTCGTCGCCTGGTTCGCCTCATGATAGGTCGACGACGCCACGCCGCGGATCACGACTTCGGACACGCCGGGCTGGTAGTCGTTGAACACGACGCCGGGGACGCGGGTGATATAGTCGGAGAGGCTTTGCGCGTTGAGCTTTTGCAGCGTCGCCTCGCTGACCGCGGTGACCGACCCGGTGACGTCGCGCACCGACTGCTCGCGCTTGGCCGCGGTGACGACGATCTCGGTATCGTCGGCCTCCTGCGCCAGCGCACCCGATGCATAGCCTAGCGCCAGGATCGAGATGCCACATGCGGCGACCCGCCTGATCGTTGCAAAGCCCATTTCTGCCTCCCTATTGATATTGCCTGTTCGCAGGAAAACCGATCCTCAAGCTATCACGCGAAACTGGCGTGACGGCGATGGTCGGGCCATATTCCAGCCGGATCGGGCCAGCGGATGTTCGCAGGAAAGTGCGGTTTCGCGCGGACTTGGGGGCAATTTGCCCGATCGATGGATTGGGCGGCCTGATCGGCGCAGTAAGCCAGCCGACGTTCCATAGACTGGACGCGACATCCCCGTCGGGCGAAAGAGGGTCGGCATGCACAGCATCGGGAACAAGGGGCGGAGAGCGTTTTTGAGCAGCGCCGCAATGGCAGCCCTCCTGCTGGGAAGCGGCGCGGGCCGGGCGCTGGAAAAGAGCCTCCCCGGACGCTGGCCGAAGGTCGCACCGCCGCAGTCGCCGCGCATATCGCATGTCATCGACCAATTGGGCCGCCAGCGCGACGACGCCTACAGCTGGATGAAGTTCATTCCCGCCGAGGGCGAACGCAACCGCACGAACCTGCCCGCGCCGGTCGCAAAAATGCTCGCCGACGAAAATGCCTATGCCGAGGCCGTTCTGGAACCGACGAAAGCAGTACAGGCCGAACTGGTGCGTGCGATGCTGGCGCGCAGCTCGGGTGCGGTCGCGGCGCCGGCGCTCGAAAAGGATGGCTGGACCTATTCGTCGGCGATCCCCGAAGGCCATGCGCACGCACGCTACAGCCGCCGGAAGGACGGTGGCAAGACCGAACTGCTCGTCGATGAAAACGCGCGCGCAAAGGGCCAGCCCTATTTCCGCAGCACCGGGCACCAGCCGAGCCCCGACCATCGCTATTTCGCCTGGGCCGAGGATGTCATCGGCAACGACCGCCACCGCATCTGTATCCGCGACAACCGGAGCGGCGACATTCGCACGATCGTCGACAGGGACGCCTATGGCTATGGCGGGCTCGTCTTCGCGCCCTCGTCGCGTTGGCTGTTCTGGATCTGGCGCGACGCACGCAACCGCCCGACGCGGCTCTATCGCACCTCGGTCGACGGGACGACCACCGACCTCGTCTATGAGGAGAAGGACCCCGCGATCTTCATGCAGGTGAAGCGCACCGCCGCCGACGGCTTCATCGCGCTCATCCTCGCCGGCCCCGAGACCGCCGAAGTCCGGCTGGTGTCCGCCGCCGACGAAACCGCGGCGCCCGCGATCGTGTGGCCGCGCAAGGACGGAGTGCTCTATGACATCGACGAGTGGAACGGCGGGCTGATCGCGCTCACCGATGCCGGCAACGCGTTCGACATGGCGCTGTTGCGCCTCGATCCGGAGAGCTTTTGCACCCTCGCGACGCTCGTGCCGCACCGCCCCGGCACGCCGATCCTCCAGATCCAGCCCTTTGCCGCGGCCCTCGTCCGGCTCGAGCGCGTCGACGGCCTCCACCGGCTCGTCATACTGCGTCCCGACGGGTCGGAACGGACGGTCGCCTTCGACGACCCCGCCTATGCGATCGAACTGCCGCCCGAGCAAAGCCGTGCCGCGCGCTCGGTGATGATCGTCCACCAGTCGCCCAAATCGCCGCGCCGCTGGATCCGCGTCGATCTGGTCAGCGGCAAGCAGACGGTCGTCCAGCAGCAACAGGTCGCAAACTACAACCCCGACGATTACGAGGTCGAACGGTTGTTCGCCCCCGCCCCCGACGGCGAGATGGTGCCGATCACGCTGCTCTCGCGCCGCAGCGCGCCGAAGGACGGCAAGGCGCCGCTGCTCCAATATGGCTATGGTTCGTACGGCGTGCCGAGCGACCCCGAATTCTCGATCCCCGCGCTCGCGCTCGTCGATCGCGGCTGGCGCTATGCGATCGCGCACGTCCGCGGCGGGTCGGAGAAGGGGCGCCGCTGGTTCCTCGGCGGGCGCAGGTTCACCAAGCGCAACAGCTTCACCGACTTCATCGCCTGCGCCGAATATCTTGCAGGCGAAGGCTATACGGCAAAAGGCAAGGTCGTCGCTTATGGCCTGTCCGCAGGCGGGCTGCTCGTCGGCGCCAGCATGAATATCGCACCGACCTTGTGGGGCGGCGTGATCGCGCAGGTGCCGTTCGTCGACATGCTCAACACGATGAGCGACGGCGCGCATCCGCTCGTGCCGCTCTTCCGGCCCGACTGGGGCGATCCGCTCGCCGACCCCGAGGCCTATGACTATATCGCCTCGATCTCTCCCTATGAGAATGTCCGGGCGGCCGCCTATCCACCCTTGCTCTGCACCGCGGGGCTCAAGGACGATCGCGTCGCCTATTGGGAACCCGCGAAGCTGGTCGCCGAAGTCCGCCGCCGCTCGACGAGCGGCAATCCCGCGATGCTGATGACCGACATGGACAGCGGCCATCAGGGCAGCGCCGACCTGAAAAGCGAATATCAGCAGAAGGCGCTATTCTGGGCCTTTGCGATGCGCTGCATCTAGAAACCGCGGAACGACGGCACGGGCGCGAACATCAGCGCGAGGAAGCCATAGGCGCTCGCGAGCAACAGCAGCACGCCCGCCGCGCCGACGAGCCAGTCCGCGCGCAGACGGCGGACGAGATACGCCCCGATCGGCGCCGCGACCACCCCGCCGATCAGGAGGCCGATCGCCGCGGTGCTGAAGCTTTGCCAGCCCATCGTACCGATGAACCCGGCGGCGATCGTCACCGTCACGAAAAATTCGGACGCATTCACCGTTCCGATGACCATGCGCGGCTCAGCGCCCTGCGCGAGCAGGTTCGCGCTGACGATCGGCCCCCAGCCGCCGCCGCCCGACCCGTCGGCGATCCCGCCGACGAGGCCGAGCGGCCCGACGAGCTTGATGCTGCGATAGGTTTGCGGGCGACGCGCGCCGCGCCAGAGCAGGTAGATGCCGACCGCGCCCAGATAGGCGAGCACGACCGGCCGCGCGATGCTGTTGTCGATATTGGTCAAAATCCACACGCCGATCAGCCCGCCGACGATCCCCGGCACGACAAGCCGGCGGAACAGCCGCCAGTCGACATTGCGCTGCATCGCATGGCTGAGCCCCGACACCCCGCCGGTGAAGCTTTCGGCGGCATGGACCGCCGCGGAAGCCGTTACGGGCGGCAGTCCGAGCACGAGCAGCAACGCCGTGCCGATCACGCCAAACGCCATCCCCAGCGCGCTGTCGATCAGCTGTGCGGCGAATCCCACGACGATGAACGGCAACAGCGTCCAGAGCGTCAGCCCGTCGAACAGCGTCATCGGGCCACCTGCCCGCCGCGCTTCGTCTTCCCCTTCCGGCGCGTGAGCAGGAAAACAGCCGGAAAACCGAGCGCGATCAGCGACAGCGCGCCGGCGAACACCGGCTCGCCGCCCGCCAGCCACGGCAGCACCGCAGCCCAGATCGACACGCCGAGCACGGTCAGCAGCGTCTGTTCCTGATCGATGTCGGTGTCGACCCCCAGCGGCACCCCCCGCGCATCGGCGCGCAAGGCTTCGAGCCGCCGCGCGACAGGGCTGTGCGGCGCCGAACGCTGCCCCGGGGCCAGCGACGACAGCATCGATCCCAGCCCCGCACCGACCAGCCGGACACCGACCGCTCGCGCGAAGGCGCGCGGCTCCTCGACCCGGTCGCCCACCGCGCGCAGGCTCAGCCGGCCGCCGAAGACGAGGTCGATGAGCGCTTCTCCCGTCACCGCCTTGATCGGCCGCGCCTGCACTTCGTGGCTCGCCTCGATCCAGTCGAAGATCGCGCCGGGCACATCGATGCTGCACGCGCGCTCCAGCCCCTGAAATCCCGGGGCGCTGTTGGCTTCGCAGATCCGGTAGCCTTCGTCGTCGAACAGGATGTCGATGCCGGCGACTTCCAGTCCCAGCGTATCGGCGGCGCGCGCCGCAAGGTCGGCCATCTCGCCCGTCGGCGTATAGGCGATCCCCACGCCGCCCAGCGACACGTTGGATTTGAAATGGCCGGCGGGGGCGCGCCGCTCCATCGCCGCGATCACGCGCCCGCCGATGACGAGGACGCGGACGTCGCGGCCGTGGCTCGACCGCACATAATGCTGGAAAAGGAAGTCGGCCTTGGCCTCGGCGCTCTCCAGCAGCCCGGCGAGGTCCTCGAATTGCCTGCGATCCTCGCATTTGAGGACGCCGGTGCCGCGCGTTCCGCGCAGCGTCTTGACAATCAGCGGAAAACCCAGCTCCTCCTCGACGATGTCGACCCCCATCGGGAATTTGCCAAGGATCGTCGCGGGGATCGGCAGCCCCGCGCGCGCCAGCCGCTGCATCGTGTGCAGCTTGTCGGCGACCAGGTCGATCGCTTCGGGGCCGTTGATCAGCCGCACGCCGCGACGCTCGAAATGCCGAAGCACCGCGAGCGTAAAATAGTCGGTTTCGGCGCCGGTACGGCACAGGATGAAGTCGGGCCGGGCCAGCGAATGGCCCTCATAATGCACCGACCAGCCGTCGACCGGCGCCGCGACGATATCGAAATTATGCGGTTTCAGCACGTGCAGCTCGATCGCGCGGGCCGCCGCCACCTCCTGAAACCGCAGGATTTCCGGCACCTCAGGCAAAGCGGGGTCGAGGTCCCGCCCGAAGAAAATCCAGCCCAGCAAAGATCGCTCCTTCGATTACCCGCCTTCACTGCCAGAGAATGCGCCGCTCGCGCAATCGTTCAAGCGGCAGGCCGGGCTAAGCGACTGTTTTGACGGTTCGATTGCAGCGATCGCCGCGAACCGGTCCGGATGCGACCGGAAAATCCCGGCGATCGCTGGTGAATCGGCCTTAAACCCTCGCGCCCCCGCTCGTTAAATGTCGCATGACCACCAAAGCGACACAATCGAACGAGCCGGTAGGACGGTTCCTGGGTTGGCTGGGGCTTCGCCATTCGCGTGGCGCCGCGCCCGACGCAGGAGACGCGCCGCCCGACCGCGCGCGCGCGGCGCGCTACGAGCTTGTCGCCTCGATCACCTCCTTCCTCGTCGACAATGATCTCGACGTCTCGCCGGCCAATCTGCTGCTCGCGCATGGCGCCTTTTCGGGCCGGAATCCGCGGCTCGCGCGGCAGATCGTCGCGCAGGCGCAGACCCCTGAAGGGATCAGCCAGACATGGCTCAACGAACTCGATGAACAGGAAAGCAACCAGCCCGACCGCGTCGAACTCGACCGGCTGATGACGCGGCTCGAAACCAATCTCGAAGCCTTTCACGCCAATACCAAGGAAGCCCGGACCGTCACCAGCGATTATGGCACCGAGCTCGAACAGCATGTCGTCGACCTCGAACAACTCCAGAAAACCGGCCGCATCGTCTCGAGCCTCGCCGACCTTGCCAAGGTGATGCTCGAACGCACGCGCAAGGCCGAGGACGACATGCGCAAGAGCGAGGACGAGGCGAAGGCGCTGCGCCGCAGCCTCGATCGCGCGAAGCGCGACGCCGAGGTCGACTATCTGACCGGCCTGCCCAATCGACGCGCGTTCGAAAACCTGCTCGACCGGCACTACAAGGAAGCGCGCGCGGCGGTCGAGCCGCTCAGCATTGCCTTTTGCGACATCGACGAGTTCAAGAAGGTCAACGACATCCACGGCCATGACGCGGGCGACCGCGTCATCAAGGCGATCGCCGACACGCTGGCGCGGATTTCGAATGACCATTGCCACGTCGCGCGGCACGGCGGCGAGGAATTCGTCATGCTGTTTCGCGGCCTGACGCCAACGCAGGCGGCCGAAAAGCTCGACGATGCACGCGAAGCGCTCGCCGACCGGCGGCTGATCAACCGCAAGACCGACGAGCCCTTCGGCCAGATCACCTTCTCGGGCGGGGTCGCCGACGTCTTCGGCTATGGCGATACACGCGCCGCGCTCAAGGCGGCCGACGATGCGCTCTACAAGGCGAAGGCCGGCGGACGGAACCGCGTCGAAATCGCCGACCCGGCCTGACGCACGGGTTTCCGCGAGGGGGCGGGGAGCCGCGGACGATCGTGCACCAGCGCTGATCGCCCGCGGCTTTACGCGTCAGACGGCGGGGCGCCGCGCATAATAGCCGAAAGCCGCGATGACCGCATAACAAAGCGCCGGCAGCAGCAGCGCCGTCGCAAGGCTCCCCGTGATGTCGGCGAGCGCACCGGTCGCGAGCGGCACAACGGCGCCGCCAAAGATCGCGACATTGATGATCCCCGAGCCGTCCGCCGCACGGCTGCCGAGCTTTTCGGACGCGAGGCTGAAGATCGTCGGGAACATGATCGCGTTCATCAACCCGATCGCGAGCAGGCTGTAGCCCGAAACGATGCCGGTCGTGTTGATCGAAATCAGGATCAGGGTGATCGCGCCGACCGCGACGAAGCCCAGCAGCTTGCCCGGGCTGATCACGCGCATCAGCCCCGAGCCGATAAAACGGCCGACCATCGCGCCGCCCCAGTAAAGCCCGATCAGCTTGCCCGCGGCTTGTTCGGCGAGGCCCATCACGCCCGGCTGCATCAGGTAATTCACGATCAGCGAGCCGATCGAGACTTCGGCGCCGACATAAAGGAAGATGCACAGCGCACCGAAACCGAAACGCGGACGCTTGAGCAGGTCGAAGCCCGCCAGCCCGGCGCTCGCTTCATGCTTTTCGCCCTGCAGCCGGTTGCGGAACATCCACACCGCGCCCGCGACCACCAGCAGCGCGACCGCGATGCCGAGATAGCCATGGACGATCGCCTGGCTTTCGGCGGTGCGATAGGCGTCGAGCTCGGCGCCCGACAGGTCCTCCGCCTTCATCGTGGCCAGACTGCCGAGGATGAGGATCGAACCCACGATCGGAAAGATCGTCGTGCCGAGCGAATTGAACGCCTGCGCAAAGGTCAGGCGGCTGTGCGCCGTCTCGGGCTTGCCGAGCAGCGAAATCAGCGGATTGGCGACGACCTGCACGATCACCACCCCGCTCGCGAGCACGAAGAGCGCGAACAGGAACAGCCCGTAAACCGCATTTTGCGAGGCCGGAATGAACAGCAGACACCCGACCATCATCGTCAGGAGGCCCGCCACCGCGCCGCGCATATATCCGATCTTCTTGACCAGTTTCGCGCCCGGAATGCCGATCACCAGATAGGCGGTGAAGAAGCAGAACTGCACCAGCATCGCCTGTGTGTAGTTGAGCGTGAACAGCTCCTTGAGCTTGGGAATGATGACATCGTTCAGGCTGGTGATGCCGCCGAAGATGAAGAACAGCCCCATGACGAACAGCCGCAGTTCGGGCGCGTCGACATGCGTCCCCTGCCCTGTGCTGACAGCCGGATCGCTGCTCGACGCGATTTCTGGCGCTAATGCCATGTTTCTCTCCCCAACCCTTGTTTCAGGCTAACCCGTTTGCGGGTGTTGTCATTTTACCGCGGGTGGGCAAGGCAGATTCTCCCCGACCGCCTCGACATTCGTATTCAGGAGCGTCGCGGCAAAGCCCTTGTCGCCCTGAATCGTCATCGCATTGTCGACCTGTCGCAAATTCGCCCCCGCGTCGGCGAAGCAGCGCAGCGGCAGCTTGATCGTCGATACCTGTCCCTTCGGCGCCGCCTTGACGAGCGCCGAAATGTCGAACGCCTTGCCGCCGAGCGCGAGATGCACCGGCGCGTTGCCGGGCGCATCGATCCGCCAGTCGACGCGAAGCGCGAAACTGTTGTTCAGCTGGCGCGAGAGATCGGCATAGGGTCCGGTCAGTTCGAGTGTCGCCGGGCCCGTCCAGGTGAAGGATTTGCCGTCTTCCTGCGCGCGCACATCGACCGAGCGCGCCGCGATCATGCCCCCGGGGCTCGCGATCGGCGCGGATTCGACCGGCCGTTTGCCTCCTGCGTCGGCGATCGAAAGCGCCCACGGCGCGCGCGCGCGGCCGCCCGAGAAGAAATTCTCGACGTTCAGCACCGCGGCGATGTCAACGCCCAGCTCTTCCGAAAGCTGCGGCACCGTCGTGCTTGCGCCATATTTCAGGCCGTAACCGACGGCGAACTGCGGCTTTTCGACGGGCGAACGCGCGTCGGAAGGCCAGGCGAAGGGCAGCGTCCCGGTAAAGCCGCGCACCGTCTTGCCGTCCTTGCCCGCGACGAGCACGTCGGCGACGCCGGCGGCCTGCGACCCCGGCAGCCAGCCCGCGACGAACGCGTCGGCGGCGTTGATTTCGGGGTTGGTGAACATCGGGCGCCCCGAGAGGAAGAGCGCGACGACCGGGATGCCCGCGGCTTTCAGCTTCCTGAGCGTCGCAAGGTCGGTCGCATCCGACGGCTGATAGTCGAGCGTCGCGACATCGCCCTGGAATTCGGCGTAGGGAACCTCGCCGAACACGACGATCGCGACGTCGGGCTTGTCGGCAAAGCTGCCGTTCGCCGAAAGCGTCGCCTTGCCGCCCGCGTCGCCGACGGCCTTGTTCAGCGCCTCCCAGATCGTCTGGCCGTTCGGGAAGTCCGAACGGACGACGTCGGTGCCCTGCCAGCTGATCGTCCAGCCGCCCGACTGCATCGCCATATTGTCGGCGCCCGGGCCCGCGACGAGCACCTTCGCGCCCGGCTTGACCGGCAGGATATTGCCGTTGTTCTTCAACAATACCAGCGACTTGGAAACCGCCTCGCGCGCTACCGCCAGATGATCGGGCGCGCCGACGGCGGCAAAGTTTCCGCGGTTGACGTGCCCCTCGGTGAACAGGCCCAGCTTGTATTTCACGCGCAGGATGCGGCGCACCGCGTCGTCGAGGCGCGCGGCGGGGATCGTGCCGTCCTTCGCGTGCTTCAACGTCGTTTCGTAAAGCCCCTTCCAGCTGTCGGGCGCCATGAACATGTCGAGCCCGGCGTTGATCGACTGGGCGCAGTCGGTGACGCTGCACCCGGCGACCTGCCCGTGCCCGTTCCAGTCGCCGACGACAAAGCCCTCGAACCCCATCTTCTTCTTGAGCGCGTCGGTCAGCAGCCCCTTGTTGCCGTGGTGCTTGACGCCCTGCCAGCTCGAAAAGCTCGCCATCACGGTCAGCGCGCCGGCGTCGATCGCCGCGGGGTAGCCCATCGCATGCTTCGCGATCAGCTCCTTTTCGTCGACCCTCGCGTCACCCTGGTCCTTGCCCTCGAAGGTCCCGCCGTCGGCGAGAAAATGCTTGGCGGTCGCCGCGACATGGCGCGCGTCGAGGGTCTGGCCCGACACGAGCTTGCCCTGCAGACCGAGCACCATCGCCTTCGCATAATCGGCGATCAGCCCGGGATCGGACGCATAGCCTTCGTAGCTCCGCCCCCAGCGCAGATCCTGCGGCACCGCGAGCGTCGGCGCAAATGTCCACTCGATCCCGCTGCCCGCAATCTCCGCCGCGGTGACCGCGCCGATACGCTGGATCAGTTCGGGATCGTGCGCCGCGCCAAGCCCGATGTTGTGCGGGAACAGCGTCGCGCCCGGAATATTATTGTGCCCATGGACGGCATCGACGCCAAAGATGATCGGGATCGCGACGCCGTTTGCCTGCGGCCGCAGCGACACGGCGCGGAAATCGCCGACCAGCTTCGCCCAGTCGGCCGCGGTCGAACGCTCATTGCCGTTCGGGCCGCTGTTGCCGCCCGCGAGGATCGAACCGAGCGGCCAGGTCTCGAGATCCTTGGGGGTGATCGTCGTGATATCGGCCTGAACGAGCTGGCCGACCTTCTGCTCGACCGTCATCTTCCTGATCAGCGCATCGATCCGCGCTTCGGTCCCGGGGTCGGAAATCGCCGCCGGGCTTTTCGCCGCGGGCCAGAGGTCGGGATGGACGGCCGCCGCGTCGGGACCCGTCGTTTGTGCTGCGGCGGCGGCGGTTCCTGCCAAAAGCAGCGCGGTCGCCATGACCATTGCCTGTCGGCGCATCGTCTCTCCCATCCCTCTATTGTGAACGTTATCAAATCTCGTGTCGCATAGCGGCCGGATGAAATCAAGCGCTGTATTCGGGATCGGTCAGCGCAGGCGCGGCATCGTCGCGAGCAGCAGCACCGCGATCGCGGTCAATCCCGCAAGCAACAGGAAAAGCGCGTCAAAACCGAAACCGGGGACCAGCGAGATCGTCAGCCACGGCATGATCAGCGACGGCACGGTGTTGGTCAGGTTGAAAATGCCGAGGTCGCGCCCGCGCCGGTCCGGGCGCGGCAGGATGCGGAGCGTCTGGCTCGCATGGAGCGACAGGAACACCGTCGTCGCGATCCCGAATATCAGATAGCTCGCCTTCGCGGCATCGAGCTCCATCGCGAGCGCCATGCCGACCATGCCGAGGCCCGACACCGCCGAACTGACGACGAGCGGCAGAAACGGCCGGTCGTTGCGGTCGGCCCAGCGCCCGCTCGCCAGCGCGATCGGGATCGCGATCGTCAGCGCCATGCCGAACAGCCGTGCCTTTTCATTGTCGTGCATGGCGGGATCGATCGAGCGGAACCAGAAATAGAGATAGGCGAACAGCGCCGCCTCGGCGATCTGGACGAGCAGCCGCGCGAGCCACATCCGCACCGCCGCGCCGGTCGGCCGCCGCGGGCCCGCATCTTCGGCGATTTTGGGCGGCGCGGTGAGTTCGGGAAACGGCCGCGGCCGGCCGAACAGCAGCACCGGCAGCACCGCGGCCGCGACGAGCAGCGCGATCACGATCAACCGGTTTTCCGCCGTCACCAGGCCGGGCCAGGTCACGAGCCATCCCGACCAGCCGCCAAGCGCGGGCGAGAAGGCGAGCAGCCCGCCGAGCAGGCCCTTTTGATCGTCGGGAACAAGGTCGCCGGCCCAGGCGGCGAGCGGCCCGAGCATCATGTTGAGCGCGAGCTGCCACGCGATGATGACGCCGACGAGCGACCAGATGTCGTGCGCCAGCGGAACCGACAGGAGCAGGATGATCGTCAGCGTCAGCCCGGCCAGCACCCAGCCGCGCCGGCTCTGCGTGCGATCGCTGAGCCAGCCGAACCCGATGCCGCCGACACTCGCCGCGATCGCGCCGAAGAAGGTGACATAGCCCAGCGTCTGCACGTCCGCCGAACCGGCAAGCTCGGTCATCCGCGCCGGCAGCCAGATCGTCAGGAAGGGCACATAGGCGATCGCGCCGCCCGCCGAAGCGAGCGCGTAGAGGAGGAGAAAACCGAGCGACTGGTGGCGCAGGACGCCCTTGTCAGCCATGGACGGCGACCGGCGGCGGTGCGGTCGATCCACGCGGAACAAGCCCGCCCTGCACGCGCGTCGGCTCGGTCGGGCGCGGGGCACCGCGCTGCGCCGCGATGATCAGTTCGACCGCGCGCGACGCGGTTTCGGCGACCGGCTGGTCGACCGCGGTCAGCGCCGGCTGCGTGAAGCGTACGACCGGCGTGTTGTCGAAGCTGACGATCGACAATTGCCCGGGCACGTCGAGGCCCTTTTCGCGCGCCACCTCGAGCGTCGCGAGCGCCATCTGGTCGCTGCTTGCGATGATCGCGGTCGGCGGGCTCGCGCCGCCGAGCAATTGCTGCGCCGCGCGCGTTCCCGACGCAAAGGTGAAATCGCCTTCGACGAGCAGCCCGTCGGCGGGCAGGCCGGCCGCCGCCATCTCGCCCTGCCATCCGTCGATGCGCCAGCGGCTGAGGCTATATTCGGGCGAGCCCGCGACGAAACCGATACGCTGGTGGCCGAGGTCGATCAGGTGCCGCGTCGCACGCCGCGCCGACCCCTCATCGTCCATCGTCAGCGCGATCCCCGCCGCGCCGCCGCGCGACCCGATGCGCGCGAAGGGGATTTTCTGCTGGTCGAGCAGCCCGACGATCAGCGGATTGTCCGAGTGCGGCGGGGTCAGGATCACCCCGTCGGGCTGCAACGCCGCGATCGCGGCGCGCAGCTCGCGCTCGACATGGTCGTTGTGCGTGTCGACAAGCTCGAAGATCATCCGGTAGCCATATTCGGCGCATTTCAGCATCCCGCCGAGCAGCATCTGGTCGACCCAGTCGACCCCCTGCCGTCCCTGCCAGTCGGCGATCGTGCGTTCGCGGTCGTTGATCGCGAGGATCAGATAGGAGCGCGACCCGCTCATCCGCTGCGCCGCAATCGACGGGACATAGCCCAGCTTGTCGATCGACGCCTGCACGCGCTCCTTCATCTCGGGGCGTACATTGGGTTCGTCGTTGATGACGCGGCTCACCGTCTGCAGCGACACGCCCGCGTCGGCTGCAACATGTTTGATCGTTACCGACTGCCGCCGACGCCCCATTATTTCGCCTGATCCCCTGCTTTGCTGCAATCGCTAACGGCATCGCCGCCACATTGCCAGACGCGAACCCAATCTATTTCCATAATTTTCGGGTAGCCGCGGTCGTCGACCCCCTTGAGCCCGCGGCCTTCGGCGAGCCCGCCGCCGACCGCCAGATTCAGGATCAGGTGAAAGGGACGGTCGAACGGCGCCGCCGGATCGGCCGATCCGCTGCTGTTCCATTCGCCCGCGACGCGTTTCGCATAGGGTTTGCCGTCGACCGTCCAGACGATCTTTCCGCGTTGCCAGACGATGCCGAAGATATGGAAGCCGTCGATCGGCGCGGGAAGCGCGGTCTCGTCGCCCTTGTGCTTGTTCGCCGGCCATTGGCCGCCGAAATGCAACGTACCGAGGATACGGTTCTCGATCCCGCCCGCGCAGGTGTCGCAGCGCACCCCGAGGTTCACCGCCTCCAATATGTCGATCTCGCCCGACGCAGCCCAGGTGCCGTAATGGCTATCCTCGGGCAGCATCCAGATCGCGGGCCACGTCCCCTGCCCCTGCGGCAGCTTCGCGCGCACCTCGATCTTGCCATAGGTCCACGCCGCCTTGCCGCGCGTGACGAGACGCGCCGAGGTGAAGTCGCGCGTCGCGCGCGCATTCGCTTTCCCCGCCTCGCCGCGCTGCGACAGCGGAAAGGCGGGTCCCGTCGCCTTTTCCTTGAGCGCGGTGATCACCAGCCTGCCGTCGCCGACGGCGGCGTTGCCGCGCTTGTCGGTATAGCATTGCCGTTCGTTGTTGCCGCCGCCCCAGCAATCGACGTCGAAGTCCCATTTGCTGCGGTCGATCGCGGCGCCGTCGAACTCGTCCGCCCAGACGAGCCGCCAGCCATCACCGGCCGGCGCGCGAGCCGCCGCATCGCCGCCGAATGCCGCCGCCAGCATCAAGGCCGCCGCCGTACGGATCATGCCGCCTGCGGTTCGCCGGCGCCGCAATAGCGCGCGACATAGGCCTGATGTTCGGGCAGGGTCGCGACCGTCTGCGCGATATTGTCGCGGATCGACTGGAACAATCGCTCGACCTCGTCGTCGCGCAGCTTGTCGGCAATGGGGTGATAGGTCTGGGGTTCGATCCCCTGCCCCATCATCACCTGCACCCAGCTGTTCTCGGCGAACAATTCCTCATATTTGCGGAAGACGCGGCCGGTTTCGCGGAACAGTTCGATCTTCTGCTGCAGCGAATCCGGGATCGGCATGTTCGCGACATGCTGCCAGAAGGCGCTGTCGCGGCGGTTGGTCGCCTTGTAATGCAGCACGACAAAGTCGCGGATCTGCTCGATGTCGAGCCGCTGCTGGTCGTTGAATTCCATCGCGTCGCGCTCGCTGACGCGCCCGTTCGGCATCAGCCGGATGAAACGCAGCACCGCGCGCTGGATCAGGTGCACCGTCGTCGCCTCGAGCGGCTCGACGAAGCCGCCCGCGAGGCCGACCGCGACGCAGTTGCGGAACCATTGCTTGCGCCGCACGCCGCCCTTGAACTTGATGTCGAACGGCTCGATCAGCGGCTCGCCGACGCTGCCCATCAACCGGTCATAGGCGGCGTCGCGCGACAGGTAACCGCTCGAATAGACGATCCCGGCACCCATGCGATGCTGGAGCGGGATGCGCCATTGCCACCCGGCGTCATGCGCGATCGCCTGCGTATAGGGTTGCGGCGGGCCGAGGTGCTTCGCCTGCACCGCGATCGCGCTGTCGTTGGGCAGCCAGTGACTCCAGTCCTCGAACCCCGCGTGCAGCGCGCCGTCGATCAGCAACCCGCGAAAGCCCGTGCAGTCGACGAACATGTCACCCTCGATCCGCCGTTCGCCGTCGAGGTGCAGCGCCGCGATATCGCCATTTTCCCCGTTCAGTTCGACGCGCGCGATCTTGCCCTCGACGCGCTTGCAGCCGTCGGCCTCGGCCAGCTTGCGCAGGAAACGCCCGTAAAGCGTCGCGTCGACATGATAGGCGTAATTCATCCGGTCTTCGGGCAGGTGCGCGAACTTGCCCTGCATCCCGGCGACGAGTTCGAGGCAATAGTCGCTGTACGGCTGCGCGTGCCCGCGCTCGCGCGCGTTCAGCCAGAAATGCTGGAAGCCCGCCGACCAGTGATCCTTCCCCGACAGGCCGAAGCTGTGGAAATAGCTGTCGCCGTCGTGCTTCCAGTTGTCGAACAGGATGCCGAGCTTGAAGGTTGCCTGCGTCGCGCGCATGAATTCGGGTTCGGGGATGCCGAGGATGCGGTTGAAATTGACCAGCGGCGGGATCGTCGATTCCCCGACCCCGATCGTGCCGATCGCTTCGGATTCGACCAGCGTCAGGTCGACGGTCTGGCCCATCGTGCGCGCGATCGCTGCCGCCATCATCCAGCCGGCGGTGCCGCCGCCCGCGATCACGATACGCTGGACCGGTTTCTTGTCGCTCATTTACTCAAGGCCCTCAGCAAGAAGGCGCGCAGTCGCCCCGCCGTCTCGGACGTAAGCGGGGCAAGGATGCTGCGCGCGGTTTCGGGAATATGGTCGGTGACGCGGTGATCATTGTCGAAAACATAATGATCGAACTGCGCGCGCCAGATCGCCTTGTCCTCCGCGGGCAGGTCGCGGATCGCGAGGATCGCGTGGTTGAGCGCCGCCTGCGGCTGACCGAGCCACGCCGGGGTGCGGCGCCACCAGTAGTTGACCAATATGTTGAAGTCCTCGAGCCCCTCGACATGGTGCCACCACATCGAGGGGATGAAGATCGCATCGCCGGGTTCGAGTTCGACCGTGAGCGCCTCGGCCATCGCATCGACGAAGCGCGGGTGCGCGGCGAGGTCGGGTGCGTCGAAATCGACCATGCTGACGACGCGCCCCGCGGGCGTGTTGTCGATCGGGCCGAGATAGAGGTTGCGGAATGCCCCCGGCGGAAACAGCGTGAAGCGGCGGCGCCCCACCGCGCAGCACGCCAGATTGTCGGGAAAGTCGTTGTGCGCGGCGATCTTCGTCCGCGTGCCGATCCAGATGCTCTTCAGCGGATCGCGGTCGCCGAGGTCGAGCGAATTGGCTTCGTCGAGCCCGTCGAAATGCGACGGAATGTCGATCGAAGCGAGGTAAACCGTGCGGCTTTCGCCGCGTTCCTCGGCCGTATCGATCCCGCTGAAAATGTCGGCGAGCTTGCCCGTCCCGATCCGGAAATTCATCTCCATTTCGGCATCGTAGAACAAGCGGCCGTCGTGCCCCGGCGGGCCGATCGACACCTTGAACGGGCGCTCGCGCGCATGATCCAGCAGATAGCGCCGCGCGTCGCGCGCCGAGCACTTGCCTGCGGCGACGAGCGGCCAGTCGGCGACGAGACCGCGCAGGACAAAGGGCTCGCGCGCGCCTTCCAGCAACGCGTCGAGCCCTGCCCCCTTATCCCGTTCACGCTCGGGCACCCGCGCGAGGCGGTCGGTAAAGGCGCCGCGCTGTTCAGCCACCACCAAGCCTGCGGTTCTTGCGCGCGACGAGCACGGAGAGCTGCGATAGCGAGGCGAGCGCCATGAACATCGGCATCAGATGCCCCGCGGCGTGGAGGCTACCCAGCGCCTCGCCGCCCAGCGCGCGCAGCTTCGCCTCGTCGATGATATGGAAGCCGACGAGCGAATGGAGCGATCCGTCGTCGAGCGTCACTTCGAGGCTGAACGGTTCGAGCAGGTCATAGGCGAGCAGCGCATCATAGAACGCCTTGCTCTCGCGATAGCCTTCGTCGAGGTCGCCGAGCCGTTCGGCGATGTCTTCGAGATAGGGGGTCGCCGCGCCGTCGGCGTCGAACAACCGCATCCCTTCGCCGCCCGCCGCGATGCGCGGATGGTCCATGTCGATATGGACCTGCCCCGGACCATCGCCGTTCGCCGGAAGGCCGATCAGGAAGGGCTGGATCGCGACCGACAGCGGGCGATAGCGCGCGTCCCAGCGATTGCCGTCGAGGAACAGATTTTCGCCGTTCTGGAAGCCGAACATCGCCAGCGCCGAGAAATCCTCGCGCCCCGTCTCGCGGCGGAACAGGATCGGGAAATGCGCCTGCACGCGGCGGAACTCGCTCGGCACCGTCAGCGTCGCCATGATGTCGTCACCCAGTTCCGCGCCCGCATCGGTCCGGATGCGCAACTCGCGATGGGTCTTGTTGTCGAGGACGGCGTGGCGGGTCATCAAATATCTTTCCTATCGCGCCACGGCCGTATGGGCATCGGGGCGCAGCGCATCGAGATAGTCGCGATTGGCGGGCAGTGCCGCGGCGAGCGAACGCGCGCGCTGGCGGATTTCGGAGAGCAAGGCACTGGCCCGCTCGCTCGCGGGCAGACCGGCGGGGACCGGATAGCCCATGCCATAGAGGATATATTGATGGCTTTCGGCCGAGAAAATCTCGTCGACGCGCGGGAAATCCCATGTCGACGGTGGCTGGTCGCGCCACAGCGCCAGCATGTCGGCGAGCCGCGGCGGCATGTGCGCCGGATCGCGCTGCGCGATCCAGTAAGGTTCCTCACGCCGGCTCAGCGCGTAGTGCAGCTTGAGGAATTCGACGATACGGTCCCAGCGATAGCGGAACAGTTCGTTGAAGCGGTCGGCATGGGTCGCCATCGCGTCGCGGCTCGCCGGGAAATTGTCGATCAGCGCGCCCAGCGACAATTCGATCAGCACGATTGCCGACGCCTCGAGCGGCTCGATGAAGCCCGCCGACAGGCCGATCGCGATGCAATTCCCTTCCCAGAACCGCGCGCGGTGCCCAGTCGGAAAGCTCAGGCGGCGCGCCGGAACCTCGGGTGCGCCCGGCAGCACGCGGGCAATATAGGCGCGCAGCGTCGCCTCGGCCGCGTCGTCATCGACGAAGCGGCTGGCATAGACGCAGCCGATGCCGCGGCGCCCCGGCAGGCCGATGTCCCAGATCCAGCCCGCGGCATGTGCGGTCGACACCGTCTGCGACGCGATGGCGCTGCCCGGCGCGACCGGCACCTGCGCCGCGAGCGCGCGATCGTTGAACAGCGTGTCGCTGCGGTCGATCCACTCGACGCCGAGTTCGCCGCCGATCAGCAGCGCCGCGTGCCCGCTGCAATCGATGAACAGGTCGCCCTCGATATCGCCGCTCGCCCGCGTCGCGACCGCGGCGATCCCGCCCGCGCCGTCGCGCGACACCCCGACGACATGGTCGGGTATATGCCGCACGCCGAGCCGCTGGACCGCGTGCGCCGCGAGCAGTGCGGCAAACTTGCCGGCATCAAGGTGATAGGCGTAGTTCGCCGCGCCCTGATAGTCGGGCATCGCGCGTTGCCGCGGTGCAAGGTCGAGGTTGCAGACATGCGCCTGCGCGGTCATCGCCGCCGCGAACGGCAGGTCGGGCGCCGCCGCCTGCCACGCCGCCAGCAGCTCGCGCGTCGGCGCGGCGGGCGGCGAAGTGAACGGATGCAGATAGTGATCGTCCGTGGCGCCACTCACCCAGCCGTCGAAGCGCGATCCCTGTTTGAACGATCCGTCACATGCGGCAAGGAATTCGGCCTCGCCGATCCCGATCGCCGCCAGCGTCGCGCGCATCGTCGGCCATGTCCCCTCGCCGACGCCGATCGTCTGAATGTCGGGCGCCTCGATCAGCGTGACCGAAAGCGTCCCCGCGACGGCGCGGGGCGAACTGGCGAGGCGCGACGCCGCGAGCCAGCCGGCGGTCCCGCCGCCCACGATGACAACCCTCTCGATCGCGCTATCCATTGCTGTCGATCCCTAGGGTCCCGTACTCAATTGCAGCGCCGTCGAGGCGCCCAAATGGCGAACAGATCGGGCCGAAAGCCGCGCCGCGAGGGCTGGTTGCCCTTGCAAGCGGCTTTCGGCCCGAGATGGAAGCCATTTGGACGTCCCGAAGGGATTTGATCAAAATGGCCCATTGCTTCGTCGAGAAGTCTGGAAATATCGACATATTCCTGCGCCTTCTCTCCTCGCACTGAGCCATTTTGCTTCAAACCTCGATGGCGCTGCAATTGAGTACGGGACCCTAAGCCAGCTTGCCGTCATCGTCACGCAAAAGAGCCGCGCCCGAAAAAGGCGCGACCCCCTTGCCTGCGACCCGGCGGAAGTGGCCCACCCGCCCTAGAAGCTGAACCTGACCCCGGCCGCGTAGCGGGCAAAACCTGGCTGGACGAAGGTCACATTATTCTTGTGACGAAGGTGCCCGCGGCGCCCTTCGCCAGTCAGGTTGATCGCCTCGACGAACGCCGTGAAGCCCGGGATGAACTCATAGCTCGCGCTGGCGTCGATCTGCCAATATTCCTCGGTATAGAAGGGGTTGGGGCCCGTTCCTGCGAGGAATTCGTCGCGCCAGTTCCACGCGACGCGCGCCTGGAGCCCGTTCTTGTCATAATAGGCGACGGCGTTGGCGCTGTCGCTGAGCCCGGTCAGCGCGAACTGCGGCACCGACGACGGCTGCGTGTTGTCGTAGGTCGCGTCGCCATCGACCTTCGTATAGTTCAGGATCACACCGAAGCCGGTATCCCAGAAGCTGTGCTGGAGCGCGAATTCCCAGCCCTTGAGCGATGCCTTCTGGTCGCTGTTGATCGGCGTCGTGATCTCGAAATTGACCAGCGGATCGCCCGGCGCCGCGTTGATGATATTGCCGGTCACCGTGCTGGGGAAGTTGGTGATGATATACTGCCGGATCTGCCCGACGGTGGCATTCGCCCCGAGCGCCGCCAGCGCCGCATTCCAGCGCGGCCCCCCGATCGGGGTGGTCAGCCCGAACGCGTTGGCGTCGATGCGCGTCGACGAGATGAAATTGCTCACATCCTTGTGGAAATATCCCACCGAGATGTAGCTGTCGCGGGCATAATACCATTCGGCCGACAGATCGATATTCTTCGACTTGTAGGGGATCAGGCCCGGGTTGCCCTGCGCCCCCGTGCCGCCGCCGACGCGGAACAGCGTATCGATCGTGCGTCCACCCTGCATGCTGGCGTAGTCGGGACGCGTGATCGTGTGGCTGTACGATGCGCGCAGCTTGACATTCTCCATCGGCGAGATGTCGAAATCGACCGCGGGCAGCCAATTGTCGTAAGACCCCTTGAAGCGCGTGAAGTCGCTGTCGCCCGAAAAGACGACGTTGAGCTCGTTGTCGCCGACCCAGCGGGTGGTCGTCGGCACCGGCACCAGCGCCGACGACGCAATGTCGGTCGTTTCGTAACGGATGCCCGCGACGAAATGCGCCGGGTTCTGGAACAGGTCGAACACCGTTGCGACCTGCAGATAGGGCGCCAGCGTCTTTTCCGAAATGCGCCGGTCGGTGTTGAAATTGGCAAGGCAGGTGCCCGGGATCGCCGATCCCGTCGCGGGGTTGCTGCACGTCTGGAAATTCTGCTCGACCAGATCGGCCATGCGCTCGAAATCAAAGCTGTAGAAGCTCTGGATCATCCCCGTCTGGGCGAGCCCCGGGAATTTGTCGGGCAGCGTGACGAGCGTGAAGATGTCGTCGGGAATGGTCGATGCCGGCCCCGCGCCGCCCCACGTGTCGTCGTTCTGGATCGTGCCGAAGGCCGAGCGCACCTTGCTGTCGACATAGGAGACGCCGAAATCGATGCTGTCGAGGAAGCCGCCGTCATGGTCGTATTGACCGCGCAGCTGCACCTGGTTGATCCGGTTCCGGAAAAAGGCATTGCGGAACGCGTTGCCGGTCGGCGTGATCAGCGCCGGATTCAGCGGATCAATGCCGGGATACATGCCATAGGAGATGACCGGCAGGTCGTTCTCGAAATTGACCGTCTGGTTCTGGACGCCGAAGACCGCATTGCCCAGCGACATGCTCGACCCGAAGCGGTTGACCGGGTTCACTTCGGCGGTCGAATGATGGCCGTCGAGTTCGAACGTGACGCCGCCCGGCCCCTTCCATTCGAGGTTGACGCCCAGCGAATTATTCTCGGCGCGGTTCTCGATCAACGCACCGCTGTACGACAGATCCTTGCCGCCATAGAGCGCGTTCGGCCCGGGAACGCCGGTCGGCGCCGCGAACCGCTCGGTGTAGAAGAGCGGGCCGGCGACCGGGCCGTCGGTCCACGCGCTCGACGTGTCTTCGTGGTTGAACCACACGCCGACATTGCTGTTGCGCGTTTCGACCGTGTTGCGCGAATAGATATAGTCGACCGTCGCGGTAAAACTGTCGCTCGGGCGGAATTGCAGCACCGCCTGGCCGTTGATGCGCTCGCGGTTGATGTCTTCGAGGTTGTACGACGCGCTCTGCGGCACCTGATAGACGTCGGTCGGATCGGGGCGGTTGGTGATGTTCGCGGCGCGCGGCGTCCCCGGCTGCGCCAGCGACCCCCAGTTGTTCTCGCTGCCGAGATAGCCGTCGCGCCAGCCGACACTCGCGGTGTTCGTGCTCGACTTGCGCTTCTGGTACGAACCGACGAGCACGATGCCGATCGTGTCGTCGGCGAAAGTGCTGCTGAAGATGCCCGAGATTTCGGGAGTGATCGGTTTGCCCTCGTTGCGCGAGCTGTCGTACACGCCCTTCACCGACAGGCTGCCGCGCATCCCCGGATTGTCGAGCGGGCGCGGTGTGCGAATGTTGATCGTGGAGCCGATGCCGCCCGATTCAATCGTTGCGCGGCCGCTCTTGTAAACCTCGACCGCCGCAATGCCTTCGGACGCGAGGTTGGCGAAGTCGAACGAACGCGACGACGGCGCGCTGCCGCCGTCGCCGATCAGCGCGGTCGGCATCTGGCGGCCGTTCAATGTCACCAGGTTGAATTCGGGGCCGAAGCCGCGGACGGTGACGAGCGAGCCTTCGCCGTTCGAGCGGTCGATCGACACGCCGGTGATGCGCTGCAGCGATTCGGCGAGGTTGGTGTCGGGGAACTTGCCGATTTCTTCGGCCGAAATCGCATCGACAACGCCCTGCGCTTCCCGCTTGATATCGGCCGATGCGGCAAGGCTGGCGCGAATGCCGGTCACGACGATTTCGTCGCCGTTCACTTCGTCGGCCGGCGCGTCCTGCGCCACCGCCGCCTGCGCCATGCCCATCAAGGACAGCGCGGAAGTACCGGCCAGAAATTTGGCAAGCCACTGCTTTTGAGACGCCCGCATCCCTCTTCCTCCCAAATAGCCGCTCTTTTACCGGCGGCATTCCCGTTATGTGAACGTTATCTAAATGGGAACGTTCTCATTGTCAACGCATGGGCTGTGGCATTTCGGTCACAATATTACAGATTCGGAGCCGCAAACGTATGCAACATAATAAGCGCGAAGCGCGCGATCAGCGGCTCCAGCGTGCGAAAATCGCGGTCGGGAGCAGCAGCCCCCGCGCCTCTTCGCGCACCGCGAGTTCACCGCATTCGATTTTGCCCGGCAGGTCGGCAAAAAGCTGGGCAAGGAGCTCGCCGATCGCGAGCGCCGACATGCGCACGGCATAGACGGTGAGGAACAGCGCGCGACTGTCGGCGTCGAGCAACTGGCGGCAGTCGGCGAGCAAGGGCGCGAGCCCCTCCTCGATCTGCCAGCGCTCGCCGCCCGGACCGCGGCCGAACTTCGGCGGGTCGAGCAGGATCGCGTCATAGCGCCGCTCGCGCCGCACTTCGCGCGCGGTGAACTTGCCCGCATCGTCGACGATCCAGCGGACCGGCTTGTCCGCCATCCCGGCGAGTTCGGCATTCTCGCGCGCCTGCCCCACCGACTTCTTCGACGCGTCGACATGCGTGACCGACGCGCCCGCGGCGGCGAGCGCCTGGCTGCCGACGCCGGTATAGCCGAACAGGTTCAGAAAGGCGGGATCGGGCTTGTCGGCGATCTGACTGCGCAGCCAGTCCCACACCGGCGCCATGTCGGGGAAAAAGCCCAGATGGCGGAACGGCGTACACTGCGCCGTGAAGCGCGTCTCGCGCCAGCCGAGCGGCCAGCCTTCGGCGGGCACGAGCTTGTTATAATACCAGCGGCCGCCGCCATCATCGTCGGACGCCGGGATGAATTCGCCGTCGGCGGCTTCCCATTCGCCCGGCGGAAGCGCGGGCGCCCACATCGCCTGCGGTTCGGGGCGAATGAAGCGATAGCGGCCATAGCGTTCGAGCTTGCGCCCGCCCCCGCTGTCGACCAGCCCGTAATCGTCCCACGCCTCGCCGACGAGCGTGACGAGGGGCAAAAGATCAGCCACGCGCCGCTTCCGCGAGAACAAAGGCCTTCACCGCGTCATAGTCGCCCGGCAGGCGCTCGTAGCGCTCTTCGCGGTCGAACAGATTGCCGAGCCGCGCGGGCAGCGGCGGGCGCACGCCCGTCGCGCGCTCGACCGCTTCGCGGAACTTCGCCGGGTGCGCCGTCGCGAGCGTGACGACGGGAATGTCGGCGTCGATCTCGAGCGCGCGCGCCGCGGCGAGGCCGACCGCGCTGTGCGGGTCGATGAGCTGCCCGCCGCGCTCCTGCGCCCAGCGCAACGCCAGCGACATGGCGTCCGCGTCGATGCTCGCGCTCGAAAACAGCCCGCGCGCACTCGCAAGCATGTCGGCGGGGATCGTCATCGCGCGATTGCGGTCGAACTCGCCCATCATGCCGGTGATCGCCGCGCCGTCGCGGCCCGCAAGGTCGAACAGCAGCCGCTCGAAATTGCTGCTGACCTGGATATCCATGCTGGGCGTCGCGGTCGGCGTCACCGTCCCGGTGCTATAGTCACCGCTGGTGAGCGCGCGGTGGAGGATATCGTTGACGTTCGTCGCGACGACAAGCCGCGCGATCGGCAACCCCATCTGCGCCGCGACATAGCCTGCGAACACGTCGCCGAAATTGCCCGTGGGAACGCTGAACGCGACCGGACGGTCGGGACCGCCAAGACGCACCGCAGCGTAGAAATAATAGACGACCTGCGCCATCAGCCGCGCCCAGTTGATGCTGTTCACCGCCGACAGGTTCACCCGGGCGCGCGCCTCTTCGTCGCCGAACAGCCGCTTCACCATCGCCTGCGCATCGTCGAAGCTGCCGTCGATCGCGATGTTGTGGACGTTGGGCGCGAGCACCGTCGTCATCTGGCGGCGCTGGACGTCGCTGACGCGGCCCTCGGGGTGGAGCATGAAGATGCGGATATGCTCGCGCCCTGCGACCGCCTCGATCGCCGCCGATCCGGTGTCGCCCGACGTCGCGCCGATGATCGTGATGTCGGTGTCGCCGCCGGCGAGGAATGTCTCGAACAGCTCGCCGAGCAGTTGCAGCGCGACGTCCTTGAACGCCAGCGTCGGGCCGTGGAACAGCTCGAGCAGCCAGTGCCGATGGTCGAGCTGGACGAGCGGGGTCACCGCATCGTGGCTGAAGCGGCCATAGGCGGCGCGGCAGAGGGTGCGCAGCTCGTCCTCGGTCAGCACGCCCGCGACGAAGGGCTGCATGATCCTCACCGCGGTCTCGGTATAGTCGAGCACTGCGAGCGCGCGGATTTCGTCGATCGGCATCTGCGGCCATTTCGCCGGCACATACAGCCCGCCGTCGCCGGCAAGGCCCGCAAGCGTTGCGGCACGAAAGTCGAGGGTCGGCGCAGAGCCGCGGGTGCTGATATAGTCCATGACGCAGATGCGCCTAGCGGCGGCGGCTCAAGGCCGCAAGCGGCGACGGACAGCCAGGATATAGATGACGAGCGCCGCGGCGGCGAAGAGGAACCATTGCACCGCATAAGCGAGGTGATTGTTCGGCGTATCGTTGGCCGATGGCACCGCGCTGGCCCGCAGCCCGGCGACGGGAACGTCGGCGACGAGCATCGCACGCGCAGGCATGGCCCTGCCCGTCGCGCGTTCCATCACCGTCGGCTGTTCGGGTCCGGGAACGATCGTCCCCTGCACCGTTCCGCCCGCCCATTCGGGCGGCGTGAAATTATCGCCGATACCGACATCGACAAGCACGCCCGGCCCTTCGACACCCGTGCGGCAGTCGGCGATCATGCGGATGCCCGACCTGCCCTTGATGTCGGTGCCGCTGCGCAGGTCCCAGCGCACGGGCTCGAGGCAGACGACGCTGCTCTTGCGATAGAGGAAGGTATCGGAAACGGGCGGCAGCTCGGGATAGGCAACCATCGACGACATCGCCATGTTGCGCTGGAACAGCGCGATCAGCGCCTCCTTCTCGCTCTTGCGCTGGAGCTGCCAGACGCCGAGCGCGATCATCACCGCGACCGCGGCGAGCACGAGCACGGTCGGGATCAGCGGCCAGCGCCGCGCGGGTTCGGTTGGTTCAGCCGGTTCAGTCATGCTTGTCCACCTTGCGACCCTCGGCCGCCTGACGCTGATGCTCGCTCGCCAGCAATGCGCCCTTGCCGACGCGCAGGCCATAGACGACCGCCGCGGCGGTGAGCGGCACCCACAGGATGATATGCACCCACAAGGGCGGGCGCACGGCGGCATCGAGCGTCAATGCGACCGCGATCAGCAGCGCACCGATGATCAAGGTCAGGAAGGCCGCGGGACCATCGCCGACATTGTAGCGGCTATAATCGAGCCCGCAGCTTTCGCATTTCGCGCGAAACTTCACCGGCCCGTCGAACAGCGTCGGGGCGCCGCATTCGGGGCAGAGACCAAAAAGGGCAGCGCGCCAGACCGGCGGCTGCCCCTTTTGAAATTTGTCGCCAGCCGGCAATTTAGTGCGCGGCGATCGGCGCGCCCCAGCCGCCCCAGACATAGACGATGATGAAGAGGAACAGCCACACGACGTCGACGAAGTGCCAGTACCACGCGGCGGCTTCGAACCCGAAATGCTGCTGCGGGGTGAAGTGACCCTTGTAGGTGCGCACGAGGCAGACGATCAGGAAGATCGTGCCGACGAGCACGTGGAAGCCGTGGAAGCCGGTCGCCATGTAAAAGGCCGAGCTGTAGTTGCTCTGCCCGAAGCCCCACGGCGCGTGGGCATATTCATATGCCTGGATCGACGAAAAGACGACGCCGAGGATGATCGTGAGCCACAGGCCCTTCTTCAGCCCTTCGCGGTCGCCGTGGATCAGCGCGTGGTGCGCCCAGGTGATCGTCGTGCCCGAGCAGAGCAGGATCAGCGTGTTGAGCAAGGGCAGCGAGAAGGGATCGATGACTTCGACGCCCTTCGGCGGCCACATGGTGATCGCCTCGGCGCCGTCCTGGCCGAACAGCGAGGTGACCGCGCCTTCGGCATATTCGATCGGCACCGGGAAGAGCGAAAAGTCGAACCACGCCCAGAACCAGCCGACGAAGAACATGACTTCGGACGCGATGAACAGGATCATGCCGTAGCGCATGTGCAACTGGACTACCGGAGTATGGTCGCCGGCGTGCGCTTCGTTGATGACGTCCGACCACCAGCTGAAGAAGGTCGCGATCACGCCCATGAAGCCGAGGCCGAGAACCCACTTGCCGATGCCGCCGAAATAGTCGGCGTGCATCGCCATGACGAGCCCGAAGAACATCACGAGCGCAGCAACCGAGCCGATGAGCGGCCAGACGCTGGGATTTACGAGGTGGTAGTCATGATGTTTCGCACCGGACATGGCGTGTTTCCCGTTTTTAGCAGCCCCAGCATGACGATTCCCCATCATCTGCCGGTCTTGTTAGACTCTTGTTCGCGGCCTTAGCTCGCCTTTTTACCCTCGTCTACAGGGTGGAAGGTGTAGCTCAAGGTGATTTCCTGCACGTCGCGCGCGTCGGGATCGTCCATGATCTTCGGATCGACGAAGAACAGCACCGGCATGCGCATCTGCTGCCCCGGCTCCAGCCGTTGTTCGGTGAAGCAGAAGCACTGGATCTTGGTAAAATATTTGCCCGCCTGGTCGGGCGTGACGTTGAAACTGGCGGTCCCGACGACGGGATGCGCCGAATTATTCTCGGCGATGAAGATCGCCATGTCGCGCGCGCCGACGCTGACGGTGTCGCGCGGATGCTCGGGATAGAATTTCCACGGCAGGTCCGGCGACACATTGGCGTCGAACCGCACCGAGATCGTCTGGCTCAATATTTCGGGCTCGGCCGCCGCGGCGACCGGATCGTAGCGCTGTGTCGTGCCGCCGAAACCGGTGACGCGGCAGAACAGGTCATAGAGCGGCACGGCAGCGAAGCCGAGGCCCGTCATCGCGAGCGCCATCAACGCGGCCAGGCTCGCGGTCCTCGCGTTCGGAGACATGCGCCCGATCATGAGAAAATCTGCATTTTTGCGATGGTGATGAAGAAAAACAGGATCGCCAGCGCGCCGAGCATCCACGCCATCATGTTCGCACGGCTGCGCTGCCGGCGGCGATATTCGGCTTCGTCAAAGGGTTCGGGATTCGGTTTTTCGGTCATAGCGGCCACCAATGGTCGGCAACGACAGCGCCGAACAATATGAAAAGATAGGCGATCGAATAAGCGAACAGGCGCTTTTCGGGTTGCATCTGATCACCCTCGCCCGTCGTACGCGTGCCGACCTGGATCGACAGCAGGACGAAGACGGCCGACAGGATCACCGCGGTCCAGCCATGGAGCGCGCCGGTAAGCCCGAGCGGCCACGGCGCGATCGCTGCCGCGGCCATGATCAGCGCGTAAAAGAGAATCTGGCGCCGGGTCGACTTTTCGCCCGCCACGACCGGCATCATCGGAATGCCCGCGGCGGCATAGTCCGAACGCACGAACAGCGCGAGCGCCCAGAAATGCGGCGGCGTCCACAGGAAGATCAGCAGGAACAGCATCACCGGCAGCGGCGCGATCGACCCCGTCGCGGCGACCCAGCCGATCAGCGGCGGAAAGGCGCCCGCCGCGCCGCCGATGACGATATTCTGCGGCGTCCGCGGCTTCAGCCACATCGTGTAGACGAAGACGTAGAAAAGGATCGAGACGGCGAGCAGCAAGGTCGCCTGCCAGTTCGATGCGAACAGCATCAGGAACAGCGAAAAGGCGGCAAGCCCGACGCCGAACTGCAGCGCGGTCTGCGGGTCGAGGCGCCCGGCGGGAAGCGGCCGCCCCGCGGTCCGCTTCATCTTCGCGTCGAGCCCGGCCTCATACCATTGGTTGAGCGCGCCCGACGCCCCTGCCCCCAGCGCGATCGCGAGGATCGACGAGAAAGCGAGCACCGGCGGCACGTTGACCGGCGCCGCGAGCAGGCCGCACAAGGCGGTGAACACCACCAGCGACATCACGCGCGGCTTCGTCAGCGCGAACAGGTCGCGCCAATCGGCGGGTAAGGCCGTTTCGCCGTGGGTCAGGCTCTGCGCCATGTTTACTCCGGCCTGGTGTTTGCGGGCCCCCCGCCGTCAAGCGACAGGGGGCAACGCAAATCAGGCGATACGCGGCAGTTCGTTGAACTGATGGAACGGCGGCGGGCTCGACAGCGTCCATTCGAGCGTCGTCGCGCCTTCGCCCCACGGATTGTCGGCGGCCTTCTTGCCCGCGAACAGCGAGTAGCCGATGTTCAGGAAGAAGAAGAGCATGCCGACGCCCATGATCACATAGCCGAACGACGAGACATAATGCCAATAGGCATAGGCCTCCGCATAGTCGGGGTAACGGCGCGGCATGCCCTGCTGGCCCAGGAAGTGCTGGGGGAAGAACATGACGTTCACGCCGATGAAGAAGACCCAGAAGTGCAGCTGGCCGAGCGCCTCGTTGTACATCCGGCCCGACATCTTCGGGAACCAGTAATAGAAGCCGGCGAAGAGCGAGAAGACCGCGCCCAGCGACAGCACATAGTGGAAGTGCGCGACGACATAATAGGTGTCGTGCAAATTGGTGTCGACGCCGCCGTTGGCGAGCACGACGCCGGTCACGCCGCCCACGGTGAACATGAAGATGAAGCCGAGCGACCACAACATCGGTGTCTTGAACGTCATCGAACCGCCCCACATGGTGGCGATCCAGCTGAAGATCTTGATGCCCGTCGGCACCGCGATGACCATCGTCGCGGCGGTGAAGTACATCTTGAGGTTCACGCTCATGCCGACGGTGAACATGTGGTGCGCCCACACGATGAAACCGACAACGCCGATCGCGACCATGGCGTAGGCCATGCCGAGATAGCCGAACACCGGCTTCTTGCTGAAGGTCGAGATGATCTGGCTGACCATGCCGAAGCCCGGCAGGATCATGATGTACACTTCGGGGTGGCCGAAGAACCAGAAGAGATGCTGGTAGAGGACGGGATCGCCGCCGCCGGCCGCATCATAGAAGGTGGTACCGAAGTTGCGGTCGGTCAGCAGCATCGTGATCGCCGCGGCGAGCACGGGCAGCGCGAGCAGCAGCAGGAAGGCGGTGACGAGCACCGACCACACGAACAGCGGCATCTTGTGCAGCGTCATGCCCGGCGCGCGCATGTTGAAGATGGTGGTGATGAAGTTGATCGCACCGAGGATCGACGCCGCGCCCGCGAGATGGAGCGAGAAGATCGCCATATCGACCGCGGGTCCGACCGAACCGCTGGTCGACAGCGGCGCATAGACCGTCCAGCCGGTGCCGGCGCCCAGCCCGCTGCCGCCCGGAACGAACATCGAGCCGAAGAGCATGACGAAGGCAACCGCCGTCAGCCAGAAGGACACGTTGTTCATGCGCGGGAACGCCATGTCGGGCGCGCCGATCATCAGCGGGACGAACCAGTTGCCGAAACCGCCGATCATCGCCGGCATGACCATGAAAAACACCATGATCAGGCCGTGCGCGGTGATCATCACGTTCCAGAAATGCTTGCCCGCGACCTCGTCGCCCGCGCCGCCCAGCATATGCGCCCAACCCGAAAGATACTGGACGCCGGGTTCGGCAAGCTCGAGGCGCATCATGCCCGAAAGCCCACCGCCGATGATGCCGGCGATGATCGCGAAGATCAGGTAGAGGGTGCCGATGTCCTTGTGGTTCGTCGACATGAACCAGCGGACGAAAAAGCCCGGCGTGTCGTGATCATGGTCGTCATGCGCATGGACGGCATGGCCATGGGCGGGTGCAGTTGCAGCGATATCGGTCATCTGTCGGACCCCTTGTTATTTCTTGGCAGCCGGTGCGGCGGCGGGAGCCGCTGCGGGCGCGGCTTCGGGTGCAGCGGTCGGGGCGGCGGCGGCCGGCGTCGCGGCGGGTGCCGCAGCCGGAGCGGCGGCAGCGGGCGCCGGAGCGGCAGCGGCGGGCGCCGCGGCTACGGGGCCCTTGGGGTTGCCGCCCTTCGAGCGGACCCACGCTTCCCACTTGTCGACCGGGAGCACTTCGACGGCGATCGGCATATAGCCATGATCGACGCCGCAGAGTTCCGAGCACTGGCCGTAATAGACGCCGACCTTGTTCGCGGTGAACGTCGTTTCGTTGGCGCGGCCGGGGGCCGCGTCTATCTTGGTCCAGAAGGCCGGAACCGCGAAGCTGTGGATGACGTCGGCGCCGGTGATGATCAGCTTTACCTGACGGCCGACGGGGACGACCATGCGGTTGTCGACGGCGAGGTGATAGGGCTCGCCCGCGGCCTTCGCCTTGTCTTCGGGCAGGATCTTCGAGACAAATTCACCGATGCCCTGGTCGGGATAGGCATAGCCCCAATACCATTGATAGCCGGTGACCTTGATCGTCAGTGCTTCCTTCTTCGGCGGTTCATATTGCGCCGCGAGCAGGCGGATCGACGGCACCGCGATCACCGCGAGGATCAGCACCGGAATGGCGGTCCAGATGATTTCGATGAAGGTGTTGTGCGTCGTCTTCGACGGCACCGGGTTCGCCTTGGCGCGGAAGAAGAACATCGCCCAGAGCAGGAGGCCGAGGACGATCAGCGTGATCACCGTGATGACGGGCAGCAGGATCGCGTGGTTGAAGAAATATGCCTGTTCACCGATCGGGGTGACCTGCGGCTGGAAATCGATGCCCGCGTCAACCGGCTGGCCAACCCCGGGGGTCGGCTTCATCGGGACATAGGTGGCGTCGCCAGCCGGAGCAGCGGCGGTCGTCGCGACCGGTGCCGCCGCCGGAGCGGCCGCATCGGTGGCGGCCGGAACCGGATTCGCCGGAGCCGTTGCGGCGGGTGCTTCGGCCGGAGCCGCCGCAGGTGCCTGCGCATGGCCGGCGCCCACCGCGCCCAGCGACAAAGCCGCCGCAATTACAAGGGTTTTCAAGCTCTTCATAAGGATAGTGCCGCCCGTTGCCTGTTGTTCTTATTGATGCCCCATCCCCTTTGCAGCAGCCGCCGGACACGCGTCGCGGCAGCCGGCAAGGGGCTGAATCTCGCGGGCGCTATAGACCCGCTTGCCGCTTGCCTCAAGCATCTCTAACACTATTTTGCGGCTGGATAATCTTCGCCGCCAAAACCCGGTCGCCCATCACGAGCGACGCACTGGACAAAAGAACAACTCCTCCATGACCGATGATGAAATCCTGGCCGAATTCCGCGCCGCCGACGCCCTGCTCCAGGGCCACTTCCTGCTCTCCTCGGGCCGCCACAGCGAATATTATTTGCAGTGCGCGCGCGTGCTGATGGACACCGAACGCGCCGGACGGCTCGCGGTCGCGCTTGCCGCCAAGCTGCCGCGCGAGCTGAAACAGGCGATCGACATCGTCGTCTCGCCCGCGATGGGCGGGGTGATCATCGGGCATGAAATGGGCCGCGCGCTCGGCAAACCGGCGATTTTCGTCGAGCGGCCGACGGGCACCTTCGAACTGCGCCGCGGCTTTACGATCGACCCGGGCGCCAAGGTGCTGATGGTCGAGGATGTCGTGACCACCGGCCTGTCGTCGCGCGAAGCGATGGAGGCGGTGCGCGCCGCAGGCGGTGAAATCATCGCCGAGGCCGCACTGGTCGACCGCTCGGCGGGCAATGTCGAACTTGGCGTGCCCTTCTATCCGCTCGTCGCGATCAATTTCCCGACCTATGCCGAGGATGAATTGCCCGAAACGCTGGCAGGAACCGAAGCGGTGAAGCCCGGCAGCCGGAGCAAGGCGGCTTGACCGGCGTCTCGTCCTCGCGCCTGCGTCTCGGCGTCAACATCGACCATGTCGCGACGATCCGCAACGCGCGCGGGGGCGAGCATCCCGACCCGGTGCGCGCGGCCGAAATCGTCGCGGCGGTCGGGGGAGACGGCATCACCGCGCATCTGCGCGAGGACCGGCGCCATATCCGCGACGACGACCTCGCGCGCATCCAGGCGGCGACCGACCTGCCGCTGAACCTCGAAATGGCGGCGACCGACGAGATGCTCGAGATCGCGCTGCGCCACATGCCACATGCGGCGTGCATCGTCCCCGAAAAACGCGAGGAACGGACGACCGAGGGCGGACTCGACGCGGCGGGGCAGCACAACCACCTCGCGCCGATCGTCTCGCGCCTGAACGATGCGGGCATCCGCGTCAGCCTGTTCATCGAGCCCGACGCGCGGCAGATCGAGGCGGCGATGCGCCTGCGCGCGCCGGTCGTCGAATTCCACACCGGCCGCTATGCGCATGTCGAGGGCGAGGAACGCGCCGCGGAACTCCGCCGCCTTGCCGACGCCGCGGCGCTCGCTTGGAAGAATGGCATCGAGCCGCACGCGGGGCATGGCCTGACCTATGACAACGTCGTTCCCGTCGCCGCGATCCCGCAGCTCGCCGAACTGAACATCGGCCATTATCTGATCGGCGAGGCGATCTTTACCGGGCTCGAGGACGCGGTGCGCCGGATGCGCGCGTTGATGGACGAGGCGCGGGGGTGATGAGCAAGGTTGATTTCATCCGGAGGCGATGGCGATCGTCCATGCGCATTTTGGCGATAATGCCTTTTGTGCTTGCCGCGATTACCGGGTTCAACATCTGGAACGATTTAGAACAGGGCCGGCCATTTGACGGCATGCACCTTCTCTATTTTGCCGGCTTCATGCTGTGGATCGGCTTTATGTACATATTCATGCGCCTGATCTTCAAATTTTTGCTCGCCCGGGCTCGGCACGAAGAAAAGCGCAGCACATGATCATCGGCCTCGGCTCCGACCTCTGCAATATCGAGCGCATCCAGAAATCGCTCGACCGCTTCGGCGAACGCTTCGAAAATCGCGTCTTCACCGACGTCGAACGCGCGAAGGCGGCGCGGCGGCCGTTCACCCGCGCGGGAACCTACGCCAAGCGCTTCGCCGCGAAGGAGGCTTTCTCGAAAGCCGTCGGCACCGGCTTCAAGCGCGGCGTGTTCATGAAGGACATCGGCGTCGTCAACGCGCCCTCGGGCGCGCCGACGCTCGCGCTGACCGGCGGCGCCGCCGAACGGCTCGCGCAGATGATCCCGCCCGGCCACAGCGCGCATATCCACCTGACGCTGACTGACGACCATCCGTGGGCGCAGGCGTTCGTCATCATCGAAGCAATCAAGGACTGAGTGAATAATGGCGAAGGACAAGACGAAGGATGACGGCGGCTGGGGCAAGCTGATCCGCGACGTCGTGGTGATATTGTTGCTCGTGCTCGGCATCCACAGCTGCGTCGCCAAGCCCTTTTATATCCCGTCCGATTCGATGATGCCGGTGCTGCGCAACGGTGACCGGCTGATCGTCAGCAAATATCCCTATGGCTGGTCCTATTCGTCGGTCAGTTTCCACCTCGCGCCCAAGGTCGAGGGTCGGCTGTTCGGCAAGCTGCCCGAACGCGGCGATATCGTCGTGCTCGAGCATCCGGTGACGCGGATCGATTATATCAAGCGCGTGATCGGCCTGCCCGGCGACACGATCGAGTTGCGCAACGGCGAACTCAGCATCAACGGCAAGCCCGTGAAGCGCGAAGTCCAGCCGATGCTCTCGATCCCCGTCGATCCGAACCTGCCCGGCCCCGACAGCAGCCTGTTCCGTTTCGTGAACCGCGGTGCCGACGGAAAGCAGGTTCTCGAACTTCCGATCGTCCGTGAAACGCTGCCGGGCGGCGCAACCTTCGACACCATCGACATGGGCCCCGGCTATACGACCGACGACTATGGCCCGGTGACGGTGCCCCCCGACCATCTGTTCCTGATGGGCGACAACCGCGACGGCAGTGCCGACAGCCGCGTCGGCACGAACCAGAAAGGCCTCGGCGGGCCCGTCCCGTTCGATGCGATCGCCGGGCGCGCGGAGATCGTCAGTTTTTCGACCGACGGAACGGCCGAGTGGTATAACCCGTTGAGCTGGTTTAATGCCTTGCGATCGGGCCGCGCGGGAACCGATCTGCGTCCCGGGCGTCAGGGCGACTAGGCATAATGGGGAACGGGCATGGCGGCGACACGAAAACCAGCGGCAACACGCACTGCTGCCAGCGCCGCCGCCAAGGCCGAGGCGCACCGCGAAGCCCCCGGCCCCACCGAAATTCGCAGCCAGCTCGTTCGCACTGAACTCTTGAAGGCCGGCGTCTGGATCGGTCTCGCGCTGCTCATCGGCGTGTGCATCGTGCTGATCCAGCCGATCCTGCTGATCTTCGCCGGGATCGTCATGGCGTCGATGCTCGACGGCGGAACGCGCCTGCTCGGGCGCGTGCTGCCGATCGCGCGCGGCTGGCGGCTGCTCATCGTCTGCCTCTCGCTCATCGCCTTTCTCGGCTGGACGATCATGTTCGCGGGCTCGCAAATCGCCGATCAGGCCGCGACGCTCCAGACGGTCGTGATGGCGCAGATCGAGCGCATCGCCGCCTGGGCGAGCGACCATGGCATGGGCAATTTCCAGCTCGATACGAAGACGATCACCGACAATCTCGCCGGCACCTTCGGGCGCGTCACCGCCGCGGTCGGCACCGTGCTCGGCGGGCTCACCAGCCTGATCATGATCCTCGTGCTCGGCATCTTCATCGCGGTCGAACCGCGGCTTTACGAACGCGGCGTCGCGTGGATGCTGCCGATGAAGAGCCGCGAGAATTTCTACATCACCACCGCGCGCATGGGCTTCACGCTGCGCCGCCTGATGGCGGGGCGCCTGCTCGGGATGCTGGTCGAGGGCATCGGGACCTGGCTCGCCTGTCTTGCCGTCGGCATCCCGATGGCGGCGCTGATGGGCCTGCTGACGGGCCTGCTCGCCTTCATTCCCAATATCGGCGCGATCGTGTCGGGCATCCTGCTCGTGCTCGTCGGCTTTTCGGCGGGGACCGACACCGGCCTCTGGGCGATCGCGATCTATTTCGTCGTCCAGACGGTCGACGGCTATCTGATCGTCCCGATGGTCGCGAAGAAGACGGTCGATCTCGCCCCCGCGCTCGTCCTCGGCGCACAGATATTGTTCGGCGCGCTGCTCGGCCTGATGGGGCTGTTCCTCGCCGACCCGATCGTCGCGATGATCAAGGTCGCGCTCGAACGCGAGGCCGAACGCAACGCCGACACAGCCAAGACGAAAACGGCGGACGCCTGAGTCAGCCAGCGGCGCCGCGCAAGGATATCGGGCGGCGCCGCGCGAGTCTTCGATCGCTTTCCCGAGCGCAACCGACCTGCTTGCGAATCCGGCAAGGCCTAGGTGCAATGCGCGCGTCGCCCGGAGCTTCGCAAGCGGTGTGTTGATCGCCACCCTCGCGCATTCGCACGCCCCGCTCGATCCGCCTTCACGCGGTTCGGCCCGACGCCGGCTCCTGCCAATTCACCCGAACCGCGCCGCGCACGAGTGCGCAGGCACAACGCCGGGCCTGCGCTCGGCCCAATAATTAATTTTTGTTCGATTTTTTGTTAATTATTGTTGTTGCGCTGTCCCGATTCTGAACGCCGCCAGCTTGAGCGCAGCGCGGCCAAACGCGCCATTAACCCTTATCAACCCCTGTAAACCGGGCGTTACGCGTGATACAGCGAAACTGCGCGCGCGCTGCTTTTTGTCCCCGCCCGAATTGCAGGGTGTGAATCAAAATTAATATATGTACTAAGAGTTTCTTAACAAAGGGGTTCTGAGTCGGGTCGCAGCTCCTGGGGGGGAAGGACCCCGAAGCCAACCGCAAAGCGGGGCTTGAAACGTTCGGTTTTTTGGGGGGTTCGTGTCATGAGGTTCATGCTCTTTGCGCTTGCCGCCACGGCTTTTGCTGTGCCCGCAAATGCAGAAGAAACACCGGGCGCCCGATCGCTCGACATCGCGGTCAGCGGGGCGATCCGCCAGCATTGCGCGATGGGCAGCATTGCCAGTATGGATTTCGGCAACCTCGAACGTCGCGGCCTGGGCATCGAGACGCGCGTCGCGCTCGATTGCAACGTCCCCTTTTCGATGACGATCAAGGGCGCCCGCGGCGGCCTGACCCACACGACGATGCCGAACGGCCAGGGCCCGTACCGCGGCGTCGTACCCTATAATCTGGCTGTCGAAATGCCCGTGCGATACCCGTCGCGGCAGACGGTGAGCCAATCCTTCAGCAGCCGCCAGCTTTTGGCCGGCGGCATCATTTCCAGCAACGGCGGCATCGCGACGGACGGCATGGTCCTCGCGGTCGAGCTCGGTCAGCCTTCGGGCGAGGCCGGGCTGCTGGCCGGCGAATATTCGGAGACGATCACGATCACGGTCTCTCCGATCTGAAGATTCGCCTGCGGTTTTCGCGGGCGGAATTAAACCGGGAGGGCAGGCACCGATGCCCCTCCGGTCCTCCGACCAGGCGGTGCAAATGTCACGCTGTCTCCCGGAATCGAGGGGGGGGGCGGTATAATAGAGGGAAGAAGATTATGAAGAAGATCCTTTGCGGCACCGTCGCCGCTATCGCACTCGCCGCCGTTGCGACGCCGGCTGCTGCTCAGACCGCGCAGCTTCACTATGCGGGCGGCCCCGTTTCGCCGCTGACCAATCCCAGCGGCCTTGGCGGCCTTCTCGGCGCCGTCGCCAACGAACTCGCCATTCTGGGCAACATTGGCACGCGCTACACCGCGTTCGCCGACGCTCCGAGCGACAGCGAAACCGCGACCCCGACCGTCGATGTCGTGTTCACGCTGTCGGGTTCGGTGAACAAGGACTGCTCGTTCTATGCGGGTAACAACGCCAGCGCGCGCAACATCGACTTCGGCGTCATCGGCGTCCGCACCGGCAACAATGAAAACGTCAACTCGGCGTTCGAAATGGTGGGCCCGGCGGTTGCCGACATCGACACGCTGACCGCTGGTTGCAACTTCAACAACGAAGTCGTGATCACGAAGAACAATGTTGCCGGCATGGTCAACGCCGCTGCCGGCGGTTATGACACCGACGAATTCCAGGCGAACATTCCGTACAGCGTGAATGCAGCCTGGACCGGCGTGGCGCTGAACACCGTCGCCTCGGGCACGGCTCAGTCGCTGAACGTGTCGACCACGCAGCTCACCGGTACGAAGCAGCAGGGCGCATGGCGTTCGAACATGGCGATCGACATTGTCGCTCCCGCCATCACGAACAAGGGCCTGGTCGCCGGTACCTACACCGGTACCACGACGCTGACCCTGCGCGCTCTCTAAGCCCGCGCGGTACGGATAGGGAAAGGGGAAAGAGCGATCTTTCCCCTTTCTTTATAAAAGAATGCAATTATGCCCGGCGACAGGGGGATGGGGTTTATGTCAGCATTGGCGACGATGAAGCGTCGTGCGCGCGCGCTTTTGGCTGTGCTCGCTGCACTCGTGGTGCTGGTCACCCCCGCGCTGGCGATGCGCGTATCGCCGATGGTGGTCGAAATGGAAACGCGCGGCAGCAACGCCGTCGCGCGGATCGAGGTCCAGAACATCAATCCCGGCAATCTGGCATTCCAGACGCGCGTTTTCCGGATGGAAATCGACAAGGACGGGAATATCACCGAAACCCCGGCCGATGACCAGTTCCTGATTTTCCCGCCGCAGGGCGTTCTGCCGGTCGGCGGCCGTCAGGTCGTTCGCCTGCAATGGGTTGGCGACGTCGAAATGGCGACATCGCAGGCCTATTATGTTTCGGTCGAACAACTGCCCGTTGCCTTCGAGCCCGGCGCCACCGACTCGGTCGGGGCGCAGGTTCAGGTGCTTTACAATATGCGCGCGCTGGTCGTGGTGGCGCCTCCCGGTGCGAAACCGGATGTCAAGGCAACGACGGTCAGGCAGGTTACATATCAGCCCCCCGCGCTGCCGGGAGCGAACGAAAAGCCGCCGATGCAGGACGGCGTGGAAATCACGCTGCGCAACGCCGGCCGCCGTCACGCGCTGATGGCCAACTTCGGCTGGCAGCTGGAGGGCACCGACGCGGCCGGAAAATGGCTGCGCGTCGATATCTCGCCGGAGGAACTGAACCGCGCCGTCGGCACCGGCTATGTCCCGGCGCAGGGCGAGCGGATTTTCCGCGTCCCGGTTCCCGGCTTTGGCCCCGGCCCGATCAAGTTGTCGTTCAAGCGGTGAGGATCGCCCTCGCGCTTTGTTCGGTCGCGTTGCCGGCGCTGTGCGCCGGAACGGCTGCGGCGCAGGTATCGATTCCGTTGCCGCAAAAGCCCTCCGCGCCAACCGCGCAGGACCCCGGCGCGCCCACGACCATTCCCTTGCCGGGAACACCGATTCCGCCGATTCCGACCCCGACGCCCGTCATGCCGCAACTGCCGATCGGCGCGCATGGCCGTCCCGACATCAACCCCTATGATCGCGACATCGAAATGACGGTGCCGCTGACGTTCCAGAGCAGCAGCCTCGGCGACATTCCGATGCTGCTGACGGCGGACGACCGGTTCCTGCTCGAATCGGCGACCTTCCTGCGGCTGATGCAGCCGGTGCTGAACGAAGAAGCCCATGGCGAGCTGGCATCGCATCTGGCGGCGCTGCCCAACTTCGGTCCCGATGATCTGGGCAAGACCGGGGTCCAGCTGACCTATGACCCCAGCACGCTCGCGGTGGTGGTGGTGGAGGTGTCCGCCGAACAGCGCGCGATCAAGGATATTTTTGCACCGCCGCGCGAAGACGCCAATGATGTCACGATGCAGCCGGCCGGATTTTCGGCTTATCTGAACCTGAGCGCCATCCAGAGCTATATCTGGGAGGGCGACCGGACCGATCCGCCGACGATCAATTTCGATGGCGCCGTGCGACTGGGCCGGTTTGTCTTCGAGGGCGACGCCCAGCTTGGACAGCGTTTCGGACTGACCGAAGATTCATATAAATTCTCGCGCAACTACGCGCGCCTCGTTTATGATGAGCCCGAGGTTTACCGGCGCTGGTTTCTGGGCGATCTCGATCCCGAAATTCGCGGCCAGCAATCCTTCGTCGAAATGGGCGGGGTCGGCGTTCTGCGCCAGCGGCGACGCTTCAACAGTTTCCGGTCGGCGATCCTCCAGGCCAATCGCCAACTCGTGCTGCAACGCGAATCGACCGTCCGCTTCCTGCGCAACGGATCGCTTTATCGGGAAGTCCGGCTCCAGCCCGGCCGCTATGATTTCAGCTCGCTGCCGTTGGTCGCGGGCAGCAACGATGTCGATATCCAGGTCACCGACAACAGCGGCGCGGTCCAGAACCTGTCCTATCAACAATATCTCGACCCGATCGACCTCGATCCGGGCGACTATGAATATGGCGCCTTTTTCGGGCCGACCAGCCGGACGTTCGGCGGCGCGCCCGACTATCGCGGCCCGGTCGCCTTCACCGGCTTTTTCCGCAAGGCGTTCCTGAACCGCCCCGCGATCGGTATCGGCCTGCAGGCCAGCAAGGATGTCCAGACGCTGACCGGACAGACCCAGTTCGTCCTGCGTAACGGAGGCCGCCTGCTGCTCGACGCGGGTGGAAGCAATTCGAAATCCGCCGGACAGGGTTTTGCCGGCGGCGTCAGCTACGAGCATTTTATCGATCGCGACGGGCTTGCCGACAGCTTCACCTTGCGCGCGGATTATCTGTCGCCCCGCTTTGCGACGCTGGGCAATCTCGACGGCATCAATACCACCTCGGCGACCCTTTCGGCGCAATATACGCGCCAGTTCAACCTCAAATTCACCACGACCACGACGGCGTCCTACCTGAAAGGCCGCAACGGACTGGGCGACAGCTATCGCGCCGGAACGACGGGTTATTACCGCCTCGACCGCCGCTGGACCATTCGCGCGGGCGTCGACTACACAAAATTCCCGTCGAGTTTTTCGCGCGGCAACGGGTTCAGCTTCAACGTCGGCATCGTCTTCCAGCCCGACTATCGCCGCCGCGCCGAGGCGCGGTACGAAAGCCGCGATAATCTGGGCGAACTGTCGTACAACCAGAGCGGCCTCAACCAGCTGAACAGCCTCGGTTTCGGCGGGGTGGTCACCCGCGACGACAACAGCGCGCGGGCGCTCGGTTACGCAACCTATGCGGCCAATCGCTTCGACGCGTCGATCAGCCATGCGACCTTCGGGCCGAGCCTGTCCGACGTGACCCAGCTCAATGCGACGACGGTCCGCGTCGGCACGTCGCTCGCCTTTGCCGACGGCAGCTTTGGTATCGGACGGCGCATCAACGACAGTTTCATGCTGCTGTCGCCGCACAAGAATCTCGGCAAACGCAGCGTGGTCGCCGGGCAGTCGCTGGCCGAGAATAACTATATCAGCAAGAGCGGCGCGCTGGGCGCAGCGGTCAACAACTTCCTCGGCTCCTATGCCACCCAGTCGGTGCAGTATGACGTCGAAGATCCGCCGACGGGGTACGACACCGGACCCGGCGTGTTCCGGGTGCATCCGCCCTACAAGAGCGGTTATGCGGCGCGTATCGGTACCGACGCCTTCGCCAGCGTGATGGGCACCCTGATCCTCGCGCCCGAAAAACCCGTGTCGCTGGTCGGCGGGCGTGTGATGCTGCTCGACGTCAAGGACGCGGAAAGCCCCAAGCCGATTCCGTTCTTCACCAATTCGGTGGGGCGCTTCGCGATCACCAACCTGCTGCCCGGTCGTCGCTATCTTGTGGAAACCTACGGGCCGAATGGTACGATCGACCGCAGTTTCGAATTCATGGTGCCCGCGGACACCGACGGCCTCCTGAATCTCGGTACGGTCCGTCCAGGCACGAAAAACTAGGAGGCATTATGCTGCGCCCAACGCTGTTCTTCGCCGCGGCATTCTTGACGATGCCGCTCCACGCGCAGGCGCCGGTGACGGGCCCCAACGTTCGCGGTGCCGACTGCCTGATCCGTGCCAACGCGACGCCGACGAGCTGGCTGATTCAGGGCTACGACCCCTTCGACGGAGCGCTCCCCGAGGGGACGTTCGGCGTCACCTTTGTCAACGAAGGCTCGGCGGAATGCCGTTTCGCACCGACGTTCGAACTCAGCCAGCCACCCTTTGGCCTGTCGAAGGGCGCGGGAAAGCCGATCGGCTATGCCTTGCTGAACCTGACCGACACGCAGGACGTGACGCCGCGCGCCGGCCGGACGCAACGCACGCCGTCGCAGCGGATGCTGACCCTCGGCGCCAATGAATCGCGCATCTTGCTCTACAAGCTGGTGGCCGACCCCGACGATGTGAAAGAGTCGGGGACCTTTACGCAGGACGTGACGCTGGAAGCGCAGGATGGGAATTTCCGTTCGCTCGGCGGCACGCGCATCGTCCTCGGCATCAATGTCCTGCCATCGGCAAGGATCGGCCTCGCCGGTGCCTATACGATGACCGACGGCCATGCGGTTGTCGATCTCGGCGACCTGCGACCGGGGGTTGCACCCGTCCCGCTACAGCTTCGCGTCGCCAGCACCGGCACCTATGATCTGAGCGTCAAATCGGCCAATTCGGGCCGCCTGCGTCTCGGTGCGAGCGAATGGTATGTGCCCTACAGCCTGGCGATCGGTGGCAACTCCGTCAACCTGACCGGCACGCGAAACGTCTCGGGACCGACGAACGGCGGGCTCCGCCGCGATGCCCTTCCGATCCAGTTCCTGATCGGCGATACATCCGATCGTCGCGCCGGGGTTTACAGCGACGTGATCTCGATCTCGGTGACGGCCCGCTGACACCCCTGCGTCGCTCCCCGGCCGACTGGCCGGGCGGCGGGAGGCCCCCTTAACTGAATGTTAGATTTGCGCGCCTAAATGATCATCCAACAGCTTCGGCCTGAAGGCGGAAAGGTTTTGGCGGATGATCAGGGAATTCTCGCTCGGCGTTGCGAGCCTCGTGCTCATCGTAGCGCCGACGACCGCTATGGCGGCTTCGTTCGGCTTTCATCTCAACCTGACGGTTGCCGTCCGTTGTACAGTACAACATCAGCCGACCGGTTTCGGCACGATCAGCGGCGGGGCCGTGTCTCTCGGAACCTTCCGCGAATATTGCAACGCGCCCGCCGGCTACGACCTTGTCGTCAATTATGCGCCCGGATCGATGGCGGGCGCCCGCGTGATCGCCGGAAATGACGAAATCGTTCTGAATGGCTCGGGCCGCGCCGTTCTCAGCCGCTCGACGGGCCCCCGGGTCCGCGAACGGATGATCGCGGCGGTTCCGGGCGCAAACGGATTCGATACCGATCGCCTCGAACTGACAATTGTCCCGAGCTGACAAACCCGCACAGTGAGCCGCCGGGCGGCCGGGACGGGACACAGTCGCGAATTCCCGTCGACGGTCAAAGCCCGTGTCGGGGATGCGTTACCGTCGTGGCCTGTGCGGCGGCGACTTCCCGCAAGCTATAATATCGCCGCTCCCGGGAAGGGAGCGACGGTTTTATCATGACGGGCAGGATTACCGCTGCGGCGCACCCGGCGGGGGGCCGGCCGGGCCACCGGGGGCACCCTGCATCATCTGTTGCTGCTGCATCATCTGCTGCTGTTGCTGCATCTGCTGCTGCATCGCGCGAACCTCGGCCTCCGAACGGAAGTCGAGCAGGGTAACAGTAAAGTGCAGCGTGCTGCCGGCCGGGATCGGGCCGGTCTCCCGGTCACCATAACCAAGCTGCGGCGGAATGGTGATCTTGTATTCGCCGCCCTTTTTCATGCGGACTAGTGCGTCGGAAAAGCCCTGAACGACCCCCGCGACCTGCATCGGCGCCTGTTCGTTGGCGTCGAACACGGTACCGTCGTCGAGCTTGCCTTCATATTTGACGAGCACGACATCGGCCTTGGTCGGGCTCGGCCCGGTGCCTTCCTTGACGACCTCGAACCCGATACGCGGAGTCATGTGCCAGGCAAAGGCCGCACCCGCCACGAGCAGCGCCGCGAGGCCGAACCACATCAGCCACAGCCCGCCCTTGCTCACCGGACGCAATGGAACCGTCGTTACGCTCATGTCTGCTGATCCTTCCGCTGCCCCGGCCGGGGCGAAAATGCTCGCGAGGCCTATAAGCCGTGCGGCGCGCGGCGGTCCAGAGGCAATATGCGAGGGCAGCGCTTATCCACCAATGTCGGTTTGGGGTGGTGAGCGGACGGTCCTTAACCCCCTCCTCTTCAGAGGAGGGGCAGCGAGACTTACGAGCTTGCTCGTTAGTCGCAGCGGGGTGGTGCCGACGTCCTTGCGCGCTGTCGCGCGCCACCACCCCAAACCCCTCCTCTGAAGAGGAGGGGTTTACAACGTCCGCTACCGGTCGAAAACCGCCATCCAGCCCCCGCATAAACGAAAAAGGGCGCCGCGTTGCCGCGGCGCCCTTTTCACGATCAGGATCCCGAACGGGAGACGGTCTTACTTGATACCGTCGCGCTCCATCCGCTTGCGCTCCATCTTGCGGGCGCGGCGGACAGCGGCGGCACGCTCGCGCGCGCGCTTTTCGCTGGGCTTCTCGTAGTGACGGCGCAGCTTCATTTCGCGATACACGCCCTCACGCTGCAGCTTCTTCTTGAGCGCGCGAAGGGCCTGGTCGACATTGTTGTCGCGAACGATGATTTGCATACGCCGTGTCGTCTCCTGTTCGTCAGAACGATTTGGGCCACCGGGGTGCTCCGGTCTGCCGTAAACCGCCGATATTCGGGCAATAAAAAGAGCGCCGCGAAAGCGCGACGTTCCGATGGGCAGCCAACTAGAGAGATTCGCGGCAAAATGCAAGCCCCCGCGCGGTGAACCGCTCCCGCCGCGCCCCGGCCGCGCCGCGGCACCGCCCTGCCCGATCGCGGGATTGTGCCCGCCCCTCGCCTTATGGCATAGGTAGCAGGACGAAACTAACATGACAAAGGGACAGGCCATGGCGACCCAGCTCAAGCGCAACAGCAAATATAGCGAAGCCGAATGGACGGCGCGGCAGGAGCTTGCCGCCTGCTACCGCATTTTCGCGATGATGGGCTGGGACGAGATGATCTTCAACCATATCACGGTGAAGGTCCCGGACGAGGAAGGCGCCTTCCTGATCAACCCCTATGGCCTGCATTTCAGCGAAGTGACGGCGTCGAACCTGATCAAGATCGACATCGACGGCAACAAGGTCGACGAGGATAATCCCTGGCACGTCAACAAGGCGGGCTTCGTCCAGCACAGCCTGTTCCACCGCGTCCTCCCCGACGCGCATGCAATCATCCACACGCACACCACCGCGACGGTCTCGGTCTGCGCGCTCGAGGGCGGGTTGCAACCGGTCAATTTCTATGCCTGCAACTTCGCCGGCCAGCTCGCCTACCATGATTTCGAGGGCGTGACGGTGCGCGAGGAAGAGGGCGAACGGCTGGTCCGGAACCTCGGCGACAAGCGGATCCTGATGCTCAGGAACCACGGCCCCGTCGTGATGGGCAAGACGCTGACCGAAGCCTTCATCAAATATTGGGCGCTGCAACGCGCGTGCGAAATCCAGCTCGCGACGATGAGCATGGGCCAGCCGATCACCGTCCCGGACGAAGTCATCGCGGTCCACCAGCGCGACCTGTTCATGGCCTCGATCCCCGGACAGGCGGGCAAGGCCGAATTCGAGGCGATGGTGCGCAAGGTCGACAAGATCGACACGAGCTGGCGTGACTAATCCGGCCATTCGGTTAACAGGGGCGGCATGACGCGATTCTCGGTCAACGACCGCCCGGTCGAATATCGCATGGAACCCGAAACGCCCCTGCTGTGGGCGCTGCGCGACGCGTCGAACCTGACGGGGACCAAATATGGCTGCGGCACCGGCGACTGCGGCGCGTGCACCGTCGACGTCGACGGTGAGGCGATCCGCAGCTGCCTTGTCACGATTGCCGAATGCGAGGGGCGTTTCGTCACGACGATCGAGGGGCTGGCGCGCGATCGCAGCCATCCGGTGCAGCAGGCATGGGTTGCCGAGCAGGTGCCGCAATGCGGTTTCTGCCAGTCGGGGATGATCATGGCCGCCGCCGCCCTCCTCCGGTCGAACAGCAATCCCAGCGATGCCGAGATCGACGCGGCGATGACCAATATCTGCCGCTGCGGCACCTATCCGCGGATTCGCACCGCGATCCGCCTCGCGGGACGCGTGATCCGCGGCGAGGAACGCATCGCCGCCGCACCGCCGCCCGGCATCCGTCCCGACGACGCCGCGCGCGCGGTTCCGGCGCTGCGGCTGCCGCCCGGTAGCTGAACGCGTCTGTTCATCTAGCTGAACCGCAGGCAACGGCGCGGTCAGCCATCGATCATCTTGCAGGGAGTAAGAATCGATTCATCATCCCGGCTGGCGTCTCCAGCACACGGGACATGAGTTGGAGAATGGCGAGATGAAAAAGATGTTCGGAGGGTTGCTGATCGCTGCAACGATCCTGACTCCCATCGCCCCGGCCGCCGCGCAGGCATCGGGCGAGCGGGTGCAGATCGCGCAGCGCGGCGACCGTGGAGAGCGCGGCGACCGCGGACCACGCGGTCCCGAAGCGCGCCGCGGCGGCAATCGGGATGGTCAGGCCCGCCCCGAGCGCCAGCAAGGCCAGCAGCCGCAGGTCGAGCGCCAGCAGCGCAGCGAAATGCGCCAGCAGTGGCGCCAGCAGCGCGGGAACGACCAACAGCGTCAGGCGCAGCGCGAACAATGGCGCCAGCAGCGCGGAAACGACCAGCAGCGCCAGCAATGGCAACAGCGCAGCAACGAGCAACGCCAGCAGTGGCAGCAGCAGCGTCAGGCGCAGCAGGTCGATCGCCAGCGCGGCGGCGTTTACGACCGCAACAACGATGGCCGCATCGATCGCCGGTGGGACCGCAACCGCAATGGCGAGGTCGATCGGCGTTATGATCGCAACGACAATAATCGCGTCGACCGGCGTTACGACCGCAATCGCGACGGCGACCTCGATCGCCGCTGGGATCGCAACAACAACAACCGCATCGACCAGCGCGACCGGCGTTACGATCGCAACCGCGACGGCCAGATCGATCGACGGTACGACCGCAACCACAACGACCGCGTAGACCGGCGCTATCGCGACGGGCGCAACGATCGCTGGGACCGGGGCGACCGTCACAATCGGTGGAACCGCGATTGGCGGGGCGATCGCCGCTACGACTGGCGCAGCTATCGCGAGCGGAACCGGCACTATTACCGCATGCCGCGCTATTACAACCCGTATCGCGGTTATGGCTACACGCGGTTCAGCATCGGTTTTTCGCTGAACTCGCTGTTCTACAGCCAGCGCTACTGGATCAACGATCCGGGCTATTACCGCCTGCCGCCCGCTTACGGGGGCTATCGCTGGATCCGCTATTATGACGACGCACTTCTGGTCGACACCTACTCGGGCGAAGTGGTCGACGTGATCTACGATTTCTTCTGGTAATATTCCTTTCGGTTATCAGATGACAAACTTGGGGGCCGGTTCGCCGGCCCCGTTTTTTTGGGGGGCCGCTAACAACCGATTGCAAACTTTGACTCCAGGCCTCTTTTCACAAGAACTGGCCGGGGGCACCGAGAAGGATACGAGCACCTTCGTGGAAGTGGTCTACTTGCGGCTGCTTCAATCTGAACTGCCGCAGCACAACCTCATCCGCCGCCGCCTTCAATCTAAAATTGCCGCTCTCCAACAATCGCGCGACCCAGTCTAGGAACTGACCGAGAGATTCCGCGAGTACGACTTTCACATCCTCATCGCGCCCGTAGATGATCACTTGCCCAGCCCTGCCGCTGGGCCATGGGTCAAAGTCGAGACCGATATGACCGCCTGAACCATCATCGGTCAACGGTATCCAACCGGGATTGGTGTAGGCTGGATCGACTGCGCCTTCAGGCCACCCTCTTCCCGGAATAGCGTAACGATTGCCGCCGAACGCGGCCAATGTGCTCGTCCAGCTCTCCCAATCCGCCGTCGCATGTTCCAGCGTCAGCAGCGGAAGTCCGTAGATGTGGCCCCAGCGGTCGTCGTTCTCGCCATTATGCCACTTGTACAGTTGGCGATATGAGCGCGGCATCCTGAAGCCGACCAGCTGCTCAAAGGCATCGATCTGCGCGTCGGTGGCCGGTGGATTGAACATATATTTGTCTGCTGCCAGATGCGCGGCATACCACGCGTCGAGCCGCGCGAGCACCGGCGCAATGTCTTCATCCAGCATCGGCTTCGCTTCGCCCTCTGGGCGGTTGGGGATGCTGTTCATCGACATCACTGGCTTTCTAGTCAACTGGCGCATAGCGCAGACGGACGGCAGCAGCCCGCCTATGGCGCAGGCACCAAAGATGGAGCCGCTGATCAACAGGTTGCGCCTACTCCGATCCATGCTCGTCCATGCGGACCATATATGAGGTTAGCTGCTAACATTCGCTTTCCTACCATCCCGGGCGGCACCGGAACGGCAGTTCCCCCTTGCCCTCCTCCGCCCGCCGCGCCACGGTGGCGCGATCAGACAGGGGAGACTTCATGCGTAAATCGGGAATGGTCGCAGCCGCGACGCTCGCGCTGCTCGGCTCGGCCGCCTATGCGAAAACCACCATCGTCTATGCCGGCCGCGTCATCGCCGACGCCAGCAAGCCCGCTCAAGGCCCTTCGACCGTCACCGTCACCGACGACCGCATCACCGCGATCACCCCCGGCCGCGCCGACGCGCCCGCGGGCGCCGAAATCGTCGACCTAGGCGACAAGACGCTGCTTCCCGGCCTTATCGACCTCCACGTCCATCTGACCGGCGATCCCGGCGAGGATTATCGCGCCGCGACGGTCGACCCCGACGAATGGGGCGTCGTCGTCGGCGCGAAAAATGCCGCCATCACGCTCCGCGCGGGCTTCACCACCGTCCGCGAGGCGGGATCGGCGCAATATACCGCCTATTCGCTGCGCCGCGGCACCGCGAACGGCTTTATCGAAGGGCCGCGCATCGTCGCCGCGGGGCCGGCGCTGTCGATCATCGGCGGCCACGGCGACGTCACAGGGTTCCGCGAGGACGTCCACGACGTGCTCGACCAGGGATACACCTGCACCGGCCCGCTCGAATGCGCCGAAAAGGTGCGCAAGGCCTCGCGCGCCGGCGCCGACGTCATCAAGATCACCGCGACCGGCGGGGTCCTCTCGCAGCAGGGGCGCGGGCTCGAAGGCCATTTCACCAGCCCCGAATTGCAGAGCATCAGCGACACCGCGCATTCGCTCGGCCTCAAGGTGATGGCGCATGCGCACGGCGCGGGCGGGATCACCGCGTCGGCCGCGGCGGGTATCGACAGCATCGAGCATGGCACCTTTGCCGACGACGCGACGCTGAAGGTGATGAAGGCGAAGGGCACCTATCTCGTCCCCACGCTGATGGCGTTCGAGGGCATAAGAGAGCGGCTCGGCAAGGGGATCTATACCCCGACGGTCGAAAACAAGGTGCGCATGACGCTGAACGACGTCGGCAAGGCGGTGACGCGCGCCAGGGCGCTCGGCGTCCCGGTTGCTTTCGGCACCGACGCCGGCGTCTTTGAACATGGCCGCAACGGGCAGGAGTTCGCGCTGCTCGTCAAACATGGCCTCACCCCGCGCGAGGCGCTGGCGAGCGCGACGACCGTCGCCGCAAGGCTGCTGTCGCTCGACAACGAGATCGGCCGCATCGCGCCCGGCATGTCGGCCGACATGATCGCGGTCAGTGGCGATCCGCTGGCCGACGTGACCGTGCTCGAAAAGGTCGACTGGGTGATGGTGCGCGGCCGGATCGCCGACTGACGAAGGCGCTTCAGGCGGCGCGGCGGATTCGTCCCCGCGCCGGCGCGGCAATCTTTGGCCCGATCAGAGCCTCGATATCGGCCGCAACCGCGAACTGGACGCCGACGCGATTGCCCGCCGACCAGCGTGCCTCGGCGTCGAGCGATTGATCGGTTCCGAACTCGAGCGTGAGCGCCGTTCCCGGCGGGACATTCCACAATCCTTCGATCAAGGCACCGCGCGACGACATGTTGCGGATGATCGCTTCATATTGATAGCCGCCGCTGCCGATCTGAATCGTGCGGAAGGTGGTCAGGCGCGGTTCGCGCGCGCTCTTGTACCCGCGCGCTTCGGCGCGTCCCCCGCCCTCGCGCAGCAGCGCGAGCACCTCGACGAGGTCCATCGGACGCCCGTAGATATAGCCCTGGACGTGGCTGCACCCGAGCCCGCGGATCAGCGCGAGGTCGTCGTGCGTCTCGACCCCCTCCGCAGTCGTTTCCATGTCGAGCGCGGTCGCCAGCCCCACGATCGACGAGATGATCGCAGCGTTCATGCTGCTCGGGTCGGCGGCGCCGAGGACGAAGCTCTGGTCGATCTTGATCTTGTCGAACGGCGCCTTCTTCAGATAGCCGAGCGCCGAATAACCGGTCCCGAAATCGTCGAGCGCCAAGCGCACCCCGGTGCGTTTCAGCTTCTGGAACATCGCAAGATTCTCGGGACTCTCGTCGAGGAAAACCCCCTCGGTAATCTCGAGCTCGAGCTGCTCGGGACGAATGCCCGCCGCCGAGACCGCGCTCACGATCGTCGCGGGCAGCTTTTCGTTCGCGAACTGGCGCGGCGAGACGTTGACCGCGACGCGGTAACCGGGGCCGAGATGCGCGATCGCGGCGCAGGCGGACCGGATGATCCATTCGCCGATCGGCACGATCAGGTTCGATTCCTCGGCGATCGGGATAAACTTCGACGGGCTGATCAGCCCCTCGGACCCGTGGTGCCAGCGGATTAGCGCCTCGAACCCCGAAATCCGCTCGCTGCCGACGTCGACGATCGGTTGATAGAGGAGCCTCAGTTCGTCCTTCGCCAGCGCATCGCGCAGCGCATCCTCGATCGCCTTTCGCTCGCTCGCCTGATTGTGCATCGCATCGGCATAGAAACGATAGACGCCGCGTCCTGCATCCTTTGCGGCATAAAGCGCGAGGTCGGCGTTGCGGACGAGCGCCGACGCGCTCACCCCCTGCCCCTCCGACACCGCGATCCCGATCGACGATCCGATGCGCACCTGCTCGCCCTCGATCGCGAACGGTTTCGCAAGGCTGAGGATGATCGCATTGGCGATGCCCGCCAGCTTTTCGGGCTGCGCCATCTGCGGCACGACGATCTGGAATTCGTCGCCGCCAAGCCGCCCGACCTGCCCCTTGTCGCCGACGATCTGCGTCAGCCGTCCCGCGACCTGCTGCAACAGCTGGTCGCCGACCGGATGGCCCAGCGTGTCGTTGACCGCCTTGAACCGGTCGAGGTCCATCAGCAGCAGCGCGCAGGGCTGCGGCTGGCCGCTGTGACTTTTCAGCGCGCGTTCGAGCAGGTCGGTGATGTGGCGCCGGTTCGCGAGGCCGGTCAGCGTGTCGTAGCGCGCGAGCTGGTTGATCTCGCGCTCCGACCTTTTCTTGTCGGTCAGGTCGGTGCCGCTGCCCCTGAAGCCCTGGAAGTTGCCGAGCTCGTTGCTGATCGGGTGGCCGGAGATCGACCACCAGCGTTCTTCGCCGGATACCGCCGCCTGCACCGTCAGCTCCTTGAACGGCGTGCGCGACGACAGGCTGAAACCCAGCGTGCGCTCCTCGCTCTCGTCATTGCCGATCCGCTTGCGGATGATGTCGGTAAAGGGCTGGCCAAGCACGTCCGACAGCGACAGCCCGAGCCGCGCCGCGACGGTCGGCGAGATATAGACGAGCCGGCCGTCGCGATCGGTTTCCCAGAACCAGCCGCGGCCCGCGCGCTCGAAATCGCGCATCAGGTTCAGCGCGCGCTGCTGGTCGCTGACGCTCAGCCGCGCGGCGCGCGTGGCGCGGCGCTGGTGGCGGATGTCCTCGCGCATCATCACGATCAGCAGGCCGAGAAAGACGAGCCCGGCGACGGCGAACGGCCACGACGCGACGCCGATCGCCCCGCCCAGCGCGGTCGCGCCCGCGAACGCGAAAAAGGCCGGGCGGGCGATCGCGGCGGCGGAAGCCGCGACGAGCAGCGACCCGATCTGGATCGCGGTGAAGCTGTCGAAATAGGCGCTATCGTCGGGAATCGCGATCGCCGCGAACATCGCCGCCGCGCTGAGCAGCGTGCCGAGCGCGATCAGCGTCAGACACAGCATCGCCAGCAATCGCACCCGGCGGTGCGCGATCGGCCGCGGCTTGCGCATCGCCTGTCCGATCACCGACAACACCACGTCGCACGGCAGGCCGGCTGCCATCGCGAGCCATTGCGCGGGGTGGTCGAGGAAGCCGGCAAGGCCGGGCAGGAAGGCGAAAGTGACGAACGCAAGGACGCGGCCGATCAGCACATAATGCCACAGCTTCGCCACGCGCATCAGGTGCGTGACGAATTCCGGTGAATCGAACAGCAATTCGCCCTGTGGCAAGGCGCTGTCCGCCGGCTTGATCAAGTTACGCCGAACCCCCAATTTCCCGATATTCCCCGCTGCTCTGGTCAGCGAGGCAGTGGCCAGAAAGGGGTTTCCAAATCCTTACCGCGAGGCGGTGATTTCCGCCGATATTGTGCCAAAACGGAAGGGGTTGGGTTTCGGTTCGCAACTTGTTATAGAAGGGCATGCCCGCTGTCCGCCTGTTCCCGCCCGACCGCTTCTTCAACCGCACCGAATGGTTGGCGATCACGCGCGCCTCGTCGTGGCGCGGCATCTGGCTCGTCGCCCATGCGTGGATCGTCAGCATCGCGCTGGTCGGGCTCGCCGCATGGTCGCAGAACCCCGCAGCCTGGCTGGTCGCGGTGATCTTCGTCGGCGGGCGTCAGCTCGGCCTTGCGATCCTGATGCACGACGCCGCGCACGGCGCGCTGCATCCGAACCGGAAAATTAACAATTTCCTTGGTCAGTGGCTGACGGGCGCGGCGGTCGGATCGGACCTCATCGCCTATCGCACCTATCATCTCCAGCATCACAAATTCACGCAGCAGCCCGAAGACCCCGACCTGTCGTTGTCGAAGCCCTTCCCCACGACACGCGCCAGCCTGTGGCGCAAGGTCGTGCGCGACCTGACCGGCCAGACCTTCTTCAAGCAGCGGATGGCCCAGTTCGGCTTCGCCTTCGCCGGCCTCAAGGCGATTCTGCGCGGCGAACAGGGTCAGAAAAGCGGCGCCAGCACCAAAGCCGGGACGCCGTTCAACAAACAGTCCGACGACGGTATGACGTCACCGACGGTCGACGTCGCGGGCGCGGTGGCGGTGGCGCGCGCGGTTGGCCGTTTCCTCGTCGTCCAGGCGGTGCTGCTCGGCTTGTCGCTCGCGCTCTACGGCTGGACGCCGTACCTGCTCTGGCTCGCGGGGCTCGCGACGACCTTCCAGCTCTACCTGCGCGTGCGCAACATCGCCGAACATGCCTGCACGACGACGGGCAGCGACGATCCCTTCACCCATGCGCGGACGACGCATGCCGGCTGGCTGGCGCGCGCGACGGTTGCTCCATATTGGGTGAATTATCATGCCGAGCATCACCTGTTCATGGGCGTGCCTTGCTATCGGTTGCCGCAGGTCCACGCCGCGCTCGGCCGCGCGGGCAAGCATGATTCGATGACGATCGCGCAGGATTACACCGCGGTGCTGCGTCAGGTCACCGCCAAGGGCTGAAGCCCTATTCCTGCACGAAACGTGCGCCGGCGCGATCCTTGACCGTCTTTTCGGGGTCGAAGATCATCCCGTTCATCGCGACATAGACCCCGGGCGGCAGCGTCTGCGCCGCCGCCAGCGCGAAGCCGACGTTGAATTCGGCATCGCTCGCGCGCACCGACGCGGGCTGCATCGCTCCGGTCATCACGATCGTCTTGCCCGCGATCCCCGCGAGCACACGCCCGGTGACCACCATCGTGTCGGTGCCGTGGGTAACGAGGATACGCGAGGCATCGCTCGCGGCGACCGCGGCGCGGATCGCCTCGCGGTCGGCATCGTCGAGTTCGAGGCTGTCCTTGCGCATCAGCTGCGTGACGCGGTGCGGGACATGGACGTTGTTTTCGCGCAGCATGTCGGGGATCGCCGCGGGGCCGATCTGGAACTCGCTCAATGCGTCGAAATAGACCTTGTCGATCGTCCCGCCGGTGGTGAAGATGTCGATCACGTCGCTCATGCACATTCGTCCTGGACCGGCAGCGCCGGGGTGCCGTCGGGGGCGGCGAAGGGCTGCTTGAAGGTGAAAGCGCCGGCGGTCGGCCCGTTCGCGTCGAGCATCGCGATGCGAGCCATGCCCTCGGCCACCGTCGGGCGGTGGCCCGCCGGAACCCACCACAGCGCCTGATAGACCGCCATATGGTCGAACCACTCCTTGCGCCGCTTCATCACCGTCAGATGATCGGGGGTGCGATAGACATAGGCCGCGAGCGCATCGATATCGCGCCACACCGACATGTTCGCGATCAGGTGCGGATCGTCGGTCACCGGCACGTCGGTCGCATTATTGCCCGCGCCGGTCAGCCGCCAGACGAAGCCGTCGGCGACCTCGGCCACCGCGTTCACATGGTCGAGCGCGTCCATGAAATCGCGGTTGGCGACATGCTCGGGCGGCAGGCGGAAACGGCCGATATTGATCTGCGCCAGTTCATAAGCCGCCATATGCTTCTCCTCAGGCCAGCGCCTCGGCGATCAGCCGCCGCGTATTGTCGATGCCGAACAGCGCAATGAAGCTGCCCATGCGCGGCCCGGCGCTCGACCCGAGCAGGGTCTCGTAGAGCGCCTTGAACCAGTCGCGCAGGTTTTCAAAGCCATAGGCCTCGTTCTTGCCGATCGCATATACGATATTCTGGATATCGTCGGCCGAGACATCGGCGGCGAGCGCCGCGAGTTCGCCGTCGAGTTCCCGCAAGGCCGCAACCTCGCCGCCCTGCGGCTTGCGGCGATTCAGCGTCGGCGCGACATAGTCGCGGTTATACGCCATCGCATTGTCGATCAGCCGGTCGAGTTCGGGATAGGCCTCGGCATTCGCGCCCTCGACATATTGGCCGAGGTAGCGCCAGATCTGCGCCTTCGACGCGTCGGCGCCCATCACCCCGACGAGATTGAGCAGCAACCCGAAGGTCACCGGCAGCTCGCCCGCGGGAATATCCTCGCCGCGCGCGACATGGACATGGTGCACCGGGTTGCCGAGCCTTTTGTCGGACTCCTGCGCCGGATAGCTGCCGCGCATCTGCAGATATTCGTCGATCGCCTTCGGGATCACGCCGATGTGCAGCTGCTTCGCCGCCTTGGGCTCGCGATAGGCGAAAAAGGCCAGGCTTTCCTCGCTGCCATAGTCGAGCCATTGCTCGAGGCTGAGGCCATTGCCCTTCGACTTCGAAATCTTCTCGCCCTTTTCGTCGAGGAACATCTCGTAGATCAGCCCCTCGGGCTTGCGCCCGCCGAGCGCCTTGGCGATCTTGCCCGACTGGACGCCGCTGTCGGTCAGGTCCTTGCCGTACATCTCGTAATCGACACCCAGCGCGACCCAGCGCATCGCCCAGTCGACCTTCCACTGTAGCTTCGCGCCGCCGCCGAGGATCGAGTGGGTAATCGTCTCGCCCTCGTCCTCGAACGACACGAGGCCCGCGTCGGCATCGACGATGGTCACCGGCACCTGCAGCACGATCCCCGACTTCGGGCTGACCGGCAGGATCGGCGAATAGGTCGCGGCACGCTCGGCGCGCAGCGTCGGGAGCATGATGTCTAGGATGTCCTGATTGTGGCGGAGGACATTCTTGAGCGCGTCGTCGAACCCGCCCGACCGGTAGCGTTCGGTCGAGCTGACAAATTCATATTCGAACCCGAACCGGTCGAGAAACTCGCGCAGCATCGCATTGTTATGATGCGCAAAACTCTCATACTTTCCGAACGGATCGGGGATCGCGGTCAGCGGCTTGCCGAGATATTCGCGCAGCATGTCGCCGTTCGGCACATTGTCGGGAACCTTGCGGAGGCCGTCCATATCGTCGCTGAACGCGACGAGCCGCGTGGCCGCACCGCCGGTCAGCGCCTCATAGGCGCGGCGGACCATCGTCGTGCGCAGCACTTCGTTGAAGGTGCCGATATGCGGCAGCCCCGACGGGCCATAGCCCGTCTCGAACAGCACGGGCGCGCCGCCCGGCTTTCCATCGGGATAGCGTTTGACCAGCTTGCGCGCTTCCTCGAACGGCCAGGCCTTGGACGTTTGCGCGGGTTCGCGCAGCGAAGGATGAAGGTGCAAGTCAGTCATGCCGCGCCCATAGCGGCAAGAAGCGGCTGGACGAAAGGCAAAAGTGCGGAGCCGCGTTCGATCTCCCCTCCCTGCCAGGGAGGGGTTGGGGGTGGGTGAAAGCGACGCGAGCCGCTCATAGTTTACGGAAGAATTCGCCAGTCTGGACATCGAGCCCCGCCCGCCGATACCCACCCCGTGCCCCCCCCCCTTGCAGGGAGGGGAATTGTTTCGCTTGCTATCGTCGATCACCCGCGCGGCTGCGTTGCGGGCAGGAAGCTGCTCTTGCGCAGCAGCGCCGCCGATACGATCGATACCAGCAGTGCGACGGGGAATATCTCGGTCAGCGTCAGCGCCATGCGAAAGAGCGGGTTTTTATATTGCTCCGCCATCGCCCCCATCTCGGCCGAAAAGGCCGCGATCTCGGCGGCCGGTTTCCCGGCGGCACGCATATCCTCGACACTCCGGGCGATATAGTCGACCATAAAGGTCCCGCCGGTCTGCCACATATAGAGTTCCCAGCCGAGAATGTAGAACAGCGACGCGACGAGCCCGATGCCGAGGCCGACGCCGAGCGCGGTCCAGAAGCCGATCACGCCGCCCAGATTGACGTCGCGGTAGCGTTTGACGCCGATGAAGACGAACAGCAACGCGACCAGCATCGACAGATAGCCGGCGACCATGCCCATCGTGCCATGATCGGCAACGAAGGTGATGCTGATGAACATGCCGAGAATGACGATGACGCCCGCGATGGCGCCGTACACTGCAATGATCCTGCCCATGATCTGTCTCCCCATCTGGTGAATGCCATGCAGGATGGACCCGAACAACGGCCCGAATCTATCGCCCGAACGGGTGATTTGGCGCCGGTCGCCCGATTTTACGGCAGGATGTCGAGCGTCCGCGCCTTGTGCACCGCCTGCGTCCGGCTCGCGACCGCCAGCTTTTCATAAACGCGCGCGATATGCGTCTTCACCGTGTTGGGCGAGATATCGAGCCGGCGCGCGATCACCTTGTTCGCGTGCCCCGCCGCCAGCATTTCCAGCACCTCGCATTCGCGCGCGCTGAGCCCCAGCGCCGCGATCGCCGCGTCGTTGCGCGCGAAGGACCCGCGCGGCCGCGCGGTCAGCCGGTTGCCGGCCCATATGCCGAGCGCGACGCATATGACGGCGACGACCGCGATGGTGACTTCGGTCGACCAGCGATGCACGACATGCTTGTAGTTCAGCCACTCGAGCAGGAACGCCGCGGCGGCGAGACCGATACCGTAGAGGATGATCGGGCGGACCATGGTCCGCATAGATCATTGTCGGCCATGTCTTGCAACATTGTCCCGGCCCGGGCCAACATCGTTACCGGAAAATTTACCATGCCGCCGTAACGTCCCGGACATGGACAATTTCCGCACCCCCGCCCCCCGCGGCCACAAGCGCACCCCGGTTTCGATCGAGGTGACCGTCAACGGCGTGCTCAACTTCGTCGACGGCCGGATCACCGACCTTTCGGAGGGCGGCGCACGGATCGACGGCGCGAGCATGCCCGCGCGCTCGCGATGCGAGGTCCACTATGGCGGCGGGGTCACCTATGCCGTCGTCATGTGGTCGGAGCACGACCGCATGGGCGTGCGCTTTCCCTATGAGCTCACGCACGGGCCGCTTTACAATGCCCTGAAACGCGCGCGCCGCGCATCGTTGATCGAGCCGTCGCAGATTTTCCAGACCGCCCGCCCGATCACCTTCGGACGCCGCGGCCTGAGCTGAAGCCATAACGGACACAAATTCCATTCGCCCTGAGCTTGTCGAAGGGCCGTTCTTCCTTCTACTAGGTAATGATGGGGTTCTGGGCGTATATGCTGCACTGCCGCGGCGGTGCTTTTTATACGGGCCACGCCGATAACCTGCCGCGGCGGATCGCTCAGCATGAATCCGGTTCAATTGAAGGATTCACCGCCGATAGACTGCCGGTGCTCCTCGTTTGGAGCCAGGAATTTTCCACACGATTCGAAGCGTTGGAAGCGGAACGTCGGATCAAGGGCTGGAGCCGCGCCAAGAAGATGGCACTGATCCGCGGCGATTGGGACCGAATTTCGGCCTTGGCAAAAGGCAAGGACGGTCCTTCGACAAGCTCAGGACAAACGGATTCAGGCTAGGTCGAGGTCATAGCCACCTTGCCGCGTTCGCCTTTTGTCCCTAGCGTGGGGCGATGGCTCCCGACCCGCTTACCCTGCCCGCGATCCATGCGAGCCACATCGGCATCTGGATCGCCGATACGCACGGCCGCGTGCAGCGCGTCGGGCGCGGCGAAGCGATCGCCGCGGTTGCCGCGACCCCGCATCTGCTGCTGAACGCGACGCTGACGGGCGACCGGCTCGGCTATCCCGAACTGTCGGGACTCGACCTGCTCGAGCTTTTCGCTTTCCTCTATCCCGCGCGCTTTGCCGTGCCGACTCCGGCCGGGATCGCCGCCGCGATCGGCCTGACGCCGCCAAAAGGCGAGGAGGATATCGCGGCCTTTCTGCCCAGGGCGGCCGCGGCAATGCTCGCCAGCCTCGACGATTCCGACTGGCCCGAGCGCGAGGGCGCGTGGCACGGCGTCCAGGCGCTGTCGCGCCAGCGCTGGTCATGGTCGCCGCTGATCCAGCCGCGGCTGTCGCAGCCCGACGCGAACGAACGCTGGCTGTTCGCACGCCTGCCCGAATGGGAGGAACAGCCGCCGCGCGGAACGCCGCGGCAGGTGACGATCAACGAAGACGATGTGTCGGCGCGGCTCGACCGGCTGACCGGCGACGGCGCCGAGCGGCGGCCGGGGCAGCAGGATTATGCGCGCGCGACCGCCGCGATCTTTGCCCCGCGCGATCGCAAGGATGCGCCGCAAATGCTCGTCGCCGAAGCGGGGACGGGCATCGGCAAGACATTGGGCTATCTCGCCCCCGCCAAACAATGGATCGACCAGTCGGCGGGCAGCGTCTGCATCTCGACCTTCACCAAGGCGTTGCAGCGCCAGTTGTCGCGCGAGACCGAGCGGCTGTACCCCGACGCCGCGACGCACCGCGAAAAGGTCGTGGTGCGCAAGGGGCGCGAAAATTACCTTTGCCTGCTTAACCTCGAGGATGCGTTGCAGGGCGGCTTTTCGGGCCGCGCCGCGACCCTCGCGCAGCTCGTCGCGCGCTGGGCCGCCTATACGCGCGACGGCGACATGGTCGGGGGCGACCTGCCCGGCTGGCTCCCCGCGCTGTTCCGCCGCAACGGCACCACCGCGCTGACCGACCGGCGCGGCGAATGCATCTATGCGGGCTGCCCGCATTTCCGCAAATGCTTCATCGAGCATTCGGCGCGCGCGGCGACGCAGGCCGATATCGTCATCGCCAACCACGCGCTGACGATGGTGCAGGCGGCGCGCCCGCGCGACGGCGGGGCGCCTGCGACGCGGCTGATCTTCGACGAAGGCCATCACCTCTGGGATGCCGCCGATTCGATGTTCGCCGCGGCGCTGACCGGGCAGGAAGCGGTCGAAATCCGCCGCTGGGTGCTGGGGCCCGAGGGCAAGTCGCGCGGGCGGCGGCGCGGGCTCGCGGCGCGCCTCGCCGACGTCGCGAGCTATGACGAGGCGGGCGACCGCGCGATCCAGACGGCGATCGCCGCCGCCGCCGAACTGCCCGGCGACGGCTGGCTCGCCCGCTTGGCCGAAAACGACCCGTGGGGCGCGATCGAGCACCTGCTCGTCGCGGTCCGCGGACAGGTTTATGCGCGCGCGATCGACACGCGCACCGCCGACGCGGGCTACGGCCTCGAAACCGAACTCGCCGACCCCGACCCCGCGCTGGTAACCGCCGCGGCCAGCGCGAGCGACGCGGTCGAGGCGCTCCTGCGCCCGCTGATGGCGCTCGGCAAACGGCTCGAGGTCCTGATCGAGGACCCGCCCGACTGGCTCGACGGGCAGGCCCGGGCAAGGGTCGACGGCGCGCGGCACAGCCTCGGCACCCGGATCGACACATTGGGGGGCTGGCTCTCGCTGCTCGGGCGCGTCGGCGGTCCCGCGGACCCCGATTTCGTCGACTGGCTCGCGGTTGACCGCTACGACGGGCGCGAGTTCGACTGCGGGCTGCACCGCCACTGGCTCGATCCGGCACGGCCGATCGCCGAGGTCGTGTACCGGCCGGCGCAGGGCGTGCTCGTTACCTCGGCGACCTTGCGCAACGGTGGTCACGGCCGCGGCGGCTGGACCGATGCCGATATCCGCACCGGCGCACGCCATATGGACGGCGGGGTCCAGCATTTCGCCGTGCCGAGCCCCTTCGACTATGCGCGCCAGTCGGAGGTGCTGATCGTCACCGACATCGCGCGCGGCGACCTGCCCGCGCTCGCCGGCGCGTACAGCCGGCTGATCGAGGCGTCGGGCGGCGGCGCGCTCGGGCTGTTCAGCGCGATCCGGCGGCTGCGCATCGTCCATTCGCGCATCGCCGACCGGCTGGCGCGCGCGGGCCTGCCGCTGTTCGCGCAGCACGTCGACCCGCTCGACACCGGCACGCTCGTCGACATTTTCCGCGCCGATCCGCACGCCTCGCTGCTGGGTACCGATGCCTTGCGCGACGGCGTCGACGTGCCCGGCGATTCGCTGCGGCTCGTCGTGATGGAGGGGGTGCCCTGGCCGCGCCCGACGATCCTCCACGCCGCGCGGCGCGCGGCGCAGGGCGGCAGCGCCTATGACGACATGGTCATCCGCGCGCGCATCGGACAGGCGTTCGGGCGCCTGATCCGCCGCGCCGACGATTTCGGCCAGTTCGTCATGCTCTCGCCCAGCTTCCCGTCGCGCCTGCTCAGCGCCTTCCCCGAAGGCACTCCGATCCGCCGCCTGCCGCTCGACGAAGCGGTCAACCATGTCGCCGCGGCGAATGTCGAGCGCAGAAAAACAGCGTTTCCAGCCTTTTCACCGTCATAAGTTTCCGGCACAAGGCCCGCGAACGAGGACAAGAGCGCGGGGACGCGGGGAGAGATTTTGAAGACTTTGACCATCCTGCGCCACGCCAAATCGGGCTGGGACGTACAGGTCGAACGCGATTTCGACCGCCCGATCAACAAGCGCGGGGCGCGCGGCGCCGAACTGATCGGGCAATGGCTGAAGCGGCAGAGGCTGCCGGTCGACCGGATCGTCGCCTCGCCCGCGGTGCGCGTGACCGAAACGCTCGATATCTTCCAGCCCGCCGCCGACCTCGACGCACTCGAACCGCACTGGGACCGGCGCATCTATCTCGCGTCGGCCGCGACGCTGATCGACGTGATCCGCGACACCGGCAAGAATTCAGATCATCTGCTGATTTCGGGGCATAATCCGGGGCTCGAGGACCTGATCCTGATGCTCGTCCCCGAATCGGGAACCGATGAACTCCGCGCAAAGGTCGAGGAAAAGCTGCCGACATCGGCGCTGGCGCGGCTCGAGCTCGATATCGGCGACTGGCACAATCTCGATGTGAACATGGCGCGTTTCACCGGCTTCATCCGCCCGCGCGACCTCGACCCGGCGCTCGCGCCGGCGATGGACAATGACTAGGCGACGCTCCGCGCGACAAGCGCAACAATGATCGCGCGCAATTCGGCGCGGGCATCGGCGTCGGCGATATCGCCGGCGGCGGCGGCATGCGAAAGCGATTCGGCGCTTCCCAGCATCGCCCATAAGGCCGCGGTAGCGATGCCCCGCGGCCCCGCAAAAGGCGTCAATATGCCCCGGCATTCTTCGATGAAAGTCAGCTGAAAGTCGCGCTTGATCCGTTCCATCTCGGGCGATCCCGCTAGCGCCGCAAGAATGGCGGGAATCTCGCGGCCCTGCCGCAGGACGCACTCGACATAGCAATCGGCGATGACCGAGGCCTTGGCCTCGAGCGCGTCCTCGCTCGACGCCATCGCGGCGTCCATGGTCACGCTCTGGCGTTCGTCGAAATCGCTGTACAACGCGGCGAGCAATCCCTCGCGCGTCCCGAAGTGATCATAGACCACCGGCTTGGTGATGCCCGCCCGCTCGGCAAGGCGCCCGAGCGAAAGCGCGTCGGCACCGCTCTCGCCGATCATCTGCCACGCCGCCGCGACGAGTTGGTGACGGCGCTCTTCGCGCGAAAGGCGTTGGCGGCGCGGCGGGCCGTCGTTCGGCGGCAATGGGCTTGACATGCTATATACCTTTAGTATCTTACTATAAGTATATAGAAGCGTACCCTCCCCGCAAGCCTCCATGGAAGATGAACCGATGCACAGCCTGATCGTCGTTTCGCACCCCAGTCCCGCCGCGTTGACGCATGCCGTTGCCGCCGAAATCGAGCGCGCAATCGCCGCCGCATCGCCCGCCAACAGCGTCGAAATCGCCGACCTCTGCGCGGAAGGTTTCGATCCGCGATTCTCGCGGAGCGACATTGCCGCCTTCAACCTCGAAGCGCCGCTCGCCGACGATGCGCGCGCCGAACAGCTACGGATCGAGCGCGCCGCCAACCTGATCCTCGTCTATCCGGTCTATTGGTGGTCGATGCCGGGCTTGCTGAAAGGCTGGATCGACCGGGTCTTTACCAACGGCTGGGCCTATGATGAAGGCGCGGACGGCAAGGTCGAAAAGAAGCTCGGCTGGTTGCGCGTCCACCTCGCCGCGATCGCCGCCGCGACCCCTGAGATGTATATTCGCCGCGGATATTCGCAGGCGATGACCACGCAGATCGATCAGGGTATTTTCGATTATTGCGGCGCGCCCGTGATCTCGTCGGACATGCTCTCGATACCTGCGGCCCGCACCACCGACGAGATCCTGGTCGAAGCGCGACGGATCGGCGCCCGCATCGGCGCCGGCGAAGCCGGTCGCGATGCCGCCTGAGGGCGGGTTCAGCCGATCGCCGCCGCCAGCCGCCGGCGGAGCGCGATCAGTGCTTCGACCGGAATCCCCGCTGTCCGCACAGGAGCAGCGCGATCGAGCGCCTCACGCGTCAGCGGCGCGCGCGGGGCAGACGTGGCACCCGGCTCCGACAGCGCCTTGCGCGCGCCTTCGACGGTGAAGCCCTGCACATGCAGCAAATGGTGGATGCGCTCGGCGAGCGCGACATCCTCGGCGCGGTAATAGCGGCGGCGGCCCGACCGCTGGAGCGGTCGCAATTGCGGGAAACGCGTTTCCCAGTAACGCAGTACATGCGTCGGGACGCCGATCCGCACCGCCAGCTCGCCGATGGCGAGCATGGCGGCCGGCGCCTTGCCGCCATCGTCGGACATATCAAGATCCGACATGGATCGGGCGCGGCCTAGTTACCGGCAACGCGGGCACGCATCGTCTGGCTGGCGCGAAAGGTCATCACGCGCCGCGGCAGGATCGGCACTTCGATGCCGGTTTTCGGATTGCGGCCGATCCGCTGCGCCTTGTCGCGCAGCACGAAGGTGCCGAAGCCCGAAATCTTCACATTCTGTCCGATGGCAAGCGCGTCGGACATGTGATCGAGAATCGATTCGACGATCGCCGCCGATTCATTGCGCGACAGGCCGACCTGCTGGTTGATCTGCGTCGCAATATCGGCTCGCGTAAGAGTCCCTGCGGTCATGTTGATCCCTTCCCCCTCTGAAGCGAAAATGCACGATGGGTTCCCTGACAGCCCCCACCGTCACGAGTCCCTGTCCGTATATGTAACAAATGCGAATTAATCCGCCAAACTGAAACGGATGGAGCGAGAAGTTGACGCGATGAGTTCCATCCACTGGCGTGGAGGCGGCACCGGCCGGAAGCTGGCCTAAACGCGCAGGACCGCGGCGCCCCAGGTGAAGCCGCCGCCCATCGCCTCGAGCACGACGAGGTCGCCGCGCTTGATGCGCCCGTCGCGCACCGCGAGGTCGAGCGCCAGCGGCACCGACGCCGCCGAGGTATTCGCGTGCCGGTCGACGGTCAGCACGACGCGCTCGGCCGGCAGGCCCAGCTTTTTCGCGGTCGCATCGATGATCCGCTTGTTCGCCTGATGCGGCACGACCCAGTCGATCTGATCCGCCGAAAGCCCGACATCGGCCATCACTTCGCCCAGCACCGACGCGAGGTTGGTGACGGCGTGACGAAAGACTTCGCGGCCCTGCATGCGGACATGCCCGACCGTGCCGGTCGTCGACGGTCCGCCGTCGACATAGAGCATGTCCGAATATTTGCCCTCGGCGTGGAGGCGCGTCGCGAGGATGCCACGGTCGTCGTCGACCTCTTCGGCGGAGAGCACGACCGCGCCCGCGCCGTCGCCGAACAGGACGCAGGTCGTGCGGTCTTCCCAGTCGAGGATGCGGCTGAAGGTTTCCGAACCGATCACCAGCGCGTGCCTCGTCGCCCCCGTGCGCAGCATCGAGTCGGCGACCGAGACCGCATACAGGAAGCCCGAGCAGACCGCGGCGACGTCGAAGGCAATGCAGTCGGGGATGCCGAGCAGCGCCTGCACCTTGGTCGCGCTGGCCGGGAAGGTGTTGTCGGGGGTCGCGGTCGCGACGATGATCAGGCCGATGTCGGAGGGTTCGAGCCCGGCCGCGGCCAGCGCCTGCCGGGCTGCGTCGGCGCCGAGCGTTGCGGTCGTCTCGTCGGGTTCGGCGATGTGGCGGAACCGGATGCCCGTGCGCTCGACGATCCATTCGTCGCTGGTATCGACGCGTGTCGCAAGCTCGGCGTTCGACACCCGCGTGCGCGGCAGCGCCGAACCGGTGCCCGCGAGGATCGCACGCAACGTCATGCCGCGTCGCCGCTGCGGAAATTCGCAAGATCCTCGGTCACCTGACGCGTAATGTCCTTTTCGATCAGCTCGGCGCAGAGGTGGACGCAGTTCGCGACCCCTTTTGCATCCGCGCTGCCATGGCTTTTGAGCACCACGCCGTTGAGGCCGAGGAACACCGCGCCATTATGGTTGTTGGGATCGAGATGATGCTTGAGCAGCTCGGTCGCGGGACGCGAGATCAGGAAGCCGATCTTAGAGCGCGTCGAGCTGGTGAAGGCGCGGCGCAAGAGGTCGGTGACGAAACGCGCGGTCCCCTCGATCGTCTTCAGCGCGATATTGCCCGAAAAGCCGTCGTGGACGATCACATCGACATCGCCGCGCGACAATTTGTCGCCTTCGATAAAGCCGGTGAACGCCATCGGCAGCCCGTGCGCCTCGCGCAGCCGGGCGGCGGCATCGCGAATCTCGTCGGTGCCCTTCAGTTCCTCGGTGCCGATGTTGAGCAGCGCGACGCGTGGGCGTTCGAGGCCCATCGCGGTGCGCGCATAGGCCGCGCCCATGACCGCGAACTGGATCAGGTTGTTGGCGTCGCAATCCGTGTTGGCGCCAAGGTCGAGCATGACGACGTCATTGTCGCCCAGCGTCGGCAGCAAGGCGGCGAGCGCCGGCCGGTCGATCCCCGGCATCGTGCGCAGCGCCAGCTTTGCCATCGCCATCAGCGCGCCGGTGTTGCCCGCCGAAACGGCACCGCCGGCATCGCCGCGCTTCACCGCGTCGATCGCGAGCCCCATCGAGGTGCTCTTCGCCTTGCGCAGCGCCTGGCTCGGCTTGTCCGAACCCGACACCACGCCGTCGGTGTGGATGATATCCGACGCCGCGCGCAGATTGGGATGGTTTTCGAGCGCCGCCTTGATCTGCCCCTCGTCGCCGACGAGGATGAAGCGGAGGCCTTCGTGCTTGTGGCGTGCCATCGCGGCGCCGGCGAGCATCATGCGCACGCCGACGTCACCGCCCATCGCATCGATTGCGATTCGCGGTGTCAGTGCCATCAGGACGCCCTCCGGCTAATGCTTATGCGCCGACCGACACCACTTCACGGCCATTATAATGGCCGCAGGCGTTGCAAAGGTTGTGCGGGCGCTTCAGCTCGCCGCAGTTCGGGCATTCCTGGAAGGCTTCGACCTTCAGGCTGTCGTGGCTGCGACGCATGCCGCGCTTCGAGGGCGAGGTTTTTCGCTTGGGAACGGCCATGATATTTCCTGCATTCTCAAATAGTGTGTCACGAATCGGCTACCCGGAGTTGTCAGGCCCGTTACCGGGAATGACTGGCCCGCCCGCCAGGCCGAAGGCTGTTCCTGCCCGAATAGTGCAGGAAAATCTTCCGCCGGAGGGTGCCTCAACGCCAGATGGTGTCGGGTGCCGGATCGGGCGCGGCTATAGCGTTTTTGCCCGTAAAGGCAAGCCCATTGCGCGCGGGAATAGCTGTGCCTTCATTCTCTTCGCCATGCCGGACGACGGAGAGATAGCGCAAGCTTGCCCTGCCCTTCACGCAATGCCACATCTTCCTCGCCGCCGGAACGACCGGCCCATGAGGGGGAAGCCACATGATAATCTTGCCGATCAGCCTGACGATCGCCGCGGGCGCGGCGTTGCTCAACCTCTGGCTCTCGGTCCGCGTCGGCCGGGTGCGGACGAAGGAAAATCTGTTCATCGGCGACGGCGGTAACGATCTGCTCACGCGGCGGATGCGCGCGCACAGCAATTTCGTCGAAAACACGGCCTTCGTGCTGATCCTGCTCGCGCTCGTCGAGCTCGGCCTTGGCTCGTCGATGTGGCTGTGGGCCGTCGGCGCGCTCTATCTGGTCGGACGCATCCTCCACGCGCTGGGTATGGACGGGATGATGTGGGCGCGGATCGCCGGCACCGCGATCACCATGCTCACCCAGCTCGGCCTCGCGATCGGCGCGCTCGCGATCGTCTATCTCACGCCGACGAGCATCACCACGACCGCGATCGAGGAAACGGTGACGGTCGCGCCGCGCTGATTTCTCCCTCCCGCAAGCGGGAGGGGAGCTTATACCGTCCCCAGCGCCATATCGCTCACGAACGGGTTGGTCCGCCGTTCGTGCGCGAAATTGCTGTGCTGGCCATGCCCGGGCAGGAAGGTCGTGTCGCCGCCGAGCGGCCACAATTTCTGGGTGATCGAATCGAGCAATTGCTGGTGATTGCCGCGCGGGAAGTCGGTGCGCCCGATCGATCCCTGAAAGATCACATCGCCGACGATCGCCAGCTTCGACGGCGCATGGTGGAAAACGACATGCCCCGGCGTATGCCCCGGGCAGTGGATGACGTCGATCTCGAGATTGCCGACGGTCACCGTGTCGCCGTCGACCAGCCAGCGGTCGGGCTCGAAGGATTCTCCGACCATGCCGAAGCGCGCGCCGTCCTCGGCAAAGGCGTCGATCCAGAAACGGTCGTCCTCGTGCGGTCCCTCGATCGGCACGCCGAGTTCCTTCGCGAGCATCCCCGCCTGCCCGCAATGGTCCATATGCCCGTGGGTGACGAGGATCTTCTCGACCTCGACTCCCGTCTGCCTGACCGCTTCCTTCAGCTTGGGAAGGTCGCCGCCGGGATCAACAAAAGCCGCCTTGTTCGTCGCGGTGCACCACAGCAAGGTGCAATTCTGCTGGAAAGCGGTGACCGGGACGATCGCCGCGCGCATCGGAGGATTGGGAGCGTTCATGGCCGCCGATGTGGGGAAAAGCGGTCGGAATGGCAAGAGCGGGAGCGGCGGCATTCGACCGATTGCGGACATTCCGCCCGACCAGTAAAGTCAAGGCATGGAAGCCGAACTTAGATCACTGTCGACGCAAGATGGAGAGTTTCTTGCAAACATCCGGCCTGGCGAAGATGCTTTCTGCATCACCGTTCGCGCCGAGATCGGCTCGAAGGGAAACCGGGGAGCCGACCTGTTCGATTTTGACGTCTGCTCGCCAAGCTGGCTCGATGCCGAACTCAATCGATACGAAGCTTTGCCCGGTGGGAAACGGTTATTCATGCGCGAGTTTAACGCCAACGCCGTCGAGCAATACGTCCGCAAGCGCATTCGGCATGCCACCGGCGAAACTTGGAATGACGTTGCTCGCAACATCGGCGAATGGGCGCGGTGGGAATTTGCCGACACTGAAAGCTAGTCAGTGCCCACGCCGCTCCCGGCACCCGCTGTCGATTTGGATGAAAACGACGGCAAACGACCGGAAGTGAACCTCTCCATCATCGTCACCCCGGACTTGATCCGGGGTCCATGACTTCGCTGCAGCTATGGATCCCGGATCAAGTCCGGGATGACGAAAGAGGCTAAGCCAACGTCCGCTTCCAACATAGCCGCCAACGCCTTCACTTACCGCATTGTCATCGTGTCGCCTTCGACATTCACCGCGTCGAGTTTCGAGAGAAAGCTTTGCCCGAGCAGCGACACGCCCATGTCGGCGTCGATCACCGCCGCCTGCACCCCGCGGACCTCGATCCCGTCGACTTCGACGCTGTCGAGCATGACCGGGCGCATCGCAACGACGCCGCCCGCGGTGTTCGCGCTGCCCCCGACCGGCAGGTCGTCGACGTTGATGCCGAGCGCCTCGGCGTCGCGGCGCGTCAGCGCGACGATCGACGCGCCGCTGTCGACCATCATGCGGACGTTCCGTCCGTCGATTTCGGCGTCGGCGTAAAAATGCGAATCGGCGGCGCGGCCCAGCCGCACCTCGCCCGATGGGGAGGCGCTACCCGCCGCAGACGACCAGCCGCCGCTCTTGCGCTCCTGCGTCGTCCAGTTGCTGTTGTCCTGCGCGTCTTCGGCCGCGGGCGCGGCAGCGTTGTCGGTCGCGCGGCCGGCGATCCCCGCCATGCCGATCGATACCACCGCGATACCCGCGGCCAACCCGAGGAAGCGCCCCATCATGGGCGGCAGCTATGCCAGATGAGGGTTGGAGATTGGTTAAGCCGGCGCGCGCGCGTCCGCCATCGCGCCGCCATCGCCCTGCTCGATGAACGCCCGCCACGCCGGCTTGGCGCCGCGAATGCTGTAGGCGATCCGCGCGCAGGCATAGCGACGGCCGGAGCGATTGTCGGCCTCGTCCGCCGTGACGGGCCAAGACCCCTGACCATCCGCCGACCAGCAGATGAGCGCCTCGGCCTCTTTCCCCGCCTCGATCGCCGCCCGCTCTTCGGCGTTCAGCGAAGCGGGCGCGCTCCATCCGAAAATGGCGCGTCGCGGCGATCCCCCGGCAAACAGCGCCTGCCCGAACGGGCTGTCGGGGTCGCGCAACAACGCCTTGATGCGTTCGCGGTCGGCGGCCGCCAGCCAGCGCCCGCCCAATAGCGGCGCCCAGCGCGCTTCGTCGCGCGATTGCAAGGCGGCCGTCAGTTCGTCGGCCGCGGCCTCGAAACGCGGCGTCCACGCCGAATCCGCGGCGAGCGGCGCGAGACGTGCGGGGGCCTGCGCGGCCTCGGGCTGGGTCGGCAGCAAGGAGGTCGGCGCCCCGATTGCGGGCGCCGTCAGGGCGAAAGCGGCGGCGAGCGCCGACGAAATCAGCTTGGCACGCATGCCCGCCAGTATAGCAGCCCAGGCTGCATCTGTCATGAACCCGCGGCGAGCCCTGCACGCAGCCACATCGGCGCGGCCGCGGCGTCGATGCTCTCGGTCCGCCGGTGCTCGACCGACCAGCCGAGGTCGGCGTAAGCGATGACCTGCCGCTTTTCGTCGGCGTCGGCCAGCGGCACGACGACGAGCCGCCGGTTCACCTTCTGCCGCCAGTTCATCCGCGCGGTATTTTCCTGCCCGACGTAACAGCCCTTGGTGAAGCTGACGCCGTTCAGTTCGGCGGCATTGCATTCGAGCCACAAGGTCGCGCCGTCGCCGAGTTCGGCCCGGCCTTCGGTGACGCCGAGCGACAGGCGGTGCGCGCGCCAGGCGACGTCAACGCCCTCGCCTTCGCCGGCGGGCGCCAGCCAGCGCTGGCCGAGTTCGGGCAGACGCGGATCGACGACGCCGAGGTCGCCCGCGCGAGCCCAATGGACCGCGAGCCCCGTTTCGGGCGCAATCGTGATCGCGCGGCGCAGGCGATAGAGCGTCAGGCGCTTCGCGAGCGCCTCGGCCGCATCGCGCTCGCAATCGATGAGGATATCGTCCCCGTCGCCCCAGATCAGGAAATCGAACAACGCCTTGCCCCGCGCGGTGAGCAGCGCCGCCCACACCGGAAGGTTGCCCGACGTGTCGTTCGTGACCAGCCCCTGCAGGAAACCGCGGACATCCTCCCCCGACAGTCGAATGAGGGCGCGGTCGTTGAGGGTGGTATTGGTCATGGCGATAATCTAGGGACGCGACAGCCAAAACCAAGCCCAACAATCGACGAGTCTTTCCGATGACCGACCGCCTGACGATCCGCCGCCCCGACGACTGGCACGTCCACCTGCGCGACGGCGCGATGCTGAACCATGTCGCGCAATATACCGCGCGCCAGTTCGCGCGCGCGATCGTCATGCCGAACCTGTCGCCGCCGGTCACCACCGCCGAGGAAGGCATCGCCTACCGCGACCGGATCAACGCCGCGGTGCCCGCCGGACTCGACTTCACCCCGCTGATCGTCGCCTACCTCACCGATCACAGCGACCCGGACGAGATGGCGCGGGGCCATGCCGGGGGCGTCTTCACCGCCGCCAAGCTCTATCCCGCGCACGCAACGACGGGCAGCGCGCACGGCGTCACCGACGTCGCGAGCATCATGGGCGTGCTCGAGAGGATGCAGGACATCGGCATGCCGCTCCTGATCCACGGCGAGGTCACCGACCACGACGTCGACATTTTCGACCGCGAGGCGGTGTTCATCGACCGCACGCTCGACCCGCTCGTCCGCGCGCTGCCCGCGCTGAAGATCGTTTTCGAGCATATCACGACCGCCGAAGCCGCGCGGTTCGTCGCCGACGCGCCCGCCAATGTCGCCGCGACGATCACCCCGCAGCACCTCCATATCAACCGCAACGCGATGCTCGTCGGCGGCATCCGTCCGCACGCCTATTGCCTGCCCGTCGCGAAGCGCGAGCAGCACCGGCTCGCAGTGCGCGCCGCCGCCATATCGGGATCGCCGAAGTTCTTCCTCGGCACCGACAGCGCGCCGCACGCGGTGCACACGAAAGAGGCGTCGTGCGGCTGCGCGGGCATCTTCAACGCGCCCTATGCGCTCGAATCCTATATCAAGGTGTTCGACGAAGAAGGCGCGCTCGACAAATTCGAAGGCTTCGCCAGCGAACATGGCCCGAATTTCTATGGCCTGCCGCTGAACGAGGGCACGGTGACGCTCGAACGCGGCGAGACGATCGTTCCCGAGCGCGTCGGCGAGGTCGTCCCGTTCCATGCCGGCGAGACATTGGGCTGGCGGCTGGCCTGATTTTCATTTCGTCACCCCGGACTTGATCCGGGGTCCACGCAACCGGGCGCCGATGGATGCCGGATCAAGTCCGGCATGACGAGGAAGAGAATAGGCGCTTCTAAGCCGTCGGCATCATCCGCTCCGCGCGCATCTTGCGCAGCATGTCGAAACTGAACACCGCGATGCTGGCCCAGATCAGCAGGAAACAGGCGAGCTGCGCCGGTTTCAGCGGCTCGCCGAACACGAACAGGCTCAGCAGGAACTGCACCGTCGGCGCCAGATACTGGACGAAGCCGAGCGCAGCATAGCTCATCCGCCGCGCCGCAGTTGCAAAGAGCAGGAGCGGCACGGCCGTCACGATACCGCCCGCCATCAGCAGCAAACTGATCGATCCGTCAGATCCGAAACCGCGGCCGTCGCCCGCCCACAGGTAAAAGGCTGCGACGCCAAGCGATGGGACCAGCAACAATGTCGTTTCGATCGCCAGCCCCGGCAGCGACCCGACCGGCACGATCTTGCGAATGAGCCCATAGATGCCGAACGAGAAAGCGAGCGTCAGGCTGATCCACAGCGTATCGAGCGCGCCCGCGAGCAGGATCGCGACACCGACGCCCGCAATGACCACCGCCACCAGTTGCAGCCGCGACAGCCGCTCGCCGAGGAAGATCATGCCCAGCATCACATTGACGAGCGGATTGAGATAATAGCCGAGGCTCGCGGCGAGCACATGGTCGGTGAAGATCGAATAGATATAGACGAGCCAGTTGACCGCAATCAGCAGCGCACTCGCGAGCAGCAACCGCAGTGTCCGCCAATCCTTCAGCGCCGCCAGATATTCGCCGATCTGGCGGCGGAAGAGCATGATCACGAAGCAGAGCGGCAGCGACCAGATGATCCGCTGCGCCAGCACCTCGACCGGCGGGACGGTGTCGAGCAGCTTGAAGAAGAGCGGGACGAAGCCCCAGATGCCATAGGCGGCGAGCGCATAGGGCAGCCCGCCCTGATTGCTCCCCGCGGGGGGCTTGTCCTGCGTCATGATCGAAAACTGCCTTCCGGCCGGAAATCAGGGTCCAGACCCTAAATGATGCCGCCGCCCAGCATCAGGCGGATGACGCCGATGACGATGACGACGATGTTCAGGTTGCGCCCGCTCGTCTTGTCCGACATCGCGCCGAGCGCAAGGCCGACGACGGCGAACGGTACGATAAACCAGTTCGCAATTCCGAGCAGCGGGATGAACGCAAAAACGACCAGGACCAAGGCGATAGCGCCAATGACGAGCGATGCGATATTGAGCATGGCTGAATTGTCGCACGCCGCCGCCGATGCGGCAAGGGCCTTTCGGTTCGTCGATGGATGCGCTCGCCTCGTCTTGTTGCCTCGCGTTCATGCAACGTCGGCGAGGCCATGGTCGTTCTCACATCGAAGCGCCCGGTCTCGCCCGGCGGGATGAGGCGCCGAACCAGGAAAGGACTTGATATGCGTAATCTCACCAAGGGCCTGATGGGCGCTTTTGCCGCCGCCAGCGTCGCCCTGACCGCGCCTGCCTATGCAGGCATCGCGGCACCGGCGAAGGCCGACGGCTTTCACCAGCTCGACCAGTCTTCGAATTTCCACCGGAAGAAGGATCGCCGCTATTATGCCCGCGACGAGCGCATCAACCGCAACACGCGCGTCTGGCGCGGTGAAGACGGTCGCTATCGCTGCAAGAAGGACAATGGCACGACTGGCCTTCTGATCGGCGGCGCCGTCGGCGGCCTCGCGGGTCACGAAATCGCGGGCGGCGGCGACAAGCTGCTCGGCACGATCATCGGTGCCGGTGCCGGCGCGCTGATCGGCCGCGAGGTCGACCGCGACAAATATCGCTGCCGCTAAGGGATTATCGCTAGCCATTTGGGATATGGGTTCGAGACCCCTCCGCCCGTAAACCAGATGGAGAGGGCACCGGCTTAACCGCCGGTGCCCTCAAGCGTATCCCCTCCAATTGCTTGCCCCAAACCTCCTCTTGCCGCAGAAGCGTTGGCGATCGTCGCGGAACGGAGAGAGAATATGTTGAACGGCCCCCTGCTCGTCACCGAGCGGCTGATCCTGCGCCCGCCCGCGACCGAGGATTTCGACGGCTTTGCCGCCATGTGCACCGAAGAAGACACGATGCGCTTCATCGGGGGCACCTGCCCGCGCTCGCAGGCGTGGCGGATGTGGTGCACGCTCGCGGGTGCTTGGCATATCCGCGGATTTTCGATGTTTTCGGTAATCGAGCGCGCGACCGGCGAATGGGTCGGACGGCTCGGTCCGTGGGAGCCCGACGGCTGGCCGGCGCCCGAAATCGGTTATGGCGTGCGCGCCCAATTCGCCGGCCAGGGCTATGCGCTGGAAGGGTCGGTCGCCGCGTGCGACTTCGCGGTCGAATTCCTGAAATGGCCCGAACTGATGCACAGCATCGATCCCGCGAACACGCGCTCGCAGGCGCTTGCCAAACGGCTCGGCGCAACGAACAGCGGCCCGACGCGCCTCCCCGCTCCGTTCGAGGATGCGCCGGTCGACGCGTGGACGCAAGGCGCCGACGCATGGCGCGTGAAGCGCAAGGAATTCCGGCCCTGAGCGCGGCAACATCGACAAAAGCGTCTCGCTCCGAGACAGTTTTCGGCTAACAAAGCCGCGCCCGTTAACGCATTTTATTTGCGCCTTTTTGACCAGGATCGGGCATTCCCGGTAAAGGATTAAGGGAGTGTTAGCGATAATGTTGCGCGGAAAATGGCTCGTTGCCGGCTTGCTGATGGCCGCGGCACCGCTCGCCGGTTGCCGGGACAATCCCGACGCAAAGGCCGACCTCGCGCCGCTCGACGACGGGCTGACGAACGCCGACCCGGCGATCAAGGGCTCGCTCGAAGACAAGATCATGGTCGATCCGAAACTCGCCGGCCAGTCGAACCGCAACGCCCTCGGTCCGGGCAACCGCCCCGTCGATGGCGGCGTTCCGGGTGTCGCGGGCGGCAAGGCCGCAACCGCCGCCGAAGCCGCCGCGGCGCTGTCTGCCGGCAAGCTGCTCGCCGCGCCCAAGGCCCTGCCATTCGAGGCCGGATGCGACGGCTGCGAAGCGCAGAAGCGCCCGGTCACGATCGGCGCCCTCGCGCGCGACCAGCAAAAGGGCGGCTGCGACGCCAAGCTCACCTATGGCAATGCCTGGGCCGACCGCCTCCCCGCGGCGTTCAAGGTCTATCCGCGCGCGACACTGCGCGAGGCGGCCGGCATCGCCGGCGGCAAGTGCAACATCCGCGTCGTCAATTTCCAGACCGCCGCGTCGATGCAGGCGGTGCTCGACTATTATCACACGATGGCGATCCGCGCCGGCTATACCAGCGACCACCGCGTCAACGGCAACGAACATATGCTCGGCGGCACCAGGGGCGATCTCGCTTACGTCCTGATGCTGCGCCGCGACGGCGGCATGACCGACGTCGATCTCGTGGCATCGGGCGGCAAATAGCCCCCGCCCACCGCGAACAAAAAAGGCCCCGGTCGCCCGGGGCCTTTTTCGTGGCAGACGAACCATTCGTCAGATCTTGTCGCCGAGCGCGCCCTTGACCTTGCCCTTCAGATTCTGCGCTTCGCCTTTGCGTTCCTGCGCTTCGCCTTCGGCGCGGAGGCGTTCGTTGTCGGTCGCCTTGCCGATCGCCTGCTTGGCGTTGCCTGCGGCCTCGTTGGCGAGGCCTTTGGCTTTGTCGGTCAGTTCACCCATGGGAATTCTCCTGGTTTTCAAAGAGGCGGAGGGGCGCCTCTCATGTGATCAACGAGGCGCGGAAGCGTAAGTTCCGATGGGCGGGATGGAGCGTTCCGGAGAAAAGTTCGCTGACCGGGAGGACGCTTGGGGGTGGAGTGCGGCGTCGTCTCCTTTCTCTTCGTCATCCCGGACTCGATCCGGGATCCCGCTTTTTCCAAGGCACCGGCTGGCTTCGGCCTCAAGCGAGACCCCGGATCAAGTCCGGGGTGACGATGAAAGAAAAGTCTGCAACCGGTCGAAAGCGACTCAGATCAGCCCCGCCAGCGGGCTCGACGGATCGGCATATTTGCGCAGGCCCATCCGCCCCGACAGGTACGCATCGCGCCCCGCCTCAACCGCGAGCTTCATCGCGCGCGCCATGCGGATCGGGTCCTTCGCCTCGGCGATCGCGGTGTTCATCAGCACCCCGTCGCAGCCGAGCTCCATCGCTACCGCGGCATCGCTCGCGGTGCCGACGCCCGCATCGACGAGCACGGGCACCGACGCGCCCTCGACGATCAGGCGGATCGTCACGCGGTTCTGGATCCCCAGCCCCGACCCGATCGGCGCGCCGAGCGGCATCACCGCGACCGCGCCGGCATCCTCGAGCTGCTTCGCGGCGATCGGATCGTCGACGCAATAGACCATCGGCAGGAAGCCCTCTTTCGCGAGCACCTCGGTCGCCTCCAGCGTTTCGCGCATGTTCGGATAGAGCGTCTTCGCCTCGCCGAGCACCTCGAGCTTCACGAGATCCCAGCCGCCCGCCTCGCGCGCCAGCCGCAGCGTGCGGATCGCGTCGTCGGCGTTGAAGCAGCCCGCGGTGTTGGGCAGGTAGGTGATCTTCTTCGGATCGATATAGTCGGTGAGCATCGGCGCATTCGGGTCCGACACATTGACGCGGCGCACCGCGACGGTGACGATTTCCGCTCCCGACGCTTCGACCGCCGCGGCGTTCTGCTCGAAATCCCTGTATTTGCCGGTGCCGACGATCAGCCGCGACGTGAACGTCCGGCCGGCGACGGTCCAACTGTCGATCTTGTCCACATTCAATCCTTATTCTGTACCACGTTCGCGATATCGCCGAGCGGATCGCGAACGAAAAACCGGCGGACGCCCCACGGCTCGTCGCGCAGGGCGTATACTATCTCGTGCCCCGCCGCGACCGCCCGCGCATGCACCGCGTCGACATCGTCGACCCCGACCGAATAGGCAGGACGCAGCCCCGACGGATCGTCGGTCAGGATGCTGATCTGCGCCATCGGCTGGCTGCCCGAGCGATAGATGGTAATGAAATCCATCGCCATCGCGGTTTCCAGCCCCAGCACATCGTTGAAAAAGCCCTCGCCGGTCCGCACGTCGTCGGCATAGCGATTGGGTATGATGCGGGCGACCGGCATCAACCGCCCCCCACGAAATGGACGATTTCCAGCGCGTCGCCCTCGGCGAGCGTCACGTCGGCCAGCGTCGAGCGCGGCACGATCTCGCGGTTGCGCTCGACCGCGACCTTCTTCACGTCGAGGCCGAGCGAAGCGACGAGGTCAGCGATGCTGCCTTGGCGCACCTGCCTTGTTTCGCCGTTAAGGATGACCGAGATCACTGGGGAATCCGCCTTGCTTTGCCTTTTGCCGAGCAGCCCATATAGGGGGAGCGCGCCTCCTCGCAACCGAAAGCCAAGCCCTTGACCAACGAGCGTACCGACAAGCCGACCGTCTTTGTCTTCTCCGGCCCCAACCTCAACCTGCTCGGCACCCGCGAGCCCGAGATTTACGGTCACGACACGCTGAACGACATCCACGCGCGGCTCGAAGCGCAGGCGGACGAGCTGGGACTGCGCGTCGAATGCCGCCAGACGAACCACGAAGGCGTGCTGATCGACTGGCTGCACGAAGCCTATATCGCGGGCGCCAAAGCCGTGCTGCTCAACGCCGGCGGCTATACGCACACCTCGATCGCGATTCACGACGCGATCAGGTCGATCAAGGTGCCGGTGATCGAGGTCCATCTGTCGGACCCGATGACGCGCGAGGAATTCCGGCACATCAGCTATGTCGGCATGGCCTCGGTGGCGCATTTTGCCGGGCATGGCGCGAACAGCTATACGCTGGCGCTGGACGCCGCCGCCCGTCTCTGACAAGAGGGCGCATCAAAAACGGGGTCCGAGCGCCGCATCCAACGGCGCCGCAACAACAGGAAATATTCTCATGGGTGACCATAAAGACAATGGCATCAACGTCGATCCGGCCTATGTGCGCGCGCTCGCCGAGCTGCTCGACGACACCGGCCTGTCCGAAATCGAAGTCGAGGACGGCGAGCGCAAGATCCGCGTCGCGCGCACGCTGACCGCCGCCGCGACGCCCGTCGCCTATGCACCGGCGCCCGTCGCTGGCCCTGCCGCCGCTCCGGCTGCCGCCGCCGCTCCCGCCGCGGCCGCGCCCGCGGCCGACAGTTTCGCCGAAGCCGTGAAGTCGCCGATGGTCGGCACCGTCTATCTCGCGGCCGAACCGGGTGCGCCCAACTTCGCCGCCGTCGGCACGGCGGTGAAAGCCGGCGACACGATCCTGATCATCGAGGCGATGAAGGTGATGAACCCCATCGTCGCGCCCGCCGCCGGCACGCTGAAGGCCGTGCATGTCGAGAACAGCCAGCCGGTCGAGTTCGACCAGCCGCTGTTCACCATCGGCTGAGCCCAAGGGTCAGCACTCTCTTATTGCTCGTTCGAGGTTTGAAGCAATTTTGTTCAGGGCAAGGAAGCGAGACGCAGGCATATAGGTATATTCCAAGGCTCGCTGACGCAGCCATGGACAAAATTGATCAAATCCCGAAGGGACGCCGAAATGGCTTCGATCTCGCCTCCGCGCAGCCTTGCAGGTAGAACCACTACCTCCCGCGGCCGCGCGAAGGCGATATCTTCGCCATTTCGACGCCTCGAACGAGCAACAAGAGAGTGCTGACCCTACCATGGCCATCGAAAAACTGCTGATCGCCAACCGCGGCGAGATCGCGCTGCGCATCCATCGCGCGTGCCACGAAATGGGCATCAAGACCGTCGCGGTCCATTCGACCGCCGACACCGATGCGATGCACGTCCGTCTCGCCGACGAAGCCGTGTGCATCGGCCCGCCGGCGGCAAAGGACAGCTATCTCAACATCCCGGCGATCATCTCGGCCGCCGAGATCACGGGCGCCGACGCGATCCACCCCGGCTACGGCTTCCTGTCGGAAAACGAACGTTTCGCCGAGATCATCGAAGCGCACGACATGATCTTCGTCGGGCCCAAGCCCGAGCATATCCGCACGATGGGCGACAAGGTCGAGGCCAAGCGCACCGCGGTCGCACTGGGCCTTCCCGTCGTCCCCGGCTCGCCCGGTGCGGTGACGTTCAGCGAGGAAACGAAGAAGCTCGCAAAGGAAATCGGCTATCCGGTGCTGATCAAGGCCGCATCGGGCGGTGGCGGGCGCGGCATGAAGGTCGTTCCCGACGAAGACAGCCTCGAAAGCCTGATGGGTCAGGCGTCGAGCGAAGCGGCGGCCGCCTTCGGCGATCCGACCGTCTATATGGAAAAATATCTCGGCAACCCGCGCCACATCGAATTTCAGGTGTTCGGCGACGGCAAGGGAGGCGCCATCCACCTCGGTGAGCGCGACTGCTCGCTCCAGCGCCGCCACCAGAAGGTGCTCGAGGAAGCCCCCTCGCCGATCATCTCGGCCGAGGAACGCGCGCGCATGGGCGGTATCTGTGCCGACGCGATGGCGGCGATGCACTATCGCGGCGCCGGCACGATCGAATTCCTGTGGGAAAATGGCGAGTTCTTCTTCATCGAGATGAACACGCGCATCCAGGTCGAGCATCCGGTGACCGAGATGATCACCGGTTTCGACCTCGTCCGCGAACAGATCCGCATCGCGGGCGGCGCGGGCCTGTCGGTCAGGCAGGAAGACCTCGAATTCCGCGGCCATTCGATGGAATGCCGCATCAATGCCGAGGATCCGCGCAGCTTCCTGCCCTCGCCCGGCAAGGTCACGAGCTATCACGCCGCGGGCGGCATGCATGTGCGCGTCGATAGCGGGCTCTATGCCGGCTATTCGATCCCGCCCTATTACGACAGCATGATCGGCAAGCTGATCGTCTATGGCCGCAGCCGCGAAAGCTGCATGATGCGGATGCGCCGGGCGCTCGAGGAAATGGTGATCGGCGGGATCAGGACGAACATTCCGCTGCATCAGGCGCTGCTCGCCGATCCCGACGTCATCCACGGCGACTATACGATCAAGTGGCTCGAGGAATGGCTGGCGCAGCAGGACGAAGAGCCGAAGGCCTGACCGCTCCTCGTCACCCCGGATTTGATCCGGGGTCCGTCGCCGCGCCGCCGGATGGATGCCGGATCAAGTCGGCGATGACCGGCCGGAGGATGCGCCGAGCTGTGCCCCAGCTCACTTTAATTGCGGATGTTTTTTGGCTATGGGCTTTGACCATGGTCAAAAACTCCTCCATTTCGGCGCGTCCCGCTGCGGCGCTTCTCCTCCCGCTGAGCCTGCTCGCGGTGCCCGCGTCCGCGCAGACGAACGTCAAGGAGGATTCGGTGATCCTCCAGCCCGACAAGGTGAAAGACGACGCGCCCGTCGTCGAAACCGCGGCCGAAGCGAACCTGCCGAGCTGGTCGAAGCAGAATGCCGAAGCACTGCTCGTCTCGATCGAGGGCATCGGCGCCGAAGGCCTGTTCGCGAAGGATTACAGCCCCGACGCGCTCGCAGCCGCAATCATGAGCGGCGATCAGGCGCACCTCGACAAGGTCGCGACCGATACCTTCCTGCTGCTCGCGACGCACCTGCGCGACGGGCGCACGCCCAATGCGGCGCGCAAGCAGTGGTTCATGGTCGACAGCGACGGCGACAGCGAACCCCTGCTCTCGCTGCTTGCGGCAGCGCTCGGCGCGGGCACGGTCGGCGAGACGCTCGCCACGCTCGATCCCGTGCACCCCGATTTCGCGGTGCTCAAGGCCGCGCTCAAGAAAGCAAAGACCCCCGCCGACGCCAACGCAATCCGCGTCAACATGGAACGCTGGCGCTGGATGCCGCGCACACTCGGCGAACGCTATGTCGTCAGCAATGTCCCCGAATATCTGACCCGCGTCGTCCATGGCGGCACCATCATCGCGACGCACAAGGCCGTCGTCGGCAAGAATTCGACCCCGACGCCGCAGCTCAACCCGATGGCGACGGGCATCATCGTCAACCCGACCTGGACGCTGCCGCGCAGCATCATCAACGAAGGTATCGGCGCGACGATCGCGCGCAATCCGGCCGCCGCGCGCGCGCAGGGCTATACCTGGACAGGCAGCGGCAAAACGCTGTCGGTCGTGCAAAAGGCCGGCGCGAACAACGCGCTGGGCGTGATGAAGATGGAGATGCTGAACCCGCACGCCATCTATCTGCACGACACGCCGTCGAAGGGCGCGTTCGCCGCCGCGACGCGGGCATTCAGCCACGGCTGTATCCGCACCGAGCGCGCGCTCCACTTCTCGGGCCTGATGGCGGTGATGTTCGCAGGCAAAAGCCCCGAAGAATTCGGCGAGGCGATCGCCAGCGGCGCGACGACGCGCTTCGGGTTCGAAAACCCCTTCCCCGTCTATGTCGCTTACTGGACCGTCATTCCCGACGCCAAGGGCGGCGTGAAGAAGCTCGCCGATATCTATGGCCGCGACGCGCCCGTGGTGGCGAGCTTTGCCAAGCCCGGCCGCCCGACCGCGACGATCATCGCGCCGACCCCGCCCCCCGTCGTCCCGACGGTCACGACGACCGCGCGCGCCACGACGCCGGGGACCAGCGGGATTTACTGAGCAGCAACACCGGTTCCTGCGGCAGGCCCGCGAACCCGATGTTTTCGGCCGATAGCAGACGGCCCGCTTGCGGCGGTGGCAATACCGAAAGGCGCCATCGCACAGGCGGCCGCCACGAATCGGTTACGGCAGGCGGTAGCGGCTCGGCGGAACGCCGAGCATCCGCTTGAACATCGTCGAGAAATTGCCCGGGCCGTCATAGCCCAGATCATAGGCAATCGACGTCACCGGCTCCCCCGCCGCCAGTTTCGGAAGGGCGACCGACAGGCAGGCCTGCTGGCGCCATTCGGCAAAGCTCATCGCCGTTTCGCGCCGGAAAAGCCGGGTGAAGCTGCGGCGGTTCATTCCCATCGCATCGGCCCATTCATCGATCGTCGCAGCCGCGTTCGGCCGCTCGAGGAAGGCGTGGCATCGCCGCGCGAGCGCGGGATGCGACGGGAAGGGAACCGCCAGCGGGATCGGCGGCGCCGCGTCGATTTCCGCCATCAGCAGATGCATGACCAGTCCGTCGCGGCCGGCGACATCATATTCGGGCGTCACGTGCGCGGCAGCGGACAAGAGGTGGCGAAGCAACGGCGACACGCCGACGACCTGGCACTGGAGCCCCCGCCCCGGGCATTCGCCGGGTTCGACGAGAACGCTGCGCGTCTGCACCGCGCCCACCATGCGCACCGAATGCGGCGTGCCGCCCGGAATCCAGACCGCACGTTCGGGCGGCGCCACCCACGCGCCCGAAGGCGTGCTGACCGCCATCACGCCGCGCGCGGCATAGAGGAACTGGCTGCGACGGTGCCGATGCTCGGCCAGCTCGAAAGAGTCCGGATAATCATGACCGATCGCGATGACCGGCCGGGCCACATGATCATTCTCGTCGGGATAAAATTGCATCATGTCCCACTCGCAGAAATGATTGGCTCATACAAGCAAGCGGGAACAAAACACCCTTGCTAGAGGCGCGCTTCCCGAAAAGCGAAAGACCCGATCGTGACCGATTCCGCCGCCAGCCTGTCCGCCTCCCCCGATATGCTTCCTCCCGCTGCGCCGCGTCAGGATGGACCCAAACTCGTCGTACAGATCGTCGGCGCCGTCGCCTTCGCGCATCTCCTGAACGACCTGATCCAGGCCGTGCTTCCGGCGATTTACCCGATGCTCAAGGACAAATATCATCTGAGTTTCGGCCAGATCGGCTGGATCGCCCTGATCTATCAGGTCACCGCCTCGCTGCTCCAGCCATGGGTCGGGCTCTATACCGACAAGCGCCCCCTACCCTATCTGTTGCCGCTGGGCATGATCGTCACGCTCGCCGGCGTCGGCGGCCTCGCGATGGCGGACAGCTATTCGGCGCTGATTCTCGCGTCCGCCGTGATCGGCATCGGATCGGCGACCTTCCACCCGGAGGCCTCGCGCGTCGCGCGGATGGCATCGGGCGGCCGCTTCGGAACCGCCCAGTCGGCGTTCCAGGTCGGCGGCAATACGGGCTCGGCGCTGGGACCCATCGTCGCTTCGGCGATCATCCTGCCGTTCGGGCAGACCGCGGTCGGCTGGCTCGCCTTCGTCGCCGTCGCGGCGATCTGGGTGCTCTTCGGCGTTACGCGCTGGAGGCTCCAGCACAGCAGGGCGCAGGCGAGTGCCCCCGCCGCCGTCCATGCGTCGCCGCACAGCCGCCGCGAAATCATCCGCGCGCTTTCGGCGATCGGCATCCTGATGTTCGCGAAGTTCATCTACATCGGCGCCTTCACCAACTATTTCACCTTCTACCTCATCGAACGGTTCGACCTGACCGCGCGCGAATCCCAATTCTATCTCTTCTGCTTCCTCGCCGCGATCGCGGTGGGGACCTTCGCCGGTGGACCGGTGGGCGATCGCATCGGCCGGAAAGCCGTGATCTGGGCGTCCTTCCTCGGCGTCGCGCCGTTCGCGATGATCCTGCCGCACGCCAATCTGTTCTGGACGACGATCTTCGCCATCTCGATCGGTCTGATCATGTCATCGGCGTTCGCCGCGCTCGTGGTCTATGCACAGGAACTCGTCCCGGGGCGCGTCGGGCTGGTGTCGGGGTTGATGTTCGGCCTGATGTTCGGGATCAGCGGGATCGGCGCGGCCGGGCTCGGCCAGCTTGCCGACCTCTATGGCATCGTCTGGGTGTATAAATTCTGCGCCTATCTGCCCCTGCTGGGGCTCGCAACAATCCTGCTACCGCGCTCCGACGAACATCGACGAACCATCTGAAGACAGGTTCAACCCAGATACACGCATCGCCGCGGCGGCGGGTGGAAGCGCCTAGTCCGCCGTCTTCGGCAACGGCCCGCTGATCGAGCTCGCGCGCCGCAGATTCTCCATCCCCGGCAGCGGGTCGGCGGGCGGCAGTTCGAACGGCTTGGGCATCGGCGGCGGCACGCTCAGCCGATCGGCGAACAGCAAGCGGCCCGGCCCGAGCTTGTAGAGGATCATCGGCAACAGCTCTTCGCCGAACACGAAGCAGCCTTCGCTGCGCCCGAGCTTGCCCTGCGTCGCGATCAGCGCCGGGTCGGCATACCAGGCGCCGTGCACGACGATCGCGCGCTGGTCGGCCGAATAATTGTCGGGTTCCAGCCCCGCGAGCCGCATCGACGATCCGTTGGCGCCCCAATAATAGTCGCTGGTGCGGTACGCGCCGCGCGAGGTCGCGAGGCTGCCAACGCGGTTCGAGAAATTCTTGAGCCAGCCGTCGTGCTGCGGGTCCGATCCGCGCCCGTGCGTCACCGGGAACATGTCGACCTTGCCCGCGACCATGTCGACCAGCGCAAAGCGCGGCCGCGCCGACGGCAGGCCGAAATCGACGACCCCGACGCGGTCCGATTGCGGGATATTGCGCCCCTGCATCGCGAGCTGCTTTCGCGCCACGGCGATATAGTCGACCGGCGGCGGCAGAGGCGCCACCGGCTGCTGAATCCAGTCTGGGAGCTGTGCGCGCGCCGGCACGGCGGCCATCGCCCCCGCTCCCGCCATCGCTGCCAGCATCGCCCGTCGATCGATCAATTCATTCACTTGCAACCCAACCCCGCATTGGCCGCCTTTTACGGTCCGTCGACCTTGCATAAGTCGTATGTTGGCCGCGAAAGGCAAGCGGATGGTTCCCCTTCATGCGGGAAGATGTACCATATATGCCATGAATAGCGAGTTTACGCTGCTGAAAGGCTGCGTTAGGACGCGAGCCCATGAACGCAACCATCTGGCACAACCCCGCCTGCGGCACCTCGCGCAAGACGCTGGCGATCCTTCAGGAAACGCCCGGCGTCGCGCTGACGGTCGTCGAATATCTCAAAAACCCGTACAGCGCGGACAAGCTGCGCCAGCTGTTCCAGGACGCCGGGCTGACCGCGCGCGACGCGCTGCGCCTGCGCGGCACCGACGCCGGGGAACGCGGCCTGAACGACGCAAGCGAGGACGCGATCATCGCCGCGATGGCCGCCAACCCCGCCTATGTCGAACGCCCGTTCGTCGAGACGGACAAGGGCGTCCGCCTCTGCCGCCCGCAGGACCGGGTGCACGAAATCCTCTAACCCGCGGCGATCCGCCCGCCCGCGATGCGGAAGCGGGTGACCGGCCCCGGCATGTCGGCGAACAGGGCCGGCTCGGTTCCCGTGAGCCACGCCTGCCCGCCCTGCGCCGCGAGCCGCTCGTAGAGCGCGCCGCGGCGCAGCGGGTCGAGATGCGCCGCTACCTCGTCGAGCAGCAGCACGGGGCGCTGCCCGCGCGCGCGCGCCACGCAGTCGCTGTGCGCGAGGACGAGCGACAGCAGCATCGCCTTCTGCTCGCCGGTCGAGCAGCGCGCCGCCGCCCGCCCGGTCGCGGCGTGGATCGCCGACAGATCGTCGCGGTGCGGCCCGGCGGTCGCGCGGCCCGCGGCGGCATCGATCCGGCGGCGCGATGCGAACAGGGCCTTGAGCGCTTCGACCGCATGCGGTGCCGCGCGCGCCGCGCCATCGCCGTCGACCAATGTCAGCAGCGGGCGCGCGAACGGCGCGTCGGGCTGCCCCGCCAGCTCGGCCGACAGCCCCGCGAGCATATGCTGCCGCGCCGCGTCCATCGCCGCGCCATGTTCGGCGAGCTGCACCTCGAGGCTCGCCAGCCACCCCGCATCGGCCGCCGGCAGGTCGGCGAGCAGTTTGCCCCGCGCGCGCAGCGCCGCCTCGTACCGGTTGCTGTGCTGCGCATGGCGCGGGTCGAGCGCGAGCACGAGCCGGTCGAGGAAGCGCCGCCGGTTGCCCGCGGTTTCGACGAACAGCCGGTCCATCGCGGGGGTCAGCCACAGCACCGCGAGCCATTCGCCCAGCGCCGTCGCCGCCGCCGTCGCGCCATTGACGCGCACGATCCGCCGTCCGGGGTGCGCGGGCTCGATCCCCGTGCCGAGCGCCACCGGCGGCAGCCCCGCGGTCGGCTGCACTTCGGCAAAGACCGCGAAGCCACCGCTCGCGCCGTCGCGCACCATGTCGGAGAGCGCGGCACGCCGCAGCCCGCGCCCGGGCGCGAGCAGCGAGATCGCTTCGAGGATATTGGTCTTGCCCGCGCCATTGTCGCCGTGCAGCGCGACGAGCCCCGGCGCGGCCGCCATGTCCGCGCCGGCATGATTGCGAAAATCGGTCAGCGAAAGGCGGATCAGCGTCATCTGCCTGTCCGCCTACCGCAGCCGCTGCGACGAAGCCAGTCCGTCCGGCCGGCAGGTTCCATTGGAATTTTTCCGACTAACGGGAATTTTCACCATCATGGCGTATTTTTCGCGCTGAAATAATATGTCGCGAGCCTGAAAACCCCGCTTAACCGCCAATGAATGAAATTGGCACGGTCCCTGCAACAGTGTTGGCATCCACCGGATGGCCCGGATGGAAGGTTCAAGGAAGGAAAATATCATGGCCCATTTCAACGTCGACTCGTTCAAGAGCTACGCGATCGCTGCTGTTGCCTCGCTCTACTGCTCGATCATGCTCCTCGCCGCTGCCGGCCCGAACGGTCTGGTCGCCTGACCAGCCGCCGCGGCTCCCGATAAACGCCGGCCGCCTTGGCCGGGATGGAAAGGAAAGAAATGAAACAGGGTTTTCGCAAGAATCGTCGCGACGGGATGATCTTCGGCGTGTGCGCCGGGATGTCAGACCAGTTCGGCATCGACGTCTTGTGGACGCGCGTCGGCTTTGTCGCCCTGACGCTTCTGGGCTTCGGCCTGCCTCTGCTGCTGTACCTCGCCGTCGCGATCCTCGCGCCTTAAGGACAGAGCATAAGGGCCGGCCGCCTTACAGGCGCAGTCGCACCGGCCCGCATATTCCCAGGACCAAGGGCTCACCGGCCACGCCGGTGGGCCCTTTTCATTTGGGCCGCACGGTGAAGCGGTAGGGGATGTACAGGAACACCTCGGTCGCGCTCGCCTGCGCCCAGATCAGCTGCTCGTTGAGCCCCGCGACCTCGACGCCATAGTCAGCGCCAAAGGCGCCCGCGGTCTTCAGCGCCTCGGCGGCGACCAGCTTGACGATCTCCGGCCGATACTGGTCGGGATTGATGATCGTCAGCGTGATCGCGCCGCGGCGTTCCATCAGCGCGCGCCCTTCGGCGGGCACCGCCTTGATGAAATTGTCGATCCGCGATTGCGCGCTGCCGACCGAACCCGCGAGCTTCGCTTTCACGAACACCGATATTTCGCTCGTGTCGGGGCGCCCGCCCCCCGAAAAGGCGAGGTCGCGGTAATTGGCCGCGGTCACCTTGGTCAGTTCGAATTCGCCGGTGACCAGTTCGACCCCGGCGGCATCGGCGCGGCGGATCGCCGCCTCGATCATCGCATGGATTTCGCGCTTGCGGACCGCCTCGTCGCGCGAATCCGACGTGAATTTGACCGGCTGGATCGCGCTGTCGGCGGGGCGCCGGAGGCCGACGACGGTCTGTTCGTCGGACAGATAATCGGCCGAGGCGCGCTGTCCCGTGACCACCACCTCGCCCTGGATATTGCTGTTGTCCTGCGCGACCGCCGGCAACGTCCCCGCGACCAGCGCCATTCCCAAAAGACCAATGCGCATCGTCCCTCTCCTTCCCCATCGAGGACGCGAAGCTACCAGCTTGCCGCCAAAGAAAAAGCCCCGCCGGATCGCTCCGGCGGGGCTTTTTCTGTCAGCCAAAGGCTTGAGGAAGCTTATTCCTCGCCTTCGCCTTCGGGACGCTCTTCGACCATCACGTCGTCGGCGGTGAAGTCTTCACCCTGGACCTTGCCGAGCGGATCGTCGCCGATCGCCGCTTCGGGGCCCTGCGCCAGTTCGGCGGCATGCTCTTCGGCGGCGGTCGCCGGCGCGATCAGATGCTCCTGGTTCGCGGCGCGCATGGCGGCACGAAGCGCAGCATCCTTCGACGAGGCGGTAACGCGGACGCGGTTCATGGCAGCGCCGGTACCCGCCGGGATGAGGCGGCCGACGATGACATTTTCCTTGAGGCCCTGCAGCGAGTCGATCTTGCCCTGCACCGAAGCCTCGGTGAGAACGCGGGTCGTCTCCTGGAAGGATGCCGCCGAAACGAAGCTGCGCGTCTGCAGGCTCGCCTTGGTGATGCCGAGGAGGACCGGACGGCCCTCGGCGGGAACACCGTTCTTCGGCAGCTTGGCGTTATATTCCATCATCTCCAGATAATCGAGCTGTTCGCCCGGCAGCAACGTGGTGTCGCCGCCAGCCGTGATCTCGACCTTCTGCAGCATCTGGCGAACGATCACCTCGATGTGCTTGTCGTTGATCTTCACGCCCTGCAGTCGATAGACTTCCTGGATTTCCGCGACGAGATATTCGGCCAGCGCCTCGACGCCCATGACGTCGAGAATGTCGTGCGGGTTCGGCGAGCCCGAAATCAGCGCGTCGCCGCGCTTGACCTGGTCGCCTTCCTGCACTTCCAGAACCTTCGACTTGGGGATCAGATACTCGATCGGATCGCCTTCTTCCGGAACGATCGCGATCTTGCGCTTCGCCTTGTAATCCTTGACGAATTCAATGCGGCCGCTGATCTTCGCGATGACGCTGTTGTCCTTCGGAATGCGCGCTTCGAACAGCTCGGCAACACGCGGCAGACCGCCGGTGATGTCGCGCGTCTTCGACGCTTCGCGGCTGACACGCGCCAGAACGTCGCCCGCCTGCACTTCCTGACCATCCTCGACCGACAGCATCGTGCCGACCGCGAGCAGGTAACGTGCCGCTTCGCCCGACTGGTCGTCGAGCAGGGTCAGGCGCGGCTGAAGGTCTTCCTTCTTGGCGCGGCCCGCCGAACGATATTCGATCACGACGCGCTGGGCGATGCCCGTCGCTTCGTCGACCTGCTCGATCAGCGTCTTGCTGTCCTGCAGATCCTGATACTTCACGACGCCCTGCTTTTCGGTGATGAGCGGCATGGTGAACGGATCCCATTCGGCAATCCGGTCGCCCTTCTTCACCTTCTCGCCATCCTTGTGTAGGATCTGCGCACCGTAAGGCAGCTTGTGCGATGCGCGCTCGCGGCCTTCGCTGTCGATGATCGCGATTTCGCCCGAACGCGACAGCGCCAGACGGCGGCCGCGCTGGTCGACGATCGTCGCCATGTCGCGATATTCGATCGTACCGTCCGAAATCGCTTCGGCGTTCGACTGCTCGTTGACCTGCGCCGCACCACCGATGTGGAACGTACGCATCGTCAGCTGCGTACCGGGCTCACCGATCGACTGCGCGGCGATGACGCCGACAGCTTCACCGATGTTGACCGGCGTGCCGCGGGCAAGGTCACGGCCATAGCATTTGCCGCAAACACCCAGCGTCGCTTCGCAGACCAGCGGCGAACGGATCTTGACCGACTGAACCTCGGCTTCCTCGATCCGCGCGGTGGTCGCTTCGTCGAGCAGCGTGCCGACGGGTGCGATGATGTTGCCGTCCTTGTCGGCGACATCTTCGAGCGTCGTGCGGCCGAGGATGCGCTCGCCCAGCGAGGCGATCGTCGAACCGCCCTGGATGATCGCCCGCATTTCCATGCCGCGTTCGGTGCCGCAATCTTCCTCGATCACGACGCAGTCCTGCGACACGTCGACCAGACGGCGGGTCAGGTAACCCGAGTTCGCCGTCTTGAGCGCCGTATCGGCGAGGCCCTTACGCGCACCGTGGGTCGAGTTGAAATACTCGAGAACGGTCAGGCCTTCCTTGAAGTTCGAGATGATCGGCGTTTCGATGATCTCGCCCGACGGCTTGGCCATCAGGCCGCGCATGCCGGCGAGCTGCTTCATCTGTGCCTGCGAACCACGGGCACCCGAATGCGCCATCATGTAGATGGAGTTGATCGGGGCCAGACGGCCGTCGTCGAGCTTCGGCGTCGCACGGATTTCGTCCATCATGGCGTTCGCCACCTTGTCGCCGCACTGCGACCAGGCGTCGATGGCCTTGTTGTACTTTTCCTGCTGCGTGATCAGGCCGTCCTGATACTGCTGCTCGAAATCCTTCACCAGCGCGCGGGTTTCGTCGACCATCCCTTCCTTCGACGCCGGAATGATCATGTCATCCTTGCCGAACGAGATGCCCGCCTTGAACGCGTTGCGGAAACCCAGCGCCATGATGGCGTCGGCGAACAGCACGGTCTCTTTCTGGCCGGTGTGACGATAGACCTGATCGATCACGTCGCCGATTTCCTTCTTGGTCAGAAGGCGGTTGACGACGTCGAAGGGCACGGTGTGCGACTTCGGCAGGCATTCGCCGATCAGCATGCGGCCCGGGGTGGTCTCGAAGCGCTTGAGATACTCGTTGCCCTGCTCGTCGGTCTGCGGAACGCGGCTCACCACCTTGGTGTGCAGCGTCACCGAACCGGTGAACAGCGCCTGATGCACTTCGGCCATGTCGGCGAGCAGCATGCCCTCGCCCGGCTCGCCTTCGCGCTCCAGCGAGAGGTAATAGAGACCGAGAACCATGTCCTGCGAGGGAACGATGATCGGCTTGCCGTTCGCGGGGCTGAGGATGTTGTTGGTCGACATCATCAGCACGCGCGCTTCGAGCTGGGCTTCCAGCGACAGCGGCACGTGGACCGCCATCTGGTCACCGTCGAAGTCGGCGTTGAACGCGGCGCAGACCAGCGGGTGAAGCTGGATCGCCTTGCCTTCGATCAGCACGGGTTCGAACGCCTGGATGCCGAGGCGGTGAAGCGTCGGGGCGCGGTTCAGGAGGACCGGGTGCTCGCGAATGACTTCGTCGAGGATGTCCCAGACTTCCTTGCGTTCCTTTTCGACCCACTTCTTGGCCTGCTTCAGGGTCATCGACAGACCCTTGGCGTCGAGGCGCGCGTAGATGAACGGCTTGAACAGTTCGAGCGCCATCTTCTTCGGCAGGCCGCACTGGTGCAGCTTGAGTTCGGGACCGGTCACGATGACCGAACGGCCCGAATAGTCGACGCGCTTGCCGAGCAGGTTCTGACGGAAGCGGCCCTGCTTGCCCTTGAGCATGTCCGACAGCGACTTGAGCGGACGCTTGTTCGCACCCGTGATCGTGCGGCCGCGGCGGCCGTTGTCGAACAATGCGTCGACGGCTTCCTGCAGCATGCGCTTTTCGTTGCGGACGATGATGTCCGGCGCGCGCAGCTCCATCAGGCGCTTCAGGCGGTTGTTGCGGTTGATCACGCGGCGATACAGGTCGTTGAGATCCGACGTCGCGAAGCGGCCGCCGTCGAGCGGCACCAGCGGGCGCAGTTCGGGCGGGATCACGGGCACGACCTCGAGGATCATCCACTCGGGACGGTTGCCCGATTCGATGAACGATTCCACGACCTTCAGGCGCTTGATGATCTTCTTGGGCTTGAGCTCGGACTTCGTCGTCGCGAGGTCTTCCATCAGGTCGACGCGTTCCTGCTCGAGATCGAGATTCTCGAGGAGCACGCGGATCGCCTCGGCGCCGATGCCGGCCGAGAAGGCGTCTTCGCCATATTCATCCTGCGCGTCGAGCAGTTCGTCTTCGGTCAGAAGCTGGAACTTCTCGAGCGGGGTCAGGCCGGGCTCGAGAACGATATAGGCTTCGAAATAGAGGACGCGCTCGAGCTGCTTCAGCTGCATGTCGAGCAGCAGGCCGATGCGCGACGGCAGCGACTTCAGGAACCAGATGTGCGCGACGGGCGCGGCGAGCTCGATATGGCCCATGCGCTCGCGGCGGACCTTGGTCACCGTGACTTCGACACCGCATTTTTCGCAGACGATGCCCTTGTATTTCATGCGCTTGTACTTGCCGCACAGGCATTCATAATCCTTGATCGGGCCAAAGATGCGCGCACAGAACAGGCCATCACGCTCGGGCTTGAACGTGCGGTAGTTGATCGTTTCGGGCTTCTTGATCTCGCCGAACGACCACGAGCGGATGCGTTCCGGGCTCGCGATGCCGATCTTGATCATGTCGAAGGTTTCGGGCTTCGCGACCGGGTTCATGAAGTTGGTAAGCTGGTTCATATTCTAGGCTCCACTCTTCCCCCCTCGCCGCGGGCGAAGGGGGTGAGGAAAATCATTATTCGGCGGCTTCCGGAAGGGCTTCGGGACCTTCGTCGGGATCCTGCTCCGCATAGGAGGAGAGTTCGACGTTGAGGCCCAGCGAGCGCATTTCCTTGACGAGCACGTTGAAGCTTTCGGGAATGCCGGCCTCGAAGGTGTCGTCGCCCTTGACGATCGCTTCGTAAACCTTGGTGCGGCCGATCACGTCATCGGACTTCACCGTCAGCATTTCCTGGAGCGTGTACGCCGCGCCATAGGCCTGGAGCGCCCAGACCTCCATTTCACCGAAGCGCTGGCCGCCGAACTGCGCCTTACCGCCCAGCGGCTGCTGGGTAACAAGGCTGTACGGCCCGATCGAACGCGCGTGGATCTTGTCGTCGACGAGGTGATGGAGCTTCAGCATATAGATGTAGCCCACGGTCACCTTGCGGTCGAAGCGATCGCCGGTGCGCCCGTCGTACAGATCCGACTGACCCGATTCATGCAAGCCCGCGAGGGTCAGCATGTTCGTGACGTCGGCTTCCTTCGCGCCGTCGAACACCGGGGTCGCAAACGGCACGCCAACGCGGAGGTTGTCGGCCAGTTCGACGATGTTGTCGGCATCGCGCGACTTGATGTCCTCGACATATTCGGCGCCATAGACATGCTCGAGCGCCTCGCGCACCGCTTCGGGCATCTGCCCGCCGGTCGCGTCGGGATTGGCGTCGCGCCATTCGTCGAGCGCCTGCGTGACCTGCCGGCCCAGACCGCGCGACGCCCAGCCAAGGTGGGTTTCGAGGATCTGCCCGACGTTCATGCGCGACGGCACGCCCAGCGGGTTGAGCACGATGTCGACGTGCGTGCCGTCTTCGAGGAACGGCATGTCCTCGATCGGCAGCATGCGCGAGATGACGCCCTTGTTACCGTGACGGCCGGCCATCTTGTCGCCCGGCTGCAGCTTGCGCTTCACCGCGACGAAGACCTTGACCATCTTGAGCACGCCGGGGGCGAGTTCGTCGCCGCGCTGCAGCTTTTCGACGCGATCTTCATACTTCGCGTTGATCCGCTTGATCGCGTCGTCATACTGCGCCTTGATCGCTTCGAGGGCGGTCTGCGCATTGTCCTCGACAACCGCCAGCTTCCACCAGTCGGCGCGGTCGAGGTCGACCAGCATCTCTTCGGTGACGACGTCGCCCTTCTTCAGCCCCTTCGGCACCGCGCTGGTCGTCTGGCCGATCAGCAGGTCCTTGAGGCTCGAGAAGGTCGCGCGGTTGAGGATCGCGCGCTCGTCGTCGGCGTCCTGCTTCAGGCGCTCGATCTCTTCGCGTTCGATCGCGATCGCGCGTTCGTCCTTGTCGATACCGTGACGGTTGAAGACGCGGACTTCGACGACCGTGCCCGACACGCCCGGCGGCAGGCGGAGCGAGGTGTCGCGCACGTCGCTGGCCTTTTCGCCGAAGATCGCGCGCAGCAGCTTTTCTTCCGGCGTCATCGGCGATTCACCCTTGGGGGTGATCTTGCCGGCGAGGATGTCGCCGGGACCGACTTCGGCACCGATATAGACGATCCCGGCCTCGTCGAGGTTGCGCAGCGCTTCCTCGCCGACGTTCGGGATGTCGCGCGTGATGTCCTCGGGGCCGAGGCGCGTGTCGCGCGCGGTGACTTCGAATTCCTCGATGTGGATCGAGGTGAAGATGTCGTCCTTCACGATGCGTTCGGAAATGAGGATCGAGTCCTCGTAGTTGTAGCCGTTCCACGGCATGAACGCGACGAGCACATTCTTGCCGAGCGCCAGTTCGCCGAGCTCGGTCGACGGTCCGTCAGCGATGATGTCGCCGCTCTTGACCACATCGCCGACCTTCACCAGCGGACGCTGGTTGATGCAGGTGTTCTGGTTCGAACGCTGGAACTTCTGCAGGCGATAGATGTCGACGCCCGACTTGCCGGGTTCGACCATATCGGTCGCACGGATGACGATACGCGTCGCGTCGACCTGGTCGATCACGCCGCCGCGGCGCGCCGCGATCGCCGCGCCCGAATCGCGCGCCACGGTCTCTTCCATGCCGGTGCCGACGACCGGGGCCTCGGCGCGCAGCAGCGGCACAGCCTGACGCTGCATGTTCGAACCCATGAGCGCGCGGTTGGCGTCATCGTTTTCGAGGAACGGGATCAGCGATGCCGCGACCGAAACGAGCTGCTTCGGCGACACGTCCATCAGCGTGATCTGGTCGCGCGGCGCCATCAGGAATTCGCCCGCTTCGCGCGCCGAGATCAGCTCGTCGATGAAGCTGCCGTCGGGGTTGAGGTCGGCGTTCGCCTGCGCAACCGTGTGCTTCGATTCTTCCATCGCCGACAGATAGACGACGTCGGTCGTCACCTTGCCGTCGATGATCTTGCGGTACGGGGTTTCGATGAAGCCGTACTTGTTCACTCGCGCAAAGGTGGCGAGCGAGTTGATCAGACCGATGTTCGGGCCTTCGGGCGTTTCGATCGGGCAGATACGGCCATAGTGCGTCGGATGAACGTCGCGGACTTCGAAGCCCGCGCGTTCGCGCGTCAGACCGCCCGGCCCGAGCGCCGACACGCGGCGCTTGTGGGTGACTTCGGACAGCGGGTTGGTCTGATCCATGAACTGGCTGAGCTGCGACGAGCCGAAGAATTCGCGCACCGCGGCGACCGCGGGCTTCGCATTGATCAGGTCGTTCGGCATCACGGTCGACACGTCGACCGAGCTCATGCGCTCCTTCACGGCGCGCTCCATGCGGAGCAGGCCCACGCGATACTGGTTTTCGAGCAGCTCGCCGACCGAACGGACACGACGGTTACCGAGGTTGTCGATATCGTCGATTTCGCCCTTGCCGTCCTTCAGGTTCACCAGTTCCTTGACGACGGCGAGGATGTCCTCGCTGCGCAGCGTGGTGACCGTGTCCTCGGCGTCGAGGCCAAGGCGCATGTTGAGCTTGACGCGGCCGACGGCCGACAGGTCGTAACGCTCGGGGTCGAAGAACAGGCCGCCGAACAGCGCTTCGGCGGTTTCGCGCGTCGGCGGTTCGCCGGGGCGCATGACGCGGTAGATGTCCGAAAGCGCCTGGTCGCGGTCCTCGGCCTTGTCGGCCTTCAGCGTGTTGCGGATCCACGGACCCGTGTTGTTGTGGTCGATGTCGAGCAGGACGAGCTTGTCGATGCCCGCGCCGTCGATCTTTTCGAGATTCTCGGCGCTCACCTCGTCGCCGGCCTCGATGTAGATCTCGCCGGTCGACTCGTTGATCAGGTCATAGGCCGAGTAACGGCCGAAGATTTCCTCGGTCGGGATCAGCAGCGTGTCGAGACCGTCCTTCGCCGCCTTGTTGGCAAGGCGCGGGCTGATCTTGTGGCCGGCGGCAAAGACGACTTCGCCGGTCTTGGCGTCGACGACGTCGAACGCGGGCTTCGACCCGCGCCAGTTTTCGACGACGAACGGCACTTTCCAGCCGTTTTCGGCGCGCTCGAAGACGAGGCGGTCATAGAAGGTGTTGAGGATTTCCTCGCCCGACATGCCCAGCGCATAGAGCAGGCTGGTGACCGGCAGCTTGCGCTTGCGGTCGATACGGACGTTGACGATGTCCTTGGCGTCGAATTCGAAGTCGAGCCACGAACCGCGATACGGGATCACGCGCGCGGCGAACAGGAACTTGCCCGACGAGTGGGTCTTGCCGCGGTCATGGTCGAAGAGCACACCCGGCGAACGGTGCATCTGCGACACGATGACGCGCTCGGTGCCGTTGACGAAGAAGGTGCCGTTCTCGGTCATGAGCGGCATATCGCCCATGTAGACGTCCTGCTCCTTGATATCGAGAACCGAACGCGTGTCGGTTTCGCTGTCGACTTCAAAGACGATCAGGCGCAGCGTGACCTTCATCGGCGCCGCATAGGTGATGCCGCGCTGACGGCATTCCTCGACGTCGTACTTCGGCGCTTCGAGTTCGTAATGGACGAAGTCGAGCTCGGCGGTGCCGGCGAAATCGCGGATCGGGAACACGCTGCGCAGCGTCTTCTCGAGGCCCGAAACATAGCCGACCGAGGGGTCGGACCGCAGGAACTGTTCGTAGGATTCGCGCTGCACCTCGATGAGGTTGGGCATTTCCACCGCTTCGTGGATGTTGCCGAACAGCTTACGGATTCGCTTGCTTGCGGTTGCTTCGAGGGCCTTGCCCACCGACTTCGCCTTGGTCGCCATAAGTGATTGTCTCGCCTTGCAAAAAATCAGGTCGCGAGCGCATCGACGCGAAAAAAGCCGCAGGCAACCGTCGCCGGTTTACCGCAGCTTTCCAACGCCTGTCGAAATCCCCGCCGCCCTATCCGTACAGCCCGTTGCGCAAAGTCAGGCTCTATCTCGGACGATGGGGTGTGATTGGGGATATAGGATCGGGGGTACACGGTGTCAACGGGCGGGGGCGGATATCCCGAGCACGAACTTCTGCTTTGGGGTGGGAGGCGGTCATTTGGAAACGGCTCGCTTCCAATATGTATAATCCGCTGCAAGCCGAACGCGGTTCCAAATTTCATCGGTCATTTGGAAACGCAACGCACCACCGAGCACCCAAGCCATTCGCCGGTCGCGCCGCGCTTCATCTTCGAACTTGTCGATAAATCGATGACCGTGAAACGAGAGCAAGTCCTCAACCGGCCCTGCGGCAAGCACTCCGCATACCGTCTGCGCTTCCGTCAGCGTATCTGCGTAGAAGTCTGCCTCCAAATAGCCTTTCAAGACCAATCTTATTGTGTCCCATGTCAGGTCCGGCTCGTCTTGCGGAAAATCCACCAACAGAAACTGGGCGAGATGACCTGACGTATCATCAGCATCGTCTCGTCGCGATGCGATCCAGTCAGCGGCGAGTTCTGCTGAGGAGGGGTTCGTCCAAGCCATAAGCCAACGGTAGCATGCATCTGTTGCGATATCTTAACGTCCGCAATCGGTCGAATTCAGACCTTCGTCATCCCGGACTTGATCCGGGATCCATAGCTGCACCGCCGTCATGGACCCCGGGTCAAGCCCGGGGTGACGTCATTGGATATCCTCGATCGACCTAGAAAATACCCTTCAGCAACCCCGCCGGGTTCCGCCGCAATTCGGCCTCCTCACCCGCCATATAATGAAAAATGCCTTTCAGCGCCTGCTCGGTCACCGACCGCGTCAGCCCGTCGCGCGTCAGCCCCGCCGACGCCATCAACTGATTGCCCTTCGACAGCTGGTCGAGCTGCCGGTACGCGCCGACGTTCTCCAGCGCCGATCCGATCAGCGGCGATACCTTCGTGAACAGCACCCCGCCCGCACTCTGCTGGAGATAACGCGTCGCCCCATCGTTCTTCGAAACCAGCCCCGGCGCGTCGGTCCAGCGCAGATTGTCGATCGCGGCGCGAAACACCGGCTTGGCCTCGCCCGCGGCCTTGCCGCCCGCGTCGTTCAGGCTCTTGGTCAGATTGGTCGTAAGGCCAAGTTTGTCGCCCACGCCGAAGAGTTTCGAAGCCAGTTTCCCGCCCGCCCCCGGCAACAGGATGCGCACGGCGGTATCGCGATAAAAGGCGCCCGGCTGCGCCAGCTTGTCGAGCGCGCCGTCGGATGCGCCCGCGATCAGCCCCTTCACCCCGCTCTTCGGCAGCTTCGCGACGGCCCATGGCGTTCCCGCCAGCGCAAACAGGCTCGCGGCGCCCGCGAGCAATATCCGCCGTGCGATAATTTCGTCATTCCGGTCCATGGCATATCTCCGCTATCCTCGGCTCCTCTATCTCACCTCGGTGTGCGGATGTCGCGCTTAACTCGCTAGTTGATCGAAGATCACCGGCAAGCAACGCCGGCCGCGCTCGGTCAGCCGCCCCTCGTACATACGCATAGGCATATCCTGCCCCGCGTCATATTCCGACACCGTCATCCACCCGTGCCGCTCGAAACAAAGCCATAGCCGATGGTTCGGGCTCCCTTCGGATGTCATCCCGGCCGAATTTTCGGTTTCGAGCAACCGGAACGCAACCGACCGGTCGCCCGGGGACGTTGCGCGGAACAGCGTCGCGATTTCGGTATCGGCGGCAATTGCGGCCAGGCTTTCGGCATAGACGCTCATCGCCCGTTCTCGATAAATGCTGAAAGGCGCGATACGAGCCGGGCTGTCACATCGACGCGATCGACATAGCCTGCGCGCAGATTGACATCGTCCAGCCAATCATCGGGACAGGCAGCATATCCGATCGTGTCGGATTCGAACAAGGCGTCGGTCGAACCGTAGTGCGCCACTCGAAACCCGTCGACGAAGCTACGTGCCGTTTCCTCGCCGCCCCGCGAATAGATCACTATGAAAACGACACCGTGCGGCCCTGCATAACCGGCAAGTTTTGGCAGAATCAGGACGGGATTGCTTGGAGCCGGGGTGGCCTGGACCTTGCCCTCCGGCAGCGCGGCGAAGCGCGGCAGATGCTCGTTCAGCATCACCGATTCCATGATCGGACAGCGGCCACCTTCAAATCCGTTGGGCCGTTTTACGCCGATGCGTTCGTCCATGGTTTCATGCGCATTGAGGATAACCTCACGGATCAGCGCGCTGAAACCCGGAAGACCACGCCTCTCCAGAAAGCAGACGCGCCGCGCAATCATGTCGAAACTGTCGTCGGGATACCCGCGCCGGCGGACGGCGGCTTTCACATAACGCGCAATATCGTCCATCGACAGCGAGACGGTTTCGGTTTCGCTATCGGTCGCCGGAGGGGCCATCGCCGGGGCCGATTGCCTCTTGCCAAACACGCGGCTCAACATTCTTCGCCTCCTGCCTTATTGTCGAGGAAAGCTTTGACATTATAAAGTTAAGCCAGAGTAATTCCGTCGTTCTGCCTGCTATCACGCCGCCATGCGCAGCCGGTTCCGTCCTTCGCGCTTCGCGACATAAAGCGCCTTGTCGGCACGGTACAGCAACTCCTCGACATCGGCCTCGCCGTCATAGACCGCCAGACCGACGCTGATCGTCGCGTTCGGCAATCCCTCCTCGTCTGCGGTACCGACCTCGACCGCCCTGCGGACCCGTTCGGCGACGATTTCGGCGGCCTGCGCACTCGATCGCTGGAGGATGCAGACGAACTCCTCGCCGCCGATACGGCCGAGCATATCCTCGTCGCGGAGCGCCGCCTTGGCGCGCTGCGCGACCCGGCGGATCACCTGATCGCCCGCCGCATGACCGTGCGTGTCGTTGATCCGCTTGAAATGATCGATATCGAAAATCGCTACGGCAAGCGGCGCGCCATGGTTGCGGGCCTCCGTCAACGCCCTTTCGAGCGACGCCAGCGTATGGCGCCGGTTGGGCAGGCCGGTGAGCATGTCGGTATTGGCGACGCGTTCCGCCGCGCTGCGCGCCGCCTCGAGTATCCGGGCATTTTCGACCGTCTCGCTGACATCCTGAACGGTGCCGAAAATAGCGGCCGCCTTGCCCCCGCGCCCCATCTCGATCGAGCCGTGCGATTTGACATGCCGGATCTCGCCGTCGGCGCGCAATATCCGTCCCTGAAATTCAAAGGGCTGGCCGGTGCGAACCGCGTCGGCCAGAATCTTCCGCACCGCCAGCCGGTCCTCGGCCACATATTGTTTGACGCTATAATCGACGTCGACCGGCATTCCGGGTTCCAGTCCGTGGATACGATAGCTCTGGTCCGACCATGTGATCGTCCAGCCGACAAGGTCGACGCGCCAATGGCCGACGAGCGCCGCCGCCTCGGCCTGCAGCAGCCAGCGGTTGCTCTGTTCGAGCCGCCTTGCCAGCCGCTGGCGGCCGATCAGCAACGCGGCGAGCGGTAGCGTCGTGAACAACAGGGTCAGCAGGTAGAACTGCAGGAACAGCACCTTGACCTTTGTGGGCATTTCGATCGCTGCGATCGGCCCATATCCCTGCCCGGTCAGCAGCGACGCGATGATCGCCACGATCAGCACCCCCGCCGCGGCGCCAAAGGGCCCCTGCCGGTACGCCGCCGCGACGACCGCGATGCACGGCAGGAAGGTGATGGGAAACTGCGACTGCGAAAAGCACAGGATGGTGACCAGCCCCGTGCCCGTCAGGATCGCGGTCGCTTCGGTCTTCATCCCCGCGGGCGCCCTCGCGAACGCGTTCGTCGCGATCATCCGCGCCAGCATCACGATCGGCGGGGTCACGATCAATATGCCGAGCAGCACGGTCGTGAGCCACGACAGGAAGAAATCGAGCCCCGTGCCGGCGAGCGCCCACGCCAGCGCCGCGCTCACCGTGCTCGCCACGAGCGCCGCGATGCAGAAACCGACGACCGAGCGCGGGACCATGAACGAAAGCTCGCCCGGCTCGCGGCGGCGGATCAGCCACAGTGCGACGACGGCCTCGCAGCCGTTCGAAAAGGTGAAGGCGAGGGTCGAGCCGAGCGGTGCGCCGCCGTGGATGTTCGCGGTCAGGCTGGCGGCCGCCATCCCGGCGAACGCCACGACCCGCGCCGATGCGGGCATCATCAGCAGCAGTGCCAGAAAATAGCCGCTGGCTGGCCAAACCGCGGCGATGCTGTCGGCCCCCTTCGTCGCGTACAGCGACAGGCTTGCAAGCAGGAAATATCCCGTTGCGGTCAGCAGGAACCAAAAGACCGCCTCGACTCTGGGGGACAGCGACCGGGTCATGCAACCAGATACCCAAAAAGGGGAAAAGAAACCGCTAATATTATGCCGGATACCCCTCGTCCCGCCCCGTGGCTAGATCGCGCCGCGGGTCAATCGATCCCGCCGAAGGTCAGCCCGACGACCTCTTCGACCATCGCCTCGTCCCATTCGATACGCCGGTCGAGGATCAGCATCGCGAGGCCATGCACCAGCGACCACGCGTGCAGCGCCGCGGTGTCGGGATTCCGCGCCCCGGGCAGCGCCTCGCCGACCCCGGCGCGGAGCAGGTTATAGGCAACTTCGCTCCCGTCGCCGGCGTCGTCGGCATAGCGTTCGGGCATCTGGCGCGTGAAGCTCAGCCGGAACAGCGCCGGCTCGTCGTGCGCGAAGCGTACATAGGTCGCGCCCGTCGCCTTGAAGCCCGCGCGGCCGCCTCCCGCCTTCAGCCACGCCTGCGCCTGCAGCGCGCCGAGCCGCCGCAGCCCTTCGTCGGCGAGGGCGTCGAGCAGCGCCTCCTTGTCGGGGAAATGGCGGTAGAGCGCCGTCGCGCTCACTCCGACGTCGCGCGCCAGCGCGCGCAGCCCGAGCTCGGCGCCGTCGCCTTCCGCCAGCCGCTTCAGCCCCGCCGCGATCACCGCCGCGCGCAGATCGCCATGATGATAGGTGCCGGCCACCTTCGCGGCACCGTCGCCTTTTATGTTGACACTGTTATCTTCGTTCGTCATGTTGTCACTGTAAACATCTCGAGTCGCCGTTGCAACCCCACGCTGCGCGGCACCTTCGCCAACTTCCGTAAGGAGCAATATCGTGGCAAGCAACGTCGAAACCCTGATCCGCGGCGCCGTCGCCAAAGGCATCGGCAAGGTCGCCGACTTCAACCGCAAGCGCTTCCCCCGCCCCACCGACGCGCATCCCTTCCTGACCGGCATCCACAAACCGATGACCGAGGAGTTCACGCTCGAGGCGCTCCGCGTCGACGGCACGATCCCCGCCGCGCTGACCGGGCGCTATCTGCGCAACGGGCCGAACCCCGCCGCCGCGCCCGATCCCGCGAGCTACCACTGGTTCTCCGGCGCCGGCATGGTGCACGGCATCCGTATCGAAGGCGGCAAGGCCGGCTGGTATCGCAACCGCTGGGTCCGCGGCTCGGAAGCCTGCGAGGTGCTGGGCGAAGAATTGCCCCCCGGCCCGCGCGAAGACCGCAACGATGCGCCGAACACCAATGTCGTCGGTCTCGCGGGGCGCACCTTCGCGATCGTCGAGGCGGGCGGAAAGCCGGTCGAGCTCGGCTATGAACTGAACACCATCGCGCACAACCCGTTCGACGGCACGCTGGCCGGCGGTTACACCGCGCACCCGCACCACGACCCGTTCACCGGCGAAACGCACGCGATCACCTATCGCGGCGACGAACCGAACAAGGTCTGGCACGTCGTCCTCGACAGGCAGGCGCACGTCGTCCGCGAGGAGGCGATCGCGGTGAGCGACGGCCCGTCGATCCACGATTGCGCGATCACCGAAAATTATGTGCTCGTCTTCGACCTGCCCGTCACCTTCTCGATGAAGATGCTGCTCGCCGGCTATCGCTTTCCCTATGCGTGGAACGAGGCGCACCAGGCGCGCGTCGGCCTCCTCCCCCGGAATGGCCGCGGGGAGAGTATCATCTGGGCGCCGGTCGAGCCCTGCTATGTCTTCCACCCCGCCAACGCGTACGAGACGGCGGACGGCAAGGTGATCGTCGACGTCGTCGCGCACGAGACGATGTTCGCGCAGTCGAAGCGCGGTCCCGACAGCGAGAAATCGCGGATGGAACGCTGGACGATCGATCCGGCTGCCGGGACGACGACCCGCACCGTCATCCACGATCATGCACAGGAATTCCCGCGCTATGACGAACGGTTGACCACGAAACCCTACCGCTACGCCTACACGATCGCGATCCCCGACGGGAATTCGGCCGAATGGTCGCTCGCCGAAACGCGGCTGTTCAAGCACGACGTGGGCAAGGGCACGACCGCGATCCACGATTTCGGTCCCGGCCGGCATCCCGGCGAGTTCGTCTTTGTCCCGCGCAGCGAAAGCGGCGCCGAAGATGACGGCTGGCTGATCGGGCTGGTGGTCAACATGAATGACGAGACGACCGCGCTCGTCATCCTCAATGCCGATGATTTTACCGGGTCACCGCAAGCTGTCGTGCACTTGCCGCACCGGGTTCCCCCCGGCTTTCACGGGAACTGGGTCGCGGATTGACGATATCGGGGCGCTTCATCAGCGCCTCGGTCACGCGCAGCGACCTTTCATTGTCGACATCGATCGCCGTCGCCCCGTTGCTCACCAGCAGCGGGGCGATCTCGACGTCCAGATGGCGCGAAATGCGCTGGAAGATGTGGTGGATCGGACCAAGCCCGAAGCGGAAGCGGAGCAGGTTGATCAGGCCGAACGCCTGCATCACGCGAAACGGCTTCTTGACGAACTGGCCGCCGCCGCGAAACGCCTCCGCCGCACGGAGCGCGTTCGGATGCCCGAGCCAATAGGCGTTGCAGTTCGACACCGCGACGTCGGAAAACTCGTAAAAACGCCGCTGACCTTCGGGATGAACCGCCAGCACATCCTCGCGCCGCGCCAGCGCGACCCCGGCATCGGCGCCGAGCCGCACTGCCTCGGCTTCGATCTCGGCGATCGTCACGGGGGTCAGCAGGCAATTGTCGGCGGTCGTGACGAGCAGCGGAAAGCTGGCAACCCCCGCGACCGCGAGAACCGAATCCGCCAGATTATCGGCTGCGGCAACAATGATCAGCCGGTCGCCGAGCTGATCGACGACCGGATCGTTCAAATCGGCGAGCAGCGCGGCGTGATGCGCCGAAACGAACACCTGCTGGGCACTGCTGTCGGCCGCACTTTGCAGAACATGCGCGATCATCGGGCGGCCGGCGACCGGCACAAGGCATTTGTCCACCACCCCGTGCGCCTCGGCCAGCGGATCGATTGCGCCGGCGCGGCGTCCGGCGAGGATCAGGATCGAACCGCTCATGCGGCATCCCGCCGCGCCGCGGCGGGCGCGATCTGGCGGATCATGCTTTCGGCAACGATCGTCTCGATGAGCTGCCAATGGGTGAAACCCGCGGCGACGGCGGAACGCGAGAACAGTTTTTCGGACCACAGGTTGCAGTTGAGATTGACCTCGAGCAACCGGACATCGCCGGTGGCGTGATCGACGCGAAATTCGAACCGGCCATAGTCGAACGGGCGAAAGACGTCGGCCATCCGCTTCGTATATTCGATGATCTGCCCGCCAATCGCAGGATCGTCGAACCGCTTGATGCAATATCCGACATGACCCACCAGATCGCGCTTTTCCTGATAGGTGCGCAGCTGCGTCGGATCGTCCTGCTCGAAAATCATCATCGGCAGCATCGCGGGCTCGCCATCGAGCGTGATCACCGGCACCTCGATATCGCTGCCGTCGATAAAGGGCTCGACGAGCGCATCGTGGTCGAGCGCGTGGATCTCCGCGACCGACCGCGCCAGTTCGACACGGTCGTGCGCGTCGCGGACGCCCCACGAGGCCGAGCTGTTGTTCGGTTTGATCACCCAGCGCCGCGCCGGGGGGCAGCGCGACACATCGACCGGCGCGCCGCGACGGAACAGCGTCCAAGGGGCGGTCGGCACGCCGCGCGCGGCTGCCTCCAGCTTGGTCAGATGCTTGTCGTCGGACAGACCGCGCACGATCGGCGACGCGCCGAGATAAGGCAGGCCGTGCCGGTTGCAGAGCAAGGGCAACAGCATTTCCGAATTGAAGAAGCCGCCGCGGTTGAGCAGCGGGAAGACAAAGTCGGCGGCGGGCCGGTCGAACAGCGCGGCATAGCTGTCGGCGATCAGGAGCCCGACGCCGATCCCCTCCAGCGTCTCGCGCATTTCGCGGTGGTACGGCGCGTGATTGCCGTCATCGGGATGCAGTCCGCCCGTCCAGCGCGCGTGCTTGGCGATAAAGAGCAACCGCTGCGTTTCGCGCAGGCGGCCGGGCAGCCGGGTCGGGGCAAGGTCGGTCGTTTTCATGGCCCGCATGGACCACGCGGAGATTGCGGGGGAATGACGAATTGATGACCCCGGCGACGCCAAAATGCAAAGAGACTGTCATCTTGCTGGGAAAATCCGCAGAAAAACCGGTGTCACGGGCGTGCCGCGGGCAAGGACAATCGCCGCTCGCCCGGTCGCAGAACCGTTCGCGCGCCGCGACCGACCGCGCCCGAATCCTCGCCGCGCCGTCCCGTGCGCACGGCTCATCGTGGAAACCGCGTCCCTCGGGCAGCATTTTCGCCGGGTGGTTCGTTCGTCCTTCACTATGACAAGAAATATCGCCATCTCCCGCCCCGCCATGAGCGCGATTGCCGCGTTTCTGGTCCTTTCCACGCCCGGCGCTTTTGCGCAGGAAACGCCGACCGTCACGATGACGCCGCCCGTGGCTGCGCCGACGCCGCAGACCCCGCCGACGGTCGCCGAACCGAGCATGACCGCACCGGTCGCGGCGCCGCAGACGGCCGAGCCGCAGGCCCCGAAGCCGGTCATCCGCGTGCCGCTCGACATTGCGCCCGCCGAAACGGCCCCCGCCCCCAAGACGGCTGAACGCGCGGCGCCGCCCGCCCGCGCCGAGCGCAGCGCTGCCCGCACGCGAACCGCCGCTGCTGCGCCGGTTGCCGCAGCCGCGGCGCCGGTCACCGAAGCGCCGGTCACCGAAGTCGCCCCGACCGAAGGCTTCACCCCGATCGCCGCACCGGCCATGACGCCGGCCGAGCCCGCCGCCGCACCCACCCCGCTGCCCGCCGAAAAAGCTGCGGCAACGGGCGGCGACTTTCCTTGGGAAATCGCTGGCGGCGCTGCCGCGCTGCTGATCGTCGGCGGTGCCGGCCTCGCCTTTGCACGTCGTCGCCGCGTCGCCGGTGAGGTAGTGGAAGATACGCCGACCTATAGCGTAGAACGCACGGCCCCGGCCACGCCGGCCGCCGACGAAACCCGGCCGTGGGTGACGCCCGCCTATGCCCCACGCCTGGAACCTGTCGCGCCGCGCAGTACGCCGGCCTTCGCCGCCGCGCCGAGCGGCAGCATGGGTCGTCACGAAGCAATGGCGCTCGCCGGCCCGACGTCCGACAACCCCTTCGCAACGCTGAGCAAGCGCCTGAAGCGCGCGCGATTCCTCGATCGTCAGGAACGCACCACCTATGACGCCACGCTCGCCGGCCAGAAGGATATGACGCGCAAGCCCGTCAGCGCCTGGGAAATCTCCCAGCGCCCGGCCGCCCCGGCGGTGCAGGAACAGGAGGTCCGCCGTCCCGAGCCCGGCCGCGGCCGCCCGGACCTTCGTCCCGGCTTCGTCCGCAACTAACCGGCGGTCCCTCGCCCAATGGAAAAGGGCGGTGCCTCGCGGCACCGCCCTTTTCTTTTTCGCTGGAACCCGGCCGGACGAACCGGCCGGAACCCATGGAACCGAATTACTTCAGTTCGACGGTCGCGCCGGCAGCTTCGAGCTTCTTCTTCAGCTCTTCGGCTTCCGCCTTGCTGGCGCCTTCCTTGACGGCCTTCGGCGCGCCTTCGACCAGCGCCTTGGCTTCGCCGAGGCCCAGGCCGGTGATCGCACGGACTTCCTTAATCACGTTGATCTTCTGGCCGCCGTCACCCGTCAGGATGACGTCGAATTCGGTCTGCTCTTCAGCAGCCGGGCCAGCAGCGGCAGCGGCCGGAGCGGCAGCAACAGCAGCGGCAGCCGAAACGCCCCACTTTTCTTCGAGCAGCTTCGACAGGTCAGCCGCTTCGAGGACGGTCAGCGCCGACAGTTCTTCAACGATCTTTGCAAGATCAGCCATGTTCATTCTCCATCAGAACCGGGATATCCCGGCAACAAGTTTCAAGGTTCAGTTCGAAATCACGCTGCTTCTTTGGCGGCATATGCGCCAAAAACCCGCGCCAACTGGCCGGCCGGAGCTGCGGCAATCTGCGCAACCTTGGTGGCCGGAGCCTGCACCAGACCGATGATCTTGGCGCGAAGCTCGTCGAGCGAGGGAAGCGAAGCCAGCGCTTTGACGCCATTCACGTCGAGGACCACGTCGCCCATGCCGCCGCCAACGATCTCAAGCTTGTCGTTGGTCTTGGCAAATTCCACGGCGATCTTCGCAGCCGAGACCGGATCGGTCGAGGTTGCAAGGGCTGTGGGACCGGTCAGCAGTTCGCCGATACCGGTGTAGGACGTGCCATCGAGCGCGATTTTGGCAAGACGGTTCTTCGTGACGCGAAAGTCGGCCCCTGCATCGCGCATCTGCTGGCGCAGCACCGTCGACTGAGCGACGGTCATGCCGAGGTTGCGGACGACCACAACCGAGGCAGCTGATGCCAGCGTAGCGTTCAGCGAGGATACGGCTTCGGCCTTTTCCGTACGATCCATGCCTATACTCCACTCATCTGCCCGGATGCGCGAGACGCCGAAACGCGCGCGCCGCCGGGCGGCTAACACACGCAAACACAGACGCGAGCCAAGGCTCGCCTGTCTTTGCGCAACGATGTCCGATGGGGTCGGTCAAGACGCGTCGCCTGATCAAACAGGCGGGCGACCGAAAAAGACTGTTCCCCGTCTCGGCTGGAAATTAAGAAGGGCAAATCCCCTTCACCAACTGTCTCGGACGGAATTGCCGCAGGCGAACCCGTGGCAACACGGGGGCGCTAATAGCGGCGACGGCCGCAGAGTCAAGACCGCGCGCGCTCCATCATCCGGTTCGCCGCGACTTGGCGACCCCCACCCCGATCGACTAGACACGCCCGATGATCCGAATCCGCCAATCCACACCCGCCGATGGCAAACGCGTCGTCGAGATATGGCGCGACGCCGTCGACGCGACACACGACTTCCTGACGCCCGAGGACCGCGCCGCGATCGAAGCCGAAGTCCGGGGCTTCCTGCCCGCGGCGCCGCTCTGGCTGGCGGTCGACACCGACGACCGGCCGATCGGCTTCATGCTGCTCGACGGAACGAGCATGGAGGCGTTGTTCATCGACCCGGCGTACCGCGGTGCCGGGATCGGCCGGGCGCTTGTCGCGCACGCGCTGGAGCGCCATCCCGCGCTGACCACCGAAGTAAACGAGCAGAACGGGCAAGCCGTCGGCTTCTACGAACGACTGGGTTTCGTGCCCACCGGCCGGTCGGAACGCGATGGCCAGGGTCGCGCTTATCCGCTGATTCACTTGCGCTTCGCCCCCCAAAGCTGATCCCGCCCGTATTTCGGCGAGAATTTTTCCCGACGCCCCTTGCATATCGCATCTTAAGATATATCTTAGACGCATCTAGAATCACTCTAAGGAACATATGATGATATTCTACGCAAAAATGGATGGCCGCGGTTGCGGCGGGCGGTACGCGATGCATCGCGGCGGACGCGGCTTTGGCCGCGGGTTCGGGCACGGCTTTGGCGGTGGCCGGCGTGGCGGCGGCGGCCGGGGCGAGCGCGGCGAGCGGCGGCGCATGTTCGACGGCGGCGAGCTCAGGCTCGTGCTCCTGAAGCTGATCGCCGACGAGCCCCGCCACGGCTATGACCTGATCCGCCAGATCGAGGAGCTGACCGGCGGCGCCTATGCGCCGAGCCCCGGCGTCATCTATCCGACGCTGACGATGCTCGACGACATGGGGCAGATCGAAGAGCAGCAGAGCGACGGCGCGAAAAAGCTGTTCGCGATCACCGACGCCGGGCGCGCCGAACTCGAAGCCAATAGCGAAATCGTCGACGCCGCGCTCGCCCGCCTGACCGCGGTCGGCGAAGAAACGCAGCGCACGGACTCGGCGTCGGTGCGCCGCGCGATGGGCAATCTCCGCCAGGTGCTGATGAACCGGCTCGGCGACCGCGACCTCGACAATGCCGCGCTGCACGACATCGTCGCGCTGATCGACGAGGCGGCGCAAAAGATCGAGCGGCTGTGATGGGCAGCGCCGTCGCCAATGTGCCCACGCGCCACGCGAGCAAATATCTGCAGCAGCTGTGCAAGCATTGGCAGCATAATCTCGCGGTCGAATTCACCCCCGACCACGGCACCGTGACCTTCCCCAAGGACGCGCGCGGTGCCGAATGGACGGGGGACGCGCTGGTGACATTCGATGCACGAGCCGACGCGCTGTCGGTCCGCATCGACGCCAGCAGCGACGAGCATCTGGAAGCGATGAAGGGCGTCGTGGCCCGCCACCTCGACCGCTTCGCCTTTCGCGAAGCGCCGCTGACATTCGACTGGCAGGCAGCTTGACCCCCTTCCCTTCGTCATCCCGGACTTGATCCGGGATCCATAGGGTCCTCGATCGGAAGCAAGGCGCATGCCGTCATGGATCCCGGATCAAGTCCGGGATGACGATAGGGGGAAGGCGCCGGTGGCCACCGAGAGACTTATTATCGTTTTTCGATATTATCGATTGACGATAAATTGAACGTCGAGTATATCGTTCTTCGATAATCACTCCATCGGAGAACGATATGCCTATTCCCAATCCCGCCTTACTCGGCGCGACCCGCGGCCTGCTGTGGCTGATCCTCGGGTTGATCGTCGCCTCGGCCGTTCTTGTCGTCAGCGTCGCGGTCGCGCTGATCGTCGCCTGGCCCGAGGTCATGGCCGGTTTCCGGGACAGTCCCGAATTCGTCGACGTGACATCGCTTCGCTTTCCGGTCGGCGTGCTGATGGCGCTGCTCTTCGCCATCCTTGGCGCGGCCGCCTATATGATCCGTCAGCTTCAGGCTCTCGTCGCAAGCACTGCGAGCGATCCCTTCGTCGCCGCCAATGCGGTACGGCTGCGCCGGATCGGCTGGGCGCTGGTCGTCACGCAGTTGCTGGCAATCCCGCTCCAATGGACCGCCAGCAGCATCGCCAAGGCGGGCAGCGAATTTGGCGGCATGGGCGGCATCTCGCTCGGCAACCTGCTCGCGATTCTTCTCGCCTTCGTGCTCGCCGCGGTGTTCGAACAGGCCGCCGCGATGCGCGACGAGCTGGAAGGGACCGTGTGATGGCGATCGTCGTGAAACTGGATGACCTCCTCCACGCCAAGCGGATGACGCTGACCGACCTGTCCGACCGCATCGGCATCACGCTTGCCAATCTGTCGATCCTGAAAACCGGCAAGGCGAAGGCGATGCGTTTCTCGACGCTCGAGGCGATCTGCTCCGAACTCGATTGCCAGCCCGGCGACTTGCTGGCCTTTGAAGCCGATAGCTGAACATAGCACGGCCAAACCTGGCCCCGTTCCGCCTCCCCGGTCGGAACGGGGCCTTTTCCATGCGGAACGCAAAGTGCGATGACACGTTGAAAGAGGCGGCGGTCCTTTGGGCCGCCTTTGCCATGAAAGGAAAATTCGTGTCCGATGCCCAAGGGCTGCTTTGCCCGACCTGCCGCGTGAACCTGACGATGTCGGAACGGCAGGGAATCGAAATCGACTATTGCCCGCAATGCCGCGGCGTCTGGCTCGACCGCGGCGAGCTCGACAAGATCATCGAGCGCAGCGAAGCCGCGAGCGCGCCCGCCCCGCGCGCATCCGCCCCTCCGCCGCCGCCGCAGCCCGAATATCGCGAGCGCGGCTATGACGACCGCCATTATGGCAAGCCGTACAAGAAGAATTACAAGAAGAGCTTCCTCAGCGAGTTGTTCGACTGATCAGCCGACGATGGCATGCCGGCGGGCGTAAAGGAAATAAACGCCCAGCCCGCCGACATTCCAGACGAGGAACCAGAGCTGCGTCTGTACCGGCAGGCTGAAGAACAGGTAGATACAGCCGAGCACCGCGATGCTGCCGACCACCCACGGCAGCGGCGCGCGGAAGGTGCGCGGCGCGTCGGGCGCGCGGCGGCGCATGATCAGCATGCACACCGACACGGCGGTGAAGGCGGCAAGCGTGCCGGCATTGGCGAGCGCGGCCAGTTCGCCCAGCGGGATGAAACCCGCAAGCACCGCGACGACAATCGCGGTGAAGATGGTGATTCGAACCGGCGTCCCGCGCGCCGAGAGCCGGGCCAGACTGGCCGGCAGCAGGCCATCGCGCGCCATGGTGAAGAAGATACGGCTTTGACCGTAGAAAAAGGCGAGGATGACGGTCGGCAACGCGATGATGGCCGACACGGCGAGATATTGCGCCGCGAGCGGACTGCCGAGTTCGCGCAGGATCAGCGCGAGGGGTTCAGGGCTGTTGGCGAAGCGGCTGTAAGCGATCGCTCCGACCGCGGCGACCGCGACCGCGATATAGATGAGCACGCAAACAAACATCGACCCGACGATCCCGATCTTCAGATCGCGATCGGGATTCCGGGTCTCTTCGGCGGCCGTCGCAATCGCGTCGAAACCATAGAAGGCAAAGAAGATGATCGCCGCCGCAGCCATCACGCCGCGCTCGACCCCGTCGGGACCCATATGCTTGGAAAAGCCGTAGGGGCTGAACGGTTCGAGGTTCGCGGCGTTGAACGCCGGAAGCGCGACCGCCACAAAAATGACGAGCGCGAGAACCTTCACGAGCACGAGGATCGCGTTGAGCGTCGCGCTTTCGCGCGTGCCAACGAGCAGCAGCCCCGCCACGACGGCGATGATCGCGATCGCGGGCAAGTTGACGATGCCGCCGAGTTCGGGACCCTGCATCAACGCCATCGGCACGCCCGCCCAGGCTTCGAGCAAGGGCGCCGCATAACCCGACCAGCCGACCGCGACCGCGCTGACGACAAGCGAATATTCGAGGATCAGGCTCCATCCGACAACCCACGCAAGCAGTTCGCCGATCACGACATAGCTGTAGGTATAGGCGCTGCCCGACGCGGGGATCATCGTCGCCATTTCGGCATAGGCCAGCGCGGCGCAAGCGCAGATCAGACCGGCAATGCCGAAGGAAAGGATAACCGCCGGGCCAGCCTTGTCGGCGCCGACGCCGATCAGGGTCAGAATGCCCGTCCCGACGATCGCGCCGACGCCCAGCGCAATCAGGTGCGGCCAACCGAGCGTCCGCGCCAGTGCCTGATGCCCTTCCCGCTTTTCCGGAACGATCGGTTTGCGGCGAAAAAGGCTGTCGGTCATGCGGTGGGCTCCCCCTATGATTTTGGCTGCTTGTAAGCGCGCAAAAATGCAGCGCAACCCCTCCCCCACATTGTCATCCCGGCGAAGGTCGGGATCTCGACTATGCGTTATCCTCCGGCGGTGAGATCCCGGCCTCCGCCGGGATGACGAAAAGGGTCAGACGAGCGCCTCGATCGCCTCGGCCAGCTTCGCATCGCGCTCCGACAATCCGTCGGCGTCGTGCGTCGTCAGCAAGATGTCGACGCGGTTATAGACGTTCGACCATTCGGGATGATGGTCCATCTTTTCGGCAATGATCGCCACGCTCGCCATGAAGCCGAACGCCTGCGCGAAATCGGCGAAGGTGAACCGGCGCGTGATCGCATCGCGCGTTGGCTCGTGCGTCCATTCGGGAAAGCGTGCGAGCAGTGCGGTGCGGGCGTCGTCGTCGAGTTTCCGGATCATCTCTTTTCTCCCGCTGGTCAATGTCGTGCGCTCGCCATAAGGAAGGGCGCGATGAGCGACAAGACCGGCCACCCCGATTTGCCCCCCAGACTGCCCGACGGCTGGACCGGCGGCGCGCCCGACGCCGACGCGTTGTTCACGATGGCCGAGGCGGCGCTGGAAACGATGCCCGCCGTCTTTGCCCAGCATATCGAGGGCGTCGTGATCGGAATCGAAGAATTTGCCGACGACGAGACGCTCGCCTCGCTCGATATCGAGCATGCCTATGACCTGACCGGCCTTTACGAAGGCCGCCCGCTCACAGAGCGGAGCATCGACCAGAGCGGCGGCATGCCCGATCGCGTCACCCTCTATCGCATCCCGATCCTCGTCGAATGGATCGAGACCGGCGAAAGGCTCGACACGCTGGTGCGCCATGTGCTGATTCACGAAATCGGCCATCATTTCGGCTTTTCCGACGACGACATGCACGCACTCGAGGATATGGCGTGAGCGACCTGCTGCGGCTGGACAACGTCGCGTGCATTCGCGGCGACCGGCTGTTGTTCGAGGATCTGTCGCTGGCGCTGGGCCGCGGCGACGCGCTGTGGCTGCGCGGCCCGAACGGTGCGGGCAAGTCTAGCCTGATCCACCTGGCTGCCGGGCTGCTGCGCCCTGCTGCGGGGGCGATTGAACGACGCGAGCGTATCGCCTTGATCGATGAAGCGTCGGCGCTCGATGCCGAGCTGCCGCTGCGCCGCGCGCTCGATTTCTGGGCGCGGGTCGACACCGTCGACGGACACAGGGTCGATCGCGCGATGGACGAGATGGCGCTGGCGCCGCTCGCCGAGGTGCCGGTATCGATGCTGTCGACCGGCCAGCGCAAGCGCGCCGCGATGGTGCGCGTCATCGCCGGCGGCGCGCCGATCTGGCTGCTCGACGAGCCGGCGAACGGCATGGACGATATGGCGCAGGCGCGGCTGGTCGCCGCGATCGCGAAACATCGGGAAAATGGCGGCGCACTCTTGCTCGCGTCGCATTTCGCGCTCGGGGTGCCCGATCTCGCCGAGCTCGACATGGGGGTTGTGGTGTGAAGGTCCATCTCACACCTTCCGTTCGCCCTGAGCTTGTCGAAGGGCCGTTCTTTCTTCGGGCGTCGAGAAAAAGGACGGTGCTTCGACAAGCTCAGCACGAACGGAAGAGGGGCAACAAGGATCGGGGAATGCGGAAATGACCGCCCTCATCGCCCTCTTCTGGCGCGATCTCCGCCGCGCTTGGGGTAGCGGGGCGTTGTGGCTGCCGGTGCTCTTCTTCCTCCTCGTCGCCACCGCCTTTCCCTTTGCGGTCGGACCCGACGCACCGTTGCTGAGGCGGGCCGGCGGCGGGATGGTCTGGGTCGCGGCGGTGCTCGCGGCACTGCTGCCGATCGACCGGCTGGTCCGCCCCGACAGGGATAGCGGCGTGCTCGACCAGCTCGCCGTGCGCGGCTTTGCCGACGAGGTTGTCGCGGCGGTGAAGATCGGGGCGCACGCCATCGGTTTCGGCCTGCCGCTGATGATCGCGCTCCTTCCTGCCTCCGCGCTGCTGGCACAGGATATGGGCCGCGTCGAACTGCTCGCGACCGGGATCGCCATCGCCATTCCGGCGCTCGCCTCGCTTGCCGTGCTGAGCGCGGCACTGACCGCGAACCACAAGGGCGGCAGCGCGATCGGCGGGCTGCTCGTCCTGCCACTCGCTGTACCGATGCTGATCTTCGGAGCCGGGATGCTCGACCCGTCGGGGCGCGGCGCGATCAAACTGCTCGCGGCGACGAGCCTGTTGCTGACGGTGATCGGGCCATTTGCCGTCGGGGCCGCGTTGCGGGGCCTTCGCGAATGACGCGGCAATCGCTCGCACATATCGCGCTCGTCGTTCGCGACTATGACGAGGCGCTCGACTTCTATGTCGGCACGCTCGGCTTCACCCTCGTCGCCGACGACTATCAGCCCGCGCAGCACAAGCGCTGGGTGCTCGTCGCGCCGCCGGGCAATCCGCCGGGCGGGGCGACGATCCTGCTCGCGCGGGCCGCCAATGAAGAACAGGCCAAGTTCATCGGCGACCAGGCGGGCGGCCGCGTCTTCCTGTTCCTGCAAACCGACGATTTCGCCCGCGACTATCAGCGCCTGCTCGACAAGGGCGTGCGGATCGAGCGCGAACCACTGGAGGCCGATTACGGAACGGTGGCGGTGTTTCTCGACCTTTACGGGAACAAGTGGGATCTGATTGAGTTTCGCTGACCGGTTTGAACGCGAGCAAGATCAGTCGGGCCTCGCCACCTCCCACTTGCCGAACAGCTTCAATCCCGACGCGTGAGCGAGGGCAACCGACGCCGTGTTATCGAGCTGGCAACGGTATTGCGGTTCATAGCCCCGACCACGCGCGAATTGGCAGAGCGCGTGCACGACGGCGCGCCCATAGCGCTGTCCTCTGGCATCAGGCAAGGTGAGCACGCCGAGGTCCGCGATCGGCGCCTTATCCCAAGGATATGCGCTGGCAGCACTGACCAGCCGGGCGCCGTCGAAACAACCAAATACCGACCAATGATCAAGCTCGACATAGGCGTCGTCGAAATCCTGTTCAGAAGCTTCCGCCCGAAAGGCCTCGAACGCGCGGCGATCGGCTTCGTTCAGCCGGCGCGGCGTCGGCAGCGGATCATTCGTTTCCATCATCAGCGGGGCATCGGGCAGATAGAACAGAAAATCAGGATCGTGCATTACCGCACCGACATCCGCCAGACGCGTCCGCAACGCAGCCGCAGTCATGTCACCCCCCTCATCAATCCCGGATTGTTCGACCAATATGGGGGTCAGCACAGCCTGTGTCGGGCCATCTGTTGGCTCGAGAATCATCGCGCGACGCGACGCGCTCAGCTGCGAATTCACCGCCAGCGACAGCGAACCATTGTTCAGGATGAACCGATCGCCGCTGAATATACGATGCCAATAATCCAGAACCGGGCGAGCGAAATTCGACATGCGCGCCGGTTAGCACCCATCGCCCTGTCCCGCCAGCTAGTCAGCGCCTAAAACGGAAAATCCAACCCGTCGCGCCCACCATTCCCATAAGAAAAGGGCCGGAGTTTCCCCCGGCCCTTTCCTGAATCATTGCCTGTCGAAATCAGGCGCCGGTCACGTCGGCCGTGTCGACCTTGATGCCGGGGCCCATCGACGACGACAGCGCGATCTTGCGGACATATTTGCCCTTCGCGCCGGCCGGCTTGGCCTTGACGATCGCGTCGACAAACGCGTCGAAGTTCTGGCGGAGCTTTTCCTCGCCAAACGACAGCTTGCCGAGGCCGGCGTGGATGATGCCGACCTTTTCGACGCGGAATTCGATCTGACCGCCCTTGGCGGCCTTCACGGCTTCGGCGACGTTCGGGGTCACGGTGCCCAGCTTCGGGTTCGGCATCAGGCCCTTCGGACCCAGCGTCTTGCCGAGGCGGCCGACGATGCCCATCATGTCCGGCGTCGCAATGACGCGGCCATAGTCGAGGTTACCCGCGAGCATGTCTTCCATCAGGTCTTCGGCACCGACCTTGTCGGCGCCGGCGGCCAGTGCCTTCTCGGCATTGTCGCCGCGCGCGAAGACGGCAACCTTGACGTCCTTGCCGGTACCGGCGGGCAGCGTGACGACGCCGCGGACCATCTGGTCGGCGTGGCGCGGATCGACACCCAGGTTCATCGCGATTTCCAGCGTTTCGTCGAACTTGGCCGAGGCCAGCTCGCGAACGGTCTTGATCGCTTCGTCGACGGCGTGAAGCTTCAGCGCGTCAACCTTGCCCTCGAGGGCCTTCTGCTTCTTGGTCAGCTTTGCCATGGGGTCAGCCCTCCGTCACTTCGAGGCCCATCGAGCGGGCGCTGCCTTCGATGATCTTCGTCGCCTGTTCGATGTCGTTGGCGTTGAGATCCTTCATCTTGATCTCGGCGATTTCGGCGAGCTTCGAGCGCGCGATCTTGCCACCGCTGATCTTGCCCGGCTCCTTCGAACCCGACTTCAGGTTCGCGGCCTTCTTGATCAGATAGGTCGCCGGCGGGGTCTTCGTGACGAACGAAAAGCTCTTGTCGGCATAGACGGTGATGATGGTCGGGGTCGGGGTGCCCTTGTCGAGGGAATCGGTCGCGGCGTTGAACGCCTTGCAGAATTCCATGATGTTGACGCCGCGCTGACCGAGCGCCGGCCCAAGCGGCGGCGACGGGTTGGCGGTGCCGGCGGGCACCTGCAGCTTGATGTAGCCGCTGATCTTCTTGGCCATGATGGCCTCCTTTCTTTCTGTCGCCCCGGACGGATCCGGGGCTCAAAATAAGCGGTCGAACAGAAGGGCATCACCCCTTCCTCCCGCGCGGAATCACGCCCGTATCTGACGCGAAGCGGCGCGCATAAGCGCAAATGCCGCGAAAAACAAGCCTTATGCGCCGGGCGCGGGCGGCGTGACGCGCAGCAGGCCTTCCTGCATCGCCGATGCGATGAGCGTCCCGTCGCGGCGATAGATCAGACCGCGGTTGATCCCGCGGCTGCCGCCCGTCCAGTCGCTGTCCATCACATAGACGAGCCAGTCGTCGACGCGAATGTCGCCGTGGAACCACATCGCATGGTCGAGGCTGGTCGAAAAAAGCCCGGGGGTCGACCAAGTCAAGCCGTGCGGTAGCAGCGACGAGGACAACAGCCCCATGTCCGACACATAGGCAAGGAAGGCGCGGTGGAGCAGCGGATCGTCGCCGATCGGCGCGGCGAGCCGGTACCATTGATAATGCTTGGTCCCGCGCTCGGTCGAGGACGGGCGGAAATTGCGTGTCTCGAACGGCCTTAGCCGCGCCATACGTTCGAGCTGCGCGTCGCTGACATTGGGATCGGCGGCCAGATTTTCGACGAGTTCGGCGCACTCCTCGGGCGGCCGCACATCGGGCATCGGCGCCTGATGCGTCGCGCCGGGTTCGGGCGCGTGGAACGAGGCGGTCAGGTTGAAGATAACCTTGCCGTCCTGCCGCACGACGACGCGCCGGTTGGCGAAGCTGCGTCCGTCGAAGTCGCGATGAACGCGGAAATGGAGCGGCTTTGCCTCGTCGCCGCCGCGCAGGAAATAGGCGTGCAGCGAATGCGCCGGCTTGCCCGGATCGACGGTGCGCGCCGCGGCGGCCAGCGCCTGCGCGATCACCTGCCCGCCGAAGATACGCTGGCGGGTCGGCTTGTCGAACGCGGGAAAGGTGAACTCGTCCTCAAGCCCCCGCACCGGGTCGAGTTCGAACAGGCGCGTCACCGCCGCCACGACCTTCTCGGGCGAAAACCCCGCCTGAATTTCGCGCGCGCGATCGATGCGAGCCTGGATCTCGTCGGGAGAAAGGCTCATGCGCATGTTCCGTTCAATGGACTCCGCGCGCCTTCACAGGCGCGCGGTGATGTTATTTGAAGCGTTCGACCTGTTCGAAGTCGAGCTCGACGGGGGTGGCACGACCGAAGATCGACACCGACACCTTGACGCGCGCCTTTTCGAAATCGAGTTCCTCGACCAGCCCGTTGAAGCTGGCGAAGGGACCGTCGAGCACCTTGACCTGGTCGCCGATTTCGTAATCGACGCGGATTTCCTGCTTCGGACGGGCCGCGGCCTCTTCCTTGCTGTTCAGGATGCGCGCGGCTTCGGCTTCGCTGATCGCCTGCGGCTTGCCCATCGAGCCGAGGAAGCCCGTAACCTTCGGCGTGTTTTTGACGAGGTGATAGACATCGTCGGTCATCGTCAGCTTGGCGAGGACATAGCCGGGGAAGAATTTGCGTTCGGCCTGGACCTTCTTGCCGCGCTTCACCTCGGTGACGGTTTCGACCGGCACTTCCACCGCTTCGACGAAGTCGGTCAGGCCCATGCGTTCGGCTTCCGAAAGCACCGAATCGCGAACCTTGTTCTCGAAACCCGAATAGGCGTGAATGATGTACCAGCGCGCCATGTGTATCCGTATCCTGTCCCTGTAGCCGCGGCGATTAGCGCGCGAGCGACGTCAGCCAGCTGACGATCGCGTTGAAAACCGTGTCGACGCCGAAAAAGAACAGCGACAGGATCGTCGTCATGATGAGCACCATGATCGTCGTCTGCACCGTTTCGCGGCCCGTGGGCCAAACGATCTTGCGGGCTTCGGCGCGCACCTGATTGATGAACTCAGCCGGGCTGGTCTTCGCCATGTCGATCGTCCTGTCCTAATAGCGTCCTTGATCCGGGCCAGATGGGTTGCCGCTGCCCAAGCGTCAAGCGCGCTTTGGGCAATAGTCCGCCCACCCTCCCCGAGCATGTCGGCGAAAGGCGGAAAGAAAACGGCGCATCTGTCCGAATGAAAGCGGCCTTTACTTGCGCGGCGCGGCGATTGCAAGTCAAAGGCGGGCCGGCGAATGCGCCAGCGCGCGCTGCATCAGAAGCAGCAGGCCGACCATGACGATCCAGCTCACCGTCGGCTGCAGCGCGAAGATCAGATGAAGCTCGCGCGCCGCGCCCTCGCCGTCTTGCGGATCGAAGCCGACAAGATCGAGCACCGCGTAGCTGACCGCGATCGCGGCGGCGACGCCGAACTTCTGCATCAGGTTGAGCAACGCGAACAGGAAGGCCGAGCGGCCCCGCCCACAGCGCGCGGCATCGTGCGGGATCAGGTCGGCGAGCATCGAGTAAGTGAAAAGCAGCCCGACAAAGCCTGTCCCGAGCATCAGCGAAAAGCCCACCGCCTGCGCGATCCCTTCGGGTTCCTGGAACAATGTCGCGACGAGCAGGCTGGAGATAAGCAGCCCCATCGCCATCATCATCGGCGGCTTGCCGAAACGGCGTGCGAGAAACGTCCAGATCGGCGACGCCAGCGCCCCGCCGATGAAACTCGCGAAGAGGAGCACCGCGCTCTGCCCGTCGAGATCGAGCACCGCAGCGGCAAAGAAGACGAAAAGCGAGGTCAGCGACCCGAAGGCAAAGCTGTTGAGGAACTGCACGCCGAGGAGCAGCATCAATGGCGGGAACGACAGCGAGGCGCGAATCTCGTGCCGCCAGCCGATACCGGGTTCCGCTACCACGGCGCGCGGCGGGACGAGCCGGATCGCGAACAGCGCAATCGGCACCATGAGCAGGAACAGGCTCGCATAGGCCATGATCCGCCCCTGCAGGCTGAGCCCCGGGATCAGGAGCTGCGCCGCCGCCGGAGCGGCGAAAGCGAGGATCAGCGCGATCTTCGCGAACCAGTCGCGCATCCCGTAGAGGAGCGCGCTGTCGGCCGGCGAGCGCACGAGCGCGGCGCCCCACGACAGCTGCGCAACCTCATAAAGGCTGTAGCTAGAATAGAAGAGCACCATCATCACGAAAAGCGCCGCAAAGGGCAGCCGGTCGCCGACCGTCACCAGCGCCAGAAGAAGCAGGAACAGCGGCACGATCGCCAGCAGCATCCAGCGCCGGTGCGCACCGAGCCCGGTGCGCACGCGGTCGACCATCGTGCCGATCAGCGGATCGACGACGCCGTCCCAGATTGTGGTAAGCGAGAAGAGCAGCCCGACCAGAGCCACCGAAATCACCCCGCCCTCGGCAATATAGGGCGGCAGGTAGACGCTGAACGGCAGGCCCAGCATCACCGTCGGCCCCGCAGTTGCGGCATAGGCGGCGACCGTGCGCTGGCGTAGCGCCGGCGTTTCATCCGCTTGGGCGACCGAAGGCAGGGCTTTACTGGCCAAGGCGTGAGGCTCCCCAAGCAGGAGCCGGCACGCTTTCAGTTATTGACAGTCATGTCAACATGTCGCGGCGGCTCTCGGGGCCACGCTAGCGGATATTGAAATGGGACAGAAAAGGCTGGAGCCGCCAGTCGATCTCGTCGGGGTCGAGCCATTCGTCCTCGATCCCCATCAGCGTGCTCAGCATCGAATCGCCGACGACGATATCGAAAAACAGGCGGGCGGCCGCCTCCGGACGATCGATGTCGGCCTTGCCCGTTGCCGCCCATTCCGCGAACAGGTCGATCAGTTCCTCCAGCGCGGGCACGTGCAGGTCGCGGTAAATCTGCATTGCGAATTCGTGGTCGCGCAGACTCTCGGATATCAACATACGCATCAGGGCAACGGCATGCGGCGATTCCATCAGCTCGCTTTGCCGATGCGCGTAGCTCTTCAGGATTTCGACGGTCGACAGCCCCCGGGTCGCGTCGTCGTCGAGCGATCGCAGCATCGCTTCGTCGCACCAGCGGGTCGCGATCGCGCGAAGCAGCCCCTGCTTGTTGCCGAACAATTCATAAAGCGTCGCGAGCGAGCCGCCCGAGCGCTTGACGATTTCCGCGAGGCTCGTGCGCTCATACCCCTGCTCGAGGAACAACGCCTCGGCGGCGTCGAGGATTGCACTCTGCCGCCGTTCGCGTGGCGATAGCCTATCCATTTGACATAAGGCCGATTCCGACATGCCCAATTTTTCTCCCCTCCCTTGCGCTTTTTTGTAATTTAAATTACAGAGCCCCTCAACGCAAGCTTTTGCGTATAAACAAATCCCGCACAACTGCGATTTTTCAGGGGTCCATATGAGTCGCTATCGTCCTCTCGGCTGCGCCGCCGGCGCTGCGCTGGCCCTGTTGCTGGCTTCCTGCTCGTCCGAAGCACCCCCCGCGCCCCCGCCGCCGGAGGTCAATATCGTGACGATCCGCACCCAGGCGGTCCCGAACGTCATCGAGCTGCCCGGCCGCGTCCAGGCCTATCGCACGTCCGAGGTGCGCGCCCGCGTCGACGGCATCGTCGAACGGCGGCTGTTCGACGAAGGCAGCTTCGTGCGCGCCGGGACCGCGCTGTTCCGCATCGATCCGCGCCAGCTGACCGCGACCGCCAACGCGGCGCGCGCGCAGCTTGCCCGCGCACAGGCGACCGCTGCCAACGCCCGGCAGGTCGTCGGCCGCTATCAGCCGCTGCTCGCCGACCAGGCGATCGGCAAGCAGGAATATGACGCCGCCGTCGCCGCGCAGCGCACCGCCGAGGCCGACGTCGCAGCAGCGCAGGCCAATCTGGAATCGGCGCGCCTGAACCTCGGCTATTCGATGGTCACCGCCCCGATTTCGGGCCGCGCGCGCCGCGCCGAGGTCACCGAGGGCGCGCTCGTCAGCGCTGCCGCCGGCACCTTGCTGACGACGATCGAACAGATCGACCGCGTCTATGTCAATTTCGGCCAGTCGAGTTCGGACCTGTTGGCGACGCGCCGCGAAATGGGCTCGGGCAAGGTCAGCGTGCCGCAACTCGAGCGCGTCGAAGTCCAGCTGATCCTCGAGGACGGCACGGCCTTTCCGGTCGTCGGCCATCTCGACTTCCTCGACCTGTCGATCGACGAGTCGACGGGCACCGCGGCGCTGCGCGCCGAATTCCCAAACCCGAACGCCGCGCTGCTGCCCGGCCAGTTCGTGCGTGCGCGCATCTTCGCGGGCAACCGCGCCGACGGCGTGCTGATTCCGCAGCGTGCGGTCAAGCTCGCCGCCGACAATGCCAGCGTGATGGTGCTCGACGCCAAGAACAATGCAACGCCGCGCCCCGTGAAGCTCGGGGCGATGGTCGCTGGCCAGTGGGCGATCCTCGACGGGCTGAAACCCGGCGACCGGGTCATCGTCGACGGGTTGCAAAAGGTGCAGCCGGGCCAGCCGGTGCGTATTGCGCAGCCCAAGGGAGCGGCGCCCACCCCCGCGGCGAAGCGCTGATCTGACATGACACCCCGCTTCTTCATCGACCGGCCCATCTTTTCCTGGGTCATCGCCATCGGCATCCTGCTTGCCGGGATCATCGCGCTGCGCGGGTTGCCCGTAGAGCAATATCCCTCGGTCGCGCCGCCGTCGCTGACGATCGGCGTTACCTATCCGGGTGCCGACGCCAGCACGCTCGAGCAGAATGTCACGCAGGTGATCGAGCAGGAACTGAACGGGGTCGAGGGTTTCCTCTACATGGCCTCGACCAGCGAATCGAACGGCACCGCGTCGATCACCCTGACCTTCGAGGCGGGGACCGACATCGACAATGCGCAGATGGAAGTCCAGAACCGCCTGCGCCGCGTCGAACAGCGGCTGCCCGAGGACGTCCGCCGCCAGGGCATCTCGGTTACCGAAGCCAATTCGGGCTTCCTGCTGATCGTCGCGATCACCTCGAAGAGCGGCAACACCGACCCGATGGAGGTCAATAATTTCGCGAACACGCGCGTGCTCGACGAACTGCGCCGCGTGAACGGGGTCGGCAACGTCCAGGCCTTCGCGCCCGAATATGCGATGCGCATCTGGCTCGATCCGCAAAAGCTCGCTTCGCACAACCTGTCGCCCGCCGAGGCGCTCGGCGCGGTGCAGGAACAGAATAGCCAGACCCCGGGCGGCCAACTCGGCGACCAGCCGATCGCCAAGGGCGCGCAGCTCAACGCCGTGATCACGACGCAGGGGCGCTTCACCAAGCCCGAACAGTTCGAGAGCATCATCCTGCGCGCCAATCCCGACGGGTCGGCGGTGACGCTGGGCGATGTCGGCCGCGTCGAACTCGGTGCGGCAAGCTATCTCTTCTCGTCCGACCTCAACGGCAAGCCGATGGCGGGCCTCGCGGTCCAGCTCACCCCCGGCGCGAACGCGCTGTCGACCGCAGCGGGCATTCGCGAGCGGATGAACGAACTGTCGAAAGGCTTCCCGCCCGACGTCACATGGTCGATCCCCTATGACACCACCCCCTTCATCAGCCTGTCGATCGAAGAGGTGGTAATAACGCTGGGCGAGGCGATGGTACTCGTCTTCCTCGTCATGTTCCTGTTCCTCCAGAACTGGCGCGCGACGGTGATCCCGACCGTGGTCGTCCCGATCGCGCTTGCGGGGGCGTGCCTCGGCCTGTGGATGTTCGGTTTCTCGATCAATGTGCTGACGCTGTTCGGCATGGTGCTGGCGATCGGCATCCTCGTCGACGATGCGATCGTCGTGATCGAGAATGTCGAGCGCATCATGAACGAGGAGCACCTGCCGCCCTATGAGGCGACGGTGAAGGCGATGAGCCAGATCACCTCGGCGATCATCGGCATCACGCTGGTGCTGATCGCGGTGTTCATCCCGATGGCCTTCTTCCCGGGTTCGACCGGCGGCATCTATCGCCAATTCTCGATGACGCTCGCGATCTCGATCGCCTTCTCGGCCTTGCTCGCGCTCACGCTGACGCCTGCGCTCTGCGCGACGCTGCTGAAGCCGCACGACCAGACCAAGCGCAAGGGCCGCATCGGCGAATTTTTCGACCGCTTTTTCGCGCGCTTCAACACATGGTTCGGCCGCACGACCGACCGCTATCAGGGCGGCGTCGGCAAGATGCTCGCGGCGCCGCTGCGCTGGCTCGGCGTCTTCGTCGCGATGGTCGCGGTGACGGCCCTGCTCTTCACGCGCCTGCCCGGCTCCTTCCTGCCGCAGGAAGACCAGGGCTATCTGGTCACCGTGATCCAGGCGCCGTCGGGCGCGACGACGCAGCGCACGAACGAGGCGACCAAACAGGTGAAAGCCTTTTTCGCCGAACAGCCGCAGGTCGCCAACGTCGTGACGGTCAACGGCTTCAGCTTCTTTGGCCAGGGCCAGGCGAACGCGATCATGTTCACCCCGCTCAAGCCGTGGGACGAACGCAAGGGCGAAGGCGACAGCGCCGACGCGATCGCGGGCAAGGCGATGGGCGCCTATGCGAACATCAAGGAAGCGTTCGCTTTCTCGCTGAGCCCGCCGTCGATCCCCGAACTCGGCACGTCGAGCGGCTTCACCTTCAAGCTGCAGGATCGCGGCGGCAACGGGCGCGACGCGCTGATCGCCGCGCGCAACCAGATGCTGGGCGGCGCGATGCAGAGCAAGCTGCTCGCGAACGTTCGCCCCGAAGGACAGGAGGATGCGCCGGTGCTGAAGGTCGATATCGACCGGATACAGGCACGCGCGCTCGGCCTGTCGATCGGCGACGTCAATGCGACGCTCGCGATCAGCTTCGGCAGCGCTTACGCCAACGACTTCACCCGCGAAGGCCGCGTGCTGCGCGTGCTGCTCCAGGCCGACGCCGCGAGCCGGATGACCCCGCAGGACGTGCTCGACCTGCGCGTGCGCAGCGCGAATGGCGGCATGGTGCCGTTCGGGTCCTTCAGCACCGCCGAATGGTCGGCCGAGGCGCCGCAGCTCCAGCGCTACAACGGCTATCCCGCGATGACGATATCGGGCGAACCCGCGCCCGGCCAGTCGACCGGCGAGGCGATGGCCGAGATGGAACGGCTCGCAGAGACGCTGCCCGCCGGCTTCGCGTTCGAATGGACCGGCATTTCCTATGAAGAGAAGCAGTCGGCAGGCCAGATCGGCATGCTGCTCGGCCTGTCGCTCGTCGTCGTCTTCCTGTTGCTCGCGGCGCTCTATGAAAGCTGGGCGGTGCCGGTCGCGGTGCTGCTCGTGGTGCCGTTGGGTGTGCTCGGCGCGGTGCTCTTTTCGATGTTCCGCGGTCTGTCGGCCGACATTTATTTCAACGTCGGGCTGATCACGATCATCGGGCTGGCCGCGAAGAACGCGATCCTGATCGTCGAATTCGCGATCGAACAGGAGGCCGAGGGCAAGCCGACGCTCGATGCGGTGATGGAGGCGGTGAAGCTCCGCCTGCGCCCGATCATCATGACCAGCCTCGCCTTCATCCTCGGTATGGTGCCGCTCGTCATCGCGAGCGGTGCGGGCGCCGCAAGCCGCATCGCGGTCGGGTCGGGCGTGATGGGCGGTATGATCGCCGCCACGTTGCTGGGCATCTTCTTCATCCCGCTCTTCTACCTGTCGGTGCGCAAGTGGATCAGCCGCAAACGGCCGCCCGCACCGGCGGAAAAAGGACATCATGAGGAACCCGGCCATGCGTAACCTGATCGCCCTCGCCGCGGCGACGACGCTCGCCGGATGCGTCAACATGGCGCCGCCGCACGAGCGCCCGCCGCTGTCGACCGCGCCCGCCTATCCGGCCGAGTTCGCGGGCGACGTAACGCTCGGGCAGCGGGCGACCGAGGTCGCCTGGCGGGACTTCTTTGCCGATCCGCAGCTCGAAGCGCTGATTGCCCAAGCGATCGAACGCAACCGCGACCTCGCCGTAGCGGTCGCGCAGATCGAGGAAGCGCGCGGGCTGTACCGCATCCAGGACGCCGACCGCCTGCCCACCGTCGGCGCCAGCGCCGATGCGACGCGCAGCCGCGGCCCGTCGCTGACCGCCCCGGGGACCGACACGACCAATCGCTATTCGGTCGGGGTCGGGGTGACCTCATTCGAGCTCGATTTCTGGGGCCGCGTCAAGAATCTGTCCGAAGCCGCGCGCAGCCAGTATCTTGCAACCGAACAGGCCGAACGCGCCTTTCGCCTCGCGCTCGTCCGCGACGTCGCCTCCTCCTATTTCGCGTCGCGCGGCGCCGACGAGCAGATCACCCTCGCCGAGGCGACCGTGACCAGCCGCAAGGAGGGGCTGCGGATCGCGAAGCGGCGGCTCGATGCAGGGGTGACCTCGGCGCTCGACTATCGCCAGTCGGAAACGCTGCTGACGCAGGCCGAAACGCAGCTTGCGAGCCTGAAGCTCGGCAAGGCGCAGGCCGATAATTTCCTCGCCGTGCTGACCGGCGGGCCGGTCGCCGGCCCCCTGCCCGCATCGCTGCCGCTCGTCGCGCAGGGCCAGTCGCCGACGCTGACCGCCGGGCTGCCGTCCGACCTGCTCGTCGCGCGCCCCGATGTGCTCGCGGCCGAAGAACGGCTGCGCGCCGCACGCGCCAATGTCGGCGCGGCGCGCGCCGCCTTCTTCCCGTCGATCTCGCTGACCGGAAGTTTCGGCTTCGCGTCGGGGTCGCTCGACAATCTGTTCGGCGACAATGGCATGACGTGGAGCTTCGGCCCGTCGATCCGCCTGCCGATCTTCGATTTCGGACGGAACAAGGGCAACCTCACCGTTGCCGAGGCGCGCGAGAATATCTCCGTCGCAACCTATGAGCGCACCGTACAGGGCGCGTTCCGCGAAGTCGCCGACGCCCTTGCGGGACGCCGCTACCTTGCCGAACAGGTCGAGGCGCAGGAACGCGGCACGCTCGCGACGCGCCAGATCGCCGACCTTGCGCGCAAGCGGTATCGCGAAGGCGTTTCGACCTATCTCGAAGTGCTCGACGCCGAACGCAATCTGTTCGCCGCCGAACAGGCGTTGATCGAACTGCGCCGCGCGCAGGTCGACAATCTGGTGACGCTCTATGTCGCCCTCGGCGGCGGGCTGGTCGAGCGGCGGTAAGACGCTGCGATGACCGGCGAAGCCCCCGCCCTGCTCAAGGATATTCTCGGCCCGCAAGCGCTCGAAACGATCGCCAATGCGGGGACGGCGGCGTCACCGCGCTTTGATCGTGCCGCCTTCCTGTCCGCCGCGTCGGACGGGCTCGACGCGCTGTCGATCATGGAACGGGTACGGCACATCGCCGACGCGCTTCGTGTCGCGCTGCCCGATGACTATCGGGCCGCACTCGATATCGTCCGCGCGATCGCGCCCCGATTGACGCACAGCTTTCAGGCGATCGCCGTCACCGAATATGTCGCGCGATACGGCCTCGATGATTTCGACGCGTCGATGGAGGCGCTCGCCGACCTGACGCGTTTCGGCTCGGCCGAGTTCGCGATTCGGCCTTTCCTCGTGTCGGACGCCGTCCGCGCGCTGGCTATCATGGCGCGCTGGGCCGCCAGCGAGGACGAGCATGTACGCCGGCTCGCGAGCGAAGGCGCCCGGCCACGGCTGCCGTGGGCGGCGCGCGTCCCTGCCCTGAAAGCGGATCCGACGCTCGCGGCACCGATCCTCGAAACGCTCAAGGCTGATCCGAGCCTTTACGTTCGCAAATCGGTCGCGAACCATCTGAACGACATCGCGAAGGACCGGCCTGACTGGTTGCTGGATCGGCTCGCCGCGTGGCCGAAGGATGACCCGCGCACCGTCTGGATCGTGCGTCACGCGCTGCGCACGCTGATCAAGAAAGGCGACCCCGGCGCGCTCGCGCTGATCGGCGTCGGCCATGGCGCGGCGGTGACCGTGCGCACTTTCACCATCTCTCCGCCGACCGTCCGCCTCGGCGACCGGATCGCCATCGTCGCCGAACTTGTGTCGGATGCCTCCAGGGCCCAGCAGCTGGTGGTCGACTACCGCGTCCACTATGCTCGCGCGGGCGGCAAGAGCGCGCCCAAGGTGTTCAAGCTCAAGACGTTCGAGCTGGCCGCGGACGGCACCGTGCAGCTCGGCATCAGCCAGACGATCCGCGATTTCAGCACGCGGCGCCATCACCCGGGGCGCCATGAGGTCGAGTTGATCGTCAACGGGCAGACGATGGCGACCGCCGCGTTCGATATTTCTCCAGGCTGACCGCTCGGGCTGACCGTCCTAGGGCAGCGGAGGCGGCTGCTCGCTTGCCTCGGGTGGCGGGCGTCCCTCCGAAACGGTGGGGCGCCCTTCCTGGATCGGCAGGCGCAGGTCGATCCGGCTGCCGTTGATCTCGGTCGAGATGACCGCGTCGCCGTCCTCGATGCCGACGCGCGTGCGGTCGCCGACCGGGATGTCGCCGATGTCGGGAATATCGAGCGGCTCGACCGGGCCCGCCGGATCGACCGCCTTCGGACGCGGTGCCGCGCGCTTGCCCGATGCTTCGGTCATGAAGTCGCGCCAGATGCGCGCCGGTAATCCGCCACCCGAAATGCCCTTGAGCGGCGTGTTGTCGTCGTTGCCGATCCACACCCCGACGACGAGACCGTTGGCATAGCCGACGAACAGCGCATCGCGATTGTCCTGGCTCGTGCCGGTCTTGCCGAAATTGGCTTGCGGCAGCCGCGCCGCGCGGCCGGTGCCGCGATTGACCGCGGCGCGCAACATCTGTTCGATATCTTCATGCTCGCGCGACCCGAAGCGGCTCGGTCCCGAAATCAGATTTTCGAACCAGCCCCTTTCCTCGCCCTTGAACGCGCGCGGCTCGACCGGATAGCTGTTCGCGGCGACCGCGGCGTAGGCGGCGGTGAGTTCGAGCAGCGTCATGCTCGACGTGCCGAGCGCAAGGCTGGGGTCGCCCTTGGTCATCGGCGCAGTGACACCCAGATCGCGCGCCATGTCGATCACCTTGTCGTCGCCGACCTCGCGCAGCAGACGCACCGCCGCGACATTGCTCGAAGAGGCAAAGGCATCTTCGAGGCTGATTTCCTTCGAATAGGCGCCCCCCGAATTTTTGGGGCGGTACGAGCCGGTCTCGATCGCGCTGTTATCGATCATATCGTCAGGGTCCCAGCCGGCGCGGAGTGCGGCGAGATAGACGAATAATTTAAAGGTCGATCCCGGCTGGCGCCGCGCCTGTGTCGCGCGGTTGAAGGGTGACGCGGCATAATCCTTGCCGCCGATCATCGCGACGACCTCGCCATCGGGGCGCATCGCGACGAGCGCGACCTGCGCCTTGCCCAGCCCCGCGCGGCCGGTGACGCGCCGCGCCACCGATTGCAGCCGCGCGTCGAGCGTCGTCGTGATCGTCTGGCGCGAATAGCCGACATCGCTCAGTTTGCGCGCCTCGGGGAGCGCCCAGTCGGCGAAATAGGTCCCTGTCGGCAATGTATTGCGCGTGCGCACGTCGATCCGCGGGGTGCGCAGCGCCTTTGCCTCGCGCTCGGTCAGATAGCCGGTGTCGACCATCGCGTTCAGCACCAGCTTCATCCGCTTTTCGGCAAGATCGGGATTGCGCGTCGGCGCGAGGCGCGAGGGCGCCTGCACCAGACCCGCGAGCATCGCCGCCTGCGCCGGGGTCAGCTTCTCGGGCTGGCGATAGAAATAATGGAGCGACGCAGCGCGCAGCCCATAGGTGTTGTCGCCGAAATAAGCGTTCGAAAGATAGCGTTCGAGGATTTCGTCCTTGGTCAGCCAGGATTCGAGCCAGAAAGCGATCAGCGCCTCGCGCGCCTTGCGCCCGAGCGTGCGCTTGGGCGTCAGAAAGGTGAATTTCGCGAGCTGCTGGGTGATCGTGCTGCCCCCCTGCGTCCGCCCGCCGGTAACGTTGCTCCACACCGCGCGCGCGATGCTGCGCGGATCGACGCCCCAATGAGTGTAAAAGCGCCGATCCTCGATCGCAAGGAAAGCGCCCGTCACATGTTTGGGCAGATCCTTCGCCTTCACCGGGGTGTCGACGATCGCCCCGATGCGCGCGATCGGAGTGCCGTCGGACGCAAGCAGGGTGATCTGCGGCGGCGCGATCGGTTCGAGCGATTTCGACAAGGGCGCGGTGAGCGCGAGCCAGCCGACGAGCAGAATGAAGATGATGCAGAAAATCGCAAAACCGCGCGAAATGCGGCGCAGCCATTTGTGCCGGCGCGTTGCGGGAACGGGCGGAGGCGGAGACGCTGCGATATCGGCAAAAGGACCACCCGGCGTCGCGGCAAGGGTGGAATCGGGGCCTTGGGGTTTACGGAACCATTTCATGCGCGGCACCCGTATTACAACCCCAACACAGCATAAGCAAATAGCTTGTGACGGGCACGGGCGCGGAACCCGACGGGCGGCTGCCAAAATTGGTTTGGCAAATCGTCAATCAAACCGGGTTGAAATCGTCATACCACTTATGTAGACCAGTACGCGATAACGACACGATACCGGGGAGAGATTCATGCTGCTACGAGCTGCCTTGACGATCGCGATCGGCGCTTCGGCGGCGCATACCGCGCTCGCGCGCGACATTGCGGTCGGCGATCAGGTGCAGTTCAAGGCAGCGGTCAAGGCGGCAAAGCCTGGCGACTCGATCATCCTCGCCGACGGCGAATGGCGCGACTTCCAGATCGTCTTCACCGGCACCGGCACCGCCGGCAAGCCGATCACCCTCACCGCGCAGACCAAAGGCAAGGTCATCCTCACCGGCCAGTCGAACCTGCGGCTCGGCGGCCGGCACCTCGTCGTCTCGGGGCTCATCTTCCGGAACGGCGCCAGCCCGACCGATCAGGTCATCAGCTTCCGCCGCGATTCGAAAACGCTCGCCTCTGACAGCCGCATTACCGAGGTGGTGATCGACGGCTACAGCAAGGCCGATCGCCGCGCCGAGGATATCTGGGTCGCGCTCTACGGCACCGGTAACCGCGTCGACCATTCGCATTTCGAGGGCAAGACCAATGCGGGCGTCACGCTCGCGGTGATCCGCCGCGCCGGCGACCCGCTCGATAACCGCCACCGCATCGATCATAATTATTTCGGCCCGCGCCCGCCGCTCGGCTCGAACGGCGGCGAAACGATCCGCATCGGCACCAGCGAGGAATCGCTGTCGGCGTCGAACAGCATCGTCGAACGCAATATCTTCGACCGCACGAGCGGCGAGGTCGAGATCGTGTCGGTCAAGTCGGGCGGCAATATCATCCGCGAAAATCTGGTGCTCGAATCGCAAGGCGCCTTCGTGCTCCGCCACGGCAACGGCAACCTCGTCGAGCGCAACATTTTCCTTGGCAAGAATGTCCCCGACACCGGCGGCGTGCGCGTCATCAACCGCGACCAGATCGTCCGCGGCAATTATTTCGAGGGGCTCGCGGGCACCTCGTTCAAAAGCGCGATCAGCGTGATGAACGGCGTGCCCAATTCGGTGATCAACCGCTATCATCAGGTCGCAAACGCGCGGATCGAGGGCAACAGCATCATCGACAGCGCGCGCATCACGCTGGCGGCCGGTGCCGATGCCGAACGGTCTGCCGCACCCGTTGACAGCAAGTTCGAACGCAATCTGATCGTCGGCGCAAAGGGACAGGATCCGTTCCGCTCCGAAGGCGAAATCGGCGGCATCGCGTTTGCGGGCAATGTCGAGGCGAAGGTGGCGAAACCGCTGCTGGGCGCGGGTGTCGAACAGCGCGATGTCGCCCTCGAACGCGCCGCCAACGGCCTGCTCTACCCGACCGGTCCGGCGCTCGCCGCGGTCGGCGCGCCGCGCGACCTGAAGCCGGTGACCCGGGCCGAGGTCGGCGCGAGCTGGTATCGCGGCGACGCCCCCGAAACCGCGTTCGGCGCCGGCGCCACGCGGCCGCTCGCGCCCGGCGCCTCGCTTGCGCGGGCGGTCGCCGACGCAAAGGCCGGCGATACGCTGGCGCTCGCCGCCGGCACCTATGACATCGCCGCGCCGCTGACGGTGCGGCGCCGGCTGACCATCACGGGCGCAACGGCGGCGAAGCCCGTGCTGCGCGTTGCGACAAGCCTTGCGCGAATCGAAGGCGGCGGCGGATTGCGGCTCGAAAATCTCGCAGTTGATGCAAGCAACGCATCCGGCGAAGGCGCCTTAATCGCGGTCGCTGCGGGCGTCGCGCCCAACTATAGCATCACGCTAAACCGCGTGTCGGTGCGCGGTCCGGGCAAGGGCCGGCTCGACGGCATCGCAATGGCGCCCGGTACCTTCGCCGACGATGTCACCATCACGAACAGCGATTTCGCCGAAATGGGCGTCGTCGTCGTCGCGACCGGCGAGCAGCAGCCGAAGGGCTGGTACCCGATGGAGCGATTGACGATCAGCGGCAGCCGCTTCGCGCGTGTCGCGATGGTCGCCGACCTGCTGCGCAGGGGGACCGACGAAAGCACCTTCGGCCCGTGGTTTGCCATGACCGGATCGAGCGTCGCGGGCAGCGGTGCGGGCGGCGCGTCGCTCCGCATCTCGGGCGCCCAGCACGCCAACATTACGCAGAATAATTTCGCCAAATCGGACGGCATAATCGTCATCCATTCGGTCGGCGCGCCCGAGACACGGATCACGTCGAACGCTTTCGCCGCCACCCCCGCCCCGCGGATCGAGGAACTCGCGTGGAAAGGCCCGCCGCGCGGGCTGATCGCGGGCAATGTCGTGGAGGCGCGCCCGTGACCCGCACCATCGCGCTCCTGCTCGCCGTGGCTGCGCTGCCGGCGATCCCCGCCGCCGCGCAGACCCCGCCCGTCGCTTCGGCACAAGCTTTCGCGCCGCTTTTCGCCGCCGAGGTCGAGCGCGCGAAGCGCGACGTCGACGCGTCGATCCGCGCCGGCATCAACATGCCCTTGCCCAAGGACCCCGGCGGCGGCTTCACCCACGAACAGCACAAGCGCAATTACCGCACGATCTTCGAGGGCGGCCAGCTTTTCCGCCTGACCGGTGACGCGCGTTACCGCGATCATGTCCGCGATCTGTTGCTCGGCTATGCCGACCTCTATCCGAAGCTCGGGCCGCACCCCGCCGCCGCAAACCAGGTTCCCGGCCGTCTCTTCTGGCAGAGCCTGAACGACAGCGTCTTCCTCGTGAATGCGGTGCAGGGCTATGCCGAGATCCGCGGCGCCTTGTCCGCCGCCGACCGCCAGCGCATCGACGATCAGGTCATCCGCCCGATGGCGCGCTTCCTGTCCGACGGATCGCCCGAGGTCATCAATCGCATCCATAACCATGCGACCTGGGCGGCGGCGGGGGTCGGATTGTCAGGCTATCTGCTCGGCGACCGCGATCTCGTCGACAAGGCGCTGCTCGGGCTCGACAAGAGCGGCAAGGCCGGGTTCCTGCGCCAGCTGGATCTGCTCTTTTCGCCCGACGGCTATTATGCCGAAGGCCCCTATTATCAACGCTATGCACTGCAACCCTTCGTCGTCTTCGCAGCCGCGATCGCGGCGAACGACCCGGGTCGCAAGATTTTCGAGTACCGCGACGGCATCGTGCTGAAGGCGATCCGGACGGCGATCGACGTCACGCATGATGGCTATTTCCTGCCGATCAACGACGCGATGCCCGACAAGAGCCTGCGCACGGAGGAACTCTATCACGCCGTCGCGATCGCCTATGGCGCGACCAAGGACCCCACCTTCCTGTCGATCGCCGACTGGCAGGAGCGCACCGTGCTGACGCCCGCAGGCCAGGCTATGGCGACCGATCTCGCGGCGGGCAAAGCCAAGCCTTGGCCCTTCAGCTCGCGGCTCCTATCCGACGGCCCGGAGGGCAAGGACGGCGCGCTCGTGCTGCTGCGGACCAAGGCCGATCCAACCGGCCCGCTGCTCGTCGCCAAGAATACGGTGCAGGGCATGGGGCACGGCCATTTCGACCGGCTCGGCTGGCTCTATTATGACGAAACCGGCGCGGTCGTGACCGACTATGGCGCCGCGCGGTTCCTCAATGTCGAGGCCAAGCGCGGCGGGCGTTATCTGCCCGAAAACGACAGCTGGGCGAGCGCGACGATCGCGCACAATACACTTGTCGTCGATGAACAAAGTCATTTTGCAGGTGATTGGAAAGCTGGTGAAAAATCTCCAACACACCAACTCGCCGCGTCGCTCGAAGGGCCGACGCGCTATGCGATCGGCGCAATCGACAGCGCGTACAAGGATGTCCGCATCCGCCGTGCGCTGCTGCTGGTCGAGGTCGACGGCCTTTCCAATCCCCTTGCGCTCGATATCCTCCACGGAACTGGCAGCGGCAGGCATATTTTTGACCTGCCGCTGCATTTTTCCGGACATATCATCGACAGCGACATCGCGTTCGACCGCAAGCTCGCCGAACGGCCGGTGCTGGGCAAGGCAAACGGCTACCAGCATTTGTGGGTCGACGGCGAAGGCACGAAAGCCGGCAAGGCGCGGCTGACGTGGATGCAGGGCAGCCGTTTCTACAGCTACCACATGGCGCCGCCCACAGGCACACGCTTCATCGTCACCGAAAGCGGTGCGAACGATCCCGAATTTAACCTGCGCCGCGAACCCGCGCTGATCCAGCGCGTCGACGGCGCGGCAGGCGCGACCTTCGTCAGCCTGCTCGAACCGCACGGCGCCTATGACGCGTCGGCCGAAACCGTCGTCGCAAGCAGCGCGCGCGTGTCGGGGCTCGAGCATCGCAGGGAAAAGGGCGTCGATCTCGTCCTGATAACCCTCGTCGACGGGCGCCGCTTTGCGGTTGCCGTCGCCGACGATGTCGCCGCGGACGCGAAGCACAGCGTAACCGTCGAGGGCCGCGCGCTCGTCTGGACCGGCCCCATCGGCCGCCTCGACCTCGCCAAGACCGGAGCGAAGAAATGAACAATATCAAGGGCCGCTTCCGCTGGTGCGTCATCGCGCTGATCGCGCTCGCCACCGTCATCAACTACATCGACCGCAATGCGCTCGCGGTGATGTGGCCCGAGGTGTCGAAGGAAATCGGCGCCACCAAGGAAGATTATGCGCTGCTGGTGACGATCTTCATGATCTTCTACGCCTTTGGCCAATCGCTGTTCGGGCGCGTCTTCGACGCGATCGGCACGCGAATGGGCTTCACCATCTCGATCGTCGTCTGGTCGCTGTCGATCGCCGCCCACGCACTCGTACGCTCGATGCCGCTGCTCATGGTGCTGCGCGCCACATTGGGCGTCAGCGAGGCGGGCAACTGGCCCGGCGCGGCGAAGGCCAATGCGCTGTGGTTCCCCTCGCGCGAGCGCGCGCTGGCCCAAGGCATTTTCAACGCCGGCGCCTCGCTGGGCGGGATCATTTCGGCGCCGCTGATCGCGCTGCTGTTCGTCCAGTTCGGGTGGCACGGCACCTTCCTCCTGATCGGCGTGCTCGGCTTCGTCTGGCTCGTGCCATGGCTCTGGTTCTACAAGGCCGATCCGGAAAAGCACCCGAACCTCAGCGAGGAAGAACGCGAGTATATCCTGACCGGCCGCACCGAGGCTGGCCAGGACGACGGCCGCCGCGTCCCGCTCGGCGAGTTGCTGCGCTATCGCCAGAGCTGGGGCGTGATCCTCTCGCGCTTCTTCCTCGATCCCGTGTGGTGGCTCTTCGTGTCGTGGCTGCCGATCTATCTCGCCGAAACCTTCGGCTTCGACGTCAAGCAGATCGGGCTTTTCGCGTGGGTGCCTTTTGTCGGCGCAATGCTGGGCAGCCTGTTCGGCGGCTGGTTCGCCGGGCGGATCATCAGCACGGGCGGCGGCGTGCACAAGGCGCGCACGCTGACGATTGCGATCGGTTGCGCGATCATGCTGCCGGCGCTGCTCTTCACGATCGGGGCGAGTGATCCGCTGACCGCGGTGCTGCTGATCGCGTGCATTCTCTTCGGGTTCCAGATGGCGATCGGCAATATCCAGACACTGCCGAGCGACTATTTCGGCGGCGGCGCGGTCGGCAGCCTTGCGGGGATCGGCGGCACCGCCGCGGTTGCGGGTACGCTGATCACCACCTGGCTCGTCCCCGTCCTCACCAAGACGAGCTACGCGCCGATCTTCGCATTGAGCGCAGCAATCGTGCCCGTTTCATTCCTGTGTTTCTGGCTGGTCGGCGGGCGCGTCGAACCGGTCACCCTCCAACCTGCCCACAATCCAGATAAGGAATAAGATCAGATGACTCTCCAGGGGAAAACCGCGCTCGTCACCGGCGGCGGCCGCGATATCGGCCGATCGGTCTCGATTGCGCTCGCCCGTGCCGGCGTCCGCGTCGCGATCAATTACAACAGCGGCCGCGAAGCCGCCGAAGAAACGCTGAAACTAGTCAAGGACGCGGGCGGCGATGCCTTCCTGATCCAGGCCGACGTCACCGACAGCAGCGCGGTCAAAACGATGCTCGAAGAAGTCGGCGTCGCGTTCAGCGGCCGGCTCGACATCCTCGTCAACCTCGCGGGCGGCATGGTTGCGCGCAAGACGCTGAGCGAGATGGACGAGGAATTCTTCGACCATGTCATGACGCTCAACCTCAAATCGGCCTTCCTCGTCCTCCAGGCGTCGCAGCCCTTCCTCGGCGAAGGATCGGCGGTCGTGAACGTGTCGTCGCTCGCCGGGCGCGATGGCGGCGGCCCGGGTGCGTCGGTCTATGCGACCGCAAAGGGCGCGTTGATGACCTACACGCGTTCGATGGCGAAGGAACTCGGACCGCAGGGCATTCGCGTCAACGCCGTCTGCCCCGGGCTGATCGGAACGAGCTTCCACGACATCTTCTCGAAGCCCGAGGGCCGCGCCGCGGTTGCCGGCAACACGCCGCTCCGCCGCGAAGGCCACCCCGACGAGGTCGCGGACACGATCGTCTATCTCGCCTCGCCCGCGGCGAGCTTCCTCGCCGGCGTCTGCCTCGACATCAACGGCGGCCTCGCCTTTTCCTGAGTTCATTCGAAAGGAACTGATATGCGCTGGCTTGTCGCCACAGCCACGGCCGCCCTGCTGACCAGCGGGGCGCAGGCCCAGAGCCGCGAGCGGACCGATGCCGGGCCGCTCGAGCCGTACAAGATCATCCTGGTCGGCGATTCGACGATGGCGCCGCACAGCGGCTGGGGCGGCGCCTTCTGCGCGCATCACGTCAAATCGTCGGTCGCGTGCGTCAATGCCGGACGCGGCGGGCGCAGCACGCGCAGCTATCGCCAGGAAGGCGGCTGGGACATCGCGCTCGCCGAGGCGAAGGTGCCGGGATATCGCGGAACGTGGGTGCTGATCCAGTTCGCGCACAACGACCAGTCGTCGCGCCCCGAACGCTGGACCGACGAAACGACCGAGTTTCCCGGGAACCTTCGCCGCTTCGTCGAGGAGGTGAAGGCGGCGGGCGCGACACCCGTGCTCGTCACCCCGCTGACGCGCCGCGAGTTCAAGGACGGCAGGCTCAGGAACACGCTCGCCAGCTGGTCCGATCAGGTGCGCGGCGTCGCGAAGGCGATGGACGTGCCGCTGGTCGACCTCAATGCGCTCAGCGCGCGCCAGGCGCAGGAACTGGGCGCCGAGATGGCGACCAGGCTCGCGCAGGAACCGCCAACGGCCGAGGAAATGGCCGCGGCAAAGGCGGGGACCACCCTGCCCGCGCCGCCAGCCCCACCGTCGCCGCCGCCCATCACCGGTGACGGCCCCCGCGGACAGGTCACGCGCAAGTTCGACTACACACATCTCGGCGACATCGGTGCCGAAGTGACCGCCAAGCTCGTCACGCAGGCGCTGGCGCGCGCCGTTCCGGCGCTGCGGAGCCAGCTCGTCCGCTGACGACAAATGTATGGCAAATTGGACTAACCAATCTGCCATACACAATGGTTGACAATCTTGCTGCAATGTCTGACATTATTGGTCAGAACAGAATCGACATTTGGGGAGAGACGAAGTGAATTCTCGTAATCACGTGCGCACGCTGCGCGCAGCCTTGCTGGCCGGCGCAGGTTCGACGCTGCTGATCGCCGCGATGCCCGCAACGGCGCAGGACGCGCCCGCCCCGGCGCCGCAGGCCGAGGAAGAAGAAGACGCGATCGTCGTCACCGGCATCCGCGAGACGATCCAGAATTCGATCAACACGAAGCGCGAGGAAACCGCGATCGTCGACGCGCTGTCGTCCGACGATATCGGCGACATTCCTGCGATCTCGGTCGGTCAGGCGATCCAGACGATCACCGGCGCGACGACGCACCGCGAAAAGGGCGACGCATCCGAAATCGCGCTGCGGGGCCTTGGCCCCTTCCTGTCGAACGCGACCTTCAACGGCCGCGACGCGACGAACGGCAGCGGCGACCGCTCGGTGAACTTCAACCAGTTCCCCTCCGAACTCGTCAACAATATCAAGATCTACAAGACCCAGCAGGCGAGCCTTGTCGAAGGCGGCGTCGCGGGCACGATCGAAATCGGGACGCTGCGTCCGCTCGATTTCGGCAAGCGCCGCCTGCAGGGCGAGATCAAGGCGCAGTACAACCCCTATGGCGACCGCATCACCGGCGGCGCGGGCGGCATCGGCTGGCGCGGGACGCTGAGCTATGTCGACCAGTTCGCGAACGACACGATCGGCATCGCGATCGGTGTCCAGCGCAACGATACGAACAATCCCGAAGAGACCTATGCGGCGTCGACGACGTGGACCGCGTGCCGGGCCGACAATGTCGCGACCGGCAACTGCACCGAACTCCAGCGCGCGGATTATGGCGAGGATCCGTTCTTCCTCGTCCCCAACGCCTATACCTTCCGCCAGATCAGCGAAACCGACAAGCGCGATGCGGTGTTCGGCGCGATCCAGTTCCGCCCGACCGATACGCTCGATATCAACCTCGACGTCCAATATTCGGATCGCACATTCGTCGAGAGCCGCCGCGACCTCAATATCTCCGAGGCTCGCAACGGCCTGACCAACGTCGTTTATGACGAAAATGGCGTCGTCCAGAGCCTCAATGGCCTTTCGGCGCTCGAATCGAACGGGTCCGAACTGTCGCGCGCCGAGAAATATCTGGGTGGCGGGCTGTCGGTCGACTGGGAGGCGAACGACCGGCTGACGATCAAGCTAGACGGAAGCTATTCGCGTACCGTCCGCACCGAGATCGAGCGCAACGTCCGCCTGCGCACCGATCCCTTCGACGTCAATGGCACGCGCAATTTTTTCAGCGTGACGGGGAACGGTTTCGCCTCGAACAACATGCGCGTTCCCTATAAATACGAGATTACGCTGGGCAGCTTCGTGCCGACAATCACGATCGATCCGCGCTTCGACCTCAACAATCACAATCTCTTCTGGGATGACGCGCGCTTCCGCCGCGACGAGAGCAAGCGTCATAACGAGATTTTCGCGGGCCGCTTCGACGCGAGCTATGAACTCGACGGCTTCCTGAAGACGATCTCGGCGGGCGGCCGCTGGTCGCAGCTGACCTACCGCGACTATGACGTGCGCAACGGCGACTTCAACCTGAACCCGGCGATGGCCGAGGACCGGCGCATCAACAATCTGTGCCGTCAGGCCTTTCCGCAGACCGGTTTCCTCTCGGCGGCAAAGGGCAACAGCATCAACAGCTGGGCGACCTTCGACGTCGACTGCCTGTTCCGCGAATATATGGGTGCTGAAGATCCCGGCAACCTCGACGACACCCGCGCGACGGCCAACCGTGACGTTACCGAACGGACGCTCGCGGGCTATGTCATGGCGGACTATGACGCCGACCTCGGCAACATGCCGGTCCGTGGCAATATCGGCGTCCGCGTCGTCAACACGCGCGTCATCTCCGACGGCCTGCGCAGCGATCTCCAGATCGTCGACAATGGCGACGGCACGTTCCAGATCAAAACCATCAACGGCGAGTTCGAAACGGTCACGTCCAAGAGCAGTAGCACGCGCATCCTGCCCAGCATCAACGCGATCTTCGAAGTCGCGCCCAACACGCAATTGCGCCTTGCGGGCTATCGCGCGATGTCGCGTCCGAACCCCAGCGCGCTCGGAGCCGGCCGCACGATCACGATCGACGGCAATTTCTCTTCGGTCGCCGAAGCGATCCGCAACATCCAGTCCAACGGGAGCCCGCGCCTGAAACCGCTGATGTCGTGGAACGCCGATGCCGCGATCGAATGGTATCCGAACAAGGACAGCCTGCTGTCGGCGACCGTCTATTACAAGCAGTTCAACGGCGGCTTCGAACCGGTTGTCTATGACGAGACCTTCACAATAAACGGGGAGGACATCACCGTCCCCGTGACGCAGACGCGCAACAGCCCCGACAAGTCGCGCATCTATGGCCTCGAACTGACCGCAGCGACGCGCTTCAGCTTCCTGCCGAAGCCGCTCGATGGCCTCGGCGCCAAGGTCAGCTACAATTATGCAGATTCGAACTTCGAGACGCAGGACATCCGCCTCGGCGACCAATATAATCCGGTAATCGAAACGACGTCCGAGGGTCTCATCCCGCCTGCGAATCTCTCAGGCTATTCGAAACATGTCCTGTCGGCGCAGGCCTATTATGATATCGGCCCCGTGTCGTTGCAGGCAATCTACAATTACCGGTCGAGCTATTTCCAGGACTTCGTCGGTGGCAACAGCCAGCTCCGCTATGTCGGACCGAGCGAGACCGTCGATTTCCGCGCCTCGCTGAACCTGATGAAGGGGGTGTCGCTGCGCTTCGAGGCGCTCAACATCTTCAACGAGCCCAAGGCGACCTACATGCCGGTCTATGGCAGCAGCCGTCAGTACCATTATTACGGTGCCAAATATTTCATCGGCATCCGGGCGCGGATCTAGAACTTAAGTTCGGTCATGGGCTTCAAACTTGTCATACCGGATTGTATGGACTCCCTGAGACATATTTGGGGAGATGACTGAGCCATGGCCGAACGCCGCCTTTTCGAGGATGTCGCCGACACGATCCGGCGCCTGATTCTGGACGGAACCTACCCGCCCGGGACGCGGTTGCCGGGTGAGCGCGAACTGTCCGAACGGTTCGAAGTGAGCCGCGTGACGATCCGCGAGGCGGAGATCGCATTGCAGGCGACGGGCTGGATCCATATCCGGACCGGCGCCGGCGCCTATGTCGAGGCGGTGCTTCCGGGCGACAACGCGGTCCTGCCGAAGGTCAGCGCCTTCGAACTGACCGAGGCACGGTCGCTGTTCGAGGCCGAGGCGGCGGCGCTCGCCGCGCCGACTATCTCGGCCGAAACGCTCGAAAAGCTCGAAACGCTGCTGACCGCGATGGCCGACGAGAATGCCAGCGAGGACGAGATCAGCGCGATCGACCGCGAGTTTCACATGACGATCGCGGCGGCGTCGAACAACAAGGCGATCATCCATGTGATCGAAAGCCTGTGGCGGATGCGGATGGAATTGCCCGAAGTGCGCACGAGCCATTCGATGGTCTGCCGCAAGGACGGCAAGGCGCGCCAGTCCGAGCATTCGGATGTGGTCGAGGCGCTGCGGAAGCGCGATGCGTCGGGCGCGCGGCTCGCGATGCGGCGCCATTTCAACCGCCTGCTCGAATCGATGCTCGACGAAACCGAAGAGCGCGCGCTGGTCGAACTGCGCCGCAGTTCCGCCGAAAGCCGCGAACGTTACCTGCTGAGCGCCAAGCTCGTCTGATGCCGCGCGGGCCGCTTCGATGAGCGCCGCGTCGCGCGCGCCGGACGCGGTATCCGCTCTCCTCGACGCCCGGCGGACCGGCCGCGCGCTCGTGCGCTTCCCGGCACCGGTCCCCGCGACGCTCGCCGACGCCTACGCCGTCCAGCACGGTTTGCTTGCCGCGCTGGGTGGGCCAGTGCTGGGCTGGAAAGTCGGGCGCATCCCGCCCGCAATGATCGACGCGCTGGGCGCCGAGCGGCTCGCAGGACCGATCCTCGGCTGCGCTGAACTCGATGGCGACGCGCCGGGCGAAGCGCGCGTCTTCGCGGGCGGCGCGGGCGCGGTCGAGGCCGAGACGATGCTGCGCCTTCGCGCCGTCCCCGATCGCCCGCTTTCCGCCGACGACGATGCATGCGCCTTGGTCGACGCCATCCGTGCGGGCTTCGAGATCGCGAGTTCGCCCGCACCCGATGTTCAGGCTCACGCCCCCTTCGGCATCATCGCCGATATCGGGATCAACAACGGCCTCCTCCTCGGCCCGCGCCTCGACGCCGCCGAATTCGACCGCCTCGAGGTGACGACCGAAATCGACGGCGTCGCAGTGGGCACCGGCCGCGCCTGCGACGTGCTCGATGGGCCTTGGGGCTCGCTGCGCTTTCTCGTCGGCCTCCATCATGACGGCGTGATCCGACTCGAGCCCGGCCAGTGGATTTCGGCGGGCGCGATCACCGGGGTCCATCCGATTGCGCCCGGCCAGTCGGCGACCGCCCGTTTCGGCGATCGCATCCGCATCGCCTGCACCGCCATTCCCGACCCCGGAGCCTGATCATGATCGACCCGAACAAGACAATCGCCTGTTTCGGCGAGGTCGTTTTGCGACTGGGCGTCCCGCACGGCGAGCTTCCGCTGCAATCGGCGCGCTTCGACGTGCATGTCGGCGGCGCCGAGGCCAATGTCGCGGTCGCGCTGGCATCGCTCGGCCATGATGTCGCGATGCTCGGCGCGATTCCGGATGGTGCGCTGGGCGACGGCGTCGTCGACCGGCTGCGCGGCCACGGCGTCGACACGCGGCGCCTGTTGCGGCCGGCGGGACGGATGGGGCTGTATTACCATCTCCCCGGCGGCCCGATGCGCGCCGATGAGGTCCAGTACGACCGCGCCGAGACCGCCTTCGCCGCGATCGCCCCCGCCGATTGGGACTGGGACCATTTGCTGGCGGGCGTCGGCTGGCTGCACCTGTCGGGGGTCACCCCCGCGCTCGGCCAGCGCAGCGCCGACGCGGTGCTCGAAGCGGTGCGCCGCGCGCGCGCCGCGGGGATCGGCGTCTCGTTCGACGGCAACTGGCGCGGGCGGCTTTGGGAACGCTGGCACGACGACCCCGCCGCGATCCTGCGGCCGATCGTCGCCGAGGCGACGCTCCTGTTCGGCAACCACCGCGACGCCTCGCTGCTCCTCGGCCGCGATTTTTCGGGCGATGGCGCCGACCGGCGGCGCGAGGCAGCGCGCGCGCTGCTCGACGCCTTCCCGCAGCTCGAACGCGTCGCCTCGACCGCGCGCCGCGTAATCGAACCCGCGCGCCACGAGCTTCGCGCACGGATCGACACCCGCGACGATCAGGCGCAGACCGACGCCGTCGTCGTCACCCCGGTGACCGACCGGATCGGCACCGGCGATGCGTTCGCGGCCGGGGTCCTCGACGCGCTTTTTAACGGCGAAACCCTCCCGGCCACCGCGCAAAACGGCCTCGCCGCTGCCGCGCTGGCGCATGGGATGCGGGGCGATTTCGCGCCGCTGTCGCGCCGCCTGCTTCAGGGCGCCTCGCCCGCCGCGAGCGACGTGGCGCGCTGATCCGCCCCTATTGTCCAACAACGGCAGCGACTTGACCGGCGCGCCGGGGTAAGAACGGGAGAGAAAAGCCCCGTTCGTCCCGGAGAGCGAAGACATGAGCCAGACAGCGACCCGCTATTGCGATCTCGTGATGAAGGGCGGCATCACGAGCGGCATCGTCTACCCCAACGCCGTGCTCGCACTCGCGCGCGATTTCCGCTTCAAGAATATCGGCGGGACGTCGGCGGGCGCGATCGCCGCGGCCGCCACCGCCGCGGCCGCGCTCGGCGACCGCAAGCATATCGCATCGGGATCGGCCGCCCCCTGCCCCGCGACGCTTGGCTTCGCGGGGCTCGAACGCGTGGCGGCGCAGCTTTCGTCGCAGGGCTTCATCTTCAGCCTGTTCCAGCCCGCGCGCGGAGCGAAGAACGCCTATCGGTTGATCGTCACCCTCGCCGGAAACGCGAGCCCGTTCCGCAAGCTTTTTGCAGCCATGATTGCGGTTGTCGCAATCGCACCGCTGGAAGCGCTGCTTTTGCTCGGGCTGCTCCTGTCGTCCGGCTATTGGCTCGCGGGCCTGCCGGGGCTGGCCGCGGTCGTACTTCCCTCAGCAATTTGCGCCTATCTGGGCGCCGCGATCGCCGCGGTGCTGCGCGTCGCGCGCATCGCGCGCCGTAACCTGCTGGGGTTGTGTTCGGGCCGGACGGTGCGCAAGGGCGCATCGCAGCCGGCATTGACCGAATGGCTGCACGATGTCCTCCAATCGCTGTCGGGCAAGGCGGCGGCCGACCCGTTGCGGTTCGACGACCTGTGGTCGGCGCCGCGATACCCCGGCGAGCCCGTGACCGGGACCGCGATCACGCTCCAGATGATCACCACCGGCGTGTCGCATCACGAACCGCGAACGCTGCCGTTCACCGACGCAACATTCTGGTTCCTGCGCGAAGAGTTCGACCTGCTGTTTCCGGAGGTCCTCGTCGACGCGATGGTCGCCGAAGCGGGCGCGCCCGACCGGGTCGGCGGCAAGGCCTATTACCGATTGCCGGCCAACGGGCGGATGCCCGTTGTTGTGGCAATGCGAATGAGCCTGAGCTTTCCGCTGCTGATCAGCGCAGTGCCGCTGCACGAGCCGGTGGGCAGGCGAACCCGGCGCGGCGAAACCGAGGGCGCGGCGCTCGACCAGGACGACGAGGCCGAGGAAACCACGCTGAGCCAGAGCACCGACAGCCTCGCCACCGGCGGCGAGGCGCCGGTCTCGTCGATCGAGGGCTTTCGCATCTGCTGGTTTTCGGACGGCGGCGTTTCGAGCAACTTCCCGCTCCACCTGTTCGACGCGCCGCTTCCCCGCTGGCCGACCTTCGCGATCAATCTCGTCTACCCGCAGGACAGCGAAACCGGGCCGTCGGTCGAAAGCAGCGAGCCGCAGAATCCGCGCGACGCGGCCGAGGCCGCGGTGTGGCTTCCCCTCCACAACAACCGCGGCTGGCAACGCAGCTACCGCTCGATCGCCCGGCCCGTCGCGCTCGCCGAGGTTTCGGGCTTTGTGTTCGGGATCATCAGCACGATGCAGAACTGGCGCGACCTGCTGCAATCGCGCGCGCCCGGGCAACGCGACCGGATCGTCCATGTCTCGCTCGACGCGACCGAGGGCGGCATGAACCTCGACATGTCGCAAGCGATCCTCGACAGCATTTCGCGCAAGGGAACCGCCGCGGGCGAGCGGCTATACCGCTTTTCCTTCGCCAATCATTATTGGGTGCGCTGGCGCAATGTCGCGTCGGGGCTCCAGCGCTATACGATGCGGATCGCCGCGAGCGCCGATGTCGTGCCGCCGATACCGGCCTATGAACCGGCATTTGCGACCGTCCGAGCCGGAACGCCGCCGCCCGTATCCTATAAATTCCGCTCCGCCGAGGCGCAGGCCGCGTCGCAGAATCTCTATGCCGAACTCGTCACACGCGGCAAGGAATGGGCCGACCTTGGCCCCGACCTCGGCGATGGCACGCCAAGGCCGCTGCCGCAGATGCAGATCACACCGATCTATTGACTCTGGGCGCTGCCCCGCGCCGCCTCGATCATCAGCGCGAGCGCCGCCACGACAGCACGGTCGAGCACAGCCTCGCGGCCGATGTCTCCAAAATGGAATTCCTGTCCGACGCATCGGCCGCTCCGGTCCTGGACGGCGAGATGGACGAGGCCGACCTCTTCATCATTCTGCTGCGGTCCGCAGAATCCGGTGAGCGCGATTGCAATATCGGCTGTGCTGTGCACCAGCGCGCCAGCCGCCATTGCTTCGGCCACTTCGGGATTGACCGCGTCACACCGCTCGACGTCGCGCCGGTCGACATCGAGCAGTTGGCATTTGGCATCGGCTGAATAGACGACGAATCCCCGCTCAAGGTGGGGGCCAAGCGCAGCGTCGCGGGCCAATACGGCTGCGAGTTGCCCGCCAGTGCAGCTTTCGGCCGTCGCAAAGCGAAGTCCGCAGCCGTCGAGCGCGGCCGCCAGCTCGGCAGCCCGCCGTTCAATATCGCGCGCGGCCGCGATCGCCTTGTGCGGCGAGCGGGGATCCCGCGTGACGGTCATGTCGCAGCGTCGTCCCGGTCCGGTTGCGGCGCGGCCCCGCCGTCCTTCTTGATGAAGCTCATCTTGCCCTGCGGTTCGAGGATCGCCCACGCGACGTCCGACATCCGGCCGATCCCCGCGAGGCGCATTTCGGACAATATCTCGTCGCGCGTCAGCCGGTTGCGCCGCAGATTTTCCTCGACGACCTTGCCGTCGCGCACGATCACGCGCGGCGCGCCTTCGAGCAGATCCTTGGCGCGGGGGAAAAGATAGGCGGTCCAGCTCAGCACGAGCGCCCAGAAGGCGAAGGTACAGATCGCCAGCGTCGCGCCCGTCAGGCTGAAGTCATTATGCGTGACCCCCTGCTGGATCAGGTCGCCGAGCACGACGAGGACGACGAATTCGAACGGCGTCATCTGGCCGAGTTCGCGCTTGCCGAGCAGCCGGATCAGCAGGAACAGGATGAAGAACATCACTGTGGCGCGAAGGATGATATCCATCAGGGGCGCACCTTGATGCGCAGCGGCATCGCACCGATGCGGCGGTCGCCGTCAAGGACCGCGATTTCGCCTTCGGTGCCGGCGAAGAGCGGCGGGTTGATCTGGCCGTCGATCTTGACGTGCAGGCTCTCGCCCGCGTCGAGCGGCCCGTAGGCGAAATGGAACCGGCCATTCTCGAAACTCTCCTCGGCGGCGGCCGGGATCATCGTGTTCACTGTCATGTCGTGCCAGAGCGCGGGCGTCACCCCGATCACCGCATCCTCGATCGGCGTCTTGGCGGTCAGCGTGATGTCGGTTTCAAAGAATTCGCCGTTGCGGATCGTCGTCGGCGTCTTCACGATCAGGCGTGCATCTCCGAAGTCCGCCATTCTGGGAGGGCTGGGCTGCCCGCCCGTGACGCCCAGCCAGGCCGCGAGCAGGATGCCGCCGAGGATGAGGATCGAGATCGGGCTGGCATGCCGGTCCCAAAGGCGCGGGCGCGATGGCCCGGATTCTATTCCTTCGAGCGCCTGCATCCGATCCTCCGGCCTGCGCCCCGTCGCGGCTTGGCGTCGGGGGCTTGCCAATGGACGCTTGGCACTGCTTTTCGTTCCACGTACCGGCGCGCCGGCCCGGGGATACGACGGAGCCGCTACGTCCCCTGTGCGGCGAGCACGCGCAGGATATTGCCGCTCCACATCTTTTCGATGTCGGCGTCCGAATAGCCTGCAGCCTTCAGCCGTTCGGTGACCTTCGGCAGCGCGGCGATATCCTCGATACCCGGCAGCCCGCCCCCGCCATCCCAGTCGGCGCCGAAACAGATATGATCGGGTCCCGCGACCTCGATCGCGCGCAGCACCATCTTCATATAGGCTTCGAAATCGGCGGCCCACATTCGCTCTTTCGTGTCGAGCGCGCGCCATTCGCGATTGAGATCGGCCTGTTCGGCCGGGGTCAGCTTGCCGATCTGTTCGAGCTTGCCGAACAGCACTGCGCGCGCGGGCGACATGTTCATGTTCGACAGGAAGACGGTCGAAATGCACATCGCGCCGCCCTTGGCGGCAAGCGTCCTCAATCGCGCCTCGTCAAGGTTGCGCGGGTGGTCGTGCGCCGAACGCAGGCTCGAGTGCGAAAGCAGGATCGGATATTTCGACAGCGCAAGCAGCTGGTCGAAGGTCGCGTCGGACGAATGGCTCGCGTCGATGACGATGCCGAGCCGGTTCATCTCGGCCACCCATTGCTTGCCCAGCGGGCTGAGCCCGTTCCAGCGCGGCTTGTCGGTCGCGCTGTCGGCGAACTGGTTGTTCTTGGAATGCACCGGGCCCGCCATGCGCAGGCCCTTTTTTAGGAACTCGCCCAGCAACGACAAATCGTCACCCAGCGGATAACTATTCTCCATCGCTTTGAAGGCGATGAGCTTGCCTTCGCGGTTCAGCCGTTCGGCGTCCGCCGCCGTCAGCGCCGGGGCAATCGAATCCGGATGTCGGGCGATGGTCCGGTCGATCAGGTCCGACCGCCCCCGCGCATGGGCGAGCGCGTCGGCGTAGCCCTTCGCGGTCAGCGGCCCCTGATCGGTGTAGATGACGAAGAAACCGCCATCGAGATGGCCGTCCTTCATCCGCGGAATGTCGAGCTGGACAAGGTCGTCCGCCGGCGCGTGACGATCGGCGAAGCTCCAGCCCTGTCGTTCGAAATGCGTCGGCGTGTCGAGATGCGTGTCGAGCACAAGCATCCGGCCGTGCAGCGGCCCCTCGGGCGGCTTTGCCGGCTGCTCACCCCCCGTGCAGGCGGTCAGCGCGGTGGCGGCAAGCAGGACGGCGACGCGTTTCATTTCCTGTCCTCCACGGGCTTCAGGTCGAGATGGTGATAATCCCAGCTGAAATCGGCGATCTGGCTGACCGCCTTCATCGTGACGCCGGTGATCTTGCCGTCGGCATCGAGCGCGAAGGTGACATAGGCGGGTTCGATCGCCGGATCGTCGAATTCGGTGACGAAGCTGTCATATTGCCAGTGCTTCAGCCGCCCCGCCATCCGCGGTGTCGAGGTGAAGTCGATCGTCAGCCCGTTCGCCGCCTGCCCGATCACGATGTCGCCGTACCAGGGATCGCGGTAGCGCCCCGCATAGCCCGCGAGCGCGAGCGAGGGTCCCGATTTCACGGGCGATGCCTTCGACTTTTCGAGGAACGCCTTGCCGCCCGCCAGCCGCGCCTCGAACCAGTCCTGCCATTTGGTCGTCCAGCCAAAATCGGGCTGATCCAGATAGTGATCGAGCAGTTCGTATGTCAGGCCGAGGATCATTCCGCTGTCCTCGCTGTTGAGCATGATCGCGAAGCCGACATTCCTGTCTGGGATCATCACGACGCGCGTGATCGAACCGAAGACCCCGCCGCTGTGCTGGACGATGCGGTGGCCGCGATAATCCTGCACCTGCCAGCCGAGCGCATAGGCCTGCTGCGCCGGCTGCGCGGGCTTGAGCGCTTCGGGCAGCGGGGTGATCGGCATCGGTGTCACCGGCGCCCACATTTCCGCGGCCTGTTTCTCGCTGAACAGCCTTTTGCCGTTCGGCAGCGCGCCGTGCGCGAGCTGGATCTTGAGCCACGTCGCCATGTCGTCGGCGCTCAATGCGAGGCCGCCGGCGGGCGCGCCGTTGCGGCCAAGCTCGTCGCGCTCGTTCAGCGCCTGCTGCGGGCCGAGGCCGCGCAGCGCGCCCGAGAGGCGCGCATGCGGCCACGATCGGTTTGCGATGCGGAAGCGGTCGGCGCTGTCGCTCGTCGCATTCTTCATACCGCCGGCGCGCAGCACGCGGTCACGCATGAAGACTTCCCACGTCTGCCCGGTGACCTCTTCGATCAGCTGCCCGGCGACGGTGTAGAGGATATTGTCATAGGCATAGGCCGAACGGAAACTCGTCACGGGTTTCAGGTAAGCGACACGTTCGACCGTCTGCTTGCGCGTCAGATGCGTGCGCGGCACGAACATCAGGTCGCCCTGCCCCAGCCCCAGCCCGCTGCGATGGACGAGCAGGTCGCGGATCGTGATCTCGCGCGTGACCCACGCGTCGTACATGCGGAACCATGGCATATGCTTGATGACGGGATCGTCCCACGCAATCTTGCCCTCGTCGACGAGGATCGCGAGCGCGGTTGCGGTCATCGCCTTGCCGGTCGAACCCGTCTGGAAGATCGTTTGCGCGTCGACCGGCGCCCGCTCGCCGATCTTGCGCACGCCCCAGCCGCGCGACAGCGTCGTCTTGCCATCCTCGACGATCGCGATCGACACGCCCGCGGCGCCGATTTTCTTGCGAAGCGCCTCGACGCTTTCGCCGATGTCGGCGGGCGGTTCGGCCCAGGCGGGCGCGGCGACCGACAGCATCAGCGACAGGGCAAGCAGGCGAACGGCTTTCATCGGAGAGTCTCCATTTCGGGAACGGGCGAACGACGCAGCAGGCGCCAGACACCAATGGTCAGCAGCGGCAGGACAAAGACCGCGAGGAAGAGCCAGGCGAGGAAGCGGTATCCGCTCGCGATCAGCTCGACGAGCCCGATGCGCCCCGCGACGAACATACAGCCCGCGAGGATGACCGCGCCGATCACCGCGCGCGCGCCGGGCGTCAATGCGGGCCGCCCGCGGCTCTCGACCGCGCCCGAAATGCGCTCGTTGATCGCATGGACCGCCCCCGCCCCGCTTTCGAGCAAGGCGGCGAAGATCATCACCTGGAACAGGACATGGAAACCCGGCACCGTCATCTGGCGAAGCAGGAAATCGGACGGCAGCGTTTCGGCACCGATCGCGGGATAGAAAGCCATCATCGCGACGAAGAAGAGGATCGCGGGCAGCATCGACAGCGGCCCCGCAATCAATCCGGCGACGACCGCGTCGCGCTGGCTGGTCAAATGGCGCAGCACCGGCAGGATCACGACCGCGCCGACGATATTATAGCTGGCGTAGGTCAGCCCGCCCGCCATCCAGTTGCCCGAGGGCGGCGGTGCGTTCGCAAAACCCTGTCCGATCAACCCGCCGAAGCTCGCGAGCGCGAGGACAAGGAACAAGCCGTAGACGCCATAGAGCAGGAACGAGACATATTTGAACATCTGTTCGACGACGCCCGTCCCCCACGCGGTGACCGCGACGATCGAGACGGCGAGCAAGATGACGCCCGCGAGTTCGGGCCAGCCGAAGGTCGCCGCGCCGATCGCGCCCGCCGCGGCGCCGAACACCGCGAGGATCAGGACGACGAAGATCAGATAAGCGGCCTCGAACGCGATCCACGCCGGTCCGAGCAGCCCCTTGAAGAAGGCGCGATAGTCATAGGCGCCGAGCTGGCGCGCGAGCGCGAAGGTCAGCGCCGCGACGACGCTCCAGGTCAGCGTCGCAAGCAGCATCGCGGCCAACCCGCCCCAAGGCCCCGACGGGACGAAATATTCGGCGAGTTCACGCCCCGTCGCATAGCCGCCGCCGATGATGACGGCCTTCAGCGCAAATCCGGGCAGCAGGAAGCGCTGGAACCAGCTCGACCTGCCGCCCGTCTCGCCCACACTCATGCGAGAATATTTTCGACGAGCGCGTCGAAACCGGCGCCGCCGCGGATCGGGTCGGCGACGGGGAGACCGAGGCGCTGACGCTCGACCGCCATTAGCGCCTCGGCGGCGCCGGCGTCGTAACTCGATGTATTGAAGCTCACCCCGCCGCAGCGGATCGCGGGATTGGTCCGGCTGCCGAGCCGGATCGTCAGGTCGATGACCTCCTCGACCGAGGGCAGCGTAAAGCTCTCCATGCCGAGGATCACGGTGCGCGATGGATCGTGGCAGACGACGAACACGTCGGGCTGGCTGCCGTGGAGCAGTCCGAGCGACACCGCGGCATAGGCGGGGTTGAAGATCGACCCCTGCCCCTCGATCAGGTCCCAATGATCGTCGGGCGCGTCGGGGCTGAGCATTTCGGCCGCCCCTGCCTCGAAATCCGAAATCACCGCGTCCATCGGCATGCCGCCGCCCGCGATCATAATGCCCGTCTGGCCGGTCGCGCGAAAATCGGCGTCGATGCCGCGTTCGAGGAAAGCGCGGTGCAGCGCGAGCGCGGTATATTTCTTGCCGAGCGCACAGTCGGTGCCGACGGTCAGCAACCGCTTCCCGCTGCGCTTGCGGCCGCTCGCGATCGGGATCGCAGGCGGCGGGGTACGGATGTCGATCAGCCGCTGCCCCGTCCGCCGCGACGCTTCGATCAGCGCCGGAATGCTCCCGAGACGGACGTGCAGGCCGCTGATGATGTCGAGCCCGGCTTCCATGGCCTCGACCAGCGCAGCAATCCAGGTATCACCGATGACCCCGCCCTGGTTCGCGACGCCGATCACCAGCGACCGCGCGCCCGCCGCCCGCGCTTCGGCAGGCGACAGGCGCGGCAGGCCGGTAGAGACGGTACAGCCCCCGATCGCCAGCTCGCCCACGCAGCGGTCGGCTGCCCAGTCCGCCAGACCAAAGGCGGTCTTGGCATAGCTCGCCTCGGTCGTGTCGCCGAGGAACAACAGATAAGGCTGCGGCAAGGCCAGTTTGTCGGCCAGCCTGCCGATGGGCGCGTTCATCTTTTCCAACTCCCAAACGATCAGAAGGCCATGTCGAGCGCGACACCGATAGTGCGGGGCTGCAGCGGCGAGATCGCCAGGAAGCTCGGCCGGTTGAGGCCGTCGGCCAACGTCGATCGCGCCATTTCGCCCTTGTTGTCGAGCAGGTTGCGGGCATAGGCGCGCAATGTCCAGTGATCGTTGAAGGTGACCGAGGCGTTGAGATCGACCGACGTATAGGGCTTGGCGCGCGCGACGAGCGGGTCGCTCTCGACCAGCGACAGGCGGCTGCCCGCGTGACGGACGCCGACGCCGAAGCTGCCCTTGTTGCTACCGCCGAGTGCAAATTCATAGTCGGCGCGCAGCGCGCCGCTGAATTTCGGCACGGCCGGCAGGCGGTCGCCGTCGACACCGCTGATGTCGGGCACATCCTCGCTGAGCGTCGCGTCGGTGTAGCTGCCCGTCGCGCTGATCGTGAGGCCGGGCGCCGGACGCAGCGCGAGGCTGCCTTCGAAACCCTTGCTCGTCGCCTTGCCACCGTTCGCCCCGCCCGATACGCCGCCAAAAGCGCGCGTGACCTGGATGTCGGTCCAGTCCATCCAGAAGAAGGCGGCGTCGACCGTCACCATCCGGTCGGCGAAATCGGCCTTCAGCCCGACCTCGTAGTTGGTCATGCGGTCGGCATCGACGCTGGGCGGCACGTTCGGAACGATGACGTTCGGGCCGCCGGGGCGATAGCCCGTCGCGACGCGCGCGTAGAGCATCGCGTCCTCGTTGATGTGAAACTGCGGGCTGACCGAAAAGGTCCAGACGCTTTCGGCGGACTCGCCGGGGGTATTGGCGGTCGGGACGATCGCGCCCGAGCTGATCTGGGTGAAGGTCTGTTCGTTGCGCGCCCAGCGGAGGCCGCCGGTGACCTCGAACTGCTCGCTCAATTTGAAGGTCGCGTTGCCGAAGACGGCATATTCCTTGTACGTCGCGGGCAGACCGACGGTCGCGAGCGGGTCGAGCGGCGCGATCGGGTTTCCGGCCATGTCAAACGAGCGGACAAGCTGCGCATTGCTCGTCTTCTCATCGGTGAAGAAGCCGCCGACGAGCCATTCGAAGCGGCCGCCGCTCGGCGAAGCAAGCCGGACTTCCTGCGTCCATTTCCTGAGCCCGAGATCGAGATAGAAGGGCGTGATGCCCGGCGCGATCGCGCCGCCCGTCAGCAGCGGGAACAGCACGCCGAACGCATAGCTTGCGTCCTGCACCTGCTCGCTTTGCGTCTTGCTGTACGTCGTCGCCGAGGTCAGCGTCGCGGCGCCGAAATCATAATCGATCGTCGCCGAATAATAATCGAGATCGATGTCGTAGGATTCGGGCACATAATTATTATACGAATGGCCGTTGCCGAGCCGGCGGCCCGTCAGGTCGGCCGCATAGATGCCGTTGCCGTCGGAATCGAGCGACTGCCAGATGCCTGCGAGCTTGACGCTGAGTTCAGGGGTCGGCTGCCACAGCAGCGCGGCGCGGCCGCCGCGCTGTTCATAGTCGTTCTGGTCCGTAAGCCCGGCATTGTTCACGCTGTCGACCCAGCCCGGCGTCTTGCGCCACGCGAAGCTGCCCGAAATCGCGAGCGTGTCGGTCGCGATGGGGGCATTGACATAGACCTGCCCGCCCCAGCCAAGGCCGCCCGCATCCTTGATCGTGAAGCCTTCGACGCCCGCGCGAACCTTGAATTCGCGTGTATCGGGCTGGACGGTCACATATTTGACGAGGCCGCCGATCGAGCTGGCCCCATAGAGCGTGCCTTGCGGGCCTTTGAGCACCTCGATCCGTTCGAGATCATAGGGCATCAGGTCGATCGTGAACTGCCCGGCGCGGTTATAGATCGCGCTCGATCCGACCGGCGCGTCGTCGAGATAGATGCCGACCGTCTGCGCCGAATTGAGCGGCGCGACGCCGCGCAGCGTGATCGTCGTCTGGCCGGGCGTGCCGCCATTGCTGACATTCATGCCGGGGACGTAACCTGCATAGTCGACGAGCGAGGCCGAGCCCTGCTCCTGCAGTTCCTCGCCGCTGACGACCGTGATCGCGATCGGCACGTCCTGCACGTTCTGCGTGCGCTTCTGTGCGGTCACGACGATCTCGCCGCTCGCCTCGATGGCGCCCGCTTCCTGCGCCTGTGCCGGCATTGCGGCGGCCAGCGCGACCATGCTCCCTGCGATCCTAAGTCCCTGTTTCATCGTCTTACCCCCAGACTTGGGCGAGCAGGCGGCGGAAATTGCCACCGAGCACCGCCCGGATGTTTTCGTTCGAATAGTTGCGGCGGATCAGTTCCTCGGTGAGGTCGAAGGTCTTGAGCGGATGGTCGAAACCGTCGATGTCGATCTTGTCGCGAAAGGCGTAGCTGCCCTTGTAGCTGCCCTTGAGCAGCGCATATTCGTCCGGCTTCATGTCGTCGTAGCCGTGGAGGTCGGCGTCCGATCCGATGCCGACATGGTCGATCCCGACAAGCTTTGCGACATGGTCGATATGGTCGGCCATATGCCCGACATTGGTCGGATCGGTCGTGCGGACGAACATGCGCACCCCGGTGATCCCCATCACCCCGCCCTTCGCGGCGAGCGCCTGGATCGCCGCGTCGGTCTTGACGCGCGGATGATCGACCAGCGCGCGCGCATTGCTGTGCGTGATCGCGATCGGACCCTTGGCGATCTCGACGGCATCCAATGTCGTCTTGTCGCCGCAGTGCGAGACGTCGACCAGCATCTTCTGCTTTTCCATCTCGGCGATGATCGCGGCGCCATAATCGCTGACCCCGCCGTCGACGCGCTCGGTGCTGCCCGATCCGATCATATTCTGGGTATTATAGGTGAGCTGCGCGCAGCGAAGGCCGAGGCGGCGGAACAGCGCGACATCCTCGATCTTCTCGAAATGCTCGGCATTCTGAATGCCCATGATCACCGCGCATTTCTTTTCCGCCTTGGCGCGGTCGAGATCGGCGACACCGTCCACCAGCGTGAACACATGGCTGTTGCGCCCGGCGAAGCCCTGCCACCCGGCGAGAAATTCGAGCGCCTGCCCCTTCGCGCCCGGACCGCCGAGGCCATAGGCGTTGTGGAAGCCGGTAATGCCCGATGCCCGGAACTCGGCGGCTTCGGCGTCGGTCAGCCGGTGCGCGACATAATTCTCGTCGAGCGTGATCTTGAGCGGCGCGAGCATGTCGATGACGAGCGACGAAGCGACCAGATCGACCGCGCGGCGCGAGTAGCTCTTTCCCGGCGCCGCGGCAAAGGCATAGGCGCCCCGGTTGATCATCGGCGCCGACACAGCAACACCCACCACGCCCGCGAGTGCCGCGCGGCGCGTCATCTGGAACGACGCCGTCATCCCAACCTCCCTCTTTTATAGTTTCAATTTAGACTATTGTCCTAATCAGAAAATTGTCAACCCATTTAGGACATAAATTGTCGTAACCTCAAAACTCGGGTGAGCGAAATCCGGACCAGCGGCACGGTTTCGGCGAAAACACGCCCGGAATGCGCATGGCCGATGACAGGAGAACGCTCGACCCGAAGATCGAGCGTCCGTTCCCGCGTGCCTTGCGTGGCCATCAATAGACCATCCCGAAGCCATAGAGATGGAAGGCGAGCGTTACCCAGACGAGCACCAGCGCGGCAAGGATCAACAACACCGCGCCAAGCTTCATCGTCCAGCTGCGCTTGTCTTTGATGCCGAGCCAAAGGTGCCAGCCCGCCGTGATGAGCAGGCCGAACGCGGCGAGCGGTGTCAGGATGCGCAGCAGGTGGATCAGCCAGTCGAGCGGGCCGCCGAGGCTACCGATATCGGCCGAGAAGGCCGCGATCAGCCCGATCCAGCCGGTGAGCGCGCCGATCGCGAGCCAGGCGAAGATACGCGACAGGCGGTAGGCGCGCCGCGCCTTGCCCTCGAGCGCAAAATCGGCCTTGAAGTTGCGCCGCACCAGCGCCCGCACCGGCCACGCCAGCGCGGCAAGCAGGATGATGCCGAAGGCTAAGATCAGCGCGGGATTGAGCCATGCCGCGTTGACGCTCGCCGGGGCGGGCTCGAACACCATGAAGGGCGAGCCGCCGTCAACGCTCCAGCGCACGACACGGCTATCCTTGACCTCGGCGGCGACCCGCTCACCCGTGCCGGTGTCGCGCCACACGAACGGCTCGACCTCGACCCAGTCGCGTGCGCCTGCACCCAGGCCGTCGAGTGCGGGCAAGATGATCTTGCCGTCCTCGGTCAGCGAGATCGTCATCTGGCCGAGCAGGCCGAACAGGCTCGCAAAATTGGTGAAGCTGCCGCGGCTGCTGACGTAATTGCCGACCATCATTTGCGCATGTTCTTTGGCGGTCTTGGCGTCGACGGTGCCGGGCTTTTCGCTGCCGGGCAGGTAGCGATCGGCGAATTTATGGAACAGCGCGCTGCGGATCGCGCCCGCGTCGCCCTGCGTGCCCGCGCTGTTCATCGAGATATAGACCCCGATGTCGGCGTCGGGGAATAGCCACAGATAGGAGTGGAACCAGACGGTGTCGCCGCCATGCGCGATCGCGCGGTGCCCGTTGACCCATTGTTCGTAGAAGCCGAGCGCCATGCTGTTGAGGGGGCCGACGCCGGGCGCGTTGAAGTCGTGCATCTGCTTCGCGGTCTCGGGTTTCATGAGGCCCGCACCGTCGTTGAGATGCGCGATCATGAACTTGCCCATGTCGGCGCCGCTCGCCGACAGGCTGCCTGCGGGTGCCGGGATCACCATCTCGAACGGCTTGGGCTTTTGCGTGATGTCGGGATAGCCCTTCGACATATGCGGCGCGAGGTTCGCGGGAAGCGGCTGGCGGAACGACGAATGCGCCATGCCGAGCGGCTTGAAAATGTGGTTTTCGATATAATTGTCGAACGGTTCGCCGCTGACGCGCTCGACGATATAGCCGGCGAGTGCAGTCGCGTAATTGGAGTAAGCCGGCGTCGTTCCGGGCGCAAACACACGCTCGGGCAGCGCCAGCGGCATCTGCTGCTTCAGGGTCATCGCTGCCTCGGGATCGCTGCTGATCAAATGGCGGATCGATTCCTCGAAGCCCGCGGTGTGCGTCATGATGTTGCGCATCGTCACCGGCTTGCCCTGATAGGGCGGAATCCTGAAATCGAGGTAGGCGTTGACGTCCTTGTCGAGGTCGATCTTGCCCGCTTCGACCTGCTGCATCACTGCGGTCCAGGTCAGGAGCTTCGACACCGATCCCGGCCGGAACAAGGTGGTTTCGGGCAGGACGGGCGCGCGCTTGGCAACATCGGAAAAGCCATAGCCCTTCTCGAGCACGACCTGATCGCCGCGAACGACGACCACAACCGCACCCGGAATGCGCGCGCGTTCGAGTGCGTAGGGCAGGAAGCCGTCGAGCCAGGCTTCGAGGTCCTTTGCATCGAGCGCGACGGGCGCTGCTGCTGTGTTGGCAATCGGCACCGCCGCCGCTTCGGCTTTCTTCGTCGCGGGCGCCGGCACCGGCCCCTGAGCCGCCAGCGGCAGCGCGGCAAAAGCCGCCAGCCCGATCATCGCCTTTCGGATGAAACGCATCGCTTTCCCCTTTTCTTTACCGCGGCCTGTCACATCTTGCAGCAAGCCGCGCGACCCCTTACCAAGGGACCAACATCTGTTAGCCCGATAGGGACATAATGATCCTGATTGGAAAATTGTCAAATATGGAATGGAAAAACTGATGGCGGATCGCTCAACGCCGCCCACGCTCGGCACCGTGATGAAGAGCATCCGGTCGCGAAACGGCTGGACGCTCAAGGAAATGAGCGCGAAATCGGGCATCCCGGTGTCGACGCTGTCGAAGGTCGAGCACGACCGGCTCACGCTCAGCTATGACAAGCTCCAGCAGCTCAGCCAGCGACTCAACATCCGCATGTCGGACCTGTTCGCCGAGGATGACGGGGATAATGCACCCCGCGTGACCGGCCGCCGCAGCATCGGCACGATCGATCAGGCGGTGCGCGTCACGACCGACAACTACGACTATCACTATCTGTGCACCGACCTCCGGCAAAAGCGGATGATCCCGATCATCACGCGAATCCGGGCCCATAGCGCGCGCGAGTTCGGCGATCTCGTCCGCCATCAGGGCGAGGAGTTCATCTTCGTCCTCGAAGGCGAAGTCGAGATTCACACCGAATTCTACGATCCGGTCGCGCTCAAGACCGGTCAGGGCATCTATCTCGATTCGTCGATGGGCCACGCCTATGTCGTTGCCGGGGGATATGAGGAGGCGCTGGTACTCGGCGTCTGTTCGAGCGCCGACGACGGGTTAATGGACAGCTTGATGAGCCTGCACGGCTGAATTTCCCTGATCCGCGGAGAAACAGATGGCATTGCGTCGGCACCTCGCCCCTTCCCTGATGCTGCTGTGCAGCTCGATGCTGCTTTCGGCCTCCGTCGCCGCAAAGGCCCCCACCCCCGCCTACGACCTGATCATCCGCGGCGGCACACTCTACGACGGGTCGGGCAACGCGCCGGTCGCCGGCGATGTCGCGATCAAGGATGATCGTATCGTCGCGGTCGGCAAGGTCGACGGCACCGCAAAGACCGAGGTCGCGGCCAGGGGCATGGCGGTCGCGCCGGGCTTCATCAACATGCTGAGCTGGGCGACCGAGTCGCTGATCGCCGATCCCGGGAGCCAGAGCGACATCCGTCAGGGCGTCACGCTGGAAGTCATGGGCGAAGGCTGGTCGATGGGGCCGATGAACGCCAAGATGAAAGCGCTGGAGACCGAGCGGCAGGGGGACATCAAATATCCGATCGAGTGGACGAGCCTCGGCGACTATCTCGGCTGGCTCGAAAAGCGCGGCGTGTCGACGAATGTCGCGAGCTTCGTCGGTGCCGCCACGGTGCGCGTGCACGAGCTGGGCGAAGGCGACGTCGACCCGACCCCCGAACAGCTTGGTCGCATGCGTGCGCTGGTGAAGCAGGCGATGAACGAGGGCGCGATGGGGGTCGGCAGTTCGATCATCTACGCGCCGGGCTCCTATGCCGAGACCGACGAGCTTGTCGCGCTGACGAGCGAAGCGGCGAAATGCGGCGGCATGTATATCAGCCATATGCGGTCCGAAGGCGACCGGATCGAGGAAGCCGTCGACGAGCTGATCGACATTTCGCGCCGCTCGGGCGCGCCAGCCGAAATCTATCACCTCAAGATGGCGGGGCGCGGCAACTGGGGCAAGCTCGACACGATCGTGAAGAAGATCGAAGACGCGCGTGCCGAAGGGCTGAAGATCACGACCGACATGTACACCTATACCGCGGGCGCCACCGGGCTCGACGCCGCGATGCCGACGTGGGTGCAGGCGGGCGGGCTCGAGGAATGGATCAAACGGCTGAAGGACCCCGCGATCCGCGCGCGCGTCGCCGCCGAGATGAAAAAGCCGGGCAATGACTGGGAAAATCTCTATTTCGGCGCCGGCGCCGACAAGATGATCCTGTCGGGGTTCAAGAATGACGCGCTCAAGCCGCTGACCGGAAAGACGCTGGCCGAGGTCGCGGCGATGCGTGGCAAAAGCCCCGAGGAGGTCGCGATGGACCTCGTCGTCGAGGACGGCTCGCGCGTCGGCACCGTCTATTTCCTGATGTCCGAGGACAATGTCCGCAAGCAGATCCAGCTGCCGTGGATGAGCTTCGGGTCCGACGCGGCGTCGCAGGCGACCGAGGGCGTTTTTCTGAAATCGGGCGCACACCCGCGCACCTACGGCAATTTCGCGCGCCTGCTCGGCCGCTATGTCCGCGACGAGAAGCTGATTACGCTCGAACAGGCGGTTTACCGGCTCACCACCCTGCCCGCGACCAACCTCGGCATCAAGTATCGCGGTGCGCTCAAGCCCGGCTATTACGCCGATGTCGTGGTGTTCGACCCGGCGACGATCGGCGACCGGTCGACCTTCGAGAAACCGCACCAATATTCGGTCGGGATGCGCGACGTCTTCGTCAACGGCGTCGGCGTGTTGCGGAACGGCGAGCATAGCGGTGCGACCCCGGGGCGCGCGGTTCGCGGTGCTGGCTGGAACCGCTGCTCCTAAGCGGCGGCAAGCAACCGCCGCTGTTCGGCGGGTGACCTGAACAGGAAATCATAAGGCAGGCCGAGCCGGACGCTCGCCTGGCAATGCGGCGCTGTGCGGTCGACATGACGGTCGGCGACCCGGCCGGCGATGCGTAGCGCGGTGCGCTCGAGCAGCGTCAGGTCGTAGCGGGAACCAAGCTCCAGCTTGCGGCGGATATGCCCCGGCAGCAGCGACACCGACGCGCGCGCGATCGCACGGTGGAGGAAGCGCGGAACGCCGGGCGCGGCGCGGCCTGACTGGATAATATCGAGGAATTCGAAGATGATCGGATGCGGCTCGAAGCGCGGCTCGAGTTCGTCCATCATCGCCATGAACGCGCCCACCGTCGGCGGCGTATGCCGCGCCCCGAACTCGCGCCCGATCACATCGCCGTCGGCCATGAAGCGGTCCTTGTCGGCGTCGCTGAGCCGGTGAACGAAGCGGTCATAGGCCATCAGGAAACCGTATGATGCGGTCGCGGCGACCCAGTCGAGCAAGAGCGGATCGAGCGCGCGATATTTTGTGCCGTCGGGGGTTTCCCCCTTCACCTTGCCGTGCAGATGGTTGACCTGTCCGATGATGGCCTTTGCGCCGCTCGCCGGACCATAGCAGGCGAGCATCGCGACGAGCCCGGTGCGGCGCGAGCGGCCGATCGGATCGGCCTTGTAGGTCGAATGGTCCCACACCCCCGACCGGATGCGCGGTTCGGCGAATTCGAGCAGCACCGCGGCGATGCCCCCGATGCCGAGCGCGATCGGGTTCTTGTAGATGCGCCACTGGACGCTGTCGGGCGCGAGCAGCGCGGTTTCGCCGAGGGGCGCGGCGAAATCGATCGCCGTCCCCAGATATTCATCTTGCATCGGCGCACGCACCACGCTGTCCGTCTCCTCTTAGAAGTCATAACCCAGAGTCAGGCCCCAGCTTCGCGGCTGGTTCGCGAAACGCACGACGACGTTGGCATTGCTGGCGACCGCCGACCAATAATATTTGTCGAACAGGTTTTTCGCCCAAAGCGACACCGACCAGCCGCTCTCGTCTTTCAGGCCGAGGCTTGCGTTGACCGTACCATAGGCATCGACCTTGTAGAGATCGAGATCCTCGAAGATCGTGTTCGACTTGCTCTGGTAACGCGCGCTGACCGCGCCCGTCAGATGGACCGTGTCGCTGACCGGCGTGTCATAAGCGAGCGTCAAACTGCCTTGAAACTTCGGGCTGTAGATGAATTCGGCGCCATCGAAATTCTGCGGCTGCCCCGCGGCATTGGTGCCGTTGTAATCGTTGATCCGTGTCTTGAGGTACAGCGCGTTAGCGGCGATCGTGACGCCGGTCGCCGGGCGGATCGTCAGCTCGCCCTCGACGCCGTAAGCCCCGCTGTCGGGGACATTATCGAGCCGTGAGAGCGCGGTGTAGATCGGATCGGCGAAATAGGTGCTGATCTGCTTGTCGCGATAGTCGTAGTAGAAGGCCGAGAGATTGGCCTGCACCGCGCGGTCGGCGAGCGTCGCTTTCACGCCCACCTCATAGGCGGTCAGCTTCTCCTGCTTCACCGGCGCATTCTGGCGCGCGAGGTTCGCGGCGTTGATCGGCGTCGTACCCGATTTATAACCACGCGATACTGAGGCATAAAGCAAGGTGTCGTCGTTCGGCGACCAGTCGAGCGCGACACGCCATGCGATGTTATTTTCCTTGAGCACCGACCGCGCCTCGCCAAAGGTGCCCGTCGCGGGGTCGAAGGTGTTACACTGCCCCTGCGAAATCTGCGGCGCGAGCACGCCATAGGTTTGCAGGTACAGCGCGCGGTTCACGACGTTGACGTTGGGCAGCATGTTGCCGTTGAAGTCGCGCGAGCAGCCGTTGTAGCGCTGCTTGTCCTCGGTATAGCGCACGCCGATGGTGAGCTTGAGCTGGTCGGTGAGTTCGGCGTCGGCGTTGCCGAAGATGCTCCACGTCTTGGTGCGGATGCGTCCGAAATCCTCGTAGGTGCGGAACGCCTGACTGAGTTGCAGCGGCGTGTAGCCGCCCGAATTGAAGATCGGGCTCGCGAGCAGCGGGGCCCCCGCCGCGCGGATCAACCCGACGTTGGCGTTCTGCCCGAGCAGGGTGCGGTTGGAATCGATGATGCGGTCGTTCGCATAATAGCCGCCGACCAGCCAGTTCACCGCGCCCGCCTCGCCCTCGACATGCAGCTCCTGCGCGAAGCTCTTGATCCGCCCGACGGTGTTCTGGAGCAGGATTTCGAACGGCGCGCCGCTCCAGTCCGACAGCGCGTTACGCTTGAAGTCGTTGTAGCTGGTGAGCGAGACGAGCTTCATCGTGTCGCCGAGATCCTGATCCCAGCGCAGCTTCACCCCCCAGAAACGATTATCCTCGGCAAGCGGGTCGTCGAGACCGAGGCCGGTGCCGATATCGGCCGAGCGCGATGCTTCGGGCGCCCAATCGGCCTGGCTCGCCTTGGTCGGGAAATTGTTCGCGAGATAGGTCGCGAGCCCCGGTGCGTTGAAGAAGCGCGAGTTGCTGGTGCCGCCGACCGGGTTGGTCGCGGGGGTAAAACCGATCCCCTGCCCCGCAACGGTATCCGACTTGTTGCGCCAATATGTGACCGACAGGTCGAAATGCGTGCCCGGCGCCGGATCGATCGCGAGCGACCCGCGCACGCCATATTTCTCGACCTCGCCGAGCCTTTCGCCCCGCGTGTTGCTGACCTGCCAGCCCTTGTCGCTATTCTCGCTGCGGAACGCGATGCGCGCCGCGATGCCTTCGCCGAGCGGGCCCGAGAGATGGCCGCCGATATTGTACGTCTGATAGTTGCCGAGGTCGGCCTTGATGCCGCCCTCGAAGCTGTCGGTCGGTTTCGCGGTGATGAAGTTGATCAGGCCCGCGGTCGTGTTGCGGCCGTAAAGCGTGCCCTGCGGACCCTTCAGCACCTCGACGCGTTCGAGGTCCATTACCGGGCCGATGTTCATGATCGGATAGGCGTAGGCGACCTCGTCCACGTAAGTGCCGACGGTCGAGGTCGAGGAGAGGTTGATCGTGTTGAAGCCGATGCCGCGCAGCGTGTAGGTCGGCACGCCCTGATAGCTTTGCGAGACGGTGAAGCTCGGCGCCACCGTGGTGAGGTCGCGCATGTCGGTGACGCGCAGGCTTTCGAGCGTCGCGCCGTCGACCGCCTGGATCGCCATGCCGACATCGTTCATCGATTCGGCGCGGCGCTGCGCGGTGACGATGATGTCGCCTTCGGCCGCGGCGGTGTCGGCCGGCGCTTCCTCGGCAGCGAAGGCCGGTGCCGCCAGGGCGAGCCCCATTGCCGAACCCGCGCCCAGGAAAATACGCATTGCCTTCATCACTCATCCTCCCTCAAACGGCTTGTCGCCGGGCTCGTCTTTGTGCGAGCGTCGCGCGAAACCGGACCGTGACAGAACATAGAATTGCGGGCGGACGAACAAGCTGACACCTGTGTCAGGATAGCGGAGGGTCGAACGGGTGATGGATCATCAGCGCGAATGCTGGGCCGAAATGCCGGCGCTGATCGCGGCGGTGCAGGCGGCGGGCGACAAGATCGGCCTGCCCTATGTCGCGGCGCAGGCCGACCTTGGCGACCCCGAGCCGATGAGCGACGAAGAAGGCCGCCCCTATGCCGAAACCAGCTTTCACTGGGTTGACCCGAGCTATGCCTATTGGCGCGACCGCAAGCTGGCGCTGCAACTCGCCTTCCTGACCGCAGCGCGGCTCGTCGCCGAGCCTTTCTATTACAGCGACGGACGGCTCGGCACGTGGCGCCCGTCGCATCTGCTCGACGAGGTCGACTGCTCGCAGGCGCGGAACACCCCCAATTTCGGTGAGGCGATCATCGCCCCGGTGCACCTGCCGCGCGGGCTGGTCGGCGCGGTCTTCTGGTGCTCGCGCGAGCCCGCCGGCGTCGACGCCATTTATGCCGAGCACGCCGGCCATCTGCACAACCTCGCGGTCAAGCTGATCGCGACGCACAATGAAGCGCGCGGGCGTCCGCGCAACGCCACCGTGCCGCAGACGCTGACGCGCCGCGAGGTGCAGTGCCTGCGCTGGGCGGCGGCGGGCAAGACCGACGGCGAGATCGGGATCATCCTGTCGCTGTCGGTGTCGACGGTGCGTTTCCACCTGCGCAATGCCGCGGCAAAGCTCGGCGCGACGGGGCGTGCGCAGTCGATCCAGATCGCCGCCGGGCTCGGCTTCGTCGGCGCACGCGCGGCCTGATGCAGGTGCCAGCTTGGCCTCGCCTCGCCGCGACGTACAAGCCGGTCCTATGGACATGCTGAACGACCCGGCTCTTGCGGTTTTCCGCGAAGAGGTTCGCGCCTTCCTGACGGCGCACCTGCCCGACGACATCCGCCGCGCCGCGGCGCGCGCGACGAGCGTCTTTATCGATCCCGACGTGTCGCTGCCCTGGCAGCGCATTCTCCACGCCCGAGGCTGGGCGGCACCCGACTGGCCCGCCGAGTTCGGCGGCCCCGGCTGGAGCGAGATCGAGCGTTACATCTTTGCCGCCGAATGCGCACGCGCCGGCGCACCGAACCTCGCGCCGATGGGACTGAAGATGGTTGCGCCGGTGATCATGCATTACGGCAGCCCCGAACAGCGCGGGCACTATCTGCCGCGTATATTGTCGGGTGAGGATTATTGGTGCCAGGGCTTTTCGGAACCGGGCGCGGGTTCCGACCTCGCTGCGCTGCAACTCCGCGCGACCGCGGACGGAAACGATTATGTCCTCGACGGATCGAAGATCTGGACAACCCACGCGCATTTCGCGAACCGCATGTTCGCGCTCGTCCGCACGTCGAGCGAGGGCAAGCCGCAGGCGGGGATCAGCTTCCTGCTGCTCGACATGGCGACGCCGGGGATCACCGTCGAGCCGATCCGCACGCTCGCCGGCGATCACGAGTTCAATCAGGTGTTTTTCGACGATGTCCGCGTGCCGCAGGCAAACCGGCTCGGCGGCGAGAATGAAGGCTGGTCGGTCGCAAAGCATCTGCTGACCTTCGAGCGCGGCGGCAAATATGCGCCCGGCCTGATCGGTCGCCTCGAACGGCTGCGCGCCCGCGATGATATCGACCCGGTGCTGCGCGCGCAGCTCGATCGCGAGGCGGTGACGCTGAAGGCGCTGCAAGCACTCGAGATGAAGGCGATGCGCGGCGTCGGCGGCAGCCCGGCACTCTATGCCTCGGCGCTCAAGATACTCGGCACCGAGACGGCGCAGCGGATCGATACACTGGCGTGCGACATCGTAGGCCATGCCGCATGGGCCGACGCCGACGGGCAAACGCCCGCCGAGCTGGCGGTCGCGGTGCCGCGCTATCTCAACGATCGCGCCGCGACGATCTATGCGGGCTCGAACGAAATCCAGCGCGACCTGATCGCGCGTATGATGCTGGGCTAAACCGCCGCGTCGGCAAAGCGCGCAAGGTGGCCGGCGCGCGGGCCGAACGCGGCGGCGATCGCGAGCGCGCGCTTGAAGTGGCCGCCGAGGCTGAGTTCCTCGGTCAGCCCCATCGCACCGTGGATCTGCACCGCGCTTTCGCCGACGATGCGCACCGCGTCGCCGACCTCGATGCAGGCGGCGCTGACCGTCTGCGCGCGGTCCGTGCTTCCCTCATCGACCGCGAGGATTGCGGCTTCGGTGAGCGCCGCCGCCTTCATCAGCGCAAGCTGCATGTCGGCAGCGCGGTGGCGCAGCGACTGGAAGCTGCCGATCATTGCGCCGAACTGCTTGCGCTGGCCGAGATAGTCGATGCTGTCCGCGATCATGCGCTGCATCAGGCCGACCGCCTCGGCGCAGCGTCCCGCAAGGATCAGGTCGTTGGCATAATCGGCCCATGCACGTGCTTCGATCCCGCTCGCGAGGATGGTCGCATCGCCGGACTTCAAGGTAAAAGCGAGATCGGCCGACACGGTGCCGTCGTGCATGATACGATGGCGCTGTTCGACCTTGGCGCCGTCGGCGACGACGAGCAGCAATGCGTCGTCGCTCGCGAGCAGAAGCAGGTCTGCCTCGGCCGCGCCCGCGACCAGCGCCGCGCTGCCGCGGACCAATGCGCCTTCGACGACGGGCATCGCCGCGGCCGAGGCGACACAGATGATTGCGATGCGCTGGCGGCCCGCCGCGAGATCGGCCAGCACCGGCTGGCCAGGCGCTGTGCGCGTCAGCAGCATCGTCGCCGCTGCATGCGACAGCCAGTCGGCGCCGGCGAGCGCGGGGCCGAGTTCGGCCATCACGACGGCGATATCAACCATCCCGCCGCCGAAACCCCCCACGTTTTCGGGGAGCGCGATCCCGGCCAGGCCGAGCGAGTCCGAAAGGTCGCGCCAGCCCGGACGCGCATTGTCCGCCAGAAAACGCTGAATGCTGTCGCGCAGCATCTGTTGCTCGTCCCGAAGCGGCAGGTCGAGTTCGGCCATCTCAGATCGCCTGCCCGGCGAAGCGCTTTTTTTTTGCAATATCGTGCGTCATTTGCTCTCCCGCGCCTTTCCTGCAACGCGGGACGCCCCGGGTCTAGCTGGTTGGTGTGGCAGGTCGGAGGTAGTGGCCGGCGCAGCACCATATACTTAGCAATAAAACTATTGCATGGGGCGGCATGCACAGGGCGGGACGAGTCGAGAACAGGGCGCGAAAGGGGCGGATGGGATGAATCCGATCTGGCTGCCCGCGTCGCTGTTCGGCGGATTGTTCCAGGCATGGCGCACCGCGCTCCAGCAGCGCCTTCGCGCCGAGCTGAGCGTCAGCGGCGCGGGGCTCGTGCGCTATCTTTACGGCCTGCCCTTCGCGCTGGTTTTTGCTGCGGCGTGGCTGACGATCCAGCGCGATGCGGTTCCGGCATTCGGTACTGCCTTCGCCGGTTTCGCGGTCGCCGGGGCGGTCACGCAGATGGCAGGCACGATCCTGCTCATCATGGCGTTCGGGCATCGCGGCTTTGTCGTCGGAACCGCCTTTTCCAAGACCGAAGCGGTGCAGGCCGCGCTCGTCACCGCGCTGTTCCTTGGCGAGCGGTTGCCGCTGCTCGCATGGATCGGGATCGTTGCGGGTGTCGCGGGTGTGCTGGTGCTCGCACTTGCGGGGCGCGGGGTCTCGGCGCGCGAGATTTTGGGTGCACTCGGCCAGCCCGCCGCGCTCTGCGGGCTCGGCGCGGGGTCGATGTTCGCGCTCGCGGCGATCGCGGTGAAGCTCGCGACCGCCGAGCTCGATGGTGTTGACCTGATTGGTTCGGCGCTGGTCACCCTTGTCGTCGTAATGGCGATTCAGACCGCGCTGCACTTCGCGTGGGTTTTGCTGCGCGACCGAGAAACCGCGCGCTCAGTTTGGCGCACATGGCGGAACTCGAGCCAGGTCGGGTTGCTGTCGGCGCTCGGATCGGCCTGCTGGTACATCGGCTTCGCGGCGGCGCCGGCGGCACTGGTGCGGATCGTCGGGCAGGTCGAGGTTGTCTTCACGATCGGCTTTGCGCATTTCTATCTGCGCGAACCGGTGCGCTGGCACGAGATCGTCGGCCTGCTGCTCGTCGCCGCCGGCGTGATGATGGCGCTGCTCGCGACCTTCTAGAAAGCGGGCGCCTTGCTGACCATCGCGGGCAAGGGGCGCCCCATCACACCGGTAAGCCATCCCGCCGCCTCGACCACCTGCGGCAACGCCACGCCGGTTTGAACGCCGCTCTGGTCGAGCATGTAAATCACATCCTCGGTCGCGACATTGCCCGCAGCACCGGGCGCGAAGGGACAGCCGCCGAGCCCGCCGAGCGATGCATCGACCGTCGCCGCGCCTTCGTTCACCGCCGCCCAGACATTGGCGATTCCGGTGCCGCGCGTATTGTGGAAATGGACGCGCACCGGCAGGTCGCCGACCGCCTCGCGCACGCGCCCGACCATTTCGGACACCTGCGCCGGAACGCCGACGCCGATCGTATCAGCGAGCGCAATTTCGCGCGGGGCGGCGTCGGCGGCGCGCTTCGCCATTTCGATGACGCGCCCGATCGCTACCCGACCCTCGAACGGACAGCCGAAGGCGGTTGCAATCGTGATCTGCCCATTGCGCCCCGCCTCTTTCGCCAGCGCGACGATCTCCATCGCGGCGGCGAGCGATTCATCGGAACTTTGCCCTTGGTTGCGGATGCCGAACGTATCGCTCGTCACGCACACTGCGCCCAGCTCGTCGATCCGGCCGGTCGCCAGCGCGCGCTCGGCGCCGCGGCGATTGAGGACGAGGCCGATCCAGGTCATGTCGTCCCGCTCGGGCAACATCGCCACCAGTTCCTCGGCATCGGCGAGCTGCGGGACTTTCTTGGGATTGACGAAGCTCGTCACCTCGATACGCCGGACACCATAGTCGATCGCACGGCGGATCAGCTCCAGCTTGTCGGCGGTCGAAATGACCGCCGCTTCATTCTGAAGCCCGTCGCGCGGGCCGACCTCGACCAGTTGCACGGCATGATTTTTCAACATCTTGCGTCCTGAATATCCTGAGCCATTTAGCAGGTTGAAAATTACATAGCATTCTAAGTATACAAAGACCATGGGCGAGGCAGGCCGTCTTATCAGAGTCGGCCCCGAAAGGAATGATATGACGGAAACGAGCAGCGGGGGCGCGCTGGAAGGCATCAGGGTGGTCGAGATGGGGCAGCTCATTGCCGGCCCCTTCTGCGGCCAGCTCCTCGGCGACATGGGCGCCGAGATCGTCAAGCTCGAACCGCCGGAGACCGGCGACCAGATGCGCAACTGGGGCCAGGGTGACAAGCCGAGCTGGTGGCGCGTTATCGCACGCAACAAATATTCGGTCGCGGTCGATTTGCGCTCGGAAGAGGGGCAGGCACTCGCGCGCGAACTGATCGCCAAGGCCGACATCCTCATCGAGAATTTCCGTCCCGGCACGCTCGAGAAATGGAATCTCGATCCCGCCAAGCTGCGCAAGACGAACCCCGGGCTGATTGTCGTGCGCGTATCGGGTTATGGGCAGACCGGTCCCTATTCGGCGCGCGCGGGCTTTGGCGGCATTGGCGAAGCGATGGGCGGCTGGCGCGGGATTGTCGGCTATCCCGACCTTCCGCCCGCACGCATGGGCGTGTCGATCGGCGACACGCTCGCTGCCACTTATGGGTGCATGGGCGCGCTCGCGGCGCTCCACCATCGCAGCAAGACCGGCGAAGGCCAGATCGTCGACTCCGCGCTCTATGAGGCAGTGTTACAGATCATGGAATCGACCGTCTCCGACTATTCGGCGAGCGGCACGAAGCGTCGCCGCACGGGGTCGACGCTGCCCGCCATCGCGCCGTCGAACGTCTATCCATGCCGCGACGGCGAATATTTGATCGGCGCCAATCAGGACGGCGTCTTCGCGCGCCTCGCGGCTGCAATGGGGCGTCCCGAACTCGCGAGCGACGAACGCTATGCGACGCATCGCGCGCGCGGGGTGCGGCAGGAGGAACTCGACGCGCTGATCGGCGAATGGACGGCAACGCTGACGATCGCCGAGCTCGAAGCAAAGATGGTAGAGGCCGGCGTCCCCGCGGGGCGCGTGTTCGATGCCGAGGACATGCTGGCCGATCCGCATTTTGCGGCACGCGATGCCCTGGTGACGGTTCCCGACGAGGAATTCGGCGAGGTCACGATGCAGGGTGTGTTCCCGAAGCTGTCGGCGACGCCGGGCAGCGTGCGCCGCCCTGCCCCGCTGGCCGTCGGACAAGACACAGCCGACGTGCTCGAACGCTGGCTCGGGCGGGAGGTTTGACGCGATGATCACGCTCTATGGCGGACCGACCCCCAATGCGCGCAAGATTGCCATCGCGCTTCTCGAAATGGGGCTCGAATGGCGGCTCGAATATATCGACATCCTCGCGGGCGATCAGCTCACCCCCGGGTTCCTCGCGCTCAACCCGAACAACAAGACCCCTGTGATCGTCGATGACGCAGGCCCCGCAGGTCCGGGCTTCATATTGTGGGAAACCGGCGCGATCCTGCTCTATCTTGCCGAAAAGACCGGACGTTTCGTGCCATCCGATCCGGTGAAGCGCGCGACCTGCTGGCAATGGCTGATGTTCCAGGTCTCGGGCGTCGGCCCGATGTTCGGACAGGAGGTGCATTTCACCCACTATGCCGAGGATCGGCACGACTATGCCATCGCGCGCTACAGCCGCGAGGTCGACCGGCTGATGATGGTACTCGACAAGCGCCTTGGTGAAGCCGAATGGCTGGCGGGCGACGATTATACGATCGCCGACATGGCAACCCTGCCCTATCTGCGCCGCCAGCTCATCGAAAAAGCCGGGCGCTTCCCCAATATCGACCGCTGGGGCGCCGCGATGCTCGAACGCCCGGCGGTCGCCGAAGGAATGACGGTCGGCGTCGCGCACGCCGAGACGATCGAAGGCGGCCTGACCGGCTTCACCGACGAGCACCGCGCGATCCTGTGGGGCGACCGCCAGCACGCAAAAAGGTGAGACGACTGCCGGACGAAAGCTAGATCATCTGGAATTGGCCGGTATTGGTAAAAGCTGCATATGCCTCGACGCTTCGGCGCATATTTTCGAGCATGGCCGGTAGGTCATCAGGACGAAACCATCGCAGGTCGATCGTTTCCGATCCGTCGACTTTCAGTTCACCATCATAATCGGTTGCGTAGAACATCATCACAAAAAACTGGCAAAGATCACCGTTCGGGAAACGGACGGTCTCGAACTCGGGATTGCTTCCAAAGCCGAAAGGTTTGGGATCTCGGATTTGGAGCCCGGTCTCTTCACGCGTCTCTCGAATGACCACTTCTGTCAGGTCTTCGCCTTCCTCCGCATTCCCACCGGGAAGGCCCCACAGCGAGAAATCGCCTCGATGTTGCAAGAGGATTGCCCCGTCCTCTCTGGTCACGATGACGCGCGCCCCGGGAACCAGCAAACATCTGGGCCCCACGAGCGATCTGAGTTTTCCGAGATAGCTGTTCGCGAAGGTCATTCGAACTCCCGTCAAATCGAACCCGATCGTCGATCTTGTCCAAAACGCCGGCTTTTGGAAAGCAGCGTCGGGGCTGTAGTAATCGTGTCCGCGAGCGAACGGAACGTCTCCACGGTTCGGCTTCAGTTCCCCTTCACCGCCGCATGGTTCGCGTCGCCGAACATGTTCGACCATTCCTTGTCATCGAGTGTCTGGTGGCGCCCGACATATTTGGCCGGCGCCTTCAAATCCTCGCGCGCCATCGCGCGCGCCACCGCCGGACGTGCGCGGATGCGTTCGAACCAGCCGTGCATCGCGGGCCATTCGTCGAGGCCCATGCCCATCACGAAGGCCGAGGCGCGACCGGGCCAGATCACGATGTCGGCGATCGAATAATCGCCACCCGCAACATAAGAGCTCTTCTCCAGCCGCTTTTCGAGCACGGTGAGCAGGCGCTGCAATTCCCTCGTGTAGCGTGCGGTCGCATAATCCTGCCCCGCGGGCGCGTAGCGCAGAAAATGGCTCGCCTGCCCGCCCATCGGCCCGAGCCCCGCGACCTGCCAGGTCAGCCACGATAGCGTCACTGCGCGCGCAGCACCCGATGCGGGGAGGAAGCGGCCACTCTTTTCGGCCAGATATTGAAGGATCGCGCCCGACTCGAAGACAGTCACCGGATCCCCACCCTCGTCCGGATCATGATCGACGATCGCGGGTAGTTTGTGGTTCGGATTGATCCGGCCGAACTCCGCCGTGAGCTGGTCGCCGTCGAAGATGTCATAAGAAATGACGCGATACGGTTCGCCAATCTCCTCGAGCATGATCGCAATTTTCTGCCCGTTCGGGGTCGCCGAATAGTGGAGGTCGATCATCTCAAAGTATCTCGTGGATCACATGACGCACGCCGAAATCGGTGCGCTCGCCGACGCCGACCGCGAGCACTCCGTTGAGCCAGCCATATTTGGCGCTCGCGGTTTCGAACACCGGCGCGATTCGCAGATAGTAGCGCGACGGATCGGCGTCGGGGACGGCGGGATCGGCGAAGGTCGCACGCACATCGTCGGGAATGATGTTGCGGCCGGTGTAGCTTAGATAGATGAGGTCGCCGTCGTCGGTCTGCCACACCGCGCGAGCGTCGAACGTGCCGACCGAGGCGTCGTCGCCGAGGCGCCCGCCGCGCGACCAGTTTCCGCCGCCGGGCAAAACCATGCCATTGATCCGCGGTCCGAAAAACCGGCCGCCGCTGATATAGCCGAGCCGCTGGTCGCCGAACGGCGAGGCGCCGATCCCGATAATCCCGCCGCCCACGTCGAACTCGACGGTGCACAGATGACGCGTCGCCAGCGCAACCCGTGCCGCCTGCGTATTTTCTTCGTTCATGATGCGAATCCTCTTCCTGCCTATGGACAAGCATAAAACCATTAGTATACTAAGGGTCAATCAGATTGACGGATCGGAAGACTTTCCGGGACCGCGACAACAAGCTCTATGGGAGGGTGAAGATGAAGGCGCATAACCAGTTCCTGCTGTCCGGCGTGGCGGCGATCGCGATGCTTGCCAATGCCGCACCGGCAATGGCGCAGGCAGCCCCCGCCGATACCGCGGACGTCGACGACAGCAATAACAACGAAATCATCGTCACCGCGCAGAAGCGCGAACAGAATCTGCAGAACGTGCCGATTTCGATGGAAGTCGTGAGCGGCGCCAAGCTCGCCGAGTTCAACACAAGCGACATCAAGGCGGTGATGAACTACACGCCGAACGTCTTCGTCCAGTCGACCGCGGGCAACGACGTCATCTATATCCGCGGCTTCGGTTCGCCGCCGGCGAACTTCGCCTTCGACCAGTCGGTCTCGCTTTATGTCGACGGCATCTATGCCGGCCGCAACCGCCAGGCGCAGGCGCCCTTCTTCGACCTCGCGCGCGTCGAGGTGCTGCGCGGGCCGCAGGGCGCGCTGTTCGGCAAAAACACCGCGGCGGGCGCGGTCAGCGTCGTGTCGGCGGGTCCGACGAAGGATTTCGAAGGCGCGATCACCGGCCTCTATAATTTCGACCATAAAGGCACCGATTTCTCGGGTTATCTGTCGGGACCGATCACCGACACGCTCGGCGCGCGCTTCGCGTACAAGATCGTCAATCAGGACGGCTATATCTATAACCGCGCGACCGATCACGACGACCCCGAAATCAAGTCGCAGCTGCTGCGCCTGACGCTGAAGTGGGAACCGTCGGACAATTTCGATTATACGGCGAAGGTCGAATACGGAAATCGCGAAGTCATCGGCGGCATCACCGTGTCGAGCCCGCTGACCAGCGGCCAGGACCCGCAGACCACGCGCTATCTCGAGCGCTCTGCGCTCGGCGACGAGGGCAACAACAACAAGTCGGTGATGATCTCGGGCGTCGGCAACCTCGCACTCGGCGATTTCACGCTGACCTCGGTCACCGGCTACAGCTGGTTCAAGTCGAAGATCGTCAACGGGTTCGACCAGACGATCCCGAACAGCGGCGGCGCCTTCGTTCCGAACTCGGTGTACAATGCGTTTCCCGAACGCTTCGACCAGATTTCGCAGGAAATCCGCATCCTGTCGCCGACGGGCAAGACCTTCGAGTTCATCGCGGGCGCCTATTACGACAAGTCCGATTACACGCTGGAGCAATTTCAGGGCTTCAACATCGCGGCGCTCAACTATTTCGGCCGCATCGACAGCATCTTCCGGCAGAAGGCCGAATCCTGGTCGGTCTTTGGCCAGGCGACGGTCAACATCAGCGACGCATTCCGCGCGATCGGCAGCCTGCGTTACAGCCACACCAAGAAGGACGGCGATTTCGCCTCGCGCCTCGTCTACGGCCCCTTCGCGATCCGCCCGATCTCGAGCGCGGCGGGTTCAATCAGCGAAGGCAATGTCGATCCGTCGGTGACGCTGCAATATGACATCGCGCCGCGCATCATGGTCTATGCGACGTGGGGCCGCGGTTCGAAATCGGGCGGTTTCGTCTCGAACACGCTCGGAACGGTCGACAGCACCTTCTCGTTCGAGCCCGAGCGTTCAGAAAATTTCGAGGCCGGCATCAAGTCGACGCTGTTCGACGGCAAGGTCGTCGCCAACGTCTCCGCCTATCACACGAAGTTCAAGGATCTGCAGGTTTCGGTCTATCGGCCCGAAACGTCGAGCTACCTGACGGGCAATGCCGCCAGTGCAACATCGAAGGGGATCGAAGGGTCACTGAGCATCTTCCCGTTCCCCAATTTCGACATCAGCGCGTCGGGCGCCTATTCGGATATCAAATATAATGATTATCCGGGCGCGGCCTGCCTTGCCATCCAGGTTGCCCAAGGAACCTGCAACCCCGCCGACCCGGCGAGCATCGCCAACAACAATCTCGCCGGATTCCCCGTAGCCTATTCGTCGAAATGGACCGGCAGCGTGACCGCGCACGCCCGGTTCGACATGTCGGACGATCTGAAACTCGACATCACCGGCGTCGCGTCGGGTCGTTCGAAATATTTCAGTTCGGACAACCAGAGCCCGGTCTTCGGGGTACAGGACGGCTATGTGAAACTCGACCTTCGCGTCCAACTCGCCGATCAGGACAACCGGTGGCACGTCGCGCTTGTCGGCAAGAATCTGACCAATCAGAAAACGATCGGTAGTGCGTTCAACCTGCCGTCCCCGATCACCGCAACGCCGCGCGCAATCCTCTATCTCGAACCCACGCGCAACATTTCGGTCGAGGCCGGGATCAAGTTCTAGGTTCGAATTCGATGTCCCAGCGATCGGCCGCGATCGAAGCTTTCCTCGACAGGGAAGCGGCGATCGCGGTCGTGACCTGTTTGAAGGGGTGAACTGCGATGATCGACGTCTATTTCACGCCCACACCGAACGGCCACAAGGTCTCGATCATGCTCGAAGAGGTCGGGCTGCCGCATCGGTTGCTCGCGATGAACATGCTCGAGGGCGATCATCTCACCCCCGAATATCGCCGGATCAATCCGAACGGCCGCCTGCCCGCGATCGTCGACCATGATCCGATCGGCGGTGGCGCGCCGCTGCCGGTGTTCGAAAGCGGCGCGATACTGCTCTATCTTGCCGAAAAGAGCGGCCAGCTTCTCCCCGAAAACCCACGTCGGCGTGCCCAAGCGCAGCAATGGCTGATGTGGCAGATGGCAAGCTTCGGCCCGATGCAGGGACAGGCGCATCATTTCATCCGCTATGCGCCCGAGGGGCAGACCTATCCGGTGGAGCGCTATCGCAACGAGACGTTGCGGCTGCTGCATGTGCTCAACGGACGGCTGGGCGAGGCCGACTATCTCGCCGAGGAATATTCAATCGCCGACATCGCGGCGTGGCCGTGGACGCGCGCGATCCGCGCGATCGGGTTGACGCTCGATGACTATCCCGCGGTCGCCGACTGGTTCGCGCGCATCGGCGAGCGGCCCGCGGTGATCGCGGGGACCGACGTCAAAAATGTCGCAAACCTGTCGAGCGCGCGCCCGGTGCTGACCGAGGAACAATGGTCGAATTTGTTCGGCAAAAACATGCTGGAAGCGCCGACGCGATGAGCCCTTTGCTCCCCTCCCGCTTGCGGGAGGGGTTGGGGGTAGGCCAGCACCCTATCGTTTGCCCACCCCGCTGCGACTAGCGAGCAAGCTCGCAAGTCTCGCCGCCCCTCCCGCATGCGGGAGGGGACTAGATAGTGTCGGCGTGCCCCCATTGATACTCCACCTTACCGCCGAGCCGCCGCACCGCGACCCAGTCGCCGCCCGCGAGGCTGTCGTCCTCGATCAGCGCGGCGACACCCTCGGCAATGTCCTCGGGCCGGCACGCCTCGTTGTTCGCAAGCACCGCCTCCATCCACCCGGACTTGCCGCCCGCGCCCGTCGTGTCGAGGATCGGCGTATCGACCAGCCCCGGCAGCATGCCCGCAACGCGGACGTTGCATTCGTTCTTCAACGGCGCGCAGCAGCGCGTGAACATCATCACCGCCGCCTTGGTCGTTGCGTACATCGCGTCATAGAAGCCGGTGCCGAGCGCCACCGTCGACACAGTGTTGACGATCACCCCGCCGCCGCGCGGGCGCATCGCCTGCACCGCAATCTGCGTCGCCGCGACGAGCGAGGTGATATTGACGTCGATGATCCAGCGGATGCGCGCGGCATCGACGTCGGGAAATTGCGGCAGGCCCGACACGACCCCGGCATTATTGTGCAATATGTCGACATCGCCATGCGAACGGAACCACGCTTCGGTCGCCGGAATGTCGGACAAGTCGAGTGGGTGGATGCTCGCCCGCGCGCCCGCCGCCTCGACCAGCCGCGCGGTCTCGGCGAGCCCCGCTTCGTTGACGTCGACGAGCGCGATCTCGGCCGCGCCACGCGCCGCCAGCATCACCGCACTCGCGCGCCCGATGCCGCCCGCCGAGCCCGTCACAATGGCGCTTTTGCCCCTTATATCCATCTCTTCTCTCCCGCCGATTTTGCCGTTACCGTAAAGCACATTGACAGATAAACTTAAATACCTAAGTATTTTTGTAACTGGAAGACTCGTGCGTTTTTGGAGAGTGTGATGACAGAGGCGACTGCCCTCGATGGAGGCGCCATAGCGTCCGACCGCGGCCTTGCCGTGCGCCGCAACGTCGCGCTCGCGATGCTGTTCGTGGTCGGCACGATCAACTTCGTCGACCGCCAGCTTCTGTCGGTGCTCGTCGAACCGATCCGCGCCGAGATGGATTTCAGCGATACGCAGTTCGGGCTGCTCACGGGCCTCGCCTTCGCACTTTTCTATGCCGCGATGGGGGTGCCCGTCGCAATGATCGCCGACCGCTGGAACCGCGTGAAGCTGATTGGTATCGCGTGCGTCGTGTGGAGCGGATTCACCGCCGCGTGCGGCATGGCGTCGAGTTTCTGGCAACTCGCGCTGATGCGCTTCGGCGTCGGGGCGGGCGAAGCGGGCGGCACCGCGCCCTCGCTGTCAGTCATCGCCGACTATTACCCGCCCGCGCAGCGACCGCTCGCGATCGGCATCTTCACGCTCAACGGCCCGTTCGGCGTCTTCGTCGGCGCCGCGTTCGGCGCGTGGGCGGCGGCGGATATCGGCTGGCGCAACGCCTTCGTCGTGATCGGTATCGTCGGCATTCTGGTCGCGCCGCTGCTGATCTGGCTGGTGCGCGAGCCCGCACGCGGGGCGATGGATACCCACAAGCCCGCCGACGAAGCGCTGCCGTTCAGCCAGAGCCTCGCGATGTTCATCCGCCGCCCGTCGCTGCGCATGGTGATGATCGGCAGCGGGCTCGCGGCGTTCGTCAGCTACGGCATGCTCAACTGGATCCCCGCCTTCCTGATGCGCACGCAAAATATGCCGCTGGAGGCGATGGCGACCTGGTTTGCGCCCGCCGCGGGCATCACCTTCGGTATCGGCATCCTCGGCGGCGGCTGGCTGGTCAGCCACCGCGCGAAGCATTCGGCGCGCGCCTATGGCACGATACCCGCGCTCGCGACCGCTGTGCTGATCCCGACCTTCATCGCCGCGCTGCTCGTCGACAGCTGGCAACTCTCGCTCGCGCTGATGCTGATCCCGATGGCAGCGTGCACCGCCTATGTCGCCCCTGCCCTCGCGCTGGTGCAGAACCTCACCCCGCCGCGCAGCCGCGCGACCGCCGCCGCGGTGCTGATGCTGATGTTCAACATCGTCGGCCTTGGCCTCGGTCCGTTGTTTGCCGGGATCGTCAGCGACGCGCTGAAGGACACGCACGGCGTCGACAGCCTGCGCTGGGCGTTGATGGCGTTGATGCCCTTCGCCGCTGCCGCGGGCATCGCGCAGTTCCGGATGACGCGTTATCTCGAAAAGGATTTCGCCGAATGACCGATGTCGCGGGGAAGACCGCCTTTATCACCGGCGGCGCGAGCGGGCTCGGGCTCGCCACCGCCAAGGCGCTGGCGGCGAAAGGCGCATCGGTCATCCTCGCCGATATCGATGGCGCCGGCGCCGATGCCGCGGCCGAAGCCCTGCGTAGCGACGGCGCGAACGCCCTCGGTCTCCAGCTCGATGTCACCAGCGAGGGTAGCTGGGCGGCCGCGGGCGAACAGGCACGCGACTTCGACCCCGTGCGCATCCTCTTCAGCAACGCGGGGGTCGGCGGCGGGTCGGGACCGTTCGAGCAATATGACACCGAGGTCTGGCGCTGGAACTATGCCGTCAACGCGCACGCACATCTCTATGCCTGCCGCACCTTCCTCGGCGACATGAAGGCGAGCGGCGAGCCCGGCCACCTCGTCATCACCTCCTCGATGGTCGCGATCGTGCCGCCACCGATCTCGGTCGCTTACATCAGCTCCAAATATGCGACGCTCGGCATCGCGATGGCGCTGCGCAACGAACTCGCCGGGACCTGCGTCGACATTTCGGTTTTGATGCCCGGCATGTCGGCGACGCGGATCGTCGAGACGACGCGCGACCTGCGCCCCGTCGAGGGCGAGGTTGGCAAGGCGGCGACGACAAGCCAGGCGATGCAGGGCGTGCTCGCGGGCGGCATGGCGCCGGGCAAGATCGGTGCGCGCGTCGTCGAGGCGATCGAGGCGGGCGACTACTGGATCTTCACCCACCCCGAATGGAAGGCGATGGCCGAACTGGTGGCGCAGGACATGCTGTCGTCCTTCGGCCCCTCGGCCGATCCCGATTATCGGGGCGACGACATCGACGGGCTGATCGCGGCCAACGGCGGCCGCATGTTCGGCGCCAAAGCATAAGGAGACTATCATGGCAGAGCAGGACGATATTCGCGACATGGCGCAGCGCTTTTTCGACGCGATCGAGGCGGGCGACATCGAAACGATGCAGGGCAGCTTCACCCCCGATGCCGAGATCTGGCACAACACCGACGAGCTGATCGTCACCCCGGCGCAGACCGCACAGACGCTGACCGGCATGGTCGCGCGGATCAAGGACCGCGAATATGCCGAGCGCCAGCTCACCACCTTTCCCGGCGGCTTCGTCCAGCAGCATGTATTGAAGGGCAAGCGCGTCCACGACGACGGCGCGGTCCGCCTGCCCTGCGCGATCATCTGCAAGGTCAAGGGTGGCAAGATCACCCGGCTCGACGAATATTTCGACAGCGCGCATGTTGCCGAATTCCGCAAATATGCGAACGCCTGAGGAGTTAGCCATGCCAGTCCTGCGCCAGGTTCCCCGCTCCGAAGTCACCGACGAGACCATCCTCGCCTACTACAACCGGCTGTTCGGCGACCGCGACCCCGTCGCCGAGCCCGGCACCGCGACCGGCACACCCGGCGACTGGTGGACCGTCTTCGCGCTCGCCCCCGACATCTTCAAACATGCCGTCGACGGCTTCGCGGTCTATCGCCACCCGGCGCGCAAGATCGACCCGGTGCTGCGCGAGCTTGGCCAGACACGCGCGGGATGGGTCAAGGGCAGCCAGTTCGTTTTCTCGCAGCATTGCAAGTCGCTGCGCGGCCTCGGCGTCAGCGAGGAGAAGATCGCGGCCATCGCGCACTGGCAGGTCGCCGATTGCTATAACGAGCAGGAACGCACCGTGCTCGCCTATGCCGACTGCCTCGCGCAGGCCGGCGGGCGCGTTCCGCTCGAGGTCTTCGACAAGCTCAAGACCTTCTGGGACGACGAGCAGATTTTCGAATTCACCTACATCACCTGCCTTTACGACATGCACGCCGTGATCACCCGCGCGCTGCGCATGGAATATGACGCGCGCGAAGACCCGATCGTCGAGGTCGCAGCACCCGAAGGCTTCAACGCCGCCGACTTCCTCAGCGCGCCGCGCCCGGCCCAAGGATGAGCGGGTTCGGCGGCGCCGATCGGCGCGATGCCTATAGATGGCCCGTTGGCCAAGCTCGGGATTAATCGTCAACTAAGTTGACGATTAATCCCGACAGTGATAAAAGGACGGGGAGAGGACAGAATGAAATTCTATACCAGCGTCGGCCCGAACCCGCGCGTCGTGAAGCTTTTCATGGCCGAAAAGGGTATCGAGATCCCCGAGGTCAGCGTCGACCTGCGCGGCGGCGAGAACCGGCGCGCCCCGTATAATGTCGATGTGAACCCCGCCGGTCAGACCCCCGCACTCGAACTCGACGACGGCAGCTTCGTCTGCGAAGTCACCGCGATCTGCGAATATCTGGAAGAGCGTTTTCCCGAAACGCCGCTGATCGGCACCACGCCCGAGGAGCGCGCGAACACGCGCATGTGGACGCGCCGCGTCGATCTCAAGATTTGCGAGCCGCTGACCAACGGCTTCCGCTTTGCCGAGGGCCTGCCCTTGTTCGAGTCGCGGTTGCGCTGCCTTCCCGAAGCCGCGGCGGGGCTGAAAGCGACCGCGCAGGACGGGATCGAGTGGCTCGACGCGCAGATCGCGGGGCGCGAATTCATCGCGGGCGACGCGCTTAGCCTCGCCGACATCATGCTCTTCGCCTTCCTCGATTTCGGCGCGACCGTCGGCCAGCCGATCGACCCTGCCTTCACCAACATCGTGCGCTGGTACGAGCGGATGAAAAGCCGCCCCAGCGTCAGCGCAAACTGAACCACAAGGAGACGGATCATGGCTGCATCAAATAGCGAATTCGAATTCTGCGGGGTCAATCACCTCGCGCTCGTGTGCAAGGATATGGCGCGGACGGTCGAATTCTATCGCGACACGCTCGGCATGCCGCTGGTCAAGACGCTCGACCTGCCCGGCGGGCGCGGCCAGCATTTCTTTTTCGACATCGGCAATGGCGACAGCCTCGCCTTCTTCTGGTTTCCGAACGCACCCGAAGCGGTTCCCGGCATTTCGGCGCCCGAGGCGCTGCCGACACGGGGCAATTTCATGTCGGCGCACGGATCGATGAACCATCTCGCGATCAACGTCCGTGCCGAAAAATTCGACGAATATTACCAGCGGCTGGTCGACAAGGGCGTCGAGGTCACGCCGATCCTGAACCACGACAATTCGCCGACGCAGTCGTCGCCCGAGATGAACGACGACGTCTATGTCCGCTCGGTCTATTTCTTCGACCCCGACGGCGTGTGCCTCGAATTTGCGGCATGGACGAAGGTGTTCGACGAAAGCGATGTCGCGCACGACCCGGTGCGGGCCGACGGCACGAAGCGCGAAGGCTTCATCACCGGCCGTAAGACGGTGCCCGCCGAATAGACATTCCCAAGGTACCAATGGGAACTCCTCCTGGACCCGGCCTTTGGCCGGGTTCTTTTTTTGTCGGAGGCTGGCGGGTAGCCGCCCTATTTCTTACTTCGTCATTCCCGCGAAAGCGCGGACCCAGCGAGCCGACGTTGCTACTGGGTTCCCGCTTTCGCGGGAATGACGAGTGTGGGATATGGCAACCGGAAAGCTACCCCACCGCGCGGCCGCGCCCCTCCCAATAGGGCGCGCGCAATTCGCGGCGGAGCACCTTGCCCGACGGATTGCGCGGCAGCGCGTCGATGAACTCGATGCTCTTGGGAATCTTGTACGCCGCGATCCGTTCGCGCGCCCAGGCGACGATATCGGCAGGATCGAGCGTCGCGCCCGCCGCGGGCACGATCAGCGCCTTGACGCTCTCGCCCCATTTGTCGTCGGGCACGCCGATCACCGCGACATCGGCGACGCCGGGACAGCCCATGATCGCGCTCTCGACCTCCGCCGGATAGACATTCTCGCCGCCCGACACGATCATGTCCTTGATGCGGTCGTGGACGTAATAGAAGCCGTCGGCGTCGCGATAGCCGACGTCGCCGGTATGGAGCCATCCGCCCGCGAGCGTCTCCTCGGTCGCTTTCGCGCGGTTCCAGTATTCCTTCATCACGATGCCGCCGCGGATCGCGATTTCGCCGATCTCGCCCTCGCCGAGCTCGCGGCCATCGCCGCCCAGGATCGCCATCGCGGCGCCCGGCCAAGGCTTGCCGCACGAGGTGAGCTTGCCCGGCAGATCATGCGCGCTTGGCGAGAGATAGGAACCGCCGCCGGCCGACTCGGTCATGCCGTAAAATTGCACGAAGTCGCAGCCGAAGGTCGCACGCGCACGCCGCAGCACATCCTCGGCGATCGGCGACGCGCCATAGGCGATCGACTTGAGCGAAGGATAACCGCCATTATTGGCGTCGGGCTGGAGCAGCATCATCTGGATCATCGCGGGCGCGAGGAAGGCGTGCGCGACATCCTCCTCGCGCATCATGCGCACCGCGTCGGCCGCGGTGAAATCCTTGACCAGAACGAGCCGCCCGCCCTGCGCGAGCCCCGAGAAGCTGACGTTGGTGCCCGCGACGTGGAACAGCGGCATGACGATCATCACCGTCTCGTCCTCGCCATAGGCGAAGCCGTCGACCTCGGTCGCCGCCTCGAGGAACGTGCGGTAATTGGCGTTGGTGAGCACGACGCCCTTGGGCAGGCCGGTCGTGCCGCTGGTGTAGAGCTGGAGCACATCGTCGGTGAGCTCAGGCGAGTCGGCGAGCGGTGCTTCCGACGCCCCTCCAAGCCACGCGTCGAACGGCTCGAACGCCGGGTGTTCACCATAGAGCGCGATCAGCCTTGGCGGTGCCGCGAGGTCGGCAATCGCCGCGAGCGCGCAGTCGAAGAAATCCTCGCCGACGAACAGCAGTTTCGGCGCCGCATCGCCGAGGATGAAGCCGATTTCGGCGGGCGCGAGGCGACAGTTGATCGGCGCGAAACAGGCGCGTGCCCGCGCGGCGCCGAAAAAGAGCGGATACCAGCTGTCGTGGTTCTTGGTCAGCGCCGACACGCGGTCGCCCGGTGCCACGTCCGATGCGATCAACGCATGTGCGACGCGATTCGACCGCGCATCGAGGGCGGCAAAGCTCGTCTCGCGTTCCCCGAACTTTACCGCAGTCGCCTGCCCCCGCGCCCGCGCCTGCGCCGCCGGAATATCCGCCAGCGTCCGGATGGCCTCCAGATCGATCATTTTGCTCTCCCGTCCGTCGTTTCGACTTGAATTAGATAGAATACTAAGCAAATGCTTGGCCAGCCTAAAAATGAGAGGAATGGCCTTGTTCGACCACCCCATCCTGCCGACAACGATCGTCGGAAGCTACCCCCAGCCTGACTGGCTGATCGACCGCGAGCGGCTGAAGACCAGCCTGCCCCCGCGCGTGCGTGCCGAGACGCTGTGGCGCGTCCCCGAACCCTGGCTCGCCGACGCGCAGGAAGCCGCGACCTTGATGGCGATCCGCGACCAGGAGGAACTGGGAATCGACATCGTCGGCGACGGCGAGATGCGCCGCGAAAGCTATTCGAACCGCCTCGCGACCGCGCTGTCGGGGATCGACCGCGAAAAGCATGGCTCCGCGATCGACCGCACCGGCAACGCGAACCCGGTGCCGCTCGTCTCGGGTCCGATCCGCCGCGTCGCGCCGATCGAGGCGCAGGATGCCGCCTTCCTCCGCCGCCATTCGACGAAGCCGGTGAAGCTCACGCTGCCCGGCCCCTTCACGATGACGCAGCAGGCCGAGAATGGCTTTTATCCCGACGCGCGGTCGCTTGCGATAGACTATGCCGACGCGGTCAATGCCGAGGTGAAGGACTTGTTCGCGGCGGGCGTCGATGTCGTCCAGCTCGACGAACCCTATTTGCAGGCGCGCGCCGCCGAGGCGAACAGCTATGCGATCGAGGCAATCAACCGCGCGCTCGACGGCGTCGGCGGCACGACCGCGCTCCACATCTGCTTCGGCTATGCGATGGTGCATCATGGCGCAGGGGCCACGGGGCCGAAGCCGAAGGCCTATGACTTCCTTGCCGAACTCGAAGCCTCGGCGATCGACGTGATCTCGATCGAAGCGGCACAGCCGGGGCTCGACCCCGCAATCCTCGCCGAGCTACCGACGAAGACGATCATGTACGGCGTGCTCGACCTGTCGATTCCCGAAGTCGAGACGCCCGAGGTGGTCGCGGGCCGTATCCGCGAGGCGCTGCGTTACGTCGATGCCGAGCGGCTGTGGATCGCACCCGATTGCGGCATGAAATACCACAGCCGCGAACATTCGCAGGCGAAGCTGAAAGCGATGGTCGACGGGACCGCGCAGGTGCGGGCGGAATTGAAGTAGCCATCGTCGTCATTCCCGCGAAAGCGGGAACTCAGTTGTAACGGTTGCTCGCTGGGTTCCCGCTTTCGCGGGAATGACGAAAGATTATTGGTCCACGAATTCCGTCAGCAACGGCACCACCACCTCGGGCGCCTCGACCGTCGGCAAATGCCCTGCACCCGCCACGACTTCGAGCCGCGCTCCCGGAATCGCGTCCAGAATCTCGTCATGGTGCGCGCGGCTGGTGATGCCGTCCTTCTCGCCCCAGATGAGCAAGGTCGGCACCGCAATCTCGCCGAGCCGCGGGCGGCTGTCGATGCGCGCCATGATCGCGCGCTGTTGCGCGAGGAAGGTATCGGCGCCGGTATCGGCCGCCATCTGCCGCGCAATGCCGACCAGCCGCGCATCGCTGCGCTTCTCCTCGGGAAAGAGGATCGGGATGCGTTCCTCGACGACCTGGTCGAAATTCCCGCTTTCGACGAGGTCGATATAGCCCTGCCGCCGCGCGGTCTGCGCCGGGCCATCGGCCGAGGCGAGTGTCGAGATCAGCGCGAGTTTCGCGACGCGTTCGGGCGCGCGCCGCATTATCTCGAACGCAACGAACCCGCCCATCGCGTGACCGACCAACACGAATTTCGGCGGCGCGTTGTCGAGCAACCGCTGCGCGACGCCTTCGATCGTGTCGTCGCTCTGATTGTCGGCGACGATCACTTCGCGGTTGCCCCACGCATCGCGCAGGGATTGCCACACGGCGTCGGTCAAAAGCTGACCGGTTATCAAAATAATAGGAAGCGACATTAGACCACCTGATGAAGTAGCGCCTCGCCCGAGGAGAGGCGGCAACAATTCTCGTGCGCGACGGTCAGGCTGCGCACAAGCGTTTCGGGAGTGAGCCAGGCGATATGCGGCGCGAGCACCACGCCCGCCAGCCCGAGTAGCGGATTGCCGCGCGGTAGCGGCTCCGCAGCGAAGACATCGAGCCCCGCGCCCCGCAGATGCCCCGAGGTCAAAGCCTCGACCAGCAGCGCCTCGGCGACCAGCTCGCCGCGCGCGGTGTTTACCAGCACCGCCCCCTTCTTCATCGCAAAGGGGTCGACACTGGCGCGCGTCTCGTCGGTCAGCGGGATGTGCAGCGACACGATATCGCTTTCCGCCAGCACGCGATCGAGCGGCCAATATTCGTAAGGCACATCGCGCGGGCTTCGCGCGGTATAGACGACCCTCGCACCGAGCGCCGCCAGCACCGGCGCGAGCAGCTGCGCCGAATGGCCGAAGCCGACGAGGCCCACGGTGCGCCCGCCAATCTCCCCCACGCTGTCGAGTTCGGAGGGGTCGGCGGTCCACCCCTCGCCCGCGCGGGTGCGCGCGTCGAAGAAGCAGGTACGGCGCAGCACCGCCATCATCAGCGACAGCGCCATTTCGGCGACCGCCTGGCTGTTCGTACCGGGCATATTGCACACCGCGACTGCATGGTCGCGCGCGGCGTCGAGCGCGATCGTGTTCACGCCGACGCCAAGTTTCTGGATCAGTTTCAAATTCGGCGCCGAAACGATGAACTCCGCCGTCACCGGCGTCAGCACATGGAGCAGCGTGGTGATTTCCGCCGCAACACCCTCAAGCGCCGCCGCCTCGTCGACATGCGTCACGACGCCGGGGCCGAAGATCGCATCGACCGCTTCACGGAATCCAGGGCTCGGGCGCGCGTGAAGAACGATCATGCCGCGACCCGGCCGATCGATCCGGCGAAGGCCGAAAAGCCCGCAAACACCGCATCGGAACCCATCGCTTCCTCGATCCGCAGCATCTCGTTCCATTTCGCCATGCGCTCGGACCGGGTGAAGCTGCCGACCTTGAGCTGCCCGGCGTCCCAGCCGGCCGCGAGGTGCGCGATGGTCACATCCTCGCTCTCACCCGAGCGCGCCGAGACGATCGCGCCCCAGCCCCGCGCAACGGCGGCGTCGAGCGCCGCCTTCGCCTCGGTCACCGTGCCGACCTGATTGACCTTGATCAGCGCGGCGTTGCACACCGCCGCATCGCCCGCACGCTCGACGCGCGCCGCATTGGTGACGAGCACATCGTCGCCGATGATCTGCACCTTGTCGCCGATCGCCGCGGTCACCGCCGCCATCGTCGTCCAGTCATCCTGCCCCGCCGGATCCTCGATCGACAGGATCGGATAGCGCTTCGCCCAGTCGATAATGCGCGCCGCCATTGCCTCGCCCGACAGGCGTCCGTCGTCGAGTGCGAGGTTATAACCATCGGCATCGCCGAGTTCATTCGCCGCGATGTCGAGCGAGATGAACACCTCCTCGCCCGCGCGGTGCCCGCTGGCCTCGATCGCCTTGGTCAGCGTGCCCAGCGCATCCTCGTTCGACGCGAAATTCGGCCACCAGCCGCCCTCGTCGGCGACCCCCGACAAGGGTCCCTTCGCCTCCATCAGCTTGCCCGCGGCGCGGTAGACGTCGTCGGTGATTTCGAGCGCGCGGCGGAAGCTGCCTGCCTTCGGACACATCACCATGAAATCCTGCACGTCGGTGCGCCGGCCCGCATGCGCCCCGCCGCCGAAAATCTGGATTTCGGGGAGCGGCACGCGCACCTTGCGATCCCCGGCGAGATAGCGCCAGAGCGGTTCGCGCGCGTCGGCCGCGGCGGCGTGGAGCACCGCCATCGACACCGCAACGACCGCGTTCGCGCCGAGCCGCGCCTTGTTCGGCGAGCCGTCGAGGTCGCAAAGAGCGGCGTCGACGGCAGCCTGCTCGCGCCCATCCATGCCGGCGATCGCATCCGCAATCTCCGACCCGATCCCGGCAACCGCGCGATTGACGCCAAAGCCGCCGAACGCTTCGCCGCCGTCGCGCAGGTCGATTGCCTCATGCGCGCCGCGCGAGGCGCCCGCGGGCGCGATCGCACGCCCGACCGCGCCCGATTCGAGTACGACCTCGGCCTCGACGGTGGGCCGGCCGCGCGAATCCCACAGCTGGCGGCCGGTGACGGAGGCGATACGCGAGGTCATGCAAACTTCCTTTTCCAGTTGGCGACGAGCGCGTCGATCGGTTGCGGCGCGATGACAAGCGCGCGCGCCTGATCGCGCACAATGCGCTTGTGTCCGGGGTCGGTGAGATAGGGTGCGGGCGACTTGCCCTCGACACGCGCCAGCAGGAGCGCGGCGGCAAGGCTGCCCGCGCGAAGCAGCAGGCCGTCGGCCGCTTCCCACGAAATGCCGGCGCGATAGGCGTCGACCAGCGCGGCCGCCGACCGTGTCAGCCGGACATCGTCCAGCCACACGGCTTTCAGAAGCAGGTGCGTCACGCAAAAGGCGGGGTCGAACGCAGGATCGCCATAGACGGCGCATTCGGCATCGAGAAACACCGGCCCATCGGCGCTGACGAGGATATTCTTCGGGCTGACATCGCCATGGACGAGCGCGATCTTGCGCGCCGCCAGGCCATCGGCGAGCGCGGTGAGCGCCGGGGCCAGCCCGCTGTCCTGCTGCGCGACATGGAGCAGGAAGGGATCGACGCGCAGCGCGCGGAACATCGCATCGTTCGGAAAGGCTTCACGGTCGGCGGCGCTGTTGGCGGTGGCGGCATGGACGGCGGCGATCGAACGGCCGACGGCAGCCGCGAAATCCGCATCGACGCGCCCCGCGACCAGTTCGTCCTTCCACACCGGGCAGCCGGGCAGGAAGCGCATCGCAAAGGCATGGCCCGTCGGCAGTTCGGCCAGCACCTCGGGCGCGATCCGCGCATCGACGCCGCGGGCGCGTTTCAGCCATTGGACTTCGCTCTGTCCCCGCTCGACCGGAGCATGCCATTCGGCGGCGACCCGAAGCTGCGGCAGCGGACGCTTGACGACGATCGGCCCCGACGGCGTCTCGACCTTCCACACGTCGCACGACACGCCGCCGGTCAGCGGTTCGAGGACGACAGCGCCCTCGCCCACCAGCCCGGCGCCGCGCAATTCGTCGATGATATCGGCGCCGGCCGTCACCTCACAGCTTCTCCCGGATCCACGCGCCGACGAGGTCAGCGGCGTTCTGCCGTTCTTCGATCGAATCCTCGAAATAATGCGCGCCCGGGATCAGTTCGAGTCTCTTGTCGGCCGAGCCGAGGAAATCGAAAATCTTGCGCGCATCGCTCAGGAAGACGCCGGTGTCGGCGGTGCCCTGCACGACGAGCGCGGGCGTGTCGTGCTTGGCAAGGTGGGGCTGCCCTTGGCACGGTGAGGTTTCGAGGCTCCACATGTTGAGCCACGTCTTGATCGTGTTCGCGCGCCCGATGCTGGGCGTGCGGTTCGCGACTGCGGGGTCGCCGCGATAGCACCAGTTCGGCTTGCGGTCCGACGGGTCGATGGCCGGATCGACGCAGCGAATGTCGCCCCAGCACCGGAACATCGGGAAGATGCGGTCGGGAATGCCGGCATCGTTCAGCCGCTTCAGCTCGGCCTTTGCCCAGTCGGTGATCCGCTGGTTGCGCGCGCGCTGCGCGGCACGATATTTGGCGATGAAAGCGTCCGAATAGGGCGGGCCGTTGTCGGGGTTGAACGGATCGAGCTCGGGGTCGGTCAGCGTCGGGTCATTCTCGTCGATCACCGACGCGTCCATCCAGTCGGTGAGCACTTCAGGGCGCCCCTGGTGCGCGTTGAAGCTGATATAGAGGTCGCCCTTGATGAGCTGCGCAAGCGCATCCTGTCCGGCCGAGGGCAAGCGGTCGGTCAGCGTCGGCGCGATCGCTTCGGCCTGATAGGCACCCATCAACGAACCGCCGCCCGAATTGCCGAGGATGACGATCTGCTCGACCCCCGCCTCTTCTTTCAGCCATTTCATCCCGACACCGATATCGAGCACCGCATGTTCGAGCAGGAACTGGTCCTCGACGCCGCGATAACGCGTGTTCCAGCCGAGGAAGCCGAAACCCTGCCGCGCAAAATAGGGCGCGATATAATGTTCGGCAAAATCGACATTATAGTGGGTTGCGATGATCGCGACCTTCGGCCGCTTGCCGCTTGGCGTCCAGTAAATGCCCTGACACGGATGTCCGCCCGCCTGAATGCGCGGCGCCGTCGGCGATGCCAGCCCGATAAATTGCGCGTCCAGTCCCTCGATCCCGTTCGGGTCCATTATCGTCTCTCCTGATTGTCAATTTACGAAATATCTGCGTGTCGCTGCCACCTCGTCACCCCGGACTTGATCCGGGGTTCATGCGGCGATGGATGCCGGATCAAGTCCGGCATGACAGGTGGAGGAACTTGCATCAGCGGGTGACTTCAAAGGGCAGCTCGTATCCCTCAAGCCCCGCGCGGATCGCCTTCTTGTCGATCTTGCCCGTCGGGCCGAGCGGGATTTCGTCGACGAACAGCACGTCGTCGGGCATCCACCAGCGGGCAATCTTGCCATCGAGAAAAGCCTTGAGGTCGTCGGCGCAGGCGTCGGCTCCGTCCTTGAGCTGGCACAGCAGGATCGGCCGCTCGTCCCATTTCGGATGCGCAACCCCGACGACCGCGGCGTTCGCCACCGCATCATGCCCCATCGCGATATTCTCGATCTCGATCGAGCTGATCCATTCGCCGCCCGATTTCACGACGTCCTTCGCACGGTCGGTGATCTGCATATAGCCTTCGGCGTCGATCGTGCTGACGTCGCCGGTGTCGAAAAAGCCTTCGGCGTCGAGCACATCGCCGCCCTCGCCGCCATAATAGGCGCCCGCGATCGTCGGTCCCTTGACCATCAGCCGCCCCGGCGTCTTGCCGTCATGCGGCAGGCGATTGCCCGCATCGTCGACGAGCTTCATGTCGAGACCGCAGAGCAGCCGGCCCTGCTTGAGTTTATACGCCATCTGCTCGATGTCGGATTTGGCTGCGACCGCGGCATTGGGCACCGACACCGTGCCCAATGGCGAGGTTTCGGTCATGCCCCAGCCCTGAACGACGTCGACGCCATAATCGATGCGGAAGGTGCGGATGATCGATTCGGGGCACGCCGACCCGCCGATCGTCACGCGCTCCAGCGTCGTAAAGCGCTTTCCATTTTCCTGCATATATTGCAGCAACATCTGCCACACTGTTGGCACGGCAGCTGAGTAGGTGACGCCCTCCTGCTCGATCAGATTATAGATCGATTCGCCGTCCATCCGCTGTCCCGGCAGCACGAGTTTCGCGCCGACCGCGGGCGCCGAATAGACGACGCCCCACGCATTGGCGTGATACATCGGCACGACGAGCAGCACGGTGTCGCGCGCCGACAAGGCGAGCGCGTCGCGCTGCAAGGTCATCAGCGCGTGAATATAGTTCGAGCGGTGCGAATAGAGCACGCCTTTCGGGTTTCCCGTCGTGCCGCTGGTATAGCAAAGCCCGCACGCGGCATTCTCGTCGAAGCCGCCCCAGACATATTCGGCGGGCTGCCCCGCGATCCAGTCGTCGAAGGCGGTCGCGGCAAAGCTGGTTTGCGGCAACGAAGCGCGGTCGCAGAAAAAGATCACCTTCTCGATCGACGGCACCTGCGGCAGCAATTCCCCGACAAGGTCGGCGGTCGCCGGGTCGGCGATGAGCAGCCGGTCGCCGGCATGGTTCGCGATATAGACGATCTGTTCGAGGAACAGGCGCGGGTTCAGCGTATGGAGCACTGTCCCCATCCCCGCTGCGCCGTACCAGGCGGCGAGATGCCGCGCGCCGTTCCACGCCATCGTCGCGACGCGGTCGCCGGGCTTGATCCCCTCGGCCGCCAGCGCGTTCGAGACGCGCTTCGCATCGGCATGGACCTCGGCCCAAGTCGAACGGGTGACGCGCCCGTCGGCATCGCGCGACACGATCTCGCGCGCGCCGTGCCAGTTCGCCGCATGGTCGATGATCCGGTCGACCGTCAGCGGCACATTCTGCATCAACCCGTCCATGCGGCCCTCTCTCCGTTCCCGTTGCAATAGATAGTATACTAAGCATTTTGCGTTTGCAACGCCGCTCTGCCTTGCTTCGGCCGCGCCGCTCTTCTAGCTTGATGACGTCGGCACCCCGCCGGCAACAGGGGCATAGCATCGCGTCCATGCGCACCAACCAGCTTATCATCGCGCTTTTCCAGCGCTTCTGCTGGCTCGACGAAGGGCTCCAAGCGCGGCTCCACGATCATGGCTGGCCCGACGTCAATCGGCCGCAATCGATGGTGATGACCAATATCGTCAGCGGTATCGTGCGCCCGTCGGACATCGCGCGCAACCTCGGCGTATCGCGGCAGGCGATCCACAGCACGATCAACCAGATGGTGAAGCTGGGCATCGTCCAGCTCGACGTCGATCCCGCCGACCGCCGTCACATGATCGTGTCGCTGACCGACCTTGGCGCACGGATGCGCAAGGATGCACAGCGGTCGATGGACGCGCTCACCGCGCAGATCGCCGCCAGACTGGGGCAGGACAAGTTCGACGCCCTGCTCGCGGCGCTCGAGGCTGATTGGGGCGACAATATCGCACCCGCCGCCCCTTCGCGCCGCGGCACCTAGGCCGACAGGGCCTTCGCCACCGCGACCAGCCGCCCTGCGGTCATTTCGACCAGCGAAGCAGGCAGCGGCTCCTTCAGGCTGCCGTCCTCGGCAAAGGCCGCGTGCGCATTCGGCACCAGCACCTGCTCGGGGATCACGAGCATCTGGATCGTCGACAGGATCTGGCGCAGGTGCATCAGCCCGCGCAGCCCGCCGAACGGGCTGATCGACGCCGACATGATTGCCGCCGCCTTGCCGCGATAAGCGGTGAGCGCGACAAGGCCCTCGTCGCCCGTCGGGCGTGACGCCCAGTCGATCGCATTCTTGAGCAGCGGCGACAGCGAGCCATTATATTCGGGCGACACGAACAGCAGGCCGTCCTGCGCCGCGAACAAGGTCTTGAGCTTCAGCGCGTCTGGCGGAAAGTCATTCGCCTCGCGTGCCGCCGAATAGAGCGGCAGATCGAACGCCGCGAGGTCGACCCGCGTCACGCTTGCCCCCTGCGCCTCGAGGCTCGCCGCGGCGAGTTCGCCCAAGGCGCGATTGAACGATCCCTCGCGAGTGCTGCCCACGATGACGGCGATGCTGGTCATTTTCCCTCCCGGACAAGATAATTAGAATACTAACTTATTGTCCGGTTGACGCGCAAATTGCAAGCGGTCAGGCCTTGATGTCGGAGAGCACCGCGAGTTTGCGCGTTTCGTCGGCGAGATTGTCGATCACGCGGCGCATCAGCCCCTGCAGCACCTCGACCTCGTCATCGGTCATGCCCTTGGTCGCGATTTCGTGGATTTCGGCGTTCATCGGCGCGAGGATCAGTTCGAGCTTTTTGGCGTGCGGGGTGAGGTGAATGAAAGTCTTGCGCCGGTCGTCGGCCGTTTTCTTGCGCGTGATCAGCCCGGCCTTTTCGAGCCCCTTCAGCGCGACGACGGTCGTCGGTTCGCGCATGCCGACGCGTTCGCTCAGCTCGCGTTGGGTGATGCCATCCTCCCGCCACAGCTGGCGCAGGAAACGCCATTGCCCCGCCGAGACGTCGTGGGTCAGCGTGCGGCGTTCGAGCAGCCGCGAAAAAGAGCGGAAGACGACGCGCGCCAGATAACCGATGCTGTTTTCGGGATCGGTGTAATATTCGGCTGGATGCCGGTAATCCTGTGTTTTCTTTGCCAAAACCCTGCTCCCCTGTAGCGTCCCCCGGCGTCGGGCGCGGACCCGCGCGGCAGCGAACCTTAGGACGCGAAGATTCGTCGGGCAACCTCCTTCGTTGCCGCGCCGTCGCACGGCGACGCGCCAACCCCGCGATAACATTGGACAAGCGCGCGCCCGGCATATACTTAGAATACTAAGTTAATGGAGGTCTCCTTGCAGAAGTTCATCCGGGTAAAGGCGGTCGCGGCGCCCTTGCCGCTCGCCAATGTCGACACCGACATGATCATCCCCGCGCAATATATGAAATCGCTGACGCGGAGCGGCCTTGGCAAACATCTGTTCCGGGAGCTTCGCTTTGCCGACGACGGCAGCGAGCGACGCGATTTCATCCTCAACCGCCCTGCTTGCCGTAGCGCACAAATCCTTGTTTCCGAACGCAATTTTGGTTGCGGCTCGTCGCGCGAGCATGCGGTGTGGGCGCTCACCGATTTCGGCATTCGCTGCGTCATCGCGCCGAGCTTCGGCGATATCTTCGCGGGCAATGCGCGCAAGAACGGCCTGCTGCTGATCCGCTTGCCCGACGCGATGTGCGCGCGGCTGCGTGACGAGGTCGCGCTCGCGCAATATGCGCCGATCGAGGTCGACCTGGAGGCGCAACAGATCCGCCTCGCATCGGGTGATGTTATCGATTTCGACGTCGATCCCGGCGATCGCCGCATCTTGATGGAAGGGCTCGACGATATCGGGCGCACGCTGCGCCACGCCGATGCCATCGCGGCGTTCGAGGCGGCGACCTAGCCGGGCATCATGTCGGGCCCCGCGATGCAGCCCGCGATGGCGCTTGCGGCGGCAAGCGCCGGGCTCATCAGATGCGTTCGCCCGCCGCGCCCCTGCCGGTTCTCGAAATTGCGGTTCGACGTCGCGGCGCAGCGTTCGCCGGGTTGCAGCCGGTCGGCGTTCATCCCGACGCACATCGAGCAGCCCGGCTCGCGCCAGTCGAAGCCGGCGTCGCGCAGCACCGCGTCGATCCCCTCCGCCTCGGCCTGTCTTTTGACCAGCCCCGATCCCGGGACGACCATCGCGCGGACATGCGGCGCGACGCGGCGGCCGCGCACGACCTCCGCGGCGACGCGCAAATCCTCGATCCGGCTGTTCGTACAACTGCCGATGAACACCCGGTCGAGCCGCTGCCCGGCGACCGGCGCCCCCGGCGACAGGTCCATATAGGCGAGCGCGCGCTCGGCCGCCGCCCGTATCTCAGGGTTTTCCAGCATCGCGGGGTCGGGAATGCATCCGTCGATCGCGACGACCTGCGACGGGTTCGTTCCCCAGCTCACCATCGGCAAGACGTCGCGCGCATGGATGCGCACCTCGCGGTCGAATGCCGCCCCGTCATCGCTCGCAAGCGCATGCCAGCGCGCGGCCGCGGTATCCCACGCCGCGCCCGACGGCGCCGCGGGCCGCCCCGCCAGATAGGCGAACGTCGTCGTGTCGGGCGCGATCAGCCCCGCGCGCGCGCCCATTTCGATGCTGAGGTTGCACAGCGTCATCCGCGCTTCCATCGACAGCGCGCGGATCGCCTCGCCGGCATATTCGATGACATGTCCCGCCGCCCCGTCGACCCCGATCACGCCGAGCAGGTGCAGCGCGAGATCCTTTGCATGGACGTGCGGCGCGAGCGCGCCGTCGACCGTCACGCGCATGTTGAGCGACCGGCGCTGGCGGATCGTCTGCGTCGCCAGCACATGCTCGACCTCCGACGTCCCGATCCCGAAGGCCAGCGCGCCAAACGCACCGTGCGTCGAGGTATGGCTGTCGCCGCAGACGATCGTCATTCCCGGCTGCGACCGCCCCTGTTCGGGGCCGACGACATGGACGATCCCGCCGCGCGGGTCGCCCATCGGGAAATTCTCGATCCCGAAGGCCTGCGTGTTGCGAACGAGGGCTTCGAGTTGCGCGCGCGCTTCGGCATCGCCGACGCCCGCCGGCCCGCGCGCCTGTCCCGCCGTCGGTACATTATGGTCGGACAGCGCCAGCGCCCGCCCGGGACGCCGCACGGCCCGCCCGGCGGCGGCGAGACCCGCGAAGGCCTGCGGCGACGTCACTTCGTGAAGCAGGTGCAGGTCGATATAGAGCAGCGTCTCGCCATCGTCCTCGGCGACGGTGTGCGAATCCCATATCTTGTCGTAGAGTGTGCGGGGCCGGGCCATCGAGCGGGTCAGATCCTGCCCAGCGTCTCGCGCCGCGGCCCAAGATATCCGAAGAGATAGGCAGCGACTTTCCGCATCTGGATTTCCTCGGCACCTTCGGTGATGCGGTAGCGGCGGTGGTGGCGGTAGATGTGCTCGAACGGCTTGTGGCGCGAGTAGCCGATGCCGCCATGGACCTGCATCGCGCGGTCGGCGGCTTCGCAGACGAGGCGGTTCGCCCAGTAGTTGCACATGCTGACCTTGTCGGAGAGCTCATGCTCGATCTGTTTGTGCGGGGTGTTGTCCATGTCCCACGCGGTCTTGCGGATGAGCAGGCGGAGCATCTCGGCCTGCGTCGCAAGTTCGACGAGCGGGAACTGGATCGCCTGATTCTTCGCGAGGGCTTCGCCGAACGGCTTGCGCGCCCTGGCGTACTTCACGCTCTCCTCGATACAGTAGACCGCCGCGCCGAGCGATGACGCAGCCTGGCGGATGCGGTTCTGGTGGACGAAGCTCTGCGCGATCGACAGGCCGCCGCCCTCGGAACCAAGCCGTGCGCTGTCGGGCACCCACACATCGGTGAAGCTGACCCGCGGATGGTCGGTGGGCATGTTGAAGGTCCAGAGATACTCCTCGATAACGAGCCCCGGCGACGGGTTCGGCACGAGCAGACAGGTGATCCCCTTCGCGCTGCCGTCCTCGCCGCCCGTGCGGCAAAAGGTCGCGCAATGCGTCGCGACGTGCATCCCCGTCGTCCACATCTTCTCACCGTTAATCAGCCAGCCCTCGACCCCGTCGCGGGTCTCGCGCACGGCGCGCGTCTCCATATGGGTCGCATCGCTGCCATGATCGGGCTCGGTCAGCCCGAACGCGGTGCGGCGCCTGCCCTCGAACCCGCCGAGGATAAATTCCTGCTTCTGTTCGTCGCTCGTGCCGAACTGCTCGAACATCTCGACGAAGGGGAAATTGCCGACGATGCTGTGCTCGTTCTGGAGGTCGTTGTGGAGGCCGAGCCCCTTCGCCGCAAAGTGCTCGCGGATCACCGCCATCCACAGATTGCTGCCGTCACGGCCGCCATATTTCTTCGGTGCCGAGAAGCGCCAATGGCCCGCGGCGTCGGCCAGCCGCGCCGCCTGTTTCAGCAGCGCTTCCCACTCGTGACGCGGCAGCCCCTGGTTGTCCCAGTCGGTGCGACTATGCTCGCGCCGGTGGTCGAAGAAGCGGATATTGTCATCCGCCAGCTCGAGCGGCCTGATCTCGGCATCGATGAACGCGTCGAGCTCGTCGAGGTAGGCCTGCAAGTCGGCCGGCACCGCAAAATCCATCGTGTCTCTCCCTGTGATTGCTATCCGCACCATTCGGCGCGCGCTTGGGCAAGCGCCGCATATTTGGGGCTGTCGACCGTGCATTTGTCGAGCACGGCGCGGCGCAGGCTGGCGAGCAGCCCCGGTTCGGCGAGCGTCCGCTCGCCGCCCAGCAAGGCATCGGCGAGCGCCTTGTCCTCGGCGCGCGCGCGCATATCGATGTCACGCAGCACGATACCGAGCGCGTTCATCGCGACCACCGCCTCGAACTTGGCATGGCCCTCTGCCTCCGGCTTGATCGCGCCCTCGATCCAGTCGCGCACCGCCTCGACCATCTCGCGGTTCGTAGGCTCGCCCGTCGGCGCGACGGCTGTGTCCGGCGATGGCGGCAGCGCCCTTTCCCGCTCGGCCTCGGGCGCGCCCTCTTCGAGCAGGCGGACGAGGTCCAGCTCTTGCTCGGCGGTGCGCCGGCCGACGACGACGCGTTCGACCGTCTTGTCCGCGCCGCTGCGCCACGCCTGGCCCATCTGCAGGCACCCAAGCGCCCACCAGAGCGTCCGGTAGACGAGCCAGAAGCGGAAGCGGGTCCGGTCGACCTTGACGCCGCCTGCGGCCTCATAGGCCGTAAAATAATCCTCGACGCTCCCGACCCCGAACGCCGGCTTGTCGAGCCGCCCGAAACGCCACACGCTCATGCAGCCGAACGCGAGGTCTTCGTGTGCATCACCCCGATGCGCGAGCTCCCAGTCGAGCACCGCGGCCAGGCCATCGGCACCCACCATCACATTGCCCATCCGGTAATCGCCATGGACGAGCACCGGATCGGCGGGCGCGGGCAGATGATCCTCGCACCACCGGATCGCGAGCGCGATCACCGGGCGGTCGCCGCCGTACGAGAGGAAGCGCGCCTTGAGTTCTGCCAGTGCTTCGGCGGTGTCCATCAACGGGATCGCCGCCGGTATCGCCTCCGTTGGTATCGCGTGGATGCGCGCCAGCTCGCGCCCGAGGTCGCCAAGCAGCGACGGCGGCGGGTCAGCCAATATCTTCGCCGGCGCCACCTCTGCAATCACGCGGCGCATCACGTAGCCTGTGCCCAGTCCGTCGCCCGGCTCCAGCACCCCCACCACCTCGGGCGCCTTCACCCCGGCTGCATAAGCCGCCTTCACCAGCGCCGCCTCGTCGCCGTGCCCGAACGGGCGGTCCGCCATATAGGCGGCCGAGGGCGCCCGCCGCAGCACATAATCCGCACCGCCCCACGAAAACGCCCAGCTCTCCATATTCGCGCCACCGGACAAGCGAACGAGCTCCGACAAGACGCCCGCGCCCGAAGTGCGCAGCATCAACGCCGACAACAAAGAGGAAAAAGACGTCATGCGGCCCCCCTTTTCGGGCGCGTATAGCCCATCTCGTCCTTCCGGAGAATTCCCCGCATTCGCAACGCCTTCAGACCCGATCGCATTTCCTTAGTAAACTAACTATATCGGCTGACAAGGTCAGGGGCAAGTGAAGAGATGGGCGGCCGCGGCCGCCCTTCGGGTGCGATACCTCGCTCAAGTCCGGAATTGCCCCGTCGGGCCGTTGAATTTCGCGACCGCCCATCGCCGTCGTTGGCTGCTTCATGGCGTTATCGGTCGCCGGGTCGATGGCTGGAACGCCCCCACCGCGCCAAGCGGGACTGACACGCAGGAATTGCTTCCTAGATTTCGATCATGATCCGGACCTTGTCCGGCGTCGTCCCGACAACCCGGGCAATTTGTTCGCGGCTTTTGGCGAGCAGATCTTCCAGCATTTCGGGCACGTCGGGACCGAAAAGTTCGGACATCGGAATTCCAAGGGCATTGGCCAGTGCCTTCATCCGGGCGTCGCGCGGACGCGCCTTGCCGGTTTCCCAGGCGCAGATCGCAGGCATGCTGACGCCCAGCTGGGCTGCCATCTGCGCCTGCGTCATCCCCTTCGCCTTGCGCAATTGTTTCAGGCGGACGCCGAAATCCTCCGCCGGGGGCGAAGACGGCTGTTTGTCTGGCGAGGCGATATCGCGGCTGACGGTGCTGCGCAGTTCCACCGCGCTCAGCGCGCCCGCCGACAACGCAACCTCGAATTCGCAACCGTAGAGCTGACCGCTGGCCCACACGACCCGTGCGGCGGTCATTCCCGCATGGGGAAGCTCGATGGCAATTTCCTCGCCGGGCGCCAGCACTATCCGGCTTTCGAGCAGCAGCCCCGACGCCGATATATTGTGGATGAGGACTTCCGCCGCGCCGCGCGCGGCGCTGGCGCCCTGCGTCTGGAGCCGCAGGTTGCGCCGATTGTTCCGGCGCTTTCCGCCCTGTGGTGCATGGTCTTCAAGATATGCGGTTATGACCATTGTGCGCTTCCAAATAGGCACTTAGTCAACCGCCATCAGTTAACAGACCGTTACCGCGAAAGGCAGCCGACGCTGCCGCACCATCATAGAGGTTGCTCCGCGCGGCTTCAATGACCTCCGGAATCGTCCGGTCGCAAAGCGCGGGCGGCAAGGCTTACGTACAGATCGAGCACCGCTCGCCGGTTTTCGCGCTCAAGCGCCGGGTTTGGGCGGTGGTGCAGATCCGCGAAGCTGGCGGCTATAGAGCCATCCGATCCCGATCAGACTGAAACCGAGCGCGACGAACGAGCCGATACGGAGCAGCCCCTCGAGCCCCGACGTATCGAACACGAACACCTTGCCCACCGCCCCCAGCATCAGCACGAGCGACGCGATCCGCCAGTCGCGGCGATGCGTCCGGATTCCCCACAGGAGGAAGCCGATCGCCAGCAGGAGGATGAGGAGCGAGCGCAGGATATTCTCCGCCGGGGCAACCCCGGCTTCGACGAGCAGGCCGCCGTGGAAAAGCTGGCGCAGGCTGGCCCAGGCAAAGGTCGCGACAACCAGCATGGTCAGTAACTGAACGCTGCGATCGAGCAACGCGCCCGCGGGGGCGAAGACGATCCCGGTCAGCCGCAAGCCGAGCCACGGCAGCAGAAAGAGCGGCACGAGCAGATTGACGAGAGGCCAGCCGCCGACCGCCTGTTCCGCCCACAGCGGATTGTGAAGCATGAGGCCATAAAAGAGCGCGTGCGCGGTCCCGGCGACGACGAGCACCCGCGCCCCCGTGACGATATCGCGCCGCCAGAGCAGCCAGCCGAGGCCGATCAACAATGCTCCCCAGACGAGGCGCTGCGCGATTCCGGTCGTCACGAAATCGCCGCCGGTCAGCGCAGCGAAGCCGAGGCGATAGAGACCATGGACCGCGATCACCCCGATCAGGCCGGCGATGGTCATCCCGGCGACCAGAAGCCAGCGCCGCAATGTTTCGCGAAGGAGCCACAGCGGCACTCCGCAAAGCAGCGCGGGAAGTGCGAGGCGGCGGATCAACTCACCCGCAGCGAGCACTTCACCGTCGATCATCATCGGCCAGCCGGCGAACGAGAGCATCGCCTTGCCGGTCCAGATCGCGGCGGGCATCGCGGCCCAGCCGAGCGCGATTGCCGCAAAGACCGCGGCGCCGGCGCCGAGCCGGCCGAGACCGAAGCGCGGCGTAGCAAGCAACAGCGCGGCGGCACCGAGCGCGGGCACGAAGACAAGGAGCGAGGCCGGAAGCAGTTGCGCGGCCGCCCCATAGGCGAGCGCCGCCGCAAAGGCCTGCCCCAGGCGGAGCACGACCGGCCGTTCGGCACGGAGCGCGAAGAACAGCGCGCCGAACGCGAGCGCCGCCCAGCGAAAAAGGGCCTCCGGGGAAGCAGCGTCTGTGCCAAGGGCGAGACGCGGCAATTCGTCGAGCGCGCGCGGTGTCGCGATCAACGCGGCGAGCGCGCCGCCGAAGAAGCCGACGGCGATCCATTCGATCCGCCGATCGCCCGCCGCCTTGCCGAACGGCAACAGCGCCCCCGCGACGAACGCAACCGCAACCGCCGCCAGCCAGAACGGCAGGATCAGCACGAGCGCGAGCGCGGCGAGCGCCGCCGCGGTCCCGGTCAGCCATGCGAACCGGCGGTCGGCCGTGCGGCCTTCGACGCGCCAGCCGCGCACGATCGCCATCGCCGCGAGCAGCGCGCCGGCGATCGCGACGAGCGCAAGCGCGCCATCGCGCATGCCCCATAGCTGCCATTTGGCAAGCAGCGGCAGCGCGAGCGCGAGGAAGCACAGTTCCAGCGTGCGACGCAGGTCGACCGGAGGCGTCCACAGGCGCGCCAGCAAAGGCAGCGCGTGGATCAGCGCCAGCACCACGCCGACGAACGTCAGCCAGAAGAGCGTGGGATCGGGCCACAGCGCGATCAGGAGGACCGACAGCGCGAGGCTTGTCGTCGGGATTATCGCCAGCTTCGCCTCGCGCCAGGCCAGCCATTGTCCGGCAGCCGCGAGGAGCGCGAAAAGCCCCCAGTGGAGCGGAGCAAAGCCTGCATAGGCGACGAGCAGGGCGAGTTGCAGCGCGCCGACGATCGCCGCCGCGGCGCGCAGCAGCGTCGCGCGCGGGCCTTCATAGGCGAAGAGCGGAATGGCGATGCCGAGTAGCAGGACATACCCCCCGATCGACAACGAACCGAGCGTGTCGAGCGCGCCGCCGACGAAGATCATCCAGACGCTCCACCCGGCGCCGCCCGCGAGCGCGGCGAGCGCGAGCCACGGCCAGCGGCGCATGCGCGCCACGCCGGTCAGTGCCCCGATGGTCAGCGCGAGATACACGGCAATGAGCGGAACATTCGGTTCGAGCGCCCCGACGAGTGCCGGCGCCGCGAGGCCGCCCGCGAGCCCCAGGAGCGCACTCGGCGGGCCGAAACGGAGCGACAGGGCCAGCGCGGCGGCGGTAACGAGTGCCAACCCGACGAAGGCGGGCAGCGGGCCGATCAACCCGTAGACATTCGCCGCGACCATGATCGCGGCATAAAGCGTCGCGATACCGGCGCCCGCCAGCGCCTGCGGCACGCGCAGGTCGCGGACCCGCTCTTCATTGCGCCAGGCATATTCGGCGCCGCCGACCAGACCAAGGCCGAAGAGGATCCCGGCAATCACCTGCACCCCCGGCGTGAAAACGCGGGCAAAAAAACCGAGGTCGATCGCGTAGCGGACGATGAGGACACCGGCGATCGCCAGCGTGATGCCACCCGCCCAGATCGGCAGCGTCTTGCCGAACAGATCCTCGAAACGCGCCGACAGATTGGCGGGAGTAGCCGGCTTCGCCGGGACGACGGGCGGTTTGGACGGCGGCGCCGCCGGCGGCGATGGCTGGGCTTCGATCCCGGCCATACGGGCTGCCAGTCTTCCTTGCCTTTGCGTCATCGTGGGCAGTGGCGCGCCGTCGCTGGCGACCGCTCGCCGGGGCACAGGGGTAGGCGCTTCGCTTTCGGCTTCCGCTGCCCGTCGGGCCGGATCGACTTCACTGGCCTGCGCTTGCGCCTCGGCGACGCGCGCTTTCGCGGTGCTTCGGGCCGCACCGATCGGTCCGGCGGCTTCAGCGAGGAGCTTTTCAGCGCGTTTCAGCCGCGTCCGCGTATCCGACAACAGCACGCCGAGGATGACGATGGCGAGGAAAGCGAAAAGTTCGAACACCTATCCTGCCTCGAAACCCGATATGGTCATCGGTCCCCCACATGTTCCGAGCGGCGCGCTTGCCATTCCCAATTCCCCCAAGGTCGAGGCGATCCCCAAATTCGCTGCCAAGCATATGCCCGAAGTCGCGCCGTGCAATAGCGCGCACCAAAAGCCGCTCGCAGACAGGGTCAAACGAGCGGCTTACGCTTCGGTTGCGCGCGCGCTTGACCAGCGCACAGCGCGGTGATTCAGTACCGGCCCGAAAGCAGGGCACCGCCGCCAAGGATTTCGGTCGAAAGCCCAAGCCGCGTGAGCATCTGGTGCGCGGTGCAGATCGCCGCAGACACGACGGGCAGGCCGGTCGCATCCTCGATCTTCTGCACCGACGGCAACGACGGCATCTGGACGCACGCCGACAGGACGAGCGCGTCGATGCCAATCAGGTCGAGCCTTTTGTAATGCTCGAGCAGGTTCGCGGGATCCTGTGCCGCGACCTCCAGATTGTCGGGAATTTCGAGCGCGAGCCAGTCGGACACTTCGACGCCCTCGCTCTCGATGTATCCGACGACCATCTGGGTGAGCGGTTTCATATAGGGCGCGACAAGCGCGATGCGCTTTGCCTTCAGCGCTGCCAACCCCTCGATCAGCGCGCCCGCGCTGGTGACGACCGGCGCGGCGCGGCCATTCTCGACCGTGCGCTGGTGCAGCCGCGCCTCCGACACGCGGTGATAGCCCTCACCCATGCTCATGATCGCGACGAGGCAGGCATAGCCGAGGACATCGACCGCGGCGTCGGACAGCTCGAGCGCGCAGCGGTCGGAGTCCGCATCCATCGCGGCGAGCTCTTCCTTCGTCACCTTCTTCATCCGCATCCGCGACGAGTGGAAGGTGAAGCGTTCGGGCGCGATGCTCTCCCGCGCGCGGAGCAGCGCCGGAATCTCGGTCTCCATCGTGACGTTCGAGCTGGGCACGATCTGCCCGATGCGGATGGGCCGGGTCATCGCATCAGACCGCGATGATCGGGTTGCGCAGCGTGCCGATGCCCTCGACGGTGCATTCGACGACGTCGCCCGGCCACATGAATTCCTGCGGATCGCGCCCCGCGCCGACGCCGGCGGGGGTCCCGGTCGCGATGATGTCGCCGGGCTCGAGCGTCATCACGCTCGAAATGTCGGCGATCAACTGCGGCACGTTGAACAACATGAAGCGCGTGTTGCTGTTCTGCTTCTCGACCCCGTTCACATAGGTCAGGATGTTGAGATTGTGCGGATCGCCGATCGCATCGGCGGTGACGATGCACGGCCCCATCGGCGCAAAGCTGTCCTGCCCCTTCGACACGATCCATTGCCCCGCGCGGCGGCAGTCGCGCGCCGATACGTCGTTGATGACGGTGTAGCCGAACACATGGTTCAGCGCGTCACCCTCGGCGACATGGCGCGCGGTGCTGCCGATGATCACGGCCAGCTCGGTTTCCCAGTCGAGCTGCTGTGTCACCTTCGCATTGTGGCGGATCGGGTCGTTCCACGCGACGACGGCGGTCGGCGGTTTCGAGAAGATCACCGGCTGCTGCGGCAGTTCGTTCGACGTGTCGAGCGAGCGCGCCGATTCAGCAACATGCTCGGTATAGTTGAGCCCGATGCCGAGGATATTCTTGCGCGGGCGCGGAATCGGCGCGAGCAGAGTGACATTGCCCTCGGGCAGCGAAGTGCCGACCAGATCGGCAGCGGTTGCCGCCGCGACGGCTTCCTGAAGGAAGCGCAGCGCGACCGGGCCAAGGTCGATGAAGTCGAGCATCGTCGAAGGCAGGTCATGGCCGATCGCATCGCCGAAATATTCGACGTCGATCACGAGGCCGTCGTGGAGAAGGCCGAGCCGGGGTTCGGTCTCGACCGTGCGATATGTCACGAAGCGCATTTTCTGTCCTGTCTGCTGCAAATCACGCGGGCTGATGGCCGCCATCTTCGGAATAGGGCTCCTCGATCCGGACGCCGAGCGCCTCCATCACGGGAAAATCGTTGAACGAGAAGAGGAAGGCCTCTTCGGATGCGTCGAGATTGACATGCTCGTGCCATGTCCACGCGGGCACGCAGAAAATGTCGTGCGTGCCCCAGTCGAAGCGCTCGCCGCCGATAATCGAATAGCCGCGTCCGCCCGCGACATTATAGACGACGTTGCCGGTGTGGCGGTGCGCCTTCCCGCGGAAGCCGGGTTTCAGCATCTGCATATGCGCGCCCATCGTCTGGAGCGCCCAGCCGCCCGTGAGCGGGTTCGAATAGCGCACCATATGGCCGTCGAACGGCGTGCCGTCGGACACTTTCGCGAGGTTCCACAGCGCGTCGCGCGTCGCCTCCCAGCGATAGACCATCACCGGCGAATAAGGCTTCTCCCACGCGCCGATGCCCTCGGGCCGCAGCGACCCGCCGCCATAGCTCAGCGACAGGTCGTCGGTCGGAAAAGCCGCCGTCTGCGCCGGCTGGTCGTAGACCGCGTAAAAATTGGTCTCGAGGCTGTTCATCAGCGGGATGTCGAGGCCGTCCTGCCAGATCGACACCGCGCCCTCGGCGACAACGCCATGGTCGTGCCAGCAGCCGCCGGGCGTCAGCACATAGTCGTTGGCGCCCAAGGTGATGTGGTGCCCGTCGACGACGGTATAGGCGCCCTTCCCCTCCATGATGAAGCGATGCGCCGAGGCGGTGTGGCGGTGCGCGGGGGTGATCTCACCCGGCCGCATCGCCTGTATCCCGCTGAACAGCCAGCCGCAGACTGCCGTATTCTCGCGCCCCGCGTCGCTGTCGTTGAGCAAGGTCACGACGCGGCGCCCCGCCTCTTCGGGTTTCACCAGATCGAGCGCGCGGAGGCACATGTGGCGCATCTCGGCATAGCGCCAGAGCGTCGGACGGTAGCGCGTCTCGGGCTCCCACGGCTCGATCGCGTTGGCGCGCTTCCAGAAGGCGCCCGCATTGCGCCCGGCAAGCTCCTCGTAGAACGCCTCCAGCTCGGGCGTATCGGTGACGCGCGCGCGGCCGAGCACATCGTCGCGCGGGTCGATGATGGTGGAATTTTCCGTCATGACGGCTCCTCCTCGTCGGGTTCGACGGGCTGCGGCTCGTCGACAAACAGGGCCGGCGCGCGGGGGGTCCGGTCGACCGTCAGGTTGAAGATGTCGAAGCGGTTATAGCCGCCGATGATGTCGTGCATCAGCTTGGGACGGATGCAGTCGCCGAGGTCGATGTCGGCGTAGACGATGCCCTCATTGTCGATCAGCGCTTCGCCGACCAGATTGCCGTGCGGGTCGATGACGCCCGAAAAGGCGCTGTTCGGGCGCGACAGCAGGTCGCGGTTCTGCGGGCGGCCCTCTGACATCGCTTCGATGATTTCGCGGTTCACCGCCGAGCAGGCAACGATCGTGAACACCTTGCCCTCGAAACTGTGCGCAGTCGCGCGGATCTTGATCGCCTCGGCCATATTATACGACGCGGGCGCGACGGGCAGCGCGATATAGTTGGCGACGTGAACGAGCTCGCCCAGCGACAACAAGGCAAAGCGCGCGAGCGTGTTGGTGTTCTCGCCGCACGCGAGCGTGCCGAGCGGTCCGACGGGCGTGTCATAGACGCGGATCGAGCTGCCATCGCCGCCCGCCCAGGTCAGCTTTTCGGCCCAGGTCGGCACCAGCTTGCGATGCCGCCCAAGCAGGCTGCCGTCGGCGCCAATAATCAGGTTGGTGTTATAGAGCGTCCCGATACTGACCGGATCGCGTTCATTGATCCCGATCACGACGGTGCACCCATGGTCGCGCGCCGCGGCGCACAGCGTGGCGACCTCGGGCCCGTCGATCGCCAGCGACGCGCGGTAAAGACGCTCGTGCCAATCGGCGCCCTCGATCGGCGTCATCAGCCAGTTCCAATAAGGGTAGGCGGAAACGAACACTTCGGGGAAGGCGACAAGCTGCGCGCCATTGCCCGCCGCCTCGGCGATCAGCGCGCACGCCTTGTCGACCGTGCGCGCGGTATCGAGGAACACCGGGGCGGCCTGCACCGCGGCAACGCGCGACTTGGGCAGGAAGGGTGCCGACACGTCGCTCATGTCACCGCCGCCCGCTGGTGATATTGCGGCTTGTCCCACGCACGCGTCGCGCAGACCTTTTCCAGCCGTTCGACGGTTTCGACGATGTCCTGATAGCGCAGGTAGAGCGGCGTCAGGCCGAAGCGCAAAATGTCGGGCGCGCGGAAGTCGGCGATCACGTCGAACTCCTTGAGCGCCTGCACGATCTGGTATCCCTGCGGATGCGCATAGGCGACCTGACTGCCGCGCTCGGCATGGCCCTGTGTGCTGATCAGTTCGAAGCCGTAAGCGTCGCACAGCGGCTGCATCTGTTCGATGAATAGGTCGCCGAGCGCGAGCGACTTGCGGCGGATTTCCGCCATGTCGGCTTCGAGCATCAGGTCGACGCCGACTTCGAGCGCCGACAGGCCGAGCACCGGCGGGGTCCCGCACTGGAAGCGCTCGATCCCTGCGGCAGGGTCATAATCTTCCTCGAACGCGAACGGCCGGGCGTGACCGAACCAGCCCGACAGCACCGGCGTGGCGGCATGATGCCGCGCCGCGGCGAACAAATAAGCGGGCGCGCCGGGGCCGCCGTTGAGGAACTTGTACCCGCAACCGATCGCGAAATCGGCATTGGCGCCGTTGAGGTCGACCGGGATCGCGCCCGCGCTGTGGCTCAAATCCCAAACGACGAGCGCGCCGACTTCGTGTGCGCACTGCGTGATCGCGGCCATGTCGCGGACGCGGCCCGACTTGTAGTGCACCTGCGTCAACAGCAGCACCGCGACGTCGTCGTTCAGCGCATCGACGATCGCGTCGGGCGCGACCGTGACCGCTTTCACGCGCCCGCCCGAAAAGGCCTCGATCCCTTGCATCATATAGACGTCGGTCGGGAAGTTGGTGGCTTCGGACAGGATCACCGTGCGTTCACGCCGCAACGAAAGGGCGGCCGTCAGCGCCTTGAAAATATTAACCGACGTCGAATCGGTCGCGACGATCTCGCCCGGATTTGCACCGATCAGCCGCCCGATCTTGTCACCGATCCGCCGCGGCGCGGTCGACCATTCGGCGCCGAGCCACGAGGTGATCAGCCCCTCCCCCCATTCGCTGCCGACAACCTCGGCAAGCCGGTCACCCGTCGCCTTGGGCAGCGCGCCGAGCGAATTGCCGTCGAGATAAATCAGGCCTTCGCGGAGGTGAAAGCGACCCCGAAAAGGCGCAAGCGGATCGGCGGCGTCGAGCGCCGACACATCGGTGGCAAGCATCGTGTCGGTCATGCGATCTCCCTCAAGATTGCGCGCACCGGGCTGGCATCGGCGCCGACGATGCGGAGCGGCAGCGCGACAAGTTCGTAGCGGCCGGGCGGCACGTCATCGAGCAGGAGCCCCTCCAATATTCGCATATCGGCCGCCTTGACCGCGTGGTGCGCGTCGAGCGTCTTCGACTGTTCGGGATCGAGCGAGGCGGCGTCGGTGCCGATCAGCCGCACGCCCATCGCCCCCAGCCGCGCGATCACATCGCTGGCGATGGCGGTGAAATCGCTGTCCCATTGGTCGTGCGGAAACTGCTCATAGGTCCGCAGCAGCACGCGCTCACTGCCTTCGATCGCGGCCCAGTCCACATCGCCGATCTCGACCCGCCCGCGCGCATGACGCATGTCGAGCAACACGCACGGCCCGATATAGGCATCAAGCTCGCAATCGGCCGACGAAGCACCGTCGTTTGCGTAGTGCAGCGGCGCGTCGCCATGCGTGCCCGCGTGCAGCGGCGTGAACATGCCGCCGACATTGACCGGGCAGCCGTCGCCGATCACCGCGTGGCTGTGGAGCGCGAAGGCCGGCTCGCCAGGCCACACCGGCACCGCGGCGTGCAGCGGCTGCGAAATGTCCCAGATCCGGCTCATGCACTCTTCCCCTCGGCATAATCGCCGCCTTCGCGCGGCGCGGCCATGCGCGTGCGCATCGACCAGAGTTCGGGAAAGAAGCTGAGGTCCAGCGCCTTCACCAGATAATTGACCCCCGACGATCCACCGGTGCCGGGCTTGTGCCCGATCACGCGCGCGACGGTCTTCATGTGCTTGAAGCGCCATTCCTGGAAATAATATTCGAGCGCCGTGATCTTCTCGGCCAGTGTGTAGAGGTCCCAATGCGCGTCGACATCGGTATAGATTTTCAGCCACGCGTCCTCGACCGCGTCCGACGCCGCATAAGGCTTCGTCCAGTCGCGTTCGAGAATGCTCGCCGGAATATCGAAACCGCGCCGCGCGAGCAGCCGCAGCAGTTCGTCGTAAAGCGACGGCGCCTCGAACGCCGCACGCAGTCTTTCAGTTGCTTGCGGGTCGTCCTTGTGGACGATCATCATATCCTCGCGCTTGTTGCCGAGCAGATATTCGAGCTCGCGATATTGCTGCGACTGGAACCCCGACGCGCGGCGCAGGAAACCGCGGAAGGTCAGGAAATCGTGCGGGGTCAGTGTCGCCAGCACTTCCCAGCTGTGGATCATATGCCGCTGGATCGTCGCGATGCGGTCGAGCCCCTTGCCCGCGATCTCGAGCCGGTCGGCCTTGATCGCGTCGTAAACCATCCGTCCTTCATGCAGCACCAGCTTCAGCCACAGCTCCATCGTCTGGTGCATGATGATGAACAGCATCTCGTCGGGCTTGTCCGACACCGGCACCTGCGCGGACAAGAGCTGCGCGGTCTGCAGGTGCCGCGCATAGGTCAGGCCGTTGTCCCACTGGATCGTCTCGCCGTCGATCTCGGTCTCGAAGATGTCGGTGCCGCCGTCGCTCGTCTGCCTGATCATAGGGATGCCTCTCCGCTTGCCGGCGCGGCCGGCAAGTGCCCTTCATAGGCGACATCGCCGCGCCAGGCATCCCCCGGTTCGAGCGCGGGTTCGTCGGCAATTTTTCGGTAGACGCTCGCGAAAACGGTTTCCTCGGTCGCGCGCAGCAAGTCCCCGAACCCCGCGACGACGAAATAGGTCTGCTGGAATTCGTCGAAATTATAGCGCGTGCGCATCACGCGCTCGATATCGAGCCAGACGCGCCGCGGCTCGGGCGAGGTCAGCGCCGAGAGCGTTTCGGCGAAGCTCGACATCAGGCCGCCGCCAAAGGCGCGGAGGTCGCCGTCCTCGACCACGAGGCCGAACTCGACGGTATAAAGCCAGAGCCGGCCGAGGAAGTCCGACGCCCCGAGTTTTTCGGCGCGCAGCCCCGCCTGCCCATAGGCGACGAGAAAGTCCGAAAAGGCCGGATCGGTGAGCATCGGCACATGGCCGAATATGTCGTGGAACATATCGGGCTCTTCGCTGTACGCGACCTGCTCGGGCGGGCGGAGGAAATTGGCCGCGGGAAAGCGCTTGTTCGCAAGATGCTCGAAAAAGGGCTGGTTCGGAATCCAGCCGGGCACCGCGACGACCTCCCAGCCCGACACCGGCTTCAGCAGCGCGTTGAGTTCGGCAAAATCGGGAACCCCGGGGTTCAGATTGCGAAGGATGTCGAGGCCTTCGAGAAACGACCGGCACGCATAACCATCGAGCGCCGCCGACTGCTGATCGAACAAGGTCCGCCACGTTTCATGCTGCCCGGCGGTAAAGGCGCCCCAGTTTTGCGGCATCGTCCAATTGGCCGCGACACCTTCGGGCGGTGCGTCGAAAATATGTGTCGCGGCCACGGGTCTCTCTCCAAACCTTCGACCGGGAGGTTAGCGCGGCACCACGCAAACATTGTGCGGATTTCGTGCCGGCACAAAGTCAAATTTCACACTTCGTTCTCCGATATATAACTTTAGAAGGACATTGTTCTTCCTATTGAGGTAGAGTGGCCGCATTATCGCATAAACCCGATTCAGGACGGAACGCATGGACAAGCTCGACTGGAAGATCATCGCCGCCCTCGAACGCGACGGGCGGCAATCCTACGCCGACCTCGGCGAACAGGTGGGCCTGTCCAAGTCGCCCTGCTGGTCGCGCGTGAAGAACCTCGAGGAGAGCGGCATCATCGACGGCTATGCGGCGCGGATCGACCCGATCGCGATCGGCCTCGCGGTGCAAAGCTTCGTCGAGGTCCAGATCCGCTTCGACGCGCATATCGAGTTCGAGGCCGCGGTGCTCGCGCATCCCGCCGTCGTTGAATGCCACACGACCGCAGGCGAGAGCGACTATATGCTCAAGATTTTCGCCCGGTCGGCCGACCATCTCGACGAATTGCTTCGCCACAATCTGTCGAAGCTGCCCGGCGTCCAGCGGCTGAAGACCGTGGTATGCCTCAAGACGATCAAGCGGCACGGCCACCTCGCCGAATGGGCGCGCACGACCGAGGGCCGTGCGCCGCCCTTCGCCTGACCCGAAGCGGCCCCGGCCCGGACAGCGAAAACTGCCCGGACCGGCGGCGATCAGAAGGCCGCGGTGACGCTGGCGACGACCGCCGCGTCGGCGATCGAGCCGCTGCCGTCGCCCCCCTTGCTGAAATTGGGCTGGAGGCGTGCGGCCTCTGCCTTGCCGATATCGGTGTCGACGTACGAGATATTGAGCGTCAGGTTGCGCCAGGTCGCATCCATGCCGACCGACCAGTCCCAATAGCGGCCCGTGGGCGCGACGCTCGTGCCGTTGGGACCGAGGCCGGGGTTGCCGTCCGAATATCCGATATGCGCCTTTGCGGTCAGCGGCGTTCCGCCGATCGCGAGCGCGCCGTCGCCCCAGAGATAGAGATTATCCTCGCTCTGTCCGCGGCTGTCCGGTGCCGCCGACACATTGGCCAGCGCATATTGCTTGGGCGCATAGGCCACGCCGGCGGTCAGCGTCACCGGTCCCGTCGTCCCCGTCAGCTTGACATAGGGCTCGGCAAAGTCGGACTCGTCGGCGCCGCCCGGGTACATGTACCAGACGAGCCCGACGTCGAGCGTCGCATTGTCCGCAAGCGCCGCCTTGTAGCCGGCGATCAGGTCGAGTTCCATATTGGCGCCGCCAAAGGCGCCCCAGCCCGCCAGGTTCGACGCCCAGACGCCGGCATAGACGCCGCTTTCATGAGACACGGTCAGGCCGCCCTGCATCGCCATTTCCTCGTCCGATTGCGAAACCCCGCGAAAATGATAGTCCGAGGCCAGCGTTGCCGATCCGGACAGGGTGACTGCCGGCTTGTCGGCCTCTTCCTGCGCCGCGGCGGCGACGGGCAACAGTCCTGCCGCGAGCGCGGCGGCCGAGATGATGTTCTTCATATTATCCTCTTGAAAACGCCTCGCCGGGACGGCGGAGGCTCGCGAGGCGGCCCCACTAGATCGGCAACGCATTGAAAATCGAGAGGGGCTGCGGCCCGATCGCATAGTGTTTTCACTATGGCCGCCGGCCCTCTACCGATCCTGTTCGCGCGAAGTCCGCCATGCGCGGTCCTGCGCGGGCAGCCGCCGCCAGCGTTCCGAAACCTCGACCGTCTCCCACAGGCCCGGCCCGACGAACAGGAGCGCACTCCCCGCGCTGCCGCAGAGGAAGGCCATCGCCGACAACAGCATCAGGAGCGATGTGGCGTCGCGCGCCGACGCGCCCGGTGGCACGGGGTGAAGCCGGACAACGATCGACCAGCAGATAGCGAGAAGGACGAGGCCGCCGGCCCGCAGGCCCAGGTTGGCGGCGACCGTTTCATGCCATTTCTTCATGTCAAACCTCCATAGGAGGCCGTTCAACTATTCATGCGCGCATAGGAAATCGAGATCGGGAATTGGGGCGCGACGTTGAGATTGCATATGATCGCGCGCGCCGTGCGGCGGCAGGCGCCGACGATCGGTATCAGCGCATCGTATCGGCGACGAATGCGATCAGCGCGACGGCGCCGCACATATAGACGGTGAGGATCGACGGCCCCTGCGCGCCAAGCCAGTCGACGATGCGGTCGCGCACCCGCGGCGATGCCGGTTGCTCGATATCCTTGTGAATCATGGCTCGTATTTAGGCGAGCCGGCCATTTGAATTCGAGAGCGGCGCGCGCTCATTCGCGTAGGAATTGCGTATATTCGGGGCGATCGGCCCTCAGTGCGCCACCCCGCTTTCGACGAGGCTGTCGCCGCCGAGCCGCAAACGATAGCCGATACCCAGCTCGTTGCAGATGATCCGCGGCTGCTGCGGGTCGGTTTCCAGCTTCTGGCGCAGCGTGCGGATCAGGACACGCAGATATTCGACATGATGCTCATGCTCGTGCGGCCAGACTTCGCGCATGATCTGGTTGTGCGTGATGACGCGGCCCGGGAAGCGCGCCAATTGGGCGAGCACGCCATATTCCTTGGGCGTCAGGTGGACCTCCTTGCCAGCCTTGGTGACCGTACGCGCGATCAGGTCCATCGTCACGTCGCCCACCGAAAGGCTCAGATTGCCGCCATCGCGGGTCAGGCGATTGCGCAGCGCGACGCGGACGCGCGCCAGCAGCTCGTCGGTGTCGAAGGGCTTGGTCAGATAATCGTCGGCGCCGAGGTCGAGCGCCGCGACCTTTTCTTCGGTCGCGTCGCGCGCCGAGACGACGATCAGCGTCGTATCGGACTGCTGTTTGAAAAGCGGAACGATTTCGAGCCCGTCGCGGTCGGGCAGGCCCAGATCGAGCAAGGTGATGTCGGGACGGTCCTCGCGGAGCCGCTCGAGCGCCTCGCGGGCGTTTTCGGCTTCGACGATCGCGTAATCGGCGCGCGCGAGGGCGGCGTGGATCAGCCGCCGGATGTGCATCTCATCGTCGACGATCAAGACCTTGTGACGCACTTTCATGGGATGTCCTTGTCGATCGGTGTCGTGATGATCAGCGTTTCGGGGATATTGATGGTGAAACAGGCGCCGTGGGGATCGGCATTGTTGCCCGCCTCGACCGACAGCCCCATCGCCTCGGCAAAGCCCTTGACGATCGCGAGGCCGAGGCCGGTGCCATGCTTTGCGCGGTCGCTTCCTTCGAGGCGCGTGAAGGTTTCGAAGACGCGCTTCTCGTTCCCGGGCGCGATACCGGGTCCCTGGTCGATCACCGACAGCTGGATCGCGTCGGCCGTGCGCCGCGCGCGAATGACGATCGGCGTATCGGGATCGGCATAGCGCCCGGCATTGTCGAGGAGGTTGATCAGGCAGTGATGGAGCAGCACCGGATCGACGCGAACCAGCGGGATATTGGGCGAGATATCGACCTTTACCTCGTGCCCCGCAAGCGAGGCACGCGTATCGTGCGCGGCGCTCGCCGCGGCGTCGAACAGGTCGGTCGCCTCGACCTTCATCGGCAGCGCGCCGGCCTCGACGCGCACCATGTCGAGCAGGTTCGAGACGAAGCGGTTGAGGCGAAGCGCTTCGGTCTCGATCGTCTCGGCCATCGCCGCCGAGGGATGGCGCCGCATTTCCTGCGCGGCGGACAGGATCGTCGTGAGCGGCGTCCTGAGGTCGTGGCTGACCGACGACAGCAACGCCGATCGCAGACGGTCGCGCTCGTCGACCTGCCGCGCGCGGAGCGAGGCCTCCTCGAGTTCCATGCGATCGAGCGCGATCGACGCCTGGTCGAGCAGGCTCATCAGCAAGGGCAACTGGTCGGAGCGCACCGGTTCGCGCGCGTCGTCACGCGTCAGCCCGAGCACGCCAAGCACGCCGCGCGTCGTGCGCAGCGGATGGAACAGCCAGTCCGACGCGGTGAGCGTCGACGACCCGCGCCCGGCAGGCTGTTCATTGTCCATCGCCCACTGCGCGGCGGCGCGCTCGATCTGTTCGAGCCGATCCTCGGGCGGCACCGCGGCGCGCAGCATCGGGCCGTCGGCGGAAGGCAGGAGGAGCGCGGTGCGGACGTCGAGCAGCCGTCCGACCTCGGCACAGATCGCGTGCATCAGCGTGTCCTGATCGGGCGCCGCGGTCAATTGCCGCGAGAAGCTGGCGAGCGCCGCATTCTGGCGCGCGCTCCACTGGGCCAGATCGGCTTGCGCGCGCACGCGCGCGGCAAACTGGCTGGTTACCACGGCGACGCCGAGCAGCACGAGGATGCTGACGACATTTTCGGGATTGTTGACACTGAGCGTCCCGACCGGCGGCAGGAAGAAGAAATTATAGGCAAGGCTCGACGCGAGCCCGGCGAACAGCCCGGCACGCAGACCGAACGTCGCCGCGGCGAACATGACCGGCACGAGATAGAGCAGTGAAATATTGCCCAGATCGATGACTTCGATGAGCAGGCGGCCGAGCGCCGTCATTACGACCACCATCGCGAGCGACCAGATATAATCGCTGGTTTTGCCCCACCGCCCGGGTACGGCGATCGCACTCCGCTGAACCGTCTTCGTATCGGGCTCGCCGGGCAGGACATGCACCGCGACATCGTCGATCGTCCGCACGAGCTGGTCGACGACCGACCCGTGGCGCATCTCGAACCACCAGGGGCGCGCCGATTTGCCGATGACGATCTGCGTCGCGCGCGCGTCGCGCGCAAAAGCCTGCAAGCCCTCGACCACGCTCGCCGCGGGAACGGTCGCGGTCGAAGCCCCAAGTCGCGAGGCGAGCGCGAGCGTATCGGCGAGCTGTTTGCGATCGTCGTCGGTCAGGGACTGACTGCGCCGCGTCTCGATATAGACCGCGGTCCAGGGCGCCTTCAGCGCATCGGCAAGCCGCTTGCCCGCACGGACGAGTTCGGCGGCGACGGGCAGTTCGCTGACCGCGACGACGATCCGCTCGCCGACCGCAAAGCTGCCCGCGAGCGCGTGGCTGCGGACATGGTCGAGCATCTGCGCGTCGACCGCGTCCGCTGCGCGGCGCAGCGCGAGTTCGCGCAAGGCCGTCAGGTTCGATTTGGAAAAGAAATGCGTCAGCGCGCGCGTCGCTTCCTGCGGGATATAGACCTTGCCGTCGCGCAGCCGCTCGATCAGTTCGTCGGGCGGAATATCGACCACCTCGATCTCGGCATTTTCGAGAATGGAGTCAGGAACGGTTTCGCGGACGCGCACGCGGGTAAAGGACGCGACCACGTCGTTCAGGCTTTCGACGTGCTGGATGTTGATCGTCGAATAAACGTCGATCCCGGCGTCGAGCAACTCCTCGACATCCTGATATCGCTTGGGATGACGGCTCCCCGGGGCGTTGGTGTGGGCAAGCTCGTCGACGAGCACGAGCCCGGGACGGCGTTCGAGGATCTCATCGATATCCATTTCGCCAAGGCTGTGCCCCTGATGGTCGACCGCGCGGCGCGGGATGATCTCGTGACCCTCGACGAGCGCCCCGGTTTCGCGCCGCCCGTGCGTCTCGACGACGCCGACGACGACATCGACCCCCGCTTCGCGGCGTTGCCGGCCGTCGGTGAGCATTTCCCACGTCTTGCCGACCCCGGGCGCTGCGCCGAGAAAGACCTTCAAACGGCCGCGGCCTTCCTGCGCCGCCTGGCGCAGGAAGGCCTCTGGAGATGGTCGGTCGGACTTCGTCACGTGGCGGGTTTAGCCCCAAACGCATCGAGTCGTCGATTGAGCTTGAAGACATTGACGCGCGGTTCGCCAAGAACCCCCAGAAACGGCCGCTCGACGCTCGCCTCGACAAGACCCCGGACGGCTCCGGGGGCGAGGCCGCGTGCCCGCGCGACACGATCGACCTGATATAGCGCCGCCTCGGGCGTGATATCGGGATCGAGCCCCGAACCCGACGTCGTCACCATGTCGGCCGGGACAGCCTTGCCGGGCTCCGCAGCCTTCATCTTGTCGACATCGCCCTTCACGCGGTCGGCAAGCACCTGCGACGTCGGGCCGAGGTTCGAACCCGAAGAAGCGAGGCCGTCATAGCCATCGCCCGCCGCCGAAGGACGCGTGTTGAAATAGCGTTCCGAGGTGAAGGCCTGGCCGACGACATTCGAGCCGACGACCTTGCCATTCTCGCGCACGAGGCTGCCGTTCGCCTGGCTCGGGAAGAGCGCCTGCCCGATGCCGGTGAGCGCCAGCGGATAGGCGAGCCCGAGCAGCGTCGCGAAAAGCAGCGTCATGACGAGTGCCGGACGCAGCGCGCTGACGAGATCCTTGTTCATGATATTGTCCTCAGACCAGACCGAGGCCGCCAACGGCCAGGTCGATGAGTTTGATCCCGATGAAGGGTGCCACAAGCCCGCCAAGGCCATAGACGGCAAGGTTACGTGCCAGCAGCGGCCCCGCGCCCATCGGACGATAGGTGACGCCCTTCAATGCGAGCGGCACGAGCAGCGGGATGATCAGCGCGTTGAAGATGATCGCCGACAGGATCGCGCTCTCGGGGCTGGTCAGCCCCATGATGTTGAGCACGCCGAGCCCCGGATAGAGCACGATGAACATCGCCGGGATGATCGCGAAATATTTGGCGACGTCGTTCGCAACCGAAAAGGTCGTCAGCGCGCCGCGCGTCATCAGCAATTGCTTGCCGAGCCCGACGACCTCGATCAGCTTGGTCGGATCGCTGTCGAGGTCAACCATATTGCCCGCCTCGCGCGCGGCTTGTGTGCCGGTGTTCATCGCGACGCCGACGTCGGCCTGCGCGAGCGCCGGCGCGTCGTTAGTGCCGTCGCCGCACATCGCGACGAGGCGGCCGCCCTGCTGTTCCTTGCGGATCAGCTCGAGCTTGTCCTCGGGCGTCGCCTGCGCGAGGAAATCGTCGACCCCCGCCTCGGCCGCAATCGCCGCGGCGGTCAGCGGGTTGTCGCCGGTGATCATCACCGTGCGAATGCCCATCGCGCGCAGTTCGCCGAAACGCTCACGGATGCCCGCCTTGACGATGTCCTTGAGGAAGATCGCGCCAAGCAGCTGACCATCCTTCGCCACGGCGAGCGGCGTGCCGCCCGCGCGCGCGATCTCGTCGGTGATTCGGCGAAGCTCGGTTGCGGCGGCGGTCGCCCCCGCGCCCGGATTGGCCTTCAGCACCGAGTCCACCGCGCCCTTCTGGATCACGCTGCCCGCGACCTTGATGCCCGAGATGCGCGTCTGCGCGGTGAAGGGAATGATCTCGGCGCCAGCGGGTAATGCCGTCGCCGTCTGGGCGAATTTCTCGCGCGCCAGCGCGACGATCGAGCGGCCCTCGGGGGTTTCGTCGGCGAGACTGGCGAGCAGCGCCGCTTCCGCGAGGGTGGACATCGACTGGCCGCCCACCGGACGGAATTCGGTCGCCTGACGGTCGCCGACGGTGATCGTGCCGGTCTTGTCGAGCAGCAGGACATCGACGTCACCCGCCGCCTCGACCGCGCGGCCCGATTTGGCGAGCACGTTGAAGCGCACGAGGCGGTCCATGCCCGCGATGCCGATGGCGGAGAGCAGCGCCGCGATCGTCGTCGGGATGAGCGTGATGAGCAGCGCCGCGAGGATTGCAACCGGGATCGAACCACCCGCGTAGGATGCGAAACCCGGGATCGTGCCGACCGCGATCAGGAAGATGATCGTCAGGCCGACGAGCAGCAAGGTCAGCGCGATCTCGTTCGGCGTCTTCTGCCGCTCGGCACCTTCGACCAGCGCGATCATCCGGTCGAGGAAGCCCTGACCCGGATTGACCGTCACCTGCACGCGGATTTCGTCGGAGATGACGCGTGTGCCCGCGGTGACCGCGGAGCGGTCACCCCCGGCCTCGCGGATCACCGGCGCGCTTTCGCCGGTGATCGCCGCTTCGTTGACCGACGCGACACCCGCGACGACCTCGCCGTCCGAGGGGATGAGGTCGCCGGTTTCGACGAGCACGACATCGCCGACCTTGAGCGCGCTGGCGGGTGCGCTTTCCCAGGCCTTGCCGTCACCCTTCAGCCGTTTGGCGGTCAGTTCGGCCTTGGTGGCGCGCAGCGACGCCGCCTGGGCCTTGCCGCGCCCTTCGGCGAGCGCTTCGGCAAAGGTGCCGAAGAGCACGGTCAGCCAGAGCCAGATGACGAGCTGCAGCTTGAAGCCGGTCGCGAGGCCGTCCTGACCGACGACGAGCAACACCGTCAACAGCGCCGCGACGACGGCGGTCGTGAACATCACCGGGTTGCGGATCAGCTCCCGGGGGTTGAGTTTGCGGAAGGCGTCGCCGATCGCCGGGACGATCAGATCTGCCGTGAACAATGATTTTTGTACGGACCGAGCCATGTGCATGGATCCTTAAAAGAGCTGGCCGTTGATCATCGCAAGATGATCAACGATGGGACCGAGCGCGAGGCTGGGAAGAAATGTGAGACCGCCGACGATCAGCACGATGCTGATGAGCAAGCCCGTCCACAGCAGTCCCGTGGTGGGGAAACTGCCCGCCGTCGCCGGCGTATATTTCTTCGCCGCCAGACCGCCCGCGATCGCCAGCATCGGGATGATGATGAAGAAGCGGCCGATCCACATCGCAACGCCCAGCATACCGTTATAGAAAGGTGTGTTGGCGGTGAGGCCCGCAAAGGCCGAACCGTTGTTCGCGACGGCGCTGGTGAAGGCGTAGAGGATCTCGGAGAAGCCGTGCGGCCCCTTGTTGAGCGGCCCCGCCAGCCCCGCCTCGGTCACCGACGCAATCGCCGTGAAGCCGAGGATGATCAGCGGCAGCACCGCGATCGCGAGCACCGCGAGCTTCACCTCGCGCGCCTCGATCTTCTTGCCGACATATTCAGGCGTGCGCCCGACCATCAGACCGGCCACGAAGATCGCGAGAATCGCGAAGAGCAGGAAGCCATAGATGCCCGCGCCGACGCCGCCGATCACGACTTCGCCAAGCTGCATGTTGAACAGCGGGATCAGGCCGCCAAGCGCGGTGAAGCTGTCGTGCATCGAATTGACCGCGCCGCACGAGGCAGCGGTGGTGACGACCGCAAACAGTGCCGACTGCGCGATACCGAAGCGCACCTCCTTGCCTTCCATGTTTCCGCCCGCGGCGCCGAGCTGATGGAGGATCGGGTTGCCCGCAGCTTCCTGCCAATAGACAATGGTGACGCCGACGAGAAAAATCGTCATCATGGCGCCAAGGATCGCCCAGCCCTGGCGGGTGTTGCCGACCGCCTTACCGAACGTCCACGTCAGACCCACGCCGATCAGGAAGATCGAGAGCATCTGGACGAGGTTGGTAAGGGCATTCGGATTTTCGAACGGGTGCGCCGAGTTGGCGTTGAAGAAACCGCCGCCATTGGTGCCGAGCATCTTGATCGCTTCCTGCGATGCGACCGGACCGAGCGCGAGCGTCTGCTTGATGCCTTCGAGGGTTGTCACGTCGACCGAACCCGCCAGCGTCTGCGGAACGCCGTTCGCGATCAGGAAAATCGCATAGACGATGCAAAGCGGGAGGAGGAGGTACAGCGTCACGCGCGTCATGTCGGCCCAGAAATTGCCGATTGTTTTCATCTGACGACGCGCAAAACCGCGGAACAGCGCGAAGGCAAGCGAAATGCCGGTCGCAGCCGAGAGGAAATTGTGGATCGTAAGCCCGAGCATCTGGCTGAGGTTCGACAGGGTCGATTCCCCGCCATAGCTCTGCCAGTTCGTATTGGTCGTGAAGCTGACTGCCGTATTGAAGGCGAGATCCGCGCTTGTGCCATCATAACCAAGTGGGTTCACCGGCAGAGCACCCTGTAACCGGAGCACCGCATAAGTGAACAGCAGCAGCGCCGCGTTGAAGATGAGCATGTGGACGGCGTAGCGCCGCCACCCCTGTTCTTCATCGGGATCGATGCCAGACAGGCGATAGAAGCCCGTTTCGACCGGGCCAAGGACGCGATGGAGCGGCGTGCGGCGTCCTTCGTAGAGCGCGAAGAGCCACTGGCCCATCGGCTTGCAGAGCAAAAGCAGGATCGCGATGAACGCGATGATGAGAAACCATCCCTGAAAGGTCATGGCAGGCCTCCCCTAGAAGCGTTCGGGCCGTGCAAGCACGGCCACGAGATAAACGAGAAGGCCGATCGCGGTGATCCCCGCGAGCCAAAGATCGAGAGTCATGGACATCACCCCTTATGCGTCGTCGCACAGCCGCGCATAGCCAAGGCTCGCGGCGAGAAGACCAAGGATGATGCCAATCCAGAGAAGATCCTGCATTGTTTTGCTCCAACAAGGCGCCAGCCACGGGACGTAGCACGAGTCGCCTGCGAGAGCCCCAGATAGGGGAGGCCGACATTTGAATGCGAGAGCCGGAAAAGTGCGGTCACATAGTATTTCCGTATGATTTTTTAGACGCCGTGCAGCGTAACTCGCTGCCGTCCTGCTCTGCGAAGCCAGTGCAAGCGACCCGTCCGCGCGCCACAACGATGATCAGGCCGGGGTGGGCAGCCCGCATTCGGTCGAAACATTCAAATATCGGTCGTTCGATGACCCAAAATTACCCGATGCGCGATCGCACTGGCAGATTCGAACGCAGCGCCCTAAGGCGCGGGCATGAGGATCGCGATCATCGACACCAGCACGACGCGTGCCGCTATCATATCCGATGGCTTGCGCGAGGCCGGGCTTGTCGATCTCGCCATCATCGATCCGTCCGGCCCCTTGATGGCGCAGGTCGAAGCCGCCCAGCCCGAAGTCGTGCTCATCAATCTCGAAAACCCGAGCCGCGACCAGCTCGAGGATTTCTTCGCGGTGTCGCGCGCGCTTGCGCGGCCGATCGCGATGTTCGTCGACCAGAGCGACGCCGAGGCGACCGGCGCGGCGATCGACGCGGGCGTGTCGGCCTATGTCGTCGACGGCCTGTCGAAACAGCGGATCAAGCCGGTCGTCGACCTCGCGGTTCGCCGTTTCCAGGCCTTTTCGCGTCTCCAGCGCGAACTCGACGACGCGAAAACCGCGCTCGCCGAACGCGGCGCGATCGACCGGGCCAAGGCGATTTTGATGAAGCGCCGCCAGATCGACGAACCCGCCGCCTATGCCCTGCTCCGTGGTCAGGCGATGCGGACCAACCGAAGGATCGGCGAGATCGCCGAGGCGATCGTGACGAGTGAGGCGCTGATGGGAGACATGGAATGACCGCCGAGAGCTTCCGCATCGGCTTCCTGCCGCTCGTCGACGCGGCGCTGCCGATCCTCGCGCACGAACTGGGCTTTGCGGCGCGCGAAGGCATTGCGATCGAGCCCGTGCGCGACATGACCTGGGCAACGGTTCGCGACCGGCTGATCTTCGGGCAGACCGATGCCGCGCACATGATCGCGCCGCTCGCGATCGCGACCACGCTGGGCCGCGATCGCCCCGCCGTGCCGCTCGCGGTTCCCTTCGTGCTCGGGCTCAACGGCAATGCGGTGACCTTTTCCACCCGCCTCGCCGACGAGGTCGGGCTGACCGACGGGCTGGGCGACCCGGCGCAGATCGGCGCCGCGCTCAAGCGTCTCGCCGACGCGCGCTCCGCTTCGGGCCGGCCGCTCCGCTTCGGAGTCGTCCATCGCTATTCGAGCCACAATTACATGCTGCGCTATTGGCTGGCGGGCGTCGGCATCCGGCCCGATCAGGATGTCGAGATCGTCGTCACCAGCCCGCCCTTCGCCGCCGACGCGCTCGCGGCGGGCGACGTTGACGGTATCTGCGTCGGCGAGCCGTGGAACTCGATCGCGGTTGATCGCGGCGTCGGCCATATCGCGCTCGCCACGGCACAGATCTGGCGGCGCGGGGTCGAGAAGGTGCTCGCGATGCGCGAGACGCTGCTCGAAGAGCGACGCGAGGCGGTCGAAGCACTGGTGCGTGCCCTGCACGGCGCGGCCGCGCATTTCATAGCACCCGGCGCTGCCGAGGAAAGCGCCGATATCCTCGCGCGCCCCGAATATCTCGACGCGCCGCGCGACGCGGTGCTGCGCGCGATCACCGACCGCATCCGGCTCGTCCCGGGCGGCGAGCCCCTCCACTATCCCGACTTCATGTTCCAGTATCGCGAGGCGGCGAACTTCCCCTGGCGCAGCCAGGCCGCGTGGCTTTATTCCCAGATGGTCCGCTGGGACTATATGGCCTTCGACGACGGGGATGCGGCGGCCGCAATCAATGTCTTCCGGCCGGACATATATCGCGCCGCGCTCGCGGGTTCGAGCGCGCCGCTCCCGGGGGCCAGCTCGAAGCTCGAAGGCGGGCTCGACGAGCCGATCGGCGCGGGGTCGACGCAGGGCCGCCTGACGCTCGGCGCCGACCGATTTTTCGACGGACGCGCCTTCGATCCCGATGATATCGAGACCTATCTCGCTGAACTTCCCTGAATTTTTGGCCCGTCGAATTTTATGCTGCACCTGCGAAATAACGGCTTGCGGCACTCCCTCGAATCAGGCAGGTTAAACGCACTCGGCAAGGCTGCCGGGGCAGGATAATGCGGCGACGGCTCCAACGAGGGGGCCGGTCCGCAGGCGGACAGGGAGCCTTTTCCCTGCATTCCAACAGGCAATGAAGCCGTCAGGATGCGCCCGCGTGGCCGCCGTCCTGGCGGCTTTTTTATTGCCCGTCGCACAAGGGGACGGACGATGACAAGTGCAAGCGGAGGTGCTGCCAGGGCGCCCCAATCCAGTTTCTGGGCGAGCGGCCATTGGCCGACCCTCCTCGCCGCCTTTCTCTATTTCGACCTCGCCTTCATGGTGTGGGTCATCCTCGGCCCGCTCGCCCCCGCGATTTCGGAAGATCTGGGGCTGACCCCGGCGCAAAAGGGGCTGATGGTCGCGGTGCCGACCCTCGCGGGCGCCTTGCTCCGGATCACGAACGGCATCCTCGTCGACGACATCGGCCCCAAGCGCGCGGGCGCGATCAGCCAGATCGTCGTCATCGGCGGCCTTTTCTATGCCTGGTTCAACGGCGTCGACAGTTTCGAGGGCGTGCTCGGCCTCGGCATCGTACTCGGCTTTGCCGGGGCAAGCTTTGCGATCGCGCTGCCGCTCGCGGGCCGCTGGTATCCGCCCGAACATCAGGGGAAGGCGATGGGCCTCGCCGGAATGGGCAACAGCGGCACCGTGCTCGCCGCGCTTCTCGCTCCCGCGCTCGCCAAGGCGTTCGGCTGGAATGCGGTGCTCGGCCTCGCGTGCATCCCGCTGGCGATCGTGTTCGTCATCTATATGATCATCGCGAAGGACGCGCCCTATGTGGCGACGCCCAAAACAGCCTCGCGCTATTTCGCGCCGCTCAAGAGTGCCGACGCGTGGTGGCTGATGGCCTTCTATGCGGTGACTTTCGGCGGTTTTGTCGGCCTCGCCGCGTCGCTTCCGATCTATTTCACCGACCAGTTCCACCTCACCCCGATCATGGCGGGTTATTGCACCGCGGGATGCGTCTTCGCCGGGTCGCTGGTGCGCCCGCTCGGCGGCGCGCTTGCCGACCGGATCGGCGGCGTCAAGGTGCTGATGATGGTGTTCGTCGTCGCGGCCATCACCCTCGCCGGCGTGCCCCAGGCGGCCGGCCTGCCCGCCGCGCTCGGCCTGTTCGTGATCGCCATGCTCGCGCTCGGCATCGGCAACGGATCGGTGTTCCAGCTCGTCCCGCAGCGCTTTTCGGCCGAAATCGGCGTGATCACCGGGCTGGTCGGCATGGCGGGCGGTATCGGCGGTTTCTACCTCGCCTCCTCGCTCGGTTTTGCAAAGCAGTGGACCGGCAGCTTCGCCCCGGGCTTCTATATCTTCGCGGGGCTCGCAGTCATCGCGCTGGCCGCGCTGATGTTCGTCAAAGGCCAGTGGCGCCGGACGTGGGCGGCCGCCGAAGGCGTGCGGATCTGATCGATGAAAGCCGCACTCGTCTTTTGTCTCGCGTTCGCGCCGGCCGGTGTCGCCCATGCCGAGGAGCTCGTCCTGAAACCGCTCGGCGAAGCGCGGCTGCGCTATGAGCGGGTCGATCAGGACGGTCTCGCCGAGGGGGCCGACGCGCTGACGCTGCGCGTCCGCGCCGGGGTGGAAGCCAAGGTGGGCAACTGGTCGGGGCTGGTCGAGGGGCAACGCAACCTCGCGGTCATCGATGATTATTTCGACGGTCTGCACGGCGCGCCGACACGCCCGCTGGTCGGCGATCCCGACAATATCGCCCTCTCCCGCGCGCAGGTGCGATATGCGTCGCCCGCCTTCGCGCTGACCGCCGGGCGCCAGCGCCTCGCCTTCGATGACGAGCGCTTCGTCGGCAGCGTCGGCTTCCGCCAGAACGGCCAGAGCTTCGACGCGGTGCGCGTCGGGATCACCCCGGTCAAAGGCATCAAGGCCGACGTCGCCTATGCGTGGAGCGTGCGGACGATCTGGGGCGTCGATGGCACCGGGGTGCGGCAACAGGCGGTATCGGGCGACAATTTCTTCGGCAACCTCAGCGCCGCGACCCCGATCGGCAAACTCTCGACCTTCGCCTATCTCGTCGACCAGTACGAGGCGGCAATGCAGGGCTATCGCCTGTCGAGCCAGAGCTATGGCGTCCGGCTCGACGGAACGCAGGCACTGGGCAAGGCGAAGATCGCTTACCAGCTGAGCTATGCGCGCCAGTCGGACTGGCACCGCAATCCGAATAATTACAGCACGGACTATTATCTCGCCGACGTCGCGGTCGATCTTGGAGGCCCCCGGGTCGGCGTCGGGTATGAAATACTCGGCGCCGACGACGGCACGGCACTCACCAGCTTCCAGACCCCGCTCGCGACCGGGTTCAAATTCCAGGGCTGGGCCGACAAATTCCTCACCACCCCGCCCGATGGCGTCCGCGATCTGTATGCAAGCGCGGGATGGAGCTGGCAGACGGTCGGTCCGCTCAAGGGTGTGACGCTGCAAGGCGCCTATCACAACTATCGCAGCGACCGCGTCAGCCGCTCCTACGGCGACGAGATCAACCTGCTTGCAAGCGCGAAGCTCGGCAAGGTCACCACCTCGGCGCGCTACGCGCATTACGAGGCCGACAGCTTCGCCACCGATACCGACAAATTCTGGCTGCAACTGGACTGGATGCTTTGATGAAACACCACCCCCTCAAGCCCGAGGGCGACACGCGCGACCATCTGGTCGTCATCGGCAACGGCATGGCCGGATGCCGCGCGGTCGAGGAGTTGCTTGCGCGCGACCCGGCGCGCTATCGCGTGACGATCTTCGGCGCCGAACCGCGCGTCAATTACAACCGCATCATGCTGTCGCCCGTGCTCGCGGGCGAGAAATGCTTCGACGATATCGTGATCAACGATGCCGACTGGTATGCGGCGAACGGCATCGCGCTGATCGCAGGGGATCCAGTCGCACAGATCGATCGCGCCGCGAAGACGGTGACGACGCGCGGGGGCGTGACCGAACGCTATGACCGGCTGCTGATCGCGACCGGCTCCGATCCCTTCATCATCCCGGTACCCGGCAAGGACCTGCCCGGCGTGATCGCGTTTCGCGACATGGACGATGTCGACACGATGCTCGCGGCGGCCGACGCCGGCGGCGACGCGGTGGTGATCGGCGGCGGCCTGCTCGGCCTCGAAGCCGCGCACGGCCTTTCGCTCCGCGGGATGAACGTCACCGTCATCCATCTGATGCCGACCTTGATGGAACGCCAGCTCGACGAGGCGGCGGGCTGGCTGCTCAAGCAGGCGCTCGAAGCGCGCGGGCAGACGATCCTGACCGGCGCCGACACCGCCGAGATCGTCGGCGACGGCAAGGTCGAGGGGGTAAAGCTCAAGGACGGAACACTGATCCCCGCCAGCCTCGTCGTGATGGCGGTCGGCATCCGTCCCTCGGTCGCGCTCGCGCGCGACGCGGGCCTCGCGGTCGGGCGCGGCATCCAGGTCGACGACCATATGGTCACCAGCGACCCCGCGGTGCTCGCGGTCGGCGAATGCGTCGAGCATGACGGGCAGGTCTACGGCCTCGTCGCGCCCTTGTGGGACATGTGTCGCAGCCTCGCCGACGGACTCGTCGAACAGCCGACGGGCTATCGCGGCTCGGTGACCTCGACCAAGCTCAAGGTCTCGGGGATCGACGTGTTTTCGGCAGGCGATTTCTCGGGCGGCGACGGGTGCGAGGACATCGTGCTGCGCGACGCCAGCCGCGGGGTCTACAAGCGCGTGATCGTCAGGGACGACCGGATCGTCGGCGCGGTGCTCTACGGCGATACCGCCGACGGCAGCTGGTACTTCGACCTCCTCAAGAAACAGGAGGATGTCTCCGACCTTCGCGACCTCCTGATTTTCGGCCAGGCCTTCGCCTCGGGAGGGGGCGCGGCGGACCCTAAGGCGGCCGTTGCGGCGCTTTCCGACGATGCGGAAATCTGCGGCTGCAACGGCGTCACCAAGGGCCAGGTCGTCTCGTGCATCGCCAAGGGCGCGCACAGCCTCGACGCGGTGCGCGGCACCTGCAAGGCCTCGGCAAGCTGTGGCAGCTGCACCGGGCTCGTCGAAAACCTCCTCGCGCTGACCCTCGGCGACGAGGTGCAGGCGGGGCCGAAAACGATGTGCAAATGCACGAGCTTCGGCCACGACGATGTCCGCCGCGAGATTGTCGTACAGGACATGCGCTCGATCCCCGAGGTGATGCAGAAACTGCACTGGACGACCCCCGACGGCTGCTCGTCGTGTCGCCCGGCGCTCAACTATTATCTGCTCTGCGCGCTGCCCGGCGACTATCTCGACGATCAGCAGAGCCGCTTCGTCAACGAGCGCCTCCACGCCAATATACAGAAGGACGGCACTTATTCGGTCGTCCCGCGCATGTGGGGCGGGCTGACCAACCCGACCGAACTGCGGGCGATTGCCGATGTCGTCGAGAAATATAACGCGCCGATGGTCAAGGTCACCGGCGGCCAGCGGCTCGATATTTTCGGGATCAGGAAAGAGGATCTGCCGGCGGTGTGGGCCGACCTCAATGTCGCGGGGATGGTGTCGGGGCACGCATACGGCAAGGCATTGCGCACGGTGAAGACCTGCGTCGGGTCCGAATGGTGCCGCTTTGGCACGCAGGATTCGACCGGGCTCGGCGTCAAGCTCGAACGGATGAGCTGGGGCAGCTGGATGCCGCACAAATTCAAGATCGCGGTGTCGGGATGCCCGCGCAACTGTGCCGAAGCGACGATCAAGGATTTCGGCGTCGTGTGCGTCGACAGCGGGTACGAACTCCATGTCGGCGGTAACGGCGGCATCCATGTGCGCGCCACCGACCTGCTCTGCAAGGTCGCGACCGAGCAGGAGGCGATGGACCATTGCGCCGCCTTCATCCAGCTCTACCGCGAGGAAGCCCGCTATCTCGAGCGCACCGCGCCGTGGATCGAGCGCGTCGGGCTGGCGCATATCACCGCGCGGATCGTCGACGATCCCGCGGGGCGCGAGGCGCTGCGCGCACGCTTCCTCTATTCGCAGAGCTTTTCGCAGGACGATCCGTGGGCGCAGCGCGCCGAGGGTGCCGAGGCCGAGCATCATGCGCCGATGGCGCGCTTCACCCCGCAGGAGGAATTGGCATGACCGCAGAATGGCTCGACATCGGCTGGGTCGACCAGATTCCCGTGCGCGGCAGCCGCACGGTGCAGGTCGAAGGCGGCGACGATATCGCGGTCTTCCGCACCGCCGAGGGCAAGGTCTTCGCGCTGCTCGACCGCTGCCCGCACAAGCATGGCCGCCTTTCGCAAGGCATCGTCCACGGCGGCGCGGTCGCCTGCCCGCTCCACAATTGGCGGATCAGCCTGTCGACGGGCGAAGCGCTCGGCGAGGACAAGGGCTGCACCCCGACCGTACCGGTCAAGATCGATGGCGGCCGGGTCCTCATCTGTCGCGCGAGTACGTTGAGGGCGGCGGCGTGAGGATGGAAGAAACCAAAACCCCTCCCCTTCAGGGGAGGGGCAGCGAGACTTGGCCCGGCGCCAGCCGGGACTTTGGTCGAGCGGGGTGGGGGCCATCGGCCTCGCGCAACCTCGATAGCCCCCACCCCAACCCCTCCCCTGAAGGGGAGGGGCTCAAGTGATCCGCACCACCTGCGCCTATTGCGGCGTCGGTTGCGGAATCGGCGCGACGGTGACGGGCGAGCGGACGGTCGAGATCGCCGGCGATCCTGACCATCCCGCCAACCGTGGCCGTCTCTGCTCGAAGGGCACGCATCTCGGCGAGACAGTCGGACTCGAAGGACGGCTCCTTCATCCGATGATCGGAAACAAGCGCGTCTCGTGGGACAGGGCGCTTGATCTAGTGGCGAAGAAGTTTCGCGAGACGATCGCGCGCCATGGCCCGGGCAGCGTCGCTTTCTACGTCTCGGGACAGTTGCTTACCGAGGATTATTATGTCGCGAACAAGCTGATGAAGGGTTTCATCGGCACCGCGAACATCGACACCAATTCGCGTCTTTGCATGTCGAGCGCGGTCGCCGGCCACACGCGCGCCTTTGGCGAGGATGTCGTCCCCGCGACCTACGACGATCTCGATGCCGCCGACCTGATTGTCCTCGTCGGATCGAACACCGCCTGGTGCCACCCGATCGTCTACCAGCGCATCCGCGTGCGCTGCGAAGCCGGCGCGAAGCTTGTCGTTATCGACCCGCGCCGTACCGAAACCGCCGAGGAAGCCGATCTCCACCTCGCGATCCGCCCGGGCAGCGACGTCGCACTGATGAACGGCCTGCTCCGGCATTGCCGCGAAGCCGGCATCGTCGACGAGGATTATCTCGCCGCGCATGTCGCGGTTCCGCAAGATTTCTGGGACCAGCTTGGAGAGGGGAATGACCTGTGGTCGGTCGCGCGGACGTGCGACGTGTCCGCCGCGGACCTCAGGCATTTCTACGAGCTGTTCGCGGCGAACCCACGCACCGTCACGCTGTTCAGTCAGGGGATCAACCAGTCGACGAGCGGCACTGATCAGGTCAATGCGATCACCAACCTCCATCTCGCCACCGGCCGTATCGGCAAGCCCGGCGCCGCGCCCTTTTCGATCACCGGCCAGCCCAATGCGATGGGCGGGCGCGAGGTCGGCGGGCTCGCCTCCACGCTTGCCGCGCACATGGACTTCGCGCCTGAAAACCGCGACCGCGTCCAACGCTTCTGGGCTGCGCCGGCGATGGCGGAGAAGCCCGGACTGAAGGCCGTCGACCTGTTTCGCGCGATCGGCGAGGGTCGCATCAAGGCCTTGTGGGTGATGGCGACCAACCCCGCGGTGTCGATGCCCGACGCGAACCGCGTCCGCGAGGCGCTGGGCGGCTGCCCCTTTGTCGTCGTCAGCGACGTGATCGAAAAGACCGATACCGGCGCCTTTGCGCATGTCCGCCTGCCCGCCGCCGCATGGGGCGAAAAGGACGGCACCGTCACCAACAGCGACCGCACCATCAGCCGCCAGCGCGCACTGTTCCCGCTCCCCGGCGAGGCAAAGCCCGACTGGTGGATCGTCAAGGAAGTCGCGCGCCGCATGGGGTGGAAGAACGCCTTCACCTATGACCGCGCCGCCGATATCTGGCGCGAGCATTGCCGCCTGTCGACCTATGACAATGACGGCGCGCGGCTCTTCGCCCTGCCCGGCGCCGCGCAGGGCGGCAACGTCGCCTATGATGCGATGATGCCCTTTCGCTGGGGCGGCGACCAGCCTTTCGCCGACGGCCGCTTTCCGACCGGCGACGGCCGCGCGCGGCTGGTCCCGGTCACCCAGAAGCCGCTGCCCGACCCGCTCGCCAAATGGCCACTCACGCTCAACACCGGCCGCTATCGCGACCAGTGGCACACGATGACGCGCACCGGTCTCGCGCCGAAGCTCGCGCGCCACCGCGAGGAACCGCTGGTCGAGGTGCATCCCGATGACGCCGCGCGGCTCGGGCTGGCTGACGGCGGGCTCGCGCGGGTGGAGACGCCGCAGGGCGAGAGCCTATATCGCACCGTCTTCTCGGACGGCCAACGCCCCGGCGAGCTGTTCGTCCCGATCCACTGGACGGACCGCACGGCGAGCGGCGGACGCACCGGCCTGCTCCCGCGCCCGCTCGTCGATCCCGTGTCGGGGCAACCGGGCTTCAAGCGGACACCCGCCGCGATCGCGCCGGTCGAGACGAAATGGCGGGGTTTCCTGTTGCTCGCGAGGGAACTCGACGAACGCCCTGCCTGCCTGTGGGCGACCCGCGTCGCCGTGCCCGCGGGCGTGCTCTGGGAGCTCGCGGGCAACGGCGACCTCAAGCGCATCGAAGCGTTGCTCCCGCGCGGCGAACGGATCGAGGCAGAGGATCCCGCGCGCGGGACGCGGCGCGTCGCCGTCGCGGCAGCGGGGCGCCTCGCCGGCGCGCTGTTCGTCACCGAAAGCGGCGAGCTGCCGCCGCGCGACTGGCTGATTGCGCAGCTCGCGGCACCCGACATCGCCCCCACGCTCCTCGCCGGCCGGGCGCCGGGCGTGCAGGCCGACCGCGGTCCCGTCATCTGCGTCTGCTTCGACGTCGGGTTGAAGACGATCGTCGCCGCGATCCGCGACCAGCAGCTCGCCGACGTCGCGGCGATCGGCGGCGCGCTGGGCGCCGGCACCAATTGCGGGTCGTGCCGCCCCGCGCTCGCGCGCATATTGGCCGAGGAGACAAGCGATGCAGCCTGACGATTTTCCGCCGGGAACGGTCTGGCTCGTCGGCGCCGGACCCGGTGATCCCGAACTGCTGACGATCAAGGCGGTGCGCCTGATCGAACGCGCCGACATCGTCTTTTACGACGCGCTGGTCGGCGACGGCGTGCTGGCGCTGATCCCGCCGCATGCCGAGCGCGTCAGCGTCGGCAAAAGGTCGGGGCGGCACTCGAAGGACCAGGCGACGATCGACGCGCTGCTCGTATCCGCGGCGCGCGCGGGCAAGCGCGTCGTCCGCCTGAAGGGCGGCGATCCCTCGCTGTTCGGCCGCGCGGCGGAGGAGATCGGCGCGCTGCAGGACGCAGGCTTCCCCGTCCATATCTGTCCCGGCATCACCGCCGCGAGCGCCGCCGCCGCGTCGGCGGGCATCTCGCTGTCGCTGCGCGGCGTTGCGCGCGACGTCCGTTTCGTCACCGCGCACAGCCGCCGCGGCGCGGCGCTCGACATCGACTGGACCTCGCTTGCCCGCGAAGGCTCCACCCTCGCCTTCTACATGGGCCGCGACGCGGCGGGTGAAATCATGCGCGGCCTGACCGGGGCCGGAATGAAGCGCGACACGCCCGTCCTGATCGCCTGCGATATCAGCAGACCGGACGAAAGGCGGCTGACAACGCGGCTCGATCTTCTCGATCTTGCAACGCGCGCATTTTCCGCCGATTCGCCGACCCTGATCCTCGTCGGTGCGGCGGTGATGCCGGCAGCGCGCGCCAATGCCGCATCCGGGATCGCTGCGACCGCCCGACCTGAATAAAGGCGTCAGTCGGCCCAGCCCCTGTCGCGCGCCGCGCGCTCGGCTTCGGCGTCGAAGGGATCGCCCGTCATCATCGCGGCGACATCAGCCGCAAGTGCGCCCGAGGCGGCTTGGCGATAATCGGAACCGGCCTGCCCCGTCATCGTGCGTTCGAGCGACCATTGGCCGGCGTCGCGGCATCCGATACCCGACAGGGCGCGGCCTTCGAAGCTGCGGCAATAGCGGCCGTCACGGTCGCGGAAGCTGAGTCCGATCCGCACCAGGGCGTCGCGCGGCTGGTTCGAGGCAAGCTGCGTGTCCAGCGCCTCGGCAAGCGTGCCCGAGGCGGCGAGCGTTCCGTTCTCACCGGTCACATCGGCCGCCGGCAGCCATGGCCGCATCCCGATCGTCAGCCCAAGTATAAGCGCGGCAGCGATCGCACCCCAATGGACCGGGGCGAAACGTCGGCGTTTCGCTTCGCGCCGGTCCGAAAGGCTGGCATCGACCCCATCCTTGGTCAGCAGTGCCCGGAGCCGGCCGGGCACCGCTTCAGCCGCGACTGGCGCGTAATGCGCCTTCAGCTGTGCCTTCAGCGCCCGATGGCGCGCGATCTCCGCCGCCAGCACGGCGTTGCTTTCGGCCTCGCGCTCGATCCGGCGCGCGGTCAGGTCGTCGAGTTCGCCGTCAACGAAGGCGGCGACGGTGGCCGGATCGAAACTCATGCCGCCTCTCCCAGCAGGTGCATCAATGTTTCACGCCCGCGCGCGAGGCGCGAGGTGATAGTGCCGATCGGCACCTCCAGTATCTCGGCCGCCTCGCGATAGGCATAGCCTTCGACGAGGACGAGCATCACCGCCTCGCGCTGTTCATCGGGCAGGCATGCCATCGCGCCGTCGACGTCGCCGCGCAGCGCGCCCGCCTCGACCTCCGCCGCGCCCTCGCCGGCGACCTGCGTGACGGCGTCGTCGATCGGCGCATGGACACCGCGCCGGCCGGCGGCACGGCGCTCGTCGATCCAGATATTGCGGGTAATACGGTACATCCAGCTATCCAGTCTCGTTCCCGGTTGCCATTGATCCCGCGATTTCAATGCGCGTTCGATCGCGGCCTGGCACAGGTCGTCGGCGTCGCTGGCGTCGCGCGCCAGCCCGCGCGCAAAGCGGCGCAGGCGGGGCAGCAGTTCGACCAGTTCCTCTTCGAAGCGCATCTTCGCCTTTTCCAACGTTCGCAGGAAGAAACGACGGCCTTCTATCGTTTCTTCCCTATCCTGCTAAATTTTTTCCGGGAAAGGTCGACCCGCCCGGACGTTGTGAGAGACGAGATGAAATTCCGTACCACATTGCTGTCGCTTGCCTGCCTCGTCCTCGGCGGAACCGGGGGGCATGTAGCGGCCCAGATCGCATTGCCATCGGTCCGGCTTCCCGACGCGGCGCGCACGATTCCGGCGCTGCCCGACATCGGTGCCGATGCGCTGATAACGGCCGGCGACCGGCTGATGCAGGTCAGGCTCGACCGCATGACCGCGCTGGTGCGCGGCAACCCGGACCATGTCGAGCTCGACGATCGCGGCGAACCCGCCGTACGCGGGGTGCTGGTCGCAAGCGGCGTCGACGCCGCAATGATCGCGCGTGCGGCGGGGAAAGGCTTTGCGCTGCTCGACCGCGAGCGCATCGAAGGGCTGGGGCTCGACATCGCGCGCTTTCGTGTGCCCGACGGGCAAAGCCTCGGCCGCGCGCGCAAGCAGCTCGCGAAACTCCTCCCGGACGCCGAGGTCGATGCCGACAATATCTATTTCGCCAGCGGGCCGGGCGGCGCCCTCCCGCACGCCGCGCTTGCCGCCGCGACGGGCGATGGCACGGCAAGGCTGGGTCTGATCGACGGCGGCGTCGCGGCGCATCCCTCGGTCGCGGGACGCGTCGAACAGCGCGGTTTCGCCAAGGGCGCACCCTCGGCCAGCCGCCATGGCACCGCCGTCGCATCGCTCCTCGTCGGCAGCGGGCCGGTGCGCGGCGCGGCGACGGGGCAGCGGCTGCTCGCCGCCGATGTCTATGGCACCGATCCCGCAGGCGGGAGCGCGAGCGCGATCGCGCGCGCGCTCGGCTGGCTCGCACAGAGCGGCGCCGCGGTGACAACCATCAGCCTCGTCGGCCCCGACAACAAGCTGCTGGCCGCCGCCGTCGCGCGCGCACAGCAGCGCGGGATGCTGATCGTCGCGGCGGTGGGCAACGACGGCCCCGCCGCGCCGCCCGCCTATCCCGCATCCTATCGCGGCGTATTCGCGGTGACCGGCGTCGATGGCAAGGATCGCGCGCTCCCCGAAGCGGGCCGCGCACTCCATGTCGATTTTGCCGCGCCGGGCGACGGCGTGCTTGCGGCGACCGGCACGGCGAGCATCGACCGGCTGCGCGGGACGTCGTTCGCAGCGCCGCTGGTCGCCGGCCGGCTCGCGCTGCACTATCCCGCGCCAGCGATCGACCGCATCGGCCCTGCCGTCACCGCGCTCGTCATGGAAGCCCGCGACCTCGGCAGGACGGGCCGCGACAAAGTCTATGGCCACGGCCTGATTTGCGGCAGCTGCGGCGGGCGCTGACCGCGCGGGGAAACTTTCCCGGAATAAAATCGGACGTGCCATCGTTCTCTTCGCAGGCCCACCCCCTCGGGGCCAAAATTTGAGGAGAAGAATAATGGCAAATCGCATCTTCATTCCCGCCCTCGCGCTCGCCGCGTCGGCCATGGCGCTTTCGGCACCGGCTTCGGCGCAACTGCTCGGCGGCAGCGGCGGGCTTGGCGGCGGCTTGGGCGGCAGCCTCGGCAGCACGCTCGGCAATCCGACCGGCCCGATCGGTGGCACGCTCGGTTCCGCCGGCGAGCTGACCGGTTCGGGCCGCGGCGACGCGAACATCGACCGTCGCTCGGGGCGCGTACAGGGCAAGGGCAGCGCCGATGCGAACGGCAAGGGTTCGGCAAACGGCAACGGCGACCTGCCTGGAAACAGCATCGGTGGTGGCGCCAATGGCTCGGGCGGCGCGTCGGGCAGCGGCGGCCTCGATGCGCAGGCGGTCGGCACCGATTTCGTCGGCAATATGGCGCGTGGGGCGGTGGGTACTGCAAGGGGCGCGGTTTCGACCGCCACCGACACGACGCGCGGTGCGGTCGGGACTGTCCGCGACCGGACGGGCACGGCGCTGTCGAACGTCTCGGGCAGCGCGAGTGGCGCCGGCTCGGTCGCGGGCAGCTTCCAGGGCAGTCTTGGCCAGCTCGCCGCCGCCGGCAGCGGCGCAGCGAACGGCGCCGGCATGTTCGCGGTCGAACCCGGCATGGCGATCACCGACGCGCGCGGCAAGGTGATCGGCTATGTGCAGGAACTGCGCCAGACCGGCCGCGGCGTCGTGCAGGCGGTGACCGTCGAGGTCGGTAATCGCGTCGCAACCCTCCCCGCCGCCAGCTTCGCGGGCTCGGGCGACGTCCTCTTGACCGGAATGACCAAGGGCCAGCTCAAGGACGCAGCCAGACAGCAGGAAGAGGCGAACAGCCAGCCGGCCAGCGAGCCTGCTCCGCCGGCCGCACAGCAGGACAATCGCACTCCGCGCAGCGACGTCCGCGACAACTAGTTGCTCGAAGCCGAGAGGAATGCGCCGGTCCCCGGGCCGGCGCATTCTTTCGCGCGGTCCGCGCCGGGCCATGCGCCGCGAGCGATGCTTTGCAGACCCCAAGCGAAACTATGCTTGACGATTACAACTCAACCAATCAAGTTGAATTACCGGTCTGATCGCGACCGGGATGATTTCGCGATCCGCGGCTTTTGACCGGGAAGCAGCTTGCTCCGCGTTACCAACAGCTAAAGCGCGCGATGCTCAGGCGACAGCGCCTGGTATCGTGTTCCCCTCTGCGAAGCATGAGGTGATACGATGCACAAACCCCCGCCGCGATAAGACGCTCACACGGGACTATCCTCTTCCCCGGCATCGCCTTCGCGCGATCGCCGGCTCATCGCGCCGCGCCGGCGCCTGCCTCCCGAAACGCCTTTCGCGACATCGGGAACGACAAGGCTATGCTGAAATGCCATCTTTTCTCCCGTCATGCCGTGGCGCGCGGGCGTCGCCATCCGATAGGAGACATATCGATGACCGCCGTTCTTTCGATCGATTTTGCCGCTGCCCAGCGCGTGCCCGAACCCGATTTCGCGCTCCATCCCGTTGCCGTCGAAGCCCGCGAGGTCCACCGGACATTTTTGGGCAACACCGTCCTCGACAGCCTGAACCTGACGATCCACAGAGGCGAGTTCGTCGCGCTCCTCGGCGCCTCGGGCAGCGGCAAGACGACCCTGCTCCGCATCCTCGCCGGCCTCGACGCTCCCGACGGCGGCGAAGCGTGGGTGCCCGAAGCGCGCACCGTGGTGTTCCAGGAACCGCGCCTCGTCCAGTCGAAGACCGTGTGGAAAAATGTCGTGCTCGGCCTGTCGGGCAAGGACGCGTCGCGCGAGCGCGCCGTGGCGGCGCTCGCCGAGGTCGGGCTCGATCATCGCACCGACGCGTGGCCTGCAACGCTGTCGGGCGGCGAAGCGCAGCATACGGCACTCGTACGCGCGCTGGTGCGCGAGCCGCGCCTGCTGCTGCTCGACGAGCCCTTCGCGGCGCTCGACGCGCTCACCCGGCTCAAAATGCAGCGGCTGATCGGCGAGCTGTGCCAGGCGCACGGCCCCGCGACCTTGCTCGTCACGCACGATGTCGAGGAAGCGATCCTGCTCGCCGATCGCATCCTCGTGCTCAAGGAAGGGCGTATCGGCTTCGACACGCGCGTCCGCCTACCGCACCCGCGCCGCGCCGGCGGCGAGGAATTCGACGCGCTGCGCGACACACTGCTCGCCGAACTCGGCGTGCCGCAGGGCGGATAATGCGTCGAGAGAGCGCGCGCGCCGCACAGGACGTCAAACTTTCCTGTCATCGCAAGCGGATATTCAGGTTCGGCCACGAGAGCTTCCTGTCCTTCGGCCGCCAGCGCATCGCGAAGCCGCGTCAGCCGCGCGACCGCCTCGTCGAGCGTTGGCAGCTCCTTCACAAAACAGAGCCGCAAGATATGCCGCGGCCCCTCGCCTTCGAACAACGCCGACACCGGGATCGACGCGCCCCCCGCCTCGCGCACCGCACGCTCGCTGAATGTCGGGTCGTCGAGCGCAATGCCCGATGCCGCGAGGTCGATGCAGAGGAACCAGGTCGCTTCGCCCGGCAGGCTCATTCAAGTCTCCCAAGTCTACGGCAGAAAGCTCCTGCCCGCTTTGTCGCGCATCGAAGCCCCCGCTGTAAAGCGCGCGCCGCGCAGCTTCCCTTCGGCGCGCTTACTGCTATGCACCAACGATCACGCTGCCCGCCGACCTCAGGAGAACGCCGTGCGGCATCTCGCCCGCTTCGACCTCAACCTGCTCAGGATTTTCGACGCGATTTTCGCGAAGGGCGGCGTATCGGCGGCGGCGCGGCACCTGAACCTGTCGCAGCCGGCACTCAGCCATGCGCTCGCCAAGCTGCGCGATATCTTCAGCGATCCGCTCTTCGTGCGACAAGGCAATCGCCTCGTCCCGACCTCCGCAGCGCGCGCCATCGCGGGACCGGTGCGCGAGGCGCTGCGCGGGCTCGATGTGGCGCTCGACGCGGCGACCGCATTCGATCCCGCCGAGGCAACCCGCGAGTTCCGCATCGGCGTGCGCCTGTCGGGCGAAATGCCGCGCTTCTCGTCGCTCGTGTCGCGCGTGCGGAGCGAAGCGCCGCACGTCGCGCTCGCGAGCGTGACTTTCCGCCGCCGCGATCTGGCGATGATGCTTGCGAACGGCGACCTCGACCTCGCGCTCGACGTCGCGCTGCCCGCCGACGAGCGGCTCTGCCGCCACTATCTCGGAACCGAACCGCTGGTCGTCGTGGCGCGCAAGGGGCATCCGCGCGTCGACGGCACGATCGATCTCGACACCTATCTGGCGCTCGACCATATCATCGCGACGGCGCGGCCCCATGGTCCCGGCATCGAGGATATGGCGCTCGACCATATGGGCCTGACGCGGCGCGTTGCCGTGCGGTGCCAGCATGCAATCACGGCCTGGCAGATCGTTGCCACATCCGACATGCTCTTCGCCCTCCCGAGGTCGCACGCCGCGGTCCTCGACGCGATGTGGCCGATGCAGCTCGTCGACCTGCCGCTACCGGTCGAGCCGGGCGGCAGCTATCTCTATTGGCACCAGGCGGCACAGGCCGATCCCGGCCTCGGCTGGCTGCGCGCGATCATCGTCGACGAACTTGGGACGATCACCTAGTCATTCGGCAGGCGAATACCATTTATTCGATCCTATCATTTTCTTAAATGACATGATGCGGCTAGCGTCGCCGGTGAAATCCACTGGAGACCTGCCCATGACCGAAATCGAACTTCAGGCCGAACTCAACGATCTCCGCATGTCAAAGGAGGCGCAGCCGCTGTTCGATGCAGTGAAGCGCCATATCGCCGAGAATGTCGATCCGATCACCGAAGAGTTCTTCCGGCTCGGCGAGGGCCGCGCCGACCGCTGGAGCTGGGCCCCCGGGCAGCTCGAGCTGCTCGAAGGCGCGAAGAACAAGGCGAAGGCGGCAGGCCTCTGGAACTTCTTCCTGCCGCACGGCGACACCGGCACGCCACTCAGCAACCTCGACTACGCCTATATCGCCGCCGAGCTCGGCAAATCGCCGCTGGCGTCGGAATCGCTGAACTGCTCGGCGCCCGACACGGGCAATATGGAAGTGCTCGAAATGGTCGGCACGCCCGAACAGAAGGAACGCTGGCTGAAGCCGCTCCTCAACGGCGAAATCCGCTCGGCCTATGTGATGACCGAACCCGGCGTCGCCTCGTCCGACGCGAGCAATCTCGAAACGAGCGCGCGCCTCGAAGGCGACGAATGGGTGATCAACGGCGAGAAATATTTCATCAGCGGCGCCGGCGATCCGCGCTGCAAGATCCTGATCTGCATGCTGAAAACCAACCCCGAGGCGTCGCGCAAGGGGCAGCATTCGCAGATCCTCGTGCCGATGGACACGCCGGGCGTGCAGGTGCTGGGGCCGATGCGCGTGTTCGGCGCCGACCATGCGCCGCAGGGGCATATGCACATGCGCTTCGATAATGTCCGCGTCCCGCGCGAGAATATCCTGCTCGGCGAAGGCCGCGGGTTCGAGATTTCGCAGCTGCGCCTCGGGCCGGGCCGCATCCACCACTGCATGCGCACGATCGGCAAGGCCGAGGTCGCGCTCGACCTGATGGTGAAGCGCGGCAACTCGCGCACCGCCTTCGGCAAGCCGCTGTCGCAGCTCGGCAAGAATCTCGAAGTCATCGCGCGCGCGCGCGTCGAGATCGAGGCGATGCGCCTGATTGTGCTCAAGGCCGCAAAGGCGATGGACCTGCTCGGCAACCGCGAGGCGCGCGTCTGGGTGAGCATGGCGAAAGCCATGGTCCCCGAACGCGCCTGCCAGATCATCGACCAGGCGATCCAGATCCACGGCGCGACAGGCATCTCGCACTGGACTCCGCTCGCCGAGCTATACGCCGACGTGCGCCACCTGCGCTTCGCCGACGGCCCGGACGAGGTTCATTATATGGTGGTCGGCCGCGACGAACTCGCCCGGCACTGAGCCAGTTGGCGGCGCCCGCGGGCGCCGCCCAACCAACACCGGCTACAGGCGGTCCATGCGAAGCCAGCGCGCATCGCCGAGCCAGGCTTTCGACAGCGCCCTGTTTGCCGCGGCCGCTTCGAGCTTGTTCCCTTGCGCGGCTTCGCTGCGACCGAGCCCGTAGAGCGCCCAGCCATTGTTGGGCGTCTGCGTAAGCGCGCCGCGAAAGGCGTCGCTCGCTTCGGCATGACGCCCCGCGCGAAACAGCGCAGCGCCGAGCGACTGCTTGACCGGATAATACCAGTAAGCGGGTTCCTGATAGGGAATGCTCCCCTCGATCTCGGCGGCGCGGCGATAAAAGCCGATCGCATCGTCCAGACGCCCTTGCGCGGACGCGAAGCGGCCTCGCGCGACGAGTTCGGCGAGCATCACCAGATCGGCGGCCGGCACGCCCTGATCGATCATGCCCTTCAGTGCGCCCGACGTCCTGAGGCTTTCCATCGCGCTCATTTCCTTGTCGAAGCCGGCCCGGTTGCGAAGGCCGGCATAGGCGACGCTTCGCGCATAGCGGCGCATCGCCGCCGCATAGGGCAGCCGCGGATCGGCCGCGGGCATCGCCAATATCGCCTTCGGCTCGGCGAACTGCGCCATCGCCATATAGGGCGCGGCATCGATCGCCTGGATCCACGCCAGCCGCGCCGAGGTTTCGGGATCGAGTACGTTGCGGAGGCGCTGCGCCTCGCGGACGGCAGTGCGCATGTCGCCCGCCATTTGCGCCGACGTCACAATGAAGTGAATATTGTGCGGATAATAGCCGTAGCGCACGAGGCCATTGTCGCCCGCGCTGCGGATATAGGCCTCGTCCGCACGCGCGGCTGCAATATTGGCGCGGATCGAATCGGCATGGCGGCCGCGCAGTTGATAGATATGCCCCGGCATATGCACCAGATGCGCGGCGCTGGGGGCAAGCGGATTCGCCAGCCGGTCGGCAGCGGCTTCGGCGCGCTTGGGGTCGCTGGCCTCCAGCAGGTGGATATAAAGATGGTTCGCCTGCACATGGTCGGGATTGCGGCGGAGCACCGTTTCAACGAGGCGCACCGCTTCGCCGCTGCGGCCCACGGGCGTCTTCTTGTCCGCCTCCCAATAATTCCACGGGCTCGTATCCATCGCCGCCTCGGCCGCGAGGACCGCAACATCGTCGTCGCCCGGAAAGCGGCGCGCGACGTCGAGCATCACGTCGGCATAGCTCGCGTCGAGCGCGGCGCGGTCCGCCTTCGAATCGCGCGAATAGCGCTGCGCTACAGCCTCGATCAGCGCGCGTTCCATCGGTGTCGCCCCGGTGCGCAGCGCCATCGCGCGGTCCATCGCATCGAGCGCCGCGGCCTGATCGCGATCGTCCATGGGAACGTTGATGTTCGGGCCAAGGGCGACGGCTTCGCCCCACCAGCACATCGCGCAGTCCGGATCGAGACGCTGCGCTTCGCGAAAGGAACGCACCGCTCCGGCGTGGTTGAAACCATAGGCCAAGAGCAGGCCCTGGCTGAAATAGCGCCGCGCTTGCGGCGCGCGCGTCGAAACCGGAAATGGCGACCCGGCCAGATCGGGATAGAGCGGGATCGTTTTCCCCGCGCTGGCCGGCGCAGCGATAGCGGAGGCGATGAGCAACTCGTTCGCAAGCGTCGATCCCGCGCGCCGCACGCCGCACGACAGCGAGGCCAGCCGGCCGGGATCGAGCGCATCGAGCGCGGCGGCCGAAAAGCCGGGCGATGGCGTGAAACTGGCGAGAGAAAAACCGATGCCGACAATCGCGGCAAGCTTCAACGGATGATGCATCACAATCCCCCTCTTCCCCGAAGGTGAACCAGAAACAACTTCCCCTGACCTATCACGAAAGTAGAAATTTCCCAAATTCTCGGGGAAACATCATATTCCGGAGTAAATTCCGGAAGATATACTTTCTGGATGTAATAACCTTCGGCGTGACCCGAATTGCCGGCTCCCGAAACTTCAGTGAGTGTGAGCCCTCTCGTCGGTTCGCAGGGTCAGAACGCGCGCGCCGTTCCGCGTGACCGCAACGGTGTGTTCGAACTGGGCCGACAGTTTCCTGTCTGCCGTCACGACGGTCCAGCCATCCGCCAGCGTCCGCACCGATCGGCGCCCCTGGTTGAGCATCGGTTCGATCGTGAACACCATGCCTTCGCGCAGCGCGAGCCCGGTTCCCGGCCGGCCATAATGCAGAACCTGTGGTTCTTCGTGCATCTCGCGCCCGATGCCGTGTCCGCAATATTCGCGGACGATCGTATAGCCATGGCGTTTGGCGTGGCGCTCGATCGCGTGACCGATGTCCCCCAGCGTGGCGCCCGGGCACACGGCGCCAATGCCTTTCCACATCGCGTCGTAGGTGACCGAGACGAGCCGCCGAGCCGCCGGTGCGACGTTGCCGATCAGATAGGTCTTGCTCGAATCGGCGATATAGCCGCCCTTTTCCAGCGTGATGTCGAAATTGACGATATCGCCGTCCTGCAGGATGTCCGCCCCGGACGGCACGCCGTGACAGACGACCTCGTTGCGCGAACAGTTGAGGACATATTCATAGCCATATTGCCCCTTGCTCGCGGGGCGCGCAGCAAGGCGATGCACGATCAGATCGTCGACCATGTCGTTCACCGCCATCGTCGAGAGGCCGGCGAGCGCGACGGTGTCGAGATGTTCGAAGACCGACGCCAGCAGGCGCCCGGCCTCCGCCATCAGCTCGATTTCGTGCGGGGACTTGGTCACGTCCCCGCCCGTACATCATCGGCGTGGACCGCTTCCCGCAGCTCGCGCGACGCGACCTCGTAGAATGTCAGTCCGGGTTCCAGCTCGCAAAGCATGCCGATCCGGATCCAGAACGCCGCCTGCGCGTTGATCGAGCGCCCCGACACCTTGCACGCCTTGCGAAGCTGATCGTGCAGATCGTCATCGATATTCACGATTCCCATCGCGTCATCCCATATATATGAAACATATATGCTTCATATATGCGCAGCGAACCGGCTCGTCAATCGGCGGAAACCTCGATCTCGCGCACCTGCCGGATATCGGCCGACGACGAACCCGCCATGATCCGGTAGCGGCCCGGCACGACGCGCCACGCGCCGCCATCGGCATCGAACCGCGAAAAGGCGCGCGGGTCGAGCGTGACCGAGACGGTCTTGCGGGCCTTTGGCGCCAGATCGACCTTGGCAAAGCCGCGCAGCGCGATCGGCGCATCGCGCGCCGCCGGAGCGACGGGTGCGACATAGAATTGCACGACCTCCTTGCCCGCGACCGCGCCGTCGTTGCGCAGCGTGACGCGCACCGGCGCTGCCGCGCTGCCCTTGATGCGCGCCGGACCCGACAGGGCCGAATAGGTGAAGCGCGTGTAGCTGAGGCCATGGCCGAAAGGGAAAAGCGGTTTCACGCCGCGCGCCGCATAGCCGCGGTAACCGACGAGAAGCCCTTCGGAATAGGGCGTCTTGGCACCCTTGAGGTTGATCGTATCGTCCCCGGTCCGGGCCGGGAAGGTGACGGGAAGCTTGCCCGACGGATTGACCTTGCCGGTCAGAATATTCGCGAGCGCCGCGGCGCCGCCCTCACCCGGCAGCCACATATCGACGATTGCCGGCGCCTTGTCGGACCAGGGCATCGTCATTGCGGCGCCCGCGTTGACGACGACCGCGGTCTTCGGATTGGCGGCGATCACCGCCTCGACAAGCTTGTCCTGCTCGCCCGGCAGGTCGAGCGAGGTACGGTCATAGCCCTCGCCTTCGGTCGTCGACGACGAGCCGACGAACACCACCGCGGCATCGGCATCGCGCGCCGCGGCGACCGCCTCGTCGAACGAGGGCAGGGGTTCACGGATACCGAAGCTCAGATATTCATAGGGGGTCTGGCCGGTGACATAGTCGATGCGGATCGGGTAGCTGCGCCCGCCCTCGAGCTCGACCGGCACGGTGCGCCGCGAGATCGGAAAGCCGAGCACATCGCGGATATCGGGTTTCGAAGCGCTTGCCTTGTTGAGCACCGTCTTGCCGTCGAGCGTGATCGTCGCATTGCCGGTGCCGCGGGTGCTGAATTCATAGGTGCCGCTCTTTTGGGGCCAGAACAGCCCCTCCCAGCGGAAGGCGGCATAGCCGGTGACCTGCGGCCCCGCGATATTACCGCTGATCCGTTTGAGGAAGCTCGTCGCGATTTCGCGCTTCACCGGCTCGCCGCTCATATCGGCATTGGCGTAATAGGTCGCTGCGAGGCCGGTGACGCTGCGATCTTGGCCGGGACTGAACAGCTTCGAATTTGCCCCCGGTGGTGTCTCTTCATTATCGACACCGCGCGCGAAGCTGATCTTCACGCCGGGCAGCGCCGCCTTGAGCGCGGCGAGCGGCGTGCTCGTTTCGAACGGCACCACCGCCGAGCTGCCGCCGCCCTGGATCCGCACCACATCCGCGTTGGGGCCGATCACCGCGAGCGACTTGATCGATGACGGCAGCGGCAGCACGCCGCTGTTCTTGAGCAGGACGATCGCTTCCTCGGCGGCGCTTTGCGCGAGCGCGGCGTTGCGCGGGGTCGTTTCGGCGACCGGGCGCGCGACGCCGCGCTCGATCGCACCGCTGCGCACGATCAGCCGCACCATGCGCCGCGCATTGTCGTCGAGCTGCGCGGTCGTAACCTTGCCCTCTTCGACCGCCTTCTTGAGCTTGGGACCGAAATGGTTCGGCGGCCCCGGCATCTCGAGGTCCATGCCGGCGTTGACGGTGGTCGCGGTCGAATGAACCGCGCCCCAGTCGGACACGACAAAGCCCTTGTAGCCCCACTCGGTCTTGAGCAGGTCGGTGAGCAGCCAGCGATTCTCCGCCGCGTGGGTGCCGTTGATCTTGTTGTACGCCGCCATCACCGACCAGGGATCACCCTCTTTGATCACCGTCTCGAACGCGGGGAGATATATTTCGCGCAGCGTGCGCGGATCGACCACGGAATCGACGATGAAGCGGTTGGTTTCCTGGTTGTTCGCGGCGAAATGCTTGAGCGACACGCCGATGCCCGCGCCCTGCGCGCCCTTCACATAGCCGAGCCCGATCTGGCCCGCCAAATAGGGATCTTCGGAATAGGTTTCGAAATTGCGGCCCCAGCGCGGGGTGCGCACGATATTGACCGTCGGCGCGAGCAACACGTCGGCGCCGTGCGCGCGCGTCTCCGCACCAATCGCCGCGCCGACTTTCGCGGTCAGATCGGGGTTCCACGTCGCCGCCATCGCGACGCCGACGGGGAACACCGTCGCGGGCTTGCCCTCGGGTGAGCGCACCCCGGTCGGCCCGTCGGTCATGCGGAGCGACGGGACGCCGAGCCGCGGAATCGGGTTCAGCGTCATCGACGATTCCCCCGCGAGCAGCAGGATTTTCTCGTCGAGCGTCAGCCGCGCCATCAGGTCGTCGACACGCGCCTCGATCGGCGCCGATTTGTCCTTGTAGATCATATCCTGCGCCTGTGCGCCGGACAGCGCCACCGTGGAAGACAGCAAGCTTGCCGCCAGATAGGCTGTCCGGCTTTTCATTACTTGATCTCCGTCAGATCCTTGGCCGTCGCGGCCAGCATCTCGTCGGTGATCTTGCCGTTCGAATAGGGTTGGAGCTGCGTCAGGCTGATCGCCTTGAACATCTCATATTCGGGCAGCGCGATCATGCCGGGGAAATGCTTTTCGATCACCGCCTTGCCCTTTTCGTCGGCCACGATGTCCTGCAGCGGGGTGTCGAGATTATATTTGGTGTCGGCCGCAGGCGCAGCAGCAGCGGCGGGCGCGGGCGTCGTCGCGGGCTTCGCGTCGGTGCCCTGCGCAAAAGCGGGGGCGGCGGCCATCAGCGCCGCAACAAACATGGCAGTTTTCATGATATTCCTTCCTTTCCGAGATCGGCGACCATCGCCTCTCTGATCAGATATTTCTGGATTTTTCCCGTCACGGTGGTGGGGAACTCGCCGACGATACGCACGTAGCGCGGGACTTTATAGTGGGCGATCTGGCCGCGGCAGAATTCGCGTATATCGTCCGGGCTGACGTCCGCGCCGGGCTTCAGCCGCACCCAAGCGCACAGCTCCTCGCCCATGCGCTCGTCGGGAATGCCGACCACGGCGACATCCTCGACCGCGGGGTGGCGATAGAGATAATCCTCGACCTCGCGCGGGTAGATATTCTCGCCGCCGCGGATCACCATGTCCTTGAGGCGCCCGACGATATTGCCATAGCCTTCCGCATCGATCGTCGCGAGGTCGCCCGAGTGCATCCAGCCGTCCGCGTCGATCGAGTCCGCGGTGCGTTCGGGCTCGTCCCAATAGCCGATCATCACCGAATAGCCGCGCGTGCACAGCTCGCCTGGCTCGCCCGCCGGCACGATATGGCCGTCGACATCGACGATCTTGCATTCGAGGTGCGGCTGGACGCGGCCGATCGAGCCGACGCGGCGCTCGAACGGATCGTCGGGCGCGGTCTGGAAGCTCACCGGGCTGGTCTCGGTCATCCCGTAAGCGATCGTCACGTCGCGCATGTTCAGCCGCTCGACGACCTGCCGCATCAGCGGTTCGGGACAGATCGCCCCCGCCATGCAGCCGGTGCGCAGCGACGAGACGTCGAACTCGTCGAAGCGCGGATGCGCAAGCACCGCGATGAACATCGTCGGCACGCCGTAGAGCGACGTGCAGCGTTCGGCCTCGACCGCGCGCAGCACCGCCTCGGGATCGAAACCTTCCGACGGATAGATCATCGCCGCGCCGTGGGTGATGCTGGCGAGGTTGCCCATCACCATGCCGAAGCAGTGATAGAGCGGCACCGGGATGCAGATGCGGTCGCCCGCACCAAGCCCCTGCGTGCGCCCGACGAAATAGCCGTTGTTGAGGATGTTGCGGTGGCTGAGCGTCGCGCCCTTCGGCAGGCCGGTCGTGCCGCTGGTGAACTGGATGTTGATCGCGTCGTTCGGGTCGAGCGTCGGCCCGATGGCGGCAAGGCGCTGGCGGTCGGCGTCGGCCGCGAGCCCGGCCGCATCATCGAAGCGCAGCCAGCCGGGACGCGCATCCGCGCCGATCAGGATCAGCGAGCGCAGCGTCGGCAGGCGTTCGGCACGAAGCTGGCCGGGCGTGCTCGCGGCCACCTCGGGCGCGAGTTCCTCGATCATTGCGGGATAGTCGCTCGTCTTGAAGTTGGTCGCCGCGACGAGCGCCGACAGTCCGACCTTGTTGATCGTATATTCGACCTCGGACAGGCGATAGGCGGGGTTGATCGTGACGAGGATCAACCCGGCGCGCGCCGCAGCGAACTGGGTCAGCGTCCATTCGACGCAGTTGGGCGCCCAGATACCGATGCGGTCGCCGGGGTTGAGGCCGAGCGCGAGCAGTCCCGCGGCGAAGGCGTCGGATCGTTCGAGCAGTTCGGCGAAATTCCAGCTTATGCCCTGTCCGGCCGAAACGAGCGCGTCACTTGTCCCCCAGCGCTCGGCGGCGAACGCGAGCGCGTCGCCGATCGTGTGTTCGATCAGCGGCGGTTCGGTTGCTCCGTGAACATGGCTCGTCATTTTCCGGGTGCCTCGCAGGTAAAGCTCGCCGCATCGTCGGTCGAACCCTTATTGTCCCATTTCGCAACCTTGGGGAATGCACAGAGCGGCCGTGTCCGCCCGGCCTTGGCGGGGAGGCCGATATAGGCGAACAGGTCGTTGTCATATTTGGTCGCGATGATGCGTTCGGGCGCGGGCCCGCCCTGCCGCCAGCCATCCAGCGCCGTCAGCGGATCGAAGTTGTTCGGCCCGGGACCGGCAAGGCAGTGCGACATGCCGGGCACCATGAACAGGCGCACCGAGGTCGATGCAGCTTTCGGGTTGGCCGCGACGAGGCGCTCATAATAGTCGACCGTGTTCTGCGCCGGAATCCCGGCGTCATTCCAGCCATGATAGAGGATCAGCTTCCCGCCGCGCTTGTAGAAAGCGGTGAGGTCGGTGCGATCGGCGTCGAGATCGCCGCCAACACGCGCCTTCGCCAGCGCATAGTCGCGTTCGAGGTTGAAGTCGGACAACTGCCACTCGGGATTGGCGTGGACGAAATAGCGGAAAAAGGCGGTGCCGAATTTGACATGCTGCGAGGTCTTGCCGGTCAGCCACTGCGACCAGGTGCCGGCTTCGGCCTCGGCGCCGGGCGCGAAGCCGGGGTAGAAGCTCTTGCCGTCGGCGCTCTTCGGACCTTCGTAGAAGAGCTTCGCGGTCGCGACCTCACCCGGCGTCAGGCAATCGGCGCCCTCGCCGCCCTTGCACGCAAGCTTGGCAGGATCGAAATGGCAAGCGCGCGGATCGTCGATCACCCCGTCCTTGACCCCGTCGAGGCCGTCGCACTGGCCGAGCGAAGCCGACTGGAGCAATTTCAGTTTCGCCATCGACAGGTCGTCGCCGGGCGTGTTCGCCGCGACGGCATTGTTTGCAAAGGCGCTCGCCATGCGCGTCCACGGCATCGCGGGGGCGCCCGCGATGATCGCGTCATAATCGGCGGGGTAACGCTGCGCGAGGGTCAGCGCCTGCCGCCCGCCGTCCGAACAGCCGTGGAAATAGCTCGCGGCAAGCGGGTTTTCATAAAAGGCCGCGATCACCTGTTTGGCGGTCTCGGCGCCGACATGATTGGCGCGCCAGCCATAGTCGCGGATCTTTTCGGGCGCGTTCAGCGCCCAGCTCGCGTCGACATCGGCTTCGCTGACATGCCCCATGTCGGTGCCGACCGCGGCATAGCCCTTTTGCACCGCGCCGCGCATCAAGAGCGACGGCAGCAACAGGTTCGCGCCGAACCCGCCATTGCCCGCACCGAGCAGCTTGCCGTTCCAGCCTGCGCGCTCGGGCAACCACACCTCGACCTTGATCGACGACCCGGGCACCGGCGACAGCGTCGCCTGCACGCGGCAGAAGGCAGCGGGCGCCGGAAGGCCGGGCTTGCCGGCCTCGAGATTGACCATCGCGCCGCCCGCGAGCGCGGTCGCGGCATCGACCTTGCCGTCCTCAAGTGCCATGCCGGTCAGAGCTTCGCAGCTCCCGACCTTTTGCATGGCGGGGGTCGGCGCCGGGGCGGGCTCGTTCGCGGTGCAGCCCGCGAGCAGCGATCCGCCGGCGAGCAGGAGGAACGATGCGGCCCTCATTTGCCGACCAGTCCCTGACCGCGCATCCAGTCCGCCATTGCGTCGGTCCATGCGTCGCTGGCTTTGCCGCTCTTCTTCATGCCGAAACCATGGCCTCCGTTCTCGTAAGTGACGATCGTGCTGCTAGCGCCCGCGCTCTTCCACGCCGCAGCAAGGCGGACGCCGTCATCATACGCCAGCTTGTCGTCCTTCGCCGCCGCGACGAACAGCGGCGGCGCCTTCTTCGGCACCGCGATCGCATCGGGCAGCAGGCCGGGATAGATGGCGATCGCGAAATCGGGGCGGCTCGCGGGCTTGTTCGCCGCCAGCGTCCACACCGTGACGGCGCCCCCCGCCGAAAAGCCCATCAGCCCGACGCGGTTTGGCTTGACGCCATAGCGCCCCGCATTTTTGCGGACCCACTTCACCGCATTCTCCCCGTCGGTCGTCGCGAGCGGGCGCAGCGGCTCGACCGCGGTGCGCAAGGCAGGAAGATTTGCTAGATAGCGCATCATCTGAAGCGGAAAATCGGCGCCGGTTTCAAGCAGACGATATTTGAGCACGAAGGCGGTGACGCCCTGGCTGTTCAGCCACTTTGCGACCGCCTCGCCCTCATTGTCGATCGACAGCATGTGAAAGCCGCCGCCCGGCGCGACGATCACCGCGGTGCCGTTGGGTTTGTCGGCGACATAGGGCGTCAGCGTCGCATCGGACACGTTGCGCACGATCGTCCCGAACGGCCCCGTTTCGCGCACTTCCTTCGAGGTCGCGGGCACCGGGTCCGACGACAGGCGGATCACCTCCCACGCGCAGGCGGGGATCGCGACGATGGCGAACGCACCTGCAAGGACAGCGGAGAGGCGCATGGTCATGACTTTCATTATTTTCCGTCCCGTGCGGCGGCGATGGCGGTGAGCGCGGGTGTCGTTGCGGGCGCCATCGCGGTTGCCGCGATACCCATCGACAGCAGTTGCGGAGCCGCGGGATCGAGCCGCGACCAGGCGGGCAGTCCGCTGCCATTCGGATCGCCGGTTTTCGCGAAATTGGTCCAATAGTCGCCGAGTTGCTTTGCTGCGGCGCGGTCGGCAGTGGTGGCATCGGCGGGCAGATTGCCGAACTGGAACGCGACATCCGACGCATGGACCGCGCCGACATCGGACTTGCGCTGCCCCTCCGCGACGTAGCCGAAGCGATAGAGGAAGGTCGGCGCCCCGGCGCGGGCCTGCAACAGGCCGAACGCGAGCGCGGGTTCGGCAAAGATCGCGTCACCGCCGAGCCGCCGGTTCGCCTCGTCTTCGCTCGCATAAGCCGCTTTCACGGCGGCGGCGGCAGAGCCCAGCGCCTTTTCGACCGGACCGTTGACCATCGCGCGGAACGGCGCGGGGATGAAGCCGAGCTCGTCGTCGTTGCTGCCGATGATATAGGGGATGCGCGCCTGCTGGCCCGCGGCGAAGATCGTCTCCGCGCCCGCGGGAACGATCGTCCCGTCGGTCATCGGTCCCGAATAGCGATCCTCTTCCTTGCTCATCAGCGCGAGGCCACCGAGCACCTTGTCGGCGGGAAGCGCACGCAAAGCTGCAGCGTCGGCAGCACCCGCGCGCGCGCCGAACGCCTGCCCCTTCGCCTGCGCGTCAGCCAGCGTCGGCCAGTCGTCACGGCCACCGCCCGAGGCGACGATCGCGCGTGCGAACAGACCTTTGGCGGCGGGCGACGCCATCAGGCGCGACACCGATTCCCCGCCCGCGCTTTCGCCGAAAATGGTGACCTTGGCCGGATCGCCGCCGAATGCCGCGATGTTGCGCTGCACCCATTTGAGCGCCGCGACCTGATCCATCAGACCCCAGTTGCCGCCGTCGCCCAGCGCCGGATGCGCGAAGAAGCCGAAGCGGCCGAGGCGGTAGTTGAAGCTGACGATCACGACGTCGCGCTTTGCGAGCAGACTGCCGTTGGTTTCGGGCAGCGTGCCCGACCCGCCGACAAAGCCGCCGCCGTGGATCCAGACCATCACCGGCAGCTTCGCGCCCTTGGCAGGTTTTGGCGTCCAGACGTTGAGCGTCAGGCAATCTTCGCTCATCGGCCGCGATCCGGGCTGGATGCCCGGCAGCGGGTTCTGCATGCAGTCTGGACCGTAAGCGGTTGCGTCGCGCGCTGCGCTCCACGATGCGCTGGGCGCAGGCGCGGTCCAGCGCAGGGCGCCGACCGGCGGTGCGGCATAGGGAATGCCCTTGAACGCCGCGACGCCCTCGATGGTGACGCCGGCAACGGTGCCGCTGTCGATCACCACCTGCTGAGCAGCGACCGGCGACGCCAAAAGTGCAGCCGAAACCAATATGCCGCGGATCATTATTTGCCTCCGGTGGTGAAGATGAAACGGCCGGGGCCGGTACGATAAAGAGAATAGCCCTTGTCCTCACGCAGCCGCTCGGCGCCCGCGGGCGGAACCACGGTTCCGAAGCGCGTGGGCACCCAAATCTCGCCCGTCGTATTTGCAGGGACCTCGGCAGTGAGCGTCAGCCTGCCCGCCTCGACCTTCCAGCCCGAGGATGCGCGGCCATGGATCGTGTCCATCGCGGCTTCCGCGCTCGCGAGGCCGTCCGGGATCGCGGGTTTGACGAGCACGACCTTGTACCCCGGCGCCCCCGGGCGCAGCCCCGCGAGCCGCTGGCGCATCCAGTCGGCGATCGAGGCGAAATAATGATGGTCGCGCGAGCGGCTGTTCAGGCTCCACGTCTCGAACATCGTCTTATGACCATTCTTGATCCACCAGCCCCAGCTCGGCTCGTCGGTGCGCGTCGCGACGCGATACGCGAGGTCGGCGTAGCCATAGTCGCTCAGGATTTCGAGCAGGTAGCGCGCGCCGAACACCCCGGTGCGCAGCCCCTGCTTGTCGACGTCGCGCGCGATGGCGTCGGCGACGCCCTGCTCGCGACCCGGCGGCACCATGCCGAATGCGAGCGGCAGGACATTCTGCACCTGCGTCGCTGGACCCGCCACGCCCTTGCTGTCTATCGTTCGATACCAGCCGTTCGCCCCGTCCCAATAGCGCGCATTGTAAGCCGTACGGATATCCTCCGCGAGCTTCGCGTAGCGCGCCGCATCCTCGGCCTTGCCGACGATCGCCAACGATTTCGCGAGCAAATCGGCCTGATGGAAGAAATAGGCGGTGGTCACCGCGTCGATCCCGCCGCCGCGCGCGTTGCTGTAATCCATCCCGCCCGCCGACGCCCATTCGGAGAGCCCTGCCGAACGCTGGAAATCTGGCGCCTTGATGAAGGTCGCGGTATAATCGACCAGCCGGCGCTGCATGTCCTGATTGTCGGCGAGCACGCGCGTGTCGCCATAGGTATTATAGAGCTCCCACGGCAGGATCATCGCCGCCGCGTCCCACGGCGTCGTCGGCCCCCAGATCACGTTCCAGCCGGGGGTGTTCTCATAGCCATAGAAAGGCGTCGTCGGCGCAATCTCGGGTACTTCGCCCTTCTCCGACTGCGCATCGCGGAAATCGGCGAGCCATTTGGTCCAGACGCGCGCGATGTCGAGGCTGCGCGCCGCCGCGCCCGCCGATGCCTGCGCGTCGCCGGTCCAGCCGTTCTTCTCATAGGTCGGCGTATCGGTCTGGAAGCCGTGGAGATTGTTGAGGATCGACGCGATTGCCGCAAAGTCGATCTGGTTCAGCAGAGGGTCGGCGCTGGCAAAGCTGCCCGTCCGCGCGACCGCCGAATGGACGATGCACGCGGTCAGCGCGCCTTCGGGCGGATGGCCCGGAAAACCCTCGACCTGCACATAGCGGAAGCCGCGATAACCGAAGCGCGGTTCCCATTGCTCGGCGCCCTTGCCCGCGAGCGTATAGCGGTCGGTCTGGAGCTGCGCGTCGATCAGCCCCGCGGCGGGGACGGCCCTGCCGTCGTCGGCGACGCGCTCGCTCGCGACCACCGAAACGGTGAGTCCCCGCGGCCCGCTGACCTTGAGCACCGGCCAGCCCGCGACGATGCGGCCGAAGTCATAGACATGGACGCCGGGGGCGACTTCCTTGACAGCCACAGGGACGATATTTTCCACCGGTTCGATCGCTTCGGAGTTGGCGGCGACAAGCTGTCCCGTGGGTCCTGCGACCACGGGCGCTGCCAGCCATTTGCGGTCGCGGAAACCCGCGCGATCCCAGCCCGCCGGCACCATTCGCGCGTCGAAACGTTCGCCGCGATGCACCGAGTCATTCAGCGTCGGTCCGGACAGGGTGCGCCAGTTGCCGTCGGTCGCAACCGTCTCGCGCGTCCCGTCGGTGTAGGTGACTTCGAGCTGCGCTTTGAGCGCGGGTTCGGCGTGCCAGGGCGCGGCATGGAAATACCATTCATTGGGATCGGTCAGCGCGTACCAGCCGCGCCCGAGCTCTGCGCCGACCACATTTTCGCCGCGGCGCAACAGGCCGGTGACGTCGAGGGCATAACCCAGAACACGCTTGTCATAGGCGGTGAAACCCGCACCGAGCGACGAGCCGACGACGGTGCCGTTGACCGACAGGCGCGGCATCCCCGCACCCGCATAATAGAGCCGTGCGCTCGCGACCGGCTTGGCAAGACGGAAGGCGCGACGGACGAGCGGCGCAGGTGCCTCGATCGGCAGGACGAGATCGACGCCGGGTACGCCGCTCGCGACCACCAGCCCGTCCTTCGCCACGCTGCCGCCGGTGAAGGGGTTGTCGCCGCCCGCGAAATCATAGGCGACCGCCGGGCTTTGGCTGCCCGATACACGGACCGAATGGACGATCGCCGCCGCGGCTTCCTTGCCCGCAAAGCCGATCGTGCCGTGCTTGTGCGCGCCATTGTCGACCGTCGCGACGACCGCCCCGTCGATGCGCGTGACGATACGGCCGCCCTCGGCGCGGATCGACAGCGCGATGCGGCGTCCCTTCAGGGGTGCAGCGAGCTTGACCTGCCCCAGCCGCTCCATTTTGATCGCCGAACTGGTGCCGCCCGGATAGCGGCGGACGGTCTGGATCAGTTCGGGCCCGTTCTTGTCGTCGGCGAGCGTCCAGACATAGGCGTCGCCGTAAGTCTTGCCGTTCGGGAGCGCGCGGAACAGGATATCGACGCTCTTGCCCGTCAGCGTCAGATCGGCGTCGAGCGTCAGGTCGCCCCAGTCATGGTCGCGCCGCGCGGGTCCCGAAATCCATTTGGCCTGCCAGTCCGACGCGCCGAGCAGTCCCATCTCCCACCAGGCGGGCGCACTCCAGCCCGAGACGTTCCCGTCGGTATCCCAAACCTGTACCTGCCACCAATAACGCTGGCGCGACGCGAGCGCCGGCCCCGCATAAGCGATCTGGACATTGTCGGAGGAAACAACCTTGCCGCTGTCCCACAGCGGCGCGCGATCGAGATCGGCTTCCGACGTCGCGACGCGGATGCGGTACGCACCTTGCCGCGCCACTGGCGATCGCCACGCCAGCCGCGGCGCTGCCGTGTCGAGCCCCAACGGCGCCGCGGCATATTCGGTGCGCAGCTCCGCCGTGGCCGGATCGGCCGCCCGCGCGGGCACGATCGCCATGCCGATGGCCGCTAGCGCACCCCAGAACAGGCCTCGCAAGCTTCCGATCAGCGGCAACCCAACCTCCCCGTCAGAATTTGGTGCGAATACCGAAGGATACCAGCCGGCCGAGCGTGCTGCCATTGGTATAGCCCGACGCACTGTTCAGGAACGGCGGGTCCTCGTCAAAGACATTGTCGACGTTCAGCGTCAGCAGCGTGTTCGCGAGCATGTCGCCCAGATCATAGCTGAAGAAGAGGTCGACCGTGTCGAACGCCGCGATGCGCGTCTGCGGCGGCAGCCCGATGATCGGATAACCGCTGCGATGGTTCAGCGTCGCGCGCGCGGTGAAATCGCCGACCGTCGCACCGAGCCCCGCGGTGAAGAGAAAGCGTCCGGTGCCGTTCTTGAGATCGTCGTTGACCGGACCGCCCTGTACCACCTGCGTCTCGCGGTTGAGGAGATAGCTGCCGGTGAAATTCGCATGGATCGACCCGAAGCCGGTGGGGCGATTATAGGCCAGATTGAAGTCGATCCCGTCGACATTCACCGCGCCGAGGTTCGCGCGCTGCGCAAGGAACAGCACATAGGGCGAGCTGATCGCGAACAAGGTCGCGAGGCTCGGCACACCATCGACGCGGAGGTTCCCCGCCGCCGCCTGCGCCTGCGCGAGCGTCGGGTTGAGGATGTAGAAATCGGCATAGGCCGGCGTCGTGAACAAGAGCGGCGACGTGAACGGCGGAACGGCGATCGCGTCCTTGAACTTCACATTGAAATAGGTCGCGCTGGCGACGAAGCCTTCGAGCGCCGCGGGCTTGAGGTCGAAACCGAGAGACCAGGTATCGGCGGTCTCGGGCTTCAGATTGGCGCTGCCGCCGGCGATCGCGATCGTCGGGCGCAGCGTGTCGAACGGCGAGCTGCCCGGCGCGCGGAACGGGCTGAACGGCAGCACCTGCACGCGCGCGTCGACCGAATTGCCGAGGTCGGCGAGGCTCGGCGCGTGGAACGACGTCCCGTAATTGCCGCGGATCGTCAGCGCCTCGAACGGTCGCCACGTCACGCCGATCTTCGGATTGGTCGTGCTGCCAACGTCGCTGTAATCGTCGTAGCGCACCGATCCCGACAGCTCGAGGCTGTAGAAACCCGGCGTGCGGTTGCCGGCGCCGAAGATCGGGATCAGCAATTCACCGAACAGCGATTTGACGTTGCGCGCGGTGTAGGCGTTCGAACCGGTAACCGCAGCCTCGGGGCCGCTGCCGGTGAAGGAGCGGATATTCTCGTAATGATATTCGCGGCCGACCGCGAGACGGACGTCGCCGCCCGACATTGCGAACAGCGGGCCGTCGAGCACGACGCGCCCTTCGGCGAGCTCCTGCGTCGCTTCGCCATAATTGACGAAATCGTCGATCGCCGCGAGCACCGCGGGCGACGTCGCCGACAGATTATAGGGGTTGAGCGCGGTTGCGGTCGTCCTGCCGGCCAGCGCGATCGTAGTCGCGGTCGAATTGAACGACCGCTCGGTCGATTCGTTCTCGCTGCGCCCGAAGTTGGCCATTGTGCGCAGCTGCCAGCCGCCGCCGAGTTCGAAGTCGAAGCTGGGCGTGATGCCATAGGAGGTGAAGCGCGACGGGTTGTCGTTGCTCGGCCCGAAGACGTCGTCGAACGCGAAGGAAATCGTGTGTGCGAGTTCGGTGCCGATCGGACGGAAGAAGGGATTCGCGGCGGTAATCGTGCCGCTGGCGCTGCTCTGCGCGCTGCGATGCAGCGTGTCGCGCTTCGACCAATAGGCCGACAGCTTGAACGCGACCGAGTCGCTGAGGTCCTGCGTAAGGCCCGCGAAAACGCTGTGGCGTTCCTCGCGCGGATAAATGGCGGCATAATCGGTCTGGTCGCAACGGTTGACCCCCGGTGTCCGGCCGGGAAGCGCATAGGTTGTCGTGCCGACGGTGATGTTCGCGAGCGCGCACGCGGTGCTGCGGAAATCGCCGCCGCCGCGATCGGTCTGGTTCGCAGTCGCATAATCGCGGTCGAGCCCGATCAGATCATCGTGCCAGGCATAGGCGTAGGAGACGAAGACCGAACCCGACCCCCAATCCTTGCCCGCGATGACGCTGGCGTCGATCGTCTGGTAATTTTTGGCGAAGCCATAGCGCGCGTTGACGCCGATCCCGTCGTAACGATCACGCGTGATGAAGTTGATCACCCCGCCGATCGCGTCGGATCCATAGATCGACGAGCCGCCGTCGGGGATGACATCGACGCGCTTGATCACGTCGGGCGGGATGACCGAGGGATCGAAGCTCGTCTGCAATATGCCCGCGCCGACCATCCGGTGGCCGTCGACGAGCACGAGCGTCGTCGAGCCGCCGCTCGCGCCGAGGTTGCGGATGTTGGGCCGCACGATCGGATTGCCGAAATTGCCGAGCCCCGCCGGGACCGTGCCGAAATTGCCGACCTGCGGGATCGAGGCGAGCAGGTCGTTCGCCGAAGCCGCGCCCGAGGCGACGACATCGGCCTCGCTGACCGCAACGACATTGGTGCCGACCGGCGCAACGCCGCGCAGCAGGGTGCCGGTAACGACGATATCCGCATCGGCCGGCGCTTCGGCGTCGGCCTCCTGCGCATAGGCATCGCTCGCGCCAAGCAGCGCGCCCGCGCATGCCAGCATCGAAATGCCGCGCCGCCACGCGCCCCGCCGCGCAACCATATCCAGCCCTGCAGTCGTCATCGCCTTCATCGCATCCTCCCTGCACCCGCCCGCGCGAGTTGTCCCTTTTGACGGAGGCGCCTGTCCGGCCATCTTGTTCCTCCGATGCCACGCTTCGTTGAGCGTTTCTGCATCAATGCTCATTATTTGTCTTTATCAATCACGTCAACGATCAAATTCAATCATTCGAACCCGAACGGCACGGCGGGCCGCGGTTTTGGTATGAAGGCTTTGGGAAATTCAGGCGATGATGAAGCGGATACCGGCGGCTTCCATCATTGCAACATGGTGCGGTTCGATACCGGAGTCGGTGACGACGACGTCGATCTCGTCGAGCGAGCACACGACGTTGCCCGATGGACCCGAGAATTTGGAACTGTCGACGAGCACGATAATCTCGTCGGCGCGCTCGATCAGGCGACGTTCGGCGGCGACGAGGATCACATCGGCCTGCATCAGCCCAGCCGGCCCCATCGACGCCGCGCCCATGAACAGCTTCGGCGCGTGAAAGCGCGGCATGCCGTCGTCGCCGGCAGCGGACAGGACGATATTCTGTTCGCGAAACACCTGTCCCGACGGCACGAGGATTCGCGTCGTCGGCTGCGGCAGCAACGCGCTGACGATATGAAGCGAATTGGTCAGAACCTGTAAGCTCAAGCCATCCAGGTGCGGGCACATTTGCAGCGTCGTCGAGCCGCCGTCGATCATCACGCCTTCGCCCGGAATGCAGAGCCCCGCCGCCGCGCGCCCGATCGCTTCCTTGGCGGCGCGATTGCGGCCGATATTTTCGTGGAACGGAACACCCGACAGCCCGTCTTCGGATGCGGCTGGCGCACCGCCTCCCCCTCCGACACGCTTCGCCCCGCCGCGCACGCGCGTGATGGCGCCCGCTTCTTCGAGCCGGTCGAGATCGCGGCGAATGGTGGCGGGCGATGCGGCAACGCGCGCTTCCAGGTCGCGGAACGAGACGAAACCACTCTCGCCCAGGCTGTCGAGGATCATTTTTTCGCGTTCGGCTGCGTGCATAGGGGCCCCTGTCTGATTGCGGCTATTTGACCGGACCTGCGCCGAGTTGCAATCGAATGATTAGACGATCCCCGCCGCCGAGCCCGCCACGCGCCGCTCCTGTGCCTTGCGATCGCGCCATCCGCTCGCGCGATAGGCGGCGATCGTATCGATCGCCCCGCCCGCCTCGGCACGCACCGCCGCGAGGATCGGGGTGACATCGGTGCGGTACGCGGCGCGCAGTGCCTGGAACGCCATCATCGTGTCATTGTCTTCTTGGGCGGCGAGCAGCGCCTCGCGGTCGACGAGCAGCGCCTTGGCATAGGCCGCGACGATCGCCTCGGCTGACGAGAGCATGCTCTCGATCGGGTCGGTCACATTGTGCGACTGGTCGATCATGTAAGCGGGACGGAAATCGCCGCGCGGGTTCAACTCGGCCTCGATCAGTTCGTTGAAGACGAGGAAGAGCTGGTGCGGGTTGATCGACCCGCTGTCGAGATCGTCGTCGCCATATTTGCTGTCGTTGAAGTGGAAGCCGCCCAATTTCCCGAAGCGGTGCAGCCGCGCGACGATCTGTTCGATGTTCACATTCGGCGCGTGATGGCCCAGATCGACGAGGCACTTCGCCTTGCCGCCAAGCTCCTGCGCGACGAGGATAGAGCTGCCCCAGTCGGAGACCACCGTCGAATAGAAAGCGGGTTCGAACATCTTGTGCTCGATCAGCATCCGCCAGTCGGCGGGGAGCGCGGCATAGACTTCCGCGGCCGCATCGAGATAGCGATCGAGCGAACGGCCGAGATCCTGCTGCCCCGGGAAGTTGGTGCCGTCGCCGACCCACACTGTCAGGTCGGTGACGCCAAGCTGCTGGCCGATCTCGATACATTCGATGTTGTGCGCGACCGCCTGCTCGCGCACCTCGGCGCGCGTCGAGGAGAGCGAACCCGTCGCATAGCTCACCGCTTGTCCGGGCTGGTCCTGGAAGGTGTTGCTGTTCACCGCGTCGAAACCGAGCCCGAGCGCCGCGGCTTCCTCGCGCAATGCCCGATAATCGCTGACCTTGTCCCACGGGAAATGCGGGCTGACGCGCGGGGTCGCGCGGCCGAGCTGCTGGATGACCGCGCAATCCTCGAGCTTCTCGTGAATATTGGTCGGCTCGCCCGCGATCGGGAATTTGGCGAAACGCGTGCCTCCGCGCCCCGCGCCCCAGCTCGGCACCGCGACCGAAAAACCCGCGACCTTTGCCTTCACGCCATCGATGTCGATCCCGCGCCGGCCAAGCTGGCGGCCGAGGCTGCCATAATCATCGTCGAGCGCATCGGTCAGACCGGCGTTCAGCCGCTCGATATCATCCTGTGCGAGCGGCAGATCGCCAGCCATAAAACTCTCCGTACCTTAGCGTGTGAATGCTTGCGCGTTGCCCGCGTCGACGTTGATCATGTTGCCGGTCGACTTTGCCGACATATCGCAGCTGAGGAAATAGACCGCTTCGGCGACATCATCGGGCAATACGTCGCGCTTGAGCATCGAGCGATTGCGATAATGTTCCTCGAGCTCGCTGCCCGAATCGATCCCGTGTGCGCCCGCACGCTCGCGCCGCCAGTCGCCGTCCCAGATGCGCGATCCCTTGATCACCGCGTCGGGATTGACCGTGTTGACGCGGATGCCGAAGGGCGCGCCCTCGAGCGCGAGGCAGCGTGCGAGGTGCAGCGCCGCCGCCTTGGCCGAGGCATAAGCCGACGCGTTGGTCGCCGCGGCGATGCCGTTCTTCGACCCGATAAAGACGATCGAACCGCTGCCTTGCGCCTTCATCAGCGGGAAGGCCGCGCGCGCGGTCAGGAAATAGCCCTGCGCGAGCACGTCGTAATTGCGCTGCCACAGGTCGAGCGTCGTCTCCTCGATCGGCGCCGACGAGGCGATGCCGGCGTTGGCGACGAGGATATCGAGCCCGCCGAACTCGCGCGCGCAAGCGGCGAACGCCGCAGCAACCTGCGCCTCGTCGGTCACGTCGCACACCGCCGAGCGAATGCGGTCGCGGCCGAAGCGGCCTTCGAGTTCGTGCGCCGCCTTGGAGAGCGCCTCGGCGTCGCGGTCGACGAGCAGCACGCACGCATCGTCGGCGGCGAGGCGCTCGGCAGTCGCGGCGCCGATCCCGCCCGCGCCGCCGGTGACGAGCGCGATGCGCCCCGCGAGCGGTTTGGGCTTCGGCATGCGCTGGAGCTTCGCTTCCTCGAGCAGCCAATATTCGATGTCGAACGCTTCCTGTTCGTCGAGCCCGATATAGGCCCCGATCGCCTCGGCACCGCGCATCACGTTGATCGCATTCGCATAGAATTCGCCCGCGAGCCGCGCGGTCGCCTTGTCGCCGGCAAAGGTCATGCGGCCGATGCCGGGGATGAGCACAACGACGGGATTGGGATCGCGCATCGCCGGCGAATCGGGCCGCGCGCAGCGCTGGTAATAAGCGGCATAATCGGCGCGATACGCCGCGATACGCTCGGTCAGATAGCTGCTGTCTTCGATCCGCGTGGGGTCGAGCACGAGCGGCGCGATCTTCGTGCGCAGGAAATGGTCGGGGCACGAGGTGCCGATCGCGGCGAGCTTTGCAAAATCGCGGCTGCCGGTGAATTCGAGCGTTTCGGCATCGTCGGCGAAGTGCCCGACGCGCTGCCCGCCCATCAGGCCGCGCAGCAGCGGCATCAGCTTCGCGGCGGCCGACGCGCGTTCGGCGGCAGGGCGCGGCGGAGCGACCTCCCCGCCGAACGCTGGCCCCCCGGCCAGTTTCGCGTTCAGATAATTCGCCGCGTCGGTGATCAGCGCGATCGTATTGTCGTAACAGCTCTTGGCACTGTCACCCCAGCAGATGATGCCATGCCCCGCGAGCATCACGCCGCGCAGGCCCGGATGCGCGGCGACATAATCGCGCAGCTTCAGCCCGAGGTCGAAGCCCGGACGCTGCCACGGCAGCCAGCCCACCGCGCCGTTCCAGATCGCCCGCGTCGCCGCTTCGCCTTCGCTCGATGCGGCGAGCGCGATGATCGCATCGGGATGGACATGATCGACATGCGCAAAGGGCAGATAGCTATGCAGCGGGGTATCGATCGACGCTGCGCGCGGGTTGAGCGCGAAGGTGCAGTGCGGCAGATAGCCGAGCATCTCGTCTTCATGCGCGAGGCCGCGATAGAGTTTTTCGAGACCGAGCAGCTTGCCCTGGTACAGCGTCGAAAAACCGTCGAGCTGCATCGATCCGATGTCGCCGCCCGACCCCTTCACCCACAGCACGGGGACGGTTTCGCCCGTCAGCGGATCGCGCGCATCGAGCTTGGCCGAGGTGTTGCCACCGCCGAAATTGGTGACGGTCAGGTCCGAGCCGAGGCGGTTCGATCGATAGAGGAGCAGGTCTTCGGGCGACTTCCCCCTCGCCCCCTCGTCCGACCAGCGATTCGCCGGGATGGCAAAAAGCAGCGCGGCGGCGTCGGATGGGGTGGGTACGTCCAGAAGATCGGGCATGTAGGAAACTCGTTGTTTCAATGTTTGACGGCTTGTATCGAAATCGCTGGCGTACTGCAATCAGTTTCGATAAAGTTCGATCAAATTCGGTCGCAACGAAGCAGGAGGGAGGGGGATGAGGGGTCGCGCAACCATAATCCTCGATGTCGGAAAAACCTTGGCGAAGCTGAGCCTGTGGTCGCCCGACGGCACGCTGATCGAACGCCGTGTGCGCCCCAATGCGCGCATCAGGACGGCCCACTATATCGCGCTCGACACCGCGGGCATCGAGGCATGGATTGCCGAGGTGCTCCGCTATTTCGCAAAGCTTGCCGACGTCGGCGCGATCGTGCCGGTCGGCCACGGCGCCGCGGCGGCGATCATCCGCGACGACGCGCTCGCGTGCCCGCCGCTCGACTATGAGGAGGCGATGCCGCGGGGTGTGCGCGCGGCTTATCAAGCCGAGCGCGACGCATTCATCGAGACCGGCTCGCCCGGTCTTCCCGACGGACTCAATCTCGGCGCGCAGATATTCCGCCTCGAGCATCTCGATCCCGCGCTCGCGCACGGCACGCAGATATTGCCCTGGGCGCAATATTGGGGCTGGCTGTTGAGCGGGGTCGCGGCAGCGGAGGTGACGAGCCTCGGCTGTCACACCGATCTCTGGAACCCGACCGCCAGGACGCCGTCAAAACTCGCCGAGCGGCGCGGCTGGGCAGCGCGGCTGGCACCGCTGCGCGGCGCGGGTGACATACTCGGCACGCTGACACCCGAATGGATCCTGCGTACCGGCCTGCCCGCCGACACCGAGGTTCATTGCGGCCTGCACGATTCGAACGCCGCACTGCTCGCGGCGCGCGGCTTCGCCGAGATCGGGGATCATGAAGCGACGGTGCTGTCGACCGGGACCTGGTTCGTCGCAATGCGCTCGCCGAAGGATGCCGCATCGCTCGATGCCGGCATGCTCGACGAAAAGCGCGACTGCCTGATCAATGTCGACGCGTACGGGAAGCCGATCCCGTCGGCGCGCTTCATGGGCGGACGCGAGATCGAGGCGCTGACCGGCCTCGACACGCGGCGGATCGACATCGCGCCCGACCAGCCTGCGCTGCTCGCGGCGCTGCCCGAAGTGCTGGCGAGCGGCGCGATGCTGTTGCCGACCTTCGCGCCCGGCTTCGGCCCCTTCCCGCACGGACGGGGGCGCTGGGTCGCCGGGCCCGGCGATTCCGCCGCACGCCGCGCCGCGGTGTCGCTCTATGCTGCGCTCGTCGTCGATGTTTCGCTGGGCCTGATCGGGACGCGCGAGCGACTGCTGGTCGAGGGGCGCTTTGCCGAAGGCCAGGTCTTCGTGCGCGCGCTCGCCGCGCTGCGGCCCGACCTTCGGGTCTACACCGGCAAGGCGCACAACGACGTGTCCTTCGGCACGCTGCGCCTGCTCGACGCCGCGCTGCCCCCCGCCGAACCGCTCGAACTGGTGACGCCGCTCGACATCGATCTCGCGCCCTATCGCGCGCGATGGTTGCACGAAGCCCGGCAGGTGGAAGAAGCCGCGTGAGAGCAGCATCGATCGGCGACTATCGCGAGGCCGCGCGGCGTCGCCTGCCTCACTTCCTCTTCGAATATTTCGACGGCGGCTCCTACGCCGAACGGACGCTGCGCGCCAATATCGACGACTTGCGGGATATCGCGCTGCGCCAGCGCGTGCTGAACGACGTGTCGGCGATCGACCTGTCGACGACCTTGTTCGGTCAAAAGCTCGCCATGCCGGTCGCGCTTGGCCCGATCGGGCTCGCCGGAATGGCGGCGCGGCGCGGCGAGGTGCAGGCGGCACGCGCGGCGGCGGCGAAGGGCGTGCCCTTCACGCTGTCGACCGTTTCGGCCTGCTCGCTCGCCGAGGTCGCGCGCGGCTCGCCGACCCCCTTCTGGTTCCAGCTTTATATGGTGCGCGACCGCGCCTTCATGCGCGCGCTGCTCGATGAGGCGAGCACGACCCACTGTCCGGTGCTCGTGTTCACGGTCGACATGCCGCTCCTCGGCGCGCGCTACCGCGACGTCCGTTCGGGATTGTCGGGCGCCCCCGGCCTTCGCGGGCAGATGCGGCGTATCGGTCAGGCAATGAGGGCCCCCGGCTGGGCATGGGACGTCGGCGTTCGTGGCCGGCCGCATCAACTCGGCAATGTCGCACCGTTGCTCGGGCCGAAATCGGGGCTCGAGGATTTCCTCGGCTGGATGAAGCATAATTTCGATCCGGGCGTGACATGGGCCGATCTCGACTTCGTGCGCACGCACTGGAAGGGACCGATCGTCATCAAGGGCATCCTCGACGCCGACGATGCGCGGCGCGCCGCCGAAGCGGGCGTCGACGGGATCGTCGTGTCGAATCACGGCGGACGCCAGCTCGACGGCGTGCCGTCGGTGGCGCGCGCGCTGCGCGCGATCGCCGATGCGGTGGGCGACCGGCTCACCATCCTCGCCGACGGCGGGGTGCGATCGGGGCTCGACGTCGTGCGCATGCTCGCACTGGGCGCGCAGGGCGTGCTGCTCGGCCGCGCGTGGGCGTTCGCGCTGGCGGCGGACGGCGAACGCGGCGTGCGGCATATGCTCGACCTGATCGAGGCCGAAATGCGCGTCGCGATGGCGCTCACCGGGGCGACCGGGGTGGACAGGATCGGGCCGGAGACACTAGCCGCCTGACGGAACGAGGGGAGAAAAAGGATGGATGCGAACCCGCTGCTTGGCGTGGTCTTTCACTGGCTGGGCGGGTTGTCGTCGGCGAGCTTCTATGTGCCGTACAAGCGCATCCGCGCGTGGTCGTGGGAGATTTTCTGGATCACCGGCGGCATCTTCTCGTGGCTCATCGCGCCGTGGCTCTTTGCGTCGATCCAGACGCACGACCTGATCGGCGTTTTGAGCCGCACCCCCAGCGATATCTGGTTCTGGTGCTGGTTCTGGGGCGCGATTTGGGGGCTTGGCGGGCTGACCTTCGGGCTCACCATGCGCTACCTCGGGCTGTCGCTCGGCATGGCCGTGGCGCTCGGGCTGACGACGGTGATCGGCACGATGGGACCGCCGATCTTTCGCGGCACGCTGGGCGAGCTGTTCGCGACGACGAGCGGGCAGACGGTGTTCCTCGGCATCGCGATCACGCTCGCCGGGATCGTGATCGTGGCGCAGGCCGGACGCCGCAAGGAACGCGAGATGAGCGATGTGATCGCCGGGGCCGACAAGTCCGAGTTCAACTTGCGCAAAGGGCTCGCCATCGCGGTCTTCTCGGGCATCATGTCGGGCTGCTTCGCATGGGGTCTCGACGCCGGCGCGCCGATCCGCGCCCTGACGCTGCAGGCCGGGACCGATCCGCTGTGGCAAGGACTCCCCGTGCTCTGCGTCGTGCTGCTCGGCGGGCTCACGACCAACCTCGTGTGGTGCGGCATCCTGATCGCGCGCAACCGCAGCGTCCGCCAGTTCGTCGGCGAAGCCGCGCCCGGCGCAACCGAAAAGCCACCGCTCGCGTTCAACTACGGCCTCGCCGCGCTCGGCGGCACGCTCTGGTATTTCCAGTTCTTCTTCTACACGATGGGCGAAAGCCAGATGGGGCGCTTCGGCTTTTCGAGCTGGACGCTGCACATGGCGAGCATCATCCTCTTCTCGACGCTCTGGGGTTTCGCGCTCAAGGAATGGGCGCCGGCTGGCAAGCGCACCCGTGCCCTGGTCTGGCTCGGGATTGCTGTGCTGATGGCGTCGACCGTCGTGATCGGCCTTGGCAACAGTCTGGCCTAAGGTCTTCTAGGCAGGCGTGGCGGCGAGTTCGCCGCGCGCCTGCCGGAATACCTCGATGCTGCCACAGATCGCCAGTGCTGCCATGATCGCGGCGACGGCGAGATCGGGCCAGCTCCGCCCGGTGCCGAACACGCCGAGCGCGGCACCCATCACCGCGATATTGCCGATCGCATCGTTGCGCGAGCAGATCCACACCGAGCGCATGTTCGCGTCGCCGGTCCGGTAGCGATAGAGCATCAGCGCGACCGCGACATTGGCGGCGAGCGCGAGCGCGCCGATCAGCCCCATCGTTTCGGCATGCGGCGCCGATCCGGCGATGAAGCCCCACACCGCCGAGCCGAAGACCCAGAGGCCGAAGGCCAGCATCGTCGCCGCCTTCACCAACGCGGCGCGCGCACGCCACGCCAGCGCCATGCCCGCGACGCCAAGGCTGATCGCATAATTGGCGCTGTCGCCGAGGAAATCGAGCGCGTCGGCTTGCAATGCACGCGAATCCGCCGCGACGCCCGCGACGATCTCGACCCCGAACATCGCGGCGTTGATGATCAGCGCGATCCACAGGATACGCCGCCACTTGGGGTCGTTGAGCGCACTCTTGCCGTTTTTGCCGGCACAGCATTGATCGGCCATCGCCGAATTCTCCTGTTATCTTCGAGTCGGCATCCTATATGCACCCTGTAGCAACTACAGGGTCAAGCGATGAAAATCGGCGAACTGTCGCGGGCGACCGGGACCAGTATCGAAACCATCCGCTATTATGAGCGCATCGGGCTACTTCCCGCACCCGATCGCACCGCGGCAAATTACCGCAGCTATGGCGACGCGCACCGGTCGCGGCTGAGCTTTGTACGTCACTCGCGCGACCTGGGGTTCACGATCGAGGAAATCCGCTCGCTGCTCGACCTGTCCGACGACCCCGCGCGCGACTGCGGCGAGGCTGACCGGATCGCCACCGCGCATCTCGAACAGGTCGAAGCGAAAATCGCGCAGCTGACGCTACTCCGTGACGAGCTCGCGCGCATCGTCGGGCGCTGCCGCGGCGGGATCGCCGCCGATTGCCGCGTGATCGAGGCGCTCGGCGATCATCGCCACTGCGAAAGCCCGCACTGATCGCCGGACACAGCCGACGCTTTTCCACTCGGTTCGTCGAATGCGCCGGAACTCGCGCTCCCCATACGCGTCAGTCGGACAGGTTGGGGGCGTCGCCCCCGGCGCCTGCCGACCGCTCCCCCAGCGAAGATGAGGAGACGGAAAGTGGAAAGGCAAACGAACCGGGACCGAGGCGGCCGCAACGCGGACAGCGAGCGCGACACCCCGTCAGGCCCGCTCTATGATCGCGAATCGGATCGCGACGACGCCAGCGATTACACCTATGGCGGTTATCCCGAAGCCGGCTTCGGCCCGCGCGAAACGCGGCGTTACGGCGATTATGGCCGCGGCGGGCGCGAGCGCACCGAGCGCGGCCATTACAGCGCGGATCACCCGCGCGACTACGCCGGCAACGACTGGAAGCGCGGCTATGGCACGCGGCGTTATTCGGGCGAAGACCAGGGCTATCGCGGCCGCGACGACCGGAGACGCGATCGCAACTGGCGTGAGGAGGAGGACGACCGCGGGTCGGGCTGGGCCTATATGGGTTATGCCGATCCCTATGGCTGGCCGACCTATATCCCCTATGCCAGCGGTGATTTGGGCCGGTCGACCTATGACCGCAGCGGTTATGCCCCGCGTCGGCATCACGAGCGCGGCTTTTTCGAGCGCGCGGGCGATGAAGTGCTGTCGTGGTTCGGCGACGAGGATGCCCAGCGCCGGCGCGACCGCGATCATCGCGGGCGCGGGCCGACCGACTATGTCCGCTCGGACGACCGCATCCGCGAGGACGTCAACGACCGGCTGACCGAAGATTTTTGGGTCGACGCCTCGCGCATCGGCGTCACCGTATCGGGGGGCGAAGTGACGCTCGACGGCACGGTCGACGGCAAGCGCGCCAAGCGCCGCGCAGAGGATATCGCCGACGACGTGACGGGCGTGAAGCATGTGCAGAACAATCTGCGCGTCGACAGCGCGTCCTTTGCCCCGCAGGGTAGCTGACCGGCAGAGCAAAAGAAGAGGGGGCGGTTCGCCGCTCCCTTTTTCCTATGCGCAATGAAGGGAAGGTGGGACGATTCTGTTGCCCGGCTCGTCCCCAGCCGCTGGTATCCGATTCTGTTGCCCGGTTCGGTCCGAACCGCGTTCTATTTGAATAACCTTAGGCCGTGAGGCTTATCGGTTACGCAGCCAGAGCGAGTGCTTCGTTATCGTTAGCACTTATAGTTTTGAGCCTTGAACGGGTTACTCAGCCCGGAAGAAAATATCGCCTTTGAACACACGTCGATCCTGGTTCGGCCCCGTCAGAAACCCGCGCGCCCATCGAAGAAACGCGGGTTTGTGGTGGAGCCGCCGGGTACTGCCCCCGGGTCCGCTGTGTCTATTCCACGACACCATTTATCCTCATAGCCGGTCGAAACCGGCATGACCGATATAGGGGGCCCGCCCGCCGATGAAAAGGGCGGGCGTGCATTTCATCGCGGATAGATCACGGCCTCTTTTTCAGCTCGTCACGGATTTCGGTGAGGATATCGATCTCGGTCGGGCCCGCCGCCTCGGCCGGCTTGATGAACTTGCTCGCCTGCCGCACCAGCAGGAACACGACGAATGCGAGCAGCACGAAGTTGATCACCGCGGTGACGAAGCTGCCCAGCGCCATCACATTCGCGCCGGTCGCCTTCGCCGCGGCGAGCGTCATGCCGGCGGCCACCTTGTCGCCGCCCGACAGCACCAGATACTGGTTGGTGAAATCGACCCCGCCGCCGGTGACAAAGCCGATGAAGGGCATCAGCACATCGTCGGTGAGCGACTTGACGATCGTTCCGAACGCCGCACCGATGATCACGCCGACGGCGAGCCCCATCACATTGCCCTGATTAAGGAATGCCTTGAAATCTTTGAACATGTACCAACCCCTTTGGTCGCTGCGCCTGCGGCGCCAACGTGCCTTACGCGATTATCGGCGTCAATGATTGCGGGGAACGGGGCGTCTTACTATATTAAACCAGTTGGCGCGGCGCCCTGCCGCGCGGAGGGAGTCCGAAGACCATGACCATGCGCCCTGCCCGCCTGCTGATCGTGCCGCTCGCCGCCGTGTCGTTGGCCGCGTGCGGCATCAACAGCGTTCCCACCAAGGAAGAAGCCGCGAAGGCGAAATGGGCGAATGTCGAAGCCGCCTACCAGCGCCGCGCCGACCTGATCCCCAACCTTGTCGAAACCGCGAAGGGCGCCTCGCAGATCGAACAGTCGACGCTCGAAGGCGTGATCCAGGCGCGCGCCTCGGCGACGCAGGTCAAGCTGAGCACCGACGACCTCGAAGACCCCGCGAAGGTGCAGGCGTTCCAGCAGGCGCAGGGAAATGTGTCGAGCGCATTGGGGCGCCTGCTCGTCACCGTCGAACAATATCCCGACCTCAAGAGCCAGGCACGCTTCGCCGACCTGATGACCCAGCTCGAGGGCACCGAAAACCGCATCAACGTGTCGGTTCAGGACTATAATGGCGCGGTGCAGGACTATAACACGACGATCCGCACCTTCCCCGACATCATCGGGGCCAAGATCGTCCATGGCGCCAAGCCGATGACGCCGTATCGCGCGGTGACCCCCAACGCCAACCAGGCGCCGAAGGTCGATTTCGGACAATAAGGTGGGCGCGCCCACCCTGTTCCGTTCGCTTGCAGCAGCGGCCCTTTCGGGGCTGCTGCTGGCGGCCGCGCCGGTGGCCGCGCAGACCTTTCCGAAGCTTGCGGGCAATCCCGTCGTCGATCAGGCCGATATCATCCCCGCGGCGGAGGAAGCGGCGCTCAGCAAACAATTGCTCGAACTCCAGCAAAGGACCGGGCACCAGCTTGTCGTCGCGACGGTCGGCGACCTCGAAGGCCATGACGTGGCCGATTACGGCTACCGCCTCGGCCGCGAATGGCAGATCGGCGACAAGGAAAAGGACGACGGCGTCGTCTTCCTGATCGCGCCGAACGAGCGGCGGATGAACATATCGGTGGGCTACGGCCTCGAACCGGTTCTGACCGACGCCCTGTCGGGGCGCATCATCCGCGACGTCGTCACCCCGAAGTTCAAGGCGGGTGACATGCCCGGCGGCATCCAGGACGGCGTCAACGCAATCGCGCAGCAGATCCAGCTGACGCCCGAGGAAGCCGCGGCGCGCGCCGCGGCGGCGGACAAGGCCGAACGCGACCGCGCCGATGACGGCGACTGGGGCGGGCTTTTCTTCATCGGCTTCATCATCTTTTTCTTCTTCATCCTGCCGATGCTCACCAGCCTCGGCCGGCGCGGCAAGAAGCGGCGCAAGCACAGCCCATGGGGCGCCCCGATCATCATCTGGGGCGGCAACGATGACGACGATTGGGGTGGCGGCGGCGGATCGTCGTGGGGCAGCTGGAGCGGCGGCGGCGGAGGCGGCGGTTTCGGCGGTTTCGGGGGCGGCGGCGGCTCGTTCGGGGGCGGCGGCGCCTCGGGCGGCTGGTAGGGGAATGCGGCCATGAAAGTCAGTCACGTCAGCGAAGCCGACCATGATATCGTCACCGCGGCGGTCGCCGCCGCCGAGGCGCACACGAGCGGCGAGATCGTCACCGTCGTCGCGGCGAAGTCGAACGATTATGACGATGTCGCACTCGTCTGGGCGAGCGTCATCGCCTTCCTCGCCATGTCGGTGATCGCGCTGTTCCCCGAATTCTACCGCAGCCTTTACGACCGGCTGACCGGGGGCTGGGGGCATGAGCTGACCGCCAATCAATGGCTTGGGACGGTGATTGCGATCGGCGTCATCAAATGGATCGCGATATGGCTGATCCTGCTGTGGCGCCCGCTGCGGATGGCGCTGACGCCCCGCAGCATCAAGGCGCAGCGCGTGCGCGCGCGCGCGATCGACCTGTTCAAGGTCGGGACCGAGGGGAAGACCACCGGCCGCACCGGCGTCCTCCTCTATTTGAGCCTGAAGGAGCATCGCGCCGACATCGTCGCCGACGAGGCGATCGCCGCGAAGGTCACGCCCGAGGTGTGGGGCGATGCGATGGCGGCGCTGATCGCGCGCGTGCGCGCAGGCCAGCCCGGCGAGGGTATGGCCGAGGCGGTGCGCCAGATGGGCCTCGTGCTCGCCGAACATTTCCCGCGCGGCAGTGAAAATCCGAACGAACTCCCCGACCGCCTGATCGAACTCTAAAAGGACAAGACATGAGCCGTCCCGGCCCCGACACCCCCATCGAAACGCGGTGGGAAGGCCGCTTCATCACAGTCAAACAGCAGGGGGCGTGGGAATATGTCTCGCGTTCGCGCGGCATCCATGCCGCGGTGATCCTTGCGATCGACGAAGCCGACGATGGCCGCCACGTCATCCTCGTCGAACAATATCGCGTGCCGCTGAAGGTGCAGTGCCTCGAGCTGCCCGCCGGACTGGTCGGCGACGATATGGCGGGCGAAGCGTCCGAAATCGCGGCGCAGCGCGAGCTCGAGGAAGAAACGGGCTATCGCGGCGCCCACTGGCGTACCGTCGGCGAATTCTACAGCTCGCCCGGCATGGTCAGCGAAAGCTTCACCCTGCTGATCGCGACCGGTTTGACTAGGGTCAGCGACGGCGGCGGGGTCGATGGCGAGGATATTATCGTCCACCGCGTCCCGCTCGACGGCATCGCCGATTTCGTCGCAGCAAAGCGCGCCGAAGGCTGCGGGATCGATGTGCGCGTCGCGATTCTGCTGGCGGGCGGATTGCTCGGCGCGAGCTGATCTACCGCGCGCCGAAGCGCCAGCGGAGCAGCGGGCGGGCGAGAAGCAGGCCCGCGAGGAAGCCGCCGACATGCGCCCAGATGGCGATTGCGCCGAAACCGGCGCCGCCCGCGAAACCGATCAGGAGCTGGAGGCCGATCCACGCTCCGGCAAGCCAGAGCGCGCGCACCCAGTGGCCGGGGATCGGACCAATGGCGGGAGCCTGCGAGCGGCTGAAGATGAGCGCGAAGACCGCGATCAGCGCCGAAATCGCGCCGCTCGCGCCGATCATCGGCACCGCCGACTGCGGACCGGCGAGGAACTGCGCGAGCGCACCGCCGTAAGCGCCGGCAAGCAGCAGCACCGCCATCGCCTTCGATCCCAGCGGGGCTTCGAGCTGGCGGCCGACAAACAGCAGCACGATGGTGTTGAAGACAATGTGCAGCACCCCGCCGTGCAGGAAAGCCGACGACAGCGGGGTCAGCACGAAGGGCACCATCGCCCCCGGCGGCAGGATCAGTTCCGACCCGAAACGCGCGGGAATAAAGCCCGCGCGCACGATAGCGTCGACCTCGAAGCCGGTGATCGACAGCAGGACGAAGAGGATGACGCAGGCGAGCGCATAGCCCGTGACCAGCGGTGCGTCCTGCGGTTTCATCGGCCTAATTCGTCCCTTGGCCGGCCATCAAATGAATTCGATTTTCGTCACCAGATAATATTTGTCGCCCGCGGGCACGGTGACTTCGATCTCGTCGTCGACGCGGCGCCCGATCAGCGCGCGGCCGAGCGGCGAATTGTAGCTGATCTTGCCGTCCTTCGCATCGGCCTCGGCCTGCCCGACGATCTGGTAACGCACCGGCTTGTCGTCCTCGTCGGCGAGGGTGACGGTCGCACCGAACACGATGCGGTCGCCCGACAGCGTCGTCGGGTCGATGACCTGCGCGCGCGAAAGCTTGTCCTCAAGGTCGCCGATCGTCGCTTCGACCTGGCCCTGGCGTTCCTTGGCGGCGTGATATTCGGCATTTTCCGAAAGGTCGCCATGCGCGCGCGCTTCCTCGATCGCATCGACGATCAGCGGTCGCTCGGCCTTGAGTGCACTGAGCTGCGTGCTCAGCTTCTCATAGCCTTCTGCCAGCATCGGCACCTTTTCAACGCTTGCCATTATCCTGTTGTCCTTCGTCAATAATCCAGCGCCGGCGAAGTTTCGCCGGGCGGCTGCGCCGCTGTTTCCGTCAATGTCGGGGGGTAGAGCGGTCCTTCAATAATAGTCCTGAAGCGGCTTCACTTCAAGAGAATGCGCGCGGAGAGCCCCGATCGCCTGCGTCGCAGCGTCGCTGGCCGCAGCCGTCGTATAATAGGCGATATCGGCGGCGAGCGCCGAAGCGCGGATCGATTGCGAGTCCTGCAGCGACTGCCACCCCTCGGTCGTGTTGAAGATCAGCTGCACGTCGCCATCCTTGATCCGGTCGACGATATGCGGGCGGCCTTCGGCAACCTTGTTGACGCGTTCGACCTCGATGCCCTCACCCGCCAGATAGTCGGCGGTGCCGCCGGTCGCGATCACCTTCCATCCCCATGTCGTGAGCTGGCGCACCGCATCGAGGATGCGCGGCTTGTCGCTGTCCTTGACCGACACAAAGACGCGGCCGTCGGTCGGCAGGCGGTCGCCCGCACCGAGCTGCGCCTTCGCGAAAGCGAGGTTGAAATTGCGATCGATTCCCATCACTTCGCCCGTGGACTTCATCTCGGGGCTGAGCACAGGATCGGTGCCGGGGAAGCGCGCGAAGGGGAAGACCGCTTCCTTCACCGCGACATGTGCGATGTCGCGGTTGATCTTCGGCAGGTCGGCGAGTTTTTCGCCCGCCATCACGCGCGCCGCGATCTTGGCGATCGGCGAACCCACCGCCTTGGCGACAAAGGGTACGGTGCGACTGGCTCGCGGGTTGACCTCGATCAGGAAAACCTCGTCGTCCTTGACCGCGAACTGGATGTTCATAAGGCCGCGGACTTCGAGCGCGCGCGCCAGTGCTTCGGTCTGGCGCTCGATCTCGGCGACGATGCCGGCCGACAGGCTGTACGGCGGGATCGAGCAGGCGCTGTCGCCCGAATGGACCCCGGCTTCCTCGATATGCTGGAGCACGCCCGCGACGACGACATCGGTCCCGTCGCACAGGGCGTCGACGTCGACCTCGATCGCGTCGCGCAGATAACGGTCGATCAGCACCGGCGACGAGCCCGATACCTGCACCGCCGTCTCGATATAATTTTCGAGCTGCGCCTGGTCGTCGACGATCTCCATCGCGCGGCCGCCGAGCACATAGGAGGGGCGCGTGAGCACCGGGTAACCGATACGCGCCGCGACCGCGACGGCTTCCTCGCGGCTGCGCGCGATGCCGTTGTCGGGCTGTTTCAGGCCGAGCTTGTTGACCAGCGCGGCGAAGCGCTCGCGGTCTTCGGCAAGGTCGATCGCATCGGGCGAGGTGCCGAGGATCGGGATGCCCGCTTCCGCCAAAGCCTGTGCAAGCTTCAGCGGCGTCTGCCCGCCGAACTGGACGATCACGCCGACGAGCGTGCCCTTCGACATTTCGACGTGGAGGATTTCGAGCACATCCTCGGCGGTCAGAGGCTCGAAATAGAGGCGGTCCGACGTGTCATAATCGGTCGACACCGTCTCCGGGTTGCAGTTGATCATGATCGTTTCATAGCCCGCCTCTTCGAGCGCGAAACAGGCGTGGCAGCAGCAATAATCGAACTCGATCCCCTGCCCGATCCGGTTCGGGCCGCCGCCGAGGATGACGACCTTCTTGCGATCCGACGGGTTCGCCTCATTCTCGGGCTCGCCGAAGGTCGGGGCTTCGTAGGTCGAATAGAGATAGGGCGTTTGCGCCTGGAACTCGGCGGCGCAGGTGTCGATCATCTTGAACACCGGACGCACGCCGAGCTTGTGGCGAAGGCTCCGCACCTCGGCCTCGGTGACGCCGCCCGTCATCGCCTTTACCGCCTCGTGGATCAACCCGCTGCCGCGCGCGGTCGCGCGTCGCGTGCCGGGGTGGAGGTTCGCCGACTGGAGCGCGAGATAGGCGAGACGCTTGTCGGAGAAGCCCATCGCCTTCAGCTTGCGCAGCCCCTCGGCCTCGCGCGGGAGGCCGTTGGTGCACACGTCAACCTCGGCGGCGACGATCTCGGCGATGCGTTCGAGGAACCACATATCATAACCCGCGACGCGGTTGATCTCGGCGAGCGGCAGCCCCTCGCGGATCGCCTGCGCGGCGTTGAGCAGCCGGTCGGGAGTGCGCTTGGCGAGTTCGCTGCGGAGCTGGTCGTGGGTCGCGCCCTTGAGGCGATCGACGAAGTTGAAGCCCGAAAGCCCCGTCTCCAGCCCGCGCAGCGCCTTTTGCAGGCTCTCGTGGATCGTGCGCCCGATCGCCATCACCTCGCCGACCGACTTCATCGCGGTCGACAGCACCGCCTCGGCGCCCTTGAACTTTTCGAAGGCGAAGCGCGGGATCTTGGTGACGACATAGTCGATCGTCGGCTCGAACGACGCGGGGGTCACCCCGGTGATGTCGTTCATGATCTCGTCGAGCGTGTAGCCGACCGCGAGCTTTGCCGCGACCTTGGCGATCGGGAAGCCCGTCGCTTTCGACGCGAGCGCCGACGACCGCGACACGCGCGGGTTCATCTCGATCACGATCAGGCGGCCGTCCTTGGGATTGACCGCGAACTGGACGTTCGACCCGCCCGTCTCGACCCCGATCTCGCGCAGCACCGCGATGCTCGCGTTGCGCATGATCTGATATTCCTTGTCGGTCAGCGTCAGCGCCGGCGCGACGGTGATGGAATCCCCGGTGTGGACGCCCATCGGATCGACATTCTCGATCGAGCAGATGATGATGCAATTGTCCTTGCGGTCGCGCACCACCTCCATCTCGAACTCCTTCCAGCCGAGGAGCGATTCCTCGATCAGGACTTCGGTGGTCGGCGAGGCGATCAGGCCGCCGCGGACGATATGCTCGAACTCCTCGCGGTTGTAGGCGATGCCGCCGCCGGTGCCGCCGAGCGTGAACGACGGGCGGATGATCGAGGGCAGCCCGGTGCGTTCGAGGATCGCGAACGCCTCGTCGAGCGTGTGCGCGACGCCCGAGCGTGCGCTTTCGAGCCCGATCTTGTCCATCGCGTCGCGAAACTTCTGCCGGTCCTCGGCCTTGTCGATCGCCTCGGCATCGGCGCCGATCATCTCGACACCGTACTTCGCGAGCGTGCCGTCCTGCGCGAGCGCCAGCGCGGTGTTGAGCGCGGTCTGCCCTCCCATCGTCGGCAGCACCGCGTCGGGGCGCTCCTTCGCGATGATCTTCGCGACGATCTCGGGCGTGATCGGCTCGACGTACGTGGCGTCGGCGAGGTCGGGATCGGTCATGATCGTCGCGGGGTTGGAGTTGACGAGGACGATGCGATAGCCCTCCTCCTTCAGCGCCTTGATCGCCTGCGTCCCCGAATAGTCGAACTCGCACGCCTGACCGATAACGATCGGGCCGGCGCCGATGACGAGGATGGATTGGATGTCGGTTCTTTTGGGCATGATTATTCCACCGGTCGAGGATAGAGATTTCCGGTCTCAAGATGAACATTGTCGGGCAACTTGTATCGCCAAGTTACCAAGTCCATCCGTTCGCGGGCAGCAACGGCACAGATTTTCTTGAGATCATTTGCCAACGTGGCGCCTGTGCGGACGACCACATTTGACCGTTCAACATGAACGAGCCATCGGCCCTTGTCGAACGAGACCGTCAGTTGCTCACTTGGAGCGATCACGCCGAGGAGGCGTTCAAATTCTTTTGGCGGGCGATCATCGAATTCAAGGTCATAGGAAAGCTCAACTCCTACCAATGCATCTTCGCTCTCGTATTGAACCAATCGATCAAGCAATTTTTCGATTTTGCCATTCCAAAATCGCTTCTCGCAAGCTTGAGCCAAATCGCTCGGAAGCATTTTCTCAGATTGTTGCTCAGGCGAAGTGCAGGCTGCGAGCACGCCCAGTAGGGTGCCCGCGATTATTCGGGTCGCCTTCATTTTTCTGGTCCCAACCCACCCACGAACTTCTCGAACAGATAGAAGCTGTCCTGCGGCCCCGGGCTCGCCTCGGGGTGATATTGCACGCTGAAGGCGCTCTTGCCCGTGATCGCGATGCCGCAGTTCGATCCGTCGAACAGGCTCTTGTGCGTCTCGACAACGCCGTCGGGCAGCGTCGATGCGTCGACCGCGAAGCCGTGGTTCATGCTGGTGATCTCGACAATGCCGTCTTCGGCGCGCTGGACCGGATGGTTCGCGCCGCGGTGGCCCTGATGCATCTTCACCGTCTTCGCGCCCGCTGCGAGGCCGAGCATCTGGTGGCCGAGGCAGATGCCGAAGATCGGTATGTCGCGTGTCAGCAACCCCTGGATCACCGGCACCGCATAATCGCCCGTCGCCGCCGGGTCGCCGGGGCCGTTCGACAGGAACACGCCCGCGGGCTGGTGGCTCAGCACTTCGTCGAGGCTCGCGGTCGCGGGGACCACGGTGACGCGCGCGCCGGCCTTTACGAGGTTGCGAAAGATATTGTCCTTCGCGCCATAGTCGATCGCGACGACATGCGGCCGCTCGCCGCCCGCTTCGGTCGCATAGCCATGCCCCAGCGTCCACGCGCCGCCGGTCCAGTCGCCGGTGTCGGTACGGCTGACGCCCTTCGCAAGGTCCATACCCTCAAGTCCCGCCCAGCCGCGTGCCTTGGCGAGCAACTCGTCGATATCGAACTTGCCGTCGGGGCTGTGCGCGATCACGCCGTTCGGCGCACCCGCATCGCGGATGCGCCGCGTCAGCGCGCGCGTGTCGATCCCGGCGAGCCCGATCACGCCCTGTTCGATCATCCATTCGGGCAGCGTCTGCACGCTGCGGAAGTTGCTCGGCTGCGTCGGCAGCTCGCGCGTGATCGCGCCGAGCGCGCCATGCACGCCGCGCTCCATATCCTCGGGGTTCGCGCCGACATTGCCGATGTGCGGGAAGGTGAAGGTGACGATCTGGCCCGCGTAGCTCGGGTCGGTCAGGATTTCCTGATAGCCCGTCATCGACGTATTGAAACAAATCTCGCCTACCGCAGCGCCCGCAGCGCCATAGCCGACGCCCCACAGGATCGTGCCATCGGCAAGGACGAGGACGCCGGTGGCGCCCGAGGGCTGGGCCGCAGACGCGGCAGAGGGGTTGGCAGGTGCCATTCAACATGCTCCGGACGGGGGGGCTAAACGGCCGACCAAGTAGGCGCCAAAAAAGTGATTCACAAGCTATCGGATTTGGAAACTTGCCGCTAGAGAGGGCCTTTCCGAAATTTGCAGCGCATGGGGACACGCATGATTCGTGACGACATCAAGGCTGCGCAGGTCGCGGCGATGAAGAGTGGCGACAAGGCGCGTTTGGGCACCATCCGGCTGATGCTGGCCAAGATCAAGGACAAGGACATCGAGCTGCGCACCGGCACCGCGCCGGCCGACGACGATGTGCTCGTCACCGACGTTCTGCAGAAGATGGTGAAGCAGCGCCGCGAATCGATCACCATGTACGAACAGGGCGGCCGCCAGGAACTCGCCGATATCGAGGCGGCCGAAGTCGCCGTGATCGAGGATTTCCTGCCCGCGCAACTGAGCGACGACGAGGCAACGGCGGCGATCAAGGCGATCGTGGTCGAGCTCGGCGCCGAAAGCCTGAAAGACATGGGCAAGGTGATGGCCGCGGTGAAGGACCGGCTTGGCTCGCAGCTCGATATGAGCAAGGCGAGCGGGTGGGTGAAGGCGGCGTTGAGCTGACATTTCGGCCACGAGCCAATCTTCAAGTCCGTTCGCATCGAGCGAAGTCGAGACACCCATCGGCTTCTCGCCATATCGACGGGCATCTCGACTTCGCTCGATGCGAACGGGTAGAGAAGCAGGATGGCGTTCTGGACCTACATCCTGCTTTGTGCCGACGGGCTCTACTACACCGGACATACGGACAATCTTGAGTTCCGGATTGGCCAGCATCAGTCGGGCCAGATCGAAGGCTTCACCTCGTCACGCTTGCCCGTCCGCTTGATGTGGTCGCAAGATTTTCCAACCCGCGCCGAAGCATTGGACGCCGAAATGCGGATCAAGAAATGGTCGCGGGCCAAAAAGGAAGCGTTGATCCGGGGTGATTGGGAAACTGTGAGCCATTTCGCCAAGCCCCCTAACGAACCCCCTCCCTCTCCGTTCGCATCGAGCGAAGTCGAGATGCCGGGAGGGCATGCGCCCACGATGGGTGTCTCGACTTCGCTCGACACGAACGGATATGGCACGCTCGCTAAAAGCGGGAGGAGAGTTAAGTGACCCTCACCCCGCAATGGCTCGACGAACTGCGCTCGCGCATCACGCTGTCGACGCTCATCGGCCGCACGGTGAAGGTCACGCGTGCGGGCCGCGAGTATAAGGCCTGCTGCCCCTTCCATAACGAGAAGACGCCCAGCTTCACGATCAACGACGAAAAGGGCTTCTACCACTGCTTCGGCTGCTCGGCGCATGGCGACGCCATCCGCTGGATGACCGATCAGCGCGGGCTGTCGTTCATGGACGCGGTGAAGGAACTCGCCGCCGAAGCCGGGATGGAGGTTCCCGCCGCCGATCCACGCGCCGCGAAAAAGGCGGAGGAGGCGGCGAGCCTGCGCGATGTCGTGCAGGGCGCGGCCGACTGGTTCGCGCAGCAGCTCGGCAGCAGCAACGGCGCTCCGGCGCGCGAATATCTCGCGAAGCGCGGCATTTCGGAGGCGACGCGCAAAGCCTTTGGCTTCGGCCTCGCGCCCGACAGCCGTAGCGCGCTGAAAGAGGCGCTCAAGAAATTCCCGACCGCGATGCTCGTCGAATCGGGGATGCTGATCGCGGTCGACGACAAGGAACCCTACGACCGCTTCCGCGGCCGCCTGATGATCCCGATCCGCGACGCGCGCGGGCGGGTGATCGCATTCGGCGGGCGGATTTTGGGCGACGGCGAGCCCAAATATCTGAATTCGCCCGACACGCCTTTGTTCGACAAGGGCCGCGTCCTCTATAACCTCGACAAGGCGTCGCCGGCGTCGCGGCAGACAAACCGGATCATCGTCGTCGAAGGCTATATGGACGTGATCGCGCTCGCCGAGGCGGGGATCGCCGACGCCGTCGCGCCGCTCGGCACCGCGCTGACCGAGGCGCAGCTTGGGCTCATCTGGCGGATGGTGCCGGTGCCGGTGCTCTGCTTCGACGGCGACGCGGCGGGACAGAAGGCCGCGATGCGCGCCGCGATGCGCGCGCTTCCCTTGCTCCGCCCCGGCTTCAGCCTTGCTTTCGCGACGCTGCCTGCGGGGCAGGACCCCGACGATATCGTACGTGCGCGCGGCGCCGAAGGGTTCGACGCCATTCTCGAGGAGACGCAGCCGCTCGTCGAGCGCCTGTGGGCGCACGAGGTCGCGGCAGGGCCGCTCGCAACCCCCGAGGAACGCGCCGCGCTCAAGACCCGCCTGCTCGCGCACGCCGACGCGATCGAGGACGCTGACGTCCGCCACCATTATCGCGAGGCCTTCCGCGAGCGGCTTGACGCATTGTTCGCGCGCAAGCAGCCCGAGCGCGCGCAGCGCCAGCCGTGGACGCCGGGCCCATCTCGCGGAAATGGCAATCGCCGCTTCGGCCCCGACCCGCGATTGCAACCTCCGGCCGACGAAACGCGTTCCATCGGGCAGGCCGGGATTTCGGCGCCTTATGTCGCGGCGCTGATCGGCGGGTTGCTGCGTTACCCCGAAGCGCTCCGGCGCAACGAGGAAGCACTGACGCGGCTGCCGGTGAGCGATTCCAGCGACGCCGAACTGCTCGGCGTAATGCTTGACAGCGCGGGTGCTCAGGAAGGGCTTGATTGCGAGGGGTTGCTTGCCATATTGGAGCCAATGAAAGTGTATAATAGGGCGATGACATTGCTCAGAGCCGACGGAATGCACTTCTCGTTCAATCGCAGGCTGGAAAGCAAGGAAGAGGCCGCAGCGGCACGGGAAACGGCGCTTCGCGACCTTGACGAATATATCGGCGTGCTCGTGACGCAGCCCGAAATCCGCTCTCGGCTTGCCGAGGCGACCGCGGATTATATGCGCGCGATGGACGACGAAGGCCACGCACGGCAGCAAAAGCTGCGCGCGATGGACGAGGAACTGACCCGCCGACTGGCCGCGCTGTCCGAGAGCAGCAGCCAGTAACGACCACTTAATAATGCCCCTAGGCAGGAACAAATATGGCCACCAAAAGCACCGCCGCCGACACCGACACCGACGCTCCGCTGATCGACCTCAACGAGGCCGACGTCAAAAAGCTGATCGCGCGCGGCAAGAAGCGCGGTTACCTGACCTATGACGAGCTGAATGCGGCGCTGCCGCAGGACGAGATGTCGTCCGAGCAGATCGAGGATATCATGTCGGCGATTTCCGACATGGGCATCAACATCGTCGAAAGCGACGAGGATGTGCAGGAAGAGGCCGACCAGGAAGCCGACGATGATGTCGACGTCAGCGCCGGCACGGGTTCGGTGTCGAACCCCGCGATCGAAAAGAAGAAGGAAACGGTCGATCGCACCGACGATCCCGTTCGCATGTACCTGCGCGAAATGGGCGCGGTCGAGCTGCTCAGCCGCGAAGGCGAAATCGCGATCGCAAAACGCATCGAGGCGGGCCGCGACACGATGATCCTCGGGCTTTGCGAAAGCCCGCTGACCTTCAACGCGATCATCGACTGGTCGACCGCGCTCAACAACGGCGACATGCAGCTGCGCGAGATCGTCGACCTCGAAGCGATGCTGTCGAAGGACCCGGCGCCCGAAAACCTCGATGAGGAAGGCGCCGAGGACGACGGCGAGATCAGCGAAAAGACCGCTGGCGTCTCGTTCAAGGACGAGGACGAGGTCGAGGAAGAGCCCGCCGCCGACGGCGACGACGAGGACGGCGAAGGATCGTCGGGCAAGCGCGAGAGCTTCGAGGAGGACGAGGAAGACAACACGCTCAGCCTCGCCGCGATGGAAGAGCTGCTGAAGCCCGACGCGCTCGAAAAATTCGCGAACATCACCAAGAGCTTCAAGGCCTTCTCGAAGTTGCAGGACGCCCGCCTCGAATCGCTTTCGGGCGGCGAGGAATTCCCCGCAGCGTCGGAAAAGAAGTATCACAAGCTGCGCGAGGAACTCACCGCGCAGGTCGAGAGCGTGCAGTTCCACGGCACCAAGATCGAATATCTCGTCGACCAGCTCTACAGCTATAACCGCCGCCTGACCGCACTCGGCGGCCAGATGCTGCGCCTTGCCGAGCGCCACAAGGTGCCGCGCAAGTCGTTCCTCGACAATTATGTCGGGCGCGAGCTTGAGGAAAACTGGCTCGACGAGGTTTCGGGGCTCGACAAGAAATGGGCCGCCTTCGCCGAGAATGAAGCCGGCGCGGTGGATCGCATCCGCATCGAGATTTCGGAAATTGCGCAAGCCGCGGGCATGAGCCTGACCGAATTCCGCCGCGTCGTGAACATGGTCCAGAAGGGCGAACGCGAAGCGCGCATCGCCAAGAAGGAAATGGTCGAGGCGAATCTGCGTCTCGTGATCTCGATCGCGAAGAAATATACGAACCGCGGCCTGCAGTTCCTCGACCTGATCCAGGAAGGCAATATCGGCCTGATGAAGGCGGTCGACAAGTTCGAGTATCGCCGCGGCTACAAGTTCAGCACCTATGCGACCTGGTGGATCCGGCAGGCGATCACCCGCTCGATCGCCGACCAGGCGCGCACGATCCGCATCCCGGTCCATATGATCGAGACGATCAACAAGCTCGTGCGTTGCAGCCGCCAGTTCCTCCACGAAAGCGGCCGCGAGCCGACGCCCGAGGAAATGGCCGAGCGCCTCTCGATGCCGCTCGAAAAGGTCCGCAAGGTGATGAAGATCGCCAAGGAGCCGATCAGCCTCGAAACGCCGATCGGCGACGAGGAAGACAGCCACCTCGGCGATTTCATCGAGGACAAGAATGCGGTCATCCCGGTCGACGCTGCGGTGCAGTCGAACCTCAAGGAAACAGTCACGCGGGTCCTGGCGTCGCTCACCCCGCGCGAGGAGCGCGTGCTGCGCATGCGCTTCGGCATCGGGATGAACACCGACCACACGCTGGAGGAAGTCGGCCAGCAGTTCAGCGTGACCCGCGAACGTATCCGCCAGATCGAGGCGAAGGCGCTCCGCAAGCTGAAACACCCGTCGCGCAGCCGCAAGATGCGCAGCTTCCTCGACCAGTAAGTCTGGTCGCAAGTGCACGGTTCAAAGGGCGGTCCGGCGACGGGCCGCCCTTTCTACATGCTCCGTCATCCCGGCGAAGACGAGAAGAAGATGCTGCGCCGCACAATTTTTCTCGCCAACACTCTTTAAATGTTCATATTTCTCTCCCAGATAACCCTCGTCATCGGCGGGCAGGCTTCATCACCGGTTCAGGCGCCGCCCACCAAATGGCGAACATTCCCACTCGATGGGAATCGATTCAGGGCCAAGGGCGGACGGCCGAGCGCGGCTGATAGAAAAAAGCCCGGAAATTTGCGGGATTGCGAAAACTGGCACGGCCTTTGCGATGCTCCCGGCATCGGCGCGGGGCAGTGCCCGCAGCCCAAGGGAAAGACAGAAAAATGGACAAAGAAACCACCAATCTCTTCCGCCGCCGCGACACCTTCTTCGGTATCTGCGAGGCCGTGGGCCAGGATTTCGGCTTCAACCCGCTCTATCTTCGCCTCGCTTTCATCGCGCCGCTCTTCTTTTTCCCGGTCCAGACCTTTGCCGCCTATTTCGGCCTCGGGATCGTGGTCCTCGCATCGCGCCTGATCTTCCCGGCAAAGACCGCCGCGACCGCCCAGCCTTCGTTGAGCGCGACCGAAGGTTCCGCACCGCAGGCCGAAAAGGCCGAGGAACTCGCGCTCGCAGCATAACCGAAACCGCCGGACCCTCTCTTCCCCGGGTCCGGCCGCCCTACGCCTCTGGCGCCCCGCGGCGCCATGGCCGGGACCGGCAAGCTTCCCCCGGGGCTTGCCGGTCCCTTTGCGTCTGCCCCGCCGGTCTGTTCAGCCTGTCCCTGAACGGAACAGCTGCGGCGCAAATCGTCGGCCGCTTATAAACGCGACGTTTACGACGTTATCCTATGGCTGATCGCTGCAATTCCATCGGCTTGGGGCCCCGAACCCCGCGCTACGAAGAGGATCAAGCGTTGAGCCAGTCGCTCCAGCCCAAACAGCCGACGCGCGGCGTCGCCGAACTGCTCGACGCGCTGGTCGCCAGCGACGGCACGGGCGCGCACCCGCACGTCCGATCGGGCGCGCTGTCGAGCGGTCCGGAGGCGATGCGCAACCTTGCCGACGCCGTCCATTTCCTATGCCTGCTCCACGGCCGCTATCCGGGCGTGATCGACAATGCCGCGCGCAAGGCCGTCGACCCCGCTTCGCGCCGGTGGATGAACGAGGCAGCCGACGCCTTTGCCGAGGAACGCGCCTTCCTGTCGAAGATCGCTTCGGCGGTCGGCCCCGTGCCGAGCACGCCGGGGCAGGCGCAATGCGAGGCCGTGGTCGCCGCACAGCGCAAGGCGATCGACATGCTCGCCGAATCCGACCGCCACGGCTGCGCCGTCGGCGCCGCGATCGCGCTGACGCTCGACTGGCGGACGATCCGCGTCCTGCTCGACATCAGCGCCCAACGGCTCGACCTCGCGCCGCCGACCTGCACCCTGCCCGATCTCCGCGACACCGCGCGGCTCGCCGCGACGGTCGCCGAGACCCCCGCCGTCGAACGCGCGATGGTGTTCGGTGCCCAGCAGCTGATCATGCAGCACAGCGGGCTTTGGGATTTGATGGCCGCGCGCGCCGCAAGCCGCCTGCATCCTTGATTCCATCCCCCCTCCCGCAAGCGGGAGGGAGACTCGCTTGCGCCGCTCCCCTGCCCCCGCTATGCCGGCTTGACGTTCACGTTAAGGGAAAGAGCCGATGCGTTTCGAAGGCACCAGCGCCTATATCGCCACCGACGATCTCAAGGTCGCGGTCAACGCCGCGACGCTGCTGCGCCGCCCTCTGCTCGTGAAAGGCGAACCCGGCACCGGCAAGACCGTGCTGGCCGAGGAAATCGCGAAGGCATTCGACGCGCCGCTGATCACCTGGAACATCAAGTCGACCACCAAGGCACAGCAAGGCCTGTACGAATATGACGCGGTCGCGCGCCTGCGCGACGGCCAGCTCGGCGAAGAACGCGTCCACGACATCCGCAACTATATCCGCAAGGGCAAATTGTGGGAGGCGTTCACCTCGCCCAAGCTGCCCGTGCTGCTGATCGACGAGATCGACAAGGCCGACATCGAATTCCCGAACGACCTGCTTCAGGAGCTCGATCGCATGGCCTTCCATGTCTACGAGACCGACGAGACGGTGACCGCGAAGGAACGCCCGATCGTCGTCATCACCTCGAACAATGAAAAGGAACTGCCCGACGCCTTCCTGCGCCGCTGTTTCTTCCATTACATCAAATTCCCCGACCGCGACACGATGGCCGAGATCGTCGAGGTCCACTTCCCCGGTATCCAGAAGACGCTGGTCAGCCGCGCGATGGATATCTTCTACGAAGTGCGCGATGTACCGGGGCTCAAGAAAAAGCCGTCGACGAGCGAGCTCATCGATTGGCTCAAGCTGCTGCTCAACGAGGACATGCCGCTCGAGGTTCTGCAGAACCGCGACGTCGGCAAGGCCATCCCGCCGCTCCATGGCGCACTGCTCAAGAACGAGCAGGACGTGATGCTGTTCGAAAAGCTCGCCTTCATGGCGCGGCGTCAGGGCAGCTAAGCTTGGGGCTCGCCGAAAACAAGGCGGTGCTAAGCCATGCTTTCGCCGAAACCGCGAAGGGCAATGGCAGGCCATTTGTCGAGATGATGGCCGACGACGTCCTATGGACAATTATCGGCAGCACGAGCTGGTCACGCAGCTATTCCGGCAAGCAGGCGGTGGTCCGCGACTTGCTGACTCCGCTCGCCGCCAATTTCGACGGATCCAATATCGTCACCGCCGAACGTTTCATTGCCGAGGGTGATCTGGTGGTCGTTGAAGGACGCAATCATAGCGTGACCAAACGCGGCGACGCCTATGCCAATCGCTACAGCTGGACGTTCCGCTTCGTCGCCGGAAAGGTGGCGGAGATTACCGAATATACCGATACCGACCTGATTGTGCGGGTGCTCGACCCGCTCCCCGCTCAGAACTGATAGGCGACCTCGACGTCGCCCCAGCGGCGGCCGTTGATGATTGCGGGCATATATACGTTGCGCACGGTCAGATAATTGATGCCGTCGCCTTCCTGGCGATAGACGGTCATGAAGAAGGGCGCGGTGCTGCGCTTCGCCGCGGCGTCGGTCTCGTCGTAGAGGATGCGGCCGTTGCGGCAGTGCGCGGTGTCATGTTCGAGGTCGCCGGTCGGTGCACGTGAGCAATTTGTGATGTGCGTCGGCAGGAAGCCGTTCATGTCGCCCGCCGACGACATCTTGATCTCGGGATGCTCGGCGACGATGCGATCGAACAGCGGGCGCCAGTTGGCATCCGCCCAGTCGCACAGCGTCGTGCGGAAACGTTCGGGGTTCGAGTTCGGCACACGCACATAATCTGTGTCGAACAATTGCTCCGTCGTCAGTTCGCCGCGCGCGATCGCGCGTTCGGCGAGGCCGACGAATTCACCCCGCACCTTCGCGGCCAGCTCGACGATCGCCGAATCCTGCGGACTCACGCCGGCGGAGATCACCGCGTTGAACATGCGGTTCGACACATGCTCCATCGACAGGATCGAATCGCGCGTGCCGTCCAGCGTCGAACTATTGTCGCGCACCGAGGTGACCACGCTGTCCAGCGCCTCGCGGACCTTGGCGCCATTGGCGTGGACCATCGCGCTCGACTGCGCGATGCGATCGCTCTGGTCGTCGAGCAGCGCGACAAGGTGCGTTGCGTCGTGGAGCGCGTCGGTGATCGTTTCGAACTGCGCCTCGGCGCGGCTCGACTGTTCGACCCCTGACTGGATTTCGGTCACGAGGCCCGACGCCTCGGTTGCAAGACTGCCGATCGAACGGCGGATCTCGTCGGTCGCGCCGCGCGTGTTCTGCGCCAGCTTCTTCACCTCGGCGGCGACCACGGCGAAGGTGCGCCCGGCATCCCCGGCGCGCTCGGCCTCGATCGCGGCATTCAATGCCAGCATGTTGGTCGTCTTGGCGATCTGTTCGATCGACTGGCTGACTTGCTGCACCTGTTCCATCACCGCGGCGAAATTGGTGACATGCGCACCGAGCCGCGCGATCAGGTCGATCACCGAGCGGAACTCGCTGACCGCGGCATTGACGCGTTCGGCGCCCGCGTCGAGCTGTTCGCACGCCCGCGCCGACAGCAGCTTCGCCTCGTCGGTCGAGTCGGCGATCTGGCGCTGGTCGGCCTCGAGGCTGACGACATATTCCTCGAGCCGGCCGAGTTCGCCGATCTGCCGGTCCATCTGGTCGGTCGCGCGCTTGATCCGCCCCGCAGCATCGCTGCACCCCACGGCCAGCTCGCCGCAGTCGCTGGCGACCGACTGATCGAGGATCGGCGCCGCCGGATTGATCGGATCATATTTCATTGGCTTGCCCACGTCCCTGAATGATCGCGAAGCTATGCCGAACATTGGTTAACGGGGCGTCAATTTCGCGGCGATCACGCGATCGAAGGCGCATTGCGCGCGCTCCGGGGACGCGTTACCCCTGCGGACGACATGGTGGGGAAGTCGGGGGGAAATATCATGCGCCTTTGGCCGGTTGTCGCGGCGTTCGCCGTAATATCCACGGTCCCTGCGAGTGCGCAGGAAAAAGTCGGCGGTCATCGCATCATCCGCACCGCGGACCCTGCCATCTGGTCGGGCAGCGAAACGAACGGGCCGATCACCCATATCGCTACGGGCACCGTCTTTCCCGAAAGCATCGACGGCTTTCAGCGAACCAGCCTTATGGCCCTCGACAACGGCAATGACGTCATGCTGCATTATCGGCTGAAGCGCGATCCGGCGTCGATCGGGATTTCGGCCTTTCTCTTCCAGCGCGGCGCGCTTGCCGAACACCGGCTGAAAGGCGCGATCGCCTCGCTCGGCCACAATCGCAACGACATGATATTCCTGTGGGCCGATGGTCCCTTCGACATCGAGGCGCCGCAAAAGCTGCGGGGATTCAAGGCCACCTACAAGGTCGGGATCGGCCCCGACACGGTGCTCGAATATCTCTATTTCATCGAACTGGGGAAATGGACCGCGAAGGTGCGGGCGACGCTGCCGGCGTCGAAGGAGCCCGCGGAGGAAGGCCGGATCGACGCCTTTGTCCGCGCCCTCCCCTGGCCAGCGATCCTTGCCGCGAACGGCACTTGCAACGGTTCGGCCTGCGACGGCGAGCGCGCGATGCCATTCAACAGCCATATGGCCGAGATGTTCCTGACGAAGCTCGTCGCGAGCGGTCAGGGCAAGGCGTTGCAGGGCGACGCGGCGGAGCCCGTTTATGCACGCGAAGCGGGCGGCAAACGCTGGACGCTTTATCCGCTCGACGAAAAGATCGCACCCTTGTTCGCTGACGCGTTCGGCCGGATTTCCACCCGCGCGCCGCTTTACACCCTGTCCTGGTCGGCAAAGAAGGAAAGCGGCGTCACCCGCTTCTTTGCCGGAAAGCCGGGCGAAGATGTTTTCGCCGCGACCGTGGACGGCCTCGTCGCGCATCCCGAAACATCGGCCTTCATAGCGCCGGGCGACGCCGCGGCCTATGCACCCGACTGACCTTCGGGACGATATGCAGCGGCGGGCGTTGCTTTACGTTCACGTAAAGTGATTGCGCGCGCGCGCCGAACGCGATACGCCTGACCCATGTTTTTCGGCTTTCTCGACGAGCTTCGCGCCGCAGGCATTCCCGCCAGCCTGAAAGAGCATCTGATGCTGCTGGAGGCGCTCGACCGCCAGGTGATCGACCGCAGTCCCGAGCAATTCTATTACCTCAGCCGCGCGATTTACGTGAAGGACGAAGGCCTGCTCGACCGCTTCGATCAGGTGTTCAACAAGGTCTTCAAGGGGATCATTTCCGATTACGGCCAGAGCCCGGTCGATGTGCCAGCCGACTGGCTCAAGGCGGTCGCCGAGAAATTCCTGACCCCCGAGGAAATGGCGGCGATCGAGTCGCTCGGCGACTGGGACAAGATCATGGAGACGCTGAAAGAGCGGCTCGAGGAACAGCAGAAGCGCCACGAGGGCGGCAGCAAGTGGATCGGCACTGGCGGCACCAGTCCGTTCGGCAATTCGGGCTATAACCCCGAGGGCGTGCGGATCGGCGGCGAAAGCAAGCACAAGCGCGCGCTGAAAGTCTGGGAAAAGCGCGAGTTCCAGAATCTCGACAACACCAAGGAACTCGGCACCCGCAACATCAAGATCGCGCTCCGCCGCCTCCGCAAGTTCGCGCGCGAGGGCGCAGCCGACGAACTCGATATCCCGGGGACGATCGACGGCACCGCGCGGCAGGGCTGGCTCGACATCCAGATGCGCCCCGAACGGCGCAATGCGGTCAAGCTGTTGCTCTTCCTCGACGTCGGCGGGTCGATGGACCCGTTCATCAAGCTCTGCGAGGAATTGTTCAGCGCCGCGACCACCGAATTCAAGAATCTCGAATTCTTCTACTTCCACAACTGCCCCTATGAAGGCGTGTGGAAGGACAACAGGCGCCGTTGGTCCGAACGCCACCAGATGTGGGACATCCTCCACAAATATGGCCATGATTATAAAGTGATCTTCGTCGGCGACGCGTCGATGAGCGCCTATGAAATCACCCATCCGGGCGGCAGCGTCGAGCATTTCAACGAGGAATCGGGCGCGGTGTGGCTCCAGCGGATCACCCATGTCTATCCCGCCGCGGTGTGGCTCAACCCGGTGCCCGAGGCGCATTGGGGCTACACCCAGTCGGTGAAGCTGATCAAACAGCTGATGAACGACCGCATGTATCCGCTGACCCTCGCCGGGCTCGACGATGCGATGCGCGAACTGACGCGGAAGCATTGAGCCCTGCCACTTGTTATCCCGGCGAAGGCCGGGATCTCACCGGCACGTATTGGCGTCAGGGCGGGATCCCGGCCTTCGCCGGGATGACGATTCCTATGCCCCGAACAATGCGCTAAAGACGCGACGATGATCGACCTCCCCCTCGTCACCATCCTGCTGCTCACCGGCTTCATCAACCTGATCGGCGCGCTCGCCTATGCCGCGCGCATCGCCGGCGTCCGCACGCGGCGCATCGCGATGTCGTTCGCGCTGTTCAACATCCTCGTGCTCTTCTCGCGCACGTCGAACAGCTTTCTGGGACCCTTCCTCGCCAAGCGGATCGAGACGCGCATCCACGACGGCAGCGGCGCGTCGCTGTTCGTCGACATGCAGCTCGTGCTCGCCGCGGCGAGCGTCGCGACCTTGATCGGCATCCTGCTCGTGCCCACCGGGCAGCGGATGTTTGCCGCCGCGATCGGCTGGTATCAAACCAACCGATCGACGACGAAGCTCGCGCTCAAGGCCGCGAGCCCCAGCGGCCTGCGAACATTGGGCCGCTCGCTGACCTTTCCCAGCCTGTCGCATCTCAAAAGCTGGCGGATGCCGAAGGGGATCGGCTGGGGCGTGCTCATCGCGAATTGCCTCGCGCAGTCGCTGCTCGCCGTCGGCGTCGTCGCCTCGCTCTATGCCGGCTATCTCGCCCCCGAATTCCGCGTCACCGCCTCGCAGCTGTCGGCGCTGATCAATGGTTTTGCGACAATCCTGCTCTTCGCCTTCATCGACCCGCAATTGTCGGTGATGACCGACGATGCGGTCGAGGGCAAAGTCGACGAGGCCGATTTCCGCCGCGCGATCACGCTGATCTCGCTGAGCCGCCTTGCGGGCACTGTCCTGGCGCAGGCGCTGCTGCTGCCCGCCGCCGCGCTGATCGCCTGGGTCGCCGTCTATGTCTGAAGGTGAGGTCGCGGGGCGCCGCGCCCACAGCCGCTTCCACGCCGTCCGGTCGCGGCTGGAGGCGATGGCGGTCGAGCCGGGGCCGCGCGGCTGGTTTCTCGAATTCCTCGTTTTCGGCTTCAAGCAGGGCTGGGCGTGCCTGTTCGGCGCGCTGATGCTCGCGCTCTTGCTCGGCACGCATCTCTTCTGGCCCGACAGCGCGCCCGTCCACCGCTACGACGCGATCACGATCGGCGCGGTGCTGATCCAGCTCGGCATGCTCGCCTTCCGGCTCGAAACGCCGAAGGAAGCGCTCGTCATCCTGATCTTCCACATCGTCGGCACGGTGATGGAGCTGTTCAAGACCGCCGCGGGGTCGTGGCAATATCCCGAGGCGAGCCTGCTTCACATCGGCGCGGTCCCGCTCTTCTCGGGCTTCATGTACGCCGCGGTCGGCAGCTATATCGCGCGCGTCTGGCGCATCTTCGACTTCCGCTATTCGGGCTATCCGCCCGCGTGGGCGAGCTATGTGCTGGCCGCGGCGATCTACGTCAATTTCTTCGCGCACCACTGGGTATACGACATCCGCTGGTTCCTCTTCGCGGCGACCGCGCTGCTGTTCTGGCGCTGTCAGGTCTGGTTCCGCCCGCTGCACGTCCACCGCCGCATGCTCCTGCTCGTCGGCTGGGGGCTCGTCGCGCTGTTCATCTGGTTCGCCGAGAATATCGGTACCTTCGCGCGCGCGTGGACCTATCCGAGCCAGAACGACGGCTGGCATATGGTCGGCGTCGAAAAGCTCGGCAGCTGGTATCTGCTGATGATCATTTCGTTCGTGCTGGTCAGTCTGGTCCAGCGGCCGAAGGCGCCGGATCACTCGTAACGCCGACGCCTCTCTCTCCCCTCCCTTGCAGGGAGGGGAACCTACGCGAACGGCCGGTCGATTGACGGCGGCGGCTCGCTGAACCATTTCGGCCCGCCGTCGGTCATATGGAAACAATCCTCCAGCCTTATGCCGAACTCGCCGGGGATATAAATGCCGGGCTCGTTCGAGAAACACATGCCGGGCGCGAGCTTTGTCGTCTCGCCGCGGACGAGGTTGACCGGCTCGTGCCCGTCGAGCCCGATGCCGTGGCCGGTGCGGTGCGAGGTGCCCGGCAGCTTGTAGCCGGGGCCCCAGCCAAGGCTCTCGTAATAAGCGCGCACCGCATCATCGACCTTGCCCGCCGGCGTGCCGGGCTTCGCCGCGGCAAAGGCGACGTCCTGCCCCTTGCGCATCTGGTCCCACACCTGCCGCTGGCGCGCGCTCGCCTTGCCGTAAACGAAACTGCGCGAGATGTCGGACTGATAGCCGTGGACGGTGGCGCCGCAGTCCATCAGCACGACCTCGCCGTTCTTCACCGCCTGCGGCTTGCCGCTGCCGTGCGGATAGGCACTCGCCTCGCCGAGCAGGATCAGCTCGAATTCGCTCTTGCCGCCGAGCGCCCTGGTCGCCGCACTCATGATCGCGCCGATATCGGTCGGCGTCATCCCCGCCTCGATCCGCGGTGCCGTGTGGCGATAGGCGGCGAGCGTGATGTCGGCAGCGATCTGCATCAGCGCGATTTCGGCCGGCGACTTGTGCATCCGGCACCCGCGCACCACGGGCGCGCCGTTGACCACGGTCGCATCCGGCATCGCTTTCTCGAGGCCGTCGACCGCGAAATAGCGCACCGTTTCCTCGACGCCGATGCGGCCCGTGGTCAGTCCGCGCTTGCCGAGCCACGCCGCGACGGCTGCGAGCGGGTTCTCGTCCTCGTTCCACGTCAACACCTCGGCCTCGATACCAAGGCTTTCGCGCACCGACGGTTCCTCGAAGAAGGGCGTGACGATCGCGACTTCGCCCTCGCGCGTCAGCACCGCGGCGGTCAGCCGTTCGCTCCGCGACCAGCGCACCCCGGTGAAATAGATGAGGCTCGATCCCGGTTCGATCAGCAGTGCACCGATATCGTTCGCGCGCATCAGCTCCTTCGCCTGGGCGATGCGTGCCATGCGTTCGGCCTTGCCGATCGGGACAGCTTTGGCGGCGAGGTTCGGGAGGCCAGAGGTTTCCGCGGCCAGCACCGAAGCGGGCAAGGCCGCGGCGAGGCCAGCGATAGTCGCAGTGCCGAGAAATTGCCTCCGGTGCATCATCGTCCCCTTCGTCAATAAATGAGCAGATCCGCGATTTCCTCGCGCCAACCCGCCTCGTCCGGCATCGCCAGCGCATCGAGATCGCCGGCTGCCGCGCCCGCGTTGTCGACCCATAAGCGCAGGCCGGGTCCGCCGTTGATCACGTCGATCGCGAGCACATCGTCGGTATATTCATATTTGAAATCCTTGCCGCGCCAGATCGGATAGTCCGGATAGAGGCTGCGGATCGCCTTGAAGCCCAGCGCCTGCACGCGCCACGGCTGGAACGCATCGTCGTCGTACCACGGCCCGTCGGCATGGATATGCACGCCACTGTTGAGCTCGCCGACATGCTTGTGAAACGTCGGCTGGAACCAGATATCACGCAGCTTGCATCCGCCGAGCCATTGGGGGGCAAGCCGCCGCATCTCCGCGATTACCGCCTTGGCGTCGATATCGGGGGCGCCGAACAGTTCGAGCGGGCGCGTCGTGCCCCGGCCCTCGCTCAAGGTTGCACCCTCGACCATCACCGTGCCGGCATAGGCGCGCGCCATATTGACGTTCGCGGCGTTCGGGCTGGGGTTGATCCACACGCGGTCAGTCGGCCAGCCAAAGCCGGGGCCTGTCGGGTCCCACCCCTCCATTTCGATGACGCGATAATCGACGTCGAGCCCGAAGTGGCGGATGAACCAGTGCCCCATCTCACCCGTCGTGAGGCCATGGCGCATGACCATCGGCCCCGCGCCGACGAAGCTTTCCCAGCCCGGCAGAAGCCGCGTGCCCTCGACCGGGCGCCCCGCGGGGTTCGGCCGGTCGAGCACCCACACCGCCTTGCCATGCTGCGCCGCGGCTTCGAGGATGTAGAGCAGGGTCGTCACATAGGTGTAGATACGGCAGCCGAGATCCTGCAGGTCGACCAGCATCACGTCGAACGTGTGCATCGACTGACCGCTCGGGCGGCGAACCTCGCCATAGAGGCTGAACACCGGCATGCCGTAGGTCGGATCGGTGAAGTCGGGCGACTCCATCATATTGTCCTGAAGGTCGCCGCGCACGCCATGCTGCGGCCCGAACACCGCGGTGATGTCGAGCCCCGCCGCGACGAGCGCGTCGAGGCTGTGCGTCAGGTCGGCGGTGACCGAGGCGGGATGCGCGAGCAGCGCGACGCGCTGGCTTTCGAGCGGTTTGCGAAGCGCCGGATCGGCGAGCAGGCGGTCGATGCCGAAGTGTACAGTCATGCCGCGTCGGGTGCCCCAAGCGTGAGCGCAAAGCAATCGGGATGATGGAAGTCGGGCTTGCCCGGCGGGTGCGCGAGCGCCCAATAGCTTTTGGTGCCGTCGAGTTCCTCGATCACCGCCGAGAGTGCGAGTTTCGCGCCGTTGTCGGGAAAAATCCCGGGCTCGACGCGCAGCGCATAGCTGTGATCGCCCTTCTCCGCCGCCATTTCCCACGGCGCGAGGTCGTCCGTCCGAAGCAGCGAGCGATAGTCGTCGAACTGGTAGCAGGCCCAGCGGCCGTCGGGCGAATAGTTGAACTCGGTGTAATCGGGTTCGCCATCTTCGGTCAGGAAGGCCTCGAAGCAGGTGCCTTGCCACAAGCCGTCGGTCGCGCTGTCGGCAATGACAAGCTCGCCCTGCCCGTCGGGCAGTACCAGCGCAGCGATCGCCCCGTCGACGATAAAGCGCAGCGCAAAACCGTCGTCGAACGACAGCGACACTTCGACCGCGACGGCGCGCACGGCCTTGCCCGGTGTATCGGGGTGACAGATCAGTTCCCTGCGCATGCTATCCAAATATCAAACCCCATGCTAAGCGCCGCGCCGTTATGACGAACTACAAATCCGACCTGCTGCGCCTCCTCGACGAGCGAGGCTATATCCACCAGACGACCAACGCGGAAGGGCTCGATGCGCTCGCCGCGAAACAGGTCGTCCCCGGATATATCGGCTTCGACGCAACCGCGCCCAGCCTGCACGTCGGCAGCCTCGTCCAGATCATGATGCTGCGCCGCCTGCAACAGACGGGGCACAAGCCCATCGTACTGATGGGCGGCGGGACGACGCGGATCGGCGACCCGACGGGCCGCGACGAGAGTCGGAAGATGCTGTCGGACGAGACGATCGCGGCGAACATCGCGTCGATCTTCAGCATCTTCCAGCAATTCCTCACCTTCGGCGACGGCCCGACCGACGCGGTGATGGTCGACAATCAGGACTGGCTCGGCCAGCTCGGTTATATCGAGCTGCTGCAGGAAGTCGGCACGCACTTCACGATCAACCGCATGATGACCTTCGATTCGGTCAAGCTGCGGCTCGAACGCGAGCAGCCGATGACCTTCCTCGAATTCAACTACATGATCCTGCAGGGCTATGATTTCCGCCACCTGTCGAAGGCGATGGACGTCCGGCTGCAGATGGGCGGTTCGGACCAGTGGGGCAATATCGTCAACGGTATGGAGCTCGGCCGCCGCATGGACGGCGCCGACCTTTACGGCCTCACGACTCCGCTGCTGACGACCGCCGCGGGGGCAAAGATGGGCAAGACCGCCGCGGGGGCGGTGTGGCTCAATCCCGAACAACTGTCCCATTTTGACTATTGGCAATATTGGCGCAACTGCGACGACCGCGACGTCGGCAAGTTCCTCAGGCTCTTCACCGATCTGCCGCTGGACGAGATCGCGCGGCTCGAAGCGCTGGAGGGCGCGGAGATCAACGAAGCGAAGAAGATCCTCGCGAATGAGGCGACCGCGATGTGCCGCGGCGAAGAGGCCGCGCGCACCGCTTCGGACACCGCCGCGCAAACCTTTGAAAAGGGACAGATAGGCGGCGACCTTCCGCACGCCATCGCGCCCGCCGAAGGGATCAGCGTCGTCGACGCGCTGCGCGAACTGGGTTTCGCCGCGTCGAACAAGGAGGCGCGCCGCAAGCTCGACGAGGGCGCGGTGAAGGTTGATGGCGAGGTCGTTCGCGACCCGCAACACCTGATCCAGCCCGGCGCGGGCCCCGTTCCGCTGAGCCTCGGATCAAAAAAACATGGCCTTGTGACCCGCTAGGGCGCAGGGAAGCGTTTACGACTTCTTCAGCAATCGGATGGATCGTCATGGCCAAATCAACAAGGTCCACGAATATGCGCAAGATTGACACGAGCAAGGCCCATTATGTCGGCCTCGACCAGCGGATCGCCCCGCGTAGCGACGTCTATTGCCGCCTGCCCTTCGTCATGCCCGACGGACGGCAGGAAATGTGCACCTGCGTCAACATCAGCGCCGACGGCATGCTGATGCGCTTCGAGCGCGGGCTGGAGATCGGCGACCTCGTCGTCCTCCGCATGCCGATCATCGGCCGCACCTCGGCAAAGGTCATCTGGTCGCTCGCCGGCAAGACGGGTTTGCAGTTCGAAAAATCGATCTCGGTCGAGGATTATCTGCCGATGATTCGCGCCATGGGTGCGCGCGGCGACGTCAACTAAACACCAGACTACAAAATTCCGTTCGTGCTGAGCTTGTCGAAGCACCGTTCTTTCTTCCTGCGACGGTGAAAGGAAGAACAGCCCGTCGACAAGCTCAGGGCGAACGAAAGTTGGTAGACCCTTGCACCGTTTATCCACTCCGCAGCAGCGGCACCGCCGCGTCGCGTTCGAACAGGTAGAGGCAGAGCCGCACCGCCTCGGCGCGCGCGCCGTCCATCCCGCCATCCCGCTCGACGAACAGCCGCGCATCGTCGTGCGCGACCGGCAATAGCCGCACAAGCTGTTCAGGGGTCGCGAGCCGGTAGTCGGCATCGCCCGACTGTTTGAGACCGAGCAATTCGCCGCCTCCGCGCAGCTCGATATCCTTCTCGGCGATCACGAAACCGTCGTTCGTCTCGCGCATCAGCGCAAGCCGCTCGCGCGCGGTTTCGGAGAGATTTTGCGAGCGCAGCAGCAGGCATACCGATTTGGCAGCCCCGCGCCCGACGCGGCCGCGAAGCTGGTGGAGCTGCGCGAGGCCGAAATTTTCGGCATGTTCGACGATCATCAGGCTCGCCGCCGGAACATCGACCCCGACCTCGATCACCGTCGTCGCGACGAGGACGCCGATCTCGCCCGCCTGGAAGCGCACCATGACGTCATCCTTCTCGGGTCCCTTCATCCGCCCGTGGACGAGCCCGACGCGCGCATCGCCCAGCCGCGCGCGGAGCAACGCCGCGCGCTCCTCGGCCGCAGCAAGCTCGCTCCCTTCGCTCTCGGCGACCAGCGGGCACACCCAATAGGCCTGTGCGCCGGTCGCGAGGTGACGGTCGAGCCCGCCCACGACGTCGTCGAGCCGGTCGAGCGAAATGACACGCGTATCGACCGGGGTGCGCCCCGGCGGCATCTCGTCGATCTGCGAGACGTCCATTTCGCCATGATTGGCGAGTTGGAGTGTTCGCGGGATCGGGGTCGCGGTCATCACGAGCAGGTGCGGCGGGCGTGTCGCCTTTTGGGTGAGCATCAACCGCTGCGCGACGCCGAAGCGATGCTGTTCGTCGACCACGACGAGCGCGAGGTCCTTGTACGTCACCGTCTGCTGGAAAATCGCATGCGTGCCGACAAGGATGTCGATGCTGCCGTCGGCAAGGCCCATCAGCGTGGATTCCCTCGCGCGGCCCTTGTCGCGGCCGGTGAGGATCGCGAGATTCACCGGCAGGCCGCCGAGCATCCGCTGCAAGGTCGCAAAATGCTGTCGCGCCAAAATCTCGGTCGGCGCAAGCAGTGCGGCCTGCGTCCCCGCCTCGACCGCCGCCAGCATCGCGCGCAGCGCGACCAGCGTCTTGCCCGAACCGACATCGCCCTGCAGCATCCGCAGCATCGGCGTGTCCTGCGCCATATCGCCCGCTATCTCGCGCCCGACACGCTCCTGCGCCCCCGTCAGCCCGAACGGCAGCTTCAGCGCATCGGTCAGCCGGCCGTCGCCATGGATTGCCCTGCCCTTGCGCGTGCGCAGCCCCTGACGGATCAGCATCAGCGCGACCTGACTTGCAAAGATCTCGTCATAGGCGAGCCGGTCGCGCGCCGCCTCGTCGCGCGGGCTGGCATGCGCGCGCGCCATCGCCTCGCGCCAGGCGGGCCATCCCCGGCTCGCCAGCAAGGGCGCGTCGATCCATTCGGCAAGTTCGGGGCGCCGTTCGAGCGCGATTTGCCCGAGCTGCGACAGCCGCGCGTTGGTGAGGCCCTCGGTCAGCGGATAGACGGGTTCATGCTCGGCGATCCCCGCCTCGTCGCCGGGCTCGGCGACATGGTCGGGGTGCACGATCTGGCGCATGTCGCCATAAAGGTCGAGGCGGCCCGACACGCGGCGCTTCTCGCCGAGCGGGAACAGCTTGCGCGCGAGACCCGACGTCCGGCCGAAATAGACGAGCCGCACATGATCGCCTGCGCTGTCGAAGGCGTCCACACCAAAAGGCGCGCGCGGGCTGCGCCCCGGGCGGTAATCCTGCGCGGTCAGCTCGACGATGATCGTTTGTCCGGCCGACGCCTGATCGAGCCGGTCGACCGGAAAGCGCGAGATCAGCCCCGTCGGCAAATGGAACAGCACGTCGACCACGCGCTCCAGCCCCAGCCGCGTCAGCGGCTTGGCAAGCTGCGGCCCGACGCCTTTCAGGTCGGTCAGCGCGGCAAAGAGCGGATTGAGTATCTCGGGTCGCATGGCTACTGCGGCTGTCTAGCGCGAGCCTTTCCAACTTGCACCATTCCTCTCCCCTTGCGGGAGAGGAAGCGAGACTTGCCCCGGACTGGTCCGGGGCCTAGTCGCAGCTGGAGAGGGGTTCCGCGCTCGCCGTGCGAGCGCCCACCCTCTTCCAACTTCGCCTAGCCGCTCCGCGGCAAGGCTTCGTCTCCTTCTCCCGTCAAGGGAGAAGGAAAAAAGAGAAACCGATGCAAGACCGCCTCAAACGCCTGAAATTCCGTGCCTGGCACCGCGGCACGCGCGAGGCCGATTATATGATCGGCGGCTTTTTCGACCGCTATTCGGCCGGATGGAGCGAAGCAGAGATCGCGTGGTACGAAATCGTCGTCGAAGAGGATGACGTCGACATCATGGCGTGGGCGCTCGGCACCGGCGAGCCGCCCGCGCATCTCGACCGACCGGAGATGATCGCCGCGATGCGCCGCCTGGACTATATCCCGCTGCCATGACGATGCCCGCCGCCGACATTTTTGCCGCGATCGGATCGGCGTCGGCGCCGCTGACGCTGGCGCGGGCGGCGGACGGCTTCCTGCCGCTGCTGCTCGCCGACCTCGCGCGCGCCAGCGACAAGCGGCTCGTCTATGTCGCGACCGACGATACCGCGATGCAGGCGATCGCCGACGCGGCGCCTTTCTTTGCGCCCGACCTGATCGTCCATCGCTTCCCGGCGTGGGACTGCCTGCCCTACGACCGCGCAGGGCCGTCGATGCGCGTCAGCGCAGACCGGCTGGCGACGCTGTCGGCGCTGCAACAGCCGCCGAACCGCGGCGAGCTGGTCCTGACCACCGTCGCCGCGATCACGCAGCGCACGCTGACACCGTTCCGCATCCGCCAGCTCGCGACGACGCTCGCGGCGGGACAGAGAATCGACCGCGATGCGCTCGCCGAACTGCTCGTCTCGAACGGCTTCAGCCGCGTCGATACCGTCGCCGATCAGGGCGAGTTTGCGGTGCGCGGCGGCATCCTCGACCTGTTTCCCGCAGGCGAAGAGACGGGCTTGCGCGTCGATTTCTTCGGCGACGAGATCGAGAGCATCCGTCGCTTCGACCCCGCCGACCAGCGCAGCCTCGGCCCCGCCAAGGCGCTTCAATTGCTCCCCGCGAGCGAAACGCTGCTCGACGAGGCAACCATCAAGCGCTTCCGCTCGTCCTATCGCGACCTGTTCGGCGCCCAGGCGACCGGCGATCCGCTCTATCAGGCGGTGAGTGACGGGCGGCGGCAGGCGGGCATGGATCATTGGCTGCCGCTGTTCGAGGAACGGCTCGCGACCTTGTTCGACCATATCGATCGCGCAACCCCCGTGCTGCGCGGCCACCGTACCGAAGCAACCGCCGAAACGCGCTTCGCCGCGATCGCCGACTATCATGCGAACCGCGTCGCCGCCGAACGCGAATCGCCGGGCAGCTATCGCCCGCTCGCGCCCGAGACACTGTATCTGACCGAAGGCGAATGGGCCGGCGCAGCCAAAGCGCGCCCGATCCATATCGTCACCCCCTTCGACGTGCCTCCGGCGGCGACGGTGGTCGACCTCGAAACCTTCGCCGCGCGCGATTTCACGCCTGAGCGCGCTGCCGACCTCAATGTCTACGACAAGGTCGCCGATCATCTGTCGGACGAACGTCGCAAGGGCCGGCGCACAATCATCGCCAGCTATTCGGGCGGCGCGCGCGAGCGCCTGTCGGGGTTACTCCGCGACCACGGCGTCACCTCGCTCGCGCCGGCCGAGAGTTGGCAGGACGCGCTCGGCACCGCCTCGGCCGACAGCGGCGGCGCGACCGCATTGGTGGTCCTCCCGCTCGACCATGGCTTTGCGTCGGACGCAATCAGCCTGCTCACCGAACAGGATATCCTCGGCGAGCGTCTCGTCCGGCGGCAGAAGCGTCGCAAGAGCGCCGACGCCTTCCTCGCCGAACTGGCGACGCTCAGCGTCGGCGACCTCGTCGTCCATCTCGACCACGGCATCGGACGCTACGAGGGACTGACCCAGATCCCCGTCGGAAGCAGCCCGCACGACTGCGTCGCGCTCACTTATTCGGGCGGCGACAAGCTCTATGTCCCCGTCGAAAATCTCGACGTCCTCTCGCGCTATGGCGGCGAGAGCGAGGGCGTTGGCCTCGACAAGCTCGGCGGCGAAGCATGGCAGCGTCGCAAGGCGCGAATGAAGGAGCGCATCCGCGAGATCGCGGGCGAACTGCTCGCGACCGCGGCGCAGCGCGCCTTGCGCTCGGGCGAACTGCTCGCGCAGGATGCCGCCTACCCCGCTTTCGCCGACCGCTTCCCCTATCAGGAAACCGACGATCAGGACCGCGCGATCGGCGACGTGCTCGCCGACATGGCGTCGGGGCGGCCGATGGACCGGCTCGTCTGCGGCGACGTCGGGTTCGGCAAGACCGAGGTCGCGCTCCGCGCCGCCTTCGTCGCCGCGATGGCGGGGGTGCAGGTCGCGGTGGTCGTGCCGACCACCTTGCTTGCGCGCCAGCATTACACGAATTTCGTCGAGCGGTTCAAAGGCTTCCCGGTCAATATCGGTCGCCTGTCGCGCCTCGTCCCCGCAGGCGAAGCGCAAAAGACCCGCGACGGCCTGTCGAGCGGACAGATCGATATCGTCGTCGGCACCCACGCCGTCATCGCCAAGTCGGTCGAATTCAAGAATCTCGGTCTTGTCATCGTCGACGAGGAACAGCGTTTCGGCGTCGTCCACAAGGAGCGGCTGAAGCAGCTCAAGACCGACGTCCATGTCCTCACCCTCACTGCAACTCCGATCCCGCGCACGCTCCAGATGGCGATGTCGGGTCTGCGCGAACTCAGCGTGATCCAGACCCCGCCGGTCGACCGCCTCGCCGTCAGAACCTATGTCGCGCCGTGGGATCCGGTGGTGGTCCGCGAGGCGCTGCTGCGCGAACATGACCGCGGCGGGCAGAGCTTCTTCGTCACCCCGCGGATCAAGGATCTGCCCGACATCGAGGAATTCCTGCGCACGCGCGTGCCCGAGATCAAATATGTCGTCGCGCACGGCCAGATGGCGCCGGGCGAGGTCGAGGAGCGGATGAGCGCCTTCTACGACCGCAAATATGATGTGCTCGTCTCGACCACAATCGTCGAGTCCGGCCTCGATATCCCGAGCGCGAACACGCTGATCGTCCACCGCGCCGATCGCTTCGGCCTTGCGCAGCTCTATCAGCTACGCGGCCGTGTCGGGCGGTCGAAGACGCGCGCCTATGCCTACCTCACCACGCTCGAGGGCGGCGCGATCACCGATACCGCCGAAAAGCGGCTCAAGCTGCTCGGCGATCTCGACACATTGGGCGCGGGTTTTCAGCTCGCGAGCCACGACCTCGACATCCGCGGCGCAGGCAACCTCGTCGGCGACGAACAGTCGGGGCATATCCGCGAGGTCGGCTTCGAACTCTACCAGTCGATGCTCGAAGAGGCGATCCTCGTCGCCAAGGCCGAAGGCGCCGGAAAGCTGCCGCCGCGCGAAGCGCTGTCGCCGGTAATCACCGTCGATGCGCCGATCCTGATCCCCGAGGATTATGTCCCCGACCTGCCGCTGCGCATGGCGCTCTACCGCCGCCTCAACGACGCGCAGGATCGCCCGGCGCTCGATGCCTTCGCGGCCGAGATGATCGACCGCTTCGGTCCGCTGCCGCCCGAAACCGCGAACCTCGTCCAGCTGATGGAGATCAAGGCGAATGCGAAGCTCGCGGGCATCGCCAAACTCGACGTCGGAACCAAGGGCGCGCTCGTCAGCTTCCACGGCGACCAGTTCGCCAACGTCCCCGGGCTGATCGCCTATGTCGAGCGACTGAAGGGCCGCGCGCGCATTCGCCCCGACAACAGGCTGTCGATCAGCGGCGACTGGCTGAGCACCGGCGCACGCCTCAACGGCGCGTTGCAATTGTCGAAGGGACTGGGGAAACTGGCGCGGCAAGTGGCCTAGAAATGCCGTATCCCGGCGAAGGCCGGGGCCCATCTCCGGCTGCCGCGGCAAGAACCACGCTCGGGTGATGGACCCCGGATCAAATTCGGGGCACAGCTATTTTTGAGCGGCGAGCAATCCCAGCAACTGATCGGCCGGCACCGGCCCCGACCTCAAAAATCCCTGCCAGGTCGCAACCCCCAGTTCGGACAGCCGCGCGAGCTGGCGCTCGTTCTCGATCCCCTCGGCCACAACGAGCAGGCCGAGCGCGCGCGCGAGGTCGACGATCGCGCGCACCACGATGCGGTCGCGGTCGCTGCCGTCGATCGTGCGGGTAAAGCCGCTGTCGATCTTGAGATAGTCGATCGGCAGCCGCGCGAGCAGCGACAGGCTGGAATAGCCGGTGCCGAAATCGTCGATCGCGACCGCGACGCCGAGCGCGCGGATCTGCGCCAGCTGGTCGGCGGCGCTTGCCGGGTCGCTCAGCATCGCCTGTTCGGTGAGCTCGAGCGTCAGCCGGTCGGGATCGACCTTGGCCGCCTTCGCCATGCCCGCGAACCTGGCGGCAAATTCGGGGTCACCAAGGTCCGCGGCGGTAATATTGAGCGACACGCGCAGCTTCGCCAACGCCTTGGGCCAGGTCGCCATTTCGGCGAGCGCCACGCCGTGCGCATGTTCGGTCAGCTCGCATTCGAGCCGCGCCGCGCGCGCCGCCGTGACCAGCGGCCCCGCACCGAGCAGGCCAAGCTCGGGGTGCTGCCAGCGCAGCAGCGCCTCGACCCCGGTCATCTCGCCGGTACCGATATCATATTGCGGCTGGTAGTGGATCACGACCTCGCCCGCCGACAGCGCGGCGTGAACCATCGCGCCGTCGCGCGCCGACGCGGGGCGCGAGAGCTGGTCACCGGCCGTGCGGAGTTGTTCGGCGACCGATTCGTCGCGGGTGATCAGCGCCGCTGCGATGCGGATCGACAGCCGGCCGTTCGGGTCGCCGACGATCGGTTCGGCGAGCGCGACATGCAGCGCACGTTCCTGCGCGCGGAGGGCCCCGAGCGACATCGGCGTCGACGGCACGATCAGGAAGCGCGGACCGTCGAGGCGGTCGACGCACGAACCCTGACCGAATTCGTCGCTGGCGAAATTTTCGAGCCGTCGACCGATCTCGTCGAGCACCGAATCGCCCGTCGCGGTGCCCGCGCTGTTGTTGATACGCGCCATCTGGTCGACCTGGACCAGGATGACGCCGGCATCGGCATTGTGCCGTGCATGCAGCTTTTCGAGTTTGCGGACGCAGGCGGACAGGGATTCGGAAAGGCGATTCATCGATTTTCTCTAGCAGGCTTTGCTTGCCAAGCTCGTGCCTTTTGCATCACAATATGCGCGTGGCTGCCACATTATCCCAACCGGCCGCATCGACGGCGCCCTTGATCGACGGCATTGGCCGCCGAATCAGTTACTTGCGCCTGTCGGTCACCGATCGCTGCGACCTGCGCTGCCGCTATTGCATGGCCGAAGACATGCATTTCCTGCCCAAATCGGCGGTGCTCAGCATAGAGGAAATGAGCGAACTTGCCGAGCGCTTCGTCGCGCGCGGCATCAACCGTATCCGCCTGACCGGCGGCGAACCGCTGGTGCGGCGCGGGATCGACACGCTCGCGATGCGGCTCGGCGCGATGATCGGCCGCGGGCTCGACGAGCTGACACTGACCACCAACGCTATGCGGCTCGCCGAACATGCGCCGATGCTTGTCGCTGCGGGGGTGGGCCGGATCAACGTCAGCCTCGACACGCTCGACCCGCACGCCTTTCGCCATATCACGCGCGTCGGCGACCTTTCCGTCGCGCTGCGCGGAATCGATGCCGCGCGCGCCGCCGGACTGGCGGTAAAGATCAACATGGTCGCGCTCGCCGGGCTCAACGAAGACCAGCTGCTGCCGATGCTCGACTATTGCGCCGCGACCGGCTGCGACCTCACCCTCATCGAAACGATGCCGCTCGGCGACGTCGCCGAGGACCGCAGCGACCATTATATCCCGCTCCACCATTTCGTCGCGCCGCTGCGCGAGGCGCGCGCCATCTGGCCGATCGACCAGCGCACCGGCGGCCCGGCGCGCTATTTCGCGGTCGAGGGCAGCCCGGTGACCCTCGGCCTCATTACTCCGCTCAGCGACAATTTCTGCGCGACATGCAACCGCATCCGCCTGACCGTCGAGGGGCGCGTCTATATGTGCCTTGGCCAGGACGATCATGTCGACCTGCGCGCCGCGCTGCGCGATGGCGGTGACGTCGATGGGTTGATTGATGCGGCTTTGGCTGGCAAACCCCGCGCGCATGACTTTCATATCGAACGAGAGTCCAAACCGGCGGTCGCGCGTCATATGAGTGCAACGGGCGGCTGACTGGCAGTCCGCGAGGGGAACCGGACCAATATGCATCGCAGGATTGCGCTAGTCGCATCGAACGCGCCCGCCGCCATGGAGGCGGAGGCCGAACTGCGCCCGCTTTACGACTTCGTCGAGCTGGGCGACGCCGACCTCCTGATCGCGCTCGGCGGCGACGGTTTCCTGCTCCACATGTTGCACCAGCTGCTCGACCAGCGCCGCAGCCTGCCCGTCTTCGGCATGAACCGCGGCACCATCGGCTTCCTGATGAACGAGTTTCGCGTCGAGGGGCTGCTCGACCGGCTCGCCGCCGCGCGCCCCTTCCTGATCCATCCGCTGTCGGGCGACATCACGACGATCAGCGGCGAGCGCCACATATTGCCCGCGATCAACGAGATTTCGCTGCTGCGCGAAACGCGCCAGGCGGCGAAGCTCGAGGTGATGATCAACGAAAAGACGATGCTCGAGGAACTGGCGTGCGACGGCGTGCTTGTGTCGACCCCGGCGGGATCGACCGCCTATAACCTCTCGGCGAACGGCCCGATCCTGCCGCTCGAATCGGAAATGCTGGCTTTGACGCCAATCAGCCCCTTCCGCCCCCGCCGCTGGCGCGGCGCGCTCGTCCCCGAATCGACGAGCATCCGCTTCAACGTCCGCGAAGCCGCGAAACGCCCGGTCAGCGCGGTCGCCGACCAGCGCGAAATCCGCGATGTGAAGACGGTTCTGGTCACCACCGACCGCAGCCGGCCCCTGACTTTGCTGTTCGATCCCGACCAAGGCCTCGACGAACGCATCGCGATGGAACAATTTATCGTCTGAGAGTGACAAAAGGCCGCAAAACCCCCTTGATAAAGTTGTCGGTTGGCGGCAAAGGGGCCGCCTTGTCCGCTTCGGCGGCGCGTTCCTCGGTAGCTCAGCGGTAGAGCAATCGACTGTTAATCGATCGGTCGTAGGTTCGAATCCTACCCGGGGAGCCACTTCTTTCCTGCAGCACGAAATACTACGCCTGGACGCTCTTGGCTTCGCCTGACACCCAAAGCTCGGACCAGCGCTACTTCGCTTCGGCGAGGGAAAAGGGGAACTTCGCCCTCGGAAATCCCACTCAGCCGACAACTCAACTAATCGGCTCGTGCAATCAGCGTAGAAGTGGCCCTCCTCGCCGCGAGCAGCAGATAACCTTCCGTTCCTGGCCGGTCCCCGACCGTCGGCATTCGGAAAGGAAACGGCAAAAGCGGATACTGCGCATTATCGTGCCAGTGGCTAAAGCAGGTCGCCTGGATAGGTCGACGCCAGCGTTAGCGAGGCGCCGTGTCTCAGGTTGCCCGCTTCGAGTATATATGCGACGCCCGAGTTCCAGCGCGAACGCATCGATCACCATGGGCCCGAACCACCGGCGGGCTGGCGCAACTGCTCCAGTGATCCGCAGTCACCGCAGCTATTGTCGTCACCGTGCCGCACGGCAAGCCCGAAAAAGGCGACCGGATCGAGCCGCGCGGCGGTAGCCGCCACCATCACCTCGAAGTGGAGATGGTCCTCGATTGCGATCTTGTTGTGGCATTTGTAGCTGCGATGGCATTGGCCGCCGTTTCCGGCGTTGCCGCTGCAACCGGGCTTGCCGATCGGATCTCCCGCCTGCACGGCTTTCGGGTTCGGGAAGGCCGAATCCGCGTGAAGATGCGCATAGACGGCAATGTAGGTTGTGCCCTGATGTCTGAAATAGAGATAGACGTGATTCCCCCAGCCATTGGGGTCGTTGCGGGGATTATATTCGATGGTGCCGTTCGCTACGGCGATAACAGACGTGCTGTCGCCGCTCCACAGGTCGGCGCCGACGTGGGGCCGGTCCGGACGCGGGCCGCCGTGAACGCTCTGTCTGGGGCACCACCGGCTCTTCGCGGTGCCCGCGATATGGTACCATCCTCGATACGCATGCTCTGCACCGTTCAACGGATAAGGAAAGGCCAGCAGCGATTTTTCCGGCTCCCGCCGGGTAGTGCCGGCCGGTCATCTGCCGATATCGATCGTCGTCGCGAACAGCGGGCCGCGGCGCGTCTTGACCGTCCCTGCGGACAGATTGTCCCTCGAAGCGACGAAATCGGGGTCCTCGGGGTCACCGCGGAGCCATTCATATTCCTCGATCAGAATCGCATATTGCGCCTCGCTCCGGCGGGTCGGGAGATCGATCTCCAGGTCCCAGAAGATGGCGTCCCCCTCCACATCCGGCGCCTTGTCCCTTTCGACGACTTCCTTTCCGTTCAGCACCGCAGGGAACCAGCCATATTCGCCCGGTGTCGAGGGCCCGTTGATGTCGAGCTTTTCGCGAACGAGAACGCGGACGTCGAGGCGGGGGCCCAGATCGGATTCGGCGTATCGATAATTCTGGCCCTTCAGCGTGACACGAACCGTCGACGGCCCGACCACGCGCACTTCACCGAACCGGTAGGGCAAGAGCTGCCCGGTATGTTCGATCGGGCGCGATAGCTGGAGTCCGTTGACGGCATGCTCCTGATAGCGTGCGAGACCCAGCTGAACGAAGGGCATGTAAGAGGGAAGGAACTGATCGGGCTTGCCCCGGGGCACGCCGAGCTCGATATCGCAGTAGAGGCCGAGTTCGGGATCGAGTTCGGGCCGCAGCGGCACCACGAGGACGTCGAGCGGCTCGATGTTCGCCGCGGTCGGGCTGTCCGAGGCGCCTGGATGCAGCTTGCCCGGAACGCCGACGGTGACTTCATTTTCCTTGCCCGCGCGGATGATGTTTTGGGGGCGCAGGCTCGTCACCGCCGCCGTGGTCCGGATCGCGTCGCGGCCCCAGCGCGTCACGAACCGGCCGAACGGCGCATATTTGCCCGTATCGTCATAGTCGCACACGGCCCGTTCGACCTTGTCGAACACGATAGCCAGCTGCTCGCCCTCGCCCGAGGCGTACCAGTCCGGCTGGAGGAAGATGCGAATGAGACTCTTGCGGCTGAAGGTGAAATGGTTGCGCGACTTGCGCTCATAACCCCAGAGGAAGACCGGCAGCGCGCGGTCGACCGTCGGGGGGGGCGGACGGAAGGTACAGTCGACCCAGATGTCGGGCGCGTTCCTGAAATTGTTCGCGGCGTTCTCGTAGCGGCCAACCTCGTCCAAGTCCTGTAGCATGTCTTCGGGCGGGAAATAGGCTGTGAACCGCGACGTCGCGACAGGCCGGAGCCTGAGGTTGCGCGCGCGACCGTCCTTGAACGCATAGCCGAGGGCACGAAGCTTGCCGTTATCGTCCGCGGCCGGTTCGCGCAGCAGATTGACCGTCGCCTCCCCGGGCTGGACGTCGATCTTGAACAGCTGGGCGAATTCGTCAGGCACATCCTCGATCCACCGGCCATCGAGCGGGTTGCGCTTGATCGTATCGGGTCCGTAGCCGTACCAGCGGGCGTCGAGGCGCAATTGCCCGCTGGAGCGGGGCTCGGCGGTCAGTGTGCCGACAAAAAGGGTCGTTGCGCCGCCCTCCTGGCTTGCCGCCGTGCCCTCGGCGACATGCTCGGCCCAGGTCTTGAGGCCCGTCGTCGTCGAGCCCTCGGGGCGCACGGTCATCGAAATGGCCTCGACCTTGACGAGACCTGGTCGGCGGATCGGCCGTTCCACCGCGTGGATCAGCCGCAGCTTGCGGCTGAAGGTGACCTGATGAAGCGGCGCCGCGCCGATCGCGCGAATCGCCTTCGCCCCATTGCCCTTGGCCAGATCCTGAACGATGCACCGGCCATGATGGCTGAGCGCGAAGCCCGGTTCGTTGCAATCGGCAAATACCTCCAGGTCCACGACCTCGGCGGGCCGGAGCGTGATCGTGAGGTTCGGCAGTTCGACTGCCTTGTTCGTCTGCGGCGGCTGGATCCCGACGGTCGAGCTGCCGGTGAACCGTGCCGGCTTTTGATGTTCGGGGCCCGCCTTCAGTTCGATCACGGCGGGAAGCGCGTCGCGCGGCGCCGCACGCTCCCCCCAGAACTCGATCGTTTTGGTGCCCGCTGCGGGCGAATGACCCGGAGCGGTCAGGAATCGTGCGATCGCGCGCCGGGCGAAGCGGTCGGGATAATAGCGGGGCTGCGGATCCTTGGCGGGATCGCTGTCATATCGCTCGCGCTGGCGCTTTACCGCGCGCGGATCGGCGACCAGTATCTCGCCTCGCGACTGCGCTCCCTTGATGGCGTCGCTGCCGATCGCGCCCGGCGGTTCGGCATAGAATTCATCCGCGTCGGAATCGTACCAGGTAACGGCGCCCTTGCGCGCATCGGGCAGCCGGCCCTCGCCCCCGTAGAGCGCGACCTTGAATTCCTGTTCGAACGCACCCTCGGGCGCACGCCGATTGTCGTCGTGCCCGTCGTCGAACTGGCCTTGTTGCTCGGCGACGTCGAGCGCGACGCGCGCCGGCAGGAGGAAACGGACGTCCGCCTCGCCGCTACGCACCACCAGTTCCTCCAGCGTGCGACCGCCCTGGAGTTTTCGCGCGGGTTCCGGTGGCGGAGGCGATTTCGGCGGGTCGGGATCGGTCACCAGCGGGCTGTCCCACGGCAGGGCCACCGGCGGCGCGCCGACCGCCTCGAACCGTTTGTAGGCATAGCCGCCGAGCGGCTTGCCCGGCTTGGGGAGCGGCGGAAACACCTGGTCGTCGAAGCCGCCGGCCTGCTCGATGTCCAGAAAGGTCATTCCGCATCCCAGCGGCAGCCCGAGCCGCGCGCGAACGCGATATTCGCGGCCATAGCGCAGCGGCGGAGGGCGGAGCCCCGGATCGCTGGCGACGCTCGGCAGGTCGAAGTCGATGCCGATTCCCACGTCGCTCTCGGGCGGCGGCCCGGCGCCGTTCTCGTTCTGGCTGCTGGAGACGGCGAGGCTGCCGCCCGCCCATTGCATGAGTTCGGTAAGAACGGCTTTTCGATCCCCTGTCTGGTCCTCGCGGGCGCCGACCGCCATCGCATCGTCGCGATAGGCCAGCGCGACGACGTTACGATCGTTGAGGAAATTGGGATCGACATCCTCTTCCGAATAGCTGACGCGTCGCGCCATCAGCGGACGCCATTCAGCCGCCTTACCCTTTTTCGTCGGGGTGATCAGGATATCGAACCGGAGGCCATGGCAGAGCTGGTCGGCATAGCTGACATTGTCCTCGCCCCCTCTCTCCTCCCGCGCGAGCTCGTCCTTGTTAGCCTCGGCGGCGAACTGGTCGTGAAGGACAATGCCCTTGGTCGTCCGGTCGGGAAGCGGTTTGGTGTCGTCACGACGCATACGACCGGCCGCCATCGCGCGCGAGACCGAAGATGCCTTCTCGCCGAGCTTGATGAGCGTGATCAGGGCCGCCTCGCTGCCGAGCTCGAATCGCGGCTTGCCGTCGACCTTGTGCGTCAGGTTGAGAAGTCCGTCGGCATAGGCATGATAGCGCGGGGGCGACGGCCCTTCCCACGGGCCGAAAAACAGCCCGCCCGGCCGCGCGCGGCAGGCGAAGGCAGTCCAGGCGATGTTATCGACGTCGGGGGCGTCGCCGAAGGCCCCGCCGTCGCCTCGATGCTCGACCGCGAGGAGCCCCGTGCCCATCGCCTGCAGCATATCCTTCGGGATCAATATGTCGGCACACAGCCCGAAATATTTGGCCAGCGTGGGATAGGATAGCAGGGCGCTGAGCTTGCGAAGCGCCAGTTCAGCGGGTCCGGGCTCCACCTCGTCTGGCGGATTCTTCATGGGATCAGGATCGGCGTCCGCCCCCACGGCGATGATCGTATCCACGACCATCCGATCGAAAGCCAGCGCAGCGTCGTCGCTCTTCGCGGCGGCCAGCAACATGTCCATATCGCTCGGCATATTCTCGATAAAGCGGCACCGGTCGGCGCAGGCGATATCCAGCGCGGAGGGTTTGCCGAGGATGGCATCGGAGATTTTGGACGTGAGCGATGCTGCCTCGGCTGTCCGGGCGGCCTTGGCCGCGTCGATGGCCGCCTTCGCCCGCCCGAAGTCCAGCCGCTCGGCGATCGCGTCCCACGGCTGCACGTCGGGTTGAGGGCGCGGCGCGGCGCTTCCTATGCCTTTGCTGTCGAACGCCTGTACTGCGGCCAGCCGGCGCTCGACGCTCTTGGCGAGCGAGGCGCGATAGGTGCCGTCCAGAAAGCTCTCGATCGCCGGCACCGGTGCGGCGTTTACTCTCTCATAGGCGCTTGCCTTGGCGCCTTTCGTCGAGTCCGGCGCGCTCGCACGCGCGATCGCCTGAACAAGCGGAGTGTCGGTGAAAATTTCGCGCCATTTTTCGTTGGCTCTTTCGACGATGGTCTTTCCAGCGTCGGCGCTCGCCGCCGAAAGGATCGTCGCGATATCGGGTTTGAACTTCCCGACCCAGCGCGGCCTCGCCGGCTTGCCATTCTCGATTTCGGCAATCCACACGCCGATCGAGCCGACGCGCCCGACGATCTGGCTCGGCCAGTTCGCAGGGTCGATCGTTCCGCCAGGCCGCTTCGTCGGCGTCGGCGTCATTTGCACGGCGACGCGCAGCTGACCGTTGGTGACCCGGTCCGGTATCGGGAGGACGTCAATATAGGTCGGGCCTTCAGCCATGGATCGTCCCTAGAGGAAAGATGAATCGATGTTGCGGCGGTAACCCGCCCAGTCGCGTTCCTTCCGCGGCGCGCGAACCTGGTAGGATTGTGCGGGCAGCGCCTTGGCGGAGGCTGCCGCCGGGGCGCGAGCGATGGCATCGCCGGGGCCCCGTGCTGCTGCGCGCTTTGCGCCGCTGCCGCTCTTCAACTGGTATCGGGCTGTGACGCTGTAGCGATATTTGAGGAAGCCGAGCTTGAACGCGAAACTGTAATTGGTCTGGCCTACCATCTCGCCATTGGCATAGTGCCAGACCGTGACGCGCAGCGAGACCGTGACCGAAAAACAGGCGATCGATCCTTCGCCGAAGGCTTCGAAAATCGCCCACAGCGTCGTTCCGTCACCCGCCGTGCGTACGCCGATACCGGCGACGATGCGGCCCTGGGCGCGCAGCGGTCCGAACTTGATCGCCGAAACTCCGCCGAACACGAAGGACAGTTCGAGGTCCGTGCGGCCGCCCGGTTCGGCGGTGAGGAGGACATAGCCGCCGCCGCCGTAGGGCGGGCTGGAGATGAGGAACGGCCGGTCCTCGCTGGCGAAGCCGAAGATGAACTTCGCGGGGTCGCGTCCGAACGGCAGCCATGCCGCGACGCGGATGAACACATTCTGAAAGCTCAGCGATCCGACCTGGATCAGCGCCGAACCGAACTGGAACCCCGCTTCGATCCCCATCGGGGCGAAGGTGGGGGTCAGATAGAAACCATTTCCCTGCGGCTCCATGAACGCGCGCAGCGGCTCGAGGAACTTCAGCATCGGACCGATCTCGACCCCGACGACGTCGACATTGAAATCGGGCGAAGACCCGTTGCGCGATTCGAAGGACAGCGCGCCGAACTTGATCGTCGCCATATGTGCGCCCGGCAGCAGCATCAGCTCGAACGCCTGCAGCGTGCCGGTCGTCGTCAGCGATCGCCTGCCGCTGACGATGTCGACGCTGGCCTTGACCGTCAGCGCGAGGTCCTGAATCGTCGGGTCGGGCGCCCGCTCCGACATCTTGAAGACGGCCCCCGGATTGATCGTCGCGCCCCAGTCATAGCCGGTTTCGATCTTCGTCGGCACGAACTGGCCCAGCATGTCGCGCAGTTCGCGCGCATAGGCCTTGAGCGCGTCGCGAATTTTCGCCGCCAGGCTGTCGCCGAGGTTGCCGCTCAGGAAATCCTCGATGAAGCCGCTGATGATCGCCACCGCGCTCGCCACGGCGGGCTCGCCGGCCTTCCATTTCGCATGGAGCGCGCCGGCCTCCCTGATCACTTCGCTGTCCGACGTCTGGGGCTTGGCGATCCGGGCGAGCAGGTCGTCTTCCTCGGCTATCGCTCCAATCGTTTCCTTCAGCCGGTCGAACGCCGCGATGCCGAGGACGAATTCGACGAAGGGCTTCATCGCCGGCTTTTCGAGTTCCGCGAGCAGCGTGTCGAAAGCCTTGCGGAGCAGCCTGTGCAGGACCGAGACGACGCCGGCGGCTGCCCGGATCGCGGCCGCCACGCCCTTTTGCCATTGCGCAACCGCCGCCCCGGTAAGCGCGGCGGACTGCATCACCAGCGCGGCGACCGCCCGGTCGAAGCTTTCGGAATATCCCTGCACATCGGCGGCAAGACGCGGCAGCACGAGGGCGTCGAGACCCGGATCATTGATCGCCTTGCGCAGCGCGCCGGCCGCCGTCCGCATTGCGCCCAGCTGCCTTTCAAGTTCCAGCCGGTACGGTTCGCCCGCGTTCAGAAGCGCGATGACACGGTCGACCGCCGCCACGCCCGTCGTTTCGAGCTTTCCGATGCTGGTGATATCGCCGAGCAGCTTCGCGAGCTGCTTCGCGAGGCTTTGGACCTCGGCCTTGAGGGCGGCGCCGAGCAGTTGGCGCAGCCTGGCGAGCGCGTCGGCGAGAGCGGCGATCCGCTGCAGCATCGCATGGCGCGCGAGCAGTACCTGGCGGGCGGGATCGAGCAAGGCCGGCATTTCGGCGCAGCCTTTTCCCGGCGCGGGAACGGTGGCAATCAGATCCTTGAGGTCCGCCATGTCGGAGCCGAGCGTCGCCAGAAGCTGCAGCAGTTCGCTCCGGATCGCCTCGGCCCTGTCTGCCGTGCCGGCCGGCAGCGTACCGAAGTCGAGAGCGACCAGATCGCTGCGATATTTGACGAGCGCCTGATCGAAGACGGACATGGTGGCGATCACGCCGACGGAGAGCGTACGCCCCGCGGTATAGACATTGTCGCACAAGCCGTTGACGCTGCGGAGCGCGGCGATCCTTGCGAACTCCGCTGTCGCGAGCAGCTCGGCAAATGCGTCCGACACGATCGTCCCGATCCGCGCCATCAGCTGGCGTTCGAGCGCATAGGCCTGCTCGCGGATCAGCCGCTCGATCTTCGCCGCCTCGTCCTTCACGGCGGCGATCGCCGCGTCGCGGAGCGGGTGCAGCAGCTGCGCCTCGACGTCGGCGAGAATCTGCCCGGCGGTCTCGGGCGGTTCCGGATCTGGCGGAATGACCGGATGGATCGCGTCCTTCAACACCCCGATCTGGCGCCGGAGCTCGTCGTCGAGCCCCGCGATGAACCGGTCCGTGATGCCGTCGATGCGGGGAGGCACGAAGTCCCGCTCAAGCTTGTCCGCGAGCGCCGCGACGATGGCGCGCGCGGTCGCGATGCGGACCGCCGCATCCCTTATGTCGCGGCGGGTCGCGTCGAAGGGCGCAAGGCGGTGCTTGATCACCTCGTGCGCCTTGTCGAGCAGCGCCTGTGCCTGGGCGCGGATCGCGTCCTGCGGCAGCGCGAAACTCTGACGGGACACATCCTGCATGTCGCCGGCCGCGGTCAGCAGGCGCGACAGCGGCAGCGCGAAGGCCTCGCGGAACAGCGCCCGGCCGCTGTTGGCGACCAGATCGTCGGGCTTGGCCAGAAAATCCTTGCAGGTGACCGTGGTCGAGGCGCCGAAAAAGGCGCCCTCGAGGTTGCCCGGCGCGTCGATCACCGCGCAGACGGCATCGCCGAGTTCGCCCGCCATCCGCCGGAGGAGCGTATCGGCGATAGTCTTCCACTCGTCGTCGAGTGCCTTGCCGACATCCTTCCAATAGATGGTGAACTGGGTAACGATCTCCGTCGCGACCTGCGGAATCGGGTCGCGGGCCAGCCGGTCGATCTCGCGCAGCAGCGGCTTGGCGGCCGCCATGATCGCCATCGCATGCGCGCCGATATCTTCGATCCTCGCGGCATTCTGGATGCTCGCGAAACGCTGCCGGAGGTCCGCCCGCGCCTTCTCGGCCGCGAGCACCAGATCGGGATAAAGATCCTTCAGCGTCAGCGGGGCGGACACCCGTGCCGCGAGATCGTCGAACAGGGCGAAGAATTTTGTCGTCACCTCCTCGGCCGTCCTGGCGGCCTTCTTGACGCGCTCGAGCCCGCCCAAATCCTTCAATGCGCCATAGCTGACCGTCTCGATGAGCTGGGGCGCCGAACTCAGCGACAGTGCGCCCTTGATCACCGTCTTGAGGTCGAGGATGCCGAGCAGCTTCGCATCCTTGAACCCGAAAAATTCGACCGGATCGAACTTGCCGAGCGCGGCCTGTTCGAATTCGAACCCGCCCTCATGGTCCGACGCGAGAAGCTTTTGTGTCCCGCCCGCGCCGGTAGTCCCGATCTCCTTCCCGCCCACGATCCCGGTCTGGCGCGAGATCGCGGCGACGAGCGCGCTGGGACTGGCGAGACCGCCGCTCGTCTGCGATCGATCGGTGACGTCGAGCGCGATGCGGGGTCCGAGAACCTTGAGATAGATATCCGACGGATGCTTGGGATCGCCGAAGCCGAGCGTGCGATATTTGTCGTAAAAGGCGACCGATATCAGCCCCTGCGGCGCGCCCAGCAGGCGATCGAGCGACTGGATGGTCACCTGCGCCCTGGTGACGACCGGGTAGAAGGGAGGCTGGTCGGCCCCCTGCATCCGGCCGTCGATAACGAAACTCTCGCTGTTGCCCTCATCGCCGAAGATCTGCCCCCGCGCTTCGAGCAGCCAGTTGTCCGTGTCGAAGCTCGTATCGCCCTTCTCGTCGTCGGGCGCATAGCGCTGGCGGACGCCGAAGAAACGCGCGGTCCGGCGAAGCGCCGGCTGTTTCGGATAATAATGTTTGGCGAGCAGCTCCATCACCCGCTCGAGCCCGGCGTAGGCGCTTTCGACGAAGATCAGCGGCGAACTCGCGCTCGCTTCGCTGTCGGTCGTCCACTGGAACTGGAAATCGGAGCCGTCGCCACCCGCAACCTTCGGCCAGAACAGCCGCCGGTCGGGGTCGATCGGCAGCGGCGCCGGCGGGACGCCCGGCTGCGGATGGGCGGTGTGGAGCCGTTGCAGTTCGCTGCCGATCACCGTGTCGGGCTCGATCAGATCGGGGGTGATCAGCGTGCGCATCGTGATCGACTGGGCCGGGAAGTCGCGCGACCGATAGGGCTGGTTGAGCGCGGGAAAGGTCTTGGGATCCGGCCGGCAGCGAATGAACTGCCGGCGCACCTCGAACGATACCGGCGCCCCGTTCGCCGCGGGATCGGGATAGAAACGGCGCTCGGCGATCTCGACGAACGCCGCGCGGACGCCGAGCGGGAACAGATAACCCTTGGTGACAGCGACGACGCGGATGTCGCGGCCCAGCCAGCTCTGATAGGTCAGCTGCTCGAGGCTGAAACCCGTCGGCGCGATCCCCTTGACGTTGTCCGGCACCTGAGGCCTGGTGATGTCGGGCCGCAGTTGCGCGGGTTCGCCCTCCCATCGGGCGCGAAAGATGCCACCGAGCGCCGTGAGGCTGATGTCGGCGTCGTCGAACGGCGTCGCGAGCGCGATGCCCGTGTCCTTGTTCGTATAGCCCTGCCAGCCATCGATCTGGCGGAGATATTCGGGATCGCCCGGCGGCCGGATCACGCCGCCGCGTGGAATCTTCTTGAGCGCGGTGACGACCGGATCGCCGCGCTTGCCCTCCGGCTCGAGCCGCCGCAGCGCCGGCAGGCCATAAAGCGAGGTCTGGGCGACGATTTCCCAATGCTGGATGGGCGTGAGCGCCAGCGGAAGCGCCCTGCCTTGATCGGTCTCGCTTTGCTCCTCCGTCCGGGTCTTGCGATAGAATCTCCCCCCCTGCAGATAGGAGGACCAGATCGCGCGCACCGACTTCCGGCCCGCCTCGTCCAGCCGGACGTTCCACAGCGGCTCGCCCCGCGCCTTGGTGCCGGCGCTCTGTTGCTGCCAGCGTATCTCGACTTCGCTCTTGTCCTCGTTGACCAGCTTTTCAGCGGGCGAGAAGGTGAGGCGCGAGGCGAGCTCCAGCGCCGTCGTCTTCGAATCGGGAGGCGTAAACGAGCCGGCGACTTTCTGAAACAGGTCGAGCGCCGGATCGTCGGCGAGGATACCGGGCAGCCTCAGCTGCTCCTCGATGCGTTCGCCCAGCCCACCGGCGGCGCGCTTGTCAACGACGAGTTCGAGATCCGTCCAGTCGGTGAGGTCGGCGACGTCGAGCGACCGCCGCCTCCAGGCGTCGCCGCGCGGCTTGAAGGCGAGCCGCGACCGGCGCGAAAGGCGCGCCGCGGCGAGCCCGGTGGCGGGAGCGGCGCAGCCCGCCGGTTTCGGGTAGACGGTTTCCCAGATATGCTGGGGCTGGAATTCGACGATGATCCTGCACAACTCGGCCGCCGCCGTCCGGCGCAGATAGGGTCGGCCTTGGCTGATGCGCAGATCGAACCCGATCAGGCGGAATTCGAGGTTCAGAAGATCGGAATCGCGCCGCAGGATGACCCGCGCTTCGTCCAGCGCGATGCCGGCGGCGGTGACGACGATCTCGGCGTCCGCGGGCCCGGCCGCATCATCGTCCTTCCGCCGCGGCTCGGCATTCTCGCCGGGGGTCGGGTCGTAGAGATGCTCGCTGGTCCGCGGCAAATCGAGTACGCGGTTGAACCGAAGCGGGGCCGCTGCCACTGCCGCCGGCTCGGCTTCCCCGCTCGCTCCGGCGCGCGCCGGACCTTCGCCCGGCGGGGCGGCGACGCCCGCGTCCGGCAACTGCGTCAGCGGCGACGGCGCTGTGCCGCCTGTCGCCAGCGCCACGCTCGCCGGCGCAGCGGCGAAATCGACCGTTGCCCTCGTCCCGTCGGCGAAGGGCAGCCAGATGCTATCGAGCTTCAGCTTGCCCTTGACGGTGGCCGCGCCGCTCGCCGGAAAATGAGCGACGACCGGCTCATGGCCCTCGGTGGCAAGCCGCGCCGACACTGCCCCCTCGTGCACGCGCTGTCCTCCCGCGGGCGTTCCGACGATGCTTCCGCCACGGTTCGCCAGGAAAAGCGCGGAGCGCCCAAGTTCGAGATGCTTGCCCCAGCGGCCGGTGGCATAGCTGCCGATCAGGGCGCCCCCGCCCTCGACCAACAGCGCCGCGTCGCGGCCTGCCGGACCTTCGAACGCCTCCCCGGCGACGGAGGTCATATGCGACGGCCGATACTCGCCGTGCTGGCCCAGGGCGAAGCCGGACTGGCGGCCCGGCTGGGGATTCACGATTTCGAAACGCGTCGCCTGCCGGACTCGCATGCCGGCAAGCCGGGCGAGGCTGACATTCTCGTCGCGCGGGCCCCGACACGTCAGAATCAGTGCATTGCCGCGGCATCGTGCCGTTCCGGCGAGGCTGACCGACCCGGCTCGCATCGTCAGCGTGAGGCCGCCGCGACTCGAGAGCGCGTGCTCGCCGGCCGAGAGGCTCAGTCGTTCGCCGCCGACCGTCAGGCGCCGGGGGCGCGCGTGACGGCTGACCTCGCGTCCTTCCAGCCACTCGCCAAGCGGCATGTCGCCTTCGATCGTGAGGCGTGGGGCGGCCAGCGCGATCCGCCACTCCCGAGTTCCGCGATAAATGCGGGCGTGGAGATCGGCGCGAACCGCCGTGCCGGCGAAACGGGCGCCGCCGAGCATGATCAAATAGTCGCTCGGACGCCTTTCGAGCGCGAGGCGCGGGGTTCCGGCAAAAGCGTCGGGATCGATCAGCCAACTCGCGCCGCCGATCGAAACCCGCAAAGCGTTGCCGACCCAGACGAAGCGGGGCGTGTCCGCCCCGATCCTTGCCGCCGCGGCGGGCGCCGCGAGAAGCGATCCGCCTACGAGGAAGGCGCGGCGCGAAAGGGTGCGATATCTGAAGAAATCCGGGCGATGGGCATCGGCTAGTTGCGAAAGAAGGACATGCTCCACCGCTTGCTGATTCATGCCCAGTCCCCCGATTGCAGTAATAAATACAGAATTGCCGCAGAGTCAAATACGCGAATGTCCGTTTTGGACAGAAAAGCCCGATTCGCCGATGATCTCTATTTGTTCGCCGTCGAATTCGACTGGCGAGCCGTCGGCGGTTGTGACTAGTGATTTGCGCGATTCCCCGGCTAGCGCGCGATTCACAGGCTCTGCTAAGATGGTGCGTTCTTTCGATTCCGATGAGAAGCAATGCCGGTCACAGGAGACATGGAATGGCGAAATCGATTTCAGTAAGGATAAGAACGGATCCTCCCGGTTCCAGGAATGCAACGCTAGATATCGTTACCGATCTGGACACTTGGGAGAAGTTCGAGAGCAACAATGCCAACAACGTCTTTACGACCAAGAAAGGAAGCTGGAGACTTACAGGAGATGGCGGAAGTTCACCGCCGACGGAACTGAGAAAACCAAGCGGGCAGCGCGCAGGGATCCTCTACAACTTCGACCCCGATACGGCTCAAACGGGTCAGTCTAATCAGGGGCTTACGGACGAGGCTGGCACCGGCTTCATCTGGACGGTCTTGGGGATCACTGAAATCTAGCTTTCGAATGCGGACGTCTGTCGGGTGCTTGCCTGGTCGGTCGAACTGCTGGCGGTCAAAAATCCGCTGTGATCGTGCCGATCACCCGGCGGCCCTGGACAGGCGCGAAGCCTCCGCCGCCGAAGACGCGCCAGCCGTAGACATTGGCGATATTGCGCACCTGCAGCCGGAAGGTTGCAGGTACCTTGCCGATGGTGGCGCGATAGCGGGCACCGATGTCGATCGTCGTCCGCGCCGGAATATCGAGGCTATTGTCGGTGCGCGCGGTGCGTTTTCCTTCATGCAGTACGCGCAGATCGAGCGAGGCACCAGCAAGGCCAGGTAGCCGGTAGTCGGCGTTGAGGTCGACCAGAACGCCGGTCCGGCCGACCGGCTTCGCGCCCAAGCGGCCCTCCTCGACCGCCTGCCCCGTTACCCGCGGCCGCAACAGCACCGCGCCCGCCACCAGATTCAGCCCGGGCAGCGGCTCGCCCGAGAGCGAAAATTCGGCGCCGCGATGGATGACGGTGCCAAGGATGCGATAGATGCCATCACGGCTGTCGATCTCGAAATAGGGTTTGCGGATGTCGAACAGCGCAGTGACGAGGCGCATCCCGCCGGGCAGGGCATAGCGCAGCCCGACTTCCGTCTGCCTCGTGCGAAGCGCCGGCAGTGCCGCGTTGCGGTTGACCGCATTCCCCGGCGCGGTGCCGCTTTCCTCGAGCCCGCGCGTCATCGCACCATAGAGCGTCAATCGTTCGCTCGGCGTGATGGCCAGCGCCGCGTTCCACAGCCATGGCCGGTCGCGGCTCGTTTCGACAGCGCGACCGGGCTGCGCGACCGCCTTGCGATAATCGCTGCGCATGACCCCGAGATTGAGCTCGCCCACCCCCGGCCAGCGCATCTCATAGCCCAGCGCATAGCTCATCTGGCGCACGCGATCGTCGGTCAGCGCGCCATAGCTGCGGTCCGGTTCGGGGCGTGGATCGGGCACGCCTATCGTCGCCGCGCCGAGATCGGCGACATGATAGCCGCCATAGTCACTCTGCTTGCGCCGCCCGCGCACTGACAACAGGAGGCGGTGCCGCCGCGCCCCCTCGGCAAAGACGCGGCTGATGCGCGCCTCGCCCGACGTCGATGCGCTCAGCTGATCCTCGCCGCTGACGACGGCCAATTGTCCCCGCCCGTCGCGGCTCACGTCGTCGAAATAGAGCGAAGCGAAATCGTCGCGGGTGAAGCGGCTGTTGAACAGCCCGGCGGCGAATTGCCATTCGCCAAGGCTGGCCTTGGCGAGGCCGCCGTAATTCTGGCTATGCCCGCGCCAGTCGGCCCATTGCTGGCCATAGAATATTCGCCGTTCGACCTTGGGCGGCAGGAAACTGCCGTCCGTATAGAGCGTCGGCGACTGCTCTTCGTCGCCATAATCGTAGCGCGCGAAAAAGCCGGTGAGTTCGACTCCGTCGGTGGGGCGCAAGCGCGCGACGCCGCCATAGCTGACGAACCAGGCGCTGGCGCCGCTGACATATTGATCGTCGAACAGGCCAAGCGCGACGTTGACCCCGAATTTATTGCTGACCGGAATCGCCGCGTCGGCCACGAGGTCGGGCCCGAGATATTCGCCGCTGCTCAGCCGGACGCTTGCCACCGGGTCGCTGCCGGCACGGCGCAGGTCGGTATCGACGATCCCGGTTGGCGCCGGAAAGGGGTAGCCGAACGCGGTCAGCCCGAGCCGGACGGTCGTGCCGCGCACCACGACATCGGTAATGGTCCCCGCGCGGTCGAAATAGATCCCCTCGATCCGCGCATTGCCCGCGTCATTGGCCGAAAAACCGCGCACCTCGCCGCTCGCATAGATGCCCACCGATTCGCTGCCGACGCTTTTGCCGAAGCCATCCTCGGCCTCGCGCACCGCATTTTCGTCGGTGCGCTGCGCCAGCGCGGGATCGGCCAGCGCCAGCGCGAGGAGCGCCGACCCTGCCCGCCGGATCACAGGCCGACCGCCAGCCGCACCCGCACCGTGCGCGCCGCACCCGGCGTGATCCACACATCGCTGAACGAGCTGTCGAGATAATAGGTGTCGAACAGATTATCGGCATCGAGATGCAGGCGGACGCCCTTCGCCGCCTGCCACGACAGATTGGCGCGCGCGGTAACATAGCCCGGCAGACGAAAGCCGCTCGCGATATCGTCCCCCGGCCGCGCGCCGACATAGGTCAGCCCGCCGCCGACCCCGATCGATCCCGGCGCATCGCCGTTCGACTGCCAATATCCGTAAAGCGCCCCCGAATGTTTCGGGATGTTGCTCAGCCCGCTGCCAACCAGTGCCGCGCGCGTATCCCTGATCACCTTCGCATCGGTGTAGGCATAGACGATCGTCAGCGCGAAGCGGTCGTCGAGCTTCAGATTGGCGTCGAACTCGACACCCTTGCTGCGCGCGCTGCCCGCCGCGATCTGGAACCCGCTGTTCGCGGGATCGGTGACCAGGATATTATCCTTGGTTATACGGAACAGCGACAGCGTGCCGGTCAGGCGCTTGTCCGCCAGCGCATATTTGACGCCGCCCTCCCACGCCTCGCCGCGCTCGGGCGCGAAGGGTTCGGCGGTTGCGGCGACGCCCTGGTTGAAGCGGAAGGATTTTCCCCAGCTGACATAGGCGGAGATATTGTCGCTCGGCGCAAAGGTCAGTGCGGCGCGCGGCGAGGTTTGCGACGGGCGCTGCCGGTCGGTCCGGTTCGCGCGATAATTGACGTTCGCCTGCCGGATCCAGTCGTGGCGTATGCCGAGCAGCAGGCTGAAGCGGTCGCCGAGCGTGATCAGATCCTGCGCGTAGACGCTTTCGCCGTGCAGCTGTTCGAGCAGGTCCTGATTGAGCGTGGCAACCGGTTTCGGTTGGCCATAAACCGGGTTGAAAATGTCGATGTCATAGGGGTTGGTCGCGGTCGGGCTGAACCGGAAGAACCGGCGACGCTGATCATAGCTGAAGATGTCGCCACCGATGCGAAGCTGATGATCGAGCCCGAGCAATGTCGCGTTGATGCTGAGTTCGGCGCGCGCCGACTTATCCTGCCAGTCATAGTCGTGGACGCGCAGCTGGCGGCGCAGCCGCGTTCCGACGAGCAGGCTGTTATGCGTCGATTGGCCCGCCATCCGGCCATCGCGATACTGGATGCCGCCTTCGAACGCGACACCATCGGCCAGGTCGATCGTCAGCGTCGCCTGATGCTGGCTCGTTCGCTGTTCGATCTGCCCGTCGTCGGGCTCGCCGAGGAAGCGGCTTCGCGGCAGGGCCTTGCCGTCTCCGTTCACCGCCACCAGCCCGCGGTCGTGGGTGAAATGCACGAGATTATATTCGAGCTGATACAGGAAACGCACCGCGTCCGACGGCGACCAGGCGATCGACGGCGCCAGCAGCAGGCGGTCGGAGCGGTTGAAATCGCGAAAGCTGTCGCCCGCCTGATAGACACCGATCATTCGCACGCCGAGCCCGCCCGCCGCGGGACCGCCGATATCGAAGCTGCCGCGCCGGGTGTCGAAACTGGCATAGGAGAGTTCGCCGCCGGCGTGAAACCGGTCCTGCGGCGCTTTGGTCACGATGTTGATCGATCCGCCCGGCTCGCCCTTGCCCGACAGCGCCGACGCCGGGCCTTTGAGTATCTGAAAGCTCTCGACCGTCGCGACGTCGCGCCGCGCGTTGAAACCGCGGTTGGCGGTGAAGCGGTTGACGAGCAGGTCGGGCCCCTGATTGATGTCGCCCGAAAAGCCGCGGATCGCATAGGCATCCCACGCGCCGCCAAAGCTGTTCAGGCGCGCCATGCCGCCCGCGAGGTCGAACAGCTGCGACAGGTCGGTGAAGCCGGCTTCAGCGATCATCCGTTCGTCGAGCACGCGCACATTCTGCGGCAGCAGCAGCGGATCGACCTCGAGCCCGTTGATGCCCGCATTGGCGGCGCGCGACCCGGTGATGACGATTTCGCCCGGTGCCTCCATCTCCTCCATCTCGCCCGTTCCGGCCAGCGTGGTACCGGGCACTCCCGCGGCCGTGAACAGGCACGCCGACAACAACAGCTTTCGTTTCATACTTCCCCCAAATGGCGTGTCTAACGCCCGAGCTGACCAATGATACATCATATCATCGGCGGGCCGCCTATGCGGAGCCCGACATCGCGTCAAGAAGAAATGTAATGGTATAACATTATATTGACTCACCCGCTTTGCCTAGGCAAGACGCGCGCTCGTTCACAGGAGATATGCGATGAATGCTGGCGAGCCGGGTCTGGAAATGCGCGATATCGCCGTCGCTTACGGGCCGCACCGCGTGCTGGACGGCGTCTCGCTTCGCGTCGCCGCGGGGGAAATCTACGCCCTCCTCGGCGGGAACGGCGCGGGCAAATCGACAACGCTGTCGACCCTGCTGGGCTTCAATCGGCCGACGGCCGGCCATGTCCGCGTCTGCGGCATCGACCCGGCGACCGATCCCGACGCCGCGCGGCGGCTGATCGCCTATCTTCCCGAAAATGTCGCGCTGTATGACCATCTGAGCGCGCGCGAAAATGTCGCCTATCTGCTCGCCCTGTCGGGCCAGCGGCAGGACGACGCGGCGATCGATATCGCGTTCGGCGCCGCCGGGCTGCAGGCCGAGGCCTGGGACAAGAGGCTGGCCGGATTTTCCAAGGGCATGCGGCAAAAGGTCGCAATCGCGGTTGCGCTGCTCCGCCATGTGCCGGTCCTGCTGCTCGACGAGCCGACATCGGGGCTGGATCCGCGCGCGACGGCAGATTTCGGCCGCCTCGTCGCCAATGTCCGCGATCGCGGCGCCGCGGTGCTGATGGTCACCCACGACCTGCTCAGCGCCGCCGAAATCGCCGACCGCATCGGCTTTCTCGATACCGGCCGGATTGTCGAAGAGGTCGCCGCCGATGGCCCCGATCGCTTCGATGTCCGCGCGCTTCACCACAATTTCGGCGCCACCCCGGCGGAGGCGGCCGCAGCATGAGCGCGGTCCGGCTGATCGCGCGCGACGAACTGCGGCTGATGCGGCGCAACCGCGTCGCCATGATCGCCTTCGCGCTGCTCGTCCTCTTGACGCTGATCGCCGCGATCACGTCGTGGACGAACCAGCAGGCGATTGCGGCGCAGCGTGCGCAGTTCCAAGCGCAATCGCAGCAGGCCTTCGACGCCCAACCCGACCGGCACCCGCACCGCGTCGTCCATTATGGCCACTTCATCTTTCGCCCGCTGGGGCCGCTCGCGGCGTTCGATCCCGGGGTCGATGCCTTTACCGGCAACAGCATGTTTCTCGAGGGCCATCGCCAGAACACCGCCAATTTCGGGGACGTCCGCCAGTCCTCGCTGCTCATCCGCTTCGGTCAGCTCACCCCCGCTTTCGTCCTTCAGGTGCTGGCGCCGTTGCTGCTGGTCTTTCTCGGCTATGGCGCCGTCGCCCGCGAGCGCGAGCGCGGCACCTTGCGCCAGCTGCTCGTTCAGGGGGTCCCGGGACGGCGGCTGTTTTCGGGCAAGGCGCTGGCGCTGGGGCTGGTCGCAATCCTCGTCGGCCTGCCCGCGATGATCGGCTTTGCGCTGATCGCCGGACAGCCAGGCGCGCTGGCGGGACCGATGGCGGTGATTGCGCTCGGCTATGCCGCGTGGCTGTTGTTCTGGACCCTTGTCGTCATTCTCGTATCGGCGCTGGTCCGGCGCAGCCGCGACGCGCTCCTCGCGCTGCTCGCAATCTGGACGGTCGGCGTCATCCTGATCCCACGCGTCGCGCCCGATCTCGCCGGCCAGGCCCGGCCGCTGGCGACGCGACTGGAAACCGACATCGCGATCCAGCGCGACTTGCGCCGGCTCGGCGACAGCCACAATGCCGACGACCCCTTCTTTGCCGCGTTCAAGCAGAAGGTCCTCGACCAATATGGGGTGACGCGGGTCGAGGACCTGCCGGTCAACTACAAGGGCCTGCTCGCGATCGAGGGCGAGAAGCTGACTTCGGGGCTGTTCGACCGCTATGCCGCGGCCAGCTTTGCCATGCAGGCCGAGCAGAGCGCCATCATGCACGGCTTCGGCGCGTTCAGTCCGGCCATCGCGCTGCGCCGCCTGTCGATGGCGGCCGCGGGCACCGACCTCGCCGGTCACCGGCGCTTCCTCGACCAGGCCGAAGCCTATCGTTTCGACATCGTCCAGCGGCTCAACCAATTGCAGGCCAACGGGGTCAGCTACGCCGACGATACGGCCAAGGATGCCGGCGCCGACCAGCGCAAGCGCATCGCCCACGACCACTGGGACAGGATTCCCGAATTCACCTTCACCCCCGCGACCGGCGGCGAACTATTACGCGCGGCGTTGCCCGGGCTGGCGGTCGTTGCGGCCTGGCTGCTGGCGGCCATGGCCGCGTGCTGGTTCGTCGCGGCCCGACTGCAAAGGAACCCGCTATGAGCCCGATCGGTCACGAACTCCGCCTGTTCCTGCGCGCCCGGCTCGCCGCAGCCGCCCTGCTGCTGCTGGCGTTGCTCGCCGCGGCCAGCGTCGCCGCCGGGCTCGCCGAGGTTCGCCATCAACGTCAGGTCATCGAGCGCGTCCAGCCGCAGCAGGCGGCCGACGTCGCCGCGATCGCCGACTGGGTCAGCAAGATAGAGGATCCGGGCAGTGCTGCCTATTACACCTTTCACCCGACGTGGGATTCGCCCTCGTCGCTGGCCTTTGCGGCGCTGGGGATGCGCGACGTCGCGCCCTACATCCTGCGCGTCCGCGCGCTGGGGCTCGAAGCGCAGCTTTATGACGGCGAGGCCTTCAATCCCGAACTGGCGCTGCCGGGACGGTTCGATTTCAGCTTCGTGCTCGTCTATCTCGCGCCATTGTTCGTGATCGCCCTGTTCCACGATCTGTGGTCGTCGGAGCGCGAGGCGGGGCGGTTGATGATGCTCAAGGCGCTGTCGCGCGGGCGCCGGCTCTGGTGGCGCCGCGGCCTGCTGCGTCTCGCTTTCATCTATGTCGCGCTGGCACTCCCCTTTCTCATGGGCGCAGCGCTCTCCGGCGCGACCGCGTTACCGGTATTTTTGATCCTTCTGCTGATCGCCGCCTATCTGGCCTTCTGGGCCATATTGGCCGCGATCATCGGCCGCCTTGGATGGAGCTCGGCGACCAATGCCGCGGCGCTGGCCGCCTGCTGGCTCGTTCTCACCCTCGTCCTTCCGACGCTCTCGCATATCGTCATCAACCGTGCGATCCCCGTGGGCCAGGGTGTCGAGCTGACGCTTGCGCAGCGCGAGGCGGTCAACCGGGCGTGGGACATCCCGCGCGAGGAGACAATGGAACGTTTTTTCGCGCGCCATCCCGAATGGCGCGATACGCCACCGTTGCCGGTCGAATTCCACTGGAAATGGTATTTCGCATTCCACCAGGTCGGTGACGAAAGCGTCGAAGACCAGGTCCGCGCCTATCGCGACGGCCTCGAGGCGCGCGACGCCGCAGCACGAGCGTTGGGATGGGTGCTGCCGCCAGTCGGCGCACAGACCGCCCTGGCTCGCCTCGCCGGTACCGATCTCGATGGCCAACTGGCTTATCAGGATCGTATTCGCGCCTATCACAAGGATCTACGGCAATTCTATTACGGCTATCTTTTCGACGACCTGCCCTTTCGCAGGGGCGATTTTGCAAAGGCGCCAGGATTTGGTCCCGATGCCGACGAACGGGACAAGCCTGCATTGCGAAGGTAGCATTGGGCCAACGGCGGACACCGGCGCCGGTGATCTTCGCCGCCACTTGCGATGATTCGTCTCTGGCCCTTTGCGATTGCTCCGCTTTCAGCGACGCGTCAGGTCAAACTAGTCGCGGGATGGCAGCACCCCTGTCGATGCGCCGGGGTGAGGAATGGTTCGCCGACTGTTCTGAAGCTCGGGATCGGCGCCGGCGAGATTGTCGATCACATGAAGCAGCAGCCGCCTGAGCGTATCGACTTCGGTATCCGACAAATTTCGGGTGGCAAGCGCTTGGATTTCGGCGGTTCTCGGCATGAGCAGCCTTTCCAGACGCCTGGCGTGCGGAGTCAGACGAACCAGTATTTCACGCCGGTCGCGGCGATTGACATCGCGGCGCACCAGCCCTGCCCTTTCCAGCGTGCGGAGTGTAACCGCAGTCGTCGCATCGCGCATCGCGAGCCGGCGGCTGAGTTCGCGCTGGCTGATCCCGTCTTCGCGCCAAAGTAGGCGCAGGAACGTCCATTGACCCGACGACACGCCATATTCGCGGGTATGCCGCTCGCGCAGCCGGGAAAAGGAGCGGAAGATCAGGCGCGCGAGATAGCCGATACTGTCATCAAAAGCCCAGTAATTCCTGACCGGCCGCTGCTCGCTCCTCATTTCGCCTCGGCCGCCCGGTGCCCGACCGCGCCCGCAACCGTAGCGACCAGTTCGTCCAGCAGGGTCCGAAGGAGCGGATCGGTAAGGTTGCCCGCCGCGTCGAACGCGCGATGGGCGTGCGGCACGCTGAGCTGTTCGGGCACCACCCAGGCGTTCACCGTGGTCAGAATCTGCCGAAGCTGGGACAAGCCGCGGAGCCCTCCGAACGGGCTCGACGACGCCGACAGCAGCGCGAAAGGCTTGCGGCGAAAGGCGCCATAGGCCTGCGCCGCCTCGCCTTCTCCCGGGCAGGAGATCCAGTCGAGCGCATTCTTCAGCATCGCCGTAACCGAGCCATTATGCTCGGGGCTGGCGATGATCACCGCACCATGGCGCCGGAACATGGCCTTGAGCGCCAACGCCTCGGGCACCTCGTCGATCGACAGGGCTTCGGCGCCGAACAGCGGCAGGCGATAGTCCGCCAGCGACAGGCGCGTCGCCGGCAGCCCGCGGCCGCGCGCGGCCTGCTCCGCGCAGCCGATCAGCTTCTCGTTGAGCGAGCCCGGGCGAATGCCCCCGGCGAGCAGCAAGAGTTCGGGCCGCGCCATCTCCCTCCGCTCCGCAATCAGAAATCGAGCGACAGTTGCAGCGTCACCGTCCGCGGCGCGCCGACCATCGCCATATGGCTGTCCCCGCCGAACACCGGTGTATTGAACGCCTGCGTGATCGTGACCTTGTCGGTCAGGTTGCGACCGACGAGCGCGACTTCCCATCGTCCGTCCTCACGCCCCACCGCGATGCGCGCATCATATTTGGTGAAGGCCGGCTGCGAATTGAGCGGATTCATGTCGGGCTGGAAAAAGGAGCGCGACTGGTAATTGGCCGATACGCGGGCGAGCGCATAGAGGCTGCCCGAGACCGGGTACCTGGCCTCGACGAAGCCGTTCGCGGTCCATTCAGGCGCGCGGACGAGCCGCGTTCCGGCGAGATTGTTGGTCTGCGGCGTGCAGGTCGGCGGTGCATCATACAGGCAGGCGCCGCCCGGATAGTCCTTGTAGTGCGCGTCGAGATAGCCAAGGCTGCCGCCGATCCGCCAATTGTCGCCGATGCCGATGTCGGTATCGACCTCCACCCCCTGTGAAATCGCCGACGCGGCGTTGCCGGTGATGAAGGCGGTGCCATTATATTCGGACACCTGAAGGTCGCTGAAATTCGTGCGGAACAGCGCGATGTTGAACTGGCCCTTGCCATCGAGGAAACGGAATTTTCCGCCGATTTCCCACGACCGCGCGCGCTCGGAATCGAACTGGAAGGTCGCGAGGCCGTTGCGGATATTGAAGAGGAGCAACGCGTCGTTCGACACGAAACCGCCGCCCTTGGTTCCCGTCGCATAGCTCAGATAGACATAGGCGTCGCGCGTGAATTCGTAGCGCGCGCGGAGCGAATAATCCCACAGACTCTCCTTGCGCGTTTCGGTGAGGTCGTAAGGCAGATAGGTCGGCGGGAAGACGCCGTTGTTGACCGAGCGCGCGCGGCCGCGGCGCTTTTCGTCCGAATAGCGCAGGCTGCCGCTGAGCATGATCGGTTCGGTCACCGGCACCTCGAGCGACGCGAAGGGCGACCAGCTGGTGCCTTTCTGGTCGAACCGGCGCGTCGACAGCCCGTTGAGCGGTAGCGGGACGCCGGCGCTCGCGGCGCCGAACAGCGAGGCCTGCTGGATGTGCAGGTCGGTGTCGATATAGGTCAGGCCCGCGATGAACGAGCCGCCGTCGCCGATCTCGCGCTGCGCACGCACTTCCTGGAACAGCGAACTCGACTGTTCGGTAATGTCGGATTCGAGGAAAGTGAGCGGCCCGTCATAGTCGGAGTTCACCCCGCCATCGAGATCCTGCCACGCGGTGACCGAAGTCAGGGTCCAGTCGCCGACGTCGAGGTTCATCGTCAGCTGCGCCATCGTCGTTTTCGTATCGTCATATTCGGGATTGATCGTCCGCGCGGCGCGGCGGAACGACGGATATTCGGGGACGTCCTCGCCCGAATTGCGCACCGCGTTGCACAGCGCACAGGCCGGTCCGCCGATATAGTTGAAGACCGTGGTGCCGCCGTCGATGCGGTTCGACGAATGCTCGACCTTGACCAGCGCCTCGAAAGCGTCGGTCGGTTCCCACAAAAGCTGCCCGCGGACCGCCTCGTACCGCGATCCATTCTCCTCGCGGCCGGTGATCGTATTGCGCATGAAATCGCCGATCGCGCCCGCGCGGCCGGTCAGCCGGACGCTGAGCGTGTCCGAGATCGGACCCGACACGGCACCCTCGAGGTTCCAGCCCCCCTGCTCGACCTCGCCGCTCGCGCGGACAAAGCCTTCGAACGTGCGCGTCGGGCGCCGCGTCACGACGCTGATCGCGCCCGCGTTGGTGTTCTTGCCGAACAGCGCACCCTGCGGCCCGCGGACGACCTCGACGCGCTGGACGTCGAGCAGCGGGTTCTGGAACGCGCGCGAGCGGCTCAAATAGACGCCGTCGATGAACAGCCCGACCGACTGCTCGAACGACAGATTGCCCGTCCCCGCCCCGAGCCCGCGCATCGTGATCGCGAAATTGCCGTTGGTGCGGTCGATCTGGAGGTTCGGGACACTATCCTGGACGTCGTCGAACAGCAGGATACCCTGCTTTTCGATCTGGTCGCCGCTGACCACCGCGACCGAGATCGGCACTTCCTGCAGCGTCTGTTCGCGGCGCGTCGCGGTGACGATGATCGTCTGGTCGTCGCGCGCGCTCGCGCCGTCTTGCGCCGCCTCCTGCGCAAGGGCCGGCGTTCCGAGGGCGAGTGCCATCGCCCCGCCGCAAAGCAGTCTTTTCATTCGCATTGTCCCTCTCCCAAGGTGACGGGTCAGGTCAGTTTCAGCGTGTCATATTGTGGTGCCGGACCCGGATATTCGGCGCCCTTGTCCTCGCCAACCTCGGCTTCGATCAGCGCGTTGGTCTTGGCATTCAGGCGTTCGATGAGCGATTTGTGCGCGTCCGGTCGCCAAGCGAGATTGTCGATCTCGTCGGGGTCGGTCGCCGTGTCGTAGAGTTCGAGGTCGTTATGCGCGACGAGGTCGTCCCAGCACTGCGGGATATGATGCTGCGCAGGCGCGAAATAGCGCGCGAACTTGTAGCGGCCGTCGTGCACACCGCGGTGCAGGCGGCGCAGCATCAGGTCGTTTTCGGGCAGCGGCTTCGTCTCGGCGACGCCGGGCGGCACGTCGGGCGCGTTCCAGCCGTAGCGCACGGCGTAGTTGAAGAGGATTCCGGCTTCGTCGCGGCGCGTCCGCGCAGTGGTCGAACCGATCGCCGCCGACAGATCGTGGCCGACCAGCTTCGGCTGCATGTCGCGCCGCGCGCTCTCATCGACGCCGGCGAGCGACAGCATCGTCGGCACCAGGTCGACCGCACTGCCGAGCGCGTGGGTCGAACGGCCGCCGGGAAGGTCGGGGTGGACGACGATCAACGGGACACCGACATCCTCCTTGTAGATCGTGCCGCCCTTCTGCCGCATCCCGTGCGCGCCGGCGCGTTCGCCATGGTCGGACGTGAAGACGATGATCGTGTTGTCCAGCTGGCCCGTGGCGACGAGGGCATCGAATACCGTCTGCATGTGGCGGTCGACGTCGCGGATGCAGTTGAAATAATAATTCTGGTTGCGACGCCAGACGTCCTCCTCCGAATGCCGCATCCGGCCGTAGAAGGCCCCCGTACTGGCGTTGATCGCGGCATGCGCGCGCGGCTTGCGCGACAGATCGTCGGCGTGAAAGCTGCGCGGCAGCGGGAAATTCCAGTCGCGGCCATAGACGGGATCGCCCGGCGCGGCGAGCAGCGGCGCGACCAGGTTCGGCCGCGCGCGCGTCGCCTCGCCCTCGCCGCTCGGGTCATAGAACATGATGTCGTGCGGATTGACGAAATTGACCGCCATGAACCACGGCGCATCGTCGCCATCGCCGGCGAAGGCGCGGAGCTGGCTCGCGGCCTCGGCCGCCGTCACGCCGTCGCTCATGAAGCCTTCCCACGACAGCCCCTCGCGCTCGCCGTTGAAATTATAGCCCGAAAAACCGAAGGGTTCGAGAATGTCGCGGGTGTTCGAGTAAATCCCGCCGGCAACACCGCGCAGGTTCAATCCCTCGTTGATGTTCGAAAGATGCCATTTGCCCTTGTAGGTCGTGCGGTAACCCGCGCGGCGCAGCATCGTCCCGATCGTCGGAATCTTCGGGCTGAGCTGGGGATGCGGCGGCGAGTTGGGATTGGCATAGAGGCCGGTGTGCTGCGTGTGCAGCCCGGTATAGATATTCGAGCGCGACGGACCGCACGGCGTCGTGTTCACATGGAAGCGATCGAAGAGAATGCCCCGGTCGCGCAGCCAGTCGTGCGCGGGCAGCGGCAGCGCGGCGGGAATGTCGGCGAGCGCCCGCTCCTGGTCGTTGACCACAAGGAGAATGTTCGGGCGGTCGCCGCGCCGCTTCGGGCCGGCCCGCACCGGCGCGGCGCTTTCCGCGGCGGCCGCCCCCTTCGCGCTCGCGCCCTGCACCGCCGCCAAGGCCGCAGCGCCCCCGGCGAGCAATGTCCGCCGGTCGATCTCTCCCATATCGCGCATCCCGCACCTCCCAAAGCCGGTCGTGCCGAAGTTTCTTAGTATGCTAAGATCATGGCAGGCGAAAAATATTTGTCAAGTTGCTTGCGTAAATTTTCGCCAATCTCAAAAGACCGGGGTGTTGGGCGGCAAGCCGATCAGCGACCGTCCGAGCAGCTCGGTCGCGGCGTCGAAGTCGTAGACGACGTGGCTCGCCATCACATTGACGTCGCGCAGCGCACGCTGGAGCGGGCTGCTCGTCATATGCGCGCTCGACCCCGCGCCTTCGACCAGCAGCCGGATCGCGTCACGGCACAGGTCCATCGCGAGCGCGACCTGTGCGCGGAGCGCGATGCGGTCCTCGTTGCTCACGAGCCCGTCCCCGGCCGCTTCGGTCAGCGCGACATTACGCCGCCCGACCTCGCGCAGGATCATTTCGGCGGTCTGCGTCTTCGCCGCGGCTTCGCCGAGCCGCATATGCGCCGAGGCTTTCTCGTTCTGCTTGACCGTGGTGCCGAGCATGGTGCGAACCCCGATGCGTTCGCGGAAATGATCGACCGCCGACCGCGCGACGCCGACCGCGCCGATCGCCGCAGTGATCGCGAGGAAGGGCGTCATCGGCATCCGGTAAACCGGATTGTGCGCGTGGATCTTCGCGCCGGGGGCGCAGCCCATGCGCATTTCGCCCATGTCCATCACGCGATGCTCGGGGACGAAGATGTCGTCGCAGCGGATGTCGTTGCTGCCCGTGCCGATCATCCCGTCGACGTGCCAGGTGTCGAGCACCTCGACCTCGCTGGCCGGCAGCGCCAGGAAAAGCTGGCGCGGCGGGTTCTCGCCGGGAATCAAGCCGGTGACCATCACCCAGTCGGCGTGCATGACCCCCGTCCCCCATTTCCACCGGCCCGTCAGGCGATAGCCGCCGTCGGCGGGCTGGGCGACGCCCGGCGGGTTGGTGGCGCCGGGCGCGATGACATAGGGAAAGGCGCCGCCGAAGGTCTCGTCCTGCAGCTTTTCGGGGAATTGCGCGAGCATCCAGTTGTGCTCGACGCAGAAAGCGGTGACCCAGCCGGTCGAACCGCAGCCCTCGGCGATCGGCAGCATCGCGTCGATGAAACTGTCGATGTCGAATTCCAGCCCGCCATAGCGCCGCGGCACGAAGTGATAGAAGACGCCGGTCCGGCGGATCGCGTCCCAGACCGCATCGACGGGGCGGCGCAACTGCTCGCATTCGAGCGCGTGCGCGGCGACGAGCGGCTTGAGCGCGGTCGTGCGGCGCACCAGCTCCGCCGGCGTCAGCGCCGCGAGCTCCTCGCGCGACAGCCAGTCGCCGCCTTCCGGAATCCGGCGAGCGGCAAAAGGCTCGGCGGCGTCGCCCGCTCGGCGCGTTTGAACGGCGATATTCATGACATCCTTTCTCCCGGGAGCCGGAATCGGCTTGTGCGGCCAGAGTAGGCCGTCGGGAAATAATGTCAAGAAACTTAACTAAATTGGCTCGACCCTACCCCCACCCGCGCCCTCGGCCTCTTCGATTGCTTCGGGCGGCACGCGCGGCGGATCGCCCCAGTCCATGCGCATGGCGTCGCGAAGGCCGTGATAGGCCGGCAGGCCGATCCGTCCGACGAGTTTGAGTTCGAGATAGTGCAAGGCCTTCGCGGCGGCGCGGCGGGTGTCGTTCGCCTGTTCGGCGAAGCGGACGATCCGCGCGCGCCGGTCGGCGGGATCGGGGACGAGTTCGACGATGCCGCGCGCTTCGAGCTCGCTGAGCATCAGGCTGATCGCCTGCCGCGTGACGCCCAGATTGCGGGCGATGCGCGTCGCGCGATGTTCGCCCGCCGATATGTTCGCGATCAGCATCGACTGCGCGCGGCTGACATTGGGAATGCCGGCTTCCTTGAGCGCCGCCTGGAGCGCCTCGTCGAACCAGTAGACGGCGCTCAGCAGGTTCATCATCAGGAACGGGCTATCCATCTCGTCTTCCTTTTGACCGCGGTGCGGGCCTGTCATAATGTCCGCCACGACCTCCGCGCAATCCGCAGCGGCATGGAGCCCGGTCCGGTTGCGGTCAACCGGCCTTCGCCATTCTGGCGAGATCGCGGGCGAAAGCCGAAAAGCCCGCGGTGAGGATGATCGCCGCGAGCGGCAACGCAATGCCCGTCACCAAGGCGATCGAATAGCGCAGCGCGCCATCGTCGCCGAACAGATGGTCGGTGAGCAGCGCCATCAGCATCGGACCGAAGCCGAGCCCGGTCAGGTTGACGACGAAGAAATAGAGCGCGGTCGCGCGCGCGCGATATTCGTTCGGGGTAATGAACTGCAGCGCCACCGTTCCGACACCGTGCATCGTCAGCATCGGAAAGGCGAGCGCGAGCATGACGAAAGCTAGCGTGGCGTTCGGCATGAGCGTCGCCGCGAGCAATGGCGGCCCACCGAGGAGGATCGACAGCCGCATCACACGCAGATGCGCATCGGCAACGCCGCGCGCGAACATCCGGTCGGCGAGCGTCCCGCCCGCCACCAATCCCGCGGCGCCCCCGGTTGCCATGATGATACCGAACCACAGGCCGGCCTCCGACACGTCCATGCCATAGGTGCGGGCGAAAAAGGTCGGCACCCATGCGATGACGCCATACATGACGAGTCCGATCAGCGACATGCCCGCAAACAGCGCGCCGAGCGCGGCGCGCTGCGCCTTCAGATGCGCGAGGAAGCCGGGTGCCGCCGCCCCCTGCGAGCCGGCCTGCACCAGCCCCCGACGCATCGGCTCGCGCACCGTGAGCAACAGCAGGCAGACGAGCAGCCCCGGCGCCGCCACCCACAGGAAAATCGTGCGCCACGCCTCGACCGGCCCGATCAGCGGCAAGTCGACCATCGGCGCCGCGAGGACTGCCTGGACGACGAAGGAGCCGAGGATCATCGCAACGCCCGAACCGAGCGGGACGCCGATCGAATAAACCGCCATCGCCCGCGCCAGCCGGTGTCGCGGGAAGGTGTCGCTGAGCATCGAATAGGCGGCGGGCGATAACGCCGCCTCACCGACTCCCACGCCCATGCGGGCCAGGAACAGCGTCGCATAGCTGCCGGCGAAGCCGCAGCCAGCGGTCATCGCGCTCCACAGCGCCACGCCGACAAGGATGAGGTTCCGCCGGTTCCACCGGTCGGCGATCCACGCGATCGGAAGGCCGAGCACCGTATAGAAGAGCGCGAAGGCGAGCCCGATGAGCAGGCTGACCTCGGTATCCGAAATCTCGAGCGCAGCGCGGATCGGCGCGACCAGCAGGCTGAGAATCATCCGGTCGACGAAGGACAGCGTATAGGCGAGCAGCAGGACGCCGACGACGTACCAGCTATAGACGGAGCGCGGCCAGCCCGGCTCTGCATCCGCTTCCCCGACCAGCTCGCCCTGCAGCGTGCCTTTCGCGATCTCTGTCGCCATCGATCCCGTCCTCCCGATCGCCGCTCGCTCTTGCACCGCAAGTCGGCCTGTTATATAGAAACAGTTACTTAGCAAACTAAGTAAATTGGCGACCGAGTCAAGCATGATCGGGACGCACGAAAAAACAACGTGTTGGGAGACGCGATATGACATATTTCGGAAGGAAGCAGTCCGTCCTCTTCTTGGCGGGCGCGGCGGTCGCCGCGCTGCCCGCGGCAGCCGCGGCGCAGGACGCAGCCGACGACACGAGCGGCGACATCATCGTCACCGCGCAGCGGCAGGAACAGCGGCTTCAGGACGTTCCCGTCTCGGTCACCGCGTTCGGCGCCGAGCAGCTTCGCGACAACAGCATCGAAACGGTGCAGGATATCGCGATCCGCACCCCGGGCCTTGCAGTCAGCGCGGTCGACCCCGTCAACACCAACTTCGCGATGCGCGGCATCGGCAGCGCGCCGGGGATCAGCCAGAACGCCGGCGGCGACCCGTCGGTCGTCGTCTTCGTCGACGGCGTCTATGCCGGCCGCGGCGGCACCCCCGACCTCGACGCGCTCGACCTCGAACGCGTCGAGGTGCTGCGCGGGCCGCAGGGCACCTTGTTCGGCAAGAATGCGATCGGCGGCCTCGTCCAGTTCATCAGCCGCAAGCCGACCGACGAGACGAGCTTCTTTTTCGAGGGCACCTACGGCAATTACAACCGCGTCGGGGTGATCGCGCGCGGCAATATGGCGCTGACCGACAAGGTCTATCTGTCCGCGGGGCTGTCGCACAAGCAGCGCGACGGCTTCGAATATAACGAGACGACGGGCAACGATGTCAACGACCTCAACCTGACGACAGGCCGCGTTGCGCTGCGTTTCGTGCCCACCGACACGCTCGACATCATCCTGCGCGCCGACATCGCGCATCAGGACCAGAAGGGCAATCCGCGCCACAATAATTGCGACACCAGCTTTCAGGGCGGCATCCACTGCGTCGGTATCAACCCCGATCCGCGCGTCGTGAACGCCTATATCGACGGCGAGGTCAAACGGACGATCCAGACATATTCGGCCGAGGCCAACCTCGACCTGCCGTTCGGGACGCTGACCTCGCTCACCGCGCTCCGCAAGGTGAAGTTCAACTTCGTCACCCCCTTCTTCAGCAACCCGGTCAACCCGCCGGCGCAGATCGAATCGACGAGCTTCGGCGAGGAGGACAACAGCCAGTTCAGCCAGGAACTGCGCCTCTCCTTCGATGCGTGGGGCGGGCGCCTGAAGGGCCAGACGGGCGTCTATTTCCTGAAAGAGAACAACGACCGCGTCGAGGGGCAGATCCAGGATTTCCCGAGCCCCGCCAATTCGGGCACCGGCATCTATCCGCAGTCGGTCAACGCGCGCAGCGTGGCGGTCTTCGGTCAGGTCGACGTCGAGATCGTCCCCTCGCTGACCGCGACGGTCGGCGCGCGCATGACGTGGGAACGCAAGAGCGGCCGCTTCGCGGGCTTCAAGGCCGACAGCGGCCCCGGCCTGCCGCCGCCGCTCGGGTCGCTCGCCGGCTATGACGTGACGGGGAAGAAGAGCTGGAAGGCGTTCACGCCGCGCTTCGCGCTCAACTGGAAGGCGACCGACGACGTGCTGCTCTATGCCTCGGTCGCGCGCGGTTACAAGAGCGGCGGCTTCCAGGGGCTGTCGGGCACTGCCGCGGGGGCATCGACCCCCTATGACCCCGAATTCGCCTGGGGTTACGAGGTCGGTGCGAAGACCGACTGGCTCGACCGGCGCCTGCGGCTGAATGTCGCGGCGTTCCGCACCGACTATTCGGACCTCCAGGTCTCGCAGCTCGTCCCGCTGTGCTGCGTCGTCGTCAGCAACGCGGCGAAGGCGCGGATCAAGGGGATCGAGGTCGAGGCGGTGGCGCGGCCGTTCGAGGGTTTCCAGATCGACGGCAGCTATGCGTATCTCGATGCGAAGTTCACCGAATATACGATCCCGGGCCTGAACTATACCGGCAACCAGCTGCCGCGCTCGCCGAAGAACAAGTTCAACATCGGCGGCCAGTTCGAAACCCCCGTCGGCGACCTGTCGGCGAAGCTGCGCGTCGATTACAGCTGGGTCGCCGACGCCTTTTTCGAGGCGTCGAACATTCCGCAGCAGCTCTGGCCTTCGCACGATAATCTGGATGCGCGCCTTTCGCTTTCCGGCCCCGACGATCGCTGGGAGGTCTCGCTGTGGGGCAAGAATCTGACCGACGAGCTGACGCCGACCTATGTCACCTATTTCGGTCCCTTCCGCCAGATCCTGACGCCTTACGCGCCGCCGCGCACCTATGGCGTGACCGTCGCATTCAAGATGTGACCGCGGACGCGGCGGCACCCCTTTCGCCGCCGCGTCCCTTCCCCCTGCACTATCGAGAGGATGACCGATGGAGGAACCCCGTTTCCGCTACCTCTGCTCCTACAAGGCCAGCTTCACCGAGCCGCAGCAGATGATCGGCAAGGCACATTTCGGGCGCCGGATGATCGCGGCGCTGACCGGCGGCGAGGTCGAGGGCGAACGCCTCCACGGCCGGGTGATGCCAAGCGGCGGCGACTGGGCGACGATCGACGACAATGACACGCTGCGGCTCGACGCGCGCATCACGATCGAAACGCACGACGGTGCGCTGATCTATGTCTCCTATCGCGGCGTGCTGCGCCCGCTGTCGGCCGCACACAAACATGCGCGGAACGGCGGCCCCCGGACGCCGGAGGAAAAGGCCGAAGTCTATTTCCGCACCACCCCGATGTTCGAGACCGGCGACGCGCGTTATCTGTGGCTCAACGACATCGTCGCCGTCGGGCTCGGGGCCAGCATCGGCGGCGCGGTACGCTACGCCGTGTTCGAGTTGCTTTAGGAGGCCCGATCGCCGGCGACCCGGGCTCCCCGAAGCGCACGGCAGACCCCGGGATCGCTCGCCTGAAAACGCAGGTGTATTCACCAGAAGCGCTTGGTGTCGAACAACTCCTCATGCGCTTCTTCGGCGCGCTCGAGCCATTTTTTCTTTCCGGAACCGCTGGACAGAATTGCGTTCGCTTCGTCTTGGTCAGTGAGACCGATTTTCTCCAGCAGTTCCGGAGCGGTGGCGAGGTCGTTGAGCGCCCCTAGACCGTCTTGCAGCCCTTCGAGCGCCGCGACGAAACGCTTGTGGCGCCTCTGCTCGCGCTTCCGGCCGAAGAGCGACGCAAAAAATTCGCTCGCATAGCGCAGCTTCTTTGCGTCCTTGCGGACCTCGTGTCGTGCCTCGTCGCCGATGGTCGCGAGCCCCTCGCCTCGACGCTTGATCCGTCGCCGCAAGCGCGCGAGCGCGGTCGCCGCAAAAGCGCGCGCCGGCAATCCACCATCGACTTCGGCACCGTCGCAATCGGTCCACCGGCCCTGTTCCAGCCAATGCGCGACGTTGAGCATGACGACGCGCGCCCGGCGATCGGCCAATATCCCGAACAAATCATCGTAAGTCGCGTCGCGGGCAGCAGCGATGCGATCGTGCAGCGCCCCGGGCAACGCTCGTTCCAGAAGGACGTCGAGATCGCGCGCTTCCCCGAGGGCGGACGCGAGCCATTTCAGTTCGTCACGCAAGCTGGCGCCATCGTCGCCTGTCATCGGCCTGAAGATGGAAAAGGCCGAGCGCATCCGGCGTATGGCGACGCGGGCCTGGTGCAGCGCGTTTGGATCGCGGCCGGAAAGGAGCAGCGCTTCGTTGAGCCGAAACTGGCGAATGCAGGATTGAACGATGCGCTTGAACGCATCCGCTGTGCTGATCCCGGGATCCAATGCGATCGGCCCGGCCTTGACGCTTGCCGGCATTGCCTCGGTCAGCCGGTAGCCGCGCTCCGATTTGGTCAGCACGCCGAGGCGCACCGGAACAATATCGTCGATCTTGCTGGCAAGGCCGAACAGCGCCGCCGGATCGCCCAGCTTCAGCTCCAGCTCGATCTCGCAGATGGGCTCGGACCGGTCGCCCGCAATGACTTCGCCGCGATCGAGTACGACTTCGACCGTCGCCTCGTCTTCCTCTACCAGCCATTTGCACCGTTCAACGCGCACGATGAACTGCGGCTCGATGCCTTTTGCGGCGTCGCCGAGCAACGTCGGCAGCGGCGTAGCGTAGTCGAGTACGGGTGTATCGTCGTTGACCGGTCGTTCCCATTCGGTACGAGCGAACAACCCGGCTCCACTCGCGCCGTCGGCCTTGATCGTCTGGATGCGCGTTTTGCCCGAGCGTCGAATGCGCAGCGAAAAGCCCGCCTTGGCGAGGGCATTTTCGCCGGTATCGAAATAAGTCGATACCTGCTGCGCGACCTTTGCGCTTTCGCCGAACAGCTTCGAAGCGACGATCCGGTCCGCGTCCGCGGGGGACAGTTCAAGTTTCAGTTCGATTTCGTCGGCCATGAAGCTTCGGTCCCGGTGAGCAGGGCGGTTCTCGGCGAAATATCCGTCAAAATGATGAACGTTTCTTCCGCCGATCTAGCACGTGCCGCCGGCGAAAAGAAAATGGCGGCTCAAAAGAGCCGCCAAAGGATATCGGGAAACTCTCCAGGTGGGTTGCGCCGGCCGTCCTTCTTCACCGATCTTCCCGGGTTTTCGCGCCGAATGCGACCGTCAACACGGCGCGCGCCGTTCGTGGCGGGATGGGCGACAGAAGCCCCGACGAAGCGACCAGATAACCCTCGGCGCCGAGGAGGTTCGAACCCAGGATACGCACGTCGGCCGGACGGCCGCCGAGCCTGAAGCGATGGCGCAGACCCAGACCGAGCGTCGTCACCGCCGGCGCCTTGAAGCTGTTCGCCGTGTCGACCCAGCGCGCACCCGTGTAGCTGAGCGTTGCGTCGAGCGACCAGTTTTGACCGAACCGGCGCACGATCGTGGCGTTCGCGACGAGCCGTGAGACGCCCACGTCGTGCGAACCGACGAGGCCGGCATCCACAAGCGGACCGGTCAGCTTGGAGTCGAAGGCGACAAGGCCTGCCAGAATGCTGGTCTCGGCGGTGATCTCTCCTGCGATCGACGCCTCGAAGCCGCGATGGCGAACTTCTCCGATCACGCCGAACGACCGGTCGAGGCGAAATCCCTGGCTGGGTTTCGAAACGTCGAAGAACGCGGCGATCAAGGTCAGTTTCGGCGAAAGGGCGTAGCGCGCGCCCAGCTCGAATTGCTCGGTCTCCACCGGCGGCAGGACTTCCTCGCGGTTGGTCGCCGACGCGGGCGCCGACCCGCTTTCTTCCAGCCCCGTCACCCAGCTCCCGAAAATCGCCGCGCGGTCGGTCAGGTTGACGACCGCGGAAACATTGTAGTTGGTCGTGTTGCTGATGCGCTCGCTCGTCACACCGGAGGTCGAGCGCCCTCTCTTGTCGTAGCGGGTCCGGTGCGCTCCGAAGCGCAGCTGCACGCGATCCCGCCAGGTCAGCCCATAGCCCACCGAGACGATATGTTGCCTGACGACATCCTCGCCGCGCGTACCCGACCAGGGTCGCTCCGGCACATCCGGCGGGTCGCCCGTGGCGAGGTCGAACGCGCCCAGCGGGATCGCGAGGGCGGAGGCGAGTTCGGTGGTGGTGCGCCGGCCGCGCAGCGATAACGAGACGTGGTTCTCGACGTCGCCGGTTCTGAACGCACGCCCGAGCCGGATTTCACCGGTGTTCGAAACCTTCCATTTGCGCTGCGGGGTCCGAAGCGTGGTGGCGGTCGCGTTCCCCTGTGCGTCCGACGAGATCAGCGTGTTGTCGGCATTGTCGAGAACCCAGACCGAGCGGAAGGCCGAGGCGTCGACGGTGAAACCATGGAGCTCGCCGCGGTAGAGCAGGCCCAGATTGGTGGTCGTCGCCGCGGTCCGTGCCCAGCGCGGCGAATATTGATGCAGCTTCCGGGGGTTCGGCGGCATCGCTCCGCCGCTGGCGATCACATAATAGTCGCCGTCATACTGGCGGTCGTTGACCGATGCGAACGCCCGCAGCCGGTGACCGGGCGCGACCGTCCAGCCGACGACCGCCCCCCCGGTGAGGCTCGAGCCTTCATAGCCCTGCGCATATTGCCGCACCGGGCTCCAGACGAAACCGCCGGCGAGGCTGAGCGCCCCGTCGCGCAGCGAGACGTCGCCCTGAACCACACGCGTGCCGAAATCGCGCAAGCCCGTGCCCAGCCGCAGCTCGTTCGCCGGCCCGGCCTCGCGCAACCGGTAGTTCACGACGCCCGAGGGCGCCGGATAAGGAAGGCGCGCGGCATTGACGCCGACGCGAACGCTCACGCCCGACAGCACCGTATCGTCCAGCGCGCCGCCGCGGCTGAAATAGGCGTCGTCGATGCGATAGGCGCCGCTGTCGTTGAGGTCGAAGCCGCGAACCTGACTCTCGGTATAGAGACCCGATTGCTCGATCCCGGCGCGCTCGCCGAACGCGTCGGCCGCGCTGCTGACCGCGTTGTCCTGCGCGATCGCGGGCGCTGCAGCGACAAGAAACAAGGCAAGCCCGCCAATGCGTAAGGGGAGTTCGTCGCCATTCATGAAATGCGTTTCTCCATTGCCGCGCCCAGCCTAAGGGCGTCGTTTGCAAGGGCGAAGGCAGCTCGCTGCATCCATCCGGCGGTTCGCTGCATTGATGAGGCGTTTTGCGCGAATTGGGATAGGATTGGCGGCATGACCCCCGCTGACGCCCCTTCCGCACCGATGATCGGCTGGCGATGGATCGCCATCTTCTGGTCCATCGCCGCAATCTTCGAAGCCACGCAGTCCATCTTCATCCAGCACGCCATCGGACGGCGCGGCGGCGAAGTGCTGCTCTTCATGACCGAGCTGGCGGGCTGGCTCCCCTGGGCGCTGGCCACGCCCTTCGTCATCGAACTGGCCCGGCGCCATCCGGTCGTTCCCGCCCCGAAGGCGCGGGGCGTCGCGGCGCATCTCACGGCATTCTTCGTTATCACCATGATTGCGGAGGGGTGGTCCGCGGCGCTCCACATGCTCTTCAACCCCTGGGCGCACCGCCAGGCGCCGACCTTCTGGGACACGCTCAGCGCCACGCTCATCTTCCACGGGCTGATCTGCGTGTTCGCCTATGCCCTCATCCTCGCCGTCACCTATCTCGTGGATTCGCGTGACAAGGCCGCGCGCAAGGCCACCGAGGCTGCCCAGCTCGGCGAAGAGCTTTCGAAAGCCCGGCTCGCTGCGCTGCTTCGCCAGATGGAGCCGCACTTCCTGTTCAACACGCTCAATTCGATCGCCGGACTGGTGCGCGACGATCGCAAGGCGCCGGCGGTGAATATGATCGTCGGCCTCAGCGAGCTCCTGCGCCGTGCCTCGCAGAGTCAGGAGGCGGACGTGACGCTTGCCGAAGAAGTCGAGTATCTCCAGCGCTACGTCGATATCCAGAAGGTCCGCTTCGAAGAACGCCTCGGGTACAGCGTGGATGTTCCGGCGGCGCTGATGGACGCCCGGGTCCCGAGCTTCCTGCTGCAACCGCTCGTGGAAAACGCCGTCAAGCACGGCATCGCCGAGCGCCTGGCCGGCGGAAATATCCGCGTCGCAGCGGAGCGCGAGGGCAGGATCCTGTGCCTCAGCGTCTATAATGACGGCCCTGCCTTCGCGACCGATTGGGAGGCGAAGAGCTCGGGCGTCGGCCTCGCGAACCTGCGGAAGCGACTGCGCATCATGCACGGCGATGCTGCAGATCTTCTCGTGCGGAACGTGACGGGCGGCGGGGTCGAGGTGGTCGTGACGCTCCCCCTGGCGAATGCCGCATGACGCCGCCGGATCGGCAGGGTGCGGCCATCAGCGTCCTCGTAGTCGACGACGAACCTCTCGCGCGGCGCAATCTTGCGGTCCTGCTGCGCGGTGATCCCGGGATTGGATCGATCGAGGAATGCGGTTCGGGCGCCGAAGCCGTCGAGGTCATTCGGTGCCGGAAACCGGATCTGCTGTTTCTCGATGTGCAGATGCCGGAATGCGGTGGCTTCGATGTCCTGGAATTGCTGGGCACCGATGGTCCGCAGACGATCATCTTCGTCACCGCACACGATGAATATGCCCTGCGCGCCTTCGAGGCCGGCGCGCTCGATTACCTGCTGAAACCGTTCGACGACGCTCGTTTCGCGCGGGTGCTGGCCCGCGCCAAGGAAAGGATCGCGCTCTATGCCTCGCAGCGCGAATCTCCCGGCAGGCTCGCGGTCAAGACGCCGCGCCAGCTGCTTTTCATCAATATTCGCGACGTGGACTGGGTGGAGGCCGCAAGCTATTATGCGTGCCTGCACACCGGGCAGGAGACGCATATGATCCGCCGCACGATGGCGGAGCTCTCAAGGGACCTCGGCGACGATTTCATCCGCATCCATCGCTCGACCATCGTGAACCTCGCACGCGTCGCCGGGCTCGAACTGCAAAGCTCCGGAGAATATGCCGTCCTTCTGCACACCGGCGTCCGTCTCCGTTTGAGCCGGCGATACAAAAAGGCACTGCAAGGGCGGCTGACGACGGCAGTGCCTCGCGCCTGAAAACCGCGCCGAAGCAGGAGCCCGACAGCAGCCGCGTGCAGAAGGCTGGCACGAAGCGCCGGAAAGACAGGATATTCGTGTCCACCCGGACCAATTGCCAACCGACGCATCTCGGGATCCATGCAGAATATGGATCAAACGATGCGTATCGGAAAGGCTGGGCGACCGCGCGCGATCGGTTAGAAGACTGACCGAAATACGCTGCGCCGACGCCCCTCCCCCCGGGGGCCATCATGCGCAGGCCGTGCTGCTCCGCGACACGCTCTATATTTCGGGCCAGCTCGGTGTAACCAGGGACACGCCCGACGCCGACCGGGTCCCGATCGCCGATCAAGTGGCCTTTGCGCTCGGGAATATCGAGGCGATCGCCCGCGTCGTGGGCGCCGGGATCGAGGACGTCATCCGCTGTACCGTCCATGTGACCGACGTCGCGCATTGGGGTGAGGTCAATCGTGCCTACGCGGCCTTCTTCGGCACGCACCGTCCGGCCCGCTCGATCGTGCCGGGCGGCCCGCTGCACTTCGGTGCGCTGGTCGGGATCGAGGCGGTCGTCGGGGTCGGCTGACGCCATGCGCCGCCCGTTACAAGGATCGTCGACCCCGCGGCCTCCGCGCCAGCCGCAAGCTTTCCGGGAACCGCACATTCGCCGGCCGCAGCGGGGTCGATCGAAATCGCGCCGCCGCCCGCGCGGCATGGATCGTGTAGCCGCAGAGCAGCCCGTAGAATGCCAGTCCTTCGACCTGCCAGAAGGGCATCGTCGACATGTTGAGCAGGAAAAAGGCAAAATGCGCCGCAAGCAGCTTGAAACGCTCGCCCTGCGCCGAGGCGGCCGCGGCGAACATCGCGGTCCACAGCGCGATCATCGCCGCAACGCCGAACCAGCCGAGCTCGTAGAGTGTGCCCACCAGCGTGTTGTGCGGATAGACCTTGAACACGCCCTCCCAGCTCTCCGGCCCCAAGCCGAACAGATGCTGGAGCGGCGTGCCCGCGGCCCAGGCGTAGATATAGCTGCTCCAGATCAGCGGGCGGCCGGACATCACCTGCCGCTCGAGAAGGTCGAAGTCGCGCGGCGGCTTGATCAGCCCGGCAGGGTCGGAGAGGAAGGCGGCCAGATCGGCGAAACTCTCGCGGTAGAGCACGGCGGCGACCGAGACGAGCAGCACGCCCGCCACCATCGCCGTCACCGCCATCGGCCCGCGCTGGTCGCGCCGGACGCTGAGCGTCAGCCCGCTCAGGAAGACCGCCAGCGCAAGCGGTGCGAACGCGAGGATCGTGGTGCGATAGCCGGCAAGCAGGATGCCGAGGAAGGTCGCGGCCAAAAAGGCAAGCCGCGCCGCGCGCGGTGCCGACCGGGCAAATCCGCCGACCAGAAATCCCGTCAGCAGCGCGACCGAGAAGGCCGCCTCGTGGTTATAGCCGCCGATCCAGACCAGCCCGTCGCCATCCTCCGATCCTTTGGGCAGATTCAGCGCCAGCGACAGCGCCTGAAAGACGAGTAGCGGCAGGAAAGAGACCATCGCCCAGTTCAGGAACCGCGCCTCGGGATCGCTGCGCAGCGCCTGGAACACCGCGATCATGATCACGATCAGATAGGCATATTTGACCGCGGCATTGATACCGCCCGCCGCGTCGCCGTTGAGGCCCGCGCTGACCAGCGCCAGCACGATCAGCGCATAAACGGGCAGCAGCCATTTGAGCGCCAGATTGGCCGGCCGCACGACGAAGAGCAGCCCGAACCCGGTTACCCCGATCGAGAGCAGGGCATTGCCCGAAAGCCCGCCCGCGATCGGCTGGAACATATAGAGGTGATAGGCGCCGGCCGTGGTGCGCAGCCACAGCGCCACCACGACGAACGCCCCCGCCACGCTGCCCGCGCGCCGCGCCGCGACGACGAGCGAAACGAACAGCAGCGCCGTCACCGGCAGCAATATGCCGAGCCCGAACGCCGGGCCGTAGGGCAGTGCCTGCGTCGTCACGGCGCAGCCCGGTCAGTCGGCATAATAGGGGCGATACGCCTTCAGGAAGGTGCCGCCCCCCTCATAGCCGGCCCGCTCCTGCTCGCGCACGTCGACCAGGGTCAGCACCGCGCCCAGCATCTCGGCATGGACGTCGTAGAGCCGTCGCAGCGCCACCGATGCTGCCTTCGACGGCGTCTTGCGCCAGCGCACGAGGAACACCACCCCGTCCGCCATGCTGGCGATCACGCGCGCCTCGTCGACCGGCAGCACCGGCGGCGTGTCGAGGATGACGAGATCGTAACGCTCGCGCACCTCTTCGATCAGTTCGGCCAGCCGCGGACTCTCGGTCAGGCCGATGCCCTTCGAATCAAGCCGCTGCGGCAGCAGACAGGCATCCGACAGGCTGTCCTTGACGATCGCCTGCTCCAGCGTCGCCTCGCCCGCCAGCACGTCGTCCAGTCCGATCTTCACATTGTCGGCGAACTGCCGGCTGGAGGCGCGGCGACGCGCATCGACGTCGATGAGCAGCACCTTGCCGCCCGCCGCCGCCATCGCGCGGGCGAGGCCCATCGCGGTGGTCGTCTTGCCCTCGCCCGGCACCGCGGAGGTGATCGCGACGACGCGGACCGGCTTCGCCGCCTCGGCGAACTGGATCGACGTGCGCAAGGTACGAAAGGCCTCGGCATAGGTCGATTGCGGCCGTTTGAGCAGCAGTTCCGCCGGCGGGGCGGGCAGGCCCGACTTGCGATAGCCGGGTAGCGTATTGGCGTCGGGGATCGCGGCGAGCGTCGGCAACCCCAGCGCGTTCTCGATCGCATCGCTCGTCTCGAGCCCGCGTTCGAGCAGCTGGAGCAGAACGACGAGCAGCACGCCGATACCCAGCCCGCCGACGACGGCCATCGCCGCATAGATCAGCATGTTGGGCGAACTTGGCGCGCCGGGCACCCGCGCGCGGCTGACGATATAGGCATCGCTGCGCTCCAGCCCCGACTGCGCCACGGTCTGGCGATAGCGGTCGAGAAACGCCTGATAGAGCGTTCGCGCCGATTCGGCGTTCCGTTCGAGCTCGCCGAGCCGCACCGACGCTTCGTTGTCGCTGGCCAGCTTCCCCTGCGACTGCGCCACCGACCCCGCGAGCGAACCCGCGCGCTGGCTGGCGATGCTCGCCTGGATCGAGACGTTGGAAACGATCCGCTGCACCTCGGCGGCGATCGCCGCGTCGGCGGAGCCGAGCTTGCTCTGCGCCTGCATCAACGCGGGATGGCGCGGGCCGTAGCGCTTCTCCAGCGCCGCAACTTCGCGCGCCGCCTCGGCGCGCTGGGCGCGGAGCTGACTGACCACCGGCGAATCGAGCGAATCGCCCAGCTCTTCGCCGTTCCGCCCGCCGCGCAGTTGGGCGCGTGCGGCCGAGAGCCGCGCCTGCGCCGCGGCATTTTCCGCCTTGGCCTGCGCGAGCTGGGTCGACAGGCCCGACAGTTCCTGCTGCGTCACCGTGCTCGCTTCGGAGACGGCGAAAAGATTATGTGCGGAGCGATAGTCGGCAACCGCGCGCTCGGCACCGAGCACCTGGGTCCGCAGTTCCTCGAGTCGTTCCTCGAGGAATTTGCGCGCGCGCTCCGTCGCCTCGGTCTTGGCGCCCGTCTGGCCCGAGATATAATCGTCGACCAGCGCGTTGGCGATCTGCGCCGCCTGCACCGGCGTACCGCCCTCGAACGAGACGCTGATCGCATAGGACAGCCCGTCGCGCTTGACCGTCAGTCCGCCGAGCAACGTGCCGATCGCGCGTTGGCGCCCGATCAGATCGGGCTGCGCCGTGGGCGCGCCCTGCCCCGCGGCCTCGTTGAACATCGGGTCGCGGGCGAGGCGCAGCCGGTCGACGACCCGCCCGATCAGCTCGGGCGAGCGCAACGCCTGCACCTCGGTATCGACCGCCGCCGAATCGGGATCGGTCGTCGGGACCACCGAATCGACCTTGATCACCTGCTCGGCCGAGCGCTCGAGCGCGACCTGCGCGGTGGCGAGATAGCGCGGCTCGGCAACAAGCCAGGCGGCCGCGGCGACCACGATCGCCGAGACCATCGCCGCGCACAGGACCATCCATCGCCGGCGCAGCACCGCGCCGACATGGCGCAGGTCGATCAGCGCGCCGCGATCGACCTGCGGATCCGCTTCCCGGTGTGGCGGCGCACGCCGTGTAAGCGCGTCCATGTCACGCGGCAGCCAGGAAGGCACGCACCGCGGGCGCGATATCGGGGCGGGCGAGCGCCAGCGCGAGCGTCGCGGTCACGAAGCCGCTCTTGTCGCCGCAGTCATAGCGCTGTCCCGCGAAGGTGACACCGTGAAACGGCTGCTGGCCGATCATCCGCGCGAGGGCATCGGTGAGCTGGATCTCGCCGCCCGCGCCCTCTTCCTGGCTGCCGAGCACGTCCATCACCTCGGGCTGAAGGATGTAGCGGCCAATCACGGCCAGTCTCGACGGCGCGACCTCTGGCGCCGGCTTCTCGACCAGCCCCTTCACTTCGGTGATCGCGCCGGCGCTCGCGCCCGGCGTGACGATGCCATATTTATGCGTGTTCTCGGGCGCCACTTCCTCGGTGCAGATCAGGTTGCCGCCGAGCCCGGCATAGGCCTCGACCATCTGCTTGAGACAACCGGGTTTGCCGACCATCAGATCGTCGGGCAGCAGGACCGCGAAGGGTTCGTCGCCCACGACGCGCCGGGCGCACCACACGGCGTGGCCAAGCCCCAGGGGCTCCTGCTGCCGCACGATGGCGATGTCGCCCGGCGAGGGACGCGTGCCGTCGAGTGCCGCGAGCGATTTGCCGCGCCGCGCCATGGCCTCCTCGAGCTCGAACGCGTGGTCGAAATGATCCTCGATCAGGCTCTTGCCGCGGCTGGTCACGAAAATGAACTGCTCGATGCCCGCTTCACGCGCCTCATCGACGGCGTACTGGATCAGCGGCCGGTCGACGACCGGCAGCATCTCCTTCGGCATGGACTTGGTCGCCGGAAGGAACCGGGTTCCAAGGCCGCCAATGGGGAACACGGCCTTGCGTACTTTTCGCATCTTTTCACCCTTTTCTGGTCACTGGGTTCCCCCCCAAAAACCAGCATTCGGATCTGCCGGCACGATCGCCGCATGCCGACAGCGCGCGATCTGCGCCGTTACGCTGCATTGCAGCAAGAGCGCGTCGTCGAAGCGTGTGCAAAGTGCGCCCGGACCGTTAGAGCTTCGGAGGTGTCCCGGCGAAGGACACTCCGCCCGGCACCGAGCCGCCGCCGCGCGAGCGGACCAGGGGCGTGCCCGCCGGCACCTGGATATCGTGCGTGCCGACGACGATCCTCGCCGGCCCGTCGTGCACGTCGAAGATCGGCCAGCCCCGGTCGCTCTTCACTACGAGATGCTCGATATGGATAACCAACGGCTCGCCTGCGCCTTTCGGCGCCATGATCGAAAAGTGATTGGTGTCACCGGTCCCGCCGACCTTGACGGGATCGAGGCTGAGGAGCCGCGTCGCGCGGATACTCGACCAAAGCCGGAAGTTGCGCGCGTTGCGGCCACTGACGCAGTTGTCGAGCACGGTCTCGGTCGACTTCAGGTCGAACCCGCCATCGCTGTTGTCCCAGGCGGCACATTGGCGGAACAGGAACCGCGCATTGCCGCGCTCGGTCGAAAAGCCGTCGCCGTTCCAATATTGCTTCGCTTTGCGCTGCCAGCGAAAGCCGCGCATGACGCAGCGTTCGATCCGGAAGTCGTGCGCGGTACCGGCGAAGGCGATGCCCACCGGCAGGTCCTTCGCGCCGGTCGTCATCATGCCGCTCGCACTGACGTCCTCGATCACCCCGTCGTGGCTGTCATAACGAATGCGGGCAAAGCTGCGTTCGAGATCGCTCGCCTTGACCCCGCTCACGCGGAGCCCCACGCAGTCCGCTCCCGCCAGTCCCGGCGCGGCCGTATTCTCGATGACCCGGTAGCCGCCCGCCACCGTGACGCCGGCGATCTGCAAATGGCGGACCGGCTCGCGAATCAGGAACAGGCCGTTGCCGACGTCGCGCGCACGCACGCCGCGATAGACGGCGCCCGATCGCACGACATAGACCGGCTCACCCTGCGCTGCGACCGGAACCGCGCTCGCGGCGAAGCTGGAGGACATGTCGGCCATGCCGCGGCCCTAATCGGAAGGCGGCGAGCAGGACCAGCGCGATGCGGTGCGGCGTGGCGCCGCCGGGGTCAGCGCAGCGCGGGCGCCGCCTCGCCCGGATCGTCGCGCCCCGCCGCGCGCGCGAAGCGGAGCAAAGGCGGACGGTAGACGTGCCGGGCCCGGCTGAACCGGCGGAATCCCGCCTCGCCGTCACCGATATGGAGCGTCATCCCGGGGTCGGCCCTGGTCGCAGACAGGGTCCGCCCGTCGATCGCGATCGCCGAAGACAGCGTGCGGTCAAGCACATGCCGGCGCTCGGCAGCGTCGCGGCCGAAATAATAAATGGCGAGCGGCGGCCGCCGCCGATGGATCGCGGCGATCGCGTCCTCGATCCGCGCATAATTGCGCAGCGGCAGGATCGGCCCCTCGATATCCTCCTGCATCACCAGCATATCGTCGCTGGCGTGGCGGATGATATGGAGCGGCATGGCGGCGCCGCGCGGCGCCGCGATCATCACCTCGCCCCCGCGCGCACGCGCGTCATTCAGCAGCCGCGCCAGCCGTTCCTGCTCCGCATCCGTCAGCACCGCTTCGTTCGGCCCCGGCTGCATGGCGGCGCGCCACAGCCACGCGGCGATCGCCTCTTCCTGCTCTTCGGGCACGAGCAGATAGTCGGGGGCGAGCGGCGCGCGTCCGCCCTTGAAGCGCTTGCGCGCGATCACCTTGCCGGCCGCTTTGGCGAAATCGGCGGAGCGCCCGAGGATCACCGGCGACTTGCCCGAGCGCGCAATCATGATCCCGTCGCGGTCCTGCGGTTCGCCCGTCACCAAGAGGTCGAACGCGAGGTCCGCAAAAATGCCATCGGAGGCGACCGCCAGTTCGAGCGGATCGAAGAAAACCGGCGCCAGATCGCCGATCAGCCGGCCCAGCCCCGGCGAGGCATCGTCGAATTTCAGCATTACCCGATTGCCCGCCACGAGCGCACTCGCGAGGATGCTCGCCGTCCGGAGCAGCGGCAGCGATGCCGGTGCCGATATGCCGACCACCCCGATCGGCTGATACTCCACATAGTCGCCGCCTCCGCCCAGCCGCGCAAGGAGCCCGTGCGCGCTTCCCGGACGCATCCAGCGACCAACGCTGTCCATCGAAGCGCGCAGTGCCGCGAGCGCCGGTGCCACCTCGATGAGCCTTGCCGACTCGGCGTCCTGATTCGTCTGATCGGCAGCCAGCGCGGCGCACAGCGCATCGGCATTTTGTTCGATCATCGACATCGCTCGCCGCAGCCGGTCGCGGCGGATAGCCAGCGACACCGGCAAGTCGGCAAAAAATGTCGCGCGTTGCGCTTCCAGCATCCTGCCCTTCCCACAGTTTATCGTATCCAGCTTCTACTCCGACGACGACACGTGGCAAGTTCAAGTCGAAACGTTTCGTCGCATCGCAGCCAAATCGCCCCAAGATCGTTTGCGAAAAGCCGCGAGCTACCTGCCTGTAATCGATTGCGTTTTTTCAAACTGTGCCATTTTGAATCGGGATCGGCGCGACAATCATTTCGCCTACGAATTGCCTCTTCTCAAAGCTGGCAAGTTGACGCCGCCGGCTCCCCGAGGCGATTGTTCGCATGTGCAGCAAAAAGCCGACTTCATATAAATAGGGAGCAACGCGTAATGCGTATCGTAATGATCGGGTCCGGCTATGTCGGGCTGGTTTCGGGCGCGTGTTTTGCCGATTTCGGCCATCATGTAACCTGCGTCGACAAGGACGCGAACAAGATCGCCCGCCTCCAGGGCGGCGGCATCCCCATCTATGAGCCCGGCCTCGACGATCTGGTCGCGCGCAACGTCGCGACGGGCAATCTGGCCTTTACGACCGAACTTTCCGGGGCAGTAGGCGCCGCGGACGTTGTGTTCATCGCCGTCGGCACCCCCAGCCGCCGCGGCGACGGCCATGCCGACCTCTCCTATGTCCATGACGCGGCGCGCGAGATCGCCGGGACGCTCAAAGGCTTCACGGTGATCGTCACCAAGTCGACCGTGCCCGTCGGCACCGGCGACGAAGTCCAACGGATCATCCGCGAATGCAATCCCGCCGCCGAATTCGCCGTGGCGTCCAACCCCGAATTCCTGCGCGAAGGCGCCGCGATCGAGGATTTCAAGCGCCCCGACCGCGTGGTGATCGGCATCGAGGACGAACGCGCCCGCGCCCCGCTGCAAGAGGTTTATCGCCCGCTTTCGCTGAACAAGGCGCCGATCGTCTTCACCCGCCGGCGGACCAGCGAACTGATCAAATATGCCGCGAACGCCTTCCTCGCGATGAAGATCACCTACATCAACGAGATGGCGGACCTGTGCGAACAGGTCGGCGCCGACATCCAGGAGGTCGCGCACGGTATCGGGCTCGACAACCGCATCGGCCCGAAATTCCTGAATGCCGGTCCCGGCTATGGCGGCTCCTGCTTCCCCAAGGACACGCTCGCCCTGATGAAGACCGCGCAGGATCATGGCGCGCCGCTGCGGCTGATCGAGGCGACGATCGCAGTGAACGAGCAGCGCAAGCGCGCGATGGGCCGCAAGGTCGTCGCCGCGATGGAGGGGCAGGTGCGCGGCCGTACCGTCGCGGTGCTCGGCCTCACCTTCAAACCCAATACCGACGACATGCGCGACGCGCCCTCGATCGCAATCATTCAGGCACTGCAGGATGCGGGCGCCACGGTGCGCGCCTATGACCCCCAGGGCATGGCGGCGGCCAAGGACATACTCAAGGACGTCGAATATGCGACCTCCGCCTATGCCGCCGCGGAAGGCGCGGCGGCGGCGGTGATCGTCACCGAATGGGATGCGTTCCGCGCGCTCGACCTTGCGCGGCTGGCGACGGCGATGGCCGAGCCGCTGCTCGTCGACCTGCGCAACATCTATCCGCCCGCGCGAGCCGAAGAAGCGGGCCTGCGCTACATCGGCGTGGGCCGGGCGGGCAAACCGGACGACGATGCCCAAACCGCGGACGAGAGGCAGGCGGCATGACGGACCATAGCCCCATATTGGTGACCGGCGCCGCCGGTTTCATCGGCCATGCGGTGTCCGAGAGGCTCCTCGCGCGCGGCGAGCGCGTAATCGGGCTCGACAATTTCACCGATTATTACGACGTCGCGCTCAAGAAGGCGCGCATCGCGCGGCTGGTCGACAATTTCAACTTCCGGCTGATCGACGGCGACATCGCCAGCCCCGGACTGGTCAGCGAGCTCGTGGAAGCGAACGGCATCCGCCGGATCGTGCACCTCGCGGCGCAGGCGGGCGTGCGCTACAGCCTCGAAAACCCCTTCGCGTACGAGCACAGCAACCTGAAAGGGCATCTCGCGGTGCTCGAGGCGGCGCGCCACGCGGGCAATATCGAGCATCTCGTCTACGCGTCGTCGAGCTCGGTCTATGGCGACCGCCCCCTCGGCGGCACGGGCTTTCGCGAAGACGAACCCTGCGCGGCGCCGGTCTCGCTCTATGCGGCGACGAAGCGCAGCTGCGAGCTGATGAGCGAAAGCTATGCCAAGCTTTATCACCTGCCGCTCAGCGGGCTGCGCTTCTTCACCGTTTATGGCCCGTGGGGCCGGCCCGACATGGCCTATTACGGCTTTGCGCAGAAGATCCTGCTCGGCCAGCCGATCGAGGTGTTCGGCGAAGGCCGGATGGCGCGCGACTTCACCTATATCGACGATATCGTCGACGGGGTGGTCGGCGTGCTCGACCGGCCGCCGGCGGGCGGCGAGAACCGGCTGCTCAACATCGGCGACTGCAATCCCGTCGGACTGATGGACATGATCGCGGTGCTCGAACGCGCGCTCGGCCGACCGGCGATCAAGCTGATGCGGCCGATGCAGCCGGGCGACGTGACCGCGACCTACGCCGACATCTCGGCGATCAACGCGCTCACCGGATATAGCCCGAAGGTGCCGCTCGCCCGCGGCATCGAGCGGTTCGTCGACTGGTATCTGGGCGAAATAAAAAATGGTGGAAGAGGGCCGATGGCAGCGGTGGCCTGAGCCGGAAAATCCGGCCGGGCGCTAAGGGAGTTTAATATGCTGCAACGGACAAATCTGTCTTCCAGCGCCCCCGCGGGGGCGCCCGTCATCTGTGTGACCGGCCTCCGCGGCTTCCCGCATGTGATGGGTGGGGTCGAGAGCCATTGCGAGGAACTGCTTCCGCGGATCAAGGCGCTGTGGCCCGGTCACCGCTCGGTCGTGCTCGGCCGCGCGCCCTATCTGCCCGAACCGGAGAACGAGCATCGCGGGGTCGAGATCATCGGCATCCCCTGCCCGCGCTCGCAAAATCTCGAAGCATTGGTGTCGACCTTCCTCGCGGTTCTCGACGCCCGGAAACGCCGCGCGGGGCTGATCCACATCCATGCGATCGGCCCCGGGCTGCTCGCGCCGCTCGCCCGCCTGCTCGGTTTGAAGGTGGTCGTGACGCATCACGGCACCGACTATCACCGCGCCAAATGGGGCCTCATCGCGCGCACCGCGCTGCGCGCCGGCGAGTGGCTGGCGCTCACTTTTGCCGATAGGGTCATCGCCGTCTCTCCGTCGCTCGCCGCGCAATTGCGGCAGAGCTTTCCCGCACGCGCGCAGTCGATCGCCTATATCCCCAACGGCACGTCCGACCTGCCCGGCGACGCCGACCCCGCGCTGGTGCTCGAACGACTGGGGCTCGAGGAGGGCAACTTCCTCCTCGCGGTCGCCCGGCTCGTTCCCGAGAAGGGCCTGCATGACCTGATCGACGCCTTCGAGCGGTCGAACGGCCCGGGCAAGCTGGTGATCGCGGGCTCTGCCGATCATGAAAGTGATTATGCCCGCGAACTGCTCGCGCGCGCCGGCGACCGGGTGATCTTTGCCGGCGTCCAGTCGCGCGCGACGCTGAAATGCCTCTATGAACATTGCTCCCTGTTCGTGATGCCCTCCTATCATGAAGGCCTGCCGATCGCGGCGCTGGAGGCGGCGAGCTGCGGCGCGCGAATCTTGCTGAGCGACATTCCCGCCAATCTCGACATCGGACTCGATGCGCAGAATTATTTCCCGGTCGGCGATGTCGCCGCCCTCACCGGGCGGCTCAACGCGGATTGCGCGGACTTTCAGGTCGACCGCGACGCCGTCCGCGCGCGTTTCAGTTGGGACAAGGCGGCGCAAGACACCCTCGAAGTCTATCGCGGCGCGCTCACCGAGGACCGGCCCGCCCCGCACCGCCCGGGCAATCCCGGGGTCGTCGAAGTCTAGACGCGGAGCCGGGCGAGGACTTCCGCCCGATCCGCGGCATCGATCGGCCCGCTGATTTGGGTGCCCGCACCGGTCTGTCGCGCCCGGGCGATCAGGGGTCGCCACGCGTTTTCCCGCCACTGCCAGCTGCGGATACGCCAGCGCCCCGGGCCTTCGGACTCGATCGCCAGCGTCGGCCGGCCGGTCCTCTCGCCCTCGCCATCATCCCGCGCGGTGCACCTGCTGCCCGCGGCAGCACCCGCAATCGAGGTCAGTAGCGTTCGTCGGTCCATCGAATAGCCTCCATGATAATCGGGGTAAGGGGCAGCCCGCGCGTCACGGCGCCGCGAGCTTTTCCGGAACCGTCTGGTGCGCGCGCATCGTGCTTCTGCCGGCCACGCGTTTGATCACCGCCTTGCCCAGCCGCTGCCCCGGCAGCTCGACCAGTCTGTACGTGATGAAAGCGAGCCCGTACGTCGCCGGCACCACAATTGCCCCGGTCAGCGCGAACCGCCCGACCGCGCCCAGCCCGGTGCCGAACTGCCCGATCACCGCCACCGCGACGGACTGCAGGATCAGCAGGTGGATCAGATAGGTACCATAGGAAAGCTCGCCCAGCCAGAAGAACGGCCGGCTGCCGAGCAGCCGTGCAATCCGGTCGACCAGCCCGAGCGAGCGCCAGTGAACCAGCCCGAAAAAGCCGAGCACGAGCAGTTCGCGCGCCGCGAAATGCAGTAAATCCTGATCGCCCCCGATCGGAATCGCGGCGAGCAGCATCGCCGCGACAAGACGGGTCCACAGCCGCGCGCGGCTTTCACCCGGCCCGGTGGCGATCAACATGCCGGCGAGGAAAAGCTGGAGCTTCAATGGCAGGAAGGACGGCATCGGATAGTCGAGCCCGGCCGCCCCGGCGAGCAGGGCGATGACCACTCCGCCGCCCGCCGCGCCGAGGGCCGCCGGCACCCAGCCGATCCGCCGCCCGAGCAACACGAGGAAGGGAAAGAGCGCGTAAAACTGCATCTCGAGCCCGAGGCTCCAGTCGGGCAGCGGGGTGCGAAACGCATAGTCGGGGAGCAACCCGAACAGGAAAGTCAGATGCAGGGCGATGTTGGTGAAGCTGCCATCGGTGTAGCGTTCGCGCGGCTGGAGCGCCTGGCCGAGAAAGCTGTCGATCACGACCCGGTCGGCGTAGATCAGCGGTCCCGCGATCAGCGCCGCGGCCAGCGTCGCATAGAAAAGCGGCGCCAGCCGGAAAAAGCGGCGCGTCCAGAAGGCCGTCCATGTGCCGGGTGCGTTCCAGTCCTCGCTTCCGGCGCGCAACCGGTACTGGAACATCATCAGGAAGCCCGAAAGGAGGATGAACAGGTCGACGCCGAGGTCCGGCTTGCTCACCAACGGCAAGCGGAAACCGGTCAGGATCATCATATGCCCGATGAGCACCCAGAGCGCCGCGACGCCGCGCAGACCGTCCAGACACTCGACTCGCCGAATGTCCATAGCACACCTCCGCAAACGTCCATCGATGCTGTCCTGATAGCCGCATCGCGGCGCGAAACGCCGCCTAATCGGCCAGTTGCCCCCCGGAGACGATGAAGCGGGCGCGTCTGTGTGCACTGCAACAAATGCCCGTGGTAAGAGTTCTCCCGAGGCGATTTCCGCATGAAATTCCAGCGAGGGACAATGCTGCACAGAAAGCGGATATTATTCGCGATCAACTCGCTCGCGGGCGGCGGCGCCGAGCGCGTATTGGCCACCCTGCTCGGCGGATCCGGGCCCTGGCTCGCGCGTTACGACATCCACCTCGCGCTGCTCGACGACGAACCGCGCGCCTATGCCGCGCCCGACTGGGTCGAGGTTCACCAGCTCGATGCCCGGTACAGATTGCTGCCCAGCCTGACCCAGTTCCGCGCCCTCACCCGGCGCCTCGCCCCCGATGCGACGCTCAGCTTCCTGACCCGCGCGAATGTCGCCAATGCATGGGCCATGGCCGGCCGCCGCCGCCCCTGGCTGATCAGCGAGCGGGTCAACACCAGCGCCCATCTGGGCAGCGCGTTCGCCGCCAAGGCAATGGTCCGGCTGGTCTATCCGCGCGCCGCGCACATCATCGCCGTGTCCGAAGGCGTCGTCGACGACCTCGCCGACAATTTCGGCGTCGCGCGTGCCCGCATGTCGGCGATCGCCAATCCGGTCGACCATGACCGCATCGCCGAACTCGCCGCCGAGTCGCCGGCCTTCACCCCCGCCGGCCCCTATATCGTTGCGACCGGGCGGCTCGCCCCCAACAAGAATTTCGCGCTCCTCCTTCGTGCCTATGCGCAGGCGGCCCCGCCAGAACGCCTCGTCATCCTCGGCGAAGGGCCCGAGCGGAGCGCGCTCGAAGCGCTCGCCTTGTCGCTGGGGATCGCCGACCGGGTCGATATGCCCGGCTTCGTCGCCAACCCCTTTGCGGTGGTCGCGCGGGCAGAGGCCTATGCCTCATCCTCGAATGCCGAGGGTTTCCCCAACAGCCTGGTCGAGGCGATGGCGTGCGGCGTGCCCGTAATCGCCACCAATTGCGCCTCGGGCCCGTCCGAGATTCTGGCCGGCCGGCCGCGCCACGCCATCACCGGCGGGATCGATGTCGACGCGGGTGCGTTGGTCCCGACCGATGACGTCGGCGCCTTTGCCGCCGCGTTTGGCCGGGTGCTCGCCGAGCCACACCGCAGCCTGTGCGGCGCGCGCGCGCGCGAACGCTCGCGCGCCTATGGCGTCGAGCAGGCGGCCGCCAATTATTGGGCAAGAATCGAAGCGGCGCTCGCCGCGCCGCCATTTTCGGCTGAATTCAATGACATATCAGCATATCGTCCGGGAGTAAGTTCATGAAATGGTACATGCAGATCGCGCTGGCGGGGACGCTTGCGGCGCTCGGTGGGTGCGCCGGGCAGACCCCGCTCGCGGGCAGCGGCGCCGCGCCGCCGCCCGCTGCGGCTTTCGTCCTTTCACCCGGCGACAAGATCAAGGTCGCGACCTATGGCGAAGAAACGCTCACCGGCGATTTCGAAGTGTCGCCCGCCGGCACGATCGCCTTCCCGCTGATCGGCGAGGTCAAGGCGGCGGGGCTGCAGACCGAAGAGCTGTCCAAGGCGATCGAAGCCAGGCTGGGCGACGGCTATCTGCTCGAACCCAAGGTCTCGGTGCAGGTCGCCAGTTTCCGTCCCGTCTATGTGCTCGGCGAAGTGAACAAGCCCGGCGAATATCCCTATACGCAGGGCCTCACCATCCGGGGTGCGGTCGCCAAGGCCGACGGCTTCACCTATCGCGCCAACGAGAAGCGCGTTTTCCTCAAGCGCGCGGGCGAGGCCGGCGAGCAGGAATATCCGATGACCGCCGACTTCGCCGTGCTTCCGGGCGATACGATCCGTTTCGGCGAGCGCTATTTCTGATGGACATGGCCGCCACCCCGCAGGCGCCCGCTCAGGCGTTCGACGAACCCGTGTCCGACGCCACCGGCAAGCCGCATCGGCGCGGCTGCCCGGTCAGCTTCGCCAAATTGAAGGCGCTCCTCGCCGCCGATCTCTATCGCTACGCCGGCCGCGTCGACTTCGGCGCCTTTGCGAAACATTATGCCTTCACCCCGGGGTATAAATATACGGTGCTGATGCGCACCACCGGCTGGCTCAAGCTCAAGCCCGCCAAGGCCTTTGGCCTTTATCCCTTCGCCAAGTGGCTGCTGCTGCGCGCGCGCTATAGATATGGCTTCGCGATCCCGGAATATATGGAGATCGGGCCGGGCTTGTTCCTCAACCGCTTCGGCGGCTTCTATTTCCATGGCGACACGGTGCTGGGCAGCAACGTCAACATCACCCACGGCGTCGTGCTCGGCTATATGAACCGCGGTAGCCGGCGCGGCGCGCCGGTGATCGGCGACCGCACCTTCCTCGGATCGGGCGCCAAGGTGATCGGCGGCATTCATGTGGGCGCGGAGGCCGCAATCGGCGCGAACGCGGTCGTGACAAGGGATGTGCCTGAACGTGGCGTCGTGGGCGGCATCCCCGCGAAGCTGCTCTCGGATCAGGGATCGGACGGCTATATCAATCGCCTTGCCCCGCCCGAGCTGCTCGCGGCCTGCGAGGGCGCCCTCCACGGGTGGTGCGAGGATCGATCGCAGACGATGTCCGCCTGACCGGGCGCCTTACAGGCCCGAGAAAGTCACGCCCACCGAGACGCGATTGTCGGCAAACTCCCGCCCCGCCGTCGCGCCCCAACTCGACTGGGTGCGCCGCTGCAGATCGAACCGCAGCCCCATCCGCTTGCTCACCAAGTACGAGGCGCTGCCGCGCCAGGTCCAGCGGTCGTCGCGCCGGTCGATATTGTTGAAGTCGCGCTTCTCGAGCTCGCCGCCCGCGCTGATGATCAGGTTGCGCAGCAGCTCGTAATCGGCGCGCAATGTCATGTTGGTGGCGAGATAGCCGGTCGCCCCATTGACGCCGGTTTCCTTGATGCCGCGGTCGACGGTACCGGTGATCGTCACCAGCGGCGTCAGGAAATAGGCCAGCTCGCCGCGCACGAGAAACCCCGAAACATCGTCGAACTCCACCGGCCGGTAATCCTGATGGAGATAGCCGAGGCGCAGCGACCCGCGCGCCTTGCGGCCCAGCTCGAAGCTCGCACCCGCGGCGAGGTCGAAACCGGTCGAATCGCGCGCCGCGACCGGGCCGGTGCGCTCGCGATAATCACGCTTGTTGAGCGAGCCCGCGACGAACAGCGCGATGCTCGGGCTCAGCGCATATTCACCGATCGCGGTGCCGGTATAGGTCGTATGATCGCGGAAATCCTGATCGATCTCCTCCCCGCCCGGGGTCACGCTATCGCTGTAATTGCGGTTCTCGACATCGACCACGCCGCGCACGCGCAGCCGGTTGAAGACATGCGTGTAGGTCGCCGTCCCGCCACTCAGCGTGAAGCGGACCGGCCGCGATGCCTGCGTCGGACTATCGGGCGACACGCGTTCCTGGCTGTAGCGCCCATTGCGCAGCGTCAGGTTCAGCGTGTCCGACTTGCTGATCGTGTAAAGCGCGCCCGCATTCACCGAATATTGCGTAGCGTTCTCGCTTGCGCGGTCGGCGTAGCGCAGCAGGTCGAGCTCGCCGTCGAGCGACAGTTTCAGGTTCGGCGACGGGCGCACCAGCGAAACGCGCGGGCGGATGCGCAGATAGGCATCGCCGATCTCGTCATCCGGCTGGGCATAGAGATTGTCGTCATAGCCGGCGCCGATCGCGATCCGCGGCATCAGTTCCAGCGCGCCGACGTGGATCGGCTCGGGCGTATAATCGGGCCGGCGGCGTTCGAGCACCGCGATATTGCGGTCGCGCCCGAAGCTGTTCTCGCTCGAAACCGACCCGAGCCCGTCGGTCGCATCCGACTGCTGGGCAAACGCGGGCGCTGCAAGGCCGCAGCTGCCGAGCAGCGCAAAGGTGATCGCGCGTCTCATCGGCGCGCCAGCGTGACGAGCAGCGGGACATGGTCCGACCCGGTGGCGGGCAACCGCCGCGCCGAAACAAGCCCCCAATCGGGTCCGGCATAAAGCTGATCGATCGGCAGCACGGGAAAAGCGCGCGGCCAGCTCGGCAGCGCACGCGTCATGCGGGTGAGGGGGGCGAAGGCGCGGTCCTGCTCACGCATCGCCGCGGCCCAAGGGGTGAGGTTCATGTCGCCTGCAACGATCAACGGGTCTCGATCGATCCGTACCAGCGCCCGCGCCACATCGCGCCTGCGCACCGCCTGATCGCGCGACGTCGGCCGCGGATAGTGGAGCGTCACCGTGGTGAAAGGCGGTTCGCCGGGTCCCGCGATCCGCGCCCAGAGCATCGCGGGGCCAATCTTGCGGCCGCCGGCGTCTTTCAGGAAATAGTCGCTGTCCTCGATCGGCCAGCGCGATAGGATCGCGAGGTCGCAGCCCGGCGGGCATCGGGTCGCGTAGGGGAAATACTGGCTCAGCGCTGCGAGCATCGGGCGGAAGCTGCCGTCGACCTCCTGCAGCGTCACCACATCGGGCCTGGCGTCGATGATCGCCTGCGCGGTGTCGGCGGGGTTCCGGTTGCTCACCCGGACATTGTGGGTGAGCAGGCGGAGCTCGGGTGCGCCCGCGCCTGCGCCCGGAATATCGCGCGTCCATTCGGGCACGACAGCGATCGCCACCGGCACAAGACCGAACAAAGCCGCGGATATCGTCCAGCCCGGCCGCCGCCACGCGAGCAGCAGCCCCAGCAAGGTCGCCGCCCCGAACAGCGGCAGGAACGACGCCAGCACGTCGAACGCCGGGACGAGCCCGCCCGCGAGCGACAACCACGCAGCCAAGCTCGCTCCGCCGGTCAGCAGGGTTCCGAGGATGCGGATCGGCCTCACGCGCGGGCGAGCAGCCGGTTGCGCAGGGCATAACTCGATTGCCGGAGCGATGCGGGGATCAGCTTCGCGGCGAGCAGCAGCGCCGCGGTGCCCGTCCCCTCGGGCAGATAGAGGTCGCCCACGCGAATCGCCGTCCGCCCCGGATATTTCATCGCATAGCGCGCATAATGCGCGATTTCCTGGTTCACGAGCCGCCGCAGCAGCGCCGCCTCGCGCCCGGTCGCGCCGGCGAGCATCCCGCGCGCGGTCTCGACCAGGCACGGCAGGTCGAGCGTGGTCGTCGACTTGCTGACCTTGTTGTCGCTGTCGCGGTGAAAGATCGCGGTGACGCGCGGATCGTAACGCAGCGTGCCCTTGGCAATCACACGCAGCCACAAATCCTTGTCGCCCCCGCGCACCGCGCGCCCTTCGGGAAACAGCCCCGCCTCGAACAGCGTGTCGCGGCGGATCGCAATCGCGCCGGTCCACATCGGGCATTCGCGCACCGCCAGCCAGGCGGAGAGGAAATCGCCGAAATCGAGGCTGCGCGCCTGCCCGAGTTCCGGAGCAATCCGCTGCGGCTGCGAGCGATCGTCGAACCTGTGGTCGAACCGCGTCGCCGCCGCGCGCGCGTCGGGGTCGGCCGCGATACTTTCGGCCAGCACCGCGAGGTGATCGGGCTGCCACAGATCGTCGGCGTCGAGAAAGGCGATCCAGTCGCCGCTCGCTGCACGGATGCCCATGTTGCGCCCGGCATAGCCGCCCGGCCCCGGCGTCGGCAGGTCGAGCAGCCTGATCCGTGCGTCGCCGATCGCGGCGACGATTTCGCGCCCGCCATCGGTCGATCCGTTGTCGATCACCAATATCTCGTGCGCGGGCAACGTCTGGACGAGCACGCTCTCGATCGCCGCGCGCACATGCGCGGCCTTGTTATAAAGCGGCATCACGACGGAAAAACGTGGGGAGATGTGAGGGAGGCTCATCAGTCGCGTACTGCCTTTCGTCCCCCCGCGAGATGAAGATATTCGCCCACCGCCACCCCGGCGAGCTGCAACGTCAGCACCATCACCGCCAGCCGCCGCTGCAACGGCAACTCGCGCGAAATCGCCGCGCGGCGCAGGCGCCGGATCGTGTCGACCACCGTAACGCCGAGCACTTGAACGAGACGCGGGCGCCGCGTCGTGCGGTCCCAGCGCCCGCCGCTCAGCCGCTGGCGCTTGCGCACCAGTTCGGACCGGCTCGCGCGTACCGGGTGGCGCACCACCATGGCCGACACATAGACGAGCGGGTGACCGGCATCGCGGATGCGCAGCGCCATCTGCCGGTCGCCGCCCGACTTCAGCGCCGCGTCGAACCCGCCGAGTTCGCGAAGCAACCCCGTATCGCTCGCCCAATTCGCCGTCGCGCAATTGCCGCGCGCGGCATGCGCCTGCGGAAAGCTGAACAATCGCTCGTAATCGCCGAATACCTCGCGCTCCGGCGCGATCTCGTCGAACAATTCGATCTTGCCCGCGAGCACGCCGAACCCCGGATTCGCGGCCGCCGCGCGGAGCACCTGCTCCAGCCAGTCGGGCGCGGGCTCGCAATCGGCGTCGGTAAAGGCGGTGACCGGCGCCCGAACCCGCTCGATCCCCAGGTTGCGCGCCACATAGGAACCGGGCCGGAGCTCTTCGAGCAGCTCGACACGTGGATAGCTTCGCGCGATCTCGCGCGTCGCGTCGCTCGATCCATTGTCGACGACGATGATCTGATAGACGTCGTGCGGAAGCGTCTGGCGCACCAGCGCATCGAGGCAGCGGCCGAGCACCGCTTCGCCGTTCCACACGGGTATGACGACTGCGACTTGAAACATAGATACGCCTGTCCAGTGCCCCCGCCGCGGTCCAATCGGCCTTCCCCGGCACTGCGGTCAACAATATGCTGCACCTGCGAAGACGAGCCGCCCCGTTGACCGGACGACCGGAGCGTCGGCGCCTTCGCTCCCGAATAATTGCCCGCTACCAAGGATCGCGCCGGGCCGGTCGTTGGTTCTGCACCGCACATGCCGCGAATTAGGAGGCGCATATCCGTGGGTAAGTCCCTGCCCGAATCGGGCGAAGCCGCCGAAATATTGGTGGTATCGCTCGAATCAGCCGCGGCGCGGCGGGCTGCCTTCGCTGCGCGTGCGGCGGGCACCTCGCTTGGCTGGCGTTTCTTCGATGCGTGCACCGGCCCCGCACCGGGCATGACGATCGACGAGCCGGCGATCCGCCGCAACAAGGGCCGGCCGATGAGCAAGGGCGAGATCGGCTGCTATGCCAGCCATTTCTCGATCTGGCAGGACATGGTCGCGCGCGGCGTGCGACAGGCGATCATCCTCGAGGATGATACGGTGGTCGACTGGGCCTATCTCGAGCCGCTCGCGCGCACCGATCTCCATGCGGAGGGCATCGACTATCTCAGGCTCTATGCCAAACGGCCGACGTGGCAGCGCGTGGTGCGGCGCGACTTCCTCCAGCATTCGCGCGCGATCGTCGAACTGGTCGGGCTCGCCTATGGCACGCAGGGCTATGCGATCACGCTCGAAGGGGCGCGGCGGCTCGCTGACCATTGCCGCACCGTCCGCCGCCCGATCGATGACGAAATGGATCGCTCGTGGGCGCACGGGCTGCCCAATCTCGCGCTCTATCCTGCGCCGATCCTCGAGGCGGCGATTGTCTCGGACATCGGCAATTCGCGCTTCGGGCCCAAGAGCGATCCGCTCTATCATTCGGTCAAGCAAAGGGTCTGGCGCCAGCTCGAACGCGCGCGGATGCGGATGCTGAAAGCGAGACGCCTGCTTGAGCGCTGACCTCCCCGCCCGCTTCGACGAGGGCTTGCGCGCACGCAGTCGCAGCTCGATCGGCTGGACCGTCACGCGTTTCCTGTCGGACCAGCTCTTCTCCTTCGCCGTCTTCGTGATCCTCGCGCGGCTGCTGACCCAAGCGGACATCGGTGCCTTTGCGGTGATGGCGGTGACCGCCGAGGCGTTCCGCATCATCGCCACCGCGGGCCTTGTGCAGACGATCGCGCGAAAACGCGAACTGAGCCCCGCGTTTCTCGACACCATCTATCGCTCGCAACAGGGCTTCTCCTTCCTCTCCGCCATTTTGATCATGGCGCTCGCCCAGCCCATCGCCGGCTGGATGGGCGCACCGAACATCGCGCTACCGCTTGCGGTGATGAGCCTCGCGCTGCCGATTTCCTCGTTCGGCGCCACGCACATGGCGCTGCGCCTGCGCGAGTTCGGGCATCGCACCACCGCGCTCCGCTCGGTGGTCGGCGGGCTGATCGGCGGCACCTGCGCGGTGGCCGCCGCCTTTGCCGGGCTGGGCCTGTGGAGCCTCGTCATCCAGCGCCTCGTCACCGAGATCGTCGGGGTCATACTGTCGCGCGCCTCCTATGACTGGAAACCGGGCTGGCAGTTCGACCTTGCGATCCTGCGCGGCAATCTGATGCTCAACGCCAGCCTGATCTATGTCCAGCTCGCCTTCCTCGCGACGGTGCGCGTGCAGGAAATGGCGATCGGCGCCGGGATCGGGCTCGCCGCGGTGGGCATCTATCGCACCGCGTGGCGCACCGTCGAACTGATCGGCCGCGGCGCGATCCAGCCCTTTACGCAGGTCGCGGTGCAGACACTCGCACGGGTCAAGGACGATCCCGCCGAGCTGCGCCGCGCCTACCGCTGGATGATTTCGCGCGCCTCGGCGCTCTCCTTTCCGGCGCTCGTCGGCTTCGGTGCGCTCGCGCCGATCGCCATCCCGACCGTGTTCGGCGCCAAATGGACCGAAGCCGGCGAGCTTGCGCAGATTTTTGCGTTCATGGCGGTGCCCTTCACGCTCAACTTCTTCGCCTCGCCCTCGCTCAGCGTGCTCGGCGCGTCGCGCAGCCTGATCTCGCTCTCGACGACGCAGTTGGTGCTCGGCGTGATCCTGACGCTCGCGGCACTGCCGTTCGGCCTGTTCGCGGTCGCCGTCTCCTATGTCGGGCGCGCCTACCTCACCCTGCCGATGCAGATCTGGCTGCTTCGCCGCGCCTCGGGCATCCGGCCGATCGACAGCTTTCGCGCGGTTGGCCCGCCGCTGGTCGCCTCGACGCTGATGGGCGTCGCGCTCGCGATCGCGATGCGCCTGCTCGATACGCATCTGGCGGGCTGGCAGGCGCTGCTGCTGCTCACCGCGATCGGCGCGCTGTTCTACGGGATCGCCCTGCTCGCCATCTCCGGGTCGTGGCGCGGCCGTTTCCTCTCCCTGTTCAAGCACCTGAGAAAGAGCCCGATATGACCCTGAAGACCGCCGACCAGCTCGTCGGCGAACTCGCCCATCGTTTCGCCCGCGTGCTCGATACCGTGCTGCCTTCGGGCAAGCTCGCCCTCGTCGATTTCCCCGATCACTCCAATGTCGGTGATTCCGCGATCTGGCTCGGCGAGATGGCCTATCTGCGAAGGCGCGGCCGCCTGCCGGCCTATTATTCCGCGATCGCCGATTTCGATGACGAGACCTGCCGCGCGGCGATCGGCGGCGGACCGATCCTGATCCATGGGGGCGGCAATATGGGGACACTATGGCCGAAGCACGAAGCCTTCCGCCTCCACCTTCTTCGCACCCATCGCGGCCGCCCGATCGTCCAGATGCCGCAATCGATCCATTATGCCGATCCGGCGGCGGCGGCCGAGATGGCCGATGCGATCCGCGAGCATGGCCAGTTCACCTTGCTCGTCCGCGACGCCCGCTCGCTCGCCTTTGCCGAACAGCATTTCGATTGCGCGATCCACCTTTGCCCCGATGCCGCGCTGATGCTCGGCCGCCAGCAGCGCAGCCCCGCCACCGTTCCCGTCTTTGCGCTGCTCCGTACCGATCATGAACGTTCGGCGGGCGAGGCGGCGCTCCCCGCGGGCGTGATCGCCGATGACTGGCTCGAAGAGGAAGCGGCTCAAAAGCGGCGCCTTCGCCTGTCGCTGGGGCTCGGCCGCCTCTTCACCCGTGATCTGATGGCGCAGCGCGCGACCCGGCAACAGCGGCTCGCCGAATGGCGGTTCCAGCGCGGGCTCGCGATGCTCTCGGCCGGCGAGCTGGTCGTCACCGACCGGCTCCACGCGCATATTCTCTCGCTGCTGCTCGATATCCCGCACGTGCTGCTCGACAATAATTATGGCAAGGTCGCGGGCTTTGCCGATCAATGGACGGGTGATTATTCGGGGCTGATGCGCGCGACCAGTCGTGCCGAGGCCTTTGCGACCGCGCTGGCCTGCCGCGCCCCGCAGGTCGTCGACGGCTGAGGCGCCGAGACTCGTGCCGCCTTAATAAGCGTTGCGGTGCACCAGCACCTGCGCGGTGCGAACGAGGATCGAAACATCGCGCAGCAGCGACCAGCCATGCTGATATTCAAGGTCGGCCTCGAGCCGGTTGAGGATGTCGCGTTTCGTATTGGTCGCACCGCGAAAGCCGCGAATCTGGGCAAGCCCGGTGATGCCGGGCTTCAGCGCGTGACGATGCCAATATTGCCGGTCGACGCGCCAGAACAGTTCATCCCCTGCGGTCGAGCCGAGCGCGTGCGGCCGCGGCCCCACGAGGCTCATCTCGCCGGACAGGACATTGATCAGCTGCGGCAGCTCGTCGATGCTCGTTGCCCGGATGATTTTGCCGACGCGCGTGATCCGGTCATCGTCGCGGCTCGCCGAGCGCGCGCCGTTCGCGTCGGTCGTCTCGACGCGCATGCTGCGGAACTTGAGGATCCGGAAAATGCGATTGCCGCGGCCCATGCGTTCCTGACGGAAAAAGACCGGCCCCGGCGTGTCGAGCTTGATCGCGATGGCGACCAGCACCAACAGCGGCGCCAGCACGAACAGCGCCGGAAGCGTTACCGCGAGGTCGAGCGCGCGCTTTTTCACGCGGTTCGCCCGGTTCAGCGGCCCCCACGACACGACCAGCGTCGTTACGCCGCCGCATTGCCGCGTCGTGAGCGGGCCAAGTTCGGCAATCTCGGGCATGACGATCTCGCCATAGATGTTGACGCCCTTCAGCGCCCGTGCCCACTCGGCTTTTCGCTCGGGCGAGCAGACAATCGTCACCCGGTCGTAATCCTGCAGAACCGTGCCGAGGCGATCGAGCATATACGGATCGTCGAGATCCGTCCGCAGCCCCGATACGCGCGCATCGATAATATCGCGGTCGAGATAGGTGGCGGGCAGGTTGGCCCCGTCGACGATGACCAGTTCGGCCGTCAGCTGACCAAAGGCCTTGCGCACGATATGGCAGATCAGGAGCCGCTGGGCGACGAGCAGCATCAAGGCGGTTACCATACCCATGCCAAGCGCGAAGCGCGGCACCTTGCCCGTTACCCGCAGCGAAAAGGCGACCAGAAGGAACACGAGCAGCGTCGTCGCAAAGGAAATCAGCGTCTGGCGGCAGCTCTTGACCGGCTTGGTCAGGCACCTCGGATTATAGGCCTGATTCTGGAAAGCGATCGCGGCGTGGACGAGCAGCGCCCCTGCCATCGCCGTGAGCAGTCCGTCAGAAATGCTTCGCGGCGCCTCGATGATCAGCGTCACGGCAAAGCCAAAGATCAGCGCCACGGCGTCCAGCGCAATCAGCCCGAGGCAGAGCCAGATCTTGGCATCGCGTCGTGCGGCCTTTGCCAAAGGCGTTCGAACGGACGCGTCGTGCAGCGCCAAGTCGATCTTGGTCATGGGATGGGGGACTCCCTGTTGGTGCAATTATGTTGCGACGCACAATGCGTGGCGAGAAAAGCATTACAAGCAAGCAGCGCGGGCACGTGCCGGATACGAGATGATCCGTGCGACGGGTTTTCCGGGCGGGAGGTTGGTGTGTCCTGTCAGCGGCGCGACGCACGTCGTGGACCGGCAATTAGAGGTTCTTGTGACATTGAAAACGCCGGTGAACCGCCGCTTTTTCAGGCCGGGACGAAATGATTTTAGATGAGCAGGCGGCCACGGAAGAAAATCGAATTTCAGGTGTCCCTCTGGCGCGTTCGTGCGTCTACAGGCTCATGCTCATAGTTTCGCAGGACGTGCCGCCTTCTCATGCAACCCGTTAGAGATCAGCTGAACCTTGGTCGCCGATGGCGGCCCGCGTTGCTGTCCTATTTCCTCCGGAGGGTGCGCGATCATGCCGAAGCCGAGGATCTGACGCAGGAACTGATTGCAAAGCTGCTCAAGCATGAGGGCGACGATTTCGCTTCGCCCGAAGCCTATATATTCCAGATGGCGTCCAATCTTCTGGCCGACCGCGCGCGGCGGATGAAGGTGCGCGCGCAGTACCGCGAACTGCTCGGCCGCAGCGAAGAGGCCGGGATCGACCCGATCGATCCCTTTCGGGTAGCGGCAGGCCGCGCCGAGCTTTCGGTGCTGGCGACGGCGTTGGCGTCGCTCCCCGAACGCACGCAGACCATCTTCATCCTCTACCGGCTCGAAAATCTGGGGCAGGACAAGATCGCCGAAACCTTCGGCATTTCGGTGAGCGCCGTCAAAAAGCACGTCGCCCGCGCGATGGCGGGGCTGATGAAGGAAATGAGGAGCGCGCCATGAGCAGCGAAACGACTCCCATGCCCGCGGCCGACGAGGCCATCGAAGCCGCTGCGCTCTGGTGCATCCAGCTGTCCGAAGGCGAATTGAGCGAGAGCGAATGGGCCGAGTTCGAAACCTGGCTCGCGATACCCGGTCACGCCGACCTGTTTCAGGAGGCGACCGCCGTCTGGCAGGCGTCGGGCGCGGTGGGCGACTGGCCGCAGGTCATTGCGCTGCGGACGAAGGCGCTCACGCAATTCCGCAAGACGAACCAGCGCCGCTGGCTTCCCGCGTCATCGCGGCGGCTGGCGTGGATTTCCGGCTTTGCTGCCGCGCTGCTGCTCGCGGTCACGCTGACGCTGTTGTGGCATCTCGATCGGCCCAGCGAATATGAAACGGGGATCGGCGAGCGACAGGTCGCGGTGCTGGACGACGGATCGCGCGTCTCGCTCGACGCCGTGACGGTGATGAATGTCCGCATGAAGGACGAAGCCCGCCAGGTCGAACTCGTCGGAGGGCGCGCGAAATTCGACGTCGCGAAGGATCCGCTTCGTCCGTTCACCGTCGTCGCCGGCGACAAGCTGGTGGTGGCGGTGGGAACATCGTTCAGTGTCGAGCTGATCGACGGCGACGTCCGCGTCATCCTCTATGAAGGCCAGGTCGAGGTTCGCGACAGGTCCGACACCGCCCGGTCGGCCGCCGCGGCGCCGCGGCGCCTGATGATGCGGCCCGGCAGCGAACTCGTCGATTCGGTCGGCTCCGTCCAACCGGCCCAGATCATCCGGCCCGACCTCACCCAGTCGCTGAGCTGGGAACAGGGGCTGATCAATTTCGATGGCGAGCCGCTGGCGAGCGCGGTCGAACGCATGAACCGCTATTCGACGAAGCAGATCCGGATATCCGACGCCGCGCTCGGCGACATCCCGGTCGACGGTATGTTCAAGGCGGGCGACGTCGATGCTTTCGTCGAAGGCATTGGCGCACTGCACCCCCTCCGGCCCATAAATGTCGGCGGCGACATCGTACTGGAACGCCGATGACCGATTTTTATCGCCGCGTCGATGTCCCTTCGCGGACATCGTGCGTCCTTCTCCTCTGACTGCCCGGCACAAGCCAGGCGCAGCAGGGGGGACTATCATGCCGTTTTTCAGATCCGCACTCCGTGGCTCGATCGCCACCACCGCGCTCGTCGCGTCGGCACTCGCTGCGCCGGCGATCGCGCAGGAACGCACCTTCAGCTTTTCGATCCCGGCGCAGGATATGAAATCGAGCCTGCGCGCGCTCGCTCGCGCATCGGGTCAGCAGATCACCTTTGACAGCGGCGCGCTCAAGGGCAAGCGCGCGCCGGCGCTGCGCGGGACCTTCACGGTGCGCGACGGCGTGGCGCGCCTGCTCGCGGGATCGGGGCTCGAGGCGAGCTGGGGCCGGTCGGGCGTGCTCGTCGTTCGCGCCGCCGGCCGGGTCGCCGACGCGTCGGGCGCGACCTATGCCGCCGTGTCGGCCAGCCAGGCCGTCCAGGAGCCCGAACGCGATATCGTCGTGACCGGCAGCCGTATCGCGCGGCCGGTGGTCACCGACTCGCCCGTGCCGATCATCGGAATCAGCGAAGAGGATATCCAGTCGTCGGGCGCGACCGAATTGTCCGAAGTGCTCACCGATTATCCGGCGGTAACGCCCGGACTCAATCTCGCCAATTCGACCAACCAGATCAACGCCTCGGGGGTTTCGTCGATCAGCTTGCGCAGCCTGGGCTCCAACCGCACGCTGACCCTGATCGATGGCCGGCGCACCGTGTCGAACGTGCTGACGTCGAACCAGGTCAGCCTCAGCTCGATCCCGCAGCTGTTCGTCAGCCGGGTCGAGATTATCACCGGTGGCGCGTCGGCGGTCTATGGCGCCGATGCCGTCGCCGGCGTGGTCAATATCATTACCCGCGACGGATATAGCGGCGCCCGTATCGGGGGCCGGGTCGGGCTATCGTCGCAAGGCGATTCCTTTCGCGGCAACCTCGACTTCCTCGCCGGCGAACGCTTCTTCGACGACCGCGTATCGGTGATGATCGGCGCCAGCTATGAAAAGGAAGCCGGGGTCATGGCGGGCCAGCGCCGCCGGTCGCTGGAATCGGTTTCCTATTCGCTCGCCGCCGACGCCAATCCGCTCAATCAGGGCGACCTCGGGATCACGCGGCCGGCGCTGAGCAGCACCACTCCGGGCGGCCGGTTCCTTTCGAGCTCGACGGCGGGCGGCGGCTATTTCTATTATGACGCCAACGGCCAATTGGCGCGCAGCAACAATCTGGCCGTCTATGGATGGGAAACGCGCCCCGACCTTCAATTCAGCACCCCGCGCACATCCTATATCGCGGCGGGCAAAATCGGCGTCGACCTTGGCAATGACATCGAATTTTTCGGCCATGTTCAATATTCAAGGGTCGAAACCGAAACCGAACGCGGTGGGGCCGAAACCGCGTCTGAGGCGGACACCTATGGCGTGCTCGGTGAATTCACCGTCGGTCGGATTTCGCGCAACAACCCCTTTGTTCCTGCGGCCATCCGCGCCCTTACCGGGTCGTCGGGCCTCCAGTGGCGGCGTCGTTTCCTTGAGCTTGGTACCTACACCATCGACAATCAGCGCGAGACGTGGCGCGGCTGGGCGGGCCTCAAGGGGAAAATCGCCGACAACTGGAAATGGGAAGTCAGCTATGGCTATGGCCGTTTCCATCAGGATCAGATCCGCACCAACCTGCTGAACTACAACAATTTGCGCAACGCGCTCAGCGCAGAATTCGACCCTGCGGCGCCGGGCGACCTGTCGCGGGTGCGCTGCGTCAGTGCCGCAGCGCGGGCCGCGGGCTGCGTACCGATCAATGTCTTCGGCCCCGGCGCGATCACGCCGGCGGCGGCCGATTATGTCCGCGCCGGGATGAAACTCGACGCGCTGGTGACCCAGAATGTGCTCCAGGGCTATGTCAGCGGCAATTTGTTCGAACTGCCCGCCGGTCCGGTGGCGCTGGCGTTCGGCGGCGAATATCGCCGCGACTGGCAGCGTTCGATCACCGATGAAGTGACTCGCCTCGGCTTTGGTTCGGCCTCGTTCATCGCCGAATATGAAGGCAATATCAAAGCCAAGGAAGTGTTCGTCGAAACGAGCATTCCGATCCTTGCCGACCAGCCCTTCTTTCACCGCCTGACGCTCGATCTGGCTGCGCGCTATGGCAGCTATAATATTCGCAACGTCGGAAAGATGCTCAGCTATCGCGCCGGCGGCGAATGGGCGCCCGTCGAAGACATTCGCTTTCGCGCGCAATATGCGCGCGCACAGCGGGCGCCGACGGTCACCAACCTTTACTCGCCGCAGCGCGACGACGCCGATACGGTCGTCGATGTCTGCGACGGCGTGACCGCGACAACTGCAGGGACGATCGCGAGCAATTGCCGGTCGGTGACGGGCATCGCCGATGCCATCGCGGCTGACGGCGTGTTTCGTCAGGCCTCGACGTCGATCGAGGGGCCATCCGCGGGCAACCCCGGCCTGAAGGAAGAGACCGCCGACACGTTGACGCTGGGCGCGGTGTTCACGCCGACCTTCGCGCGGGGGCTGTCGCTGACGGTCGACTATTTCAAGATCAAGATCAACGACGCGATCGGATCGCTCGACGGCGATGAATTGCTGCGCGAATGCTATGGCAATCCCGAAGGAATTTCCGACAATTTCTTCTGCAACGAGATCACCCGCGACCCCGACGGACAGCTACGCCGCGTCGTGAACCGCGACCTCAACCTCAACCGGATCACGCGCTCGGGCATCGATTTCGCGGTCGACTATCGCTTCAATGCACCGCAATTCCTGTCTTCGACCGGCAAATTCGATGTCCGGCTGCTCTACTCGCGCCTGCTCGATTTCAAGACGATCTTTGACGGCGTAAATGGTGTTTCGGTCAGCGACGAAAAGGGACAGATCGGATCCTGGCGCAACCAGGGCCAGGCGCAAATCGGTTATCGCGACGGCGGCTTACGCCTGCGTTGGAAGGCGCGCTACACCGGCAAGGCGGTCGACAGCAACGAACGGCTGGCGATCGCCGAAGCGGCCGGATCGAACCCGCCCTTCCTGCGGGTGGGCGATCGCTGGCGCCACGACTTTTACGCCAGTGTCGATGTACCGGCGGGCGATCGCGACCTGCGCCTCTACACCGGGGTCAACAATGCGTTCAACAGCACCAGCCCCTTCCTGCCGTCAGGGACAATATCGGGCAGTTCGCAGAATATCTCCGGTGAATATGACGTGATCGGACGCTATTTTTACGTCGGGTTCGAAGCCAAATTCTAACCGCATTTTTCGATGCCGCCACCTCCCGGGGTGGCGGCATGTTTTGCCTGTTGGAGACAGAGATGTTCCGTACCCGGACTGCCGCGCGTGTTGCGACACTTGCGCTGACGCTTGCATCGGCCGCGACCTCGCCCGCTGCGGCGCAATCGCTCGAAGGGGTGAAGCGCCCCGAGGGTGAAGCGAAGCCCGTGGGTTATCTGCCCAGGGACAGCATCGACTATCGCCTCCTCGTCGGGCCACCGCCCGCGCAGGGGTCGATCCTCGACCAGCTCGACATGGCGGTTTCGCAGCGCTTTCAGGCGGAGATCGCGTCCGATCGCTGGGATGTCGCCGACCTCGACAGGAGGACGGTCTATCCGCGCTTTGCCGAAGCGTTCGGAAAGCCGATCGATCGCGCGCACAGCCCGCGGTTGGTCGCGCTGCTGAACCGCGTCATGCGCGATGCCGCCGATCCGGTCTGGACCGCCAAGGACGCGTTTCAGCGCCCGCGTCCCTATCAACGCTACCAGCTCGCCCGCCGCTGCGGCAGCAGCCCTGTTCCCACGCCCGATCGCGAACCGCGCGGCGGCTCCTCCTATCCTTCGGGCCACACCGTCTATGGCTGGGCGACCGCGCTCCTCCTCGCCGAAGTCGCGCCCGGCCGCGCACCGCTGATCCTCGAACGCGGGCGCGACTATGCGCTGAGCCGGGTGATCTGCGGCTATCATTTCCCGACCGACACCGAGGCCGCGCGAACGGTCGCCGCTGCCGTTCTGACCCGGCTGCATAGCGACGAGGATTTCCGCGCCGACCTGCGTGCCGCGCAGGCCGAATATGGCGCCAGCCCGGTCGCTCCCGTCGAAGCCGCGCCGACAAGCCCCACCCGCGACCTCAAACCGGTCGAGGCACAAGCCGACTGATTATCAGCGCCGGGGCGGCGCGCGATAGATGGATTGATCGAGTTCGCCTTCCCACCGCGCGACGGTAGTGGCAACCGTCAGGTTGGCGCTCGCGCTCGGCACGGTGCGCGTCATGTCGAGCAACCGGTCGAACGGCAGGACAAAGCCGACGATCAGCGCCGTCTGCTCGGGCGCAACCCCCACGGCCGACAAGACCGCTGCCAGCATGAAAAGCGACGCCGACGGCACCGGCGCAGTGCCAAAGGCGGCGAGCGCGCCCGTCAGCAGGACGATCGCGAGAACCCCCGCATCGATGGGCACGCCGAAGGCCTGCAGGCTGAAAATGCTGAGCAGCCCGACATACATTGCGGTGCCGTCCTTGCCGATGCTCGCGCCGAGCGGCAGCACGGTCGAATAGACGCTGGGCGACACGCCCAGATTCTTGCCCGCAACGGTCATCGCGACGGGCAGCGTCGCCGACGAGGAGGCGGTGGAGAAGGCCACCACCAGCGCATCGATGATGCCGCGGAAAAAGGGGATCACCGGCAGCCGCGCCAAAAGCCGCAGGATCAGGCTGTGGACGAGGACGATCTGGATCAGCGACCCCGCAACGACCGCGAGCGCCAGCCAGCCGATATTGACGAAGACCGCGGCGCCATTCGCCGCGACGGCATTGGCGATCAGCGCGAAGACGCCGATCGGCGTCATTTCCATCACCAGTCCGACGATCTTCAGCAGCACCGCCGACAGCGATTGCAACACACCCGCGAAAGGCTTGCCTGCCTCGCCCGCGAGCACGGTGCCGACGCCGACAAGGATCGCGACGAAGATCAGCGCGAGCATATCGCCCTTCGCCAACGCCTCGACGATGTTGAGCGGGATTATGCCGATGAGCTGGTCGTAGAGCGGCACGGGATCGCCGAGCGCCTTGGGCACCGCGTCGCCGACGGGAACGCCGACCCCCGGCTGGATGAGCAGCGCGACCGCCATGCCGACCGATACCGCAATCGCGGTCGTCAGCGCGAACAGCCCGACCGTTCGCCCGCCCAGCGGCCCGAGGCGCTTTGGATCGGCGAGCGAGGTGATCCCGGCCGCGATGGTGACGAGCACGATCGGCGCGACGAGCATACGGATTGCGCGGACGAACAGGTCGCCGAAAACCGCGACCTTGGGCGCGGCATCGGGCCAGACCAGCGCGAGCAGGAGTCCCGCGACCAGCCCGCCGAGCACGCGCTTCCACAGCGGGACGGCAAACCACCAGCGCATCATTGCGTCGAGCTCCGCCCGTTAGGCGCAATTGCAGGAAGACCGGGCCTATACGTCATCGCTCGCGAGCCTAGGCGGACGGGCTCCCCGCCCCGCATATCGATTGTGCGCGCCCCCATAACCATTTGCTATATCCCGTCGATCACCTGCGCCACCACCTTCAGGAAGTCGGTCGCGAGCGCGGTCGGCGGCCGGTTGTGCAGGTACATCGCGTACAGGTCGAAGGTCAGCGGCGGCGTCAGCGGGCGGATCGCCAGCCCCGGCGCCAGCGCGGCCTGCGCGGTGAAGCTGTCGACCACCGTCAGCCCCACCCCCGCGCGCACCAGCGCGGTCGCGATATAGAAGGTCCGCGCCGACATCGCATGATCGAATTCGAGCCCCAGCCGGCGCTGTTCTTCGACGAACATCTGGCCGATCGGGCCGCTGGCGGCGACGCTGATGAAATGATGTTCGCGCAGGTCGCGGAGCGCGAGGCGCGGCGGTGCGTCGGGAATGTCCGCCTCGCGGTACAGGACGACCAGTTCGCCCTCGCCCAGCCAGCGGCTCCCGATCGGTGCATTCTGCGGCACCTCGACCGCGATGGCGACATCGGTCTCGCGTTCGTGCAGTTTGCGGACCAGATCGTCGTGATGCACGGTCTGCAGGTCGAAATTCACATTGGGGTGGTCGGGCAGGAAGCGTGCGACAGCCTCCGGCAACACCCCCAGCGCCAGCGAGGGAAGCGCCGAAATGCGCAGCATCATGCCCGTACCGCGCCGCAGATTGCGCGCGCCTTCGCGCAGCGCGTGGACGCGCCCCTGGATTTCGCTCACCTCGTCGAACAGCGCGTGCGCATCGTCGGTTGCGACGAGGCGGCCGTTGGCGCGCTCGAACAACGGAAAGCCCAGAATCGATTCGGCGTGGCGGAGCGTCTTGGATACCGACGGCTGCGAGATGTTGAGCGCGCGCGCCGCCGCGCTGACCGACCCGTTGGTGTAAACGGCGTAGAATATCTCGATATGGCGCAGGTTCATCCCGGCCATCGTGACCGGCGCCTCGCGCCCCGGCAAGTCAATTTATATCGCATGCCCGCTATGGGCGCGCGCGAAGCAGGACGCGGCCGTGGCGTCCGGCGGCGGGCTTCCCCTTTGCGAGCGCGGCGCGTCCGTTTACGAAGACATAGTCTATACCGACCGAATAGGCGTGCGGCTTTTCATAGGTCGCAGCGTCGCGGACCGTGCCGGGATCGAAGACGATCACGTCGGCGAACGCCCCGTCGCGCAGCACGCCGCGGTCGGGGATTGCGAAGACCTTCGCGGGCAATCCGGTAGCGGCATGGATCGCCTTCTGCATGCTGATCACCGGCGTATCGAGCACATATTTGCGCAGCTTGCGCGGAAAGGCACCATAGGCACGCGGATGCTCCGACGTCTCGCCAAAGGGCGGCAGGCCGCCGTCGGTCGAGGTCATCGTCCACGGCTGCCGCATGAAGGCGGCGACATCGGCATCGCTCATGTTGAACGACACCGTCGGGGCGCCGCCGCGTTTCAGCATCTCGATCGCGGCGTCGAGCGGGTCCTTGCCCTGCAGCTTGCCGATCTCGTCGAGGCGTTTACCCTCGAGCGCCGGCTCGGGCGGAAAGCCGCGGATCATGATCGCGTGCGGCCCCGCGCGCCGTTCGAGGTTCGGGACCATCTCGGCGCGGATCTTCGCGCGCATCACCGGATCTTCAAGCCGTTTGGCGAGCGCCTCAGCGCCGCCCTCCTGCGCCCAGCCGGGGACGAGCGAGGCCATCAGGCTCGATCCCGAGGCGGTGTAGGGATATTGGTCGGCCCAGATTTCGACGCCCGACGCACGGGCCTCGTCGATGCGCGCGATGACGGCGGCCGACTTGCCCCAGACCTGCGGCCCGAGGACCTTGATGTGGGTCACGACGCCCGGAATCTTCGCCTCGCGCGCGACCGTAATCACCTCGTCGACTGCGGCGACGACGCCGATGTCGTAATTGCCCTCGTCGCGGATGTGGCTGATGTAAATCGCGTCGGGGAACCGCGCCGCCGCCTTGGCGAGCCCGACGATCTCGGCGGTGTTCGAATATTTGCTCGGAATATAGAAGGGCCCGTCGGACAGGCCATAGGCGCCCGCCTGCATCGCCGCGGTGACCAGTGCTTCCATTTTCGCCTGCTCGGCCGGTGTCGCGAGGCGTGCGACATTGCCCATCACCTCGCGGCGCACGGCATTGTGTCCGATCAGCGGGATCACATTGACCCCCGGGATGTTCGTGCGAAGGTCGGCGATCTGCGGGCCGAGCTCGGCGGGCCCGCCGCCATCGGGGTTGATCGCCAGCGTCGTGATGCCCTGATACAGCATCGGCAGCGCCGCCGCGAGCTTCGCGGTCTGGATGTTCGGCGCAGCGTGCGAATGCGGATCGATGAAGCCCGGCGCGACGATCTTGCCGCGCGCATCGATCAGCGTCGTCGCCGTCGCCGTGGGCGGGACGAGCCCCACGGCGACGACGCGATCGCCGGCGATGGCGACATCGGCAACGCGGCCCGGCGTATCGTTGCCGTCGTAGACGTTGCCGCCGCGGATCAGCACGTCATAATGCTGCGCCCATGCGGGGGCGGTGGTGGCGAGGAGCGCGGCAAGCGATAGCAGGGCCCTTTTCATCGTCTCTCTCCCGTCAGATCTTGAAGCGGACGCCGACGCGGTAGGTCCGGCCGAGCAGATCGTAGAGCGCCTGATTGGTCGCGGGTGTCGCATAGGCGCTTCCCGCCGGGCCCGGCGCGACGACGGGCGGATCCTTGTCGAACAGATTGTTCGCGCTCAGGAAGAATTGCAGCTCGCGCTCGGCCACCTCGACATCGAAAGACAGGGTAGCATCGACATAGAAGGCGCCCTTGATGCGGTTGTTGTCGATCGTCCGGTTGGTGACGGTCGACGCCGGGCAGCCCGAAGTGCATTCGACGAAGCTGTTGTCATAGACGCCGCTGCTGATGCCGCGGCCGGTGAGGTTGAAGGTGAAGCCTTCGTTCGCATAGGTGCCCTGCACACGGTACAGCCATTTGGGCGCGCCGCCCGCCGCATTCTGCCCCACCGTATCGGTCGGCGCATCGATGCCGTTGTCGAAATAATTCTTGATATAGCGCGTCGCCATCGCGCGCAGCGTCAGGTCGCCCGCCCCCACCGGAACGCGGTACGAGCTTTCGAAATCGATCCCCTTCGCGCGCTGCGACGCGAAGTTGAACGGGCTTTCGAACACCTGCAGGTTATTGCCGAACGCGTTCGGCCCGCGCACCACTGCGCTGCAGAAGGCCTGCACACCCTCGGCGCAGCGGTCGACGATCGTCTGCGCCGCAACCGATCCGATCGCACCCTCGATCTTGATGTCATAATAGTCGGCCGAGAAGGCGAAGCCCGGGATGAAGCGTGGCTGCAGCACCACCCCGACGCCCCATTGGTCGGCGCGTTCGGGCTTGAGCAACGCGTTGCCGCGTGTCGTCCCCGCGAACTGTACCGAGGCGTTATTCTGCGTCGGATCGATCAGCACGTTGATGCGCGTCGACCCCGCCGTGTAAAGTTCGCCAAGGTTCGGCGCACGAATGTCGCGCGAGCGGGTGGCGCGGAACCGGATGTCGGGGATCGGCTCATAGGTCAGCCCCGCCTTCCACGTCGTGACATAGCCCGAAGTCGAATAGTCGGTGCCACGCACCGCGCCGTTGAAATCAAGCCCGTCGATGACGGGAACGAGCAGTTCGAGATAGGCTTCGCTGACATTATATTTGCCGAAGCTCGGCAGGAAATTTCCGACGAACCAGCCCGACCGGAATTCGGTCGGCACCTCGCCCGACACCTTCTCGCGCCGATGCTCGCCGCCGATCGCGACCGACACCGGGCCCGCGGGCAGGTCGAACGCGTCGAACGACAGGTTGGCGGCAAAGACATCCTGCTGGAATTTCTGCTCGCGGAACGGATTGCCGAGCACATAGTCGAGCGCCGGCTGGCTCGCGATGCCGATACCGAGCCGGTTGAGCGGGACGCAGCCGTTGGTCGGGCTGGTCAGCGACGAGCGACAAACGATCGTGCCCGCGGGAACGCCAAGCGCATTGCCTGCGGGCGCGAACACGGCGTCCTGCGCCAGCGCCAGGCGGGCGTTGTTCGTGATGTCGCGCGCCATCTCGCGCGTCTTGCTGATGCCCTTTTGATAATAGACATCCCACCGCGCAGCCGACCCGAACAGGTCGAATTCGCCGTTCGCGCCGACGACGTAGCGCTGCAATTCACGCGTCGTGTCATTCTTGCGGATCGGAAGGTCGGCGTTCGTCGTCCCGAGCGTGAACTGGGTGACGCCGGCGTTCGCGAGCTGGGTACGCAGCGGCTCGGGAATGAAGGCGTTGTCGGCGCGGATCGTCACATTCGCCTGATTGAGCTGGACGCCCAGCCAGCCGAGGTTCTTCGACCTGGCATAGGAGGCCTGGACGAAGAGGTTGAGTCCGTCGGTCACTTCGAAGCTCAGCCGACCAAAGGCGCTCTTGCGATTTTCCTCGGGGTCGAGCGACTGGAAGCCGTTGACCTGCGTCGATTCCCAGTCGCCGCCGATCATCCACGGGTCGCGAACGGTGCCATAGTTGAACCGGCTGACCGCGCCGCCCTGCCCGAAGACGGTGCCGCGAAACGCGGTGTTGGTGATGATCCCGCCCGGCGTCGCCTGGCTGAGGCCCGCGCCCGACACGACAAGCCGTTCGGGCTGGCCGTTGCCCACGGCGTAGGCGGGGTTGTTGATCATGTACCAGCCGCGGTCGTTCCAGTCGCGCGGGACGCCGTGCAGCCCCTCCTTGATCGCGATTTCACCGCTGAGCAGCAGATGCCCGCGACCGCCCGCAAAGCCGGTGCCCGCGGTCAGCGACGCGCGATAGCTCGGCGCGTCGCCATATTTGGTGATGCCATATTCGGCGGTTCCCTTGATCCCCGTATATTCCTTGTCGAGGATGAAGTTGACCACCCCCGATACCGCGTCCGAACCATAAGCCGCTGACGCCCCCCCGGTGACGATCTCGACGCTCTTGATCAGTCCTTGCGGAAAGGTGTTGACGTCGACGAGCCCGCCGAGCGTCGAGCCGACCGACCGCTGCCCGTCGAGCAGCACGAGCGTGCGCGCAGTGCCGAGCGCGCGCAGGTTGAGCGCGTTGACGCCCGCGGTGCCGGCGCTGATGTTGAGGTTCGTGCTGGCTGGTGTGTGGCTTCCGACGAGCGAGGGGATATCGTTGACATAGTCGGCGATGTTCGCGGGCGCCGATGTTTCGATATCCTCCGAATTGAGGACGGTGAGCGGGGTCGGCGCGCGATAGCCGTCGCGCTGGATGCGCGTGCCGGTGACGGTGATTTCGGTTGGTGCTTCGGTGACGCTCGCGCCGCTGTCGGATGATTCATCCTGTGCAAATGCGGGCGCGCTCCAGAGCATCGCCACCGCCAGTGCCGCGGTGGATGCGATCGATGTGGATCTCGACATATCTTCCCCTTTTCCTGTCTTTATATGCGTGAAGGACGCCTCCCGGACCCGCCTGTCGCGACGGTTTTCGTCCTCCTGCTCTGGTTATTTGCAGCCTGTCCCGGCTGCTTTGCGCGGCAGCGGGCGCCCGCCCGCGAGCCCCGTAGGTTCGCCATTCTCGATCGCCAGCGATCCGTTGACCGTGACGAAGCGCATGCCTGTCGAAAACAAGCTCGGCCGGGCATAGTCGGCGCGCGGCGCAAAGGTCGCCGGGTCGAAAGCGATCACGTCGGCAAAGGCGCCGGCCTTGAGCTCGCCGCGCCCCTCGATCCCGAACATCCGCGCTGGTGCCGCAGTGCTCTGCTTGATGAAGGTGCCGAGATCGATGACCGCCTTGTCCTTGACATAGGTCGCATATTTGCGCGCATAGGACGCATAATAGCGAGGGTGCCCCTGCGAGGCGTCCGAACTGGTCACCACCCACGGGCGCTTCATGAAGGCCGCGATATCCGCCTCGTCCTGATTGAACGAGGCGACGCCCGCCTCGCGCTGTTTCAGGACGAGGATCGCCGCATCGATCGGATCGATCGAGCGGTCCTTCGCGACCTGTTCGAGCGTCTTGCCCTCGAAACCGGCGGGCCCCGACGTGATCAGCAGCGACGCCGGACCGCCGCGGCGGCGGAGGTTATCGGCCATTTCGGGTCGCATCCGCGCCATCGTGGCGCTGTCGTCAAAACGCTTCAGCATCTCCGCGCGGCCGCCATCCTGCGCCCAGCGCGGCAGGAGCGCGGCCGACAGCCCCGTTCCCGACGCCGACCAGGGATATTGGTCGGCGTGGACGATCTGGCCCGCTTTCTGCGCCGCCTCGATCTGCGCGATGATCGCACCCGCCTGCCCATGGACGTCGACGCCGAGCGCCTTGATGTGCGCGATATGAACCGGAATGCGGGCATCGCGCCCCACCGCCAGCGCCTCCTCGACCGCGCCCTTCAGCCCGATCGTATAGGAGGATTCGTCGCGAATATGGCTGTCATAGACCCCGCCACGCGCGGCCGCCGCCTTCGCCAGCGTGACGACCTCGTCGCGCTTCGCAAAGCTCTGCGGCGCGTAGAAAAGCCCGGTCGAGAGCCCGAGCGCCCCGTCGCACATCGCCTTGTCGACCAGCCCGGCCATTTGTCCGAGTTCCGCCGGCGTCGGCGCCCGGTCGGCCGCCCCGATCACTTTCGCACGCACCGCGCCGAGCCCGACATAGGTCGCGAAATTGATCCCGAAGTCGCGCGACGACTGTTCCAGCCCCGCGACGGCGCCCGGCGCGCCTGCATGGGTGATGCCGAAGGTGCGCGCCACATCGGGATCGCCACCGCCGTCGACGCCGATGAAGGCCGTGGTCACCCCCTGCGTCAGGAACGGCAGGACCAGCCGCGTCGCCGGGTCACCCGATGCAAGCGCATCGTTCACATGCGCGTGCGGGTCGATGAAGCCGGGCGCGACGATCAGCCCCGTCGCATCGATTGTTCTTGCGCTGGCGCCGGGCGCTTTCGGCCCGACATAGACGATCCGGTCGCCGCGGATCGCGACATCGCCGCGAAACGGCGCCGCGTCGCCGGTATAGATCGTGCCGCCGCGGATGACGAGATCGGCCCCGCCCTGCGGCTCGGCCGCGCCTTGGGGCGCCGCCAAGGTTGTCGCGGACAAAAGTGCGATCACTGCCGTCGTGGACTTGATATACCGGATCATTGCGACACCCCGTTTTATTGTTGTTTTACAAAGACGCTAAATCGTTCCCCAAAAGCCTGCGACCGGCGGCGTCAAGACGCCGTCCACCCCCTTGACCCCGCCCGCGCGGTCGGCCGCCAGCCACAGCGGGCCGTCGAGGTCGACGAAGCTCGACCGCGCCGCGACGACCAGCGCCGGGGCGATCGACAGCGAGGTGGAAATCATGCTGCCAGTCATGACGCCGAGGCCAGCGGCGGCGGCGGCATCGGCGAGCGCGAGCGCGCCAGTCAGCCCGCCCGTCTTGTCGAGCTTGATGTTGATGACCTGATATTTGCTCGCGAGCGCGCCGACGTCGTCCGCGACATGCGCCGATTCATCGGCGGCGATCGGGACGAGCGAGCGGAATCCGTCGAGCGCGTCGTCCTCGGCCGCCGGCAGCGGCTGCTCGAGCAGGTCGATACGCAGTTCGGCGAGCAGCGGCTGCAACCCTTCGACCTCGGCGATCGTCCAGCTTTCGTTGGGATCGACGATGATCCGCGGGTTCGGCGCCGCGTCGCGCACGACCCGGATCTGCGCTTCGGGATCGGTGCGGTCGACCTTGATCTTGATCAGCGGAACATCGGCGAGCGTGAGGGCCGCGGCGGACATCGCCTGCAGGGTGTCGAGGCTGACCGTCATCGCGGTGGGCGTGGGGGCGATGGCCGGTTGCCCGAGGCGATCGGTGACGCTGCGCCCCGACAATCTGGTTTCGAGGTCCCACAGCGCACAGTCGACGGCGTTGCGTGCGGCACCCGCGGGCATGAGGGCAAGCAATTCGTCGCGCGTCGCCCCGTCGGCAATGGCGCCCCGCGCATTTGCGATTTCATCGAGCGCGCCCGCGATCGTTTCGCCATAGCGCAGATAAGGCACCGCCTCGCCGCGCCCGGTGGCACCGTCCGCCATGATCTCGACGGTGACGACATCGGCCACCGTCTTCACGCCCCGCGATATGCGGAAGGGCTGCGCTAGAGGGAAAGCGTCGCTTCGCGCGACGATGGTTCGAAGCATGCATTGATCCTGTCGATGATGGGGTCGACGCCGTGGGCAAAGGGGTCGGTGCAGGGCAGCCCGAGCATGTCGGACGTTTCGGCGCACAGGCGCACGGCCTCTTCGGGCGAAAGCTTTGACGTGTTGAGCGCCACACCCACGGCCTGCACCGCGGGGCTGGTCAGCCGGGCAACCTGCAGATTGGCCTCCAGAGTCTCCTTGAGCCCCGGCATCGAATAATGCGGCAGGCCGCGCATGTGCGGGCGCACCGGATCGTGACAGAGGAGCAGCGCGTCGGGCTGCGCGCCGTGCAGCAGGCCGGTCGAGACGCCCGCGAACGACGGGTGGAACAGCGAACCCTGCCCTTCGATCAGGTCCCAGCCGTCATCGTCGCGTGCCGGCGAAATCTGTTCGATCGCGCCCGATATGAAATCGGCGATCACCGCATCGAGCGGCACGCCGCTGCCCGCGATCAGGATCCCGGTCTGCCCGGTCGCACGAAAATCGGCTTTCATGCCGCGCGCGCGCATGCCCTTCTCGAGGCAGAGCGTCGCGTACATTTTGCCGACCGAGCAATCGGTCCCGACCGCCAGCAACCGCTTGCCGGCACGCGGCTTGCCATTACCGATCGGAATATCCGGGCGCGGATCCCGCACGTCGTGCAGCTGGCGGCCATATCGCGCCGCCGCCGCGACCAGCGCCGGTTCGTCACGGAGCCGGTTGTGCAGGCCCGACGCGACGTCGAGTCCGGCTTCGATCGCCGCCAGCGCATCGCGCACCAGATCGTCGCCCATTTTGCCGCCGGCGTTGGCGATGCCGAGGACGAGCGTCTTCGCGCCTGCAGCCACGGCCTCGGCAAATCCCATGCGCGGCAACCCGAGCGTCAGTTCGCAATCGTCATAACGAAATTCGCCGACGCATTCGTCGGGCCGGAACACCGCCAGACCGCGCGATGTCTTGATGCCGACTTCGTCGTTCACATGGCCGAGGTAGAGGAGATAGGGGCTGGCGATCATGAAGTGCCTCTCAGGTGGGGGACGCATCATCATGCGAGAAGTTCGGGATCGATGCGCCTTCAAAGACGATGCGAGACTATAGCTGAAAGTTATACGAAGATCCGGGTGATCCTCGCCGAGCTTGACGCGCCGTTCCGGCCGGCAGAAGATCGTGCGCTTGAAGTCGGCATAGACAAGATCGGGGCAAACGGGTCGATGAGAGGGTTTCTTCGCTGCGCCTTCGCAGCGTCATTTCAACAGAATATGCTGCGCAGCGAAAAAACGATCCGGCGCAGGGCGGCCGCGTGACCGCGTCGGCGATCGACGCCAACGTCGTGACCGGCGCCCTTCCGGCCGATTGGGAACATCGGGTGCCCGCCAGGCCGTCGGCGCGGCGCCTGCTCGGCCTCTACCTGCTGCTGGGCTTTGCCGCCGGCCTGCCCTTCTACATGTTCAATGCGGTGCTCGCGCTCCGCCTGTCGAAGCATGGTGTCGACATCGTCATCATCGGTTTCTTCGCGTGGATCGCGCTGCTGCCGACTTTCAAATTCGTCTGGGCACCGTTCGTCGAGCGCTATGACGTGCCGGGCTTTGCGCGCTTCTGGGGACGGCGGCGCGGCTGGATCATGCTGTCACAGCTCGGCATCTTCACCGCGATGGTCGCCATGGCTTTCACTTCCAACGACAAAAGCCTGCCGCTGACCGCATTGTTCGCGATTCTGCTGGCCTTCTGGACGACGACATTGGAGGTTGCCGCCGACGGCTGGCGTATCGAGCTTGCCCCGACGCAGGCCGAACAGGCGCCGATCGTCGCAGCCAACCTGTGGGGCTATCGCAGCGCGATGGTCGCGGCGGGCAGCGGCGCGGTCCTCGTCGCCGCCTGGGCCGACTGGACGATCGCCTATCTGGTCGTCGCGGTGGCGGCCTTCGCTCCCTTCCCGATCCTCGCCGCGATGCGGCCCGCGCGCGAAGGCGCGAACGGCCGCGTCACGGCGCTCCTCACGGGCGTGGGCGCCAGCCTCGTCATCCTGCTCGCAGCGACGCTCGTCACGGCAGTCATCGGTTGGCTTCTCCTGTCGGCGGCACAGGGCGCGGGAATTTCGGCGAAGACCAATGTCACGCCCATCGTTCTCGCCGTCGCCCTGCTCCCCTTCGTCCTGCTCGGACTCGCCCTCCCTCGCATCAACCGCCTGAGCGCCGACGCGATCGCCCGCAAATCGGGTTTCGCCGCGCCTTATGTCGAGCTGTTCTGGCGTTACGGCTATGCGGTGCTCGCCGTGCTTGCCTTCGTGTCGCTCTACCGCATGGGCGACGTGCTGACCTTGACCCTCTCGCAGGTGCTGATGAACGATCGCGGGTACAGCCTGCATCAGATCGGAGTCGCCCAGGGGGTAGTCGCGCTGTCGGCGAGCATGGCGGGGGTCGCGCTCGGCGGCTTTCTGTCGACACGGCTGTCGCTCGGCTGGACGCTCGGCATCGGCGCGGTGACCGCCGCCGTCGGCAACTGGATCTATGTCTGGCTGTCGTTCAGCGCGCCCTCGGATTTCGTCCTCTATACGTCGGTCGCGATCGACCAGTTCGGCAATGGCTTCGCGGGCACGGTGTTCGTCATCTATCTCTCGATGCTGGTCAGCCCGACACACCCTGCGGCGCAATATGCTCTGCTTTCGGGTTTCGCCTTTCTGCTGCCGCGCCTGCTCGCGGGCGCATCGGGATCGATGCAGACGCAGATCGGCTATGACGGCTTTTTCCTGCTGTCGGGCGCGCTGAGCTTCGCGGCGATCTTCCTGTTGCCGGTAATCGCGCGCGTGAAGGGTCGCACCCCGCCATGACGATCGAGGCGATTTGCGAACAGGGGTTCGTGCCGGCGCTGGAAGCGGTCGAGTGCGGCCGCATTCCCGGCGCGACGCTCGGCGTGGTACGCGCCGACGGCCGGAGCGCCGTGCGTTTTGCCGGAATGGCCGCGCTCGTCCCCGGGCGCGAGGCGCTGACCCGCGATCACTGGTTCGACCTCGCATCGCTCAGCAAGGTGATCGCGACGACGACGATCGTCCTGACGCTCGCCGGACAGGGACGCCTCGACCTCGACCGGCCGCTCTCCGACGCGATACCCGACCTCCGCCAATATGACGTCGCGGGCGCCGCCGAGCGCCGGCTGACCTTCCGCGACTGCCTGATGCACCGCAGCTTCCTGCCCGCGGTCGAGCCAATCTATACCTATGGCGACGATCCGGCGCGGCTGCGCGCCTTTGTCCTGCAACGCGAATGGCGCCACGGACCGCCGGTCTATTCGGACATCAATTTCATCCTGCTCGGCATCGCGATCGAGCGCATCACGGGCGCGCCGCTTTCGGACTGGCCGCTCGGCGAGGGACTGGGCTTTGGCCCGCCCCCCGGCCCGGCGGTCGCGACCGAGACTTGCAGCTGGCGCGGGCGCGTCATGAAGGGCGAGGTGCACGACGAAAATGCCTTCGCGCTCGGCGGCGCGCCCGGGCATGCCGGACTTTTCGGCACCATCGACGGCGTGCTGGGTTTCGCCCGCGCGATGCTCGACGGATCGATGCTGTCGCCCGCAATGCTCGCCAAGGTCCGCACCGCGGACGAACGCCATCGCACCTGCGGCTGGGAACGTGCCTTTGCCGGATGGCACGGGGGCGACGCCTGCTCGGCCGACACCATCGGGCATACCGGCTTCACCGGCACCGGCCTGTGGATCGATTTCGAGCGCGGACTTGCATGGACCTTGCTCACCAACCGGGTCCATCCGACCCGGCACATCGATAGCGGTATCGCCGCCCTGCGGCCCGCGGTGGGCGACCGGGTCATCACAGCTTGGGACGAACAGGAATAATATGACGCCATCGATCAAAGGCTTCGCCTTCGCTTCTGCCCTCGCGTTGTCGCTTTCGCTGACCGCGGCCCACGCCCAGGCGATTGCGAACCCCACGGCCGCGCCGCTGCTGGCGACGGTCGAACAAAAATTGGCCGAAGGACCGGCAGGCGCGCGTTTCGGCGTGCTCGTCACGACGCTCGACGGCGAAATATTGGTGTCGATCGCCCCCGACCAGCGCTTCATCCCCGCCTCGAACACCAAGATGTTCACGACCGCCATCGCCTATGCGCAGCTGCCGCGGCTCCAGCAGACCGCAAAAGGCACCGCCGTGCGGCTCGAAGAGAGTGCCGACGGCGCTGTCGACGTCATACTCCACGGCCGCGGCGATGCGCTCCTGTCGAGCGCCGACGACTGCGTGATCGACTGCCTGCGAACGCTCGCCGACGCGGTCGCGGCGAAGACGCGCCAAGTCCGCCATATCGTCGGCGACGACCGCTGGTTCCCCGACGAGCGCTGGAGCCCGGGGATGAGCTGGAACAATATCCAGTCGCGCTATGGCACCGGCGTGTCGGCGCTGACGCTCGACGACAATGAACTGGTGGTCAAGGTCGCGCCCGGAGCGGCCGGCGGCGCCGCGAGCGTGCAGGCGCCCGGTTATTACGACATCGACAATCTGGTGACGACGGCGCCGGGCAAGGCCGAGGCGATCACCGCTGTCCGCGCGCCGGGCAGCCGCACGCTCCGCCTGACCGGCACGATCGGTACCGAGGCCGCGCCGGTCACGCTCCGTTTCGGCATCGACGATCCGGCGCATTACGCCGCGTGGCGCCTCCGCGATCTGCTGCGCGCGCGCGGGGTGCGGGTGGATGGCGATGTCGTGGCACGCCATCAGCCGCTGGCTCCGACTTATGATGCGGCCGACCGCAAGGGCCCACCGGCGATCCCGCAGGTCGAGCCCACGATGCTCGCCGAATTGCCTGTGCCGCCGCTCGCCGAAAATATGGTGCGGATCAACAAGGAGAGCCAGAATCTCCATAGCGAACTGATGCTGCGGCGCGTCGCGCGCCAGTCGGGCAACGGCTCGATCGCCGACGGCCAGGCGGTGATGCGGCAGGTCATGACGCAGGCGGGGCTGCCCGAAACGAGCTACAGCTTTTCGGACGGGTCGGGCATGTCGACCTATAACCGCGTCACCCCCCGCGCCGCCGTCGGCCTGCTCAGCTGGATCGCGCGCCAGCCGTGGAGCATGGCGTGGCGCGGGACGCTGCCGATCGCCGGGCGCGACGGCACCTTGCAGAGCCGCTTCAAGGGGACGATCCTCGAGGGAAAATTATTCGCCAAGACCGGATCGCTCAACGCATCGCGCGCGCTGTCGGGCTATCTCACGACGCGCAGTGGACGAACGCTGATCTTCTCGGCACTCGCCAACGACATGCCCGACGGCACCGACGCGCAGGCGACCGCCGCGGTCGACCGCGCGCTCGTGGCAATTGCCGAGGCACTGTAGGCAACGACTTCGTATCCGTTCGTGTCGAGCGAAGTCGAGACACCAGTCGGGGTAGCGTAAGGCCGAGGGGCATCTCGACTTCGCTCGATGCGAACGGATTTGGTGGGTTGGCTGAGTTCATCCAGCCGCAGGTGTCAGAACCAGCCGCCCCGCCGCGTGCCGGTCGACCGCCGCCTTGCTGTACCACAAGGGCTGCATCGCCCCCGCGAGCCACTTGGGATAAAAGTCGCGATAGTGCGGCGATCGCGGATCGGCGGACTGCCCGGGCAGCAGCAGGAAGCGGCTGTTGTCCCACGCGCCGACGTCGGCAACGAAGAGATAGCTGGCGCCGTGCGACACGTCGAAACCGCGTTTGACGTTAAACCCGCGCGCCATCGGCGTGGTCCCGTCGCCGCCCGACCGCCCGCCGTCGATTTTCGGGAAGGCCGCGGCAATCGCGGGATGCGATGGCGACAGCGGATGCGCGATCGTCACGCGGTGCAGGTCGCCCCAGCGCCAGCCCGCCGGGTCGGCGCCGCCGAGTTCGACCGCTTTCTTCCACCCGGCAGCCAGCGCGCCATCGACGAGCGCGTCGCGCGTCGCGGCGGGATCGTCACCCAGTCGCTTGTCGGGCAACGCAAGGATGCGCAGCATTTCGGACAGGTTGACCGAGGGGATCAGGTCGCGCGCCGCCGCCGGGACGATCCGGTCGTAAAAGGCCGTCGACAGCGCCGGCATCACCATTTCATAGAGCAGCGCCGCGGCGCTGTCCGCCTCGATCCCGCAATCCCACCGCCGGAGCAGCGCGGCGGCCGGCGCGGCGTCGGCCGAGGGGCTGGCGGGCAGGAGTTTCAATAGCGCGCGTGCGGGGAGCGACTGAACGTCGTGCTGGAGCGCGATGCTGTCCTCGATCCGGTGTTTCGGCTGGCTGCGCAGCACCTCGGCAACGCGATCATAACGAAAGGGATCGCTCCAGCTGAAGCTGATGATCCGCTCCCGCCAGGGATAATCCGCCGGCAGGTTCATCTGGTTCGCCGACGCGAACCAGCCTTCGCGCGGGTTGTAGACGTGCGGCATATCTTCGACGGCAAGGATTCCCCTCCAGTCGAAATCGCCATCGCCCGGCGCCGGAAACAGGCCGTCGTGCTTCGGGCGGCGCGGGGTGAAGCCGATCGTCTGCCAGCCCGTGTTGCCGTCGATGTCGGCATAATGGAGATTGGTCGGCGACACATGCAGTTTGAACGCCTGCCGCAGCGATGCCCAGTCTTTCGACAGGTTGATCGCGATGATCGCGAACCGCTGGTTGGCGCCGGGCAGCATGCTGACCGTGGCGAACGCAACGGCGCGATTGCGTGCGACGTCGTCCGACACGATCGGGCGGCCCGCGGCATAACGCAGCGTCACGCGCTCGCTCGGCGCACCCTTGACCGCGATCTCGTCCTCGAATGTCTCGAACGCCTTCCACTGGCCCTTGTGCCAATATCTGCCGGGATCGTCCTCCTTGGTACGCAGGATGAACAGGTCGGTCTGGTCGATGTGGAAATTGGTGCGGCCAAAGGCGAAGCGGTCGGTGTGCCCCTGCATGATGCCGGGCAGCCCCGGCGCGCCCGCGCCGATGACATCGAGCCCCGGCGCCGACAGATGGCACATATGGCGCGGGCTGGCGCGGCCGATGCCGAGATGCGGGTCGTTGGCGAGGATCGGCCGCCCCGTCGCGCTGCGCGACGGCGCGATCGTCCATGCATTGCTGCCCAGCGCAAAGCGGTCGGCCCGGCGCCCCTCGGGGTCGAATTGCGCCTCCTGAATGGGATCGAAGGCGGTCGGCCGGGTTGCCGGGTCCAAAATGCCGAGATCGGCATCGCTCACCGCCGCACAGTCGAGCCCTTCGGGCACGGTGAAGGACCAGGCGGGGCGCAGCGGCGCCATCAGCTCGTCCGCCTCGAGCAGGCCGCGCGCCTGGAGCTGCGCGCGGCGCACCTCGTCGTCGGCGTCGCCCATGCCGATCCCGCGGTTGCGCACGAAATCGGCGATATCCCAGCGCAGCGGGCTGATCCCGAGGATGCCATATTCGAGCGGCATCTGCGCGGGATCGGCCACCAGCTCTTCGATCCGGGCGTTGACCCCGGCGACATAACCGCGCGCGCATTCGAGCACGTCGGGCGGCAGCGCGGCCAGTTCGGCTTCGACGTCGCCGCGATAGAGGAAGAGCCGCGCGGCCTTGTCGGCGGCGATGAAGCGCGATCCGAAGGCTTCGGCCATCCGCCCCATGTCGCGGCGATGTTCCATATCGATCTGGAACAGGCGGTCGCGCGCGACCAGATAGCCCTGCCCGAAGAACGCATCGTGCAGCGATGCGGCGCGGACGTGGGGCACGCCCAGTTCGTCTTCGATCACCTCGACCGGCGCGCGCGCGCCGGACAGCCGGACCGTGCGCGTCGCGCCCTTGCCGCCTTTGACCCGGGGTTTCGCCATCAGGCTTCCGGGCATTGCAACGAGCGCGGCGGAAGCCAGCAGGAACGCACGGCGCTGGATCAACAGGTCTCTCCGACAAGGAATGAAGATAGCGAACGAAGATAGCTCCGGCCGAGCCTATCGCACGACCGCGCGGCCATGCCATAACAAGCACGCGGCGCCCTATAACTGCAAGCTATCCGCAGCCGGACGACCTGTTTCGGCGCCATCATTCCTTCGGGCTATATATCCATATATTCAGGTTATTAGCCTAGCTGTTGACCTGCTGCCACCACCCTGTAACCTCGCTGTCATGGAACCGGCTGTCCGCGCGCCCAGGCTGTCGCGATAGCCGGACCGGTACGACGGATATCACTAAAACATAAGAAGGCGGAGCGAGACATCCGCCGGACAGTCAGGTGGGACAACAGGGTAAGCCAAACCGGCGTTGCGCCGGGCACGCCTCGGGCGGTGTGCGGCTCATCCCTTGGGCAAAAAAGGGGACTGCTAACATGCGTAATCGTGAACAAATTCGTCTGCCGCTGAGCCGCAAAGGCGGACTCGGCGTCGCCATGACCGCCATCGCGCTGGTCCATAGCGCCCCGGCGCTGGCGCAGGACGCAGCCACGGCCACGACCGAAAATGTCGAAGCGGCGCCCGGCGACCAGATCATCGTCACCGGCTCGCGCGTCGCGCGCGATGGTTTCCAGGCCCCGACTCCGCTCGTCGTGCTGACGCAGCAGGACATCCAGAACACCTCGCCGTCGAACAATATCGCCGACTTCGTCAACCAGATGCCGCAACTCGCCGGCTCGACGCGGCCCGCCAACTCGCGCCTGAACATCTCGAACGGATCGGCCGGCATCAACGCGCTCGCCATGCGCAACCTCGGCGAAAGCCGCGTGCTCGTCCTCGTCGACGGCCGCCGCTCGGTCGGTTCGACGATCTTCGGCTGGGTCGACATCAACACGATTCCGCAGGCATTGGTCGATCGCGTCGAGGTCGTCACCGGCGGCGCATCGTCGGCCTATGGCTCGGACGCCGTCACCGGCGTCGTCAACTTCGTCCTCAACAAGAAGATGGAGGGGCTGCGCATTACGGGCGACATCGGCCTCACCGACAAGGGCGACGGCTTCAACTATTCGGGCAGCGTCGCGGGCGGCGTGTCGTTCGCCGACGGCCGCGGCCACGCGCTCTTCAACGCCGAGATCGCGCACCAGGACGGCATCTACGAAATCGATCCGAAGGACCGGCCGTGGAACCACCGCGGCTATCTCGCCATCGCGAACCCGGCCTATGTCGTGACGAACGGCGTCGGGAACGGCCAGCCGGCATTCATCACCTTCCGCGAGAACGCGGGTCAGACCAACCAGGCGCCGGGCGGCTTCATCACCGGGTCGGTGGGCAACAACAACGGGCTGCGCGGCCTTTATTTCAGCGAGAACGGTCGGGTAAACCAGTTCAACTACGGTTCCTTCAACTCGCCTGCGCTGGGCGGCAGCGCCGCAGTGACGCGCACGGTCGGCGGGGACTGGCGGCTCAATGATTCGGGCCGCCGCATCGGCCTCGCCCCGAAGGACGATCGCTGGGGCGTCTTCGGCCGCCTGAGCTATGAAGTCGCCGACGGCATCGAAATCTTTGCCGAAGGATCGTACAACAAGCAGGAGGTCTTCTTCAACGCCGGCCCCAACCTCGGCTCGGCCACGCTCAATACCACCGGTTGCACAACCACCCCGGTTCCCATCACCTGCAACGCCTTTGCGCTACAGACGCTCGGCGCAGCGCGGCTCGCCGGCGTCACCAGCATCGGCATCACGACGACCGCGGCGGACCTGCCGTTCCGCGGCATCAACAACAAGCGCGCGGTGCAGCGTTATGTCGTCGGCGCCGAAGGCGAGTTCGACGCATTCGGCAAGGCGGCGCGCTGGGATGTCTATGGCCAATATGGCCGCTCTGACCTGCGCGAGCAGCTCCGCAATATCATGCACGTCGCGCGCATGACGGCGGCGACGAACGCCGCCTTCGCGCCCGCCGGCAATGCGGGCGGCTATGCCGCCGGCTCGATCCAGTGCCTGATCAACGTCGACGCCAGCACCACCAACAACGATCCGGCCTGCGTGCCGCTCAATCGCCTTGGTATCGGCGTCGCCGACCCCGCGGCGATCGATTATGTGCTCGGCGATCCCTATCGCAAGCAGACGCTCGAACAATTCGTCACGGGCGCCAACCTGTCGCTGACCCCGTTCGCGACCTGGGCCGGCGACGTCAGCATCGCGGTCGGGGCCGAGTATCGCAAGGAGAAGATCCGCGGCAGCGTGCCGACCGAGTTCCAGCCGCTCGCGACGGTCGACGCCACCGGGCGGCCGGGTTTCCTGAACCAGTGGTCGGTCGGCAACTATCTGCCGTTCAAGGGCAGCTATAATGTGAAGGAAGCCTATCTCGAGACCGTGGTCCCGCTGGGCCTTGGCCTCGAGTTCAACGGCGCGGTGCGCGCGACCGATTATTCGACCTCGGGCTATGTCACCACCTGGAAACTGGGGGCAACCTGGGCGCCGATCGAGGATATCCGTTTCCGCGTGACGCGGTCGCGCGACATTCGCGCACCGAACCTGAACGAGCTGTTCCAGGCGGGCACCGCGAACAGCGATTCGGTGCGGAACCCCAAATTCGTTGCCGGCAACCCCGCCACCGGGCCGCAATTCTTCCCCTATTCGGGCCTGACGACGGGCAACCCCGACCTGAAGCCCGAAAAGGCCGATTCGTGGAATATCGGCGCGGTGATCACCCCGCGCTTCCTGCCCGGCTTCTCGGCATCGGTCGATTATTTCCGCATCGACCTCGAAGATGCGATCGACACGATCACGGCGCAGGAAATCGTCAATCGCTGCGACGAGGGACGGCAGGAATATTGCGCCGCGATCACCGAGGATCCGGCGCGCTCGCAGCCCGGTCCGCCGCGCGTGCCGTACCTGCTGATCCGCAGCCAGCCGTTCAACTTCGTCAAGAAGCTGGTGCGCGGCATCGACTTCGACGCCGCCTATCGCCTGCCGGTCGGCGGGGAAAGCAGCATCACGCTGCGCGGCACCGCGACGCGTTACATCGAAAACCTCTCGGACACCGGCATCACCGGCGTCACGCCGGTCAATACCGTCGGTGCGAACGGCGGCCAGTTCAGCACGCCGAAGTGGATTTTCCGCACCAGCCTCAATTACGAGACGCCGACCTTCTCGGGCACGGTCGTCGGCCGCGGGGTCAGTTCAGGCAAATATCTGGCCAACGCGATCGAATGCACGTCCGGGTGCCCGACCTCGACCAGCCAGGCCCCGACCTATGACAACAACCGCGTCAAGGGGACGTTCTACGTCGACCTCAACCTGACCCAGAAGGTCAGCGTCAGGAACAGCTCGGAGGCGGAGTTCTTCTTCAACGTCACCAATCTGTTCGACGCCGATCCGTTGCTGCTCCCCGAAACCGGCCTCGCCGCGAACAGCACCTTTTCGGACCTGCTCGGCCGCACCTTCCGCGTCGGCGTGCGCTTCAAGATGAAGTGACGCGCCGCCGGCAATGACCCTGCTGCGGCGTGCACTGTAGCGCCGCAGCAGGGTATGCCGCGTCGAATCCGGCGCCCCGGCGAACCTATCGGGTGGCAGCGAGCCGTATCGCCGCACCGCCGCCCGGGGCCAGCCACAGCTTGTACGTGTCGCCCTTCTTCACCCTGATCGTCTCGTAGGCGATGCGGTGCCGCGCCTCGGTCAGATAGGTCGCGCCCTCGCCGTCCCTGTAAATCGTCGCGCTATAGGTCTTGCCGGGTTCGAGGAAATCGAAGCTCAGGGCCAGCGTCCGCGGCGTCGCATCGTTGACCCCGCCGACGTACCAGTCGGCGCTCGCGCGGTCCTTGCGCGCGAAAATCGCATAGTCGCCGACCGCGCCCGCGATCAGCTTGCTCTCGGCCCAGTCGGCGGGGACCTGTTTGATGAACTCGAGCTCGCGCGGATATTTCTCCAGCGTCTCGGGGAAATCGGCCGCCATCTGGATCGGCGAATAGATGGCGAGGTAAAGCCCCAGCTGCTTGGCGAGCGTCGAGGCGAGCGGCGCCTTGTTCGCGCCCTCGAGGCTCAGCACCCCGGGGGTGAAGTCCATCGGACCCGACAGCATCCGCGTGTAGACAAGCGTCGGGTCATGCTCGGGTCCGTTCGCGAAGGCGCCCCACGCGTTATATTCCATCCCGCGCGCGCCCTCGCGCGCGACCCAGTTGGGGTAGGTGCGGCGCAGGCCCGTGTCCTTCACGGGTTCGTGCGCGTTGACCGCGACATGATATTTCGCGGCGGTCTCGACGACCTTCAGATGGTGCTGCACCTGGCGCTGGCCGTCGTGCCACTCCATGCGCGTCTCGTCCGGCGCGTCGCCCGGGGCGATGATCCCGCCCGCGTCGGCGACATAGCCGGTCTTGACCGTCCCGACGCCGAGCTGGCCGTACAGCTTCATCGCATCGTCGAGCTGCGCTTCGTAGACCGCGATATTGCCGCCGGTCTCATGGTGCCCGATCAACTGCACGCGCTTTGCGCGCGCGTAATCGGTGACCGCTTTCAGGTCGAAATCGGGCGTCGCCTCGGTGAAGCTGTACTCGTCGCCATGACCGAACCAGTTGCCGTTCCAGCCCTTGTTCCAGCCTTCGACCAGCACCCCGCCAAAGCCGTGCTTCGCCGCGAAATCGATCGTCGCCCTGGTGCGCTCGGTCGTCGCGCCATGCTTCGGCCCTTCGGCCCAGCTCCAGTCGCCGCGGATCATGCCCCACCAGATGCCGACATATTTCATCGGCTTGAACCAGCTCGTGTCGCCGAGCTTGTTCGGCTCGTTGAGGTTGAGTTCGAGATCGCTCTCGACCAGCCCCGCCGCGTCGTCGGCGATGCGGATCGTGCGCCACGGCGTCGCGAACGGCAGGTCGCGAACGACGCGCGGCCCGCGCGACGAGGGCGACAGCGTCGCGCGGAACTTCTGCCCCTCGGCGCGCTTCAGCCACATGCCCGAATAATCGACGAGCGCCGCTTCGTGGAACGCAAGGTGCGTGCCGTCGTCGAGCCGCATCGTGATCGGCGTGTGCGCGGTCGCAACCGCGTCGATCGGCGTTTCCTGATAGACCTGCTCGTACCGGTTCCATTCGCCGCCGGGAATCCACCAGGCGGTGCCCTTCGGCGCGATGTCGAACTCGGTGAATTCGTCGGCGATCTTCGCGGTCTTCAGCCCGTCCTGTTCGGGCAGCTCGTAGCGAAAGCCGATGCCGTCGTCGAACAGGCGGAAACGGACGTTCATCCGGTGTCCACCCCAGCTTTCGTTCTGGCGGAAGCGGACGAGTAATTCATTATGATGATCGCGCACGAAGCGGCGCTCGCCCCACGGCAATTCCCACCGCGCGTCGCCCTTCGCGCGCTCGACGCTTTCGACCGCGAAGCCGCGCTGGAGCCCGATGCGGTCGGTCAGGATGAAACCCAGCTTCGACGGCGCGATCAGCAGCTTGCCCTTGCGCGACAGCGACCAGGTCGGGCGCTGGTCGTTATCGGTCGCGACGGTGAGGGTGATCGACCCGTCGGGCGAGGTCGCGGTCAGCGGTACCTCCTGCGCTGCGGCGGGGGCCGCGACGGCGGCGGCGAGAAGCAACAGGTTACGCATCAGTTCGTTTCTTTCATATCGAGCCACAGCGCACCCGCCGGCGGCAATTGTTCCATGTCGGCATCGTTCACCGCGAGCATCACCGCGCCGCCGGCCGTGTGCACGGCAACCGCCGCCGGCACCGCGCCGAAATTGAAGAGGCAGCGGATATGCTGTCCGCCCGTCACCCGGTCGAAGCCGAGCAAATCGCCCTCGGTCACCCAGCGCGCATTCGCGCCCTGCCTCAGCGCCGGGTTCGCGTCGCGCAGCGCGATCAGGCGCCGCGTGAGCGCGAGCATCGATTGCGGGTCGGCGTCCTGCCGGTCGACCGCGAGCGCCGCATGCTCGGTTCCGAGCGGCAGCCACGGATCGGCGTCGGTGAAGCCCGCGTGCACCGCACCCGCGATCCACGGCAACGGCGTGCGTGCGCCGTCGCGCGACAGCGTCAGCGGCCAGTTCTTGAGCGCCTCGGGGTCCTTCACCAGCTCGAACGGGATGTCGACCTGACCCAGCCCCAGTTCCTCGCCATTGTAGAGGATGATGCTGCCACGCAGCGCGCACAGCAGCGCCATCTTCATCCGCGCAAAGGCGGCGGGCGCGACGCCCTGTGGCGTCCAGCGCGACACCGCGCGCGGCGCATCGTGGTTCTCGAATGCCCAGCTCGGCCATCCCGTGCCCGGCGTGCCGGGCCACGCGTCGGCCGCCTCGCGCACCAGCTTCGGCGTGAGCCGGTCGGCGTAGAGGAAGTTGAAGCCGTAGGCGCTGTTCAGCCGCCCCTCGCCCGCGGTGAAGCTCTTCATTTCGCGCAGCGCGTCGTCGCCGCCGACCTCGGCGACGGTAAAGCGGCCGGGATATTGATCGGTCAGCGTGCGGATGCGTTCGAGGAACAACGGGATGTCGGGGTGCGACTGGTTATAGATTTTCTGCTGGAAGTCGAACGGCCGCGTGCGTGGCTTGTTCGACGGCGGCGCGGGCGGATTGTCGCGAAACTCGGGATCGTGCATCGAGAAGTTGATCGCATCGATGCGAAAGCCGTCGACGCCGCGGTCGAGCCAGAAGCGCACGACGTCGAGCAGCGCGTCCTGCACCGCGCGGTTATGGACGTTGAGCTGCGGCTGCGTGCCCAGAAAATTGTGCATATAATATTGGCCGCGCCGCGCGTCCCACGTCCACGCCGGGCCGCCGAACACCGACTGCCAGTTGGTCGGCGGCGACCCGTCGGGCTTTGCATCGGCCCAGACGTACCAGTCGGCCTTGTCATTGTCCTTGCTCGCGCGGCTTTCCGCGAACCAGGCGTGACGGTCGGAGGTGTGCGCGAAGACAAGATCGGTCGTGACCTTCAGCCCCAGCGCGTGTGCCTTTTCGACCAGCGCGTCGAAATCGGCGAGCGTCCCGAAAATCGGGTCGACCCCGCAATAATCGGCGATGTCGTAACCGAAATCGTCCATCGGCGACGGATAGAAGGGCGAGAGCCAGATCGCGTCGACGCCGAGCGAGGCGATATGGTCGAGCCGCGCCGTGATGCCGGCAAGGTCGCCGACGCCGTCGCCGTTCGAATCGGCAAAGCTGCGCGGATAGACCTGATAGATCGCGGCGCCTTTCCACCATGGGGCGGCGGCGCCGGTTGCGGTCTGGTCCTGAACGAGGGGGCTGTTCGTGATCACGCGTGCTTTCGCTTATTCGCTGGCCTGGCAGATGGCGGTGCCAAAGGCGGGGAGGGAAAGATGGATGCTGCCCGGCGCGGCAGGCCTTGCCGGGCAATCGCCATGGAGCGCGGTAAAGCCCGCGCTTTTCATATCGATGGCAATATGGGCCGACAGCGGCGTAGCGGACGTATTGAACGCCAGCAGCACCTCGCGCCCGGTGTCGGGGTCGAAACGCGACACCGCGAGCAGACCGGGCTTGTCGGAGAAGGCACGAACCGTCGTGGTCCCGCGCATCAGCGCCGGGGTCTTGCGGCGGATTTCGGAGAGCGCCGCGATATGGCGATAGAGCGGATGCGAGGGATCGAAATTGGCCGTAGCGGTCGTCGCGTCGCTGCCGATCAGGTCGTTGTCGTTATAGGCTGCGACCTTCGACGCGAACATGTCCTCGCGCGCGAGCTGGTCCTTGTCGTCCGAGACGAACCCCTGCTCGTCGCCATAATAGATCGTCGGCACGCCGCGCAGAGTCAGCAGCATCGCATGGCCGAGCATTACGCGCTGGAGCAGTTCGGCCTCGCTCGCACCCGGATTCGCCTGTTTCACGAACATCGCGAAGCGCCCCATATCGTGGTTGCCGAGGAAGGTCGGCAGGTCGAGCGCGGCCGCCGCACCGCCCTTGTAGAGCGGGTCGCCGTCGAACAGCCGCGCAAACTGGTCGGTGCCCTTGGTACCTCTCACCGCGTCGATCGCGGCGCGCGCAAAGCCGAAGTCGAGCACCGCGGGCAGCCCCGCCGCGTGCGTGTACCAGGCGAGCGCGCCGGGATCGACCGCGTCGACATAGACTTCGCCGAAGATGTGGAAATTCGGGATGCCGCGCGCCTTCGCGCGCGCCTGCATCGCGGGCACGAACGCCTGCCAGAACTCGGGGTTCACATGTTTGGCGGTGTCGATGCGAAAACCGTCGATCCCGAACTCGTCGATCCAGCGGCCGTAGATGTCGATGAAACCCTCTACGACGCGCGGGTTTTCGGTCGCAAGATCGTCGAGCCCGGCGAAGTCGCCATAGAGCGACGATTCGCCCACCCAGTCGCTGTTGCCGCGATTATGGTAGTAAATCGGGTCGTTGAGCCACGCGGGAACCTTCACCCGCTCCTCACCCTTCGGCACGACGGGAGTATAAGCGAAAGCCGGATCGGTGAGCTTTTTCCAGTTTTCCGCATCGGCCACATGGTCACCCGCGAACCCCGGATTGATCGGCGCGCCTTTCACCCCGCCGCGACGCGAATAGGGATAATCGGCGAGGCTTCGATAGCGGAAACCTTCCGCCGCGCCCTCCTTGTAAGTGATGACGTCGGCGGTGTGGTTGGCGATGATGTCCATATAGACTTTCATCCCCCGCGCGTGCGCCGCGTCGACGAACGCCTTGAATTCCGCATTGGTACCGAAATGCGGGTCGACCTGCGTGAAGTCGGTGACCCAATAGCCGTGATAGCCCGCGCTCTCGTCGCCCTTCGCCCCCTGCACCGGCTTGTTCTTGAAGATCGGCGCAAACCAGATCGCGGTGACCCCCAGCCCCGCGATATAATCGAGCCGCCTCGTGAGGCCCGCGAGGTCGCCGCCATGGAAAAAGCCCTTGGCCGCGGGATCGTAGCCAGTCTGGAGCCGGTCGCCCTTCAGCCCGCCCCGGTCATTCTTCGGATCGCCATTCTCGAAACGGTCGGGAAGCACGAAATAGATGATCTCGTCGGCGGGCGGCCGCTGGCGATAATCCTCGGCGGGCGCGGTAACGGGCGCGGCCGCCGCGAGGCTCAGCGCGGCGATCGATACGAAAAGGCTCATGCGGGCACTCCTGCCGCGCAATGCTGCGCGATAAAATCCTCGTGGGTGGGCAGGCGCGATGCAGTGCGTGCGACGATCGTTTCCACGTCGGCGAAAAAGCCCGCCAGTTCGTCGCGCGTCAGCTGGTCGGCCATCGGATGATAGCCGCGCGGCGCAATATTCTGGCCCGCCAGCACCTGGAACCAGCCGATTTCGACGAACAGCTCGTCGCCTTCGCGAACGACTTGGCCCTGACTTTTGAACAGCGCGATCTTCTGCGCCAGCGTATCCGGGATCGCCATCTCGCGGCAGCGGATCCAGAAGGGCGAGTCGGTCCGCTCGTTCGCGTGATAGTGGAGGATGATGAAGTCGCGGATGCGTTCATAATCGAACCGGACGCGGGCGTTGTAGGCGCCGATATTGGCGGCATCGAAATCGCGACCCGGAAAATGCGCGAGCAGCTTCGCGATGCCATTCTGGATCAGGTGGATGCTCGTCGATTCGAGCGGCTCGAGGAACCCCGAGGCAAGGCCCAGCGCGACGACGTTGCCATTCCAGGCCTGCTTGCGCATGCCGGTGCGGAAGCGCAGCGTTCGCGGTTCGGCGAGCGGGCGCCCTTCGATATTGGCGAGCAGGACCGCGGTCGCCTCGTCCTCGCTGATAAAGTCGCTGCAAAAGACATGGCCGTTGCCGGTCCGATGCTGGAGCGGGATGCGCCATTGCCAGCCAGCCTTGTGCGCGATCGCCTGCGTATAGGGCCGCGGCGGGCCGGCATTCGCGCTCGGCAGCGCAATCGCGCGGTCGCAGGGAAGCCAGTGCGTCCAGTCCTCGAAGCCGGTTTCGAGCGCCTCCTCGATCAGCAGCGCGCGAAAGCCCGAGCAGTCGATGAAGAGTTCGCCCTCGATCGCCGTGCCATTTTCCAGCACGACGGCCTCGACATGGCCGCTTTCGGCATTCCGGCGGGCGCCGGCGATCTTGCCCTCGGTCCGTTCGACGCCCGCGCGTTCGGCGATCTTGCGCAGATAGGCGGCATAGAACGCGGCGTCGAAATGAAAGGCGTAGGCGATGCCGTCGAGGCTCGTGTTCGGGATCTGCGGCAGCCGCCCGAAGCGGTTCGCGCGCGCCGCGGTTTCGTTCAGCGAATAATCGCCGAGCCGCCCCGCGACGCCCTCGGCGCGGCCGCGGAGCCAATATTGCGGGAACGGAAGCATGCCGAGGCTGCGCCCAATCTGCCCGAAAGCGTGCATATAGACGTCGCCGATCCGGCCCCAGTCGTGGAACTGGATGCCGAGCTTGAACGTCCCGCGCGTTTCGCGGACGAATTCATCCTCGTCGATGCCGATCAGCGCATTGAACAGCCGGATCGCCGGGATGGTCGCCTCACCGACCCCGACCGTGCCGATCTCGTCGCTTTCGACCAGCCGGATCGAAAGATTGTCCATCGTGCGCGAGAGCGCCGCGGCGGCCATCCAGCCCGCGGTTCCGCCGCCGAGGACCACCACCTTCGTGATGCGACTGTCGCCCACCCTGTTCACTCCCCTTCGTCCGGCACCGGCGGTGACGGGCGGGCCGGACTTGCCGGCCCACCCGTCCCTCAGGTCAGAACTTGTAGGTGATACCCGCCATGAAGTTGCGACCATAATTCTGATAGTCGCGGATCTGGCGCGGGTCGTTGTTGTAATAGGTCACGAAAGGCTCGTTCGTGAGGTTCGATGCCTGCAGCAAGACCCCCAATCCTTCGAGCGCGCCGCTCTGGAACGTATAGCCGATCTGCGCGTCGACCACGAACTCGCTCTTCGCCATGAACATGTCGCGGGCAAGGCTGATCGTCGACACCTCGGCGAGGAATTTCGAACGGTAACGACCCGATGCGCGCACCTGGAAGCCGTCCTTTTCGAAATAGGCGGTCCCGTTCACGACCCATTTCGACAGGCCGGGCATCGAAATCGCGGCATCCCCGCCTTCGCGCACGCGGCTCTTGGTATAGGAGGCGCTGCCGAGCACACCGAAGCCGTCGAGCGCCTGCGTGAAGTTGGCGAAAGGCAGCGAGAAGGACGCTTCGGCGCCATAGACCCGCCCGGAATTGCCGTTCAGCCACTGCTTGCTGAGGCCGGCGCGCGTGCCGACCGTTCCGCCGTCGGGGACCTCGAAGTCGGTGAAGTCGAACGGATTGACCTGACGATAGATGTAATTTTCGAGATATTTATAGAAGCCGCCGATCGAGACATAACCGCCCTGACCGAAATATTTTTCGAGCCCGACGTCGACCGTGTCGGCCATCAGCGGACGCAACTTCGCATTGCCGAGGTCAAGCGACCAGGGCGACGCGTTGACGTCGGTGTTGTTGCGCTTCGACGTATCGAAATTGACGCCGCCGCCGGGTTTCAGCTGGTCCATGCGCGCACGCGCCAGCATCCGCGCCGCACCAAAGCGCAGGAAGGTGTTGTCGGCGAATTCGACCGACAGGTTCAGGCTGGGCAGGATATCGGTATATTTGTCGCCGTCGACGACCGGCGTCGACTGGGTCACGCCGCCGACGACCTGCGCATAGAAGCTCGAACCCGTCTGGTCGGAATGAACGATCTGGACGCCGACATTGCCGCGGATCGGCGTGCTGCCCGCATCGGCATCGAAATTCGCCTGCACGAAACCGGTCAGCACCTTTTCGCGGATCGTATAGTCGTTGAAGACACGCGCCGGGTCGAAGCCCGCGCCGTCGGTGAGCGTATAGTTGCCGTCATTGTAGAAGCGCCAGCTGTCGAACGCGACCATGCCGGGAATGCCGATGAAATCGAGCGACACCGGATCATAGAGATAATCGGCGGGCACCGGCGTATTCGCCGGATAATTTTCGCTCGTCAGCACGAAGCCGCGGTCGTCGAGGCTCTTCTTGCGGTCCGAATAATTGGCACCGACGCGTACGCTGCTGATCACGCCGCCCAATTCCTGCGTCGCCTGCAGGCGCAGCGATTTCAGCTCGTCCTTGATCCGCGGCGTGTTGACGAAGCCGTCCTGGCAGTTGGGAACCGCGCCGCCGCAGCTGTTCCAGCCCTGCGGATCGGTGATCACGAACAAATTGGGATCCGCATAGTCGAGCGACGGGTTGAACATGATGCCGCCGTTCGGGCGCATCTCGAACCCCAGCGCGGTTTCGCGCGCGCCGACGCCTTGGCCGCGACCGGTGCCGAGGTAGATTTCGAGATTCTCCTCGGTCTTCTTGATCCGCGAATAGCCGAGGTCGAGTTCGAGCGTCAGTTTCTCATTGGGCTTGAACTGGCTGTTCCAGCCGCCCGCGACGATCGTCGAATTGCGATGGACGACGTCGTTGCGCATCACCGCCTCGGTCCCCGTCCACACACCCTTGGTCACCAGGCCGTCCTCGATGGTGAAGCCGGGCTGAAGGGTCGAATTGCCCCAGAAGAGCGGGAATTCGATACCGCGCAGCCGCTGCTCGTCCTTGAACTTCGACCAGTAACCGTCGATCGTCGTGTGGAATTTCTCGCTGGGCTCCCATTCGACGACGGCCATCACGCCGTCGCGCTTCAGTTCGTTCGATTTCACATAGGGCTTGGCGCCGCCGATGATGAAAGCCGTGTTCGTGCCGTCGGTCGCCTCGGGATAGCCCCACGCGTTGAACCGTTCCTCGGCCGTCGGCGACTGCATCCGCGCATAGCCGATCGCCCAGCCGAGCGTGCCGTCGGCATTCTGGTCGATATAGGAGATGTTGGCGCGATAGCCCTTGTTCGAAATGTCGGGGTTGAGCTTGCCGAGATCGTTGACCTCGAAGCGCGCGCCGGCGGCGATCGCGCGCTTGCCGTAGGCGAGCGGACGCACCGTCCGCATGTCGATCGTGCCGCCGAGCGCCTGCCCGATCAGCGACGCGTCGGGGGTTTTGTAGACGATGGCGCCATTGAGCAGTTCGGACGGATATTGGTCGAGCTCGACGCCGCGGTTGTTACTCGCCGAAACCTGTTCGCGGCCGTTGAGCAAGGTCGTGGTGAAGTCGGGGGCGAGGCCGCGGATCGACACGACGTTGGCGCGCCCGTCGAGGCGCTGCGTCGCAAGGCCCGGCAGGCGCGACAGCGATTCGGCGATCGACAGGTCGGGCAGCTTGCCGATGTCTTCGGCCGAGACCACTTCGACGATCGAGGTGTTCGCCTTCTTGGCCTGGACCGAATTGTTGATCGCGCCACGGATACCGCTGACGACGATTTCACCATCGGCCGGCGCTTCATCCACTGGCGCGGTGCTGGCATCCTGCGCCATCGCCGCACCCGGAAAGACGGCGGTCAAGGCAAAGCCAAGCGCGACGGCGCTGGCACCGCGGCGAAGGCTGATCGATCTGGTCATGCAAAACTCCCCTGCTGCGATGGGCGGTCTGACCAGCGATGGCAAAAGGGGGCGGCAATTGCGCCGCGCAGCATCCTCTCACCGAAGCGTGGGTTGTCCCATCTCGGCGTCGCAATTGGAACCAATCGGCGGGCGCGGCCATAGGGTATACGTATACGCATATTATGCAGCCCGGCGCCCTGTCGCCGAAATGTCACGCTTTTGCGCCCGCAGCCGGCGCATCGGGCCCGATGCAAATTCTTGGCATCGACCGGACCAATCGCTAGGCTCGCAGCAAGGCAACGGCCAGCGATAAGGCCGCCGCGACCGGGAGACCAACATGGGGCGACAGCCCTCCGCCAAGCCGACGAGTTTCGACATCGCCTATCTGGCGGGCGTGTCCCAGCCGACCGTGTCGCGCGCGCTGCGCGGCAGCAAATCGGTGAGCGCCGCGACCCGCGCGAACATCGAACGCATCGCGCGCGAACTCAATTACACCGTCGACAAGAACGCCTCGAGCCTGCGCTCGCAGCGCACGCACACGCTCGCGCTGCTCTTCTTCGAGGATCCGACCCCCGACGAATCGATGATCAATCCCTTCTTCCTCTCGATGCTGGGATCGATCACGCGCGAATGCGCGCTACGCGGCTATGACCTGTTGATCAGTTTCCAGCAGATGCACAACGACTGGCACGTGACCTATCAGGACAGCCACCGCTCCGACGGCATCATCCTGCTCGGTTATGGCGATTACCAGCTCTATCGTTCAAAGCTCGAGCATCTGGTCGAAATGGACACCAAGTTTGTCCGCTGGGGATCGGTGTCGGACGACAGCATCGGCCTGACCGTCGGGTCGGACAATGTCGGCGCGGGGATGCAGGCAGGCCGGCACCTGATCGAAATCGGGCGGCGCACCATCGCCTTCCTCGGCGATGCGTCGGAGCATGCGCCCGAATTCCAGGATCGCTACGCCGGCCTGTGCCGCGCGATGGAGGGCGCGGGCCTGTCGCCCGACCCCGCGTTGCAACGCGACGCCGTGTCGTCGGAGGAATCGGGGCATGCCGCGGCGCGCGCGCTGCTCGCGAGCGAGCGCCCGTTCGACGCCATTTTCGCTGCCAGCGACCTGATCGCGATCGGCGCGATGCGCGCGCTGACCGAGGCGGGGCTCCGCCTCCCGCACGATGTCGCGATCATCGGCTTCGACGATATCCCCGCCGCCAACCTCACCTCGCCGACGCTGACCACGGTGATGCAGGACATGAAGAGCGCGGGCGAACTGCTTGTCGATGCGCTGCTCCGCCGCCTCGACGACCTGCCCGTCGAACGCGCGGTGCTGCCGACGCGGTTGATCAAGCGGCAGAGCACGGCAGTTTAACGTATTCGTATACGCACCCGCCGCGCGGCTTGCCCTCGCTCCCCCGCGCTGCAATCGTCGCGGCGCGCGAGCCGCACCAGCGGCCGCCGGGGAGAGCGACATGGAAAAGCCGAGACAGGGTTTCCGCGGCCTGTGGAACATCAGCTTCGGCTTTCTGGGAATCCAGATCGGCTTCGCGCTGCAGAATGCGAATATGAGCCGCATCTTCCAGACGCTCGGCGCCGAACTCGAAACGCTGCCGGCGCTCTGGATCGCCGCACCGCTCACCGGCCTGCTCGTCCAGCCGGTCATCGGCCATATGTCCGACCGCACCTGGCTCGGACGGCTTGGCCGCCGCCGCCCCTATTTCCTCGCCGGCGCGATCCTCGCCGCGCTCGCGCTGTTCGTCATGCCCGAATCGCGCATATTGTGGTTCTCGGTCGTCATGCTGTGGATCCTCGACGCGGCGATCAACGTGTCGATGGAGCCCTTTCGCGCCTTCGTCGGGGATATGCTGCGCCGCGACCAGCACAGCATCGGCTATGCGGTGCAGACCTTCTTCATCGGGGTCGGCGCGGTTGCAGGGTCGGCCTTTCCGTGGCTGCTCGACCAGTTTGGCGTCGCCAACACCGCGCCGCCCGGCGAAATCCCCGATACGGTGCGCTACAGCTTCTGGGCCGGCGGCGCCGCATTCTTCCTCTCGGTGCTGTGGACGGTGCTGACGACGCGCGAATATTCGCCGGACGAAATGGCGCGTTTCGCCGACGCCGGACCCGCAGACGCGGCCGGCGACACGCTCGGCCGTCTCGCCGCGCGCCGCTACACCGGCAGCATCCTGTGGATCGCCGCGGGCCTCGCCGTCGCGTTCGCCGTCGCGCGGTTCGCGCTCGAAAAGGAAATGTACCTGCTTGCCGCGCTGCTCGCCGCCTATGGCGTAGCGAACGCCGCTGCGATCGCGCTCGCCCGCGCGGGGCATGGCAACAACATGCTCGCGCATATCGTCGGCGACTTCGCGGGCATGCCGCCGGTGATGAAGAAGCTCGCGCTCGTCCAGTTCTTCAGCTGGTCGGCGCTGTTCATCATGTGGATCAACACGACCCCCGTCGTCGCGCAATATATGTTCGGCAGCAGCGATCCCGCGTCGGCGGCGTACCAGGCGGGGGGCAACTGGGTCGGGGTCCTTTTCGCCGCCTATAACGCCGTTGCGGCCATCGTCGCGCTCACCCTGCTGCCGTGGCTGTCGCGGCGCGTCGGGCAGGCGCGCACGCATATGATCTGCCTGCTCGTCGGCGCGGCCGGGTTCGCAAGCTTCCTTTTCCTGCGCGATCCGCAGGCGCTGCTCGTCGCCGAAGTGGCGATCGGCATCGCCTGGGCTTCGATCCTCGCCATGCCCTATGCGATCCTCGCCTCGAACCTGCCGCAGGCGAAGCTCGGCATCTATATGGGGCTGTTCAACATCTTCGTCGTCGTGCCGCAGCTGCTGGTCGCGACCGTGATGGGACAGGTGATGAAAGCGCTCTTCCCCGGCGAGCCCGTCTATACGATGGGTTTCGCGGCCGCCGCGTGGGTGATCGCCGCGATTGCCATGCTGCGCATCGTCCCGATGGTTCCGCATGCCGGGGACGCCGTCACGGCGACGCGTTGAACTCCGCGACCAGATCGAAACGGTCACCGCGAAACAATTGCCGGACATGCGTGACGACGCGGCCCGCGCGCCAGGTCGTGCGGTCGAGTTCGAGGCACGCCGCACCGGCTCCGATCCCCAGCAGCGCCGCTTCCTTGCGCGCCGGGTTCACCGCGCGAATCACGTGCCGCGCCTGCGTCCACGGGATATGACCGAGCAGCCAGGTTCCCGGCGCCTCCTTTGCAAAGTCTGCGCCCGCCGCCGCGGGGACTTCGCCGAGCGCGATGGATCGCCGCTCCAGCGCGAAGGGCTCGCCCGCCGCCATATGCACGCCCTCGATCCGCAGCGCCGGTCCGGCGAGCAGATCGCCTCCCGCATCCGCATTCGCGGTTTCGAGCGACGTCAGCTCCCAGCGATAGGCCTGCCCTCGCGCGGCGATCAGCTCGGCGAGATCGGGCACCGTCATCACCGCCGAATGGACCGGCGGATGCGCGACGAAGGTTCCTGCCTTCCGGCGGCGTTCGACCAGTCCCGACGCGGCGAGTTCGCCGAGCGCCTTGCTCACCGTCGCACGCGCGCAGCCGTAGCGCGCCGCGAGCTCCTGCTCGGTCGGCACGCGGTCGCCGGGGCGCCACTCGCCCGACTGGATCGAGGCGGCGATCTCTTCGCGGATGCGCCGTGCGGGGTTCACGCGAGCAGCCGCGCGACGCAGGCGCGATAGGCGGCGCCGATGGGTTCGGCATCGACGTGGCGCCCCTTCTCGACGCACTTGACGCCCGCACGCCACACGCCGTCGATCGCCCCCGCGCGGGCGGCGAAAATCCAGCGGTCGAGCAGCGTCGCCTCGTCGGTACCGGCAAAGGCGGGATGATCGAGGTCGAGCGACACGATGTCGGCGGCATGGCCGACGGCGAGCCCCGCGGGCACGCCGAGCGCCTGTGCGCCCCCGGCCACCGCATATCCGAACAGGTTCGTCCCGACGAACGGCACATCCTCGCGCGCCAGCAACGCGCGCGCGCGGTGCGCCAGGCGCTGCGAATATTCGAGGGCGCGCAGTTCCTGCGCTGCATCGACGAGGATGTTGCTGTCGGTACCGATCCCGAAGCGCCCGCCCGCGGCAAGATAGTCGACTGCGGGAAAAATGCCGTCGCCCAGATTGCCTTCGGTGATCGGGCACAGCCCCGCGACCGCGCCGCTCGCGGCGAGCCGCACCACTTCGGCTTGGTCGAGATGCGTCGAGTGGATCAGGCACCAGCGTTCGTCGACCCCGGCATTGTCGAGCAGCCATTCGACCGGCCGCGCACCGCTCCACGCGACGCAATCGGCGACCTCCTTCACCTGCTCGGCGGCGTGGATATGCACCGGCCCCGTCGGCGACATCGTCAGCAAGGCGCTCAGCTCTTCGGGCGTCACAGCACGCAGCGAGTGCGGCGCGACCCCCATATTGGCATCGCCCGACAGCTTCGACCGCGAAGCGCCGAGAAGCTTGGCAAAGCCGTCGACGTCGTTGAGGAACCGCCGCTGGCCCGGGCTGGGCGGCGCCGCGTCGAAATTGCCGTGCGCGTAAAAAACGGGAAGCAGGGTCAGCCCGATCCCCGTCGCGGCGCTCGCCTCAGCGATCGCCCCCGCCATTTCGGCCGGGTCGGCATAGGCCGCGCCTGCCGGATCGTGATGCAGATAGTGAAACTCGCCGACGCGGGTGAAGCCCGTTTCGAGCATCTCGACATAGGCCTGCGCGGTGATCGCCGCGACATCCCCGGGCGTCAGCCGGTCGAGGAAGCGGTACATGATCTCGCGCCAGCTCCAGAAATTGTCGTCGGGGCGGCTGCGGCGCTCCGAAAGCCCCGCCATCCCGCGCTGGAAGCCGTGGCTGTGGACGTTGCACAGTCCCGGCAGGCCGACGCGGTGGCGATCATCGCCTTCCGCCGCCGCGACACCGACCTCGACCTTCGCGATCCGGCCGTCGGCGATGCGCAGGCGCACATCCTTTTTCCATTCGCTGCGGAGCCACGCGCGTTCGAACCAGAGAGAAGTCATCGTCCGTCCTCATATTATGTCTAGACATAATGGCGCATTCGAACGACACTGTCCAGATGGAGCAGCTCTGGACGAACGCCCGACTCGCAACGATGGCCGACGACACCCTCGGCCTGATCGACAATGGCGTCGTCGCGGCAGCGAACGGCCGGATCGTCTATGCGGGACCCGCCGGCGGCGCCCCGGCGACCGCGCAAAACATCGTCGACTGCGAAGGCCGGCTGATCACCCCCGGCCTGATCGACTGCCACACCCACCTCGTCCACGGCGGCAACCGCGCGAATGAATGGGCCATGCGCCTCGAAGGCGCGACCTATGAAGAGATTGCACGCGCGGGCGGCGGCATCGTCTCGACAATGCGCGCGACGCGCGAGGCAAGCGAGGCGGAACTGGTTGCCAGCGCCCTCCCCCGCCTCGACGCGCTGATCGCCGAGGGCGTCACGACGATCGAGATCAAGTCGGGGTATGGCCTGTCGACCGACGACGAGCTCAAGATGCTGCGCGCCGCGCGCGCGCTCGCCGGACGCCGGAACATCCGCGTCGAGCCGACCTTCCTCGGCGCGCACGCGCTGCCCCTCGAATATAAGGGTAACAGCGACGCCTATATCGACCTCGTCGCCGGCGAGATGATCCCCGCCGCCGCGCCGCTCGCGACCGCGGTCGACGCCTTTTGCGAAGGCATCGGCTTCTCGCCCGCGCAATGCACGCGCGTGATCGAGGCCGCACAGGCACATGGTCTCGCGGTCAAGCTCCACGCCGAGCAATTGTCGGCGCTCCACGGCAGCGCGCTCGCCGCGCTGCACGGCGCGCTGTCGGCCGACCATCTCGAACATGCGACCGAAGACGATGTCCGCGCGATGGCCGCGGCGGGCACGGTCGCGGTGCTGCTGCCCGGCGCCTATTATTTCATGCGCGAGACGAAATTGCCGCCGATCGAGGCGATGCGCCGTCACGGGACGCGAATCGCGCTCGCGACCGACAACAACCCCGGCACCTCGCCGACGACCTCGCTGCTGCTCATGCTCAACATGGGCGCGACCTTGTTCGGGCTGACCGTCGCCGAGGCGCTGCGCGGCGTGACGGTCAACGCCGCGGCGGCGCTCGGCCTGTCCTCCGAAGTCGGCACGCTCGAAGCGGGCAAGGCGTGCGACCTCGCGATCTGGGACGTCAGCGACCCCGCCGAGCTCGTCTACCGCATCGGCTTCAACCCGCTTCACCAACGCATCAAGGACGGACAATGATCATCACCCCCGGCGCTATGACGCTCGCCGACTGGCGCGAAATTTACGAGGGCGCGAGCGCTGAGCTGAGCGCCGATGCATGGGATGCAATCGACGCCAGCGCCGCCGCGGTGGCGCGGATCGTCGCGAAGGGCGCCCCCGTCTATGGCATCAACACCGGCTTCGGAAAGCTGGCGAGCGTCCGCATCGCCGACGACGAGCTGTCGACGCTCCAGCGCAATATCGTACTGAGCCACGCCGCGGGCACCGGCGCGCCGTCGCCCACCCCGATCGTGCGGCTGATGATGGCGCTCAAGCTCGCGAGCTTCGGCATGGGCGCGTCGGGGGTGAAGCGCGAGACGGTCGCGATGATCGAAGCGATGCTCGAACAGGGCCTCACCCCCGTCGTCCCGTCGCAGGGCTCGGTCGGCGCGAGCGGCGACCTTGCGCCGCTGTCGCACATGGCGGCGGCGATGATCGGGGTCGGCGCGATCGAGGTCGGCGGCAAGGTCCTCCCCGCGGCCGATGCGCTGGCGCAAGCTGGCCTCGTCCCGCTCGATCTCGGCCCGAAGGAAGGGCTCGCGCTGCTCAACGGTACGCAATTCTCGACCGCCAACGCGCTCGCCGGCCTGTTCCGCGCCGAAACCATCTTCCGCTCGGCGCTGATCACCGGCGCGCTCTCGACCGAAGCCGCGAAGGGCTCCGACGCGCCCTTCGACGCGCGCATTCACGCATTGCGCGGCCATGCCGGCCAGCGCGAGGTCGGCGATACGCTGCGCACGCTGATGGCGGGGTCGGCGATCCGCGCCTCGCACGCGGTCGACGATCCGCGCGTGCAGGACCCGTACTGCCTTCGCTGCCAGCCGCAGGTGATGGGCGCCGTGCTCGACCTGCTGCGGCAGGCCGCGACGACGCTCGCCATCGAGGCCAATGGCGTGTCGGACAATCCACTGATCTTCGCCGACACCGACGAGGCGCTGTCGGGCGGCAATTTCCACGCCGAGCCCGTCGCCTTCGCTGCCGACATGATCGGACTCGCGCTGTGCGAGATCGGATCGATTTCGGAGCGCCGCATCGCGATGCTCGTCGACCCCGCGCTGTCGGGCCTCCCCGCCTTCCTCACCCCGCGCCCCGGGCTCAACTCGGGCTTCATGATCCCGCAGGTCACCGCCGCCGCGCTGGTCAGCGAGAACAAGCAGCGCGCCTATCCCGCCAGCGTCGATTCGATCCCGACCTCGGCCAATCAGGAAGACCATGTTTCGATGGCCGCGCACGGCGCGCGCCGCCTTCTCGACATGGCCGACAATGCCAGCGCGGTGATCGGCATCGAGCTGCTCGCCGCGTGTCAGGGGATCGACTTCCACGCGCCGCTGAAATCGAGCGACACGCTCGAAGCCGCGCACAGGCATCTCCGCGCCGCGGTGCCGACGCTCGAAGACGACCGGCATTTCCATCCCGACATGGAGGCCGCGACCGCATTGATCCGCACGGGCAGCCTCGTCGTGGCGGTTCCCGTCCGCCTGCCGGGTCTCGCCTGATGGACTGGCTGCGCGTCCATCGCGGCGACGCGCCGCTCATCCTCGCCTTCCCGCACGGCGGCACCGACCTTGCCGGACTCGACGAACAGTTCGTCTCGCCTTGGCGCGCGCAGCTCGACACCGACTGGTGGATTGCCGAGCTTTACGCCTTCGCCGCCGACCTCGGCGCAACCCTGGTTGCAACCGACATCTCGCGCAGCGTGATCGACATGAACCGTGATCCGTCGGGCGTATCGCTCTATCCCGGACAGGCGACGACCGAGCTGTGCCCCACCACGACCTTCGACGGCGAGCCGCTCTACCGCTTCGAGGGGCCCGACGAGACCGAGGTGACGCAGCGTCTCCACCTCTATCATCGGCCGTATCACGAGGCGCTCGCGGCTGAGATCGACCGGCTGAAGGCGCAGCATGGCCGCATCGTCCTTTATGATGCGCATTCGATCCGCAGCCATGTGCCGCGATTGTTCGACGGCGAACTGCCGCAATTCAACATCGGCAGTAACGATGGCACGACCTGCGCCCCCGAACTCGAAACCGTGATCGCGAACATCTGCGCGGCGAGCGGCCACAGCCATGTCGTCAACGGCCGGTTCAGGGGCGGCTGGACGACGCGCGATTACGGCCGCCCCGAAGACGGCGTCCACGCGATCCAGATGGAACTCGCGCAGCGCGGCTACATGACCGAGTCCGCCGCGCTCACCGAAACCGCCCCGCTCGACCCGAACCCCGCGATCCTGCCCACCTTGCAGCAAGTGATCGCCGCAGCACTCGACTTTGCGAAAGGACAGAAATGACTCGCCCCGCTAATCAGAGACTCGACAACAGCCGGGTAATCCGCCCGGCAACCGGCCCGGAGATCAGCGCGAAAAGCTGGCTTACCGAAGCGCCGATGCGGATGCTGATGAACAATCTCCACCCCGACGTCGCCGAAGCGCCGCACGAGCTCGTCGTCTATGGCGGCATCGGCCGCGCCGCGCGCGACTGGGAAAGCTATGACCGGATCGTCGAGACGCTGAAGCGGCTCGAGGGCGACGAAACCCTGCTCATCCAGTCGGGCAAGCCCGTCGGGGTCTTTCGCACCCACGAGAACGCGCCGCGCGTGCTGCTCGCCAATTCCAACCTCGTCCCCGAATGGGCGAACTGGGACCATTTCCACGAGCTCGATAAAAAGGGCCTGATGATGTACGGTCAGATGACCGCGGGCAGCTGGATCTACATCGGCAGCCAGGGCATCGTTCAGGGCACCTACGAAACCTTCGTCGAGATGGGCCGCCAGCATTATGGCGGCAGCCTCGCCGGCCGCTGGCTGCTCACCGCCGGGCTTGGTGGCATGGGCGGTGCGCAGCCGCTTGCGGCGGTGATGGCGGGCGCCTCGTGCCTCGCAATCGAATGCCAGCCGAGCCGCATCGAGATGCGCCTGCGCACCGGCTATCTCGACAAGCAGGCAGCGAGCATCGACGAAGCGATCGCGATGATCGAGGCGAGCCACGCCGAGGGCAAGCCCGTCTCGGTCGGCCTGCTCGGCAACGCCGCCGAGATCCTGCCCGAGATGGTCCGTCGCGGCATCCGCCCCGATCTGCTCACCGACCAGACCTCGGCGCACGATCCGGTCAATGGCTATCTCCCCGCGGGCTGGACGCTGGACCAATGGTTCTCGAAGCGCGAAAGCGATCCCGCCGCCGTGTCGAAAGCCGCGAAGGCGTCGATGGCGGTGCATGTGCAGGCGATGCTCGACCTGCAGGCCGCGGGCGTGCCGACGACCGACTATGGCAACAACATCCGCCAGATGGCAAAGGACGAGGGCGTCGAGAACGCCTTCGATTTCCCGGGCTTCGTCCCCGCCTATGTCCGTCCGCTCTTCTGCCGCGGCATCGGCCCCTTCCGCTGGGCGGCGCTGTCCGGCGATCCCGAGGACATCTACAAGACCGACGCCAAGGTGAAGGAGCTGCTGCCCGACAACAAGCACCTCCACAACTGGCTCGACATGGCGCGCGAGAAAATCCGCTTTCAGGGCTTGCCCGCGCGCATCTGCTGGGTCGGGCTTGGCGACCGCCACCGGCTCGGCCTCGCGTTCAACGAGATGGTGGCGTCGGGCGAACTCAAGGCGCCCGTCGTGATCGGCCGCGACCATCTCGATTCGGGCTCGGTCGCCTCGCCCAACCGCGAGACCGAGGCGATGCGCGACGGCAGCGATGCGGTATCGGACTGGCCGCTGCTCAACGCGCTGCTCAACACCGCCTCGGGCGCGACCTGGGTGTCGCTCCACCACGGCGGCGGCGTCGGCATGGGCTATTCGCAGCACAGCGGCATGGTGATCGTCGCCGACGGCACGCCCGAAGCAGCGAAGCGTCTCGAACGCGTCTTGTGGAACGACCCCGGCACCGGCGTGATGCGCCACGCCGATGCGGGCTACGACATCGCGATCGACTGCGCACGCGAGAAAGGGCTCGACCTGCCCTCCATCTGACATTTGTTTCAGTTGCACCGAAACAGCTTCGCATCCTAAGGCTCTCCCCGACGATCAGGGGAGAGCCGAAAGCCGATGTCCGAAGCCCAGCCGCAGAGCTTTCCCGAAATCCGCGACGCAGTCCGCCGCCTCTGCGCCGGTTTCCCCGGCGAATATTGGCAGCGGCTCGACCGCGACCGCATCTATCCGACCGAGTTCGTCCGCACGCTCACCGAAGCGGGTTTCCTCTCGGTGCTGATCCCCGAGGAATATGGCGGGTCGGGCCTCGGGCTGGGCGCCGCAACCGCGGTGCTCGAGGAAATCCACCGCTCGGGCTGCAACGGCGGCGCGTGCCATGCGCAGATGTACACGATGGGCACCTTGCTCAAGCACGGGTCGGAGGCACAGAAGCAGGCCTATCTGCCCGCGATCGCCAGCGGCGAGCTTCGCTTGCAAGCCTTCGGTGTCACCGAGCCGACCGCGGGCACCGACACGACGCGCATCCGCACGTTCGCGAAGCGGGTCGGCGACAACTATGTCGTCAACGGCCAGAAGATCTGGATCAGCCGCGCCGAACATTCGGACCTGATGGTCCTGCTCTGCCGCACCACCCCGCGCGAGGAATGCGCCAAGCCCTCCGATGGGATGAGCGTGCTGCTTGTCGATATGCGCGAGGCGCAGGGTAACGGCCTGACGATCCGCCCCGTCCGCACGATGCTCAACCATGCGACGACCGAACTTTTCTTCGACGATCTCGAAGTCCCCGCCGCAAACCTGATCGGCGAGGAGGGCAAGGGCTTTCGCTACATCCTCTCGGGTATGAACGCCGAGCGCATCCTGATCGCGTCCGAATGCATCGGCGACGGCCGCTTCTTCATCGACCGCGCCACCGCTTATGCCAAGGATCGCGAAGTCTTCGGACGCGCAATCGGCACGAACCAGGGCGTCCAATTCCCGATCGCGCGCGCTTATGTCCAGATCGCCGCCGCCGCCGAGATGGTCGACAAGGCCGCGCGGCTGTTCGACGCCGGGCAGGATGGCGGGACCGAGGCGAATATGGCGAAGATGCTCGCGTCCGAAGCGAGCTGGTACGCCGCCGACATGTGCGTCCAGACGCACGGCGGCTTCGGCTTCGCCGAGGAATATGACATCGAGCGCAAGTTCCGCGAGACGCGCCTCTATCAGGTCGCGCCGATCAGCACGAATTTGATCCTCAGCCATGTCGCGACCCACGCGCTCGGCCTGCCCAAGAGCTTTTGATGGATGATTATTCCGCCTGGGTCGGCCGCAACGAAACGCGCGAGGATGTCGCCACGATCGCGCCGCTGCGCGGCCTTGCCGCGCTGCTCGACCACGAGGGCACGCCGGATACCGTACCCCCGCTCGGCCACTGGCTCTATTTCCTGCCCGACGCGCGCCAGTCGGTCATCGGCGACGACGGCCACCCGCGCCGCGACGACCATAGCTTGCTCCCGCCCGCGCCGCTGCCCCGGCGGATGTGGGCCGGCAGCCGTATCGAATTTCTGTCGCCGATCGCGGCCGGCGCGGCGCTGACCCGCGTCACCACGATCGACGCGATCAAGCCCAGGCGCGGTGCGAGCGGCGACCTCCTGTTCGTGACGCTGCGCCACGATATTGCGGCGGATGGCGTCGCCGCGATCCGCGAGGAGCAGGACATCGTCTTTCGCGCGCCCGCATCGCCGGCGCCTCCCCCTGCGCCCGTCGCCCCGGCAGAGCCCGAGCGCAGCGACGCGACACGCAGCATATCTCCCGATCCGGCCATGCTGTTCCGCTACTCCGCACTCACCTTCAACGCGCATCGCATCCACTATGACCGCGACTATGCGCGAGGGGTCGAGGGCTATGCGGGACTTGTCGTCCACGGCCCGTTGATCGCGACGCTGCTGATGGACCATTTCCTGCGCACCACGCCCGGCGTCACGCCGCGTCATTTCAGCTTCCGTGCCGAAGCGCCGCTGATCGATGGCACTCCCTTCGACCTCTGCCTCGCGCGCGATGGCGCGGGCGCGCGGCTGTGGGCGCGCGACGCGGCGGGATTGACGACGGTGCGCGCTACCGTGACGGTCTGACCGCGCGCAATCCACCCACCGAGATCATCTGGGTATTTCTCCACCCCCGACATTGCCAATTCGCAAAGCGGCCGATGCCGAGGCGGATCATGATCGCCTTGTTCGCACCGATGCGGACGGAGTCGGGGAGGATCCGCATCAGCCATGCCGATCGGCATCGCGAGCCATCCCCTTTTTGAGAGGAAGTAGTCATGATCAAGAAAGTCATGCTTGCGGTCTCGACGCTGGCGCTTGCTGCAACCGCAGCACCCGCATTCGCGCAAGGCCAACAGAACCAGGACAATGACAACAGCACGAACGGTGCCGCTGGCAACAACAGCGATACCGTCGTCGTCAACGACCTGATCGACCTGTTCGTCCAGGACAATGCTGCCGACACCTTCTCGGACGATGACCAGGACAATGACGGCAATGGTTCGTTCAACGGCAACAGCCTGGTTGTCGCGACCCAGACGCTCGGCGCGAACAACACCAACCAGCAGATGGACGAACTCGTCGACCTCGACGGTGAAGACGGCTCCGAAACCGCTGTCGGCTACAACAGCGGGAACAACAATGTCAGCGGCAGCGCCTTCGCGGCCTACGCCGGCATCCTGAACGCTGCCTGGAACACGGGCATCAACTCGAACGCCCAGGCTGCGACCAACATCGCGGCAAGCGGCACCGTCAGCTTCGGCGACACGACCGCGCCCGGCGGCGGCGACGGCGGCGGCGACTAACCACGTCCCCCCGGATGGCCGGCGCGCCTGCCCCCAGGGCGCCGGCCATCACCCTTTTGATGTTTTCAGGAGTATTCCTGTCATGAAACCCGCGATGCTTCCGGCTCTGCTGATCCTGGCAAGCTTGTCCGCCCCCGTTTCGGCACTACCGCCCGCACCCGAAGGCACGGGGCCCGCACCCGCTCCGATACTTTCCTATGCGGTTCCGGTCGATGCGGCCCCGGCAATCCCGGTGCGCCCCGAACGCAAGTCGCCGATGCTGAACGACAGCGAGCTTGAAACGCAGCGGGGCGGCCAGTCGCTGGTGATCACCAACCAGACGATGGAATCGCTCGTCAGCGGCAATGTCCTCAAGGGCGACTATACCGCGGGTGCGGTCACGCTGAGCGATTTCGCCCTGTCCAATTTCAACGGTGTCGGCAATCTGCTGATCAACACCGGCGCGCAGGTCAGCGCCCAGAGCGGCATGAACCTGACGATCAACCTCGGCGACTGAGTCGCCATGCGGGCCATGCGAGCCTTGATTGCGGGCGCGCTGTGTGCGCTTGCGGCCGCGCCTGCCGCCGCCGAGGTCCGGCTCACCGGACCCGAGACCGGCGGCACCTATCAGCTTCATGTGATGACCTGGTGGGACATTCCGTTCCGATCGGTCATTCGCCAGCGTTATGATTTCAGCTGCGGCTCCGCCGCGCTCGCGACCTTGCTCACCTATCATTATGGCGAGCCGACGTCGGAACAGATGCCCTTCCGCGCGATGTGGGAAAAGGGCGACCGCGAAGCGATCCGCAAGGTGGGCTTCTCGATGCTCGACATGAAATCCTATCTCGCCTCGCGCGGCTTTCGCGCCGAAGGCTTCCGGCTCACCGCCGACCAGCTCAAGCAGGTCAAGCGCCCGACGATCGTGCTGATGGACCTCAAGGGCTTCAAGCATTTCGTCGTGATCAAGGGAGTCCGGAACGACCGCGTGCTCACCGGCGATTCGGTCCTCGGCATCAACGAATATTCGCTCAAGGATTTCGAGAAGCACTGGAACGGCATCGCGCTCGCAATCGTCGAGGGCGGCCAGAAGCGCCCGGCGTTCAACCTCGCCGGTGATTGGGGCCCCTGGTCGCAGGCGCCGCTCGAAAAGGATGGCTCGCTCCATGTTTCGGTCGGCGACCTGACCACCAACCTCCCTCCCCAATATCAGCTGACGCCGCAGATCCTGCTCGATGTCCGCGTGGGGACCGTGCGATGAGACCGTCCATGACCCGACGCATCCTCCTGCTCGCGCTCGCACCGGCGCTCCTCGCCGCGAGCGAGCCCGGTGCCGATGATCCGCTTGCCGGCGCGGCCATCGTCTCCGACGAGGTGCTGGCCGAACAGCGCGGCGGGTTTGCCTTTCAGGGGATGGTCATCGCGTTCGGCGCCGATATTCGCAGCTTCGTGAACGACGAGCTGGCGCTGCGAACGATCGTCAGCTGGACACCCCAGGGGTCGACGATCGAACGGTTCGTCTCGCCCGCGCTGACCGCGGTCGACGCGGCGCAGATCCAGGGCGGCATATTGACGAGCGGCGGCATCACGATGCGCGTCGGCGATGAGTCGGTGTTCCTCGCGAACAACGGCCAGACCGCACTGGTCCACAGCACCGACTCGATCCAGAATGTGCTGATCAACACCGCGAGCAACGTGTCGCTGAACCAGCAGGTCGACGCCGTGCTCGACATCAGCGGCTACGAAAGCTTCCGCGCCGCGCTGGCGACGACCCGGATGAGCGACGCGATCGGCGCGGTGATGGGTTCGCAGACCGTCGGCGCGCTCGGGAACTGAACGACCCCCCGCCCCCGTTACGACGGGGACGGTTCATCTGGCCCCGCTTCGGCGGGGCTCTTTTTCCGGTCGGGGCCTATTTCCCGCCGAACGGCATGCGCAGCGTGATCGACACGTCGGGCGCATCCTCGGTCACCCCGATTTCAAAGCCGAGGTTCAGCACGTCGCGCTCGGTCAGGCGGTACGACATCCCGAAATTGAGCGAGCCGACGTGGAGATAGTTGGACTTCTGGATCGTATCGCCGATCTCCGACCGGGTCGGGAAGATATAATTGTGGCGATAGCCGAGCGAGAAGGAAAAGCGCGGATTCAGCGCAAAGCCGAAGCCGATGTTGGCGCTGACCGCGTCGCCCGGATCGACGCGCCCGATCATCACGTCGCCGACCAGTTTGTTCACGTCGCGCGGGATATGGTAAAGATAGGCGACGCCGCCATAGATCACCGCGGGGTCCGACGGCATCAGGAAGTTCAGCCCCGGCTGGACCGCCCAGAAGCCCGACCCGGTCGCAAGCCCCGTCGCCACGCCGAACTCGTCATAGCCGATGTCGAACGGCCCCTTGCCGGTGTCCGATTTGACGCGCAGCGAGCCGACGAAGATCGGCTTCTGCCCGACCGGACGGTTGAACTGGTAACGCATCGACAGTTCGGCGTCGCCGATCCCGTCCTGGCGTAGCGCGATCTGCCGGACGATCCCCTCGTCGCGCTGCTGGACGACCTCGATGCGGTCGTTGCGATAGAGATAGGGGACGCGGACCTCGACCTCGAGCCGGTCCGAAATCCCGTAGCGCAGCGAGCCGGTCCCGACCAACGTATCGCGGTCGGCATCGGTGGCCTCGATCAGGCCGATCTGGATTCCGGGGATCAGTTCGATCCCGCGAAAGACCAGGCGATTGGTCGACGAGCGCGTATATTCGAACGACGGTTCGAAAAAGAGCTGGCCGGCGCGCGTCAACACGCCCTGCCCCTCGGGAACCGCGGCGACTCGCTGTTCGGGCGACTCGCCCGGCGGCGGCGCTTCGCCCACAGGCGCGTCGGGCAGTGCGACGGCGTCGCTGCCGGGGCCGGGAAGCGTCGGTCCGGGCACGACCCCCTGCCCCATACCGGCGCCGCGCAGCAGGTCGAGCGGCCGGTCGGCCAGCGCATAGGATGTCAGCCGGTCGACCTGTGCCTGTTGCGTCGCGAGCTGTTGCTGCACCTGCGCTATCTGTTGCCGCTGTTCGGCGAGCATGATGTTTTGCTGGTCGATCAGCGCGCGCTGTTCGGCGATGATCCGGCGCTGCGCCTCGATCTCGCTTTCGACGCTCGCGGCCGGCTGGCCTTCGGCGATGCCGCCCGGCCCCGGTGCCGCGGCCTTCCACGTTGTCGCGGCATCGAGGAAGGGTAGCGCCTCGCACAGGCATTCCAGCGCTCGTGTTTCCTGCGCTTTCGCCAGCGGAGCGACAAAAATGGCCGACAGGCCGACGGCGGCCACGCCCATATGGCGCAGCATCGGGGGCGGCGACAGGATGATCATAGCCCCGCTCCCCGCCCGGCGAACGCGTCCCGTTGCCGCATCGCCGCGATCGTGTCGATCGCCGCGCCAATCTCTTCGCCGGCGATGGCGCGGAGCCCCTCGATATCGACGAGACGGCACAGTTGCGGCCCTTCGAGTTCGATAAGGCCCTGGCGGACAAAGCCCGAAATCGTCCGGCTGACGGTGTGGATCGTCAGGCCCAGATGGTCGGCGATGTCGCTGCGCGTCATCGGCAGCGGGATACTGTCGAGCGCCGACAGCCGCTTGGCCGCGATCAACAGGAAGGCCGCAACGCGCTCGTTGGCGTTGCGGCGGCCGAGCAGGAAGATGCACTGGTTCGCACTGTCGAGCGCGCGTTCGAGCGCGCGGCTCTGCCCCGACGACGCGGGTTCGTCGTTCGACACCGGCCGCCGCGCCAGGATCGTGTTGGTGACCGCCTCGGCCGCGGCGTCACGATTGCCGTACCCGACACCGAAGACGTCGCCCTGATAGAAAAAGCCCGTCAGCTGCCGGTGCCCGTCGAGATGGAAATGACAGGTGCGGACGGTGCCCGATACGACCTCGAACCAGCAGTCGCCCGGATCGCCCTGAGAGAATATGATCTCCCCCTTCCGGAACTTCAGGATGGTGTCCTGCGGGGTCCCCCCGCGGTGAAATTCTGCCAGACCTTGCACGCCACGTCTCCAACTGAATTGGTATTGCGGCGACCCCGTTTGCGAGTCTCATGTGCCTTTGGGCAGCGTGAATCCATCCGAAGAAAGACGTAGGAATTCACGTGCCCAATTAACCTAGCGAAATCACCTACGTATAATTCCTTAGGACCTCGTTTGAATATAATATTCAATTTCAGCAGCATAGATGAATTGACATCGGCAATGCCGGTATATCGTTCGATAGTCTGAGTTAATTGCTAAACAGGGCGCGAAACGATATCATACAGGCAGAGCAGGTGGGGTTAGCGGCATTGCCGCGCGTTAAAGCTGCTCGTCGGTCGCCAATTGTCCACGCCTTGGGTGTCAGGGGATTGCGCCGTGCATCGAAACGCCTTGAATGTTGAACCGCATCTGACCTTTCGCGAACATCAAATCCTGGAACTGGTCGCCGTCGGATGGTCGGCCAAACAGATCGCGCTCGAAATCAGCATCGCGCCACGCACCGTGGAGCGCCACATCGAAAATGTCCGGCTGAAACTGAATGCGCGAAACCGGGCGCACCTCATCACGCAGGCGATGCACCTCGGCCTGCTCGTCATCGAAACGCCGACCCCCGACGAACCGACCCTCTTCGAATTCAAATGATCGATGGTGCACCCGACTGGATTCGAACCAGTGGCCCCCAGATTAGGAATCTGATGCTCTATCCTGCTGAGCTACGGGTGCGCCGCGGTTCGTGTAGCGGCGCGGGGGGTAAAGCGTCAATCGGCGTGGATCAATTCGCCGTTTCGGGCGGAACGATCGGCACGAGCAGCGGCATCGCGGCAATTCCGTCGTCGCGCAGCTCCCGGGCCTCGTCGGGCGAGGCGTGCCCGTGGATCAGATCCTCGGCGGCGCGTCCTTCGTGCATCGCACGCGCCGCGGCGGCGAAATCGCGGCCCACCCAGCGCGAATGCGGCAGCATTTCGGCTTGTCTGGCGGCGATATCGGCGAGCAGCTGGCGCACCACCGCGGGCGACGGCTCGCCGCCTGCGGCGGGCTTCGCGGGCGCTTGAGCGGCCGGCTGCTGGTTCGACTTGGCGCCCACCCGCGGCGCCATCACCGCCTTCGTGACCGCATCGTCACCGCACACGGGACAGCTGATCAACCCGCGCGCCTGCTGTGCGGCAAAGCTGTCGCTGCTGGCAAACCAGGCTTCGAAACGGTGATCACCGGCGGCACAACAAAGGTCGAAAACGATCAAGGTCAGCCACGCCCCAGCATGGGATCGAGCCCGCCGCGCGCGTCGAGCGCCGCGAGATCGTCGCTGCCGCCGACATGCTTGCCGTCGATGAATATCTGCGGGACGGTGCGCGCGCCGCCGGCGCGTTCGACCATCGCGTCGAACCCGGCGCGGTCCATCGTCAGGTCGATTTCCTGATATTCCGCGCCCTTGCGCTCGAGCAGCGCCTTCGCGCGCGAGCAATAGGGGCAGAAAAACTTCGTATAAACTTCGATCTTGGCCATGCGGCTATCCTGTCATGTCGGGTCCGTCATATCGGAATCCAACGAAGCAAAGTCAAATATGTTGCCGGTCATCAGCGCGTCCGGGACCACGCGAGCCCAGGTCAACGCCGACACGCGCGCCGCGCCGCTGCGCGCCAGCACGCGCGCCGCCGCGCGCAGCGTCGCGCCGCTGGCGTGGACATCGTCGACCAGCACCAGATGCCGCCCCGCCGCGCGTGCCCTGGCCTCGGGAGCAAGCGCGAAGGCGCCCGCGACGATCCGCTCGCGCTCGCGCCGCGCCTTGCCGCGCAGCGACGCCGTCGACTTGACCCGCAACAACAGATGATGATCGTGCGCCGCGCCGGTCAGCCGCGCCAGCTCGTCGGCAACCAGCGCCGCCTGGTTGAACCCGCGCGACCAGAGCCGCGAGCGGTGCAGCGGCACCGGCACCAGCAGGATGTGCCCCGCTTCGCCCAGCGCCCCGAGTTGCCGCGCCATCAACCGCGCCATCAGCCGCGCATGGCCGGTTCGCCGCCCATATTTGAGCCGCAACGCGACCGTGCGCGCGACCGGGCCATAGGCGACCGCGGCGGGTGCCCCCTCGAACGGTGGCGGGCTTGCAAGGCACGCCCCGCAAGCGATCGGGCCGCCCGGCAAGGCTGCCGGCAACGGGACCGAACAGCGCGAGCAGCATGGCCCGTCGAGAAAATGGAGCGACGACCAGCAGGCGAGGCAGAATTGGCGGTCTTCGCCGACGATGATGCCGCAGCCGGGGCAACGCGGGGGCAGCGCATAGTCGACGATCGCGCGCATCGCCGAGCGCAGTCCGCCGGACAATTTACCGGTTATCGCGCCTTTTGCTTCGACATCCCCCGTCGCGCTCGCCATCACCGGCTTGTGAAGCATCGCCGGGGACGGCACAAGCGGCGCATGTCGCAATCCCCCCGCCCGCTTTTTTCCATCGCCCGCCACCGCGCCCAGCGCGATCGCCTCGCGCGCCTGCCCGCATCGGCCAACTTCCTCGCGCCGATCATCGCCGAAACCCTGCTCGACCGGCTGGCGATGGTGACGCGCGAATTCTCCCGCACCTTGCTCATCGGGGCGCATGACGCCGCACTTGTCGACCATCTGCGCGCGACGGGGACCGACCTTATGATCGCCGAGGCCGGGCCGCGCCTCGCGGTCGCAACGCGCGCCATCGCGGTCGAGGCCGACGCCATCGATCTGCCCTTCGGCAGTTTCGACCTGATCCTCTGGCCGGGCGGGCTCGACAGCGTCAACGACGTGCCGGGCGCACTCATCCGCCTCCGCGCGCTGCTCGCGCCCGACGGGCTGCTCCTTGGCGCCTTTGTCGGCGACGGCAGCCTGCCACGGCTGCGCCGCGCGGTGATGACCGACGGGGTGCGCTCGATCGCGCGGCTGCATCCACAGATCGATCTCGCTGCGATGGGCAATCTGCTCCAGCGCACCGGCTTCACCCTGCCCGTCGTCGACGTCGAGGCGCTGACGGTACGCTACGGCGACTGGTTCGCGCTCGTCCGCGACCTGCGCGCCGCCGGCCTGTCGAGTCGCCTCGCCCCCGCGCCGCCGCCACTGACGCGCGAGGAGGCGGCGCGGATCGCCGCCGCTTTCGCCGCCCACGCCGACCCCGACGGCCGCATCGGAGAGACCTTCCGCATCGTCCATTTCAGCGGCTGGGCGCCGCATCCCGACCAGCCAAAACCAGCGCGGCGCGGCAGTGGCACCGCCTCCCTCGCCGATGCGCTGAAGCCGAAGACCTAGATCAGCGCCTCCAGCAGGCCGATCAACGGCTTGTCGGCGGGCGGCATGGCAAGGGCGTGCAGTTCGACCGGGCGCACCCAGCGGAGCGCGCTGGCGTGCTGCGCGACCGGCGTCCCGCGCCATTTGCGGCAGACGTAAAGCAACAGCAGCAGATGCTTGTCGCCCAGCGTGTCGCTGGCGAAACAGGCGGGCGCGAGACAGGCATGATCGACATCGATCGCCAGCTCCTCGGCAAGCTCGCGGATCAGCGCCGCTTCGGGGGTTTCGCCGGGCTCGAGCTTGCCGCCGGGGAACTCCCACAGCCCCGCCATCGCCAAGCCCTCGGGACGCTGCTGGACGAGCAGCCTTCCGTCGCGGTCGACAAGCGCCGCAGCGACGACGATCAGCGGAGTTTTTGGCGGTTTTCCGGGGCTGGGCTCGGACAAATTGTTAACCTTCCTGTGCGAATAAAGGGACCCTCGGGAACTATAGCTTTAGTCAGGGGTGGAACAATGCGAAGCTTTTACAGGCTGATGCGGTCGACCAGGGCCGCCACAGCCGTCGAATACGGGCTGATCCTGGCCCTTATCTTTCTGGCGGCTGTAACCGCTGTCACCAACGTCGCCAATTCGACGGGCAACATGTGGAACACCGTGTCCACCGCCGCAGAAACGCACTTGTAGCGCCGCGGCGGCTGTCCCTTTTCAGGACCGCCGCCGGGCCCGCAATCAACAGCGCCCATTAAGATTTTCAAAACCTATTCGCCCTAAACTCCCGGATGTTGACCCAGACCAGACCGTCAACAGGGTAAGTGAAATCAGGAGACCAGTCATGAAGTTCATCAAGAAATTCGTCCGCGACACCAAAGCCGCCACCGCGATCGAATATGGCCTGATCGCCGCTCTGATCGCCGTCGCCGGCATCACCGCGATGGGTGCCGTTGGTAACGGCGTCAGCAACACGTTCAACTCGGTTTCGGCTGAGCTCGACTAATAGTCGACGGTTTGCGTCTCCGGGCGCAACGGATAGGGAAAGGGCGGTGGAGCGATCCACCGCCCTTTTTCATTGGCCGTCCGGACCTCTACCGGTTTGCGTAGACGACGATTTTTACCTTCTGCCCGGGCGTCAACCGGCTCGACGCGGTCAGGCGGTTGAGAACCTGGAACCGCTCGGCCTGATAATTGCCGTACGCCATCCGCCGCGCGAGGGTAGCCACCGTGTCGCCGCGGCCGACGGTCACGACGTCGACCCGCCGCGGCTTGATCGCCGCCGCCTCGGCCGCGCTCAGCCGCCGGACACTGTTGAACATCGAATTGAAGACGCCGCCACCGCCCGCCTGCGTCAGCGTGACGAAGTGGAACGCGCTGCTGCGCGAGAATTCATAGGCAAAGACCGTGACATCGACCTGTCCCGACTGGGTGTTCACCCGCGCGGTCGAATAAGAGGCCGGAATGCCGTTCACCGTCGTCCGCTGGATCGCGCCCGGGCTGATCGATGCATTGCCCGCCACCGCCCTGAACGCCCCTGAAATATAGGCATTCATGTCGCCGCTATACGGCCCGGTCGAAAACTGCGCCTGCCCGCCATTGCCGCTGACCGACACCGCGTCGGTCCCGTTCTGCATCCCGTAACCGTTGGGCACGGTGAAGCGCAGCCGCAAATCGGGGTGCAGGAAGTCGCGCCCCTCGACCACGCCCTGCGCCGGATCGTCGCCATAGAGCACCCCGTCGATCGAGGCGAGGAAGGCGTCGGCATTGCGGTTGCCGCCGCTCCCGCCGACGCGGCTCGCCAGCGTCTGCGCGTTGCGCACGCGCGACGCGGGATCGGGATGGGTGCTCGCCCATTCGGGGAGCGAGCGCGCATCGCCGCCCGACAGACGCGCGTCGAGGGTCGTCTGGTTGGCAAGGCTCGTCAGCATCGTCGACAGCGCGAGCGGATCGTAGCCCGCACTCCGCAGATACTGAACGCCAAGCTGGTCGGCCTGCAATTCCTGGCTGCGCGAAAAGCCCAAAGTCGCCAGCTGCGCGACGCGCATCGAATTATTCTGGAGCAGCCCGCCGAGACCGCCGAGCAAGCCGCCATTGTCGCCGATCGCGCCGCCCAGCACCGCGCCGAGCACGCCGAGAATCTGGTTGCGCGTCGCCGCCGACTGGCGCTTCTTGCTGTGCTGCGCCGCGACATGGCCGACCTCGTGCCCGAGCACGCCGGCCAGCTCGGCCTCGTCGTTCATCAGCGCCATCAGCTGGCGGGTGACATAGACATAGCCGCCGGGGATCGCGAAGGCATTGTTCACCGGCGAATTGAGCAGGGTCACGGTGAAATCGCTCGGCGACCGCGACAGTCCCGACTGGACCGCGATATTCTGCCCGATGCGGTTCACATAGGACGCTTGCGGCCCGGCATAGGCGCCGCCGAATTCCTGCACGAGTTGCGGGTGCGCCTGGTCGCCCTGCTTGCGTTCGGCGGGCGAGATGTTGGTCTGGGTCTTGACGGCCTTCAGCTGCGCGTCGGCCGCGCCGGTGAACGCAATGCCGCCCATCGCCAAGGCTGCGGCCAGTGTTTTTCCGGTCTTCCAGCTCATCCTATGCCTCCCGTTCAACGCTTTCGGTCAGGGATATCCCCATCGCGCGACAAGGCAAGCCGCGCGATGAAAAGCGACCGCCAATTTCCGGAAAGGGAACGCGATGATCCACGATCGGGTTCCGCGGGATCGCGGCTAAGCGCGTCCCATCGCGAGGAATTTTTCCTCGCGCGCGGCGAGCAAGGTGTCGCGCGGCTGCCCCGCCAGTGCGTCCAGTTCCTGTGCGATCGCGTCGCCCAGCGATGCAATCGCGACTTCGGGCGCCCGGTGCGCGCCGCCGACGGGTTCGGGAACGATCCGGTCGATGACCTTGAGGCCGAGCAGGTCCTGGGCCGACATCTTCATCGCCGCGGCGGCGTCGGCCGCCTTGTCCGACGTGCGCCACAGGATCGACGCGCATCCCTCCGGCGAAATCACCGAATAGACGGCGTGCTCGAACATCAGCACGCGGTTGGCGGCGGCGAGCGCGATCGCGCCGCCCGAGCCGCCCTCGCCGACGACCGCGGCGACCATCGGGACGCCGAGCGCAAGGCATTGTTCGGTCGAGCGCGCAATCGCTTCGGCCTGCCCGCGCTCTTCGGCCTGGATGCCCGGAAAGGCGCCCGAGGTGTCGACGAGCGTCACGACGGGCAAGCCGAAGCGGTCGGCAAGCTGCATCAGGCGGATCGCCTTGCGATAGCCCTCGGGCTTCGCCATCCCGAAATTATGTTTCATGCGCGACGGGATATCGTCGCCCTTTTCGTGTCCGATCACCATCACGCGGCGGCCGCGAAAACGCGCAAGCCCACCCAATATGGCCTGATCGTCGCCAAAATTGCGGTCGCCGGCGAGCGGCATCCAGTCGTCGAACAATCCCGCGACATAATGTTTGAAATGCGGGCGGTCGGGGTGGCGCGCGACCTGCGTCTTCTGCCAGGGCGTCAGCTTGGTGTAGATTTCGCGCAGCATTTTCGAGGATTTATCCTCGAGCCGCGCAATGTCGTTGTCGATATTGAGCGACGGATCGTCACCCATCTCGCGCAATTCGGCAATCTGGCGATCGAGCGCCGCGACCTGTTTTTCGAAGTCCAGAAAGGCTGTCATGGCGGAGAGCGCTAGGACGAAGGCGCCTTGCCGTCAACGCCATCCATATTTGCGAGCGGGTGACGGCGGTTGACCAGTTCGACAAGGCGGCGGCTGTCGACATGCGTGTAGATTTCGGTCGTCACGATGTCGGCATGCCCCAGCATCAGCTGCAAGGCGCGAAGATCCGCGCCGCCTTCGAGCAAATGGGTGGCAAAGGCATGGCGCAGCACATGCGGGCTGACCGCCGCGGGATCGACCCCCGCGCGGGCCGCGAGTTCGCGCAGCATCTGGAACAGCCGCACGCGCGAAACATGCGCCTTGCCCGACGGGAACAGCCAGGGCGATCCGTCGGCGAGCAGCGGCAACCAGCGGCCGAACGCGTCGCGCGCGCGGTCGGACAGCGGCACGAGCCGCTCCTTGTCGCCCTTGCCGCGGACGATCAGATATTCGCTTGTCCCCGCGATCGCGCGGCGCGGCAGCGACACGAGTTCGCTCGCGCGCAGCCCCGATCCGTAGAGCAGTTCGAGCAACAGCAGCATCCGCACCGCGGCGGCGGGCGGCGCCTCTCCTGACGCCTCGTCGCCCGCCCGTTCGAACAATCGCTCGACATCGGCGTGGGTCAGAATGCGCGGCAACGGGCGCTGCGTCGCCGGCCGTGCGATATCGAGCGCCGGATTGTCGGCACGCTCGCCCTCATCGAGCAAGAACGCGAAGAATTGCCGCAGCGCCGACAATTTGCGCGCCGCACTGCTCGCCGCGAGCGACCGATAATCGGCCATCAACTTGCGCAAGGCCGGAGCATCGGCGTCGCCGAGCGGTCCCTTGACCCACTCGGCCGCCTGTTCGAGGTCGCGACGATAGGCGACCAGCGTATTGCGCGACGCCCCCCGCTCGGCCGCCATCATCTCCAGAAAGCGGCCAATGAGGGCGCCGTCAGACATGGTCTGACCGCAACATCAAACCCTCAGACACGCACCAGCGCTTCGGCGGCGATCATCCGCGCTTCCGACGGCAGGCCGACCTCGCGCAGCGCCCGGACGATATAATAGAGATGATAGGGCGGCACTTTCGACCATTCGCCCTGCATCCCCGCCGCGGCGAGCAACGCCACCATGCCCGGCTCGCGCCGCTCGGCGGCCGCCATGATCGCGCGCGACCAGCGCGTCTGCTTGCCAAGGTCGACCTCGAGGTCGCTCGCCGCCGATGAGGCGGCACTCGCGTCGAGCCGGCCGAGGCCGGCAAGGCCCGCGAGCAGGAATTTCGACCGCAGCGCATCGACGCTGTCGTCGTCGCCCGCGAATTGGCCGACCGCGCCGGCGCTCATCCCGGTCAGCGGCCGCGGCGAACCGACTGCGAGCACGCCCCACGCGCGGCTTCCGACCGACACCGTCGGCACCCAGGCGACAGCATTCTCGTCATAGCCGGCCGCGAGCATCGATCCGAGGAGCTGCCAGGGGTCACTGCCGACCTCGGTGCTCGTCGGCAGCGCCGCCGCGGCGCGCGCGGTCGCGACCATCGCGGCGTAGCTCTGCATCGGCGTTCCGCCCGCGCCCCACAGGCGTTCCATCGCGGCATAGCGGTTGGCGCCGGTCGCGAGGCGGAACGCGCCGCGAAGCTGTTCGGTCTGCGCCGCCAGCGCTTCGGCGGGTTCTTCCTCGCTCGCCGCGGCGCTGAGCAGCGAGACATAGGCCTCGCTCGACAGCACGCCGCGCGCCGCAGCCTCGGGCGCCGCGGCGACGCGGTTCGCCATGTCGGTCATCGGCGCGAGCACCGTCCAGCCCTTCATATAGAAGGGAGCGGACGTGCGCAGCGCCTCGGGCACCGGAATCGCGGTTGCGGTCGCCATGCCGAAGCGCCAGCTCGTCAGCCGGTCGATATTCGTCCACTCGATCGTCGTCGAGCGGCGCCCCGCCCCCGTCGCACCGAGCACGCGTTCGGCGAGCAATATGTCGAAGTTCGGGATTTTCCCGCTCGACCGGACGCGGCCGATCGCCCAGCCCGCCGGCCCGGCTTCGCCCGACAGGCCCGAACAGATCGCCGCCGACAGGCGCCACGCCTGTTCGTCGCCGTGCGCGAGGCCCGCGGGAACATAGGGGCACATGCCCGCCGGATCGGCATTCGCAAGATATGTCTGCTGCGCCGCGGCCACGAGGCGCGGGCTTGCGCGGTCATAGTCGACCGACTGGACGATCCAGCGCGCGGTGGTCGATTCGCCCATGCGGAGCAACAGCGATGCGCGATCGGCGGCGAGGTCGGCGCCGTTGATCGTGTCGGGCGTATCGATCGCCGAGGCGAGCGAACGGCGGAGCAGGATCTGGCCCCAGCGCGACGCGAACTGGCCGCTGGTCTTGCGCATGATCGCGGCGGCATATTGGCCGCGCACGCCAAAGGCGTCGGGAGCGAGCCCGCCGGTTTCAGGCGTCAGCGGCCCGATACGCGTGAGCAGGCGGCGCGCGCCGGGCGGCAGGTCGTATTTCAGCCCGCCCGATGCGACCTCTTCGCCTTCCTCGGCGTCTTCACCCTCTTCGGCCGGAGCCGTCGTGGTCGTGGTCCCGAGCGTCGGGGCGACCGGTGGCGGGATCGTGGCGTTCGTCGGCGTGGAACCCGGCGCCGGTGTCGAGGTCGGCGAGGGCGTCGGTGCGGGCCGCGGCGCGGGGGTTTCGGCGGGGTTGCCGAAGCCTTCGGGCAGCAGCGATTCCTGCGCGAGCGCGGGCAGCACCAGCGCAGCGGCCATCGCCGTTCCCGACAGGCCCAGCCCCAGCGATAACGTCATTTTCCTCATTGCGTCGCGCTTTCGGCAATCCTGTCGGTCACGTCCACCTCAATCATCTCGGGTCCGATCGGCCATCGCATGATCCGCTGGCCTTTTCCCGAACTATTCCGCGCGCGCAATATCCCATGCCCACCGTTCGTCCCGTATCGCGCAAAACCATTGTCCCGCGCGGGATGGTCGGTATAGCCGCGCGCACCATGTCGCGAAACCCGAAAAGCCCCCTCCCGGCCATCCCCGCGTCGATCCGCGACCGGTCGATCGTGCTCGTCGGGCTGATGGGGTCGGGAAAATCGACGATCGGCCGCCGCCTAGCGCAGCGGCTGGGGATGCGGTTTGCCGACGCCGATGACGAGATCGAGCGCGCCGCCGACATGACGATCTCCGACATTTTCGAGCGTTTCGGCGAGGCGCATTTCCGCGACGGCGAACGCCGGGTGATCGCCCGGCTCCTCGCGGGCAAGCCGATGGTGCTCGCGACCGGCGGCGGCGCGTTCATCAATGAAGAAACACGCGCGCTGATCCTGCAGGACAGCCTCTGCATCTGGCTCGACGCCGATATTGCGACGCTGGTCGAACGCGTCGGCCGCCGCAGCCACCGCCCGCTGCTCAGGAACCGCGACCCGGGCGAGGTGCTGCGCGAACTGGCGGCGGTCCGCAATCCCGTCTATGCCGAGGCGCATCTCCGCGTCAGTTCGGCAAGCACGCCGCACGATCACACGGTGCGCGCGATCCTGGAGGCCTTGTCGAAATGGAAAGCCTGACCGTAGATCTCGGCAGCCGCAGCTACCCGATCCTGATCGGCGACGGGTTGCTCGACGAGATCGGCCGCCACGTCGCGCCGCGGCTGGGGCGTCCACGCACGATGATCGTCACCGACACGCATGTCGCCGACCATTATCTGCACCGCGTCGGCGCGTCGCTCGGCAACGACGGCATCTCCTTTTCCTCGTTCGTCCTCGAACCCGGCGAAAGCACCAAAAGCTGGGCGGGCCTCGCGGCGCTGACCGAATGGCTGATCGGCGAAGGCGTCGAACGCGGCGACCATGTCATCGCGCTGGGCGGCGGCGTGATCGGCGACCTCGTCGGTTTCGCATGCAGCATCGTCAAACGCGGCTGCCATTTCATCCAGGTGCCCACCACCCTCCTCGCGCAGGTCGACAGCAGCGTCGGCGGCAAGACCGCGATCAACGTGCCCGCGGGCAAGAATCTGATCGGCGCGTTCCACCAGCCGGCGCTCGTGGTGATCGATCCGGCGACGCTCGCAACGCTGCCGCGCCGCGAACTCGGCGCGGGCTATGCCGAGGTCGTCAAATACGGGCTGATCGACGACGCCGGATTCTTCGCATGGTGCGAGGCGAACGGCGCGGCGCTGCTCGCCGGCGACAGCGCCGCGCGCCACAAGGCCATTGCCCACAGCGTCGCCGCCAAGGCGCGTATCGTCGCTGCCGACGAGCGCGAGACGCAGGATATCCGCGCCTTGCTCAACCTCGGCCACAGTTTCGGCCACGCGCTCGAGGCCGAGACCGGCTATTCGGACCGCCTGCTCCACGGCGAGGCGGTCGCCGCGGGAATGGTGCTTGCGCATCAATTCTCGGCCGCGAACGGCCTTTGCTCCGCCGGGGATGCCGAGCGGGTGCGCGCGCATCTCGCGAGCGTCGACCTGCCGCACAGCCTTGCCAGCGCAGGGGTCAACAGCGACGGCGCGACGCTTGCCGGGCATATGGCGCACGACAAGAAGGTACGCGGCGGCAAGCTGCCGCTGATCCTGACGCGCGGCATCGGGCAAAGCTTCGTCACCGAGGATTATGGCCTCGATGCGGTTGCGGCTTTTCTGGACGCTTGAGTACACCTGCACTTTTGCCGCGATGGCGATCACGAACGACGGCTAACAATCGAAGTCAGTCGCCGCCCCCTTCACCCGCACCCGCTTTCCGCTAGCCAACTGCAAATGGCGCGGCGGCGAGCCGCCTAGCGATCGCTCGTCAGACCCGGTGCGTCATGCTCTTCCCTGGCGAGCTTCGCCGCCAGCCGCCGCTGCCGCAATTTTTCGAGCACGCTTTCGGCCTCGCGCCCGCCGCCCGGCTTGAACCGGTGATCCATGCCCGCCGACAGGTCGCCTTCGTCGAGCTGCGCCTGCAATCGCGTCTCGTCGAGATGGCGGAACGTCGTCTCGACATCCTCCATCTCGCGCGGATCGACATCGAGGTGCCGCAGCGCCATCAGCCCCATCGCGATCGAGCTTTCGAACACTTCGCGCACCGCGCCGTCGACCCCCGCGCCGTCGAGCGCGAGCAACTGGCGCCGGTCGAACACGCGCATCAGCACCTTCGCGTCCGGGAAGGCATCGACGATGGGCTTGAGCGCCGCCGCGTCGACCGACGCGTCGTCGATGCAGAAGATGATCAGCCGCGCCTCCTCGCCGCCCGCGCGGCGGAGCAGGTCGACGCGCAGCCCGTCGCCGAAATAGACCTTGGTATCGAAGCGGCTCGACAGCTCGATCTGGCTCGGCTTCTTGTCGATCAGCGTCACCGAACAGGCGACGCCGTGCAGCATCTGCGCCACCGTCTGGCCGAACCGCCCGTAACCGACGACGATCGCCGACCCGCGCGGCGCCCCCTCGGGGTCGTCGAGGTCGGCCGGCTCGGCTGCCAGCGAAAACTCGAGGTTGCGCGCAAACAGCATCAGGAACGGCGTCGTCACCATCGAAAGCGTCACGACCGCGCTGAACAGGCTCGCCGCCTCGGGCTGGATGAGCAGCGCGTCGGCCGCCTGCGCGAACAGCAGGAAGCCGAACTCGCCGCCCTGACTGAGCAGCAAGCCAAGCCCGAGCGCCACCGGCCACGGCTTGCCGAACAGCTTTACGATCAGCGTGAGGACGACGACCTTCACGGCGACAAGCCCGAGCGCGAGCCCGAGGACGAGTAGCGGGCGCTCCATCACCGCGCCGACGTCGAGCACCATGCCGACGGCAAGGAAGAAAAGGCCGAGCAGGATCAGGCGGAAGGGCTCGACATCCGATTCGATCTCGTGGCGATAGGGCGAGTCGGCGAGCATGACGCCCGCGATAAAGGCGCCCAGCGCGGTCGAGAGGTGCAGGCTGTGCATCAGCGCCGCGCTTGCGAGGATCGTGAGCAGCCCGACGACGACGAACAGTTCGCGCTCGCCATAGCGTCCGATGATCCGGAGCAACGGGTTGACCAGAAAGCGCCCCGCGAGGACCAGCACGACGATCGCCCACAAGGTATAAAAGGCCATCTGCCACCCCGGCGGCGCCGAGGGATTGGCGGGCGCGCGGGACAATACGGCGACGATCGTGATCATCGGCACGATCGCCAGATCCTGGAACAGCAGGATCGAGAAGGCTTTCTCGCCGAAGGGCGAGTTGATCCGGCCCGAGCTTTTGAGCCCGGGAAGCACCTGCGCGGTCGACGACAGCGCGAGCGGCAGCCCGAGCGCGAGCGACGCCGCGGGGCTGAACCCCAGCGTCAGATGAATCAGCGCGGTGAGCACGAGCCCGGTCACCACGACCTGCACCAAGCCGAGCCCGAAGATCGCACGCCGCATCTGCCACAGGCGGCCCGGCGACAGTTCGAGCCCGACGAGGAAGAGCAGAAAGGCGATGCCGAGTTCGGCAAAGGCAAGCTTCGATTCGCCCCCGCCGACGAGGCCGAGCCCGTGCGGGCCGACAATCGCCCCCGCGATCAAATAGCCGAGCACCGCACCGAGCCCGAGGCGACGGAAGAGGAGCACGAACAAGGTCGCGACGCCGAGCAGGATTGCGCCCTCGACCAGCGCGGTATCGGTTGCCGTTTCCGCCGCCTTCCCGGCCGCCTCCGACGCCGCCGCCGTAAGCGCCAGCAGCGTCACGCCGCCGCCGCCTGTTCCTCGAGCGCCGCAATCGCGGCGTCGAACGGCAGCAGGATCGCGCCGTGACGCGCGGGATAGTCGCGCGCGGGGGCAAGCAGGTCGAACCCCGGCCAGCCGGGCCGGTCGCCGTCGCCCGCGAACCAGCCGGCAATTCCATCGCGCGCCGCACGGATCTCGGCGAGGCCAAGACCCGGCGCGTGGCGTGCGAGCAGCGCCGCCGACGCCTGACCGAGCGCGCACGCCTCGACATGCATGCCGACGCGCGTCACGCGCCCCGCCTCGTCGGTGTCGAGGTCGAGGATGATCGCGCTGCCGCACAGCGGCGCGCGCTTGCTCACCCGGTGGCGCGCATCGGCGAGCGGCAGATAGTCGGCGGTCGCGACCGCCAGCGCCAATATGTCGCGGTTATAGAGCGGCGCGCTCATGACTTGTCCGCCCTGGCGGCTTCGCTCTCGGCTTCGCGGGCCTGCGCCCGGCGTTCGGCAATCACCTTGCTCATCGCGGCGCTCGTCGCGTTGAGCGCCGGATAGGTCCGGCTGTCGGTCATCCACGCGGGGCGCTGCGCATTGCCATAGCCGATGTCGTACAGCAGCGTGATCAGCATGAAGCCGATCGAGGCGATCAGCAGGCCTTTGACCGCACCGAAACCCGCGCCGAGCCCGCGGTCGAACCCGCCGACCAGCGAGGCGCGGCTGCGCTGTCCCATCGCACGCGAGCCCCATTTGGCGAGTATGAACACGCCGCCGAAGAGCAGGACGAAAGCGAGCATCGCCGCGCCCCCCTCACCGCCGACCCAGCCCGCGAGCAGGTCGGTGACGAGCGGATGAAAGAAACGCACCGCCGCGATCGCGAGAATCCACGCGAGCAGCGTCGTCACCTCCTGCACGAGGCCGCGCGAAAAACCGAGCACCGCGCCGCCGCCCACGAGCGTCAGCACGATGATATCCAGAGCCGTCAGACTTCCCATGCTGCGATCAGACCAATGTCCATGAAATAAACCGTTCGTGCTGAGCTTGTCGAAGCACCGTCCTTCTTCTTCCGATGCCGAAAGAAAGAACAGCCCTTCGACAAGCTCAGGGCGAACGGAAAAGGATGGTGTCCGCCGATCTAGTCACGGCCCAGCATCAGGTCAACGAGTTCGCCGAGGCGGCCGAAACCGGTGACCGAAATTCCGCCGACCGCGTTCATGCCCGTCGGCCCCCAGCCGCGCGAAAAACCGAGCTTCGCGGCCTCGCGGAGGCGCAAGCCATCGTGCGAAACCTGCCGCACCTCGCCCGACAGCGACAGTTCGCCGAAGACGATCGCATCGGCAGGCACCGGCCGCTCGCTGAAGGCCGAGATCAGCGCCGCGGCGACCGCAAGGTCGGCGGCGGGATCGGTCAGCCGGTAGCCGCCGGCGATGTTGAGATAGACTTCGGCGGCACCCATCTGCAGCCCGCAACGCGCCTCCAGCACCGCGAGCACCATCGCGAGCCGCCCGCTGTCCCAGCCGACGACCGCGCGCCGCGGGGTCGCGCCGCTGGCGAGACGAACGGTCAGCGCCTGCACCTCGACGAGCACCGGGCGCGTGCCCTCCAATGCGGGAAAGACGACCGATCCCGGCACGTCGCGGCTGCGGTCGGTCAGGAACAGGCTCGACGGATTGCTCACCTCGCCCAGCCCTTCCTCGCCCATGGCAAAGACGCCGATCTCGTCGGTGCCGCCAAAGCGGTTCTTGACCGCGCGCAGGATACGATACTGGTGGCTGCGCTCGCCCTCGAACGCCAGCACGGTATCGACCATATGTTCGAGCACGCGCGGTCCCGCGATCGTGCCGTCCTTGGTGACATGGCCGACGAGCACGATCGCCGCATCGCTGTCCTTGGCATAGCGAATCAGTTCCTGCGCGCTCGCGCGCACCTGGCTCACCGTTCCCGGCGCGCTGTCGATCAGGTCGCTGTGCATCGTCTGGATCGAATCGATCACGACGAAGTCGGCCTCGCGCCCGTCGAGCGTCGCCAAGATATCGCGCACCGAGGTCGCGCTGGCGAGCGCGACCGGCGCATTGCCGAGCCCGAGCCGCTGCGCGCGCAGCCGCACCTGCGCCGCGGCCTCCTCGCCGCTGATATAGACGACCGACTTGCCTGCCTTTGCCAGCCGCCCCGCCGCCTGCAGCAGCAGCGTCGACTTGCCGATTCCCGGATCGCCGCCGATCAGCGTCGCCGACCCGGCGACGAAACCGCCGCCGAGCGCGCGGTCGAACTCGGCGATCCCGCAGAGCATCCGGTCGGGCATCTTGCTGTCGGCATCGAGCGTTTCGAGCGCGAGCGTTCGCCCGCCGCGGCTGAGGTCGTGCTTCGCCGAAAAGACGGTCTCGGCAGCTTCCTCGATCAGCGTGTTCCACTCGCCGCAATCGGCGCATTGCCCCTGCCAGCGATAGGTTGCGGACCCGCAATTCTGGCAGACATATTGACGTTTCGCTTTGGCCATGCGGTTCGCTTAACGGGAACAAAGATGGAACGCCAGTAGTTTCGAACCATCGTCACCCCGGACTTGATCCGGGGTCCATGCCACGACCGTCGAGATGGATGCCGGATCAAGTCCGGCATGACGAATGAGGGTGGTGACAGTTCAGTTTTCGCACGCGTTGCTCTAGGGGAGCAGCAACACCCGAATCACCTTCCCACAGGAAAGCCTCGCGCCATGAAATTCTTTGCCGACACCGCCGAAATCGCCGACATTCAGGAGCTCGCCGCAACCGGTCTGCTCGACGGCGTCACCACCAACCCCTCGCTGATCGCCAAGTCGGGCCGCGATTTCAAGGAAGTGACCAGGGAAATCTGCGCCCTCGTCGACGGCCCCGTGTCGGCCGAAGTCGTTGCGCTCGACCATGCGACGATGATGAAGGAGGCCGAAATCCTCCGCAAGATCGCCGACAATGTCTGCATCAAGGTGCCGCTGACGATCGACGGGCTCAAAACGTGCAAGGCGCTGACCAGCGACGGCACGATGGTCAACGTCACGCTCTGCTTCTCGGCGACGCAGGCGCTGCTCGCCGCCAAGGCCGGCGCGACCTTCGTCTCGCCCTTCGTCGGCCGCCACGACGACAATGGCTTCGACGGCATGCAGCTGATCGCCGATATCCGGTTGATCTATGACAATTATGCCTATGAAACCGAAATCCTCGTCGCCAGCGTGCGCCATGGCATCCATGTGCTCGAAGCCGCAAAGATCGGCGCCGACGTGATGACCGCGCCGCCGTCGGTGATCAAGGGGCTGTTCAAGCATATTCTGACCGAAAAGGGCATCGAAGGCTTTCTCGCCGACTGGGCGAAGACCGGCCAGTCGATCTGAGAGCTTTCGCCCCACCACATTTTCGTCACCCCGGCGAAGGCCGGGGTCTCGCAGGTGCGTTGAAACGCTATGCCGAGATTCCGGCTTTCGCCGGAATGACGAAATGGAGGCTTTCCAGTTGACGTAAACGTCAACTCACCGCGATACTCGCCCGAAAGGGAGAGATTCGCGATGACCGACACCACCATTCTCACCGAACGCCGCGGGCATGTGCTGATCGTCACGATCAACCGGCCCGAGGCACGCAACGCGGTCAACGCCGCGGTCCATACCGGCATCGGCGCCGCGCTCGAAGAAGCCGAAGCCGATCCCGAAATCCGCGTCGTCGTCATCACCGGCGCGGGCGACAAAAGCTTTTGCGCCGGCGCCGATCTGGTCGCGCTGTCGCGCGGCGAAAGCCTCCAGCCCGACGATCCCGCGCAGCAGGCGTGGGGTTTCGCGGGCATGGTGTCGCATCCGATCTCGAAACCCATCATCGCCGCCGTCAACGGCTTCGCGTTCGGCGGCGGCTGCGAAATCGCGCTGATGAGCGATATCATCATCGCCGCCGACCATGCCCAATTCGGCCTGCCCGAGGTCAAGGTCGGGCTGTTCGCCGCGGCGGGCGGCGCCTTCCGCCTCGCGCAGCAACTGCCGCGCAAGCTCGCGATGGAATATATGCTGACCGGCGATCCGATCCCCGCCGCGCGCGCCGCCGGGTTCGGGCTGGTCAACCATGTCGTGCCGCTTGCCGACCTGCTCCCCACCGCGCTCGCGCTCGCCGAAAAGATCGCCGCCAACGCGCCGCTGTCGGTACAGGCGTCGAAGCGCGTCGCGCTCGGCATCGACGACGGCCGCATCGCCGCCGACGCACCCTATTGGGAGCATAATACCCGCGAACGCGGCGTGCTGATGCGCAGCGAGGATGCACGCGAAGGCCCGCGCGCCTTTGCCGAAAAGCGCAAGCCGGTGTGGAAGGCGCGCTGACGATGGCCCAGAGGACAAGAACGTCCGATCCCGAGCGCATTCCCGTCATCATCGGAGCGGGGCAACTTTATGACCGCCCCGACGACCCCGATCAGGGGCTCGATTCGCTCGGGCTGATGGTCGCGGCGCTGAGGCAGGCCGACGTCGACGCCGGGGGCGGGTTGCTCGCCGACCTGGACAGCCTCGCGATCGTCGATCAGATCAGCTTCCATCATCTCGGCAAGCTCTGCGAGCCGCTCGCCGCCGCCATCGGCGCCAATCCCGCAATCAACTACCAGTCCGCCGCACCGCACGGCGACACGCCGGTGCGCCTGCTCAACGAAGCCGCAAACCGCATCGGGGCGGGCGAGGTGAAACTGGCGGCGATCGTCGGCGCCGAGGCCCTCCGCACCGCCGCGGGCCGCGCCGCCAAGGCCGCGAGCGGCGAGGACAAGAGCTATAACGCGATCCGCAAGGTCGCGACGCGGCGCGAGCCGAACTATGCCCAAATCCACGGGCTCGCGGCGCCCGTCGACGTTTACCCCCTCTATGAGAACGCGACGCGCGCGGCGTGGGGCCAGAGCCTCGCCGAAGCGCAATTCGAGAGCGCCGAAATCTGGTCGCGCTTTTCGGAGGTCGCCGCCGCGAACGACGGTGCATGGATCCGCAAGCCGGTAACCCCCGAAGACATCCTCCGCGTCGACGAGCGCAACCGCCCGATCGCCTTTCCCTATTCGAAGCTGATGGTCGCCAACTCGTCAGTGAATCAGGGCGCGGGCTTCATCGTCGCGAGCCTCGCCGAGGCATGGCGCCGCGGGATCGCCGAAGACCGCCTGATCCACATCGGCATGGGCGCCGCGGCGAAGGAGCCCGCAAGCATCCTCCACCGCGATCGTTACGACGGCAGCGTCAGCATGGAAACGTCGATCACCCGCACGCTCGAACTCAACGGCATGACCGTCGCGGATTTCGACTTCGTCGAACTCTACAGCTGCTTTCCCTGCGTTCCCAAGATCGCGCGGCGCATCCTCGGCTGGCCGTGGGACCGCCCCGCAACCGTGTTCGGCGGGCTGACCTTCGGAGGCGGGCCGATCGCCAATTATATGAGCCACGCGATCGTCTCGATGGTCGAGAAGTTGCGCAGCGAAGGCCGCTATGGCTTCCTCTTCGCCAACGGCGGGTTCGCGACCGACAATCATTGCATCGTCCTCGGCAACACGCCGATCGCTGCGGCAAGTTTCCCGCAGGACTTCGACTATCAGGCCGAAGCCGAGGCGAAGCGTGGCCCGGTGCCCGGGCTGGTCGAGGATTATGCCGGACCGGCGACGATCGAGAGCTATACGGTGTTTTATGGCCGCGATGGCGATCCGAAAGCCGGCGTGGTCGTCGCGCTGACGCCCGAAGGCAAGCGCACGCTCGCGCATGTCGATGTTGGCGACGGTGCGATGCTGGCATTTCTGACCGACGGGAAGCAGGAGCCGGTTGGGACTACGGGTCAGGTGGTCGCCCTCGAAGAAGGCTTCGGCTGGCGCATGGCGTGACGCCACCCCTCTCCCGTTCGCATCGAGCGAAGTCGAGATGCCCATCGATCGCACACGCCTTCACGGCGTCTCGACTTCGCTCGATGCGAACGGGACTGAAGGTGACCTCTCGCCGTCAAATCTCGAACGAAACCCCCTGCGCCAGCGGCAGCGCATCCGAATAATTCACCGTATTCGTCGCGCGGCGCATATAGGCCTTCCAGCTGTCGGAGCCGCTCTCGCGCCCGCCGCCCGTCTCCTTCTCGCCACCGAACGCGCCGCCGATCTCGGCGCCCGACGTGCCGAGGTTGACGTTGGCGATCCCGCAGTCGCTCGCGGCGAGAAACCGCTCGGCCTCGCGCATATCGGTCGTGAAGATCGCCGACGACAGTCCTGCGGCGACATCATTATGCTGCTCGATCACCGCATCGAGGTCGTAATAGCGCATGACGTAAAGGATGGGTGCGAACGTCTCTTCGAGCACCGGCCCGACCTGTCCCGGCATCTCGACGAGCGCGGGCTTTGCATAGAAGCTCGCGCCCTCGCCGACCCGCTCGCCGCCGTGCACGATGCCGCCCGCCGCGGCCGCCGCCTTCAGCGCTGCCTGCATCTGCTCATATGCCGCGCGGTCGATCAGCGGCCCGACGAGCACCTCGCCGTCGAGCGGATTGCCGACGCCGACGCTCGCATAGGCGGCCTTCAGCTTCGCGACAAAGCCGTCGTAGATGCTGTCGTGCAGGAACAGGCGTCGCGTCGTCGTACAGCGCTGCCCCGCGGTTCCCATCGCGCCGAACGCGACCCCGCGCAGCGCGAGGTCGAGGTCGGCCGAGGGCGTGACGATCGCGCCATTGTTGCCGCCGAGTTCGAGGATCGCACGCGCGAACCGCTGTGCCAGCCGCGGCGCGACCGCGCGGCCCATGCGCGTCGAGCCGGTCGCCGACACGAGCGCGACCCGCCGGTCGTCGACAAGCGCCTCGCCCGCCTCGCGTCCGCCGATGAGGAGCTGTGCCAGCCCCTCGGGCGCATCGCCGAAGCGCGCCGCCGCGCGCGCGAAAATCGCCTCGACGCCAAGCGCGGTCAGCGGTGTCTTTTCGGACGGCTTCCACACGACGCTGTTGCCGCACACCAGCGCGATCGCCGCATTCCACGCCCACACCGCGACCGGAAAGTTGAACGCCGATATCACCCCGGCGACACCCAGCGGGTGCCACACCTCCATCATCCGGTGCCCCGGCCGCTCGGTCGCGATGGTGAGGCCGTAAAGCTGGCGCGACAAACCGACCGCATAGTCGCAGATGTCGATCATCTCCTGCACCTCGCCCGCGCCTTCGGACGGGATCTTGCCCGCCTCGATCGTCACCAGCTTCGCCAGATCGTCCTTCGCGGCGCGCAATTCCTCGCCCCACAGGCGCACCAGCTCGCCGCGGCGCGGTGCGGGGACATGGCGCCATGCGCGGAACGCCGCACCCGCCTTGCCCAGCGTCGCGTCGATCGCCGCGGCATCGACGACCTGCACCATACCCAGTTGTTCGCCGGTCAGCGGCGTCACCGACGGCATCGATCCGTCGCGCCATCGCGCGCGGTCGACACCCAGCCCGTCCAGCAGGCGTTCGATCTCCTGGCCCAATTCGCTCATCATATGTCCCTTCGCCGACGCCAGCACGCCCTTGCAGTTTACGGCTCGCGGGTTATCGCTTCGCGCGAACAAAGCAAACCCAATAGGGAGAGTCGCCCGTGTCGTCCGAACTGCACCCCTCCGAACCCTTCGTTCCCGTCCCCGCCGACGCCGCCGCGAACACGCACTGCAGCGCCGCCGACTACGACCGGCTCTATGCGCAGAGCATCGCCGATCCCGACGCCTTCTGGGCCGAACAGGCGAAGCGGATCGACTGGATCACCCCGCCGACGAAGATCGCCGGCTGGTCCTATGACCCGGTCGCGATCAAATGGTATGAGGATGGCGCCCTCAACCTCTGCCACAACGCGGTCGACCGCCATGTCGCCGCGGGGCACGGTGAGCGCACCGCGATCATCTTCGAACCCGACGCGCCCGATGGCGAGACGCGCCATATCAGCTACGCGGCACTGCTCGCCGACGTCATCCGCTTCGCGAACACGCTGAAGAAAATGGGCGTCCGGAAGGGCGACCGCGTCACCATCTATATGCCGATGATCCCCGAAGGCGCGGTCGCGATGCTCGCCTGCGCGCGGATCGGCGCGGTGCACAGCGTCGTCTTCGGCGGCTTTTCGCCCGAGGCGATTCACGGCCGCATCGAGGATTGCGGCAGCGACTGGGTGATCTGCGCCGACGAAGGGCTGCGCGGCGGCAAGACCGTTCCCCTGAAGGCCAATGTCGACAAGGCGCTCGAGCGCGTCGAGGTGAAGGCGGTGCTCGTGATCGCGCACACCGGTGGCGATGTCAGCATGAAGGAAGGCCGCGACCATTGGTACGATGCGCTGTCAGCCGATGCTGGCGCCGATTGTCCGTGCGAGCCGATGAACGCCGAGGATCCGCTCTTCATCCTCTACACCTCGGGCTCGACGGGCAGCCCGAAGGGCGTGCTCCACACAGTCGGCGGTTACAGCGTCTGGACGGCATCGACCTTCTTTTACGGCTTCGACTATCGACCCGGCGAGATCTTCTGGTGCAGCGCCGACATCGGCTGGGTCACCGGCCACAGCTACGTCGTCTACGGCCCGCTCCAGAACGGCGCGACGACGCTGATGTTCGAGGGGGTGCCCAATTATCCCGGCCACGACCGTTTCTGGGAGGTGGTCGACAAGCACAAGGTCAATATCCTGTACACCGCCCCGACTGCGATCCGCGCGCTGATGCGCGAGGGCGACGATTATGTGACGCGCCATGACCTGTCGTCGATCCGTCTGCTCGGCAGCGTCGGCGAGCCGATCAATCCCGAGGCGTGGCGCTGGTATCATCAGGTCGTCGGCAAGGGCCGCGTCCCCGTGATCGACACCTGGTGGCAGACCGAGACCGGCGGCATCATGATCACCACCCTACCCGGCGCGCATCCGATGCAGCCGGGCAGCGCGGGGCGCCCCTTCTTCGGCATCCGGCCGCAGCTGGTGGACGCCGACGGCGTGGTGCTCGTCGACGAGCAGACCGGCGGCGCGTCCGAAGGCAATCTGTGCATCACGCACAGCTGGCCGGGGCAGGCGCGCACCGTCTATGGCGACCATGACCGCTTCATCCAGACCTATTTCTCGACCTACAAGGGCAAATATTTCACCGGCGACGGCTGCCGCCGCGATGCCGACGGTTATTGGCGCATCACCGGCCGCGTCGATGATGTCATCAACGTCTCGGGCCACCGCATGGGCACCGCGGAGGTCGAAAGCGCGCTCGTCCTCCACGACCTCGTCGCCGAGGCCGCGGTCGTCGGCTTCCCGCACGACATCAAGGGTCAGGGCATCTACGCCTATGTCACATTGAACGCCGGGGTCGAGCCGACCGACGAAGTCGCCGCGCAGCTCAAGCAACAGGTGCGCACCGAAATCGGCCCCATCGCGACCCCCGACCATATCCACCTGACCCCTGGCCTGCCTAAAACGCGCTCGGGCAAGATCATGCGCCGCATCCTGCGCAAGATCGCCGAAAATGATTTCGGATCGCTGGGCGATACGTCGACGCTCGCCGACCCCAGCCTCGTCGACGGGCTGATCGAAGGGCGCAAGAACCGCTAACGCTGCCGCTCACTCGCAGCGCATTGTCGGGCGGTACACCTGCATCGCGTTGGTGCCGGTGTTGCCGCCCAGCGTGATCGCGCCGCCGGGGAGGAAGATACGCCCGCCGATCACCGCGCTGCCCTTGAGGCCGTGCACGGCGATCGGAAGATCGGGCAATCGGGTCCAGCGGTCGGCGCGCGGATCATAGCCGTAAGCGGTGGGCGTCAGCCCCAGCACATGGCCGCGCTCGCCCTCGCCGCCGAAGACGAACATGCAGCCGGCATGAACCGCGCCGGTGATCCCGCCGCGCGGCGCCGGAAGCGGGGCGCCGCGGGTCCAGCGGCGCGTCGCCGGATCGAAGATTTCGACGACGTCGACCCGCTCGGCCATCGCGCCCGGACCGGTGCGGCCGCCGGCAACGACAATCTTTCCGCCCAGCGCGACCATCGCGAGGTGATTGCGCTGGGTCGGCATGTCGGGAAGCTTTTCCCATGTGTCGGTCGCCGGATCATAGACCTCGAAGGCATGACCGCCGGGCGGGCGTCCGCCGGCCACATAGATCTTGCCGTCGATCACCGCCTTGCCGCCGCCGCTTCTGGGCGTCGGCATCGGCGCGCGCTGGACCCAGCCACCGACCGCCGGATCGTGAACCCAGACATGCGCCACGAAAATCTCGGGCCGTCCCGTACTCGCGCCGTCGATCTCGCCGCCGATCACATAAAGCTTGCCGCCGACGGCCGCGACCATCGTGTGGTGGATCGGCTGCGGCAGGCGGGGCCCGAGCGACCAGCGGCTTGCGGCCGGATCGTAAATCTGGACGAGGTTCGACGGCAATCGTCCGGGCGGATAGCCGCCAAGCACCCAGATTTTACCGTCCAGTTCGGCAACAGCATGCTCCGAGCGCGCGAGGGGCATCGCGAGGCCGAGGCTCCACCCGTCGAACTCGGGGGTCGAGCCGACCGGGGCCCCTGCGCTCACCCGTTCGTTCCAGGTCTCGACGAGTTCATTGTCCTGCACGGGCGTCGCCGGAACCGGCGGCGGCGGCCCGCCTGTGGCATTTGGTTGTGCCGTCGCGGTCGTCGCGAGCAGCAACGTCGCTCCCAAGGTGATCCAGTGGCGCCTCATGATCCTTCTCCCGGCCTGCCGCCCCGCGCGCTCCGCCGACGTCTTCGTCATCCGCTTTCCGTCAGAGTGACGAAAATGGCGGGTGCCGCGACGCACAGATCGACGAACGACCGCTTCGGTCGACCAGCGCGCTATTTCGCCGCCGCCTCGCACAGTTTGTCGGTTGCCAGCGCGATGCGCGATTCGGCGGTCTTGCGATTGGCGGCGCTGTTCTGGACGCCGCGCGTTTCGGTGTTGAAAGCGAGCAGGCTCCCGACCTGTTGATCGGGGCAGAGGCTGAGATAGGCGCGAAAGCCGTTCTGGTCGCCATTATGGCCGATAAAACGCACCGCGGCGCGGCGGTCGATGAAAAAGGACAGGCCGCTCTGCGTCGTTTCGGCCATGCGGCCCTGGGTGAAGTCATCGCCCGCCGCAATCTGCGGCGCCCACATTTCCTCGAGCGACGACCGCTTCAGCACCAGATCATAGTCGGACCGGCGCGCCGGGTCGCCGAGCAGGAAGGCCACATATTTCGCCATGTCGGGCATCGGCGCGTTGAGCCCGCCGTTCGACACCGTCACGCCGGTATCGACATCGAACGGCGCCGGGACCCGTTTGCCATCGCGGATATAATAGCTGTGCGAGCGGTGCGGCAGCAGGTGCGGCGGGGTGCGGTCGAAATAGCTGGCGTGCATGCCCAGCGGCTTCAGGATGTTTTTGTCGACATAGACTTCATAATCTTCGCCCGACAAACGCTCGATGATCTGCCCGAGATAGACGATCCCGGGGTTCGAATAACCGAAGCGGCTGCCGGGTTTGAACTCGACCGTCGTGTAGGGCAGCATCGCCGCGAGCTGCGACCAGCCCCTCGGCTCGAACGGCTGCCAGTCGTGGTCGCGCCACGGCCACGTCCCGCTCCGAAACCCCGCGCTATGGCTCATCAACTGGCGCAGCGTGATCGCACCCGTGTCGCCATAGGGATTATGCACGGTAGCCAGTTCGGGGACGTACCGAACGACCGGATCGTCGAGCGACAGCAGCCCGCGATCGCGCAATTGCATGATCGCGATCCCCGTCATCGTCTTGGTGATCGACGCCCAATGATAGATCGTCCGCGCATCGACGGGAACATGCGCCTCGGCGTCCTGCTCGCCGAGGTGATCGGCGGCGACGGTCCGGCCGCCCTGCACGACGTAGAAGCTGCTTCCCGCGATCCCCGACCGGCTCACCTCAGCACGATGGAGCTGGCGAAAATCACCCAGCGCCGCATCGAAACCGCGCTCGTCAGCGCCGGCCGGATTGGCGATCAGCGCCCCCGTCAGAGCAAGTGCGGCAGCAATCCGGCGCGACATGGCAATCCCCTCCTGTGCATCGGCGTCAGGGGGACGGTGGCCCAAGGCGATCAGAAATGAAAGTCGGGAAGTTCCGCCAGCGCGATCCCCAGTGCTTCGGCCCAGCCGTCGGCGACGCTTTCGAAATAGGGATCGTTGCGCTCGAAGCGTCGCTCGCGCACGCCGACGAAATCGTCGCGCTCGTGGACCTTGAGGTCGATCGGCAGGTCGACGCCGGCGTTCGCGCGGATCGTCGAATCGAACGAGACGCAGAGCAATTTCACCGCGTCCTCGAACGACATCGCGGGGTCGTACGACCGCACGATGATCGGACGGCCGTACTTCGTCTCGCCGATCTGGAAAAAGGGATTATCCTCGCCCGCCTCGATGAAATTGCCCTCGGGATAGATCAGGAACAGCCGCGGTTCGGCGCCCTTGATCTGCCCGCCGACGATCAGCGAGGCGCGGAACAGCGATTCGGCGGCCGGCCCCTCGTCGTTGTGGCGCATCACGACGCCGCGCAGCGTTTCGCCGATGATCGTCGCGACCTGGAACATCGACGGTGCTTCGAGGATCGACGGGTTGCGTTCGGCGGGTGCCTTGGTGCGCTCGTCGAGCAGGCTGACGACCGCCTGCGTCGTCGCGAGATTGCCCGCCGACATCAGCGTGATCACGCGCTCGCCGGGCATGTGCCAGCTGCGCATCTTGCGGACCTGCGAGATGTCGTCGACGCCCGCGTTGGTTCGGGTGTCCGACATGAACACCAGCCCCTTGTTCAAACGCATGCCAACGCAATAGGTCATCGAATCCCGTTTCCCGCCCCGGACAGTCTGGTCGCCCCGGCCCGCTTATTGCTGGACCTGCAATTGAACAACCAGATTTTCCTGCGCTGCACCATAGCGCATGCCGCGAACCGGGGCCGCATCGCGATAATCGAGCCCCGTTGCGACGCGGATATAGCGCTGGTCGGGCGAATGGCCGTTGCTGACGTCGAAGCCGATCCATCCGATATGCTCGAAATGCGCCTCGGCCCACGCGTGGGTCGCATCCTGCTGCGTCCGGTCGTTCATCATCAGATAGCCCGAGACATAGCGCGCCGGGTGCCCGAGGTGGCGCATCGCGGCGATGAAGATATGCGCATGGTCCTGGCACACCCCGCCCTCGCTGCCGAGCGCCTGTTCGGCTGTCGTGTCGGCGTCGGTAAAGCCGATCCGGTATGCCAGCCGCTCGACGATCAGCGCCGACAGCGCATGCGCGCGCTCGATCTCGCTGCCATGGTCGCGGCCAAGCTGCGCGGCCAGTGCGCGCACGTGGCGTCCTGCCCGCGTCAGCGCCGTCGGGCGCAGGAAGGTCCACAGCGGCATGGCGCCGCGGTGCGCGCCGATGACCCCGTCCCATGTTTCCAGCTCGACCTCGCCATGACAGCGGATGACGAGCTCGCTTGCCCCGCCCTGCACCGCGATCAGATCGACGCCGTTGCCGTGATGGTCGGTATAATGAAGCTGCTGCGCCCCGCCCTCGACGTCGATCGTCCAGCCGTGGACGCGCTGCTGTCCCGGCCGGTCCTTCGGGGTCAGCTTGAGCTGTTGCAGCGCATAGCTGACCGGGGCGTCATATTGATAATGGGTGATATGTTCGACGCGCAGTTTCATCGTCATTCCACAAACCGGTAATCGCGCTCGATCTGCCGCGCGAGGTCGGCATTGGCGCGAAGGAAGCTGGTCACATATTGGTGCAGCCCGCCGTCGAAGATCGACTGGATCGGCCCCGCCAGCCGTTCATGGCTCAGCGCGTGCGCCATTCGCCACGCCTCGGTCTCTTCGCCATAGCCGCGCTGCAGCTGCGCCAGATTATCCTCCATCCGCTCGCCGCAAAAGGCGAGGCTGCGCGGCATCTGGCGATAGAGGATCAGGAATTCGGCGATCTTGAGCGCACTGATCTCTGCCCCGTAGAGCCAGCGATAGGCGCGGTGCGCCGACACCGAGCGCAGGATCGTCTCCCACTGCACATTGTCGATCGAGGTGCCGATATGCGCGACCGAAGGCAGCAGCAGGTAATATTTGACGTCGAGGATGCGCGCGGTGTTGTCGGCGCGCTCGAGGAAGGTGCCGAGCAACGCGAAATGATACCCGTCGTTGCGCAGCATCGTGCCGTTGAGTGCCCCGCGGACATGCGCGCTCTGCTGGCGGATCGTCGTGAGCACGTCGGGCAGGTCATCCTCGCGCACCGGGCGCCGCAGCAGCGCGACGAGCGCCATCCAGCTCGTGTTGACCGCCTCCCATGTCTCGCGGGTCAGCGCGGTGCGCGCGGTGCGGGCATTGTCGCGCGCCTGCCGGATGACCGACATGATGCTCGACGGGTTGGCGGGATCGCGGAGCAGGAAGTCGATCACCCGCGCCGAGCTGTAATCGCCATGCGCCGCCTGAAACGCCTGGTTGACCCCCGCGGTCACCAAGACCGATTTCCATTCGGCGGCAGCGGTGCTCGACCGGGTGAGCGCGATGCGGAACCCTGCGTCGATCAGGCGCGCATTATTCTCGCTGCGCTCGAGATAGCGCGCCATCCAGAAGAGCGAGCCTGCAGTCTTGCCTAGCATGAAAGCCCCTCCCCTTCAGGGGAGGGGTCTGGATTTCGTAGGATCAACGGCATTTCCATCAATCCTCCAACACCCACGTATCCTTGGTGCCGCCGCCTTGGCTCGAATTCACCACCAGCGACCCCCTTGTCATCGCGACCCGGGTCAGCCCGCCCGGCGTGATCGTAATGCCCTGCGGCGACATCAGCACGAAGGGGCGCAGGTCGACATGGCGCGGCGCGAGCCCCTTTTTGGTGAAGATCGGCACGGTCGACAGCGACAGCGTCGGCTGCGCGATATAATTGCCCGGGTTCGCCTCCAGCTTGGTACGGAAGGCCGCGAGTTCTTTCTTGCTCGCCGCGGGACCGACGAGCATCCCGTAACCGCCCGACCCGTGGACTTCCTTGACGACCAGTTCGGGCAGGCGGTCGAGCACTTCGCGCAGATGCCCGGGATCCGAACAGCGCCACGTTGGCACGTTGGGCAGCAGCGCCTTTTCGCCCGTATAGAATTCGATGATGTCGGGCATGTAGCTGTAGAGCGCCTTGTCGTCGGCGATGCCGGTGCCCGGCGCGTTGGCGATCGTGATACCGCCCGCGCGATAGACATCCCAGATGCCCGGCACGCCGAGCAGCGAGTCGGGCCGGAAATTCAGCGGATCGAGGAAATCATCATCGACGCGGCGATAGAGGACGTCGATCGCCCTGTAGCCTTGCGTCGTGCGCATCGCGACGCGTCCGTCGACGACGCGCAAATCATGCCCCTCGACGAGCTCGGCGCCCATATGGTCGGCGAGGAAGCTGTGCTCATAATAGGCGCTGTTGTGAATGCCCGGCGTCAGCACCGCGACCGTCGGCGTACCGCCGCACGCGGGCGGGGCGCAGGCCGACAGCGACTTCAGCAGGTTGATCGGGTAATCGCTGACCTCGCGTACCGGCACCTTCGCGAACAGCTCGGGGAACATCTGGAGCATCGTTTCGCGATTTTCGAGCATGTACGACACGCCCGACGGCGTGCGCGCATTATCCTCCAGCACATAAAATTCGTCGGCGCCGGTGCGGACGATGTCGGTGCCGCTGATATGCGTATAGATGCCGCCCGGCGGGTCGAGCCCCATCATCATCGGCAGGAAGGCTTCGTTGCCGGCGATCAGTTCGGTCGGCACGCGTCCGGCACGGAGGATCTCCTGCCGGTGATAAATGTCATGAAGAAAGGCGTTGAGCGCACGCACCCGCTGTTCGATCCCGCGCGACAGGCGGCGCCATTCGCTGGCGGAGATGATCCGCGGCACGACATCGAAGGGGATCAGCCGCTCGTCGCCATCGGCGGCACCATAGACGTTGAAGGTGATCCCGGTGGTGCGGAACAGCGCTTCGGCCTGCTGCGCCTTGTGCTGGATGCGCGCCGCATCCTCGGCCTCGAACCACCCGCAATATTCGCGATAGGGCGACCGGGTTCCGCCCTCCTGGCTCGTCATTTCGTCGAAAAAGGAAATGCGCCTGCCCTTTCCACGCAACATGCCATCATCTGCCGCGCGCGAGTGCGCGGCGCTTCAGGTTCCTGCTGCTGCGTCGCCCGCCGGCTGCATGGCCACCGGGCTTATGCAGGCGATGCTAATCGCGCCCGCGGGCCTTGGCAAGCGGGCTCGTGAGACGTGGTGTTACCGTAACTTCAAGGGGTTGGCGCTACTAAGCCCCTCCCCTTCAGGGGAGGGGTTGGGGTGGGGGCTCGCGACCTTGCGCCAGGCCGATACCCCCCACCCCGCTGCGACCAGGGAGCAAGCTCCCAAATCTCGCTGCCCCTCCCCTGAAGGAGAGGGGTTTTGGTTTTACTCAAATCGCGCCGTGGCAGTGCTTGTACTTGCGGCCCGAACCGCAGGGGCATGGCGCGTTGCGGCTGATGTCGAGCGCCGCATAGGGATTGTCGCCTTCGGGCAGATCGGGGCGCGGGATCTGCATCGGCGGCAGCGTATTGGCGGTCACGCCGAGTTCGCCGCCGTCGATGTCGGCGCTGTTGTCCTCGCCCGTGAACGGATCGATGTGCGTCGTCAGGAAGTCGGGCAGCTCGGGCAGCGGCATCGGCTCGGGCTCTTCGAAACGCAGGTCGATGCGCGCGACGGTGCGCGTCACATCCTCGCGGATGTTCGACAGCATGCGTTCGAACAGCGCAAAGGCTTCCTGCTTATATTCGTTGATCGGCTGCTTCTGCGCATAGGCGCGCAGGAAGACGACCTGACGCAGCGCGTCGAGCGTCGAAAGATGCTCTTTCCAGTGATGATCGAGCGTCTGGAGCAGCACCGATTTTTCGATGCCCTTCCACGTGTCCTCGTCGACCAGCGCCGCCTTTTCGGCCGCGACCGCGTCCGCCGCCGCCTGGATGCGTTCCTCGAAGATTTCGGCGTCGACCGCGTCTTCCTGCATCCAGTCGTCGATCGGCGGCGAGAGGTCGAGAATGTTCGCGACGCGCTCCTTCATCTGCTCGACGTTCCACTGTTCGGGATAGCTGCCCGGCGGGCACGCGTCGGCGATGATCGCATTGACCGTCTCGGCGCGCATCGCGAGCATCACATCGTCGACGGTCTCGCTGTCGATGATCTCGCCGCGCTGTTCATAGATGACCTTGCGCTGGTCGTTCATGACGTTGTCATACTCGACCACCTGTTTGCGGATGTCGTAGTTGCGCGCCTCGACCTTCTTCTGCGCGGTCTCGATCGCCTTCGACAGCCACTTCGACCCGATCGCCTCGCCGTCCTCGAGATTCTTGTTCATCATCTTGGAAAACAGCGTGTCGGGGCCGAAGATGCGCAGCAGGTCATCGTCGAGGCAGAGGTAGAATTTCGACAGGCCGGGGTCGCCCTGACGCCCCGAACGGCCGCGCAGCTGGTTGTCGATGCGGCGGCTTTCGTGGCGCTCGGTCGCGAGCACGAACAGCCCGCCCGCGGCGATCACCGCTTCGCGTTCGGCAGCGACTTCGGCCTGGATGCGCGCGATACCCGCGTCGCGCTCGGGGCCTTCTGGCAGGTCCTTGAGCTCGTCGCCGATGCGGAACTCTTCGTTGCCGCCCAGTTTGATGTCGGTACCGCGGCCCGCCATATTCGTCGCAATGGTGACCGCGCCGGTGCGCCCCGCCTGCGCGACGATATGCGCCTCGCTCTCGTGGAAACGCGCGTTGAGCACGCTGTGCGGCACGCCTTCCTTTTCGAGGTAGGACGACAGCAGCTCGGACTTTTCGATCGATACGGTGCCGACGAGCACCGGCTGGCCGCGCTCGTTCGCCTCGCGGATCGTCTTCGCGATCGCGCCGAATTTGTCGGCGATATTCTTGTAGAATTCATCCTCGTCGTCGATGCGCGCGATCGGGCGGTTGGTCGGGATGTTGACGACATTCATCTTGTAGATGTCGAAGAATTCGGCCGCTTCGGTCGCCGCGGTGCCCGTCATGCCGGAAAGCTTCGGATACATGCGGAAATAATTCTGGAAGGTGATCGACGCGAGCGTCTGGTTCTCGGGCTCGATCTGCACGCCCTCCTTCGCCTCGACCGCCTGGTGCAGGCCGTCGGACCAGCGGCGCCCGTCCATCATGCGGCCGGTGAATTCGTCGATGATCACGACCTTGCCGTCCTTGACGATATAGTCGGTGTCGATGCGGAACATCTGGATCGCCTTCAGCGCCTGGTTGACGTGATGCACGACCTGCGTGTTCTCGATGTCGTAGAGGTTGTTGCCCTGGAGCAGCCCGGCCTCTTCGAGCAGGCGTTCGACATGCTCGGTGCCGTCTTCGGTCAGGCTGATCGACTTCGACTTTTCGTCCTTCTCATAATCATCCTCGGTCAGCTTCAGGACGACCTCGTTGACGCGGATGTAGAGCTCCGACTTGTCGTCGGTCGGGCCCGAGATGATCAGCGGCGTGCGCGCTTCGTCGATCAGGATCGAATCGACCTCGTCGACGATGCCGAAGTTGAAGGTGCGGTGGACCATCTGCTGACGGTCGAACTTCATATTGTCGCGGAGGTAATCGAAGCCCAGCTCGTTATTCGTCGCATAGGTGATGTCGCGGTTATAGGCATCGCGGCGCTGCGTCTCGTTGAGGTTCGGGACGATGATCCCGGTCGTCAGGCCGAGAAAGCCATAGACGGCGCCCATCCATTCGGCGTCGCGCGTGGCGAGATAGTCGTTGACGGTGACGACATGGACACCCTTCCCTTCGAGCGCGTTGAGGTAGCAGGGCAAGGTCGCCATCAGCGTCTTGCCCTCGCCCGTCGCCATTTCGGCGATCTCGCCGCGGTGGAGCACCACGCCACCGACCATCTGCACGTCGAAGTGACGCATGCCGAGCGTGCGGACCGCCGCCTCGCGCACCGTCGCAAAGGCTTCGGGCAGGATATCGTCGAGCGTCTCGCCGGCGGCCAGCCGGTCGCGGAATTTCTGCGTCTGCGCCTGCAATCCCGCGTCATCGAGCGCCTGCATCGCGGGTTCGAATGTGTTGATCTTGTCGACGATCTTGCGGATCGAGGCGACATAACGGTCGTTGGACGAGCCGAACAGGCTCTTGGCAAGGCCAGAAAACATGGAATTTCCCTTGGAATTAGAATGAAATGGCGGCGATCACAGCCGCGTGAATATGAAAAAGGGCCCCATCACGGGGCGGCGCCTTTCCGGACAGGCGCCTGGACGCGGCGACTCTATTCGAGTGCGCGATCGCTGCCGGTGAGCAGGCCGGGAAGATGCGGCGGAGGGGCCTTGCGCGGCTTGCCGCTGCCACCCGCGGTGCGCCGCGTCGGCGCGGTGGTCGCCGGACGACGCTCGGCATCGCTGGTCTCGGCCTTGCCCGCCGTTTCGGCGAACATGACCAAGGCCCCCATCGCTGCCGGGACGGCAGGCGCGGCAACGGCCCGGTCGGCGGTCGCCAGGCCGGTCAGTAATGCCAAAAGGGTCAGCAATAACCGCAAGAAATGCCCCTCTTCACGTCCGGAGCATCAGATATTGCGCCCCGTTCCCTGAACATAGGGTGAAACGCTCGCTTCGTCTAGGGGGCTGGCGCTGCGGCCGGATCGGCGAGCTCGGGGTTCAACCCGCGCACTTCGATCAGGAAACTCTTGGGTTTCTTGAACAATTTGCTCTCGCGATTGACCTTCAGCCCGACGACCTCGGCGAGTTCCATGACGAAATGGACGCAATTGCGCTTGCCCAGGCTGTAACTCGGCTGTTCGCGGTCGCGCCATTCTGCGACCTTGGCGAGTAGCAGCGCGTAGGTCGCGTCGTCGACCGTCACATCGAACTGGCGGTCGCTCCTTGCGATATAGTCGGGCTCGGACGATTCGACCTTGCCCTTCACCGATCCCAACAGGATCGCCGGACTGACCGCGGTCGCGGTGAAGCCATAGTTGGCGTCGACGACTTCGCCGGTCGCGTCGACCGTGCCCTTCATCACGATGAAGGCGTGCGGAAAACGATCGCCGAAATCATGGCTGTAAAAGCTGACGACCACCTCGGCACGCGCCGGGGCGGCAAGTCCGGCGCACAGGAGCAGCAGGGACAGCAGGATCAGGCGCAGGCCGCGAGTCATTGCGGTTCTCTTAGCGATGGGCCCTCCGCCTTGCCAAGCCGCGATTGCCGCTTGACGGAAACGTCAACTTCGCATCTTGTCGCACTGACAAGGATGTAAGGAGAGGCCGGATGGCACGGAAGGCGATTTTCATCACCGGGGGCGGATCGGGCATCGGCCGCGCCGTCGCGCGCCATTTCGCGGGGCAAGGCTGGTTCGTCGGGATCGCCGACGTCAACCGCGCCGGGATCGATGAAACCGCCGCACTGCTTCCCGACGGCGCCTCGTCGCGCCACGTCATGGACGTGCGCGACCGCGACCAGTGGACGGCCGCGCTCGTCGAATTTGCCGCAGCCGGCGGCGGCCGCCTCGACGTCCTGTTCAACAACGCGGGCATCGGATCGGGCGGGCAATATATGGACATGGATCCACAGGAAGCCGACCGGCTGATCGCGATCAATTTCGGCGGCGTCGTCAACGGCATCTATATGGCGCTGCCGCTGCTCCGCGCGACGCCGGGCTCGGCGATCCTCAACACCGGATCGGCGTCGGGCTTTTACGGCGTCGCCGGCCTCGCGGTCTATTCGGCGACCAAGTTCGCGGTGCGCGGGCTGACCGAGGCGCTCGAAATCGAGTTCGCCAAACATGATATCAAGGTCCGCTCGCTGATGCCCGGCTTCATCGACACACCGCTGCTCGACCAGGTGAGCGCCGACAGCAACGAACCCGCACGCACCCGCCTGTCGCAAAGCGGCTTCGAGATTGTTCCGGTGGAACGCGTCGCCGAAGCGGCGTGGGCGGCGGTGCACGGCAGCGAAGTCCACACCACGGTCGGCAAGATGGCCAGACGCCTGTCACGCCTCGCGCGCTGGTTCCCGGGGCTGATCGTGCGCCAGTCGAAAAAGATCGACCGACTGGGCGCGGCGTCGACGCACTAGGCTGACGCACCGGGCTGGACGCGCACCGGGCTTATTTGCCCGGGCCGCACGTCACCGATCCGCTGCCGACATTGCGTACGGTGCACGTCGGCCTGCCGAGCACGACGGTCTTGCCGATCCCGCGCGCGGTGATCGCGGCGCTCTTGATCGCACGCAGGATATGGTCGCCCGCGCCCTCGCTGTCGCTGATCAATTCGTCGACCGCCAGCGAACCGGCGTCGACCATGCCCGCACCCGACAGCGTCATCCGCGCCTGCTTGGCGGCGCCGCCGAGGGTCATGGTGCCATTGCCGAGCATCGCGACCGAAAGCCGGTCGGCGCCGATCCGGCCGACGGTCAGCCGCCCCGGCCCGCGCAGCCCGACCATCACCTGCTGCCCCTTCAGCGCGTCGACCTGCAACGCCCCTGCCCCGCCGAGCGTCGCCGAGCGCAGGTTCGTCGCATTGACGCGGACCGTCACCGGTCCGCGCGGTCCCCGGCGCTTTTCGTCGCCCGCAAACTGACGCGTGCCGATCACCAGCTTGCCGTCGCGCGCCTCGATACTCAGCCGGTCGAGCGCATCCTGCGGCCCGGTCGCAACGGCGCTGACCGGCGCGCGGTTCACCACCTCGACCGTCACATCGGCATTGACCTCGATCGTCTCGAAACTGGCGAGGCCATAACGTTTTTCGGCGGCCCATGCGGGACCGGCGAGGAACAGGACTGTCGCCGCGAACGCGGCGCATCGGGCTGCGAAAATCATGGTGCCGCCTTAACCCGTTCGGGCGGGCGGCACCAGCATCGCGTCACTTGCAGGTCGCAGTGCCCGACCCCATCTGGTCCTTCGAACAGGTCGCGCCGCCCGCCAGCGTCACATCGCCCGATCCGAGGATGCGGATGTCGGCCTTGCCGGTCGCCTGCGCGTCGACATTGCCCGATCCGGTCACCGACACCTCAAGCGTCGTCGCGACCAGCCCGTCGGCGTCGATGTCGCCCGATCCGGTTATGCTCAGTTCGCCCGATCCGATCGTGCCGCTGCCGATCTCGATATCGCCCGACCCTGAAACGGTAATCTCGGCGCGCTTGCCCGTCAGCTTCGCAACCTTGAGGTCGCCCGATCCGGTGACCACCGCCTCGACCGCATCGCCGTCGACCGTGTCGGCGTCAATCGTTCCCGATCCGGTCAGGCGCACCTTGTTCAGCCGGGGCAGGGTGATCGCGATATCGACGTCATCCTCGTCGCGGCTCGAAAAGCTGAAACCCTCGCGCTTGCGACCGATCTTCAGCTCCGGCCCGTCGAGCTTGATCTCGAGCCGGTCGAGCACTTCCTGCCGCCCGCGCGCGGTGATCGAGAAACTGTCGCCCTGACGGATGGTGACATCGTCGGGACCCGCGACCTCGACCCCGGTGAAACCGGTCAACGCGAAATTCTGCGTCGTGATCGGGCCCACGCTGGCCGGCGGCCCGCTGCGCTCGCCCTGCTCGCCCCGTTTCTCGTCGCCCGGCGCCGTACCGTTGCACCCCGTTACGAGCACCAGCGGCAACATCGCCATCATCCAGTTCCGCATCGCAAATCTCCTCTGTGTATTATTTGTCTAACACACAAGAGAGCGTCTGTCCAGCGGCCTACCAGCGCAGCAAGGGTGCCAGCAGCACGCGGCCGGCGACGCCGGACAGCACGACGGCAAGGCCGTGCCAAAGTGCGATGTGCATCATGTCGTTCGACGCGCAATGCAGCGCGACGATCGTCGCCCCTGCGGCCCCCGCCGCGATTCCGACGACCCAGCCGGCCCGCGTCGGCGAGGTTGGCGCGCCCGCCTTCAGCCAGGCAAACAGGGCGGCGCCGACGCCCAGCCCCGCGAACACCCCCTCCACCATGCAGCCCATCCCGTTTTCGGGTCGCGCCGCTTCCATCGCCGCATGGCCGTCGCCCAGCGCCATGACAAAGGCCGAGAGTGGAAGCGCCAGTGCTGCGAGCCCGGCCCAGCGCCAGCCGCTGTAATCGCGCCCGACGCCCGGCAACCCCATCCGCAGCGCGCTCCACGCCGCGGCAAAGCCCAGCGCGACGATCAGCCAGAAGGCGAGCAGCGGCAGCGGCGGCATCATGACGCCGTCCCCCAGATCGTGGCGCACTCCCGACAGCCAGAGGAGCAGCGCCGCACCCGCCGCCCATCCGGCGGCGACCCACAGCGACCCCCGTACCACGCGGCGCGGGCGCACCGGTTCGAGGTCGCCGGCGAGGTCGTCGATCAGGTCGTCGATCGATGCGTTGCTCATCTCATTCGCTTTCAATCAATTGCGCGAGCTTCTTCAACCCGCGATGAATATTCACCTTCACCAGCGACTCGCTTTGCCCGCAAATCTGCGACGCTTCGGCGATCGAGGCTCCTTCGATCTTGACCAGCGTGATCGCCTGCGCCTGCCCCGCGGGGAGGAAGCCCAGCATCCGGTCGAGGCTGAGCCGCGCGTGGATGGCCTCGTCCCCGGCACCGACCGCGGCGTCATTGTCGCCGAGCTCGGCTTCGTCGCGCTGGCGGCGCAGCATGTCGATCCAGCGATACCGCGCAATCGCCGCGAGCCACGGCAGAAAGGGCCGGTTCCTGTCCCAGGTCGCGAGCTTGCGATGCATCGACACCAGAGTTTCCTGGACCAGGTCGTCGATATGCCCCGGGGCGATGCGCCGTGCGAAATAGCGCTCGAGCCATTTGCGGCAATCGGCGAGCAGCGCGCGATAGGCGGCGCGGTCGCCGCGCTGCGATGCCGCCATCAGATGCGCCAGCGAAGGCTCGTCGATGCTCATTTGCGCCGCAGTCTAGCAGCGACGGCGTCGAGCGAGAACAGCCCGCCACCGCGCACGATCAGCACCGCCGCCATCGCGGCCCACAGCGAATGTACGGGCCACCAGGCGTCGGGGAAGACGAATATCTGGATCACCAGCGTCATCACCAGCAGCGCGCCCGCCGAAAGGCGCGTCGCGATACCGGAGAGGAGCAGCACCGGAAAGACATGTTCGGCAAATACCGTCATCGGCACCGCGATCGCCGGGTCGAGCGGCAGGCCTGAAAATTCGGACGCGAACAGGTCATATTGCGCGGGGTCGATCTGCAAGAAGCCGCCTTCGAGCACCTTGGTCTGGCCCGAACGCCAGAAGACCCCGGCGAGCGCCACGCGCAGCAGCAGGAGCGCGATCGCCTCGGGAATGCGCCCCGCCGCCAACGCGACGCCGCGATCGTAAAATGCGACAATCCTGCCCATCTCTCAAATCCTCTCGAAGGCCCCGGCACCAATCAGCGCCGCGATCGCGGCACCGCCGTCGGCATGGATTTCGGCGAGCGGGGCGATGAGGTTACCGAGCGGCGAGAATTCGCCCGCACCGGCGAGCGCGGCGGCGGCCGCCGGATGAATGGCCGACAGCCGAACCTCCGCCCCGGGGCGCGTCACAAGCAGCGCCCCGACGTCCGACGCAAAGCCCGGATCGACCAGCGGCGCGGCGGCGCTGGCGAGGCTCACCACCCGCGCGGCGGGATGGCGGCGGACAAGGAGGCCCAGCAGCGCCGCTTCATCCGATCCGGCAAGGTCGGCGAAGGCGAGCGGCGGTGCGTCGGCGGCATGATAGCTTTCGAGCCACGCCCATTCGACGCGCGCGAGGTCGGCGATCAGCGGATCGGCGAGCCAGTCCGGAAAAGCCGCACCGATGTCGGCCAGCGCGCGATGCTGCGCGCGCGCCGCATCGACGAAAGCGCGCGACAGCCGGTTGAATTCGGCTTCGCCCAGATGTTGGCGCGTGCGCGGGAACGTGTCTTCGAGCGCGACAAGCCGCGCGTGCGAGATGGTGTTGGCATGGACGCGCAGCCCGCGCAGCACCGCCGCGTCGCCGCCCGCGAACAGGCCGGCGGGCAGATGGGCGGGACCGTGGAGCAATGTCGCGGCGATCGCCGCCTGCGCCTCATGCATCGACCGGCTCGGGGACCAGCAGCGCGTCGGCCTTGATCACTTCGGCCATCAGCACCGGCCAGGCGGGAACATCGCTGTCCCATTCGACCAGCACCGGCTTTGGCCCCGCGCGCTTCAGGAAGGCGGCAAGCAGGTCCCAGCAACTCTGCCGGACCGCCGACCCATGATCGTCGATCGCGATCGTCCCGCCCAGATCGTCGTCCTTGCGCGCATGGCCCGCGACGTGGATCTCGCCGACGAGGCGCGGGTCGAAGACATCGAGCCACGGCGCCGGATCGAGCCCGAGGTTGAACGCCGACACCTCGACATTGTTGATGTCGAGCAGCAGGCCGCAACCGCTGCGCCGGCACAGTTCGTGAAGGAAATCGACCTCGCCCCAATCGTCCCCGGCATAGGCCAGATAGCGCGAGGGGTTTTCGATCAGCATCGTCCGGCCGAGCCGGTCCTGTACGCGGCCGACCTCGCGCACGAAATGATCGAGCGCGGCATGGCTGTACGGGACAGGGAGCAGGTCGGGGAATTTGTCGTGCGCGCCGTTGCTCCAGCTCAGATGGTCGGAAACCATCGCCGGTTCGTACCGCGTGCATAGCGCCGCGAGGGCGTCCAGTTCGTCCGGGTCGACACCCGCCGCCGATCCCAGCGACAGCCCGACCGAATGGAAGCTCAGCGGCATATGCGCCGCGATCGCGGTCAGCCAGCGATGCGGGGGCCCGCCTGCGCCGAAGTAGTTCTGGGGGTGCACTTCGGCCCAGGCGGGCGGGGCGCCCTGCTCCGCCGCCGCGAGCACGTCGGCATAATGTCCGGGCTTCAGCCCGAAACCGGCGCGTAGTGGCAAGGTACGGAGCGAGCGGGGAGGCATAGGGGTCAGCCCTTCTTCTTCGCGACCGGCTTGGCGTTGCCGGCGTGTGCGGTCAGCGTGCCGCCCATCTTTTCGCAACTGCCCGCGGGGACATGCTTCCAGGCATTGCCCTGGTAATCGACGGTCGAGGTGCCGGCGCAGCTCGTGCCCGGACCCGCGGCGCAGTCATTCTTGCCCTTCAGCGACACGCCGTAGCATTTCTCCTTCGCGCCATCGGCGGCGGCGGCGGGGACGGCGACGGCACCGGCGGCCATGGCAAGGATCGCCGATGCGGCGAGCGACAGTTTCAGGCTATTCGACATTTTGTTTCTCCCTTGAAATGGGCGATGCGGGGGATGGCATCGACCCCAATTCGGGCGGAAGCGCCGAACGGTTACGCTGAGGCCGATTTCCGTCGCGCCATCTTGTCGCCACCTTCGGCGCGCAGGGGGGCTCTTTCCTCTTCAACCAGCGAGCCAGTCATGAGCGTAGCCTTTCGCCGCGAAAGCGACGACGAGCATAAGGAACCCGAATATGAGCTGCCCATCCCGGTCGGCCCGAATCTGGTGACCCCGCGCGGATTGCGCCTGCTCGGCGAAGAGGTGATGCGGCTCGAGGCGGAGATCGCCGGCGCCGCAGACGAGGAGGCGCGCAAGAAATTGCAGCGCCGGCTGCGCTATTTCCACACCCGCCAATCGACGGCCGACGTGCAGACGCCGCCCGCCGACGGCAGCGTCGGGATCGGCAGCCGGGTAACCTATCGCCTGAACAAGGCCGAAAAGGCGATCACCATCGTCGGCGGCGACGAAGCCGATCCGGCGCTCGGCTCGATCGCCTTTTTCGCTCCGCTCGCCCGCGCGCTGATGGGCGCCGAGGCCGGCGAAAGCGTCGAATATCAGGACCGCGAGGACGCGATTGCGATCCTCGCGGTCGAAACCGATCCGGAGACGCAGGCATGAAAGACAAGTTCGAGCGCCACAAGCAGCCGTGGACCGCGGCCGAAATCGACAAGCTTCACACGCTCGCCAAAAAGGGCTTGGCGCTGAAGGCCATCGCCAAGGCGCTGACGCGCAGCGAGGAATCGGTGAAGGTCCGCGCCAAGGCCGACGGCCTGTCGATCGCAAAGCTGCACTGAGCCACCATGGAATATTCGCACAACCCAAGCCTCCCCCTCGATGGGGGAGGTAGCGAGACTTGGCGATGCAATCGCCTAGTCGCAGCGGAGGGGGTGCGCTCGCGTTCTGAAATCACGGTGCGAGGATGCCCCCTCACCCCCATCCAACTCCGCCTAGTCGCTTCGCAACAAGGCTGCGTATCCTTCCCCCATCAAGGGGGAAGGCAGCCGTGACCACCGCCACTTATGACGCCATCGTGCTGGGTGCCGGCGCGGCCGGGCTGATGTGCGCCGCGGTCGCGGGCGCACGCGGCCGCCGCGTGCTGCTGCTCGACCACGCCGACGCGGTAGGCAAGAAGATCCTGATCTCGGGCGGCGGGCGCTGCAACTTCACAAACATCCACACCGCCCCCGATCGCTTCATCTCGGCGAACCCGCATTTCGCCAAATCGGCACTCGCACGCTACACCCCCGCCGACTTCATCGCGCTCGTCGAGCGCCACGGCATCGCTTATCACGAAAAGACGCTCGGCCAGCTCTTCTGCGACGGCTCGGCAAAAGCGATCGTCGCGATGCTGCTCGACGAAGCCGCCAAAGCCGGGGTCGATGTGCGCACCGGCCAGCCCGTGCGCGACGTGACGCACGCCGACGGCAAGTTCACCGTGCGCTTCGGCGACCAAGATTTCACTGCTCCGGCGCTGGTCATTGCGACCGGCGGCCCGTCGATCCCCAGAATGGGCGCGACCGGCTTCGCCTACGACCTCGCGCGCCAGTTCGGCCTGAAGGTGATCGAGCCGCGCCCCGCGCTGGTCCCATTGACGCTTGGCGGCAACGATGTCCTGTTCCGCGAGCTGTCGGGAATCGCCGCGCCCGTCGAAGCGCGCGCGGGCAAAGCGGCGTTCCGTGAGGCCGCGCTATTCACCCATCGCGGGCTGTCGGGGCCCGCGATCCTGCAGGTCAGCAGCTATTGGCGTCACGGCGAACCCGTGACGATCGACCTGCTCCCCGATGTCCCGCAAGGCTGGCTGCTCGAAGCCAAACGCACCCGCCCGCGCACCACCCTGCGCGCCGCTCTGGCCGCGCTGCTCCCCGACCGACTCGCCGAAACGCTCGCCGAACGCCTCGCGCTCCCGGGCGAACTCGGCGCCCAGACCGACCGCAAGCTTGCCGATGCCGAAGCGCGGCTCGCGGGCTGGATTTTCCGTCCGAACGGCACCGAAGGCTTCGCCAAAGCCGAGGTCACGGTCGGCGGAATCTCGACTGCAAACCTGTCCTCGCAAACAATGATGGCCAAAACCGTCCCGAACCTCTATGCGGTCGGCGAAGCCGTAGATGTCACAGGGTGGTTAGGCGGCTATAATTTTCAATGGGCCTGGGCCAGCGGACACGCTGCCGGACAGGTGATTTAAGCCCATTGAGCCCCATTTCCGTCGGCCCGTCACCGCACCGGTGACCGCCCATATTATTGAGATATAAATGCCTTTCGAGAATCTTTCCCCCGTCCTTTCGGACGCCCTTGTCGCGCGCGGCTACGAGGCGCTCACTCCCGTCCAGACGCACGTCACCGAATCCGAAGCCAAGGGCCGCGACCTGCTCGTCTCGGCGCAGACCGGCTCGGGCAAGACCGTCGCCTTCGGCCTCGCGATGGCCGACGAGCTGATCGAGGACGGCCGCCTGCCCTTCGCCACCTCGCCGCTCGCACTCATCGTCGCGCCGACGCGCGAACTCGCGCTGCAGGTCAGCCGCGAACTCTCCTGGCTCTATGGCAAGGCCGGCGCGCGCATTGCGACCTGCGTCGGCGGCATGGACGCCAGCAAGGAACGCCGCGCGCTCGGCCAGGGCGTGCAGATCGTCGTCGGCACCCCCGGGCGCCTGCGCGATCACCTTGAGCGCGGCGCGCTCGACCTCACCGCGCTGCGCGTCGCGGTGCTCGACGAGGCCGACGAAATGCTCGACATGGGCTTTCGCGACGACCTTGAGGAAATCCTCGACGGCACCCCCGCGACGCGCCGCACCTTGCTCTTCTCGGCGACGCTCCCGAAGCCGATCGTCCAGCTCGCCAAGCGCTACCAGCAGGATGCCTTGCGCATCTCGACCGTCGGCGAAGACCGCGGCCATGGCGACATCGCCTATCAGGCGGTGACCGTCGCCCCCGCCGACATCGAAGGCGCGGTCGTCAACCTGCTCCGGCTGCACGATGCCGAGACCGCGATGCTGTTCTGCGCGACGCGCGACAATGTCCGCCGCCTCCACGCCAGCCTCGTCGAGCGCGGTTTCGCCGCGGTCGCCTTGTCGGGCGAGCATAGCCAGAACGAACGCAACGCCGCGCTGCAGGCGCTCCGCGACCGCCGCGCAAAGGTCTGCGTCGCGACCGACGTCGCCGCGCGCGGCATCGACCTTCCGACGCTCAGCCTCGTGATCCACGTCGAAATCCCCCGCGACGCCGAAGCGCTCCAGCACCGTTCGGGCCGCACCGGCCGCGCGGGCAAAAAGGGCACCGCGGTCATCATCGTCCCCTATCCGCGCCGCCGCCGCGTCGACGGCATGCTGCGCGGCGCGCGGATCAACGCCGAATGGATGGACGCGCCGACCGCCGCCGACGTGCGCAAGCGCGATCAGGAACGGCTGATGGAAAAGCTGCTCACGCCGGTCGAGCATGAGCCCGAGGATATCGAACTCGCGCAGCGGCTGATGGCTGAGCGCACCCCCGAAGACATTGCCGCGTCGCTCGTTCAGGCACACCGCGCGCTGATGCCGCCGCCCGAGGACCTGATCGACAATAGCGCCCGCGGCCGCGAACGCCCCGAGCGCGGCGAACGGTTCGAACGCCCCGAACGTGGCGGCGGCGATCGCCGCGACGGCTTCGAGGACAGCGTCTGGTTCCGCCTCAACATCGGCCGCCACCAGAATGCCGATCCGCGCTGGATCCTGCCCCTGCTCTGCCGCCGCGGCCATGTGAGCAAGAACGAGATCGGCGCGATCCGCATCGGTCCCAAGGAAACGATGTTCAACATTCCGCGTGGCATAGCCGACCGCTTCGCCGAGGCGGTGGTGCGTACGGCGAATCAGGATGGCGAGGACGACAGCGGCGTGTCGATCACCCCCGCACCCGACGGTCCGACCTATCCGCCGCGCCGCGACAAAGGTCCGCGCGACAACGCGCCGCGCGGTCCGCGTGGTCCGGTGCGCGCCGGTCCCGGCGGCGACCGCGGCCCGCGTGGTCCCGGGGGACCCGGCGGCAATACCGAACGCTACAAGCCCAAGCCCTTCGGGCAGCGCAGCCCGCGTCGCCCGGGCAAATGAATAACAACCCCTCCCCTGAAGGGGAGGGGCTTTTACCGCACCGCTCTTGCTTCGCGTCGCCCGCTTCCCCAGATGGGGCGCGAAGGAGAGCCGGCATGCAAGCGATCGAAGCCTTTATCGAAAGCCAGGGCGGACCCGAGGTCATCGACTGGCGCGAGGTGACGCTCGGCGAACCCGGCCCCGGGCAGGTCCTGCTCCGTCAGACCGCGGTCGGGCTCAACTATCTCGACACCTATCACCGCGACGGCACTTACCCCGTCCCGCTGCCGAGCGGGCTCGGGGTGGAATCGGCGGGCGAGGTCATCGCCGTCGGTGCCGACGTCCATGGTTTCCAGCCCGGCGACCGCGCCGCGACCTTCGGACCCGAACGGACCGCCTACGCCAGCGCGCGGCTGGTCAGCGCCGCCTCGCTGTTCAAGCTCCCCCCCGACATCGACGACGAAACCGCCGCAGCCGCGTTGCTGAAAGCCTGCACCGTCGAGATGCTCGTCGAACGCTGCGCACAGGTTCAGGCCGGCTCACCCGTGCTCGTCCACGCCGCCGCGGGCGGCGTCGGGCTGATCCTCGTCCAGTGGCTGAAAGCGATCGGCGCGACCGTCATCGGCACCGTCAGCACCGAGGCGAAGGCACAGGTGGCGCGCGAAGCCGGCGCCGACCATGTGCTGATGTACAAGGCGGACGATGTCGCCGCGCACGTCCGCGAGATCACCGACGGTCAGGGCGTGCCCGTGACCTTCGACGGCATCGGCATGGCGACGTGGGACGTGTCCTTGAACGCGACCGCACGCCGCGGCCTGATCGTCAGCTATGGCAATGCCGGCGGCCCCGTGACGGGTGTCAACCTCGGCGTCCTCGCCCGGCACGGGTCGCAGTTCGTCACGCGGCCGACGCTGTTCGATTATTATCTCCACCCCGGCGAACGCGCCGCCGGCGCCGCGCGCGTGTTCGAGATGATCGCGTCGGGGGCGGTGCAGATCACCGTCGGTCAGCGCTATTCGCTGGAGGATGCGGCGCGAGCGCATGCCGATCTGCAAGCCGGGCGGACGACGGGGTCGACGCTGTTGATTCCGGAGCACTCTTAAGATCCCCTCCCGCCAGCGGGAGGGGAAGCGAGACTTGCGAGCTTGCTCGCTAGTCGCAGCGGGGAGGGTTGGCGCCGTTACATGCCCTCCCCCAACCCCTCCCTGAAGGGAGGGGAGAAATTACGCCTTCAACCGCTCGGCATGCCACGCGACATGCTCGGCCATGAAGGTCGATATGAAATAATAGCTGTGGTCATAGCCCGGCTGCATACGGATCGCCGCTTTCTGCCCGGCCAGTTCGCACGCTTCGGCGAGCAACTGCGTCTTCAATTGTCCGGCCAGGAAATTGTCGGCGTCGCCCTGGTCGACCAGAAGGTCGGGAACCCGCGCCCCCCCGGCGATCAGCGCGCAGGCGTCATAGACGCTCCACGCCTCGCGATTGTCGCCCAGATAATTACCCAGCGCCTTCTCGCCCCACGGACATTGCAGCGGTGCGACGATCGGCGAGAAGGCCGACACCGAACGAAAACGGTCGGGGGTACGCAGCGCGACGGTCAGCGCGCCATGCCCGCCCATCGAATGGCCGGTGATCCCCTGCCGCGTCAGGTCGGCGGCGGCGAATTCGCGCAGGATCAAGGACGGCAACTCGTCCTCGATATAGGAGCGCATCCGGTAATTGGCCGCCCACGGCTCCTCGGTCGCGTCGACATAGAAGCCCGCGCCGAGCCCGAAATCATAAGCCGCGTCGGGATCGTCGGGCACCCCGTCGCCGCGCGGGCTGGTGTCGGGGGCGATAAAGATCACACCATGCTCGGCGCACGCGGCACGATATTCGCCCTTCTCCATCACATTGGCGTGGGTGCAGGTCAGCCCCGACAGATACCAGAGCACCGGCAGCTTCGCGCCGGGCTCATGGTCGGGGATGAAGACCGCAAAGGTCATGTCGGTGCCGGTGGTCGTGCTCGCATGCTTGTACACACCCTGCGTGCCGCCATGGCTGCGAACGGTAGAAAGGGTTTCGAGGGTCATGCCCGTCTTGTGCCGCGCTCGCCCGGGCGGCGCAACCCTGCCAAGGGCTGCGCCGGTGAACGGCTATGCCGCTGCGGCGACAGCCGCTGCCGGCGTCGCCGCGATGAACGCCCGCAGTGCCGCTTGATAGTCGGGGCCCGCCGCTGCCAGCTGCACCGCGTTCAAGGCATTGGCATAATAGAGGATGTGCGGCGGGTGCCACGGCATGCCGGCGCGAACCGCAGTGGCGCGGAGGGGCGTGAAAATCTCCTCGAGCGAGATCGCAATCTTGCCGCCCGGCTGATAATTCTCGGGCGTGTTCCCGGCGGTCGCCGCGATCATCAACGGCGTGCCTTCCAGCCGGTCGCCCTCGCTTTCGGCGAACACATAATAGATCCGCGTGAACACCGCATCGATCCAGTCCTTCATCAGCGACGGGACCGAATACCATTGAACGGGAAACTGGAAGACGATGCGGTCGGCGCTGAGCAGTCGCTGCGCCTCGGCCGCGCCATCGGTCATCAGGTCGATCCGGCGATCGGGAAACACCGCCGCCATATCGACGACCTCGACACCCTCGACCTCGGTCGCAGCGCGCGCCAGCGCCGCGTTGGCGACCGATTTTTCGGGATCGGGGTGGAACATCAATATCAAAGTCTTGCTCATCATGGCCTCCTTGGCTTTCGATGAGCCCGATATGGCGCTCGCCAATAAATCACTCCAATTTATATATAATATGATCTATTATTGATTCGATGAATTTACGGACGATCGATCTCAACCTGCTGGTGATCCTCGACGCGCTGCTCGACGAAGCGCACGTCAGCCGCGCGGCGCAGCGGCTCGGGTTGACCCAGCCCGCAGTATCGGCGGCGCTGCAGCGGTGCCGCGCGCTGTTTGACGACCCGCTGCTCGAACGCGGCCGCGCCATCATGCGCCGCACCCCGCGCGGCGAAGCTCTGCGCGCGCCGCTGAAAGCGCTGCTCGGCGGAGTCGAGGCGCTGGTCGATCCGCCCGAGATTCCGCTGGATCAGATCCGGCAATCGATCCGCATCATGATCGCCGACCAGATCGCGGCACTGCTCCTCCCCCAATTGCTCGACCGGCTTCAGGCGACCGCACCTGGAATCGACCTCGTGGTCCGCGCGTGGCGCGGCGCCGAACAAGCCTATACCGACCTGCTCAGCGGCGACGTCCATCTGGCGATGTCGCTGTTCGACCGCGACGTCGAGGGGCTCGATCGCCGCCATATCCTCGACGAACATTATGTCGTCGTAATGCGCCGCGGCCATCCCGCCGCCGCGGCGTTCGACCTCGATGCCTGGCTCGCCTTTCCGCATGTCGTCGTGTCGGGGTCGGGCGAAACGCGAACGCCACTCGACGCGCGGCTGGGCGCGCTCGGCCACCGGCGGCGCGTCGGGATCGTGGTCCCCAGCTTCATGATGGTGCCCGACATCCTGCTCGCCACCGATTTCATCGCGATGATGCCCGCGCACGCGATCCCCGAAGGATTACACGACCGGATCGTCGTCCGCGCCCCGCGGCTGCCCGTCGACGGCTTTCCGCTCTACCTCGCCTGGGCCAGCCGGGGGCGCAGCGACAGGGGGTTGATGCATGTGACAGACGAGCTGACCGAGCTGGTCGCCGCGCGCATCGCGCCCCAACCAGCACCGTCCCGCCGTTAGGCTAGGCAGCGACGACCGGTATTGCCGCGACCCGCGGCGCATGCCCCCAATGGCGCAGCAGATCGAGGATCGCCGCGCCCGACAGGCCGAGCGTCGCGGTGTTGCGGAGCGGATGCACGTTGACCGGGTCGGCATCCGCCAGCACCTCGTCGAGCACAACCGTGATGCTCGCCGGCACCGCGTTGATCGCGGCAAGCGGCGTCACCGATCCCGGCGCGATACCCAGCATCCGGTCCATATCCCCGGCCTTGCCGAAGCTCACGCGTTTGCTGCCGATGGCGGCGGGCAGCGCCTTCAGGTCGACACGCGCCTCCGAGGGCACGGTGACGAGCCAGAACGCCCCGCCGGTGTCCTTCAGGAACAGGTTCTTGGTATGCGCGCCGGGGATGGCGGCGTTGATCGCGTCGCTCTCGGCGACGGTGAACACCGCCTCATGTTCATAAGCGGCGAAGGGGATGGCGAGCACGCCCAGATCGGACAGCAATCCCGCTTCGCCGCGCATGACCGATCCTCAGACGACGCGGTGAAGCGCGCAGAGCTTGTTGCCCGACGGATCGCGCAGATAGGCGAGATACATGGCGCCGAAGCCGCCTTCGCGAATGCCCGGCGGGTCTTCGATCGAGGTGCCGCCGTTGGCGACGCCGGCATCGTGCCACGCCTTGGCCTGCTCGGGATCTGCCATCGCGAAACCGATCGTGCAGCCGTTACCCGCGGTCGCAGGTTCGCCGTCGATCGGTGCACCGACGAGGAACAGGCCGCCATTATACATATAGATCAGGCGCCCCTTGTCGTCCTGGATCGCCGGCTTGCCGCCGATCGCCTGGAAGGTCGCGTCATAGAATTTCCGCGCCGCCTCGATGTCGTTCGCCCCGACCATATTGTGACTGTACATCGCCTTGCTCCTCCTGATTCTGGTTGCGAAACGCTACCTACTCCGCCCGTCCGGTCAGGACCAGCCACGATTCCGTTTTCGGCTCACCGAAATCGATGAGCCTCTCCGGGGCCTAGCGGAAGACCACCGTCTTGCGCCCGTCGATCAGCACGCGCTGCTCGGCGACCCAGCGCACCGCGCGCGCCAGCACCTGCGCCTCGGTATCGCGGCCGATGCGGATCAGTTCCTCGACGCCGTCGCGGTGATCGACGCGTTCGACCGCCTGTTCGATGATCGGTCCTTCGTCGAGGTCGCTCGTCACGAAATGCGCGGTCGCACCGATCAGCTTCACCCCGCGCTCGTGCGCGCGGTGATACGGTTTCGCGCCCTTGAAACCCGGCAGGAAGCTGTGGTGGATATTGATGCAGCGTCCGGCGAGTTTGCCGGACAGGTCAGACGACAGCACCTGCATATAGCGCGCAAGGACGAGATATTCGGCACCCGCGTCGGCCATGACCCGGAGGATTCCCCCTTCCTGCCCGGCGCGATTGGCGTCGCTGACCGGCAGGTGATGGAAAGGCACACCATGCCATTCGGTCAGCCGCCGCTGATGCTCGTGGTTCGACACCACGGCGGCGATGTCGATCGCCAGATTGCCCGTCGACCAGCGATGCAGCAGGTCGTTGAGGCAATGGCTGCCCTGCGACACAGCGATCACGAAGCGCGGCTTGGCGGCGCGGTCGCTGATCCGCGCATCCATCGCGAACCGGTCGATGATCGGCGCGAACGCTTCCTGCACGCCCGCCACACTCTCGGGAAAGCGCGGTCCTTCGCCCCGAAACTCGACGCGCATGAAGAAACGCCCCGAATCGAGATCGGCATATTGCTGGCTGTCGAGGATGAAGCCGTCGCGTTCGGCGAGGAGCCCCGTCACGGCGGCCACGATGCCCACCGCGTCGACGCAGCTGAACGTCAGGACATAGGGTCCGGTCAAACGCTTCCTCCCACTCGACCGGCCTGCATCAAAACCCGCTCGCCCTGAGCCTGTCGAAGGGCCGTCCTTCTTCGATCGCCCTAGAACGAAGAACGGTGCTTCGACAAGCTCGGCAACGAACGGAAAATTGGAAGGCTCAGTAAACCACCACGCTGCGGATGCTCTCGCCCGCATGCATCAGGTCGAAGCCCTTGTTGATCTCCTCGAGCCCCATGACGTGGGTGATCATCGGATCGATCTCGATCTTGCCGGTCATGTACATGTCGACGATCTTCGGCACGTCGGTGCGGCCCTTGGCGCCGCCGAACGCGGTGCCGCGCCAGTTGCGCCCGGTGACCAGCTGGAACGGACGCGTCGCGATCTCCTTGCCCGCCTCGGCCACGCCGATGATGATCGAGGTGCCCCAACCGCGGTGGCAGGCTTCGAGCGCGATGCGCATCACTTCGGTATTGCCCGTGGCATCGAAGGTATAGTCCGCGCCGCCGTCGGTCATCTGCACGATCGCCGCAACGACATCCTCGCGGCTCATGCCCTTCGAGTTCAGGAACTCGGTCATCCCGAACTTGCGGCCCCATTCCTCGCGCGCGGGGTTGATGTCGACGCCGATGATCCTGTCGGCACCGGCAAGCCGCGCGCCCTGGATCACGTTGAGCCCGATGCCGCCGAGCCCGAACACGACGACATTGTCGCCGACCTGCACCTTCGCGGTGTTGATGACGGCGCCAACGCCGGTGGTGACGCCGCAGCCGATGTAGCAGGCGGGCTGGAAGGGCGCGTCCTCGCGGATCTTCGCGACCGCGATCTCGGGCAGCACGGTGAAGTTCGAGAAGGTCGAGCAGCCCATATAATGGAAGATCGGCTGGCCCTTGTACGAAAAGCGCGTCGTGCCGTCGGGCATCAGCCCCTTGCCCTGCGTGGCGCGGATCGCGGTGCAGAGGTTGGTCTTGCCCGACAGGCAGCTTTTGCACTGGCGGCATTCGGGGGTGTAGAGCGGGATCACATGATCGCCCGCCTTCACGCTGGTGACGCCCGCGCCGACCTCGCGCACCACCCCCGCGCCCTCATGCCCCAGCACGCTCGGAAAGATTCCCTCGCTGTCGAAGCCGTCGAGCGTGTACGCGTCGGTGTGGCAGATGCCCGTCGCCATGATCTCGACCAGCACCTCGCCCGCCTTCGGGCCTTCGAGGTCGAGTTCGACGATTTCGAGCGGCTTCTTCGCTTCGAACGCAACGGCGGCGCGGGTCTTCATGGGGGCACTCCTCCAAAATTCGGTTGCGCCCGCTGTACACCGATCGAAATGCGGATAAAGGAGCCAATCGGCAATATATTATCCCCGAGGTGAGATAATGAGCGCATGGGAAGGTATCGACGAGATCGTCGCGATCGCCGACGCGGGCAGCTTCGTCGCGGCGGCGGCGCGGCTCGGCACCTCCACCTCGCACATCAGCCGCGCGGTGATACGCCTCGAAAACCGCATCGGCGCCCAGATCTTCGTGCGCACGACGCGCCGCGTCGTTCCGACACCCGCCGGCCGCACGCTGATCGAGCAGTTCCGCACGATCATTGCGGCGCGCAACGACGCGCTGTCGGCGATCGGCGACGACGGCGCACCGCGCGGCGAGGTGCGGATGACCTGCTCGATCGCGATGGGCGAGCGCTTCGTCGCGCAGATCGCGCGCGATTATGCCTTCGCCTTTCCCGATGTGACGGTGGCGCTCGAACTCACCAACCGCGTAGTCGACCTGCTCGCCGAGGGCTTCGACCTCGCGATCCGCACCGGCACCTTGCCCGATTCAGGGCTGGTCGCGACGCGCATCGCCTCGCGCAGCCTCTATCTCTGCGCCGCGCCCGCCTATCTCGCGCGCGCCGGCACGCCGGCATCGATCGACGATCTGGCGCGCCACGAATGCCTGCTCGGCACTGCCCCCGCCTGGCATTTCCGCGCGCAGGGCAAGGATGTCACCCACCGCCCCGCCGGTCGCTGGCGCTGCAACAGCGGCACCGCGGTCACCGAAGCCGCGCTCGCGGGCCACGGCGTCTGCCAGCTTCCCGATTTCTATGTGATGCCGCACCTCAAAAGCGGCGCGCTCGTCGCGCTCCTCGATCCACTGCGCCCGCAGGAGGAACCGATCTGGGCGGTCTATCCGCAGCGCCGGCATTTGCTGCCGAAGGTGCGGTTGTTGATAGACAAATTGCGTGAGGAATTGCCGGGGGCGTTGCAGCGGAGTGATTTAGCGTAGTGCTAGCGAGAGGACGCTATTGCCTTCCGGCAATATCATCTGGAGCAATTATTGCTTCCGCGAGATCCCGGAAAACCACCATCTTGTACTGTTCCCGAAATCGTTGATTTGCCTTCCAAACTTCGTGAATCGCTTTACGAAAATCCAGACCGTGGTGGAAAACGAATGAACTGAGCGGTCCCATCCCAAAGATATCGTCGACGGGATCAACTCCAACATCTTGTGAAATCATTCTGATGACCATCCAACCGGCTGTCGGTTCGTCGAACATCAGCGAATCGAGGATCGACGAATATTTGCAATCGATAGCCTCACCTTCCGACATAGCCTTATTTGCGATTGCTTCGGCAATCCACCTGTCGGCGATTGTCGAGATCGACCGATGCTCGCTCATTTCAGCAGGTGCCCTTGCAAAAGGTGGAAGTGATTTCACCGGGGTAATTAGCGGCTAATCGTCACCAAAACCCTCAACACTCCACCACGCTGACCGCCAGCCCGCCCTTCGACGTTTCCTTATATTTGTCGCGCATGTCGCGGCCCGTCTGCAGCATCGTCGCGATCACCGTGTCGAGGCTGACGACATGCGTGCCATCGCCGATCATCGCGATGCGGCTGGCGTCGATCGCCTTGATCGCGCCCATCGCGTTGCGCTCGATGCACGGGATCTGCACCAAGCCTCCAATAGGGTCGCAAGTGAGGCCGAGATTATGCTCCATGCCGATTTCGGCGGCATTCTCGACCTGCGCGTTGGTGCCGCCGAGCGCCGCGGTCAGTCCCGCCGCCGCCATCGAACAGGCGACGCCGACCTCGCCCTGGCAGCCGACCTCGGCGCCCGAGATGCTGGCGTTGCGCTTGTAGAGCGCACCGACCGCGCCCGCGGCGAGCAGGAAGGTGCGGACCCCTGCGTCGTCGCCGCGATAGCCGCGCCGGTAAAAGCGGATCACCGCGGGGATGATCCCCGCCGCGCCGTTGGTCGGCGCAGTGACGACCTTGCCGCCCGCGGCATTTTCCTCGTTCACCGCCATCGCCCACAGGTTGATCCAGTCCATCATCGCGAGCGGGTCGGTCAGATTCGCCTCGTGGCGGTTGCGGATGTCGTCGGCGATCTGCGGCGCGCGGCGCTTGACCTTGAGCCCGCCGGGCAGGATCCCGGTGCTGCAACAGCCCGCATCGATCGACGCGTCCATCGCCCCCGCAATCGCGTCGAGCCCCGCCTCGACCTCTTCGAGGCTGCGATGCGCGAGTTCGTTTTCGAGCATCATCTCGGCAAAGCTCTTGCCCGACGCCGCGCCCATGGCGAGCAGGTCGGCGCCCGAGGTGAAGGCGAAGGGCAGTTCGACCTCGTCCTCCGCCCCGCGGCTGTTGCGCCCCGCCTCATCCTCGTCGACGACGAAGCCGCCGCCGATCGAGAAATACATGCGCTTGGCGAGAATCTCGCCCTCGCCGTCGCGCGCTGTGAAGCTCAGCGCGTTGCTGTGGAACGGCTGACGCTGGCGCATCTGGAAATGCAGGTCGCGCGCGGGCTGAAAGCGCACGCGCTGGCGCCCAAGCAAATAGAGGAAGCCTTCGCTTGTCGCGCGGTCCCAATGCGCCTTGATCGCGGCGAGGCTGGTGCTCGCGGGGATTTCGCCCGCGAGCCCCGCGACCACGGCGGTATCGGCGGCGTGGCCTTTGCCGGTCAGCGCGAGCGAGCCGTAAAGGTCCGCCTCGACATGCACTGCCCGGGGGAGCAGCGCTTGCTCGTCGAGCCAGACGGTGAAGCGCCGGGCGGCGACCATCGGGCCCACGGTATGCGAGCTCGACGGTCCGACACCGATTTTGAAAAGTTCGAAAAGGCTGATCGTCATGGCGGCGCTATAGAAGACGCGCCGCCGGAACGATAGGACATCAGGGCCAAAAAATACCTTCCCCTCGATGGGGGAAGGATACGCAGCCTTGGCCTGCTGCCGGTTTGATGGACACCGAGACAAGGTGTTTCCACCTATCGGAGGTCCACAATGCAAAGAAGGAAGTTCAGCCGCGAGTTCAAGCTTGAGGCGGTGAGGATGGTCCGCGAACGCGG